>BNJT01002689.1_pt1 | contig 837212 bp, 787 predicted proteins | sample 8540491 | NCBI WGS metagenome assembly BNJT01 (sample SAMD00202455, study PRJDB9452) | human saliva metagenome | host: Homo sapiens | reverse complement strand
AGTGGAACACCATTTGGAAAAGCCACACTAATTTGACCCACCCTGGCAAGTATTTTAGACCCAGTAAGACGATTTATTATTGACCCACTAAATGCCCTGGTCGGGTGGGTCATTTTATTTCGCTATTACTTGGTAATATTCTTTGCTTTTATCTTTCTAAGACTCTCTCCAGTTAGTTCTATTTGATATGAGGTATGCACAATTCTATCTAGTACAGCATCTGCCACGGTAGGGTCGCCTATTGCATCATACCAGTTGTCTACAGGAAGTTGAGAAGATATGATAATCGACTTCCTTTCATGCCTATCTTCTATAATATCAAGTAATATAGGACGCTCTTTTGCATCTACAGGTACAAGGAAGGCATCATCGAGGATTAACAAGCGACATCGCTCTATCTTCTTTAGCTCTGTTTCTAACGTTCCTTTGTTCTTGGCAACCTTAAGTGTCCCCAGCAGCTTTGACATGTTAGCATACATCGTTCTAATACCATTTTTACAAGCATGATAGCCTATAGCTGTAGCGATAAAACTTTTTACCAGTTCCTGATGAACCAGTAATAAATATATTGCGTCCTTGCTTGATAAAAATCAAGTGAGAGTATTCTCTCCATTTTGTTTTTGGCTAAGGTTGCGATTGATATTATAATCTATTTGCTCAGGATAGGCTTTTATATCTAAACCCTGCTGATTTTATGAGTCTTTCAATGGCTGCTGCAGAACGATAGTCCCATTCTCGAGATAAGAGCCAAGATAAAAAAAGGCATCTGGTGTCATCGTATCTGCAATTGTAGTTGTTAGACTTTCTTCAAAGGCAGTTGCCATACCCGTAAGCCTCATTCTATGCATTAAATCAAGAGATAACTGATTCTTATCCATTTCTTGCACAATAGGTGCTGTCTTATTATTATTTAGTTCCATAGTTGTTTACTTTAATTGTTTGCTATTATTGGATAATTGCTTTGAGAAATAATCCTTGCCTCGTATGTTCTTATGAGTTTTTGGTTTATATTCAGGAGATAGCTCCATATTATCTTCATCCATAGATATATAGGAAGCATCATCACCCTTCTGTAGTATATCCTTTATCTCATTATAGCCATAGCGTCGTCCTTCCGAGGCACAGTTACAAGCTGCTACTAGACGAGCCATGCCATACTTCTTCTCCAGCGACATGATACCACGGCAAGAGCGGAAGGCTTTTGGTGGATATTTCATCTGCGTAGCGACTTCCTTGAGATAAAGCAGAAGGATGTTGTCTATTTGCCCTGCCCGTTGATATATTTCCTCCAAATCCTTTTCAAAGCTACCATGATGACCAGGAAGATTATGTGCATCTTTCTGTGAGTAGGTATAGGGAGTATCATCTCGCTGATGGATGGTAACTAACTTTAACCCATAGTAGATTTGAACATTGTCATTATCGTAAATAAGCTCCATACGTTTGCCGATATACTCTGTTGGAACACTATAACTATGCTTTCTTAGCATAACGAAGCTATTAGCCATGACAGTAGCAGACTTTCTAGACTTCATCTGATAGCGAGCGGTAGGAAGAGGACGAAGAAAATCTTTTTCCATTTCCTCAAATAGTTCTTGACGGGATTCCTTACGCCCACTCAATCTACGGCTGTTAAATGCTTCTAAAGATGTGCGTATAGCAACATTAAGTGATTCTAGATTATGGAAAATTTGCCCTTCAATATCTACATATACCGACCGATACATTAGCTTTACAGCATTCTCAACCAGTGCCTTGTCCTTGGGACGGCGCACCCTAGCTGGATAAACAGCCATGTCATAAAATTCAGCCATAGCAGCGAAGTCGTCATTGATAACAGGCTCATTACGATCACTGCGAATAACGGCTGATTTTAAGTTGTCAGGCACAACAGCCTTGGGTACACCACCAAAGAAATGAAGAGCATTCTCGCAAGCAATGATAAGGTCTTCCTTCTTCTGGGACCACACTGCCTCGCAATAGGTGTAATGACTGCATGGAAGGGTAGCCACAAAAACCTCTACCTTCCGCACCTCACCCGTCTGTTCTTCGACTATCTCTAGCTTATCACCTGCATAATCAATATACATCTGATCGCCAGCAAGGTGCTCTACATGTCCTACGGCTCGTGTTTGACATCTGTAGGCATGGATTGCGTGTTTGAAAGTAGAATACTGGTAACCATTAGGATGAGTTTTGAGATACTCCGTGTGAAGAGATAAGATAGAAACACCCTTCTTGCTAAGCCGTTTCACATAATCAGGAACAAGTGCCTCTAACTCCAACTTGCGAGCAGAAGGCGGACGGTTACGAGAATGCCCATCTGAAAACAAGTCCGCCAGCTTATCATCTGAAAGCGACAGAATTTGCTCCATGGACAAGCCACTTTCTTGGAATTTACGGACATACTTGCGGAGGGTGTTACGAGATATATGGAAAGTACTAGAAATACTTCTTATTCCCATACCAGATGCGTAACAGCGCAATAAATTCTTTAATTTTGTCATATAAATAATAGTTTTATGTTTTTAATGCCGGCCAGGGCAGTAACACAAAACTACAAAATGACCCTAAAAAACTAGCGTTTCAAAGGGTCATTCTTATTTTGGCGAGGTGGGTCTCATTATTTTAACCTTACTGGGTCTAAAATACTTGCCAGGGTGGGTCAAATTAGTGTGGCTTTTCCATATGGACTTGTTTATCATAGGCATGGAGGCATCCATCTTGTGGTTATTGATGGCATAGCAGACTTGATACGCTCGGCCAATGACGAAACGGAGAGTATTGCCATTGTTGATGAGCTTTATCGCTTGGCGGGGATGTATAACACCTGTATTATCTGTGTGCTACACTTCGTACCGAATGGTATCAAACTCCGTGGGCACATCGGCTCAGAATTGCAGCGCAAAGCAGCGGGAATTCTTTCCATAGAGAAAGATGACAATCCCGAATACTCGGTTGTAAAGGCATTGAAAGTCCGTGACGGAAGTCCGTTGGACGTACCGATGATGCTTTTCGGCTGGGATAAGGCTGAGGACATGCACGTCTATCGTGGTGAGAAGTCTAAAGAGGACAAGGAAAAGCGCAAGACCGATGAGCTTATTAGCGTTGTCAAAGAAGCCTTCCGAAATTCTTTTAAACTCAATTATCAGGAACTTTGTGAGGTTCTGATGCGAGAGATGGAAATCAAGGACAGGACTGCGAAGAAGTACATCGCCTACATGAAAGAACAACGTATCTTGGCACAAGATACCAATGGCAACTATCAAAAAGGAGAACTATGCCGTACATAGATTATAAAACCGAAGATACTTGGCAAAAACGCCTGTTTGACAAGCTAATGCGTGTCGAGGACAAACTCGACCGCCTGCTTGTCCTGCAGAATCAATCTGTCGATACGACTGTCCGTCCACCATTGAGACCCGAATATCTGGACATCATAGACGTATCCCAAATTTTGAAAGTGGAGCAAAAAACTATCTACAACTGGGTTTGGGCAGGGAAAATTCCCTATCTCAAGGCTAATGGCCGATTGCTTTTCCTTCGGGAAGAGATAGATGAAATGGTACGGAAGCGAGAAGGTTGGTAGAAGTCAGTTCTATACAAGTATGTTGGAAATGTTCATGTTTCATTTCATCCTTTTTTCTCACTGTGGTTGAATTATTTTCTTAAAAGTCAACTATTAGTTTACTTTCAGGAAAATAATTCAACCAGTTGACTGTAATTAGCAAAGTCTTTTGTACCTTTGCGGTTGGTTTTAATTACAGCAAGTAAACTATGAGTATACTAAAAGGAAAAAAAATAAACCAAATGCTTCAATCCGGGCAAAAGAACGGATTGTTGTTTGCGACATGGCTCGTAAAGCATGGCTATTCTAGGCAGTTGTTGAGCAGATATCGTTCTTCAGGTTGGTTATCCTCTCTATGTAAGGGAGTCATGTACCGCACAGGCGACACGCTGTCCGCTTTTGGTGCTTTGCAGTCCTTTAACGAACAAGTAGGAAAGAGTTTTCGTGTTGCAGCGCATTCTGCTTTGGAGCTTTGGGGTTTCAACCATTATGTTCCTATGGGCAAACCCCTGTTAATGGTATCAACGGCAAGTGATAAAATGCCACAATGGATGAAGCATGACATTTTCGACCGTGAATTTAAGTTTTTCAAGACAGAGGTGTTTACCAGTGCACAGATAACAACTTTAACATACTTGGACTGGAGGCTGCTTATATCCTCCCCTGAGCAGGCCTTTATGGAATGTCTGTTGTTAACTCCACGCCAATATAACTATATGGATCTATTTTATATAATGGAACAGTTGACCACTCTGCGTCCGAATGTCGTCCAATCGTTATTGGAAACCACAAAACATTACAAAATGAAGAGGCTGTTTCTATATATGGCTGAGAAAGCGGGGCATTATTGGTATGAAGACTTAGACCTTACAAAAATAGATTTGGGGACACATAAACTCCAACTCGTCAAATCCGGTATATATATTAGCAAGTATAAGATGATTATCCCAAAAGAATTAAACGACTATGAATGATCAACAATATAAAAAGCAGGTGTCATTGTTACTACGCATTATGCCTTTGGTTTACAAGATAACGGAGTTTGCAGTTCATGGAGGTACGGCTATTAACCTGTTCCACCAGAATATGCCGCGTTATTCGGTTGATATTGACCTTACCTATATTCCGATAGAGCCACGTACAGCAAGTTTGGAAAAGATAAATCAACATCTTGGAGAACTGAAAACAAGTATAGAACGTGCCATTCCCGGAATACATGTGGTACATAAATCCGAAGTATGGAAATTGCAGTGCACGCATGATGGTGCTACAGTGAAAATAGAGGTAAATGGTACAAACGGGGCATACTTGGAGAAGTTGAAATTATGGAACTCTGTTCGAAAGCAAAGAAAGAGTTTCAAGCCAGCTGTAAGGCACGTATAGTTCCTTATTCTCAACTTTATGGGGGGAAGATTGCAGCCGCTCTCAGCCGCCAGCATCCACGTGACATGTTTGACTGCAAATACATGAAAGACCAAACGCTTGAAAGTGTAAAAGACGGGCTCATCTTATGTTTATTGGGAAGTGACAAGCCTATCGTGGAATCCTTGTCTCCTAATAACATAAACCAAGAGGAGGCACTTGAAAACCAATTCAAGGGAATGTCAGATATTCCATTTACCTATACAGACTATGAGCAGGCTCGTGAATCCATTATTAAAAAGGTAAATGACTGCCTTACAAATACAGACAAGGAATTCCTCGTTTCCTTTGAGGATGGAACACCACAGTGGGATAAATGTTGTGCAGGTGATTTAAGCCTATATCCATCTGTACAGTGGAAATTACTGAATATAGGTAAACTCAAGAAGCAGACTCCCGATAAGCACAAAGAGGGAATAGATAAGCTAAAAGGTTATTTGCAGGTATAGTGATAAAAGTCAGACATTCAATACGGATGTCTGACTTTTATTTTGCTCCTCTACATGTATTTAGTGCTTCCATTTGGGTCTGAAACTCTGCAAACGGCTATCCTCTTCTTTGTCTTGGACAGGGTTGTTCTCATTCTTCATTTTGGCAGGGTAATTGTTGTCGAGTAAATCTTTTTCTTGCTTTATTTCCCCTTTTTCTCCCTTTTCCTCATCAGGTGGAGCAAGGGTAAGGGCAATCTTTCTATCCAACTCGGCAGCTTCACTTTTGGAAAAGCCACACTAATTTGACCCACCCTGGCAAGTATTTTAGACCCAGTAAGGTTAAAATAATGAGACCCACCTCGCCAAAATAAGAATGACCCTTTGAAACGCTAGTTTTTTAGGGTCATTTTGTAGTTTTGTGTTACTGCCCTGGCCGGCATTAAAAACATAAAACTATTATTTATATGACAAAATTAAAGAATTTATTGCGCTGTTACGCATCTGGTATGGGAATAAGAAGTATTTCTAGTACTTTCCATATATCTCGTAACACCCTCCGCAAGTATGTCCGTAAATTCCAAGAAAGTGGCTTGTCCATGGAGCAAATTCTGTCGCTTTCAGATGATAAGCTGGCGGACTTGTTTTCAGATGGGCATTCTCGTAACCGTCCGCCTTCTGCTCGCAAGTTGGAGTTAGAGGCACTTGTTCCTGATTATGTGAAACGGCTTAGCAAGAAGGGTGTTTCTATCTTATCTCTTCACACGGAGTATCTCAAAACTCATCCTAATGGTTACCAGTATTCTACTTTCAAACACGCAATCCATGCCTACAGATGTCAAACACGAGCCGTAGGACATGTAGAGCACCTTGCTGGCGATCAGATGTATATTGATTATGCAGGTGATAAGCTAGAGATAGTCGAAGAACAGACGGGTGAGGTGCGGAAGGTAGAGGTTTTTGTGGCTACCCTTCCATGCAGTCATTACACCTATTGCGAGGCAGTGTGGTCCCAGAAGAAGGAAGACCTTATCATTGCTTGCGAGAATGCTCTTCATTTCTTTGGTGGTGTACCCAAGGCTGTTGTGCCTGACAACTTAAAATCAGCCGTTATTCGCAGTGATCGTAATGAGCCTGTTATCAATGACGACTTCGCTGCTATGGCTGAATTTATGACATGGCTGTTTATCCAGCTAGGGTGCGCCGTCCCAAGGACAAGGCACTGGTTGAGAATGCTGTAAAGCTAATGTATCGGTCGGTATATGTAGATATTGAAGGGCAAATTTTCCATAATCTAGAATCACTTAATGTTGCTATACGCACATCTTTAGAAGCATTTAACAGCCGTAGATTGAGTGGGCGTAAGGAATCCCGTCAAGAACTATTTGAGGAAATGGAAAAAGATTTTCTTCGTCCTCTTCCTACCGCTCGCTATCAGATGAAGTCTAGAAAGTCTGCTACTGTCATGGCTAATAGCTTCGTTATGCTAAGAAAGCATAGTTATAGTGTTCCAACAGAGTATATCGGCAAACGTATGGAGCTTATTTACGATAATGACAATGTTCAAATCTACTATGGGTTAAAGTTAGTTACCATCCATCAGCGAGATGATACTCCCTATACCTACTCACAGAAAGATGCACATAATCTTCCTGGTCATCATGGTAGCTTTGAAAAAGGATTTGGAGGAAATATATCAACGGGCAGGGCAAATAGACAACATCCTTCTGCTTTATCTCAAGGAAGTCGCTACGCAGATGAAATATCCACCAAAAGCCTTCCGCTCTTGCCGTGGTATCATGTCGCTGGAGAAGAAGTATGGCATGGCTCGTCTAGTAGCAGCTTGTAACTGTGCCTCGGAAGGACGACGCTATGGCTATAATGAGATAAAGGATATACTACAGAAGGGTGATGATGCTTCCTATATATCTATGGATGAAGATAATATGGAGCTATCTCCTGAATATAAACCAAAAAAACTCATAAGAACATACGAGGCAAGGATTATTTCTCAAAGCAATTATCCAATAATAGCAAACAATTAAAGTAAACAACTATGGAACTAAATAATAATAAGACAGCACCTATTGTGCAAGAAATGGATAAGAATCAGTTATCTCTTGATTTAATGCATAGAATGAGGCTTACGGGTATGGCAACTGCCTTTGAAGAAAGTCTAACAACTACAATTGCAGATACGATGACACCAGATGCCTTTTTTTATCTTGGCTCTTATCTCGAGAATGGGACTATCGTTCTGCAGCAGCCATTGAAAGACTCATAAAAATCAGCAGGGTTTAGATATAAAGCCTATCCTGAGCAAATAGATTATAATATCAATCGCAACCTTAGCCAAAACAAAATGGAGAGAATACTCTCACTTGATTTTATCAAGCAAGGACGCAATATATTTATTACTGGTTCATCAGGAACTGGTAAAAGTTTTATCGCTACAGCTATAGGCTATCATGCTTGTAAAAATGGTATTAGAACGATGTATGCTAACATGTCAAAGCTGCTGGGGACACTTAAGGTTGCCAAGAACAAAGGAACGTTAGAAACAGAGCTAAAGAAGATAGAGCGATGTCGCTTGTTAATCCTCGATGATGCCTTCCTTGTACCTGTAGATGCAAAAGAGCGTCCTATATTACTTGATATTATAGAAGATAGGCATGAAAGGAAGTCGATTATCATATCTTCTCAACTTCCTGTAGACAACTGGTATGATGCAATAGGCGACCCTACCGTGGCAGATGCTGTACTAGATAGAATTGTGCATACCTCATATCAAATAGAACTAACTGGAGAGAGTCTTAGAAAGATAAAAGCAAAGAATATTACCAAGTAATAGCGAAATAAAATGACCCACCCGACCAGGGCATTTAGTGGGTCAATAATAAATCGTCTTACTGGGTCTAAAATACTTTGCCAGGGTGGGTCAAATTAGTGTGGCTTTTCCAACTGGGTTTGGGCAGGGAAAATCCCCTATCTCAAGGCTAATGGTCGGTTGCTGTTTCTTCGGAAAGAGATAGATGAAATGGTACAAAAGCGTGAAGAATGGTAGTATATTCCCATCAACTGGAAGATTAAATATAGATTTTCTTCCCGGATTTTTTGGTTTATGCAGAAAATGCATTATCTTTGCCGTTGGAATTTTTTGAAGAATTTCCAACATGCGTATGAATGAGCAGACCCTTAGACAACAAATTCTATCTTCTGAGAACGACACCATCTTCTTCAGAAATGATTTTCCGCAGTATCATCCCGAGTCAGTTGGTCGTATTTTGACGGACTTAACTGAAAAAGGAGAACTCGTACGAATTTCCTCGGGCATTTATGTGAAGCCTAGAATGAGCAGGTTCGGCCCCATTATGCCATCAATAGAACATATTGTCAAGGCTATTTCCATACGAGATAAAGCCCAGATACTCCCATCTGGCGAGACAGCATTGAATGCTTTGGGACTTTCTACTCAGGTGCCAATGTCTTATTCGTTCCTGACTACAGGAAGTGCACGGAAACTGGCTATCGGGAAGCGACAAGTTACATTAAAGCGTGGAGTTCCTCGCAATTTTGCGTATAAGACACAGCTTATAGCCTTAATTGTTCAAGCCCTTAGATGTCTGGGAGAGCCTAATGTCAGTCCAAAAGAACTGGAGCAAATACAAAGATTGGTAATCAAAGAATCCGATAGACAGGCTCTAATCTGTGATGTGCAGATAATGCCGGGATGGATGAAAAGGATTATCAAGCCTATGATTAAATAAAATATGAAACTTTGGATAAACAATACTTTGGAGGATCGGCTGGCAATGCTCCAACAGACAGAGGAAACTCTCTCTGGGGTCAATCAATCAGCAATAGAAAAAGATTGGTGGGTAACAGTAGCCCTGCATGCACTGTTCCAATGCTCTTGTGCTCCCGCACTTATTTTTAAGGGAGGCACTTCACTGTCAAAAGGGTTCAACCTCATTGAACGGTTCTCAGAAGACATAGACTTGGCTATTCACCGTTCATTCTTTGGAATTGACAAGACAAACAAGAGCCAGCGTGAGAAACTCCGTAAATTATCAAGGTCTTTTATACATGAAGATTTGTCGAAGCAATTAGACAAGCAGCTTCAGAATATGGGAGTTACCGGTTATCGAATTGAGAATGTAACTTACCGGCAAAGTCAAGAAGGAAAGTTGATTCCTATCGATAGTGATAAAGATCCTACGGTGATATTTTTGCATTATGACAGCATTATCAAGGATATGATAGATTACATCCCTGCCCGTGTGAAGATTGAAATAAGTTGTCTCTCCATGGATGAGCCTACAGAGAAATGTAACATACAATCATTGATAAGCGAAAGCTTCCCCGATGAAGATAAGATGTCATCTGTCATAAGAACCGTACTGCCTACTCGCACATTTCTTGAAAAATCTTTCTACTAGCAGAAGAATTCCAAAAAGAGCATCCAAGACATGTACGTATGAGTCGACATTTATACGACCTTGAGCGAATTATGGATACCATATATGGACAAGATGCTATTGCCGATCGTCAGCTATATGATGCCATCGTTAAACATCGCCGTACATTTTATGCGTTAAAGTATGTGGACTACGACAAACATTCTCCCAGTACCATTTCGTTTGTCCCTCCAACTGAAACTATTGTAGAGTGGGAGAAAGACTATGACAATATGTGCAAGCACTTCTTTTATGGCTCCACACTTCCTTTTGACAAGTTGTTAAAGCGTATAGCAGAACTGCAGGATAGGATTAAAAAAACTGCGTATGTCTAATTATTTGGTAGTTAGAAAAAGCGTCGAGCAGGTCTTCTTGCTCGACGCTTTTTTATCGCCATTTCGGTTTAGAGATAATCACCCGACTCATCACATCATCATGACTTTCAATCCTTTCCTTTGGAGCATGTGTGAGAGATTGAGTCTTTACCTTTTGTGTGGGAGACTCTTCTATTGAATCTTGCTTAATTTCTTGTGATAAAACGCTTTGTTCATTTTCCTTTTCCGCTTCTTCTTGTTCTTCTGGCGGTGCAAGCGTAAGCGCAATCTTTCTATCCAACTCGGCAGCTTCACTTTTAAGTGAGCGGAGCTCATCCTCTTTCTTCCAAGAACTGTTGGCAATGTTAGTGTAAACATCTTTGTTGGCCACGACCTTTGCCATTTCCTTCTCATGCGACTCTATCACCTTTGGAATACGCTCCAAGGCGTTAATGAAGTTCTGACACGCAAGTTTCGGGTCTGTTGCCAACTTACCGTTATTATAGGTATAGTAGATACTCTCCTGCCCTTTCACAAAGAAGCGGTTCACCGAACAGTCAAACAAATCCTTGGAAGTACTCTCTGTCTTGACCATAATGGAGAAACCATAGATTTCGCCAATTTTGTTGTACTCCCCTTTGGTGCGAGCTTTTTCGTCTATTTCTTGCAGACGTGCAGCTATGACCTTGATGTCGGTACTGTCTTCCACACCTTTTATTGTCAGTTTATTGACGGGCAGTCCTTCCTTGTCACGCTCTACACGCTTCTCAAAACACTCCAAATCCGCCTTGGCTTCCTTAATCTTGTCCGAATGGAAAGACACGGAGCTGTCAATCTCCGCCAACTTCCCCGTCGCGGCATCACGCTCACGGAGGAAGTTCTTACGCTCGGATTCCAAGGTGGTAATCTTCTTATCCAATCTGGCTTTCTCCAAAAGGTCGGTATTGCCAGAAAGCACCGCTACGTATTCGGAGAAGTTCATGCCACTGTCCTCATCCATCGAACCCTCATCAATGGTACGACTACCGAGCGTATTGGTCTTCAACTGATTGATAAACAATTGCTTGTTATGCAGCAGATTGAACTTGTAGCTGTCCAGTGACCGCTCTACGGCATAGATAATCACATCAACCTTGTTGTCCGCAAACTCCTTGGTGATAAAGTTTCCCTTGCGCACAGCTCGTCCATTGCGCTGCTCCAAGTCTGAAGGTCGCCAAGGCGTGTCCAAATGATGGACCGCCACGGCACGCTGCTGAGCATTCACACCAGTACCCAACATGGATGTAGAGCCGAAAATAATACGAATATCCCCACGGTTCATAGCATCTACCATCGCCTTCTTTGCCTTCTCGTTCTTGCACTCCTGAATGAAGCGTATCTCGTAGGACGGGATATGATAGTCTTCTACCAGCTTATGCTTGATTTCCGAATAGACATTGAAGTCTCCACCGGGCTTATAAGTCCCCAAATCAGAGAAAACAAACTGCGTTCCTTTCTGTGCATCGTACTTTTGGTAATAGTCATTGAGCAGCTTCGCACAATGACTTGCCTTGTTGTCAATATGATCTGAGTATGTACGTTGTCAAACAAAAGTGCACAACTATAAATATAGTTATTTTATTTAGTGTTTCATCATTCTTTCTTTAGTTATCAGATGTTATATATTTCTTATTCCAGTATTCGTTAATAAGTCCATTGTTTAGCTTTTATTTCTTTATGCTTTATGTATAACTACTAAAATATAGATAATCCAGCAACGTTCAATATAAAATTGATTTTATTAAATTAAGGTGATGATTTTTTTCAGCCAAACTAAGTATATTTGCAGTTGTGAACTTTAGTTTTACAACTATAGCTCTCTATTTTACAAACGTTTTTTTCTTATTCATATTTTCCCCAAGTAAGCATCAATTGTTTTCAGTATCATTTCTTTATCATCAAAAATATTGTAATAAACGATTATTAAAGCATTTTTTCTCCAAAAAGTAAAACATAGAGTGGGGGATTCCGATGCAACGTCTATGTTTATAGGTTCGTTACCAATCTTTCTTTTTAGATAGTTCAATAGATTTTGTTGGTCGGACGGAAATTCAAGTTTATCTATAACAAAATGCGTATTGCAGATGCTATCATTATCGTTTTTGTATGGAACATTTAAAAAGGTGTGCTGACAATTGTATTTTATGTTGTTGATTTTTAGATGTAACGATTTTCTATCACTTTGGATGAGCGATTCAAAGAAAGGAATAATATATAGTCGATGTATATGTTCTATTTGAGGAATAGCGGTATGCGTCTCCTTAGGATATGCTTTTTTATTCCAAGCATATTCTATGAACTCTAAAACCTTGAAATCTGTTTTACAAGAATCTTTATGCAAAAACTGTAGGGTTGTATGGCACGAACTTGTATCTTTTGCTGTAACAGAAGAAACAAACAATAAGTTAAACAAGACAAAGAATGGTATGTAGTATTTTACTGAATATGTATTCTTTGTTGTTTGGTTAGAGATAACTCTATGTATTTCTCGCAATTTCATCTTTAAAAAAATATTATAGTTACAAGTTCTTAACTACCTTGCAAATATAGTTATTTTGCGTTTAACAACCAAAGAAAATAAAGTTTTTAATGAATATAGTAAAACAAATGAAAGATGCTTTTTCGTGTCGTTATTTTGTTATCATAAGTTGTTTCTGAACTGATGTTTCTTTGTTCGTTTTCATATAACGATGTAGCAAACATCTATCTTTTCAACAGTCGATTTAGCCTTTAAGTAAAGGAGAGATAATTATGACTTGAAAATTTATAATTAAAAACGCACAAGTTTATTATTATAATTTTTTTATTTTGTAATTATAAAAATTAAAATTTATAATAATAAAATTTCGGAAGACTATTTTAGCCTGATTTTATCTCCTTAATAAGAATATTAAAACCATTCAAAAAGAGAGTTCAAATGGTTGTCATTTATGCAGTTTTCATACCATTCGTCATAATCTATTGGTATATCTGCACTTATTCCTTTCAGCCAATATTGTTCGCCATAAGCACCCAACATTGCCCAATGATATTCAGTTTCATGACTAATACATATTACACCATAAAAATTTGCTGGTTTTTTATAATAATGTTTCTTTAGAATTTCATCTGCTTCGGCTTCTGTTTTGTGTCCATATTTTACCAAAATACACCTGATAATAAACAGCCATGCGTTATAATACATACCAACTTTTTCGCCAGTCTTGTTGTCCGAAAAAACTAATAACTCTTCCATTTATTTTTTAGTTGTAGCAATTGTAAATATCGTCTATATTGTTTGCGCTCTCAATAGACATTCCTTTGGGCATTATTCCTGCATAAAGGAGCGAATAAGTGTGAGTGCGAAATTCTTCTGTCATTAAATTATAAAAATATAATTGCGTTTCAGTAAGCATCTTTTTATCAATCAATATGCCTTTACCAAGATATTCATGAAATAAGATGCTGCTCAAATCTTCTAACATAAACTTATGGGGTGGAAAATTAAAATCTTCGTCAATATTTATTTTTCTTATTGTGTCGTATCCATTCATAATATGATTGATAGTGTTTTTCTGATATCTTGCATTTTTATGTAAACTATCAATCATCATAGCAGATGTTGCTAAAACACATTCATAACCATTTCCCCATACAAATGATTGTTGTTTGGGCGTAGAAAGAGAAGTAATAGCAAGTTCTTTGTCAAACTCCATTCCATTTATACAGAAGCCCAAATTGGTAATACCATCTTGTTGGGTGGTAATATTTAAATCATGGATTTTTAAATTTGGATTTTTGAAACTCATCAATCAACATGCAAAAAGCGACTCTCTTATATTTTGTGAGTTAGCATTATGCATCAACGTTTCAAAAGTTTTTTGACTGTCGTCTAATGCAGATTTATAAAAAATAACTTCTGGCTTTTGCGCTTCAATATTGTCTGCAAATACCCTTTTTACAAAGAATAGAAATCGCTTATAAAATTTAAACTCGTCAGAATATTGCGAAGACAATTTCGGTGCAGCAATCTGATATTCTATAGGTTGTACTAAGATAGAATTTTCGTCTCGAATAAACTCTTGAAATATATATCCTAAGAAGTTTAGAATCTCATTTTTATATTGAGTCTTTCCTTCTTGGAGAATGTTGCACTCTATGACTTCAATGACAGGTTCTATTACGTTATATATTTTAAATTGATGCTTTATGTTGGGAGCTAATTCGTTATAAAGAAAATATTCAATATTTTCTGATGAGTCATTGGCAGAAAATAAATAATCTAATTGAGAAGGTATTTCGTTAATAGCCTCTTTGTTGGGAGCATGATATTGTTGCCAATTTATATACATCTTTTCCATCTTATTTTGCAATTTTTTATCCTTTTGCTACTGTACTAAATAACCATATTCTTAAAAAGGAAATATTATTTTCATTTTATTCTCTGCATTGGCATTCCATTTTATTTGCGATAAATTGCCGTGTGCATATTCTAAGATAAACTTACTTTTATACAGGTTGTTGGGGAAGAAATCTGTATTCTTAAATAACGACTTATCTTTATGTTGCCTGTCAATGGATATTATCCGATTATTTTCGTTGTAGAAGTATTCTTCTGCTATAAAATTTCCTTTGTTATCCATATTCAACATAGATATCATTTGTCCATCTTTTAATATTGCGTGCTGTATATAATCAATCTGCTCAACAATATTAAAGCTATAAACTATAATTTCCGAACTGCGATATTCAAAGAATATATATTGGGCGGGCAAATCGTAATTGTCGGTATAGCCATAAATAGCAACAACTTTATTTTCAGCATCTAAAAAATGCTGAAAATTACCACTCTTTTTCGATGGTGTTTTGGCTAACTTTCGTCCTCTTTTAATATTCTTTCTTTCCATATCAAAAGGGTAAATTTCAAATAGGACTGATGTTCCCCAAATGCAATAAGAATATTCAAATTCTTTCTTCTGTTTGAAGAGAGAAGAGATATCGCTGAAGTACAGATTCTTCAAAACTTTTTCTTGCTCTTCTATATTCATATAGCGTTACATTTATGTTACACCAAAGTTTATCGCTACAAATGTAGTAGTTTACTTTTTATATGCCCTTATTTTGTTTTCATAATTTTTATCTTCTTAACTGCTTTTTATTTGTTCGGTTGTCTAAGTTTCTTTACTTTTGTATGGTAATGAACTATAACGTGGTAATAAGAATACAAAAATAGTATATATGGATAAAATAGATGAGATAAAAAAAGAGATAGAAATTATTGATACAGTTGATGATTCTAACATAAGTGATTTAGACGCATTGTGTGAAGACATAATAGAATTGAATAATGAAGGTTGGGATACAGCAATACTTATGGACCCACTTTTCAGAATTCTTGAGAAAAATTCTGATTTCGATTTTGGTATGCCTGGGCAAATAGTACACACGTTAGAAAAACATTATAAGAAAGGATTAGAAGAAGAATTATTTAAGTCGTTAAACAGAAAACCAACTTTTTATACGTTGTGGATGTTGAACAGAATAATAAACGGAACTTCTGATGCTAAAGAGAAAGAAGGATATATGGAAATGCTGAAAAGTATTTTAAAGATGGAAATTCCAGATTATCTAAAAAAACAAGCGCAGCACTTAATAGATTTGCACTCATAATATTATAAAAATATAGAAACGGCAATACGAATATGACCGCAGAAGAATTTGTAAGTAACGTAAAAGATGAAGTTTTTAAGGAAACGTTTGAGTATTATTTTAAAACGCTTCCTAATCCGATTGCAGGAACAGATAAAAATTGGAAAGCGAGCAAGGAATTATATCATAGTTTAAACGAAGAACAAAAACAACAAATGCAGACTTTTACAAGGTTGGTTATGCAAGATGTGGTATCGATAATATTTGGAAAGTTAGATAATATTTCTTCATTTGCAAACCAAGAAGGCGAGTTTGAACTTACAATAAATGGAAATGTGATAAGTGGAGACCTGCAAGATATATTCTTAATGGGTATGGATAATTAAAGTCTGTTAATTCAGCCTTAGGTTACGAACGGACAAAGGACAAAATATAATAAAAAAGTGTTTTGATTCCCACATACCCAATAACGAAAACTGTACGTTGTCAAACAAAAGTGCACAACTGCAAATGTAGTTATTTACTCTGATATTTCCTTGTTTTATTATCAAAAATTCTTTTGTTGATTGAATTTTGCTTTATTATTTCTCTTATCTTTTTGATTTTATCCCCTTGCCCTAAATATACGTCTTTGGGTGTAAGATTATCTAACGATTCATGAAACCTTCTCTCATTATAATATTTCACCCACCCATCGATAGCATTTTCCAATTCAGAGGGACAAAAATAATGATTTAGCTTAATCACATTTTTCATCGATCTGTGATATCGTTCTATCTTTCCCTGCGTCTGAGGATGCAAGGGTTTGCCATGGATATGCTTGATATTATATTCCTAACGACAGCTACTACCAAAAGAGAAAGAAACACAAACTATTTTTTTGTAAACGAGCTGGTATAGAGCCAACGATAGGACATCTTAAAGCAGACCACCGATTATCTCGCAACTTTTATAAAGGTGTGAAAGGAGATGCTATCAATGTATTATTAGCTGCAGCAGCATATAACTTCAAAAGAGCTATGAGAGTTCTTTTGGACCTTATAAAAAGAATCAGCATAGAGCTTGCCAATACAAGCTTTATGCTGAAATATTGTTTTTAAGGGACGACTAGATACCAATAAAAAACATTTGATATGTAGTATCGGCAAAAATCTGTTCCAGCTACCATAAATACATATTTCCATATTAATATGTTGGGGTTTAAAGTTGTAATGGATAAATGGAAAAATATTAAAAAGTAATAACGACCTTGATAAAAATAGACTTATTTTTTTTACTGGCAACAAGTTTGAACATCTTTATATAAGTAAGGTGAAAAATTATAACGTTATTGATTCCGTAAGGATATTTAACGAAGAGGTACAATACTTTGTTGTAAAAAAACAAACCACAGTTTATAAAAAGAAGTTATAAGAGAAATATCATTATGCGACGATTGTATCAAAATAGACACAGAAAGTAATAGCTTTAATTATAAATTAGATGTAAACAACAATGTTTTATCGTTTTTACACAGTGCTTTTAAACTAATAGAGTTGCCAAAATAATGTTTCGTTAAAAGAGAATTACCATAGAAAGCAGAACTCTATTTGCTACAAAATTGTGATGTTTACGCCTGTTTATATGGCTTTATATGGGTGTATTTTGTGCGTGATATACTGAATTTTGCCTTCTTAATAGGAAGATGAAAAGCAACAATAAATTGTCTTTCGTTCGGTTTTAACACTATTATAAGGCGATATAAAAGTAGAATTACGCACTATTTTCAGCATATTCGTCTCAACTATATTGAGCTGGCAAAGGAAAGACATCTTGATTTTCGGGATAATTTTCTATATTGCCAGATAGCCATAATTCAAAAGTTTGATAATTGTCGAAGAATCCATAAATATATCCTTTCTTTAATAGAGCTAAATATTCGTTGATTGGTATTTTTATTAAGTTACCATGTCGCATTGTTTGCGACTGTTTTATAAAAAGTTCTTTATTATAGGATAGAAATACAGCCAAATCGGGAAAACTAATATTCTCTTTTTCTAAATCAATATATCCTATCAATTTCCATATCTTTTTTCTAACCGCTGTTTCTTTACATGCTTTATATGTTTTAAATCCAACACATAATAAATCATTTATATCTGTAACAGGCTTTTCAGCAATATAATCGAATATTCCAAAACTAAATTGTTCTATCCAGCATACATAAACATATTTCCCATTGGATAATGCTATTTCATAAACATTACCATATTTATTTTTACCCATAACCTATTTAGTCGTTCCTTAAAAACTATATTTCAGCATAAAGCTTGTATTGACAAGCTCTATGCTGATTCTTTTTATAAGGTCCAAAAGAACTCTCATAGCTCTTTTGAAGTTATATGCTGCGGCAGATAATAATACATTGATAGCATCTCCTTTCACACCTTTATAAAAGTTGCGAGATAATCGGTGGTCTGCTTTAAGATGTCCTATCGTTGGTTCTATACCTGCTCGTTTACAAAATAGTTTGTGTTTCTTTTTCTTTTGGTAGTAGCTGTCTTTAGCTTTAGGAATATCTGGGATGAGTATCTTTGTCTTCCCAATCTGCTTTATACCTCTATACCCTCTATCTCCTGCTAACTTATCAACCTTCCTTCCTGTCATTCTTTGGGTTTGTTCTAACGTCTTTTCGATAGTATGCCCATCATATTCATTCCTAAAAGAACATGCACCAAGAATAAGTCCTGACCATGAGCGAAGAATAGATACTTTATTGCCAAACTCATATTGCTTATGTTCCTTACCCTTGCTGATGCAAACTACATCTGGTTCGTGCAGAGAATATACTTTGTTCTTTGACTTCCTACTTTGAGAAAGAACTCTGTAATATAGCTCAAACATTCTCTCATATCCTTTCCTTCCCCCAAGATTACGCTCTAGCTCTCTTACTAATCTACCTGCTATGGTCTTGAGTTGCCTATCTGCCTTAAGAGCTTTCTTACGATTCTTGGGATGATTACGAAAACGTTGGGAACGATAAATGCCTTTCAAGGTACGCGTATAACTCTGTCGTAGAGGAAGACAATTGTCATGAACTATCTTCAGAACGTTTTTGATTATCTTTTTATGCAACTTCGCATCTGTAGGATAGGTTATATTCTTCTCCTGAACGGTAGAATCAATGAAAGCCGTATCAAAATGATCTTCGTTATTATGGTCGGTATTAACGCGGATACTTTCTGCTAATATTAATTCCATACCTTCCTCACCGATACGATTTCTGAAGTGAACTAACTCGGAAGCGTCACAGGGTTGTTTTGGCATAAATTCAAGTCCACCACAGAAATATTGGTAGTAAGCATTCTCGCTCCATTGAGAAACCACCATTTCATCTGACACATTACGCAAATGTTTTAAAATTAAAAGACCACACATCAAGCGAATAGGATGAGCAGGGCGACCGTTAGTGCTGCAATACAAAGGAGAGAAAGCATTTTCAAAACATTCCCAATTAATCTTATTACTAAGTTGGAAAAGAGGATGTTCATGGCTAAGCATGTCCTCTAAAGAAGAGAACATAGAGAGCTGTTTAGATGTACGTTTAAGCATAAATATCTGCAAGATTTATAATGTAAAGGTACAAAAACTTGCAGATATTTGCAAATAATTTACAGGATAATATACTATGAATCAGAGGAATATTAGGTTTTTAAGGGAGGACTATTTATTATTTTTCGTTTGCGTCATTTTCCGTTTCTATTATTACCAATAAAGAGAATAGAAAAAAACTGCCTTGATTAGAACTACTTATTTTTAAGAACCTAATTCGATAAAAGTCTTCAAAATAATCTTCGAACGACGAAAAAAGCTTTTCTGGTTTTCCAAGAATCATTTTTTCTGTATCATTATATCCAGCATTTACCCCATAAATAGTGCTATCGTCTAATTCTTCTTTTTCAGAAACCTTGTATAAGGTAAGTATATTGCTTTGAAAGTTTAATATTTAATTCATTTTCAACATTAAAAAAATTTGTTCGTTATCAGCCCCTAACCAATATTCAAATTCTTCGTTTTGTTTTTAATTTTTGTTATATAGTCCATAAATATTTTATCAATAACGTATAAAAAAACACCCCAAAGAAAGTAGTTGTTATTTGCAAATGGTAATAGCGTTTTATTTCATTAAATAGCAAGATTTATTTAAGCGTCCAATTCTCTAACGAAGAACAAAAAAATCATTAAAAATTAGGAGCTATTTCTATTAATCCTTCTTCAATGGAATACTCATGGTAAAAAGCCTTAATTATTCCTGTTGAAATTTCTATCCAAACATCATTACCGCAGCCATCATCAGCAAAAGGAATATGAGTTTTTACAAAACATTCTAACTCCTTATCTTCTTCCAATAGAATCTTTCTAATTGTAATTATATCTTCGATTTTTTTAAAAAGAAACCTATTTCTATTTTTATCCCAATCAGCTTTTTTTCAACAGAATAAAATAAGTGTCTAAACATCATAGCTTGCTTTGGAAAAAAGATACCATCGTAAGTTTGATAAAATTGAATAAAGCTATTTATTTTATCACCAGTAATCTCCAATAACTGCCTTATTTCCTACTCTGAAAGTAGAGATTTTTCTACCTTCATAAACTAACTTACTATCTGTAAATAGATTCATTTCTTTTCACTATTATTTATGTGCATTGTAAAACCAAAGTTTACAACTGCAAATATAGTTAGTTTGGCTGAAATATCATCATCTTATTTTTTTATAAAAATCAGTTTTATATTGCACGTTCTGGATTATCTATATTTAAGTAGTTATGCATAAAGCATAAAGAAATAAAAAGCTAAACAATGGACTTATTTTCTAATAACAAAAAGAGATAATTAAATTCTTTCAAGAATAAAATTACAAATTCGAAAGTCGTAATTATATTTTTCCAAACAATATCATGATTTAAACTTACGTTATATAAATGAATAGTAAGACAAAAATACATTCAACTATCATACGACAGAAAAAAAGTGAACTTTTAGTTATGAAAAACAATAATAAACTCTTTGATTGAGCTGGTTGATATTTCCGACAATAAAAACAGAACAGAACTATATAAAGAAATGTTTCAGAAGCTTAGAAATGAAACTGAAGAGGAACAATATCAGCTGATGAAACTTTTTTATTCTAATCTATGTGGGCTGTTGGCACATTCAGAAATGAAAAGAAATGAATATGATAAATTAAAGCTGCTTTTTAGAACATTTTCAGAATACAAACCCATCACACGAAGAACCGTAAAATACTGACTATGAAAAAGATATTCAATATAAAGGTAACAATTTGGTCGAAATGGAAAATTATAATAATTTTCATTATCGCCTCAGGATTATGCACTTACGCATATAATTTTGTTTTTCCAGGTAGACCTAATTCATACCATATTGTGAAAGTACTTGGAGGACTAATAGTGTTTTCCATTATATTTATATACAAAAATACTTCTTTACTCTTTAAGAATTGAAATTGATGATGATGATATCTCTTTTTACAAAAAAAGACGTATTGGTTTATAAAAAAATTCAAAAGATAAACTATACAATTTGAGAATCTTAAAAAAATACGAGAAACGACATTGTAGAATTAAAAAAATATGTTTTTGAAGATAGAGATTTAATTTTGTATTCTCCCATAAAAATTAAAGTACAAAGCTCAAAAAAATTGACAATATAGAAGATGTGTTTCATTATCTTGTTAAGAGCTATTATTTGAAACGGAAAATAGTTTACGGCAGAGTACTCGGATTTGGAAAGAAATATGAAAATAAACTTATTAACGAATACTGGAATAAGAAATATATAACATCTGATAACTAAAGAAAAAAATTATGAAACACTAAATAAAATAACTATATTTGCAGCTACTTACTATAGTTTAACAACATAAAAAAATGGCATATACACAAGAGAACTTTCAAGAATGGATATTCTTCATCTCTGATAAGATGGAATATTTTACTGACGAATTTGCAAAAGAACACAATCTGACACTTAATTATAGTATTAAGTCGTTAGATGATTTGGAAAAATGGATTCTTTCTAATTTCAAACACTATAACGAGTTAATAGCGAAAAAAGAATTGTTAGACTATCTAACCATTTATATAGGAGAAACTTTCCGAAAAACATATTGGTGGCAAATGGTTTATTGACTTAAAAAATAAGAAAAATGCATATTATAGTATGCCTGTTCTTACTGATGAAACTTATATAGGTGAGACATTTGTAGCACCAATGACCTTTGCAACTGCCTGTATTAGTAGGAATAAAGGAAATTACATCAGTACCATTCTTTTGAATGTAATGGAGGATATGGGAATTCAGTTGGATTCTAAGGTTTAACAACGTATAGTAATTCAAATTTCTTTAATTATAAGAATGAAAGAAAGGAATTAGTATATATTATTGTTACATAGAATTTTAAAGAACTTTGTGAAGCTACGAATTAAAAAAGAATGAACCTTATAGAAGAAGGTTCTTCTATTTACACAAACATCTAAAAAATTAAACACGAAAAAGTATTTTTACAAGATTGCAATTACATTCATTGCTAATTTTTTTCCACACGTTTCTTTCACAAAAAGTTATGATAGGTCGAAAAACCATTCAAGAAAAGTGTTGAAATTGGGCCATTGTGGCTTTAATTTTCCCTGCTGAAAGTCGTTGTAAACCTTTCCAAGTGTAAGTTCTAATACTTCTGGAAAAGCCACACTAATTTGACCCACCCTGGCAAAGTATTTTAGACCCAGTAAGACGATTTATTATTGACCCACTAAATGCCCTGGTCGGGTGGGTCATTTTATTTCGCTATTACTTGGTAATATTCTTTGCTTTTATCTTTCTAAGACTCTCTCCAGTTAGTTCTATTTGATATGAGGTATGCACAATTCTATCTAGTACAGCATCTGCCACGGTAGGGTCGCCTATTGCATCATACCAGTTGTCTACAGGAAGTTGAGAAGATATGATAATCGACTTCCTTTCATGCCTATCTTCTATAATATCAAGTAATATAGGACGCTCTTTTTGCATCTACAGGTACAAGGAAGGCATCATCGAGGATTAACAAGCGACATCGCTCTATCTTCTTTAGCTCTGTTTCTAACGTTCCTTTGTTCTTGGCAACCTTAAGTGTCCCCAGCAGCTTTGACATGTTAGCATACATCGTTCTAATACCATTTTTACAAGCATGATAGCCTATAGCTGTAGCGATAAAACTTTTACCAGTTCCTGATGAACCAGTAATAAATATATTGCGTCCTTGCTTGATAAAATCAAGTGAGAGTATTCTCTCCATTTTGTTTTGGCTAAGGTTGCGATTGATATTATAATCTATTTGCTCAGGATAGGCTTTATATCTAGTCCTCCTTTATAAACCTAATATTCTCCTGATTCATAGTATATTATCCTGTAAATTATTTGCTTATATCTGCAAGTTTTTTTGTACCTTTTACATTATAAATCTTGCAGATATTTATGCTTAAACGTACATCTAAACAGCTCTCTATGTTCTCTTCTTTAGAGGACATGCTTAGCCATGAACATCCCCTTTTCCAACTTAGTAATAAGATTAATTGGAAATGTTTTGAAAATGCTTTCTCTCCTTTGTATTGCAGTAATAATGGTCGCCCTGCTCATCCTATTCGCTTGATGTGTGGTCTTTTAATTTTAAAACATCTGCGCAATGTGTCAGATGAAACGGTAGTTTCTCAATGGAGCGAGAATGCTACTACCAATATTTCTGTGGTGGACTTGAATTTATGCCCAAACAACCCTGTGACGCTTCCGAGTTAGTTCACTTCAGAAATCGTATAGGTGAAAAAGGTATGGAGTTAATATTAGCCGAGAGCATCCGCGTTAATACTGACCATGATAACGAAGATCATTTTGATACGGCTTTCATTGATTCTACCGTGCAGGAGAAGAATATAACCTATCCTACAGATGCGAAGTTGCATAAAAAGATAATCAAAAACGTTCTGAAGATCGTTCATGACAATTGTCTTCCTCTACGACAGAGTTATACGCGCACCTTGAAAGGCATTTATCGTTCCCAACGTTTTTCGTAATCATCCCAAGAATCGTAAGAAAGCTCTTAAGGCAGATAGGCAACTCAAGACCATAGCAGGAAGATTGGTAAGAGAGCTAGAGCGTAATCTTGGGAGAAGGAAAGGATATGAGAAGATGTTTGAGCTATATTACAGAGTTCTTTTCTCAGAATAGGAAGTCAAAGAACAAAGTATATTCTCTGCACGAACCAGATGTAGTTTGCGTCAGCAAGGGTAAGGAACATAAGCAATATGAGTTTGGCAATAAAGTATCTATTCTTCGCTCATGGTCAGGACTTATTATTGGTGCATGTTCTTTTAGGAATGAATATGATGGGCATACTATCGAAAAGACGTTAGAACAAACCCAAAGGATGACAGGAAAGAAGGTTGATAAGTTAGCAGGAGATAGAGGGTATAGAGGTATAAAGCAGATTGGGCAGACAAAGATACTCATCCCAGATATTCCTAAAGCTAAAGACAGCTACTACCAAAAGAAAAAGAAACACAAACTATTTTGTAAACGAGCAGGTATAGAACCAACAATAGGACATCTTAAAGCAGACCACCGATTATCTCGCAACTTTTATAAAGGTGTGAAAGGAGATGCTATCAATGTATTATTAGCTGCAGCAGCATATAACTTCAAAAGAGCTATGAGAGTTCTTTTGTACCTTATAAAAAGAATCAGCATAGAGCTTGTATTGACAAGCCTTATGCTGAAATATTGTTTTTAAGGGAGGACTATCTAAACCCTGCTGATTTTATGAGTCTTTCAATGGCTGCTGCAGAACGATAGTCCCATTCTCGAGATAAGAGCCATGATAAAAAGGCATCTGGTGTCATCGTATCTGCAATTGTAGTTGTTAGACTTTCTTCAAAGGCAGTTGCCATACCCGTAAGCCTCATTCTATGCATTAAATCAAGAGATAACTGATTCTTATCCATTTCTTGCACAATAGGTGCTGTCTTATTATTATTTAGTTCCATAGTTGTTTACTTTAATTGTTTGCTATTATTGGATAATTGCTTTGAGAAATAATCCTTGCCTCGTATGTTCTTATGAGTTTTTGGTTTATATTCAGGAGATAGCTCCATATTATCTTCATCCATAGATATATAGGAAGCATCATCACCCTTCTGTAGTATATCCTTTATCTCATTATAGCCATAGCGTCGTCCTTCCGAGGCACAGTTACAAGCTGCTACTAGACGAGCCATGCCATACTTCTTCTCCAGCGACATGATACCACGGCAAGAGCGGAAGGCTTTTGGTGGATATTTCATCTGCGTAGCGACTTCCTTGAGATAAAGCAGAAGGATGTTGTCTATTTGCCCTGCCCGTTGATATATTTCCTCCAAATCCTTTTCAAAGCTACCATGATGACCAGGAAGATTATGTGCATCTTTCTGTGAGTAGGTATAGGGAGTATCATCTCGCTGATGGATGGTAACTAACTTTAACCCATAGTAGATTTGAACATTGTCATTATCGTAAATAAGCTCCATACGTTTGCCGATATACTCTGTTGGAACACTATAACTATGCTTTCTTAGCATAACGAAGCTATTAGCCATGACAGTAGCAGACTTTCTAGACTTCATCTGATAGCGAGCGGTAGGAAGAGGACGAAGAAAATCTTTTTCCATTTCCTCAAATAGTTCTTGACGGGATTCCTTACGCCCACTCAATCTACGGCTGTTAAATGCTTCTAAAGATGTGCGTATAGCAACATTAAGTGATTCTAGATTATGGAAAATTTGCCCTTCAATATCTACATATACCGACCGATACATTAGCTTTACAGCATTCTCAACCAGTGCCTTGTCCTTGGGACGGCGCACCCTAGCTGGATAAACAGCCATGTCATAAAATTCAGCCATAGCAGCGAAGTCGTCATTGATAACAGGCTCATTACGATCACTGCGAATAACGGCTGATTTTAAGTTGTCAGGCACAACAGCCTTGGGTACACCACCAAAGAAATGAAGAGCATTCTCGCAAGCAATGATAAGGTCTTCCTTCTTCTGGGACCACACTGCCTCGCAATAGGTGTAATGACTGCATGGAAGGGTAGCCACAAAAACCTCTACCTTCCGCACCTCACCCGTCTGTTCTTCGACTATCTCTAGCTTATCACCTGCATAATCAATATACATCTGATCGCCAGCAAGGTGCTCTACATGTCCTACGGCTCGTGTTTGACATCTGTAGGCATGGATTGCGTGTTTGAAAGTAGAATACTGGTAACCATTAGGATGAGTTTTGAGATACTCCGTGTGAAGAGATAAGATAGAAACACCCTTCTTGCTAAGCCGTTTCACATAATCAGGAACAAGTGCCTCTAACTCCAACTTGCGAGCAGAAGGCGGACGGTTACGAGAATGCCCATCTGAAAAACAAGTCCGCCAGCTTATCATCTGAAAGCGACAGAATTTGCTCCATGGACAAGCCACTTTCTTGGAATTTACGGACATACTTGCGGAGGGTGTTACGAGATATATGGAAAGTACTAGAAATACTTCTTATTCCCATACCAGATGCGTAACAGCGCAATAAATTCTTTAATTTTGTCATATAAATAATAGTTTTATGTTTTTAATGCCGGCCAGGGCAGTAACACAAAACTACAAAATGACCCTAAAAAACTAGCGTTTCAAAGGGTCATTCTTATTTTGGCGAGGTGGGTCTCATTATTTTAACCTTACTGGGTCTAAAATACTTGCCAGGGTGGGTCAAATTAGTGTGGCTTTTCCAAATGGTCATAAATGTACCAAACATAAATTTTACTCTTTTAGTTTTCTTCGTTCTCTACAAAATTTCAAAGTTCAAGTAAAGTGCTTTGCAGAAACTTTCACAAAAGTATAGTTTTATTTACAACTACAAGCTCTACAATGCAAAATACAACAATGAGGGAAAAGAATTAGTGATTAAATAATATTTTTCGTGTTTTGTGATGCAATAATAACCACTTATCAACACATAAAAAAAAACGGACTACTAAAGGTAGTCCGCTAGATTAATCTCACGTTTATCTATTGTTGCTCCTTGACAACTTCCCATGGGCGATTAGATGGATAATAGTTACCATTTCTTTCTGTAGAACGTGCTGTATATTTTACAATTACCATATCACCTACATGCACGTCAAACTTGCTAATATTATCTTCTCCAAATGTTTCAAGTACCCAATGCTCGGGATATTGTTGTCCCTGTTCTTCAACAACCCATTGTTGAGAAGACCATTTTCCTCTTTGGCTCTCACCAGTTTTTACTTCACCGATGGCAATTACCTTTCCATTACATTGTGACATAATTCTCTTTACTTAAATTGTTTATTTATAATGTTAGTTCTTTGTAAGCTCTTCTGCTATTTGAATTTCAGCCTCTCCATTCTCAAAAACAAAATCTATAGGATAATATTCTTTGCTTGGAGTAATAATATTGAAACCCAATTTTTGAGCTTCATGTTCAATGCTATCATGACGACGTGTTTCGTCATCTATATATACATTGATACCATTTCTTTCTACATCATATCTACATCGCTTTAAGCGGTCACGCATACGATATTTCTGTTTATTAGGGAATACTTTTAAGTTTGTCTTAGGGTTTAAACCGAAGACTGCACGAGCACGTTCCTTCTTTATAAGACGAATACGAGCTTCTGACATTATTTTTTTTGTTGCTTCCTTGCTACGTTTCGTATAACCTTTACTAGTCGCTTTGTTAATAATACTCTTTACTGATGACAATGATATATCCAATTTATCTGCAATGGATCTATAAGAGTTTAGTTCAGACATTTTAAGTACATTTGCTTCCAAAGCAGAATGTATCTTGCGTTTGGCACACACTTTCTTTAATCCTAACTCGTAAGCCTTCTTTTTCACCGATGGAACTGAAATATCGAGGTGTCTTGCTAAGTTCCCATTAGTTTTAAAAGCATAGTTCTCTTTTAAGAACTGCTCCTTCTCTTCATTCCATATTTTTGTAGTCTTACTCATTTCTCTTTTTCTCAATTCTGTTTATGATAGAGCTGTCACTATTCTCTTGATGAAATAGGGGAGAACGACTTGGAAATTTTGCATCATTATAGAATAGCTTTCCTTGTTCATAAAGTTGCTCGCCTCTTTTGTACATAGATGGTGAAATGGCTACATCCCATGTCCAACCAGCAATTAATAGGACTAAAATGTATTTTGCCATTTTTAATACTATCTTTGTTCCATATTTTTGAAAATAGTTCTGAATCATAGAACGTACATTTATAGCAATGACTTTTCTGACTTTCTATACTCGTTAAAATTTTTCTTATAATGAAGTATAAAACTTCGAAGAATAGCATTAACTACTGTCTGGGTAGTATACCCCCCAACTACGTACTTCTTGAAAGTTGCAAGAATGTCTTTGTCTACTTTACAGAAACTTACATTTCCATCTTTTCCTACAGTTTTAGGTTGTTGGCTCTCAGTGGCACATTGCTCACAAAAGGCTGTCCATAAGGCATCACCAGGGACTATTTTAGGATGTTCAATAACCTTTGTTGAAGTCTTAGATTTTTTCTTCTTTTTAGGTCCTGTTGGCGATGTTGGTGTTGCAACAGGAGGAGCTGTAGCAGGTGTGACTTCTACTTGACCATGAATGTCGTGTAACATTCCTTCGAGTGTTCCAGGAAGTTCCATCATTGAAGATGCTGATGCTGCTATATCTGTTTGATACTTATTCATTGTCGTTTACTTTATAAATGGTTTTAAAGATAAAATCAAAGCACTGTTTTGTGAGTTTATCAGCTTTATCACTGTTGCTGATAGTATTGTAGCGTTCCAAATCAGCATAATTTCCAATGCGAGGAGCGAGAATACCATATTTTTTGAAGAACTCATCTACAATTTTCCATGCTTGCAACTCACTTCCTTTACCCACTCGTACATCATACTTATTGCAGACAAAGATAAATTGTGCTTTAATCTGTGGGTAGGCTTGCTTTAATCGTAGCACAGCAAGAATGAAAGCACGTGTTGAGTCTATCGTATTTAAGTCATAGTGATAAGGACAAACAATATAATCTGCATTCACAAGTAATTCTTTCATTCCTTCCTGTGTCAAACTTCCAGGGGTATCAATGATGGTCGTTCCTTCTAATCCTCTTAATGTTAGCATAATATTATGCGTATTGGAAGAATCTTTTATCGTAACAGACTGTACATTATAAGGAATGTTTTTTTGTCTACGAATATCGTCTTTACGACGATTGGCAAATGTTTGTTGGGGATCTGCATCAACAACAAGTAGAGAGACATTACGTGTATCAGCAAGATAATTAGAGAATAAACCACATATGGTAGTTTTACCGACCCCACCTTTCTGATTGGCAAAGAGGATAATCTTATTATCTGTGATTTTATTAGAATTGTCTACTTTCATAGTAACTCCTCCTATTTTACTTTTGTGAATCCATTCTCTGGAATAAAGCTGACACTAACGATATTATCTGTTGCCTTTATGCTAATGTTAAGAGTTTCGTTTCGGATTAACTTATCATCCTTGAAAACCTTTGCATGAACAGATACCTCTCCACTTTCTTCCATTGAATTAGTTAGAACAAGTGCTGCTGAGAATGATGAATATGCACCCTTTATTTGAGCTGATGCATACGAAAAAGGAGTATTTTCATAGACTTGCTTCCAAATCATATTCACGTCCTGTCCAGTAGAGGTGTGCATAGTCATGCCTTTCCCCTTTAAGTCCCATACATAAAATTCGAGAACTGGATTAAACTTAGCATAGTCGCCCGATAAAGACAATTCCATTTTTATAACAGAATTGCTGTTATTGATAACTTCGTGCTCATCGTCTTTTGAGCCACACGATGTTAGAGCTATTGGCAAAGATGTACATACTACCAACGCTGCAATAATAAAATAAGATTTTTTCATTTTTATCATATTTAAAATACACATTACGTTACTATGAGTTCTTAAAGAACTTGATTGTTGCGGTTTTAATGAAAACTCAGCTAAAACAACAATCTCCATAGTTTGGTAGGTCACTTGAACAAATGTTCAGAGGAGCGGGACCCCATAACATGTAATTCGCTGACAACAGTACAAGTCTGCCTTTACACCTTAACAATAGGGGTCAGCAATGAAATATGATACTGCAAATATAGGTATAATATATGAAACCTACAAGAGATTACACGATTATTTTATGATTGAATTAAATTATTATGTTTTTATGATTATTCTATTATACTGTCATATTATTATAACATCATCAAGTCATATTATAATTGTTTATGACTTGATGATGATTGTAATTTCTACTATCTTTTAAAGGCAACTCTGCAAGTATTAAGGTCTTCTTTTGTCTGTTGTTCATTTCTTTCCTCAATACTGTAATCGTTTTCTTTAAGCTTTGCAAGAAGTAATTGATCTATTGGTTTTACCTCATCGATGAAGTCTTGATCCATATTGAAATTCCATACCTTGTTCAAAACGATTCGTAAAATGTGTGATCTCTCGTCGGGGAAGTCCTATATCCTCTGCCATATTCTCCCAGTACTTCATGTTTCTTGTCACGTCCTTGATAATACCTCTTGCTGTCGTTTCATCCAACATATAAAACTTATGGGCATTATAAAGACTATTGAGAGAACTATCGTTCGAATTGGCATCAATAAGCAATGCCTGAAACATACCATTTGTTGGGTTAATGTCGTAAGCAGGGGACAATTCCCAGCCTTCCTTATCAAGTAGGAACGAATGATTTCTAAAATGATCGTCGGTATTACCAATGCAGATATTAAAGGCTACTCGCTTATATAGCTCTTCTAAATTAGTTTCTATGTGGTTGCCACCCCCTGAAACGATAAAGTCCACAATATCTAAATAGCCTTTTCCTGTTCTTTGTCCGTCGCCATCAGTGAATCCAAGAACGGTAAGGGAAGAAGCCATGTGGACTCTCTTTTTTTCTTCGGTTCTATCAAACCTCTTAGATAGAAGTATATCCTGACCAGTGCCAGTCTTTATTACTTTTGTTTCTGCTACATTGATACCACATTCCTTAGCCATCAGATGTGCGAAGTGTTCCCATCGAGATACATTGATGTTGTCATTGATGGAAGGGAATTTAGCAAGATAAAGATGACCGTCACTCTGCACACAAGCCTTTGGGCGTGCTCCACCCATTGAGGAACCAGGTTGAAAAAGCCTTTGTACCCATTTCTTTTCAGGCTCTAAATGCTTATACTCACTTTTCTCAATTTCCTTAGCAGCTTGTAAAAGTTCGTCAATGTGTATGGCAGGCGGAACGCTGTAACCAGGCGTAGAGTTGATAAATGCTCCGCTATCTAGGTCCTGAAAGCGAAAACCACCCATACGCAGCTCATCTTCCACGCCTTTGAGATAGTCCCAATCTGATAAGGTATGGCTTGCTTTCCCTTCTGTCTCAAGTGAAGTACGCAAGTCTATCAGTCGCCGCCCCCATCTGTCAGGGAGAGCATCAGAAAAACAACCGAAGATGTGGTTATCTCGGCTATATTGTATCCCGGGATATGGGCGGAGGTCTTGCCCAAAGTAAATTTTAGGAAAGGTTTTGAGCCAGTTTTTATCAAACTCAAAAGAAAATACGTCAGAGCCTCTTAGGTATTCATGACCAAGAGTGCCTACCTTCTCTTCCTTATCCATCCAGTCGAAACTGGCTATCACATCTAATTTTTCCATATGTTATCTTTTTGAAGCTCGTTTCTTATTCTTAATACCTAAGTCCTGTACCATGTGCCCCAGCTTATCGTCTTTAGCCAAATGGAGTATATCCTCTTCAAGCTGCAGGGCATTGAGTACTCTCATTAACACACCAAGAGATACTGTAGGCTCACCCTTTTCTAAACGTGAGAGAGTAAGCCTTGTACATTGTGCACGTTGTGCAACCTGATCCATTGTCAGATCTCTTCGTAATCGGGCAAGGCGGAATTGCTCTCCTACTACATTCAACTTCTCTTGTAGTGCTCTGGTCATCCAGTTGGCTTTGGTGAACTTTGTCATAATGTATCTTTTGTGGTGCAAAGATACAATAAAATGTTTAGTTTATAATACTTTATTTGTTTCTTATAATATTTCTTCATACCCTCGTTTTCTCCACTGGTCAATGCCATCTGAAAGTTGCTCTTTGATATATTTGTTCAATTCATTGAATAGTGGCTGAAAGTCTTTGTCATCTATGGTAAAGTTCCATTCAAAATCCTTTGATATAATGTATTTGCTATAAATCTCAATTCCTGGTAGCAGATATTCTGCAACCTTTTTTACCGAGTCAAAATATTTTGCGTAAAAGAAGAGTTGACTATCTTCCCATGTCTTAAAGTAATAGTTACCTACATTATCCTTTTCAAGATGCAGGTCAATGACAAATCCATGTTGAGGGAAATCCACTTTTGTTATCTTACATCCATACTTTGTTACCTCCTCAATGAGCCTGTAGTTTATTGGGATTGTAGGGCAATTTTTAACTGTCTCCAAATCTGGATCACCATAAGTATCTATGAAATTCCATGTAAGCCATAGGGTTAGCTTATTAAACGGAACAACTTCCTTCTCTCTGCAAAGAGAAAGGGTATCTTCCATAGTTTGCTCACACGTTTTCATTCCGAACTGTCCTCCGTCATCTGATATTACTGGATATACATTTTGTACAGGTATCTGACACTTACGGCAGGAAGTGTTTATACCGTCTTTCATGTCCGTAATAATAAACAAGCTACCAACTTGCAAATAAAGGCTACCCTGGTATAGGACTATTGGGTGGAAAAGCCACACTAATTTGACCCACCCTGGCAAGTATTTTAGACCCAGTAAGGTTAAAATAATGAGACCCACCTCGCCAAAATAAGAATGACCCTTTGAAACGCTAGTTTTTTAGGGTCATTTTGTAGTTTTGTGTTACTGCCCTGGCCGGCATTAAAAACATAAAACTATTATTTATATGACAAAATTAAAGAATTTATTGCGCTGTTACGCATCTGGTATGGGAATAAGAAGTATTTCTAGTACTTTCCATATATCTCGTAACACCCTCCGCAAGTATGTCCGTAAATTCCAAGAAAGTGGCTTGTCCATGGAGCAAATTCTGTCGCTTTCAGATGATAAGCTGGCGGACTTGTTTTCAGATGGGCATTCTCGTAACCGTCCGCCTTCTGCTCGCAAGTTGGAGTTAGAGGCACTTGTTCCTGATTATGTGAAACGGCTTAGCAAGAAGGGTGTTTCTATCTTATCTCTTCACACGGAGTATCTCAAAAACTCATCCTAATGGTTACCAGTATTCTACTTTCAAACACGCAATCCATGCCTACAGATGTCAAACACGAGCCGTAGGACATGTAGAGCACCTTGCTGGCGATCAGATGTATATTGATTATGCAGGGTGATAAGCTAGAGATAGTCGAAGAACAGACGGGTGAGGTGCGGAAGGTAGAGGTTTTTTTGTGGCTACCCTTCCATGCAGTCATTACACCTATTGCGAGGCAGTGTGGTCCCAGAAGAAGGAAGACCTTATCATTGCTTGCGAGAATGCTCTTCATTTCTTTGGTGGTGTACCCAAGGCTGTTGTGCCTGACAACTTAAAAATCAGCCGTTATTCGCAGTGATCGTAATGAGCCTGTTATCAATGACGACTTCGCTGCTATGGCTGAATTTTTATGACATGGCTGTTTATCCAGCTAGGGTGCGCCGTCCCAAGGACAAGGCACTGGTTGAGAATGCTGTAAAGCTAATGTATCGGTCGGTATATGTAGATATTGAAGGGCAAATTTTTCCATAATCTAGAATCACTTAATGTTGCTATACGCACATCTTTAGAAGCATTTAACAGCCGTAGATTGAGTGGGCGTAAGGAATCCCGTCAAGAACTATTTGAGGAAATGGAAAAAGATTTTTCTTCGTCCTCTTCCTACCGCTCGCTATCAGATGAAGTCTAGAAAGTCTGCTACTGTCATGGCTAATAGCTTCGTTATGCTAAGAAAGCATAGTTATAGTGTTCCAACAGAGTATATCGGCAAACGTATGGAGCTTATTTACGATAATGACAATGTTCAAATCTACTATGGGTTAAAGTTAGTTACCATCCATCAGCGAGATGATACTCCCTATACCTACTCACAGAAAGATGCACATAATCTTCCTGGTCATCATGGTAGCTTTGAAAAAGGATTTGGAGGAAATATATCAACGGGCAGGGCAAATAGACAACATCCTTCTGCTTTATCTCAAGGAAGTCGCTACGCAGATGAAATATCCACCAAAAGCCTTCCGCTCTTGCCGTGGTATCATGTCGCTGGAGAAGAAGTATGGCATGGCTCGTCTAGTAGCAGCTTGTAACTATGCCTCGGAAGGACGACGCTATGGCTATAATGAGATAAAGGATATACTACAGAAGGGTGATGATGCTTCCTATATATCTATGGATGAAGATAATATGGAGCTATCTCCTGAATATAAACCAAAAAAACTCATAAGAACATACGAGGCAAGGATTATTTCTCAAAGCAATTATCCAATAATAGCAAACAATTAAAAGTAAACAACTATGGAACTAAATAATAATAAGACAGCACCTATTGTGCAAGAAATGGATAAGAATCAGTTATCTCTTGATTTAATGCATAGAATGAGGCTTACGGGTATGGCAACTGCCTTTGAAGAAAGTCTAACAACTACAATTGCAGATACGATGACACCAGATGCCTTTTTATCTTGGCTCTTATCTCGAGAATGGGACTATCGTTCTGCAGCAGCCATTGAAAGACTCATAAAAATCAGCAGGGTTTAGATATAAAAGCCTATCCTGAGCAAATAGATTATAATATCAATCGCAACCTTAGCCAAAACAAAATGGAGAGAATACTCTCACTTGATTTTATCAAGCAAGGACGCAATATATTTATTACTGGTTCATCAGGAACTGGTAAAAGTTTTATCGCTACAGCTATAGGCTATCATGCTTGTAAAAATGGTATTAGAACGATGTATGCTAACATGTCAAAGCTGCTGGGGACACTTAAGGTTGCCAAGAACAAAGGAACGTTAGAAACAGAGCTAAAGAAGATAGAGCGATGTCGCTTGTTAATCCTCGATGATGCCTTCCTTGTACCTGTAGATGCAAAAGAGCGTCCTATATTACTTGATATTATAGAAGATAGGCATGAAAGGAAGTCGATTATCATATCTTCTCAACTTCCTGTAGACAACTGGTATGATGCAATAGGCGACCCTACCGTGGCAGATGCTGTACTAGATAGAATTGTGCATACCTCATATCAAATAGAACTAACTGGAGAGAGTCTTAGAAAGATAAAAGCAAAGAATATTACCAAGTAATAGCGAAATAAAATGACCCACCCGACCAGGGCATTTAGTGGGTCAATAATAAATCGTCTTACTGGGTCTAAAATACTTTGCCAGGGTGGGTCAAATTAGTGTGGCTTTTCCATATCGAGTAGCAGCAGTATAAACATTAAGAATTGCCTTTATTCTTTTAAGGAACGTCGCTTTCTAAAATATCCTTTTCATATAATCGATTGGTTCACGATTATTACAATTAAGGATTTCTAAGAACTTGCCACCTTTGAAACCATGTTTGCATAATTCTTTTTCAGAGAATAATGCGCCTTTAAACAATGCTATTGTAGCGATTATTTTATAAGTTTATTTGAAAAACGTAAACAGTTATCAAAAATAGGTTGTATATTTGCAGAAACATTTGTAAGGAGCGATAATGAAAGAAGAAAATTTTAAGAAAAATGGTAGAGGTGGACGACGAGAAGGAGCAGGACGTCCTAAAGGAAATCGCCGTTTATTTTCTTTTCGTATAGAAGAACGATTAGCAGATTTTATTGATAGTCATGAAAACCGAACAGAGTTTATACATAACTGTATAGAAAATGCTTTCAGTAGACAGGAAGAAGATAATATATTTCCTTCGCAACAAACATTAGGCGACATATATTCGGCTATGAATGTTCGGTCGTTTACACTACCAATGTTCGACAATGCAAGCTTTGTAGCAGGTTTTCCTTTGACATTAGATACCGACGAACAAGCCCAAAATATAGATATTCTTCGCATGCTTTGTCCAAATCCTGAGGCTTCTTATCTGATAAAAGTAAAGGGCGATTCGATGATAGATGCAGGTATTAGCGATGGAGATATCATTATTGTTGATAAAAGTAACCGTAATCCCACCGAACATGAAGTAGCAGTATGTGAATATAATGGTGAATATACCATTAAACATGTTGTTCAAAATGAAGGAAAAATGTGGTTAGTTCCAGCCAACCCACAATATCCACGTATAGAAATTCTCGAAAAAGACGACTTTTCTGTATGGGGAGTAGTAACTTATACCATTCATAAACCTCGATCGTAAAATAATGTGGGCATTAGCTGATTGTAATAGTTTCTTTTGCTCTGTAGAAAAAGCTTTCCATCCAGGATTAGAAGGAAAGCCAGTTTGTGTATTGTCGAGCAATGATGGAAATATTATTGCACTCACCCCAGAAGCTAAAAAAATGGGAATTAAGCGAGGCGACCCCGTATTTAAAGTTAAAGATATTATTTCTTGTAATAATGTAAAACTTTTCTCTACTAATATGAGGCTCTACGCAGCAATGTCGCGCCGTGTAACCAATATTTTAAGAAAAAGCATTCATCGAGTAGAAAATTATAGCATTGACGAAAGTTTTTGTTGTCTTGATGGTTATGAGCGGCTCTATGATATGGAAAATTTTATGAGAGAAATTGTAGAGAAGGTACGTTTGTGGACAGAAATTCCGATGAGTGTGGGAATTGCACCCAGTAAAACATTAGCAAAAGTTGGAAGCAAATTTGCAAAACAATATAAAGGTTATCGTTCTGTATGTATGATTGATACAGATGAGAAAAGACGTAAGGCTTTATCTATTTTTGATTTATCTGATGTATGGGGAATTGGCAGACGTACATTAGAAAAATTAGAATATTATGGTGTGCATACTCCTTTAGAATTTGCAGATAAAAGCGAAAATTGGGTAAAAAGTCGCTTTACATTGCCAACAGTTCGTACATGGCGAGAACTAAATGGTATTGATTGTATCGATACGGCAGAAGTAATTGCCAAACAAACTATATGTACGAGTCGCAGTTTTGGTAATATGGTTACCGAACTTGACGACCTTAAAGCGTCAATAGCTCATTTGCTTCTTCATGCGCAAATAAACTTCGTGGTCAATCTTCTCTTTGTAGAAGCGTAACCGTATTTATAACAAGTAATCGCTTTCGTGATGATTTGCCACAATATAGTAATATTCTTACCCATACATTGCCCATTGCAACAGCCGATACACTTGAAATTACCAATACAGCCATTACAATTCTTAAAGAACTCTATCGTCCAGATATACAATATAAGAAGTCGGGAGTAATTCTTGGCGATATATCTTCTAACAAAGTTGTTACACAATATCTTTTCGACCCTATTCCTAATCGTCCCGAACGGCATCATTTAATGCAACTGATAGATAAAATCAACCAACGTTATGGAACAAAAACCATTTTACTGGGGGTAGAAGGTGTGGAAAACCAAAAGTGGACAACCAAATGTGAACAACGAACTCCAAATTATCTTACAGACATCAACGAAATAATGACTATCAAGATATAAAAAACATAATTACAAAATAAAAATTTGTAATTATAAAAATAAAAAAGGTAATTACGTTTTTGGTGGAACGTAATTACCTTTTTTATAAGACATAAAGCGAAGGGTGTGGCACTACACAAAAAAGTAGTTTAATACACCTTATTTAACCTTTGTGAGTTCATAAACCAGATAACTTCCTGTGAGTGGAATTTTTCCGTATTGTAGGTACTCATAAAATAGTATTGAATATGCATTGTAAGGAAGAAGATAAATTTTAAGCTTTTTTGTTCTTACGTTGAAATAACCATAGCCTTTAAAATAAGTTCTTAGATATATTTTATAGTCAGTAATGTGACTATGGTCTACAATATCAATACTTCCTCGTGTTATTTCAAACGATAAATGTTATTGTCTTGTTGGTTGCGACTGGTGAAACGAATACCATCAACTCTCAGATATCCCATAGTGGCTAATTTAGTAAATATTTCTGGTATCGAATCGTGTATTCGTGTATCTTTGATATTGTGTAATCTCACATACATGTGGCGCGACAATATTAAATAAGATTTATTTTCTTTATCGAAGACCGATAGAGAGTCGGTATCAACCTTTTGGTCTGAATAATAATTCTTCTTTGTTAAAGGGTCGTAAATGTGCACGTTTCCCATATACTTGCCAAAAAAAGAATTATGGACTTCAAGTGCTTCTTCACTGCTGATAGGTGTAAAAGTAGAAGTGTTGTCGGCTGAATCTTCATTATCTTTAGAACACGAAGCAGAAAAGCAGCCTACAAGCAACAAGAAAAGAGTGAAAAGTATGTTGTATTTATTCTTTTTATTCATAATTTAATTTTTTATTAAAAAGTATATCAATTTATCTTATGCTAACCTCTAGTACTTGTTTTTTAAAGAAAAATCTTCGTTGTTGCTACAACCTACAAAGACAGACAGCACTGTGCAAGGTAATGCTAATTTAATATATGTTCTTATACTTCTCATATTTTGTTTCGAGTTGTTAAACCCTTGTTTTATCCGTCAAAAACTCTCTTTTTGAATTTATTTTTGGGTTTATCTAATAGTGATACACACATTAGTCTTTTACCTCAATAGGTATTTTAAACTTTGAAAGCCACTCTCCTTTTTTCAGAAGTTCAGGCGATGGACTCCAGAAAGGCGATGTTTTGCCGTCTGCATCAAACTTTGTTTTCTTGCCAGAATAGAAGAGACCGATCGTTAAATCGAACTTTGTGTTTGGTTTTAGGAAGCGCATGTAGCCCGCTATGCCCACTGGTCCTTGTTTTTTGGTATTTTTTCCTTTATATCTATCGACATAAGCGTATTCGAAAGGAATCTTTGAACGGTCTGTAACCCATTCTTTGCTATTATCATTGTTTGGATAATACAAAAAGAAATTTTGGTATTTATAGTCTAAATCATTTTCCCTTATGAACCAGTTAAAGTGCGCATCTTTATCATCAACGTAATCTATAACAAACAAATAAACATATCGAGGCTCTTTTTTTGTGCTGTTGAAAACTAATTTATTTGGATCACTGGATTTGTCAAATGTAATTTTCCCATCTTTATCAATCGTAAATTCAATATGAAAAATCTTCTCTATGACTATATACCTTTTTCCCAAATTAGGTAATCGTTATAATCCTGCCAATAATTTAAATTAGCTTTCGTTATTGCTACCCTTAACTCTTTTGGGTTAAAAGGTGGTTTGTTATCTTTTATTTCTTGTGTGCTCTCTCCATCTTCTTTTGCACTTTCTTGGCTGCAAGCTGTAAATAGAGCAAGAGCGAATAATCCTAATAACAAGGATAAAACATTATTTTTAAGTCTCATATTCCTTTTTATTTTCATTGTTTTGTATCTGTTTAAAGCTACTTGTGTATGCTACTTATTTTGTAAACATATACGGATTATAATCTTCTATTTCAATAGGTATTTTTACTTTTACTACCCATTTCCCTTTTTTAATAAGTTCAGGCGATGGACCCCAGAAAGGTGATATCGTACCGTTTGAATTAAACTTTGTTTTATTACCAGTATAGAAGAGACCGATTGTTAAATCGAAATTAGTATGCGGCTTTAAGAAGTTTATGAAACCTTTTGCACCAACTGGGCTAGGGTTTATCAATTTAACATTTTTAATGTTATCACAATAAATATAGGTGTATGGAAGCTTTGATGGGTCATTAACCCATACCTCTTTATTTCCTTCATTTATATAATTCATAAAGAAACTCTGTGATTTATAATTTAGTTTATTGTCATAATAAGGGTCTAAATTCCCAAGTTTATTATCTATATACGATACTTGCAACCAATACACATAATTAGATTCAGGCTTTAAAGTCATTACTTTGAATTTATTCAGTGGATTATATTTGTCTGGATTAACATTCCCGTCTTTATCTATATGAAATACAAGCCCTGTACCTCTAATAGATTCAACTATGTCTTCTCGTTTTGGATTGTCTTTAAATGTTTTTCCATCGGCTAATTTAACCAGTTCTAATTCAACAAATACTTTACTAATGTCAAAATCGATAGTATCATCTTTCTCTTCCTCTTTAGGCTCTATTATTCCATCTTCCTTTGAATTCTCTTGACTGCAAGCAGTGAAGAGGCTAAGTGCGAATAATCCTATTAACAATGGCAAAATATTATTTTTAAATCTCATATTCTTTTTCATTTTTATTCTTTTTTTATATATATAAGCGAACTGATGTATCTGTTTAAAGGGCTGTCTTTTTTAATTTGCAGATATAATAAACGCCATTCATTTCGGCTTTTATTTTATTTTCCTTAATCTTTCTATCGTAAAAGAGAGCACCCTCTGGCCTTATGTAAACCGTCAATTCTTTTGTTGTGTTGTTTATAGTACCACAGATACTAAAATACAATTCAGTCAAGTCGTAACGTTCTCTGATATCTTCTACAATGTATGAGTAGAAATGATATGAATCATACAAATTAAATGCTACTTCTAAAGAATCATTCTTGTTTCTACCAATGATATTTGTAAGGAATTCATTCATCTTTTCATCCTTATACCATTTTCTGTTCGTGATTATTCTATAAAAATCATCATACGCATATTGGTCTTTCTTTAGAGCATATGATATAAAAGGAAGTGGTACAGGATTTATTAAAAACTCCTTATGGAACATCTTGAGTTCGATAGTTACATGATTATCAAATTCGGAAGGAATTACCTGCTTTGTTTTAGGGTCATAAACTGTTAGTGTACCCTCGTAAGTACCCACAGCTTTTTTCCAAAATTGAAATTCATCTTCTACATTAATAGGTGTTGAATAATTTATATTGGGTTGCAATATATCAGATGTAAAATTATCTTGTTCGATAGGAACAAATGGCATGTGGTCGTTTTCTTCATCTTTTGAACACGAAGCGAATAGAAGTGGAAGTACTAAACATGCGACCGCTAAAAATAATTTTGTTTTGGGTTGTTTCATTTTTTGTGTTTCTAATTAAATAAATAATAGGGAAGGGGATTTTCCGCACCAACTTTTATTTGTTTTTTTGTTAGTTGCTCTAATGCTTTAAGGATAATGTTGCATTACCCTATAGTTTTATTAGATTACAGAAAAAAGAAGCAGAGCTTCTTGTGTACTTTTTTTATCTTTAAAAAGTAGATGGTCTTCAATATCTTTAGTCATTAAAACTCCTATTTTGTGTTGCGAAAAGCTACTTGGTTTGTGGGCGCAAAGATACAGATTACTTTTTTTATGTAAAAAGAAATGCAGATTTATTAACCTGCTTTTCTCTTTATTAAATTTATCTAATCCTCTTAATTTAGGCTACAAAAACAAAATAAGGAAGGATAATCGGCTATCCTTCCTTACTTAAAATTGGTTTTAAAAGATTTGTTTTATCGTACGATTACCTTTTCAGACTTAATTTTTCCATCAGACATTCTGACGCTCTTAATATAGATACCCTTAGTTGGTTTTGCAATTCTGCGACCACTTAAGTCAGTATAGAAAGGTTTTTCGTTCGAAACCTCGCTAACGCCATTTATGCTCGAAACAACTGTACCATCGTTGTAAACAATATCGGTAGCAAGTCGTGTGTTTCCATCTTGATAGAATGCTTGTACACCAATGCGTTTTGGATTTTCGTAAAGTATAACTCCGTGAGAGTTGCCATAATTCTCGAAGTCGTAACGGCCCTTTTCAGCAAAATCAATAGGTATATCTACCATATCAGCATTCAACCATGGATATTTAGCAGGGGTAAATGTGTAGATTTTATCGTCAAAATAAATATTGTAATATACCTTTTTGGTGTTCATAAAACTATTGTTCACATTATATCTGTCCACATTAAATACAAATCTTTTTCTGTCGCCCATATCTTGTAATGCATAAATTACAGGATTTTTAGGTTTGCCAACATTTTCTGTCCATGTGCGGAATCCAGGTGTCATCATAACTTGCATTTCTAAAGCTATAAGACGATAACCATAATTGGCTAAGAAACCGCTTTTGTTACAATTGAAAGATTGATTGCTGCGGTCGTAATCGAAACTGATTGATTGTAACGACTTATAATCGGTTGTTCCTTCTTCCGAATTATAACTTACATCGGCAGGCATTACCCATTTATAAGCATTTTTTGTAGGGAAGAGTCCCATAAATTGTGCGTTATTGAAAACGATTTTATCGCCCTTAATGTCTCCTCTTACCCAAGCATCAGGCACATCAGCATCTATATTGTTTACATAAACATAGTCGCCTTCAAAAACTACTTCCGACATGCGCTCAAATTTTTCCTTACCACCGTAGTTGTACGAGAAGATATAATTCTTCATATTTTCGGTAGACGACGGAGCCATATTTTTATAATGGCTAACGGTAGATGAAGAAATTAAATCGCCAATACCATTCCAGCTTCCATCAGAATTAGTCATACCGATAAGAACATCTTTTTCTGTCTTGATTAGCGAATCGTTTCGCCAGATGAATTTTACAGTTTGCGATTTTTCATCTTTTACATATTGGTTGTTACCATCAACAACTTCAAAGTTCATTCTTGTAGCATAGTATTTTACGTCGAGATCGTTGATGAAGATAAGTTGTGGAAGTTCAACGGCAATTGTATCTCCAACAGTTTTACGACCTTTAAGCCAAGAATTTGTTGGGAAGAAAGTCATAGGGTTTTGAATGTAAAACGTACCATCATCAGCAATAACCATGTCGCGTGCTGTTCCGTCTTTCTTGCCATCGAATATAAGTCCCCACATAGAATAAAATCCTTCTGCATAACAATAAAGGTTCTTATAAAGCTTTCCTGCTGGTTGCTTTACAATCATTTCTTCATTATCTGCGGCTTTTTGCAATTCTGTTTGGTTGATTAGAAACTTTTCCCCACGCATTTTGGTTTTGGGCTTGCAAACTCATCATTGCTAACAATGAGCCGCAAATAAGAGTAATAGGTCTTTTTCATAGAGTTTTTGTTTTTAATAATAATAATAATTGTTTTTTTGCTAATGTAACTTTGTTTGCAAATATAGTTGTTTCATTCTTAACGCTCGAATATTTGAATCAAAAAAATGAAAAAAATTATAGAAAGAATCTTAGTTGCCATTTGCACACGATGTTTTTTTGTTTTCCTAAAGAAAAAAACTAAAGATGGGTAAAGCATGAATCATGGTATTTTATTTTTATTGTGAAAAAAGCATTTGCTGTCAGCCAAAATAAAAAGTTCTGAATAATAAAATAGACAAGATAAAATGCTATGTTTCTCAATGAAAATGTATTAAGTGTTATGTGTTTTAGTGTTTTTTTTATTTTGTCTGTTGCAATTCTCGCTGAAAAAGGTTAAATTCGCAATGATATAATCAAAATACAACAAAGCCAAAATTAAAATATTAATGAAGATATCTGTGAAACACCACACTGCAAGTAAATGCATTTCTTTTCGAAATGTTATAATCCATGCGGTTTGCGTACTAAATGTGTACTTTTGTTTTTCTTTATGGATAGGCATTTCCAATGTTTTTGTGTTTCTTGCAGAACGTGCCCCGCCCCTAAATAATATACTTAGAGGCGCTGCCAATAATTTTGCCCTAATGAAGTAAAGCGCAAGTTAAGACCAACCATAACAATCATATTTAGTCAGCATTAAACATTTATTCTAATATTATCATTACAAAGTTATGAAGAAACTATTATCTAAGAAAACATTTGCGGCGATTACCGCATTGTTAGCATTTTTCGTCCTACCTACTATGGTTAAGGCACAAACCAATGAAGCCTATGCAGTAATGGACAATACTGCAAAAACTTTAAACTTTTATTACGACACTAACAAGGCTTCGCATACGGAGGGTGTTGTTTATACTTTGCCCGATTCTGATACTGGTTATCCAGAATGGTGTTTGGTTTACGACAGAAAAGCCATTACTACAGTAACAATTGATAAATCAATGGCAAAATTCCACCCAGTTACTACAAGACTTTGGTTTGATGGTTTTCAGAGTCTTACCACAATCAATGGTATCGAAAATCTTAATACCGACCAAGTTACCAATATGGGAGGAATGTTCTCTGGTTGCAAAGTCCTGACTTCTCTTGATGTTTCTGCATTCAAAACCGATAAAGTAACTTATATGGACTATCTATTTGATAGTTGCGAATCGTTAAAAAATCTCGATGTTTCTAAGTTTGATACTCGAAGTGCAACAAAAATGTGCTTTATGTTTTATGGTTGCAAAGGCTTAACTTCGCTTGATGTTTCGAGTTTCAACACACAACTTGTTGAAGATATGAGTGATATGTTCCACGATTGTGAGGCTTTGACTACAATCTATTGTAATGACACTTGGACATGCGAAATGTCTATCAGCATGTTTAAAGATTGTAAGCTGCTAAAAGGAGGAGAAAATGGCAGCATTTCTTACGATGAAGACAAAATTGATATAACAATGGCGAACCCTACAACTGGCTATTTTACAAGGAAAGGTTCTACAAATATAGACTTTCAGAAAGCTGAAAACAAGTCTATAAATAATGATGTTTTTACTTTGCAAGGTGTGCGTTTAGGCGATACTCTCGATAACATACAAGCAGGCATTTATATTGTCAATGGCAAGAAGGTAGTAAAGCGATAAGATTTTTATAAAACCTGTGCTTAAATGTGGGAAAACACGATTAAGCACAGGTGTATATTTGCTTTTAAACTTATATAAAACTTATTTTTTTTACCTTCGAGAGATAAGTTTTTTATGATAGCGCACATCTATTCTTCGGGCATTTTGTCGTAATCAAAAGCTCCTCCGTAGCTATCTATTAGTTTCTGAGCGTATTCATCAGCATTCTCATCAAAATTTTTCACAGCAATCATTCCTAAAGAATATCTTTTATATAATTCGAATCTGGAGAAAACTTTATTTTCTTCTATAATGGTTTGCTTTTATATCGACCAGCTGATTATAAATTGATGCGTATATTGCTACCTTTGGAGACATTTCCATTAAGTTTTTTTGGTCTCTTCAATCGCTAAATCTATAATCTCCCTGTAGTATTTTTTTCCTCTTTGTATGTAGTCGAGTGTACATTATTTTTTTCCTTTAATAACTTCCTTTCTATGATAACGTAGAAACTCTTGTAAGATTATAATAACAAAATAAAAAAATTTATAATAATAAATTTGCAGTTTTATAATTATAAATTTTTTTATTTTGTTATTATAGTTCTTTGGAGGGGCGAATTAGGGTAGGGGACTTTCTTTCTTGTTTCCTTTTTCTCTCCTATTTCTAAACGAGGGAGTATTTATATTTCGACAGCGACAAATAGCCGATATTAGTCAAAAATGTTTATCTTTGCACAACGAAACAAAACTGCAAAGTTTTTACTCGGGATAAATGCAGTGCAGCATTTGTCCGTTTACCAATGGCAGCAAATATACAACTCGTATTTTACAGAAACCCAAAAAATCCGAAAGCCGACTTGTTGGTGAAGGCATTACTAAACGAGGAAGAAGCTACGATGCCATTACCTGCCACGTCTACACCTTTTTATTATAGGTGGACTGACTTTAAAAAATTCTACCTTGCCCGATTAAACGCTTACAATCAGTAGTAACAATGGTTTTTCTGATTTCATAAAAGTAACACAACAACCATACAAAAGATAGCAAAATAAATGGATAAAAAGCAATCAAAAGAAGTGAAAGTAGGGGATATATCTGCCGATAATCTTCTTGCAAAAAACAAGAACGATGATATTGACGATACATTTTGCTATAAGTTGTTTGAAGAAAATTATTTTGATACAGACAAATTGCAGCATCTTATCAACTTCGTTTCAGCAAAAGAGTTAGACCGAAACGAGGCTGACATATTACAATGGATAATAGAAGGTGTTGATAATTGCTTTATTTATCATCACGACCAAAACGATTATTATCGCATAACGAACTATTCGAATACCATCGAAGATACGTGGAACAATTATTGGCGTGCTGAATTAATGGCATCTTTATCCTAATATTCCAACACCGATAAAGTCCCTTATGGTTTCTGTATGGACAAAGATATACGATGAAATCATAAAACAATACGGCATATCGGCATACTTTCAAAACAATAAAAAGGGTCTTATATTTTAACGAATGTACATGTGGCTTTCAATGGTATTTTTTGCATTTAAAAGCGTCTAAATAGCAGCGCAAGAATGCCTATTTTACGACACAAAACCGCCTCTTTTGAATTTCAAAAGAGGCGGTTTTGTATTATGTATATTCTGTAATTTCTCATGAAAAAACAGATTTCACAATAAACTGATAACGAAATAATTATCAACAGTTTTGCTTGTGAAAATTATTTCCACTTTTCTTGCCTTTTTCTCTCCTTAATAGGCATGTTTCCCAGTTTATTTTTACCCTTCACATTCTGTACACTTACTTGTTAAGCAGTTGTTTTTACCTTTCAAACAGAAGGAAGATACAACCAATAAAGAAAATAACACCGAGCAACCAAGTTGTTTTTACCTTTCAAACAGAAGGCAGATACAACTTATTTTGATGGTAAAATTAGTTATTGGAGGTTGTTTTTACCTTTCAAACAGAAGGCAGATACAACTTAGAGGTATCCGTAATTCAGAGTCAGAAGTTGTTTTTTTACCTTTCAAACAGAAGGCAGATACAACCCGAATGGCTCACAAAAAGATAATATGGAGTTGTTTTTACCTTTCAAACAGAAGGCAGATACAACAGAAAGCGTAATGACAATTATAAGAGAGAAGTTGTTTTTACCTTTCAAACAGAAGGCAGATACAACCCATACTGGGCTGACATCTACAAGACATTCGTTGTTTTTTTACCTTTCAAACAGAAGGCAGATACAACTTGAAAGCAGGCGTAATTATAAATTGCCCTGTTGTTTTTTTACCTTTCAAACAGAAGGCAGATACAACATTATGAGGTTAAAACAATAAGAGATAGGAGTTGTTTTTACCTTTCAAACAGAAGGCAGATACAACATACCTAACCTAACTATCTGATTATTATATATTTTCTTTCTTTCTTTTCTGATATTCTTCTTATGTATTCTCACTATTTAAACATAAATCTCGTTTTTTTTAAATTTATATCGTTTCTGATTTGTATTGAGAGACTCTGATGAATTTCTATCATATCATCTTCTTTGTTATTAACAATAAGTAACAGCACATAGATGTACTTGCAATATTCAACATGATTAACATTGTTCTCTTTTTATATTAGCGAACAATCCGTTATCTTGTTTTTTTATTTTTTTCTTTTTCTTTTTCTTTTTTGCCATCTTCCTCTTCCTGTATTTTTACTGTTTTACTAACTTCCTCTTTCAGTTTTACTGCAATACTGAGTCCTTTACTTTCTAAAATTTTAGAAGAAGAAAGGCTGAATCGCTCAATATTTACGAAGAGATTTTCATCGTACATTGGGTATTGGTTGTGAGAAAAGGCATTTCGCACGGCAGTAAGGAGTTTTACATCGTTATTAAACTTTACTTTGTTTACCTCGCCTTTGAGTTCCAACCAACCTGTAAGCATATTGTGGAAGTTGTCGGTGTCCAAACTATCGTAATTATCTATCAGCGTTTTTTCTAACGCCAACATATCTTTGATAATTTCTATTCTTGCTTTTTGATACTCTCTAAGTTCATGTTCTACACGTAACTTACTGATAGGATTTCTCTTCGATTCTGCTTCAGAGTTGGTTTTAACGAACGAGAATAAACCATTAAGTCTGCGGTCTTTTACCAAAGCCTTGAAGTTTCCTTGTTTTAAAAGTTTGGTTCCATTTTCTTCGATATATATAGTGCGCAAATATTTTTTCTTAGGCGAGCTTTCGTTTTCATACACTGTAACGGGCAATTGCATAGACTTTATTTGATTCAGAATATTATTGCTTCTTTCTTCTTCTACATTTGTAATAATATCTTTTAAATATATATGCCCTGTATTTAAGTTTTCTACTTTCTGATTATTATATATTTCTATACACATCAGCCACGTTACAATGTCTTGGTTTCTTGTTAGTCGAATCTCACGCTCAAATTTTTTCCAAGATTTAAAATCAAGATAAGACGGGTTCTTTCTCTTTTTTTCTTCTGTCTTACCTTTAAATTCTAATTGTTTTTTATTCCATAGGTCTCTACGTTTTTCATTATCCAAAAAATCTTTTTCTTTAGGCTTGTTTATATCGCCAACGTTAAAAGGATAATTGTAAAAGGGCTGTACGCTGTCTTTATATTTTTCATTAAAGTACAAAGGAATTACTTTTGCAACCAAGCCAACTCTTTTTAAGTCGTCTACTTTTATGCTTTTCCGATGCTCCATAAACCATTTCCTTATGGGCTCAGTAAAGATTCCACGTGGTAGATTAAAGCCATTCTTCCACCCTTGTACTAATGTTTTGCAGTTTGTCTTAGGCTCTTTAAGTTTAAGGAAATATTGGTTCTTCTTCCAATCTTCAGGCTTTAGCTTGTCCAGAAATTCTATCTTTGCTTTCAAATAGTTGCGATAGAAGGACAAGATATTGTTACACTTTTCCCACTCGGTCTGTTTCAAGAATGGGTGAGAGTTGGTGTCTCCTATGAGATTCATTTGTTTGAAGTAAGGAGTAAGACGTTCGTGTTCGCTGCCAAATAATGCAAGCGTACGTTGCAATAGTTGATATTCTGTGCTATTAGCTTTACTATTGTTCAGAGGTTCGCCATTTTCGTCCCTTTGAACAGGTTGAAAACGCATCATATCATTAACTAACCAACTGGCTATTTCGCCAGATTTCAATGGACTTTTTCCTCTTTTAGTATACTTTATCTTTCCCTCTATCTGTTTATCAATTTTTTTAAGAAGATCTTCAGTGACAAGTTTCATCTTCTCTTGTTTGACTTTAGCCTTTTCTACCATATCTTTATGCTTGTTATACAATATGGCAATCATTTGTTTGGGCAGATGCCCTATTTTGATATCTTTATCCTCACAGTATTTTTCTAACTTGTCTGTGTTGTCTATCTCGTCATTGGCAAAAGCATCGTAAAGAGTAAATATGTCTTTTATTTTACTCTCAATGATTGCTTCTACTTTTCTTGGACTTTCATTTTTTTTCTTTAACAACAGGTAGTAAAACATCATTGGCAAAAGCTCGTGTGCGCTTAAGAAAGCTTCTGCTTTGATTGATGTTCCAAGATTGTACTTTTTTCTTTTATTGTTTGTGAGTTCTGTCTTGGTTGTTGGCCAAATATTATGATTCTTAAAAGCAATGCCAATCTTCTCGTTCTCCAAATGATAGTGCGGAGTAGTTTCAGAAATATATGGTTTTTCGTTTACTTCTTCGTCTTCTTGTTTCTTGAAAGTATCTAAGTCCTTTATGATTGATTTCCACTCATCAGGACGATTTTGCTTTGCAAATTCTTGTAAGCGTTCAAAACCATACAGCTTATGCGTAAGGTGGCGGTCTTCCTTTTGACCACCGATAAGTTTCTTATAGATGGAAAAATGATAGGTACCTAAATCTATTTGAAAACGAAGATTTTCGAATATTTCGTTATAGTCGAAATAACGCAATACAAAAATAAGGGAAACGATCTTGGTGCCTTATCAATGTGTTTTTAAATGGATCTTGCTCAGCATCGTAATCTTCGTCTGTAGAATCAAAAGGAACTTCAAACTTTTTTCTGTCTTCTCCTTTCAGGCGTTCATACAACGACTTAGGGCAACGAATCAGTTCGTTGAGCATATCGAGCAAAATCCAATCTTGTGTTTGCGTGCTTTCCAATCGAAGTTTTGGCATGAGTATTCGATTTCTGCAAAATACTTCATTGGTCATTTTTTGATATGATTCATTACTGCATTTAAAGCCTTCAAGTTTTTTTCTGTACCCATATTGCATCTTTCTTTTCAAGGAATAAGGAAACGAAAAAGAGTAAACCACTTATGGTTATGTTTCCTTCATTATCTGCAAAAGAGTAACGGAACTTTTCATTTCTTTTTCTATCAAGATGCTTGAAGTGCTCTTTAGGCTTTATATCAGGGTTATGTTTATAATCTTCTTTTACTAATCTGATACTGGCATCAAAAATATTATACAATTTATTTCTAAAGTCTTTATCAAACTTCGGTCTTTCTAAAGATTTAGAATGCTTGTAGTGGGAATAATGGTTTCTTAGGTCTCGAAGTTTATATATAAAAACAAAAAAAGACTTTTTCAGACTTTCAAGAGATTGGGCTTCGGCTTGTTTCTCTTCTTTTTGTTTTGTGGTATCGGTAGAGTTTTGTTGATATGTTGTAACTTCCAAGAATGGGAAATGTTTTATTATCAGTTTACTGAGTCGGTCTTTCTTGTTAATATCTTTAATTTCGTTCCAAGCATTCTCAATGGTTTTTTCGTATCCGTCACGATTGATTTCACCTTCTCCCAAAATCTTGTTGATATGGTTCACAGTAATATAGACATTGTGGCGTGCCAAATTAAGGAACGCCGCCCAAAAATGCTTGTTGTCTAACGTGTAAGTTGATTCTTTGGTTTTCTTGTCGTCTTCCATTTTCACTATGTAATATATTGGTTCTTAAAATCCTAACTTTAAAAATCTTATTAGCTTTTTGAGCTATGAAAGATTTTTTTAGGATTCGAGCAATTGTAACATTTAATAATCTTAGCATTGAGATTTAAGATAGATAAATATACAAATAATAGGACAAATTTACAAATAATATTAGAAAAAAATAAAAAAATATTCGTAAATAAATTGTATATGCTGCTTATTTTAATTTGTAATATCTACCCATTTAATCATACAAAATACAAAAAAAAGAAGTTTAAGGTTAAAAACTGAAAGCTAAGTAAGGAAAAACTTATTCTTATAATCCCACGCACCAGAGTTTTCAAAAGCATATAATATAATAAGGTGTAAAAAACGTTTGATGTGTTAACTAACTTGAATTTTTAAATTTCCTATAAAATTTTTCTTGCAAAAGTTTGGAGCGTGTCGTTTTTTGTTATACCTTTGCACTCGCTTTTACGAAATACCTCGTTGTGGTTTGTTTAGTATTAGCATCGTTCTTTGAAAAGATTTACATAGACAGAGAAGTAGTACAAGAAGCGTCTGCCGTACTTTTATGTGTGGTAGATGGGTTAAAAGAAACGTCCTTTTCAATTTTTGAATGGTGTTTTAAACTTGATACTTTGGATAATTAGTTCTGAGCAGAGATATTACTGCACATTTTTTTATTTAGGGTTTATTCTTTATTTATCAGAGTGTGTATTTCATAAAGATTTTTTACAATGGAGAGTTTGATCCTGGCTCAGGATGAACGCTAGCTATAGGCTTAACACATGCAAGTCGAGGGGAAACGGCATTATGTGCTTGCACATTTTGGACGTCGACCGGCGCACGGGTGAGTATCGCGTATCCAACCTGCCCTTTTACTTGGGGATACCCCGTTGAAAGACGGCCTAATACCCGATGTTGTTCATTGATGGCATCTGATTTGAACCAAAGATTTATCGGTAAAGGATGGGGATGCGTCTGATTAGCTTGTTGGTGAGGTAACGGCTCACCAAGGCTACGATCAGTAGGGGTTCTGAGAGGAAGGTCCCCCACATTGGAACTGAGACACGGTCCAAACTCCTACGGGAGGCAGCAGTGAGGAATATTGGTCAATGGACGTAAGTCTGAACCAGCCAAGTAGCGTGCAGGATGACGGCCCTATGGGTTGTAAACTGCTTTTGTTAGGGAGTAAATGAAGGCACGTGTGCTTTTTTGCATTTACCTTTCGAATAAGGACCGGCTAATTCCGTGCCAGCAGCCGCGGTAATACGGAAGGTCCAGGCGTTATCCGGATTTATTGGGTTTAAAGGGAGTGTAGGCGGTTTGTTAAGCGTGTTGTGAAATTTAGATGCTCAACATTTAACTTGCAGCGCGAACTGGCGAACTTGAGTGCACACAACGTATGCGGAATTCATGGTGTAGCGGTGAAATGCTTAGATATCATGAAGAACTCCGATTGCGAAGGCAGCGTACGGGAGTGTAACTGACGCTTAAGCTCGAAGGTGCGGGTATCGAACAGGATTAGATACCCTGGTAGTCCGCACAGTAAACGATGGATGCCCGCTGTTAGCGCCTAGCGTTAGCGGCTAAGCGAAAGCATTAAGCATCCCACCTGGGGAGTACGCCGGCAACGGTGAAACTCAAAGGAATTGACGGGGGCCCGCACAAGCGGAGGAACATGTGGTTTAATTCGATGATACGCGAGGAACCTTACCCGGGCTTGAATTGCAGATGTAGGATACAGAGATGTTGACGCCCTTCGGGGCATCTGTGAAGGTGCTGCATGGTTGTCGTCAGCTCGTGCCGTGAGGTGTCGGCTTAAGTGCCATAACGAGCGCAACCCCTTTTCTTAGTTGCCATCAGGTTATGCTGGGCACTCTGGGAACACTGCCACCGCAAGGTGTGAGGAAGGTGGGGATGACGTCAAATCAGCACGGCCCTTACGTCCGGGGCTACACACGTGTTACAATGGCCGGTACAGAGGGACGGTGTAATGTAAATTGCATCAAATCTTTAAAGCCGGTCCCAGTTCGGACTGAGGTCTGCAACCCGACCTCACGAAGCTGGATTCGCTAGTAATCGCGCATCAGCCATGGCGCGGTGAATACGTTCCCGGGCCTTGTACACACCGCCCGTCAAGCCATGAAAGCCGGGGGTGCCTGAAGTTCGTAACCGCAAGGAGCGACCTAGGGCAAAACTGGTAATTGGGGCTAAGTCGTAACAAGGTAGCCGTACCGGAAGGTGCGGCTGGAACACCTCCTTTCTGGATAGAACTTTTATTTAAGTATCTATTTATTGTTTGAGACATTTTTAAAGAGAGATTTGGAGTTTCTCTTCTTTACTACCTACTCTGATATGTTTATATATGAAGATAAGGTCTAAGGCCTGTATACAGATGGTTCAAGTCCATCGTCTTCACTTCTTCCTTATCTATAGAAATTGATTTCTTGATATTGGAACACGTTCTTTGACATATTGACACAAGCAAGACTGTAAAGTAAGACATTTACTTCCACTTTTTTAGTGTGAAGTTTTTAATTTCAAAATACAGCTGAAAGTATGAGCAACCTGTGGTATGTATTATTTATATGTATCACTCGGCGAATAGAAAGTAATTAAGGGCGTATGGCGGATGCCTAGGCTCACGGAGGCGATGAAGGACGTGATAAGCTGCGATAAGCTTCGGGTAGGTGCAAATGACCTTTGATCCGAGGATTTCCGAATGGGACAACCTGATTGTCTGAAGGACAGTCACCTATATATTTTTTATGGGAGCTAACGCAGGGAACTGAAACATCTTAGTACCTGTAGGAAGAGAAAATAATTTAATGATTCCCCTAGTAGTGGCGAGCGAACGGGGAAGAGCCCAAACCTATGACGTAGCAATGCGCTATAGGGGTTGTAGGACCACGTTATCGTACTTTGATTGTGAGGAGAATGTTCTGGAAAGTTCAATCGTAGTGGGTGATAATCCCGTATCCGAAGCATGAGAAGGCGTAGTGTTATCCTGAGTAGCGCGGAACACGAGTAATTCTGCGTGAATCTGCCGGGCCCATCCGGTAAGGCTAAATACTCCCGTGAGACCGATAGTGAATTAGTACCGTGAGGGAAAGGTGAAAAGCACTCCTATTAGGAGAGTGAAATAGTTCCTGAAACCATACGCCTACAAGCGGTCGGAGCATATTTTTATGTGACGGCGTGCCTTTTGCATAATGAACCTACGAGTTACCATGTCCAGCGAGGTTAGGGGTTAAGCCCCGTATCCGCAGTGAAAGCGAGCCTGAACAGGGCGTTTAGTTGGATGGGGTAGACGCGAAACCAAGTGATCTACACTTGACCAGGTTGAAGTTCCGGTAACACGGAATGGAGGACCGCACGGATAAGCGTTGAAAAGCTTCCCGATGAGTTGAGTGTAGGAGTGAAAGGCCAATCAAACTTGGAGATAGCTCGTACTCCCCGAAAGGCATTTAGGTGCCGCGTACGATGTTCTCCGTGAGAGGTAGAGCGACCGATAGGGTCAAGAGGGCTTCACCGCCTATCGCGACCTGACGAACTCCGAATGCTCACGGATTGTAGTCGTGCAGTAAGGGGGCGGGTGCTAAGGTCCGTCCCCGAGAGGAGAAGAATCCTGACCGTCGTCTAAGGTCCCCAAATTCTGTCTAAGTTAGTCTAACGAAGTCTGGTCCCCGTGACAGCTAGGATGTTGGCTTGGAAGCAGCCATTCATTCAAAGAGTGCGTAACAGCTCACTAGTCGAGGGTCCGGGCGTGGATAATAATCGGGTATAAGTCAGATACCGAAGGCGCGGGATAGTAATGTATATTAAAAAAGTATCGGTAGGGGAGCATTCCATATGCATTGAATGGTGATGGTGATTGATCCTGGAGCGTATGGAAACGCAAATGTAGGTATAAGTAACGATAAAGGGGGTAAGATTCCCCTCGCCGTAAGACTAAGGTTTCCCGGGCGATGTCAATCATCCCGGGGTTAGTCGGGTCCTAAGTCTCAGCCGAACGGCGATGGCGATGGCAGACACGGTTAATATTCCGTGACTTGCTCATTCAGCGATGTGGAGACGGAGTAGTGACACTGTCGCGCCCTTACGGATATGGGCGTTGAAGACTTTAGGCTTTGATAGGTGCAGGCAAATCCACACCTTGAGCTGATGGTCGATAGTACGGTTTTCCCTTCTGGGTGAACCGATAGTACAGGTAATCATACTTCCAAGAAAAATCCGCTAAGCTTAATGTTTGAGCAACCCGTACCGTAAACGGACACACGTAGTCGGGTAGAATATACTAAGGCGTTGAGAGATTCATGGTTAAGGAACTAGGCAAATTGACCCCGTAACTTCGGGATAAGGGGTCCCTCATTTTTTTAATGAGGCGCAGAGAATAGGTCCAGGCAACTGTTTAACAAAAAAACACAGGGCTGTGCTAACTCGTAAGATGATGTATACAGCCTGACACCTGCCCGGTGCTGGAAGGTTAAGAGGAGAGCTTAGATGTATGTCGAAGGTTTGAATTGAAGCCCCAGTAAACGGCGGCCGTAACTATAACGGTCCTAAGGTAGCGAAATTCCTTGTCGGGTAAGTTCCGACCTGCACGAATGGTGTAATGATCCGGACGCTGTCTCAATCATGATCTCAGTGAAATTGTAGTATCGGTGAAGATGCCGATTACCCGCGATGGGACGAAAAAGACCCCGTGAACCTTTACTACAGCTTAGCATTGACCTTGGTCATCCGATGTGTAGGATAGGCCGGAGGCTTTTGAAGCATGCACGCCAGTGTGTGTGGAGCCATCCTTGAAATACGGCCCTTTGGCTGTCTGAGGTCTAACGCGTACTTTCGCGGACATTGTTTGGTGGGTAGTTTGACTGGGGTGGTCGCCTCCAAAAGCGTAACGGAGGCTTCCAAAGGTGCCCTCGGGTCGATTGGTAACCGACCTTATAGAGTGTAATGGCATAAGGGCGCTTGACTGGGAGGCAGACATGCCGAGCAGGCAGGAAACTGGGGCATAGTGATCCGGTGCAAGTGTATGGAAACTGCATCGCTCAAAGGATAAAAGGTACTCCGGGGATAACAGGCTGATCCCCCAAGAGCTCATATCGACGGGGTGGTTTGGCACCTCGATGTCGGCTCGTCACATCCTGGGGCTGGAGAAGGTCCCAAGGGGTTGGGCTGTTCGCCCATTAAAGTGGCACGCGAGCTGGGTTCAGAACGTCGTGAGACAGTTCGGTCTCTATCTATCGTGGGCGTTGGAGTTTTGCGTGGTGCCGCCACTAGTACGAGAGGACCGTGGTGGACAGACCTCCGGTTTACCAGTTGTGCCGCCAGGTGCACCGCTGGGTATCTGAGTCTGGTATGGATAAGCGCTGAAAGCATCTAAGTGCGAAGCCTTCCGCAAGATTAGAACTCCTCATAAGGGTCGTCATAGACTATGACGTTGATAGGGTGTAGGTGTAAAGACAGCGATGTCAAAGCCGAGCACTACTAATTGCCCAAAACTTTCATTCTGTTGTTTATTCTTTTTGCTGTATTTATTTTGTTATGGCTTATTTTATTTGTTTTTGCTTGTGGCATAGTCACCCTTACGGTGTTTTTATATACACTGCAGATTTTATTAGGTGGTTATTGCGTTGGGGTTCCACCTCTTCCCATTCCGAACAGAGAAGTTAAGCCCAATTGCGCCGATGGTACTGCAATGCAATGTGGGAGAGTAGGTAGCTGCCTTTTTTCTTTAAGCCTTGATTACGATGAGTAGTCGGGGCTTTTTTGTTGTTATTGGTTTAAGATGGGAGGGAGGATGAATCATGAATTATGAAACATAAAGATTGATAATGATAATGGTTGAGAAGTATTACATTTACCATGATAATTTTATTTATTAATTGCTGTTAGGTGAACATTTTAGTTATACCTTAATTCCGCAGTATTTTTTTCTTGTGAGAAAAATTTTTGGCCTATATGACAAAAATGTGCTTAAAAATTCTTGTAACTATCTAATAATCATTATCTTTGTTCTATTTATATTTTTATGGCAAAAAATCTGCTTTTATTGTGGGGCAAAATCGACTATAAAACGTGGTCATCTTAATGGTAGTCAACGCTGGTATTGTAAGTGCTGTAAGAGGAGCTTTGTTGGACATAAGCGCCTTACCACTACCATCGTCAACCATCGTTATTCCAAAGGTAATCTAACAGTCAAAGATCTATCAGAGGAGTACGGAGTTTCAACCAGGACAATCTATAGAAAACTCACCAAATCTTATAAAGAAGAACTTCCCAACCTTCTTGTTCGCCCTGTAGTGGTTTTAATGGATGCCACCTATTGGGGACGTAATTTTGGTGTCGTTATCATGAAGGATTCATTGTCTGGTGATGTACTTTGGTTTAAGTTTATCAATAGGCATGAACGTCTTGAAGACTATAAGGAGGGCATAAGCTACTTGGAGTCACTTGGATATACCATTCAAGGGCTTGTATGCGATGGTTTTAAGGGACTTAGGCAAGCTTTTCCCAATTATAAATTCCAATTATGCCAGTTCCATCAAGTAATGACTATAAAGACAAAACTAACTTCAAGACCCAAGCTTGAGGCTTCAAAAGAACTGCTTGAAATATCCAAGATGTTATGTCATACGGATAAGGAGTCCTTTATTGGGGCTTTAAAGGAATGGTACACCAAGTGGGAGGATTTTCTTAAGGAACGGACAACAATAGAAGACGGAAAATCACATTATACTCATAAAGCTCTACGTAGTGCTTTTTTGAGCCTTAAAAGGAATATGTCGTGCTTGTGGACATACTATGATTACCCTGAGTTGAAGATGCCAAATACAAACAATGCCATTGAATCACTCAATGCAGATTTAAAGACAAAATTGAACCTACACAAGGGGATCAGTATGGAAAGAAGAAAGATCTTCATCCAAGACTTTATAAAGTCCCATTATCCTAAGAAATAAAAGGGGAATGGGAGATTTTAAGCACATTTTTGTCACATAAGAGAAAACGACGCTAAAATAAGCACACTTTTGTCATATAAGCCAAAATTTTATATGTTGAGATGTCTTTTTGGGCTCTATATGTTGATATGAGGTGCTTTGGTGTTTCTTGGGTCTTTTCTAAGCATAAAAGACTCCACCCAAACCAATGGGGAAGTATGAAAAACCACAAAAAATACTTCCATAACAGAATGCTTTGCCGCTACTTCCACGTTTACTCAATACAGATTCGGTAAGTTTTTCAAAGCCCAACTTTGAGAAAACGTCCATAATATGATAAATTCCACCGAAAGAAGTGATATTCTCGATTTTAATAGCTACCTTTGCCATGTCAGTTTCTTGCTTACTTGTTTTGTTTGCAGCACCAAGATAGGTGAAATTTCTGACTATATCCAAGTGTTTTGAGAACTTTGTTTCTCAGGCACTTGGAGTTCTCACAAGGGTTTATGCTGTGGAATTAAGGTAAAACTTAAACAAGTGAATTATGGGAAGAAAGTTAAACTATATCCATCTACTATTCTTTAGCACTATTATTGTAATCCTGCTGATGTCGGCTGGTTGCGAAAGAAAAGCAACTATGGTTTCAAGAGCGAACGGAAGAGGTCGTTCCATCATTGATGGAAAATCGGATTCTTTTGTGGATGCCAAGTCTAAAATGACCATCGAACTTGATACCATAGTGAGGGATTGGCATATGCTATTACAAACTGCAGACAATGGCATTAAGATAAAAAATGAGAACTTCTACGATAAAACGCTTTTTGTGACAATTGTCAAAAATGGCAAAACACTTTTCCATCAAAAGGCTGTAACTACGCCATGGCTATTAGGGAGTCCAGATAATGAACGACAACTATATGCCGGACCCCTCATTGCTGTTTCTAATACGACAGTCTATCTATTTGTAGGTTCATACCTACCTGAAACAGACGATGGCTTCACTTACATTTTAGCATTCTCTAAAGACGGTAACGTCAACAAATACCTGATGCCACAGAGTTTAGACGAATCAGATTTGGGGACCGAATTTTATTTGTTATATTCCCATGAATGTTTTTACGAACCTTTTTGACGCAGAATCTTTACAGCAAATCATCAAGGAATATTGCACCGATGAATTGTTATGGAAAATCAAACAACAAGGCAAATTTGCTATCTTTCCCCCAAAAATAAGCGACAGACATTCTCTCAAGTTTGATGTTGCAAGTGAAATGATAGACATAGATACAACTAAAATGCTATTATATAGTAGAATTTATTTCTACAAACGTCACAGTTATCAACCTCTCGACTCCATGAAAGTTGTGCTGAAAGGGCGTAGGAACGAATATAAAGGTGTGAACTATGATAAGATATTGTCCATTAATCATTGATTTGGAAACGATTAATTGTTATTCTCTTCAACAAGTTCCTTTCTGAAAAAGTTGCGAATATAAAAATCCGCCATTACAAGGACTTACACCTTGGTAATGGCGGCTTTGTAAAAAAACGACCCGCACATTTGCATAATACTTGCTGCATTCGAGGGTGTGTCAAAATGCAAATTAATAACTTGACAACTTTCAATCTATAAGTAGGGTTCTTCTAAAGGCAAAGAAAAGACCATTTCTTTACTCAAAATCGAGTACAGAAATGGTCTTTCTTTATTGGATTGTTTCAAACTGTTAGATTATCAAAATGGTATTTGCATTTTGACACACCCTCCTCATTTGCAAACTCATTTGAGCATCGTTGAGAGGCTTGGCGGGTTCTAGCGGTGCAAAGATACAGCATAAATCCTATCTATCCTTAATTCCGCAGCATTATTCCTTGTGAGGTACTTTTATATATTGAAGTGACATTTTTGGGATTTATCCATTGATATGGGGATTTTCTAGGGTTCTTGGTTCTTGCATAGACATGAAATCCCCCACCCAAACCAATGGGGAAGTATGAAAAGCCACAAAGAAATGATGTAAATTCCACCGAAGGAAGTGATATTCTCGTTTTTAATTGCTACCTTTGTCATGTCAGATTTTTGCTTACTTGTTATGTTTGCAGCACCAAGATAGGTGAAATTTCTGACATATCCAAGTTTTTTGAGAACTTTGTTTCTCAGACACTTGGAGTTCTTACAAGAATTTATGCTGCGGAATTAAGAGTATTATTAGTTAATCCAAAAAAAGTAAAACAAATAAGAATAGATGTTGTAATTGAAAAAAGAAATACAAACGAGAGATCGAGAACCAAGAATGCAATAATAAAGTGAAAAAGATAATTTGTATTACATTAGGCATTATGATTGCCTATATTCTATACACTTGCTCTACAGAAAAAGAGCAAGTGTATAAAACTTTTAGAGTTCTATACTATAAGGAAGTTCCGTTTGGACTTAATTATGGTAATTCTAAAGTGATAAAAATATGGGGAAAAATATTTCCCAAGGGTAGTTGCATATTATGTAAAAAGGAAAAATTACAAAAAAATAGATGTTTATAGAAGTGATGGAGTATTATCCTATACGAGAAAAAGATTTTATGGCTGATCGATTTTTTTACAAAAATATATCGATGTTCCTTTGGGTAGAAAGATAATAATCAGAGAAGATTCTATTTTCGATAGTGGAATTATTGCTTCTTACGAAAAAAAGAGGGGATTCTCTATTTATTAAACAAGCAGATGAGATTATCGTGTATATTTATAGGAATCCAAATCATCGCTAATAAAAATAAAAAATAAATTATGCAGCATCCATATATAAAAGACGAACAAACTTTGAACGAATTTAATGCAAAATTCTCTATTTGGTTTTCTAATTTTGAGAAATTGGAGGAAAAGGATAATTGGCAGACAGAATTATTACAAAGTGTGGATTATGCAAAGAGCTGGTTTACACTGGTTGATAATGATGCATATTTAATAAAGCATACTGATTATGTTGCAATGTGTTTATTAAAGAAGTTTAATAATGTAAAGGGAGTTGAAGCAAAATATAAAGAAATCTATAATAGAATGAGAGCTTTAGGTCAGGATACACAGGAATTAGAACTCTTCTATAGGTATTTATTCCAAGAGAATTAAATAAATGTAGAGCTTTTTGTCATAGTTTAAAAAAACTTGTAAATCATATTTGTCATACTGAATGCTTTTTTTAAAAGGCTTTGATTATGAACATTCTAATTTACAATTAGCTTCATTACACAAACTTCAGCATAAATATGATAATTTTTGGAAGATTAAATAAAAGAGTAAAAAAATTCAATCAACAAAAGAATTTTTGATAATAAAACAAGGAAATGTCAGAGTAAATAACTACATTTGCAGTTGTGCACTTTTGTTTGACAACGTACAACTTAAGGTCTTAAAGAATGAAACTACTGCATAAGCAAATGCCCACAATACCAATATAGTATCATTCTTACCGTTTAGAAAATTCAACGTAATCAACTATGGCAGAAGAAAAAAATACAGACACAAAAAAAACGGAGGAAAAGGCATTAAACTATCTGAAAACGTTTATAGAAGATAGTAGCGTTATTTCTCAGTTCATTTCCGACAATGATAAAGAACCATGTTGGGATGGACATTTGTATCTTTATTCTGGAGATAAAAGAGATAAAGAACACCTCCTTGGTAGAGTGCCCGTACAGGTGAAGGGTACAGAAGTCTCAAAATTTCAAACCAAGAAGTGGAAGTTCAAGTTAGAAAAAGAAGATCTGAAGGCATATTTGCATGAACCAACATTTTTCATTGTTTGTCAAGTAAAAAAGGATTCAAAAGAGAGAAAACTCTTTTATAGAGAACTTTTGCCAAACACTATTAAGAATCTACTTCGTGATATGGATAAACAAAAATCCAAAAGCACTTTGTTTTATCTTTTAACAGAAGATTTAAAAGAATTCGAGGGGCAACTGCTTACATTCATGCGAAATAGCAAGAAAATGATAAGTTTTGCAGACTCAAAACCATTCACGATGCAAGATGCAGCAAAGAAAGGGATCAAGGATTTTTCTTTTACAGCACCTGTTGCTTCGAATGATAATATGGCTCTATTGAAATACCTTACGACGCATGACACATACTTATATGCTAAATGGGATAAAGATCATGATATTGAGGTTCCTATAGATGGCGGCCCAATGAAATTCACCTTTTCTAAAAAGGTCGATAGGTGTGTTTCTGTTGGTGAAAGAATATTCTACAACGAGTATGAAAACACAATAGAGGATGGTCGTAATATCGTCAAAATTGCAGATGTGATGACTTTGAATATGCCTTTGGATGTAAATGATAAACGGAAGCCAGAGGTAAAGATGACCACAAAAGCAAAATTTCTATCGAATGCAATTCATGAAGCAGAATTTGCAATTGCCATTTATGACACAGGTAAATTAACAATAGGCGATCAGGAGCTAGAGATGAATGTAAATGAACCTGAATATATCAATGAACTCCGCGAACGCTTAGAAGCTTTGAAAGAACTTCAAGAAGTATTAGATAAACTTCATGTATCAAAACCATTTGATCTATCTAAAATCACTGACGATCAGAGTCGCTGGATTGATATACTGATAAGCACTGTAGGAAAAGGAGAAACAGTACACTTACCAAATCAAGAATCGACATTGATCGTTATGGAGATTAGTAATGTAAAGTTACTCCTCTGGTGTGCTGCCAATACAGATGGCGTATGTAAGTTTGGCGATTTTTTTGATAAAAGCATTAGATTGTCGTATAAAAAGAGTGAAACAGAGTGTATTGATGCAAGCCCTTTCTCTTATTTACAGAATGACACACTTTGGGAAAGGTGTGACAATATAAACTACGATGATGTCATAAATAGTGCTATTGCGGTATGTAATCAAAATGAACAGGGATATGACATGGCAAACTATGATGTGCTAGCTATGATACAAGCTGCTGATGCTTTACAAAATACTGATAGTGATAAGTGGAGTAAATTACTTGAATGTGCCAATAATTTAACAGAATGGCTGATAAAGAATGATATTCATTCCGAACATATTCCGGCTCATATCTGTAACAAGTTGCAGATTATAAAACGACAACGCGAATTGTCTGAAAGCGAAATCTCTCAGCTAGAAACAATGTATCAAGATGGTTCAGTAAGTAAATTCATCAAAGCCGGAGTTCTCTTATTACTCAATAGACAAGATGAGTTTTCTAAGTTATTTGGTGTACTCTCTAATGAAGAACAAGATATGCTGCAAGGTTTCCCTATTTGGAAATTTCGAAAGAAACATGATAAACCATTGTAGTTGATAGTGTTTATCTATATGGAAACCCGTTGGCGGAATTAATTTAGTGCGTATATAATTCTGCCGATGGGTTTGTTATTAATAAAGTTGACATATTGTAATATGGTCAGCGCACTAATTTTCCCGATTATTCGGGCAAACAGAGCATTTGTTATTTTCGCATTATTCTTGATAACCAAAAATTGATCTGTGAATTGTGAGAAGAGAGTTTCAATCCTTTTTCTGGCTTTGGCAAAAGGGATTAATTTTGGTTTCCAATTCTTTTGGTTCAGCCTATATGGACATTCCAATCTAATGTGAGCCGTTTGGAAAAGATCGAGTTGAACATCAGCCCCTATATATCCCTTGTCGCCATAGATGTTACAGTCATGATAGACCAGCTTGACATCTTTCATATAATTGAGGTCATGCACGCTGGCCTTTGACAAGTCATAGGAGTGTATCACCCCACTTAATCCACAGAGTGCATTGAGTTTATAGCCAAAGTAATACATATTTGAGATGCACAGAAACCGAAATCCGGTGCTTGTGAGAAATCTCCCATTCGCCCCATCTTGCTACGCTTCCCTCTGGCAACCCTGCATACGGCTATCGGATTGGAATCTACGAAGAATTGAGTTTCCCCACCGTCCATTTTGGCAGCGATTCTCTTTCGTATGTCTTCGCATAATCCTGCGGTATTCTTTCTACGGTCGTTGATTTGCCTGCGAGATATGAGGTTAAGTAGTCGTCCCTTAAAAACAATATTTCAGCATAAAGCTTGTATTGACAGGCTCTATGCTGATTCTTTTTATAAGGTACAAAAGAACTCTCATAGCTCTTTTGAAGTTATATGCTGCCGCAGCTAATAATACATTGATAGCATCTCCTTTGACACCTTTATAAAAGTTGCGAGATAATCGGTGGTCTGCTTTAAGATGTCCTATTGTTGGTTCTATACCTGCTCGTTTACAAAATAGTTTGTGTTTCTTTTTCTTTTGGTAGTAGCTGTCTTTAGCTTTAGGAACGTCTGGAATGAGTATCTTTGTCTGCCCAATCTGCTTTATACCTCTATACCCTCTATCTCCTGCTAACTTATCAACCTGCTTTCCTGTCATCCTTTGGGTTTGTTCCAACGTCTTTTCGATAGTATGCCCATCATATTCATTCCTAAAAGAACATGCACCAAGAATAAGTCCTGACCATGAGCGAAGAATAGATACTTTATTACCAAACTCATATTGCTTATGCTCCTTACCTTTGCTGACGCAAACTACATCTGGTTCGTGCAGAGAATATACTTTGTTCTTTGATTTCCTATTCAGAGAAAGAACTTTGTAATATAGCTCAAACATATTCTCATACCCTTTCTTTCCCTCAAGATTACGCTCTAGCTCTCTTACCAATCTTCCTGCTATGGTTCTTAGTTGTCTATCTGCCTTAAGAGCTTTCTTACGATTCTTGGGATGATTACGAAAACGTTGGGAACGGTAAATGCCTTTCAACGTACGCGTATAACTCTGTCGTAGAGGAAGACTCTTGTCATGAACTATCTTCAGAACGTTTTTTTGATTATCTTTTTTTATGCAACTTCGCATCTGTAGGATAGGTTATATTCTTCTCCTGTACAGTAGAATCAATGAAAGCCGTATCAAAATGGTCTTCGTCATCATGGTCGGTATTAACACGGATGCTCTCGGCTAATATTAACTCCATACCTTCCTCACCTATACGATTTCTGAAGTGAACTAACTCGGAAGCATCACAGGGTTGTTTTGGCATAAATTCAAGTCCACCACAGAAGTATTGGTAGTAAGCATTCTCACTCCATTGAGAAACCACCATTTCATCTGACACATTACGCAAATGTTTTAAAATTAAAAGACCACACATCAAGCGAATAGGATGAGCAGGGCGACCGTTACTGCTGCAATACAAAGGAGAAAAAGCATTTTCAAAACTCTCCCAATTAATCTTATTACTAAGTTGGAAAAGGGGATGTTGATGACTAAGCATGTCCTCTAAAGAAGAGAACATAGAGAGCTGTTTAGATGTACGTTTAAGCATAAATATCTGCAAGAATTATAATGTAAAGGTACAAAAACTTGCAGATATAAACAAATAATTTACAGGATAATATACTATGAATCAGAGGAATATTAGGTTTATAAGGGAGGACTACATATAGTATAAGTATAGGAAAGGTAAACAGATTTTGATTTAACAATAAATTTGTTTATGGATCGTATTGTCAGACCCATAAACAGACTTATTGGAATCAAATCTTTTCGATTATTAAATCTAAAGATCCTTCTTCAAGAGAGTTGTACTCATCAAGATGAAGATGAGTTCCTATAGGAACCGATGATTGGGATAAATTTAGCAAGTGATTTGCTAAAGAAACTAATCCCTCGGTATTAGCCTCAATTGAGACGCTCCCATTTATATCGGAGACCTTAATTGTGAAATTACCTTCCCAATTGAGTGCCACTCCGGTATCAGGGGAATAATTCGGAACATTTAATGTGACTTTTTTCATTCTATTATTCGGTTATGAAAACATGATAATTTTGATCAACCATCATCTTTCCATGTTTGTTGGGATTTGGCTTCAGTGTTTCAAAATTCACATGAGTTCCACCTCCATGTTTACCTAAAATATCATTGTCACCCATGCGGAAAACTCGTTTTCCATCGGCTGAAACATTGTACGTTGTCAAACAAAAGTGCACAACTGCAAATGTAGTTATTTATTCTGATATTTCATTGTTTTATTATCAAAAATTCTTTTGTTGATTGAATTTTGCTTTATCACTAATCTTATAAGGTTCTATATAATTCAGGCTTATCGTGTGCTGTTTCAATAATCAAATTCTTTAATATCCTAAATCTGATAAAGGAACAACTCCTGATATTATATCTAAATATGTTTTATACTCCAAAGGAATTTGCTGTCTGAACATTATATCTTTCTCTGGATCGACATTTTTCTTTAATTTATAGCATAAATATAACCTTTCATTTAAGTTCGGGTATATTTCTATAGTTGTTAGTTCATACGCTTTAACAGAATCATAATCTTTGACAGTTAGTTTACGGATTTCTTTCTTATAAATACCAGAAAGATGAGTATTTTTAGAATCCTCTTGTATATCTTTCTCAACTAACAAACAATTATGTAATCCTGCTGTAATAAATGTTCTTTTCGTTCTTCGTTCCTTTCCAAAAATGTCATTCTTTCGAACTCACCTGAAATTATCCAGAACTTAAATAATTGTCCGTAGCCTTCTAAACCATGAATGCCATTTACATCTTTTATTTGACTTAACTTGAGGAACTGCCTTGTTACTGCATGACAAAACAATATATCATCTACAGATAATGTGTCTATATTCCACGTACCATCCTTACTATACACTTTAAAGAATATGAGGTAAGGCTTCTTTATCATTTGCCCTAAGACATAGACACCATTTCTTAATTGTATGGATATTATTTTATTTTCTTTCCAAGATATCATTTTTGTTATCATAGTGCAAATATACTTTTTTATTAATAATTATAACTAAAACCCAAAACTTAATTGGAGGTCAAGTTGTGCATTTTTGTTTGACAACGTACAACCATAGACTTGTAGTTTTAATATTATACATTCTGTTCTCTATCTCTATTGTGGCTTGCGTTTTCGTACCACGTTTTTTACTCTTTTATTTATGACGTCATATTTTAGAGTGTATGACATCATATTTTGAATCTTAATGCTCATTCTTTAAGAATCAGGTAGTTATTGGGATAACTCCCGATTTGGAGTATTACTCGCATTATCAATTGTTCCTGGTAAAACAATATCCTCTATGGGAGTTTGTTTATACCACATTTTTGTTATGTACGGATACCTTTTCAAAATCTGTTCTATAATTCTTTGATCATTTTCACCTGTCTTCCAGTAATCAAAACAAGAGTAATAGTTTGCATAATCAGAAATTATATCAAAAAATATTTTCCTATTATAATCGCTTGGGAAACTAACTGCCTCACTAATAAGATTTCTATCGTCAAGAAGTAAAAAATCATCAGAAAGATTATTCCTGCTATTTATCATCTCTTGCCCACATTTACTCGTAATTATATTAAGCAATTTATCTTTATCTATCACGAAAAAAACAGATATCCTTTTTTTCGCGTAGCTTATCACATAAGCTATTTGCATTTTGTAGTTTAAATTGTTTGTTGTTTCCTCTTCTTAATTCATTAATGTCTTTATAATTATCTCTACAAATAACTCTTTTAAGCATTAAAAAGTGTTCATAAGCTAATGTATCCTTTTCTAAAAGAGATTTCAAGTGCACCCTAAGTTCTATTTTAGGAGCACAGACACTCTGTGCATATACACAAACTGAATATTGCAAAATCAGCAATAAAAAAATACATTTTTCATTGTTTTCTTCCTTTCTTTTTTGTTTAATCAGCTACATAAAGGTATACAACTTTAGCCTGACTTACATGCATATTACTATTACCGCCTACTACTTCTTTCCCATTATAAATGCTTACATGTCCAGAATAGCTAACTCCTTCTTTAGATATCATAATAAAAGTTCCCCCTTCGATTTCCAAATTTACTTACGCCCTGTTCTATCGATTTTGAATTTTGTACAGAAATAATTTTGTCTTTATTGTACGTTGTAAAAATAAAAAGTGCACAACTGCAAATGTAGTTATTTACTCTGATATTTCATTGTTTTATTATCAAAAATTCTTTTTGTTGTCATAGTGCAAATATACTTTTTTATTGATAATTCTAACTAAAACCCAAAACTTAATTGGAGGTCAAGTTGTGCATTTTGTTTGAATACGTACAATATAAATATTATTAGATAGTTACAAGGATTTTTAAGCACATTTATTGCCCAATAAGCCTAAATACACTTTTGGGAAGACGGAATTAATTTTGTAATTACTGATTTTAAATTTATAATTATAAAAAAATCAAATTTATAATTATAAATTTGATAGATTTATATTATATTTTTTTCATTTCTTATTAGTTTAAAAAAATAGCTTTATTTATTCTTCGTAAAAATCTGGTTTGTGTATTTATTGTTGTAGGACTGAAAGACTCCATTTAAAATATAGGAGAACGACAAAAGCGAGAAGATCAATGACATCAAACAAGTCGGTATTTTTACTTCTAACGAGTGTTGCTATGGAAGAAACAAAAAAACAACATATAACAGGAATTTTTTTATCAATGCAAAACTGGTAATACATAGTGTAAAAACAAAGATAGAATTCATTTACTTTTAGGACATTACCAATTTGATTTGTTTCATGATGGACTGGATTTCAAAAGTTAATACGGAATCACCTATATAAGCTATTTCGCAATGAATTATATGCGAATTTAGTTTTATCAAATAGAAATTAAAAATAAAATGATGTCATCTCAAAAGATATAATTATTTTTGCATTTTAGTACTATTGTTTCTCAACGTACAACATAGAACAATATTTCATTGATATATATTGAGGTCTTGATAATTTAGAAAATAAACGTAATGAAGTAATAAGGAGATTTATGGCTATCAAGTTAAACAGAGGCGCAACCCATGCCAAGAAGGATATAAAAGAAGGTGATATTTTTTATGTCTACAATGATTATTACAAGAAATATTTTTTTGGCAAAATTCTTGTAGATATATCCGGGCGACTTACGAAGCACGTTGAAAAAAATAGTGTTCTTAATTTCTTCTCTGATTGTTATCTGGTTGCTGTATATAAAGAAATTTCCGATACACCAGAATTAAATAGTCGGGAATTTATTATCCCTGGTTGCTTCATCTACAAAACCAGCTTTAATCGTAGAAATAGAAATGGGTTTGATTGGACACATTATGCTTATGAAGCTGTAGATTACCATACTTTAGATTTCCCGGAGTTTTTCCTTTGTAATGATGATGGGATTTCGCTTGTACGTGGTGAACTCGAGTTTCTGACGGAATTATCTCGCCAACAGGAAGAGGAATATAAAATTAGGGGTACGAAGTCGGGTAGTATAGATTATTCCAGTGCTTTGCTGTTGCAAGGATATAATGCCTATAACGATAGAATAAACTATCACGATCTTCGCCTGTTGCCTGATCTTCGAAAGCGCATTTACGATATGATAGGCGAAGATTCTAGTATAACGTATTATGAATTGGCTTTGAAGTACGGCAAGGATACGGGGCGTTTCTATATAGATGCCTTGTCAGAAGAATCCCAACCAGTCAAGACTGTGGAAATAGATAAAAATACAGGATTTCCAAAAGAATTGCTATGCGGAATTGCGTGGAGCTTCAGACAAAAGAGATATTCATCGTTGGCTTTATTTGCAGATGCCTTACAAGCGTATAATGAAGAACTTTCAGGCAGATATATCCCTAATATTTGGACTAATGAGCTGAAGCTGATTGGTAGTCGTATCTTGGTGCAGTATGAGTATTGGGACGATGAGCTGGAAGATTTAAGGGAAGAAAAGATGTTATTGCAAGCAGACAATGGCAGCTGTTTTACAGCATCTGAACTTATTTACAAGATTCATAATCAAGTCTGCGACAAGCTGACTAATGACGACAATGTTTTCTTTGAAGGACTACAGATGTTTGAAAGAGACGATGTCAATTATCCTGGAATCCCTTATTATTTTATACTTCAAGGCAGTTGAAGTTAATATTAAAAGTTATGAATGAAATGATAAAGAAGCTCTTTGGCGACAAGTTCTCCCGTGCGAATAATATAGCTAAGTCTGTACGTTCTTTGCAACGAGTGCCAGAAAAGGAGCGGCCGAGGATTGTTAAGAAGGCAGTTTTCAATATCTACGTGATAGGTTCTATTATTATCCTTATCTCTCTGTGGCTTTATTTTTTTGGAAATGAAGTAAGTTCTATACCGATAGGTAATCATCTTGAAGGTGAAACATTCAGGTCAAGGAAAGCTAATCTCTACTTACATCTTCTTGTGCCAGTATTCATTCCGTTGATTTTTATTTTCGGTATTCCTTTGCTCATTCGTAACTATATCATCAAGAAGATTGTTGACAAGGAGTTTCCAAAAGATAAGAAGTTACAGTAGATTTATATATTATTGCGTGCAGTAAAACTTTAGAGGGTAATCTCTGTTAGTAATATAGACTTAAACTTATTATCGGTTATTACAGGTCTTGTATTTTCAGAATATGTGCATTATTTAATGCTTACAGTTTGAAACTGAAAATCAAGCCCCTCGATGAGTAAAATGGATGCAATACCGATAGATAAGAAATACAGAGATTTATGTTTATTTTTATCGGACGGCAATTATTTATCTACTGCTTCAGCTATGAAGGAGATAAAGTTGGCTTTATGGCAACATTACTTTATCGCCTTCTTTAAGTCCACGTTTTACAATTTTCTTGTTTGCTTTAATCATATTCTTTAAGCGTACTCCGTATAGCTGTGCAATATCGTAGAGACTTTCGTTGCTCTTTGCTATATGGTATTGTCTGCCAAAGTTATCTGGAACGTGATGTTGCTTTCTTTAGCCATACAATCTCGCCTTCGCTGAGTCGCGCATCTTCTGGTCGTTCATTGTATTTAGCTAACTTATAAGCTTTTATACCAATTTCGTTGGCAATATGTTCATAGGTTTCGCCAGCATGTGCGGTTAAGTAACAGTTATCGTTGAATGCTCGGAACTGTCTTGTGCGCATGTCTGCATTGTTTTGTTGTGGACGAGTTGGTGTGGGTTGTACATAATCTGAATTACCCAGCACCATGTTGTCATATTCGTAAAGACGATATAGTTCAATAATATCAATAAGGCTGTACGCATAGACAGGGTTGGTGGCATAACCTGCTCGTTTCAGTCCGTGCGCCCAACCACGATAGTCCTTTCTTGAAAGTTGAAACAGACTACTGTATCGTTTGCGTTCTCTTAAGAATTTTGAATGGTCTTCGTAGCTTTCAATTGGGCTACTATAAACTCTAAAACATTCACCTTGTTCATCGTCATCGTGTGATATAGAAGGTCCAGTCCAGTCATGACACTTAATTCCAAAGTGGTTATTAGCAACAGTGGCGAGTCGACTTTTGCCAGCACCACTTTCGAGAACACCTTGTGCGAGTGTGATGCTTGCAGGTATACCATAGCGCTGCATCTCTCTAATTGCTATATTCTTATATTTGTTGAAGTAGTCTTGGTAAGCTTGATTCCAACGGATTTTTGGTGCAGCTATAGTTGTACCAATACTAACGAGTGCTGCAATTATAATGAGTATGTATCGCTTCATGACGTTTGTTCAAGAATGAATGAACAGCAAATATAAGATATTTATGTTGAAGGGCAAAGGTAAAAGTTTTAAAAATTACGAAAAAGTGTGTTTATTTAGGGCTGTAAAAAGAAAGGCTGGGCGCTTTGTTAGCGTCCAGCCTGTGTTATGATGAGATGTAATTAGCTATAATTACTTGCTTTCTTCCATCTTCTTCTTGAGGTCAGCGAGTACGCCGAGATCTCCGAGAGATGTACCAGCTGCAACGTTATTGATTTGTGTTGCAGATTCAGCATGCTTCTTAGGAGCAGTACGTTGACGACGTGGCTGCTCTTCTTTTACTTCTTCGAATGTGCGAGAGTGTGAAGAATGATGCGTTTTGTGTCTTTAACGAACTCGATAACTACAAATGGGAGTTCCTCACCGAGTTGTGCTTGTGAGCCGTCCTCCTTAACAAGGTGTTTAGGAGTAGCGAATCCTTCGCCGCCTTCATTGAGAGTGATAACTGCACCCTTATCCATAGACTCTGTAATCTTACCAATGTGTGTTGAACCTGGAGTATAGATTGATTCGTAAGTATCCCAAGGATTAGTTTCGAGTTGCTTGTGACCGAGACTCAAGCGACGATTTTCCTTGTCTATTTCGAGTACAACTACATCGATATCAGCACCAGCCTGAGTAAATTCAGATGGGTGTTTTACCTTCTTAGTCCAAGAGAGGTCAGAGATATGGATAAGTCCATCAACGCCTTCTTCAAGTTCTACGAAGATACCGAAGTTAGTGAAGTTGCGGACTTTAGCCACGTGTTTAGAACCTACTGGGTACTTAGCTTCGATAGCTTCCCATGGGTCTTCTCTTAGTTGCTTAATGCCAAGAGACATCTTACGTTCGTCGCGGTCAAGTGTAAGTACTACTGCTTCAACCTCATCGCCTGCCTTCATGAATTCTTGAGCAGAACGTAAGTGTTGGCTCCAGCTCATTTCTGAAACGTGAATCAAGCCTTCTACGCCTGGTTGTATTTCTACGAATGCGCCGTAATCAGCCATAACAACAACCTTACCCTTCACGTGGTCGCCCACCTTAAGGTTTGCATCGAGAGCATCCCATGGGTGTGGAGCAAGTTGTTTCAAGCCGAGAGCGATGCGCTTCTTATCTTCATCGAAGTCGAGAATAACGACATTGACCTTTTGGTCGAGTTCAACAACTTCGTGTGGGTCGTTGATACGTCCCCAAGAAAGGTCTGTAATGTGAATGAGTCCGTCCACACCGCCGAGGTCAACGAATACACCATAAGAGGTGATATTCTTAACAACACCTTCAAGGATTTGTCCTTTTTCGAGGTGAGAGATAATCTCTTTGCGTTGTGCTTCGAGCTCTGCTTCGATGAGTGCTTTGTGTGAAACGACTACGTTGCGGAACTCTTGGTTTATCTTAACCACCTTGAATTCCATTGTTTTGCCAACGAATACATCGTAATCGCGTATTGGATGAACGTCAATCTGGCTACCTGGAAGGAACGCTTCGATGCCAAATACATCAACAATCATACCGCCCTTAGTGCGACTCTTGATGTATCCCTGGATAACTGCGTCTGCTTCGAGTGCTTCATTGATATTTTCCCAGCTCTTCTGGAGGCGTGCCTTCTTGTGTGAAAGAATGAGCTGACCACCTTTGTCTTCCTGGTTTTCAACGTAAACTTCAACCTTATCGCCTACTTTAAGCTCTGGGTTGTAGCGGAATTCAGATGCTGGAATGATACCGTCGCTCTTATAGCCAATGTTAACAATAACTTCTTTCTTATCGATAGAAGTTACTTCGCCTTCAACAACTTGGTGTTCTTGAATTTTGTTAAGGGTGTTGTCATAAGCTTGTGTAAGCTCGTTCTTGTCGCCACCAACGGTAGAACCGTTTTCAAAGTCGTCCCAGTTGAAGTCTGACAATGGATTGACGTTTTCGAAATTTGTCATAAATGATTTTAAAAATGTTTGTAATTAATAAAGTTAGACTTTATGTGAATAATTCTCTCAAGAGCACAATGTGCTCCTATAAGGGCGCAAAGTTACTAATAATAATCTGAACCTAAGCAGGTTTCAGTAATTTTTTTTATTCTTTTTACTATTTATTTACCATTTTCTTTTGCCCTATCTTCTGAACGATTTTTGTTTATCCGAATTTGTTAGAATAGGGCGAATCAACTATCTACATGATTATTCAATATTTTCATTCGATATATTCTATTAATGAATATTCATACGATTGCGGTTTGTTCCTGTCTATATCGTGTAACTACCATGTTATCAACGCATTATAATACCCATTGTTTTGCGTTGCAAAACAGGCTCTTTTACGCTGCAAAACAGGCACTATTGCATCGCAAAACAGCCTCTTTTAGAAAACCAAAGTATCTCTCTTGTTTTGTTATGGCGTTCGGATTGTATAAAAACACAGAATGCCCCAGTTGGGCAGACTTGCCTATTTGAGTTTGAAAACTACGCATTGTAATGCACAAAAATGCTTCTGTAGATAAGAACTTCTGGTCTTCTTTTGCAGTTAAAATGTGTAAAAAGATAGACACAATGAGTTGTTGTTTAAGATTATTTTGTATTTTTGTCAAAACCAAAAACATAGTTTATGAACCTATTTCACCAACATTTGTCTCATTGGGCATTAGCAATAAGCTGACATTTTCGGCATTAGGGTGGGGCTGTTGTTGCTGAACACGAGCGAAATGGTGGAACGATAAAAAGCAATATATATATAGATTAGATATGCAAACAATTCAGATGTTAGCAGACTATACAAGGTCTAAGAAGAAATATCAATTAGAAAAGAAAGCCGATTTCTATACAGAACCATTGAAAGAAATAGAAAAATATATCAACAACGAGGAATCTGTGGCAGGCATTGGCATGGCTTTCGACTTTCTTTCTTCATGGTTTCATTACAACTATATATATACTTTCTTGTCTGATGATGAGGGTATTGCGAACGATTCCAGTTTATTAGCCAAATCAACTCTCCTTGGAATAGAAGCTAATAACTGGTATTTCTTTTTGGGTAAGAACCACGAAAAATACCATCGGGCAATACTTTTCGACAATGCCATCAAGCATCTTGCACAGTCTTTACTTTTAGGTTGGGACTCGTTGGCTGTCCGTTACGGCCATCTTCTAATAGAAATGCTTTACGGAAAGCAGTATCAGGGAGGTCATTCTGCCTACAAACACCCGTGGTTTATGCTCGAATTGTTCTGCAAATGGCAGAGAATCGAGTTAGATTATAGTCGTTTGAACTATCCTAAAGATATGAACTTATATGCGAAAGCTCTTCAAAACTGGGATACAAACGACGAAGTTGTTTTATCAAACTTGGTGAATGACTTAGCAGAATTCCATATTTCAGCGTCTGACGAAAGCGAGAAAGCGAATAATATTCCCGATTTTCCATCGTCAGACTACTTCATCTATCCCGTAGAAATTCTCTTATGGCTGTACATTCGTAATAGAATGGGACTCGCCGAATATGCTGGCGACAACGCTTTAATAAACTTGTCTGTTAATAATTGGCACACGCAAGAAGTGGAAATTCCCACAATCGAACTCGTAAACCAAGCAAAAGCGAAACTTCGAACGGAATATCCTGATACGGAATTCTATTTGTAAAGGAGTGCGATAACGAAGAGCTGCACCTTTTATCGTTGCGAATTGACCCCATAATCGCCTCATCATTACCAGCTACTTTCGATATATCGAATAAGCTTAAACCTATCTAAAAACCGATAATTCACATAGAATACAATCGCAAACTACATTTGCAAATCCTTAGAAATAAGGATTATCGTTAGGTCTTACAACCTATGCTGACATACAATAACTAACCAATCATTACATAGAATCAAATCGTATGAAAACAAAACTAACTCTTTTATTAGGTGGCATGCTGTCTTTCATTGCCTTGCCGCCTGCATTGGCGCAAACAGAAACGCACCAAATGCTACGGATTAGTCCTAAAACAATCCATTCATCTAAGTTACCTAACGCCTCTGAAATGGAGGTAACCAAGCGCTTTCCAATGCTTAAGGCCAAGATGCCGAGCACAGAAAGCAACACCAAAATGGTAACAAGTCCGAAACAAACTACCTATAAACTGGCCGTAAACCCAAAGCAAAGCATTTGGGGGAACGTGATAACAGACCATCTTTTGGGTATTTACTCGTTTAATCCGATGCCGTTTGTGAACTTCACCGAACTTGCTATATATAAGAAAGGTATCTTTAATGGTGGCTGCGGACTGATAGATGACGAGCTACATGGCATCTATTTCGACGATACTTATGCGGTTTATGGTGTGATAGGTGTATTCCATTATGCCTTCAATACCGACACTTGGGCAATGGTAAGTCAGCCTGTTCAAGTAAATAACTGGAGCGTTATAGCCACTGAAACAGCCACCGACCCGAAGACAGGCGAGGTGTTTGGCCAGTTCTATTCGTCAGACTTGAAGTCGTTAGAGTGGGGTGTTATCGACTATAAGACACTAACACGTACAACCATTTCGAAGGCCGAACACAACTATCTCGCCTTAGGTATCACGAACGATGGGCGCGCTTACGGTGTTGCCGACGATGGAAACCTTTACCAAATAGACCGTACTACAGGTAAAGAAACATTGAAAGGCAACACAGGAGTAGCCGTAAAAGATAAAGGCGGCAACCATTTCTACCAGAGCGGAGAGATAGATCCCAACACCAACGAGTTCTATTGGGCAGCCAAGAAAGCCAATGGCGAATGTATATTGTACACCGTTGACTAACCGACGGACATGTAAAAACCATTTGTTCAATGGAAAATGCAACGGTAGTAGGTATGGTTATCCCAATGCCAAAGGCTGCAGCAGCGGCTCCAAATACTGCAACCGACTTGCAAGCTCAATTCACCGATGCGTCTACATCGGGCACTATCTCGTTCAAAGCGCCTGAAACACAATTCGATGGAACAGCACTTGAGAGCGGAACCACATTGTCTTATATCGTAACAGCCGACAATAAGCAAGTCGCTTCTGGTACTGTCGCACCTGGAGAAACCGTTCAGGCCGCCATACAAGTACCCGAAGGCATGAACCATTTCATTGTAACCACGTCTAATAGCTATGGTAAGAGTCCGAAAGCCAAGCTCAATCGATATGTTGGATACGATGTTCCGCTACCTGTAAGTCGTATTGATTTAAAGATAGACAATAGCCGTAAGGCTACAGTAGCGTGGCAAGCGCCCACGAAAGGACTTCATCAAGCTTACATTGGGCAGCTTTCTTACGACGTTTATCGCTTCGGAAGCACCGATACCGTAAAGGTTGCGTCAGGCTTAACAGCTACAACCTTTAGCGAAACCCTACCTAAAAGCACACGAACCAGCTATGCTTATGGTGTAAGAGTCATCAATACAACCCAACATAGTCAGGTTGCGAGAAGCGAATACCAAGTAACGGGCGACGTATTTAGCGTACCATTCTTCGACGATTTCAAGAATAAGAGCGACGCTTACATCTATACAATCGTCGATAACAATAACGATGGCTTCACATGGAAGTGGGTAGACGATAACGAAAAAGGTAAGGCTTTCCGCTATTCGTATAGCCGTAACAATGCAGGAGACGACTGGTTGATGAGTCCTCCCGTTAAGTTGGAAGCTGGAAAGACCTACAATGTCAGTTTCTTAGCATGCAACGCAGAAGCTCAATATAAGGAAAAGCTCGAAGTAAAGATGGGCAATGCTGCAACAGCAGAAGCTATGACAATCGACGTTGTGCCTACTACCGAAATCACAAATCCTAACTATCAGGAATACGGAGGACAGATAACACCAACAGCCGATGGCGATTATTACATCGGATTCCATGCCATTTCTGAAGCAAAAAGATATTTTATCTACTTGGGCGGAATCAGTATTGAACCTGTTTCGGCAAACAATGCGCCTGCAACAGTGGACAATTTAAGTGTCGTAGCCAACCCTACTGGTGCGTTGAAGTCGGCGGTTAGCTTTATGGCTCCAGCGAAAACGGTTGAAGGAAAGACTTTAGAAAAAATAGAAAAGATAGAGGTTCGCAATGGTGGACGAGTATTAAAGACCATCGTTAAACCTACTCCTGGTGTTGAAATTAAGTTCATTGACGAAAAACCATCGCGTGGAATAAACAACTATATAGTCGTTGCCTATAACGAAAATGGCAACGGACCTAAGGCAATTTGCAGAGCCTTTATCGGTAAAGACACTCCTGCCGAACCTGTTGCGAAGGCCATTGACCAAGTAACATCGGTAAAACTGACTTGGGAACCAGCCAAAGGCGTACACGGCGGAGTCGTTGAAGCAGCCAAAGTTAGCTACGATATCTTCGACGTTGAGGGTGGAGAGCTTGGCGATCAGGTTACTACTGTAGAGGACGGACAGACCGAATACACTTTAAAGGGCTAAATACGATGGAAGGACCGCAACGTTATCGCTACTGGGCAATAGCTGCTAACTACGAAGGACAAAGCAGTGACTTTGCAACAATAAGCACTATTCTCGGCGCTCCTTATGCTTTGCCGTATCATAATAGCTTTAAGGGCGCAACACTCGAGGACCAACTGTTCTACATCAATAGTTCTAACGATAAGGTGCTGTGGCGTGTTACCAATGCAGATGCAGCGGATAACGATGGCGGTTCTCTCTCTTTCAAACCACGTGCCGAAGGGTCTTCTACTATAACATCGGGTAAAATTGATATGAGAGGGGCCGTTCAGCCAAAGCTATCGTTCAGTTATAAGGCAACAAACAAGACCCCAGTAAGGTTAGAAATCACCTTTAAACAAAAGGACGGAACACTGACCGACCCTGTATGGATACATGATTTTGCCAACGAAACAACCATAGGTAAGTGGGTAGACAAGATGATTGAACTGCCTGAAGCGCTTGTAACGCAAGACTATGCCCTTATGATAATAAAGGCTTATGCCGAAGGTGCGTCTTCAGATGTGGTCTATTTAGACAATATTAGTATTGCCGACCCATTGCAATGCGACGCTGCTATCGAACTATCTGCCCCCGAACGTGTGAAGAAAGGACAAGAAGTAAACCTTAAAATAAAGGTGAGTAACTTAGGAATTGATAAGATTGAGAATGCTGCCTTAAAGGTTTCGATGAACGATAAGGTGATTTATCACTCCAATATCAAACAGAGTCTGGCCATGTTACAAGAGGTTTTAGTTCCTATTAGCTACACAACAACTATTTTGGACCCATCAGACCGCCATGCTATTAAGGCCGAACTGACTGTTAATAACGACTTACAGACCGACAATAACATTGCTTTGGCAAACATATTGTTGGAGAATGCCAATGTATTACCGCCAACAAATCTCACCAGTAATACAGATAAACCAGGCTCTATAGAACTTTCTTGGAAACAACCAGAGACGGTTCCAGAACTTATAACAGATAATTTCGAAGGCTATGAGGCTTGGGGAACCGACTTCGGAAAGTGGTCTACGTACGACGCCGATAAGGGTTTTGCCATGCAAGTAAGCGTTCAAGTGAAGTATCCGAACCAAGGTGAGCAGTTCGCTTTTATGAATTGGAAGCCTAACGACTACTTTAATGGAAACCGAGAGCTTGCTCCTCACTCTGGAGAAAAGGCTGCTGTGGCGTTGTATCAGCTGGATTCGAAGGGCAATATGGTCGCTGCCGACAACTGGTTGATAAGCCAATTGCTTACAGGAAAGGAACAAACAATAAGCTTCTGGGTGAATAATGTTCAAGGAAATAAGAATACAACGGAAACCTTCGAGGTGCTAACATCGTCTACCGATAACCAACCTGCAAGCTTTAAGAAGTTGGATTCGTATGAACAAGCGACTGGAACATGGAAGGAAATCAGTGTGAAGCTGCCAGAAGGCACACGCTATTTTGCCATAAGACATACTACACCAGCGAAGCAAGTATTTGTTTTCATGGTGGACGACATTACTTTTGAAGCCAGCAACGGACCTGCATCGTACAATATTTATCGTGGCGATACACTGCTTGCGCGTACAATTCAGACTTCTTTCATTGATGAAAACCTCACTCATGGAAGCGCAAATAGCTATAAAGTAACGGCTGTTTACCCTGACGGAGCCGAGTCGGAACCACTTAGTATAACCGTTACAACCGACATTAGAACGTTAGTTAGTAATGCTGAACAGCCTTTCAACGTTTACACCATAGATGGTAAACTGGTGTATAAAGGCTTACACAAACTTACTTCGCTGCCTAAAGGGGCGTACATTATCAATGGTAAAACAATAGTGGTGCGTTAGTATAACCTTTCAATTCGGTTTAAAGATAAGGACTTCTCTGTGCATATATGCCCATGAGAAGTCCTCTTTTGTTTTTCAAAACGAAGGATAACGGAAATGGAAAGTGTGTAAAAAGCAAAGTCAGAGGCCCATAATTTAAGACTGATTAAACCTTGCGTTAAATAACATTTAGCATTTTTCTTTCGCTAATCACATTAAAAATATGTAAGTTTGCAGCAATAAACATTTAACCTTTAAACCAAATAAGTATGATTAAAGAGTATATTAAGGAAAATCAAGACCGAATACTTGAAGAGTTGTTCAGTCTTATTCGCATACCAAGTGTGAGCGCTCAGCCCGAAAAGCATGGCGCAGATATGATACGTTGTGCCGAGCGTTGGAAGGAATTGCTGCTTATGTCGGGTGTCGATAAGGCTGAAGTTATGCCTACAGACGGTAACCCTGTGGTGTACGGAGAGAAGATAGTAGACCCTAATGCAAAGACTGTGCTTATCTACGGACACTACGATGTGATGCCAGCAGAGCCTTTCGAACTTTGGAAAACCGAACCTTTCGAACCAGTAGTTAAGGACGGTCGCCTTTGGGCACGCGGTGCTGATGACGATAAGGGACAGTCTTTTATTCAGGCAAAGGCCTTCGAATATATTGTAAAGAACAACTTATTGAAGCACAATATAAAGTTTATACTCGAAGGAGAAGAGGAAATTGGCTCGCCAAGCTTAGGCGCTTTCTGCGAGAAACACAAGGAATTGTTGAAGAGCGACGTTATTCTTGTGTCAGATACCAGTATGATTGCCAAGGACATTCCTTCGCTAACAGTTGGTCTTCGTGGTCTTGCTTACTGGCAAATTGAGGTTACTGGCCCTAACCACGACCTACATTCAGGACACTTCGGTGGTGCGGTGGCAAACCCAATCAACGTTCTTTGCAAGATGATAACCGATGTTACAGACAAGGACGGCAAGATTCAGTTCCCTGGTTTCTATGATGATGTAGAGGAAGTATCGCAAGAAGAACGTGCTATGGTGGCTCAAATACCTTTCGATGAGGAGGCTTACAAGCAGTCACTCGACGTTGAAGAGCTCTTTGGAGAGAAGGGTTACAGCACAATAGAGCATACAGGGTTCCGCCCAAGCTTCGATGTTTGCGGCATCTGGGGCGGCTATCAGGGTGAAGGAGCTAAGACAGTGATACCTTCAAAGGCTTATGCGAAACTCTCATGTCGCCTCGTTCCACACCAAGATCATAAGAAAATAGGTCAGATGGTAGTCGATTACTTCAAGCGAGTAGCACCAAAAACCGTAAAGGTAAATATTGAATCGCTACACGGCGGGCAGGGTTATGTGTGCCCAATCGACCTCCCTGCATACAAAGCAGCGGAGAGAGGATTCGAAAAAGCATTCGGTAAGCGCCCTATTGCAGCACGTCGTGGCGGTAGCATACCTATTATTGCAGCGTTCGAAGAGATACTCGGCGTGAAGACAGTGCTTATGGGTTTCGGCTTAGAATCGAACCTAATACACTCTCCAAACGAGAATATTCAACTCGATATGTACTGGCAAGCCATCGAAGCAGTTATCAATTTCCACTTGGAATACGACAAGCTTTTAAACCTCGTTGCTGCCGTTTGACAGCATCACCAGTACACAATTGAAACAGCAAACAGCCACAAGGCAATCGCCCTTGTGGCTGTTTTGTTTTTACTTCATTGTCGTTTTACTTTCGCGAAAACGCTGTTTTCTTTTTTCTTTGCTATTGTTTTTGGTTCGCCAACATTTTGTTTCCTTTTAGCTTTAGTACGATTTGCTTTATTCTAAAATTTACTATTCTACCTGAGTATATAGGTTGATAGAAGGCGATAAATATGTAAAGAAAAATCAGAAATAGCGATCTTGTGTAACTATCTTACTTTCAATGTGTTGTAATACCTATTGTTTGGCGCTCTAAAAGAGCCTGTTTTGCACAGCAAAAGTGCCTATATTGCAACGCAAAACAGCCGCTTTTGCAATGCGAAACAACTATTCCTGTTTTTCGATGTATTTATTTTTACAAAATAATAGGGTAGAGAGGACGACAAAATAGTGTGGGAAAAGAAAAACCGAATAACAAATAACATAGTACCAGTCTTTTATTAGTAGTTCGTTCTATAAACGAAAAATGGGCGCACCAAAAACGATGCGCCCATTTGTTTATGAAGTTCTAATGTTTAGAAAACGAGTTTAACAGACTTCTTACCTACCTTAACGATGTAAGTACCGTGCTTAGCTAATGAAACGCGGAAGTTCTTTGCACCTTCTACACTATATACAAGTTTGCCGTCAAGTGTATAGATTCGAACGCTTTCGCCATTGATGTTGTTTACACAAACATCGTTGCCATCAAGCTGTACGAGTGCGTTAGAAAGACTGATATTGCTGATGCCATCAGGTGTACCCACCTTCTTCATTTCGCTATACTTGCTTTCTGCGAATTGCTTCTTCACGTTTTTGTCGCTGTTAGCCTTGTATGCTGTAGCGCGATGAGTTACTTCCGACTTACCAACAAAGTAAGGAATAGTGATTTCAGCTGTTGGATCTTGGAGCCATCTACGGTAGCAGAATGGGTCGTTCAAGCTTTCGCCAGCTTGGTATTTCTGTGTAATCTTCAAGTCGTCGAGGTAGAGGTGTTCGTCAGCATAAACGGCGTAGATACCAATAACAGACTTCTTAGAACCCTTAGTGAAGTTGATTGTGAAGTTCTGCCACTTATCATTAACAGCCTTTGGATAGCCTTGTGGATAGATAAGCTCTGCCTGTTCGTAGTCGCCAGTGGCTTCGTTGAAGTTGAAGAGTGCGAAAGCAGCCTGTGTATAAGCTGTGAAATCGTTGCCTTTTTCATCAACACCGATTGTCGAAGCACCCGCAAGTTTCACATTAACAGTGAACTTTCCGCCGTCCTTAGACATATCAAGCTCTGGCGAAATAAGACCTGCGTCAGTGTGATTGTGGTAATACTGCCAGCCATCTAAGCATATATAGTCTGTATAAGGCGCATAATTGGTTCCTCTCCAGCCCGCTTGCTTCATCTCAGGGAGGTAGTATTCGCTGTAAGAACCAGGGTTAGGATCTTCCATTGTCCAGCCTGTGAGGTTTCCTTGAGCGTCTTTTACACCAGTAAAGTTCTCTTCTGTAACTACAAATTCGCCTGCCTTGTCAGCCTTACGGTCGTAGTAAGCAATGTAGTTGTAGCGTTCTGCAGTTGGAACAGTGCTCCAAGCAGCAGTGTATTTGTCTTTGTTCAAGTTGGTAACTTCCTTCATTTCAGGAGCAACAAGGTCGAAACGAAAATCTTATCAGAAGGGATAGAAGTGTAACTATCCTTGGTTGCTGCTACATTATAGAAGTAAGTTTCTCCAGACTCAGCACCTGTTACACGGAATTTGTTGGTAGTTACTGCCTTATCTTGGAAGAGATAAGTAGCCTTTCCTTCCTTATCGAGAGTGAAAACATTCACCTTATAGCCTGTAGCACCCTCTACTGCGGTCCAGTTTGCATCGAAGCTTGTACCCTCATAGTTAGTATGACGGAGCACTTGAGGAGTGCCAACGTGTTGCTTAACTGTAAATATTTCTACGTCGTCGATATATACAGGTGCCATAACAGACACGATATTGAAGAGTGTATATTCGCCACCACCGTAGAAGAACATAGAGTATTCCTTCCATTCAGTACTTAGAGGAGGAAGCACTGCGCTACCCATCATAGACCAAGTTGGCGACATGTTGAATGTTTCAGCGGCCTCAACCATTACTTGTGGGTTGTCTCCCGCGTTCTTAGCACGTGCCTTAAAGCGAATCCAAGCGATACCGCCATTCGCTTTTACATTAAGCATTGGAGTGTTAATGTGTGCCATGTCTTCAGGGCCAGAGGCAAGATAAACCATTCCACCTGCTGGGAAAGCATTGCCAGAACCCCAACCTGGTTTGTTAAAAAGCTCGTCTTTGGTGTTCATCCATGGGTATTCGAACTCGTCTTTCAGGATATTTGCATCTACATCTGGGTTTGCTTCGCTTCCAGAAGTCATCTTTGCGAAGTCTTCTTTCATTACTTGCTGCTCCTCACCGTACTGGTTTGGCGCTTTTGCAGCAGACAATGCAGGTGCGTTTGCGATACTCTGATTAAAACTAAACCCTGCTTTTGGAGCATTAAACTTCTGTGGCTGAACGCTCTTTGTAAGGTTTTGAACTTCGGTTCTTTTGTTTAGTTGTGCAGAAACAGTTCCAGTTGCTGCAATAGTTAAGGCTGCCAAGAGGGCTAACCGTGCATAGTTTTGTTTCATAAATGTAAAATGTAATGAATAATAGTATTTGGTTTAAAATGTTGTATCAGTATGTTTGGTTCTCGACATCATATTCCATGATAAGCGTGTGCTAAATTACGAATAATCTTTAAAACTACGAAAAAGAAGTTGTAAATTATTTATTTTTTTGCTCTTTTTCACATTTCGCACTGCATAAGCTTTCTTTTCTCATTTTCTTATCATTCTTCTCTCTTTGCGATAGAAATGCTGATGTGCTTTATTCATTATATACAAGGATACTCATAATTATGCAGTATGATTGTTAAACGGAATCCATTGCGTAATAACGTAATTATCAATGCGTTACAATACCCATTGTTTTGCATTGTAAAAGAGCCTCTTTTGCTTTGCAATATAGGCACTTTTGTCGTGCAAAACAACCGCTTTTGTAAAACGATAGTGGCTCTATTGTTTGCTCATTGCATATATTTTGCAATATAATGCAATAATATACAGTTTTGAATTTCGTAACTTTTCGTAGACAGATGACTTGTTTTGTACATTCCTTTCTGCAGTTTTGTGGTACGAAAAATATATTTTCAGCATAGTTTTTCATACTATTCATACCAACGTTGAGGCATCATTGGCTTATATTTTGCAAAATATTATTATATATTACACCTTATTTATATGTGGTTCTCAAATATTTTTTTATACCTTTGCAATCCTAAAGGAAATCACTTAGAATAAAAATCATTAAGCACATATTAAGATATGAAACCAACATTAATACTTCTTGCAGCTGGCATGGGTAGCCGTTATGGTGGCCTAAAGCAGTTGGACGGGCTCGGTCCGAACGGCGAAACCATTATGGATTATTCTATCTACGATGCCATTAAGGCTGGTTTTGGAAAGATAGTCTTCATCATTCGCAAAGATTTTGAGGAACAATTCCGCCAGCAAGTGCTCGCTAAATACGAGGGACACATACCTGCTGAGATAGTATTCCAAAGCATTGACGCTCTACCAGAGGGCTTTTCGGTTCCTGAAGGAAGGGAAACCATGGGGAACCAACCATGCTGTGCTCATGGCAAAGGATGTTGTGCACGAGCCTTTCTGCGTTATTAACTGCGACGACTTCTACAATCGAGATGCATTCATGGTAATAGGAAAGTTCCTTGCTGACCTTCCAGAAGGTTCAAAGAATAAGTATGCCATGGTAGGATTCCGTGTTGGTAACACGCTTAGTGAGAATGGTACCGTTTCACGCGGTCTATGTAGCACCAACGAACAAGGACATCTGACTACTGTAGTAGAGCGTACGAAGATTGAACGCCATGACAATAAGGTGCAATATATGGAGGAAGATGGAAGCTGGACAACTGTTTCGGACAACACACCAACCTCTATGAACGTGTGGGGATTCACTCCTGACTACTTCGAATATAGCGAAGCTTACTTCCGTGAGTTCCTTTCAGACCCAAAGAACATAGAGAATAAGAAATCAGAATACTACATTCCATTGATGGTTAATAAGCTCATCACCGACGGAACAGCTACTGTTGAGGTGCTCGATACCACCAGTACATGGTTTGGAGTAACCTATCCTGCCGACAGAGAAGGGGTAGTAGAACGCATTAAAACACTCGTGGCTGAGGGTGTTTATCCTGAAAAGCTGTTTTAAGGAACGTACTGAAAACGCCACGTTGTGGTAGATTTAGCATCGCAAAATGCTACAACCGCATTTTATCAGCAACAGCCTTAAACGCTAAATACCTATATGCTATTTCGGTACAGAGTGGTACCGAAATAGCTAAAACATAAGAACAATACAGAAACAAATGAACACAAACTTGTTAAGCGAAGCTGAAGCGGAACAGCTTCAGCAGCTTATTGCCGAATCAAAACACATCGTTATATGTGCACACAAATCGCCAGATGGAGACGCTATGGGCGCTTCGTTAGCATGGAAATCGTATCTTAACCAGATAGGAAAGACCGATGTAATCGTTTGTATGCCCGATGCTTTCCCCGATTTTCTGCAGTGGTTGCCTGGAGCAAACACTGTTTTGCGCTACGATAAAAATCCTGAACGTGTTCAAGAGGCTTTCGATAAGGCCGACCTTGTATGCTGCATGGACTTTAATCAGTACATGCGTGTAGATGCAATGCAGCCAACTCTTGTCGGTTGTAAGGCAAAACGAATCCTTATAGACCACCACTTAGAACCTGAAACCAATAATGACATAACAGTATCAAGGCCGAATATGTCGAGCACAAGCGAAATGGTGTTCTACATTATCAGCCAGTTGGGAGGCTACGAAGACATGTCGAAAGAATGCGCACAGTGCATCTACTGTGGCATGATGACCGATACGGGCGGCTTTACATACAATTCTACACGCCCGGAAATATACTTTGTCATCGGACAACTGCTCTCTAAAGGTATCGATAAAGACAATATCTACAACCGAGTATACCATAATTACTCTGTAAATGCACTCCGTTTGCGTGGACATATCATTGCTAATAAGATGCAAGTTGTGAACGAATTGCATGCAGCATACTTTACTGTAACACGCGAAGATATGCGTCGCTTCCACTTTATTAAAGGTGATTTGGAAGGCGTAGTCAATATACCGCAACAGATTAAAGGCTTAAAACTAAGCATATCATTGCGCGAAGATACCGAAAAACCCAACCTTGTGCTCGTCAGTTTGCGCTCTGGTAACGGCTTTCACTGCCAACCTATGGCAGTAGAATTCTTTAATGGAGGAGGTCATGCAGACGCTTCGGGAGGAAAACTATATTGCTCTATCGAAGAAGCGGAACAAATAACGTTGAAGGCAATACTTGCTTTTCAAGACGAATTGAAAAAAAAGTAGGCAATCATTTGTTGTATTCAAATAAATAACTTAACTTTGCAGATGTTTTGAATACATAGGGTTTCGGTTCCGAAACCTTTACCTCCACAAAATCAAAATTTCGATATAACACACATAATACTTTATGTTTAGTAAAGAAGAATTATTAGAAAGGATACTTCCGAATTGGAGAGTATCGCAAAGGACATTGATGCGGATTTTAAAAAGACCGACGATAAAGAGTCCATTATCTATGCCATATTAGACAGGCAAGCCATGAATGCTGGCGCATCGCACCCTTTGGGAGCAACAAAGCGTAAGCGTACGAGGATAACAAAGAAGGATCCAGATAAAGTTTATACCGTTCATGGAAAGGAAGGAGAGAACTTTGACCTCCAAAAAAATAAACCACAAGGTGTTACACAGCCTGGTTTGTTTAAGGATATGCCCGAAGAACAACCTGCTGAAAAGGAAGAAGTAGCACCTGAAGTAAAGGAAGAAGCTCCAAAAAAACGTGGACGAAAGAAGAAGGAAGAACCTAAAGAGGCTCCAAAACCTGTTGCGGTTGAGGAAGCTCCAGAGGCTGAACCAATAGTGGAAACACCTGCTGAAACACAACCAGAAGAAACTGTTGAGGCTCCAGTAGCCGAAGTTCCAAAAGTAGAAACACCTACTAATGATAATCAAGAAGATATTATTCCAGAAGCAGGATTCACTCCTAAAAACATAGAAAACGACGAAGGCGAAGCTACAGAAAACCTCATTGAGCAGCTCCAAGCAAAGGTAAATGCACACAATGAGCATATGGAAGAAGAGGCAAACTTAGTCGCTGAAGGTATATGGCCGGGCGATCCAGGTGATGGAACAGACTTTATCACCGTATTGGATATTCCTATCGAAGACCAAGGAATGGTTCCTTCATACGATATGTTCGACCGTCCAAATATGTCGAACGAAACAAGTCATCCTTCATATTATGCTGAAGCAGCAATTCAACAAAGCGCTGCTGAAGCCTATGACTTTAACGATATCATTAAAGCAAATGGTGTTCTAGAAGTCATGCCAGACGGTTATGGCTTCCTTCGCTCTAGCGATTACAACTATTTATCGTCTCCAGACGATGTGTATGTGCCTGCAAACCAAATCAAACAAATGGTTTGAAGACGGGAGATGTAGTGGAATGTCACGTAAGACCACCACGCGAAGGCGAGAAATATTTCCCTCTTACAACCATAGACAAGATAAACGGACGTGTACCATCGGAAGTTCGAGACCGTGTTTCGTTCGAACATCTTACTCCTTTATTCCCCGATGAGAAGTTTACGCTATGCGGTGACCCACGCACAACAAACCTTTCAACACGCGTTGTAGATCTTTTCTCACCAATAGGTAAGGGCCAACGTGCTCTCATTGTGGCACAACCAAAGACAGGTAAGACTATCTTGATGAAAGATATAGCTAATGCCATTGCAGCAAATCACCCTGAGGCTTACCTAATGATGCTTCTTATAGACGAGCGTCCAGAGGAAGTTACCGACATGGCGCGTACTGTTAATGCTGAAGTAATAGCTTCAACATTCGATGAACCAGCCGAACGTCATGTGAAAATTGCAGGTATTGTTCTTGAAAAAGCGAAACGAATGGTTGAGTGTGGGCACGATGTTGTCATCTTCCTCGACTCAATTACTCGTCTTGCACGTGCTTATAACACCGTTGCTCCAGCCTCTGGTAAGGTGCTAACGGGTGGTGTTGATGCCAACGCATTGCAGAAACCGAAGCGCTTTTTCGGTGCTGCACGTAATATAGAAGGTGGCGGTTCGCTCACCATTATAGCTACTGCACTTATCGATACAGGTTCAAAGATGGACGAAGTTATCTTCGAAGAGTTCAAGGGAACGGGTAATATGGAGTTGCAACTCGACCGTTCGCTCAGCAACAAGCGTATCTTCCCATCTGTCAATCTTGTTGCTTCGAGCACTCGTCGCGACGATTTGTTGCAGGATAAGACTACTATCGATCGTATGTGGATACTACGAAAGTACATCGCAGATATGAATCCGATAGAGGCAATGAACTCTATTCACGACAGAATGTTACGTACACACGATAACAATGAGTTCTTATTATCAATGAACGGATAAACCTATCAATCATTTATTAAATACTTTCGAAAAGGCCATACCTGTGAAGGAGTGGCCTTTTTTTAATGTTGTTAAATTGCCATGAAAGCCGTATATAAACGCATTTTTATTGCTTTTGGTAGCTTAAATCCATATTAAATCGCTACATTTGCACCTGTGAAAGAGTCGCTTGTGCCCGTTGTGCATATACATAAAGGTATTTGTCGGAAAACAATAGCGCAACTTTGCTTTATCCACAATATTATTTCAAGACAACCTAATTGTTATTTATGAACTCGTTAAAAGAGATTTTTAGAATAGGAAAAGGCCCTTCAAGCAGCCATACCATGGGACCTGCACATGCAGCAGAGATATTTGCACGTCGAAATTTAAATGCAAAAGCTTTTGAAGTAACTTTATATGGCAGTTTGGCAGCTACAGGAAAAGGGCACCTTACAGACGTAGCCATCACCGAAGTACTATCGGAAATTGCTCCCGTAGAAATACTATGGCAGCCAGGAACGGTGTTGCCTTACCACACAAATGGTATGCGTTATAAGGCCTTCAACGCTGCGAAGCAAGTTGAAGACGAGTGGGTGGTCTACAGTGTGGGCGGTGGTGCCCTTTCAGAAGGTAAGGGAAAAGACGACTATTTCTATACTAAGCCAGTCTATGAGCTATCTACTTTGAAGGATATTCAGAACTGGTGCGAAGACAACGGGCGCGGTTTCTGGGAATATGTGGACGAGTGTGAAGGCGCAGAAATATGGGAATACCTGCACGAAGTATGGACGATAATGTGCAAAGCCGTAGAATCTGGATTGGAAAACGACGGTGTTCTGCCTGGTCCGCTAAAACTTTCACGCAAAGCAAGCAACTATTATATCAAGGCACAGAGCTATAAAACCAGTTTACAATCACGTGGTTTAGTATATTCTTATGCCCTTGCGGTGAGCGAAGAGAACGCTTCGGGCGGTACCATTGTAACGGCTCCAACCTGTGGTTCGTGCGGTGTTATGCCAGCTGTGTTATACCATTTATATAAAGCCCACCAGTTTTCGGAGCGCAAGATACTACGTGCTTTGGCAACAGCAGGTCTGTTTGGCAATGTCGTAAAGGCGAATGCGTCAATCTCTGGAGCCGAAGTTGGTTGTCAAGGCGAGGTCGGAGTGGCCTGCGCTATGGCTTCTGCAGCCGCTTGTCAGTTGTTCGGTGGTACACCTTCGCAGATTGAATATGCGGCTGAAATGGGCTTGGAACACCACCTTGGCATGACCTGCGACCCTGTGTGTGGACTTGTTCAAATACCTTGTATAGAGCGAAATGCATTCGCAGCATGCCGCGCGCTCGATGCACAACTATATGCGAACTTCAGCGATGGGCGCCATCATATATCGTTTGACAAGGTGGTTAGGGTGATGAAACAGACAGGACACGACCTGCCATCGCTCTATAAAGAAACCAGCGAAGGCGGTTTGGCGCACGATTTTGACCGTTAAAGCAAATCGTTAGTATGCACATTGAATTGTAATAGAGGGCATACCATATCCATTTACAGATATAAACAAAAACCATAAAGTAGCAAGTTGTACGCTGCTTTATGGTTTTTGTTTTTTATAGACTTATTCTAATCCTAATCCTTCCTAGTTTGTTTTCCGAACCAAAGCACTACTGAAATTCTGCAACCACGTATTCAGAGCGTGTACCAATCCTAAATTTTCCACCCCAAATACCAATGCCTGACGACACATAATATTGTGTCTCACCCTTTTGCAATGGTCCGAAAGCCTTTTCATATATAAGGTCTTCAATCCAACTGATGGGCCAAACCTGTCCATAATGCGTGTGTCCAGACAGCTGAAAGTCAATGCCTGCCTGCTCAGCTTCCTCTAAATGATAAGGCTGATGGTCTAAAAGTAGGGTGTAATAACCCTTCGGCACCTTCTCCATAAGGTTTTTTAAGCGTGCTCTACGCTTATTTGTGCGATCATCGCGCCCCACAACTATCAGCGTATCGCTACCCTTTAAAGGCACTAAAGCATAGTTGTCGATAAGCAAATGAATGCCCGCTTCCTCGTAAAACCGCTTTGCATCAGGTTCTCCGCTATAATATTCGTGGTTGCCAAGACAAGCATATACGGGTGCTTTTAGCCTTCTAAACTCTGCTGCCATATCCTGTTCTGTCAAAGCACGGATACTCCTATCGATGATGTCGCCTGCGATAAGAATAGCTTCTGGTTGCTCTTTGTTCACCTTGTCTACCCACTTTCTGAACTCGTCAGCCCGATTATGGTAGCCCAAATGCAGGTCGGTCATCATCACAACACGATGCTTTTGTTTCATTTTCTTTTCAGTATTCAGCGTCAATTCTACACGTTCCTTGTGCATATAGTTAAGATAACCATAGACAAACAGGCCCACGATGACGACAAAGATAGTTGCTGTTCCTGCCCAACTATTGTATAAAAACGATTTCGGAACAAGGCGAACAAGTCGTCCTAAGTCGAGAACAAGGAAGAACATGAGCAGGTATAAGCCGATGAAAATAGACGAATTGCCCACCTCATACATCGCTATTGCCACGCGCATAGGGCTCTTGTCTAAAATAAAATTGGCGAAAATAGTAAGGAAACACAGCAGCATAGCACCCACGACAAGCCATTTACCAACCAATCCTAACGGCAACAGCTGCCAAACATGCCAACCAATGTATCCGCTACTCCCTAATAAAACAAGGAGAAACACAATTATTCCTATTATACTCATATCCTAAACAGTCTTATATTTTATCTTTTTAGACTTATCGAACAAACATTATGCCGAAATCGTCAGCCTACAAGAGTGTGCCATAACGTCTTGATTGACACTTAACAACCTACAATAAAAAAACTTCGAAGCATTGGATATTACATTTTATCAATGCACCGAAGTCTTTTGTTATTGTCCTCTTAACGACTGCTTAGAGTCTTAAAAACTTCTTCACCATATTATAATAGTTCTGCGTTTTGCTTACGCTGAAGTTGATTCCACCATGCCACATGCGAATAGCCTTCTCTATATTGTTTGCTACATTATGGCGTGATTGGAACAAAACAAACATCTCTCTCGACTTAGCAGGACTGAAGCGGTCGGCTAAATTATAGCGTTTCTTGCTGCCTTTACTCTTCAAGATGTTATTACATTCGTTTACTACGTGATGCGAAATCTGCAAAATTCCAGCGTGTGGACCATTCACCGCCTTTGCATTTCCTCTACTTTCTACATGCATAATAGCGTCCATCACGGGGCGCCAGTCAAAATTTTCAATCTTTTCGGCGGTTCCTGCACTTGCAGAACCAGCTGCCATTGTCATTAAAAATCCTACTATCAATAATTTCAAGATTCTCATTATATACAATTTTCCGAAGCCTATAAACTTGCCAAAAGCATAGGTAAGTCATGCGGTAGGGCGTACATGAGAATCGGTGCACCTAACCTCGGCTTCATATTAACGGCTGCAAAGGTACGAAAATAATGCTTGATAATCAAGTTATTAAGTATTACTTAACAAAACTAATGATACAAACGGTTACTTCATAAGCTTTGTTTAAGAACCTTAAAATGCTTGGTTTTCTCAATAATATGATTTCTTTACATCTGCTTTATACCACATTTTGTAGAATGTAAATTTTGCCAATTCCAAACTTTGCCGTATCTTTGCACATAAGAAATAACTGCATTTAACAGGCTAAAATATTCTTTTTTTGCCCCATTTAGCAGTACTTCTGTAATCTGTTTTCATGGCTCCGTAGCTTAGCTGAATAGAGCGCAGGATTCCGGTTCCTGAGGTCATGGGTTTGAATCCCATCGGAGTCACAGCATAGGGAATACTTCGGTATTCCCTTATTTGTTGCTGGTAAGTTTGTCGCAAAGGTGGTAAAACAATGTGTTAAGTATCGAATAGCAGCTCGAAAGAAAGTCTTTTGTTCTATTTTGTGGGTAGCGCTTCTTAATGTAAACGACTGAATAGACAACCACAAAAGAACAAATTGTACCACCTTAATATTGTATGGTTTGCCCGTATAATCGTTCTGGATTGTAAAGAAAAACACAAGTGAAAAGCAAGGTAAGTTGTTTCGCATTGTAAAAGCGTCTGTTTTGCGTTGCAATATAGGCTCTTTTGTCGTGCAAAACAGGCGCTTTTACCTTGCAAAACGATGGGTATTGCAAAGTATTGATATATAGCTTGTTAGGCAACAATCATGCTTTGAAAAAATATTTACAGCTTTATTGCTTTTTAATCTCTTATCAAGTAAGCCTTCTACACTAAACAAGGGTAGTGTGAGATGATAAGAAGCGAATGCGCAAAGCTGTCGTAGTGTTTTTTGTAATGCGATATGTTTCACTGGAACGGCGACTCACCAACCACATGATTTCATTGTTACCATCAACTAAAACGAGTTGTTTGCGCTTGCTGATGGCATCAACTTTTATGTTCGTAAGGTAGTCGCTAACCAGCTTAGTGCCTTTCATTCCAAAAGGACGGAAGCGGTCTGCCGTTGCTGTACGGCGCAAAACAAGTGGAAATGCACCTTTGCCTTGTCTACAACAATCTCGTTTGGGGTGGTAGGAATGGTAAAATTATTGTCTACAACTTCTTCTGTTATCTCAATCATACATTGGTCTGAGTAGACAAATTTGCCTATTTGGAACAGTTGTAAAGGCGCTGGAACTATCTTTTCACGCCTTGAAAGAAGCATCATCTTTCTATCGAATAGAAGCGTGTAAGTATCTGTTATATATTCTTTTCCACTCTCTGATGATGATGAAAGAGCGATATGTCGTATCTGTGGTGAAGTAAAACCATAGGGAGAGAGTAGATAAAAGAGGAAGTATTCAGGAGAAACATAATCTATAAGGGCTGCTATATTGATACGGAGGTTGGGCAAATCTTGGGAAGGAATACCTTCTTGAAGACGTAGCAACAAAGCGTCTACCTCTCCATTCTCTACCGTTACAATGCGATGAAAGGCGTTTTCTAAAGATGCATTGATGATTTTCTGCGCTTCACCGATGTTGTCCGACATTCTAACAATGGTCTCATCAAGCGATGGATTGATTTCTTTCAGCGTTGGAACAACCTCCATTCTAAGTTTATTTCGCTTTACATCAGCTACGAGATTACTACTATCGGTAACAAAAGGTTGTTCTTTTGCAGACAAATAGTCCTCAATCTCAGACTTAGAACAAGTTAGGAGGGGGCGTAAAATATGTTGGTTACGAGGACGAATACCCATCAATCCGCGTAAGCCAGTACCACGAACAAGATTAAGAAGTACTGTTTCTACCGAATCATTACGATGGTGTGCAATGCAAATCGCATCGGCATCAATATCTTTTCGTAAGGTTTCGAAATAGTCATAACGCTGTTTTCGAGCTGCCATTTCAATACTTACTTTATTTAATTCTGCGTATTCTGCTGTATAAAAGTGAATTAGGTGTAGTTTAATATTATTCTTTTCGCACAGCTTTATGCAGAAATCTTCGTCTCGTTGGCTCTCTTTGCCACGCAAATGGAAGTTGCAATGTGCTGCTTCAACGCAGTAACCTAATTCCTTAAGTATAAGTATAAGAGCGACACTGTCGGCTCCTCCGGATAGTCCAACGATGTAACGACCATGTGGACGGAGCAGTTTGTGGGTGTCGATGTATGTCTTTACCTTATTCAACATAAAGTACTAACCCCTTCAAATATTCGCCTTCGAGGTGGTAAATGTTTATTGGGTGGTCGGCAGGCTGGTGTATTTGATGTAGAATTCTAACCTTTCTACCTGCTTGAGCAGCTGCTGTAAACACAGCTTGGCGGAAGTTTTCCTTTGTAACAACCTGCGAACAGCTAAATGTAAATAATATACCGCCTTTCTTAATGCGTTCGAAACCTTTTACATTCAAACGAGTATAGCCACGCAATCCGTTCTTCAATGCACTGCGATGCTTGGCAAATGCAGGTGGATCAAGCACGATTAGGTCGTACTTTCCATCGTTATCATCAAGGTATTTGAAAGCATCTTCGCAAATAGCAGCATGGCGATTGTCGCCTGGGAAGTTCAAAGCTATATTCTCGTTGGTTAGTTCTACCGCCTTTGCAGAGCTGTCAACGGAGTGCACCATCTTAGCTCCGCCACGCATAGCATATACCGAAAAGCCTCCCGTATAGCAAAACATGTTTAACACCGAGCGTCCTTTTGCATAGTATTCGAGCAAGCTGCGGTTCTCACGTTGGTCGATAAAGAAGCCCGTCTTCTGTCCTCTGAGCCAATCAATGTGGAACTTTAGTCCGTTTTCAATGGAAATATTGTTGTCAGTATCACCATAAAGGAAGCCATTTTCTTGTCCTAATTCAGCCTTAAAGGGCAACGTTGTCTCGCTCTTATAATAGATACTGTCAATCTTTCGCCCATAACGGCACGCAAAGCATCGGCTATTGCAAAGCGAGAGACGTGCATTCCCACTGAATGCGCCTGCAAAACGCAAGTTGTTCCATACACATCAACGATTAAACCGGGTAGGTTATCCCCTTCGCCATGCACCAAACGATAGGTTGTATTCACTGTTTCGCCAGTTGTAGATGCACCATCTCCCTCTGGGCGAATGACTCCAATTGCCTCGCGTACAGCCCATGCTGCCTTCAAACGGCTTTGCCAAAAGTCAGCATCAATAGGCACATCGCTAAACGAAAGAATACGAACGGTGATGGAACCGATTTGGAAATGTCCCACACCAATGAAGTTTCCGTTGTGTGTGTAGACCTGAACGAGTTCGCCTTCTTCAAGTGTTTCGTCCAGCTTAAGGATTGCACCAGAGAACACCCATGGGTGTTTACGTAGCAAACTCTCTTCTTTTCCTTTCTTTAAAACTATTTCTTATACATGTTCAATCGTTCTTTTGTGTGAATTCAGCATCGGTTTTATCGATACTTTCGGTATTTTTAGGTTCGGGTTCGGGTACTGTTATGGTTTCGTAACCTTGTGTTTTCTGTAGTTCTTGCAGTCGTTCGTAAATCTTAATACATGCCCACGCGTCGGTAGCAGCATATATTTTCTGCTTCTCTGTTAGTATGGGAGCTTCCCAATTCGATAGTTGTTGGCGCTTCGTAATGCGTTCATGGAAGAGGTTTGCATATAGTTTCTGCAAACTAAGGTCGTCTATTCCGAACTCCTTAACGATATCTTGAAGGTCTATAAAACGTCCTATCTTGAAGTCAGCACGCTGGTGCAACATCATGAAATCGTCGTGCAAAGACAGTCCAACCTTCAGTACTGTGGTGTCTTCGAGCAGTTTAATGATGCATGGAAGCATGCCTATAAGATTTAAACGGAATAGGAAACATATGTCTCTCGTGCTCACTTGAAGCAGCGCAACCTTATGATGTTGCCCCTTTTTGAACACTGGACGCGTTTCAGAATCAATACCAAGAATGTCCGACGAGAGCAGAAAATCAACCGCTTTGTTGGCTTCTGCTTCGTTAAGAACTACCACAACCTTGCCTTGAAACGTTACGCGCGGCAAGTCGGGAATACTCTTTTTATCGACCTTATTATATAATTTTGTAATCATCATTGTCTGTTTCGTTTTGCAAATTTAGCAAAATCTTCTGAAAATATGCCCGATTATATGGCAAATTTTTAGTACTTTTGCATTTGAATTAAACATTTGATAATGGCAAAAAAGAAAACGGAGAAGACTCCGAAAACATTCAGTGAGGCTATTGGCGCACATTATATAATAAACGATAAGACAGGTTTTGTATTCGGACTCGTATTGCTTTGTCTTGCACTTTACATATTAGTTGCCTTCATAAGCTACTTTTCGACAGGCGCAGCCGACCAAAGTTTGGTTACAGCATTGCGTCCTGGCGAGATTGAAAATAGCGCAAAGGAGTTTCAAAACTATTGTGGCTCAGTGGGAGCGTTATTGTCTTACTACCTCATATCGCGATGTTTCGGTATCCCCGCGTTCATAATACCGTTATATATCATACTCTGTGGAGTGAAAATGATGAAGGCTTACGAGAAAGTAAACCTATGGAAGTGGTTCTTCGGAATGGCTTTGGTAATGGCGTGGAGCTCGATTACCTTTGCAAAATTCCTTACACCGCTCATGAGCGAGAACGTTTTCAACCCTGGAGGCGACCATGGTAGGTTCGTTGTAGAGTACGTTGAGAACATTATTGGAGAGCCTGGACTGCTCGCAATCCTTGCTGTTACGATGTTAGGATTCCTCACTTACCTTACATCAGAGACTATAACGGTGGTTAAAAAGATTCTGAATCCAGTGGGATATCTACGTAATAAGGTGAAATTTACCATTGTTCGACACAACAATACTAAGGAGGAAGTAGACGAAAACACCGATGAAATAGAGGAAGAAGAGGTTGAAAAGTACATAAATACCGAGCCTCAAACTGTGGATTTCCTTGATGATAATCTGCCCGAAGCAGTGATAAAACCAACCAAAAAGGAAAGTGTTGCCAGCAAAATGAGCAAATCTGAAGATGATTTAGATACCGAAATTGGTATGACGGTAGATATTCCTGCAGAGCAAGAGAAGGCACAAGGCAAGATAGTAGCAGGCACAACAGACCTCTCCACCCCTATTAATCCACACGAACCCTTTACCCGTTGGAAGTATCCTACCCTTACTTTGCTCAAGCAATACGACTCTGACAATAACGTAAACTTTGTTGATAAGGAAGAGTTAGAGGCCAATAAGAACCGTATTATAAAGGTATTGAACGACTTTGGAGTACAAATCCGCAGCATTAGAGCTACGGTTGGACCTACCATTACCCTCTATGAAATTACCCCTGCACAAGGTGTTCGCATCTCAAAAATTAAGAATTTGGAAGACGATATCGCCCTAAGCTTGGCTGCTATCGGTATTCGTATCATCGCACCGATGCCTGGTAAGGGCACAATAGGTATTGAAGTACCAAACGCAAAGCCCTCTATCGTGTCTATGTTTTCTATTCTTAACTCACGAAAGTTCCAAGAAAGCACGATGGAATTGCCAATAGCGTTGGGTAAAACCATTACAAACGATGTGTATATGGTGGACTTAGCAAAGATACCACACTTACTTGTGGCTGGTGCAACAGGTCAAGGTAAGTCGGTAGGACTTAACGCTATCATTACATCTTTGCTTTATAAGAAGCATCCGAACGACCTTAAGATAGTGCTTGTTGACCCTAAGAAGGTTGAATTTAGTATTTATTCGCCCATCGCTAAGCCTTTTATGGCAGCGGTAGAGGAGAACGAAGACGAGCCAATCATCACTGATGTGCAGAAGGTTGTAAAGACTTTGAAAGGTCTTTGTGTACTGATGGACAATCGTTACGATATGTTGAAGGCTGCAGGAGCGCGCAATATAAAGGAATATAATAAGAAGTTCTTGAACCATCAGCTTAACCCTGAGGAAGGACATGAGTTTATGCCGTACATCGTTGTAATCATTGACGAGTTCGGAGACCTTATTCTTACCGCTGGAAAAGAGATTGAAATGCCAATTACTCGTATTGCTCAGCTGGCGCGTGCGATTGGTATTCACATGATTATTGCAACCCAACGACCAACAACTTCAATTATTACAGGTAACATAAAGGCCAACTTCCCTGGCCGTATAGCATTCCGTGTAGGTGCCATGATGGACTCTCGTATCATTCTGGACCGCCCCGGAGCGCAGCAACTTGTGGGACGAGGAGACATGCTTACCTCAATGGTGGCGAGCCAACGCGTGTGCAATGCGCCTTCGTAGATACGCCAGAGGTGGAAGATATCTCTAAGTTCATCGCCACACAGCCTGGTCCTGTAGCGCCATTATCAATACCTGAACCTGCAGTAGAGGAAGGAGGAATAGCTGGCGGAGCCCTTGATGAGAACCTTGATCCGCTCTTTGAAGATGCGGCACGTGCTATAGTGTTGAACCAACAAGGTTCTACGAGTATGATACAACGCCGCTTTGCCATCGGATACAACCGCGCTGGTCGTCTAATGGACCAGATGGAGAAGGCTGGTATTGTAGGTACAGCACAGGGTTCTAAACCTCGTGAAGTGCTGATTGGCGATGAAATGAGTCTTGAATCATTACTTTCATCATTACATAAGTAAAAGCAAAAGGAGTTAAAAAGACAATGAAAATACAACGAAACATTTTATTAGCTCTATCATTCTTGTTGAGTGTGAGTGCTTTTGGACAGAGTTCTGCAGATGCAAAGAAAGTGTTAGACAATGCAGCTGCCATTGTTGGACGTCGTGGTGGAGCCGCTGCTAACTTCACAATTACCGGTGGAGAGGTAGGCAGAGCATCGGGTAGTATCGCTTTAAAGGGCGAAAAGTTCAAGGCCGTAACGCCCGAAACAACTATCTGGTTCGATGGTAAAACGCAGTGGGCGTATATGAAAAGCACAAACGAAGTGAATATTTCGACGCCTAACGAAGCCCAACGCATGTCGATGAACCCTTACGCTTTCATCTCAATGTACAAGAATGGTTACCGCATGTCGATGAAAACGGTCAACAATACATACGTTGTTCACTTGCAAGCCATACACCCAGCCCGTAGCATGCAGGAATTTTATATTACCATTTCAAAGTCTTATTATCCACAACAGATAAAGATGTTGCAAGGTAAAAAGTGGGTTACGATAAACATTAGCAACTTCCGTACCGTATCACAGTCTAATTCTAACTTCCGATTTAAGCACTCTGATGCACCTTCAGCAGAGATTATTGACTTGCGTTAGAAGTATCTTTCAGGTGCAGTTTTAGTTTTTCAAGAACCCTTAGAGGTATCAGATGAACTTGGAATAGATAGAAGAGGAACAACAAGATAATCGCTTTCATTTTGTAAAGAAAGCACATGTAGAAAACGATATAAACGCTATGACGTTGCAAAAGCGATTGTTTTGTGAAGTAAAAGCGCCTATATTGCACGATAAAAGAGCCTGTTTTGCAATGCAAAACAGGCTCTTTTGTATTCTATTGATACTTAGAACGTTACGTGATTAAATCGGTTCTGAAAAATATTTACACTTTAATTGCATAACTTTAGCTTATCAGTTCTAATTTCACCTTTATACAATAAGGTAGTTGAACAGAGTGGGGTAGGTGGCTTACAACCATCTTTCGACTTCAGAAAGCGAAGCTATCTACTACATAAAGAAAGGTTTTTGCATTTGCAAAATCCTATTTTTATAAGATACTCAATGCTGTTTGGCAAAATAAACAAGTTCGTTTTTAATCTTCTGTCTGGTTTATCAGCTCCTTGATATTGATAGATTTCAATTCATTCAGATAAGCCTCATGAATCTTTTGCACCTTATTATATATGTCACGGTTCCACACTTTTTTAGGCGAAATGCCTAAATGAGCGAACTTAGAAACAGGTGATGCATTTAAACGGGCCATCATTTCACCTATAGTAATGTTGTTTGTGTCGTGTGTTGGTGTGTATGTTATCTCTTCAGTAGTAGGAGATTGGTTCTCTGAAATAAGTTCTACCTCCTTCAATCTATAAAGAATGTCCACCGTAACACGTACAGGAATGTGAGTAGCTACCTTTATTTGCATTGCCGTATGAGGCTTTTCGCCGTTTGCAAAGCGCTGACAGATGTGGCTTAATACCGTTGCACACAGCAGCATAAGGTCGTTATGGCATATATCTCCAACATCTATCATAAACTCATAATACTCTAAATTCTGGTTGGTATAGCTGAGTTCAGCGCAAAAAGGCAGATATACCACGACGCAAGTATCCATAACATGAACAGAGGAAGCGCTGCAAACGAACCATAGATGGCGTTATAGCTTGTAAGGAATATCTGTCCGTGAATGTAAACAGCCTGTAAACATAGCATAGCCAAGCTGGCTATCATGGCAGGACCTATTGTTTTGGTAATCTTTACCTTTGCATTGGGCATGAAAACATACAGCACAATGAACATAAGCGTAAGGATTATCCACGGCAGAAGATAGCGAAGAGAGAAGCTTGCAATGGTTCCGAGGAAGCGAAGACCGTTTAAATTCTCTACGAAACTATAGAAATAGATGCTCAGACCCGACAATATGATAATGCCAATGGGTAAAAGAAACATCATAGCAGTATAGTCTATGATGACCCGACCAATGGGTCTTGCGCCCTTAACCTGCCAAATACTGTCGAAAGCATACTCTACTGTCCTTATCAAAGAGAACACACTGTAAAGCATAATCACCAGTCCGATACCGATAAAGAGTCCGGTTTTGGCATGAAGAAGATAAGATTGGGTGAGTGTAAGCAGCCAATTGGCAGCCTCAGGTTGCGCTGACAGCATCTCACGGAATAGTTTTTCGATGAATTTACCAAAGCCAAAGCCGTTCGCAATAGCGAAAATCATGGCTGCAATAGGTACAATTGCCATGAGAGTAGAGAATGATAGCTGTGTTGTAGCGGCTATATGGTCGCGTTCAAGGAAGAATTTTATGGCGAGATAGAGCTTCTGCAGCTGTTGAATAACTATATTTCTACGCTTCGACCCATGCTCTGTTTTCAACCACATTCCTGTGGTTAAGAAGTATTTTATGCTGTTTATGTCAAACTTCATTGTCGTTTCTTTTTCATAAAAAAGTAGAACTTATAGTGCAAACTTAATAAAAAAAGGTGAAATCAGCAACGATTTCACCTTTTTATATAGATATTACGATCAGCTATTTATCAAATTTATAAATTAGCTTTTAAATGCTGTTACACATCGTTTCGTAAACTTAGTTATAATTGAATTAGCTAGATATGAAGTAAATACATATGATAGCTACGATCAAAGCGACTACTACGGAAATCATAGTTATGCTCATATATTGGTTTTTATAACTGCTTTATCTCAACAGTTTACTTTATCAAGTCTACCGAACGTCTGATAAATTTGTCGAGTGCAGCACCTTTTAGCATACCATTTTGCAAGAGTGCGAGGTCGATAAGCTGGTGTATTGCATCGTTGCCTTTGGCATAGTTTGCAATGATATCGTTCTTTTCGGCACGCTGTTTACTGAGCGATTCCTCTGTATTCTTGAGTTCGTCTTTCTCTTCTTGTGTAATTTCTTCTGCCTTTTTCTTACCTTGTTCCTGGCGCAAAATGGTTTCGCGAGCCTGCAATCCCTTAATTTCGCTTAGGATAGGCTTTAGCTTTTCGGCTGTTTCAGCATTGCCTTCTTCGAGTATTCGCTTTACAATTGCGTGATCAGAGTTCAATACAATGGTGTAAGTATCAGGCATTTGTCCGTAGAAAGCCATGCCTTGTTGGTATTGGCTCATCTCTTTCATACGACGCATGTACTCGTTTTGCGTTGCCATAACAGGCTGTGCGGTTTCTCCCAAAGCCTCGATAGCCACCATAAACTCGGCTTTCTCTATCTTAGGCATCTGTGATTGGAACGCCTGAGTGAGCAAATCGGTATCGTTTTCTGCAAGTTTCTGCTCGTTATCCGCCTTCTCTTTCGCAATAATACGATCGATTACGTCAGAGTCTACACGTACAAAACGCGACTTTTCGAACTTCTGTTCAAGCATTGAAACAGCAGGAACGTCCAACTGTCCATCTGCTAATACAACCGAATAGCCCTTTGCACGTGCAGCTTCGATGTACGAATACTGTTCGTCTTTGTCGGTTGCATAAAGGTAAATAAGCGTTCCGTCCTTGTCAGTCTGGTTGTCTTTGATGAGTGTGCGATACTCTTCGTATGTAAAGTTCTTGCCATCTACATCGGTAAAGAGCGAGAAATCTTTTGCACGATCGTAGAAATCTGGCTGAGAAAGCATTCCGTAGTTAACGAAAAGCTTAGATCGTTCCACTTTTCTTCGTACTCTTTGCGGTTCTCTTTGAATATTCCGTTCAGTCGATCAGCTACTTTCTTGGTGATATACGTAGATATTTTCTTCACGTTAGCATCGCTTTGTAAGTAGCTACGGCTCACGTTCAGCGGTATATCTGGCGAGTCTATGACGCCGTGGAGTAGGGTAAGGAACTCTGGAACAATGCCTTCCACCTGGTCGGTAACGAATACTTGGTTACAATAGAGCTGTATTTTATTACGCTGAAGCTCGATATTGTTCTTCACACGTGGGAAGTAGAGAATACCAGTGAGGTTGAATGGATAATCAACATTAAGGTGAATCCAGAACAAAGGTTCATCGTTCATTGGGAAAAGCGTGCGGTAGAAGCTCTTATAGTCTTCGTCTTTCAGTCCCGATGGAGCCTTTGCCCACAATGGTTCAACGCTGTTTATAACGTTATCTTCGTCAGTTTCAACGTTCTTTCCGTCTTTCCATTCTGTTCGTTTGCCGAAAACGACAGGTACAGACATAAACTTGCAATACTTGTTTAGCAAGCTTTCAATCTTCTGTTTCTCCAAAAACTCTTTGCAATCGTCGTCGATATAGAGAATAATATCGGTACCACGACCTTCCTTTTTGGCCTCTTCCAGCTCGAATTCAGGGCTTCCGTCACAGCTCCACTTAACCGCTTGCGCGCCATCGCGGTAGCTTTTCGTGATAATTTCTACCTTTTTAGACACCATAAAGGCCGAGTAGAAACCGAGACCGAAGTGTCCGATGATTGCTTCTGCCTTATCTTTGTATTTGTCTAAAAAGTCTGTAACGCCCGAAAAGGCTATCTGGTTGATGTATTTGTCTATTTCTTCGGCTGTCATACCGATACCGTTGTCGCTTATGGTAAGTGTTCCTGCCTTTCATCAAGGCTAACCGAAACCTTAAGGTCGTTTGTTTCGCCTTTGAAATCGCCAGTTGTAGCGAGTGTGCGCAACTTTTGTGTTGCATCAACAGCATTAGAAACCATTTCACGAAGGAAGATTTCGTGGTCTGAATAGAGAAATTTCTTGATGACAGGGAAGATGTTCTCTGTTGTTACTCCTATTTTTCCTTTTTGCATAATTATATGTTTTATTTGTTAATTTCTGTCTGCTGATAAATTTACAAATAGTGTGCCAAATTGTTTAAAACCTACTTTGACATCAAGAAATAGCAAGGTTATCTTGGTATATGCCCCTTCTTTAGCTTTTTAAGATCGTTATATTTTATTTAAATAGTTATACTATTGTTTGCTTAATTCTATTTAATTTTATACTTTTGTAGCGAATTAGACATAGCAAAAACCGATTATGAACTAACTAAAAATATAGCAGTCATGAGCAGCTACTATATATAATAATGTGAAAGAAATTAATTTTCATCATAAAATAACTATTTGTTGACCACATGAGCGCAAAAAAAATGGTAAGTCGTGGGCAGGTTCATGTCTACACGGGCAATGGTAAAGGCAAAACTACTGCAGCCTTTGGATTGGCTATAAGAGCTTGCATGGCAGGCAAAAAAGTATTTATCGGACAATTTATGAAATCGATAAAGTACAATGAAACTCACATTGCTGAACACTTTGATAATATATCTGTAGAGCAATTTGGCAAAGGTTGCATGTTGCTTCGTGTGCCTGATGAAGAGGATAAACGTCAGGCTGAAGAAGGATTACGCATGTGTTCGCAGTACTTAAAGTCTGGAGATTGGGACATTGTAATGTTCGATGAGGTTACAATAGCTCTGCACATGGAACTTATTAGTTTGGAAAAACTGATAGAAGCGCTGGACAATCGTGCTTCGAATACCGAAGTTGTGCTTACTGGACGTTATGCTCCGCAACAGCTTATCGACTATGCCGACCTTGTAACAGATATGCAAGAAGTGAAGCATTACTATGCCAACAAAGGACTTTTGTCGCGCGATGGCATCGACAGATAAGTCGGAAAATTGCTCCATAATAGCTGTTTGTTTTTCCTAAACAATACCCAATACAACACGATAAAAAAACAATGTTGTTTTACGATTACGATATTGTTAAAAAAAGTAATAACGGCATTATTGATTTGCAAAAAGTGCCTGTTTTGCGTTGCAATATAGGCACTTTTTACAACGCAAAAACAGGCTCTTTTACAACGCAAAAACAACCCCTTTTGCAAAACGTTCATAATCAATTAGTTATGCAATAGTCTTATTTGTAAAAAATGTTTAAATGGTTGCTGCAATTCAAAACCCCTACTTTTAAAAACTAATAATGGTTATGATAAATAGACAAAATAGCTTCTCCACCACCAGAGAATGATATAAACAAAGAAAAAAAGAAAAGTCCACGCCATGAGAAAAATATCATCATGGCGTGGACTTTTCGTTATTTCCACAATTTAAAAGAAAAACTATTTATACAATATCTCCGCTATCATCTACTGCAACATCTTCTTCGCCACGTTTCACATCGCCAGCGTATGTAACGAAATAGAAACCTTTGTTAGGTGTCCACTCCATGCAAAATAATTGTGAAGGAGCTTCGAAACCATTGCGTTTGATATTGCGAAGCACCCAGGCCGAAGAACGATCGCATTGTTTTAAGGTGGTTTCGACAATCTCTCCATTGTTCACAAGCAAGAAAGATGCTGACCTGTTACCTGGTGATAAAACAGTAACAGAACCATTAGCCTCGAACAATACGTCTTCAACATCGAACATAGAGAAGATTCCTTTCTGGCGTAATAGCAAGCGGAACTGTTCCATTTCAAGACTGTTTCGCTTGAAATTCTTGAAGTTTATAACACCATCTTTTACAAGAAGCACGCTCTCTCCTTTTATGAAATGGCGCAAACGAGCCGACCGCATAGCAAAGCGAATGAGCATGTTGAACGCTGTCCACACTGCCAAAGCAAATAAAATATGCCACATAGACATATCTGGATTGTACAAAACACCTCCGACTAAGGCACCAATAACAAATGCGCTTACAGTGTCGAGTGGCGTTATTTGTGCCAACTGGGCCTTTCCTGTTATGCGAAGAAAGATCAAAATACCCACCATACCTGTGATAAGCTTCAGAGCAATTACCATGTATGGCTGTAATAAATCTATCATACTAAGTCTTTTAATTTGTGTATTAATTAATAATATAATAATGTGTTGGTTTGAATATAAACGTTTAGAACGGCGGAATGTTATCTGGTGGCGGCAGCGGATCATCGTTCATCTTACTTCCAATAATCTCTCCTCCAAAGTCGTTCGGCAAACCTGGTGGCATAAAACTATCTTCATCAGGGTTTGCAAAACGTGTAAATTCGCCACGGAACGAAAGCAACACGTCATCGGTAGCACCCTTACGGTGCTTAGCGATAATAATCTGAGCCTTGCCATGAAGGTCGTTTCCCTTCTCATCTTGGAAGATACGATAATACTCTGGTCTGTGTACGAAGAGCACTAAGTCGGCATCTTGCTCGATAGCACCCGACTCGCGCAAGTCGCTTAATTGCGGTCTTTTACCTTCTATACCATCGCGTTGCTCTACGGTACGGTTGAGCTGAGAAAGTGCCAACACAGGAATGTTGAGCTCTTTGGCCAATCCTTTGAGCGAACGACTTATTGTTGAGACTTCTTCTTGACGGCTACTGAAACGCATTCCGTTCGCATTCATCAGCTGAAGGTAGTCCACCATGAGCACCTTTATACCATGTTCGCGCACTAAACGGCGTGCTTTTGTACGCAATTCAAAGACCGACAAGCCGGGCGTATCGTCTACATAGATGGGCGCTCCATCCATTTTGCGGAGGTTATTATCGAAGCGTTCCCAATCGGCAGGGTCTAACTGACCGCTCAATATCTTACTTCCCGAGATGGAACAAACGTTAGACAGCAAGCGGTTTACGAGCTGAACGTTGTTCATTTCAAGCGAAAAGAAAGCAACAGGCACACGACTATCAATAGCAATATTCTTTGCAAGGCTCAGCGCAAAGGAGGTTTTACCCATGGCAGGACGGCCCGCTATAATGACAAGGTCGGACGGTTGCCAGCCCGCAGTTATCTTATCTAATTGCGTAAAGCCCGTTGATATACCTGTTAAGCCGCCACTATCCTTATTGTTTGCAGCCTTTAGCAACATCTCGTGTGCTTGTTTTACGATGGGATCTATCTGCGTATACTCTTGCGCCATGTTCTTTTGGGAGAGTTCAAATAGGCTTCCTTCAGCTCGTTGCATGAGTTCGTCCACATCAACAGTCTCGTCAAAGGCTGCAGTTTCTACCATAGAGGCAAACTGAATAAGCTGGCGTGCAAGGTATTTCTGAGCTAATATGCGCCCATGATATTCAATATGAGCCGACGATGCAACGTGCGAACTAAGCTCAACGATGTAGGCTGGTCCGCCCACTTCTTCTAATTCGCCACTGCGTTTCAGCTCTTCGGCCACCGTCATAATGTCTACTGGCTTCTCGTGGAGGTTCAATGACTGTATGGCACCATATATTTTCTGGTGTCGTGGGTCATAAAACGTATCCGGACGGATCATCTCTGACACAACAGTAAAGGCATCGCTGTCTATCATCAATGCACCGAGAACTACCTTTTCAATATCTAATGCCTGGGGTTGCAAGTGCCCAAACGATGTATCAATAGGCGCGGCAGAGCGTCTACGTGTACTTTTTGCGTTATTACTATTCTTTTCTGGCATAACAGCTACAAAAGTAATCAAAAATTTAGAAACTATCGCAAGTTATCCATAATGATTTTCTATCTTTGCAAAAGCTTTTAACTGAAAGCATTAAACAATTTGCCTTCCGCTACAAAACAAAAACGAAAGAAATGATAGTATTTCCTAATTGTAAGATAAACTTAGGTTTGAATGTGGTACGCAAGCGTAATGACGGCTATCACGACCTTGAAACGGTATTCTATCCTGTACCGCTGACCGATAAACTCGAAGCGGTTGTTGGCGAAGGGGCCGATTGTACGTGCTCGCTTTCGCTCAGTGGCAATGCCATAGAGGGGAATTTAGACGATAATCTAATCGTGAAGGCGTACAAATTGCTCGCTTCTGACTATTGTTTGCCGCACGTTGACTTTGATTTAGAGAAGCATATTCCTTCTCAAGCAGGTCTGGGAGGTGGCTCATCGGACGCTACTTACACGCTTAGAGTACTCAACAAACTTTGTAATTTGAACCTTGACGCCCCTACTCTACAACGTTATGCAGCCCGTTTAGGTGCCGATTGTGCCTTCTTCGTAACAGCTGAACCATCGTTTGCTACTGGAATAGGCGACGTTCTTACGCCAATGAGCGATCAATGCGCCCATCTTAAAGGCTTATATCTGCTAATCGTTAAGCCACCAGTAGCTATTTCTACGGTTCAAGCTTTCTCTTTCGTAAAACCACAGCCACCTATTATAATATGTAAAGACATCGTAGCACAACCCATTAACGATGAATGGCGCAAACACCTTAACAACGATTTCGAGTTATCTATATTTAATGTGTATCCAGAAATACGCAGTATAAAACAACAACTCTACGACATGGGGGCTATGTATGCGCAGATGTCTGGTAGTGGAAGTGCCTTTCGGCATCTTCCAAACACACCCTACCCTGCTGCCTGAAGCCTTTAAGGAAATGTTTACTTATATTTGTCAATTGTAAACAAATCTTTTGTGTAATGCAATTGGAATGGTTTTAGGACTGAAAATTGACTAAAATGCACCAAAACACTTGATGTATATCATTTAATTGGAATAATTATAAAAATTATAATCAGATATTTTGGAGGTTTCATAAATGTTCTATAACTTTGCAGTACAAAAAGAAGAAAAATTGTTTAGGTTATAATAAATAGAATAGATTGTTTAGGTTATAAAAAGATTAGTTGTTTAAGTAAAGAAAAGTATTTAGGTATCAATAGGTTTTTCAAGGTATAAGATTTGTTGGATTAGGATAACATGTTTGACGCGAGATTTAGGTTTGACACCGTGAGGTGACAACCTTAATCAAGCTCAACCAAAAAAAGATTTTTGATTTTTTTATAAAGGCTTTTAGCACGACGTCGGTCGTGCTTTTTTTATGCTTTCATTTTAGAATAATTGCTTGTTCTGTGCTAATCTAATTAATTGAAAAACAATTGCTTTAATTAATATAATCTCTAACTCTTCAGAAAATAAACTTCTACTTTTATGAACACATTCCCCTATTTATCCATCATTATCTAAAAATAAATAAACCTCAGTGATATTTGTTTCTTACAAGCGTAATATTTTGTAACGATAACAAAAAAAGTATTGCTTATTTCAGTTAAACAATTCTCAAATAATATTAAACTGTTTTTTTTACTTTATTAAGATGATATTTTTAATGTTGGTAAAATAGTTTTTTTCATGTTATTTAAAAACTTCTCACAGTTTGCCATTTTAAGCATAATGTACGATGATTTCAGCAAAAACTCGAAAAAAAACTTAATTCCTTTGATTATCTTTCAGTTTTCTTTGTTAGTTAAGAATATTTTTGTAATTTTGCAACCTGTTTGGAATAGGTATCAATTAACGAATTACAAAACTACAGATAGAAATGTCTAAGATTTGTCAAATCACAGGAAAGAAGGCACAAATTGGTTGCAATGTGTCTCACTCAAAGCATCGCACAAAGCGCAGTTTTGACGTAAACCTCTTCAGCAAGAAATTCTACTATGTAGAAGAAAGCTGCTGGATTTCATTGAAGATTAGTGCTGCTGGTCTTCGTACAATTAACAAATTAGGCTTAGATCGTGCGTTGAAGCAAGCCGTATCCAAAGGTTATGTAGACTGGAAGGATATTAAAGTTATAGGAGACTAATATCATGGCAAAGAAAGCTAAAGGTAACAGAGTTCAGGTTATACTTGAATGCACTGAGATGAAGAGTAGCGGTCTGCCTGGTACAAGCCGTTATATCACTACTAAGAATCGTAAGAATACTGCTGAACGCTTAGAGCTTAAGAAGTACAATCCGATTCTTAAGAAGATGACTCTTCACAAGGAGATTAAGTAAGCACACGTTTATAACAAATAGTTAAAGCATAATAGACTATGGCAAAGAAAGCGGTCGCTACCCTCCATGAAGGATCAACGGATGGTCGCGCATATACAAAGGTAATCAAGATGGTAAAGAGTCCTAAGACTGGAGCTTACATCTTCGATGAAAAGATGGTTCCTAATGAAGCTGTTAAGGACTTCTTTAAGAACTAAGCACTTATATTTTAAAAGTATAGAGGGGATTGCATTTTATTTGCAATCCCCTTTTCTTTTGGTGTTAAATCTATGTTTTTTAAATTGATAGGGTTCTTTTTCAAGATGTTCAAACGAATGCTCTACTCTGCTAAAACAGCATAGAGGTTTTTATTTAATGAAAGGAAATGGAAACAATAATTCGTGAAAACAGAAACAAAAATTTGGGAAAACGAAAACAATTATTCGTGAATACAGAAACAAAAATCTAGGAAAACGAAAACGATAATACGGGAAAGGTGCTTTACGAATAATATCATTGATCAACATGCTACTTGTAATGACAAGTTTATATCTACTTTTCTAATTTACCGATACTATTATTTTAAAATCAAGCGAAGTGATTTTATTACTGCAAACTTTATTCTTTATGATTGGTGCAAATACTACTTTGCAAGAATAATTTGTTTGTATTCAACTTTTTTAATGTATGAATAAAAGGGTAAGTATCACCGATGAATTGTTGATAATCCACAAAAACAATAGTTGATAAGGGTAAAAGTAAGTTTGTAGAGACCTTACATTCAAATGCCTTTTACAGACGAATAGAAGTGCATAATCTTGCAAAGATTCAATAAAATGCCTAATCCTACCTATTTACCTGATTATCAATGTAATATAATACCCATTGTTTTGCATTGTAAAAGAGCCTGTTTTGCACGATAAAACAATGGGTATTGCGTTGCAAAACAGGCACTATTGCATGGTGAAAGAATAGACATTCTGTTGCAATAGTATATTTTTTTCAGCTTAAAAACATTTTTATTCATAAAACGTAATCTATTTTTTCAAGTATAGAAGGAATAGATTACACTTTTTCAATCTACTGTTTTTAGACTTTCAAAGAGTAAGAAATTTGTCGCTTCAAATGCTTTTTGAAATAATAGACATTAAGATGTAATTCTATAAAAAAGCCGCCATTGCATTCAGCTGCAATGGCGGGTAGAGATGAAAAAGAATAATATTATAGGATTTTTACAATCCTCTTGCCTTCAGCAATCCAGACGCGTCTGGTGCCTTAAGGCCAGTAAAGTCTGAGAAAATCTCCATTAAGTCCTTCGTATTGCCACGGCTTAGCACCTTGTTACGGAAGTCGTTACCAACTTTACGAGTAAGTGCTCCGTTCTTTTCGAAGTAATCAGCGATGTTCACAGCAAGCACTTCAGACCACAAATAACTGTAGTATCCAGCTGCATATCCGCCACCCCAAACGTGATTGAAGTATGAAGTTGAATAGCGTGGAGGTATCTGGTTGTCTAACAAACCTACCTCTTTCAATGCTTTAGTCTCGAAGTTCTTAGCCTCTTCAGCAGTAGGAATATTCTTAGAATCGAGCATATGCCAAGCCATATCTACGCATGTTGCACCCAAGTTCTCGCCCATTGCGTAAGCAGCTTGGAAGTTAATAGAGTTCAACATCTTATCGCACAAGTCGGCAGGCATAGGTTGATTGGTCTTATAATGCTTTGCAAAATGGTTGAAAACCTCTGGTATGCTTGCAAAACTTTCGTTAAATTGCGATGGCATTTCCACGAAATCACGTGCAACAGCAGTACCACTCAACGTGTTATAGTTACAGTTTGACAACATGCCATGGAGTGCATGACCAAACTCATGAAACATTGTTGAAACCTCATCCCAAGTCAACAACGTTGGCTGACCCTCTGGTGCCTTCGCATAATTGCATACATTATATATAATAGGGATTTGTTGTCTCAAACGACTTTGTTTTGCAAATGCGCTCATCCAAGCTCCACCGCGTTTAGAAGGACGGCGGAAGTAGTCGCAATAGAATAGTGCAAGCTGCTTACCATTATTGTCTATCACGTCGAAAACCTTCATATCAGGGTGATAAGTAGGCAGGTCTTTACGCTCTTTGAAGCTCAAACCATATACTTTATTAGCTGCATAGAAGATTCCATTAATAAGAACAGAGTCGATATTGAAGTAAGGTTTCACTTCATCATCAGAGAAACTGTATTGCTCTTTCTTCATTTTTGCAGAATAATAGAAGCGGTCGTAAGGCTGCAACTTAAAGTCAGCACCCTGTGTTTTACGTGCATATTCTTCGATAGCATTAGTTTCTGCAACAGCTTTTGGCTGATATTCTTTGATAAGTTGGTTAAGGAAAGCATACGCATTGTCGGTATTCTTGGCCATTACATTAGACAAAGCGTAAGACGCATAGTTCTTATAACCCATCAATTCAGCCTTTTCAGCACGCAATTTAGCAATTTCCACAATTAAAGGGAAGGCATTAAACTCTCCTGTACCATCGGTACGGTGAATTGAAGCATTGTAAACACGCTCGCGAAGTTGACGATTTTCGAGACTTGCGAGAATAGGTTGCTGGGTTGTATTGGTGATAACGATGCAATAAGGAGCCTTTCCTCCACGGCTTTCAGCATCTTTCTTGCATTGTGCGATAGCATTTTCGCTAAGTCCTGCAAGTTCTTTCACGTCATTTACCCATACAGTTGATGCCGCAGAAGCCTTTGGAAGCATATTACCAAAGTCTTGTTGCAATTGTGCGAGACGGCTATTTATTTCCTTCATACGAGCCATCTTATCTTTCGATAACAATGCACCCGAACGCACAAAGTTCTTGTAAATCTCTTCAAGCAGTACTTTATCTTCACCTTTCAAGCTGTTTCTTTCGTGGTCGTACACGTATTTCACACGCTCAAAGAACTTCTGATTGAAACTAATTTCGTTTTCAAACTCAGTCAATAGAGGCACTACAGCCTTCTCAGTTTCTTCGATTGTTGCTGTTTTATTAGCCTCTGTAACAGCAAAGAAGATGCCTTTCACTCTGTCCAACAGCCGTCCGGTCTTCTCGTAAGCCAAGATAGTGTTTTGGAATGTAGGCTTTTGCTTGTTCTCTACAATAGCTTTTATCTCAGCACGTTGCTCTGCTATTCCAGCTTTAATGGCTGGAAGATAATGAGCATCCTTTATTTTACTAAAGTCAGGCGCACCAAATGGCAATGCGCTTTCTGCATCAATGGATTCGAATACATAGATTTTCCTTTCTTAACCTGTTGTGCTGTGGCAGCTGTTGCCACAAGTGCAACGCACGCAAACCCTGCAACAAGGAAGGTTTTCTTTAATCTGTCCTTCATAAAGTCGTTCGTTTTGTTTTCAAATTAGTATTTATTTTTTTATAATATCAATCTTTTTGCATCATCAGAACATGACAATGTCTTTTAAATTTCAATAGATTTCTCGGTCCACTGTATATATTTACAATCGGCCGCTCATAATATTTATTTTGCTGAATGAGGCACTTTCTTCTGCTTTCCGCTAAACTCTGTAAAGTCGATGCGAATGATTTCCACTCTGTGAAAGCTCTTTTCTGCATACTTAGCACCTATGTCTTTAAAGTCGGCAGACATCTTATTGATAAGCAAATGCAATGCTTCCATCTTCTCTTTATCGGTAAGATGGATGTGCGCAGTACCGAAAAAGATAGCACTTTCGTACTCTGTCGTGAACTTTCCAGGCAGTAAATTCACATTACCAATGATGCAAAGCGACACCTTGTTATTCTTTTCTATCGCCTCTAACTTACGTCCTGCAGGCGCACAATGTATGTAAACGCTCTGCTTTCCGTCCCAAACAAAGTTCACAGGAATACCATAACCGCCTTCATCAGATACCATTGAGAGCACTCCGTACTCCCCTTTCTCCAGCAATTCCAGTGCTCTCGCCTCGTCTAAGAGTCGGTCTTGACGGCGCACAGTATCATTTACATATCTCATTTCCATAATTTTTATTTTTTTGCAAATATAGAATAAAAATCTGATGTTGCCAAGATTACACATTATAAAAGTAGGGAAATAGAGAACAACGGAAAATACTTACAAGTTTGTTACCCTTGTTTCATAATTAAATTGTATCTTTGCAAGGTTAAAGTAACTACCATTTGCCATACCAATGGTAGAGCAAAAGTTCAATAAAAACTATTCAAATAGCTAAAAATGAGAAAGTATCACTCTTCGTTCTGACGTTCTTTATGGCGCTGACAATGCAAGCTCAAGTGGAAAGACCAAAGCTAGTCGTTGGTCTTGTGGTTGACCAGATGCGCTGGGATTACCTCTATTTCTATCAAAACGAATACGGACAAGGTGGTTTGCGCCGCCTTCTTAACGAGGGTTTCTCTTTAGAAAACACTCAAATAAACTACGCTCCAACGGTAACAGCTATTGGACACTCATCTGTTTTCACTGGTTCTGTACCAGCTCTTCATGGTATTTGCGGCAATAACTGGTGGCAAAACGACCAGTATGTGTACTGTTGTACCGATACAACCGTGCGCAGTGTAGGCTCAAACAGTAAGGAAGGACAGATGAGTCCGCACCGTTTGCTTACTACAACTATTGGTGATGAACTTAAATTAGCTACCAATTTCCGTTCAAAAGTAATTGGTGTATCGCTCAAGGATCGTGCTTCTATCTTGCCTGCAGGTCATTCTGCCGATGCAGCATACTGGTGGGACACCTCTGCAGGACACTTTGTTACCTCTACATATTATATGGATAAGTTGCCAGAATGGGTAGAAAAGTTCAACAAAGCCAATCATACAGCACCTAATTATAATATCAGAACATCCAACGAAGGAGTTACTGTAACCTTCAAGATGGCTATTGCAGCATTGGAAAACGAGCGTTTAGGTCAAGGTAAAGAAACCGATATGCTTACTGTCAGCATCTCTTCTACCGATGCAATCGGCCATCAATATAGCACACGAGGTAAGGAAAACCACGACGTTTATATGCGGTTGGATAAGGATTTAACCGAGTTTCTCAATGCATTAGATGCAAAAGTAGGACGTGGAAACTATCTTCTTTTCCTCACAGCAGACCATGGTGCGGCACACAACTATAACTTCTTGAAGAAGCATCGCATACCTGCTGGAGCTTTTGAGTACAACAAAGCCGTACAAGAACTTAACAATCACTTGCAAAATAAGTTCGGAATTAAACCTGTTATGGGCGAAGACAATTATCAATTTGCATTAGATGACAAGATGATAGCACAAGCAGGAAAGAAGAAACAAGACATTATTGACGAGGCTATCGACTACTTAAAGCAAGATCCACAATACATTTCGTATTCGATCAAGAGCGTATTGCGACCGAAACCATGCCCGATTTCATTAAAACACGTATGATGAACGGCTATATGCGCCATCGTTCTGGAGAGATAGGAGTAGTTACCCGTGCACAATTCTTCGGTGCAAAGAACTCTCCAGACTACATTGGAACACAGCATGGACAGCCTTATCCTTACGACACACACATTCCTTGGGTGATGTTCGGTTGGCACGTGAACCACGGAGAAACCACACAAGAAGTTACCATCAACGATATTGCAGCCACCGTTTGTGCAATGCTGAAGATACAGATGCCCAACGGCTGCATCGGCAAGGCTGTATTACGATAAGACTAAAACAACCTATGCACATAGCAATAGCAGGAAATATTGGAAGTGGAAAGACTACGCTGACAGCCATGTTAGCCAAGCGCTACGGCTGGCAGCCACGCTATGAGTCGGTGGAATTCAATCCATACCTCGACGATTACTATAAAGATATAAAGCGATGGTCGTTCGCTATGGAGGTATTTTTCCTAAAAGAGCGCTTCAAAGACTTGCTGGAAATCAGCCAGTCTGACACTAATGTGATTCAAGACCGAACCATTTACGAAGGCGTTTACGTATTTACAGCTAACAATTACGCCATGGGCAACCTTGATCATCGCGATTATGAAACCTATATGGAACTCTTTGAGGATATGACCGACGCTGTTCGCTACCCCGACCTCATGCTTTATCTTCGTGCATCGGTAAGCCATTTGGCGGAGAACATTGAAAAACGAGGCCGTGATTATGAGCAACGCATGCCGTTAGACTATCTCGAAAACATTAACAAACGGTACGAAGACTTTATACAAAACCAGTATAAGGGACGCGTTCTGACCATAAATGTAGACGAACTCGACTACCAACACAATCCGAAAGACTTTGGTTTTATTACCGATAAGATTGATCGTGAACTCTTCGGATTGTTTTAATATTCAACCAAACTCACACAATACTCATTAAAGAATATGCATATAGCTATTGCAGGAAACATAGGAGCAGGCAAAACAACACTTACAACAATGCTTGCCAAACGATATGGCTGGACGGCACAGTTCGAACCAGTGGACAACAACCCTTATCTCGCCGACTATTATGAGGATATGAACCGCTGGGCGTTCAATCTTCAGATATATTTCTTGAACAAACGCTTCAGAGATGTGGTTGAAATATCACGCTCAAGCGACACAATCATTCAAGATCGTACTATATTTGAAGACGCACGCATATTTGCTCCTAACCTACACGATATGGGATTGATGAGCGACCGCGACTTTGAGAACTACACACAATTATTCGATCTTATGCTCAGCTTGGTGAAACTGCCCGACCTTCTTATATATATAAGGAGTAGCGTACCCCATCTTATTGAGCATATACAGCAGCGAGGACGCGATTATGAACAGACTATGCGCATTGATTACTTACGCGGTCTGAACGAGAGATACGAGAATTGGATTAAAACTTACGAGGGTGAGCTGATGATAGTTGATGGAGATACCACCGATTTCGCCACCAATCCGCAAGACTTCAAGCGTATTGAAGATATGATAGATGCACGTCTCTTCGGTCTATTCCCACCGAAATAGGCAGACACCCTACCCTGTCTTTTATCATAACAATGCATCGCAGCATTGATAAAAAGGAACAAATAAAGAAAGAAAAATATTTATAATAACAAACACTATGGAAAAAGTAAAGACATTAATCATAGGTAGCGGCCCAGCAGGATACACTGCAGCTATCTACGCAAGCCGTTCTAATCTACAACCAGTACTATACGCTGGTTTGCAACCAGGTGGACAATTAACCACCACAACAATTATAGAGAACTTCCCAGGCTTTAAAGATGGTATTGACGCCAACGAGCTAATGCAAGAAATGAAAGCCCAAGCTACTAACGTTGGAGCTGACGTTCGCGATGGTTCTATCGTAAAGGCAGACCTCAGCAAGCGTCCTTTCATTTTGGAAGATGAGCGTGGCAACGTTATCGAAGCAAATACACTTATCATCGCAACAGGTGCAAGTGCAAAATATCTTGGTTTATCTGACGAAGAAAAATACCGTGGACAAGGTGTTAGTGCATGTGCTACCTGCGACGGTTTCTTCTACCGCAAGCGTACCGTAGCCGTAGTAGGTGGTGGTGATACAGCCTGCGAAGAAGCAATGTATCTGTCAAGTTTGGCTAAGAAAGTATACATGATTGTACGCAAGCCATACCTTCGTGCAGCTGAAATCATGCGCAAACGTGTAGAGGAAAAAGAAAATATAGAAATCCTTTACAACACCAATACGCTCGGACTTTACGGTGAAGATGGTGTAGAAGGTGCACATTTGGTACGCTTCAAGGGCGAAGAGAACGAGGAGAAGTACGACATTCAAATTGATGGATTCTTCCTTGCAATCGGCCATACTCCTAACACAGAACTCTTTAAGGGCCAACTCGAACTCGACCCACAAGGCTTTATCGTAACCAAGGGTACATCTACGGCTACTAATATCGAAGGTGTTTATGCTGCTGGCGACGTTGCCGACCCTATCTATCGTCAAGGAGTTGTGGCAGCAGGCAGTGGTGCCAAAGCAGCAATTGAGGCAGAACGCTTCTTGCAAGACAAGGGCGAGAAGTAATCTTTGCTAAGGACATATAGTCCAATAACAACTAAATTAAAGAGGCTAACATTATGCATTGAAGAACTTGCATAATATTAGCCTCTTTTTGTATATACACTATTGCAATGCAAAAGAGCCTCTTTCGCCTTCTAAGATAATTATAAAAATATATCTATCTGAAAATAAAGAAGTTACCTTGTTGGTATAACTAAACAGGTAACGATTTGGAAACGAGCGAGCTACTTGGCTTTGCTGTTTTCTGCCTAACAAAGAACGCTTGTTATTCTGTCTGCAAAGATAATACTTTGTTACCGAATAACAAGCGTTTATGCTAAGAAATTCTTTGTTTTGCGTTTTTTTGTAAACTCGTATGGCTTATAGTTTCTCCCTCGTTTCTTTCTGTTCGCTTGGTATCTGAGCTTGCGCTGCCATGCTGCTTCGGCATAATCATCGCCCTGTGCGGATGGTGTAATCAAATCGCCTAACCCTTCCACAACTTCATCGGCTGCACTAACAATGGTGTCTGCCACTGTACTAATAGAATTCTGCACTTGTGGTGTGTCATTGTCTCGTGAGATAGAGGAACGGCTTTTGGGTACGAGTTGATAGCCTGTATCAGGCTGTTCGTTCTTTTCTGTCGGTTCTTGTATTGTGTGGTGTGGTTTCTTAAATTCTTCTTTGTTTGTTGGTTCAAAGTTTCTTTGCAAGGAGTGGTAGCCGAATTCCCTGCCGATTTCCGATGCCTTGAAAGATTGTCCTGTGTATGAGAATTTCAAGCCATAGACCTTGCCCTGCTTGTTCTTCATGCGCTCTATGGTTATTCCCAGCCTGTTCAGCTCGTAGAGGAACATGGAGTGTCCCGTGATACCTGTGCCTTTGTATTTTTCAAGTAGGGCATAGCAAATCTTCTGAACCTGCTGCTTGGTCTGCTCCCTCGTGGGGTTTACTTCGCCTTCTGATGCTTCCTTTCTGCTTTGACTTCCTTTGCAATAGTCAAGCCTTTCTCCCTGCTGATTTCCTCTGTAATCCTTGCAGCCTTGTTGCTTACAAAGGTAGTGTCATAGACTTCTCCGTATAGGCTGATGCGGTTGGCGATAATGTGGATATGTCTATTGTCGGTATCCTTGTGCGTTACTGCCACCCATTGGTGGTTGTCAAGCCCCATTTTCTTGGCAAACAGATGGGCTATTTGGGCAAGTTCAGAAACTGATAGTTTCTTCTCGTCCTTTGGCGCAATGCCGATTTCGATGCGCAGGAATTTGTTTCTGCATCTGGTATTGTAATCGCTGACCAACTTCATTTCCTCGTAAATAGCCTTTGATTCTCTGCAACAAAGGTTATGGAAGGCAAGCCGATTACCCAGCTTGCCCTCTCTGAAGATATAGCCCAATGCAGTACTTCCGTGCGCTATCGCCTTACACTTTCCTATCATACCTCGGTAGATTTAAGACCTTATATATATCGTCACCAATGCGAAAGTGAGGGTCGAAAAAACGCTTAAATGCTTCTTTGGCACATATCGAAAGGTTCTTGGTTATCGGCACCCATGACTCGTCCTTTATCTTGATGAGGTTGGAAACCTGTGCGTAGTACATTCCCGTTCGGTGGAGTACGGCAATGGCTTCCTTTTCATTGTCGGTCATCTTGGGAACGGCTACCACTTCACCATTCAAAAGAATCTCACGGCAGTACTCGGAGAACTTACGCCCTGTGCTTTCCGCCTTTGCCTTGATGCGCTGCTTCTCCTCCAAAGTACACCTAACCTTGATGAACTCCGTCTTGTTCATCTGTTTTTCTTCATTGTCCTTCTGCTGCCATTGGGTAGCTTTTCTTCTGTATTTCTTCATATAAGTTTCTCTGAAAGTTAATCATTATGGATGATTCATTGCTGCTTAATTCCTGAACGCTGACCGATGAGAACGGAGTGATTACGGTCTATTCTCCCCGATAATTTAACGAGGGGAGCAAGAGCAGTTTGTGGGTACAAACTGACGTCTTGCAATATCAGCTAACGAAACGTTTACGCACAAGGCGTTTTGCTGCCGAAAAGTGAATGCCGCGCATTCTGTGTTTAACTGCGTTCGTGGTGTTCCCATCATTCAATATGTTTGACCAATTTCTGTTGCTATGTTCTCTAAAAAAGGGTTGAGGGTTTTGAGTGGAATAATAGCCCCTTTTTCCCAAAAAGTCCTCGACCCTTTTCCTGTGATTTACAATCTCCTCCATTTCTCTATGTCTTCACCATACTCCTCCAGATGAATGCGCACAATGTTCTCCACGAAACTTGAAAGGTTGCTGCCCCTGTCGCCTAACCTGCGCACGATGAAGTCGGCATACTCCTGCGTTTCTCGGCTCAGATAGACTGCCTTTCGGTTGCTCAGTTTTGTCGGAACAAGGTAGGCTTGCTTGTAGGCTTCAAGCGTTTCCTTTCTCATCTTGGCACTGATGCGTCTTTGAACGGTTACGTTCTCTGTATGCTGCGCAGGTTCAGAGTGCGTAGTGTTCTCTGGGTACTGTTCGTTAGACTCTTGAATAAGTCTTGCTTTCCTTGCCCGAAGTTCGGCTATAAGATGTTCAGACTGACCTTCAATTTGGTTGAGTCCTAAATATTGCTTGGTGGAGTGGATGGTATTCTCCATTCCCTCGTTACTGACTTTTTTCTTGTCCATATTATTATCTCATTTTATGTTTGACTTGTTTTGATTTCATGTTTTGATTTTGTTCTTTAACCGTCATCCGTGTCCGTTCCTGTACTTTCTGCTGCTCTTGCTTACGCATACGGCAGACATGAAACTCGTTGAGGTCCTTGAAGTTTCTGTAATACACGGACATATCCTCCACCTTGAAACCAGCCCTTACAAATTCTTGCACGGTTCTCCGCCCAGCATCGTCATTGTCAAGGAAGGCACGGATATGCGTTAGGTTGTGGTCATTCAGGTAGAGGGCGGTTCTCGCCACATTGCTCACGGAGTTCATCACAAGGCAGTGGCTGGCTATCTCCTCTTTCATTGAAAGAAAAGAAAGGAAATCCATAAATCCTTCAAACACACATACAGGCAGTGGCTTGTCTATTGCGTGTTCTGTCTGTTTGTCCGTAAATATCAGAGTAATATCCTTCGGAGCTATCGTTCCCTTGAACGAACTATTATCCCGAAGTTCATACCCTCCTGATTGATTGGCAAAGCCGATGGCTTGATAGCACCTGCCCCTTACCTCATAGCTGATACATTTAAGGAAAGGCTTTGCCTTTCCATGTCAATGCAGCGTTCCCTCGCAAGATACTCCTGCAAATGTGGCGGCAAGGTGTCTGATATTTCTATCAGTCTCCTTGCCTCATTTGCAGCCATTGCAGGTTGGGTGTTGTTTGATGCGAAGCCATTACGAGAACTATATGTGCCATTAGCGGGAGCGTTTTGTCCCAAACGGCAAATGGCTTCCGATAGCGTGCAGCCTTCCAAGCGCATACAGAGGTCAATGATACTTCCGCCCCTACCTTCGGCATAATCTATCCAGAGGTTCTTCTCTGTGTCCACCTTGAAGCTCGGATGCGTTTCCTCCCTGAGCGGTGAACAATACAGGGCATAGGCAGCAGTCCTACGTACAGGCTTGATGCCTTTCCTTTCGAGATACTCCACGATGGGATATCGCTTGATAAGTGATAAATCTTCTTTTTTCATTGTTTTGATACTTTAATGGGTTGAATGATAATTATTTATGTTTGTCTGTTTTTATGTTTTTACCGTTTCCAAAGTTTTCCCCCTCCAAACTTTTTTATCTTTCTTCTTACTACATACTATCTTGTGATAAGTGATTGATAATCAGTGTTACTTTGTAGTATAAGACAATACTACACATTCTACTACATTTGGCTACTACAAGTTTGAAGGAGTGGGCAGGGCAAGATTTTCCTAATTTTGTAGACATAGATGGGACTACCACCGTTTCTTCGTTTGCTCACCTTTATGTATCCTGCTTTCTTCAAGGCTTCACCCATACGCTTGGCAACAAGTGGCTGGTGAGTATAAATACCCAAATAAGTGAGTATCTCCGTAGTGGTCATTAACGAATAACTTTCATCCTCCGTTGGCTTTTCAAAACAACGCAACAAAGCTCCATCTCTGCAGTTTGTACTTGAAAGTCTTCACTCTCCCTATATAGTTCGGCAATCTCGTCATCATCAAACCAATAGCGAAAACCTGACTTTAACAGGGCTTTGGCTTCCGCATAAACATTGTCCATAGAGATAGCTTTTGCTCTCTCAATATCTATGGAAAGCACTTCAAAGGGCAGGAATCGTCTGCTTCCTGTAGGGTCTGTAAGAAAGTCATTGCCGTTCACTGATGCCACAAAGCTTGCCAAGTGAGGATGCTCTTCCACGTACTTGTCGTAGGGCATACGGTATTTGACCATCGGGCAGGTGATGAGGTTTTTCAGTTCGTTCTCGTCACGCTTGTTGAGGGCTTTGAGCTGGTCGTCAATGTTTACGATGAGGTTTTGCCCTATATAGGTAAGCGTGTCCTTCTCTTGCGGATATATCTTTCCCGTGTAGCTGTAACCATGCAGGGCAGGTGGGCAGAGCAAGTCAAGGAAAGTTGTCTTGAACTTGCCCTGCTCGCCTGTCAGTACAAGACAGGTATGGTTACGGCATTCACGGTCGTCCATGGCGTTGGCGACCACTGCCACGAGCCATTTGGTAAGGTATGGCAGCCACTTGTCAGAGTTGCGCACAACTACGCAACTTGCCAATTCGGGAATGGCTTTCAATGAAAGGGAAGAAATATCACAACAGCTATTGTTTTCATTATTACCATTACTCTTACTGCCATAAGCATAACTATCGCTATTGCCACTGTTATTACCACTGCTATTATCAATATCCACCAAGGGCAATCCCTTGAAATACTCCTGTATGGGATTGACACGTGGAGAGAAGCTGCTCTCTATAATGGAATAGAGGTTGTCGGAAGATGTGATAATCCCCACATCGTTGTCAAGTTCCCTGCGGAGCGTGTTGATTTCATAGCGACCCACTTTTGAGAAGTGAGCATCGTTCTTGCCCCTGTATTCGGTTCTACCTAATACCGTGTTATACCTGAACCCATAATAAGAGGAGAGATAAGTTTCTATCTCACCGTTTTTGGAGGAAGTCTTCCTTTGCTTAGACGTATTGTTCTCGCCTTCCAATTTGCCTTTATCTGCACTTGTTTTCATTATATGCTTGGTTTGGTTTCCGAGAGTGAAGTTAGGAAGAGAATGGGAAAGTTCCAAGCATTCAAAGAGTGCTTGCATAATGTTGCGCTCATTGGCAATAAAGTTCGCACGGATTTTTATGGAGATGGGGAAAGAAAAAACTTATTTAAGCCTGAACTAAGTCAAGACGGGGGATAAAATAACAAGAAAAGGCAGAGGTAGAAGTGTGCTCTTTGCACACGTTTGCAGTATTCTACACCGATATTACAAACGATAGAATCAGCACAGAAATATGGTAGCGTTTGTCCACACCAAGAGTGTCACAAGCTGCCACTTGGGCGAATAACGATTGAATAGGAGATACAGCACCATATCTTTGTACCCAACGGACGGTGAAAGAAAAAAATAGGGTAAGAAGGTGCAAACGGCTGCTGATAAAATGCATTGTCTTTTTCCCTTGAAGTTCCCGATATTTCCCTGCTGTTCCCTGCTGCTTTGAAGTATGATAAACTCATCATACTTTTTGCAGACATAAACGTGCGATGATACGCAAAACAGGCAAAGGTATTGTCAATACCAATAAGACAGAATTACAAACAAAAACAACAATAGAATTATGGGATATTTTTATCATTACGGATTCAAATTGGACAAGGCTCAGAAATGAGATACTTAGCCTTGCTGAGACCTGCCATAAGGCATTTGGAGAACAAAGCAAGCATACCGATTGGCTGCACAACGGTGATGTGTGCAAGTTGCTTAACATCAGCAAGCGTACATTGCAGCACTATCGGGATACAGGCGTGCTGCCTTTCTCGCAAATCGGGCATAAGTGCTATTACAGGCGTGAGGATGTGGAGCTATTGCTCCAAAGCAAATCGGAGAAATCGAAAACAGACAGAATAAAGAATAACAAATAAGAGAAGGATATTATGGAATCAGTAAAGGACTTGAACATGGAAGCGGATGATATGCAGGGGGTGCTGTCCGCACTTGAAGGAGTCAACAGACGGATAAAGGAAGTGGCACAGACACACAAACCGCTGTTTGGCGGTGAGCATTTTCTTACGGGCAAGGAAGTATGCGAGCTGCTGTATATCAGCCCTCGCACCCTGCAGGACTATCGGGACAGGAGGATTATTCCCTACACGCAGTTCGCTGGGAAAATACTCTATAAGTCTTCAGACTTGGAGAGGATGTTAGAGGAGATTTATAAGCCCCTATCTACCCATTAAGATCTAAGACGCTGTTTTCAATGACTTTTCTAATTCCCATCATTAGAAAAGGATATTATAAATACTACCAGCCAGAACTTTACAGGTAAGACTACGACGTGTCAGATTTAATGATAAATTTAAGATAAACTAAAATATAGTTACCCTATTGTACATAGACATTTAAGGTATGCCATAATAAACTCTTGGCATACCTTAAATGTAACGCATAAATTCTCGATATTCTATTGTTTACAAATATCAAGAAATACTGCTAAGATTATTTACGACTTTCTTTCTTTATATAAATGGTAGATGTACCATCTTCAAAGAAAAAGCCATAGCTTCCATCGTTAAAGGTAACCTCATCATAACCATCATGGTGCTTGATTTCTGTTACTTCAATCTTGGATTTACTTTTAGCAGCAACTGTTTGTGGTGCAACTACTCCTAAACTAAGAGCTAGTGCCAACGAAAATAAAAATTTTTTCATTTCTTTTTGATTTTAAATTATTTATAATAACAGGATACCCTGTCTATCTTTACAATGATAGCATTATTTTCAGCAAAATATCTCTACTTCTTAATTGTGTAGCTGTATATATCTGTTGAGTGTCGGTTATTTGCTGTCGGATGTATTTATTCTTGCCTAGAAGATTATTGCAGACAAGTCCTATTTCGTAACGTTTACGACGATAATATACGGATATGTCGGCAAAGTATGTGAACGAGACTGAATGGTCGTTGCTATGGTACAACTCATTGTTCCACTCTATTTGGAATTTACCAGGCATAAGAAAGCACTTCAACTGATGACTGAAAGAACGCAAGGGTTCAATATTGAATGCTGCATTACCCTTTGATAGTTGCCTTATATAACTATAAACACTCTTCTCCTCTATGGAGAACCACTCAATAGGTTGCAACGAAAAGGAAAGAGAGATATTAGCAGATTGCGTTTGGAAAGGTACAAAACTATTTCCAATAAGCATCTTATAGTTGCTCCAATTGTAGGAACAGCCAAGGATAGTTGTCAAATGTGCAATGTTCCAACTTTCACTCATTCGTCCATCTATACCATGTGTGGTACTATTTGCTGTAAAATCTGTTGCAAACGTCTGATAAGAGTTGTTTATAACACGTTGCGAATACATACGTTGGTTTCGCATATTGGTAAAGCTATAGCCTATATTGACAAAGAAGCCCTTCAACACGTCTTTATATTCTACAGAGGTTCTTAAAAAATGCGACAGCGTATAGTCTAGTTTCCCGTAACCTTGTCGCATCGTTATATAGTCTGTAAACAAAGGAATGTCTATCATTGAGGAAAACTCATTAGGTCGCCATGCATAGTTATAGATACCCATAAGAGTTAACGATGGTGTAGGCATGGCAGATATATATAAATGTGGTTCTATGGTAAGCGTGCTTTTATGCTGACTTCCGTAATATCGCTCTGTCCAATAAAGCGGTGTACTGGCTGTGAGATGAATATTGTTCGACTTGTAACTGAATGTAGGACGAACGAAACTCCTCCATTCCCTATATCTTCGTTTCGCACTTATGCTATCATATTCGATGTTCATTCGTTGTAATTTTGCATCTGTTCCAAAATCGTAGTTCAGATGAAATTTGCCCACTTTATGTCCCCAATAAGTATTAAATCCGCCCAACATGCTATGTTTTTCCAATCGTTCGGTAGTTTCATTTGACAGCAACAGCAAATCTGGTGCATAATTTAATGAGAGATAGGCATTCGCTGAAATAGAATGTTTACCGTTAAGGTTTCGGATGAAGGAAAGTTTGTCGGTGAGATAGCGTTGACGTGGCTTTACATATTGGCGAGTATTTCTACCATTCAATAGCGATGTACCATCGCTTTGGTCGAAGTCTATATATCCTCGCAAATCATTGGTAAGGTATTGCTTATCCGTATTTTGCTTGTACAGCACCTCTGCATTGAGTGCGTTGTGATGGCTTTGTGCCGACACGTCTTCCATGATTGCCTTGCCACCTGCCATTGTATAGATGGTTGAAGTTGTTCGCCTTTGTATAGTCTTGTCTGCCATTGCATCCAACTGTAGTCGCAAGTCGTTGTTGCCTTTTGTCTTGAAAAGCCAATTTGTAGCAAACAGGTGTGTTTGGTTAAATCGGCTTCTAGCAGTTTCTATATCGGGTGCTGGCAATGAAATATTGGCGAGAATTCCGCCGTCTGTGGGAGCAGAGTCGTCTAAATAGGCAGCCATTGGCGATACTTCCTGTCCAATACTCTTACCTGTGTTGTTGTTTTTATACATGCTGATACTTTGCACTTTTCGCGAGAAGAACATAGAAAAAAGCCTATTGTTATAGAGGAAGTCAGACTTCCTGTCCATTGCCATACCAACAGCAAGGTCTATGGTATGTGTCCATACGTTCTTTGCGCTATCTCCCAAAACGATATTCAGTGCAGCTTGCTCACTGAAACTGGTGTTTTTCAATGCTTTGATTGGTTGATGACGCTCGAAGACTTGTATTTTCTTTACTTTGTTCACATCAATGTTTTCTGATGCTTGTGTATATTTTCCACCAAGTAAATCCATTCCCTCAATATAGAACTTATTGATTTTCTTGCCTTGATATTCTATGGATCCATCTTCGTTAATGGCTATTCCTGGCATTTTTTTTAATACATCGGCTATGGTTCTGTCTTGCTTAGTTTTAAAAGAATTGACAAGGTAGTTAAGCGTATCGCCTTCTTGGCGTACCTTCTGCGACTTCACTACCACCTCTTTCAGTTCGTTTGTTTTCTCTTGCAATACAATATGTTGCCCATTCTTGAAATCAGATATAAACAAAGATATTGTTTCGTAGCCCATCTTTCTTACCTCTATTATGCGAAACTCTTTTCCTTTGGCATCAATGGAAAAGCTACCATTAGGGCTTGAAAAAGTGTAAGCTATGGTTTGTTTCCCGTTTTTCAAAAACACGGCAGCACGCTCAACAGATGTGTTTTGTGTAGATACAATCTGCCCTGTAAGTATTTGACCTTTTGCCGTGATGGCAAACAAGAGAATTAACCATATGAGAAATGCTTGCTTCATTTCTTGCTCAAATCTTCTATCAACAAAGGAGTCAACTTTCTTTTCTTTGTGTTACCGCTGCCACGCACACCTTTGAGTCTGATGATAGCTTCCTGTGGGTCGGTAGCAGTAAGAACTTCGAGTTTCTGTAAGTCGGCTGCATTTGTATTTATAAAGTTTTTCTTAGCAATAGCAATCTTTTCTCCATGTCCTTTTTGTATGCCTGTGCATTCAAAAGTATATTCGGCATTGTCAGAAACTGCTTTCAGTATCAGTCCTGGTAATCCACATAGTTTCCAAGGTCCTTCACTTATGGTAAGGTCGGGCGTATACCATACCGTCCATACTCTGCCACGAAAGCCGTTCTTGCCTTGTTGCAACTATATTCGGCAATGATGCTGTCGCCATCTAAAAGTTCCCAGTCTAACGTTGGCATAGCCTCCTCATACTTAAAGGCTGTATTCCCCACAAGTTCTGTGGTATAAGTAAGTTTGTTTGCTATGGGATAGTTCTTCAATACTACATAATGTTGTCCTAATTTAGAACTTGCTCTCATCTTGGAACTTGCTGCTAGAACCTGAGAAAGATTTCCGCCCGTGGTTTGTACCACACTGTCTAATGTCTGTTGTTGTGTTATGTTAGTGGCAGAATAGAAACTGCTGCTGTGCTTTCCAACCAATAATATCATATCATCGAACAGCTGCGGACGTTCTACACAAGACTTAAATGCTGCTTTATAACTAATTTTTAGCGTAGCCGTGTCTGTTTGCCCACAAATAGAGCTTAGTTTAAACACGGCAGCTAAAAATATGAGTATTATTTTGTATCTATATTCCATAGGTGTTTTATTGTATAACGTAATTGTGTACTATATGACTGCAAAAATACATAATTTATTCCAACCCCACAAATTCCAGATTAAAATAATATGTTTAAAGCAACAACTATATTGTAGCCTGTAGTTCTATGGTAGTAATAGTAAGGACTTCCAACTAACTACAATGTAAACCTTTTTCAATACATTATCTCTTAATGTAGTTATGTAGTAAGATATAATCGGTGAAAGAAAAAAAGGAAATATATTCATCAGTTATCCGTGCCACCGAGCAGAAATATCGGTGTTATCACGGATGCAACCTTCTGCAATCTCTGACAGACATATTTTTCTGAATAAATACGCTTCCGTGCTGTCCAGATGAAAAAGACATGGCAATGATGACAGGAAGCGGATAGAGCGGAGCATAACCTTTTAGTTGTTCGTTTGCATAAATATCTTCCTCACCTGCAACCCTCTCATCGAGATGTAGGTTGGAGGATTTTATTATCGTTTGCAACCTGTGGTGGAGTTTTCTCCATGTTACCCCGAAGAACCTCACAAGTTCACTCTCTGTCATGGCTATCTCTCCGTTTCCTTTGCGAATGACTTGCATTTTGCTGACCCAATCAAAATAACTACGCTGATTGGAAGTGTTTGTTCTTATTTTTGGATTGTTGTTTGTCTTCATGCCATTTCTTCCATTTTACAGGTTACAATATCCGAAGATTCACAAGCCTCTCTCTCCGCTAATAGGCTTTAAAAGGTCTTCACAAGGGTCTTCATTTTAGCCTTCAAAAATTAGATAATCGTTGTAAAATCAAGGTTTTACAACGATTTTTCTTTGTATATACCTTTATCGCCTGACGGCATAACCCTATGTTTTGACAATCATCATTCGGTCAAATTCTGCTACATAAACTGCTACACAAAAATTGTAGCAGCAAAAAATGTAGCAGTGACGGGATTTTGAATACCATATTGACGGCATTAATTCTTTCTTTTTCAGAGTGTTATATATTAACTTTGCAGCCGAGTGCTACACAAAAGAATGATGCATTATGAGAACAACTTTCAAGGTGTCCTTCTACCTACGCTCAAACTATGAGAACAAAGAAGGAAAGTCGCCTGTAATGCTCCGAGTATTCCTTAACGGAGAGATGGCTAATTTCGGATCTACGAAATATTCGTGGACAAGTCGCTGTGGAATAACACTACCAGCAGGCTCAAAGGTCGGACGGCAGAAGCCTTATCAGCTAATGCCGCATTGGACTCCATTTCCACAATGCTGAATGGAATTTACCACAAGTTTGAGGATGACGAGTCCCTGTCATTGGAAAAAATCCGTTCTTTCTTTGTAGGAAAAGACAGGGAATACACGACTTTTCTCCCGGTATTTGACAAGTTCAACGAAGATGTCAGACAGCGTGTCGGACACACCATCAGCAAAGATAGTTTGCAAAAGTACAGTGTTTTGAGAAGACATTTCTCAGAGTTCCTTATCCATAAATATGGAAGAAAGGATATTGGACTTACAGAGTTTACACCATCCGTGGTACAGGATTTTGAGTTGTATCTAAGCACGGTGGCAGGCTGCGCTTACAACACGTCTGTCAAGAAAATGAAGGCACTCAAGACCGTAACCATCTATGCGCAAAAACGTGGTTATCTTCTTCACGACCCCTTCCTCAATCATCGTTTTCACTTGGAGCCTGTCAATCGCGGTTTTCTCACGGATGAGGAAATTATGAAGATAGCCAACAAGGATCTTGCTATTCAACGCTTGGAGTTAGTAAGGGATGTTTTCATCTTTTCATGTTTCACAGGTCTAGCATATATTGATGTTTCCAATCTCACACCGGACAATATCGTAACACTTGATGATAAGCAGTGGATTATGACCAAGAGGCAGAAAACAAGCGTGGAAACCAATGTGTTGCTTCTCGATATTCCCAGAAGTATCATAGCCAAGTACAGTCATAAGACCTATCGGGATGGCAAATTGTTTCCTATATTAACGAATCAGAAAACCAACGCATATTTAAAAGAAATAGCCGATCTTTGCGGTGTCAAGAAGAACCTGACATTCCATCTTGCAAGGCATACATTTGCCACTATGTCGCTCAGCAAGGGCGTTCCTATGGAAAGTGTGTCGAAGATGTTGGGGCATACCAACATTAAAACGACACAAATATATGCCCGTATTACCAATAAGAAAATAGAACACGATATGGAACAGTTGGCTGGCAAGTTAGACAAGTTCAATGTTGCTATGGGCATCAACTCAAAATAATGTACAACCCTAAACCAAGAAGATTATGACAACAACAAAGAAAGAACTTTCTTACTTCCGTTGAAGTTAGAGAACTACCTCAGTGAGCATTTCCCAGAAATGCTGGCTGACAACCCATTCATAACGGCAAGAGCAGATGAATCCCTTACTACCTATTGTGATGCAGTGGCACAGGGCTTCTCGCATCCCGAAGCAGAGACAATGGCAAGCGAAGTCTTATATCAAGGTTTGCACTTTTCCAAGTATGACACGCTTGTATCCGTCTTAGAGAATGAGTTCGAGAAAGAACTTCCTTCTCCTCTTCCTGAAAGACTAACACCAATGCTTCTAAAGAATAAGGCTGTGCAAAGCGTTTTCAATAAGTATGAACTGACGGACGATTTTGGTGCAAGTCCAGAGTATGAGAAACTCTACACCGAACTGACAGGGACAATCGTTCTGCTTATCGAGGTCAATGGTCTGCCAACAGTCGATAGTGAGAACATAACTTGATGTAATACCATCGGGAGCTTTTGTAGTGTCAAGAGCCAAGATAACTATTCTTCCCCACACACCAAGAGTTTAGGCAAACACTTGGCTTTGTGAGGCAGAATATCTTGTAACTGCTCTTGAAACTATTAAAAGCTCTGATATGAATACAATCATCATGAATCAAGACGTTCACACACCTGCCTTCATCAAGGCAGACGCATCGAACAAAACCGATAATATCAAGCAGCAGCCGAATTCTCCCAAGCAAGTCCGCCACTTCGGTTGGACACGCTTCATCGAACTCACTATCCTGCTTTCTATCGTTATCGGTGTCATTTGGCTTATCTCGAAGATGGTAACGCCGCAAGTCGTAACTGCCGTCTCTGTCATTGCAGGTTTTCTGATACTACGCTTTATCGTCAGAGTCATTCTAAAAGTGACAATTACGCTGCTGAGCATTCTCTTTTGGTTGGCAATTCTCTGTGCCATCCTGCTATGCGTGCTTTGAGAAGCACGGCTCTGTAATACCTTTCATTTATCGTTCATTAGGTGGTTATCTCACATATAGAGATAGCCACCTTTTCTATTTTCCACTACGAGCGTTGCACTTTTGCTTCTTTTCCAATGCTCCACAATATGCGAAATGAAGAAGACGGATGCTGTTCCCTTTTTATCCGCAAAGGTAGTACGGGGCTTGTGGCTTTCCCAAGGTCCTAAGCCGCTTGGTTTGTCTGGAAAATCTCCACACCTACGGGTAGTATTTTCCGCCAAAACCTTGTGCAAGCCCGCCCCGCTACCTCTATTTTGCTACAAAAAGGAATCAGCATACTCCGATCTTTGGACGCATAAAAAAAATGTCGCTATGGATAAGCAAAAAGTAAATACAACATCTTCGATGAACAGAAAAGGATATAGCTCCTCCTCTCATTACCGCATTAACCCTACGGCTGAAAAGAGTGAGCAAGTGTTGGCAATTAAGTTTGTACAATGGGACGTTCCCCCTTTGGAGAGCCTTTGTAGCAGCAAAGTATATCTCCTGCGTATGAAACTCAATCGTGGCGAGTGTATGAGCCGTGAAGAAAAGAATTGGTTATGTGAAGCGGTTAACTCTAATACCTATTTCCGCACAGCCGTTCCCCTACAAGGCTATCGCTTTGACTTCTTTGATGTACTGAGGAAATACCTTGTCAATCAGTACGGACAATGGACAGAGTATTACGCACCCGACAGAACAAGTCTTAGAGCCTACCTATATGGACGCATCAATCAAATAGTAGAAATCCCAAAATACTAAGCAATATGAAAGGAACAGAACATTTCACACGGACAATAGCTGAGTATCTCAATCAGCGTGCTATGACAGACCCTTTGTTTGCCCCTAACTTGATGAAACCGAACAAGAATATCGAGGAGTGCATCACCTACATTCTTAATGAAGTGCAGAAAAGCGGTTGCAACGGCTTTGATGATGATGAAATCTTCTCTATGGCTGTTCACTACTACGATGAAGACGATATAGAGGTGGGTAAGGCTATTTCCTGCCAAGTTGCCGTCAATCACATTGTAGAACTCACAGAGGAAGAAAAAGCCGAAGCAAGGCAGGAAGCCATTAAGCAATATCAGCGTGAGGAACTTGCCAAGTTACAGAGCCGTAACGCACGAGTGAAAAAGACTGAGAACATAGCAACCCAAGTACAACCATCATTATTTGATTTTTAAGCCTATGAAACCGAGAAACAAATTTGAAAAAGCAGTTTTGGAACAAAGCAAGCATCTTCGCCAGATAACCAAGCAACAAAGTAAGTGGGCATTCCGTGAGTGTATTGACCACTTTGCCTACCGACTACCAAAAGGTCGCACCACTTGTATGGATTGTGGGCATAGTTGGGTTATGAACAAACATAGAGAAACTTGCACTTGCCCTCATTGCAGGGCAAAGTTGCAGGTCAAGGAAACATACGAGCGCAAATTGCAGCAGAAGCAGTATTTCACCCTACTTACCACTTGTGGAGAGTTTCAAGTATTGCGTATGTTCCTACTTATTGTGGGTATGGAGAAAGGTTACAAAGCACAGACTTCTATAATTGATATTGGGCAATATTGGTGGAATATGCAGGGACGAAAAACTGTGGTTGCCATACAGAGGGTATTGGGACACTATGTTGATAGCTTTTCCTATTATAGTCCTATGGCGATACGCAATGATAATGAAGCCTATCAGCATATTGCCTACTCACCGATATATCCAAAGTTCAAGGTTACAAAGATACTTCGTAGAAATGGTTTTAAGGATAATTTCTATGGCATCGTACCTACCCAGCTAATTCCTGCATTGCTTACAGACTGCCGTGTGGAAACATTGTTAAAGGCAGGTCGTACAGACCATTTACGTTATTTTCTTGGCAACAAGAGGACTTTTGAGGAACTATGGCAATCCTACAAGATAGCAGTCCGTAACGGCTATGAGATAGCAGACATTTCTCTTTGGAGTGATTATGTAGATACACTTAGAAGATTAGGAAAGGATATTCATAATCCAAAATATTTATGCCCCACAGACCTTAAGGCGAACACAACCGCAGACACGAGGAACTTCTCAGATTGCGTGAAAGGGAGGAGATAGAACAGAAGCAGCAGAAGGCAATGGAAGACGAAAAGCGTTTCAAGGAACTCAAATCCAAGTTTTTTGGTATCTGTTTTACAGATGGCACTATTCAAGTCCACGTATTGGAGAGCGTGCAGGAACATTTAGAAGAAGGTGTATCAATGCACCATTGCGTATTTTCTAATGCATACTACCTTAAGGAGGACTCCCTTATCCTTTCGGCTACAATTGAAGGCAAGCGAATAGAGACCATTGAAGTATCATTACGAACTTTGAAAGTGGTGCAAAGTCGTGGGGTATGCAACAAGAACACGGAATACCACGAGCAGATAATAAACCTTGTTAACGCTAATCGAGGACTTATAAGCCGAAGAATGAAAGCAACAGCATAAAGTATGAACCATTAAATTATCAGAGATATGAAAACAGAGATTGAAAACATCATCTACAACTATGCGAATGAGATACCGCATATTCTCATTAGGGTTATCAACGCAATAACCCTATCCGACAGCAAAGAGAAGTTAAGGTCGGCTATCAACAAAATAGCCGAAGAAACAGAACTTGACAAGTTCTTTGTATACGGCTATGGCGCACATCACTTTTGGCTCAAACACCGCAGATTATCCAATGGAGAGCCAAAGGAATACAGATTATTAAAGGTTGAATTTTAAGATTATGAAGAAGAAAGTTTACAGAGTTCGGACACAATACGTCTTTGAAGGAGTATTCGATGTGGTTGCGGAGAGCAAGGAAGACGCACGGCAGAAAGTCCTGCAAGATTGTGGCTTGGTTATGGGTGGAAGTATTCACAGCACTTTGTCCGATGAGGAAATCAATTGGGCTTTCTCTACGTCCCCCGAAGTAAGGACGGGACGAATAACCATTCAAAAAGAACAGACGGAGTAATGCGGTCGGCAGATTTGCCGACCGCTCCTTTCTTTCGTGAGCTTCGAGCGGACAAAGAAAGTAGCAAAGAAACCCGATGAAAAGCACCTCGTTACTTTTGACAGTGAGTTGAGACGGCTCAAAAGTAACAAAAAGCCAATACTAAATGGCTCATGTTACGTTAGTCAACAGAAAGCAATCTTTGATTAAATTTCAGTAACTCAAATTAAAGATTAAAATATTTCAGTCTTTTACTATCCTAAATTATAAGATGTTCTTTGCAATCTTTGTAAAGAGCTATAAGATGAGAAATAGACATATCTATTAGCGGCTCAAACATAAAACTGTTAATATGAATAATTTCGGGAGTCATCATATTAACTCTTTCTATTATCACCTTGTTTTCATCATCAGGACAACATTTCTTATATAATCCTGTCCATTTCCCTGTCTGATTACCATTCACAACAAGCTCTTCTTCACTTTTTCCTGTTGATATGATTTTGTTGTACATATAATTTTCAGCTAAATGACGTATTCCAATTGATAGAGCTATTTTATTCTCAATTAGTATCGGGTCAGGATCATTCTCTTGTACAATTGACTCCGCCACGCTCATAATAAGAGAATATATTTTTTTATCGGAGCTTTGACGCTTTAAACCTTTCCCAAGAGTATAATCCTCCAAAATATCCATAACCTCCTTTTCTGTTATATCGTTGGTGTCTTTCTTATGATGCAGACAGTTTGTAAGCGTACCGTATTCTGTTGAATTTACACCTTTTGTATATTCTATCAGATTTCGTACAAATGGAATCATGCTAATGAAAATCTTGTCATCATTGTCATTACCTACAAAAGCATTAGCAAAAACATTCCCTCTGTATTGTCCAGGATGTAGAACTACCAAATTATCAGAAGAGCGTTCTACCATCCAGAGAGAATCCCTTTTGAGGCTTAAACGAGATGTCAATGTTCGATAGAAATCATAATTGTGAGTTAATATAAGCAAGTATATGTTTTGGCTTTCTGACAAATCCTTTATGTATTCTACAATGGCATATTTGTTCTGATAATCAAACGAGTCTGCAATATCATCCATCACAACAATTGTTTCATGTTCTAATAGTTTTCGAGATTCCATCTCAAACAAGAACTGTAAAATAATGAAAGCTCGCTTTTCCCCACGACTAAGAATCTTTTCAAGGTCTTTCTTTTCTTTAACGATGGGTTCTTCTCCGTCTTGGACATAAGAAAATTGAAGTTTGGCGGCATCTTGCTTTAAGATTATATCCCGTTGATTTTCAATAGATACTTTTATCGGAACATGAAAACGAGCATTATATAGAGTTATTATATCTTTCCACTTTGCTTGTTGCTTTTCTGCTTCTTCCAATACATTAATCAAATCATCTTTATTCTCATTGTAAACTTTAATGTATGATTCGAATAATGGTTTTATGTCATCTTTTGAAAGAAATCCCAACCAAACGTTTTGGCGGAATTTTTCGTAGTTAAGCATTTCACCAATCCATTCGGGATGACTTTCGATTACCTTTTTGAAACCTCTTAATTCTGCATTTTTATCAATAGCTTTTGTTATTTTCTCAAAAACCTTTTTGAGTTTCTCGTCTCCAAGAACACGGTTTTGTTCATCAGTCATCTTTTGTTGTAATTCTTCATGCGAGGTTATCTCATCACCATTTTGTAATATCATTTTATGATGGACTCCAAAGAAATTACCATCAGAAACATTCTGTAATAATTGTGAGGCTTGATATGTACCAAAGGAATGATCTCCCACCGTTCTATACAAATACGATCCCTTCAAAAGTTTTTCGTAATTGTCAATATACTCTTTAAGTTTATCTCGATGAATTTCTAAAAAAGCTTTTACCGCCCCCTTTGTATCGAAAACATCATTATACCTAAAATCGAATGAAGGTAATCCAGACTGAACTATTGAACTCAACCGTTCTAAAATACTAAAAATGGTATCACTATCTCCTTGCGAAAAAGCTTCTATGATTTCTTTCTCACAATCTGTACTTTGGGAGCATGATTTTAATTTTGAAATAAGAGCATCTTTTTCTGTTGTTAATTTCTGATATATCTCATCATATTTGCTTTTCAACTCTGCACTGGCAAGAAAATTAACAAATGATTTTGAGTAATTTATATCTTCATCACCATTGACTACAAATATAAAATCTGGTGAAATATCTTTTTCATCTGTCGTTAACCTGTATTTGCCTTATTTGCTTCACATAGTTGATCACAAGGTTTTTCCTTTGTCTGTCCAGATAAGTATTTCATTGTTTTTGCAAATGAAGTTTTCATAGTCCCATTTGGTGCATATATTAAATGAGAATGCTTTCCTTCAGAGAAAGAAAATTCATGCTTCAAACTTTTTATACCATAACAATATTCCCAATCTATTTTTTTATTTTATCCATCATAGTGTCTATCTTAAGATTATTACTACTGCAAAGTTACTCATTCATATTGAGAAAGTCGAATAAAACAGCAGGAAAATGTCTCTTGCGAAGTATAAAAAGCACAAGAGGCATTTTTGACAATCATGATATATAGAACAATGCAAACTCTACTTTTCTTCGCTTGACTAACCCACTCAAAACTTTACCCTTATATCGGCAGAACGAAATATACTCCCGATAGAAGTTTCTGTCTCCAGCTTCTATCTTTCGCAGTAGCCTACTCTTGGGATGCTTGCCATAGCCAAGTAGTCGCCCCACACCCACATTGTAGGCAAGGAGGCTAAGTAGCAGTGCATCTTTCCCATACCTCTTGAAGTGCTCAAAGCATTTCCATAGGTCAGCACGGAGCAGCGAGTCCGCCTGCCGTTCCGTCATATCCGCAGTGAAACGTTCTCCTGGTTGTAGCTGATGCCCATATCCAACATACGGATAATTCTTCCAGCTATGCATACCCTCAAAGTATTTTACAACGACAACTGCACGCTCAAAAGGTGGCAAGTCTGCCAGCCGCACCCTGCGCTGTGCAAGGGTTGGCTGACAGAACAGGCAGAATACACAAAGTAAAATGAAAGAATTTATCGTTCGCATCAATTTTGTTCTTAGTGGCGAGAAGATGCAAGCTTATCCTTGCCCTCTTCTCGCTCGTTGTTGAAACTAAAGGTTAGCTGCTGAACCTTACCGAAACTATCCTCCACGTATACATCAATTGTCTGGCGGTCAGTGGAGAGCGAGGTGTAGTATAAGCGGAACACATCCTTTGTGAGCGGATAGCGGTCGTTTGGCTTGAATACCGTGCCGTTATCATTTCTTAGCAAGCCTTTGCCGTCAGACTGGAAATAACGTATCGTATAGCGTGTGTCGGCAAACTCACCGCCTCGTTTGAGCGTGCAGCGTATCTCAGCCGTCTGCCCCCTTATGATGTCCTTCTGAACCGGCATTGTTTCCACCGTAAACGGATAAGACTGCTGAACATCCAAATCCCTATCACAAGCAGATAGGCAAAACACGGCAAGGGTCAGCACGCCCATTACCCAAATCGTATTCAATATTTTCTTCATCTTTTCTTCTACTTAAAAGTTAAACCTTAGTCCTGCAGAAACAGCCGGACGGAAACAATGCACGTCCGTTCCAAAGAGGAAACGTCCCTGCGCCTTTATAAGAAAGAGAACTCTGTCTGTTAGAAACACTTCCACCGAGCTATACACGGCACCACCATAGACAAAGCGGGAGCGGTCGAGCAGTGTTGCCCCATCAGGCAGCAGCTTTTTATCCTCGTTCAGTTGCTCATAACCACCCAAAGCAGATATGCCGCCATAAAGAAACACATTCTTACCTCTGTCGGAGAGAACAGGGTGCATATAGCCCACCTGTAAGAGTGCATCTTTGAGTTTTACGTTATAACTTCTGTACGGCATATTCTGCTGTTCATACTCAACTCCCACAAAGGTGTAGTTCTCCCTTTTGAGATAATGGGTTAGCGATATACCTACACCGAAATTATCACCTCCAAAAAGTTTCTCTCCCTTGATAAGGGGAACACTCCCCACGACTTCTATTCCCCTTTGCTTGGGTATCAGTCGCTGTGCCTGCGATGGCAGAGTAAAAGTCATAGCCACCGCTGCACAAACCGATAAAATGATTTTCTTCTTCATAATGTCTACCATTTCAGTTTGAGATTATCAATCTTTTTTGCCAGCTGCAGGTCTTCTGCCGTTACATAAAAGGTCAGTGTACGACCGCCATTTCTCTCATAGAGTGTCACTTCAAGCTGCTTGTCTTCAGCAAGAGAAAACTGTTCGAGCGCAAACACAGTGTGTTCACTGCCCATGCCACGCACCTGCATCACCTGATGATAGGCACGGAGTGGCTGCAAGACCTGTTCTTGTATGGCAGTACGCTTTGCCATTTTCTTATCAACCACCTTAAAGGTGATGAAATCTACCGAGTACGGCATATTCGTGCCATTTTCCATTCGGCTGTGGAAATATAGCAAGCCATTATGGGCATACAAGCCACGAAGCAGAAACTTCATGCCAAACTGCTGTGCACCGATGTGCTTGATGCAGCGTCTGTCATTCTGATAGATAGTCTGCATCATCAGTTTTACTAATACGGGCGACTCGTTGCCAAGTTCCTTAAAGTAAATGTCAGAGCGGTTGCTTGGCAATCGTCCGTCCGTTGGTGACAAGAAGTCTTTCATCTCAATGCTGAGTTTCTCCGGCTCATCAGCATACTTGACGTTGAAAGCATAGAAAGAGCCGTCCTCACAGATGACACTCATATTGGTCTCCGTCTCAAAGTCCTTCACTGAAGCCTTTACACGTAGTACGTTCTCTGCATCCTCCGCCTTCCCTGCGATGATATTCTGTGAACCTAAGTCTACATAACGAATAGCAGAAGGGAAGATAAGATGCACAGTCTTGTCAAAGGTAACGTCCAGACCATATGGCAGTACGACACGCCCCGTTGGTATGGCACGGCTCATACCTTGAAAGAGTTCGCCCGAAGTAAGCGGACGGTTTGGTGTCAGACCATCATTGTTTTCCTGTGCTGTGGCTGTTGCTCCCACCATGGCAAGCATAGCCATTGATAAAATAATTTTCTTCATTGTTCTTTTTGATTTGATGTTATTTTTTTACTTATCATTTTCGATTGTTTTATTTGGACTGAACCAAGAAAAGGCGGTAGCCACCCTTGAGCGTTACCTTAATGGTGCGCAGCTTCTTCTGAAGCAGCTGACTTGCACCCTGCATCACCCCACGGGCAGCCTCTGAGATAATCTGGTCCTTGGCAGAGGAAGCGAAGGTAAAGGATGTTCCCATTGAACCACCGATGTTCGCCCCAACTTCCTTAAGCGCATTGATGTCCTCCGAACCTGGTATATACACGCCCTCTTGTCCGTCCATGTCGTATGCCGAGAGTTTGACGGCTATGATATGCCCGTCCACCTCAATGCTTTGATAAGTAGGTGCATACGGTTACCTTCAATCTTGGCAACGGCTATGAGTCGGCTTTGACGTGGAATGTGCAGTCCCTCAACCTTGGCACTTTCCAGCAGACGAAGCACGACATTGTCACCCTCCTTGAGCGTGCTCGTTCTGTCCACTACGACTTTCAGCGTATTGCGCAACAAAGATGGAGAACTACTGGTAAGCGAATGAAAGCCCATATTACGAGCCTTCTTGCCGTATTCCTCCATAAAGTACACATCGCTCATAGGCTGGTCAAGTGAAGAAACTATCTGCCTACGCTCCGGCAACACCTCCATTACAGGCTTTTCCTTCTGCATGGTCTTGCCCTTAGCGGCGTCAGAGCCACCTGCTGTATCTTCCGTCTTCTCTTTTTCAGCAGTCAAACCACTATTGAAAGTAGGTGGAGTTGATGTTTTAGGAAGATACTTCGCTGCCATCTGATAGCTCTTTTCCATCAAGGCAAGCTGTCGTTTCTCTTCATTGTCCTCCCTGCTGTCTTTGACAGAGAGTTCCTTTTTAAGGTTATCTATTTCCGAGCGCAAGGCTTCACGTTCCTGCTCGTGTGGGTCGGGAGCGTAAAAAGAGTTCAAAAGCCGATTGTTCTCCTCATAACGATGCATGGAATTTTCTATTTTTGCCGTAGAAGCAGCTGTTTCTGCACGCTGCTCCTCTGATGGAGCAGTGTTCTGTGCAAAATAGTCCGATAGTCTGCCCATCTCCTCGCGGGTCTGTTCTTCCTCGTGTGCCTTGTCGCCTAATTCATAGGCTTTGAGCTTGTTTTCGGTGAGCTTTTCTGTCGTTGCCTGCGGGATGCTGTCATTGAGTCCCTGCTCCGCAGCAGTCTTATCCTTGCCCGAAGGGGCGAAGATAAACCACATCGAGAGGGCAAACAGCAGTCCTAATCCTCCGAAGACCAAGCCTTTTTTCATTTGTTCTTTCTGTTTATTATCCATTTTCTTTGATTGTTTGATGATGTTGTAGGTAAAAATTGCCGTGTAACTCTTGAAAAGTACTGTCCGTCCGTATCGGACTGTCCGTCAGCTTTCCCATGGGGATGGGTAGTTTCTCCTTCTTTGGAGGAAGGAAAAACTGCGCTATCATCCAGAGTGAGCAGAGCAGATAGATGAAACTCAGCCCATAGACGATTTCCTTTCTCTGCCTTATCGTGAGCCTTTCACACCGATGGCGAAGCCACAGGTGAAAGCGCAGATAGTGACGCGAGAGTAAAAAGTTTCTTTCTTGCCATAGCCTTATCGTTTATAAGTCTGTATGTCCCTGTTCTCCTTCACAAGGAAGTTCTCCATCAAGAAACCTTGTGGGTTATTGTCCGAACGGACTGAGTTCTGCAGCGTGCAGGTCGTAACAAGACTGCGCTCTGTAACGTTGCTCTGACGGACGATAAACTCCCGTGCATAAGTCGTTACCGCATAAGGGTAAGTATTGAAGTTACAGTGGATAGAGTCCACCTCTATGCGCTGATTGACATTACCCGATATGGCACGGTTATAATAACCCTTCTCTGCCAAGTCCTTGTAATAGTTGAAAGCCGACTTGTCACACAGCACAAAGGCACGTTCCATGTTCTTCTCAATGGCATCCTTGTCAGGCGCAATGGTGAAGAACAGCTCGTGGAAACGACGTACATGCTCCCTTGCTTCTACGGGACGATTACGACTTGCATCCTGACTGAGAGCCAGCATGAGCGACTTACCCTGATCAAGCACATAGATTTTCTCCCGCTGCTCCTTTGCGAAGCTGTATGAGGCATAGACAGAATAACCGCTTACTACCACACATACGATGGCAAAGATAAAGGCATAGAGTCTTATCTGCCTGAATGAGGTCTCGATATTACCAAGTGATTTGAATTCCATTTTTTCTTCTTTTTTTGATTGATTATTTCCCTTTGAGCAGTGCACCTTTGATACGTCCACCGACATTTCCCACAGCAGCACCTGCGCCAGCCATAGCAGCCTTGCCACCAGTATATGCGCCTTGCGCACCATGCTGTGCTGTCTGGTTGACATTACGACCGTATGAGCCAATACCACCTCCAGCTTCGATAATCCAGCCTGCCACGGTAGGTACACAGAAGTAGCCTACAATACCGATAAGGAAGAAGACGATGTAGTACCACGTCCCCGAATCAGGCAGGTAGTTAGGGTCGCTGAGTGCTTCGATATCCTTCTCTATCATCAGCACCTGTATTTCGTAAGCAGTGCCGTTAGAATAGAACTGACAGGCAGCCACAGGTAGACAGAGATATAGCGTGAGAACCATGCCGTAAGTGAGCCTGCAAGACCATCCCATACGGCTATGCCGAAGACTATCGGACCGAGAATGGCAAGGACGATGAGTATGAAGGTACGTAGTGTGTCGATGATAAGTCCTGCAGCATGGAACAGAAGTTCTAAGAGGTCGTGTACCATCTTCATGATCCACTGCTTGGTCTGATAGGCAGCACGCTCGGCATACATACCCGCTATCGTCACGGCATCTTCAGGTCCGATGATACCCATTTCCTCTATCTTCTCATCGAACTTCTCGTTGGAGACAAGATAGGCTGTTTCAGGATTCCTAAGGTAGGCTTCCTCTTGCAACTTGTCTCGCTTGGCAGTAAGCTCGGCAAGGTTCCCCTCCTGCTGGTGTACCATCATCTCCGTTCCCTGCACTACGGGCGAGAGAACGGCATTCATCGTACCCAATACGACTGTCGGAAAGAACATTATACAAAAGCCTAAGACAAAAGGTCGGAGAAGTGGAAAAACATCTATCGCCTCGGCACGGGCTATGGAAGCCCATACCCGAAGGGCAATATAAAAGAGTGCACCCAAGCCTGCAATGCCTTTGGCAATGCCTGTCATCTGGGCACAGAGTGGCATCATCTCGTCATAGGTTGAGCGTAGCAGCTCATGTAAACTGGCAAAATCCATAAGCAAAAGTGTTTTTTATGAAAGTTCTTTCAAGTTCTTTTTTTGTCTGTGGATTTACCAATACCTGCTTGCCGTATTACCATAGAGTGCCTTAACAGAGGCAAGGTTGTTCTTCTCCCTTGCACGCACATAGCTCACGGAGATGTTTTTCCTTGTATAGTAGGATACGAGCGAGCGGTATTCCCTCAGCGTGGTATAGATGCGGTCTATGGACTGCATTCGCTCGTGGTCGTTCATCGAGAAGACATTACTCTTAACAATGGATTTTAGTTCCTTGAGACTCTCACCGCTCTGCTCCAAGAGCTTGGCATATCCCGAAGCCATTGCAGCGAGTTCTGAAGGGCGGAAATTCTTGTCCGAGAGCATCTTCTTATACGAGGTGACGTAAATCTCCGAGATGTCACCCACCATCAGGATGCACTCCTTGACCTTATAGGCGTCACCAATCAAGTTGTTCACCTTCTTGAGTGCATCGTAATACTTCTTGGTGTCGTTGTAGAGTTTCTCCACCTCCTTAAAACCGTCAAGTGTATTCTTCACTGTCTTCGAGGCTGTTGCTATCTCCTTGACCGAATTGACGATATTGCCGGCAAAATTGCCTGGGTCGGTTACTACCCACTGTGCGTGGGCCTTTCCGCTGAATAAAAGGACGGTGCCCATCAGCAGCATTAAAATTCTTGTTCTCATTGTTCTTTGTTTATGATGTGAATACTATGTTTGTCTGAATGTCCACTAAGGGATGTCTATTCAGCTTGCTGTTATAGGGATAAGTTGGACAAGTTAGTCCAAGTATTTGGACACGAAAGTCTAATTGATTGGACACGTTTGTCCAATTGTTTATCCACATTTGGAGAATTATTTGTCTACGTTTGGCTAAACCAATACATTCTTTACATGTCTTGTCCGGTCAACGATTTCGTGCAACCCGTTTCTCTTGTGCAAGCTGACGGATAGCCGTTTCGATGTCCCCACCGAGCTGCGCTGCCCTGTTCATCACCTCCACCTTCTCGGTTTCCTCCGTGGTGTAGGTCAGGTATTCCTCCATGCTTACCTCCGTGGCATAGACGGCACTCTGCATACCGCCCAGACCTATCCACACTTCCTTGTAGAGTCGGTTTGGATCGTTGTTCTGATTGATGGAGAGTATCTGGCTCTTTTCCTTTTCCGAAAGACCGAGCATCGCCTGTATACCATCGAACTTGGTCATGTACTTGCGCTGGTCAAGCAGTATCTTGCAGTCAGAGTTATTAATAATACTTTCCTTGACTATAGGCGACTGAATAATATCGTCCACCTCCTGCGTTACGACAATGGCTTCCCCGAAATATTTTCTCACCGTCTTATACAAATACTTGATGTAATCTGCCATGTTTGCCGAAGCAATGGCTTTCCACGCTTCCTCGATGAGTATCATTTTCCTGATGCCTTTGAGTCTTCGCATCTTGTTGATGAAGGCTTCCATGATGATAATCGTTACCACAGGGAAAAGGTCTTTGTTGTCCTTCACTTGGTCAATCTCGAAGACGATGAAGCGTTTAGAGAGCAGGTCGATGTTCTTGTCCGAGTTCAGCAGGAAATCATATCGACCACCACGATAGTATTGCTTCAATGTCGTTAAGAGGTTGTTGATATTGAAGTCCGAGAGCGTTACCTTAATGTCACGCTTTTCCATATCCTTTCGGTACACGTCCCGTAGATACTCATAGAAGGTATTAAAACAGGGCGTAACGCTATGGTCTGCACATATCAGTTCGATATAGGAGTTTACGGCTGAACCAAGTTCACCTGCCTCGGTCTTAGTAATATGCTCATCTGCACTCTTCCAAAGTGTAAGCAGCAGCGTACAGATACTCTCCCTTTTCTCAACATCGAAAAAGTAATCATCCGTATAGAAAGGGTTGAAGGAAATGGGACTTTCATTGGTATAGGTGAAATATACGCCGTCCTCGCCCTTAGTCTTGCGGTGGATAAGTTCACACAAGCCTTGATATGAGTTACCCGTATCGACCAAGAGGACGTGCGCCCCCTGTTCGTAATACTGACGTACCATGTGGTTGGTAAAGAAAGACTTGCCACTACCCGAAGGACCCAAGATAAATTTGTTACGGTTGGTGATGACTCCCTTTCATCGGCAAATCCGATATGTCTAAGTGGACGGGCTTTCCTGAAAGGCGGTCTGCCATCTTGATACCGAAGGGAGATAGCGAGTCCTTATAGTTCGTCTCTGCCGTAAAGAAGCAGAGGGCAGGCTCGATGAAAGTATAGAATGACTCTTCTGCAGGAAAGTCTGCCGCATTGCCGGGAATGCCTGCCCAGTAGAGCGTTGCCGCATCAATGGTGTTGTGGCGAGGGTGGCATTCCATAAGAGCAAGTGCAGAGCCCACGTCATTCTTAATCTGGCGAAGTTCTTCCTTATCGCTACTCCAGGCCAATATGTTGAAGTGGGCACGGATGGAGGTCAGTCCCTGTGAATGGGCAATATTGAGATACTCCTGTATCCACTCCTCGTTGATTTGGTTGCTACGGCTATAGCGTGCCAGCGAGTGCATATTCCTTGCCTGCTTTTCGAAGCGTTCCAAGTTGACATCACTGTCCTCGATGAAGAGATACTGGTTATAGATATGGTTGCAGGGTAGCATCAATCCTACGGGAGAGGCAAAGGAAAGACGGCAGTCACTTCTGTCGGTGGATAGCCGTTCATATCGGCTGTCCGTGCTGACCGTTGTCGGCAGGTCATCCGTGTCGGAGAGTGTGTGTAGACAAAGCATATTGTCGCCCACACGCACAAGGTCTGCGCCCAAGCGGATGTCCTCCAACGACGCGTGTCCTTCTTCCGAGAGGGAGAAATAACGGTCCAAGAGTCCGCCCTTTCATTTGTACCAACCAACTCTTCCTCTGTCATGCGGACAATCCTTAGCTGCTCGGTATCGTTGATGATACGCTCGAACTGGTCCACTGCTTCCATGAACTTCATCACCTCATCTTTGTTGGTGATTTCCTTGGGCAGCAGGTGTCCACGGCAGAGCGAAGAGAAATTGCTTTGCTGCGCCATACGCTGCTTGTTGGTCTTGGTAAGGAAGAGATAGACCGAGTGGTGGAGATAGGGACGTTCGTTGAAGTGCCGTTCCGATGCACGGGCAAGGAAGCTCAGTCCGCCATCAGAGAGCTTTCCTTGATAGTCCTCCTTGATGAACCAGTCCTGCTTGTGTATGATGCTGTAATTGGGTAGCACCTTGATTGCCTTATGCCAGGCTGAGTGCATTGCCTCGTACTCTGTAGAGGTAACAGTAAAGAGTTCGGGCAGTTCCACACGGAAAGCCACCGTGATGTCAGCATCTTTGCTCACCATGCAGCCCTGCTCTATGGAGAGCAGCGGGAACTTCGATTCAAGGGTCGTTATCTTGCTATTGTTTCTCATTTCTTCGCTTTCTTTGGTTGAAGGTTACGGATAAGGTGGCAGACCGTACGGCGGTTCACAAGGTAGCGTGGGTGCATACGTACTGCTCCCTTTTTCATCAGCCCATATTGCCCGTACTTTCTGTTCATGGTGAACGTTTGCCATACCACAAGGCTGGCACCCACTACACCTATGACAAGACAGGTAATTTGGCTGACTCCACAGAGATAGAGAATGACCACGAGAATAAAGACTGCCAGCAAGCCTCCTGCAAAGAGGAAGAGGTATTGCGCCTTCAAGCCCTTGAACTCTACCGTCCGGCCTACACCTTTGTTGATTTCAAATGCAGCCATCGCCTTACAGGAAGAAACTTCTCAAGATAGTGGCAGCCACGATGAGGAAGATACACGCACCGAACCAAGAGGCTGCGGTCTTGCTCGTATCGGGGTCACCACTTGAGAACTTGTTGTACACTTTAATGCCTCCTATCAACCCCACTACTGCCCCTACGGCATAAATGAGCTTCGTGCCGGGATCGAAGTAGGAGGTTACCATTTTTGTAGCTTCATTGATACCAGCAATACCATTGCCTTGTGCGTATGCTCCTATGGCAGTAGCCATTAGGAGCAGCAATGCGATTTTCTTTTTGTTGTTCATTGTTCTTTTTATTTTAAGTTGTTAAATGAATTGTTTTCTTTTGGGTAGAGATGGTAAGGGGTGGCTCGGTTTTATCGTATGACTGATATTGATTGATTGTTTTACTTTTGAGTCACCCCTTGATCACTTTACAATATGAACAAAAACAATAGTCTTACAGATAGTATGACAGTGGACGGTCGGCTTCTTCCGATGCATCGCTATTCTCTTGTGCAGAATCAGACTCGGGAGATATTGTTTCTTCGTTCGTCATTTCTGCTTCTTCTGCTTTACGGATGGCAGCAAGGAGTTTTTGATGGCCTTTCTCCTGCTTGAGCGTTGCCTCTTTGATATAGTCCATAAGCTGTGTGCCCTGTATGCTTTGCAGAGTATCCAGCACTTCGGCTTCGTTTTCCTCATCAAGCGTGTCGTCATTTTTGTGCCAGCCAGTAACACGGACTACTTCCCGTGCAAGAATAGCGGACGGTGAAATTTCTGGCATCACTGCATCGGCGATTTGCAGTTCCTCACGGATGATAGTGTCTTCGTCAGATTCGTCCATTGTATAGTCAACCAGCATTTCATTGTCCTCTTCTGTACCTTCCGCTTCTTTTTGTTTCTTCGGGTACAGGTGAGTTTTTTTCTCTGCAAAAAGTATTAGGTTTTTTTCATCTGGATTTTCAGAGGAGGAAACAGCGGGAACTTTGGAGATAGAGTGGGAATGAAAAGGCTTGCTCCTACCCACCAAAAACGTGACGTGCATTGTCAATCTGCTCTTGGGAAACGGATGTATTGAGACTTGTGCCGTGCCCGTTTCCTTTCTGCTTTGGTGTATTCTTCCCTGATTGGGCTGCCAAATCTTGAAATAACCTCCAAAAGTATGCGATGCCGAGAGCTATCCACGCTATACCCAGCAAAAAGCAATACGCCTAACAATAAATTGATTATCATAAGTCTATGGTTTTATCGCGCCTGCGTTGTGAGGCGGTATGGTTCAACAAATCCTGATACGTTTTCAAATGATCGAGAAGGATATTCTCAATATACCCCGTGATGGAAGCCTCCGATCTGATGTCGTTCAGCACATCACGCAGTATCTGGAGTATCTCAGTATGGATACTGAAGCCCGACTTATTGCGCCCATTGCGGACACCCGTCAGAAATCGCTGTTCGTATTCAGGAAAGTCCATTGCTGGGGAAGAATCCTTCGCTCTGGCATTTCTCTTTCTTTTCAAGGGCTGCGCTGTTTTGGCATTGCTGCCATTAAACGAAGTTTCTTCCGGTATTTCCTCCTGTTCGTCAATCTTAGAAAGAGAGGCACTTGCATCTTCTTCCACAGAGTCTGAATCATCATCTAAATCAATGGGGTCGTCAAAGTCTGGTGTGTTCTCCTCTGTGCGCTTCTTGACACCAATATCTGCCATCTCCTCCAATTTCGCTTGAAGCAGCTTTTCACGTTGCTCTTTCAGTGATTTCATACGCCGTTCTCAGTTTTCAGGTTGAGTTTCTCCATGACCTCCATTACCCACTCATCCACTCCAGTCTGAGGACGGAGAGCCGGTGCAGGGGGCAGGTAGGAGCAGCGGAATACTCCTTTGACACCACCTTGTGCTAATTCTCTGCTGAATCGGACGGAGTTGTAGATACGGGTATCGAAAATCGGCAGTCCCTGTTCCTCAGCATTCTGACTAAACAGGTCGATGACCATGGTACTGGCACTGCGGTTGATTTTGTTCCAAAGCAGGAAGAAGTCCTGAATGCGTGAGCCTTCAAACCCGACACCCAAGTCCCTGATTGTCTTGGCGTATGCAAAACTCGAAGCCAGCGACTGTGGGTCGGCTTCTATAGGTGAGATGATGTAGTCCATCGTAATGGACAAATCCATCATGGCACTGGTAAGGGCATGACCAGGAAAGTCAAAGATAATCAGTTGCGGCGCCGTCTTCATTTTACGAAGGTATTTCATGACATCGGAAACGGCTCTTTCTGGTTTGCTTCTGATGATATGATACGATTTCTTGCCGTAGCGCGACAGGCGTTCATGAAGTTCCTTGCCCAGTTCGGGTGAGGACTCGATGAGGTCTCTGTCGCGTTCGCGGAGTTTATAGAAAGATTCCTGCGTACCGTCGCAATCCACGACGGCAAGGGAGATGTTCTTCTCGTAATATAGTATGGAAGCTAGCACTTCGGCAAGGCTGCTTTTGCCAACTCCGCCTTTCTGTGAGGCGAAGCCCAGATAGATGGGATTGTTTTTCTTCTTTTCCATATTCATAGTCGGTTGTTACTTATGTTATAAGTTAATGTATATCTTGACTGACAAGTCATGTCATATTTGTTGTTGAAACCATATTTTTGACTCGACCTAAAAGTCTGGTTTTGACCCAGCTCAATTTTGACTCAGCTAAAAAACATAAAACTATCCGCAGTTCAAACCTTTCTTGATTGAGATTTTTGAAGTTAAAATCATTATTTTGGACTCTTCATCCATATAGGTTTCAAGCTGTCTTTCAACTGAATCTGGTTGCAAAATAACAAGGTTTTATCCTAAGTTTCAACTACCTGTGAAGTATAGGGAAATGCAAGGAAAAAGAGTGAATATCATTGATAATGAGATATTTGAAAATCCGCCGTAACTTTGCAGGTGAGAATAATACATGGAGGTAACGTCCCGAAGCAGACACCCCAAAGGGTGGATACTTCACTCGTATCAACTCTTGATATTGGCAAGGTGTGTCTTTGTCCGACAAACTGCGTTTTTGCCGACAAAGAACCTTGCCTCGGTGCGAGGGAATGATTACTCCAAAGTCGTAATAACAAACCAAATTGAAGATGAAACCGAACGTAGAACGATGGGATAGATGGGATACCCGCCTTCCCAGTCCCAAAGACCAGCAAAAAGTCATTGAACTTTTCCATAAATCCGGTGCAAAATCGAAGTCTGATTTTGTGCGTGGCTGTATTCTTGGAGGAAAGTTCAAGGTGATAACAGTAGATAAATCCGCTGTGGATTATTATCGTAAACTCTCGGAATTGATTGCCGAAAATCATCGAATAGGCGTACTCTACAACCAAACTGTACGCGCAATAAACTCTTATCACAGCGTGAAAACTGCACAGATTTTACTTGAAAAATTAGAAAAAATCTCTGGTCAAATCATCACGCTACAACAGAAAGCCATCCAACTGACGGAACAATTTGATAGTCGATAAAGGAATATGATTGCAAAGATTTCTTCTACCGAGAACCTTGGAGGAGCATTGGGATATAACTTCAAAAAGGTGCAGCACAACGAAGCGGCAGTCCTCTGCGTGAACGAACTTCGGAAAGGCTTCGATGGCACTTTTCAAATGGATAAGGTACTTGCCGATATGCAAAAGGCGATACCTGAGCAATGCAGGACAAAGAAAACGGTCTTTCACTGCTCCCTCAATCCGCATCCGGACGAAAAACTATCCGATGAAACGCTTACGCAGATTGCCAAGGAGTATATGGAAGCACTCGGCTATGGCAAGCAACCCTATATTGTGTTCAAGCACAACGACATCGCCCGTGAGCATATCCACATCGTATCACTTCGGGTAGACGGTCGTGGACAGAAAATTAACGACAGGTTTGAGAAACGGAGGAGCAAGAAGATTACCGATGCCTTGGAAACGAGGTTTGGTCTCATTCCAAGTTCAAAAGTTACTGACAAGGCGATGAAAGAAACGCCCAAGGTGGATATTGGTAAAGGGAATATCAAGGAGCAGGTAGCAAACGTTGTTCGCACGGTTCTGAAGCATTATCGCTTCTGTTCCTTGGGTGAACTGAATGCCGTACTGAGTAAATATAATCTTGCCACAGAGGAAGTCAAGACGGAGTTTCGGGGAAAGAAATATAATGGGCTGGTCTATGTTCCGACTGATGATAAGGGCAATAAAACAAGCACACCCATTCACGCCTCGGACATAGGTAGAGGTGTGGGCTATGCTGCCGTTCAGAACAAGATGCAAAAATCGAAGCAGATGGTTAAGCCATTGATACCAACCATCAGAAGAAAGGTATTAGAAGTAATGCGTACTTCTCCTGGTACGGAGGGAAGACTCCGACAAAGATTGGAGGAACAAGGCTTGCGTGTAGTTATCCGAAAGAATAAGGATGGACGACTCTATGGTATTACGTTCATTGATGATGAAAGGGGCATTGCGCTCAATGGCTCCCGATTGGGTAAAGGATATGCAGCTAATAAGTTTAACGAGTACTTCTCTAACCCAGAGAATAATCCGTTCTTGGATGAATCGCTTTATGGCAAGATTGATACTACCTTACAGCAACAGATGCAAACAATACAGTCTGATGAGCAGGAAAGCGACAACCTTGTCGATGAACTTATCGACGATATGGTGGGAGAATCTTTCTCTTCTTCGGGCAATGATGATTGAAAGAAGCATGGCAGCCCAAACTCCGTGTTAAAGTAAGGTAAATCTTAAACTCAGAAGCGTTAAGTACACTGCTCAAATAACATTCAAACAATTTTCAAACAACAATAAAATAGCATTATGGCACAAGAAGATGATTTAAGGGCATTAGGTAAGGTCATGGACTTTATGAGGGGTATATCGGTGATATTTCTTCTCATTAACTGTTACTGGTCTCTACATGAGGCGTTTCTAATGAGGCATTTCACACTCGGTATCATCGACAAGATACTGATGAACTTTCAACGCACCACGGGATTATTTTCATCTATCCTGTGGACAAAACCCTTGTGTGGTTTTCCTTGCGCTTCCCGTTGGGCAATAAAAGTGAAGGAGGAGAAAATCACATGGCCAAAGATTTGGATGGTGCTTTTCTCTCGTTTTGTTTTCTTTTTCTGAATTGGTGGCGCTGGTACTGCCTATAGAAAGATCGGAGCAGCTTCGCCTCTACATCTTCACGCTGTCCTTATGGCTATATCTGCTCAAGTTGCTTGCAGGTGTATGGATGAGCCGACTACCAAAACAACCTGATGGACGATGTTCAACACGGAGAACGAGAGTTTCATGCGAGGAAACAATATCGATGGAGAATGAGTATTCCGTCAATTTCCCCACACGTTTTTACTATAAGAAGAAGTGAATAAGGCTGATCAATGTAGTCAATCCCTTCCGTACCCTCAATGGTACTCGGAACACCGGGTTCGGCCAAGTCTTACGCCATTGTGAACAATTACATCAAGCAGCAGATAGAAAAAGGCTTCAATGCACATCCACGACTATAAATTCCGATCTTTCCGAGATTGCTATAACCATTTGCCAATCACCTGATGCTCACCGCGAAAGCCGTGCCCTTGTGATTATCCTGACGACCCACGAAAGTCGCACCGTTGCATCTCATCAACCTGTCATTTATGACGGATATATCGGATGCCTATGAGAGTGCCTACACGATTATGCTTAACCTCAACCGCTCGTGGATACAGAAACAGGGAGACTTCTTTGTGGAGTCGCCTATCATCTTACTTGCTGCCATCATTTGGTTTCTGAAGATATATGAGAATGGCAAGTATTGTACCTTCCCACATGCCATCGAATTTCTTAATCGCCCCTATTCACAGATATTTCCGATACTCACTTCCTACGATGAGCTTGCCAACTACCTTTCTCCTTTCATGGACGCTTGGGAGGGTGGAGCGCAGGACCAATTGCAGGGACAGATAGCCAGTGCCAAGATACCACTTTCACGAATGATTTCGCCAGCCCTCTATTGGGTAATGACGGGTGATGATTTTTCGCTCGACATCAATAATCCCAATGAGCCGAAAGTTCTTGTAGTAGGTAACAACCCCGACCATCAGAATATCTACTCAGCTGCTCTTGGACTCTATAATAGTCGTATTGTGAAACTCATCAACAAGAAGAAACAGCTCAAAAGTTCTGTGATTATCGACGAGTTGCCGACTATCTATTTCCGTGGACTTGACAATCTCATCGCCACAGCCCGTAGCAATAAAGTGGCAGTTTGCTTGGGCTTTCAAGACTTCTCGCAGCTTACCCGGGACTATGGGGACAAGGAAAGCAAAGTAATACAAAACACGGTGGGCAATGTTTTCTCTGGGCAAGTCGTAGGCGAAACTGCCAAGACGCTTTCCGAGCGTTTTGGTAAAGTGCTTCAACAACGACAGTCTATGACCATTAACCGCAACGATAAGTCCACGTCTATCTCCACACAGATGGACAGTCTTATCCCTGCATCGAAAATCAGTAATCTCACCCAAGGTATGTTTGTAGGTGCAGTCTCCGACAACTTCGACGAGCGTATTGATCAAAAGATTTTCCACGCGGAGATTGTAGTGGATAGCGCCAAAGTCTCTGCCGAAATGATGCAATACCAGTCTATTCCAGAAATCAACACATTTCGAAACAAAGATGGCTCCGATAATCTCAAAGAAACCATCGAAATTAACTATCAGTGTGTGAAACAGGAAATATTAAATTTGGTGGCTTCAGAAATAGAGAGGATAAAACATAATTCAAATCTATGTCATCTAATTAAGACATAAAATCTATTGATTTTATTCTGCTTATCAAACTAAATAAAGTTATTTACAGCTTTATAATATGGTGTAAAAATAGTTTTATTGTTAATTAATATAGAGGCTGTTCCTGTCATATTATGTAGAATACTATAACCTTTTCTATTAACTTGCACGTGAGCCATAAAGAAATTGTGCCCATCTTGTTTTACTGGAATGTGTGAAATATTAGTAATGAATCCATTTTTACATGGATATGCTTCTGAGTTATACCCTTCAAATTCTATGGTTACTTTAGCTCCTTTTTTTATCTCATTGAGATATTTATAAGGAATGAGCAAAGTAACTTTATTGTTATCAATTGCCACAGCCTTACAGTCAATAGTATCTGGGTAAGGGATAAAATACGCCCCTACAAGTAGTCCTAAAATCACGATAGTAATAATCATGATACCATAACGCACAATACCTGAAGGGATTTCGCTAATGATATGTCTTACTTTCTCGCTACGGAGTTCTATCTTATCGTCTGCCATAGTTGTACTTCTTTTATATTAGGTTCCTAACTCCAACTGATTCTTTACAAGGTTGTAGTATGCGCCACGCTTTGCCGTAAGTGCTTCGTGGTTGCCTATTTCTACGACCTTTCCTTTATCCAGTACCACTATCTGTTCGGCATTCTTTACCGTACTTAGTCGGTGGGCTACGATAACCACTGTCTTGCCTTTGTAAAACTCATCAAGATGCTCCACTATCATACGCTCATTGTTTGCATCGAGCGAGTTGGTTGCTTCGTCAAGGAAAATATAGTCGGGATTCTTATACACGGCTCTTGCTATCAAGATACGCTGTTTTTGTCCTTGGCTCAAGCCCACACCGTCACGCCCAATCTTGGTGTTGTATTTTAAGGGTAGTCCCATCACATAATCATTGATGCAAGCTATTTCGGCAGCCTTTTGCAAGCGGTTCTTGTCTATTTCTCCATCATCTACAGCAATGTTGCGGGCTATTGACTCAGAGAAGATAACACCATCTTGCATTACCACACCACACTGTCTGCGCCACCACTTCTTATTTAGCGTATTTACACCAGTTCCGCCAATGGTGATTTGTCCTCCCAATACGGGATAATAGCCTAACATGAGTTTGATGAGCGTTGTCTTTCCACTTCCCGATGCACCCACAATGGCTGTAACCTTACCTTTGGGGATAGTGAGACTAACATCATCTATAATAGTTTTCAGTGTGTGAGGGTCGTATTTGAAGTTTACGTTTTCAAGGTCTATGCCTTCGTTTTCTTCTTTCACTGCTGTTTCCAATCCTTGTTTTCCATTCTCGTCATCCATTCGATGGATTTCGTTAATGCGTTCAAGGCTTATCTTTACATCTTGAACTGAATAGAAGAAACTCATCAACTGCTCAACAGGAGAATTAAGCTGCCCGATAATGTACTGCACGGCAAGCATCATACCGAGTGTGAGTTGTCCGTGAATAACGGCTGTTGCCGCTACTACTGTAATAACGATATTCTTGAGTTCGTTGATAAAGATGCTACCCGCCTCTTGCGTCTGTTGGAGTTTGAGCGACTTCATTTGTACTCCAAAGAGGTTTGCCTGCACGTCCTCCCATTCCCAACGTCTGCGCTGCTCGCAGTCTTGGAGCTTTATCTCCTGCATGGAGGTGATAAACTCGTAGGTCTTGTTATTGTTGATGGCTTGCTGCTCAAAGAGTTCGTAGTCGAGTACCTTTCTGCGCCTGAGGAAGAGTGCAAGCCAACCGCCATAAAGCAAGCTGCCCAACATAAAGATGGTAAAGATGAGCCAATTGTAAGAAAGTAACACGATGCTAAACACTACAAAGGTAAAGAGTGAGAACACGATGCTGAGCGTTTGCTGTGTTAGAAACGTATTCACACGGCTGTGGTCGCCCATTCGCTGCATAAGATCGCCCATTAGTTTTGTATCGAAGAACGACATAGGGAGCTTTAAGAGCTTGATAAAGAAGTCGCTTACCAATGAGATGTTTATGCGCAGCGAAATATGCAACAGCAGCCAACGACGGATAAAGTCGATGGCAGTACGGCTCACGGTAAGCATCAGTTGTCCTAAGAGTATCAGCCATATAAAACCGATATTCTGGTTTTTGATGCCCACATCCACGATAGATTGTGTGAGGAAAGGCAGAATAAGCTGTAACAAACTGCCCACGAGCAAACCTAAGACAATCTGCACGAAATATTTTCGGTATTGTTTGATATAGCCAAATAGGAACTTAAACGAGCGTTCCTCTGTTGGCTGTTCATCTGTCTGCTTTTCATAAAAGGCTGGTGTGGGTTCCAAGAACATGGCGATCCCTTTCTCCTCACCGTCCGATTGAGTGCTGATCCAGTGCTTCTTAAACTCCTCAAGGTTGTACTTGATAAGTCCTTTACCTGGGTCAGCAATATAGAATGTCTTTCCATTCTTGACCTTATATAATACCACGAAGTGGTTTTGGTTCCAGTGAAGAATGCAAGGAGAAGTTATGACTTTTATTTTTTGAAAACTTGCTTTACCACAGGTATAAGTAAATCCTAAAGTAGATACAGCCTCCCCTATGCTTAACAAAGATACACCTACAGAGGTAGCATTACATATTTTTGATAAATAATATATAGAAAATTCCTTTCCATAATGTTTGCATATCATTTTAAGGCACGCCACTCCGCATAGCATGGAATCGTGCTGGCGGCATACTACTATTTTTTTTTTCATATTTTAATTTATAATCTTCCTCGTTCATCATTTCCAGACTTACCTCCCTTGTATCGACTTTTAGTCGAGTTGAAGTTATATTGCAGTGTAAAATAAACAGCCCTTGAATCGTATTTCATTTTTTTGTTTGAGAATATGTTGTTAGAATATATGCTCCATGCTTCTTTCTTAGATTTGAATATATCATCTACACCTAGTTTTACAAGTAGTTTTCCAAATTGCTTGTTTACAGAGCATGACACAGATATTTCTGGTGCTATTTTCCTTAACATAATATTACCCGAGGAGTTTCCATCTATATTTAACGTTACGTAATAACTCTTTGGAAGAGTAATGAGATTCTTTAAGGAATAGATGAAAAGAGGTGAATTATATTTTATTTCATTTAAGCGCATATAGGGTAAACGCCCCTCGAGGGTTAAACTAGGTCTCCACCATTTGATTTTTGGAGAATATGACAGCGATGCACTTACAAGCTTATAGTCTTCGTTGGTGAAAGAACTGATGGCTGCTTCGTTAGCACTATTCATGTATTTATAAAAACTTATGGCATCCTTGTAATAGTTATATGATATTGAAAATGATAAGTCCTTGTATCCAAAGCGAAATCCAGCATCATATTTATGAGTAGGCTGTAAGGATGGATTGCCACTCTCGTACGAATAGCGATTACTATAACTTGTGCTTGCACGAAGTTCCTGATAAGAAGGACGCGTGATCGTAGACCTAAAGTACAAAGCTATTGAGAGTTTGTCTCTTGTGTATGCCAGCGAGATAGTTGGCATAAGATTGCTATATGATTTACTTGCATAGCTTGACGCTCATGATTAAGGAAATAATCAAACTTAACATGGTCATATCTTAGTCCCACATTGGTGCTTAGATATTTAGTCCAGTTTCTTTGTGACTCAACAAAAAAAACTAGCGCATGCTGATGCGAGCTATTTTGTGAAGACTGAATGGTCTTAATTAGCGGATTCCCGAAAAGATTAAAATCCTGTTTGTTATCTGTGTAGGTATATTCATTTCCAAACGTAAGCGAAAAAAGTGTTGATGGATAAGTCCACGACGCACGTTCTGCAAATAATTGTGCTTTTCTATCCGTTACGCTAGAAACAATTAGTTCACCCTCTCTACCATCTTCTTGCGTTGATAAAGTTGTTTTTATATTCGACGATACATACGATAAGTCAATATCTAAGATAGAAGCGTTTCTAAACTCATTTCGTATGTAGGAGTTTATGTAGTGCGTATAACCATGACTATTCTGTTCTAGCGAGGTTTTAAAATTATCTTGTTTATCCTTTGATATAATGATGTTGGTAGTATTTTGCATGAAAGGAACTCCTATCGTTTTCGAAAAATTATACCTTATTCCCGAGGAAAGCTTTCCATCTGGAGACATATAGTTGATTCCAGCAGACGAGATTAGATGTTTAGGTTGGTAAGTCTGATTGCTGACACTTTCTATGTTTGTTAAATTGGGTTGTGTAGGCAGTAAAATGAAGTTCTGCTGATCTTGCTTTTGGTGATCAGTAATATAGTTAACAGATGCAAATAAATCTATATTCTTAACATGATAGTTAAATGTTAAATATCCTGTTTGGGAAAAATCTGTTCTCTGTCTACCTGTCCATTGAGCAAGTCCTGTTAGTCCGTTTTTATTGATAGGTATAGTTGTTATAAAAATAACGGCATTTACATCATTAGAAAATCTACTTCCAGGGTTTGTAATAACTTTTATATATTTAATCTGTGAACTCCGCAGCCCATTAAGTTCATTGTTATCCATTATCTGCCTATTGTTGACGTAGATTATAGGACTTCCCTTTCCAATTACACTAATTTTGTTGCCGTCAACGTGAAGATAGGGTAATTGAGCTAGAATGTCTTTAGCTTCTCCAAGGGCAGCGAAAGGACTGCCCTGTATATTTACCGATAAACCATCGGGGGTGTTCTTAAAGACTGAACGATTTGATTTTACAACAACTTCTTTCAACTTATTCACATTTTCCTCTAAGATAATAGTTCCATTAAAATCTCTTAAGCTAACAAGGGATGTATGATAGCCAATATAGGATACTCTTATAAGTGCTGCTGATTCTGTTTTGATATGCTGGAAACAACCAGTACTATCACTTACACAACCGTTTATATAGGTAGAGTCACCTTTTAATAATGCAATATTGGCATATTCAATAGCATCACCGTATTTATTTACGATTTTTCCTTTAAGAACATCTTGACTTTTGCATGCAAAGTGGAAAGATAGAGTTATTAATATAAATATTAATCGTTTCATAATCTTATATTTTTAAAGTATTACATCCATTTCAACAGACTCTGGACATCGAGGGTCTGGAAATTCTCCTTTGCCGACTCCAAGTGTCTTTGCAATATCAACAAAGCAAACGCGCCTATCTATCGAGGAGCGACATTTTGTATAAACTTTGCAAGTTGAGCAAGGGGAGGCATTGCAAACCATAGCTTGTTGAGGTTTGAAGAGCTTAAGTGCTTTTGATGAATTCCAAATGTTAAAGATTTGACTTTCTTTTATATTGCCTAAACTAAACTCAGGATTATCATAAAGCATCTCGCAAGGAGTACACTGACCATTTGCCAAGATAGCCATCATGAAGCTATTGGCATGACATATTTGGTTGCACTTAACAAAGTCTTCAACTGTAGAGAAATTACGTAATGTATAGCCACATTGATTAATCTTGTTAAGATAAATAGGGAAAGAGGAACCTAAAGAGGTTATATATTTGGAGATAGTTGATAGTTGAATATTATCTGGTTGTATGTATTTATATTTTTCTTTAAACTCAGAATAAAATGCAGGTGTTATTGCCCAACTTTTTATATTGTTAAACTGAATCAGAAAGGCATATAATTCCTTGAAGTTATAGAGATTACCATTTTTGTTGATAATAACACTTCTTACATCAAGTTTTATATCAAGCTCTTGGCACGCTTTGAACATTTCTTTCAGCTTATCCAAATAATTTTTGGGCGATTTTACCATATACCTAAGTGTTTCTAGTGATAATGAATCAATAGAAAATTGTAAATCAGTGATGCCTGTACCTTTTAAGAAAGTAACATCTTCTTTTGTTATTGGAGTCTTAGTAGAAATAAAAGGATGATAACCAAATTGCATAGCCTTTTCAACAATTACACGCCAATGTGGATACGCAAATATATCGCCTCCTGTGATTCCTAAATTTACAACCCCAATATCATGACATTCTCTCATTGTAGAAATTATTTCAGTAAGTGATAATTCCTTTTTAAAATTACGTTTAGCATAACAATATATACAATCTGTAGTACACTTAGTGGTTACCATAAAGGTAATATTGAGAGGAATAGATGGACGCTTTGTGTCGAAATATTGAGAATATTTAAAATCAGCAGAAGTTATATAAAAATTTTCATCAATATTGTTACTAAATACTAGAAGATTTTTGGGTAAAATCACATTACTTCCATTAACAACAATCTTCTTTGCATTTGTATTGGTTATTTTATCCAGAAACAGTTTAAGGCTACTATCCTGTACCCCTAAATTTTTGGCTATTTTCAAAATAGATACTTCTTTATAATTTTTACCGATCTCCGATAAAATATAACCAATAAATGGGGGAATCATCGTAATACCAGGAGTTAAGTTGTCTATTTCTTTGTCTATCTGCTGGTGTCTCTTAATAATATAAGAACAATTCTTCTCATTTCTTACAGCGTATTGAGAATTTAGTCGTAGATATTTCATATGTATAATAGTTAAAGATGGTATGCACACGGTAAAGTGTGCATACTATCATAGAGAAATTAAGTTAAAATGCTACCATCATTGCTGGAATCATCTCGGATTATAACAACGGTCTCTCCAGCACCACCATTTTCACAGACACATGTTCCCATACTTCCGCCTGTTACTTCTTCCATCTCGGCAAGAAGTAAACTTTCAATTTCATTATTTTTCATTTTTTATTATTTATTTTGCCATCTTAAAGCTTCCGGCATTGCTCCTTTTGACAGTTGGGTCTATTTTATAATCTTGTCGACTTGATTATCTTTTTGATGTTGCAAATATATTTATATCTCCAAATTATATCGTTACACTTTTGTGTAATTCTGAATTTGTTGTCTGAAATATTACACAAAAGTGTAATCATGCAGCCTTGCAAAGTTCACCATATCTGGAAAAGAAGCCCATAATACCTCTCTTACTGGAACATACAGGAACAGTCTCCGATGTCAGATATTCGATGGATTTTCCGATTTGACGTGTACCAAATCCCAACACCTTCATTACTTTCAATAGTTTGCAGTCAATCTCTGCTATCATATAGCTGTACTTGTCCTCTACTATCGGTTTTACTGCCAATGCCATTAACCGCTTGAACAATGTCAATGTGGATATTCCCGAATCCTTTGCAACGGCAAAGCGTCCTATATGCCAAAAACTATATTTACTTTCCTGGTGAATAGCATTTAGTGGGTTTATCCCATATATTTTTTCGATAGGAAGAATCTTGTGTTTATCCCAATGAAAGCTCCTGATGCAGCCAATCATATTCCCAAAGGAATCCCTTGCAATATAGATATGAGATTTGTTGTCATACAAATATTCCTCTTCCTCAAACACTGATTTGATGTCTTCATTTACTTCTTTCTCTGTAAATGAAGATAAGTGATGGGAGTAATTTTCCCTGACCACAAACTGTGCTATTTCCATCAGACTCGTTTTGTCTGCCATGAAGATAGCATAGTCCTTAAATGTTGCAATCTGTTTTTCCATAATGCTTTTTGTTTCTTGATTTATACGCAAAAATACTTCTTATGCGAATATCATCTATTACACTTTTGTGTAATTTGGCATCTCTCTCTTTGTTTTTTACACTTTTGTGTAATCTTTTTGCGGTATTCCGCATTAAAAATGTACTTTTGTGGTGAAATATATCAGAGAATCTTAACACGTTTAGCATATATGACAGACATAAAAGATTTCTTTATAGCATCGAACACCGTGCGCAACGCACCTGACTATGATTCCAATGTACTCTCTACATTGGTGCAAACCGTAGAAGCTTTTGCTCGTGTTACCTATCAGAGTGTTTACTTGATAGACTATTACAGGCAGGAATTTCTTTATGTGTCGGACAACCCTTTGTTTCTTTGTGGGCATACAGCAAAGGAAGTGAAGGAGTTAGGCTACAGCTTTTACTTGGAGCATGTACCAGAGGACGAACAAAAAATGCTTGTTGAGTTAAATAGCAGTGGGTTTAAGTTCTTTGATACTTTCGATAATGTTGATAAATATCAGTGTTCTATGTCCTATCACTTTCATCTGAAGAGTGGAACAAAAAGTAAGTTGATTAATCACCAGCTTACTCCAATTCTATTGACAGATGAGGGTAAGATATGGATAGGTATGTGTGTCGTATCACTATCTTCACATAAAACAATGGGGCATGTAGAGTTCCACAAGAATGGGCTCAGAAACTATTGGAAATACTCTTTTGAGGGGCATCGATGGAAAGAGTGTGAAGGGGTATCGCTCAAAGAAGAAGAAATTGAAGTGCTACGGTTGTCAGCAGCAGGGCTTACCATGACGGAAATTGCGAACAAAATGTGCCGCTCGTTAGATTCTATCAAAACCTATAAACGCCACGCCTTTGACAAATTAGGAGTGGCGAATATCACCGAAGCTATTTCAAGAGCTACCTTAAACAAACTCTTCTGAAAATAATAACTTACGGCAAAAGTGAAGAGATATAGAATTTTGGGAAATAGTTCACAGGTTTTCCTGTAGCAAGATTGTACATTGCCGTTGTACACAATCCCGCTGCAATCCATGATGCTATGGACAGTTGTGGAGGTGGGAGCATTTCGCTTTCCTTTTTATATTGAGTTACAATTTTGTCTAACCACTCTTTAGGTTGATTCCAAAAAGCCCCGTGCCCGGTTACATACTCAGCCACTTTTAGTTCAAAGCCTTTTGGTTCGTCTGCCAGTTCGGACAAGGAATGTCCCAGCGGATCAACAACCGTGACAAACCCCGCCCATCCAAAATTGTATGGATGAAGTACGGGGATTTTTCTTTCTTTGCAAATCCTATCAAAGACAAAAGGCGTATCGTCCTTAAAGTCCAATGCATTGATGGCTACATTATGCCCATTCAGCATCTCTTCGACGTTATCAAGGTTAAGGAACTCTGTATGGTAATCTATCTGCGCATCAGGATTGATACTTTGCAAACGTTCTGCCAAGCACTCTGCCTTGTATCTGCCAATATCTTTCTCCGTATAGTTCTGCCTGTTAAGGTTGCTTTCCTCAACCTTATCACCGTCAACAATGGTAATATGCTCAAAGCCAAACCTCAAGGCACATTCAGCCACGATACTACCTATACCTGCACCACCAAGGAATATCTTATAATCCTTGATAATGTTTTGTTCTCTTTTGCTCACGTAGAGCCTGTTTCTACTATATCTTTCTCCCATAACGAAATAATTGTTTTTGGCAAAAGTAGATGTAATAAAGCATATATACTCTACACAAAAGTGTAATAATTGCTCGCCTTGCTGATTATTTTAGATTTTATAACACTTTTGTTTGCGATAGTAACTATTCAGCGGTATTAACCAGTCAGTATTCTTTCCTCTAAAATCTTCGAATAAAGACTATAAAGGTGCTCATTTTTCTTGCGTATTTCAGATTTTCTTTGTACCTTTCCTCTATAAAGCCGAAAAGAAATCGTCACAGAAGTAACTTAAACCAAAGGCTATGCTTATTATAGTACATAACGAGACTATGCAAGTCATTTGCTGACCTGCATGAAAAATGATACTTTCCTCTTCGAGCTTAACGCTCACACTGGGTTCCATCGCCAGTCATATCGTTGGTTAATTTATCATGACGAGGTCATATGCCATCACAAAGGTAGTAGCCTTTCAATTAGTTCTGTAGTTAAAACACCAAATTTCTTCTCGTAAATTTCGCCTGTGCTACTCAAAATACAAAGATAAACACTATCTTTGTGCATGTCAAGGCCACATACCGTTCTCATAAGCCTCAATATTTTGGGTTAGACATGAATTTATCACCCCAAAGATACGAAAATGTGACGTAAGAGCACGATAATAGGCGAAAGAAGGTAGTGGTCTTGACATTTTTCAATCTTGAAGGAACTGTGTGGGGAGATTTCTTTTCAGTTTTTTATCTACACTGGCTTATAAATCGAGATTTTTATGTAAATTTATACCTATGAAAGAGCAAGTTACGGACATATCAAAAATATTACAAGACATGATGGAAGATATGCGATTGTTGCGTGAAACTGTCAGCCAGCAGTATGCCGAGATTATGAAATTGAACCGTAACATAAATGCTCTGAACCTCCAAATCCGCAAGAAAGATACGAAACTTACAAACTTACGGGAACGCTTGGCCAAGTATGAAAACCCTGACAAGAACTCTAATAACAGCAGCACTCCGCCAAGCAAGGAGCGTATGAAGGATGAGGTTGTCAGAAGAACGAGAAGCCTGCGTAAGCCATGTGGCAAGAAGCCAGGAGGATAAAAGGAACATGGTGGGCATGAGTTGTCTTGCTTTTCCGTGCTGACGGAAGAGGCTCGAAGGTATTGGCAGACAAGTTTGGCGATAGCTTGGAACGAATGACTGCCGTTACCGACCGCCATAGCGCATACTTTGCACTCCATTTCCTCAATCACCAGGTATGTCTTTCTCACTTGCTTCGCGAACTGCAATATCTTTCAGAGTTGAACACTGAACAAGAGTGGTCTGGGAAAGTAACCAATATGTTCCGTGAAGCCATTCACGAGCGGAACACCAATCCGAACGACGTTATAGACAAGGTGTCATGGACCCAACGTTTAGACAATCTGCTCAAACAGAATATAGAGGGGCTTGGTAAAAAGTTCATTACGTTCAAAAAAGGCTTAGTTAAATGCAGAGATTTCATTTTCAATTTCCTTGAGAATCCGATGATACCCTCTGACAATAATGGAAGCGAACGGGGAATACGCAAGCTAAAAATCAAACTAAAGAACTCATGTACATTTCGTTCCGACTTCGGAGCAGACGCCTTTCTTGAACTTCATTCGATTGTAGAAACAGCGAAGAAGCACGACAAAACGCCATATAATGCGATTCAGGTCTTATTTAAGGTTTGATAAATTGATATGCATTGTATAATCGAGTATCGCTGAATAGTTACTATCGGTCATCTGTTATCTCGTCTGTCATTGGAGAAACAGGACGGAGTTTCTGCTTCGGAGTTGATCCTTTCTCTTTGCCTCTTCCGCATTGTCGGTGAGAGCATCCCAGTAGATGCAAACATAAGATATATGAGCTTTCAAATCATGGTAAGAACTGTTTCTATCGCATGATGATTCGCCCGCAGATGGATTGGAGACGATTGATGAACCACTTTGCCCTGCGTTATATGTGTACCTATTGCATAAGTATGGCGAAGTTCCTCTATCAGATACCACTACATGTTTCATTATAGATGACACAGTGCTTGAGAAGAGTGGCGTGAGGATGGAAGGTATCAGTCGTGTTTTCGATCCTATGAAAGGCAGATGTGTATTGGGCTACAAGCTGCTACTTTGTGCATTCTTTGACGGCAAGACAAGAATGGTTAGATAGCCGACGCTACGCTGTGTTACCTTACATATACCGTCATGGCTTTGGAAAAGCGGTTCACAGAATATCAAACCATGGGCGAACTCTTTTCGGACATGGAGGGCAATCTCATGGCACTCACGTTATGGAGGCGAGTTCTTACCTGCATCGAACGAATTCTTCGCATTTTAGGAGAAACACTTGGGATGACGCCCCAACAGCTTATGGCTACAATCAGCGAAAACGACAAAGAGATGAGCAAAATCCTTGTAATGGCTGAACCGTTAAAAAAGTGGGATGAAGTATATGGACAGACTACATAATTCCTGTTAGGCATGTGTTAAAAGTCAATAGATATGGGGGACGACAGGCAAAGATGAATGAGAAAAGCCTGTGTTTTAAGGGGTGGGAAACTTTAGTTTGTAATTAATTTCGACGACCCTCGCAAGTCGCATCATTGCAACCCCATCAATCCATCCTTTATGACGGACATTTCTGATGCCTATGAGAGTGCTTATACCATCATGCTGAATCTTAACCGTACATGGATACAGAAGCAGGGAGATTTCTTTGTTGAGTCGCCGATTATATTGCTTGCAGCCATCATCTGGTTTCTGAAAATCTATGAGAACGGTAAGTATTGCACCTTTCCTCATGCCATTGAGTTTCTGAACCGCCCCTACGCACAGATATTCCCGATACTCACTTCCTACGATGAACTTGCCAATTATCTTTCACCCTTTATGGATGCTTGGGAAGGCGGAGCACAGGACCAGTTGCAGGGACAGATAGCCAGTGCCAAATACCACTGTCTCGTATGATAAGCCCTGCCCTTTATTGGGTGATGACGGGTGACGATTTCTCTCTCGACATCAATAATCCGAATGAGCCGAAAGTCCTTGTTGTGGGTAACAACCCCGACCGCCAGAATATCTATTCGGCAGCACTCGGTTTGTATAACAGCCGTATTGTGAAGCTCATCAACAAGAAGAAGCAACTCAAATCCTCAGTGATTATCGATGAGTTGCCAACCATCTACTTTCGTGGGCTTGACAACCTCATTGCTACTGCACGAAGCAATAAAGTTGCCGTATGTTTGGGCTTTTAGGACTTCTCACAACTTACCCGTGATTATGGAGACAAGGAGAGCAAGGTAATACAGAACACTGTAGGTAACGTGTTCTCTGGACAAGTGGTAGGAGAAACAGCTAAGATTCTCTCTGAGCGTTTTGGCAAGGTGCTTCAACAACGGCAGTCAATGACCATCAATCGCAATGATAAGTCCACGTCTGTCTCCACACAGATGGACAGTCTTATCCCTGCAAGCAAGATTTCAAACCTCACACAAGGTATGTTCGTGGGTGCAGTGTCCGATAACTTTGATGAGCGAATCGACCAAAAGCTTTTTCATGCGGAAATTGTCGTGGACAGTGCAAAAGTCTCTGCAGAGATGAAAACCTATCAATCAATCCCTGTAATAGCAAACTTCACTAACGAAGATGGCTCCGATAATCTCAAAGAAACTATCGAAGCCAATTATAAACAGGTGAGGCAAGAGATATTATCACTTGTAGAATCAGGAATAAAAAAAGAATTAAAAGTAGACTTACGACCGTTCACTTAATTAAAGTAGGGTCGCCGATTCTATTATTTTTTTATCTATTTAGTTTGCGGCATTATTGCCTTAAATAAAATAAGCCTTTCGATATTTTGCATTATTAAAAGATGATAACTTTCAAGATTATCCTGCAATACATCATCTTCTACATAACTGAGCATCTTCCTAAATAAGTCTTCAATATTCATAGCTTCATTTAACTCTTTAAGTATCAAATATTCTAATTCGTCAATATCATATATAGAAAACGAATATGGATTCACTTCTTTAATAAAGAGAGAATAAAAATTGCCTTCTCTCAAATCCTCTTGTGATATTTCATAATAGTCATTACCTGTAGCTATTTGTCCACGATATAACCTAGCCCAATCATACTTAGATTGAATAACCTCCGTAAATGGTGCTCTTATTAACTTTGATTCCTTTTGCGTGAAAATATGTTTATACCACAGGAAACTATTTTTATCACGCTCTTGTAATATTGTATTTTCAACATTAGAATAATATTGAATGTTTTTTTATAAAAAAATTATAATTCCATTCGGTGAAATCTTTTTTTCAAGACAGGTATTCTTTATAATCTTCTCCTCTAAAAGCTTTTTAGTATTCTATCTCTTTGTTTTTTTCCGCATTACAATTATTATAATAAAAAGGATTCTTGTTTTGTAATGGGCATACTGCAATTTTGAAATAACTCAACTATTCGTTTATGAAAAATCAGGGAATAGACAAAGAAGAGTTTTTTTCCATTTGCTGACAGGTAAACAGATCCCTTTTATAGTTTCCCAATAAATGTATATAATCGCACGTGTTTAATGGTATCTTGTGAAATTCAGATAAATCCATATAGCCATTGTCACAATACATAGGCTTTTAAAAAGATATTCTATTTTTTTAGATTATAGGATTCTGCCATTTTTGTAACATAAATGTTGCTCTACAAAAAAACGTTGAAATTATTAACATTTATGTTAGATAATTCATGGAGGTTTAAATCGACATATTGAAAAGCCTCTTTTGTATACTCCTTGAAAAATTTGATATTTTGCCCTCCCAATATGCCTGCATTTAAAGCTCTTAATTCTTTCCTTTTCTTAAAATCATTGAGAACATATCTAGGAATATATTTAAAATTAGTCATTATAGAAGGCATAAGGTCATAATAATAATTTGTAAATAATTCCTCGTTTTTGAGCAATTATATTGGCTTGTTCTAGATTACAAGGAAACTTGCTGAATAGATATACATCACCATCAATATGAATGAACGGGGAGTCTTGAATGCTATAAGTGTAAATTTTGGGAAGAGCCCATAATTGAGGATGGGGTAATGTAAATTGTGAAGAAACCTCGTGCACTTCATCATAGGGTAGTCCTAACTTATCAATAAAAAAAGTCCTTGCTTCTTTTATTAGTATAAAGCTCAACTCGCCCTAATGCCTTTTTTATAGAAAGACAACTTAAAGCCCAACTCATAAGATGAAATTGTGGACTTACCCATCCAAAAGAATCTACCAAAAGGTCTTGCGATTCAAGACAAAAAAAGGTTTGAATGTATTTCATTTTGCATCAAGAATTAAGTTAAGTAACATGATAAGTAAACTCGTATTATTAATCTTAATAAAAAGAAGTCCACCTAAAACCCCAAAGAGAACAATACAAATGATTGCTAAGGCATATGTAACTATAAAGTTGTTCTTTATCTTTTCCATTTTATATTTGATTTTTGTATTAAGTTGTAATATTCTCCTTTCTTTTTCATTAAATAGCAATGATTTCCATTTTTCAGAAATAGAACCATCATTTAAAAACAATAATTTGATCTGCATTTTTTTATCGTACTTAAACGATGTGCTATTATAATAACTGTTTTCCCCTTTAAATATTTCTTTTAATATTATTGTAGATAGACTTTTTCATTGATGGCATCTAATGCACTTGTTGCTTCATCTAAAAAAATATATTTTTGGGTTTTTATAGATTATTCGAGCTAAAATCAATCTTTGTCTTTGCCCATTTGACAATCCATTTCCTCTTACACCTATTATGGTTTCAACGCCCTTCGGTAATGCCTTTACAAAATCGTAAATATTAGCTTTCTTTAAGGAAAAAACAACTCGTTCGTAATCTATTTGCTCGTCTGACAATGCAATATTTCTTGCAATTGTTTCTGAGAAAATATAAGTATCTTGCATGACAGCTCCACACTGTTCTCTCCAATCTTCAAAGGATATATTCTTCAAATCTATCCCATTGATAAATATACTCCCTTTAATTGGATCATATAGTTTAAGTAATAACTTAAGTAATGTGGTTTTTCCACAGCCACTTTTCCCAACAATCGCTGTAATTTTATTCTGAGGAATAAAAAGGGTAACATTATTGACTACAAATTTTGAAAGAGGGTCTTCGTACTGAAATGATACATGATGAAGTGCTATTCCTCTTTCATTGTTTGTTCTTCTTATTATAGGAGCGGAGGGATTAGTTACTTCATTGAATTCTTGTACTTCAACAAGTCTATTTAAACTAAGCTTTGCATCTTGTAACGATTTAAAGAACTGTACTAATTGTGAGATAGGATTATCTATTTGACTAACAATAAAAGATATGCTAATCATCTCTCCAAATGTTAATTTGTTGTTGATTACAGATAAAGCCGTGAGTAAAGAAATCAATACGTTTTTTAGTTGGTTTATGAAACTGAAACCAATCATTTGCATCTGTTCGGCTTTAAGAATTTGTTGATTATTATCAAAAAGAATTCTGCTGAATAGATTCCCTATTTATTAATTTTATAATTTTCAAATTTGTTTAGTTTTATTTCTTGAATCCCAGATACAATCTCATTTATAGATTCTTGAGTCAGGGCATTATATTTAAAGCGGAAATAGTCCAATTTTTCTCTTACAGAAACAAAAGAGAGAGACCATAATAATGCAAGGGTCGTTCCGATAATATATAGTATAAATATTAAACTATTGTATTTTAACAGTACAAGGGTGTATATGGATAAAGTTACTAATGAAAAGAAAGTGGTTAAACTCTGAGAAGTTAAGAATTTTTTTCTATACGGGTATGGTCTTGAATTCTTTGGTAAAAAGTCATCTAAGAATTTTGTGTCAAAAAACGATATATGGAGCTTCAATATTGTATGAAGGTAGTCCGATACGATATTGATGTTTACTCTTGCTCCAATAAATAAAAACAAGCCAATTCCTTACTATTTCTATAATTGTACTTCCCGTATATATGACTAATTGTGAAAGAATAACCATAAGAATGATATTCGTAGATTTCAAATTTAAGCCTTCATCTATGAGTATTTGTGTAAGAAAGGGTAGAAGCAAAGCAAATAAACTTGATACGCCCAAAGCCAATAATAATATAAAAAAAGTTCTTTTTAAATGAACCCATATATTTTTCTTATATACCGAAAGAAGTTATTACTTTTTTCCTTAGTCTTCCTTTCATAAAAGGATTTCGTAGGTTCCAAAAGCATAATTATTCCTTTCTTCTCATCATTATCTATCCAACAATCTTTAAATTCGTCTTCTGTTAGCTTTATTTTCCCCTGAGCAGGATCCGCTATATAAAATAACGTTTGCTTACATTTTTTTTTGATTGCATATAGGACAACAAAATGGGATTTTCGCCAATAGAGAATACAAGGGGTGGAATTTTCATCTATTAAATTCTCTATTGTTTCCTTAAAGGAGCAAGTATTCATCCCGATTTTTTCAGCAGCTACTGATATGCCTAGCAAACTTACCCCTTCTCTGCTTAGATAACAATGTCGTCTTATGTATGAAAAGGAAATATCTTGTCCGTAGTATTTTGCTATCATTCTAAGGCATGCTGGTCCACAATCCATAGTGTCATACTGGGCGATATAAGGAAATTTTTTTTTCATTTAATTTAAGACCAAGTTCCACTTTTAATGTTATAATTGCAATTTAAGGGTTTGCTGTATCTATTATCTGGATGCTCTATGATAAATCTACAGTCTGAGCAACAATATCTCAGTTCACAATCTCTACAGTACTCTATTGAATCTTTTGTTAAATACCATATTTCTTGAAACTGATGTCTCGTAATTATCTTCTTTAAAGAGCTATCTTTGATATTACCAAAAGAGCGGGATTGAGAAGGACAATTTTTCACTTCTCCTTTTCCGTCAATTGCTACTTTTTTATACAAACAGCCATTTACCACCTTATACTTGTTATAAGCGTGAATTGAAGAAAAATCAAGAGAATGTTTATTAATTATGCCACAACAATTTATTGGATCATAAGGACATGAAGTATAATAAATCTCTCCGTATGTAATTTTTTCTTCCCCATCCTTATCATTTGAGACTTCCTTAATAATATTATCTTTTGCCCCAAAAATGTAAATGTGCGATAGTAATGGGATGTTAGTAATAAAATCTTTTAAAAACTTCTCCTCGTTTTCACTGTACTGGCTTGCAATTTCTATATATCGTATCCCATGACACGCTAATTCTTTACAGACATACTCAACATAGTCTATCCATCTGCTTCCTGTTATTCTAATTTGTACATCAAAGCATTGTGTAAGTTCCAACTCTTCACAAATTCTAAGAAATACTTCTTCTTCAAACAAATCTGTATCAAATGTCAAGATACAATTGTTTATAAGATTAGGAGTTTCTCTAAGTTTACAATTCTCCTTTGGAAACAATGCAATATTGCTGGTAAAAAAATCAATTCCTTTGAAGACAAGAATTTCAAGAAAATATAAAAAAATTTTCAAGAGAAGAAGCGTCCTCTAATTGTTTTTTTCAATATCCATAATACACATTCTGTTTATATTTGTCAAGAAAGAACAATATTCTTTACTTATATAATATAAATTTCTTCTTAGATAATCAATTATGACACCCCTATATTTTCCTTCAACAACTTTTGCAACTAGAACTTAATATGATGTATTTATTTTTTTGAAATAGTCTTCATAATTACTATAATTTAAGATTTTTTTGAGATATCAGATGTGGCATCGTCATTTTTTTCACGATTACCGCCCCAACTTGATGCGAATAAAAAAATAGCATTTCTCTTCATCTTCATTACTTACAATTTGGTTATAGTATATCTTATGAAAATATAGTGGCAAGCCATTAAGCTCTTCTCCTTTAAGTTCTATCCTTGATAATTTCTCCATTTCTTAAATAATTTGCTATTATATGATCTAAATTATAGTTACACGGGAAATCTGTCATGCCAAATTGCCCAACAGGATTAATTTCCAGGAAAATGTAGTTCCCTTTTTTGTCAACTATAAAATCTACAGATCCACAATTAAAGTTTAACTTGTTAAATAAATTTTTCGTCTTTCTTTCTATATTTTCTGGTAATTTATAGGGCTCCACACGGTTGTCTTCATATTTCCTAAAATCAATTTTAGTCTGTTCACATGATTGTGAAAAAATTGCCATAGAAAAAAAATGCCCAGCAAGGTAGAAACTCCTAATTTCATATTCTTTTTCTACCATTTTTGTAATCAAGGAAGGGAAAAAGCAAATGTTATCATTAAAAAGCATAGATGTTTCATTTAACAATTCCGTATAGGTATAGTACCTATAACCATTTATATCATCATAAAGACCGTTTGAGATAGCTTTAGTCACAATATTTCCCCATTTTTTCTTACAATCTTCTAGAAGGGTACTATTTGTTAGTATTCTATACTCTGGAATTAATAAGTCACATCCTTTTGCCATTTCGAAAACAATTAATCTGTTAAAGTCAAATGCAGGAGCACCAATATTAATGCTGCAGTTGTTATATATTTGATAATATATATATTCTCGTAAGCGTTGATACTCCTTAGATAACGTAACATTTTGTGGCGTAGTAAAAGGAGAGATATCTATAGAATCCTTTTCTACAAGAGTAGGCTGCGTAGGACTAAAATGACGAAACCCAACTCCTGTACGCCTCCACCAGCATGATTTTGCTTCCAATAAATTTACAACCTTATTCGAAATAGTATCTGTAAAATATATGCCCTTAGAATCCAATGCGTTAAAAATGTATCGATTATCATCTTTATTTAGTCTCACAACATCTTCTCCCATATAGTTTAACCAGTCTATAACACTATTGGTCGATTGATCGAATTTACTTGATAATATTAAGATCATAAATAAATCTAGGAATAGTTAAATAAGAAGAAACACTTTTAGTTGTGTTTCTTCTTATAAATCAATTAGTAATCGTTTTCAGAATCACCACTTTCAGTATCTCTCCCTGAACTCCAGGATTTATGGTTCTTCCGTTAAATGCGTAGACGTCTATCATGCAGTGCATATAGTCTTAATTTGAAGTATTCTTCATTTCTGAACCCATATATCTGTCTTTTCAAAACCTTTATTTTGTTGTTAATTCCTTCTATAGTTCCGTTTGTTATATAATGGTCATACCATGCTAATATATATGTCTTGTATGCTCTAATAGTTGACGCCATTTTCATTAATGGCTGTATTTTGGAATCTATAGCTTGCTTTACCCATTCATCCAACACAGCTTTAGCCTTTTGCTTACTACCCTGATTCCATATTTCCTTAAGATCTTCTTTGAGATAATAGGCAATCATTAGCGGACGGTTTAGGCTTAGGGCGTTCTCCAGTCTATTTCTGTGTGCATGATCAAAAATATCATTTCCATTTCTAAGCAACAACCAACGTGTTCCTTTGATTACTTTACGCTTGTTGACGTCCTTTTCCACATGCCATAACTGTCTTCTTAGCAAGTCCAGCTTTTCGTTCATAAGCTTGGTTACATGAAAGTGGTCTACTACAAGTGCTGCATTGGGAAGATGCTCACTTACAGATCTTGTATATGCTGCAGAAAGGTCTGTACATACTGCTTGTATATGTTCTTTGTCCTTGCCGAGACGGTCCCAGAAACCATCAAGGGCATTCTTCCCATTGCCATCACCGACATAAACAATATGACCATTATCCAAATCTACAACTATGGTCTTATATACATGCCCCTTATGAGTGGCAAACTCATCAATGGAAATACGTCTTAAAGTAGAAAGGTCTGGGTTGGAGTAATTCGACTGCAGAAACTCCATCTGTATATTACGCACTACATCCCAAGATACCTGAAGAAACCATGATATGTCCTGGATTGTAGCAAAGCGAGACAAGTCAAGCACCATATTCGCAAAGGCTATTGTGTGCCGGCGTTTCCCTTTCGCAAAGTCGACGTTTTCTTGTTTGATACAGCCACAGTCGTGACATTGAATACGCTGTACACGCATGTCTATATAAGTCTTGCTCAGACCTATAGGAACACTTACAAAGCGACGAATATGACTGCCGTTACGATTAATATTATGACTCCCACATACAGGACAGCAAAGTTTTTCCTTTGGAGTTTGGATTTCTAAAACTAAGTTATTACCTTCGTAGCGCAGATTCTGACAATCTTGTTGGGAGACGCCTAAGGCGTTTTGCATTATGCTGGTATTCATGTTCTTGAAGTTTGGTCACTACAAAGATACATAATACCAGCTTTTTATATATAACTAATCAGAGATATCTATCCATTTAACGGAAGAACCACATTTATTGCCTGATGTTTGGGAACTAGCACTACCAGCCTTGATACTGCGAATTTCATTTAGAGAAAGTTTTTTTCTCAATGTCAAATTTACTTAACTTCATGATGTAAAAAAATAAATTAATACATGCATTCTTTAACGGCATCTGCTTTTTTTCCTATTAGCTTAGAAACTCCTATCGGAATCTGTTTCTTTGTTGTCTCTATATACATCTTTTATCTTTTTCCCTCCAAACAGATAGCTTAATTTTATGGAGACATTACGAGAGTGGACATTGTTTCTGCTATATTCTGTATATGTAGAATACACTTTTGTCATACTTGTAATGTTCTGTGAAAAGGGATCGTTGACAGATAAATTCAACTGAAGCTTTCCATCCATAAGTATATAACGCATATTTGCATTCAATAATATAATGGATTTGTATCTTGCCATTTCTTCATTATACGGAAACATATGAATATAGCCCAAACTGAAAAGAAATGTTCGAGTTTTATTAAATGCTATATCGGTACTCCCCTCAAGTTTTCCACTCCAACCATCCACATTGACCAACTTTGGTACTTCTAACCCAGACTTTGATTGCGCATAAAACACCTCTGCACCTAATTTCAAGTTCAACCAATTAGTTAGATTCTTCTGATAAGATACATATAGACCATATTTTCTATAGTTTATATGGTTTTGGGGAATTGTATATTGCGAATTATCATCATTGAATATGGTAACATATCCTATGCCATCTTTTATTTTGTTATCGTACAAAACTGCATATAAACCTTTGTAACTGACGTTTAGTTCAATATTATGCGTTGTACTTGCACTTAAGTATGCATTTCCTGCACTGTAATCAGTAGCTGTGGTGTAATATCTAAAAGGATTCAAGTCCATAAACCGTGGTCGGCTAATTCCCATAGTGTATGATGCAGAAATGCCCAATTCTCCATCGGAATTATAATCGATATTAAATGATGGAAACAATTTGTTATAAGATTGTTTTATACGCTCATCATCATTAGCTTGAATACCCTTTAATGCCGTATGTTCATACCGAATCCCAGCTTTTGTAAATAGTTTAGGGGTCAAGTGTTTTGAAATAGTAAAATACAGAGCGCTGGTGTTTTCAGAGTATTCAAAATGGTTACTCTGTGTTACATCCCTAAACCAATCTCCATTTATCTTGTTGAGTATCTCCATCGATGTCCTATTCCTTATAGCCGTAAAAGTTCCACCCGCTTCAATATCAAATTGAGAAAAAGGTAATGTGGCATCCAACTTTAAGGAGTTAATCTTATATTTATTATCTCCGATATTTGATATATTCTTTTCTGAAACATCATCTATTGTGCTTATCAAAGAATAAGACTCTGTACTTTTATTAAAAAAGTTATATGTCAAACTCAATATTTTCCCTCTTGAATCAAGCGACCAGTCGCAATATGCTGTAACGGTTGCTGCATTATCAGGTTTTGCTGGAGACGTTGTCAAAGATAAATATTTTGCTCCTTTGTCCAAGGTTACATCATTGATGCCGGATTGCAGGCGTCCCGTGTAAACATTGAGCATTGTACCGATTTCAAGCATTGACATTGGTCTGTATTTCAATATGGCATTAACATTAAACACTTTGCTCTTAGAGTTATTTGTACGTTGCGAATATTTAATGTGATTAGCAAAAGAATATTCTCTATACAGGTCGTTTATCACTTTATTATTACTGTAATTCATATTAACATTATAGTCAATCTTTTTGGAAGCCTGTTTTACCCCTGCTCCCCAAGAACTATTCAAATGCTCCTTAAATACGAGGTTCATATCTATATTTCCTCCAACTCCTAATGTTTCATCACGTTTCGTCTTAATACTTATGTAAGCAACATTAGCATCTGCAGGGTATTTTGATGGGGGAACAGTCAATAGTTCTATTCTTTCTATATCATCTGCACGCAAGTTTTTTAAATTCATCATAGTTTCTGCGTCGGATGTTTCTAATAATCTGCCATCTAAAATATAGCGAACATTATTTTTCCCAGCAACATTGATAACATCACCTATAAAAGATACTCGTGGTATACGCTGGATGACTTCAATACCATTCAACCCTTTGGCGAAAGGGTCATTCTTGGTTAAATAAATAATTCTATCGGACTTATGAGTTATTATCGTTTTCGATCCGATAACAACAACACCGTTTAAATCAACTGATTTAAAATAGTCGACAGTGTCAGTTCTTAAAGTATCCCTATTATCAAAATCATTCAACGATGACGTTGCTTTTACTCCTACAGCAATACAAAGCATATATGTTGTTATAAATATCTTCATGTATCAAGTGTATTAAGCCAATCAAATTCTTATCTATTTTGATGCTAAATATACATTAAATTTATATATGTGACAAGGAAAACATTTTTTTCAGAAAAAAAGATATTTATATTTTATTACACATTTATGCGGAGTTTTTTTAATATTTTATAACGAAGTTGGTGTGCGGATAAAACGTCTTTTAATTGTAAAGGGAGTAACATTAAATCACATGATGTTCACTATGATGAATAAATTTTTCGTAAAGAGCTATTTCATCTAACTTCCTCATATTTCCTGTTTTTCCCCAAAAAAATTTTTTTAATTCTCTTTATATACCTATAATTTAGCGGCTTGATAACAGTATTCACCATTAAAATTATCAAGCAATGGAATCAAACAGCAATGACAACTATGTGCTGGTATTAGAAGACCGCACGGAAGTGAAGAACGAGAATGAAGCTGGGAAACTCTCTGTGGTTTCGGGTATTGATGACAAAGGCAAACTCCAAACAACGGAAGCCAAAGACGTGCATCAAGCAGCCTTTTTGAAATTCAACAACAAGGACGGCTTGCTGAAGAACTTCATGACGAATTTCCTCAAACAGTTCAACGAGCCGTCCCGTTTCGGACTTTACAAAGTAGTGGCTAACAACGTGGAGCAAGGTGTGGCATCGCTCCAAACAATGTTACAGAACCGTGAGAAGCCTGAGAACAAGCAGCAGTTGGCAGACAGTCAGGTGCGCTTTGACGACTTCCTGCCCAAACAGAAGAATGCCGCCGCCATTGACGAGTCAAAGATTGACTGGAAGCAGCTTGACAACCTCGGACTTACCCGTGAGCGATTGGAGCAGAGCGGAGAGTTAGCAAAGATGCTCAATTGGCAAAAGAGCAATCTTATCACGATTGCCGTACCTATCGGTGATACTACCATCTATACTGATGCCCGTTTAGCATTCCGTACCGATAGCGAGGGTAATATCGGTTTGGCTGTTCACCCACTTCGCAAAGAGCCACAGCTCGACTTTCCCTATATGGGACACAAGTTCTCTCCAGAGGAGAAAGAACAACTTCTTGCAACGGGTAATCTTGGCAAGACCATCGAGATTACACCCAAGAATGGAGAGCCATTTGCTGCCTATGTCTCTATTGACCCACAGACCAACGAACTCATCGCCCTGCGTGCCGACCGTGTGAACATCCCTAAGGAGATCAAGGGCGTAACACTTTCCGATGCGCAGTACAAAGACCTTGTAGAGGGCAAAGCCGTGAAAGTGGAAGGAATGACCGCCAAGAGTGGTAAGTCCTTCAATGCTACTTTGCAGGTCAATGCCGAGAAGAAAGGCATCGAGTTTATCTTCGATAACAAGCAAGGCTTGAAAGAACGACAGCAGCACACCCGACAACAAGGCGCACCACATAAACTCTGCGGTTTGGAACTGAGCGAAAAACAGCGTGAAGCCTTGGACAGCGGACGAACACTTTATCTGAAAAACATGGTGGACAAGGAAGGGCAACCTTTTAATGCCTACGTCAAGATGGACAAGGAACAGAACCGCCCGCGTTTCTACAAGTGGAATCCAGACAAGAAGCAGGAGACCGGCAAGGAAAAGGTAGTAGTCGTAGCCGAAGAACACAAGACACAGGTTGCCGTGAACAACCAAGGCAAGACCAACGAAGCCACCAAGAACGTGAACGAGCCGTTAAAGTCCGGGCAGACACAGCCCACTGCTGCCCAAAAGCAGAAGCAGGACGAAAAGAAGCAGCAACGCCGTGGACGTAAGATGTAACCCTTAAAACCAAACCCGACTATGATTACTTGTATTATTGCCGAGAAACCCTCGGTAGCCAGAGATATAGCCCGTATAGTAGGAGCTAATACCAGACAAGACGGATTTTTGGAAGGTAGCGGTTATGTGGTAACATGGGCGATGGGACATCTCATCACCCTTGCCATGCCCGAAGCCTACGGTTTTGCAGCCTATAAAGCCGAAGACCTGCCCATTCGTCCCAATCCTTTCAGGCTTATCGTGCGTCAAGTGCGCAAGGACAAGGACTACACGTCCGACCCCGCAGCCCTCAAGCAACTCAAAGCTATCCGGGGTTGCTTCGACAGAGCAGACCGCATCATCGTAGCTACCGATGCAGGGCGTGAGGGTGAACTTATCTTTCGCTATATCTATCACCATTTGAACTGCCACAAGCCTTTGACAGACTTTGGATTTCCTCGCTTACGGATAAAGCCATCCGTGAAGGACTTGCCCATCTCAAGGCAGGAACTGCGTATGACAATCTCTATCACTCCGCCAAGGCTAGAAGTGAAGCCGATTGGCTTGTGGGCATCAATGCCAGCCGTGCCCTGTCCATTGCTCGCAAAGGCGGTTACTCTTTGGGGCGGGTACAGACTCCGACACTCGCTATGGTCTGCCGTCGGTACATAGAAAATCGTAATTTTTCTTCCGTTCCTTATTGGAAACTCTCCATCGCAACAGAGAAAGAGGGCATATCGCTGAAAGCCGTGAGCAGCAGTGCATTCGAGAATGAAGCCGATGCACAGTCCGCTCTCGCCATGCTTCGCGAACAGAGCCGGCTTACCGTGACTTCGGTCGCAAGAAAGGTGGGACATACGTTGCCACCCCTCTTATACGACCTCACCTCCCTACAAAAGGAAGCCAACCGGAAGCACGGCTTTTCAGCAGATAAAACCCTCTCAACCCTCCAAAGCCTCTATGAGAAGAAAATCACGACCTATCCCCGCAAAAGATTTCAGAATTTTATATCTTTCAGATAATCAATAGAATAACACCGAATAAAGAAGAAAAGGGTTACGATTTGGAAACGAGCGAGTTTCTTTCCCCTTCTTTATTCTGCAATGTCTCAAAGACCACTTACCTAACGTTGCAAAGGTAGTCTTTATTTTCGATGAAAACAAGAGAAAGCCACACTTTTTATCAGTCCGTTTCATTTTCCGCACTTGAATTGGCGTTTTATGCCCAAAGCCCATCTCATCGTGAATTTGCTGTTAAAAACTTCCTTTTTATTGTTCTTGTCGCCCTTTTGTATATCAAAAACAAAAAAAATCCATGCAATTCCTTGCAAATTAAAGAAGAATAACCTATATTTGCGTTTAGAAAAAAACAACTTAAACGTTCATGCTTATGAAGACAACGTTGATTTTACCAATTTCAGCCCCCTTGACATAAAGAACGCCACTTTCGGCAGTCAAGGGAGATATGCAGGACTCTACGAAAAGGCTTTTGCATTAATCAATTTTCGCACACACGATACAATCCATCCCACTTTTTATTTTACGGATTTTTCTCTTTACCGTTTTTTTATTGCGGGTATCTTATCAGACTGAAAAAAAGAACATAGACAGTATTAACTTATGGGACGACATTTACACGAAACAGCATTTCTAATAGTTACAGCCTTATTCATTCCCGTGCAGTCCCGTGCGCAGTCACCCGGTCAGGTCAGCGGTGCGGAGGCATGGCTGAAGACCGTCCCCCTGACGACGGACCTGCAGGGGTACTATCATTGGCGCGACTTCTCGGGCGACTCCGTTAGAACCAACCTCTACGATGCCAAGGGCGCAGCCTACGGTGGTGAGTTCACGCAGCGGCACACATGGATACGGACTTTCAACTTCAACCCCGCCCTGAACTTCTCCGAGGGGAATCAGCCGAAGGAGAGTCTACTGAAATACTCCAACCTCGCGCAGATGACCGTCATCGGGGTGTTTGCCCCGACGACCACCGCCTATAACAAGGACGAGGTGCTATATGCCGTCAGCGGACGCAAGGGGTGCGGGAAGCCTCGTGAGCAGGGACAAGGCGGTCGGGCAGCAGGGCATAGAACCGCTCGACTACGGAAGCACGGCCGGCGAGGACCTTCTTTATTCGGGGAGCGAGAGGCAGACCGCAGAGGAATTCAAGTCCACGAGTCCCCGCATCGTCTCATACATCAGGGCATACGCCCCCGTGCATTCCGTGTGGGGAGAAGGCAGACGTGCGACCATCACCACGGGAACATACAGGGACGGAGACGTCAATTTTACGACAGCCTTTGACAAGTCCCTGTTCGGGGGCGGTGCGCTCAATGGCTACACGCCCGAGCTCATCGCATACGGCAGGACGCTCACGCCGCTGGAGCGCAGGCAGGTGGAGACCTATCTCGCCATCAGATACGGCATCACGCTCAACGGCTCATACTATACGGGGACTGGCAACCTTTCATGGGACAGGGACGAAAGCGCCGCCTACCACCACAGGGGTGACGGGCATCGGGCGTGACGACGCGGGCGACCTCTTCCAGCCTCTCTCCACGACGAGCTACGAGGAAGCACCAAGATACTCTACTGAAAAAGACATACGACAGCTTCAGAGACGCAGACCCATACGGCCTGCCGACGAGCCAACGCCTTCTCGTCATGGGACGCGAGGATGGCTCTCCCATGCCCGACGGCGGCTTTATGATATGGGGCGACGACAATGCCGCCACGACCACCGTCGAGACGGAAGGAAAAACACCGTGGCACGTCATGAACCGCAGGTGGCTCGTCAGGACGAACATCGACTCCACCGAGTACAGGAAGGACATCTGGACGCAGAACGGCATCACCGTCACCTCCGACGGTTTTATGGATGCAGTGTCGCAGAATGAGCCCAAGGAGGGCGCATACATCGTCAGTTCCCCGCTCGACACGGGAAACGGTACGATGGAGTACACCAACCCGAGACTCCATCCCGCCTACAACGTGGGCTTCACCGAGGCATCGGGCACGAAGTGCGCATACGGCTTCAACGTCAGCGCACGGGGTGAGATCCGAATCGTAGAGAACGGAACTGTGCAGAGCAGAATAGTAGAAAGAAACACGGGCGGAAAGAGTTTCATCGTACGCAGGAAAGGAAACAGCGTAACTCTGCTCATAGACGGCCGGGGCAGCAAGGAGCTGCAGATAACCATACCCGTTGAAAGCACGGCAAAGGCTGCCTGCATGATTTTCGAGATCGCAAGCGGCGAGACAGCATTAAATATCCCCAAGCTGCGCAGGAACGGCTTTGGAGACAGCGGCAACATGGTTGAGCTCGGATACGGAGTCCTCGCCAAAGGCAACAAGTTCGCAGGTGCGGACTACCGCAACGTCTTCATGCTCATAGACAGAAACGCAGGCGACAAGACCGACATACATGAAAAACATCATCATCAGATGCTCGCGCAAGGACGCGAGCCGTGAAAAAAACTCATCTTCGACAACATCTTCATGGACACCGACGGCGGTGGATTCGACACGTTCACCTTCGCCAGCTTCGACGGCATACTGGCACGGCTGACACCGCACGATGCGAGCTGCACGGGCGGAAAGCCGCGAAAGGACGGCAGCCTTGACATCAGCATGGTGGTCGGCCTGCCGAGTTTTTCATACAGCTTGCTGGCGGATTCCGTGGAGAATATGGAGAAAGGTGCCGTAGCTTCACGGGGAAACTTCACCACGAAGACATACACGGTGAAGAACCTGCTCCCGGGAAACTACAGTCTGCTCATTAAGCAGAACGCGGGCATCGACATCACGGCGGAGAGCACGGGAGGCGTCGAGTATGCCCATGCGGTCGGTCGCCGAAAGCAGGGAGAGGTCACATGGACTATTCCCTCGCTCACCTCCGACTACAGGGCGGGACTCTGCACCACGCTCGGACTGGGAAAGAACATCCTCCACGGCTTCGACGTGAAGAATGCCACGGCACAAGTCGTGGTCGAGGGTAAGCCCATGGGTGCTGCCGTCACCCTGAATGGAGGTGACGCACTCGGCATCATCTTCACCCCCGACACGGTAAGCTATACGGTAAACGGCATCGTCGTCCACCGTGCGGCCAAGAAAGCCGGTCTCGGCTGGCTCTTCGGCATGGGCTTCAACAAGGGACTCTCGACCATCGACGGGCTGAGCATCGACGGTGGAGACTTCGCCCTGATGAGCGTTTCGAGGGGCGTGGCCTACGAGACGAGGAAGGCTGTCGAGGACAGCATGGCGGTAATTATCGGCAGCGAGTGCAGCCCGAACGTGCCCAAGGCACAGGCAAGGTCGGCAGAAAACACCTCCTCCATCGAGAGACAAGCCCATTCTGCCCTCACCATGACAAGGAAGGACAGGGACTGGTATGGCGTTCAGTGCCGAGCTGAGACTTGCCAAGGAGACCGATGCCGAACTGCTCGTCTATGATACATCGGGAAGGCTGCTGAGCCGGACGGACATGGCGGGAGGCACCATAAAGCGTGCCGACTTCACCGTACCGCAGACGGGCGTGTACGTCGTCAAAGCACTCACCTTAGAAGAAGAATTCACAAGGAAGATAATGGCAAACTACTAAACCCCAACGGCTATGAAGACAAAGCATTACCTCATATCGGCGGCATTACTGACAGCCATCACCGCAGCCATCGCTGCGACGCATATATACAAGGGACAGGACGGTGCACGTGAAAACAACGGCACGAGTATATCACAAGAGACAGCACAGACCGAGACGTTCACGAAGAACGTCCATAACGCAGAAAAAGCTACGCAGGGAATATCACGGACGGCAAGGAAGGAGGATAAGTCAAAGACGACAGCAGCAGCAACTTCTTCCGTTATGGCGACCACCTACACGGCAGACCATGCCTCGGGCATCATAGGACAGCCCGACGGACGGGTTTCGGACAACCCCGAGGACAACATCTTCGAGATAACAGTCGAGAAAGTCTCTCCAAATATGCGCGCATGGCTGGTCTATGACCTCAAGGGCGTAAGTTCTGGTCAGGGCATCAGCAGGAGCATCAACGATCGCACGGCTGTCGGCGGCTACCTTACGGTTCTTTCCAAGGACTGGAAGACCGTCAGGGAGGAAATAAGCCCCGAGTGGCTGAAGGACGGCAGGAACACCGTCCTCTTCACCATTCCGACGGATGCTTCCTACGCCTATTCGGTCAGGAACGTACATATCGAAACCGTAGCGGATGCTAAGACAAAGACTAATACCAATAAGCAGGAAGAAATAATCCTTTCCTCCGCCCCCATAGCCTATGACGGTCAGACCTACCTCTACGGCTTCGTACGAGGGAAGGCAAGCCGTATCTCTGTGAACGGCACAACCATCACCGTCCATGACGGAGAATTCGAGGGCATCGTGCCATCGACGGGCAGACAGCTCAAGCTCACGGCAGTCATTGATGGCAGGAACATCAGTAGGAAATAACACCCATACAAGGAGGCAGGGCGGACTATGCCCGTGCCCTCGTGTCCGTCGGTGGAAAGGCGGAGAAGCAGTTCCTCGCACACAGGGCGGACAGCATCGCCATCGGCGGCAACGTCCTTTCCGTGAAGGCTGCGGACATCGCAAGGGATGGCAGATACTCCATCACGGCACTCCGCGAGACGGACATTCCTGCCCTTGACTACGGCATGACCAACGTCACCGCCAAGGGAGACGGCTACCGCTTTCTGCCCCACGGCAACCACTTCGAGGGCAAGGGTGCAACGGTGAAGATAAAATACGACCGCATGCGAATCCCGAGCGGTTTTACAGAAGACGACATCAATACCTATTACTTCGACCAAGACACCAGGCACTGGGTGGCTTTGGAACGTGTGAAGGTGGATAAGGCTACAGCCTGCGTGGTATCGAAAACGACGCACTTCACCGATATGATCAATGGTGTAATCAAGGCACCGGAATCTCCACAGACCGACGGATTTACGCCGACGATGATGAACGACATCAAGGCAGCGGATCCGACATCAAAAATCAATCTCATTACACCTCCTACAGCCAACAACCGAGGTTCTGCTAATCTCCAGTATGGCTTTTGAAATGCCTCCCGCACGCAATGGTATGGCTCCATCTTTGGGCATACAGTACAGTAGTGAAGGCGGTAGTGGATGGCTTGGAGAGGGTTGGAATCTCTCTGTTCCTTCTATTACGTTGGATACTCGCTGGGGTGTTCCAAGATACGATACAAGTAAAGAAACCGAGACTTATTTGATGTCGGGTTCTATGCTTTCCACGATGGTGACGATGGCAAGATAGGGTGTGGCTCACCGTGGTGAGAAGATGAACCGAAAAAGCGGACAGACAGTTCTACACTCGGCAGGGAGGAGACTTCAACCGTATTATCCGAAAGGGTAATTCTCCTGCCGACTATACTTGGGAAGTGACCGACAAACAAGGAATCAAATATATTTATGGTGGAGAAGGTGCCGTTCTCAAAGGTACCATCACCGATGCAAGCGGTCAAAGCCGTGAGGTGATTACCGAATGGAAGCTCAAACGTGTGGAAGAAACACACGGTGATTATATCGAATACGTCTATGAGACAGCCGACGAACCTGTTCGTGGTGGACTTGTGGCAAAAAGCCATTTATCTTAAGGAAGTACGTGCTGGTAATAGCGGACAATCACCCCACACAGTGGTTGTCTTAGAAGGCAGTAAACAGAAACGACTCAAAAAAACAACAATGCAAGATATGGCTTCCTAACCTCATCGAATCGTTTGTTAGAGAAGCTAACGGTGCACTTCCAAGGAAGTACGCTCCGCAGTTATGCCTTTACCTATAGCGAGGGTGCGTTCAATAAAGATGTGCTTACGGGTGTAAAGCAACTCGACGACAAAGGTGCAGAAGTGTCTTATCAAAAAAATTTGAGTATTATGATGATGTGCAGGCCGTAAAGGGGTATGTGCCTTTTAAGGAAAAACAGGAAACATGGAATACACACAATGACGGACTTGACGCAGGATTTATAAGTCCTCTCAAAGAAGTTGGTGGCATATTCAGCGACAAACCTACTGCCTTAGGAGGAACAACAAGTCTTTCTTATGGTGGTTCTTTCTATGCTGGTGCAGGAGTTGATGATCAAAGTTCTTCAACAAGTGGCACTATTGGTGGTTCTTTTAATTACTCTCATGATAATTCTAAGGGATTATTGACTTTTGCAGACCTTAACGGAGATGGATTACCCGACAAGATATATCAGGATGGAGGTTCTGTGTACTATCGTCCGCAAATATGCACAGACGAAAAGAAAATAACCTATGGAGAACCTATCAAAGTTATTGGTATCTCTAAATTTTCTGCTTCATCCAGTAATACTTTCTCTGGAGGACCTGCCATCAAGGCTGGGTGGCAGTATATTATGGCTACTGTTGCTACAAGTACCTCCCGCACAACTACCAAAACCTCTGTATATTTCAGTGATGTTAATGGTGATGGGCTTGTAGATATAGTTTCTAATGGTAAGGTTTATTTTAATCATATAGAATTTGATGCGCAAGGTCATGCTATTCCTCATTTTACGCTTAGCAGTGCCGATACACCAAGCCCTATCATCTATGATGCCAAGAAAATAGATAAAACTATTGGGGAGGTTGATCCTGCCGAGCAAGCAGAACTGATTAAATCCTCTCCGATGGAAGATATGGTACGTGTATGGCAGGCACCTAAAGATGGAATCATCAGCATCTCGGGTACAGTTAGTTTGATTACTCCAACAGGCGAATACGATACCGATGAGTATGCTCATGCTGACGGTGTGCGCCTTGCCATTCAGAAAGGCAGTACAGAACTCTGGAGTAAGAAAATTGCCAAGGGAGATGCAACAGCTTACAATGCTACGGCACAGAATATCACTGTCAAGAAAGGCGACCGCATTTATTTCCGTGTCCAGTCTGGTACGGAGGAAACAAGCAATGGTGCCTTTGATAACGTGAAATGGGCGCCTGTCATTACCTATGCTGGTGCGGCAGAAACACTCCCCGGCGGATTATCTACCACTGTTTATCAACCTCAGGAGGGTGCCGTTTATGATGCCAATACACTGACCAATGTGGCAGAGAGCACTTCTTTGAACCTGTCAGGTAAGTTCACCAAACCCGTCACAACAGATGATGTTACGCTCAGAATTGTCGCATCTAATGAGTTAAAAGACAGCTTGGGTAATAATAATCCGAATTATAAAAAAAGAGAAATCTATACCCGTACCTTAGCATGGAATGAAGCGTTTGACGGAGAAATTAAACAGACGATTCCTAATCCGGATGGCTTGACAAATCTAAACTTTGAAATCTGTTCTTCTTCTAATGTGGACTGGTCGAAAATAAAGTGGACCCCACAAATAGAGACCATAGGCAAGGAAGGTAGCAGGCAGCGTACAGCAGGGGCAACCCATTATGTTCTCTTTGCTGACATGGTTAGTGAAGGTAAACCTGTAGTACTTGCTTCCAATGTTTCAACCCTGACAGTTACTCCGAGTATCACGATGCTACCACCAACGGTAAACGGAATGGTAACGATGACTGTCAAGACTGTAGACAAACTGCTGGGTAAAAAGACTTACACTTTCAGTGGTGGCAGTCTTTCAGGGGATCCTCTGATAATCACCGGTGTCAGTGCAGGCAAGATATGGATAGATTACTTCTATTCAGGTAACATCTCAGGTCAGACAGTAACTTCTGCAGCTACTGTCAGTGGCATAGGAACAGCACAGGCAGGCTTCTATGCCCAGACAGAGAACAAGGCTTCGGCACAATGTATCGTGGTTGGGGTGGTTTTGTTTATAATGCTTCCGAAGGTAGGTATAGCAAACCTATTGATGAATCACTGCTGAAGCTCCCCGATAGCAAGGATGCCAAGATGGATCCTTTGACAATGGCATTTGTACCAATAGGAACAGACCAAAGTTCATTTGATAGATGGATAGGACAACGAGCAGAATTGTACCTTACAGCTAAAGAGGCTGGGGCTTCAAGACTAACTGAACAAAATGTAATATTAACTAACCCTTTCGAACATATTGATGATATAACAGGAGTTTCCGGTACGTGTCTACAAGGAACCGGTGCTGTAGCTATAACACAGGAAATGGTTGCAACAAGTGATGTCAATCAGACAGGCATTGCTTTTACATACAATGATGCAAGTGGTAAGAGTGTAACTCGCTCCACTATGATGGATTTCAATGGGGATGGTTTCCCGGATATTTTTCAAAATGGAATCATACAATATACAAATTCGCAAGGAGGTATCAGTGGCGAAAAGTATAGTGGAATCGGAACCATTGGCAGTGAAAATAAGTCTAAAGGCTGGGCATTGGGAAGTGATCCCATTATTTCGATAAGTTCTACGATTGCTCATATAGCAAAAGGAAAGGATCATTCCAGCAACCAAGGCTCCAGCAACAAGGCAAAAGCTAGTATGTCTGGATCTGTCAGTATTCCTCCCTCTAACAAGGATTGGAGCACAGAAACATTCATGGATGTGAATGGAGACGGTCTACCTGATAAAATTATTAAGGGAAATAAAGTTCGACTTAATTTAGGGTACAACTTCACAGAACCGATTGATTGGGGAATTGATCGAATACAAGGTGGTAAGGGAATTACTTATAACGCCAATATAGGTGGTGGCTTCAATAAGGGGTCATCAAGCTTCGCCGGGGGATACAATGTTGTAACCTCTAAGAATGGAGAAGAGTATAATCTCTCTGATGTAAATTCTGACGGATTACCAGATAAGGTATGGCGCAATGGCAAGACTATTATGGTGGCATTTAATATCGGTAATGGTTTTATGGATGCCATTCAGTGGAGAGGGCTTTCTTCTCTTAGCGAATCTGCCTCAACCTCAGAGGGTGCTGAGGTTGCATTTACTGTCAATTTCACTCCAAAGTTAATTCCTGTCAAATTTCCATAAATCCAGTTGTTTCTGTCAGTCATAGTATAAATCGTAACAACTACGCTTTGCAAGACGTAGATGGCGACGGCTACCTCGACATTGTGGAATCCGATAAGGAAAGTGAACTGAAAGTAACCCGCTCTGCCATCGGCAGAACGAACATGCTCAAGAGCGTGACCAACTCCCTTGGCGGAACCTTTACACTGGACTACGAACACAGCACGCCTACCTACGGCCTGCCCGGTGGCAAATGGGTAATGTCGTCCGTAACCATTGACGATGGTATCTGTGATGATGGACCGATGATGAAGACGATGTTTGCCTATTCAGATGGACAGAAGGATCGCCACGAGCGTGAGTTCCTCGGCTTTGGAAAGGTCGTAACCAAGAATATCGACACCGAACAGGGAGAGTCCGCAGTCTATCGTCAGGCTGTGCAACTCTATGACGTGTCTACCTACTACGCACAGGGCAATGAGCTTGGAGTATCTGTAGAGGATGCCAAAGGCAACAAGTACACCGAGACACACAATGAATATGACGGCTATTATATCACAGCCAACGGTGACAGCTATACTTTCAACAAACAGAAGAAGCTCTGTAGCGACCGCGCTTCCGCTTTCGTACCGCTACGCTATACCGCCAATAAGCAGTATGAGGGACAGGCAACCGGCATCACCACCTCTGAGGCTTGGAACGAGTATTACCTCACAGGCTATCACGGAGAGCTGAAGTCCTACAAGTTCAGTGATAAGGGCAAGTTGGGTGCTGACGGTTCGGGTAAGTTCGACTACCAAACCGCAATACAATATGCTCACAATGATAACAAACATATCTTCGGGCTACCTACCAACGTAACCGTAACGGGCGGTGATGGTAAGACTTATCATCAAGTTTCTGCGACTTACGATTTGAACTATGCCGACCATATTACGCAGATTAAGCAACAACTCGGAAGCAGCGAAGCCGTCTCTGACTATACTTATGATGCTTACGGCAACATTATCAAGACCACGCTTCCTGCTAACAGCAAGGGACAGCGCATGTGGTACACCTACCGCTATGAGCCGGTGATGAATATGTATGTGGAGCGTGTAGACGATGCCTTTGGCTACCGTAGCGAGGCAGCCAACTTCGACTACCGCTATGGCATGGCACTCCGCCGTATGGATCTCAACCACTTCTATTATGAAACAGATATAGACAACCTTGGACGTGTAAAAGCTGTGCGTGGTCCTAATGAGTTGGCAACAGGCGTGCCTTACATCATTGCCTTTGACTATCAGCCTAAGGCTACTTTCGGCACTAATGGTATCACAGCACTGCCTATGCCGTGACTAAACATTACGACATACAGCACCCAAGTAACGATTTGGAGACCGTAACCTTCGTGGACGGCTTCGGGCGTCCCGTTCAGGTGAAGAAAGACGGTGTGGTAACGACAGCTGCTAAGGGTAGTGCTCCGAAAGACGAGACCGTGATGATTGTCAGCGGACGCAATGTCTATGACGCTTTCGGTCGTGTGGCTAAGGCTTACTACCCTGTAACCGAAGCAGTGGGAAACAAGACTGCTTTCAACAAGGCATTTGACAACGTGTCGCCAACCGTAACGGTTTATGACGTGCTTGACCGTGCTATGAAAGTAACGCTTCCGGACAATGCTGAGACCAAGACGGAATACTCTACGGATGCAGGTAGCAATGCACTCGTAACGACTGTAACTGATGCGTTGGGTAATCGTCAGGCTACCTATACCGATGGTAGTGGCAAGACCGTGAAGACCGAGCAACTCAGCGGACCCGATGGTATCATTACCACTTCTTTCGAGTATGATGGTATCGACCGATTGGTCAAGGTAACAGACACCGAGGGCAACGTAACGACATCCGTCTATGATATGGGCGACCGTCGTACAGAGGTGAACCACCCTGCCAGCGGTATCACCACATTTACTTATGACAATCTCGGCAATGTACTCACCAAGCAGACAGCCAATCTCAAAAAGGAGGGCAAGACCATCAATTACGAGTACGATTACGGTCGTCTGACGGCTATCAACTATCCCGACCATCCAGAAAAATAACGTGAAGTACCATTACGGTGGTATCAACTCTTCTCACAACCGTATCGGCAGATTGATGCTCCGTGAGGACGGCAGTGGCGCTATCGAGTATTACTATGGTAAAAATGGGTGAGATTTTTGAAGACGGTACGTACGCTGATTGTACCTAATCAGGCTGTGGCAACCTACGTAACACAGTGGAAGTATGACAGCCACAATCGCCTATTGGAAATGATTTACCCCGATGAGGAGAAAGTAACCTACGGCTACAACCTCGGTGGGCAGGTAGACCACGTCCGTGGCTACAAGTCCCTACGGCTACGATTATGTGAACAAGATTGGCTATGATAAGTTCGAGCAGCGCACCTATCTGAAGTATTGTAACGGAGCGGAAACGTTCTACAGCTACGACCCTGCACGCAGACGTTTGCAGAACCTCGTGGTCAATGCTAAGGCAGGTACTATTATGGACAATGCCTATAGTTATGACGCTGTGAGCAACGTGCTCGGTATTAAGAACAATGCTCCACTCCCACAGAGTGGCAAGGCAGGCGGGCAGATGAGCCACAGTTACTCTTATGACCCATTGTATCGTTTGGCAAGCACAACGGGAACCTACGCAGGAGCGGACAATAAGACGGCTTCTTATACCCTTGCGATGGGCTATGACAATATGCACCGTATCACAAGCAAGAAGCAACATCTCTCGCAGACAGGTGTACAGTTCGAGGGCACGCTCAACGCAGGCTACGAACTCGCTTATACTTACGGCAAGGATACGGGTAGGAAGTTCCAACTCGACAATGTTCGTGATATTAACTACCGAACGGAAGAAACTCCTACGGACAGCACCAATATCAACAACGGACACAAGTACACTTACGATGCCAACGGAAACCTTGTCTACATCAATACCTCTCGTGTAAAGAAAGACGGTAAGGAAGATGAGAAGACAACTGAGCAGAAGTATCGTTGGGACGAGGAAAACCGCTTGTTGGCAGCCGATGAGAACGGTTTTGTGAGCAACTATTGGTATGATGCCGATGGTGAGCGCACGGTGAAGACGAGTGGCGAGAATGAAGCCATTTATGTCAACTCCGAGTTCTCGGGTGGTAACACCGGTACGGCACGCTTCAGCCTTTATGTCAGTCCATACCTCGTGGCAGGGCAAGGTGGTAAATACACCAAGCACATCTACATCGGTAGTCAAAGAATTGTTTCTAAATTGGGTGACTTGGCATCTTATGGTGCAGACCCAAGACGAATACCTTATGCAGGCAATGAGGCTGATGGCGTAACCGTAGACTATAAGGCAAATATAGTCAGCAACTGCAATCCATCAAGGATAACTACAAGGCGTTTGACCAACCTTATAACGGTAAGGACAACGACGACTACGTGAACGGTCAGGGTTTCTGCTGCAACGACGGTACGCCGGAGGCGGCACAGGCAAGGGCACGTACAAGGGCTGCAAACGGCAACTTCAAGCCAAATGACGACTACGAGAAGATGCAGTTCTACTATCACCCAGACCATTTGGGCAGCTCAAGCTACATCACTAACCTTGATGGCGAAGTATCGCAGCATATCGAATACGTGCCATTTGGTGAGGTGTTCATTGAAGAACGCAACAATACGTGGAACACCCCTTACCTCTTTAATGCCAAGGAACTGGACGAGGAGACTGGTATGTACTATTATGGTGCGAGGTACTACGAGCCAAGGTTGAGTCTGTGGATGACTGTGGATCCCATGGAAGAAATCTACCAAGCAGTTCAACGTATAGTTATGCAGCGAACAATCCTATAAGATTTATTGATATGGAGGGAAAGATTCCGTTTGATAAGTCCGTGGCTCATACACGTATTTCCAGCGGATTCGGTATCAGGAAGCACCCAATTACAGGAGAATTGAAGGGACATGGTGGTATAGATTTAGCTACGGCTGGTACAGGACATGATGTGCATGTCTTAGCAGATGGTGTTGTAAAAAAGGTTGGGTGGAATGTGAAAGTAGATTCAAAGGGAAATAAAACGGGATATGGTAGATATGTTATTGTTCAACATTCTGACGGATATGAAACACTTTATGCCCATTTAGATAAGAATGGTGTTGCAGTTTCGGTTGGTGATAAAGTATCTGAAAATGATGTGATTGCAAAATCTGGAAATACAGGTGGCTCTACCGGCCCTCATCTTCATATAGAAATAAGTAAAGGGAATATTTTGCAAAAGAGTAATAAAATAGATCCATCCTCTATTCCTGATCTTCAATTGTTATTGCATCCAGATAATAAAGTATATTATGGAGGTGAACTTTCTCCTGTTACGGTATACGGACATGCACCTACCCCTATGCTATTACAGCCTATATCTTTACCTAAGATAGAGGAAATTAAAATTAATACTCAAGATAAAGAATAACTTATGTATCTAATAGGGGATTTTTCCACCCTATAAGATTATAATACTACAAAAAAATGAAGAACTATATATATATATTCATTATTACGTGTCTTTTTGTCATGTTGTACTTATTTTAAAAATGATGAGAAAAAGAATATCACGAAAAAAAATAAGGATTTTAAGACTACAAAAAAACTGACAAATGAATCATTTTCGGACTTTATCACTCAATTTCATAGAGATTCTGTGTTTCAGATACAAAGAGTCGCTCAAGAGGTTACAGGATTTAATTCAGACTACGAAGAATCTTCAATAGAAGATGAAACTGATTCTATAACAAATTTTTTTCTTGGGGAAAAAGGTGATTTAATATATTATTTAAATAGTGCCAACAAAGCAATAAATGATTCGATGTATACAGTATCATATAAATTAGATTCAGAAGATAGTGCAACGGAAAAAAATTTATATACCTCAAAGTAGTTGTTTCTACATACTGTCTTTCTCTAAAAATCAATGGTCATTGGTATTTGTCTGAATTTGTTTATAATGAAATGTAGTGGAGGGTCGTTTTATTTTTTTATAATAAATCAAGGATTAAGGTTTTTGCAAGTTATAGATCTTACATCTAAAAATAAATAAAGAAATAAAAAGAATCAGGCGGTAATGCATCAGATTGGGAGTTATTGTAATAATCATCTGATTATCAATGTACTTTCCAAAAAGATAAAGTAGTGTGGCAGGGATAGCTTCCCTGCCTCTTGCTATATTTGCACCACAAAAACCAAGAGAAAAACGAACATACGAGAACGTTTCGGCACTTTTATGCTCCAGATTAGGAGTTGAGTTTCAATGTCCGCATTGCCACTCAAACAATATTATCAAAAAGTGGTAAAAGTAGTACAGGTAAACAACGCTACCGATGCAAACATTGCCAGAAGCATTTTTATCAGCGACTACACATACAAAGCCTATCTTCCTAATATTGATAACTGATCAAAGAGGGATTGGGCAATCACAGCACGATACTAACGTTGGGCATGATGATTTATCAACCTTCATTCTTATTTACTCTCAAGGGATTTTTGTCAGTTGCACTGCTTGCTGTTGCAGTCTGACGAGAACTTGGGAATAGGTTTCAAGTTTTTTTCCAGCATTCGTTGAGCAGTGGCGACAGAATGATTCGCATTGAGGATTTTCACGGCTTCATTGTATAGCACGCCTATCTTATGTGTCAAGGCTACAATTTCGGAGAGTTTCTCCAAGTAAGGATTCTTTAATGGATCTTCCGTGATGACCTTAAAGGTTTCACCCAAAAGCCTTGCTCGGACAAAGTCGCTCTTTGTCTTTGCTCCCGATTTGCGGTAGAGTCTGATAAGCTTCTGCTGGTCTTCGGAATTAGGTATCCTGATGTGCCATCTGTCCCATCGTGGGCAGGTGGCACATCTGCCGTCTGGCTTCTTTTTGTTTCTGCTTTTTTTCATTGCTTTCTAATCACGACTTTGGAGTGATTTAATCCCCTTTCGGGGCAAGGGTCTTTGTGGTACAAATGGCAATTTGTGGTACAAAGACACACCTTGCCAGTATAAAGAAAGAGATAGTTTGTTATGTTCCATAAAGTAACCTTTCTGGGGTGCTTTTGATAGACGAGAGTTCAAAGTTCAAGAAGTAAGTCAAGAGATAAGTTTAGACTAATTTCTTGACTTACTGACTTTATGAGCTGACATATTTTTGACTAAAGTTAATTTTGACTTAGGTCGAAACTAATTTCTTGACCAAAGTCATAACTGACCATTTGACTTAAGTCGCGACTGAGTTCTTAACTTAACTCATAACTTACCTGTTTGCGGTATTGGATTATAATGCCTTTCAAGCATGGCTTGTATGTCGCTCTGCCTGTAGAGTATCTTGCCACCGATTTTGAAATAGGCAATCGTGCCATTGTCCCGATAGTCCTGAAGTGTGCGAGGACTCAACCGTAAAAGTTTGCACACTTCCTCGCCTGTCAGGTAAACCTCTCCACCCAACATCGGACGGGCTGTGGAGCAATAACGCTCCAGTTTCTTCAAAGTACCCTCCATCAACTGTGCAAACATCTGCATTTGAGGGTCTTGCTGTGTAATGATTTCGTTCTCTGTCATAGTTCATTCTGTGTTTGATTTCATTCATTGTTTGCATTCAGTAACTCTGCGATGTCGCTCTCCTTATAATAGCATTTATGTCCAATGATGGAGAAGGGTATTTTTACCCGTGTCGCGATAGGATTGCAGGGTGCGTTTGCTGATGCCGAGCCTGCGGCATACGGCTTCATTGTCGAGCCATTCGTCCGTTTCGGGCGGATTGCCGATAAGCTGTTCAATACTGTGGATAAAGTCTGCAAATTCGGAGCAGTGCCGCTCCCACGCTTTGCGGTCGATGATAATGAGTTTCATTGCTTTCTTTTTGTTTTGATTACTTTATTGTTACTCGGCAAACAAACTGTTATGCAGTCCATTGCCGTACTTATCGAGTGCAAAAGTAAACCCTCGGAAGCACCGCTGCAAGAAATGAGGAAAAAAGCAGGGAAATAGAGAAAAACAAGAGAAAAGACCAAAGGAGAACCATCTGTGTTATTGCGGTAATGAGATGAGGTGCCGACTCGTTCCTTTTATCACATAGCAATTATTCTTTCAACAGTTCGATAGTTCGACAAATCGATATGTAGAACTATCGATAGATAGTTTTATCGATAGATTATTTTGACGATATATAGTTTTGACAACAGATAGTTTTGACAACAGATAGTTTTTGACAACAGATAGTCATGACAACAAATTGTACAAACAACAGATTGTCCGTATTATCGTCAGTCCTATCTGTTGTTGGTTGTTACGCCTTGCGTCCAAAGAGCCTGAGTATGCCGTATTCTTGTCGTGCCTATACTCTCTACGGTAGCCCAGCCCTGCAAGGTTGGGAGAGATGAATACGACCGCACGAATACAGTAAATGGCAATACCGCCTTGAAACAGAAAAATCCTGCGGTGGAGATTCTTCTCTCCATCCGCAGGACTTGACCTTGTCAGGGCAGATTAGCTGCCGTTGTACCTTTGCACGATAAGAAACGGCATCAGGGACTTTGCGTGTGCCTTTGCTTACAACGCCTTTGGACTTACCCCTACGTCTGACCGACTATTGGCAAATGATTGCTCTTGGTAAGCAGCACTATCGTGCCTGTGAGTTCGGTGTAAAGACGGTCGTATTGTCCGCTTGCGGCAAATGCGTCCGTCAGTTCGTACCCAGCGAATGTGGCTTGAACAGCCTTGTTCGCCAACAATAAAAGTGAAAGCCTCTCGGGGAGCGGTGCAGGAAGTTCCCTCTCAAACTCGTCCTCCAAGACAGAAACAAGGGTATCGTACTTTGAGAAATGCAGTCCACTGAAAAAGCACTTCACTTGCTATTCTTTCTGCTTCTAAATGATTAAAGCCTTGCGCCACGGCATCGCAGTAGGCGGTCAGTGCCATGTCGGCTCTTGCCGTGATAAACTCCATATCACTCATTCTTTCGGGATGATGTTCACTCATATAGCTTTCCAACTTCAATCGAAAAATAGGAAAGTTCCTTTTTGCTATTATCTGTTTTCATACATAAATTTTTTTGCTGATTTCTAGAATATTGTTGCGTTTTGCTTTTCGATAGCTTCCGTATAGTCAGAAAAAAAGTCTTACTTTTTATGTTCCTGCAAACGGTTCATGTCCTCTCTGATTTTTCAGGTCGGTAATTTTTTTCCATAAATCTGTGTCGTTCCAATGTCGCTGTGTCCGAGCATCTTGCAGAGCGTCTCCATTGCTATACCATTGGAAAGGCAGATGGTCAGTGGCGAAAGTATGGCGAGCCATGTGAAAGGTCAAGCCTTTCTCAATTTGGCATATCTGACCAATGTTTATACAGGCGAAAGATGCCTTGCTGACGTTCAATATTGGAAATATCAAATCATCGTGTTGTTTCCCTTTTTATATGAATGTCAAGTATCTCCTTTTGCGATGGGCAGAAGTGGAATGATGGCTTCTACGTCCGTTTTTCTGTCGCTTGATACGTATCTCACAAGTTCCGTCATCATAATGGTGGATATGTTTAGGTGTCAGTCGCAACATATCCACACGAGCCAGTCCCGTAAAGGCACAGAAAATGAAGAGTTGCCTTGCTCGCTCGAACTGCTTGTTTAAGATGGGCGTTTGCAAAAATGCGCTTGAGTTCTTCCGTTGTGAGATACCTTCTCGTGCCACGTGGTTTTTTTCCGCCTTAAAAATCCACAAACGGGTCTCGGCGGATGTATTTTTTTCTGTTGTCCGATGCTGATGAGCTTTCTCAAGAAAAATAACCGTCATTTGAATGGTGGCAGGTGATAATCTGCGCTTGCTTTTTAAGATAGAAATCCAATTCTTCGACAAAGCCATAGTCCAACCGTGAATAACCAATATCGGACATTCCGTATTTTTTTCCAGCAGGAAGGATACTATGAGCTGCTTGTCATAGATGTAGTTGCGGAAAGTGGATTGGGCGATGGAAATTCCCACACAAGGGCGTTTTTTTCCTCTATGAAACGGTCTGCCTCTTCCATGAGCATTCCATTGCTTTGTGAATCCTCCGTCAGACAATTTTTTTGAGCAGTTCTGCACTTACATACCCCTTTTGCCAAACCAGCTCATTGTATTTGGTTTGTATCTGTCCTTCCTTTTTCTGTCAGTATGCGGTTGATGTTCTTCATCTCATCAGTGTCACCTTTGCATCTGCCATGCTTTGCGTCCCAATTGTTTGGATTGACATCCAATCCCATACTGTATTGTACTTGTTGCCCGTTTATGGTGATTCGCCCCATTATCGGGCATCTGCCGTTCTTCTTCTGTTTGGAACGGTTAATGTAGAACAATGTCTTGAATGTACTGTGTGCCATAAGCTATAATTTTAAGGTGAAAGTGTGTTCTATCCGCTGTTGAATCTTCTGCATATCCTGCCTTATTCTTTCTGAATTGACCGCAGCATACACTTGTGTCGTTCTCAAATTGGTATGTCCCAACATACCGCTTACGGTTTCTATCGGAACACCTGCCGACAGGGTAATGACCGAAGCAAAAGTATGGCGAGCCATGTGAAAGGTCAGAGGGGTTTCCATACCGATACTTCTCTGTATGTGGTGCATCGCATTGTAAACCACGTCTCTTGGGGGAACGTCAAACACATATCCCGCACGTCTGCCCCTATATCTTTCCATAATGGTCTTGGCTGGGGAGAGAACTACTACACGAAAAAGGAGTCTTCGTCTTGACACGCTTGCTTTTTAATACATAGCTTTCCTTCTTCAATGATGATGTTTTTCCTCTTTGAGATTGCGTATATCTGAAATGGCAAGACCGCTGAAGCAGGAGAACACGAACAAATCACGGACGACACGATATTTCTCCCATTTGATGGGCAGGTCGATAATCTTTTTGCAGGTCGTCCTGCGTGATGTTTCTCGGCGTTCCTTTCGTCTTTTTCGTAACTGTAACCAATGAACGGATACATGTCTATCATGCCATTTTTTTGACAGCCTTGTTCACAACTGCCTTCAATGCAGCCAAGGCACTGCATATACTGCCACGTTTCAGTTTTTCGGTCTATTGTCAGAAAGTATTCATAGCCTTCTATAAAGGAAATATCCAGCTCCATGAGCGGAATATCACTTAACTTGTATTTCCTACGCACATACTCCCGAAGAAGAGTTTGCTGATAGGTACGCAGCTCCAGTGTTTTCATTGCCCGGTCTATGCCCACTCTTTCATGAATCTGTGTGAGGTACTCAGCATAGCACTCTAAAAGCATTGCGCTTTGACAAAGCTGTCCCTGATAGGCATTGCGCACATCCGTAGCCGTGAATGACTCTCCACTTTCGCAAAGTTCCCGATAGCGTGCATGAATGAGTGCAGTGCATTCATTCAAATACCGGTTGATAGAATTTGCGATGGCACTCTTGCCGAGAAGACGTTGCTTTCTGCTATCCCAAAGAGATAATGGGACTTTCTTTTTGGCGGAAAAGGCGGAATGCTTCCTGCCCAGTTCTATCCGTCCGATAAGCGGCACCATGCCTTTTTTTGTCCGCTCGTTTAGCCTGTGTGAAAAAAACGAGACTTTCAGTTTGTTTTCTTTCATTTTTCTGTCGTTTTTTTCTAATTTCCTTTGCTTGCAAAGGTACATACGAACAAGAGTTCTTGAGCTATGCAGAAAAATGAAAGATGAGGAATAAAAACCTATGCCACAGTTGTTTATATTCAATTCGTAACCCCTTTTTTTACTTTGTGCCCTATGGGTTACGAGTTGGTAACGGAACTATTGCCGTTTTTCGCTCAATCTTGCCATATCACAAAATGCAGAAAAGTGCATAAGTTGTTATTGTTCAGGTGTTTCCGTTCGTGTTTGCCCTTTCTTCTTTCATTGTCATTATTCTATGAACTATCCCCGCACCGGCAGTCGATACATCAGTGATGACGTTTTCGAGGAAGTACCCGCCTTGCTCGGCAAGATAGGACAAGGATTATCTTTCCCACTTAACCGCCACTCTGTGGACAACGACAAGGTAACCGACCACCACGCTATCATTCCTACGGGTGAAACTCCATCGGGACTATCGGCAGATGAAACAACCATCTACCAAATAGTAGTCCTTCGATTCATCGAAGCCTTTTCTCCCGACTCAGAGGAAGAGCGGATGCAGGTGGAACTGACCGACGGTACAAACACCTTCATTTGGAAGGCGTGTCGAAGTATCTCCTTGGGTTGGAAAGCCGTGCAGCAAGGTACTGAGATGCACGTAGAAAAAAGCCAGGAAGATGAAGAACAAACCTTGTCCGTATTGCCCAATTTAACAGAAAAAGAGGTATTACCACTGCTTTCTTCTGAGATTACCGAGCACAAGACTAAGCCCAAACCGCTCTATACAGAAGCCACTTTGCTTTCCGCTATGGAAAACGCCGGTAAGGAGGTTTCAGATGCAGAAAGCAAGAAAGCGATGGCAGAATGTGGTATCGGAACACCTGCCACCCGAGCCAATATCATCGAAACACTTATCCTGCGAGACTATATCCGAAGAGAAAGAAAACGGTAGTCCCGACAGAGAAAGGCTTGGCAGTCTATGGGATTGTCAAGGACAAACGAATTGCCAATGCAGAGATGACAGGCTCGTGGGAACTGACCCTTGTAGCCATTGAAGCAGGACAGATTCCGCCCGAGAAGTTCGCGCAAGGCATTAACTCCTATGTGGAGACTATTTGCGAGGAACTTCTTGCCCTTGCTCCACAGGTACAAAAGTCCTATCCCACCTACCGCTGCCCCAAATGCGGCAATGAGAGTGTCGGCATCTATGCCAAGGTTGCCAAGTGCAGTCATGAAAGCTGTGGCTTCCACGTGTTTCGTGAAGTCTGCGGCACGTTCCTTTCCGAAGACAATATCCGTGATTTGATAACCACCGGGCGAACGCCCATTCTCAAAGGCTTGACGAGTAAGGCTAGCAAAAAGTTCAACGCACGTCTTGTGCTGGGTGAAGACCATACCACCTCCTTTGAGTTTGAAGGCAAGAAAGGAAAAGCACGAGGGGGATAGTTATCAGAGACTCGGAGCTAAAATAAATTAGTTGGGAGGTAGAAAAAATTATCTCCCGACTAATTTTTTTCCTCTCCATCCTTAAAAACAGAAAAAAACTATGTCATACAATAAGAAAGCTGTCTTGGAGGGCAATACGGAAGCCATCCGTGTAATCCTCCGATTAGAGAAAGAACGCCGTGAAGCCACCGAAGCCGAGAAAGTCTTGCTCAGAGGTTATCAAGGTTTCGGTGGTCTGAAATGCGTCTTGAACCGTTGTGATAATCCCGATGACCTCCGCTATTGGAGCGCATCGGAGCAAAACCTGTTCGCGCCTACCCAAAGGCTCAAACAGATGATTTACCGTGATGCCGTCGATGCCAACACCGCCAAACGCTATTGGGAGAGCATCAAGGCAAGCGTATTGACTTCCTTCTATACCGACACCCGTATCGTCTCCGCCATTGCCGATGCCCTTAGTGCCACCGACGTGCAAGTAAGAAGGTGCTTAGACCCTTCAGCAGGTATGGGAGCCTTTACCGAAACCTTTGCCAAAAGTTCCGGTATGGTCGATGCGATGGAGAAAGACCTACTGACGGCGCGCATCACACAAGCCCTTCATCCTTACGGCAAGGATAATATCTTTGTTCGGCAAGAACCCTTTGAAGCCATTGGAGAATTGGAGGAAAAGGATAAATACGACCTTATAACCAGCAACATCCCCTTTGGCGACTTTATGGTCTATGACCGTAGTTATAGCAAGGGAGAGAACATACTTAAACGGGAATCCACCCGAACCATTCACAATTATTTCTTTGTGAAAGGGCTGGACACTATCAAAGAGGGCGGACTTCTTGCTTTCATTACCTCGCAGGGCGTATTGGACAGCCCCAAGAATGAAGCCATCCGTCGTTACCTCATGCAGAACAGCCGGCTTATCTCCGCTATCCGTTTGCCTTCGGGTATGTTCTCCGAGAATGCGGGTACGGATGTAGGTAGCGACCTGATTGTCCTGCAAAAGCAGTCGGGTAAAGAAATTGGTGAGGGTATCGAACAGCAGTTTGTACAAACCGCCTCTGTCCCCAAAGGCGACGGCTTCTCTATTGCGTTCAATCATAACTCCCTCTTCGAGGGTGAATGGAAGGATATTTCCCACCGTACGATTGCCACAGACAGACAAATGGGTACAGACCCTTACGGTAAGCCTGCTTGGGAATATACGTTTGACGGCAGTATCGAGGATATGGCTGACAGCCTGCGTACACAGCTCTCTTTGGAAGTAGAGCAGCGTTTCGATCGTAAACTCTATGAAACCGGCATACCCATGACCGAGGAGGAATGGCAGGTACACGTGGACAAGATGGTGCAAAAAGTACAAGAAAACAAAAAAACGGAAAGAATACCTCAAGAACAGGAAATCAAGGATAAGGAGGAAAAGAAAGAGGACAAGGAAGATGAAAAAGAAGAAGAAAATGCCTACAATTTGATGCCCGACAGCACCAAGAAGCAACTTCCCAAGCTCTATGCAACGGAAACAGCTCATTGGCGACCGCACGGCATACGCTCGCTATTTCTTTCCTATGGGAGCCTATACCGCTTATATGCTGGAATACGACCCCAAAGAACGCATCGGTTTTGGTGCCGTAACGATGGGCTACGGCTGGGAACTTGGGTATATATCCCTTAAAGAAATGGAGGAAGTAAAGGTCAAAGGCTTGGGTATTGAGCGGGACTTATACTTCAAACCCACAAAGTTGCACGAGATTGCGGAACTGGAAGAGATTGTCAGAGAACAATACACCAAAGAAACTATCATTGAGGAAGGCAAGGATGAAAGCCGTCAGGAAGTTCAGAGATCCGTGCAGGAAGGTACTCAACCCCAAGAGAATATCGAAGAAGGTAATAAGATAGTGGGAGATGAAGCAAGAGACGAAGCAGAGACAAAAAAAGAAGCACAACCTGCACAGGTACTTCCAACAATAGAGCCTGAAAACGAACCTGCTCCCGAAGGTGTCCCCGTAATCACCCTTCAAAGACAATATGAGCAGGCAAGCCGTGAAATTCGCACGGACGTGGAAGCCCCACGTGAAATGAACGGACAGACGGTATTCTTTGATGAAGACCATCATCCGATTATGGACAGCACCATCGAAACAGAAACAACGGAGCAACTCTTGTTTGCCCCAGAAGAGTATAGTCTTTGGACACAAGATGTAGCCCGTGTAAATAATGAAATCAAAGAGGCTGCTCAACAAAAGAAGGTTAGCGATAACCAACCGCTTTCTGCGAGCAGGCAACCTAAACCGACAAGAAGTACACCCACCAGTCCCCGCAGAAACAAGAAAACTGCATCAAGCTCCATCAGAGAGCCCTCGCTCTTTGACTTTATGGAGGAAGCCGAGGCTCGTAAGCCACAGCCCATAGCAGAAGTCAAGAAAGAGTTTGACGCTTCACCGCGTCCTTTTCTCTCTTCGCCGGACTCTCACCTAAGGGACGGCTCTATTGTCGTGCAGAAAGGACAGGTCGGTTTTCTCTCTGACTTGAAACGGCATCCCACCTTCAACCCGATGGACTTGCCCTTTGCCCAGCTCTCACGGCTGAAAGCATACATTGAGATTAGGGGAGAGTTATCACCGACTCTATGATTATGAGGCGAACAACCAAGCGGAGGACAAGGAAGAGCGTGAGAAACTCAATCGGCTTTATGACAGCTATGTGGGTCGTTGGGGATGCTTTAACCAGAAGGCAAACACCGATATTATTAAGATGGATGCCACCGGAGTGGAGATGTTGTTTTTGGAACGCTCCGAGAACGGCAAGTACGTCAAGGCGGACATCTTCGACCATCCCACGGCATTTTCTACCACGGAACTGACCATTGCCGCAGACCCGATGGAGGCATTGGGCGCATCACTCAACAAATACGGCACGGTGGAGCTTGACTATATGAGTTCTTTGCTTCCCGATATGGAAGAGAGCGATATGCTTTCTGCCTTGGAAGGACGCATCTTCTACAATCCCGAAGAGGACAGCTATGAAGTAGCCGACAAGTTCATTTCAGGCAACGTGATTGAAAGGCAGAGCGTATAGAGTCGTGGCTCTTGAATCATCCGGAGCATGAGGAAGCGAAACAGAGTCTGACTGCCCTGCGTGCCGCCACGCCTACGCCCATTCCCTTTGCTGATTTGGACTTCAATCTCGGTGAACGATGGATACCCTCAAAAGTATATGGCAAGTTCGCCTCGGAGTTCTTCGAGACTGACATCAACGTGTCCTACCATTCCAACATGGACGAGTATAGCATTGTCTGCGACCGAAAGAATGCCAATATCTGGCATAAGTATGCCGTGCAGGGAGAATTTCGCCGTTATGACGGCATCAATCTGCTGAAGCACGCTCTACACAATACCATTCCCGACATCAATAAGAGTAAGGAGGTGATGGATAAGATTACGGGAGAAACCAAAACCATTAAAGTGCGGGACGGGCACGCCATACAGATGGCGAACGCCAAGATTGAGGAAATCAGACAAGGCTTTGTAGATTGGCTCGGACAGACACCTGACACGTTCAAAGAGCAGCTCTCTGACCGTTACAATCGTCTTTTCAACTGCTTTGTACGTCCCAACTTTGACGGCACGCATCAGACTTTTCCCGACCTTGACCTTAAAAGACTAGGTATTTCCGACCTTTACAAGAGCCAGAAGGATGCCGTATGGATGCTCAAAACCAATGGCGGGGGTATCTGCGACCATGAAGTGGGCGCGGGTAAGACGCTTATCATGTGTACGGCAGCCTACGAGATGAAGCGATTAGGATTAGCTAATAAGCCAATGATTATTGGACTCAAAGCAAATGTATTTGATATTGCCGACACTTTTCGCAAGGCTTACCCCAATGCAAGATTGCTTTATCCTGGCAAGAATGACTTCAACAAGCAGAACCGCCAGCGTATCTTCAATGACATCAAGAATAACGATTGGGACTGCATTATCCTCACGCATGAGCAGTTCGGCATGATACCGCAGGCATTGGAGATACAAGAAGCGATTTTGCAGAAAGAAAAAGATTCTGTGGAGGAAAACCTTGAAGTACTCCGTATGCAGGGAGCGGACATATCCCGTGCTATGCTCAAAGGTTTAGAAAAACGAAAGCAGACCTTGGAAGCCAAGTTGCAGGGCATTCAAGACAGCATTGCCGAGCGAAAGGACGATGCCGTGGACTTCAAGATGATGGCCATTGACCATCTTTTTGTGGACGCGAGCCACCAATTCAAGAATCTGATGTTCAACACCCGCCACGATAGAGTGTCGGGCTTGGGCAATCCTGACGGCTCACAGCGTGCGCTCAATATGCTCTTTGCCATACGCACGATACAGGAACGTTCGGGTAAGGACTTGGGAGCCACTTTTCTTTCGGGAACGACTATTTCCAACAGTCTGACAGAATTGTATTTGCTCTTCAAATACCTCCGTCCGCAAGCATTAGAAAAGCAGGGTATCAATAGTTTTGATGCTTGGGCAGCAGTCTTTGCAAAGAAGTCTACCGACTATGAGTTCTCCATCACAAACGATATCATTCAGAAAGAGCGGTTTAGGACGTTCATTAAGGTGCCTGAGCTGGCTGCTTTCTATGCGGAAGTATGGGAGTAGAAAGCAGAAAATGGCATAAAAGTCATATCTGACTGAAATACAGCGGATATTGCTTGTTTCTTCTTAGGGTTGCATCATAGAAAACAGGCAGAAAAGGGAGCGAAAAGGAGGGAGTTCAGTTACCAAATCGTTCGAAAAACGATGAAAGGAAAAGGACGGCTGAAAGTGGTAACTAAAACGGCGTTTTCTCTTTCATTATCAATGTTTTGCACCACTCAAAGTTCCTCAAAGAAGTGTAATTTTGCAAGTAAAAAACAATGGAAAAAGAAAAATTCAAGCTGCTTTTCTACCTCAAGAGAGGTACGCAGGACAAAAACGGAAAAAGTCCCATCATGGGACGCATCAGCGCAGGAAGCTCTATGGTACAATTTAGTTGCAAATGCTCGTGTACTCCTCGTTTGTGGGACAGTCGCAAGAACCGACTGCTGGGCAAGAGTGCCGAAGCCGTATCGGTAAACAAGGAACTTGACCGCCTTCAGGTGAGTATTCACAAGGTTTATGAGTCTCTTTCGGGAAAATCCGATGCTCGCGTCACGGCAGAGCGAGTAAGGGAATTGGTGTTCGGGTTGAACAGCGAGTCGCAAGGACTGCTTTATCATACGGGCGAGTATATCAACCGCTTCCGTGAGCGTGTGGGCATAGACCGCAGCGAACGCAGACTAAATGCCTGTTGCTCTTCCGCAAGCATCTGGCAAACTTCGTCAGGTACCGCTACCATGTGGAGGATATTCCCGTACAGAAAGTGGACACAGCCCTCATCAAAGACTTGGAGGACTACTTCGCCAAAGAAAAGGGCTTCAAGCTCAATACCTCGGCTGGTTATCTCTCCATGCTGGCTTCCTTGCTCAAAGACCTGCATAAACGGCATATCATTGACACCTATCCCTTCATCAACCATTCCATTCGTTGGGAAGTGGGCACTCCACGTTACATCACGAGGGAGGAGGTAAGCCGTATCGCAGCCTTGGGAGAAGACGAACTGCAAGGCTATGAAAAAGTGTCGAGGGACATGTTCCTTTTCTCTGCCTGACGGGACTTTCCTATACCGACGTGTATCACTTGACGGAGCAGCACGTCTTTCACGAAGCGGGAATGACTTGGATACGCAAGCCGAGAATAAAGACGGGCAACGTGTGCCACATCCCCCTACTTCCCGAAGCCGCTGCCATTATCGAGCGTTATCGGGGCATTCACACGAGGGCTTTCCGACACGAACCGCCCAAGGGGTATCTGCTGCCCATACCCGGATGCGACACGGTAAACATACACCTCAAAAAGATAGCATGGCTTTGCGGTATTCAGAAAAACGCTGACCTATCACATGGCACGGCATACCTTCGCATCTCAGATGACACTGTCGGAGGGCGTGTCCATTGAGAGCGTTTCCAAAATGCTCGGACACAGTCAAATCAAAACCACGCAAGTGTATGCGGAGACATCTCCCGAGCGTGTCTTTCTGGACATAGAGAAAATACTTCCACAACTCGCACATTATCAACTGACCAACTAAAAACCGCAGAACAATGAAAAAGTACATTTGCCATACTATTCTACATAGATAGAAGCAAGACCAATGAAGACGGACTATGCGTAATCCGTTGCCGTATCACCTGTAATGGAACGTCCTCATCGTTTTTCCACGCAGTTGCAAACTTCCCCGACGAGTGGCTTGCCCGAAAAAGGGTGCATCAAGGCGACAACAGGTAATTCAAGCGGCATCAATCTGCAACTGAACTCAATAGAAGAGTGCTTGCATTCACTCTATGAACGTACATTAAGGGAAGAAAACTATATCACGGCGGAATACCTCAAGGAGCGTTATATGCAGCAAAGTCGCCCCATGCCAACACTTACGGAGCTATATCAATCCGTTTGTGAATACAAGGAGGAATTGCAGGGCAGAACATTAAGCAAGGCAACTGTCAGGGCTTTTAAGGACAGCTACAAGAGTTTTGTTCATTTCCTGCAAGTAAGGGACAGGGCAGACTGTATGCCCACAGAGGTGGACAAGACTTTGCTTGAGGACTATCGCCTTTTTATGCTTCGGGACTTGGGAAACAAGGAAAGCAGTGTCGGCAACCGCCTACGCCACTTGCATCAGGTCATTCGCAAGGCATTGCAGGAGCGATACGTTCGTGAAGACCCTTTTTGAACTCATAGACATAGAAACGCCTACCTACGAGCGCAATGCACTTACGGCGGACGACCTGCAAAAAAACTCTTGGCTTACCGTCCGCACCGCTCGACAGATAACCATTGCAGACTTATTTTCCTCTTGGGATGTTTCACGGGGCTGGCATTCTCAGACTTAAAGAAACTCCGAATGGACGATGTTTATACATTCGGGGATGGGCGTAGGTACATATCGCTCTGTCGAACAAAGACACAGAACAGAAGTATTGTCCCGTTGCTGCCCGTTGCCGAGAAAAATACTCGCCATTGTGAGCCACGGACGAAGGGAGGGGCTTTTCTTTCGAGAGTTTCCCAGCAACAGTAATTTCAATAGAACTATTCAGGAGATATGTATTAAGGCAGGACTGCCACCGCATACTCAAGCGACCTCGCACACCGCACGGCACACCTTTGCCACGACCATCTGTCTGGAGAACGGACTTCCGATAGAGACGGTGAGCAAGATGCTGGGGCATCGCTTTATCTCCACGACCGAGATTTATGCACGGGTGACCAAGAGCAAGATTGCCAAGGAAATGCAACCCCTGATGGGTAGTGAGCATACAAGGGTACTGCGTAAAGCCTTACGGCTGTGTCCGTCAAGAACACCGAAAAAGTCAAGTCCCATAATTGGGATGTAACAGCCGTAATGAATGATTCAAAAAAAAAGAAGTCCAACTTTTTAACAAGAAAAACAATGAAACAGAAGAACAAACAGGAACTTTCCTACTTTCGATTGAAGTTAAGAAGTTACATGAGTGAGCATCACCCCGAAAAGTTGCAAGATACGGAGTTTATCACTGCACGGGCAGATATGGCTCTCACAGTTTACTGCGATGCTGTAGCACAAGGCTTTACACACATTGAAGCGGAGAGCATGGCAAGCGAGGCATTGTATCAAGGCTTGCACTTTTCCAAGTACGATACGCTTATATCCGTGTTGGAAACGAGTTTGAAAGGGAACTTCCTGCACCGCTCCCAGAGAAACTCGTACCTATACTGTTGTCGAACAAGGCTATTCAAGCCACATTCGACAAGTTCGGTTTGACGGACACATTGGCTTCTGACGAGCAATACGGCCGTCTTTACACCGAACTCACAGGCACGATAGTGCTGCTCATCGAGAGCAACAATCTGCCAACGGTCAAACAGACGGAGGAAGCAAGCCCGAAGGCGTTGTAGGCAAAGGCGCACGCAAAGTTCCTGATGCCGTTTCTTATCGTGCAAAGGTACAACGGCAGCCTGTCTGCCCTGAAAGGTCGAGTCCTGCGGATGGAGAGAAGAATCTCCACCGCAGGATTTTTCTGTTTCAAGGTGGTATTGCCATTTTCTATATCCATGCGGTCGTATTCATCTCTCCCAACCTTGCAAGGCTGGGCTGCCGTAGAGAGATAGGCACGACAAGAATACGGCATACTCAGGCTCTTTGGACGCAAGGCGTAACAACTAACAACAGATAGGACTGACGATAATACGGACTATCTATTGTTTGTACAATTTGTTGTCATGACTATCTGTTGTCAAAACTATATATCGTCAAAATAATCTATCGATAAAACTATCTATCGACACTTCGATATCTCGATTTGTCGAACTATCGAATTATCGATAAAACAACAAAATAATAAAAGGAACGAACCGGCACCTCATCTCATTACCGCAATAACACAGACGGATTTCCTTTGTTTTTCTATTGCTTTCTCTCTATTTCCCTGCTTATCCTCATTTCTTGCAGCGGTGCTTCCGAGGGTTTACTTTTGCACCCGAGAAGTACGGCAATGGACTGCATAACAGTTTGTTTGCTGAGTAACAATAAAGTAATCAAAACAAAATTAAGGCAATGAAACTCATTATCATCGACCGCAAAGCGTGGGGGCAACATCGCTCCGAATTTGCAGACTTTATCCATCGTGTGGAGAAACTCATCGGTAATCCTCCTGAGACCGAGCAATGGCTCGACAACGAAGCCGTGTGCAAGCGTTTAGGCATCAGCAAGCGTACCCTACAATCATACCGAGATACGGGCAAAATCCCTTTCTCCATGATTGGACACAAGTGTTATTACAAACAGACCGACATCTGTGAAATGCTGAATGCAGTCAAGGATTGAAATCAAAGAATGAATGAATTATGGCAGAGAATGAAATCATTACGCGGGAAGACCCTCAGATGCAGATGTTTGCACAACTGATGGAAGGCACTTTGAAGAAGTTGGAGCGGTATTGTGCCACAGCTCGTCCGATGTTAGATGGCGAGGTTTACCTTTCGAGCGAGGAAGTGTGCAGGCAATTACGGCTCAGCACACGCACGCTCCAAGAGTACAGAAACTCAGGAACGCTTCCTTTCTACAAAAATCGGAGGGAAGATACTCTACAAGCAGAGCGACATACAAGCCATGCTTGAAAAACACTATAACCCGATACCCAAGAAATTATGGCAAGAATAGATGAAAAAAGGAAACAACGCTTGGAACAAGCCATTAGAGATATGGGAAATTATGGCGTTAAGCTCCGCAAGCCCGAAGAGTTACCCGATTTTGACCAGCCCTTCGATTATGAAGAGGAAAAAGAGAAGGTTTGAGCCTGTTGATAAAGTTGAGGAACAAAATGACAAGGAGAGTAACAAGGATTTTTCTCAACCGTCCTATCAAGAAACAGCGTTGTCGCCAACAGAAAGGGCTACTTCTACCGAAGAATTTCATCAAAGAATGGGAAAAAAACAAAGGACAGAAAGCAATTATCCGAGTTTCAGGGGAAATATCTCCAGCCCTTTTCGCAACAGCCACCGCAAAGCCGTGTATGTATCAGAGGAAACCCAACGAAAGTTAGACTTCGTGGTGCGGAGAATCGGTGAGCATGGAGCGAGCGTTTCGGGATATGTCGAACAGGTACTGCGGGAACACCTCGACCAATACAAGGAAGATGTGGAAAGATGGAGGAAACTCTGAATTACTGCATTCCTCGAATGCAAGCCTCACGCCGAGTTACTGTATTCAATGAATGCAGTAACACAGCAGGGGCTTATAATCCCATTTTCTACATCAGCAAGGTGTGTCTTTGTACCACAAATTGCCATTTGTACCACAAAGACCCTTGCCCCGAAAGGGGATTAAATCACTCCAAAGTCGTGATTAGAAAGCAATGAAGAAGCAAAAACAAAAGAAGCCAGACGGCAGATGTGCCACCTGCCCACGATGGGACAGATGGCACATCAGAATACCTAATTCCGAAGACCAGCAGAAACTTATCAGACTCTATCGCAAGTCGGGAGCAAAGACAAAGAGCGACTTTGTCCGAGCAAGGCTTCTTGGTGAATCTTTTAAGGTCATCACCCAAGACCCTGCAAAAGAACCTTACTTGGAGAAACTCTCAGAAATCGTTGCCTTGGCTCATAAGATAGGAGTTCTGTACAACGAAGTCGTGAAAGTCCTCAATACTTATCATTCTGTTGCCACTGCTCAACAACTGCTCGGCAAACTCGAAACCTATTCCCAAATTCTCATCAGACTACAACAGCAAGCAGTACAACTGACAAAAATCCTTTTGGGAGTAGAGAAGAATGAATGCTGATAAATCATAACACCCATACTCGTATCGTACCGCGAATGTCCAATCCCTCTTTGGATGATACAAAAGGGTCACTTTGAACGATTACATAGGACCAGTTTCAACGATTTTTTTCCACTCTGCCCTAATACTTTATCTTTTTGGAAAGTACATTGATAATCAGATAATTATTTCAATAACTCCCTGATTTGGAGTATTACCCCACATTTATTATTTTTTTATTTTGACAATTCCCGATTTGGGGGCATTACCATGACCATTAACAAACACAAAGTCTGTATAATCCCCTATAACTAACGTATCTTTTGAAATTTTTCCGTATTTTTGTAATCAACATATGGATAGAGCTTTTTCCACAGGATGTGGAAGTTTCCAATAAATAAAAAAACTCGCATGCCATCAACATCAAACACTTTAGGGAATAAAATGTCCTGTTGGGAAGTAAATTCTTCATCTCCTTTCTTATTATAAGCTGAATTCAACTTGCAAATGCAACAGAATTCTGATTAATAATTTGTTTAAATTTTTTTCGTTTGGCGTGAGGTATCCAAGTCTTTTTACGAGGTCGATTATTGAGTTTATTTTCAATCCACTTAATCTGTTTGTTGGTTACTTCACTAAAGTCCTTACCCTTTGGGATATACTGCCTGATAAGCCCGTTGGTGTTTTCATTGGCACCACGTTCCCATGAGTGGTATGGTTTGCAAAAATAGAATTTTATTTCCAATTTTTGCGCAATTTCCTCGTGCTTTGCAAACTCCTTTCCATTGTCAGCCGTAATTGTGTGTATTAAGTTTTTTTCACTTTCCGCAGTGCTCATACTGCAATCTTAGCTACCGGGATGGCTTCTTTTTCCCGACAACTTGCGTATCCAGACCCTGCTTGTTGCTCTGTCGTTAATGGTAAGAATGGCACCTTTGTGGTTCTTACCAATAATTGTATCTATCTCTAAATCACCAAATCTCTCCTTCAGTTCCACTATCTCGGGACGCTCATCAATATCCACCCTGCCTGGGATAAATCCTCGCCCTGCATTTTTAGAACCACGTTTGGCATACCTGCGACCTTGTCTGCGAAGATATTTGTGCAGTTTGCCACCCCGCCGCTTATCCTCCCAAATCCAGCGATATATCGTTTCGTGAGATACCATCGCAATTCCCTCCAAGCGGCTCCTGCCGACAATCTGCTCCGGGCTGAATCCTTTCTTCAACAGCTTTATTATCCGTTTTCTCATTGCCGGTGTAAGCACTTCCTTGCGATGTTTTTTTGCTGCTTGCGCCTGTCTGCTTTTTCGCTGGGCAAGCTCCATGCTATAGCTACCACTTCGGGCGTCGCAATTGCGCTTTATCTCCCTGTAAACAGTGCTTTTATCTACTCCGATAGCTTCCGCTATTGCTTTTTTTGCTCATCGGTATTTGCAACATCATAGAAAAATTGCATACCTTTGTTCCTCGGTTATATGTTTGCTCATCTGCAACTTTTTTTCCTTGGACGGACAATTAAAAGCAAAGATAGCAAACTTTATCCATTCAGAGTGAGAGAAAGGGGGACATTGTCTCTTTCCTCTCTGAAAAAAATAAATGTTTTTATTGCTTATTATCCGCACCCAAAAAAGTTGCATTTATAAGTTGAACTCAAGAAGTATTCACCTGTAAGAAGTTACTAATGACAAAAAAAGAAATTGCCCGTTCGTTTTACGGGTCAGCACTTTACTATTGATAAAGTGCTAATAAAAAGATGCAATAAGACAAGCAAATATAAGTAATCAGGATACGGTTTTTAGATATTGGGGCAGGCAAGGGGTTTCTTACTGTTCATTTATTAAAAAAATCGCCAACAATGTTGTTGCTATTGAAAAACGACACAGCTTTGGTTGAACATTTACGAAAAATTATTTTCTGATGCCCGAAATGTTCAAGTTGTCGGTTGTGATTTTAGGAATTTTGCAGTTCCGAAATTTCCTTTCAAAGTGGTGTCAAATATTCCTTATGGCATTACTTCCGATATTTTCAAAAATCCTGATGTTTGAGAGTCTTGGAAATTTTTCTGGGAGGTTCCATTATCCTTCAATTAGAACCTACACAAAAAGTTATTTTCGAGGAAGCTTTTACAATCCATATACCGTTTTCTATCATACTTTTTTTGATTTGAAACTTGTCTATGAGGTAGGTCCTGAAAGTTTCTTGCCACCGCCAACTGTCAAATCAGCCCTGTTAAACATTAAAAAGAAAACACTTATTTTTTTGATTTTTAAGTTTAAAAGCCAAATACTTAGCATTTATTTCCTGTCTGTTAGAGAAACCTGATTTATCTGTAAAAACAGCTTTAAAGTCGATTTTCAGGAAAAGTCAGGTCAGGTCAATTTCGGAAAAATTCGGTTTAAACCTTAATGCTCAAATTGTTTGTTTGTCTCCAAGTCAATGGTTAAACTGTTTTTTGGAAATGCTGGAAGTTGTCCCTGAAAAAAATTTCATCCTTCGTAGTTCAAAGTCGGGTGGTCTACATCAATGCCACTGTTTATCTTCCATTGCTTACCCTTATAATCCATTCTCAGGGTGAGTTCCTGCCCACATATAGATAGTGTGTTCTCATAACTTAGGCTATCTATGTATGGTCTATTCGGTATAGTATAGTCGTAAGTGTTGCTTGTGTTTCTATCCTCTTCGTGATGCAGTCCGTACCCCTGTCTGCAATTTCAACTGTTTGCCAAAAAGGATGGGTATATTGCAATGATATTCTGCTTTCGTTGCGCAGGGTGGGCAGTTGTTGGCAAAGATTGCGCAACAGTAGTGAATCTCCGCCCACAGCGTTGCGCAGGTGGTGGAATTTCGTCAGTGAAAGGCTGGTATTATTAGTTTCATTCGAGTTACCGCCAAGTGTCGCCTTCACGGTAAATGATGCCCCAGCCTTGCCAATCCGCCGTGTGAGGTCGGCAGATACATGGTAATTCTTTCCATTGCTTTTTTTGTGTTATTTCGCAGCGTTCCCGAGGTCAGCGTGTCCGCAGCCGTATTGCGCTCATATAGGTATGTTGTGTTGTCAGTCAGGTTGTCTGACCGTCCGAAGTTTCCATTTGCACTTATATTCAGCAAAGTCTTTTTTTGTCTATGTTATACTGCAGATTTATGTTTGCGGCATTACTGTGATTCTTGCTCAAGGAAAGCAGCATTGATTCCCGATATTTTGTTCCCGATGAAAGATATTGCTCATCATAGTCATGATTCTCGCTTCCATTGTGGAAGGCATTGAGTGAGAGGCTTGCATTGAGCGTAATTTTCTTACCAAATTTCTTCACGATATTGCCCGACAATATGTTTTTGGAAATTGTTTCCAATGTTCATATTACTAAGATTGTCAGAGCGCAAAGTCAGCGAGGTGTTTTCGCCATCGGCATTGAATAGATTGCCCTGTACCTCATCCCTGCGTCTGTCGCGATTGCCGTGTTCAGCCGTTAGTGTTCCTGTCAGGCTGCCATTGTAGGTAGATTTGGTCTTGATGTCCAGCACATAATTGTCGGCACCATCATCTACTCCCGTCATTTTCTCCAATGCGCTGAGCATGTCATACAGTTTCAGTAGTTCCACTGCATCGGTTGGCATATTCTCCAACGCTGCGATAATGTCGTTGCCCATAAAGGTCCTCGCCATTGATGTTTACGCCGTTCAATGGCTTTCCTTTGAATGATAGTTGCCTGTTCGCCTTGTCGTATTCCATGCCCGGAATATTCCTGATTAAGTCTTCCAAGTTAGCACCTTTCCTTACTCGAAGGCAATCAGTATTGATAAACGTGGTGTCTTTTTCTTATGGAAAAACAATTTCCGCTGTCCAATAACTTGAACTTCATCGAGTTCTATCGTTTTATGTAATGAAGAAACATGTTTTTCGAGTAGGGTATATAGTATCACCCACAACTAAATTCAAAATAGTAGCATTAGCAGTGGGAAACAGCAGAAGTAGAATGATGAAGATTAAAAGAATTCTTTTGATTATCATTTTGCAAAATTACCATTGTTCATAGATATATGCAATACCTTAAAATGGCGATTTTATAGAATTAGAAATGTCTAAGGTTGATTTTCATTGAAAAAACAACGTAAATACTTTGCTTATATGAATTATATCGCTATCTTTGCAACATCAAACAGAGAGTTCTTTGAGACTTTGCAGAATAAAGAAAGGGAAAGAAACTCGCTCGTTTCTTAGTCGTTCACCTTATCAGATTATATATTCTGCTTTTTATTAGTAATCAGTCGATTACATTCACCCCCATTACTTTTATGCGGAGATTTGCGATTTCCGCACAGCAAAGGATATAGGCATCGATCGTCCCGAAAAAAACGAGATACTCCATAACATTCCGCCGACACCTGAACAGGAGGAGTTTATCGGCAAGTTGATGGAGTTTGCCAAAAACGGTGATGCCACGCTTTTGGGGCGTGCGCCGTTGAGCGAGAGTGAGGAAAAGGCAAAGATGCTGATTGCAACTGATTACGCCCGCAAAATGAGCCTGGATCTACGCATGATAGACGAAAACGGGTACTCGGATCATATTGACAACAAGGCAAGCCATTGTGCAAAGCTACTTAATGACTACTATCAGAAGTATGATGCACAGAAGGGTACGCAGTTTGTGTTCTCTGACTTGGGTACTTACAAGCCCGGCGGAGACTTTAATATCTATTCTGAGGTGAAGCGTAAATTGGTAGAAGATTATCATATCCCGTCTTACGAGATACGCTTTATTCAGGAGTGCAAGAACGAGAAAGCCAAAAAAGCGATGGTAGAAGCGATGAATCGTGGAGACATCCGCATCATTTTCGGTTCTACTTCTATGCTTGGAACGGGTGTCAACGCCCAGCAGCGTGCGGTGGCGGTGCATCAACTTGATACACCCTGGCGACCCTCAGATTTGGAGCAGCGAAATGGTCGGGCAATTCGTAAAGGTAATATGGTTGCCAAAGAATTTGCTGACAACAAGGTCGATGTGATTATCTATGCCGTGGAGCGGTCGTTGGACAGTTATAAGTTCAACCTACTACATAACAAGCAATTGTTTATCAATCAGTTGAAGACCAACACGCTCGGTAGTCGTACCATTGACGAGGGATCGATGGACGAGGATAGCGGTATGAACTTTTCAGAGTATGTTGCCGTGCTATCTGGTAATACGGACTTGTTAGAGAAAGCCAAACTCGACAAGAAGATTGCCACGCTGGAATCAGAGCGTAAGAATTTCCTCCGTGAGCGTGATGCCGCAACGGGCAAGTTGGCGGAGATTGACAGCTCCGTGTCTTTCCATTCAGACAAGATCAAGGAAGCCAAGGCAGACTTGGCGTGCTTTGAGAAGCGTGTGGAGCGTGACAAAGAAGGTAATCCTATCAATAAACTTGTCATTAAAGGTGTGGAGGACAGTACCGACATAAAGGTCATCGCCGCCCGTCTGCATGAGATAGAGGAAAAGGCTCGTACCAAGAGCGAGTACAACAAGATTGGCGAGGTTTACGGCTTTCCATCATGGTCAAGACGGAGAGCAGTTCAAAGGATCTGTTTGATTGCTCGATAAACCGCTTCTTTGTCAAGGGACAGGAGAGCATCTACTATACTTATAATAACGGTAAGTTAGCGGCAGACCCGAAACTTGCCTGCGAGAACTTCGTAAATGCCTTGGAGCGTATCCCTAAGGTGATAGAGTCGCATGAGAAGGAAATGGCAAAGGTCATGACCAACAAAGACGTTTACACCAACATTGCCAACAGTTCTTGGAAGAAAGAGGACGAGCTTCGCTCACTCAAAGGTGAGGCAGCAGAACTTGACAGAAAAATTGCACTTACATTGAACGAACCAAATGAAGAAAATGAAAAATCAAACGAAAATGACCAACCCGAGTATTTAAGACAAAATAGTAGTAATAGCCCAAATACTAAAAAGGAAGAGGAGGGGGTAATTTATTCAAGTTCTATGAATAATAGAAACAAACAAGAAGAAAGTAAGGGATATATTGTAAAATCCAGACTGAGATAAATAGCGATGGTGTATCATAATTGATACACCATCGTATTATATTATTTCCACAAAGAGTATTCTCTCCATTTTTCAGGAAAGCCCATATCTTTCAAAACTACCAATTTGGGAGATTTGTCCAATAGGGTGAGCAAACTCTTTCTAAATGAGCTATCAGGACTGATTATTTGCTGCAAATACAAAATTACAGATAAGTAGGCAAACAACTTATTGTCCCTTATCGTTGCAGCTTCTTGCTTTGACAAGAAAGGATAATTCGTTCTATAAGGAAACTTCAAGGCTATTGTAAAGCGGCGATTCCATACACGACTATGATGGGCACAAGTATTGCGTAAAGACGATAAACCGTGCATCCAATTCTTCAAAATATCGACATTGTATAGTCCCAAATCTCTGCAGATTGTTTTACTAGAAGGATTATTCTTGTCCAAAGCAAAAAACAACTTACTCAATGTTCCCATAGAAACAACCTCTAAGGTCATCCACGCTGGCGGAAAAGCAGGTTCGCTATACTTTTGATAATAATGAGCTATAAATTCCTCATTACTTCGCTTGACCTCTTTCATTAAATCCCCTACAACAGGTTTATCATCTATAATCTCGTTGCGTGTCAATGCGATAAACTTATCGTGCTGAAAGTATAACTTATGATTGAGAAACCAAAAGGCGTCATTTTCATCAACGGAATAAGTTAAGGCGATTCTTGTTCTTAATGCCACCTCGATTTTTTCAATGGCATTGAAGATTAAAGAGCGTAAACGCCTATCAAAACAATAAAGGTCTATCACATCTTGAAAAGAAATGTCCTTTCTCAGAAATTCGTGATTAGCACCTTCCCCGTTATTTTGAAAAGGGTATGTGTATGCTCGTAATCTATAATAACTTATATTATAAAGATATTGGGACGCAAGTTTTTCGTCTCCAATATTAAGTCCTCGATCGCATAACTTTTTAACCTGCTCAGATGTGTCTATGGGCTTCTTTTCGTACCTCATAACCGTATATAAACTCGAAGACCTCCCCGGGTGCGCTGTTCTGATGAGAAGCGTGGGAGGTCATATTGACTGCAAAGTTACTACTTTTTTTTGAATGCGCAAGGAAAATGCCGAAAAAATCATTGCAAGCGATGAATTTTCCATTAAAAGTAGCATCAAATGTAGAAATTACAAATATTTTTTGTCCGCAACGCTATCTTTATCGGTTCAATAGTTTCAAACAATATATGGTAAATTCCTTATCAAAGAAATAAGCGAGTACTGTTATCGTTGTGTGCGGTAAATCCGCAACCAACTTTTTACTTGCGAAGGTAATTATTTTGTTGTGTAAACACTTGCATTTACACAACAAAAATAATCTAATCAGGAAATCAATTACCAACCATCTCGCTTCCGTACCATTTCATCTATCTCTTCCCGAAGGAAAAAGCAACCTGCCATTGGCTTTAAGATAGGGAATTTTTCCTGCCCAAACCCAATTATAGATGGTCTTTTGCTCCACTTTGAGAATCTTGGATACATCAATGATATCCAAGTATTCCGGTTTCAATGGTGGACGGACAGTCGTGTCAACAGATTGATCCTGCAGAACAAGCAGGCGGTCGAGTTTATCCTCGACGCTTATCAGCTTGTCGAACAGGCGTTTTTGCCAAGTGTCTTCAGTTTTATAATCTATGTACGGCATAGTTCTCCTTTTTGATAGTTACCATTGGTATCTTGTTCCAAGATACGTTGTTCTTTCATATAGGCGATGTATTTCTTTGCGGTCCTGTCCTTAATTTCCATTTCGCTCATCAGAACCTCACAAAGTTCTTGGTAAGTGAGCTTGAAAGAATTTCGGAAGGCTTCTTTGACAACGCCAATCAGTTCATCGGTCTTGCGCTTTTCCTTATCCTCTTTAGACTTCTCGCCACGATAGACGTGCATGTCCTCAGCCTTATCCCAGCCGAAAAAGCATCATCGGTACGTCCAACGGACTTCCGTCACGGGCTTTCAATGCTTTTACGACCGAGTATTCGGGATTGTCGTCTTTCTCAATGGAGAGTATTCCTGCCGCCTTTCGTTGAAGTTCCGAACCGATGTGCCCACGGAGTTTGATTCCATTCGGTACGAAGTGCAGCACGCAGATAATGCACGTATTATAAATCCCCGCCAAGCGATAAAGCTCGTCCACAATGGCAATACTTTCCGTTTCATCGTTGGCAGAACGTATCAAGTCGGCTATTCCGTCAATTACCACGAGGTGGATACCTCCATGCCTGTGATGGAACAAGTCCATACTCTCACGGATAAGTTTCAGCCTGTCCCTGCGGGACAGAGAGGCAAGGTACAGGGAATGGTAAAACTTCGGTACTGCCGACAATGAAGCCCTACGCAGTGTCTTACCCAAGTTCTTGTGCAACTGTGCCTCGGACTGTTCCGTGTCATAGTGTAGGACCGCCAAGCCTTTGGGATTGGGGGTAATCTCTAATCCCAAGGTCTTCTCTATCGGTAATCGTTTTTCTCCCAATGTCCCAGCAAGAATCGCACCCACATAGTTACTCTTACCCGTACCTTCGCCTCCAGTGATGCAGAACAGATTATCCTGCGTACCGAGTGGCACACCATTTACTGCCACCACCGACTTGGAAATGTCTGGTGGATTCTCGTAATCTATCTCACAGGAGCGAAGCATCATCATAGTTTGGCTGTATAGGTCTGTAAACATCTTGGCAAGCAGTTCTTTCAGTTCCTTTGCCCCGTTGCCCAAGGCAAAGAAATCTGAAATATCTTTTTCAGACTTCGTACCACTTAGCGGAAGTGAAAGGTTCAAGACCTTGTATTCCGCCAGATGTTCAGACTGTTTATGTGCTTCCCGTACACCTGTTTCATCCGCATCATACAAGAGTATGATATGCCTAAAACGAAGCTGAAGGCTCTCAATGATACTTGTCGGTATCTGTGCCGTTTCACTGTTGAAGCAGATTGCATTGAAGCCGTGTGCATACAATGAGAGTACATCCTTTTCTCCACCTGTAATGAAAAGCATATCTCCTTTGGCAGGAATCTGCTCCATTCCGAAGCAATACGTGGCAGGCATCCGTCCACCATAAAGAAAGCGGATTTTTGGACTGTGAGGTCGGTATATCTTTACATAGCCGTTTCCGATATAGGCAAACATAGGTTCCGTAGGTGAGCTATAAAGTTCAAACTTCTTGCCTTCAGCAGATACACTTTCATAGCGCTTAAGACTCCGTACACGAAAGCGACGGAGTGTATCCTCATGGATGCCATAATGTGCCCAATAGTTCAGCAGACCATCGTCAAATGGCTGTATCTCAAAACTATATGGACGTTCTTCCGTACACTTGGTTATATCAGCCTTAGGAGTGGGAACAATAGTTTTTTTATATGCTGACGTGATATGGCTGCTATGCTTTTCACCATTACATAAAGAATACAATCCAAGTTCTTGTACAATCGTTTCCAATACTTCGGGAAAACTTGTTTTCAGGTTCAAATTACGGAGGGTTGCCACAAACCAGAAGCAATCCCCAGAATAGGTGGTATCTCCATGATCATAGAATTTGTAAGAAGAAGTTTTCCTGTCGTAGTAGATATGGCAGGAAGCCCGCCTATCGTCATAGAAAGGGCTTCGGAAGTTGCGATGAAGGTTTACCTCAAAGCCAAGGAAATGTGAAAACACATTCAAACCTCCTTGTGTAAGTAAAGAATCTGTTCCTTTTCTATCATAGTTGTCGGTTTTTAGGATTAATACATGAACTCATGATGAGATTGTCCTTGAAACGGTTGAGCCGTCCAAGAATCTCGTCGTTTCTCATACCTGATACGCGGAGCCGGTTACACTTCGTGGCTATCACGATAGACTTGAAGAAGTAGCGTACATCGCCACCCTCCGTGTAGCGATACCGTACCAACTGCTTCTTGCGCCAGCGATAAAGGGTGGACTCTGAAATATTCAGAGCCCCGATAAGGTCTTTGGTTGTCATCTCCAGCTCGTCATCTATATCTTGGATAAGATGAGAAGTGCGCTCAACATACTGCTCTATTCGGTTGAGCCTGTCTATCAGTTCCTGATAGGCTTGGCTTTCTACTGCGATTATTTCCATCTTTTCAACTTGGTGCTTTTAATTGTTATATCCATCCCAGAATTCGCAAGGTATTGCATAAGAGAGTTGTAGGCTTCTTTTGTATACACCTCAACGTGTACTTCTGCAATAGGTTTGGGAAGATCTTGTCCATTACTTGCGAGATATGCAAACATCTCATAAACATCTATCTCCAAAACAGTCGCATAGTTTACTATTTGGAGAAAGTCCATTGTAATCTGACCAGACTCCCATCGGGATATTGTGCTTTCATCAACTCCCAATTTCTCAGCTATATACGCCTGTTTTAGATGTTTGTTCAATCTCTCATTTCGTAGAAATTCCAGTAACTCTTTCATAAACATAAAGTTATAGAAACATCTTGGCACGAGCAACCCGTCACACGCAAGTTTATGCACCCTCTGCAAGTCGTCATGCACCAGATGCATTTTTTTGTTTGGTGGCGGATGCAAAGGGTTTCTATATCAAGCATAAGATAAATATAATAAACTTATATAGAAATAAATAATAACATAATTCACCTTTTATTAGTGATAAAGCTATAAAAGGTCATCAATATCAGGCAGTCACACACAAGTCCTCCAGTGCAAGGTGCAAGACCCCTTATATATAAGGGCTTGCACCTTGCACTGGAAAATGTAGCAGTAAAATCTCTAAATATTTATGACGCAAAGATTTGGATGGTAGTACATTTTTATATATCTTTGTACCCAAGAAAAGAGAGCGGTTGAGCTTTCAATAGGTAGTCAGAATGGTAGTCATTAAGCGGTCAGAATACTGCTACAAAAATGCTACACTGATGATTTGTCAAAACATATAGAAAGTTTATATACAACGAGATACGAGAGTTTGGTTCACAAACCCCTCTCTCCGAAGTTTCCTTTTCTTTTGCCGATTGCTTGGCAATGAGCCTGTCCATATCCTCTGATATCTTTTTGTCCGTCACCAGCGCATAGACTTGAGTGCTTGATATGGAGGTATGTCCCATCATCTTGGCTATGCTCTCAATAGGTATTCCTGCGCTTAGGCTCATCGTGCCGAATGTATGTCTTGCCATGTGGAAGGAAAGTCTTTGGCGGATACCGCAAGCCTTTCCCACGATGCTCAGTTTGGTATCCATGACACTACGGCTACAATTACGGTGAAAGACAAGGTGGTCATCTTTTTCTTTCACCGTCTGCTGTTCCTCGCTTCTTTCTTGCTCTTTCCGACAATGACTGATGATAGCTTTCGCTATGGGATGTAACGGCACGATGAACTCAACCTTGGTCTTCTGACGTTCCTTTCTTATATACATCTGTCCATCCGCTGTCGTTTGGATATGCTTGTATTCCAAATTCTCCATATCTGAAATAGCCAAGCCTGTGAAGCAGGAAAAGACAAACATCAGTCTTGCCAGCTCTGCTTCTCTGTCGTTCATCTTCATTGCCATAAGTTTCATCACATCGCTCTTTTGCAAAAAGCGTATCTTCTTTTCCTCTTTCTCATACTTGGCATTCTCAAACGGATTACAGCGGATAATTCTCTTGCTGACCGCACGGAACATTAGTCGGCTCAGCCAGCAGAGGTTGCTGTTGACGGTAGATGCTTTCAGTCCACGCTTTTTTTGAGAAAGAAGCGGTATTCCTCGAACAAGTCCTCTGTAATTGTTCCGATGGATATATCCTGCACTCCTTTGTTTTCTACAAATTCACGGAGATTTCTGTCAGAATAGAACAGGTTCAGATAAGTTCCCTCTGCCCTTGACTTGCCTACGCTCTCCTTGACTGTTTGCAGTTCGGCCCTGCTCATGGCAAGGAGCGTGGTCGGATTGGTGGCAATGCCTTGTAAGCGGTTCTTGATAAGTTCCACACTTACCACTCCATCCATTACAAGAATGTCCCTGATAGGTCTTTTTCCACCAAATCCCTGAACTCTTTAATTCTTTGATTGGTCTTCCTGTTGGTTGTCAAACCCTGCTTGGTTTTCCACTCGCAGACTTTACACTCTTCGCCTGTGGTAATGGCTGTGTTCTTTCCGTCTATGGTGATACGGCAGAGAATGGCGGTATTGCCGTCTGCCTTTGTTTTCAGTCTGTTGATATAGAACAGTATCTTGAATGTACTTCTCATTGTCTTGGTGGTTTTGAATAATGAATAATGATAAGATAGAAAAAATAGGAATCAGATTGTTAACTGCATATCTTCAGTGAAAGAAAGGAAACAATCAAATTCCTCAAAGAGTTTCTGTGGGGTTACCTTTGCATAACGCTCGGTCATGCTCACGTTGGAATGCCCCAGCATCTTACTAACGGTCTCAATGGGTACACCCTGTTCAAGCGTGATGAGCGTGGCAAATGTGTGCCTTGCCGTATGTGTGGTAAAAGGAAACGAGATGCCTGCACGAAGCCGCAGGGCTTTCAAATAAGATTGGTAAGTGGCATATCCCATGAAAGGGAGCAATGTTTCCCTTTCATCGCTGTGGAGCTTCTCCATCAGCCATATGGCTTCGGGCAGCAGTTTGACACGACAAGGCACACCTGTCTTCTGACGGTTGAACTTCAGCCAAAGGCTACCCTCGTCATCACGCACAAGATGGGACTTGTCCAGTTCCATCAAATCACAATATGCAGCACCCGTATAACAGGCAAAGAGGAAAATATCCCTTGCCGTTTCCATTTCCTCCTCCAAGTCCTCAAAGTGGAGAGTCTTTAACTTCTCAAATGCCCCTCTGTCAAGTGCTTTGGGGAGTTTCTTGTTACCCTTGCTGATTTGGCTTTGTCGAAAAGTAGGATGTCTGCCAACCCCTCACGGTAAGCCAGCCTGCAAACTGTTTTCAAATGGGTGGCGACATTGTAGAATGAGCTCTCCTGAAATCCACACTCTCCCAAGAAGTACTGCTGAAACTCATGGATGAAGTTCTCTGTCAGTTGTGAGAAGGCTAAGTCAGAAACCTTATACTTCGCTTGGATGAACTCCTGCAAGTGGATTCTCGTGGAGTGATAGCTTGCCATTGACTCTTTTCTGAGGTCTATACCTATATGACTTTCTTTCTCTTTGATGAGCATATCAAGCCTTTCGATGAACATGCACCGTGTCTGCACACTGCCTTGAAACAGTTCCTTCACATCGGTTGCGTCAAATGGGCAACCTCTTGCAAGCAAAGACTGATAGACTGACTGGATGGACAGCAGCAAGTTCTCCAACCTGCCATTCACCTCCACCGCCTCACGACTTTTTCCGTCCATTCTGCTCTCACGGGGATTCCACAGGTCAGGATTACAGGAGAGCTTGCAACTGAACTGTGCGATAGAACGTCCGATGGTTATCCGCCCCATAATCGGAGCCTTACCCGACTTGTCCAGACTGCTCTTTTTGAGGTAGAGCAACACCTTCATTTTTTCTGTTTTCATACGCTTTGATGTTTTGTGGCAAAAATACCAATTTCAAAGCGTTCATCACTTATGCAGAAAACTGCCGACCGTAGCAACAGCCACACGAGCGAAAATAATTCAGTTACCGAACATTACTCCATCGTTACCTATGACGAAATCGGGTAACGGTTTAGTAACTGAACTTCTGCCTAAATCTGCATATTCCTGCCCTTTTTGAAAAGAGCACTTCTATGCAAATTATTCCGTTTCCTGCTCATTATCAGTCTGTTTACACCCACTTCGATATTTCTTCATTTTCGCTGATTAGTTGCGCTGTAAAAGTGCCTGTTTTGCGTCGCAAAAGAGCCTATATTGCAACGCAAAACAGGCTCTTTTAGAACACACTTGTAAGCCTTTGACACTCTGAAAGTTACACTATAGTATAATTATACAATTAGTTGCATATATGCAAAATACCTGTATTATATATATTCAGTTTTTATGTGAGAATGTTAAAAAATACTTATCGCATTGCATTTTTTTTTATTATTTATACTACTTTACGAATAAAAAACTATATTTGCAATCGAATGAGCGAACTAACGCTTATCCTAAACGACTAACTTTGTAGACATCCTGGAAAACAATAAACATCATAAAATTATATTGTTACAACTAAATTTAAAAGCATGAAACGTACATTCAACTTCTTGCTGCTATTTGCGTTGCTCGCAATACCAGCCTTTGCCGAAAAAGTTTCAAGGACTGAAGCACAGCGCATAGCGCAGGACTTCCTGGCAAAACACCATCATCGAAATGTTAAGGCACACCTTATGGCGATGCCCAGAAAGTTAATGCATGCAACATTTTCGACCACGGCTAACTACTCACCTTTCTATGTCTATAACGTGGAAAACAATGGTGGCTTCGTCATTGTATCTGGAGACGACGCCATAGGCACAATTATTGGTTATAGCGACAAGGGCACCTTCGACTTAGAAGGTGCTCCTTCTAACGTCGTTAACATGATGAAGATGTTCGCAAATGCTGTTGAAAGACAACAGCGAACAGGCTCTACTGACTTCGTAAAAGAGGACGAACGCGTTGCTCCACGTGGCGAAGTAAAGGTTAAACCATTGCTGAACAACATACAATGGGGACAAGACGCACCTTTCTTTAATAAGATGCCTGTTAAGAAACCCACCGAAAACAATCCGAAAGAACATTATTATGTAGGATGTGTAGCTACTGCTATGGCACAGATTATGCGCTATCACAAGTGGCCAGCACAGGGTACTGGTAACATGAGCTACACAGATAACCTTGGCAAAAGACACGATATCGACTTCACAACAGGCAATTTTGATTGGACAAAAATGCCTGAGCGATTGGAGAAAGACAATGCCGACGAAACTGAAACGATATGGTTGCTACGCTAAGTAGCTTGTCTGCGTTCAGCGTACATATGTCTTTCATGCCCAGCGGTGAGGCTGGTGCCTACTCACAAGCCGTAACTGGAGCTATGGTTAACTACTTTGGCTACGATACAGGTATCTCTTATAAGAGACGCGAGTACTATTCTACTCCTCAATGGATAGGCATGATTAAGGCCGAACTTGATGCGGGACGTCCTGTTTTCTACTCTGCAACTAACGAAGATGGCAAGGGTGGACACGCATTTGTGTGCGATGGATACGACAGCGAGGACTATTTCCATTTCAACTGGGGTTGGTATGGCAAGAGCAACGGATATTTCCGAGTAAATGCTCTTGAGCCTTACTCTCTTGGAATTGGCGCTAATGGTGGAGGTTATAACCTTCAACAAGAAATCATCACGGGCATTAAGCCTCTCAATGGCGGTACTCCTGGAAAGAAAGCATGGGCTATTTTCGGTTCAAGTCGCATTGCAGTAGTCGAAGCTGGCGGCCAAATTCTGGGCATGCAACGCATCGATAACCACGATTGCGATAAGTTTATAGGTAAGGTAGGCCTTGTTTTGATTGACAAGAACAATGAGGTGAAAGCCGTTTTGAAGGAAGAAGACAAGACATTTGCCCCTGTAAATGTTGACGGAAACCTCTATACTACAGGCTTCTACATCAGCCATTGGGTTAAAAAAGAGATTGATGGCAACGTGCCAAACGGCAGCGATTACAGAATACAATTTGCTGTAAAGGCCAATGGAAGCGATGATTGGCAACTTGTTTTATGCCCTAACAACTTGCCAAACTATGGCGAAGCAACCGTAGAAGATAATAAGATCGTAAGCGTTAAACAGCACGAACCTGTACCAAACGTTACACTTATGAAGCCTATTACTGCTGAAAACGAACTTCATGCAAAAGGGTCTGGTAAGTTCACATTAGTACTAAAGAATAACAGCGACGACTTTTATCTCAACCATATTTGGCTCAAGTTCACATCTGTAAACGACGAATCAAAGGTCTATTATGTTCATGAGAACGACAAAGCCACCTTCCATCAGGTGTACGATAATAGCGAAAAGACGATTCAATTGCTTGCGAACTTCCTAACGACCTACCTGCTGGTAAGTACAAAGTAACTGCATTTGAGAAGAATGTAAACGTAACTGAACCTAAAGAAGATGCAACTGAGGAAGATAAACAACGCTATAGAGACAACATTGCAAAGTGGGAAAGCTATCCTTTCAAGCCTGCATTCACCGAAGATAATATCCTTGAGGTATTAGAAGAGATAACTACTCCTGTCTTCTACCAAGAAAGTGAGATGCTCTGGATTAGCAATACCAACAAAGAAAACAATGCTGCTGTTAAGCAAGGCGATATTATTGCCATTCTCCAAGAGGCACGAAACTATGGCGCTGCAGGTAATTCGTCAATGCTGATGAAGGCAGTTGATGTAACCGATAATAGTAAAGTATACGACATTATTCAGACGAAGGAAGCTGATTATAAGAAGATGGAATTAGCAAAAGCAGTCTACTCTTCACGTTTAGACTTAGCTGCTGGTAAGTATTCGCTCGTTCCTTACTATGTAGTAAATGGTATTGAAACTCCTATGGGGGGTCAAAAGAAGGAATATACGCTTGAAGTTCTAGACAACGACGCTATTGAATTGTCGTGCACAGAGTTCACTATTCCAACATCACAACTTGAAGTTGGAAAGCGTACAAGCGGCTTTAAGCTCAAGATTACTGCACGCAAAGCAGTTAAGGGAGTACCTGTTTACGTACGTTTACGCCCTGCTACACGTGCTGGAGGTATGATGGCATTCATGAAATCAGTTACTTTGGAAGAAGGAAAGAGCGAAGAATACACCTTCTCGTTGGCTCCTGAGGCTGCATTACAGCCTGGTAAGTATCTCCTTTATGCCGAATACCGTCCTAAAGGCAAGAAGTATGGACAAGAAATTCCACTTGCAGGACACAACACTCAAGTAGTTTACTTAGGTGTAGTAACAGGCATTGATGAGATTCAAACAACCGAAAACGAAGCTAATTTCACCATAAATGGTAACGTTATCAACTTCAACAACACCAAGAACGTACGTTGCGTAGAAGTTTATAATATAGCTGGTACAAAGGCATTTAGTACAACTAACATTGCCAACAGCATCTTCCTACCTATCCATAATGGTGTATATGTTGTACGTATCATAACAACTGAAGGCACAATTACAAAGAAAATAGGAATTAGGTAATAGATTATAGCATTATGGTTTAAACGTAAGGCCGCTCTTATAGATAAGTGCGGCCTTTTTAATATCTATGTTAAAAAAAAGCGTAATATATTTCAATATGTGCGAGAAAATCTGTAATTTTGCCACGTTATACAAACTTGCATCTAACAAGAGCGTAGCAAAAACAAAGCGAAAATAATAAAAAAAGATAAACAAAAATGGTAAACAAAAAAGCAGAGGGCACTTATGAAGAAACCCTCAACAAATCGGAAGCCTTCTTCATGAAGCACGGAAAGACCGCTATCATTGCTATTGTAGCAATCCTTGTAGTAGTTGCTGGGTTCTTCCTCTACAAGACTTTCGTTTCTGAACCTAAAGAAACAGAAGCAAGCACACAGCTGGCACAAGCTCAAAAGCTTTTCCAAGCGCAGCAGTTCGACCAAGCTCTCAAGGTATTCCAAAAGGTACAAAGCGATTATAGCAGCACTAACGCTGGCAATCTCGCTAATCTTTACATTGGTCTTTGCTATGCACACCAAGAAAAACCAAACTGGTCTAAGGCTTTAGAGAACGTTCAAAAGTATTCAACATCGAACGATCAGATCATCAGTCCAGCCTCTCAGATGGCTCTTGGAGACATTTATGCAAACAATAACCAAAACGATAAGGCTGTAGAAAGCTTTAAAAAGGCAGCTGATATGGCCAATGCTAAGGGCTTCGAAGGTATTAATATGAGCATAGCACCATTGGCTTTGAGAAAAGCAGGCATTATTCTTGAAAGCGAAGGCAAGAAGGCTGACGCATTAAGCTTTACGAAGAGATTAAAACAAAGTATGTTAACTCTCCTATGAGCCAAGATATTGATAAGTATATCGAGCGCGCAAGCAACTAATCTGATATAGGAAATGTCCACAGCATTACACAATTTATCGGATTACGACCTTACTTCTGTTCCCGATGCCAGTAACATGTGCTTCGGAATAGTAGTATCAGAGTGGAACCCAGAGGTTACGGGCGCACTTCTTGATGGCGCTGTTAGAACGTTAGAGAAGCACGGAGCCATACCCGAAAACATTCATGTGAAGACCGTTCCAGGCAGTTTCGAACTCGTATATGGCGCTCATCAGATGACACTCAATGGTGGTTACGATGCAATTATCATACTCGGAAGTGTCATTCGTGGCGAAACGCCTCACTTCGACTATATCTGTCAGGGTGTAACCTATGGTATTTCGCGCCTTAATGCAAGTTGTGAAATCCCTGTAATATACGGACTTCTCACTACTAACGACCTTCAACAAGCAAAGGATAGAAGTGGTGGCAAGTACGGAAACAAAGGCGATGAATGTGCAATAGTAGCCATTAAGATGGCTAAATTCTAAAGGACAAGTCAGTAACGACACAATGAAATTAAAAGAATACTTCCAGGCATACGAGTTTGAAGAAATCTTTCCATACATCGGATTGATGTATCCGAAGGCACGCAATCAGCGCAAAGCCTTCCAGCACGCTTACGAATTGCTGTTAGACATCAACCCTATTGCATCGAAAAAGTATATTCATTACCAACTCATGGAGGACCCAGATACGAACGAAATGTTCTTTGGTGCAGACGATAGCAACTTCAATGGTCCTTGGGAAGTGTTGTTAGGAAAAGATGTTCGCATCGATCCGAAGGTGGATTTGTCGAAGGAAGAGGTTGTGGCTAACTGCCTTTTAAACACTGTTCTCATCGGTCGCCACCCCAAACAGTTCGATTCTGACTACAATTTTATCAGTAGATAAGAGTACGAAATAGCAGAATATAAATAAGCAAAAAGGCATTCCAATGTTGTTTGGAATGCCTTTTTTCGTTTCCGTATATTTCGTTTTCTACTATTGAAGTAAAGGTTGTGCCTTACTATATAGAACTTAAAAAGCAACAAGAAATGTGTAAAGATTTTACAGAAGAGTATTTTCTATGCAACTACCTTGTTATCAATGGGTTGCAATAGGGGTTGTTTTACATCGCAAAAGCGCCTGTTTTGCACGATAAAACAGGCGCTTTTGAATTGCAATATAGGCACTTTTGCAATGTAAAACCGATATTATTGTTTTTTCAACGAATTATCTTTACAGAATAAAAGGTATTCTCAAGTTGTGTCCTATAATATCTAAAAAGTTCTAGGAAAACTAGAAATTCTCGATAATCCAATTCTTTCTCGGCTGTTAAGAACATGGTATCCCTAGCCCCCAACACATCGAAAAAGCATTCGTTCGACTTATACTGTTTCAGCTGCGTGGTACGAACTGCGCACTAATGGTCCACTAACTACGTGCTTAAAGCCTTTTGCCAATCCTATTTTCTTATATTCTTCAAACTGCTTCGGACTGATGTATGCAGCTACTGGCAAGTGTTTTGCAGTAGGTTGGAGATATTGTCCCAACGTCAAACGCTTACAACCCGTTGCAAGAATATCGTCCATAGTTTGCAAAATCTCTTCATGCGTTTCGCCTAAGCCCAACATAAAGCCTGTCTTTGCCTGCACACCATTACGTGCAATCTCTGCTAATACCTCCAAACTGCGGTCGTATTGTGCTACACTGCGCACAGAAGGAGTCAGTCGGCGCACCGTTTCCATGTTGTGTCCACACACATGAGGCTTTGTTGCCAACACCTTTTGAATCAGCTCTTTCTTGCCCATAAAGTCAGGAATCAGCAGTTCTATCTTAGTGTCAGGGTTCAGTTTCTGAATAGCTTCCACCGTTTTCACCCAGTGGTCGGCACCATAATCCGGCAAGTCATCGCGATCTACCGATGTAATAACGGCATAACGAAGGTTCAAAGCCTTAATAGATTCAGCCACATGTTGCGGTTCATTCGGGTTCAAAGCATTAGGACGACCACTCAATGTATTGCAAAATCTACATTTACGAGTACATATTTCGCCACCAATCATTAGTGTTGCAGTGCGTGCAGCCCAGCATTCGGTGCGATTAGGACATAGTCCGCTGGTACAGATCGTGTTCATATGGTGTCGCGCAAGAATGCCCGCTGTTTCGCCAGAAGACTTCTTCGAGGACAGATTTATCTTTAACCAATCAGGCTTCATCACATGTGGCGGACGTCCAAATAGCAAGCGCAAGAATTGTTCCGTAGTGAAATTACGAATTACATTGCCTATTTCTATACTTTCAATTGCTGCAGATACTGCTTCGCGCGTAAAATCAACACCACGCAATAGGTCGAGCAATTCACGGTCAATATCTCCCAAAAGGAAGTAATCGCCCATCAAATTGATGTTCAAAATCTTCTCGTTCTTCAATTCGATGTGAGCCTGAATGGTTCCCACATCAGCAAAACGTTTCTTCCGAACCTCCGTATATTTAGGGTTTGCCGTATGTAAAGTCGTCAGAAGCAAGTTCCTTCTCTATTTCTTCAATATGTTTCATGTCGTCGGAAGTCAGTTCCAACACTTCATCACCGCACATATACTTGCGCACATAGTCCATAAATGCCTCAATACTGAGGTCGGTATAGTTGCCCACATTGGTAACACGTTGGCGCACAGAAGCCACTCCTTTACTCTGCAACTTTTCCTTTCCTGGTGTCAAAGCATGCTCAAGATGTTCCAATTCAGTACTAAATAAAAGCGAGTTGTGCAACACACTACGTCCTTTAAGACCATAAAAGGCACTTCCTGCAACCTTTTTTCCTTCTACAAGAATATCGTTTCTGCCAGAGAGTTCGGTGTTTATGCCAAGACTTTTAATCATATCGGCAATGCCTTGCATATACTCTACAAAGGCACGATTTACGTTTTCAGCATACGATATGTACGAAAACTGCATGCAACCCTTATCTGCATAGATGCAACCTCCCCCGCTTTTGCGACGGTAAATATGTATGCCGTTGCGCTTACAGTAGTCAACGTTCACCTCATTTTCGGTAAGCTGGTTGCGTCCAATCATCACTGTTGGCTCCACACGCCACACCATAAAGTAATCGTCATCGGTGTAAGTACGTGCCACATATTCCTCTACGGCAAAGTAGAAAGGCAACTGAGGGGTTGTTTTTCGCTCAGGAATGATGATATATTTCATTGTTTAGACCTGTATTTTTTATATTTGGTGGTAGATAATTTCCACCTTATTATATATATGTATCCTTTCGTTTGGCAGCAAAAGTCGATGTTTCGCCACTGCAATCGAGGGTTTGCAAATTTACAAAAAAATATTGGTTTGGGTGAGAATGCCCTCTTTTTTATTCCAAACAAGCAGTTTTCATTACATTAAAAAGCTCAAAAAAACTTCAGCAAAAAGAAATATTTTTTTCTTATCTTTGCTCTATCATTTGCAAGCGGAAACAGATGATAGTTACCGCTAAAAACAAAGTAAAATTCTAATTTAAAACGGGATAATATGATAATAGAAAAGATAGACTCGCCTGCCGATATGAAGGGCTTGACAATGGAAGAACTGCATATTTTGGCAACAGAAGTGCGTCAAGGAGTGTTGAATCGTGTCATGAAACATGGCGGACACGTAGGTCCTAACCTTGGTTTTACGGAAGCAACGGTTGCTCTACACTATGTTTTCGATGCACCAAACGATAAGATTGTGTACGACATTTCGCATCAGAGTTATCCCCATAAGATACTTACAGGACGCAAAGCGGGCTTCTTCGACGACAACGAAATGGATCGTATTTCGGGCTATTCATCGCCTTTGGAGAGTCCAGAATACGATAATTTCGAGATAGGACATACCTCTACATCGGTTGCTTTGGCTGCTGGACTGATGAAAGGTCGCGATATTCAGGGCGGAAAAGAGAATGTTATAGCTGTCATTGGCGATGGTTCGCTCTCTGGCGGAGAGGCTTTTGAAGGACTGAACATCGTTGGCGAACTCGGAACAAATGCCATTGTGGTAGTGAACGACAACGATATGAGTATTGCAGAAAACCACGGCGGACTCTATAAACACTTGCGCGAACTGCGTGAAAGCAATGGTGCGTGTGCGCAAAACTACTTCCGTACGCTCGGCTTAGACTACATTTATCTTGAAGAAGGCAATGATGTGGCAAAGTTGGTGGAGGTATTTCAGCGTGTGAAAGATATCGACCACCCTATCGTTGTGCATATTCACACCGAGAAAGGACATGGTTTTCAGCCTGCCATAGATAACAAAGAACAATGGCATTGGCACTTCCCGTTCAATGAAGATGGCTCTTTGCGCAAGCCACACAAGCAGCGTGAGTACATGCCAGCCATGCTCGGACAATGGCTACGTGATGAGATGAAGCAGAATCCGAAGTTAGTTTGTCTTTCAGCAGGCGTTCCTGCAATTCTTGGTTTCGATGCTGAAACCCGCAAAAAGGTAGGCGCACAGCACTTCGATGTGGGCATTGCAGAAGAAGCTGCAGTAGCTATGTCGTCGGCAATGGCCAAGCGTGGCGCTCATGCAGTGTTTACAACGCACGCCACTTTCATGCAACGCACATACGATCAGCTATGTCAAGACCTTGCAGTAAACGGCAATCCAGCCGTCATTAACGTTACGGGTGCTTCCGTTTATGGCATGAACGACTTCACACATATATGTTTTTCGACATACCAATGCTGTCGCACATTCCTAATTTGGTATATCTTGCACCTACAAACTACGAGGAAATGATTGCAATGGAGCGCTGGGCCATCTATCAAAACCAATATTCGGTGGCCATTCGTGTGCCTGAATATGGCGCATATCATGCCACTGAACCTGTAGATACCGACTATTCGGAACTCAATAAGTATAAGGTGATGCACCAAGGCAATACGGTTGCCATCATTGCAGCAGGCGATTTCTATGCGAAAGGCGAGAATGTAGCAAAGGCATTAAAGGCCGACGGCATAGACACAACGCTGATAAACCCAAGATATTTATCGGGAATCGACGAACCATTGCTGCATTCTCTTAAGGCGAACCACCAACTTGTGGCAACCATTGAGGACGGTTCGCTCGACGGAGGCTTTGGAGAACGCATTGCAAGATACTACGGACCGTCTACTATGCGCACACTTTGCTTCGGTGTTAAGAAGCAACTTTACGATCGATACGATGTGAACGAACTGCTGATAGAGAACCATCTAACTGATGAACAGATAGTTGCAGACATCAAAGAACATATATTCTAAACATACAAACAAGTAAAATGAAGAAACTACAGCAGGTTTTAATGCTTGCACTATGCTTTCTTGTCCTGGCTGTTGCGGCCACTCAGCGCGATGGAAAGGTATGGGGACACAGTGTAAAGCTGTGGCTTCCGACAGCGTAAAGACCACAAAGATTGACACAATGCACATACTTGACGATGGCACAAGGGTGATTAACACCACCGAATTGGGCAAAGACATCGTGGGATATAGTGGTGCTGTGCCATTAGAAATATACATTAAAGAGGGCATAATCGTGCAGGTAAAGGCGCTAAAGAACGCCGAAACACCCGAATTCTTCGAACAAGTGCAGCCATTGTTAAGCAAATGGAATGGTAAAACCATCGAAGAGGCACAGGCTTTGAAGGTAGATGCCATCAGCGGAGCAACCTATTCATCGCACGGAATCATCGGTAATATGCAACAAGGATTGGCTTATGCTGCCAAAAAAGCGGTGCAACCATCAATAATAGAGCAGATGAATCTCGACGAAAAGACCATTGCAGGACTCCTGGTTGTACTCCTTGCTGCCATTGTTCCGCTGTTTTATCGCAACAAGCACTATCGAACGGTACAGCTATTGCTCAATGTGATAGTATTAGGTTTTGGCTGTGGCACCTTTTTATCATGGTCGTTGTTTGTTAATTACATGTCAAGCGGAATTCATTTTTGGGCTTCGCTCATTCCGATTATCATGCTGATAACGGCTTTTATTTATCCTCTTTTCGGCAAAAAGAACTACTATTGCTCGAACGTATGTCCGTGCGGAGCAATCCAAGATATAGCTGCAAAAACGAAAAACAAGAAGTGGCGCTTGGGCATTAATACGGTAAAGCGACTGAATGCCTTCCGTAAGTTCCTATTTGCAGCCTTGTTAGTACTCACGTTAGCAGGCGTTGGACTGGAGTGGATGGACTATGAAGTGTTTACAGCCTTCATCTTTCAGACTGCCTCTGTGGTTGTTTTGGTGCTCGGTTGTGTATTTTTAGTGCTCTCGTTCTTCGTTGTGCGCCCCTATTGTCGGTTCGTTTGTCCAACAGGAACACTATTCAGAGTTATCGAACGCCGTTAGAAAATAGTATAAAAGAAATAGAATTAAAATAAGAAAGGTAGGGCAAAATCAAAGAACGCCCTACCTTTTATTTTTTACTTGCTACCTTTTTTTATAGCCATATAGTTGAAGAAAAACTGCAAGAAAAGTGTAAAGATTTTACAGGAGAGATTATTTCGCACAACCATCTCGTTATCAACGTGTTACAATACCCATTGTTTTACATTGTAAAAGTGCCTGTTTTGCTGAACAAAACAGGCACTTTTGCGATGTAATATAGGCTCTTTTGCAATGTAAAACCGATTGCAGGGAAATATGTTTGAACTTTCTTTACAAATAAGAATGGTATTCTATGATTTCACAAGAGCCATTACTAATATTTATCTGTTATCTTTTGTTGTTTAAGAAATGCTGAAGAAAATCGCCAAACTCTTAATAAGACTCATCTGCATTAGGGAATGTTTGCTCCTTAACGCACTTCATATAGTCTGTTATTCCTGCTGTCATGCACTTACTAACATTGGCAAAATGACGCAAAAACTTAGGCTTAAATTCATGCGTCATGCCCAAAGCGTCAGCATAAACAAGCACTTGTCCGTCGGTATCGCAGCCTGCTCCGATGCCAATCGTGGGCGCTTCGATCTGCTTCGATACTTCCGCTGCAAGCGAACGAGGCACTTTCTCTAATACTAAAGCGCACACTCCCGCATCATTTAGTAACTTAGCGTCTTTCAATAACTTATCTGCTTCCGCCTCTTCCTTTGCTCTAACCCCGTAACCACCGAACTTATGGACGCTCTGAGGAGTCAATCCAAGGTGTCCAACCACTGGGATACCAGCTGCAAGAATACCTTTTACGGTGTCAATAATCTCACTACCACCTTCCAATTTCACTGCATCGACACCGCTTTCCTTCATAATTCGGATAGCATTACGCACGCCTTCTTCGCGAGAAACTTGGTAACTACCAAAGGGCATATCGCACACTACAAAGGCGCGAGAGCATGCTTTAGCCACCGATTTGGCATGGTATATCATTTCATCTAAGCTGATTGGCAAAGTAGTATCGTTTCCACACATTACGTTTGATGCGGAATCGCCAACCAAAATGCTGTCTATTCCTGCTTCGTCGAATATCTTTGCTGTTGTAAAATCATAGGCAGTAATCTGCGCAATCTTCTCTTTAGCAACCTTCATCTCACGAAGTGTCTTTGCCGTAATCTTCTTTCTGTCTGTTGATAAATAACCCATTATGGCTTCTATGTTTTATTATAGTTCTGTTAGCTTGTAACCAACAAAGTTTGGTATTACTTCTTTTGTAAACTCTTTAATACTATCTACCGAGTTAGTAGTGGCTAAACCAACTACTCTTGCCTTAGCAGCAAGCCCCGAACGCAATCCGTTAAAGCTATCCTCGAATACGACGCAGTCAGTTGGTTCAACGCCTAACGCACGCGCAGCAGTAAGGTATCCGTCTGGCGAAGGCTTACTTTCACGGAAGTCTTCAGCCGTAAATACAGCGTCGAAAAGCTGTTTAAAGGTAGCATGCTGATGGTAAACATTTTCCATCTTGGCTTTATTGGAACTCGTTACTATAGCTGTTTTTACGCCATTTTGCTTCAACTGTTGCACGAAGTCGGTGAAACCATCAACAAAATGGTATTGCATCTTACTTTCATAAGCATCTAATCGGCGTGTGATTTCAGCCTGTCGGTCGGGTTGTTCAGCAAAATAATGTCCATAAATCTGGCTGAGCGTCTGTCCCTTTATCTTTAATTCCAAATCTTGTTCCGTAGGATAGAACTCCTTAAAGATATTCCCCCAGAACTCAGTGTAAAGCGGTTCCGTATCGAAAACCACTCCGTCTAAATCGAAAAGACAAGCTTTTATCATTTCATTCATATTTTATTAACGTTATGCAAAGTTACGAAAGTTTTTTGTAACTTTGCCATTTATATGGTAAAGAAGAGTTTTATATGCCTTTCTGTGGTTGCTTTAGCTTGCCTTATCGTAACAGGTTGCAACGGAAAGAAGGCCAAACAAGCTAAGTTAGCGGTGCCCGTTGACAAGATAACAATGGATACAACCATTCGTTTCAATAAAGACGCTGCATGCAAAATACATATAAGTTATGCCTTTTTAAAGGGTAATGAGTATGCATCTGCCAACGATTCATTGCTAAGAATGGGTACGTTGCAACCCAATTACTTTGCTTTGAGTGCAGAAAAGCTAACACCGCAGCGCGCCATATCGGAATTGGCACGCCACTATGGTGCGGAATACACCGAGCTGGCACGCTGGTTGAAGGACCGAGAACATGAGAAAAGCCAACTTGATTGGGCTCTAAATATCAATACACGGATAGTTCCTGGAATGGAAAACTATGTGGTTTATATCTCGGATATAGCGATAAAGACGGGTAAAACCACAACAAAGTATTCTCTTTGCTTTAATATTGACCCTAAAACGGGTAGGCAAATCACGTTGAAAGAGGTCTTTGGAGACGACTATAACGAGACTTTGACGAAGAAAATCATCGCTCAGATGGCGAAAAACAACGACTGGGACGACGACGATGAGGCGCAAGCGCAAAGCAAAGGCTACTTTGTGGGCATAAAGCCTTACGCTTCTCGGAACTTCATTCTGTACGATGACTCTACAACTTTCGTATATTCGCCAGGCGAAATCAATAAGAATGAAGTACGTGTAACAATAGAAACTAATTTAAGAAGCATATAATGATAGACATTATAACTAAGTATTTCCCCGAACTAACAAGCAAACAGAAGGAGCAATTCGCTGCTTTGTACGACCTATATCAGGACTGGAATGCAAAGATTAACGTTATTTCGCGCAAAGATATAACCAATTTGTACGAACACCACGTACTCCATTCACTCGCTATTGCCAAGTTTATAAACTTCAGAGACGACACTAACGTGCTCGATTTCGGCACTGGCGGTGGCTTTCCAGGTATCCCTTTGGCGATAATATACCCTCAAGCAAACTTCAAAATGATTGATGGAACAGGCAAAAAGATTAAGGTTGCAACGGAAGTGGCTAATGCTATCGGACTGGAAAACGTACTTCCGCAACACAAACGTGGGGAAGAAGAAAAGGGAAAGTTCGACTTTATCGTTTCAAGAGCAGTAATGCCGCTTCCAGACCTAATGAAAATAGTGCGCAAGAACATCGCTAAGGATAACCATAATGCACTCGAAAATGGTGTAATCGTACTGAAAGGAGGCAACCTTGAAGAGGAATTGCAACCCTATAGAAAGGTTGCGCTGGTCGAAAAACTATCGCAATGGTTCACAGAAGAGTGGTTTGAAGAAAAGAATTTAATATATGTTCCTCGTGTTTAGTGTATTAATTGCAATGTATTAAAGTAAAAAAGAGGACTCAATAAACAAAGAAATATGATACAAGTAAAGCGATTTGTGTTCAATATGATAGAAGAAAACACCTATGTTTTATGGGATAACAGCTTGGAATGTGTTATCATTGACTGTGGTGCTTTCTATGAAGAAGAGCGTCAAACGATAGTAAACTTCATCAAGGAGAATCACTTGAAGCCTGTTCATCTGCTGGCAACGCATGCCCATCTCGACCATAATTTCGGTATAAACACCATCAACGACGTTTTCGCATTACTACCAGAGGTGTCTAAAAAGGACGCTCCTGCCTTGCGTTCGCTTAAGGAACAAGCCCAAAATATGTTCGGAATGCAGCTTAATTACGACTTTCCGCCAGTCGGAAAGACCTTTGAAGCAGGCGAAAACATCAAGTTTGGCGAGCACGAACTTACGATAATCAACACTCCTGGCCACACTCCTGGCAGCGTAACGTTCTACTGTAAGGAAGAAACATGGCGTTTACAGGCGACACTCTCTTCCGTGGTAGCGTGGGAAGAACGGACTTTGAGGGTGGAAGTATGTTTCAACTGATTAGCAGTTTAAGGGAATTATCGCAGCTTCCTGACACTACTGTGGTTTATTCTGGGCATGGTGAGCAAACAACAATAGGCTACGAGTTGGCACACAACCCTTATATGGACCGATAAGAACATGGCAACAGCGCAGCAACGACCTACTAAAATAATCCTAGGCATAGACCCTGGAACCAACGTTATGGGCTATGGCGTTATCCGAACACAAGGTAATAAAGCCGAAATGGTGGCGATGGGAGTCATCGATATGCGCAAAGAGAAAGACGTTTATCTGCGTTTGGGCAAGATATTCGAACGTGTTACTGGTATCATAGAAGAGTATTTGCCCGATGAAATGGCGATAGAAGCACCGTTTTTGGCAAGAATATTCAATCAATGCTTAAGTTAGGGCGCGCTCAAGGCGTAGCTATTGCAGCCGCAATACAGCGAGATGTGCCGATATTCGAGTATGCCCCACTCAAGATAAAGATGGCAATAACGGGCAATGGAGGCGCTTCTAAGGACCAAGTTGCTGGTATGCTGCAACGTTTATTGCACTTACAGGATAACGAAATGCCTCAATTTATGGACGCAACCGACGCTCTTGGCGCTGCATACTGCCATTTTCTACAGTCGAACCGCCCCGAAACAGATGCCAAACATTATGGCTCGTGGAAAGATTTCGCCATAAAGAACAAGTCACGCATTAGTAATAAATAACATAAAACTATATAAAAATTAAACGTTTTGCACGTTTTTATGTCGAAATTGTAGTACTTTTGCATCACGAAATACATTCCTCGTGAAAAGAAAGAAGGTTTTTCAATATTATAAAGTATAAGATAACAACAAAACTCAAGATTATAATGATTAAATTAAAGAAAGCAGCTTTGGCAGTCATTGCCTTGGCATTAACTGCCACTACTTATGCGCAAACACCGCAACGTGTGTACGAACAGATTTATAGAAGCTCGTATAAGGTCGCTACAGATAAGTCTGAAGACACCGAAATCCGTAAGATTGCATCGTTCAAAGTAGACGCTATATCATATCTAAAGACCAAAACTTTGGAGGCATTGTCTGTGTCTGACAAGGAATTAACGCCTAAAGAGATTGCTCATTTGAACTCTCGCTTAGACTCAATGGCCTACTATATGTACGACTACGTGAATCTTTACCTTAAGAATTTCGCGAAGGCAGCGAACGAAAAAGAGCAAGATCGTGTGAAGAAGATATTCCGTGATGCCAGCATAAACAACCCATTATATGGCGATAAGGACGACGAAGTAATCTTAGCATACTACAATCGTGAAGACTACCCTACTCAATTCTCGCTCGATACCAACTGGATTGTAGCACTTGAGGAGGTAAAGAAACAGCTGAAATAAGATTTTTCTTCACCTTATTCATATACGAACAAATGAAAGCCCCACTTGCTTCTATCAGCAAATGGGGCTTTACTCTAAACCAATAAAAATGTTTAGTCGTACTAATCAAATTTCTAATACCAACTTAAAATAAAGTTTCTAAGATGGAAAAAACTTGTTTTCCTAACTACAAACTTATCTTATTTGATATTCTAATCATCAACTTTACTTTCATTACTAATACTATTATCGACGCAAAGTTAGTGCTTTTCAATGATATTATTCATAACAAAAGCATATAAATACGACTTTTACATTGTCAAACGTTTGCATTGATATAATGCATTATGCCCTCCAACTCCGCCGAATATAACTCCTTTGAATTGTCAAGAATTATTCAACGAAATAACCAACACTATACTTTGAGTTTGTAAAAGTGCCTGTTTTGCATTCCAAAACAGGCACTTTTGCCGTGCAATATAGGCACTTTTACAACGCAAAACAGGCTATATTTCAAAGCATTGATAACTAAAGAGTTATACGATAATACCGCTTATGTAAATTCTTTACATATCTACTATCTATCAACGGTATAGGGAGTAGGTTACTACTCCATATTTATCATTTCTTTCGAACCATTGTTTACATCTCCAAAACGTTTTGCATGCTCTATCAACAAAGAATGCGTGACTCTTTAAAGGGCCACGCATTTATTAGTTAATAAAGTGTATTTACAAAAAGAACAACTTTATCTTGTGCGGTATTCTGGGCGTAGTTCCACCTTTGGAACCTTCATTGTGTCGCCTGCTGTCATCGTTGTGGCATTGTTCAACACTTGGAAATATGCCACCATATCGGGTCCGAGTGCCTTTCTACTATACGATTGCATGGTCTGACCCTTCTTCAATACCACTACTTTTTCTATACCAATGATGTCGTAAGCACCATATCTAATGCGCTTATCTGAACTCATCTGCTTGAACCTATTGATTTCTTCAGTTGCTGAATCAACTTCTTTTACAGCTGGCTTCTGCGCTTTGACAACAGGTTTCTGCGCTGCTTTCTTAATCTTTTTAGCTGTACTATTCTCCGTTTGGGTACGAACTGCAAGCTTATTGTCGCTAAGTGCAGCATCTTTTCCAAACTTATAGCCGAAGAAATACATAATCGTTATGATAGCAAAACCTATCGCTGACCATAGTAACCAATTCGTTTTCTTTGGTCGTTCAGTTGGTTCTGTAACTTCCTTTTGCTTAGTAGATATTGATTCAGTTACTTCAATAGTCGCTTTAGGTACCTCTTTCACTTCTGGAACAGGTTGTTCTGTCTTGGAATCTGTTATTTCTTCCATGGCAGACTCCACTGCTTCAATATTATCTTTAGGAAGTTCTTCGTCGTTAGAGTTAGGCTGTTCGGCAACTACTTCGGGTATCTCAACGATTGCTTCTGGTATTTCAGCAATAGCCGCAGGCAGTTCCTCAACAGCTTCAGCCTGCTCTTCCACAACCGTTTGCTTTTCTTCAACAACCTCTTCCTGTTCAACTTGCGGTACTTCTATAACCTCTTCTTTCGGTTCAACCGCAACCACTGGAGCTTCAATTACTGGCTCTTGCACCGCTTCAACAGGTTTTTCTTCGGTTATTTTGTGGTTTATTTCTTCCTTAGATTCAGTCTTTTCCACTTCAGAAGTTGCATTTTCGTTTAATGAATCTACGATTTCATCGGTGCTTTCTACCTTTTCTACGTTGTCAGACTTATTATCTATGTCGGTAAAATCTACGCCATCGTTTAACACAACTGTTTCAAATTGCGCGAAAGGCTTATTCACAAGTTCCTTCATAGAAGCATCAGGAGTAAACGAAACCTTATCGTGGCCTTCTATCAACACACGTTCTCCAGTGTTTACATTCACACTTTCACGAGGCTTCACAGCTTGAACCTTAAACGTACCAAGCCCTTTCACCTTAACAAGTTTGTCGTTTTTCAACCCTTCGTTTACCACATCGAACATGGCAGACACAAACTTTTCGGCCTCTTTCACCGTTATTTTGTGTTTCTTTGCCACCGCATCGGCAATAAGTTGTAGTGCTGTTTTCGCCATTATTCAGCCCCTCCTTTCTTCAGTTTCTCCTTTACTGACCCCGTAGCACGGAAGTTAAGGACCAACTTTGGCGGCACTAACATACGCAATCCAGTCGCTGGATTGGTCATAATACGCTCAAGTCGCTTCTTCACTTCAAACGAACCGAAGCCCGAAACCAATACAGGCTCGCCCGATTCGAAGTTATCGCCCATAGCTTGTAAGGCGGTATTCACAAGCTTTTGTGTCTCATCTTGCGAACGACCCATTCTGTTTGCCAATGTGCTTATAAATTCCTTGTTGTTCATCTTTGGGTTATTTGCTTTTAAAAAACGTAAAGTGTGTATCTCAACGATGCGAAATTGTTATTCGTTTACCACATCTCCGTAGAGGTCAAACTCGTCAGCTGACGTTATATTCACATCATAAAAGTTGCCGATAACAAGGGGTTTGACATCTACTTTTATCAATACTTCAGGGTCAACATCAGGCGAACAGAATTCGCTTCTACCGATATAGTAGTCTCCTTCCTTGCGATCGATAATCACTTTTAGTGTCTGTCCTATTTTCTCAGCCTCTATTTCTGCAGCTATTTCCTGCTGCAAAGCCATCAGTTTGTCAAGCCTTTCCTGTTTCAAATCCTCTGGAACGTCGTCCTCATAGTGCTGTTCGCTGTATGTACCTTCCTCGTGTGAGTAAGCGAAAGCGCCCATACGTTCGAACCGTGCCCATCTTACGAACTCCATTAACTCATTGAAATCCTCTTCCGTTTCGCCTGGAAAGCCCACCATAAGCGTTGTGCGAATGTGCAATCCTGGCACTTTTTCACGCAAAGCACGTATGAAATCCATTGTTTCCTGCTTTGTTACGTGGCGGCGCATGCGCGATAACATATTATCGGAAACGTGCTGAAGCGCTACATCAAGATACTTGCAGATCTGTGGTTTCTCGCGAATAACATCGAGCAAGTCCCATGGAAACTGGTTCGGATAGGCGTAATGCAACCTTATCCATTCCACTCCGGGTATGTCAGCCATACGCGAAATAAGTTCAGTAATGTGGTGTTTACCGTCTAAATCAATGCCATAGTAAGTCAGTTCCTGCTCTATTATCTGGAACTCCTTCACTCCGTTAGCTGCCAATTCGGCCACTTCTTGCAAGATATCGTCCATCTTTCGCGAGCGATGCTTGCCCGTTATCAGTGGAATAGCGCAGTAAGCACAATGTCTATCGCACCCTTCAGCAATTTTGATGTAGGCATAATGTGGAGGCGTTGTAAGGTGTCGGCGTCCATCGCACGATGGTATTTCAGCCTTACCGAGGTCGGAAATGAGTTGTTTAAAGTTGAATTTGCCGTAGAATTTATCCACTTCTGGAATCTCTTTCTCCAACTCTTCCTTATATCTTTGGGACAAACAGCCCATCACATATAGTTGTCTTAGCTGTCCGTTCTCCTTTCTATTCACGAATTCCAGTATTGTATTGATACTCTCTTCCTTTGCTGTTTCAATGAAACCACAGGTATTTATAACGGCAATTTCGCCCTCTGGGGTTTCCGAATCGTGTACACAGTCGTAGCCGTTTGCTTCAAATTGTTTCATGAGAAGTTCTGAATCGACAAGATTCTTCGAGCATCCCATTGTTATAATATCTATCTGATTCTTCTTCATTCAATTGTTTTCCCACGCTTTGGGTTCTTATTTTTCCACCTGAATACGGTGCGAGAGAAAAGCTTAAACCTGCTTGAACAAGCTATCAACAAACTGTTCTTTATTAAATAATTGCAGGTCTTCCATTCCTTCTCCCAAGCCAATGTATCGCACTGGCACCTTTAATTGGTCGCTAATGCCTATGACTACACCGCCTTTAGCGGTTCCATCGAGTTTCGTTATAGCGAGAGAGGTAATCTGTGTAACCGATGCGAACTGCTTAGCCTGCTCGAATGCGTTCTGTCCCGTGCTACCATCGAGTACCAACATAACGTCGTCTGGTGCTTCAGGCAGAACCTTTTTCATTACGTCTTTAATCTTTTTCAACTCGTTCATCAAGCCAACCTTATTGTGCAAACGGCCAGCTGTGTCGATAATAACGACGTCGGCACCATTTGCTTTCGCACTTTGTAGGGTATCGAAAGCCACACTTGCTGGGTCGGAACCCATCTGTTGCTTTACCACTGGCACCCCTACTCTGTCGCCCCAAATCTGAATTTGCTCTACAGCAGCGGCACGGAAGGTGTCTGCCGCACCAAGATATACCTTCTTTCCGGCGTTCTTAAACTGGTAGGCAAGTTTACCAATGGTGGTTGTTTTGCCCACTCCGTTCACACCAACTACCAATATAACATATGGTTTATGGCTGGTTGGCAGGTCCCAATCCTCCGCATTCTCTGTGTTATTCTCCGTCAAGAGCGTTGCAATCTCGGCTCTTAAGACGTTGTTTAACTCTGAAGTTGAAACGTATTTATCGCGTGCTATGCGTTCTTCGATACGCTGTATAATCTTCAAAGTGGTATCAACACCAACGTCAGACGTTATAAGTATCTCCTCTAAGTTATCTAATACTTCGTCGTCTACCTTTGATTTACCTGCTACTGCACGTGTTATTTTCGAGAATACACTTTGCTTTGTAGTCTCAAGACCCTTATCGAGGACCTCTTTTTTCTTCTTATTGAAAAGCCCAAAAAATCCCATAATTAGCTAATTTGTGGCAAAGTTACCAAAAAACAGCTAAAGTAGCAAATAATAAGCGTGCTAATAATTTTATTTAAGAAGAACCTTTAGAAAAGCTCAAAGTAAGATGGTTGTTTTACCCTAAAATAGCGGTTAGAACATCATTATATTGCTTTTATTTTGTAAAGAATATTACAAAGAAAAGCGAAACAAATACTTTCGCCTTGCAAAAGAGCCTATATTGCAACGCAAAAGTGCCTGTTTTACCGCGCAAAACAGGCACTTTTACAATGCAAAACAACGGGTATTACAACGTGTTGAAAGTAAGATAGTTACACAAAAATGCCGATTGCGAAATATCTTTACATATATTTTACACATTCAAAAAAATTAAATAAAGAAGTTAGGCTGCATTTTCTAAAGCGGAAAAGTGGCAAAAACAAAAAAAGCAACGGTACTATCTATGAAGCGACAGCACCGTTGCGTAAATACTAAAAGACTTTTTTTATTATTTATTCTCGCCTTGTTGAGCAAGAAATTGTTCTGCTCTTTGCAAATCTTCAGGGATATCTATGCCGACAGTTTCCACATCGGTGAGTCCCACTTTTATCTTAAATCCATTCTGCAACCAACGCAATTGCTCTAAGCCTTCAGCCAATTCGAGAGACGATTGAGGAAGTTTTGTAATTTCATTTAATACCTCTGTGCGATAAGCATATAGACCAATGTGTTTAAGAAAGGATAAACTGAAAGCCAATCGCTTTCTGCTTTGCCTCTAACATAGGGAGCAAGAGCACGTGTAAAGTACATTGCGTAGCTACGATTGTCGAGAAGTATCTTTGGAGAATTGGGGTTTTTAGCTTCTTCGATGGTTGCAAACTTCTTTCCAAGCGTTGCTATTTGCGTGTCATCATCAAGGAAACAAGCCACAACAGTCTCTATTTGGCTCTGCTGAATAAATGGTTCGTCGCCCTGAATATTGACCACAACATCGAAGTTTCCGCCTATTTTAGCTAATGCTTCAGCTATGCGGTCGGTGCCACTTTGGTGGTCTGAACTTGTCATTACGGCCTTTGCACCCAGCGAAATCACGATATTGTAGATTCGTTCATCGTCGGTAGCAACGTAAACATCGCTGAGCACGGAGCTAACTTGCTCTACAACGCGTTGTATTACATACTTCCCACCCAGCTTAGCGAGGGGTTTACCCGGGAAACGAGAGGACGCATAGCGGGCTGGGATAATTCCTATTACTTTCATTATATATATGTATTGTTTTCTGTTTCTTGCATATAGACTGTGTGTTTGCGCACGAAATGGGTTCCTACATCTATATTTGGTAGTACCAAAACATGAAACGGCGCATAACAGAATTGGAAAAACGGAACCACCGATAAGAGCCTATTGGTTTACCACCAAAGCTCAACATGAAGTCGCGATACTTGCTGCGCGAGAACGGAAGTCCAATGTTAAGAATATGAATGTGGTCTTGTCCTCGTCTGTGGGCTTCCTTAATGGCATTCCAAACTGTCAGTGTGTGGGGGTGATAGAATAAGTAGCGTTTCTCCATTGCGGCATCGTACCACAGCATAGACTCACGTTCAGAGTCCACAACAACGCTTCCTCCAACGATGCGGCCCTTGTATAACGTGATATAAATATGCCCGTGATGGCTGGAACCTACCTGTTGGAACAGCGTTTCCTTAGGTATGTAGCGCTGTTTACGTAGCAAATAGTATCTTTTTATGAGGCGATAGAGTTGGTGAATTTCCTCTTTTGTTTTGGCTTCGCGTGTCTCAAACCCGTTCTCCATGGCATATTTAACACGCTGAAGCACCTTTTCAGAAGCTCGTTCTTCAGGCGTTCGACTGTGTAACGAATGGTGTAGCTGTATCCAAGGAATAGGAACGAAGCCGTGTTGGCGCAGAGTGCGATAGCCAAACATCTTCTTTGACATATCGCTTAGCTCGATATGGTAGCACCAATGCCGCAGCATGTAATGCACAAGAGCGTCCATCATATCATCGAACAGCTTAGCTTTCTCTGTAAATCGACATCGTTACGATACACTCCTTCCCCATATATGCGGGCTCGGCGAGTGAAATTGAGACCGAGAATACGTCGTTTGCTACGGATTTGTGCCAGTATTTGCGCGATGGTTTCGCCCTTTTCGTTGGTAACAACCACCATACACGGCTGCAATCGTGGCGTTTGTTCTAACATACAGAACAAGTCCCGACTGTGAAAGAAGTTGCCTTCGCAAAGCGTTGGCAGGTCTTTGCTGCGTGTAAATATCTGGGTCTGCATCAATAAAGCGGTCAAAACACAATGAAATATGCACGAAACTGGCTCGTACACAGCACTTGCAAAAATAGCAAATGTTTTGTAAAAAAGCGAGGAAAGCTTAGCTTTTCTCCTTATTTTTAGTAATTTTGTACTTATTATGAAGATAGCATTGATAGGTGCTGGCAATCTTGCCACCGTTTTAGGGCATGCTCTTTACAACGCCAAACACGACATTGTGCAGGTTTATAGCCGAACGATGGCGGCAGCAAGCAGTTGGCTGAAAGGCTGAACGCCGTGCCAACAGACGATTTGGAGACTATAACGAACGATGCCGACCTTTATATTATCGCACTAAAGGATAGTGTTCTCGATGAAGTTATCGGCAAAATATGTCCCAATCGTAGCGAAAAGCTGTTCGTTCATACCGCTGGCTCGATGCCAATTGATGTGTTTCGTGGACGAACAGAGCGCTATGGCGTACTCTATCCGATGCAAACGTTCTCTAAAACACGTATTGTCGATTTCCGTAACATTCCTGTTTTCGTTGAAGCAAATAGTATTTCAACGATGCAAACCATTATTGGCGTGGCACAATCGGTTAGCGATAACGTTCAAGAATTGTCTTCTGCTGACCGCCGTCATCTGCATTTGGCAGCCGTATGGGCATGCAATTACGTCAATCATTGCTATGATTTGGCAGCCGAAGTACTGCAAAAGGTGGGTCTTCCCTTCGATGTTATGTTGCCATTGACCGATGAGACGGCAAGAAAAGTACACGAATTGTCGCCTCGTGAGGCACAAACAGGACCTGCCATTCGTTACGATGAAAACATTATTGAGGCACAAATGCAACTCATGAACGACAATCCAAAAGCACAAAAAATATACGAGCTGATGGCAAAAAGCATTCATGAGAAAAGTAAAAAATAAGCATATAGAAAACATTTAACTATTTATTATAATGCAATGATAAACTACGAGTTAAAGAAAATAAAGGCTATTGTTTTCGACGTAGACGGAGTTCTATCGCAAAACACGGTTGCCATGAACAGCGAAGGCGACCCCGTAAGAACCATGAACATTAAAGACGGCTATGCCATACAGCTGGCGGTGAAGCTCGGACTAAAGGTTGCAATAATGACAGGGGGCCGCAACGAGGAGATAAGAAAGCGCTATGCTTATCTCGGAGTGCAAGATGTGTTCCTTAATTGCGCCATTAAACTGAACACATGGGACGCATATCTGAAGGAGAACGGCCTACAACCAGAAGAGATTATATACGTTGGCGACGACATTCCCGACTACGAAATCATGCAAAGAGCGGGCTGTTCGTGCTGTCCAAAGGACGCTTGCGCAGACATAAAAGCCATTTCCGACTACGTAAGCGACTGCGAAGGCGGCATGGGAGTGGCTCGTGATATCATCGAACAGGTATTGCGCGCACAGGGAAAGTGGCTGAAAAATGCAAAAGCCTTTGGGTGGTAACGCTGTTGAACCACTCTTTCAGCCGATAACACATTGCAAACAACGTTAAAACTAATACGAAAAGAGAAATAAACAACTATGAGTTTCAAAGATTATCATATTATATTGGCGAGCAATTCGCCAAGAAGGAAAGAGCTATTACGTGGTCTTGACATTGCATTCGACGTGCGTGTGCAGCCAGACATAGTGGAAACTTATCCCGAAAGTGCCGCTCCTGCAGACGTTGCTGGCTATATCAGCCGCGAAAAGGCTAATGCTTACAAAGATACAATAACTGAACACGAGCTTATTATTACGGCAGACACAGTGGTAATAGTGGGCAACGAGATTCTTGGAAAGCCTGCTAACGATGACGAAGCAAAAGAAATGTTGCGCAAAATAAGCGGTCGGAAGCATCAAGTGGTTACGGGTGTGTGCCTAACAACGACGAAAAAGCAGCATTGTTTCTCGGTTTCGACAGACGTAACATTTAAGAATCTGACGGAAAAAGAGATTGAATACTATGTTGAAACCTATTCTCCGTTAGACAAGGCTGGTGCTTACGGCATACAGGAATGGATTGGCTACGTTGGTGTTACAGCGCTTGAAGGCAGCTATTTCAATGTTATGGGACTGCCCGTGCAGCGCATTTGGGAAGAGCTAAATAACTTTTAGCAATGTACTAACGACATTTAAACAAAAGAAAACAACAATAAAATAAAAAGAAACATGGCTCTGATAAAATCAGCAAGAGGCAAAAGTCCAAAGTGGGGAGAGCGTTGCTACTTCGCAGAAACGCTACGTTGGCAGGTAATATAACCATGGGCAACGATTGTTCGGTGTGGTTTGGTGCGGTAATACGTGCCGATGTAGACGCCATTATAATGGGAAACGAGGTGAATGTGCAGGATTTGGCGTGCATACATCAGACCGAAGGCAAGCCAGTAGTGATTGAAGACGGTGCCAGCATAGGGCATTCGGCAGTGGTACATGGCGCTACTATCCGCAAAAACGCCCTTATTGGCATGAACGCTACGGTACTGGACAATGCCGAAGTGGGCGAAAATTCGATGATAGCAGCAGGGGCTGTGGTACTGCAAGGTACGATAATTCCTCCCAACGAGATATGGGGCGGCATTCCAGCCAAGCTCATCAAGGATGCCGAAGCAGGACAATCGCGTTTGTTTGCCGACCATTATCTGTATATCAAGAAGTGGTACGAGGACGAGGAATAATTAGAAAGGAGACACTTCTCAATGAATTTTTCGATAGTAACAGACACTGCTGGCGCAAAGGTTGGCCTTCTTGGAGATGCTTTAAGAGACCTGAGTTCGGTATAAGAAATTCTTCAAAAAAGTTGTAGGAGTGGAATATTTTTCGTATCTTTATAGTTGATAATCAGAGTATTAACGAAAAAATCCACTCCTATGAATAGTACAAATTTAATAGAAATATTCTGTATTCTTGATGAATTCTGCAAGTTTTTTTGCTCCTCAACTCAAAAAAAACGTCTGTTAGACGAGTCTAGTAAGCATCGCTGAAACCGTCCGTGTGTAATGAGCGATAGTGAAATAATGACTATCCTCATCATGTATCATCAGTCTCATTACATAGATCTTAAAACGTTCTATCTTCATGAGATTTGTGAACATCATCGTTCCGAATTTCCCCATACACTATCCTATAACCGATTTGTCGAGCGTCAGCAAAAAGGTAAATATGCTCTTGTTGATATTTCTACAGACATGTGCCCTAGGCAAATGCACAGGCATTTCAATTATAGACTCTACTCCTCTGCGCAGTTGCCACATCAAGCGTATGTACAAGCATAAGACTATGAAAGGCTGGGCTGCCAAGGGCAAGTGTACTATGGGTTGGTTCTATGGATTCAAGCTACATCTTATCATCAATGACAAAGGAGAGATTATACAGTGGATGCTCACACCTGGCAACACTGATGACAGATACCCATTGAAGGACAAACACTTCACAGAAAAGCTCTTTGGCAAGCTGTATGCGGACAAAGGGTACATTTCACAAAGTCTATTTGAGGAGCTATTTATTGATGATATACATCTGATAACAAAGCTACGAAGGAATATGAAAAATTCTATGATGCTATTGCAGGATAGAATTAGACTACGAAAAAGGGCTACTATAGAAACGGTCAATGACGAACTCAAGAATGTATGCCACATAGAGCATACAAGACACAGAAGCATTGACAACTTTGTAGCCAATCTTATTGCAGCAATTATTGCTTATAATCTTATGCCAAAAAAGCCAACTATGAATATTGAAATCATTGACAAAAGCAGGCTAATTGCATAAAGCTTATACCGAACTCAGGTTTTAAGAGATATTTTGGTAGAGGAAATAAACAACGATTTTGCAACCGAAGAGGTATCGATTGGTGTTGCTATTCGTTGTTTGCCTGAATCGTACAATAGGAAATCGTTTGTTCGCTATGCGAAACAAGACAAGTATCTGACCATTGACTTCTGTGTTTCGGTTGAGGATTACGAAACGAAATATCAGATAGAACAACAGTTTGAACTTGGTATTATCTTTCTACAATGGTTGGACAAAGGTCTTGGTAATAAGGAATTTGTTAAAGATAACCCCAGTTTCGATGGAGAACAGTTTAAAAAGCGGGTCCTGGAATTAGGACAAAAGAATGGTTGGTTTGGCGATTCTATCGACTGGAGTCAGGACTTAGACTGAGTTATTTCTGTTGAATTTCTGGCTATCCTATTCATAACTGCACTTTCAGCTCGCATGCAATACGATGCTTCATAATAGTTTTAAGAATTTCGGAACCGCAGAAATACAATAGAAAGTTGCTGAAACGATAATGTATAAAGACCGAAAACACTTTGTCATGGATAAGGTAAACAAATTTAAACTTGAGATAATAGGTACGCAAAACAGTTTTGGAGACTTACAAACGTTAAGTTCTCACACATTCGAAAATGGACGAACGTTTCCCGTTTCCTATGTAGATTTTGTACGAAAATATGGGTATGGTCTTACAGCCGATATGTTTCATATATACATTCCGATGGGAAACTATGGCGACTCCCTATTTGTAAGGTCGGCTGAAATACGCTCAACGTATTATGACGATGTTGTAAATGGAGAACTTTGGTTCGATGTTGCGTCTGAAGTTACCACCTCCATACTGCAAAACCTCTACCCTTTTGCTTGTAGCGACAATGGCGAATACCTCTTTTGGGACCTTACATCGGGCAGCAATGAAAGCGGTGAAATGGACATTTACATAACGGATTTCAGAGGATTGGCAATGCAAAAGGTAGCTGATAATCTATATGAGGCAATACAAAAACTAACTGATGACAACCAATACAAAGACCTGAGTTCGGTATAAGCTTTATGCAATTAGCCTGCTTTTGTCAATGATTTCAATATTCATAGTTGGCTTTTTTGGCATAAGATTATAAGCAATAATTGCTGCAATAAGATTGGCTACAAAGTTGTCAATGCTTCTGTGTCTTGTATGCTCTATGTGGCATACATTCTTGAGTTCGTCATTGACCGTTTCTATAGTAGCCCTTTTTCGTAGTCTAATTCTATCCTGCAATAGCATCATAGAATTTTTCATATTCCTTCGTAGCTTTGTTATCAGATGTATATCATCAATAAATAGCTCCTCAAATAGACTTTGTGAAATGTACCCTTTGTCCGCATACAGCTTGCCAAAGAGCTTTTCTGTGAAGTGTTTGTCCTTCAATGGGTATCTGTCATCAGTGTTGCCAGGTGTGAGCATCCACTGTATAATCTCTCCTTTGTCATTGATGATAAGATGTAGCTTGAATCCATAGAACCAACCCATAGTACACTTGCCCTTGGCAGCCCAGCCTTTCATAGTCTTATGCTTGTACATACGCTTGATGTGGCAACTGCGCAGAGGAGTAGAGTCTATAATTGAAATGCCTGTGCATTTGCCTAGGGCACATGTCTGTAGAAATATCAACAAGAGCATATTTACCTTTTGCTGACGCTCGACAAATCGGTTATAGGATAGTGTATGGGGAAATTCGGAACGATGATGTTCACAAATCTCATGAAGATAGAACGTTTTAAGATCTATGTAATGAGACTGATGATACATGATGAGGATAGTCATTATTTCACTATCGCTCATTACACACGGACGGTTTCGGCGATGCTTACTAGACTCGTCTAACAGACGTTTTTTGAGTTGAGGAGCAAAAAACTTGCAGAATTCATCAAGAATACAGAATATTTCTATTAAATTTGTACTATTCATAGGAGTGGATTTTTTCGTTAATACTCTGATTATCAACTATAAAGATACGAAAAATATTCCACTCCTACAACTTTTTTGAAGAATTTCTTATACCGAACTCAGGTAATACAAAGAACTTCTACCCTACGCCACACACCCACTTCCCAACACATTTCGGTGCTTTGACACCATAGAATAGTTGTCCTGCTTCTACGATTTCCCTACGCAAAGAAAGCATTGTACATCGTTTTATTTTGTAAAGAAAATTCTATTAAAAAACGGGTCAGATTGTTTCGCATTGCAATAGTGCCTGTTTTACGACGCAAAAGAGCCTGTTTTGCCGTGCAATATAGGCCCTTTTACATTGCAAAACAATAGGTATTGCAAGGTATTGATAATGTGGTAGTTATACAGAACGAACTATCTTCTACAATCTTTACATTTTTTGAGGTCGCTGTTTATGAATTTATAAGCATGGAGGAGTTGCTATAAAGCTATCAGAAATAGAAAGAAGTGGGTAGACATTAAGGTTCCATCGGATTTTAAAAATAGTAAGAAAACAATATAGGGGACAAGTTATTGCAACTTGTCCCCTACATTATTATATTATCAAGCGAACGCTTTTACTCTGCACTTTCAAATTCTTTCAAGAAGCGAACATCGTTTTCCGAGAACAAACGGAGGTCGCTAACACGATACTTAAGGTTGGTAATACGTTCTACACCCATACCAAATGCATAGCCAGTGTAAACCGATGAGTCGATACCACAAGCTTCAAGGTCGTGAGGATCGACCATTCCACAGCCTAAAATCTCTACCCAACCAGTGTGTTTACAGAACCCACAGCCTTCTCCACCGCATATATTACAGCTTATATCCATCTCTGCACTAGGTTCAGTGAAGGGGGGAAATAGCTTGGACGCAAGCGTATTTTGGTGTCTGATCCAAACATTTCGCGTGCGAAAGTAAGTAACACTTGCTTCAAATCAGTGAAGCTAACGTTCTTGTCTACATACAATCCTTCAACCTGATGGAAGAAGCAATGCGCACGCGCACTGATGGCTTCGTTGCGGTAAACACGTCCCGGACAGAGCACACGGATAGGTGGCTCGTGGGTAGACATATAGTGTGCCTCGTCGTTAGAAGTATGACTGCGCAGCAAAACGTTCTTTGTTACGTCCATCGTGCTGCTGCGTTCTATAAAGAAAGTGTCTTGCATGTCGCGCGCTGGGTGGTCCGCTGCGAAGTTAAGCATCGTAAATACATGCTGATCGTCATCGATTTCCGGTCCCTGATAGAGGGTAAAGCCCATTCGTGCAAATATATCTATAATCTCTTTCTTTACCAATGAAAGCGGATGACGGGTGCCTAACTCCACTGGATAGGCTGTTCGAGTAAGGTCTATATCGTTGCTTTGTGCTTCACATGACTCCAATTGTTCGCGCAAATCGTTGATTTTGTTTTGCGCAAGCTGCTTTAGCTCGTTGATTTTCATGCCTACAACCTTCTTCTGATCGGCTGCAACGTTGCGGAATTCGCCCATTAAAGCGTTTATTTCGCCCTTTTTACTGAGATATTTCAAGCGGAGTTGCTCTACGTCTTCGGCATTTTTAGCCGAAACAACACTCACTTCCTTTAATAGTTCTTCTATCTTTTCGAGAATCATAATTCCTAATTTTAGTGCAAAGATACAATATATAATTTGAACAGGGAAACGCTATGAAAGAAAATTATTACCTTTACAGCATTATTATATTGACTTTACAACATTATTATAAAATAAATATAGTACTTTTGCATCATAATTTGAGAATTACATTTATTAGAATATGAGAAAAGTTATTTTACTTGTCTTTGGTCTGTGTGTAGCTATGTTATGCTTCACAACAGGCTGTAACAACAAAAAGGTAGAGCCAGCTGATTCTGCAAAAGCTGACCCAATAGCCACTACTGACACTACTGATACAGTAGATTCGGTAACAGAAATCATTGCAGAAACCCCTATGCCAAAAGCCGCCGACCAACTTTTCGACGACTTTTTCTTCAACTTTATCGCCAATAAAAAGTTGCAACTGAATCGCATCAAGTTCCCGTTGCCTGTTGAAACCAATGGAAACATGACGAAACAGATAGCACGTAACAATTGGAAAATGGAAAGATTCTTCCGTCCACAAGGCTATTACACGCTGATTTTCGACAACGAAGAGCAAGCTAAATACGCTAAATCAACTGAACTTGACACTGTAATCGTGGAAAAAATCAACTTGCATCAAGGTATAGCAAAGCAGTTTTGCTTCGACCATCAAGATGGTAAATGGAAGATGAACAAGATTATGAACGTCAGCTTCGAGCAGAAAAAGAACACTTCTTTCCTCAATTTCTTGAAGAAATTCTTTGCTAACGACGGACGAGGAAGCATTAAAAACCCACTGCCATACTCTGGTTTAGACCCTGAAGGAGAAGGTACGAACAAGGTAAACACCACAATTCCTGCATCAGAATGGAGCACTTACCTTCCAGAAGTGCCTAAAAAAACTACATCTACAACATACTTTACGGGCAGAAATATGGTGAAGGTAAGAAGAAAAATACTTGTGTTCCGAGGACTCTCTAATGGTGTTGAAACACAGCTAGAGTTCAAGCAAAAGGGCAACGATTGGCGCTTAGAGAAGATTATTGCCTACTAAAAAAAGCAAAAAAACTATTTAAAAGGAATAGGAACGAAAGACAACCTGAAAGGGACTATGATAGACGAGAAAGACTACAGCCTGCTAAGGCATAACACGTTCGGAATCGAAGCTAAATGCAAACGATTCATAGAATATAATTCGGTGGAAGAGGCACAACAGGTGACTAAAATGCTTACCGAAGCTGACCAACCTTTACTCATTCTCGGTGGAGGAAGCAACTTATTGCTCACTGCCGATTATGATGGAACAGTGTTACATTCAGGTATTCGCTTTCTCGAACAGATTGATTCGTGCCACGTTCGCTGCGGTTCGGGCTACGTTTGGGACGATTTCGTGGCCTATTGCATAGCTAATGGACTCTACGGAGCCGAGAATTTATCCATAATACCGGGCGAAGTAGGCGCCAGCGCAGTGCAAAACATTGGCGCTTATGGCGTGGAAGCAAAGGATTTGATAGTGTCTGTGGAGGCTGTAGAGATTGAAACAGGTCGCATTTGTCGTTTTACGAACGACGAATGTGACTATAGCTATCGCCAAAGTAAGTTCAAACACACATGGCGGGACCGTTTTCTCATCACCGCAGTAACCTATAAGCTTTCTGAAACCTATGAACCTAAGTTGGATTATGGTAACATTCGTGCCGCTTTAGCAGTAAAAGGAATCGACTTTCCTACGGCTGCTGAACTCCGAGAGGTTATTACTGAGATTCGAAATGCCAAGTTACCCGACCCAAAAGTACTGGGCAATGCTGGCAGTTTCTTTATGAATCCAGTGGTATCGACACAGAAATATAACGAATTAGCACAACAATACGAAGGTATGCCCCACTATTCTATTGACAACGAACACGAGAAAATACCTGCAGGTTGGCTGATAGAACAATGTGGCTGGAAAGGAAAAGCAATGGGAAAAGCTGCCGTACACGATAAGCAAGCATTGGTATTGATAAATCGTGGTGGGGCAACGGGCAACGAAGTGGTACGCCTTTGCGAAACTATTCAGCACGATGTGATGCAGAAATTCGGCATTGAAATCAACCCAGAGGTGAACATACGCTAAGCAACAACAATGAAATTACGTTTTTTAGGCACTGGAACTTCAAACGGAGTACCCGTTATTGGCTGCAGCTGTAAAGTATGTCAAAGCAGTAATATAAAGGATAAACGACTGCGAACATCGGCTTTACTTGAAACCGAAACCACACGAATACTCATTGATTGTGGCCCCGATTTCCGCCAACAGATACTTCCTGTACCTTATAAGAAGATAGATGGTATCCTCATAACGCATATCCACTACGACCATGTAGGCGGAATTGACGACCTTCGCCCCTTCAGTTGGCTTTCCGATTTAGAGATTTATGCTAACGAAGACACTTGTGAAGGACTGCGACACAACTTCCCTTACTGCTTCAAAGAGCATCTTTACCCTGGCGTACCAAAGCTAAACCTGCACGCTATCGCCCCACATAATGCGTTTCCGATAGGCGATTGTATTGTTGAACCCATTGAAGTGATACACGGAAAGCTCCCTATCCTGGGCTATCGCATAGGAAACTTCGCCTATATCACCGATATGAAGACCATCAATCCTTCTGAATTGTCGCATCTCGAAGGCGTTGAAACACTCGTGGTGAATGCTTTACGTTGGCAGAGAGAGCATCATTCGCATCAGCTTATCGACGATGCCATCGCCTTCAGCCGTACTATTAAGGCCAAAAGAACCTATCTAACACACCTTACACACGAGATAGGTTTTCACGAAGAAGCCCAAAACAATCTGCCCGAAAATGTATTTTTTGCCTACGACGGCTTGGAGATTGAAGTGTAAGATAGTATAAAGTTGCAGAAAACAAGGTTTCCGACACACCTTGTTTTCTTTTGTTTTTAGTTGTCGTTAGGGTTATAGATTCACCATCTTTCATCGGAAATCTCAAACATTTATCAACCTTTAGAATCCTAAAAAATAAGTATTTTTGTTGAATTACTTGTGCGTTTAGTTTTTTTTCTCTACTTTTGCACATAATAATAACATTGTGCAATGGTCGAAAGCGTAGGACTTTCATCACACAAAATAGAGTATTTTAGGAGGGGAAAAAAGATGTCGATTTCCAAAACAAGACAGATGTTTGTAGACGTAGCAAGGCAAATCTTTGCAAAAAAAGGTATTGCTAACACTACAATGAACGATATTGCGGAGGCCTCAGGCAAGGGTCGTCGCACGCTATACACCTACTTTAAAGTAAGGACGACGTTTATTTTGCGGTTATTGAGGCCGAGTTGGAACGCTTGTCTGACAAGTTAGACGAGGTGGCGTTGAAGCGAATACCTCCTCACGACAAGATTATCGAACTCATTTACACCCACCTAAGCATGATAAAAGAGACTGTAATGCGAAACGGAAACCTCAGAGCGGAGTTCTTTCGCAATATCTGGATGGTGGAAAGAGTACGCAAGAACTTCGACGAAGACGAAATAGAGCTCTTCAGAAAGGTATATACTGAAGCGAAAACTGACGGCGATTTCGACATCGACAACGTTGATTTGGTTGCCGATATAACCCATTATTGTATCAAAGGTCTCGAAGTTCCATTCATATACGGCCGTCTCGGACATGGTCTTACCGAAGAAAGCAGTCGCCCTCTCGTAGCTAAAGTGGTGTACGGAGCACTCGGAAACAAGATGGGAAAGCCCAAACGCGAAGATAATAGCTATTAAGAAAGTAAACTATCTTAAGCAAAAAAGCAGGCATTGCGCATTGAAAATGTAGATATTTTGCCTTGAAAAGACAGATTATAACACAATAAGACGATGCTAACACATATTTTATATATAGACAATAGCAACAAAAATTGTGAGCAAAACATATTAAGAACATTGGTATTAACAAAATAAACACAAACAGAACATGGGATTATTAACAGGTAAAACAGCCCTCATCACAGGAGCTGCACGTGGTATAGGTAAGGCTATCGCCATTAAGTTTGCAAGTGAAGGTGCTAATATTGCATTCACAGATCTCGTTATTGACGAAAACGGAAAGGCTACTGAAGCTGAAATAGCGGCACTTGGAGTTAAGTGTAAGGCTATGCGAGCAACGCAGCAGACTTCTCTCAGACTGAAGAAGTAGTTAAACAAGTGAAGGAAGAGTTCGGTAGCATCGACGTACTTGTCAATAATGCAGGCATAACTAAGGACGGTTTGATGCTTCGAATGACTGAAGCGCAGTGGGACGCAGTTATTGCTGTGAACCTAAAGAGTGCCTTTAACTTCATTCACGCATGTATTCCAGTAATGATGCGCCAACGTGGAGGTAGCATTATCAACATGGCGAGTGTAGTAGGTGTACACGGTAACGCTGGACAAGCTAACTATGCAGCATCTAAAGCAGGTATGATTGCTTTGGCAAAGAGCGTTGCACAGGAGATGGGACCTAAGGGTTTGCGTGCTAATGCTATTGCTCCTGGCTTCATTGAGACCGCTATGACAGAGCAACTCTCTGAGGATATTCGCAAAGAATGGGCTGCAAAGATTCCCATGCGCCGTGGTGGAACAACCGAAGACGTTGCAAACACAGCCCTCTACCTTGCTTCTGACCTTTCAAGCTACGTATCTGGACAGGTCATTCAGGTTGATGGCGGTATGAATATGTAATATTCCTTTCTACATTTCTATCCCCTTCTCCATCGTAGGAGAAGGGCGATAGACTTTCATTCACTATGCAAGTACTCTACGAAGACAACCATATTATCGTCGTATATAAGGAAAGCGGCGAGATAGTACAAGGCGACAAGACGGGCGATAAACCGCTTTCGGAAACCATTAAGGCGTGGATAAAAGAAAAATATGCCAAGCCTGGCAATGTGTTTCTGGGCGTAGTGCATCGTTTAGACCGCCCTGTGTCGGGGTTAGTAGTCTTCGCTAAGACGTCGAAAGCACTATCTCGACTAAACGATATGTTCAGAAATGGAGAGGTGAAGAAGACTTATTGGGCGATGGTTCAGACACCACCAGTAGAGTCGGAAGGTACACTGACCCACTGGTTGGTACGCAACGAAAAGCAAAACAAAAGCTATGCGCACAACCACGAAGTGCCTAATGCAAAGAAAGCAATATTAAAATATAAAACCATTGGGCAGACAGAGCATTACACTTTGCTCGAGGTGAATCTACTAACAGGTCGCCATCACCAGATACGATGCCAACTTTCGGCCATTGGTTGCACTATTAAAGGCGACTTAAAGTACGGCGCGCGTCGCTCAAACCCTGACGGTAGCATATCATTACTCAGTCATACGGTTGAGTTTATACACCCTGTAAGCAAAGAAAACATAGCTGTGGTTTCGCCTTTACCCGCTGAAAAGGTGTGGGATAACTTCCGATAAGCACGTTTCCGCAAACTAAAACAAGCAGCAAAAAGTTTACTTGCACATTTCTATAATAGGGAAACGCTCCCTCTGAGGGATAACAAACAAACCATTAAATGACAACACCTACTGTATTGAAACGCTTCATAGCGTGGCTTAAAAGTCTGTCGTTTCGCACTGGCATCATCGTTTTGGCCATGTGTGTTCCGTTCTATATAGCCTCTTTTGCCCAATTATCGCTCGACAATTCTGCTACAACAAAAGGCGTATTGTGGTTTATTTTCTTCGGATTAGCAAAGACATTCCAATATAGCGGATTAACTATCTTAGGCGTAAAAAGCTTTAAACGACTAAAAGAAAAGCTGAAGAAACCACGCACATAAATACCAAAAGGCGAAGTAAGGGACTGCCGCAACCACGTCATTCCCCTACTTCGCCTTTTAGTTTTCGAGATTATTGCACTACAATACCCCCGTTTACTTTCTCACAATCACCGACCCGCTGGCTTGATGTGTAGCCAAAACGAGCACTTCAGCAATCTGAACGTGAGCAGGAGCGCTTGCTGCATAGAATGCAACATCGGCTATATCGTCGCCCGTTAGCGGCTTCACACCCTTGTAAACATTATCGGCGCGGGCATCATCGCCATGGAAACGAACATTCGAGAAGTTGGTTTGCACCAATCCAGGCTTTACATTTGTAACACGAACGTTGCTCTCTGCTACGTCAATACGCAAACCATCGGTAATTGTTTTCACCGCTGCCTTAGTAGCGCAATACACATTTCCGTTCGCATAAGCTGCATCGCCAGCCACCGAACCAATATTGATAACGTGTCCTTCGTTACGTTTCACCATTGCAGGCACCACAAAACGAGTCATGTTCAGTAAGCCTTTTATATTGGTATCTATCATTATATCCCAATCTTCAAAGTCTCCTTCGTACTCCTTATCCAAGCCCAATGCAAGCCCAGCGTTGTTTATCAGTACGTCGATAGTAGCCCACTTACCTTTCAAGAACTCTATTGCCTTCTTCGCAGCCTCGCGTTCGCGCACGTCGAACTGCATGGCCAGCACTTCAGCACCCATATTTTCGAGTTCCTTTTTTAGTGTGTCAAGCTTTTCTTTACGACGTCCTGTGATGATAACATCGTATCCACCTTGTGCAAATTTCTTAGCGCAAGCCTCGCCGATACCGCTTGTTGCGCCCGTAACCATTACAATTTTCTTTTCCATGTATTATATTGTCTAAGTTGCAGCGTGGCTGTTATGCCACACCATATAATTGTTGTTTATGTTTCATATCCACCTTTACCCTTGCGGCAATAGGTAAAATGAATGACAAAGGTAATAGAAATTATTTACTTATCAAAATTATATTCCACCCACTTATGAACTTTTTAAAGGCTTAAAATGTTTACTAATGTTAAAATAGAGTGCTTTTCTTTCATTCTTTCCACAATATTTTGCACGTTTCAAAAGAATTGTGTAACTTTGCAATCGCAATTCAGGAACAAGTCCAAATAACTTATTTTAAAATTGCAAATGATTAATATCGCGGGTTGGAGCAGTTGGTAGCTCGCCAGGCTCATAACCTGGAGGTCGCATGTTCGAGTCTTGCACCCGCAACTAAACAAACGAAAGTCGTTCTCAAAATGAACGACTTTCTTTCATTATATTCCCCCTACTCCTTTCTCTTACAAGTGCCAAAGCAATGTTTGAACGCTAAAATATTAGAGCGATAGAAGTGTAAACATTTTACAGAATAGATAATCTTACACAACCGCCTTACTATCAGCGCGTTGCAATACCCATTGTTTTGCATTGCAAAAGCAGCTGTTTTGCACGGTAAAACAGGCACTATTGCATCGTAAAAGAGCCTATTTTGCTATGTAGAAACGCTACTATCGTTTTTCTTTGGAATTATCTTTACAAAGTTGCGGGGTGTTTTTAGCTTTTTAAATAGAGTTACTAGAGTTTCTATAAGAACTAGAAATTCTATGCAACAGAGCCCTACAAACCTCTTTAAGCCCTATAATTCCACAACCATTATGCCTACCTCAGCTTTTTAAATAGAATTACTAGAGTTTCTATAAAAACTAGAAATTCTATGCAACAGAGCCCTGTAAACCTCTTTAAACCCTATAATTCCACAACCGTTATGCCTGCTCCACCAAACTGAACATGCTCGTCTCGGCAGCTTTTCACATTGGGAATAGAGTTCAAATACTGGCGAATCATGGTGCGCAAAATACCATTTCCCTTACCATGAAGTATGCGAACTTGCCCTACTCCCACAAGTATGGCATCGTCAATGAAGTATTGCACTTGGTTAATCGCCTCGTCCGTACGCATGCCACGCACGTCTATTTCTTGCTTAAATTGGTTGCGATGCTGATCTATCGTTTCACGCGTCTGTCGACTATAATTGTATGCTGCAAACTGTTTTTGGCTTTCTTGTAGTGTAGCAGCGTCCACATGCTCTAATCGAGATACCGCCATCTTAGTGCGCATATCACCAAATATCACCATAGCTTGCTTACCGTCGGTTGTCTCAACCTTACCAATAGAAGTCAATCCCTTTATGCGCACTGAGTCACCGACACCGATTGGACGGTTAGTAGCACGTTTCTGAGCAGCAGCTTTCAGTCCTTCGGCAGCATTTTGCTTGCGTTCTTCCTTCTCCTGCAAATGGCGTTCGTGTCGCTCTTTCCTATTTTTTATCTTCTCAATCTTAGCCTTTAGTTCTTCGTCAGACATCAAACCGCCTTCTCGCATCGCCTGTTTATTGGTTGATTTCTTGACTTTCGACTTGCTTTTACTCTTTAAAGCGGCTATAGAATCGTTAAGCATAGCCTGCTCGTATTCAGCAAGTTCTTGGCGAATACGCTTGGTTGACTCCTTCTCTGCCTGCTGTTCACGAATCTCTCGTATAACGTTTTCAATGCGCTTGTTGCTTTCTCGGATTATCTCCTCAGCTTCCGCCTTTGCCTTTTTAATGATTTCCTTACGACTTTGTCGCAACTCTTCCATTTCCTTTTCATATTTGGCAATGGTTCGTTCCAGTTCTTTTTCGTGGCTATGCACGGTCTGTCGCTTTGTTTCCCAGTAGCGTTTGTCCCTAACAATGTCCTGTAAGAACTTATCACTCTGTATATAATCCGAGCCAACAATGGCTGAAGCGTCGCTGATAACCTCTTCGGGGATACCCGTTTTGCGCGCTATTTCAATGGCAAACGAACTCCCTGGTCTGCCAATAGCCAACTGAAAGAGTGGTCGCATCTCGTGGCGGTCGTACAACATCGCCCCGTTTGCAACACCTTTATGGTCTTCTGCAAAGTGCTTTAGATTCTGATAGTGGGTCGTTATCACCGCCCACGCCTGCTTTTTCCAGAACTGTTTCAACACAGATTCAGCGATAGCACCACCTATTTGAGGCTCAGTTCCAGTACCAAACTCGTCTATTAAGATGAGCGTATGGCGATCTGCCTGCTTCATCATGTTCTTCATGTTCATCAAATGAGACGAGTATGTACTCAAATCGTTCTCAATACTCTGTTCATCTCCTATGTCAATCATGAGGTTTTTGAACGTTCCTGCAGTGGAACGCTCACTCACTGGGATTGAAAGACCGCATTGAAGCATATATTGAAGCAGTCCGACGGTTTTCAGACAAACCGACTTTCCGCCTGCGTTAGGGCCCGAGATAATGAGCAAACGTTTCTCTTTTGTGAGTTGAATGTCCAGCGGAACCACTGTTAAAGGGGTATCGCTGTTCTCAGCCGTACGCTGTTTTCTCGATAATGAAATCTGTAATAGCGGGTGAATGGCACGTATGAAGTCCACATGAGGCTCTGTTCCAACCTCTGGTTCAATGGCTTTGAACATGCGAGCCAGCTCTGCTTTCGCACGAATGAAGTCGATTAAGGCGAGGAAATGGTATGAATCGAGGATCTCTCGTACGTATGGACGCACCAATTTAGCGAACTCTCGGAGGATACGAATAATCTCTTTGCGTTCTTCATTCTCCAATTCGCGTATCTTATTGTTGGCTTCTACCACCTCAGTAGGCTCTATAAAGACCGTTTTTTTCCAGTCGCACTCTCGTCGTGAACAATGCCCGATATCTTGCGTTTCATACCTGGTGCCACTGGAATAACCAGTCTTCCGTCGCGCATTGTAGGTGTTACGTCGCGGTCAACCACACCTTCGCTCTGTGCAGAAAGCAAGATACGGTTAAGCGTTCGCGATATACTGCTTTCCACTCGAGCCAGTTCTCTACGTATTTGGAGTAGGTCTGGCGATGCCGAATCGCGCATTTTACCGAATTTATCGATAATTTGACTGATGCGTTGCACCAATATTGGGAAGGTTGCCACGCCATCAGCAAGTGCATAAAGAGCAGGATAAGTGTGCTGAATGTCGCCATTAGGCAGTTCGTCTCCAGCACTTAAGAACTTCACAACAGCGATGATGGTTTCCAACGAACGCTTTAAATCGAAGAGTTCGTCCTCTTCCATGTGTGTACCTTCAAGGCGAATGCGTGCCACACTCGCCCTAACGTCAAACACATTGTCGAGCGGAAAGACTTCCGTACCTTCCTGAATACGTCTAAATTCGCGCACTTCTGCCAACCAACGATTTACTTGTTGTGTGTCGATAGAGAACTCCATGCTGTCCACTTGTTCTTGTCCGAGTGTAGAAAGACAGTGTTCTCGCAAAAGCGTACGTATTTCGTTAAAGCCTATTTTCTGCTCAAAATTGTTGGGATATATCATCTTTGTTTGTAAAATTGTCGTTATCGTGTGCCTTAAAATAGGCATATTTGGAGCGACAAAGTTACTATTTTTCTTTTTAATACCGATGCGAGTTTGTTTTTTAATTGTAATTTTTGTACTTTTGCGCACAAAAAAGAGATGGTTAAAAATATGATACTTGTAGGTTTAGGCAGCTTCTTTGGGGGCATGGTACGTTATTCTGTGTCATACCTAATAGGGAGATATATCACTTCACCCTTCCCCTTAGCCACGTTTATCGTGAATGTTTTGGGCTGCCTTATCATAGGTTTTGTTTCTGGTTTGCCCGTATTCGCATCGCTTGGCACCAGTAATCGCCTACTATTAACGGCTGGATTATGCGGTGGTTTCACCACTTTCTCAACGTTTATCAGCGAGAATGTCATGTTTTTGAAGGACGGAAGACCTACTACAGCATTGCTTTACATTATTGGAAGCATTGTTGCTGGCTTCCTTGCAGTAGTAATTGGACAACTTATTGCAAAACTTTTTTAGTGCGTTTGGACTGTAAAAGGTAGGGAAACTAAATACCACAGATTTCCCATTGAATATAGAAAAAGATACAGAACAAACGTTTTTATTTTGTAAAGAAAGTACATGCTAAAAACGATAGAATCGCTTTTGCGTTGCAAAAGTGCCTATATTGCAGCGCAAAAGCGCCTGTTTTGCACGACAAAACAGGCGCTTTTACATTGTAAAACAATGGGTATTGCAAAGCGTTGGAAAAGAGATAGTTATACGATAGACTCTCTCTTGTAAAATCTTTACACTTTTATTACACTTTCATCACGCTTTAAAAGCTAAATTCACAGCTAATAATAAGCTCTCTTGGGCGTAGTTCGTAGCTGTTCGTAAAGACTCCAACACCATTATAAGAAGTCTCTATGTAGTTGCGTTTGTCGAACAAATTGGATAGCATAGCAAAGATAAGGAAGTTCTTTTGTCGCCATGTTACCTTCGCATTGGCAAGGAATGTGTTGAGCGTAGCGCCCTCTAACTGGTTATGATAGTATATACCAGACAGCGAAAGGTCCACTTTTCGAATAGTAGAAGTAAGCGTTAGGCTCTGTTTCCAATTGAAACGTGATGTCAAAGAAGCATTATCGAATGATGATTTGCTCATTATAAATTCGCCATTGTAGCTGATATACGCCCATGAAGGCGAATAAGTAAGCGATGGCGATAGCGTTAACGAACGGTATTCATAGCCCAAAACTTTACCACCAGTGTATTGTTCGCCGTCGCTATAAGTTGCTGTTATGCCGCACGATGTCTTGAAATGGTGTTTATAAAAGCCTTTTGAAAACCAGAATCGCCCGTTTAGATTGGTGCTTTTTGTATTGTGTTGCACATAGGTCATTAGGTAGTTTCCGTTTTGAATCTGCATATCCATCACCGAATTGCTCCACATTCGATTAGCAGAAAGCGAGAAATTAGAGAAGAATTCCTTAACAACACGCTTATAATTGTGCGTAAAAGAGAAGTTCAGCGAATTGGTACGTGGCATGAAAGTGGGCGATGTCTGCCATGTGCGGTAGTTAGTTTGGTAGCTGTCGAGGGCGAAATCGGACAGTTCTTTTATGGATTGGTTGTAGCCAAATGATGCATTCGTTTCGGTGCGACTGCTCTTCTTATAGTTTACATACAGTGAGGGCGATACCTGGAAGTACCATTTGCGTTGCTGCGTAAGATATTTTAAGTTGAACCCTTGCCGCATGGTTGCACGCCATTTTCCCTTTTCGTAGTTGAGCGAAGGCGTCGAACTGAATTCTAACTGTGTGTGTCCGTTGCGTACATTCAAGTGTTGCAAGTCTGCAGAAAAGTTGTAATTCTGTGTGAAACCGTTCTTTGAAGTGCGCCAACTCACCTCGTTATTATTGTGCCAAAGGTTCGAATGAATGCTTTTTTGGTCTGTGTTGATATACAAATCATTACGCGAGTAGTGGTAATCTACTATTGATTGCAGTGTAAGGGTGCCTCGCTCGCTGTTCTGCGAAGTGGTAATGTAGCCTTTAACATTCGCTTCTGGCGTACGAACTCGCTGCGAAAGATTAGTATGACCCGTACTTTCGAGTTTCGATAAGGCATCGCTCTGCTCTGCATTCACACTGAAATGCATCGAGCCATAACGTTTTTCGGTGTTTATTTTCTTATCAATAGTGAAGTTGAAAACATCTTCTTTCAACATTAAATGATGTTTTTCGCTGGTCGTGGTAGGCGTTTGGGCAAAGTAATAGGTAGAGTTGTTATACGTATTTTGACGAAGAATGTTGCGGAAATAGTCTGTCGTTATACGCAGTTCGTTATCGTTTTTCGTCTTTATTAGTCGGTTAATGCTATAACTTTGCGACGTGTTGAAGCGCAGGCGGTCGGCATCTATCGGAGCTTTAAGACTTGGAACGGAATACCACGACGAGAGATTGGCAGGTTGCGGAGCCATATAATCGATGACAAAAGCAAAGCCCGACTGCGCCACATCCCTACCTCTGCGGTCGTATATAGCGTCGTACATCATCTGTTTGCGTTTTCCTATGCTCATCATATTGGCAGAACCAGCCACATGAGTAGGCTTCCCGATGGCAAGATAGGGGCGCAACGTTATCGAAAGACGGTCGCGAGCTTCGTCTTTCAGCGTTACATTCATTGCTACATTGTCGCTGAACACCTTGTTGCGCAAGGCCTTTATGGGTTGGTCATGCTCTATTACTTCCGCCTTTCACGTCCTTTGCCTTTATATTCTCGGTAAGTTTGTTGTACTTTCCGTTGCTAAGATCAAGCCCTTCTACGGTAAATCGACTGATATCCTTGCCGTTTACGCTTATCTTTCCGTCGCTTCCGACGTATACGCCAGGCAGTTTTGCCAACACATCCTTTAACGAATTGTCTCTTTCCGAGGCGAAACGAGTGAGGTCGAACGTTATTGTATCCTTGTTATTGGTTATAGGTCCCGCCTTCACCGTTACCTCTTGCATCTCAAAAACCTTCTGTGCCATCTCAATACGGTTGTCCATTGAGGCGGTAATATGGGTTCTTTTCTTTTGGTATTCCATTGCTGTGGCTTGCAGCTGTAGGTCTTTTAGGTTGTCGTTGCTATGCGAAAGACTGAATTCTCCCCTATCGTTGGTGCGTGAAAAGGTAACCACCTTGTCACCTTTTAGCAACATTACGTTGGCTTTTGCGATAGGCTTATGGGTTAAAGAATCCACAACAACGCCCGAAATGCGGTCTTGTGCCGAAGTAGAAAGAGTGAAAATAAGGAACAGGAAAGAAACAATAGCCCTCGCCCTGCCCCACTTCGACTTGAATAGTGCGGTTGTTTTAGCTGTTGCTATTAGTATTCTTTTCATTGTAAATAGCGTTATAGGTGTTTTGGTAAAGATAGCTTTGTTGGCTCTGAACAAGACTTTTATAGTGGCAAAAAGTCTTTCAGAGCCTTTTAATCAATAAGTTTTGTGGAGCAGAAAAAGCAATTTAGTACAGCTCTATCGGGTTGCTGGGCATGGGTTTTGCCATTTGTTTCATAAATTCAGCCTTCATTTCTTCTGGCACTTCGATTTGTATTCCAGCCGCAGACAACATATCTTCAGGCACAGCTTTGGCTTGATAGTCTACAAATTCCTTCATTGTTGCAGAGACATACTTATCGAATTTGGAGTCGTAAGTAATGTTTTCACCTTCTCCAGCCTGCTTCATACCGACGCAATCGAATATGTATTGTTGCTTAGAATCATAAGCACGGAGTATCAATCCAGGCAGTCCGCATAGCTTCCAAGGGCCATTATCCAATGGAATATCGGTAGTAACCATGCCGTCCACGTACGTCCTTTGAACGAACAGCGCGCCATTTGACAATGATAGTCAAGTATTTGCTTTGTGCTATCGGCTATAATGTCCCATTGGGGCTGTTCTAAAGGCTCAGTAATACGGAACTTTTCTCTAAACACTTTGTCTAAATACGTAGTCTTTCCTGCTGGATAATTGCGGTAAAAGTCCATCTTTATGTTGCCTTTTGTAGATGTTGAAGTCGGTATTGCAATACTGTTTGCATCGACAGACTTACGCATTTCTTCCTCGTAAGCATGGTAGTTAGCACTATAAAAGTAGCTCACCTTATCGCCAATCAGCAGCTGCATATCGTCGTTTTCATAGTCGTAACGACCTGCTTCGTCTGTTTTCGTTGTATCGCGTACGCTCTTTGTCCGATAGGTAATGGTGTACTTGAGCTTGTCGATAACTTTGTTTTCGCTCTTTTTGTTGGGTTTTGCACTTACGGTGAGCACTGTAAGGGCGAGTGCTGCCGTTGTTAAAATAATACGTTTCATAATCTTTCTATTGGGTTTTGTGGTTGTCTTTTCTGCATTTGCTTGCGCATTGACTCTTGCTGTGCTTCGGTTAGCTTGCCATTAACACTGCCGCTTACTACCTTGAACGTTACACCTTTGCCACTTCTATTCATAATATCCATAGGCGTGGTGTTGGCTTTGAGTCGCTGTAAGTTGCTCATCGAGGTTTCCTCATAGCTGTTAAAGCGGTCATCGAACACCATGTCGCGCGTGCCATCGGTTTGCTTTAAGCCTACGCAATCGAAGATATAGTGGCGGGAATTGTCGTATGCACGAAGCACAAGTCCCGGTAATCCGTCCAATTTCCACGGTCCGTTGTCGATTGGAATATCGATAGTGTACCATGCAAACCATTGTCTGCCTTTGTAATTGCAGCGTGCCATCTGGCAGTCATAGCCGAGAATGCGGGCTGTACTATCGGATATCAGTTCCCATTGGGGCTGCTCTATGGGTTCTACAACACGAAATCCATCACGGAAAACATTGTCTACGTAAGTTGTTTTGCCTGTTGGGAAGTTCTTGAATAGCTTCCAATTGATGCTTCCACCTCGCATATTAGGCACTGAAAAGTTGCCTTTGTTCATCATTTCGATGCGCTGTTGCTCGTAGAGAGCGTTGGAATAACTATAAAAGAAGCTCACCTGCTCGCCCACCTCGAGGCGCATATCCTCCTCGCTGTAGATGAAATTGCCGAGCGAATCGACCTTCGTGGTGTCGGTAATGCTTTTCGTACGATAGGTAATTTCGTACTTTACCTTGTCTATTTTCCCTCCTTCTTTCGGCTTTGCATAAGTAGAAAGTGTGGCAGAAAGGCAGACGAAAGTAGTTAAAAGCATTCTCTGTATCATATCTTTATTGTATTATGTTCCTGCCGTTGCGTCTACATTCCTTCGAAATAGCTTTGCAATTCCTTGGCTGCAGCTTCGTCAGCGTTGAACAAGTCCTTTAAGATTATACCCTTTTCCATAAGTATTATGCGATTGCAAATCTCTGAAACGAAGTTCAAATTGTGGCTTGATATCAGCACAGTAGTACCATATTGTTTGTTAACCTCGTGGATAATGCGTGCTATGTTTATCTGCGATGAAGGGTCGAGATAGTTGAAAGGCTCGTCAAGAATGAGTATTTCAGGATTCACTATCATTGCTCCGATGATGCCAATCTTCTGTTTATTGCCTTCAGAAAAGTCGCGAATGAGTTTCCCCGTGCCTATAATCTCGTCTCGCATCAGCACTTCGAAAGTCTGTAAGCGTTCAGAAAGCGTTGCTTCATCTATGTTGTAAGCTGCCGCAATAAAGTCAAAGAACTCCTCAGGGGTATAGTATTCAATAAGAAAACCCTTATCAATGAACGAGCCTGTATAGTTTTTCCAGTCAAAACACTCGTTTACAGGACTGCCATTAGAGAACACTTGTCCTTCGGTAGCACTGATAAGATCGAGTATCAGACGCATTAACGTAGTCTTTCCAGCCCCATTATTGCCCACAAGACCAATGAGTTCACCTTTGTGAAGTGTCAGATTAGGAATGTCAATTACCGTATTTGTTCCATAAACCTTCTTTAAATTCTCTATCTTTATTTCCATATTTGGCTATTATTTTCTATTGTTTCTTTTTGTTTAAGTATAAGTTTTGCACTATCGTTATTTGTTTCTGTAACGTTCAAAGTGCTTATAACGCTTGCTTCGTAGCGGCGTGCAATCCACGAAATAGCGTATTTGTGCACAGCAAACCCCATGATACCGAGCAAACCGAATATGATTCCACAAGTATTTGGAGGTAAAACACCTATCAAAGCCATTGTTATTAACATCAAAGACAAAGTGGTTGCGAAGCTTGAAATACTATAATCGTTGCCTTGTGTGTTCATAAATCCCGATGCAAAAATATCCATTGCCTTAGTATGGAAGCAGAAAGTGAGCATCAATAGATTGGAAAAACCTACCGTAAATAATAATGATCCCACCATAAGAATGATGCTTGTATCGTACAAGAAGTGAGAAATAAGCAGTATTAAGAATGATAATACAGCCATAGGAATGGCAGTATAGTATTTGCGAAGCAGTAGTTTCTCAATGTTAATAGGGCGCGTCCACACACCATCAAAGTAGTTTCCTTCCAATGCAAACGTAAGTTGAAGAGCCATAAGAGGCATTACCATGATAGCAAGGGGTAGAAACATGTTACTATCCACAGCATCAGGGTCCTCGTAACCAATCGCTGCGTACCAAAAAGCCTGTGCTAAAAAGATTACTGGTAATACAAAAACCATACGCAATCGCTTACCTCTTAAGAAAGGACGCAACTCTATAAAGAATGGCGAACGGCTCGATTTATGGATATCTTTCTTCTTTTTCTTGTTCTCGTCGTAGCTGCGCAAATAGGTTAAAAAGTACAATTCGAGATATATACCAATTGCGATAAGCACAAAGAAGTAGGTAATGTGTATGCCCAACGACATGCCAAAGAAGTTGATTCCGTGTACAAACGCCAACGACCACCACATAAGCCAGCCCACAACTACGGCCCATTTCCATTCCCAACCCTGTGCGGTTCGAAACATAACGGCAGCCATACTGTTTATAAAAGATACAGAAAGCAACAGCAACGCCGACACTATGGCAGGACCAAAAGGCATGATAAAGAAGCAGATAATGGCAAGTGGCAACGCCCAAGCCAGTGTCCAGAAGTTGAATATTTGTGCAATGGATACGAAACGAATCCACGTTCGTTTCTTAATAGGGCGTGTTTTTATGTACGAATCGATAATTGCCGAGTCGGAAGAGAATATCAATTTCGATATGATATCGGGCAAAAGCAACGATGATGCAACGATAGGCATAATGTTTTCCCACTTTATTTCCGCTAACAAATTCCATGTTTTGTCGTCCATTCCAAACAGAACACTAACTATAACCACTGCTACAAGAAAGTAAAAGTAGGTTGCAAGGAAGAAGTCTTTCCACTTAAAGCTGCGTCGCTTCTTCGTTATTTGCATCAGTAAAAGTTGTTTTAACATGCGTTTAGTTGTAGAATTTATAAATATTTTTTTCTGGTACAAAGATAAGAAAAATATTGATGGAGCAACAAAAAAATATCTTATTATTATGTTTTTTTACCTAAAAATTAGTACCACGTTTACCAACCATTTTCGATGCAAAACAAGATGAATTTCGCACTAACGAAAAGGGTTTAAAATGCGCATATAAACACCTTAATTTGTAAAGAAAAGTACAAGTGAAATGCAGGGTAAGTTGTATTGCATTGTAATAGTGCCTATATTGCAGTGCAAAACAGGCTCTTTTATCGTGCAAAACAGGCACTTTTACAACGCAAAAGAGCCTATATTGCAAAACCTTGATAATGATATAGTTACACAAGAATATCGTTATTCCGAAATCTTAACATTTTTATTCGTATTTTAAAGCCATAAAAATGACTATCATTCATATTTTTCAGATAATGCAAAAAACCTTATTTTGGCTTCTCTTTTTAAATAAAAAAGGTGTATCTTTGTGTTTTGAATAGAACAAGAACAACATTCATTAAGTAGTAAAACGAGTAATGAAGTATGCCATTATTGCCGCAGGAAACGGCTCACGACTTGCTAAAGAAGGCGTAACAGCACCGAAACCATTGGTAAAAGTCAATGGAGAACAGCTTATTAACCGCCTTATCCGTGTGTTCTGCAGCAACAATGCCACCGAAATTGTGGTTATCTGCAACGAGGAAATGACCGATGTGCAGGCGCATCTTGCCCATATTCAGCAGCACGGAGTAGCTGGAAAGCAGGTTCCGTTGCGCTTTATTGTAAAATCAACACCCAGTTCTATGCACAGTTTTGCAGTGCTGAGCGAATGGCTAACCGACGAACCTTTTGTGCTAACAACGGTAGATACCATCTTCCGTGAGGACGAATTTAAAGCATATATCGACGCTTTTACAAAGGCAATTGCCAAAGGTGTGCAAGCTTATATGGGAGTAACGGCCTATATTGACGACGAAAAGCCACTCTATGTGGGCACCGATGAGGAGGGCAACATTACGGGGTTCTACGATAATAACGAGACAAATTGCAGCTACATATCGGGCGGTATCTACGGATTACACCCACAGGCGATTTGCACGCTCAACGATTGTATGCAGCGAAACGAAAGTCGTATGCGCAATTTTCAGCGGGCATTGATTGCAGACGGACGCAAAACGGTGGCTCATTCTTTTACGAAGGTGCTCGATATTGACCACGCTTCCGACATTGAAAAGGCTGAACAGTTCTTAAATAGTACGGAATGCGGACAATAGCCATACAACGCGACCCACGCTTTTCGCCCAATTCGGTAGAGAAAGACCTTGCCATTCTTTCAGCAGTGGCGTTGCCGATGGAAGGTAAAATAATAGCCGAAGGCGAACTAACCATTGACGATGTTGTTGCAGCAGACACGATATTGAACATGGGACGCATGGCAAATACCTTGCAATTGCTTGAAGAATATGGAAGCGGAAAGTGTATTGTGAACTCGCCAGTGGGCATAAGAAACTGCCAGCGCAGTAGAATTACAACGCTGATGCACCATGCCGACATTCCCACACCGCCTGAAAAGGGTAGCAACGGATACTGGATTAAACGCGGTGATGAGGCTGCACAGACGCAAAACGATGTGTTATACTGTGCCAACGAGGCTGAACTGGAAGCAGCAAAGGCGGTTTTTCAGAGTCGTAACATTACAAACATGGTGGTACAAGCACACGTTGAGGGCGACCTTGTGAAGTTTTATGGTGTCGAGGGTACTGCTTTTTTTCGCTACTTCTACCCCACCGACGATGGCGCTACGAAGTTTGGCGACGAGCAACGCAATGGTATTGCACACCATTATGCCTTTGATAGCACAGCATTGGCAGCGACAACCAACCGTTTAGCAACACTTGCTGAAACACCAGTGTATGGGGGCGACGCCATTATAACGGCTGAGGGAACGTTCTGTATTATCGATTTCAACGATTGGCCGAGCTTCTCTCGGTGCAAAGATGAGGCTGCAAAGGCTATCATTTCGTGTGTAGCAGCACGGCAAAACTTATAGAAACGGAAATATGTTTGTTCTGTTTCGGTCAGTAAGATGAACTAATATGAGTATAGAAATAAATCTTTCAGCGAACTATTAAAGGCCTCTATGAAGTCTGACGACACGGAGGAATGGCTCGATATATACTTTACCAGACCTGTAGGCTTGGCTTTTGCCTTGCTATGGTACCGCTTAGGCGTTACGCCAAACACCATAACCATCTTGTCAATCTTCTTAGGTGTAGGCGCAGGACCTATGTTTTACTTCCAAAATGTATGGTATAATATAATAGGTATAGTGCTTTTGGTGTTGGCAAACCTATGCGATTCTACCGACGGACAACTTGCCCGACTCACCAATCAGCGTTCTATGAAGGGTCGCTGCTTAGATGGTTTCGCAGGCGATACGTGGTTTGTATCCATCTATTTAGGCATTGTGTTGCGCATTTGGAACCAACCTATACCAGGGATAGACGTAAAATGGGGCTTATTCGGACTTGCTCTTGCTGCTATTGCAGGCATCGTTTGCCATTCGCAACAAAGTTCGCTGGCCGACTATTACCGCCAAATTCACTTGTATTTCTTAAAGGGTAAGGCTGGCTCGGAACTTGATAGCTATGCCGCAGAGCACGCTATCGTGGAGAGTTTGAAGGGAAAGAAGGGTGTATTTTGGGACAAAACGTTCCATTCTAACTATCAACACTACTGCAAAAACCAAGAAAAAAGAACGCCAGAGTTCCAGAAATTAAGACAAGAACTTAACGAACGGTATGCCAATGTAGAGGATATACCCGACGAATGGAAGGCTAAATTCTTGCAAGGGAGCCGTCCTTTGATGCCATTAACGAATTTTCTATCGTTCAATTCGCGCGCAATACTCATCTATATAACGGTGTTAGCCAATTGTCCGTGGGTATATCTCTTTATCGAAATAGTGCTTTACACTATCATTTATATGTATATGCACAAACAACACGAGGACCATTGTAAGGCGATGCGAGCACTATTAAACAATTGATGGACTATGATTAAAGGATATATATTCGACTATGGCGGTACGATAGACACGTCTGGCTGCCATTGGGGCATGAAGATTTGGCACGCATACGAACAACTTTGGTTCCCCGTAACGGAGGAACAGTATCGTGAAGCCTACGTTTATGCCGAACGAACATTGGGTAAAAATCCGATTATACAGTCCGACTTTACTTTCCATCGCACTTTGGAAGAGAAGATACGGCTGCAGTTTGAGCATCTGCAACAACAAGGACTGGTTGCAGCAACGGGCTTTTCGCTTGCCAATAAATGCGCTAAACTGGTGGAAATGCTATACAGTGACGTTGTAAAAACAGTTGCCGAAAGCAAGGAAGTGCTGCTAAAAATAAAGGAAAAATACCCTATTGTGTTGGTAAGCAACTTCTATGGGAACATCGAAGTAGTACTGAAAGAGTTCAATTTAGATGGTATCTTCCAGGAAATAGTCGAAAGTGCAGTGGTAAAGGTACGTAAACCCGACCCACGCATCTATGAAATGGGCGTAAAAGCCCTACAATTGCCTGCCGAAAACATCGTTGTCGTGGGCGATAGCTACGACAAAGACATTGTACCAGCTCATTCCATAGGTTGCAAAACTGTATGGATAAAAGGCGAAAGCTGGACTCCTGACAAAATAGAACAGGGGGTAGCAGATTGTGTGATAAGCAGTTTGACAGAATTAAATATATAAAAAAGCATAAAGGGATAAAAACTTTTACAATATAAGAAATTAGAAATCGTTTTAAAATTTAAAACTAATAAATAAATGAAACAAGCAAAGTTGCACCCGCAGAAGGTAAATTGGGAATTATGGTTGTGGGTTGTGGAGCCGTTACAACCACATTCATAACAGGTGTTTTAATGGCTCGCAAAGGCTTGGCAAAGCCTATTGGCGCCATGACACAGTACGACAAAATACGTGTCGGAAAAGGAAAAGACAAGAAGTACCTCCACTACAAAGACATCGTACCGATTGCCGACATGAACGATATCGTATTCGGCACATGGGACGTGTACCCACAAAACGCTTATCAAGCGGCTGTTTATGCTGAAGTTTTAAAGGCTAAAGACATCGAACCCGTACGCGATGAGCTGGAAGCAATAAAGCCTTTGAAGGCTGCTTTCGACAAGAATTATGCGAAACGCATCGATGGCGACAACGTGAAAGAAGGTGTAACACGTTGGGGAATGGTGGAAGAACTGCGCAAAGACATTCAAAACTTCAAACAAGAAAAGGGAGTTAGCCGTGTCGTTGTACTATGGGCAGCTTCTACAGAGATATATGTGCCGTACGAAGAAGAGTACCATGGCACACTCAAAAAGCTTGAAGCAGCCATGAAAGCTAACGATAAAGAACATATTGCACCATCTATGTGCTATGCTTATGCTGCTCTGACAGAAGGCTGTCCTTTCATAATGGGTGCACCAAATACTACGGTTGACATTCCTGCTATGTGGGAATTGGCGGAGAAAACACGCATGCCAATTGCGGGAAAAGACTTCAAAACGGGTCAGACTCTCGTAAAATCGGGCTTTGCTCCTATCATTAGAACTCGCGCATTGGGCTTGAATGGTTGGTTCTCAACCAATATTTTGGGCAACCGCGACGGCCTCGTGCTTGACGAACCAGCTAACTTCCGCACCAAAGAAGTAAGCAAACTCTCTACATTGGAGACTATTTGTAAAGCCGATGAACAGCCAGACCTTTACGGAAACATATACCATAAGGTAAGAATCAACTACTATCCTCCTCGCAACGACGATAAAGAAGGATGGGATAACATTGATATCTTTGGCTGGATGGGCTATCCAATGCAAATTAAAATTAACTTCCTCTGCCGCGATTCTATCCTCGCTGCACCGCTTTTGTTAGACCTTGCGCTCTTAAGCGACCTTGCTGCGCGTGATGGACGCTATGGTATTCAAAGGTTCTTGAGCTTCTATCTCAAGAGTCCAATGCACGATTTCACGCAGGAAGAGGAGGCTGTTAACAACCTTTTCCAGCAATACACCATGCTGAAGAATGCAATCCGCGAGATGGGCGGTTATGAAGCTGATGAAGAAATTGACTAAGATTACATATAAAAACCGAGCAGCAAGAATCGCTTTCTTGCTACTCGGCTTATTTATAGGGATAACAACGACAGTGGCGCAAGACCTGCACTGCACAGTGATTGACGCCCAAACGCAAGATACTATTGCGTATGCAAATGCCACTTACAGAAGTTTAAAGATTGCAACTTCGGCCGACCAAAAAGGTCAATTCACCATTGCAAGACATGATGGAGAACTCCTTGAAATTACATCGGTAGGCTATAAACCACGCAAAATAAAGATTACGGAAAAGACTCCTAACGAACTTCTAATTACTTTAATAGCTACTTCGAAGCAATTAGATGGTGTTGTGGTAAAGGCAAAGCGCCGCCATAGGTATTCAAGAAAGGACAATCCAGCCGTGGAACTTATGCGACGAGTCATCGCTGCAAAGCAAAAGACAGACCTAACCAACCACGACTTCTATCAATATGATAAGTATCAGAAGGTAACAATGGCTCTTAACAACATCACCCAAGCCCAATTGGAGACGGGAATGTTTAAGAATTTGCCTTGGTTAAAGGAACAAGTGGAGATGTGTCCTTATAATAATAAGTTGATATTGCCTATCTCTGTAGATGAAACGGTAACGCAACACATCTACAGAAAGTCTCCGAAAGATGAGAAAGACATTATAAAAGGTCAGAGCACAAAGGGTATTTCGCAACTCATTCAGACGGGCGAAGCGATGAATACCATTATAAAGACTTGTTTAAAGACATTGATTTGTACGACGACCAGATAGAATTGTTGCAGGCACGCTTCCCATCTCCTATTGGTTCGACGGCCATTTCGTTCTATCATTTCTATATCGACGACACGTTAAAGGTGGGCGACGACGAATGTATACGCCTCCAATTCATGCCCGCAAACCAACAAGACTTTGTCTTTAGAGGCGAGTTGTATGTGCTAAACGATGGTTCTCTGCACGTAAGAAAGTGCGATATGCAGCTTCCTGCAGGCACTGGCGTGAACTTTGTAGCCGCTATGAAGTTCAAACAAGAGTACTCTAAGCTTCCAAATGGCCAATGGGCGCTCACCACAGACGACATGATGGCAGAGTTAGAGATAGTTAGTATGCTCCAACAGATGCTCATTATCCGCACAACGGGGCTTCAAAACTATTCGTTTGAGCCTATAGAGCCAAGCCTTTTCAAGGGAAAAGCAAAGAAAAAGTACGACTCTCACGCGAAAATGAGGGACGATAGCTTCTGGGAAGAGCACCGTACGACTGCATTATCGAAGAGCGAACACGGCATGGGAGACTTTATTAAGCGCATGGGACGTACCAAAGGCTTCAAGACAGTTGTGTTTGTATTTAAAACTTTCATGGAGAATTTTGTGGAAACGGGGTCTGAAAACACACCAAGTAAGGTGGATATTGGTCCTGTAAACACCTTTATATCGAAGAACTATACAGACGGAATACGCTTAAGAGCCTCTGCTCGAACCACTGCAAACCTTAGTCCGCATTGGTTTGCTGAGGGATATTATGCTTACGGAACGAAGTCAAAGAGCCACTATTATGGCAGTAAAATAACGTATTCGTTTAATAAACCGGAGTATCAACCTACTGAATTCCCAATCCGAACCCTCTCATTTGAGTCGTATCGGGACTTGGAATCGCCATCAGATAAGTATCTTGTACACAACAAGGACAATATTTTTATGACCTTCCGTCCCGTAAAAGTTGAGAAGCTCTACCTATTTAATAGGCAAAGATTGGGCTTCCAATGGGAAACCGACTATGGTCTTTCTACGCAATTGAAGCTCAATACCGAGAGTAATCGCCCTATGGGAAAAACTCATTTATGAGCGTATGGACGGCTCATTTGTTGATAAAGTGCGCATGACATCGTTCACTTTAGGCTTTGATTACCGCCCCGGACAGAGTTATATCAACTCGAAACAGCGTCGAATAGAGGTGAATTTAGATGCTCCGCAGTTTACATTGACCCACACAATCGGTCTTAAAAAAACGTGTTAGGAAGCCAGTTTACGTACAACCTTACCGAATTTTTCAGCTTACAAACGCCTATGGTTGGGAAGCTGGGGAAACTTCGATATGCGTTTAATGGCAGGTGCACAATGGAACAAAGTGCCTTATCACTTGCTCATAATGCCTCCAGTTAACACTTCACTTTTTCGAACATCAAGGGTCGTTTAACCTCATGGAGAACATGGAATTCCTTAACGATCGCTTTGCACAATTCAATCTTGCGTGGAACTTGGAAGGTAAAATCTTCAACCGAATTCCACTCGTTAAGAAGCTGAAATGGCGCGAGTACGTTGCGTTTAAGGGAATGTGGGGACACCTTACCGACAAGAACAATCCGTTGTTGCCACAGAATGTTGCTGACACCGAGCTATATAAGTTCCCTGAAGGCACCAATGTAATGACCAATACCCCATACTTAGAGCTTGTATTGGGAATACATAACATCTTCAGAATGCTTGAAATTGACTATGTACGACGCCTTACTTACACCAACTTGCCAGGCATTTCAAAGCACGGCATACGTCTTGGCTTCAATGTAGTGTTCTAAAAACGACAGATTAAAACACCAATAAAAAAATGTAGAGATAAACCTTTCGGCTTGTCTCTACATTTTTTTTATTCTTTAAAAAGCATTTACACCTTATATATAATAGGCATCAGTGATTGGTTGAAACAGCATTACAACCTTCCGCTACCTTACATATTCCAAAGCTTTTCCTATTACCTTGTTAATATCAACCTCCAAAAAACGATAGTCATCTACCGACACCATGCTTGGAATATTCATGACACGATCGAACGATTTGTATTTTCCTTCATCTTCATCTACAACCATTTGATAAAGCACACCATTGTGACAAACCTTTCCATGTCGCTGTATTGAATCTTTAGTTACGGCAAAACAACCCAACAACTCCATGAAACTATCTTCCACTTCAATGGCTGTAAAGAAGTCTAACAGCTGATTTTCTCTCACTCCCAAGCGTCTTAGCAAAGCAATAAGCTTTACAAGCGGCGTGTCAGATAGGAAGTGGAAGTCGTCAGTTACGCTAACTTCCTCTTTAATATAAGCATCTTCAAAGTTGTCAAGCACCTTAACAACATCTCTTGAATCGTTCTTTTCCAGCTTAATACCCACTGCCGACAAGCCCTTAGTTACGATATCGAAGTCCACTTTGCATTCTTCTTTAACATAAGCCTGCAACGAACTCTTTACATGTTCGCTTACAGAGTGGTAGAAAGTATGCTTTGAAACAAACTCTTTGATATATCCTTCATAGTTAGCATCACCGTAGTAATTCTTAAATACCGTGCTCATTGCTACGCTATCCATAATGAAGATAATCTTGTCAAAGCCAAATTTATTATGGAACTGTGCCTTGTTGTCCGAGTCATATTCAAACTCTACAATATCCTTCCTTGTTAGTTTCTTATCAGAATGTGTCGAGAATATATTGAAAATACCGAACAAATGAACAGGGACAATGCGGTCGAAGTCTTCTATTAGAAGCACTGTTGTCTTCTTATTCCCTGCTACGCACCTCGTTATCAGCCAATTCAGCGGGTCCAATTCAGTCATATTATTGGCTTCAGCAGAATATTTCGTAACAGATTTCGTAGCCTTATCAAATTCAGCTGCCTCTAAATATTCTTTAAATCCTTTCAATTTTTTACACTGATTGCTAAATCCTTCAGCAATGTTTATGGCACCTTTTAAGAGTGCTCCAAGCTCGTTTCCATTCCTTAACACCGATGGAACATACCTCATAATATCTTTTATAACATCCAAAGGCCGTTCGTTCAAGTACCATTGCAGCAAGATGGGAGCAGGAACGTTAATACTTGGATTAAGCGAACCATCTAAAACCAATTGTGCAAGCAAGTCTCTTTTGACGTATTCAATAATCTGTTCGTTTGCTGTAAGTTGGTAATTGATAGGTGTGAGTGAGTAAAAAGCATATTGGTTGCTATACTTTTCTTTGAACTTGTTTAGGAATTCGGTTTTCGCATCGCCGAGTTTTACGGATAAAATGGTTCTATCTACCTCGTCTTCATTCAAATGATGGTAAAACGCCGTTAGTTTTTTTGTAATATCCATGGGGATTTGTTGGTTAATTATCTGAAACTTAGTGATTAATCTTAGTTGCGTTACCACGTCGTAATGCCGCCCTGCATGCAGAGCATACACTTCGGTTTAGTGGCTAACGACACAAAGTTACTAATTATTTTTTTGTAATGCAAAATAATGCCAAAGTTTTTCTTTTATAAAATGAAAGTTTTTTAATGCAATGATGCAATCAAGACTGTTGAAAGATCATACAAGTGTAAAGAAATCACCAAACAGAAAATATCATGTAACCATCTCACTTTCAAACCCTTGCAAAAGGGGTTGTTTTACGTGGTAAAACAGGCTCTTTTGCACGGTAAAACAGGCTCTTTTGCAACGCAAAACAGGCACTTTTAGAAAACAAAACAATTGGTATCGTTTTTTAATGGTATTTTTCTTTACAGAAGAAAGCGGTTTTTTCAACGTATCAAACCCTTGTTTTTGGGCCGAAATATACTGTTTATATATTTACAAAAAGAGGGCTAAAAAGGCATAAAAAAGTAAAGGAAATGAGCAGAAAGCGAGAGAACTATCTCTCTATTTTACTCGTGATGGTATGGTTCACCCTTAATAATGCTGCACGCTCGATAGAGTTGTTCAACGAAAATCAGGCGTACCATCTGGTGAGAGAAAGTCATTTTAGAAAGCGAAATCTTTTCGTTGGCACGATCGTACACCGCTTTAGAAAACCCATAAGGGCCACCGATAACAAACACAAGTCGCTTTGCTGTGTTCTGTTTCTTTTGCAACCATGCGGCATAGTCTACCGAACGGAACTCTTTACCGTGCTCGTCGAGCAGCACAACCGTATCAGACGTTTGTATTTCCTTTAGTATCATCTCGCCTTCGCGGTCCTTTTGCTGTGCTTCCGATAACTTCTTGGTGTTCTTCAGTTCGGGTAAAGTAATGATATTGAACGGCAAATAGTGGCCTATGCGCCCTGTATAGTCGGCAATGGCACGCACAAACACCTCTTCGTTTGTTTTTCCAACTAATATTAAAGTAGCCTTCATTCTTTACTTTTTATACGCATCTTTGCGCTTAGGGTTCATCGGAAACCACCCTTTTCTTACACGGTCTACCTGTTCGAACAGTTCTCCGATGCCCCAAAGCAACGATGCTCCCGTTACACCAAGCAGGGCCGACCAAAACAATTCGGCTATGAACAGGGCCGAAACACAGCATATTATGCCTCCAACGAGCCACATCCACCAACCTTTTGTGCCGAAATAGTATTCCCATTTAATTACTGCGGGGTGCAGCATGCCTATTATAAAAAAGGTACAAATGGCAAGAATGACACCTTTATAATATAATTCCATGATTCTATTTTTTAGCTTTAATTTCTTAAACTGGACACAAAAATACAAAAATATTCCCACAATTCGAACAATAATCTTATTATTTTCTGTATATTTGCAGTACTATATGCGTGCGATACAACTTCGTTTGTTCAACGGCAATAGTGCGCAGGTAGCATCAACTAAATTATTATAACATACGAGAGTCATTGAATAGCGCTCTCTAAAAATTATCAGGAAACTATGCAGAACAAAGAACTTATTGCTCAATGCGAGCAAAGCAAAACAATGGCTCGCTCCTGCTTTCGACGAAGCAACCCGCAAGGCCGTTCAAGATATGTTGGACAGCGACAACAAAGACCTTCTTATTGAGTCTTTCTATAAAGACCTTGAGTTCGGAACAGGCGGTTTGCGTGGCATTATGGGCTCTGGCTCTAACCGAATGAACGTCTATACCGTAGGAATGGCAACACAGGGATTTGCTAATTACCTTAAGATGAGCTTCAAAGATAAAGAGCAAATCTCGGTAGTAGTGTGCCACGACTGCCGCAACAACTCTCGTTTGTTTGCCGAAACAGTTGCTAATATCTTCTCAGCAAATGGCATTAAGGTTTATCTTTTCGAGGATTTACGCCCTACTCCAGAGTGCTCTTTCGCTATCAGACACTTTAAAGCGCAAGGCGGTGTAAACATTACTGCAAGCCACAACCCACGCGAATACAATGGCTATAAGGCTTATTGGGACGACGGTGCGCAAGTATTGGCTCCTCACGATAAGGGTATTATCGACCAAGTGAACCTCGTTAAGATTGAAGATGTGAAGTTCGAAGGCAACAAAGACCTTATCGAAATCATCGGAGAAGACGTAGATAAAGTTTATCTTGAGAACGTAAAGACGGTTTGCATCGACCCTGAAGTTATCAAACGACAACACGATCTCTGCATTGTTTACACTCCGCTGCACGGCGCAGGCCGCGTTATGATACCACGAGCACTGCGCGACTGGGGTTTCACCAACATACATTGCGTTGAGGAACAGATGGTGAAAGACGGCAACTTCCCTACTGTAGACCGTCCAAACCCTGAAATTGCCGAAGCGCTTACGCTTGGTTTGCGCGACGCTAAGAAGCTCGATGCCGACATATTGATGGCTTCTGACCCTGACGCAGACCGTGTTGGAATGGCTTGTAAGGATAGTAATGGTGAGTGGATTCTTATCAATGGTAACCAAACATGCTTGATATTCCTTTGGTATATCATTACAAACAGACAGGCTTTGGGTAAGATGACACCGAAAGACTATATCGTTAAGACCATCGTAACCACTGAAGTAATTGCCGAAATAGCTAAGAAGCAACATATAGAAATGCGCGATTGCTACACAGGATTCAAGTGGATAGCTCACGAAATCGCCATCTCAGAAGGTGAAAGAACTATATCGGAGGCGGAGAGGAAAGCTATGGCTTCATGGCATCGGACTTTAACCGCGATAAAGATGCTGTTAGTGCGTGTGCTTTGCTCGCTGAAATCTGCGCATACGCTAAGGATAAGGGCAAGACGCTGTATGATTTGCTCATGGATATATACCTTGAATACGGCTTTAGCGAGGAGTTTACCATCAACGTTGAGCGTCCAGGAAAGAGCGGAGCAGACGAGATTCAGCAGATGATGCGCGACTTCCGTGCTAACCCTCCAAAGGATTTGGGCGGCAGTACTGTTTGTTTGTGGAAGGATTATGCCTCTCTTGAAGCTACTGATGCTGAAGGAAACAAGACCAAACTCGTTATGCCTGAAACAAGCAACGTATTGCAATGGTTCTGCACTGACGGCACAAAGGTGAGCGTTCGTCCTTCGGGAACTGAGCCAAAGATTAAGTTCTATCTCGAAATAAAGGACAATATGCAAACTGCAACCGACTTTAAGGCTTGCCGTGCACGTGCTTACGAAAAGATTGAAGGCATTAAAAAGAGCCTTGGTTTAGCATAAACAGCAATGCTGTAATATACAAAAAGCCTCGCAATTGCGAGGCTTTTTGTATGCTTTTAAGGTGGTACCATCTATCGATTATTGTTGTTCCGCCTTCCGTTATTATGGATTCTGACTTTCTAAAGAAGGTTTTCAGCTTCCTTTTTTTCACTTCTTCGTTTTCCTTTTGCGGACATTTGGAAGGTTATCTTTCACTCTCCTAAATTGTTCTGCAGCCACTTTTGTTATACGAAGATGCGCAATTGACCCGACAAAAGCAACTTGCTTACTTTTACTTTATAACTGTTGCTTTAATAATACGAATATCGTTTACTGGGCGGTCGTGGCTGTCTGTGGTGGTACGCTGTATCTTTTCAACAACATCAAGTCCTTCAAGCACTTCGCCAAACACGGTGTACGAGCCATCAAGATGTGGTGTACCACCAATTGTTTTATACACTTCGCAGAGTTCAGGAGTAAGTTTTACCTTACCGTCAGTGTATTTTTCGATACGACTTTGCGCCCATTCCAATTGTTTGTCGGTAAACTTCTGTCCCCACACAATATAGAATTGAGTAGACGACGAGGCACGTTCAGGGTTTACGTCGTCGCCCTCTCGTGCAGCAGCCAATGCACCACGCTTGTGGTAAAGTTTAGGAAAACAAATCTCAGCAGGTATGCTATACGATTCAGGAGTGTCGCCAAGCAATTGTCCTTGCGTAGCTGTCTTCGATGCTAAATCGCCCGTTTGCACCATGAAGTCCTTGATAACACGATGGAAAAGTACGCCGTTGTAAGCGCCACTCTGTACCATTTTCAAGAAGTTGTCGCGATGTTTTGGGTCTCATTGTAGAGCGCAAGGCGGATAACACCGCTATCTGTAACAAGTTCTACCTCGCTGCGCACATTGTTTTGTGCCTGCGCCCATGCAGCAACCAGGCAGAAAAGAAGAAGAGTGATGGTCTTTTTCATATTGTCATTTTTATTTCAAACACTTATCTAATTCGGCTTTTATTGCTTCCTTATCCATATTCTGACCGATGAATACAAGCTTTTGCATGCGGTCGCCGTAGGGTTCTTCCCAGTCTTTCTTAAGGCGTGGGTTGCGCTCAAGGAACTCTCTGAGCTCGAATTCTGGCATGGTTGCGTACCATTGACCAGCATTTCTCAGTGTAACCTGCCTTCCTGCCTGTTCAAATACATAGCAAACATCTTTCTCGTTATCGAAGTAACACAATCCTTTACAACGGATAATGCTCTTCGGCCACTTGCGTGCCACGAAGTCATCGAAGAAGTTTAAGTCCATCGGACGGCGTGCATAGTACACGAAAGTGTCTATGTTGTACTCCAAAGCCTCGCCATGTTCCTCGTTCTCAAGGTGATCATGGTCGTGGTGATGATGGTGGTGATGGTGATGATGGTGGCCATGTTCCTCCTCATGATGGTCGTGATGATGATGCTCTTCGTGCTCATCGTGATCGTCGTTGTCCTCGTTTTCAATTGCAGCAATCCATGCAGCGGAAGTCGCAACCCTATCAAAGTCGAAGTCACGGGTATCGAGTATGCGGTCGAAATCGACATCTCCGTAGTTGCATTCAATTATTTCAGCCTTTGGCTGCAATGCTCTTACAATGCGACGCACCTTCTCTAACTCTTCAGAAGAGACGTCATCGACCTTGTTAAGTAGTACAAAGCTGCAGAATTCTATCTGTTGTATCAGCAGATTTTCTATGTCGTCTTCTCCCAAATCCTTCTTTAAGAGATCGTTTCCAGCCGAAAATTCGTCGCACATGCGGCGAGCATCTACCACCGTAACGATGTTATCGAGCACCGCACGGCCGTCTTTTGCAAGGTCAGGATATATCTGTGGATAAGCGCAGATAGTCTGTGCGATAGGCGCAGGCTCGCAAATACCGCTTGCTTCAATTACGATATAGTCGAAACGTTGTAGTTTTACGATGTCGCTAAGCTGCTGAACTAAGTCCATTTTAAGCGTGCAGCAGATGCAACCATTCTGCAATGCCACCAGCGAATCGTCCTGTTGGTCTACTACTCCGCCCTTTTCTATGAGGTCAGCATCGATGTTTACTTCGCCAATATCGTTTACGATAACAGCGAACTTAATGCCTTTATTGTTGCTAAGAATTTTGTTTACGAGTGTTGTCTTTCCGCTTCCGAGATACCCTGTAAGCAGTAAGACGGGTGTTTCGTTCTTCTTCATATATATTATAATGTATGTTTTATATTGATTACTTCGAAGGACAAAGGTACAATATTTGTTCCATAATCATGCTTTACAAGTCATTTTTTTTCGTTGAAACATACTTGCAGAAGAGTAGAATTTCTGTGGAAGCAACTTATTTTATGGGCGGAAAACAGATAAGAATAGTGTAAATATTTTTCACAAGCGTAACTCTTGTGTAACTTACTTGTTATCAATGCATTGTAAAAGCTGTTGTTTTGCGTTGTAAAAGCGTAGGTTTTGCACGGTAAAAGCGGCTGTTTTGGACGGCAAAACAGCCGCTTTCGCAGTGCCAAATCGAAATTAGCGTTTTTCCTACGAATTATCTTTACAAAGTTAGGGCTGTTATATAGTTTTATGCTAGAGCTTCTAGAAGATTCTGGTTTTCCTAGAACTTATAGATGACACCACTTTTTCTTTAGTGTAAGGGGCGTTATAAATCACGCCCAAACCTGCATTACGGATTGTAGGAACCTACAAAAACACGATGCACCAAAACTTGGTACATCGTGTCGGGATATATAGTTCTATCTCTAATCAGGATAAAACGATAAAATGAAAAAGATTCTTTAATATGCGTGATCGTCCTCTTCTATTTCCTGACGGTCAATCTTCTTGCTGTCGATACTACGCCAAGCATAGAATATATAAGCAAGAATGAATGGAGCAATCAGACTCGCATAGAACATTGCATTGAGGGTAAACTCGCTTGAACAGCTGTTCTTGATAGTCAATGAGCTTTGTAAATCGGCAGTAGAAGGATAGTATGCTGTGTTGTTATAGCCTACAATGAGGAACAACACCATAACAACTAATACTACACCGATTCCGGTTGGCCAAATGCCCTTGATGTAATCCTTCTGCATAAGGGTGCGAACGATGCCGCAAAGCACCAACAATACGCCTACCAAAGCACAACAGCCAAGTACCACATATCCAAAAGATTGTTCAAATACTTCATTGGTTCCATAACGATAGTGCCTTCTGCGTTTACTGCATAGCCTTCGCCGATAAGCGTTTTCACCAAGAAAGCAAGGAAGAACACAAGGAAAAGCACTGTGTTAATCAACAGCTGAGGACGCACACGTGAACGAATTGCATCGTCAGACACGTTATTGTTGATGTAGAGGATACCCAAAACACGAGCAAGGAATACAACGGCAATACCGAAAATCACCACCCATGGGTTCAATAAAACGTCAAGACCGCGTGAAGCATTCGCCCAATGAGAGATGACAGGCTGCATTTCGTTCACGATATTAGCCTTCTCTACGATGAAGTTTGAGCCTGTAAAGAAGGTTGCTACAGCCCCCTCCGAGGAGCAACGGACCTACAATACCATTGATAATCAAACAGGTTTGGAAGGTCTTAACACCAAGAAGGTTGCCCGCTTTGTTCTGAAATTCATAGCTAACTGCCTGAATTATGAACGAGAAAAGAATGATAACCCATACCCAATAAGCCGAACCGAAGCTAGTACTGTAGAAGAGTGGGAACGACGCAAAGAATGCACCGCCAAACGTTACAAGCGTAGTGAAAGTGAATTCCCACTTGCGGCCTGTAGAGTTTACCACCATACGGCGTTCTACATCGGTCTTACCTAATTGGAAAATCATAGAGTTTGCTCCCTGCACAAACATTAGGAAAACGAGTAACGCTCCTAAAAGTGCAATGAGAAACCACCAATAATGCTGCAAAAAATCGTATGTCATAGTTGTGGTCCTTTCTTAATTTGCTTACACATAATATTAATTTCAACCAGCAACATGGCTGTGAAGAGGAACAAGAAGAGGAAGAACGTAAGAGCTACGCTTCCGCTGTTGAGGTCGCTAACAGCTGCCCATGTTGGCAACATATCCTGAATTGTCCATGGCTGACGACCGAATTCGGCTACCAACCAACCACATTCGCTGGCAATATATGCCAATGGAATGAGGGCAACACCTGCCAATTGCAAGAGACGAGGACGGGTAATGTCCTTGCGATAAACTATAAAAAGGATAATGGCAAACACTAAAATAAAGAGTGCACCTAAGCCCACCATTATGCGGAATGCCCAGAAATTGATACCAATATGTGGCACAGTTTCGTCTGCATTCTTAATGTAGCCATAACCAAAGTACTTCATGTTGTCTTTCAAAGTCTTTATGTTGGCTTCTGTTTTCTGGCCGCCACGAAACGCTTTGAGGGCTGCAATGGCTTGCTTACCACGTACCATCTTCTCCTTAAGAGATGGTTCTACAGTACCATCGTCCTTTGTATAGCCGTTAATAATGTTGCGAATACCTGGCACGTAGCCGTTAAAGTCGCGTGTAGCAAGGAACGATAGTGCATTAGGCACAGCTATCTTCATTGGTGGCTGAGTCTGATTCATATAGTCAGGCTGTGAGAATGGATTAACAAGAGCTATCGCAGTAAGCGATTCTCCCTTGCCTCCTTCATACAAAGCTTCCATTGCTGCAAGCTTCATAGGCTGATGTTGTGCTACAAGATAAGCTGATTTGTCGCCAACCATAGCTGTAAGCAACGATGAAACAAGGCCTACGGTGGCACCAATCTTTAAGCTTTTGCGCGCAAACTCGACATGTCGCTTCTTCAATAAGTACCAACAGCTGACGCCAACACAGAAAGCAGCGCCTAAACCCACGCTGATGTGATGGTATGAGTGAACTTATTCACAGCCATAGGACTTAAAGCTACTTCCCAGAAAGATGTCATTTCGTTGCGCATGGTATCTGGATTGAACTCACAACCCACTGGATTCTGCATCCATGCATTAGCAACGAGAATCCACCAAGCCGATACTGTGGCACCAAGACCGGTTAACCAAGTAGACGCAAGGTGGAATCCTCGCGACACTTTATTCCATCCAAAGAACATAACGGCTACGAAAGTAGACTCCATAAAGAAGGCTAACATTCCCTCAATAGCAAGCGGAGCACCGAAGATATCGCCTACAAACCAAGAATAATTGCTCCAGTTTGTTCCGAATTCGAACTCCAAGATGATGCCAGTAGCAACACCCATGGCAAAGTTAATACCGAAAAGACGCTGCCAAAACTGTGCTGTCTTTCCAAAACTCATCTCCCGTACGATAGTAGTACGTCTCCATAATACCCATAATGAGTGCCAATCCAAGCGTGAGAGGCACAAACAACCAGTGATAAATGGCTGTAAGCGCAAACTGAGCACGCGACCAGTTCACGACATCAGGGTCGATGGTTAATAATAAATTTCCCATTGTTGAATTATATTACTGTTAGAATTTAATTTTGTTCTCTCGTTAATTAACGGCTTTTTGGCTTTAGGTGCATTTGATAAGCTACCTATTATCCTTAGCTTTAACACCGTTCTCGGACTCTGATTTACACACTCCCACTTGGGAATAGTTAAGCTTTTAGCATTCAAAAGTCCCAGACATATTATGGGAAAAGCTTCGTTTTAACACTCAACTCTCCCCCATTTAAACAAGTTAGTTACGCTTCAGCATTTCCGTTTCTACGAATTCTGCTTCGCTTCCCTTCTTTGCTTTCTCTTTAATAAAGTTGGGAAAAAAGAACAATTTAAGCACGAAAAACATAATAAAAAGCTTAACTATAATAATTAACCAAAGCGTCTTACCGAGCGTCATGCTCCGAAATCCGTCATAATAAAGGTCGAATACCCTATATAAAAAGCCTTTTTTACCCATTCAGTGAAATTGTTCTATAATCTGTATTAAATACAATTACGTTGTGCAAAAGTAATAAAAAAAAATAAAACTTATTCTTTTTTTCTTTAAATTTCTATCCTTTAACGAAAATAAAGAGATTATACTGTCTTTTTCTTTGGGGATATTTATAAAACATTTATCTTTGCAACATTAAATTAAAAAGCTTGTATGATGAGAGTAACGTTGCTTTTCAGCATATTTTTTACAGCCGTTTCGTCGGCTTTTTCACAAGAAACGCTATCGTTAGAACGCTGTCGTGAGTTGGCATTGTCCAACAATAAGCAGCTTGCAATATCTCGTGTAACTGCCGATATAGCCGAAAACGCGCACAAAGCAGCTAAGACTAAGTACTTACCACGTGTTACTGGTATGGCAGGATATGAGCATTTGTCTCGCGAAATATCTTTACTCAGCGACAAACAGAAGGAAACTTTATCTTCGTTAGGGTCTGCTACAGTTGGTAAAATAGGTGGTCAGATTGGTGAAAGTATCACTCAATTGGTGCAACAAGGCATTATTTCTACACAAGCAGCGCAACGCTTAGGGGATGTTTTGGGCAATATAACCTCCCCACTATCACAGGCGGGCAATAACATAGGGGAGACAATACGTCAAAGTTTGCGTACAAACACAAAGAATATGTATGCTGCTGGCATCATAGTAACGCAACCAATATATATGGGAGGCGGCATAAAGGCTTTGAATGACATCGCTACTATAGGGGAAGAGTTTGCCAAAAACGACGTAGATCTAAAGCGACAGACAGTTCTTTTCGCTGTTGACAACGCTTATTGGCTCATTGTTTCACTACGAAAGAAGGAACAACTCGCTACACAATACCGAGATTTGATAAGTAAGTTGCACGAAAACGTAAACAAAATGTACGATGCTGGCGTTGCAACAAAGGCAGACGGATTGAAAGTTTCGGTAGCTGTGAACACTGCAAACCTTACGATTTCTGAAATAGAAAATGGTATTTCGCTTGCAAAGATGGCCCTTTGCCAACTTTGTGGGTTCCCTATTGATAGCAATTTGAAGCTCGAAGACGAAGGCACAGATAACCTTTCGGCTTTCGTTCCTGCAAATTATAACAGTGCGGACACTGCTTTCAATGCTCGTCCAGAGGTACGAATACTTCAAAATACAGTAGATATAACCAAGCAAAACACCAAACTTATCCAATCACTTTATCGTCCTCACCTTGCCTTAACAGCAGGTTACACTATTACAAACCCCAATTCTTTCAACGGATTTGAGCAGAAATTCAAAGACGTTTGGAGCATAGGGCTTGTTCTCCATGTGCCTATTTGGAACTGGGGAGAAGGCAAATACAAGGTAAGAGCGGCTCGTTCGGCTACCCAATTGGCTCAAATGGAGCTCAGCGACGTGCGAAATAAGATACGTTTAGAGGTAGAACAGAATCGTTTCCGCCTTCAGAACGCTAACACTCGCCTTGCTACTGCGAACAAAAACATGGCATCTGCGGAAGAGAACCTACGTGTTGCCAATGTCGGATTCAAAGAAGGAGTAATGACTGTAACCGATGTTATGCAGGCACAGACGGCATGGATGTCGGCAAAAACAGCCATTGTAGATGCCGAAATAGCTGTACGCACAGCCCAAGTAGGATTGAAAAAGGCACTTGGCGAACTATAAATAAATCATTCTTGGCACGAATATTAGAAGTTTAACCACACTTTTCGTGCGCTTAGAATATTGAAATAAAATCACAATAGAAACAAAACAAACAAAATAGAGGTCTTTTATTATGTCAGCAAAATCGCAACATAACAACATTATTTTGGCCATTCTGGGCTTCGCTACCGTAGTTATACTCGTGGCAGTAATTGGTTATTTCACATTAGGAAAGGAAGAAGAAATCATTCAAGGCGAGGTTGAAGTAAGCGAATACCGTGTGGCTTGCAAGCTACCTGGCCGCATTACCGAACTAAAAGTAAAGGAAGGCGACTTCGTTCGTAAGGGTGATGTGTTGGCAGTGTTAGAGATTCCCGAAGTAAGCGCGCAGGAAAGGTTGCCACTGCAGTCGCTGATGCAACCGAAGCGCTTAGCGAACTCACTGAAGAACCCAATAGACAAGAGATTATAACAACCGCTTACAAGGTTTATCAGCAAGCTATTACAGCCAACGACATAGCCGAAAAGACTTACGGAAGACTACTCCGACTTTTCAATGAGGGCGTTGTTTCTGCGCAAAAACGCGACGAAGCTGAAGCTGCATATAAAACTACGCAGTCAGCAGTAGACGTTGCGCGTGCCCAATACGACCTTGCAAAGAGCGGAAAACGTAAGGAAACCAAACAAGCAGCCAAGAAACAGGCACAAGCAGCACGCTCTGCAGTAGACGTTGTTAGGTCTTTTTTAAAGGAAACAGTACAAAGAGCAACTGCCGATGGTGAGGTTTCTACCATCTATCCGAAGGTCGGCGAGCTTGTAGGATTGGGAAGTCCAATCATGAGTATTGCGATGGTAAACGATGTTTGGACCACTTTCAACATACGTGAAGACCAACTAAACGGCATGAAAGTGGGCACAAAGCTAAAAGGTTTCCTACCGGCGTTCAACAAAGACATAGACTTACAGGTTACAGCCATTAAGGACCAAGGTTCTTATGCTGTATGGAAAGCAACAAAAGCCAACGGCCAGTACGACCTAAAAACCTTCCAGGTGAAGGCTAAACCGATTGGTAAAATCGAAGGATTACACCCTGGTATGTCGGTGATATTAAAGAAATAAGATAACAACAAATAGCAACACGCAAAGCAAAACAGCCCCCAACCGTGTTCCGACGCATTATAAAAATAGCAGCAAGAGAGATAGGACAGATGGTGCACACGCCTATCTATTGGTTTTGTATGATAGTCTTTCCGATTATTGTGCTGCTCTTTTTCACATCGTTGATGCACACAGGACAACCTGAAAATATGCCTTGTGGTGTGGTAGACAACGACAATTCCACTGTAACACGTGCACTTGTGCGTCGTTTAGATGCCTTTCAGAACACAAAAGTTGTAGCTCGTTACACGAACGTAAACGAAGCACGACGTGCCATTCAGCAAGGTAAAATCTACGCATTCTTATACATTCCCGAAGGAACAACGGCTAAACTGGTTAGCGGAAGACAACCTAAAGTGTCGTTTTATTATAGCAATGTAACGCTCGTAGCAGGTTCTTTGCTCTTTAAAGACCTTAAAATCATCACCACTCTTGGCTCTGCAGCGATGGGATCGGCTAAGCTTGAGATGCTCGGAAAGACCGAACACGAGATTAAAGCAGTGCTTCAGCCCATCGCACTCGACGTGCATGCCATTGGTAATCCGTGGTTAAGCTACAACATTTACCTTTCTACAATTATGATACCTGGTGTCTTAATGCTGTTCATGCTACTAATTACGGCATACTCTATCGGTACGGAACTGAAGTTTGGACGCTCGAAAGAGTGGATGCAAATGGCAGGAAAGAACGTTTTTGTAGCCATTACTGGTAAGTTGTTGCCCCAGTTTTTAGTGTTCTTTACCATGTTTTTGGGTTACGAATGGTACGTCTACGGCTTTTTAGGTTTTCCCCACCCTGGTGGAATTAGCAAGATGTTGCTAATAGCCTTGCTCACTGTGGCATCGTCGCAAGGCTTGGTGTATTTGTCTTCGGACTGATGCCATCTCTCCGTTTGTCCATGAGCGTTTGCTCGTTGTGGGCAGTTGTGGGCTTCTCAGCCTGTGGAGCGACCTATCCTTTGTTTGCTATGGACTCGCCAATCATAGCCATTGCACAGCTTATACCCCTTCGACATTATTATATGGTTTATCAAATGACCATCTTTAATGGCTATCCGCTCATCGACGCGTGGCCGCATGTAGTGGCTCTTGTAGCCTTTGCTGCCTTGCCATTGCTTACCGCCCGCAACATTCGACGGGCTATGTTGGAGTACGTATATATACCTTAAAGCAACTGTTGGGGCATGGTTCGCTGTGCTTCTGATACAAAACAATAACAAAATAAGACAGAATACAGCTCGGCATTAAGTTTATTTCATTTCGCAAGAAAGAGATTTCGAGAGTAATTTATGGGTAAGAATTCAGACAAACGTCATAATGACGCAAACAGCAACTTGATAGTTTCTATCTGCTATATATGGTGGATAGAGATGAGGAACACCATTAAAGACGAAGGTGTGCTTATCTTTTTTATTATCGTTCCGTTGCTTTATCCATTGCTTTACTCATGGATTTACAACAACGAAGTGGTGCGCGATGTGCCCGTTGTAGTGGTCGACCAATCGCATACAGCAACCTCTCGCGAGTTCATTCATATGTTTGATGCTTCGCCCGACGTAAAGGTTGCCTACTATTGCAATAGTATTCCCGAAGCCGAATCGGTTGTGGGACATCAAAAAGCCAATGGTATTTTGTACTTCCCAGAAGACTTTGAGCGCACAATTAACCGTGGAGAGCAAGCTCATGTAAGTATTTATTGCGACATGAGCCTTATGCTTGCCTACAAAGCAATATATCAAACGTCGCTCTATGTGTCGCTCAATATAGGCAAAGAACGGCAGAAAGAAATGATAGGAACCGTTACGGTGCGCGATGAAGAACTTAGAACGCAACCATTAGAGGTGGTGGAACAGCCTATATTCAACGTTACGGGAGGATATGGAAATGCGGTTCTTCCAGGTGTATTGATACTTATTTTGCAACAAACACTGCTGCTCGGCATTGGTCTTGCAGCTGGTACGGCACGCGAAAACAACCGCTATCAAGACCTGGTACCTATCAGTAAACACCATAACGGTATATTAAAAATAGTGTTGGGCAAATCGTTTTGCTACTTCATGATATACTGTGTAATCTCAGCTTACATTACTTTAGCTGTACCATATATATTCAATTTCACGATGTTGGCGGCTCCTGCCGACCTTATTCGTTTGCTTTTGCCTTACCTTTTATCGGTGATTTTCTTTGGAATGACGTTGTCGTGCCTTGTTCGCCACCGCGAAAATGTAATGCTACTTGTAGTGTTTACCTCTGTTCCTTTCCTATTCTTAACAGGCGTTAGTTGGCCACAGAGCAGCATTCCTGGCGTTTGGGAAGGCATAGCATGGCTCATTCCGTCTACCTTTGGCGTACGAGGGTTCCTCCGTTTGTCGTCTATGGGCGGCACATTTGCCGATATACGCACCGAAGTTCTTGCGCTATGGTCGCAGGCCATCGTCTATTTCTCCATCACTTGCCTTGTTTATCGCTATCAGATTATCAGTGCACGAAAGCACGCTATCGCTCGTGCAAGCAGCATGAAGGATAAGATTGAAAAGGTAAGAGCAACCAAGAAGCTACAATCTACTGGGGAAAAATCAACAGAATAAGTATAATATTAAAACATGTAAGTCCGCTTTTCCTATTCTATTTTAGGAGGGAAAGGCGGGACTTATTCGTTTTCTGATAAGCAGAAAACAGCACAATGAATGAATAAGACACCATGATTTACAAACACCTACATACTTATCCAATATTCTGCATAATCACTCTTGTTTTATGAATAATATTCTATTGCAAAGTAGCACCTACACAATGACTTTGCAAAAGAGCCTGTTTTGCGTTGTAATATAGGCACTTTTACCTTGCAAAACAGACGCTTTTACAATGCAAAACAGGCTCTTTTGCAACACATTGATAACAAGAATGTTACGCGTTATTTACGCTTTCGCATAAATATACCTATATTTTCACTCCTTCTCCGACTATTTTTCGTACTTCATCAGTAGTAAAATCTTATTCGTAAATATTTGATTTTACCAAATACTAATGTAGATTTGTTCTCATAATCATGCCCAATACAATTATCGTTGGGTAGTATCTCAACGTAATGAACGTGTACAACGGATTGCGCTAATAGGCAATACAACACGATTGTAAAACTTTCGTAACACGCTTAAACACCCTATAGTCAAAACCTTTATATTCGCTATAAGAAAACTAAACCCCACAACAAGAAGAGCCATTGATACGGAAGAAGCTGACAAAAAACAAAAAAGCGATAATTCGAAGTGATTGTTCTTCGGATTATCGCTATATGTTTTGTGGAGCTTTGAAGGCAACGAAAGTTCTAGAAACAGTATGTTTCGCCTCCAAAAATCAATACCGCTTTATTGCTCTATCCATTTCGCGGCGGTCTTCTTTCTCCTTTAATGTCTGTCGTTTGTCGTATTCTTTCTTACCACGGCATAGTGCAATGTCTACCTTTGCACGTCCATGCTGGTCTATAAACACCAGCGTGGGAACGATTGTGAAGCCTGGTGACTTTGTATCTTCGGCCAAACGGCGTATCTCTCGCTTATTTAATAGCAGCTTACGCTTGCGTCTTGCTTCGTGATTCGAGAACGAACCATAGAAGTAAGGCGATATATTCATGCCTTCTAACCATATTTCGCCCTTGTTAATGAAGCAGAATGTGTCTACCAAAGAGGCTTTTCCAGCTCTTATAGACTTTATTTCTGTACCCGTAAGCACTATGCCTGCCGTGTAAGTATCTACGAAATAATATTCGAAAGAAGCCTTCTTGTTGCGTATTTGCACTGGCGACTTCTTGCGTATCTCTTGTTCTTCCTTATTCATTATCTATTACAACAAAATCATTGATGTGGTCATCGATGTATGCAGCCACCATTTTTGTCCACTGTTCTTCGTTCACTATAAAGTCATCATCGGCATCGTCGAACTCTGGCATCTGCTCGTAGAGTGCCATAAAGTCGTCGTCCGACAAGTCTTTTTCTATCTGTTCACGATACTTATCGTATGCTTTCTTGGTGCGACGAATGTGCGAATATAGGTCGGTAAGTCCCCAATTACGCATCGCAACCCCAAAAGGATTCTTGAAAATGAAGGCTCCGTAGCCATTATGAATGAGCTGAACGTATCCTCCGTCCATCACTTCGTCGTGTAGATAGCCCCACCCTAACAACGTAATTTGGTCGGGTGTGAGTTCCTGCATATTCTCTTGTGTAAGCGTTCCTCCTATTGCTGTGGTGATAGCATCGATGAATACTTGTACAAAAGCATCTTCGCCATCAGCCACTGCAGCGCGGATTGTTGTGTCCTTTATCTTTACTTCTATCATTGTTCTCTTTGTTTTCTATTGTCTTTTGCTGTTTTTAAGCCTTCACTTCCTCTACCGTTGTGTTTGGAATTTGATACTCTTGTATCATCTGATCGAGACTTTTGAAGGTGTAAGCAGCCTTATCTTTCACATAAGTAGTGTTGAAACGCTGACGTAAGTCCATGAGTTTCTGCATCGCAAGCGGATAAAGTTCGGCCGTTATACGCTCTGCCATAGCCTTAGCGTTAGGTTGTGTGAAGTCGAAATACTGTATAAGCATTTGTTGGAACTGCCTGCGTTGCATCTCATTCATTTGTTCCAGCTGAGCGTCCATCTTATTCTTGGCACGGTAAATCTGGAATATGAGTTCGTCAGGTTCGCCCCCTCGCTGGCCGTGGTCATACTTTCTCGTAATCGAAGTAGCAATCGCAGAACCCTTTATCGGCTAATTCCTTCAATTCCTGCTTCGCTGGGTCGAGCACACGACGGCAAAAGTCGGAGAATTTCTTATAGTTGTTCTCCAAACGGAGCATCTTTCTGAACTCCAAAGTTTTAATAACAGTTCGTCCTTTATCCACCCACGATTCTATAAACATATAGATGCGCTGCGTGTAACGGTTCTTGCAGGCAAACACTATCTGCTTTCCAAGGCGGTGATAACCAAAATCTAACGATACCAAACGCTCAGCAACACTTCTGTCGAGTTTCAAGATAGCATACTTATTGTACGATCGATCTTCTGGAATATAGACGTCGCACAGGTTCGTTGCCTTAGTATATTTACGACCTTCGCTTGTCTTATAAGGAATCTCAACGGGGATAGCAGCCAGCATTTTCAGCGATGTACGCAACTGAGGATAATGGTTCGGGTCTACGCCAAGCTCTTTAAAAGGTAGCTTTATAGGCATTCTTCCGTCCTCGTCCAACTCGTTTGTTTTGAAAAGGTCTAACTGTGGGCTGCGTTTATTATTCAAAATGCCATGCAAGATAGACTGTAGGCTTTCAACAATCGATACAAGTATGCGCACTTGAATAAGCGAATAGTCGTGTCGCATCATAGTTACGGCAATTGGTTGCAGCAGCCATGTTTCCTCTTCGATAGGGATTAGCTCGTCCGATATACCTCGCTTAACAGGTGCTTTCTGTGCTTTAGCGCCTTTCTTGGGCTTTGAAGCCGCAGCGTTAGTACTTTTCTTTACAGTTTTCTTGGTCGTTACCATACCTTATTATATAATATGTGGGGAGATTTCTGATGCACATTTGCCAAGTATGCAGTTATATTTGATATTCAAGAATATTGCAAACGAGCACAAAGAAAGGAACTTTCAATTTGTCGAGTGCAGCTATATTTTATGCAAAAATATTGCAAACGAGCACAAAGAAAGGAACTTTCAATTTGTCGAGTGCAGCTATATTTTATGCAAAGTTAGCAAAACTTTTTGATACAAAAGACTATGGGCGACAAAAACTACAAAAACTTTCGCACTTTAAAACAACAAAAGTAGTTCAAAAGCAAATATAGTAAAGAAAGATAAACCATTAGCAGTTTAGTACTATTTTCGTATAAAAACGTAGGATATATTCACAAAAAGAGAGAATTAAAAAGATATTAACATTATTTATATCTATATATTTGGAGGAGTAAAAATATCTGGATAAATTTGCAACGTGTTTTTCATGGTATTAGATTATTAAGGTTTTGAGGATTGGTTGTCGTGAGACAGTCAATCTTTTTTTATGCCTTTTCCGTTCTTGTTCATACCTCGTTACAACACATTTTATTCTTATTCGTTGTCTTTCCTCTTCTTACTTTCTTCAGCAAAAGCCTTCATTACTGCTGGCTTAACTACTCCGAAGAAGTTGTGATTGCTTGCTTCTGAATACACTTCGGGGTGTTGAAGTATCATAGAAGAAGCAGAAGAAGAACGGTCCCAATATGCTTTTTCATTCATAGAAGGTATATATTTTGCGTATTTAGCGCGCATTTTGTGTTCCGATGCGGCAAAATAGCAGAATATTTTTGCCTTATCTGCAAAACTAAACCCTACTGTGTTCATATTATTTTCGTCATTTAGAAGGTCGAAAACAAGATTTCCGAAGTACTCTGAGAATGCCCTATTGTTCTTACCCGTAGTATTTTTTTCTATCAATTTAATCAAAGGTAGTTGCACAATGAGCTCACCTTTTATAGTCTTTTCGAATATTTGGTGAAAGAAAGCTATGGGATTTACATCTTGAGTAGTAAAGTACCATTGGTTCAGCAAGTCACTTCCATAGTATTGATAAACCGAAAACAAATCGCTTAATATCCTCTCTCCGTCGTAAGGATCGCCCATTCCGTCGTAGTCTTCCTCGTTTCCTTCAAACGTTGCCTGCGATAAGAACTTGAAAGCAGCAGCATCTTCATATACAATAAAGTTATTTAAAGCAAGTATCTGTTGTAATATTTTCGGCTTTAAAACAATCTTTTCGTGCCTCACTTTCAGCATATCGTTGAGCATCCAATTGTATGTGATGATGCCTTTGCCGTTCAAAGCAAAATAAATTGATGCATAGTCAAAGTATTCTTCATCTTCAAGAGGCTGATAAAGCTTTTTGCTTTGCATATTTAGACGCATGCCAAAGACTGCTTGAATCCTTTGTTTAAATAGTTCATCAGAGGGCTTTTTATAGCCATGCGTGTTCATATAGTATTCCACCAAAGGTATTGTCAGCAAGAAATCTTCACGTGTTGGCTCGTAGCGAGGCTCTGATTGGTCATCACGGAAATCACCACCATACCACGAAACCTCCTGTAATTTAAGATGTTTCATTAGCTTTTTCCAATCGATACCCATTGCCTTTAATTGTTCTTTTGTGAGTACTCGATTGTATTTCTGGGGCGAAACTTCTTTCTTTTGCTTAACAACAGCACCTTTTTTCTCAGATTTAGTGCTACATTGCAGCAACATTGTTGCCATTGAAAGCATAAAAATTGTCGTTAAAACCTTCTTCATACCGATTTGATTTATTGCTAACAAAGTCTATTTATTGCGATTGTTAGTAGCGAGTTTATACATTATTAAATAATAGAACAGGCTTGTTTACTTCCCTATAGTAGAGTATTTAGTAATCGCCATACTTGTCGGCAAAGGTACAGCATTCTATCTTTACCACCAAATTATTTTGTCAGATAATACTTTAACAGCATAATTTCACTACCTTACTCTGTGTTAAGCTTTTTTGTTATTATGCAAAAATAATAGCATAAAGATACAAACACTGTGTTAAATCTATACTATCATGTAACCATCTAATTATCAGCGCATTGTAATACCCATTGTTTTGCAGTGCAAAACAGGCTCTTTTGCTCGGTAAAACAGGCACTTTTGCTGTGTAATATAGGCACTTTTACAATGTCGAACAATATGCATCACTTCGCAATAGTACTTTATGCATATAACAAAAGTATTAATATGCAAAAATAGTTATTATGCCAATGTATCCAAATCTACCAGTCGTTTTGGTGTAATAACGACCAATTAATACCGCAATTAATAACAAAAAGCAAAGTGTTTATCCACCATTAAGAACAAAAGAACACCATTATGAGGGAATTATAGTGCTATTTTTTGCTAAGTAGTGTTAATTTTTGAAATTTGTTGAGTAAATCTTTGTCGTTTAAAAATTAAGGTTGTAAGTTTGCACAAAATATACGAAAATATATAAACCTAACTCAAATTCATTAGATAGCTATGGAAAAAAAGACAGTAGTTACTGGAGTTATTGGTGCTGATGCGCATGCAGTAGGCAACAAGATTATCGCATTTGCTCTTGAGCAACATAACTACAACGTGGTAAACCTGGGTGTAATGGTAGCACAAGAAGAATATATCGCAGCTGCCATCGAAACGAATGCTGACGCTATTTTGGTATCGTCAATGTATGGCCACGGCGAAATCGACTGCCAAGGATTGCGCGAAAAGTGCGACGAAGCAGGACTTAAAGGTATTCCTATCTTCGTAGGTGGAAACCTCGTAGTAGGTAAACAAAACTTTGAAGACGTAGAAAAGCGATTCCTCGCTATGGGCTTCACAAAGGTGTACCCTCCTGGAACTGACATCGAAATCTCTATCAAAGACCTCGATAAAGTTTTAGGAAAGGAAGACTAATATATGAAATACCTTACAGTAGATTTTGGTAGCACATACACGAAGCTGACAGCGATTGACACAGATAAGGGCGACGTTATAGGAACTGCAGCCGCATTCACCACCATCGAGACCGATGTGATGGAGGGATTCAACAACGGCATGCAACAACTCGAAGCCCAAATAGGACACTTCGCATACGACAGACTTCTCTGCTGCAGTAGCGCTGCTGGAGGATTGAAGATGGTTGCACTCGGATTAGTGCCTGAATTGACTGCTAAAGCAGCAAAGATGGCAGCGTCAAGTGCAGGAGCCAAGGTTGTAAAAACCTATTCGTTTGAAATCTCACAAGCCGAACAACAGGAAATTTACGACATAAACCCCGACTTGGTATTGCTATGTGGCGGTACCGACGGGGGCAATAAAGATGTCATTATCGCCAATGCGAAACGCTTATGCGAAATAGATCGCGACTTCTCTATAATAGCTGCAGGTAATAAAACTGCCTCTTACGAACTAGACCAAATCTTCAAAGCCTCTAATAAAAAGAAGTGTGTCATTACTGAAAACGTAATGCCACAGTTCAATATCATCAATATCAATCCCGCAAAACAGAAGATTAAGGAACTGTTCATTAGCCGAATCATTGAAGCAAAAGGACTTACAAGGGTTCAAGAAATGAGCGGTTACGATATTATACCTACACCGTTGGCAGTGCTAACAGGGTGCGAACTATTCAGCAAAGGATACGGACGCGACGAAGGAATGGGAGATATGATGGCTGTAGACCTCGGTGGAGCAACCACAGACATATATTCTATGGCGAAAGGAGAACCTACCATCGCCGAAGTTATCACCAAAGGTTTGCCAGAACCATATAGCAAACGCACTGTGGAAGGCGACCTTGGAATGCGCTATAGCCTAACGGCAATGGCCGATGAGATAAACATGGAGGTGTTCGCTGATGAACTTGGAATTGACCAAACTAAAATAGAAGACTGGATTAAACGATGCGCTGCGGCTCCTGCAACGCTTCCACAAACCGACGAAGAAGCTAGGATAGAACAAGGATTAGCACGTAATGCCGTGAAAGTTGCAGTAGAACGCCACTGCGGATACTTTGAACCAGCGTTCACTCCAATGGGTCAAGTATTCACATTAACAGGTAAAGACCTTTCAGAAGTGCCATATATAATAGGTATAGGTGGTTCTATCAAAAACAACGCTGACCCTAAAAAGATTCTAAGCGGAGCCGAAAAGAAAGCGTCGCGCGACCCTATGTTTGCTAAACCAAAGCCCCTAAGTATATGTTAGATAAGAAGTATATCTTCGCTTCAATGGGTTTACTGAGCACATTCGAGCCACATTTGGCTTTGGCAATCATGAAAAAAGAAATTACGGAAATATAAATAACACCATAATACAAAAATACTTTTTATGGAATTGAAGAATAAAAAACTTACCGACGACGAGTTTTACAAAGAAAGAGCCGACGTCCTCATGCATTGGGAGACTGGTAAAGACGTAGACTTCCAAGAAGCAGTAGATTACCAAAAGAGCATTGCGCCAGAGAAACGCTTCTCGTACAAGTTGCAGAAAGCAGTTGAAAATGGCGACACTCTCATTCAGCCTCGTGCAGGTGTAGCACTCTATGAAGAACATATCAAGCTGTTGCGCTTCCTCGAAGACGAAGGTGGTGCAGACTTGTTGCCATCTACTGTGGATAGCTACACACGTCTAAATAGATACAAAGAATGCGAAGTTGGTATTCAGAAAAGTTTTGAAACCAACCGCTCTATGCTTAACGGATTCCCTATTGTAAACTATGGTGTAGACATTTGCCGTAAAGTTACATCGGCAGTTAAGAACCCTGTGCAGGTTCGTCATGGAACCCCTGACGCACGTTTGCTTACCGAACTCTCTATCGCTGGTGGCTTCACATCTTACGAAGGCGGCGGTATTTCTTATAACATTCCTTATTCTAAGGCACACCCAGTAGACCAAGTTATTCACCACTGGCAGTATGCTGACCGTTTGGTGGGTCTCTATGAAGAAGCTGGAGTATCTATCAACCGTGAACCTTTCGGCCCTCTTACAGGTACACTTATTCCTCCTTGTATCTCAAACACAGTTGCTGTGATTGAAGCTGTGCTTGCTGCTACACAGGGAGTACGCGACCTTACTGTTGGATATGGACAGTGTGGTAACCTCATTCAAGACGTTGCTGCTATCCGTTCGCTCGACATCATGACACGCAAATATCTTGATAAGTTCGGCTATAAGGACGCTCGTGTAACTACAGTGTTCCACCAATGGATGGGTGGTTTCCCACAAGATGAAGCACAAGCGTTCGGTGTTATCTCATGGGGTTCGGCTGCAGGCGCTTTGGCAAAGGCAACAAAGGTAATCGTAAAGACTCCTCACGAGGCTATGGGTATCCCAACTAAGGAAGCTAACGCCGCAGGTTTGCGCGCAACTAAGCAGGTTATCAACATGTTGAAGGACCAAAACTTCCGTGAAATTCCTGCTGTTGTAGAAGAAAGCGAAATCATTATGAGAGAAATGGAGTGTATGCTCGATAAGGTAGAAGAACTCGGTAAGGGCGACTGGGCAGTAGGTACTTGCGCTGCTATCGAAGCTGGTGTTATCGACATTCCATTTGCACCAAGTAAGTACAATGCTGGTAAGGTATTGCCTGCACGCGACAATCAAGGTGCTATCCGCTTGTTGAATATGGGTAATATGCCTCTCAGCGACGACTTGGTTATCTTCCACCGTCAGAAACTTGAGGAACGTGCAAAGGCTGAAAACCGCCCTGTTAGTTTCCAAATGGTTATCGATGACGTTTACGCGATCGGAAAAGGACATCTCGTTGGACGTCCAAACCCACAGAACTAATAGTTTCGCACTATTTCAAAATCGAATTTTTAAGAGAAATAATTCAGTAAAAACATAAACTAAAATATGGGTCCCACGAACATTAAAAAATAGTAGTGGGACCATAACTTAAACAAATTCTTATTATGAAAATTAAGAAAGTGGTATGTGCCCCTGGTAAAACGGGCTTTTTCTTCGATGACCAAAAGGCCATCAAAGCTGGTGCTATGAACGATGGTGCTTTCTATGTTGGCACTCCATTAACACCTGGTTTCAAACAAGTAAGACAAGCAGGTGAGTCTATCAGCGTTATGTTCATTCTTGAAAATGGCGCTATTGCACACGGAGATTGTGCTGCTGTACAATATTCTGGTGCTGGTGGTCGCGACCCATTGTTCCTTGCTGAAGACTTTATTCCTGTTATTGAAAAGGAGATTGCTCCTTTATATGAAGGCAAAGATATTACTTCTTTCCGTGAAATGGCTGACATTGTTGATAAAACAGTAAGCCCTTCTACTGGTAAAATATATCATACAGCTATCCGTTATGGTGTAACTCAAGCTTGTCTAGACGCTGTTGCAAAGAGCCAATGCAAGTTAATGGCACAGGTAATAGCTGAAGAATACGGAACAGAAGTATCAAAAGAAATTATTCCTATCTTCTCTCAGTCAGGCGACGACCGCTATTTGAACGCTGATAAAATGATTATGAAGCGTGCTGATGTATTGCCTCACGCTCTCTTCAACCACGTAGAAACAAAGGTTGGATTGAAAGGTGAAAAGATCAAAGAGTATGTAGAATGGCTCCGCAATCGTATTCTTGAACTTCGTCCATGCGAATGTTACAACCCAACATTCCACATTGACGTTTATGGTACACTTGGTATCGTGTTCAACAACGACTTTGAGGCAATCGCAAAGTATATCGGCGAAGTTGCAGAAATAGCTAAACCATTCCACTTGCGTGTGGAAGGTCCAGTGGATATGGGCGAACGTGAAGCTCAAATAGATGCTTTGGCAGCTATCCGTGCAGCCATGGATCGCGATGGAATTGATGCTGAAATCGTTGCAGACGAGTGGTGCAACACTTTGGAAGACATCAAAGCTTTCACTGAAAAGAAGGCTGGTCACATGGCACAAATTAAGACTCCAGACCTCGGTGGTATCAATAACACAATCGAAGCTGTACTCTATTGCAAAGAAAATGGTATGGGTGCTTACCTCGGTGGTACTTGTAATGAAACAAACCGCTCTGCAGAAGTATGTGCAAACATTGCTATGGCGACTAAGCCAGTACAGTATCTTGCAAAACCAGGTATGGGTGTTGATGAAGGCTATATGATTGTCTTCAACGAAATGAGCCGTATCTTAGCTTTGACTAAGTAATTAAATCTTGGTTCAGACCAAGTAATCTTATCTTGGTTTCGGCTAAGTAATTAAAAAGAAAAAAGAAGATGGAAGAAATCAGAATACTTTCCACTACAGCGATTTTGGGCTATGGTTTCCCAATGGAATCGTTTGTAGAGGGTATGAAACGCAAGCCACATGTAATCGCTGTAGACGCTGGTTCATCAGATCCAGGCCCATATTATCTTGGCGCAGGCAAGTCTTTCACAGACCGCAACTCGGTAAAACGCGACTTGGAAATCATGATTCCAGCTGGTATCGAGGCTAAAGTACCTGTTATTGTTGGTACTGCTGGTGGTAGCGGAGCACGTCCTCACGTTGAATTCGTACTTGATATAGTACGTGAAATAGCAAAAGAAAAAGGTCTTTCATTCAAGATGGCTGTCATTCAGTCTGAGTTTGAAAAAGAATTTATTAAGGAAAACCTCCGCAATGGTAAGGTTACTCCACTTGCTCCAGCGAAGCCTATTGAAGAAAAAGATGTAGACGAAGCAGTTCACATCGTTGCTCAGATGGGTGAAGAGCCATATATCAAGGCACTGGAAGAAGGTGCAGATGTTATCATTGCAGGCCGTTCTTACGACCCTTCAGTATTTGCAGCCCTCCCTATCAAGGAAGGATTCCCTAAAGGTTTGGCCATTCACTTGGGTAAATCCTTGAGTGTGCGGCTATCTGCGCACTACCAGGAAGCGGTAGCGATTGTATGTTTGGCTACCTCCGCCACGATAATTTCGTGCTTGAACCATTGTCTTCAGCTCGCAAGTGTACCACACTTTCTATAGCAGGACACACTCTCTACGAGAAGACAAACCCTTATATCTTGCCTGGTCCAGGTGGTGCAATCAACCTACACGAATGCAAATTCGAACAAGTTGATGAGAATAAGGTGTGCGTTTCTGGCTCTAAATTCGTACCAACCGACAAGTATTACGTTAAGCTTGAAGGTGTTCGTCGCGTAGGTTATCGTACTATGTCGCCAGCAGCAGTAAAGGATCCTATTATGATTTCTAAGATAGATGAAATCACAAAGGCCGTTCGTGCTCGCGTAGAAGATAACTTTAAGAAGTACGGAATAACCGATTTCTTCCTTGATTTCAAGATTTACGGCAAGAAAGGCGTAATGGCTATGTTGGAAGGAGCTGAGGAATCACACTCTGATGAGTTGCTTATCATCATCGAAGCAGTTGCTGATAACCAAGAAACAGCGAATACTATCTGTAGCTTTGCACGAAGCACAATGCTTCACTTCGGTTACGATGGTCGCTATTCTACATCAGGTAACCTCGCCTTCCCATTCTCTCCATCAGACTGTAAGATGGGCGAAGTTTACGAGTTCAATATCTATCACCTCTTGGAAGTAGACGATCCTACAAGTCTTTTCCCTATTACTTATGTCAATTTCGACAGGGGAGAATGCAAGTAACTAACAGTAAAAGGAGATAAAAACATGGCACAATATAAATTAGTAGACGTGGCTTCTGTTATTCGCAGCAAGAATTCAGGACCTTTCGAGCTTACATTCGACGTCATATTCAAAGACTTTGATATGTATTATAAGGTGAAGGACGCTAACATTTTCAACGAAAAGATGTTCTGCGAACTCTACCATATCAAGGCAGAAGATATTATCAACATAATTCATTTCGACCCTGCGAAGGCCATTAAGATAACCATCGTACGTCCTATACCATCAGGTTCATTAGGCGAAACCGATGTTTATGGTGCACAGCAGCACACACCTTTAATGAAGTTGAACTTCGAATTGTAATACAAACATAGAGCGAGTTGGCACCGAAACCTATATAATGGTAACGTGCCAACTTGTTTTTTATTGACAGTTTCTATACTGTAAATTCTATAAAATATAGGCAGCAGACGCCGCTTCTCACTCAACACTTAACACGAACAAGCAATGATAAATCCGCTACAGCAATACCTTATATCGACGCAGTACTACGCCCCACGCGGCAAAGAGCGTCTAATATTTCTTGGCGACCACATTTCGCAGCGCCACCTTCTATACTCCGACCGTCTTATCGGCATTGTCGGAGATGCAGGTTCAGGCAAGTCTTCGCTTATCAAAGGTATGTTTCCCGGACTAGAACTCACTAATGATGATGACGTTATTAATCCTCGCAAGATTCTTTCTATGCGTGAAGCCATTGCATTGGGCGAAATAAAAGAGGCATCATCGTTCCATTTGGATATTCGTTTCCTCATGGGCTTCATGCAGATGTGGGAAATTGCAGAGTTCGTTAAGACATTGTTGGAACGCAAGAAGCGTGTCATCGTCGAGCATTTCAACCTATTGCGTGAAGCTTTAGGCCGTAATGCCGACTTGATAGTGGGCATTGGCGAAGAGATTATCGTGGTTCGTCCAACGATGTTCGGTCCTCTACCAGAAAGTATTTACACCATAGTGCACGAGTCATTGAAGTATCGTAAGAGGGCACACACACGGCCGAAGAAATCACTCGTTATATACTTGAGGAAAACTACGGCATCTCTCCAGATAGCTATTACTTCTCTGATATACGCAACGGATTCGTATTAAAGTTCTACAATCATGAAGAATTTGACATTCAAGAAGTAGAAGATTACGTAAAGGAAGTAATAGATCAGCAACTGCCAGTAGCCTATTACGATGAAGAACACATCACAATTGGCGACCATATAATAGAATGTGGTGGTCCGCGTTTGCAGGTTGCCAATACGAAAGAGTTAGAAGATTTCTCTTTCGTAAAGGAACTTATGTACGATGCACATAGTAAAGCCTACTGCCTAATCGGTATTGTAGACAAGAATTGCGAAAACATTGAGAACAGAAATACACAGTATTTCCTTACAAGAAAAGTTTAGATAAATGAGAGAAATTGAAGCATCTAAAATTACAGAGTTAGTAGAAAAACTTTGTATTGAAGCATGTTACGTGCTTGCAGACGATATATACAACAAGCTCGCAGTATGCCAAAAACAAGAGAAATCACCATTGGCAAGCGAAATTATTGGCACGATAGTAAAGAATGCCGACATAGCTAAAACCGAGCGAGTACCTATGTGTCAAGACACAGGAATGACTGTTGTGTTCGTCAAAATGGGCCAAGAGTGCCACGTAACAGGTGGTTTCATAGAAGAAGCCATTAACCAAGGCGTGCGTCAAGGCTATGCAAATGGATATTTGCGTAAGTCTGTTGTGAAGGATCCGATAGACCGTGTGAATACAACAGACAACACTCCAGCCATCATTCATTATGAAATCGTTCCAGGAAACGAGTTCCATATCACCGTAGCACCTAAGGGTTTCGGCAGCGAAAACAAGAGTGGACTCAAGATGCTTACGCCAAGTGCAGGCGTAAAAGGTATCAAAGAGTTTGTCATAGATACCATTTTCCATGCTGGCGGTAACCCTTGCCCACCCATCATTGTAGGTATTGGCATTGGCGGAACTATGGAACGTGCAGCATTCCTAAGTAAAAGAAAGCCCTTCTCCGCCCTGTTGGTAGTGTGAGCGATAAGCCACATGTAGCCGAATTGGAGAAAGAATTGTTAGAAGAAATCAATAAACTCGGCATCGGACCATGTGGTTTTGGTGGTTCAACAACAGCCCTACAGGTTAGCATTCTTACTAATGCTACCCACATTGCAGGTTTGCCTGTATCGGTAAACATAGGTTGCCACGCCACAAGACATGCCGAAGGTTCACTCTAAACAGCAATTATAAGAAAACATATTATGGAAGAAAAACGAATAATATCAGCCCCTTTCACTGATGAAACCATCAAATCGCTCCACGCTGGCGACATGGTTTACATCTCAGGCACCATATACACTGCACGCGATGCAGCTCATAAGCGTCTTTGCGAAATGCTTGATGCAGGCGAAGCCATGCCATTCGATTTGAAGGACAGGCTGTTTACTATGCTGGACCATGCCCTGCGAAACCAGGACAGCCTATTGGTTCAGTTGGTCCGACAACGGGTGGGCGCATGGATGCCTATTCTCCTCGCCTCATTCAAGAAGGTTTACGTGTTATGATAGGTAAAGGTTCACGTTCCGAAGAGGTTATCGACGCACTCAAAGAACATACAGGTGTTTACTTCGCTGCTATCGGTGGCGCTGCAGCCCTTATGGCAAAGGCGGTCAAGGAAGCCGAAGTTATTGCGTTCGACGAACTCGGAACAGAAGCAATTCGCCGCCTACGTGTAGAAGAACTGCCCGTAATCGTTGCCATCGACCACGAAGGAAACGATATGTATAAGCTCGGTGTAGAGAAATATAAGCAGTAAACCGACCTTTCAAAGAAACAAAAGGAAAAGGTTCTCATTCAGCTAATATGAAATGTTAAGCCTGCTTGCGCATTGTCGTAGTATGAGAATCGTTCGTTAAAAGAATATATTCAGAACCAATAAACATTATATTCTCACGTACTCCCACCTGTTTTTTATAAACAGTGTGGGGGTATTTTTTTATACAGAACAGACCCACAACCAGCTTAAAAAACACACTATCAAGGAGTTAAATTTCATATTTTATTTGTACATTTGCAGTATCTGCCACGCCAACAGATGCTATCATTCAGCATAAACAAGGCACACGAACATCGTATTATGAGCAGATTGAACGTCTAAAGACACGAAATACAGCATATACAACAAAGGTGTTTACGACTTCAAAAATACTTAACGGAATGTCCAACTCTTAACACATACACGCAACAATGGCTATCTTTCAAATTATTCAAGAAGAACAGAAAGAACATAGCACTTGTTCTTTCAAGTGGAGGCGCACGTGGATATGCCCACATCGGTGCTATCGATACGCTACTATCACGCGGATACAACATCACTTCCATAGCTGGCACCTCCTTTGGGTCTATTGTTGCGGCGATGTATGCACTGGGACGACTCGACAATTTCAAGCGTTGGCTGACATCAGTAGATAAGAAAAAGATGTCAGAACTAACCGATTACACATTGGGCTTCTCCTATTTTATGAAAGTCGATCGCATCATTGCCGAACTGAAACGCATTGCGCCCGACAAAGATATAGAGCATTTGCCTATACCATTTGCCGCCATTGCAACAGATTGGAAATCTGGAAAAGAAGTCGTATTCAAGTCGGGAAGCATCTGGGAAGCAGTTCGTGCGTCCATCTCTCTCTCCCCGGTTGCTTGGAGCCAGTGCGTATAGATGACCGCATTTTAATAGATGGAGGAATCATGAATCCCCTCCCTTTAAATAGAGTGGAACGAACAGAAGACGACCTGCTTGTGGGTGTTAATGTCAGCGGACACGACTATATAGGAAAATGGGACAGGAAGGAAAAGAGTAAACAATGGCAGATACGAAATTCTAAAATCTTATCTGCTTTACAGAAAATCCTACCCGATGGCATCTCTCCAGACTTGAATTATTACACCCTTTTAAGCCAAACCATATCTTTGGCGATATCCCAAAACGCTCATTTAATGATAAAATTAACCAACCCAGATATTATTGTTGATATACCAATGAAGCGTTACGACGGAGACGATTACGACAAATACGAAGCCATAAGCCGCATGGGAGCAACTAAAATGGAAAGAGCTATTGAAGAGTTTATGAATAAATAGCATAGACTAAAACACTGTTTAACGCACCAAATACAAACTGCAGAGAACGGCTTAAAAGTGTAAACAATTCGGAGAAGAGATATTATCGCCTAACCTCCTTATTATCAACGCATTGCAAAATAGGCTGTTTTGCAATGTAAAGTGCCTCTTTTGCACGGCAAAAGAGCCTATATTGCAACGCAAAACAGGCACTTTTGAAACACGAGACAATTTACATCACTTTTCTATTAGATTATCTTTACAAAAGTAAAGAACCTCTATCAGAAATCAGGACAATTACTATAAACTAGAGAAAACGACGATCTTCTCAGACCGTCGTTTCTATTTTATGTTAGGCATTAGTTAGTAAGGCTATAAGATTGTTTTAGGATAACGATTGTAAATGTACGCTATTTTTATTTAATATCAAAATTTTTACACATCATTTCCGCTTGCTTTAACTTATTTTAAAAGCGTGTGCGATAACAAAAATAGCTGTTGTAAACTCGTTAAGAATTCACAACAAATCAACCGCAATGATACAATTACGTGCTATCAGTGCATGAATCAAGAGTAAATGGGTAATCTATGATAGTATTAAAGAAAAAGTAAGCAAGTGGTGTTACTATATTTTCGTTTAGAAATAAGTGGCTTGAAACAGAAAAGTTATCCTGATTCAATCATTTTTCTACCTAATCTATAACTTTTTACTGAAGAAAAACTTTTTATAAACTTAAATATAAACATTTGGTGAGCATCACTGCTCCTGAGAAAATTTTTACGCATCTCCTAAACACGCTATTTTTTTCCTTAAATGATAATGCTAAACTTATTAGTTTACCACTATTAATCTGTAAGCAAAGATAGAAATAAACATTTGATTATACAAACATTTTAGTTAAAATATTTTCTAAATCTCGCTTAATTGATTTAAATCAAGCTTTATATGGTGAGATTATACATATTCTTTTACAAACAAAGTTTTTTTACAAATGCCAATATCAAAGTGTGGCAAGAATAAGCGCATATCAGCATTCTTGTAAGCTTTAGGGGGTAAAAATGAGTTAATTCCTTTGCTATCTATATTTATTATAGTACTTTTGCAGAAAAGTTTAACAACGGTAACAATGATATTGAAAAAGAGAAGGTGGCACTGTCTACCGGGACAAGAACCCACCGAAATGGATAAAAAAATAATGGAATTCGAGAAGAGAGGCAAATTGGTTCCTACTCGAAACCTTATAAAAACACCCGAACAAATTGAAGGAATCCGCCGCGCTGGTGTCATTAACACTGGTTGCTTAGACGCTGTGGCTGACGCTATACACGTGGGAATGAATACGCAAGAGATTGATGATATATGTATGGCATACTGCAAAGAGCACAATGCTACACCCGCATGCCTTAACTATGAGGGCTTCCCGAAGAGCGTTTGCACCAGCATTAACGAAGTGGTGTGCCATGGAATACCTAAGAAAGAAGACGTTTTGCAAGAGGGCGACATCGTAAATGTAGACATGACGTGCATCGTTGATGGCTATTATGCTGACGCAAGCCGTATGTTCATCATCGGAAAAACTACACCAGAGAAAGAAAAACTGGTGCGTGTTGCAAAGGAATGTCTTGAGATTGGCATGGAAGCAGCTAAGCCTTACTCGTTCGTTGGAGACATTGGACACGCCATACAGAAGCATGCTGAGAAGAAACATGGCTATGGAGTAGTACGCGATTTGTGCGGTCATGGCGTGGGACTCGACTTCCACGAAGAGCCTGAAGTATCCCATTTCGGACACGCGGGTACTGGTATGCTGCTTGTTCCGGGCATGGTTTTTACCATCGAACCAATGATAAACCAAGGCACATGGAAGGTTTTTATCGACGCAGAAGACCCATACGGTTGGGAAATCATCACTGGCGACGAACTTCCTTCAGCCCAATGGGAACATACTTTCCTAATGACTGAGCACGGATTGGAAATACTTACGTATTAAAAAAACAGTAGCAAAATAAAGTCTTTAAGCCCTATTCGCAACGGGAAAAGACAAATAAGCTGAAGCGTCCTCAACGCAACAACACAACAACAATGAAGAAAAACGAGGATATATATATATTAGGTATAGAGAGTAGCTGCGACGATACCAGCGCAGCGGTGCTACGCAACGGAGTTATTCTAAGCAATGTTACAGCCTCACAAGATGTCCATAAGGCATACGGAGGCGTTGTTCCAGAGCTGGCATCGCGTGCACACCAACAGAATGTAGTGCCTGTTGTAGACCAAGCCATTAAGCGTGCGGGTATCACAAAGGAGCAATTATCGGCCGTTGCCTTTACGCGTGGACCAGGACTCATGGGCAGTTTGCTCGTCGGAGTAAGCTTTGCAAAAGGCTTTGCGCGTTCGTTGGGCATACCGCTCATTGACGTTAACCACCTACAAGGGCACGTTCTTGCCCACTTTATCAAAGAAACTGACGACGATAACAACCAGCCCCCATTCCCATTTATATGCCTTTTGGTATCTGGAGGCAACTCTCAGATTGTCAAAGTGAATGCTTATAACGACATGGAAGTGCTCGGACAGACCATCGATGACGCTGCTGGAGAAGCCATAGACAAGTGTTCTAAGGTCATGGGATTAGGTTATCCAGGCGGTCCAATAATCGATAAGCTGGCTCGTCAAGGCGATCCGACGGCCTTTAAGTTCGCTGAACCGAACGTATCGGGCTACGATTACTCTTTCTCGGGGCTTAAAACATCGTTCCTTTATAACCTTCGTGAGTGGATACAGGGCGATCCTGACTTCATAGAACACCACAAAAACGACCTCGCTGCGAGCTTAGAGTTTACCATTGTAGACATTTTAATGAAGAAACTTCGCAAAGCTGTGAAGGACACAGGCATCAAGCATGTTGCCGTAGCAGGCGGAGTATCGGCTAATAATGGTCTTCGCAATGCCTTCCACGACCACGCTGCGCGTTTCGGTTGGACGATATACATACCTAAGTTTAGTTATACCACCGACAATGCAGCTATGATTGCCAGCGTTGGAACGTTTAAGTATCGCGACGGAAAATTTGCAACTATCGACATACCAGCCTTTAGTAAAGTTACATTTGAATAGATATTAACGACTATGGAATTTGAAAGTAAAATATTATCACGCCAAATTGGCGACCTACTTTACGCATCGGAATACTCTCTCGGCACTGCTGAAAGCTGCACGGGAGGACGCATTAGCGAAACAATTATAGCCATTCCTGGTGCTTCAAACTATTTTAAAGGTGGCATTATATCATACACCGACGAAGTAAAAACTCACGTTTTGGGTGTTTCTCCCGAGACTTTGGAAGAGCAAACTGCTGTTAGCGAGGAAGTGGCACGCCAGATGGTAAGAGGTGCTATCGACGCTTTGCAGGTTGATTTCGCCATATCTGCAACAGGAACAGCAGGACCAAGCGGTGGCACTCCAGAGGCTCCTATCGGCACAATATGGATTGGTTACGGCAACAAAGACGACATTAGAACGTTCAAACTAACCGAGGACTTCGGACGAGACATTAATCTTGCCATTGCAACAAATAAGGCAATACGCTTGATGCTCGACTTTTTGAAAGAGAAACTCGAAGACAATAACACTGTAGAAAATAATTATATGGAAGGTGTTCCAAGCATGGAACCCTAAAGAAACTGTATCTATTATGGTATAACTACTATAGTGTGCAGTCGCACAAATTTGATACTTACCTACCAAACAACAACAGATTGCAATTCCGAAAGTTCGGTTTCTGCAATCTGTTTTTTCGTTTTATCATCTTCATTCCTTTGTTCTAACAGATATGATAAAGTAAGACGAAGGCAGAATATAATCTGCACTCGTCCCCTACTACCCTATTTTTGCATTCGTAGCGCAGTTAAAAGCTATTCTCTCCTCTTTGCCTTTTCTAACATTAAACTGTCGTTTAAAATAGTTTTACCCATCAATGCGCTCAACATAAACAGAAGAATACCACTGCAAAGGAAAAACAATGGCAAAGCAGTTGCTTCTGAAACGAACGGCAAAGAATATTCAACGAAGATCATTATCGCATAGAACAAAGTAAGATAATCATAAGGAAAGAAAATCAAAAAATATTGTATCGAAACTCAAAAGACATCCTATACCAAAATAAGACCATTTTTTCAAGAAAGCGAATGTTTTGTGTGTGCGAACACAATAAAGGATTGACGCAGGTCAAGAAAGACTGTTTTTCAGCAAAAAATAGGTAGAAATATTTTTTTATATCGTGAAAGCTGCGTACCTTTGCATCGTCAAAAAGACAAAAAAGGTTATTAGATTGTTTAGGTTAATAGTAATAGATTTAGGTTTTTAGTTGTTTTATTTAAGGAGAACAAAAGAGATTGTTCAGGTTGATAGGATTAGTTTAAGGTAACAAAAGTAAGATTGAAGAAAGGATAACAATTCGATGCGAGATTTCCAGGGGAACGCCGAGAGGCGCGAACCTCAAATCAAGCAGAGACCAAAATAAGCGAAAGCTTATTTAAAAATAACGAAAGCGCAAGACGATTATCGCCCTGCGCTTTTGTTGTTTTTATACCAATAGAGAAACTCAAGAATGCTTATAAATATACAATATTCCCATCTGCAGCTTTCAACAAAACTCACATTGCGTAACTAACGTTATATCAATGCATTACAATAGGGGTTGTTTTGCATTGCAAAAGTGCCTATATTGCACGGTAAAACAGGCCCTTTTGCGTTGCAAAACAGGCTCTTTTGGAAAGCCAAAGAGGCTATAACGTTTTACAATCGTATTTCTTTGCAGAACTAAAGCAATTTTATACAAAAAATAGCAGCATGGTTTATGGATTGTTTATTCCCTCCTATTACTATCCATATAGCAGTTGTTTGAGGTATAGAAGCAACATAGTGAACAAGTAATATTGTGATGAATGACACAACCACTATACCCCATGAACACGCAAAATAAAAACCAATGAATAACAAAACAACTGACAATAGATTGCAAAAGAAAAGTCAGCAAATAGTGAATCAGCTATCTAAGTATTACAAAATAAAAAAAGGTATAAGACCAAAAGCCATATACCTTTCTTCATTAACATCTAAATTATTCTCTTATGAAATTATTCTTCAACTACAAAGAAGTCCTCTTTTGACACTCCACAGAGTGGGCATACCCAATCATCTGGGATATCTTCAAAAGCTGTTCCTGGCGCAATGCCACCATCTGGGTCGCCTACTTCTGGATCGTAAACGTAACCGCAAGTCTCACATTCATATTTCTTCATAATGTCTTTCTTTTATTTTAATAATTAATTTTTCGCTGCAAAGATACTATAAATATGTACTTATTACAAATAGAACGTGTTAAAAAGTCTTATATATGCAGTTTTATTTTAAAACTCTACCGATACTTTCGCATTGATTTGTCGGCCAGTTAAATAGTTAGGCACGGCATATTGTTGTCCCGAGATATCGGTTATCCAATAATAAGAGTTCACGTTATTGATTCCAAAGAGGTTCAAACAGTCTAATCCGAGCCATATATTACGGAAGATAGAGTGTCGCGAACCATCGTTATTATCGAATAGTCGGTAGCTCATTCCAATATCGGCACGCTTGTATGCAGGCGCTCTAAACGAGTTACTACTTAACTCTTGGTGTGGCGCTGAGAAGGGTAAGCCGTCTGCGTATGCCAGTTTCAGCGACATTCGCCAGCGTGTTGAGCCAGGGAAGTAGTCGGTAAAGAAGAGGTTTAAGGCGAAACGCTGGTCGGTTGGTAGCGGTACGTTTTTTCCATTTAGCTTCATACTGGTGTTCATAACACTGAGCGTGAGCCACGAATCGGCCCCTGGTACGAACTCTCCGAATAGTTTTAAGTCCAAACCAGTGGCATGTCCAGTGGTCTGACTATCGCCGTAATAAGTTACTTTCACGTTGTCTACCGAGTAAGGAACAAGGCGTGAGATTGCCTTATAGTATGCTTCAGCTGTGAATTTAAATGGTCTGTTCAGCATATTGAACCGATAACTCATCGACGCCAAGGCGTGAATAGAAAGCTGCGAGCGTGTTTTCTGATTTAAAAGGGCGTATGTTACACCATTAACCATTGTGGTATCGCGCAACTCTTTGTAGAAAGGTGCTTGGTAATAAAGACCTGCTGCCACACGGAACGATAGGTTTCGGTTCCAACCTGGCGTAATATTGAGCGATGCACGAGGCGAAACTATACTTTCACCGTTGAAGTCCCAGTACGCATAACGCACACCATAATTCAATCGGTAAAGCGTGGGGACAGAGTCGTTGCTTTGGAAATTCCACGTATCTTGCACGTATGCTTCAAAGCGTTTTGCATCTAACTTATTGCGCGCACGTAACGAATATATCATGTCGAGGGTTTCGCCAGTGTGCGGAACATTGTATCTGCTGAGTCGCGATACTCGTATTCGGCAGAATTCTCTTTGATTTGCTCTATCTTATAGGTCAAAGCACCTTCTATTTTGTGCTTTCCTGCACGCTGTTGCAACATCAATTTCAAGCTCTTAACGTTTGCTTTCAAGTAGTCTCGTGAGTGTTGCATGTACGTTCCAACGCCTAAATTCTCTGAAGTTTCGGTCTGTGTGAGCCAATATTGGCCTTGAATGTCGTACCGTTGTTGCTCTTTGGTAGAGAAAGCAGACGCTATTAGCGAGATATCGGTACGCGATGACAAGTGATGAGTAAGGCTTAAAGAGCCGAAGAAAGTACGGAAGAGGTCCTTTTCTTGGCCATCAAAGTAGACTTTAAAGGACTTTACGTTCTTCAAAGTACCGAAATTGGTTTCTCGATCTTCGGGTTCAAAGTTATAATTGTTCTCCGATATGTTTCCAATAAAGTCTATTTGCCAGCGTTTAGAAGGCTGCCATGATAAATAAGTTTGATAATCTAAGAACGAAGGTCTGTATTCCCCACGTGTTTGAAGCGACCCTAAGAGATACTTATTAGTCTTATAACGTAAACCATTTGTCCAAGTAAGCTTCTTCACTGCAAGTCCAAATATCCGCTTGCGCCCAGCATTGAAGCACTTATCAAGCCTTCTGTGCGCTTCGGACGCTTGTAAGTAATGTCCAAAGCAGAGCTCATCTTATCGCCATACTTTGCTTCAAAGCCTCCCGTAGAGAATCCAACGCGTTCTACAAGGTCCGCATTGATAACAGAAAGGCCCTCCTGTTGTCCGCTACGAACAAGGAAAGGACGATACACTTCCACATTATTTATATATACAGAGTTCTCGTCGAACGTACCGCCACGCACGTTATACTGCGACGAAAGCTCGGAGTGCGTAGACACACCAGCCTGTGTTTGCAGTATTTCCTCCACTGCATTGCCCGAAACAGAGGGCGTTCGCTTCGTCGCTTCAACCTTTATTTCTTCAGTAGTTCCATGTTGTGGTGCATGCGCTTCGACTACAACCTCTTGCAATTCATTGTCGCTTACAAGCTGAATCTGCAACGTTTGTTTGCCTTGAGGGCGATGTAGCACGCGCACTTTGCTTTTATAGCCAAGCATTGAGAACCGTATCTTAACCGAATCCTCGCTCTGTAGCTGCATGCTAAACTCTCCCTTGAGGTTACTCATCACCATTTTTCCTTGCGAAGCCACTATAACTGACGCCAATTCAATGGGGTTTCCTTCTTGGTCGGATACCTTTCCTTGCAGCGTAAACGACTGTCCCATAGCGTCAACACCATAGAAAGTAAACAGGAACAATAATATAATGTTCAATAGTTTTGCCTTATTCATATTATGAATAACGATGGTTTGGAAAGATTATTGCATCATAAAGATAGAGAAAAACAAAAACAGATAGAACCTACAAAATGCAGTAATATGAGATAAAATGTGGCCAAACAGAACCGAATTTCAATATTTTATATATTTTATAGCAGCAGTTTGTGCGTATATTTGTTTTCTTTTGTTACCTTTGCAGATAATAAATAAGGAAACAAAAATATCACAAATGAAGAAGATTATCTTTCTCCTCGCAATTGTGTTGGGTGGAATTTGCAGCACCTCATGCAGCAAACAAGAAACCTACGACGACCAATTGAAACGCGAGCGCAAGTCTATAAATGCGTTTATAGTGAACCATAAGATAAACGTTATAACAGAAAGTCAGTTCCAAGAGCAAGACTCTACGACCGACGTATCGAAGAATCAGTACGTTCTTTTCAAGAATTCTGGAGTCTATATGCAGATTGTTGAGAAAGGAATAGGCGAGAAATTGAAAGACGGAGAAACCTCAACTGTACTCTGTCGCTTCGAAGAAACTAACGTAGCAAGCGATAGTTTGCAGCTCTCTAATATGAATTTGCGTTGGGACGGAATAGTCGATAAGATGATGGTAACACGTACAAGCGGTACTTACTCGGCTTCTTTCGATAAGTCGTCGAGCGTTATGGCACGCATATACAAAAGTGCATCAGTGCCTAAAGGCTGGCTTGTTCCTCTGCCATACATTAAGATTGGCCGCATCACAAGTGCTTCCGATAAGTTAGCCCATGTACGTCTTATCGTCCCATCGGCACAAGGACAAGTCTTAGCAAACAAAGAAGTATATGCTTGCTTCTACGATATCACTTTCCAACGAGGTACATAATACGATAAAACAATAACATGCCACGACCGCACAATGTGCAGTCGTGGCTTTAATATTTATAGAAAAAGATGACACTAATAAAGTCTATTTCAGGCATCCGCGGTACGATTGGCGGACCAACAGGCGACACATTGAACCCACTTGACATAGTTAAATTCACTTCAGCGTACGCTACTTACATTGCAAGTCAGCACCCAGGAAAGAAGCTAAAGATAGTTGTTGGACGCGACGCACGTATCTCTGGCGAGATGGTAAAGAACGTTGTGTGCGGCACTCTCATGGGTATTGGCTCTGATGTCGTTAATATTGGCTTGGCAACTACACCTACTACCGAGCTGGCAGTGCGTATGGAAGGAGCCGATGGTGGTATTATTATTACCGCCTCGCACAACCCTCGTCAGTGGAATGCACTGAAACTATTGAACCACGAAGGCGAATTTCTCACCGCAGAAGATGGCGCTGCCGTACTCGATATAGCAGAAAAGGAAGATTTCAACTATGCAGACGTAGACCAACTTGGTAGTTATAAGGAGGACGATTCGTTTGATCAACGCCACATCGACGCTGTTAAAGCACTTGAATTGGCAGACTTGGAGGCAATTAAAGCACGCAAATTCCGTGTCTGCGTAGACGCAGTGAACTCTGTTGGAGGTATTATTCTGCCCAAATTGTTAGACCAAATCGGCGTAGAATACACGTTGTTGTACGGCGAACCAACTGGAGACTTCGCTCATAACCCCGAACCTATAGAGAAAAATCTCGGTGGTATCATGGCAGAAATAAAGAAAGGAGGCTACGATCTCGGTATTGTTGTAGACCCAGACGTAGACCGTTTGGCGTTCATACGCGAAGATGGAGTCATGTACGGAGAGGAATATACACTGGTAAGTGTGGCTGATTACATTCTCGACCACGTAAAAGGAAACACCGTTAGCAACCTTTCGTCAACACGAGCACTACGCGATGTAACTGAAAAACATGGCGGAAAGTACTACGCTGCAGCCGTTGGCGAGGTGAATGTTACTACCAAAATGAAGGAAGTTGGGGCTGTTATAGGTGGCGAAGGTAATGGTGGTGTCATCTATCCAGACAGTCATTACGGCCGTGATGCGCTTGTTGGCATCGTACTTTTCCTTAGTTCGTTGGCTCAAAAGGGCATGAAGGCAAGCGAATTGCGCAAGACTTACCCTGAATATTTCATTGCAAAGAACCGCATCGACCTCACTCCTGAAACCGATGTAGACGCTATTCTCGTTAAAGTTAAGGAACTTTACGGAAACGAAAAGGACGTGCAGGTAACCGATATTGATGGTGTTAAGCTTGATTTCCCAACAGCTTGGGTACACCTCCGCAAGTCTAACACCGAGCCAATCATACGTGTTTACAGCGAAGCAAGTAGCATGGAAGAAGCTGATGCATTAGGAAAGAAGCTCATGCAGGTAGTTTATGATATGCAATAAGAACCGCTAACATGATTATAAAGACTTCGGAATTCAGCCTATCATCGCCTACAATAGCGAAGTGTCCTAACGATACGAAGAACGAATATGCGTTCATCGGTCGTTCGAACGTGGGCAAGTCGAGCCTGATTAACATGCTTTGCAATCACAAAGGCCTTGCCAAGACATCGGCAAAGCCTGGCAAAACATTGCTCATCAACCACTTTATTATTAACAAGGAGTGGTATATTGTAGACCTTCCTGGCTACGGTTATGCTAAAAATTCAAAGACTGTGCGCAACAAACTCGAACAGATGATTGCGCAATATATCTTGCAACGCAAGCAGCTCGTGAACGTATTCGTACTTATCGACATACGTCATGAGCAGCAAAAGATAGACCGCGAGTTTATCGATTGGTTAGGACAAAGCAACATTCCGTTCTCTATCGTCTTCACAAAGGCCGATAAACTATCGGGAGGAAAGGCGAAAGCCAATGCCGAAGCATGGATGAAGAAGTTGGAAGACACGTGGGAAGTTACCCCACCCTACTTTATAACATCTTCTGAAACAAGGTAGGCAGAGAGGAAGTGCTTGACTATATCGAGAGCATCAATACGGATTTGGCAAACGATACGGCCGAATAAACAATGGCACAGATACCCTATTTAGACGTTCAAAAGCTATCGAAACGCTTCGGAGCGCAGATTTTGTTTGATGAAATATCCTTCTCCATTGCAGAAGGACAGCATGTCGGACTGATTGCGAAGAACGGAACGGGCAAGTCTACCCTACTTTCCATCCTCACAGGAAAGGAGGGTTACGAGTCGGGATCCATTATTTATCGCAACGATTTGCGCGTAAGTTGCCTGGAACAAAGTCCGAAATTCAACCCCGAAGAGTCGGTACTCGATGCTTGTTTCAATCATAAGGGCGACCCAGACAAGGTATTAAAGGCCAAACAAATACTTACAACGCTTAAGATAACCGACCTAAACCAGCCTATGGGGCAGCTTAGTGGCGGACAACAGAAGCGCGTAGCACTTGCAAATGTGCTGATACTTGAACCCGATTTGCTCATTCTTGACGAACCAACCAACCACCTTGACCTTGAAATGATAGAGTGGTTAGAAGGTTTTTTGGCGAGAGGGAACAAGACTCTCCTCATGGTTACACACGACCGATACTTCCTTGACAACGTGTGTAACATTATTCTTGAACTTGACGACCGCACGATTTACACCTATCGGGGCAACTATTCCTTCTATTTAGAGAAGAGACAGGAACGCATTGCCAATACAAAGGCAGAGATAGCGCGTGCAAATAACCTCTACAGAACGGAGTTAGAGTGGATGAGAAGGCAGCCACAAGCGCGCGGACACAAGGCGCGCTATCGGGAAGAAGCCTTCTACGAACTCCAAGCAAAGGCTCTTCAACGCATCGAAGAAAGGCAAATCAGACTGAAAGCGTCCAACGTTTACATCGGAAGCAAGATATTTGAGTGCCAGTATGTATCGAAGGCGTTCGACGAAAAAGTCATTCTGAAAGACTTCTACTATAACTTTGCCCGCTTCGAAAAGATGGGAATAGTCGGTAATAACGGCACGGGGAAGTCTACTTTCATTAAGATGTTGCTCGGATTGGTAAAGCCTGACGATGGAAAATTCGATATCGGAGAGACCGTTAGGTTCGGTTATTTCTCGCAAGATGGACTAAAGTTCAGAGACGACCAAAAGGTTATCGACATCATAACCGATATTGCCGACTACATAGACCTTGGTGGTGGCCGCCACATGACGGCATCGCAGTTCCTCAATTACTTCCTTTTTACACCCGAAATGCAGCACAATTACGTGGCAAAACTATCGGGTGGAGAGAAGCGTAAGCTCTATTTGTGCACAGTTTTGATGCGCAATCCGAACTTCTTAATACTCGATGAGCCTACCAACGACCTTGATATACAAACGCTTCAGATACTTGAAGAATATCTGCAAGACTTCCCTGGCTGTGTCATCGTGGTATCGCACGACCGCTATTTCATGGATAAGGTGGTAGATCATCTGCTCGTTTTCCAAGGCGAAGGACAAGTAAAAGACTTCCCAGGCAACTATACGCAGTTCCGAGACTACCAAGCTTTGAAGAGCAAAGAGTTGGTAGAGGATAACAAAACTAAGGAAAAGAAAACTACAACACAGCGCGATTACCACAACGAAACACGCAAACGCATGAGCTATAAGGAGAAACGAGAATACGAAATGCTCACTGCGGATATAGAAAAGCTTACCAACGAGATTGCAACAATGGAAGAACAACTCTGTTCGGGTACGCTCGAGATAGACCAACTAACCGAAATCAGCAAACAATTGCCGAAGAAGAAAGACGAGTTGGACGAAAAAGAACTACGTTGGCTTGAACTTTCCGAATTGGAATAACGTTGCCCTTGCAAACTCTACAACGAGGTTTTTGCTATCCTTACACCTTATTATATATAGGGCTTCAAGCACAAAAACCTTTCCCCAACACAGTTAGGGGCGTGTTTCATCACGCTCCTAACACCAAGAAAGCAGCAGGTTCATCTATAAAATCTAGGAAAACTAGATTCCCTAGGAACTCTATCACAAAACCTAAAAATCGCCTCGATTTTGTAAAAATAATTCCAAAGAAAAACACTAATTTCGATTTTGCATTGCGAAAGCGGCTCTTTTGCAATGCAAAACATACGCTTTTACCGTGCAAAACAGCCGCTTTTGGAACGCAAAACAATAGGTTTTGCAAAGTATTGGCATACAGCCTGTTACGCAACAGTTGCACTTGCGAAATATATTTACACTTCTATCGCCTTATCCAACCCAACTATCCGAACAGCAAACGCAAGGCTTCTTCCACTTTTGCAACAGGGTGTGTGGTTATCTTATAGCGCCCCTTAAGTCCTTGTGCATTGTTTAGGAATGATAATATGACTGAAACCCAACTTCTCTGCCTCTGCAATGCGTTGCTCTATACGGCTAACGGGACGCACTTCGCCGCTTAATCCCACTTCGCCCGCCATACACCAGCCTGCCTCGATGGGCGTATCGACGTTCGACGACAACACTGCTGCAATCACACTCAAGTCCATTGCCATGTCAGTAATACGCAATCCGCCTGCAATATTAAGGAAAACGTCCTTTTGCATAAGCTTAAATCCAACACGTTTCTCCAACACTGCAAGCAGCATATTGAGCCTTCGCTGGTCGAAACCGGTTGCGGAGCGTTGCGGAGTGCCGTATGCAGCCGACGAAACAAGGGCTTGTGTCTCCACAAGGAAGGGCCTTACGCCTTCAATAGCACTTGAAATAGCCACCCCCGATAGGTCTTCGGGAGTGTCAGTGAGCAACAACTCCGACGGATTGCTAACCGGTCGCAGTCCGTTTTGGCCCATTTCGTATATCCCCAGTTCCGATGTTGAACCGAAACGGTTCTTGATACTACGCAAAATACGGTACATATAATGCTGGTCTCCTTCGAATTGGAGCACCGTATCGACTATATGTTCAAGCACTTTCGGCCCTGCTATGGAGCCTTCCTTATTGATATGACCGATAAGAATAACGGGAATGTCGCTCGATTTAGCCAATTGTAGCAGGGCGGCAGCACTCTCTCGTATTTGAGTAATGCTTCCGGCGCTACTTGAAACAATCTCTGTGGCGACTGTTTGAATAGAATCTATAACTAATAATTCGGGGTTTACTTCCTTAATACAACTAAAAATCTTTTCTATGGAAGTCTCTGAAAGAATGACAATGTTATCTGGAATAGACTCAGAAATGCGCAAAGCACGCATCTTTATCTGCTGTGGACTTTCCTCTCCGCTAACATATAGCACCTTGCGATCGGTGTTTAACAAAGTCTGAAGCGTTAGTGTACTCTTACCAATGCCTGGTTCTCCACCTATTAACACCATACTTCCAACAACAAGACCGCCACCAAGAACACGATTAAGTTCGTTGTCTTTCATGTCAATACGTATCTCTTCTGCCGAAGAAACATCGCTAAGTGCCTGTGGAACATTGCTTTTCGGTGCGCCAAAGGTATGCGCTACAAGTGTTTGCAGTACTAAGCCCCGTCTCTGGAGCTATGCGCACTTGCTTAAACGTATTCCATTGTCCGCAGCTCGGACACTTTCCAATCCACTTTGCACTCTCATGTCCGCAGTAATCACAAACGAATGCTATTTTATCTTTTGCCATATTTACGCACAAAAGTATGGTTTTTTTTTCGTAATTACAAAATTATTGTTTACTTTTGCAACATTATGACAATGGGTAGAATAAAGTATTTACTAATCCTTGCAGCCTTCGCAATAGTGGGTTGCCAGGTATCCGACCAAGAGGAATCGCTTATTGAGAAGCGTAAGAACAAGGTTGAAGAGGTGGCATACCAACGCGCTTTCAAGGTTGGTGTGATGCCTACAATGGATTGTTTGCCTGTTTTCTTACTGAAAGACAGCGCATTATACAATGCCGATGATATCGATATTAGGTTGTTAGAATATACTTCTCAGCAAGATTGCGATACTGCAATGGAACGTAATCGTGTGCAAGCTGCAGTTACAGACCTTATCCAAGCAGAGTACTTAAAGCAGTCAAAGAACACTATTCTCGATTATATGACCGAGACAAACACTTCATGGCAGCTCATGGTAACACCGCTTTCAGGTATCAAAAGCATTGAAGACTTAGGCGATAAGATTATCGGAATGTCCTTCAACTCTATTACTCAGTATCTCACAAAGCAGGTTTTTGAAGTTCATACCTTAACTAATAGGTCTTACGGAGCACAGATAAACGATATCTTTATCCGCATGAAGATGTTCCAAATAGCCAGATTGACGCTATTTGGACATGCGAGCCACAGACCACAGAGGCTAAAGTTACAGGTAGCAAGGTATTGTATAATTCAACAGAAAGCGACTTCTTGCCTGGTGTTTTCGTCTATGTGAACAACCCAGACGTTGCCAAACAGAAGGCATTCGAGGCTGCTTACAATAAGGCGGTGGACATATTGAACAGTCATCCAATCCAATATTTCGCGCCATTGATTAAGAAATACATGCAAGTAGACGATAAAGTGGTTAATGCTTTGCCTAAGATGGTTTTCAAACAGGTAACCTTTCCACGCCAAAGCGATATCCTTAAAGCTCGCAAAGCAACAAGGGAACAAGTTGCAAAGGTAGTCTACTCGTTGTAATTTCCCATGATTTCTACCCGTAGTCATATATAATTAGGTTGGCGTCCATACATAAATGGAACTGCTACCACATATAAACTGGCCTGCAAGTATAGATGTACTGAAGGGCTAATAGGTTTTCACTACCATGTAACAACATTTCATTCGGTCGGCAATTCTACCTAAGTAAGAATAAGGTATCACTGCAGAAACAGAAGAAAACTTTTCCTATAGGAATAGAATAAAGACAATAAAGCAGAACAAAAAGAGGATAAGGCATTGAACACAGAAACGAACATAAACACTGCTTTCGAGCTTATTCGCAACAAACAGTTGTACAAAGCCATTAAGGCATTGCAACTAATATATAACGGAAAGCCGTCGTTGGTAGACTATAACGAGTATATGGCCATTACGAACGACTATAGTTTAATGTGCGACTTCATGCTGCGAGGAATCAAAGACCCAGCCCGTGAACAGCTCTACAATTCGCTTTTGGAACGTCTTTACAAGGTTACTGCCAATTTACAACTAAGCTGGAACTGTAAAACAAGTCTACATTTGTAGACGCTTTCCGCACTGCCGACCACCTAAACCTAAGCCACAGCTTTATTCACTCCGTATTAGAGAGCTTCGTTTCAGACGTTGCCATGCTCTCATTGGCACCTGAAACGGAACAAAGAAATAAGGAATCGGAACTCTATGAGCGTCATCAGACTTTCATGGAACGCTTGTTCTGTGCCCTATTGGTATCGAGTCAGTGGTCAATAGACGATGCCAACTTCTACATTGACCTACTTTCTACCCCCACAATCGATGCATCTGACCAGATGATTATCGTTAGCGCAATCACTCTTTCTACCATGACAATCTACGATGCAAAGAAGTTTTACACGCTCGTAGAGGTATATCGACGTGCGCAAGAGGAAAGAGTACGACAGCGTGCATTGGTTGGTAGCGTGCTATCGCTTACCGATAACCCACTGTTTGTAGCGGAACAGGCGAAGTATATAAACGCTATGGTAACTACAGAGGACGCCAAACGCGAACTATTGAACTTGCAAAAGCAGATGTTTAACTGCATGAATGCTGACCGCGACAATGCTAAGATACAGCGAGATATCATGCCTAACATCGTTAAAAACTCTGATTTGCATTTCGATCGTTTCGGTATTTCAGAGAAAGAGAGCGACCCTTTGGAAAGCATACTGCACCCAGACGCTGACGAACAGAAGATGGAGCAGATGGAAGAGGGTATCCAAAAGATGATGAAAATGCAGGAACAAGGGTCCGATATCTATTTGGAGGCTTCAGTAAGATGAAGCGTTTCCCTTTCTTCGACCATATTTCAAACTGGTTTACACCTTTTACTGCGAAACATCCAGGACTGAAAGAGGTGGTGGACAGATTAGGAAATAGTCAGCTTCTCGATAATTTGGCAGGGCAAAATCCATTCTGCGAATCAGACAAATATTCGCTTGCGCTGACCATGTCGCAGATTATCAACCAGCTACCAGCCAACATTTTGGAGATGCTTAAGTCGGGAGAAAGCATCGGTTTGCCTATTCCTGAACCTGTAGACCAATCGCCTGACTTTACCCGACGCATGTATATACAAGACTTGTATCGCTTTTTTGAGGTAAAGTTGGCATTCAATAAGGATATTGAAAATCCGTTTAAGGCTGGCGATGGCTACTATAAAGCTTTCTTCATGCTACACGATTTGTTTGTGAAAGACTTCTATATCGACGCTAAACTATCGCTTTCGATGTTCCTATACAAGCATAAACGCGAAACAGAAGTAGACAAACTCATTGAACTTTATCATAGCGAATCGGCTACATACCAAGCATTTTGCGGTTTAAAAGCCGACCGAGAAGGCGCTCAAGGCGTGGCTTTAGAACACTTCTTATCGGCCATTGGCAAAGAACCAGAGAACGTTTGGGTTCTGAAAACAGCAGGTTCGTTCGCTTTACGACGCAAAGGCTATGCGCTAGGCTTGCATTGTTACAGCAAGTTATGCGAACTTATGCCGAACGTTAAGGCCTATGCCATCAACTATTGCCTATGCTTAGCTGCTGATGGAGATACGAAAACGGCTGTGAACAAAGCCTACGAACTCGAACTAAACAACGAGAACGACAACCAAGTGAAGCGCCTTTTGGCATGGACTCTTATCTGTAATGGCAATGGTGATAAGGCTTTGAACATATATAATACATTGGTTGAAACCGACCAACAGCCCGACGATGCTCTCAATATGGCTTATGCACATTGGGTAAACGGCAATCCTGGTGAAGCAAAGCCTACTTCTTGCAATGGATTATCAACCACCCTGGCGATAAACTTGAGCAGGAATTCGAGAACGATAGCTATATGTTCGAACACAACGGCATTACCAACATCGACAAAGCCTTGATGTTAAGCGCCATCAACATGTAGGTTTTATCGCACAAGCGGCAAGTTCTTAAATAACGATAGCTATCCCTTATACACATTATTATATATAAGGGAGAAAGTAAAAACAAAAATAACGATTTGAATTATAGGCGAAAACACATTGCTTTTCGCCCACCCTAGAAATCTCCAAAAAAGGCTTTTATTTTGTAAAGAAAGCACATGTAAATTTCCAAAGAATTGGTTTTGCGCTGTAAAAGCGCCTATATTGCAACGCAAAAGTGCCTGTTTTACCGTGCAAAAGAGCCTGTTTTACAACGCAAAACAAGGGGTATTGCAACACGTTGATATAAAGATAGTTATACAACAATAACCCTTTCGAAAAATCTTAACAACATGATAAGCATTTATTAGTCTAAGAAGCAGATGGTTTTCATCGTAATTCAATCATACCAAAGTAAAACAAAGGCAATTTCACAGTGCCATTTTCAGATAAAAAAAATAGCTGCCCATAAAGGCAGCTATTACAATTTTTCATTGAAAAATTCTTTAAATTACTCTCTCCTATAATCACTTACAAGAGAGAATACTTCTACTTATGAGATCAAAATATTAATGTTTTATTTCTTCATACCAGTGTATGCCTTGTTCATTCCCTTCACTACATCAGAGGTAATGTTGCATGCTTCGTCAGCGTAAAGAATATTATCGCCGCTCTTAGCAAGTATCATGACATACTTCTTATCCTTGTTAAAGCTCTTCAAATAGTTGTGAACACTGTCTGAAAGCGCCTTGTTATAGTTGCTAACTTCCTTTTGATACTCAGCTCCTAAGCGTTGTTGTAGCGACTCAGCATCGGCTGCTTGCTTCTGAATACCAGCCTGAATCTGCTGCGCTTGTTCCTGTGTGTACTTGTTAGCTTGAACGTTTCGTTGGAAGTTTGCGGCTGCTTGCTGCAATGCTTGTTGCTTTCCAGCAAGTGTCTTTTGTATGTTCTTTTCCTTTGCTTCAAGTATTTTTGTTACTTCTTTCCAGTATGTATACTGGTTCATAATAGAATCAATCTCTACGTATGCAATATTCTCTTGTGAGCTTGAAGTAGCTGTTGCAGCTGCTGGTTTCTTTGTTTCCTTTGTGTCGTTAGCCTGTGGTTGGTTGTTACATGACGTAATACCGAATGCCAATGCAGCCACTGCTATAGCGCTTAATGTCTTTTTCATCTTCTCTATTTGTTATTTATTAATATTCTATACTTAGTATGCTTTGTTGGAAGCACGTGCCTCTTTGTCTTGGTCAATAACGCAATGAATACCCTTTTTGCGCATATACTCACTGTCATGAATATGCTGTGATTGAAAACTTGCGCCCTTTTTCAAGAGCACTCTTATTGAAAGTAACACCATTGCAATAGCAATTATTAACACACTCAGCAGTAAAGTCTCAGCCATTTTACTTATCTTTGCATCTAATATTTTTGGCAAAGGTAACACAAATCAAGAATATAACAAAACAAATACTATTAAAAATGACAAACATGGAACTAAAACCAGCTCGCGTATTCGAGCATTTCGCGAGAATCAACCAAATCCCTCGTCCATCAAAACACGAGGAAAAGATGATAGAATATCTTGTTGAGTTCGGCAAAAGCCGTAATTTGGACACCAAAGTAGACAAGACTGGCAACGTACTTATTACGAAACCAGCAACCAAGGGCATGGAAAATGCACCTACAATAATATTGCAAAGCCACATCGACATGGTGTGCGACAAACTTGTAGACGTAGATTTCGACTTCCATAATGACGCTATTCAGACTTATGTTGATGGCGAATGGCTAAAGGCTAAAGGCACTACTCTCGGTGCAGACGATGGTATTGGTGTTGCATACGAACTTGCAGTACTCGATTCAGACGATATCGAGCACGGCAAAATCGAATGTCTTTTCACTGTAGATGAGGAAACAGGACTAACTGGTGCCTTCGGTTTGGAACCTGGTTGGCTTACTGGCGACTACCTCATTAACCTCGATTCAGAAGACGAAGGTCAGATTTCGTAAGCTGTGCAGGTGGTATTGCCACCGATAGCGTGTTCAAATTCAAGCGCGAAGACTCTCCTGCAGGCTACTTCTTCATGGAGGCTAGCATTAAAGGACTGATTGGAGGACACTCTGGCGACGATATAAATAAGAAGCGTGCGAACGCTATTAAGATTCTTGGACGCTTCCTTTATATGGAGCAAAGCAAGATGGATGTACGCCTTGTAGAATGGAATTCGGGCAAGTTAGACAATGCAATACCTCGCGATGGTAAGGTTGTCTTCGCAGTACCATCGGCAAAGAAGGAAGAAGTAATGGCCGACTGGAACGTCTTTACAAAGGGTGTTGAGGAAGAATACCACGTATCTGACCCTAACGCAGTATGGGGAATGGAAAGCACAGAGGCTCGTCCAGTAGTAGAAAAGGAAGTAGGCCGTCGCATTGTTATGGCTGTTCAAGCTGTAGATAATGGTCCTTTGACCAACTGTCAGGACGAAGCTATCGCCTATATGGTAGAGACTTCGAGCAACATTGCAGTTGTAAAGACTGAAGAAAGTGCCATTACTGTAATCGCATCTCAGCGTTCTAACGTGCCAAGTGCGCTCATTAACATGGCAAATACCATTAAAGCGTGCTTCGAAATGGCTGGTGCCGAAATCCATCAGCACGACGCTTACCCAGGCTGGAAGATGAATCCAAATTCTAAACTTGTGGAAGTTGCAGTTGAAGAATACAAGAAACTCTTCAACAAGGAACCACAGGTGCTCGGTATTCACGCTGGTTTGGAGTGCGGACTCATATCAGAAAAGTATCCAAACGTAGATATGATGAGCGTTGGTCCAACCCTCCGCTTCGTGCATACACCTGACGAACGTTTGCTTATCCCTACCGTTGAAATGGTTTGGGACCACTTACTCGCAGTACTAAAGAATATAAAATAAAAGGCACTCGCTTCTAAAAAAACATTATATACGCCCGCTTGCTCTTTAACAGAACAAGCGGGCGCTTTCGATATAGGTTAAAAAAATAAAAAAATACTTATTCTTTATCAATTTTTTTTATATCTATATCTTTTTTTCAGTAAAAAGATTTGATTTAAATGGAATAAAAGGTGTAATTTTGCCGCGGTATTTAATAAATAAACTCATTAAAGAATTAAGAAAAGATGAAAAAGATTATTTTATTAGCAGCAATAACGCTTGCATCAGTAGGTGCTTATGCACAACATGCAGTTGGAACAGTTACATTACAACCAAAGGTAGGTTTAAATGTTGCAAACGTAACAGAGGAAAAAGATTCTAAGACACGCCTTGGATTGGCAGCTGGTTTAGAGGTTGAGTATCAGTTAAGCGATATCGTTTCTCTCTCAGCAGGTGCTATTTACTCTCAGCAAGGTTATAAAAAAGACTGGGTAATAGGTGGCGTTGACTACGAAAGAACAGCAAAGTTAGACTACATTAACGTGCCTATCCTTGCTAATGTATACGTTACTAAGGGCTTAGCAGTTAAGTTAGGTCTTCAACCAGGCTTCAATATATCTTCTAAATACAACCAAAAGGTAACCACAGCTGGCCGCGTTGTAGAAACAACAAGCGATATGAAAGCTCAGTCTGTAGACTTTTCTATACCAGTAGGTTTGTCATACGAGTTTTCAAACGTTCAACTCGACGCGCGTTATAACTGGGGTATTTCAAAGGTTTTGAAGAACAAAGAGGATAAGAACTCTGTATTCCAGATTACTCTCGGTTATAAGTTCGCTCTCTAATAGCACTTTATATGGCACACGTATAAACGTGAATGGGTTATTAATATATACATAAGGAGCAAACATCGCTTGTGATATTTGCTCCTTTTATTTGTTACTTTATGATGCTTGGAAATCATTTTAGTTTGTAAAGAAAAATACAAACGAAAAGCAATATAAATGGTTTTGCATTGTAAAAGGGCCTATATTGCAACGCAAAAGTGCCTGTTTTACCGAACAAAAGAGCCTATTTTGCGTTGTAAAACAATGGGTATTGCAACGTGCTAATAATCATACAATTACATGAGACCTACGCTTCTGTAATTTCTTTACACTTATTTTGCGTTATTAATGTCCTTAAAGGGAGAGATTTCCTCTCTTTATATGATTGGTTTATATCACCAATAAAGATGAAAGAAAGAAGTATTAAGATATTGAATTATCAAGGTGAAGACGGTTTACCAAAGGCGAAAGATGTATTCTATTTATGCCTAAACTGCCGAAAGATTGTTGCTTCTATGCAGTCGGGTAAATGCCTATGTGGTAACATTTTGATTGATGCTGACGGGGGAAGAGGCGGTTTTAACGATGCATCGCAAGCACTGATTCTAAAGATAGAATAGACTTTCGTTTTACGAGGGCTGCACATTCGTTGGAGAATGTAGCTACAAACATATAATGAAAAAATAATGCGGGATTGTCCATCGTAGGACAATCCCGCAATTTTATATATAGTTTTATAGAACTATCTTAATATAATCCGAACCAGAAATGATAAGCATAGCTGAATCCAAGACCTGCTATGGTAGCCACAACAACGTGAATCATGCCTGGCGCCATGAAGGAATGGTTCAGCAAATACTTGCCGATGACGGTCGTTCCCGACCTATCGAAGTTCACTGTAGCGATGTCTGAAGGATAGTTTGGTATGAAGAAGTAGCCATAAACAGACGGCATTACACCGAGAAGTATCCAGCCTGGAATGCCCAAAGCATAAGCCAAAGGCAACATACTAACCACTACCGCACCCTGAGAGTTGATGAGTACCGATACAGCAAAGAAGGCAACGGCTATCGACCATGGGTAGTCGTGAACGATATCGCCCAACAATGCCTGCATCTCAACCTGGTAATTGTCGAAGTAAGTGTTGCTCATCCACGCTATACCGTATATGGCTACCACTGCCACCATACCATTTTGCCAAACTGGTCCTGCAATGGCTTTCTTCGGTTTTGCCTTGCAGAATATAATCATAAGGGCACATGCGACAAGCATTATTATCTGAATAACGATGTTCATCGTTAGCGGTTTCGAGCCTTTAGCGGTTACACCATCTATCACAACGCTACTTTTAACAAGCTTTTTCACGTCGATATTCACGGCTTTGGGTTCGCTGCCACCTTAAGAGTATCCGATTGGTGTTCTATAGTCATACCTTTTGCCAAGGCAGCATGCTCTTCTTCTGCAGTAAGAAGCATGGTCTTCTTTCCGTTTTCAATCACAAACGAGCGTACACATACCGTATCTCGTGTAGTAGGAATTACGCTTAACGACGTTGCATGGTTCGTAGCTTTCACGTTACTGTACTCTGGTAACACGTTCACTCCAAACATACTGGTGAGCGAAATAGCCACAATAACAACCAAAGCACCAAGGAATATATAAACGGCACGCTTGCTTTCTTTTGATATTTCCTTATCAAGTGTAGTCGCAGTAGAGCCATATATGTATGCACGTTGCTCTGGATCGTTCAGCTTTGCTTGGAATTCTGGGTCCTTATCAAGGTCTAATCCACGATTCCAGCTATAGCCTATCGCTGCCAAAATACCGATAACGCAGGCTGGAATACATACCATGATAATCTGAATGTTAGACACTTGGAATCCATTGTCGGCCGAAATAGCTGAAAAGGCTACCACCGCTGCAGCGATAGGAGAGCATGTTATACCGATTTGAGAGGCGATACTGGCGATGCCGCAAGGACGTTCAGGACGTATTCCCTTCTTTAATGCAATGTCACAGATAATGGGCATGAGCGTGTAAACCACGTGTCCGGTGCCTACAAGTACTGTTAAAATAAAGGTAGTGAAGGGTGCAAGAATTGTAATACGGTCGGGGTGCTTTCGCAAAAGCTTCTCTGCTATCTGTATCATCCAGTCCATTCCGCCTGAAGCTTGCAGGATACCAGCACACGTAACAGCGGCTATGATGATGTAAATAACGTCGGTAGGTGGTTCAACAGGCTTTAATTGAAAACCAAAAACAAGGACGGCTAAGCCGATTCCAGAGATTGCGCCAAGCGCTAACGAGCCATATCGCGCACCCACCCAAAGGGCAATGAGTACCACAAGTAGCTCTACAATCATTAAAAATGTCATAATGCGTTTTGTTATTGTGTTATAAATATATTTTCAAAACCCGGTCCTACGAACACCTATGCGATGCATGTATCTTTCGAAACACATGGAAACTTATCGCCATAAGGCTTACTTAAAGTAGTCTTTTTAACGAAAAAGCAATGCAAAAGTACAGATTTTCTCGTTCATTAGAGACATTTTGAACGATTATTTGTGGGGAAAATATAAAAAAAAAGAAGCTGTGCTGCACTTCATAAGTATTGGAACCCCGAAGTTTTTTTAGTTTACCGCACAGCATTCTTTGTTTATGTTGTACAGTGTAATCGGTTCCAATGTATAGCTTTTTTAGCTTTGGTCTACAACGTTCCCGATTGTAAAACACTGCGTTGTTACTATTTAGTATTTAGAATGTGCCTTGTTCTTTACTGTGTTGGCACAAAAAAAGCTCCTTATAAGCAATACTTCTATATTGCTTATCAGCTTTTATTACAGTCTGTGTAGATTTGCCTGTCGGTTGCTTCGTAGACCTTTCTGCGGCCAATCAGAAGCTTTATGGTTAATCTCGCTTGTGAGCTAAGCGGGTGCAAAGATAGCAATAAAGTTTGAATAGAAAAGGAAAAACACAATAAATATTCGTGGAAAGTGCTATTTTTTTATATCTAACAAATTCTATTTACAGCGCCATTATGATGGCATTTCTAAAGTTTTACAAAACATTTGTAAAGAAAAGGTGGGATTATAGTAGCCTTTGTACAAAAATATTTAAAAACAATAGAACCTTAAGGGCATATATTTGCAATTATGAGATAAAAACTTTACATTTGCAATGACTTAACATCTGTATTACAAAAGAAAGGAGTTTATATGAAAAGTTTAAATCATTCAGAATTGTATAAGGACTACAATCTGAACAAAGACGAACGCAAACAATGCAGAAGCAAACAATCTCAATCGTAACGATAAGGGAACAACAGGCAATAAGTCTGTAGGAGGCGAAATATGGTACACATAATAAAAGCCTAATCACATTATATTTCCTATTTAAAAACTATAAAAGCGCAACCTCTTTTTGCTGGTTGCGCTTTTCTTTTTGTATTCAGTTGTTATGTTGTTTCCTTCTTATTCGCCGACTGCCTTGCCTTTATAACTGAGGCTAAATATGTGTTCTACACCGTCACCATACATGGTTTCTTGACTGGTTGTTATCTTTGCGTTGTCGATTTTAATCTCAAACTCTTTGGTTTCCATATCAATTTTGAGTTTCATCTTGCCACTATCAAACTTGAATTGAGGATTTGTTGCTTCCTTACCGCAGCACACAGACGACTCACCTTTCATTACAAAGATTGACCAACTGGTATCTGTTTCACTCTGTACGCCAAGGTTTATCTCTTTATTATTGTGTGCTTCAGGAATAAAATGTACTATTAACCCAGTAGCATTTGCACCATCTTCTAATTCAAAAGCTAACCAATACATGTTGTCTATCACGTTTGTCAGCGACACTTCCTTTATCTTTACCTCTGTACCATCGAAGGTTGCAGTGTTCGTAAACTGCTCCTTTTTCTCGTTTTCTTTGGTTTCTTCGGTCTTGTTTGTTGGGTTTCATCGTCTTTTGATGACGCTGTGAAACCTACACACATCATACCTACCACTGCGAAAGCAAGCATCTTACTTGCCATTCTCGCCAAAAAGCTGTTTTGTTTCATTAGTTTTTATATACTTCCCTACCACCTCTTGCTTTTTTGAGGAACGCCTTCGGGAAGTCTAGGGCGTTTGGGTTATAAAAATGATAACTATGTCTGTGTCGTCAATTGTTTAGTTTTTAAGGAAAGATTGCTCAACAATCGCACTTCTACACCTTATTAAATATAGGGTTGTCGTTGCCTTTTTAAAAGTTGTTAGCATATCCAACTAAGATGGTTTTTACTTACCTTCTGTTGCAAATATACCATATCCCCTCCATATTTCCAAGTGTTTTGCAATGTTTTTTCTATTCTCTCGCTTTCTATTATCCCGCCTATGGCAGTATAACAAAGGTTAAAAAAGGGTGTAAAAGCACCAATATCTGTAAAATGATTTGTAGTTTTGCACTAACAAGGTACCAACTTTTAGATATTTATGATTATAACTATTGCACGCCAAAGCGGCTGTGGTGCATTGCACATCGGCAAAAAGCTATCTGCTATTTATGGCATTCCGTTCTACACTCGGAAGGGTTTGATGCAGATGGCAAAGGACAAAGGAGTATTAGAAGAGATGGACGACTTCTTCGAAGAGCGTCCTGTTGACGAGCTAATCTTTGCCATTGCGCAGTTCGATGAGGAACCAGAGAAGGTTAATTGTAAGGCTTTTAAGGTTCTTTCCGAACTCATTGGCACTCAGGATTGCATCATCATAGGTCGTTGTGGCAACTATATTTCAGAGAACGCAAGGACCTTGTTTCTGTATTTCTCAAAGGAAGCCTCGAAGATCGTATAACAGCGATGGCGAAAGAACACAACGTTAGTCGCGCAGAAGCAGAAGAAATAGTAAACGAATTAGACGAAAATCGTGTACGGTTCCATAAGTATTACACTGGCAAAAAGTGGGGAGATGCAAGCGATTACGACCTTTGTTTCGATAGTATTAGGCTCGGAACGGATCGTTCCGTAGACTTTATTGAGCAATATATACGTGAAATCGACTTAAAGTTACCGCACCAAAATGAAACTCATTAAACAGTTTATATACATCATTGCCTTTACCTTTATTGGCGAATTGCTCCATTTTCTTATACCATTGCCCATTCCTGCCAGCATTTACGGAATTGTTCTGCTCTTCATTGCACTGATGAAGAAGTGGGTAAAGGTATCTGATATTCGCGAAACAAGTACTTTCTTAATTGCCATTATGCCCGTAATGTTCATTCCAGCAGCCGTTGGTCTCATCGATTCTTGGCAGGATATACAATCCAACTTCCTCAAGTTTGCCATCGTAACCGTAGTGAGTACCTTTGTCGTGATGGGTGTTGCTGGCTATATAACGCAGCTTACTATACGCAAAAGCAAGAAGATAAAGAACACAACAAATTAACTTTAATGGTAGGCGAAAGCCGATTTGCCAAACCTAAATAGGATATGTTACAAAATTCTGTCTACTTCGGTGTACTTATAAGTCTTGGTTCTTACGTCATCGGAATGTATCTCAAACGAAACTGGTTGGGGTTTCATGAATCCACTCCTTATTTCTATCATATTGGTTATAGCTTGTTTGCTCATCACAGGCGTGAGTTACGAAGAGTATAATGCCGAAGCCAACTGGTTAAGCTACCTGCTTACACCTGCTACTATCTGCCTTGCTGTGCCTCTGTATCAGCAAGTTGAATTGCTGAAAAAGAACTATAAAGCCATTATTTCGGGTATTGCCGCAGGCGTTTTGTCGAGCTTAATCACAGTCTTAGTGCTTGCTTTGCTCTTCAATTTCGACCATGCTACGTATGCAACCTTCCTTCCTAAATCTATCACAACAGCCATTGGTATGGGCGTTTCCGAGGAGTTAGGCGGCTTCGTATCGGTTACAGTAGTTGTCATTATCATCTCTGGCGTATTAGGAAACATCTTTGCCGAAAAGTTTTTATCGCTGCTAAAGATAGATGAACCCATTGCAAAAGGTATCGCAATTGGTAGTGCTTCGCACGCCATTGGTACAGCTAAAGCGATGGAAATGGGTACTATCGAAGGCGCAACGAGTGGTTTGTCTATCGTGGTGAGTGGTATTCTAACCGTAATCGGTGCATCGCTGTTCGCTATGTTCATGTAGAATTGCAGTTCAAAAGTAGTTTTCTTCCACAAGCAAAATAACAGGATTGCACCCCACTCTACCCACCATAACATGGCATGATAATGGGAACTGAAGGGGCATAAAATTAACATTAGAAGATAAGATGTAAACAATGGCGTAACTATCTTATTACCAGTACGTTGCAAAAGCGGTTGTTTTGCATTGCAAAAGAGCCTGTTTTACACGATAAAAGTGCCTGTTTTGCGTTGCAAAACAGGCACTTTTAGAAAACGATAGTGTGTACATTGCATTTCGCTCATCTACGTATTAACAAATCAAAGCATTTTTAACACTTTTATAATGGCGTAACATTGTCATGTATAACAACAAAAGACTCCAAACGATAGTGCAACGTTTGGAGTCTTTCTGTATTTTCAATGCCCTACAATCGTTACGATATAGGGTGTTTACATTCCTTGAATTATTCTACAACAACCTTTACCCAGCTGTTCGTATCTTCACTCGTAGCACGTGGATCATTACCGCTTTCCACGAAAGGTTTAACGGCTTCGAGTCTTGTTTTCTGCGCAGCTGTCATCTTAACTACAATGTTTGCCAAGAAACCATTAGGCTGTTGACTTCCTGCATAGAGTATATTCAAGTTTGGAACTTACGAATATCCAATTCTGTAAGCTTACAATGAGCAACTTTAAGCTCCGTTAATTTGGTATGGTTTCCTAACTTCAGTTCTCTAAGATTACTTGCAAGAGAAGTGCGAATCTGCAGTAATTCCAAATTATTGGTTAGGTCTAATGTCGTCAAACCCTTTACACCATATACATCAAGCCACTTTAAATTTGGATTATTTGATACGTCTAACGATGTAAGCTTCGTGTTTGACAACTGCAAATTCTCCAAGTTTGCACCTGCTGCAGATAGCCCTTTAATCTCCTTAACAGCCGCACTTGCAAGGTTAATGTTCTGCAATTTCGGCATATTACTAAAGTCGTAGCTCTCTATTTTTGAGTTTGAAGCCCAGAAACGTACTAATTCTGACTTATCCTCCAAGCTTATTATGTTTGTCAAACTACTGGTGTAAAGTGCATTAATATCCTTTAATTTTTGAGAGTTAGTAATGTTTAATGTCCTCAAAGCTTTGTTTGAATATACATTTAAGTTCGTCAATGAAGGCATATTACTTGCATCTATCTCTTCAATAGCATCAATTCCATAAATTGAAAGCTCAGTTAATCCTTTATTATTACCAGTTGCTATCGTTTTAAAACCTTTTATATTGATTATATATACAGCTCTTAATTTATCCAGACCAGTTATGTCTACCTTTGTAACCTGTGGACTTCCTTCTAACAAAATTCTATCTGTAAGTTGTGGATACTTGCTAAAATTAAGTTCACCAGCGAGGTTTTTATTGCCTCTGAGAAATAGACCTGATACATTACGATAATACTGCAATTCATTCAACGAGGTAAGATTATCTTTATTCTTAACCTCAAGTATACCCTTATAAGATAGAATCTTTTCAAGATTATCGCCACGATAGATGTCTAAAGTACCATCAGCTTCAAGCTCAATACCTGGAACTTTCTCTGCATAAGCCTCTATTAAGCCCTTATTTCTTAGTATTTCGCTCTTTGCTTTTGCAGCATTTAGTGTAAGCTTACCCAATGAATAGGTTTGCGCACGCTTTATTTCGATAGCGTTAGAAACCTTCACTTGAATTGCTTTTCCATCTTCTAAGATGAACGCAAGCGTAAGTCCTGAAGCAAGTTTACCAGCTGGAAGCACCACAAAATAGTCGGTATTCTCTGCCAAAGTACCAGAAGCAGGCGCATAAGTAAGCACGCATGTATTCTTATTAGGCACAAATTGTATTGGCGCAGAGCTTATACTACCATCGTTTTTAAACCTTATTTGCGATGTAGCATCACCTGCTAACGGCTCTTGACCCCTTGCAAGAATCTTCACTTGAGCCACGTTGGCAGCGCCTTCGATGCTGAATCGCAGCAAACCACCAAGGTTATAAGCTGTGAAAGGCTTTGTTCTATCTGGAATAACACCCACCGAAAGATTGGCATTAGGGTCGAATGTATTTGCAATAGCAGTCTGTGTCTTTGGGAAAACATAGGTGTAATTCGCCCAATTGTTATTCTTATACTCAATCTTTGTAGTTGTTTGATAAGGATACATCATGAAGTATGCAGTGTTTTTCTCCGCTGCTTGGCCCCAAAACTTAACATTTGAGCCCGTAGTTGGCGTAGAAAAAGGTTGCGTTACATTGCCTGCTGCACCCTGATAACCTATACTTATTATGTCGTTAGCATTCCAAGTAACACTGCTTTTATCTGGATTCAACGCGGTTCTCGTACCTGTTGCCTTTGCAGAATCAGCTGTATCATTATCATAATTAGGCGCATCGCCTGTTTGAAACGACATGGAAACCAAATTGTCTTCGGCACTTTCGTTCACCATTTCGTCGTCGTTAGCACACGATACTGCTGCAAGTAACGTGATACCACACAATAAATATGTTGCAATTCTTTTCATTGTAGAAATCGTTTTAAACTGTATTTGTTTTTGTTATCCTTGATACAATTGTATCGAATGCTTAGAATGGTGAGTCATCATTGGTTCCATCTTCAATCTTTAGGTTTGGATCTGTAACCTCAACGAAGCCTTCGTGAGAGTTGCCTGTTACGCTAAGAATTAAGAATTCTTGTTCAACCTCTATTGACATCACACTGATTTGTGGCGCATTATAATCCTTTTTCATAATTCTTTATACCTGTATTAATCCATTAAAACTACTTTACTAAAGCGAATAGAAGTCTGTCGTGTTGGAAAACGTTACCCATATAAGTGAAGCCCGATGAGGGTTTCATGTGATAACTACGACTTGATAAAATGCTCCTAAAACGATGAACAATCTACAATTTTTATCTTGATGTATCTTTACTCTATTTAAAGTATAGCCTTATCTTTGTAATTTTTTCAACTGCAAAGATAGGTATTTCATTTTGAAAAATATGAAAACAGTTTGCAAACGGATAGTAAAAAAAATGTTTATTAACTAAAATTAAAGCGCAAAAAACACTTTTTCACTAAACAGTATAAGTGTTTGGCTTTTAACATTATGGGGCTAAAAAGAGGGAGAAATATGGTTTTAGAATGGCAAGTAGTAAGGTAAAGGAATATAACAAAGGTATAAATATCTGCTAATTTTGTGTTTTCCATTTGGCATTATCGCTACTTCGAGCAGATAGAACCTGTGCTATAATAAGGTGATAATTTCGCAATGGTTATTCCTTACTGTCTGTTTCTTAATACAAAACAGACAGTAGGATTGCACAATTCTTTCACGATGAAGTTACGATAGGTCGAAGAACCATTCAAGGAAAGTATTGAAATCGGGCCATTGGGGCTTTAGTTTGCCTTGCTGAAAGTCCTCGTACACCTTCCCAAGAGTAAGTTCTAACACTTCGCCCGTATTCCTATTGTAGAAGAATCCGCCCTCTCCTTCAAAGCTATCGAGCGGTATGTACTCCTCTGGCAGCTTGAATATAGACCTCATAGACTCCATTTGCTGGTAGTAAGTCGAGTTTATTGCGAACCAACATACGTTGTATAGCTCGGCACGATTGCCCAAAAACGTTACCTGATTCGTATAAATGTGAAACTGAGCAAAGGGTGTTTGAAGGTCAATCCCTAAGTCTGACATTACTTTTTGATAGGTTTCATCTTCCGTTCCATCGTAAAATTCCGATTCTATCAGGTAGTTTTTTATTTTCTCCGACAGCATAAATATGGTTTTATATATGTTTATTTTCTATTCTTCGTTCAGGCTATTAGCCTACAGCATACTGCATTATGGTTTCTTTCAACGCCACGACGTCAGTTTCGTCGAAGTTATTTTCCATTGCATCTATCAGCTTTATAATTTTCTTTTGCGTTGCTATTTCGTGCAAAATGAGCATGTCTGACGATTCATTTCCCTTTGAATCAAATGCCATAACATCAACAGTTTCGAGTATTTTAAGTCCGCAATAGTTCATAAAATCGCTATTCTGCTCTTTCGTAAAGCGCATACAATATGCCAATGCTATAGCTGCGTTCTGTGCAAATACAACCTCTTTGCTTCCGTCTTCATCGGTATCGGGTATCAGAGATTCGATAAATGCCTCTTCTTCTTTGCTAAATCTCATTCCAATATAGGGGAAATAGTCTATTATACAGCCTCGAAACAGCTCGTCAGTTATGGCACTTGCTGCAATAAAAGCAGGTTCTTCGTCTCTGCTTTCGAGAAACTTATAAAGGTTGTTCTCTATTCTTTTAACGCAACAAACACCAAACAAGAGTTGCTTATGTGGGGGCAATACTGCAATAAGGTCTTTTATATTGTCGTTCATTTCAAACTATTGGTTGTTCTGTTTCCCCCAATGGCGGAGTTTCAAACCTATTTTTCTGTGTTGCAAAAGTGTTTGAAGTCGCACATTTGAAAGATTCTGTTACAAAGATATTACTTTTTACCGAACTATGCAAACGATAACAAATATAACACGCAACAGGCATAGGAACGGTTGTATTGTGTGCCTATCACCAGATTACTACCCTATACTCTATCCGTAAAAACAGCATTTTAGCAGTGTGTTTGCAGTAACTTTGCATACAAAGATCAGCCGTCTGACGCCATGCAGGACATGGTTTTGGGTGGTAATGGTGGCTGTATTTATCATCAATATATTAACCTTAAAATTGTTATTCATTATGTCTGAAAGGAAATTCCATTTGGCTACGCTTCGTGCTACGCCACTGACGCACAGTGTTCGAAGGCTGCTAACTGCTTAAGAAGGAGGGTGGCAGAACTTAAAAAGATGCAAAACGAAATGCCTACTACCGACTTCTGCATATCGCCTGCCTATGTAGAACGAGTTGGAAAGGGACAAACGTGCAGCGAATATCGGTCCATTGACTTGCAGAAATATGCACGCGGCATGAGTCGTTTGTTCGATAACGTTACAAAACGTCTATATCCTGACGTGCGAGAAAGGGTAATAGAGGTGTTCAGTAGCAGGCGTTCTTTCTACTATGCGTTGCGCGGCGACGTTCCCATATCGCCTGAACAGCAAGTCAAAATAGCTGCTGTATTCGACGAATACGGCTATTCGGCACCGCAGTTCGATAGTTTTGAGATGTTACACAACTGGGATTAAGAAGAAAAGGAGCATGTTCTACGTGTTCCTTTTTTATTGTCCTACTCCATGAAAACACCTTTGCAAAGATAGTGCAACCAGCTTGCAGCATTGCTTCTGCTGCTGTGCAGCAACGTTGCCCACCACTCGGCAGTAAGGTTGCAAGGGCTTTGCAGCAAAGTAGGCAAAACGATGTTGCTGCCTCATCGAAAGCAGATGAAAGTTGAAAAAGACTGATATACGATGATAGTAATAAAGAAAATGCGTTGTTGTGGGTAGGCAATGAAATAGTCTTTGTCTATCAACAACAACGCATCAACCCTTTCGACACATTCTGTTGGTCCAAATATGGGAAGAAGAGGGGGTTGCAAACAGAGCGGTCAAAAGACTTTATCGCCGAGTTATTTCTTCTCTTTATAAACTACTTGTTCGTACATTGAGGTAGACTTTACAATGTTTTCCAAGCTTTCATCAGGGCGATAGTTAAACGTATGGTATATGGTTGCTGCTGCATTTCCTTCCTCATCGTATTGCTTACGTTCTATTTTTTGCAGCTTATTGGTATCGTCATAGAAGTAATATTGCTCGCTGCCGCCATATCGGCCCTTCGATAATGCTTTGTCAAGCAGTCCTCCTTCTTTCAGATAACAGTATGTAACGTTTTGCAATTTCTTCCTTGCGTTGTATTGTAACGACTTGAAAAAACCTGTTTCATAAAGGAGAAACTGATAATCAAAAAGCCCTTCTATCTCGCAACCTTCCTTGACTTCTACTATCTGATTGGCTTCGTTAAAGCCGTAAAGATAGAGGTTGGTCTTGTTCTTAAGGCTGTCGAGATTCTTAACAGGCCTACCCTTTTTCATTCCAACCATCTGAAACTCATAGGGAAAGATATTGTATCCAAAACCTTTATAAGGCTCTGTGCGCACAACTTGTGCCTCTACGCTCTCTTTAAGTGCATTGAACATATCTTCTGTATTATACTTATCGTACTCTTCTTTTAATTCGTCTTGACTCATGATGTAGTTATTTTTAGTTTTAAACCTACTACTTTATAACTCTTATTGTAATTATGATTGGACTTAGTCGGGGTTATTCTGCTGGTTTGTTATGGATAAAGCGGCAGGTTAAAAGTGTACTTCTCGTCTTCACGAGGGTCGTTATATCCTGTAAATTCAGCCGTTTTCTGGAAGTCGAACCCGTATCCGTAAATGGTTTTATCGTCGTTAGTATGCTGCTTATGTCCCGAAATAGATACACGATATTTGCCTTTTTCGAGGGTAATTCTGAAGCCTTTGTTCAGTGTTTCACCGTCTAAGGTCTGATAAGAGAGGCGGTCTGATGCAGCTTTCTTAAACTCGCTGACCTTAAAATTGGCGAAACTGCCAATAGAACCAATCCATATTTCACCATCTTCAACGTCAAGATTGAAGCCATCGTAGGCGAAAACGTTTTCCCAATTGCCTTGTGCTATTTCGGCAGAACCCACCATTATGTCGTAGTCTATACAGTCAATGGGCAGGATAGGTATCCAAATTCCTTCGCTTAACGACTCGAAATACAAATCAGGATTATTCTGAAAGACTTGCAAAATGTTCTTGCTTTTGACATTTTTGCTTGAAAGAAAGCGCTTTAAAGAAGCGATACTAACAACATAGATGCCATAACCCGTGATGGATAAGGTTCTTCTTTCCATAGCTAAACTTTTATTTTTATATCGTATTACCTACGTGTTTCATCAGCTGAATATACACCTTTCGGAGACGATAAGCGTTCATACAGAATATTATAACTTTCGCTTTGGTGCTTCATACCCATGCTGCCTTGCATTCAAAACGGAAATAATTGGCGATTATTGTGTCGTTTTCAGCGGAATAAAACCCACCATGCATGGTGTATATCTTACGTAATTGCTGCTGATTGATGCGGAAAAAGCTGTTTGTTTTCTGCTTTTTTGCTGCGTGCAAAGATATTTTCAAAACCACTGCAATGGGTGTGCAGCAAAGGTGCGACAGCATTTCAGCACTGCTGCCGCCCACGATGCAGAATGATTGCAGGGGTATTGCAGCAAAAACATAACGGCTTTTAGGCAACATAAGAAAAGCCTTACGACGATGTGCGCACAATGTTATTGCTGTCTGTTCGTACGTGTATTGTTTATTAGAAGTAAACCGCCAGTTGCCTCAAAGTCTTTCTTTCAAAATAGCTCCGTACCACGATGACATTATTTATCAAGCTCTGCAAGACGGAGAGCTTCGGGTGTTAAGAAGTTCTTAATCTTATGATAAGGAACTACAAAAGTGGGCATTCCTATGACATAAGCACCAACTTCATAGAAGCCATAGGTAAAAACAACTCCTTCTGGAGTAAGATAAACACCATTATTGGGTAGCGGTATAATTCCATTTTCAACGAAAAGGAATCCCATTTGCTCCTTAACATAAGCTTCGCGTGACTCTTTATCATTCTCTTCAAAGCCATCCATATCTCTAAAAATAGCTTTCTATGCCTTTTCTAAGTATGGTTTGTAGTTTCTTTTCGCTATGTGGTTTCAGCACATTTTTGAGTTTCTTGCCTGTCTTTTTATCAAAGTTTACACCATATTCGTAAACAATTCCATGCGCACCACCTAAGTAAGAACCATAAGTAGAAACGTATGTAACGTAGCGATTTGTTTCGTTATCCAGCAACACAAACATTGAAAGGTCAGGCTTCCACGCCACTTCTTCGTCTTTAGAGCCTTCTAAAATGCGGCTCAAATTCTTAAAAGCAGCCTTCGCATAATACTTTATCATACCGTTACCATCGGCAAGTTGCTTGTAAGGTTTAACTAAAATGTCTTCATCTTCATATATAACCGTACTTTGATGCATTTCAGATGAGAGGTAAACACGCAATGAATCGATTAAAGGACGAGGTCCTGAAGTAGGGAAAGAATAAACAAATAGTAAGTCAGCTGTCTTTGTATGATATTCCTTTTTTATTGAATCAACAACGAGAGGAACTTCCTTTTCTGCTACAATAGGATCTGAAACTTTAGAAAGCGATGCCACAGAATCGCCCAATTTCTTTAACGATTTCGCTTGATTACCCTTACTACCAACATTTATTAAAACTAATATAAGAGCGGCAAAAATTAACAAATATCTTTTATTATTCATTCGTATAATGCTTGTTAAGAGAGCACAAAAATAGTCATTTCTCCCATATTCTGCAAAATATTGCCTACTTTTGTTGCTGTAGGTTAGTAAAAGGAGCATGTTCTTTCGGTCTTATATCTAAATCTAATCGTACCAAAGGACATACTATTAAAGTAGAAAGAAAAATGAAAATCAGTATTATAGGAACAGGCACGATAGCTAATGAAGTTATCAGAATGCTGAAAACAGAAGTTAAAGGGATAGAAATTACGAGTCTCTTCGCACATAGTAATAAGGAAAAAGCGCAGGCTATTGCAAAGTCAAATCGTATAGAACGCATCTATACAGACTATTCACAGTTACTCAAAGACGATGATGCTGATTTCTTATATATCGCCTTAATCAATAGTGTTCACTATGATTTTGCACGCAAAGCATTGGAAGCTAAGAGGAATGTTATTATTGAAAAGCCATTTACAATGACTCTTCAAGAAACTGAAACATTGGCTTCTTTGGCACGGGAACATCAGCTTTACCTCTTCGAAGCTATTGCACCGCTTCATACTCCTAACTTTCGTCTTGTCAAAGAAAGCCTAAAACGCATCGAGCCGATACGTATTGTGCAATGTAATTTTTCGCAATTTTCGAGTAAATACGAACGTTATTTGCAAGGAGATATAGCTCCAGCATTTAGTCCTGAAATGGGAGGAGGCACGTTAAACGACTTAAATGTTTATAATATTAACATTGTGGTTGGACTCTTCGGACGTCCTGTTTCAAAACAATATTTTGCAAATCGTGGACACAATGGCATTGATACATCTGGTGTAATGGTGCTTTCCTACCCTTCAATGACTGCAATTTGCACTGCCGCAAAGGATTCAAGCAGTCCTTCTTTCATTATTATACAAGGAGAAAAAGGTTGGATTCGAATACCAACAACAGCCAATGAGTTTAGCAGTATAGAGATTATGGAACAAGGAAACTAACCAGCTATCAGCGCAATGCATACGAAAGCCGACTTGCCCATGAATTTATTGATTTTAAAAATGTATGGGAACGAAAAGATTATAAGCAGATGGAAGAATGGCTTGAGACATCTATTGAGGTTATGAAAGTAATGACCTAATAACATGGTTTATATTAGTTTTGAATGGATAGATATAATGCTTGAATTATAAGACAATCGAAACTACCTCATCATATCTTAATATCTGCAACCACATAATATTTAAATTGCAGCCTACAAAAAAATGTTTTATCTCTTCAAAAGATAAAACATTTTTTCTATGATACACCACGAGCGACGGCTTTCCAATTAGTTTTGTTCACTTTTTCAATCAGTTCTGTTCGCCTTTTCAATTGGTTTCGTTCGCCTTTTCAATTGGTTTGGTTTAGCTTCTCCATCTATTCTGTTCACCTCTTCCATCAGTTCTGCAATACTTTTAAAACACTTTTCTTTTAAAAATAAGCTACCAAATCATTTCATTTCAATTCCCATATTCTTCATTCTATTCAAAAGAATGGTACTGATGTAATTTCCTTTATTCCTACTAATACAAGCAGTTGCAAAGGTCATTGGGGAAACATATGTCACACCTCTATAGGTTTCATCAGTTAGAACAGGCATACTATAATATACATTTTTCTTGTTTTCTAAGTCAATAAACCATTTGCCACCAATATATTTTTTGAAAGTTTGTCCAATATAAATGGTTAGATGGTCTAACAATTCTTTTTGCGCTATTAAATCGTTATGGTCATTAAATTATCAAGAATCCATCTTTCTAAATCATCTAACGACTTCTTACTATAATCTAATACTAAACCATGTTCCTTGGCAAAAGTTCCTGTGAAGTATTCCATCTTATCAGAGATAAAGAATATCCACTCTTGAAAGTTTTCTTGCGTATATCTCATAAATATATAATTATTTACCTTTGACAAAGGTAAACAAAAAAAGATTCATAACTCTGACAAGATTAACGAATGTTAAGTTACGATCTGCAACAACATATTTTTATAAAAATATAAACCATGCTAATCCAAAAACAAATAAGTATATTTGCAAAAAGTATATATTCATAAACTGCACAAAGATATTTTTTTATTACCATATAAATTTAATAAAGCAGATGAAAAAAATTTATCATACTCTTTTTACTTTTTAACTATTATATTTTCGTGCGCTGCACAAAAACTCAAATAAAATGAAAGCACCTGAGAAGTTTAATTACAAATATTATAAAAAGTAAACTTTCGCCCAATACATCTATAACAGAATATACAGAGGAAGATGGAACGATTGTTAAAGTTAGTTTTGAAAAAGACGTTAATGTCATTGAAACGATAAAGCCATTAACCTTTAAAGCACATATCAAAATGTATCATAAAAATGGTTTTTTAGATACAGAAGGTGACATATTGTATTGTTCAAATATAAGAATTGGCATTTGGCGTGAGTACGATAAAAGGGGTAAACTAATAAAAGAAGAAAACGAGGACAAAAAATTTGAAAACTTAAAAATAAAACCCAAAGAATTGCTTCTTTGGATGGAAGAAAAAGGTTGGATAGATTTAACAACAGGAAAAGGACAACAAACCAGTTGTATGAGTACCCCTTTCCGCATTTACTTCGTACCAGGTAAGAACAATCATGCCAAATGGTACATAGAACGTATAACAATGTATGGATCGGAGGATTTTGTTTTAGATGCAGAAACAGGAGAACTAATTTCTACTGAAAAGATTTACAACAGAGAATAGTTATGAATAAAGCAGAAACGACTATCTCTACCTGAAGTCGTTTCTCTGCCATTGGAAAAAGAGATAAGAGCTTTTCTCTTAACTATATTGCTTTAGTAATGGGAAAATTCCTCATAGTCGGGATAGTTTTCTATATTCTTTGTTAGCCACAACTCAATGTCGTAGGTTTATTAAAGAAACCTGCAATGTATCCTTTTTTCAAAAGACATATATAATAATCTGTAGGGGCTTGATAAGAATTGCCATTTCTCAAGATTCTGCGATAGACTTTTTTATTGCTCTAACAAAGAAACGATTTGTAAAAAAGCACTTTTGCTATATTCGCCTAATGTTCCTGAGCCGATGATTGTATTTAAAGTTTGCATTATTTGCTGGCGGACTTCAGCTGGAATTGGTTCGTTTGAAACAAGAAGTCTTTTAAGTTCCGTCTGAAAATTTAAAATTGATTTCTTTTTAGGCGCTATTTGGGGCATCGAAAGCAGGAAGTTCCACCTATCGTCCCAGTTGGAATATTGAGGAAATGAACTAATGTATAACGACACATAATAATTTACTTTCTTCTTCTTTGTGCATTCTTTAAAAAAGATGAACATTTCGGAGGACGGAGTAACCTCATAACGGCATACGATGTTCCCTAAACTCGAAATTACGTTTATCAATAATTTTAGATTGTTTTGGTAAACCTTGCCTATTTCGAATACACTTGTAATTAAAGATGAATCGGTTAAAACTGGAATGTAATTAAGCGAATACTCTTTTCTTGGAAACTTCTCAAACTCTTCTATTAACTCTTCTAACAGTGTTTCGTCATACGCTTTCCAATTACACAGTTGTTCTTTAAGTTCCGCTAAATATTCCAGTTGCTGATTCATAATTTAATATCGCTGTAATCACTAAATACAAAGTTACTGAAAAACTTTTGTTTGTCAGACGTTTTCTGTAGGTTTTGAAAATACTTTTAAGATAGTCGCTCTCACTTTAAATGAGTTTTCAACGAAATTTTTAAATCTACTTCACACTATATTGTTTTTAAACACTCAAATGTTAAGAACGAATGGTCGAAATCTAAATTCATTATTTTTTCTTTGTAATCTTCTGAAATAACAATATTAAAAGCCCCACCCCACTCTTTCAATCGAAACACTTGCGTTTTGGGTGGAATTTTATTTCCTCTTAATACTGGTTTAATAAAAAAACGACCTCGTTTATTTTGCCAGTCTGCCACTTTTGTATTTTCTGGCCAACGATCTACTTCGGATAAATTCCAATCAACACAATCTATTGTCTTATAGTTGTTCAACAAAAAATATCTATTATTTGCTTTTTTACTTTCGATAACTACCATATTATTTTCTTCGTTTAGCGAAAGGATATCTGAAATTGAAGCATCAAATACGATAAAGTCTGCACCTATCGAATTTATTGGGGGTATTTTACCATCACGTAGAGTTGTATATTCTATATGTTTTCCGTTTCTTAACAAGTCTGTCTCTTTAAAAAGCTTTGTACTTGTTATCTCAATATTATCTATCCAAAGTGATGACGAAATATTTTCGTATTTCGCCCATTTCTTACTGCTTGGAGCTATTCCTAACTTATAAAACATTTTTATTACGTTTTAGATAATATCTAATTCAACTATAAACTACAAGTGCTGCAGACATAATATTTGCTAACTATTAAACTAACGAAGAATAGTTTGCCGCCCAATTTATGTTTCTATATTATCTGCCAACAAACATATTTTTTCAATTCTCTCTCTTTTTTTATGAGTCTTCCATCTCCCGTTTTCATCTTTGAATTTAAAATTGTATCGTTCAAACTCACATTCAGACAGTTTGTATTTAGTCCCATCTGATAACAGAAAATATTCCTCATCAACTATCTTTCCTAACCGAACATTTAAGAGTTTGGCTCCTTTCTCTATTTGCTGATGCCAACCCGTTAAGTCTTTATTGTAAGAAAAGCCATAAAAATAGCTATTCGTTGGCGTTATAATGATAAAATTACTATTCAATACAGCACCACTCTGAGGAAGAAACGGACGATATGCATCTATTATTTTATCAAGATGTCCACTTCGGTCTCGCTTTATTATATCGTTTTTACCATCAGGAATTACAACCCCCAATGGAACTTCTGCAAAAAGATATACTCGTGTTTCTGAATCTTTTATTCCTTCAAATTTTATTCTCATTATATAGTTACTTAAATAATGTCTATTTCCATTTAGATTGGAAAATTCTTAAATATCTCACTTCATAGAATTTGCTATTTCAAGATAGAAACGCAAGGCATTTCTACCTAAATTCATAGTATCTGCGTTAGAGTTTATTTAAGTTCCAACACTTCTTTCCAAATGTTGCGTAACTCCTTTTCGTATTTAGTTGCATGTGCTATGTGTATTCTTTTTAAATATTCACCTAATTTCGTTGGCTGTTCTTTAAGTAAATAATACTCGATTAGAAATGCAACCAAAAAGTTTTTATAGTAAGGAAGTACTTCAATGGTATGAGGTTTATCGTCGTCTAAAATTTCTTCTCCTTCGGGATATTCATCATCTTCATCGAAGTTATATTGCATCTTTTTTACAACAAAACACAAAGTTTCCTTCATATTCGAGTTAAACAAATATTCTAATTCTTCTATTTTAACTTGCGCTACCTTTAACCTTTCATTATCATAATCTAACAACGCAAAAGGAACATTATCATCAATTTCTATGTTACATATTGTTTGCACATTTTTCAGGAGAAGTTCATAATTTTCTCCGTTTATAAACTCATTTACATTATCCATATTGTCAGGTGTTTGTTCTCTATTTTGTTTTATCTTTTTAAGTGCAAAACTTAATATCTGTATAAACAATTAATGAATTTCCTAAAGTGCTGATTTACAAGAAGTAATTTGCCAAGAAAAAAATTATAATTATATTTTTAGCAAATTTATAATAATAAATTACTCGAATTTTAATTATAAATTTTTTTATTTTGTAATTATAAATTTCAACCTATACGTAATCAATGTAAAAGCGCATAGCTAAGTCCTCTAAATTAAGTATATATTTTTGTTTCGCTTACTTTTTTTATTCCCTATACTATTAAGGTACGTTTTAACATCTATATCATATTCTTCGTAGACAGAATCGCATATCTCCTTGAATTTAGGAAGATTGAAATACTTCTGCTCGTAAAGATATTTGTAGAAGTTTTTATTGTAATATAGCTCATGAGCAAAAAAGATTGGATTCGTTTCTTTATACTTTGCCCTTAGTTTATACAAATAATATCCGAAATAAGCTGCTGCCTTATATCGTTCCTTTTTTGTAAAGTCGAAATACCAAGCATAAGTGTCTTTGGTTCCATCTTTAATGAGGAAATCTATATAAATATCAAGCATTGCTAACCATAAACTATTTTTTTCATTTACTGGTAAGCGCAGAAGAGACTTTAATAATCCTTCTCTAAGTTCCATGTGTGGTTTGTTATAAAATATTTTACGTATGAAGGTGTTAAACATACCAGATACACTTCCGTCTTGGTCATATCTATTTAATATATCTGCCAGAACAACATTATTAATTTTTTCGTTCGTGTCGTAACCATAAGTCTTAAGAAGACCTATCAATGATAGCGGAGCATTTTGTTTTAGCCATAAAAAACTGGCTTTATCATCGTTTAAGAAGAACTTATTAAGATGCACTATTTCATCGTTTAAACTAAATACGACGTTTCCTTTCTTTTCCTTTAAGTAATCCATAATATATGTTGTTGGCAAAATAAAATTATATCCTTTTACATAAATATAATTTGAAGCTCCATATCTAATATAGTTAAGTTCCTTTTTATCAATACCATCTTTAGCTACCTCATCATACCACCCAGCCTCAAGAGGTGGTATAGAAAAATAGTGTTTAGTTTCATTGATTATTGGAATTTTCTTCCTTTCTTGCATCTCCAAGCCCAATATTTTTAGTTTATTCTGAAATTGAGTTGCAGACAAAGGCACAAATCCTCGCTTTATCAAATCGTTAAAAGCATAAGGAATTAAAGTTTTTATGTACTGTTCATTATCAGAAAACCATTCTGGCTCTTCATAATCATCGCCTTCGGAATCATCAGATAAAGCAATTTTATAATCTTGTATTAGCGAATCCATTCTTAAAGAATCAAATGGCAATATCATATCTTCTGATATTCCCAACTGTTGTTGAATTGCTAAAGGCAAAGAGGATTTGTTTTTGGAAATATTCGCTTTCGCTGGCTTATTGTCCTTAATATTTGGTTTATTACTGCAACCCAATAAAACTAAAAATGGGATAAGCAAAAAGTAATTTTTCATTTTTCGTTGTCTGATTTATATTCTTTTCTGTCACTTTCTATTCACCTTTAACTTTACGGATAAGGATATTACTCAATTATATGTGGGCCTTCTCTCGCTGTTTTCAAGGGAATTTCAAGTTGGTTCAAGTTCTTTATCTTGTCTTGATGATACAAACTTACATCTTTATTTCAAATTATGAAAGACTTTGAGTAAAAAAATTGCAAGATAAAAAACATTCATTTCTTTTCTCGTTATGCCGTTGGTATGACATCATATTGCAGCGATAATGGTTTTAAAGGCATTGTATTGGCGCAATAAACAAAAATGATTATCTTTGCATATGGGTGCTACTATACAACAAGTATATGTGCATTGAAGAGTAACGATATACAAATAAAGTATTTAAAATGGTATGGAATTCGAACAATACGAACAGCAACTAACAGCGGAAGAACTTACAGCATTTGAATATCAATATGATATTGCACTGCCAAAGGATTTCAAAGAGCATTATTTACAATACAATGGAGGTTATCCTCCTTATGAAAATGTAAAGGGAAAACAGCACCTTTTCACTATCAACAGCTTCTATCCGATTAAATATGGTGTGCTTCCTATCGAGAAAATCATAAGCGATTACGAAAAAAGCGGCATTGTTTTCGAAGACAAAATACCTTTTGCTTACGACAATGGAGGCAACATTTACCTTATTTCGGTGGCACAAAACACGTATGGATACATTTATATTATAGAAGCAGAACGTGCTGAAGACAAAGCATTTGTTTTAGTTTCAGAATCCTTTACCGACTTTCTTAATTCGTTTCACTAATACAAAAAGAAGATATGTGCGGCTTTTTGACAAGATTATGTAGATGTAAACAAAGAGTTGAAAAGCCTGTATTACTCTTTACAAAAGAAACAAACATAATTATAAAGAGCCTACAAAAGTTGCTTAAAATTAGGCAAAAAAAGAAGTCTTCAATATTTCTTAGTTTAAAAAAGAAATAAAGAAGACTATCTTTACCTATCAATTTGTAATGTCGTTTTTATTCTATTGTTTTACGTTTGTTCTACCTTTTATTGGTTTACAAACTCGATTCCCTTGTTCAAATTATCTAAACGATTCTGCAGATTAGCTATTTTCTTTTCCATTTTACTCAACTTCTGCTGTACTTTTTTCAACTTTTTGTTAGCTTTCTTAGCTTCTTTTAGAGCCTTAATCGTATCTTTAGCATCCTTTACAGTACCCTTTGCATCAGTCGTATTAAAGTCTGTTGTAGCTATATCTGCATTTGCATTCGCCTCAGCAGCAGCTTGAGTGATGTCATTATAGGTTGCTTTCTCCTTCTCATAATCAAGCTGAAGCTTATTCAACTTAGAGGTTAGTTTCAGCACTTTTTGCTGTTCTTTTAATGTTTTTACTGTATCTGCATTCTGAGCAAAGCCAGTTACAGCTGCCAAGATCATTATCCCCATTAACAAAAAAATCTTTTTCATAATCTTAATAATATTTAGTTTACGATGCAAAGATATGTATATTATTTGGAATATGCAACAACCTTTACATATTTTTTTTCAGTATATAACATTTTCTTAAAATATAATCCCTACCTTTGCAAACTATAAAATATATAAGGTCAAAATAAAAGGAAAGGATATGGAAAATAACGTTTACATTAAGAAAAAGAATTATCTTCAATTTCTTTTATCATCATTTTTGCCTCAGCAAACCATTAATAATAAAGCGCATTTTGGTAAATATGCCTTTATTATAATTATGTTTTTTGCTGCTATTCCTATGAAAGCGCAAATGCTTTTCTCCGAAAATCTTACGTTAGACATAGATAGTACGAAGACTATTCAAGGCTCGTTGCAACCTGAAATCGACTTTAAAACAGAGAAAAAACATGTGTTCACCATTAAGAATACGGCTAATCTGAATGTGTTGATAAAGCAAAAGCGCATTATAAACCTTATCAACAAATTAGAAATCAATACCGTTGGCGATAAAATAGCTGTGAGCGAAGGACACGTTCATGCCGAATATCGCTACTTGCTTTACCGCGTTTTCGAAGTGTATCCTTATGCAGAGTCGCTTTGGGCAGGCAGTCGTGGCATGGTTTTCAAGTTGTCTACTGGTCTGCAAGCACGCTATCGATTTGTTAATACCGACCATTTAAAGTTGTTTGCGAATACTGCTTTGTTCTATGAATTCGAGAAATGGGAAGACGTAGACGCCCCTACTGGAACCAATTCTTATTTATATAGTCGTTCCATCAAGAACCATTTGTCGCTTACTTTAGAATATACTATCGGCGAAAAATGGGACCTTATCGCTACCGCCATACACCAAACAAAGCCTAAAGACTATTTTAGGAAAGCACGATTTGGGGGCGCAGTAGACCTTATCTACCATATAACGCCAAAGATTGGTATACGTGGCGCCTATCGTTTCATCTACGATAGCCACCCTATTGTATCTATTGGAAAAAACTATACGGCTGTAAATGCAGGACTCGACATTGCTTTCTAAGGCATAAAAACCTAACGATTGCAACGCAAAACGAATGCGGAAACATGTTCGTTAGGGCAATACAGAAAGCCGATAAAAGTGTAAAGATTTTACAAGATAGATTATTTTATGTAACCTTCTCTTTATCAACGCATTGCAATACCCATTGTTTTGCATTGTAAAAGAGCCTATATTGCACGGTAATAGTGCCTGTTTTGCGCTCCAAAATAGGCACTATTGCATTGTAAAACAATCTGTGTCGCTTTTTACTTGTGTTTTTCTTTACAAACAGAAGGGGTTTTATGGGCATACAAAAAAAGGGGCAAAGGTTGCCTAATCGGTACCTCGCCCCTTAAAATAAAGGTTATCTCACCACTTTTTATATTCGCTTTTACTTAGTTGTTGATAACTATCTTTTGTGTAAAGCGACGATTGTTGCATTCTATCCATACGATGTAAATACCCGAATGAATGCCTCTTAGCGGAATGATGCCATTGGTGCCCTTAGCCACCAAATGTCCATCAACAGCGTAAAGGCGCAACTTTCCTTCTACATTTAGACGGATAGCAGACTTGTCTACCGACAACATAGAGTTGCTGAACAATGGGTCTATGCCAGCAGTTAAATCTACTACGAATGGTGCCGAAGGCTTCGATTCTTTGCCATCGTTAAAGTAAGCCACCACAGAATAGTTGGCCTTTTCGAGCGGTTGCTTGTCTATGAAGTGCGTAGCCTCGCCCGGAATGTAGTTAATATTGAGCTGAACGCCGTTTCTAAATATGTTGTAGCCCACCAATTCGTCGTCTGTTTCCGCTGTAACTTCAACAGGTTGGTCGTTTACGTTGCCCGTTATCTTCCAGCAACATGAGCCAAGTTGTGGGTCGCCTTCGTAGAAATCCCACACCGTTTTCCATGTTTTTCCGTTGTCTTCTGAGTACAAATCGCTCTTACCATGGACGAAAGCGGTTGAACTTTCATAGCTTAATGGAATTTGTTCGGCACTGTAATCGTGCACCTTAATGCCCACAATAAGTTCTTTTGTGCCGTCTATCTTAATAGGTTTATCCAACTTTTGCGTTGTGGTTTCGTTGAACTTGATGTCTTCCATCTCTTGTTCGCAAATGAGTTTTCCATTCTCGAACACAACAACAGCGGCATGAATTTCTTGGTCTTCGCCCACATCGTCGTAGTAATTGATGTGCGCTGATACAGAAGTAAGATACTTTCCGTCGTATGGTGATAGTTCGGTTGGTGTGAATTTATTGGCTCCAATAAGTTCCTTACCCTCGTTACCCAGTGTATATCCAGGCGATTCGGGTTCGCAAATATAACTTAGCGCATAAGCGTTGCGAGTGTTCTTCCACATTAAGAACACTTCTTTGTTCATTACTTTTCCCGTGAGTCCTTCTGGCGCTTTAACGTCGTTGCCGCTTCCTATCATGATGTTATCGAGATAGAAATAGTAGCCCAGCGCTCCCTTTCCATGCTTGCGGAATCGTAATTGGAAGGTTTTTCCAGCGAGTTGCTTACTTAAATCTGCGGTCAAATTCCTTCAATGTGTGGCAATTGTTCTACGGTCCAATCCTTACCCGACTGCCATGTGTTTCCACCATCAATGGTATATTCAATGCTAAGTGTATCTTTTGTAGCATCGAAGTCCTTTCCTTCTTTCACAGCTTCCTGCTGACAAAGGATTAAGAACGAGCATTTCACCTTCTTAGCCTGACTCGCATCGAGTGGTCTACTTACCAAACTGGCTGAATAAGGAGTGAATGTGCAAGCGCCAGTTGATAGTCCTATCGTACCATCATGACCTATTTGGGCCGCTACGGTCCACTCTCTGTCGGCATAATCGCCATAATCCGTGCTTGTTGTCCAATAGTTTGCGTTGAGCGAACCACGTTCAAAGTTCTCGAAAAGTGGGAAGTAATAGCTCTCTGGAATGGCTATTTCGATTGGGTTTGAGCGTGGAGAGAGCATCTCTTTCCCCTCTTTATCGTTGTAAATTGCCTCTATTGAGAAGTTACGATAGCCTGGTTCAACATCTTTCAGTGTAGTTGCCATCTCGTCATTCAGGTCCTTTAGAGTTGCCGCTTTTTCTCCGTCGCAATACACATTATATCCTTCAACTTCCAAGTGCGGTAATTTGTCTTATCCTTCTTCCATGTAAGGCTCACTTGGTGAAGCGCTTTCGATTCGCCATTGGGCCTGTCTGGTGTTGCAGGAATTTCCACTTCGTGTTGCTTTACACTAAGGAACCACGCATTAGGAGTCTGCCCTAATGCTGTATAAACGTCTTTATTACCTGCTATTATGTTGCCATTTGCCGATACAGAACAAGGGAAAGCCTGTGCTTGATCCTCGTAGTTCAGTGGGAAAGACGAGCGCAACTGCGGATTGAAAAGATAGGTATAGTAAGTGAAATCGAATATTCTTCCAGACGAATGTTGGTACCAAAAGTTCCTGTAATAGCCCATTCCACCCATACCAAGCGCACCGTATATCATTGCACCAAACACGTCTCCACTGTCTGTTACAGTAGGAACACGCATTTCGTCGTTGCTCTCAAAAGTGGGCAAAGTAATGGTTTGAGCTTTTGAAACATCGTAAAGGCGATAGTCGGAACGTGCTGAAAGCGACACAATAAAGTATTTTCCGTTAGGACTAATGTCTATCATGCGCATCTGTTTTGCCTTAGCAAGCTCGACATCGCTGCCCGTTGGCGTTACAACATGGCACTGTCCGTCTACCCAATAGCATGCTATCGACGAACCTTTGCTAATGGCTAATCCGCCAATCGTACGGCCGTCGGACGACACATTCAGTGCTAATCCGTAACTATATCCCTCTGGCAGGGGCAGAATATCCAGCTTCCAAGAGCCGTTTGCGGTGCGTGTCCACTTGCAAGGGTGGCTGTATGCGAAGTTTGAATACTTGCAATAGCCCACAACAACCTTACCATCGTTAGACAACGAGCAGGCAAACGTACCGTCTTCGTGCTGCCTTATCTTCGTAGTATCGATGTCGCCATAAGGCAGTTGGGTAATTTTTCCGTTCTCATATACGGCTGCTACGTTGGTAGGAGCAACGTCGCCGTAGAACTCAACAACGTGTTTCAGGTCCTTAACCGAGCCGCAGAGCATTCCATTATCGTTTACATCTCTGAACAAACCGCTTGTTTCCCACTTTCCTGGGTCGCTGGTTGTAATCCAATTGAGTGTCTCTTTGCTCATGTTATACACGAAACTCTCCGTTCCCATGCCGAATTCTACCTTCGTTGGATTGTATCCTACAAGATAGTTTCCGTTAGGCGACATTGCTAAACAATAGGTGTTATCGCCTAACAACTTTACTTCGTCGGCTCGAACACCGCAGACAAAGAGCATGAGTAATAGTAAAAGAGTTGGTCTTTTCTTAATGATTGCTTTTTGTTTTTCCATAATAAACGTTTTTAGTTCTTTAATTTAGAAAGGGCATACTTTCGGTAACGCAAGCTATCAGACAACATCCAGTTGGCTAATACCTGTTTAATGTCAATTCTGCTGCTTATCTTCGCGCGATAAAAAAATATAAGATAAGCAATGTAAGACATATTGCAAAGATAAACATTATAATTGAAATTATTATGTTTTTTTCAGAAGAAAAATTTCTCACAAAAATCGCTGTTATCGCTAACAGCTTAAAGTCATACAACTATTTAACATGAACAAAAATGAAGGTACAGGGGCGGCTTATCTGTTATATTGTTATATAACAGATGTAACGCTATAATACGCTTCTAAAAAAATGTTAACGAATATAAAAACGCAGAACTACATTTGTTAAATAACGAGCGTGAAACATGGGCATGAAGGCGGAATTTGCACACGAGTGAAAGATGATTGGCAAATAACGGCAATTTTGATGTGCATATATAAGCAGCTGAAAGTAAGGCTGTTGTATCGCAATATAGTATATCTGTGCAACGAAAAGAGGCGTATTTGCTCGCAAAACGAACAGTAGAGGTAACGGATAGGACTAAAAACTGACTGTAATAGTGCCTATTTTGCAACGCAAAACAATGGGTTTTGCACGGCAAAAGGGCCTATATTGCAAAAGCGAAAGAAGCTGTTTTGCAAAATGGAACCGATTTTCTTAAAAAAATAAGAGCGTTTTTATTGTTTCACGATTCTATTTCGTTGATTTTACTTAACCGTTTGAGTTAAACATTTATACACACTTTTTTTAACTCTTCCTCTCTCCTACTTCGGGGTTCTATTGGCGCTTTTGTTGCAGTTGGTTTGAACATATAAAAGTACGAATATTGACTTATCGAAGGGCATAACTCTCGGTGCTTCGTACTTTGAATGGTACGTAATGGACATAAAAAAAGCCTGTGGACGTGCATCAACGCAGTCCACAGACCCATTAATTAGAGATATATATTAATTATAAAATGAGTCTTAATTTATGAGCGTCTTTATGCCCTCAACGAGCTTGTCAAGTGGTATTCCTGAGCGGTCGCTCATTGCTTGCACGTCTACCTTGCCTATCATAAGTTTGCCGAGTGGCGTATTAAGCATCTTAAACTTAGGGTCGAGTTCTGGCAAACGGCTTTTAAGAGTCGGATATTGCCTAAGAAGATCTTTCAAACGTGTCTGTGGTGTAATCTCCGTAACGGGCGTTGTGTCTTCTGATTCAACCTCTGTTTCTACGCTTTCTGTATTCGATGGTGGTGTTTCGGCAGACTGTTCGGTAGCTGCAGGCGCCCCGTTGTTGTTCCAAGTAAGTAGGGTTTGCGAGCCTTCCATCGCTCTGATGTGGGTGCAATCTTGCATCATTTCAAGCACACCGCGGAACTTTCCGTCCTTATCGCGTACTGGTACGTATATAATATAGATGAAAAGACCTGGCTTATTTATCCAAAATTCGGCCTTATCTTGCTCTCTGCTCTTCAGCTTATCGATTACTTCGCGAACGATATGGGCGCTTTTGCGTGGGTGACAGTTCATTACTTCACGCCCAATTACATTCTTACTGCGTGGGAAAACACGATGGTCGGTGTCTGAATAGAAGCAAACCAGCTCGTTCTCGTCCACGTATGAGATGTCGATAGGTAGGTGTTTGTATATCAAGTTTATCTGTTCCAGCGTCAGTTTGCCCGTTGCAACGTCGAGAACTTCGCTGTTTGGAGTGGAATATCCGTACTTAGAGAGAAGCGCTTGCAGGTCGTTGGCAAAGTTGTTCTGCCCTTCTGGCGTTGCTTCGGTCTTTGTTTCGGCAGACTTGTGTTCCACTTCAAAGAAGGCAAGCCTATTTCCTGGTCGCCACTCTTCATGTCTTCAAACTCTTTTTCGCTGATTAGCGCCATCGAAGTTGGGTATAATATGAACTCTTCCTTCTCGATTAGGTCGCGCGTATAGAGCAAAACACGTTCTTGTTGCTTTATAAATGCGTCTTCATCGCCCTCTCGTAACAAGCGTTCAGCCTCTCTAATCTCGTCACGAACCATATCATCGAAGGTCCACATCGTTGTTGTTGGACGTGTAAAACCTTTCTGTTCGAGCACTGGGTAAAGCTGATTTTGCTTGCGCTTGTAGTGCAATGGGTACTTGCTAATCTTATCGTAGAGTTCCAACCATTGGTTTTTTATCATTGGATACTGTACCAAATCCTCTACCGCCAAGAGCAAACGCTTCATCTCTTCGTTCTCTTTTAGGTAGTGCATGATGGGGTGATCGGCTGGAAGATTAGGCATTGTGTTGTCTATTTGGTCGCCGAGCATGTCTATAACAGCATGTACGTCTTCGCGGATACACTCGTCTTCGCTCTCCTCAGTCATTGTTTGTTCTATATAAGCAACGTGGTAGGCGCTTACTTTTCCTACTCGTTCCTTTATCAACTGCTGTGCTTCAGCTGCCGATAACTTACCTGCCTTAAAGTCATTCTCTATGTCAAACAACGCTTTAAGCTTTTCGGGGTCCATTGGTGGTAGGTATTCTTTCATCTTATAATCCTTTTTTTGTATGGTTTTACTATTTGCAAAAGTAGATATAAATAATTGAACGACAGGTAACAATTGTTACTTTATGCACATAAAAAAGGTTAAAAGATAATGGCATTTCATATAGATTCAAACGAGAAATAAGTACGAATGTCTACCAAAACATGGGTAACTTGATAATTGTATAATTGGGTTGACAAGAAAATATAGAAACTTCAACGTTGCAAAATGGAAAATATATGCAAGCGAAAGTGGTGGATTGGTGCGCAAAAACAAACTATATAAATAAGGTATAGTAGTAAAAATGGAGTGAAAGAGGCTTTTTTTTGTGCATTTTGTTCGTCTCTTCTTAATATTTATTCTGTTTTCCTTTGACTCTAAAAGTATTTTATATATATTTGTAGCGTAAAAGTAAACGCTTGTGTTTCAGCACAAGTTAAAAAGCAAAAGTGAAAGACGGGTTAAATGGTTCCGTTACTCTTGTTTTTTTATTCGCATCAGATTGGATTCAGATTCTCTAATAGCTGTTATAGCTTAACGCAGAAATGGATTATTTTTATTAACACTATAACAAAGTAAAAAAGATGAAAAAGTTTTTATTATTAGTATGTGCTGCAGTGATAAGCATGTCTGCTTCGGCACAAGAAGGACAAAAAGCAGTTGGTTTTAGCCTCCTTTATGGTTCGGAAATCGATAACGTTGGTCTTGGCGTAAAGGGCCAATACAACCTCACAGACAACCTTAGAGGCGAAGCAGCGTTTGACTATTACTTGAAGAAAGACGGCTGGTCAATGTGGGATATCAACGCTAACATGCACTATCTCTTCAACGTTGGGAGAAAAGTTACAGTGTATCCACTCGCTGGTTTAGGCTATGTTAATGTGAGCTTTGAGGCTGGCGACAAAGACCATGTAGCTGTAAAGAGTTCTAAGGGAAGACTTGGTGTGAACCTTGGAGGTGGTGTTGACTTTGCATTAACTAAGAACATAAGCCTCAACGGTGAGCTTAAGTATCAGTTTATTGACAACTTTAACCAGGTGGTATTTGGTACAGGAATTAACTTTAAGTTCTAAAATGCTTCTTTAAAAGAAGACTTTTAGAAAGCATTCTTATTAAGAACAACCATAATAAAAGGTGTGGCAAGAAAGAATTTCTGCCACACCTTTTATTTTATATAGGTCTTTCGACGTTGCTTTACTTAGCGTTGATTTCCTTAATCAAGCGGTCAGCGTGTCCCCATTTGTCCATCATGAAGAGTACAAAACGAATGTCTACACCGATACAACGCGCAAGATTACGGTCGAAGTTGATGTCTGAACTGAGGCTATCCCAGTTGCCATCGAATGCAAGACCGATGAGTTCGCCCTTTCCATTAAACATTGGTGAACCAGAGTTACCACCTGTTATGTCGTTGTTTGTGAGGAAACAGAGTTGCAATTCGCCTGAGTTCTTATCAGTATACTTACCGAAATCGCCAGAAGAAAGCAGACTCATCATGATTGGTTCAACCTTGTAATCAGCCACTTTGTTCGCTTGTTTGAACTTCTCAACGATACTTTTAGCTGTTGTAAAGTATCCGCTATTGAAGCTTCCAATCTTGTATCCGCCTACTTGACCATAGCTTAAACGCATCGTAAAGTTAGCATCGCTATAGTGAGGGAGGTCCATTTCCATCTGAAGTTTAGCCTCGGTGAGCTTCTTTTCTTGCGCTCCGATAGCCTCAGATAGTTGCATTGACTTGCTTAAAAGCTTCTCATAAATAGCTTTAAGGTCTCTTCCTATCTCAACAGCTGGGTCCTTCATGAACTTCTTAGTGTCGTTAGGATAGAACTTTGCACCCTTTGTAAGCACCTTACTTGTCTTGTATAACCAATCGGTATACTTGTAGAAGTCGCCTCCAAACTTAGTTTTTACAGTCTTAAAGAATGCTGGTTGATATTCTGCAGGAACCATCTTAGCATAGTTTTGTAGCATTGCCGCAGTCACTTCCTTATCTAATGCATAGTGCCACTCGCTGCTATTATCCTTAAACTCGTAGTATTGAGCCTTCGGTTTAGCCGCTGAACCAGTCAAAGACAACTTGCTATTCAAAGTAAAAGCACGTGTAAAGAACTCTGTTGTACGTCCAAACGACTCTTTCCAGTAGGTTAATGCCTGCGATATAGGACGGTTTTCAGCGTATAGTTGCTCCAGTTTGGCGAAGTCAACATCTACAGATGGGTGCTTAGAAGACTGCTGTGCCAACCAGTTTGATTCTTTCTTCGTACTCAGCCTTCTGTCTTATAAGACCAATAGAGTCGATACATTTGTTCATACCCATTGAATTCTTCCAGTAGTTAGCCGAACTTGCATACTTAGACTCGTACTGAATGCGCACGTTTTGTTCTGCATCCATGTACTTCTTCATAATTGCGAGCTTGATGTCGCGGCTCTGTACGCGTGCAGTATTCTCTATATCGCGACGCTGTTGAATACCAAATGAAGAGAGATATCGGTTCGTACTGCCCGGGAAACCGATTGTCATAGCGAAGTCTTTGTCGTTATAACCTTGCAAACTAACCGGTGCGAAGTGCTCAGGGCGGTACGGTACGTTGTCTTTAGAGTAAGCAGCAGGTCCGTTTGTCTTAGGATCGGCGTATATTCTAAATACTGAGAAGTCGCAAGTCTGGCGTGGCCACATCCAGTTATCGGTATCTCCACCGAACTTACCCATGCTTTTTGGCACGGTAAACACAAGGCGTACGTCTGTAAAATCCTGATAAGTAGTTGCGTAAAACTTGTTTCTTTCGTAGAACGGAGCCACTTCTAAGTGCAGAGTCTTATCCTTTTTCTTCACTTCAGCGTTCATAACGTTCTCTATAGAGTCGATAATTTCGCCTTGTCTCTGCAGAGATTTGTTGGCAATCAGCGGTGCAATGCGGTCGGTAATGTCTTCCTGACTACGCATAAACGATACAAATGTACGCTCACATGGCAACTCTTCCACGTAACTCTTGGCATAAAAGCCGTCTCTCATGTAGTCGTGCTCAACTGTAGAGAGCGCATTGATAGCACCAAAGCCACAATGGTGGTTAGTGAAAACCAAGCCTTCAGGCGATACTACAACGCCTGAGCAGAAGCCAGAGAAGTTCACTACGTAGTTGCTAATTGCGTTAGGGTTGTTGTAAAGCATGTCGCATGGCAACTTAAAACCGTAATCTACCATCTGCGTATAGATTGCATCAGGCAGATTAAAAAGTGTCCACATACCTTCATCCGCTTTAGATGTAGTGTTCAAAGCGAGCAATCCGGCAAGGAGCAATGTTGATTTTTTCATAATTAATTATATAAATAGTAAATTTATTTTATTTGTTTCTTACTTCTTAAAGTGCTTTCCTATAACAGGAAGCTTGCTTAATGGGAAGTCGCGCTTGACGATAATGGCAAGGAAACACCTATCAATGCTGTGTTAGCAGCAAGAGCAAGCACAATAGGAAGGTATTTATTAGAAGCCGTAATGGCTGCAAACAGCAGCAAAGCTACCACTACATAGAAGAGAATTTCCTTCAACGGATAAGCAATAGGGTAATATTTCTGTCCGAAATAGTAGCTTACCACCATGCTAACAGCATAGGATACGAAGCCCGCCCAGGCGCAAGCCCAATAGCTAAAGTGCGGTATTAGCAAGATATTCATAACGATTAGCACTGCAGCACCGATGCCTGAGAAGTACGCTCCCCATATTGTGCGGTCCGTAAGCTTATACCAGAAGCTCAAATTAAAGAAGATTCCGAACATTATTTCAGCCGCCATAACAATCGGAACAATCTCTAATCCGTCCCAATAGCTACGTCCTACCAAGTGACGAAGCACGTCCATGTATCCCACAACAGCCAAGAAGGCGAGCAAAGTAAATATGATATAGAACTTCATTGCCTTTGCATACGTGTCCTTATTGTCTCTGTCTTTCGACTTTCCGAACACAAATGGTTCGTAAGCGTAGCGGAACGCCTGTGTAATCATAACCATTATCATGGCTATTTTGATACATGCGCCATAGATTCCGAGCTGAGTTCGTGCCTCTTCCGCAGTACCATCGAAGGCGTAAGGGAATATGATTTGCGAGGCAGACTGGTTCAATTGACCTGCAACACCCATGATAAGGAGTGGGAAAGTATAGCTAAGCATGCGCTTGCACGTCCCCATATCGAAGCTATAACGTATGCCTGACAGTTCTTTCCAAAGCAAAAGCAAGGTTAAAACAGTGCAGAAGAAGTTGATATAGAATACCCATACCACCTCAAGGGTAAAGTTTGCGTCGTATATTCCGAACGGGTTGAGCTTTAAAGAAGGCAACACCACCAAGTAGAGCACGTTCAACAAGATGTTGAAAGTGATGTTCAGAATCTTCAAAGTAGCAAATTTTATGGGTCGATGCTTACACCTTAGATAAGCAAAAGGTATAGCAGCGAAGGCATCTATGGCCACCGTGATATACATAATCATTATATATTCGGGGTGGTCGGCGTATCCCAGCAGGTTAGCAATGGGCTGTTTGAAAAGCAAAACCGCCGCCATAAAGAGCAAAGATGTGGCTCCCACCATCTTCAAAGTAGTAGCATAAACCTTATTCGGGTCCTCTCCTTCCTTGCTCATGAAGCGGAAGAAGGTAGTTTCCATACCATACGTAAGGAACACTATAAGTAGTGCTACGTAAGCATACACATTGGTTATGATTCCGTATTCGCCTCCGGCAGCATTAAATCTGTCTGTTTGTATGGGCACTAAGAGATAGTTTATGAATCGAGCAGCAATACTACTGAGTCCATAAATAGCCGTATCTTTAGCTAAAGATTTTAAGTTTGCCATTTTGTTTCGTATCTATTTTAGAAGAAAATATAGCATATTCCAATTGCAGCAATCACACCAGCAAGGTCTGCCAGCAGTCCGCAAGCAACAGCATGGCGTGTATATCGTATGCTGACACTACCGAAATAAACTGCCAATATATAGAATGTGGTGTCGGTAGAACCTTGGAAATGCAGCTCAATCGGCCTACAAACGAGTCGGCACCATAGTTTTTCATGGCTTCAAGCATAAGTCCGCGTGCGCCACTGCCCGACAATGGTTTCATCAAAGCCGTTGGTAGTGCACCCACAAAGTCGGTATTTATATTGCATTGCTCCAACAACCACTGAATGCCACCTATGCAAATATCCATTGCTCCCGACGCTCTGAACACGCCAACAGCCACTAATATGGCCACAAGATAAGGGATAATGCGCACAGCGGTGTTGAAACCTTCCTTTGCTCCTTCGATGAATGCATCGTAAACATTGATTTTTCGGAACATGCCTGCACCGATAAAGACAACTATTATCAGCATCAATATAAGGTTAGAAGCTAACGATGTAACGGTATTCATGGTTGTTTGGTCCATCTGACCAAAGCCCCAAATCACCAATCCTACCGAAGCTATCAAGCCAAAGATAGTGGCTAGCAGCACAGGTTGGAACAAATTGATGCGTTGCCACAGCGATGTGATGATGATACCCGCTAAGGTTGCCACTGTCGTAGCGAGCAAAATAGGAATGAAACATCGGTTGGCTGCGCCGCTCCATTAGCACTTCGGAACGCAAGAATACTTGTTGGGATAATGGTTAGTCCGCTTGTGTTCAGCACAAGGAACATTATCATTGGGTTGGTTGCCGTGTCTTTCTTTGTATTTAGCTCTTGCATCTGCGCCATTGCCTTTAGTCCTGTGGGCGTAGCGGCATTGTCTAACCCCAGCATATTCGATGCAATGTTCATGAAAATCGACCCCATCACTGGGTGATTCTTAGGAATATCGGGAAAAAGCTTGGTAAAAATAGGGCTTAACAGCTTTGCTAACACGTTCACAATGCCTGCCTTTTCGCCTATCTTCATTATGCCGAGCCACAACGCAAGTACTCCCGTTAGTCCGAGCGATACCTCGAATGCCGTCTTCGACGAGTCGAAAGTAGCGTCCACCATCTTCTGAAACAGCGTGGTGTCGCCCATCATTAAGCCTATAATACCGAAGGCAAATGCAATCAAAAAGAATGCTATCCAAATATAATTTAATACCATACGTTTGTTGTCTGTATAGAATTTACATTCCAAATACAAAAGTACGATAATTTACCGACACCTGCAAAATAAGCGGTTAATTATGCTACTGTTTTGCTGTTTTTTTATGTTTTCAAGCTAAAACCTACCCTACTCTGTTGCTTCTTCTTCTTTTCTACACTGCAATGGGACTTTTGCAAGTGGTGGAAAGAAACTTTTTTTTCGCGGAAATACATAAAATCAACAGAGTGTTAAAGCCTTTTAAAGACTACCCTTCAAACTATTTAAACTTGTTAAATAATCTCTACCGCAAAACCATACCATTTGTTTCGCTTTGCAAAAGGGCTTGTTTTGCACGACAAAAGAGCCTGTTTTGCACTGCAATATAGGCACTTTTACAACGCAAAACAACCCCTATTGCAACGCATTGATAATTAGATGGTTACACTACATCTACGCTTTTACCTTGAATTTACAGTATTTAACATATTCGGCGCCTACCTAACCGCTCTTTCAACAGCCATTTTTAAGCTATCAACGGCCATATTTTGCCACACTGCAAGGTGCTCTTTCAAAACTTTTTAGGTTTGCTTTTGCTCAATAAAGTATAATATATTAACTTTGCACATCATAGAAAGTAAATAATTATAGTATATGTACAATAAACATTACGCTTGGCTCATAGCATGCTTTTTGCTCGTAGGCAATAACGCATATAGCAGTTTTTGTCTAAATAAAAATCCTAAAGAACTTGCTAACAAGGAGGTTTTGACTGACGACGAAAAGTGGGAAACCGAAACCATTCGGGCTTTTCTAAAGAAGAACGGCTATAAAGAACCATCGCAACAAGCGTTCAACGACAGGTGCTTATACTTATTCGGAGTGAACCTTCCTAAGGTTCCGCAAACGAATTTGCGTTATATTCGTACCATGGAAACAGACTATACGCTAAACGAATTCGGCAGATTTATCTACCCAGATGTAGAAAATTTGTTCTACCAACCAGAGATAGAGAGAGATATAACAAGGGAAGATGCAAAGCGACTTCTTGAAAATAAGGAGGCAGGAATAGGCAGTAAGATTGTCGCATACAACAAAATGATGTTCAACGACGACGCTTCTGCGCTGCCATACTTTAGGAAAGAACCTGATTTTGCGGTGGAAGTGGTTTTCAGTTTCAACTATGAAGCGAACCAAACGCTTACGAAAAGGGCTATTGAATATGCGCATCTGTCGAACATTATTGCTGATAACACCGAAGCAATATTGTTCTATAACAATAAGAAACGTGGCGTAAGAAAGTACCTTATTGCCCAGATTTACGAACATTGCTCTAAGAATAGAGACGATTTTAAGGACTTCGAGAAAATCGTTCTTACTTATTTTAACGACTTCGAACAGCTGAAATACGATGTAAACGTCAAGGACCAATGTTTAGTTTACCTTATTTCGCTACTGTCAGACTACGACAACAAGAACAAGGCGGCTATCTTAGAACAAGGTGGCAGCAAGGCTTTCCAGCATCTTAGCAACTTCCTTAGCGAGTATCCAGCGTTGGAAAGTCGGCTTAAAGCACAGAATTTCTACAACGATAATAAGCTGAAAGAACTGGTAAAGAACATTGAGGACCAAAACAAAGAGGCTGTAAGCGCCAACAAAAGCAAGGGTTCTAACTACAAAATCTACGACCCTGACGGCTATTGCAACCTGCGCGAGCAAGGCAGTAAGACGGCTCGTGTCATTCAACAAGTGCCTTCTGGCAGCTCTATCCGCGTCTTAGAAACCAATAATAATTGGTGGAAGGTGGTAACAAACAATGGTAAAACGGGTTTCATACACAAGAGTAGAATTGTGAAAAGCAAGTAAATGACAAGGTTGAAAAATGGGAATATATGATAATTATAAGCGTAAGGAGAAGTTAAGAAAGGAAAGACATCTGCACCAAATGACTGTGTTGTGTCCTTCGTTGCTTCGTGTTCCCGAAGACGAACGGTCTGCATTGGTGCGTAAAGCAAGTTTCAACATTTTCTTTTTGTTATCTATTTGCATTGTCCTCATTACCTTTTTCTTCTGCTTAAATGATTTCCTTGTAGACTTTCCGTTTAAGGAAATGCCTCCAGCAGGCACTCCTTCAGAAAGAAAAGCAATACTTTACGATAATATTTTCTTTATAAAACAAATTATCTGCTTGCCTGTTTTACTTCTTCCTATTATCGTTTTTAGATGGGCTATCAACCGCATTGTGAACAGAAAATACCCGAAAAATCCAAACAACGGCTTTGGGTTCTAAACAGAATGGGACAAAGTTTGTTGAATAAAACAACCAAAAGTGAAAGGCGATACAACTTAAACGATAATTCAAAAACAAAAAGAATAGAAACAATGACTACCACTTTCAGTCAAGTAAAGATATCTATGAACAGATTCAGATTATGGGTTCTGTGTTTCCTCCTGGCTACCTTCGCCATTCCAAACTATGCGCAGCAGGGTGGAAAAAAGCGGATAGCAGTAGGCAAAACTATTCAAACAAAAGATAATTATGCGCTTACTATCAAAGCGATAAAGACGAAGAATCAGGCTGATTTCAATGCAAATATTAAGCATATCAAGAACATCGACTCGTTAATCGTGGTAGATGAAGACCACGCTTATTCTCTTTTGGGCTTCGCATGTCTATATAATAACAAGACAGCAGTGCAGCAACTCATCGCTCGAAAGGCTGATATCGCATGTGCATTCTCCGATAATATGCTTGTCTACGACGCACTTTATATGGCCATTATCAACTCCGACATACAGCTGGCGACTCTCTTTTTGTCGTTAGGAGCGAACCCAAACCAGCCTTATAACGAGCATGGTTTATGCCCATTGGCGCTGAGCTGTTCCTTAAACAACGTTCAAATGGCTTCTCTTCTCCTCGAAAAAGGAGCGAAAGCAGATGGTCTTGGCAACCTCGGAGGCGAATATGTGTGGTATCCTTTAATCTCTGCGGTAGAGAATAACAACGTTAATATGGTGCGATTACTTTTGAAATATGGTGCAAAACGAAACGTAAAGGACACCGAAGGCTTTACGCCTATCTCGATAGCACGTAGCAATCGGGCGACGGAAATAATAAAACTGTTGGAGAAAAGGTAATGCACAATGGTATTAAACGATAGCAACGGAAACATTAAATCTTAACTTACATAATATAGAATGATTAAAAAAGTAATACTCTTTATAGGTGTCAGCACGCTCTTCATAGTACTTTTTGCGCAAGTAAATGGTATGAAAGCATCGTCAAAAACAGGGCAAGACACTGCTGATGTTGATGATTGGCAACAGAACAAGACCAATATGAAAGTGCATAAAGAGTGCAACTGCAATATCAACTGGGACTCTATTCATGCTATTTATGCCGCAAAGGACTACCAATTAGCGGACGAATGGCAGTTTAGAGACTTCTATGTTGGCTCCGAAGACTCTATAGAAAGTGGAAAGCGCAGCGTGTTATGGGACATGAAAATAAAGCTGGTGGGCGACTCTATCCTATATTTAAACAATAAGAAAGTAAAGGTTCGTCGCACCAATGTGGACGCTTCAGCATACAAAGACAAGTCGTATTTTGATGATTATCTTGTTCCATTCTTAGCCTATCGTGGCATCAATATCAGCAAATCGGTACCTGTTTTGCAGCTGACATCATCGAAAGAAGATGTCTATAGCGACGATTTAAGATACATCTACACAGGCAACTACCTTGTATTAAAATATCAAGGAATGTGCACAATACACAAGTTTATCGGCAAAAACAGCAAGAGTCTGCCCTCGCCCACAGCAAAAGTAGAATACACTTGCCAGGATCTCTACAAGGATATGGCTAAAGAAAAGAGCAGTAAAAACGCTCAACTATATAATATTCGCAAGTATAAGGGAACACCAAGAATACTTTCTGCTCAAAGGTTTGAGGACACTACAGAAGTGAAAAACCACTATTTCACGATGCTACCTGCCTATAACGGCATTCCAGTCTTCATTAGTTACTTCGCTATTGATATCGAATTCATCAATATCTTTACCTTTTGTATGCATGCGTTAGACTATGAAAACAGCATCGAAGTACACCCAATAGAGATTAATAGCGATGCTACGGAGAGCTTTGCCATATTCACTGACGGCACCATATACGTGAAAAAGAACGATGGAAAGAAGAGTAAGATAACCGTAAAACGTATCAGTAAAGAAGGTGATTTCTATGAATTGAAATAAAATATGAACACTTTAAATAAGTTATTCTGCGTCTCTTTGTTCGGCTTCGCCCTACTATTGGCAAGCTGTGGCACTACCGACAACAGACTATTTGCGGTGAAAAGGAACGAATTGTATGGCTTTGTGAATGCAAAAGGCGATACAGTTATCAATTGTAAGTACATATCATGCTATACAGACACCATAGAACGGATAGGGTTTGTAGGTAATGAGAAAGGACAAATTGAGTGCTTCAACAAAAAAGGGGAGTTTCTTTTTTATGTGTATAACTTAGATTACGGACTCGATGAAATCCGAGAAGGCTACTTCAGAATAATTGATGAAGATGGTCTTATCGGCTATGCCGACTCGTTAGGCAACGTCGTTATAAAGCCACAATATAAGTATGCTACTTCTTTCGAAGGCGGTAAAGCTGAGGTAACCGACAGACTTAAGAAGGTTACAGTGGGGTCTGAAAAAGATGGTTATTGCACTTGGGAGTCGCACGATTGGTTTTTTATCACGCCCGATGGTAAGAGAGTAGAGAGCAAATAATGTTCTACAACAACTTGATAATCGCCTACGTAGGTGTGAAAATTACAACTTTAACTATATGGAAATATGAAAAAAGGTATCATTTTACTCTGGGTTAGCACCCTATTTTTGGTTGGTTGCTCTGATGGAAACACTAAAAAAGAGTTATCAAAAACCAAGCCCAACACGACTCGGAATACTATTTCGCAGCAGCAGAAAGCCGATACAATGATGCAAAAAAAATACGATGAAACCACAATTTGGGAATCTATTCATGCTAAATACGCTGCTAAGAAGTTCAAATTAGCCGACGAATGGACTATGATAGACTTCTATAATTATGGCGGAGATACCGAAGAAGCAAACGCGCGAGAGGCATTGTGGGATGTGAAAATAAAGCTGGTGGGCGACTCTATCCTTTACTTAAACAACAAGAAAGTAAAGGTCCGCCGCACCAAGGTGGACGCTTCGGAATACAAAGATAAGAGCTATTTCAAATCCTATCTTGCTCCTTTCTTTGGCATTCGTGGCATCAACATCAGCAAATCAGTACCTATTTTGCAGTTGCTATCGTCGGAAGAAGACATTTATAGCAATGGTCTGAAATACATTTACACTGGCAAATATCTTGTATTAGACTACGGAGGAGTTGGCGTAATCTACAAGTTTATCAGTAAAAACAGCAAGAGTCTGCCCTCGCCCACAGCAAAATTGGAATACACAAGCGACGATATGTTCAAAGATGTAGAAAAGGAAAAGAGCACCAAAAATGCTCAACAATACAACATTCACGAATATAAAGGCAAACTAAAGGTGCTTTCTTCCGACAGAATAGAGCCGATGGTAAGCGAAGGCGGTTTCTATTTTGCAAAGCTACCACCTTATAAAAACTTCCCCATCTTTATATGTTACAACTATCACGAGGCCGATATATTCACAATATATACCTTACGTAACAATGCGTTAGACAATCAAAACAGTGTCGAAATAAGCGCAACAGACTCTTATAGCGACGTTACGGAGAGCTTTGCCATATTCACTGATGGTACCATATACGTGAAAACGAACGATGGAAAGAAGAGTAAGATAACCGTAAACCGAATCAGCAAAGAAGGCGACTTCTATGAATTGAAATAAAATATGAACACATTGAATAAGTTATTCTGCATCTCTTTGCTCGGCTTCGTCTTACTATTGGCAAGCTGTGGCACTACCGACAACAGACTATTTGCGGTGGAAAGGAACGAAATGTATGGCTTTGTGAATGCAAAAGGCGATACAGTTATCAACTGTAAGTACAACTTATGCTTTACAGACACCATAGAACGAATAGGTTTCGTGGCTAATGAGAAAGGGCAAATCGAGTGTTTCAACAACAAAGGGGAGTTCCTTTTCTATGTATTTAACTACGATAACGGACCCGATTACCCTCAAGAAGGCTACTTCAGAATACTCGATAAAAACGGCCTTTTTGGCTATGCCGACTCGTTAGGTAACGTCGTTATAAAGCCACAATTTACGTTTGCTTATCCTTTCGAAGATGGTAAAGCAAAGGTAACCAACAGCGGAAAGAAGGTAAAAGCAGGGGCTGGCGGAGACGACCATTGGACTTGGGCGTCGGACAATTGGTTTTTTATCACTCCAAAAGGAAATAAAACAGCTGATAAATAACGGGTTATAAGCTTATATAAAAGAAAAGATTAAGTGCTGAAAAGTGTCGTTATAAAACACTTTTCAGCACTTTTTTGTTTGATATCATTGGCTACTAATAAAAGCAAAACCATGTTCCAACCTTTTTAATTTCTCGGTTTTCATGAATAGCACTAATTGTTTAAAAATGTAAAAATACAACCCTTGCAAAACAATACCGATACAATGACTTTGCAAAAGTGCCTGTTTTGCACGGTAAAAGTGCCTGTTTTGCGCTGCAATATAGGCGCTTTTGCAACGCAAAACAACCCCTATTGTAAAGCGTTGATAACTAATATGTTACACCATATTACCGATATAGCCGCGCGTTTACATCTTTTCACACTTTTCACACCCTTTCTATCAATTCATTAACACTAAACTATTAGAGTACCAACCATAAGGTTGGGATTTGTATAAAGACCACAAACTTTTTTGTTTAGCAGCTATCTTTTTGTATCTTTGTGCTTTGTATGATAAAGAAAGTTATTAAATTCACGAAATGGATAGTATCTTTACTGTTTGTTTCCACCATATTAAGCGTGGTGGCCTACCGCTTTATACCTGTTTATTTCACCCCTCTTATGTTTATGCGCTGCTTCGAACAGATTGCAAACGGCGATGAAATAAAGTTGTATCACGATTGGATTCCATTGGAAGAAATGCCTCCTTCGATGCCCGTTGCAGTAATTGCGAGCGAAGACCAGCGCTTTCTCTCACACCACGGATTCGACTATAAGGCGATAGAACAGGCTGCAAAGAGCAACCTGAACGGCGGAAAGAAACTGCGCGGAGGCTCTACCATATCGCAACAGACGGCTAAAAACGTGTTCTTATGGCAAGGACGGTCGTGGGTTCGCAAGGGTTTAGAAGCTTATTTTACCTTCCTTATCGAATTGTTTTGGAGCAAAGAACGCATCATGGAGGTTTATTTGAACTCGATAGAGATGGGAGATGGCATCTACGGAGTACAGGCTTGTGCAGAGCAAAACTTCGATGTTGATGCTAAAAATCTTACTCGGTCGGACTGCGCTCTCATTGCTGCAACACTGCCCAACCCACGAAAATTCTCATCGAAAACACCGGGACCATACATGAGGAAACGCTTAAAGCAGATAGAAGCACAGATGAAACACATTCCCGCATTCCCATTAAAGAAATAGAAAAGAGGACTTCTGATGACTGAATTGCACGACGATAAAGATAAGAAAATTAAGGAACTGCTGTCGCAACTCAACGAAAATCAACGCGAAGCAGTGGAATATTGCAACGGTGCATCGCTTGTTGTAGCTGGCGCAGGGTCGGGAAAGACACGCGTTTTAACCTATAAGATTGCGTATTTAATATTGTATGGCGTGCTGCCCTACCGTATTTTGGCACTTACTTTCACCAATAAAGCTGCACGAGAGATGAAGAATCGTATCGGCACACTGGTCGATTACGACAAAGCAAACCAGCTTTATATGGGCACATTCCACTCCGTTTTCTCTCGCATTCTTAGGGCGGAGGCGCAGCATATAGGCTATAACAGCAACTTTACCATATACGATGAGAACGACTCACGCTCGCTTTTAAAGTCTATCATCAAGACTTTGGGCTTGGACGACAAGAAGTATAAGCCTGCAACAGTGCACAATATCATCTCAATGGCTAAGAATATGCTCATCACGGCAGACGCTTATGCAAACGACAAAGCGGCTTGTGACCATGATAGAAACGCCAAATTGCCTGCCATTTCGCAGATATATACAGCCTATCAGGCACGTTGTCGTCAAGCAAACGCTATGGATTTCGACGACTTATTGATGAATACGTTCCGCTTATTCAACGATAATGCCGACATCTGCAGCAAGTATTCGGAACGCTTCCAGTACATTCTTGTAGACGAATATCAAGATACGAACTATGCACAGGTGGCCATTGTGAAACTATTAGCGGCACAACACCAACGTGTTTGCGTCGTGGGCGACGACTATCAGAGTATCTATTCCTTCCGAGGAGCGAATATAGACAACATCCTGGACTACCAAAATAAGTTCGATAATGTACGTGTTTACAAACTGGAACGCAACTATCGGTCTACTCAAAAGATTGTGGAGGCGGCCAATTCGTTGATGAAACACAACGCCAGACAGATTCCGAAAGATGTTTATTCGGAGGAAAGCGAAGGCACAAAGATAAGCTACCGCCCTTGTTATAGCGATAAAGAAGAAGCCATGGTAGTGGTAAAGGAGATTGCAAAGCTACAGCGTTCGCAATCGTTTGAATATGACAGCTTTGCCATTCTTTATAGAACCAATGCTCAAAGTCGTAGTTTCGAAGATGAATTACGCAAGTCGCTCATTCCTTATAAGATATATGGCGGTCTGTCGTTCTACCAGCGCAAGGAGATAAAAGACATTATAGCGTACTTCCGTTTAGTGGCTAATCCGAACGATGAGGAGGCTTTTAAGCGCATCATTAACTATCCTGTGCGTGGCATTGGTAATACTACGTTGCAGAAAATCATTGACTGTGCGAACACAAACCAGGTGAGTTTGTGGGACGTTGTGGGCAAAGCGCAGTATTATCACTTAGATGTGAACAAGGGAACAATGGCCAAACTATTGGCTTTTGTAGAACTAATCAACGACTTTATCCGCGATTTGGCGATGTCAGATGCCTTCACTCTGGGTTCAAAAATCATAAAAGAGAGTGGCATTTCGACCGATTTAGCACAGGGAACAGCCCCCGAAGATGTATCAAGACGTGAGAACTTGGAGGAGCTTTTGGCGGGAATACAAGCCTTTGTAGAGGATAGAAGAGAGGAAGGACGCGAAGATGAGACTTTCTTAACCGACTTCTTGCAGGAGGTGGCGCTCTATTCCGACCTTGATAAGAAGGACGATGATAGTCCGAAAGTATCGCTTATGACCATTCATGCAGCCAAAGGACTCGAGTTTCCAGTAGTGTTTGTCGTGGGATTAGAGGAGAATATATTCCCCAATGCAATGGCTGCGAACTCTCGTCGTGAGATTGAAGAAGAGCGACGATTGCTGTATGTCGCCATCACACGGGCGGAGCAGTTCTGTATTCTTACCAATGCGAAGAACAGATACCACTTCGGAACGATGCAGTTTAATAATCCGAGCCGCTTCTTAAAGGACATTGATGCTGCCTATTTGGACACAGAAAGCGGACCAATTTCTACCTTTGGAGGAAGCAGAATGCCTTGGGACGAACCGCAAAGAGGTGGTCGTTGGCAGAACGCAAACCCTGTTGCCAGTCAGTTTAGGGCTGACCCTAAGCCGAAGATTACGGCTTACAAGCAACCCGAACGTGCCGTTGATCCACTGTCGGAACGCACCAAAGAACGCCTGATACGTGAAGGGGGAAACTTCAAAAGGCTATCGGCAGCTATTTCAAATGGCGGCCGTCAATACGCAACACCTACTCCATCGGTAACTTCCAGTACGACAACGGCAAACGGACTCACCGTTGGAGCAACCATAGAACACCAGCGTTTCGGTATAGGAGTGGTTGAAGCAATAGAAGGAACTGGCGAAAATGCAAAGGCAACGGTGGCTTTCCGCAACGCAGGAACAAAGCAACTGCTACTAAAATTTGCCAAATTTAAGGTGCTGTAAGTTGGCTTTTCAAATTGCTTTATCGCATTTCTGCTTTTTGATCTAAGTGGTTTTTAAGAACTCAAATAGTGTTGTAAAAAACTATTTTAAGCGTAAAAAGAAGACGAAATAAATGTAAAGATTTTACAGAACAATGTTTTTCGTGTAACTATGTAATAACCAACGTGTTACAATACCTATTGTTTTACGTCGTAAAAGTGCCTGTTTTGCCGTGCAAAACAGGCACTTTTGCGTTGCAATATAGGCACTTTTACAACGCAAAAGCGATTCTATTGTTTTTAACATGTGCTTTCTTTACAAAACAGAAGCGATTGATATGCTGCTTTGAAGGGCGTGATAGATTTCCTATTTACCCAATACTTCCTAAACTATTGCCATACGCTAAGACTGCTAAAGTCTTTAGCATGTACCACCTTCAGTACTATCCACGCCCACAAAGTTGGCTATATGGACAATAAGTACACATCGTATTATTGTCTGTTGGTTCAAATGTTGCTTTCACAAACACCTCTTCTAATTTATCTTTCAAGAAGTTATCGAACTCTTCGGCATATTCCATTGCGTTAGTTATAGGCTTTCCTCCCAGTGTGAGAACAGGTGAATAATCGTGAGCATTGGCATGTTGTATGAAGAGTAATGCAGGACTTACAGGCTTGTGATTGGGGTTGTTGTTGGCATCGTCAGCTTGTTCGATAATGCTATATAGTACGGCTTGGAAGATATAATCGCTCTTATCGTATATTATTTTCTTGGGATCGAAGATTTCTTCAACACTCTTTAGTTCGCCCGCCTTCTTATTCCCAGTCTTGTAATCGACTACTCTGAGTTGCTCGTGGGGCGTTCCTAACCTTATCTCGTCTAAGCGGTCGATGCGTCCTCCTACTGATACGGTCTTCTTTTTTCCGTTCAAATCAAGCGTTATGGGCTTATAAACATCGAATTCATGACCTATTACGCGCAACGGAGCAGTACGCAAATCGATGCGAAGAAGCTGACGAAGGAACTTCTCTATCACCTCTTGGTTGATGAGCTGGAGACCGTTCAGCTTCGGGTGTTTGGTACTTCCTGGTTGCTGAAGAAATAGTTCTCGAGCGAAAGCCTCGCTCACGATATCGTTCAAAGTAACGTTTGCGTTGCCCGTTGTAGGCGATTGTGCCGACTTACCTGTCTTTAAAACATACTCAATATTCTCTCTTGTGATAACCGAACGAGGCAGAAGTCGTTCGTACATCAGCTGTGCTGCACAGTGGAAAATATTACCGAAGACACGTCCGTCTACGTCTTCTTCGTCGCTATCGTCGCTCTCTAAGAGTTCAGCAACATACTTATAATAGAACTTTAGTTCGCAACTTCTGTAGGTATTGATGGCTGTTGGCGAGAAATATGCGATGCGATTGAGCTTTTTCAGCACCGCTTCGTCTTTGCAAATCACTGGTGTGGGCAGTTTCATCGGCTCTTGTCCAGCCTGCAACGCCCATTGTTTGATGTTGAGTTTGCTCTCTACTAACAGCTGCAACATAAAGCGACTCATCTCTCCTGTCTTCGTTCCTTGCGTGGAATTGTTGTAGAGTAACGTAACGTTTTTGGCTCTTTGGATTAACCGATGGAAGTAATAACTGAAGACAGCTACCTTGTTATCGATGGTGGTAAGGCCATAGGCTTTGCGTACAAAGTGCGGTATGAACGACACATCGTTTACTCCTTTCGGCATGTTTCCCTCGTTGCAAGACAGCAACAATACGTTTTCGAAGTCGAGATTACGGGTTTCCAGCACTCCCATTACCTGCACTCCACGCGCTGGTTCGCCATGAAAAGGAATAGTGGTTGATGCGATTAGCTGACTGAATAAGCGGCGGAAGATAACGAAATCGGCTATCAAATCGCCTTCATTCATAAGCTCTAAGAGTTTATTTAAGAGGGTGTACATACGGAAAGTAGACTCTTGGAAGAGCTGATCGTCGCTCTCTGAGCCATTCGTCGCAATGGTTCTTACCATGTCGGACAGCCATGTCAGCAGGACTTTTAGGTCTTTCTGACCGATGTATGGCAACTGTGTGCGCTCAACTTTCACATAGTATTGCTTTTCAATTTTAAGTTCTTCAAGTAGTTGGGCAGCCTCTATGTTAAGGTATTTCCCATAAGGGTGGCGCAATACATGGGCCAAATATTGCAGTCGGTAAGCCCTTTCGTGTACCGAATAGCCTTCAGTTTGCAAAGCAATCAGTTGCCAAACCATCGACGTTATTGGCGTTTGCGCCAGCGGATAACCCGTTGTAACGTTCAGCAAATCGACTTCGGGTGGAATGCAATGGATAACGGTTTGCAGCAGCGTTTCGTTACACATCACCACCGCCGTGCGCTTTCCTGCTTGGTAACGGTTATTTTCTAACAACCATTCAGAGATATAACGGGCTTGCAAATTCTCGGTAGGCGCTGATATATAGCGTACTTCTTTGTCTTGCTCAAAGCAATTATAGAGGTCGCTATCGGCATCAAATTCATTGGGAAACTTATCGAACCATTTGTTCATATACACGCCAGCTTCGTTCGTTGGCTTTAGATAATAATGGTCGTAGTCCCAGTAGAAGCGTGCTTTACCCTCCTTCTTTAAGGCTAAGAAAAGCTTTTGTTCCACCTCTTGCAAGACGTTAAAACCCACAAAAATGTAGGTATCGTAGCGGTTAGGAATACTATTTTGCTCGATAACATCGCGATAAAGCATGCCTTCATAGGCCAAATTTTCAGCCCTTAGTTTTGCTTTGAAATCGGAATAAACATCGTACAGCTTACTCCACAAACTTAAAAAGCGTTCTTTTAGTACGCTCGAATCGCCAGTAAAGTTGGCAAAGAATCGACTCAGTTCGGCCTTCTGGCTCTCGGTAAGATAGTCTATCGTATCCAATTCGTGCAAGTCTCGTATGTTACGAAACACCTTATCGGCATCTGCAAGATTCTTATCGATGTCGTCAAAGTCGGCCAACAGCAGCTGTCCCCAGCTATAAAACTCGTCGAGCGTCTCTGTTCTGCCCGTCTTTTCCGTGTATGCTTTGTAGAGAACGCATAGGTTTTTAATCGGATCAGCGATGGTAAGGTCGGACTGTTGTCGGAATAATTCAGAGATAGTAACGTACGATGGGCTCCAAATAGGACCATCGGAGAGTTTCGCCAGTTCCTGATTGAGGAACAAAGCAGCGCGCTTATTGGGAAAGACAATGGCCGTATGGGCTAAGTCGTTGCGGTATTTGTAATCAAATCTCTTGCTACTTCTTGCAGAAAAGTCTTCATATCATCAAGCGTTACATTAAATATTTACCTTAACTATCGAGTTATTAACAACATACCACAAGTAGCCTGACACGTTTTTATTGCCCATTTGCTGCAATATTTGCATGTATCTCTTCACTTGTTTCTTATATTCTTCGCGTTCTTTACCGAACTTAAAGTCTACCACAACCCACTCTTTTCCGTTCGTCATAACACGGTCTGGGCGGTGTTCTTGCATACTTTCGGTTGCTGCATCATACTCCAACAATGTGCATTCGTTATACAGTTTCCACTTATCTGAGAACCATTCTTGCACTTGTTTGTTCTGTATTGCGTCCTCAATCTTTTTGCGCAACTGTGCCGAAGTTATCTCATCGTTGTATATAATGCCCTCTTGCTCCAACTCGTTCAGCTTCGAAGGTATGTCGGCCGTCGTATAAATGGTGGAGAAAAGTTGGTGTAACACATTGCCCACCTTGATATATCGCGACTTATCGGAAGGGTCTATGTCCTCTCCTTGTACGAAGTCTTTGCTCTTATTACTTTGCTTAAAGCTTGCTGCTTGGGGGTATGTAGCGATGTTTACAACATGTTTTTCGGGCTGAACGAGGAAGGGATTGTCTTCTTTCTGAACCTCTTTCACTTCAGTTGCAGGCTCTAAAGCACCATATTCGAAGCTGATAGCCGATTTAAAATCGTCGGGAAAGTCTAACGAACTGCCCTCTAACTGGTCGGAAATACGTTCTAATATGTTTTCAATAACCTGCGAACGATTGGTTGAAAACGGCTTAATAGCCCACTTTTTGAGTGTCGATTCTCCCATTCTTGAGCCTGAAATGAAAAGGTTTTTAGCCGCTCTTGTGAAGGCAACATACAATAAATTCATATTGTCGATGGTGTTTTGGAAATGCTCTTCCATATAATCGGCTTCGAAAACTGTGCCTAACATACCATTCTTGGTAAAGTCTACGGGCAGCAAAGGCAGTTTATTGAAAGGCGTTGGCTTGTCTTTTGTTTCGCACCACAGCGTTCCTGCCATCTCCAACGGCCAATCGCAGAATGGTATAATGACATTATCGAACTCCAAACCCTTGCTTTTATGAATGGTCATGATGCGTATTCCTTCTATCTCATCGCTCTGAATGGTTTTAGAAGAAAGGGTGTTTTCCCACTCCTTAATAAAGTCGTCGATATCCGCTGTATGGTCTTGCAGATAGTCGTTCAAGGTATCATAGAGCGTACAAACGTAAGAACTCTGACCTTCAAGCCTATCAAGACCAAACAACATGAACAGCTTATCCACCAAATCAACGATTGGAAGACCCAATAAGAGTTCCCTATTTTCGACGTATTCAGCTGGTAATGCACTGTTCAACTTGACCAACTGACGCTGCTGTGCCAGTCTTCTTCTCTCCTTTTTATCGGTAATTTCGGCATCATCATCGTCGGTATTGGGTAGCGCTATCAACAGTTCGGTATCGGTAATTGACTTTTTCAGCACTTCCTGATTGTAGAGTTTCACGAGCTTTCCGCGCGTTAACATGTCGTCAGGGTGTGTGAGTAGGTGTAGCGCACTGATGATAACATTCACCGCCAGCGACGCATCTAAGCGGAAAGCTTCGTCGGAAACGATGTTGATTTCGGTTCCGAAGGCGTCCAAAAGACTATTTACTATATCTTGAATGTGGATATTGGAACGAATGAGAATGGCTATTTTGCTTTGGTTTTTGCCCGAATAACCATTTTCGAATAGCGAGCGGACGGTTTCAACAAGTTGGTTTAAGATAGTCTCCCTATAGTCTTTACTTGGCAGTAAGTCCACTTTAACGTAGCCAATCTCGTTGGTTCGATGCGTTTTCTGTGCCACATCTTCGTATGCTTGGCGCACAATAGCAGCCTTTTTCCACACTATTTTGTTCCAATTCATCGGCAGTATCGCTTACACATTCGTGCCAAAACGCATTGTTAAAGTTGATAATTCGCTTTTTCGGAACGATAGTTGTAATCGAGCGTTTGCTGGTCGATGGGTTGGTTGGGAAACCTCGTTTTCTATATTGTTTAATATGCCCCAGTCGCCTTGTCGCCATCTGTATATGCTCTGTTTGATGTCGCCTACTATTAAATTTCGGGACATTTCTTGCGCCATACAGTTGTTTAACAGCACCAGAAAGTTCTTCCATTGAATTGTACTGGTGTCTTGGAACTCATCTATCATAATATGTTTCAGACGCGCACCAATCTTCTCAAAGATGAAAGGAGTGTCGCTATCGGAAATCAATTCTTTAAGCAATGCTTGTGTATTACTGAGCATAAAGCGATTAGATTCCTTAGTAAGACTGTCTCACCGCATCGGATATTGCATGCAAAAAGACGTAGTTGCGACAAGTGCGATAAGGTTAAACGGATAGACTGAAACTCGTTCCAGTAGTCTTGATTGTAAGCCACTAACGCCTTAAGTTTATCGCAAAGCGAACTCGTTGCTAACGCTTTTATAATCTCCTTGTCGGCTTTTATCGCACTTGGTGCTGGCCCATTTGTCGGGGTTATCCATTGCTTTTTTTCAACTGCAACCTTAAGCGGTTCGTTTTTAAGCGGCTGGGTAGCGCAAGACTCAAGATAGGAATACAGCCCACGAGCAAAGTTAGACGGTATGGTTTGGTTGGCCTCTCGAAGACTTTTGGAGTATGTCTTTTGCGAGGTCGTTGAACTCTTTTTGAATGGCATTTCGACGGTTTCGCAATGTCTTTTTCGTACTTTTTCAAAGTCGTCTGCATTGCTCAACAGCTCTTTCAATTGGGCTTCGTGTGCCTTGTAGAAGTCTTTAAAGATATTCAAACCAAAGCTTTTTTTATCTTGCCAATGATGTTCCAGCCCATGTTATCCTCTATGCTGTTGTTGATGTAACTGCTTATCCAGCGCAGCACAGGTTGCCCTTCTTCCAAACTTTCTATCATCTGGTCCACTGCCTTTCCCTCTATTTGTTCGATGTCGAGGTCTACTCTTAGGTTGGCAGTCTGGCCCAATTCGTGTGCAAGATTGCGCAAAACCTGTTGGAAAAAGGCGTCGATGGTTTGAATTCGGAAGTTGTTGTATCGGTGAATAAGGAGGGTTAAGGCATAGCGTGCATTGTTTCTTATCACCACGTCGGGCATGCCTGTCTTCTCTTTCACCTTGTTGAAGTATTGTTCAGAGGTCTCTAATTGATTGGCAATACCATACAGTTGCGACAGTATACGCATCTTCATCTCTTGCGTTGCCTTATTTGTGAACGTTACCGCAAGTATCTTTCGGTAGTTCTCTGGGTCTTTCACAAGTAACGAAATATATTCTACGGCAAGGGTAAATGTCTTTCCTGACCCTGCTGAAGCTTTATAGACGGTTAGATGTTTTTCCATTCTGCCAATGCAATTAGTAATTTAGATGTAAAGGTAAGCATAAAAAATGGAATACTAAAACCAAACGATGGTTTATCTATCATTTAGAAGAAACAAGACGAAAGAAGTGCCATTTCATTACATCGGAAACGCCATAGCTTTGTAAAGAAAGTACATGCAGATTTTCGTTGTATCGGTTTTGCATTGCAAAAGCGCCTATATTGCAACGCAAAACAATGGGTATTGCAACACACTGAATACCAAAATGTTATACAAAACAAGACTTTTTGTAAAATCTTTACACTTTAATTGGGTCATTATCGCTATAAAGTGGTGCTTGTTGAGAGGTGATGATAGACTAAAAGAAAGGCGTTGTGCCTTTACAACTGATGAACTTTCGGGTGTCTATCGTCATTCTACAAGTGGGGGATTTTATATAATTTGCTTTATAACGACATCGTCGAAGTGGAGCTTGGCCCAATCTATGAGCGAATAGATGGCAGGCATTAGCGACTTGCCTGTATTGGTAAGCGAATACTCTACACGAGGTGGCACAACAGGATATACCTCCCGATGAACCAGGTTATACTGCTCAAGGTTTTTTAAAGTGGCTGAAAGCATCTTCTGAGAACAATCTGTCATTTGACGATGCAGCTCGCTAAAGCGCAACACTCCTGTATCGCTTGCATCGAGAGTGTATAGTACTAACATCGACCATTTATCGCCAAAACGACTGATTACCTGTCGTATTGGACATGCAAGATAGTTTGGATTTATTTCGTTCGTTGCCATATTGTCCATTTATTGTAGCACAAATATAAAGAAAAACCAGTGGGACGAGAAAATCGAATAGTTAATGTTGGTTAATATCAAAACTACTAAATGCTAACATTTGCGCAATTCCTACTTTTTGGTAACTATCCCACCAAATTGTACGTTCTTGCATAGAGCAAGTGAATAGTGTAACTTTGCACTTGTAAACAAACAAATATAACATACTAAAATATTAATGATTATGGCAAAGGTAGTATTGATTGGTGCAACAGGATACGTAGGTTCGGCTATCTTGAACGAGTTATTAGAACGTAGACATGAGGTTACTGCAGTGGTACGCAACGTGGAAAAGCTTCCAAGACATGAACTCCTTAACCCTATAAAGGAAGATGTGGCAAACGAGGAGGCCATTGTTAAACTGTTAGAAGGTAAAGATGCGCTTATCTCTGCGTACAATCCAGGCTGGGAAAACCCTAATATTGCAACGGATACCATTGTGAATTACAGACACATGCTGGCTGCAGCAAAGAAGAGTGGCATAGGTAGAATGCTCATTGTTGGTGGTAGTGGCACTCTGTTCTGCGCTCCTAGTGTTCGCGTTTTAGAAACGGGCTTATTGCCAAACGAAATTATGAACGGTGTGGTTTCGTTGGCGTATGTTTATCTTAACATACTTACTAAGGAACAAGAGCTCGACTGGGTGTTCTTCTCTCCTGCTGGAATGTTCGACGAAAAGGGCGAAAGAACAGGAAAATTCCGTCTTGGAAAAGACGACCTTATTGTTGATGCGGAAGGAAATAGTCTTATTTCGGTGCAGGATTATGCCGTTGCTATGGTGGACGAACTGGAGAAACCTGCTCACCACAAAGAACGTTTCACAATTGGATATTAAGGAAATATGAAAGAGGCATTAGACTTTTTAAAGCATCATAAAGACGTTGCCTTCGCTACATGCGAGGGCAATCGTCCTAAATACGTACCTTCCAAATTATGTGTCAGGAGGGTTCAACGCTCTATTTTGCTACATCAGAAAAGAAAGAAGTGTACAAACAGTTGCAGCAAAACCCGCATGTTGAGATTTTAGCAATGGAGGATAAGGTGTCGGTACGATGTGTAGGTGAGGTGAATTTCAACGTTGATGACGAACGAAAAAGATGGATTTACGACCACAACGATGTTCTATCACGCCTTTATAGTAGCTACGACATAATGACTTACTTTACTTTGGAGATTGCAAAAATAGACTATTACGACCTTTCTCCTACTCCTCCTGTTCTTCAACACTTCAATCTTGTTGATGAAACAAAGGGGTAAAGGGGTTGTCGCAGAATGATTTTCGAAGAATAAACAGACTGAAATAGTTAGAAAAAAGGGAACTTCTGATTTCTTCAGAACGATAGAACAACAGTACAATTGGCTGTTGCTTTAGAATTAACGGAGGTTAGAAAAGAGGTTGTAGAGCGTGATGGCAAAGGTGCCAAGTACAAGGAATTTGAAGGTGATATTGGTGAATTTGGTTCGCGTCAGCGCAATGAAGTGAGCGATAAGGGGCGATGTTGAAGCGATAACCATGCCAAGAAGGGCATCGAAATGCTGGGGCTGAAGGCACAAAAACAAGATGGAAAGGTTGTTGATGTGTATAAAAAAGCCGTAAAGCATGCGGTTTCGAATGCTGTCAGAGCTTTTCTTACGCAGGTAATGAACTGTTCCGATGATGGCACAGAGGATAACCCACGCTGCCGTTATTATCTGATTGATGGATAACAACCCATAGTTGGCAAGGCTTCCAAAGTTGGTTAGTTCTCCAAGATGACGCAAGACCCAATGCCATTCGCCATTGTATATCAAGATGCCGAGTGCTACAAGATTAGGCAAAAGAAGTCCGAAAAGAGAGGAAACATAGTTGCGAAGACTGGCAGCTAACAGCTTACTGGCAAATAAAACCCATACAATGGGTACAAAATAAAGGGTTTGCACCCACACAATGCTGCTAAATCCCAAACAAAGAAAGGCGTAAAAGACCCACCCGGGAGAGCGTTTGTCTTGGTAACAACGGAAGATACAGGTGTAGAAACCGACCATACAAAGCACCACACTGGCCGCTAGTAAGGACAGGAACTGGAAGGTTGCCATTGTGGTGAGCAACATATAACAACACGACACCATACGACTGAAGATGCGTATGAGGGCGTTGGAGTTGTTCAACTCCATCATTAGGAAAGTGGAAAGAGCATACAAACGAAGGGAACAATGGCCAAAGAGTCGTTTATACACACTGTTGCCCACACTGCAGTAGAAAGAATGGACACTACAGTGAGCGTCCATCGGCTTTCAGCAATTGTGTTTTGTATATACTTTCCTATCATTATTCTGTCCGTCAGACGTTTCTCTTATAAGTCGCTACCGATATCTCTGCGGAAGTATTTGCCTGTAAACTTTATCTTTTCTGCTTCTGTAAAGCTCTTAAGAAGGGCCTCGTCTTTGTTTATTCCGTATGATGACACGGCAATAACGCGGCCTCCGTTAGTTACAATCTGACCATCTTTCAGAGCAGTTCCGCTGTGGAAGACAACTGTATCGCCCACGCTATCAAGGCCACTGATGGCATATCCCTTCGTATAATCGCCTGGATAACCGCCGCTTACAAGCATAACACAAACCACAGAACGGTCGTCGAACACTACATTACAGCTGTCAAGGGTGCCATTGGCAACGCCTTCGAAGAGGTCTACAATGTCGCTCTTCAGACGCAACATAACGCTTTCGGTTTCTGGATCGCCCATACGACAGTTGTATTCTATCACCATTGGCTCGCCATCTACGTTGATTAGTCCAAAGAAAATGAAACCTTTGTAGTCGATTCCTTCTGCTTTCAAACCGTCTACAGTTGGCTTAATGATGCGTTTCTCTACCTTTTGCATCCATTCAGCAGTTGCAAAAGGCACTGGCGACACGCTTCCCATGCCACCAGTGTTAAGTCCTGTGTCGCCTTCACCGATGCGCTTGTAATCCTTTGCTTCGGGAAGTATCTTATAGTTTGTACCATCTGTGAGTACAAACACCGAACATTCGATACCTGAAAGGAACTCTTCGATAACGACTTTTGCCGACGCATTGCCGAACATACCGCCAAGCATCTGCTTGAATTCGTGCTTCGCTTCGTCTAAAGTAGGCAATATGAGCACGCCTTTGCCTGCTGCCAAGCCGTCAGCTTTGAGCACATAAGGGGCTTTTAGCGTCTCAAGGAACTTCAATCCTTCCTCTATCGTGGTACCATCGAAGGTCGCATAGGCTGCAGTAGGTATGGCATGGCGCTGCATAAAGGCTTTGGCGAAGTCTTTACTGCCTTCAAGTACAGCACCTTTCAACGACGGTCCGATGACAGGAATGTGCTTTGTGCGTGCGTCTTGCTTGAATTCGTCGTATATTCCACGCACTAATGGGTCTTCAGGACCTACTACTACCATGTCGATAGCATTGTCTGCGGCAAACGTTTTGAGCTTTCGAACTCGTTTACTCCAATGGCTACGTTCTCGCCACAGTCGTTTGTGCCTGCATTGCCTGGCGCAATGAATAGCTTTTCGCACTTTTTGCTTTGGGCAATCTTCCACGCTAAGGCGTGTTCACGACCTCCGCTACCTAACAATAATATCTTCATAAGCACCTTTCTACTCCCATATCGGAAGGATTTATAGTTTTACTTTACGTTTCGTTTGATGAAAACTTACTTCAAATAGTCTTCGAAATACTGTGTTATTCTTTCGTGCAAGTGAACGCTTTGGTGGCCTCTCATGTTGTGAGGTTCGCCTGGATACACGAAGAAATCGGGTTGAGTGCCAGCAGCGATACACGCTTTAAGGAAAGACAAGCAGTGTTGTGGCAACACAACTGGGTCGTTCATACCAGTGATAATCTGCAACTTACCCTTCAAATCTTAGCCTTTGGCAAGAGAGAAGTCTTTGCATAGCCTTCTGGATTGCTCTCTGGTGTGTCCATATAACGCTCGCCGTACATGGCTTCGTACCACTTCCAGTCGATAACAGGGCCACCTGCAACTCCCACTTTGAAGGTTTCAGGGTAGTTAGTGATAAGAGATATCGTCATAAAGCCACCAAATGACCAACCGTGAACACCAATACGGTCGGCATCTACGTATGGTAATGACTTCAAATACTTAACTCCTTGCATCTGATCGCGCATCTCTACTTGTCCGAGTTGGCGGAATGTTGCTTGCTCAAACGCTCTTCCACGATTCTCACTACCACGGTTGTCGAGAATGAAAAGCAAGTAACCTTTCTGTGCCATATAGGTTTCCCATGAACGAGAACCATAGTTCCAGCTTGCATCTACATTGTGGGCGTGCGGTCCACCATATACATATACAACGGTTGGATACTTCTTTGATGGATCGAAACCGATAGGCTTAACCATGCGCCAATAGAGATCGGTGGTGCCATCGTCAGCTTTTAGCGAGCCTGAGGTAAACTCTGGAACGTTGTAACCAGCCCAAGGGTTCTTCGCAGTAAGCCAATTCTTGATGGTTGGCTTTGCTCCTGTGGCGGTAATAATATCTATCTTACGTGGTACGGTAGGCTCAGTATAGTTGTCAACCAAAGTACTTTCCGCTACCACTTAGCGTTGCGTAGTGATAGCCACGACCATTATCTAAGAGGGTGCGAGCGCCATTTTCAACGCTAACACTCCATGTATTGCGCTGTATTGGGCTACATTCGTTAGACACATAGATGATTGATTTCGTCTTGTTATTAAATCCAAGCACGTCCATTACCACCCAATTGCCCTTCGTTATCTGCTTTATCTGCTTGCCATCTTTATTAAATAGGTATAGATGATTGTAGCCGTCCTTCTGTGTTTGCATCACAAACTGGTCGGCATTCCATGGCAAAAAGAGGATAGATGCGATGGTTCAACGTACTTAGCGTCTGTTTCGCGATACAATTCAGTTATTTTGCTACCTGTTTCGGCATTGTATGACACCAAACGACAATCGTTTTGGTCGCGATTTAGCTCGAACATGTAAATGGTTTTGCTATCTGGACTCCACTGAATATTAGTGAAATAGCGGTCGGTTGGGTCGCCAGCGTCGAGGTAAACAGTCTTACCTGTATTGATATCGTAAACTCCTACTGTTACCTTATGCGATGTTTCGCCTACCATAGGATACTTGGTAGGTTCTGGAGTAGCTATTCTTGATTCGCCTTTTGCTGGTTTCCAATCTATTTCTGGTATGTGAACAAGCGGATAATCAGTTACCATGCTTTGGTCCATGCGGTAGAATGCTAAGCGATTGCCCGATGGGCTCCAGTACAAACCGCCCTTAATACCGAATTCATCACGGTGTACGGCTTGACCATAGACTATGCTTCGTGAGCCATCGTTAGTGAGTTGCTTTGCAGTTCCGTTCTTATTGACAACGTATAGTTGGTCTTTTAGGACATAAGCAAGCGCTCCTGACACCTTATTATAGTCTTGTGCCTGTACGCCTGCAATACTTTTCATTGTGCTTTCAAGCTTTTTAGCCTTGAAATCTACAGCCAATGTTTCCTTACCTGTAGCGATTTTCACTACCGAACGGTCTGCATAAGGGAATGAAACAGAGTAAAGTGAACGCACTTGGCAATCGGAATTATCCTTTGCTACAATTGTATTGATGTCGTCAAGCGTAAAGAGCGTAGTTTCTTTGAGTGTTTGTGGATTTACAATAGTACAACGGTCGTTGTCCATACGCACGAGTTGGTCGCCCCACCATGTGGTGTAGCGAGTTTCAGCACGCATCTTTTGGAAGTTTTTACCGCCGAAGTTAAGTTCTTCGAGAGTGAATTGTTTCTGTGCCATAACGTTGGTTGGCAATGCAAGACCTAAAGCTGCGAATGCTAATCCTGCGCTTACGATTAGGGATTTAGTCTTCATCTGTATTATAATTATTTTTTCTGAACTTTCCGCCTTTGTTTCCTTTTATCAAATCGTTTACCTTCGAACTTCTTTCCTCCACGGAATGAGCCACGTTCATCGTCGTATCGGTCGTTATCACGGAAGTTTTTGCGTCCGCCACGCTTACCATTTTCGGTTTTCTTTCCGCCTATAGAGATGTTGTGTTCAAAGCTATGGAAGGTGAAAGAGCGTATGTCGCCTTCTTCGTTTTCCTCTGTTTCGTCGAGTCGTTTCTTGAAGTCGCGATTCTTCTTGAAGCGATGTTTCTGTGCCATTTCACGCTTTTCGTCTTCCGTTTTAACGATGCCACCTTCGGCACGGAAGTCGTTCAGCTTGCCATCGAACATTTGATAGCGACGGAATTCACACTCCAATGAACCATTATATACTGGTATCTTGATGCTCGGTTTCAGACCTATTTCGCGGAAACACTCCTCGCGATATGAGAGAATCCAAGCTTCGTTACCCATGAATTGGTGCTTTAAACGCTCGCCAATCATTTTATATGTGCCTAATAAATTGGGTGTTGAGATGCGTTCTCCGTATGGAGGATTCATCACAATGATGCTCTTTTGCGAAGGCTGGGTGAAGTTTTTAAAGTCTTTATTTTCAATAGTTACGTACTTTGAGAAGCCTGCTGCGGCAACATTCATCTTTGCAGTGTTTACTGCTTTCATATCTACGTCGTAACCATAAATATGGTGTTCGAATTCACGTTCTTGTGAATCGTCATTGTATATCATATCAAAGAGGTCCTGATCGAAGTCTGGCCACTTTTCAAAAGCAAACTCTTTGCGGAAGACTCCTGGCGATATGTTACGTGCAATGAGGGCTGCTTCAATGGGTAATGTGCCAGAACCACACATTGGATCAATAAATCAGTGTCGCCTTTCCAGCCTGTCATGAGTATCATACCTGCTGCAAGTACCTCATTCAGAGGCGCTTCAACACTTTCTTGGCGGTATCCACGACGATGCAAAGACTCACCACTGGAGTCGAGCGAGAGTGTTGCTTTATCTTCAGCCACGTGGATATTCAATCGAATATCAGGGTTGCTGACAGATATATTTGGTCTTGTGCCTGTGCTTTCACGGAACTGATCTACGATTGCATCCTTTACTTTATAGGTTACAAAGCGCGAGTTCTTGAACTCTTCTGAGTAAACTACCGAGTCTACAGAGAATGTTTTACCTTTCAAAATGTACTTGCTCCAATCTATTTTCTTCACTTCTTCGTACATATCGTCGGCACTTTGTGCCTTGAAGTGGGCGATTGGTTTCAGCACTCTAATCGCGGTGTGCAACTGGAAGTTAGCGCGGTACATCATTTCCTTGTTACCGGTGAACGACACCATACGTCGTCCTATCTGCACGTTGTTAGCACCCAGTTGGGTGAGCTCTTGAGCCAAAACCTCTTCAAGTCCCATAAAGGTTTTGGCAATGAGTTCAAATTCTTCCATCAATTTGTTTATTAAAACTTTCATCTTTCTGCATTCTATCGCATCATGCGGGTTAGCAGACGTGATGTTCTTTATTGTTTATGTTATTGTTATAATTGCTTTTCCAAATCGTTTTTACACCTACCCTTTCGTTAAACTTATTGTTGCGCTAACGTAGGACGATGGTATTAACTTTGCAAAGATAGTGATTTTCAATGAAAGAACAAGTAAGTAGCACTAAAAACTAATGAGAAAAAGGGACTTTTTCACAATTAAAAGCCCCACCGCTATGCAAGCGATGGGGCTTATTTCTGAATGTTCAGTCCTTCGAGGAGGACTACCCGATAAGTTTTTTGTTTAACCGAGATACTTCATTAGTACTCGTGCATTACCACTCAAGCGTATTTTTTCGATTGCTTTTTCTCGTATTTGGCGTACACGTTCGCGTGTAAGCTGCATCTCTGTACCTATTTCTTCGAGGCCTTTTTCCTGGCAACCAATGCCAAAACACTCAACAACAATTTTGCGTTCACGTTCTTTTAAAGTGTTCTGTAACACCGATTTAAGATCGTCAGACATTGATTCGAAGTCTACTCCTCGGTCTGTTCGCGAGTCATCTCCCGATGCCAACATGTCGCTCATAGAGTTATCGTCGTCATCACTAAATGGTGCGTCAATGCTCATGTGGTGATTATCGGCGCTTTGACTTTGGCGAATGCGCGCTTCATCAATGCCGGTAAGGTCTGCCAACTCATGAATAGAAGGACGACGATTATGTTTTTGTATGAACTCATTGGTAACTTGGTTTATCTTAGAGATAGCTCCTACTTGGTTCAATGGCAGGCGCACGATGCGGCTTTGCTCAGCAATAGCTTGCAAAATGCTCTGTCTAATCCACCAAACTGCGTATGAGATGAACTTAAACCCTCGTGTCTCGTCAAACTTTTCGGCTGCCTTAACAAGACCAATGTTACCTTCGTCGATAAGGTCGGTTAGGGAGAGACCTTGATGTTGGTATTGTTTAGCAACGGAAACCACAAAGCGTAGATTCGCCTTAATGAGCTTTTCCTTTGCTCGTTCGCCTTTTCTGCCGCCTTTATGAATCTCTTGAGCAAGCTCAATCTCCTCATCAACGGTAATCATTGGTTCACGTCCAATCTCCACAAGATACTTATCAAGCGCCTCGCTGGAACGATTGGTGATACTTTTTGAAATCTTAAGTTGTCTCATTAGATAGTATGTACCTAAAATTAATATGGTGTATAACCTCGTCAGGATAGACGAAATTAAGTGCAAAGTTACAAAGAATATATGATATAACCAAATTTACAAGCATAAACATTCCTTCATTTACATCTTAGTTATATTTTGTATTGCAAACTGTATGCCATTGTCTTTGTGCTTAGTAGTTTATGATTCGTACTACCTTAGGAATACTTATGTTTATAAAATCAACACCCCCGAAAGGCAGTTTTAAAGCTATCTTTCGGGGATTGTTGTCTTTTTGACAGATCTTATGCTAATTATTCTTGCAGCAGTGTCTGCCTACATTGTGCCGTTATGTACTTTACGGCACAAAGTTTCTTATTTTATTTCTTTGCTTTTTTGCACTCTTTTTTGCAGTCTTTCTTTGCATTTGCTTTTGGACATGCCTTCTTGCAGTCTTTCTTACATTCTTTCTTGCAATCTTTTGCTTGCTTTCCTTCTGCCTTATCCTTGCAGCAACCTTCTTTCTTTTCTGCTGATTTATTGCATACTTGTTCTTTGTTTGCTGTAGACTTGCAGCAAGATTTGTTGTCCTGTACTTGTGCTGTTGCAGTTGTCAAAGCTACTGCAGCAATAATTGATAACGCAATTTTACGTAGTTCCATAATTATTGTTACTTATTAAATTAAACATAAATGTTATCCAAGATTTGGCGTTAAGTAGATTTTTTATTATCACCTTATCCAATCTTATCTTTGCAAAGATAGGCATTATGTATCAGAATACCAAACTTAATGTAATGAGTTTATTTGTTTTTAACATCTTCCCTACTCCATATTTGCTTTTATTATATGTACAAAAAGCAGCCCCACTTGCTTCTTATAATATAAGAAAAATGGGCAGAACAAAATGTAAATATTTATCTTTAGCGGTATTATTGCATAACAACCTTGTAATCAATACGTTGCGATACCTATTGTTTTATATGTAAAAGTGCCTGTTTTGCTGGGCAAAACAGGCACTTTTGTGTTGCAATATAGGCTCTTTTACATGTTGAAACAACGATGATGACTTTTCCGCGAAGTTTTCTTTACAAAACAAGAATGGTTTTATGTGTGTGTTGATACATTTATTCAATGTTTCAATCTGACAACCATTAGCACGCTTATTACTCATCTATATTTAATCGCAAAACTACATTTAGAGTTCGACAACCTACTTTTCTTGCAACCAACAAAGTTTAGTGAGCTACAATTTAGTGGGAATCTTTAAAATTATGGTTGCCCAATTGTTTGATGTCTACACCTAAAAGAAGATTATAAAAAGATGAGTTGAAGGTACGTTATGTTGTTATAAAAAAATAGAGAACGCACTAATTTAGTGCATTCTCTACCGTTTTTTCTGGAGGTCATCTATTGTCTTACGAGAGAACTTATAGGGTATGTAGACAATAGAGCGCCCCAGCAACCACCTCAGACTTCTCAGTCTTTAGTGGCTTGTGTTTCCAATTACTTCACAGCAACCGTAACACCACCATCTAAATGTCATAAAATTAATTCTAAATTTAAATGCAAAAACCCCCTCGAGAATAACTATTAAAAAACAAGGGGTTACCAGTTATTATATATTATTATGAACCTTTGCACTCCCCGAAGACTTGTTTCGTTGCAACGAGGAGTTGCTTTTATCATTTATTTCTTTACTTTTCGAGCTTCTCAGCGTTCATGATAACCTGAACGTGGTTGCCCGTTTTCAATACCATCTTAGCAATATTACCAACAGTCTGTGGTGTCATTGCCTTCATCACAGCGTCAAAGCCGTTTGCTCTATCAACTCCATATGTTGCATAATCAGAAAGTACGTTTAACCAGTAGTTGTTCTGCTTCACTGCTTCAGTGTGCTTCTTATTGAGTACTTCCTTTGCACGTGCAATATCATCGTTGGTTATCTTGGTTTGAGAATCGAAGATAATCTCCTTTGCAAGCTTCTCTGCTATCTCTGTTTTTTCTGGGTTTGTGGCCAGTTCACAGTTGATAGTGATGTAGTTTCCAGTCAAATCTTCTTCCAAACTTACACTTGGCATTGGTGTATAAACAGCACTTTCCTTTTCACGGATAATCTCAAACATCTTATCCCACAAGTACTGTCCCAGTGCTCTTGAGTTGAGCTGATTCTCTAAAGTATATGCTACCTTGTCCGAACGATAGGTATCTATAATCTTACTCTGTGGGTTTGACATCTTGAAACTAAAGCTCTTCTGTACCTTTCCCTTTGTATAGGTACGCATATCTACTAATTCTGCCTTCTTTTTGCTTGCAGGTATTGAAGCAATATACTTTTCAATAAGTGGTCGTATAGTTGCTTCGTCGAAGCTACCTACGAATGTAAATGTAAAGTCAGAAGCATTATTAAATAGTTGTCTATAGAGGTCGAGTGCACGATCGTAGTTGATATTGTCAAATCCTTCACATCAGGAGAGAGCGCATCAAGCTGTTTGTTGTGGTTATAGTAAGCCACTGAGTCTGCCATTACCATTTCTGGGTCGCTCGCTTTAGTCTCAAGCTTGCCCTTCATGTACTGTGTAACGAGCTTATAATAATTCTCATCCTTCTTAATATCGGTGAAACTGAGATTTATCATCTGCATTAACGTCTCCACATTCTCGTTCACTGTTGAACCGCTTATGTAGTGAAGGTCGTTACTAATGCCTGCTTCTATGTTGGTCATCTTAGTCTGTGCGATGTTCGCAAGGTCGTTAAGACTCTTTGTTCCAAGTCCGTGTATGCTTGAAATCTCTGTCCACAGTTTGCGCATAGCGAGGCTTTCTTTCTTACCAATGCTCTTTCCGCCTGGTGCAGATGCCATCATCAATATCTCGTTAGCCTTAAGGTCAGTCTTCTTCAAGATAACTTTTGCACCGTTAGAGAGTGTCAACACTTTCGCATCGAACTGCTTTAATGGCTTCTCACTAACTATCTTGCCAGCCTTTGGCTCCTTTAACATCATTGGTTCTTCCTTAGTATTGTCTACATAAGGCTCTACTTTTTCAGCACGAGCTGCCTCTACTATAGCAGGAAGTTCAGCCTTTGTGAAAGCAGTCTTACCATCTTTCTCTTGCATTATAACGCTGATGGCAAAGTTTTTCTCGTTCACATTGATAAGACTCTTAGCCAATTCGTTGATGGATGCAAGCGGTAACACAGGCAAATCTGGTTATACAACTCGTAAACCTGCTCGATAGTGCTGTATGGTTCGCCCTCAAGGAAGTTCTTAATGAGTGCTTGTGCGTAATCATCATTGGTGATTGTGGCGCGGTTATTATAGAGATTATCAAGCGAAGCCTTGTATGCTTCCTTTGCATGCTTGAACTCTGACTCCGTAAAACCGAACTGTCCAATACGGTTCATTTCACGTATTATCTGCGCCATTGCTTCCTTTTCCTTGCCTGATTTAGGCACAACTACGATACCTTCAGCATCACGAGTGAGTGCATGACCAGCATAGCTATCTACACTTCCCTGTGCAACAGTGATGTCAGATTCTGGTGATTGAGCTATCTTCTGCATACGGTTGTTGAACATAAGGTTCACAAGCTGGTACATAGGAGATAAGTAAAGGTATACGATAGAGTTCTTTTCCTCTGGTGAGATATATTCTGTCTTGCGATAGAGCTGGAAGATTTGCTGTGAAACTTCCTGATGGCTACCAAACGCATAGAGTGTTTTTTCGTTGTCATCAACCATCACTGGTGTAGCTTTTGTAGCTTCCTTAGCTGGTTTTAAGTCGCCGAAGAGACGCTTAATGCTTGCTTCTATCTTTACAGGATCGATATCTCCAACAACAACAACAGCCTGGTTGCCTGGAAAATACCATTTGCGATAGTAAGCGCGAAGGGTCTCTGGATTACACTTATCAATTACTTCCATGCTACCGATAACGGTACGACGACCATATATACTGTTAGGGAACAAGTCGGCATTAGCAGCACGAAGCAAGCGTTGAATAGCGTTATGACCACGGTATTCATTGTGTACCACGTCGCGTTCTGTTTCTATTTGGTCTGCAGTAAGGGTTAAACCTTGCGACCAGTCGCTCAAAACGAGCAAGCAAGAGTCTACGCGTGTAGGGCGATTTGCAGCGATATCTGTAAGGAAATATACAGTGTGGTCAGCTGTCGTATAAGCATTCCAGCCACCTCCTGTCTTATCCATGAACTTCACAACCGAGTCGTCTGGGAAATGCTTTGAACCATTGAAAGCCATGTGTTCCAACAAGTGTGCAAGACCGTCCTGGTCGTCTCGTTCTTGAATAGCACCAACTTTGTGTGCTATATAGAAGTTTACTTTACCTTCAGGATAGTTATTTTTTCGAATATAATAGGTTAAACCATTGTCAAGGCGTCCCACCTTAACAGCTTCATCTACGGGCGCTTTAGACATTTCATCCATCTCGTTTTGTGCCATTGCAGTTGCTGCCAATAGCAAAAACGCTGCCATAAAGATGTTTAATTTTCATATTGCTCTTAAATTTAGATTTTATTGTTTGATTCTTATATTTGTTCTCTAATCTACTTCTCCGTCTCTATATTCGAGGATGTCTCCTGGTTGGCAATCCAATGCCTCACAAATAGCGGTTAAAGTGGTGAAACGAATGGCCTTAGCCTTTCCTGTTTTCAGCACTGAAAGATTTGCAAGAGTGATATTCACCTTCTCAGAAAGCTCGTTTAGCGACACTTTCCGCCTTGCCATCATAACGTCAAGGTTTACTACTATCATATCCGCACCTCCCCTTTAGACCGTTAATTGATTTTCCTCTCTCATCTTTACACCTATCAGAAATATCTCATAGACGATGAACATGAGCGGTATTTTATATAATCCTCCAGGCAAATCGAGTGTTTTTAAAACGCTCATACTATACCCGGCAATGCTGAACGACTTATGAATAAAGTAGATTTCACCCAGCGTTACCAACCACAATACGACATAATAACTTACTGTTATAATCGCCAGTATGCGTATTAGCTTCAGATTTCGCACCTCAAATATATTCTCAGAGTTACGGAAATTCATAAAAAGCTTAAGTGCAACTATCAACAACACCACCGATAATATCACTACTAAAGAGAAGCCTATTGCCTTAATTCCTAAGAAGTAGTGCGGCGATTTATAGTTTATATCTACATAACGTGGCCATACTTTCTGTTCTTTACCAGTTTTTTGATTCACAAAAATTACTGGTTTAGCTTCATCATTCAACATGAGTGCTACAGGAGAAGAAGCGATCCAGTCTTCGTTCTTGAGCCCAATTCCATCTTCTTCCTTGCCATCTTGAATAATTAAAGGACCCTTATCCTTACCTACGCTATTGAGTAGCGCTGTAATTTCCTCACCATTTTTGAGACCTCTGATAACTGTAACGCTTACATCATACACTGTATATATCATCACGCAGAACATGATTGCCAACAGTATTGAGCAGTAGCGATATAGTTTATCTGTCATATCAATGTCTCTATATATATAAGGTGTAAATGCAAAGTGACTATCACGATTTGCTGTTTACGTTGCAAATATAGACATAAATTTTGTTACTCACAAATTAAAAACAAGAATTATTTATTGTTTAACAATAATTTTATATTAACTAATGATAATATATTACGACATTTTAGGACTTGCATCGCCTTCTAACGCCCACACGGCAGTTACTATATAAAGCTTAAAAAGCGTTTAAATGTAATAACTTTATGGATTTATTTGGGTATATAAGATAAAATCATTATCTTTGCCAATGGAAAATAAATAAACACTAATTATGGAAAAATCAATAGTAAAATACTTAGGAAACTTTCGCGTTGAAGCTACATACGAGGCTTCAGGACAAACTCTTAGAACCGATGCCAGCAAGGGACCGGGCGGCTTAGGCGAATACGCAACGCCTGTTGACATCATGGCACAGTCGCTCGCAGCATGTACGCTGACTACCATTGCGATGCGTGCAAAGCGCGATAACATCGACTTAACAGGCACTTACGCTGTCGTTGGTGAGATTGTAGAGAACCCAGAAACACTGAAAGTTGAAAGAATAGACATAGAGTTCCACGTTAAGGGCAACCTTGATGCAGCCATGCGCAAGAAGTTTGAAAGCTTCGCACATAAGGGTTGCTATGTTGGAAACTCTCTTACAGCCGAGAAAAACTTTAGCTTTGTCTACGAGGATTAACCTCAGACAAAGACTGAAAGTAAACAATATATAGGTTGTTAAAGGATAAAATGATTAAAGGGAGAACTAAGAAAGAAGGGGGTTGAGGTGACTCAATCCCCTTCGTTATTATACTAAATAGATGAAAAAGGCTCATTGAAGCAACTCCCAAAACACACGACAACAACCCACGCTACCAAGAAAAACATTCCCAAACAAGTGTAAAGATTTTACAGAAACACCTAGTCTTTACAACAAACTCATTATCAACACATTACAATACCCATTGTTTTGCATTGCAAAAGTGCCTGTTTTACAAGGCAAAAGAGCCTATATTGCAACGCAAAACAGGCTCTTTGGCAACGCAAAACAACTACGCTCGAAATTTACATGTGTTTTCTTTACAATTCAAAAGTTATTTTTTAGGATAATCTTACCCGCACAATAACAATGCGCTCTTATTTGCTCCACCTCCAAAAAACTACCTATACATCTTTTTATATATGCCTCTTTTCGTTCTTATTTCGCCACATTCAACAGTAGCAGAAATGTAGTAAATCGTCTATTTGCACTCCATTACGAGGCGCAAAAAGAATATTTTGCAACACTAAAACGCTATTTTTACTCTGAAAAAGGCATTTTGCAAGTCTACCATTCATATACTTTTCCAACACATTTTACGCTCCTCTCTACTTTCATTTTTACCAAATAATCAAATAATTTAATAGCAAAAAGAAAGAAGAACACAAAGAAGCAATTGACATAAGTCAATAAAACGACGAATTTTCAGCCAACTATTACATTACATGCGTACTTATCCCTCGCTGTGAAAAATTCTTAAATTATCAAAAAAATACATATTTTATAAAAAAAGTGAATTTTGTTGAACAAGTACCTTTTTTTGTATCTTTGTAGCACTGAACAAGAGATTAATACTTTCGCACAAAATATACATATATAGTATGAAGAACAATACAAAAAGCATTACAGACTTTTCCCAATTGGTGGAGAATCTGAACGAAAGCGGCATTAAAAACAATGTTGCCGTTGTGTGGGCAGAAGACAGCCACACCCTTGATGCAGTTGAAATGGCGCACAAGGCAGGTGTCATCAACCCAATATTAGTATGCTCTCAGGAGACAGCAGAGAAGTTTAACGGAAAGTATGAAACCCTTTTGGCTAATGACCCACAGGACGCTTCGGAGAAAGCAGTGGAACTTGTACGAGACGGACGCGCCGATGCGCTGATGAAAGGCTTCGTAAATACCGACGTACTTTTGCGTGCCATACTAAACAAAGAGAAGGGCATTCTACCTAAAGGCAGCGTGCTGACACACATCACAGCAGCCAAAATACCTACTTATCCGAAGCTTTTGTTCTTCACAGACCCTGCCGTTCTGCCTTTCCCAACACATGAACAACGCATCGAACAGATTAAATATGTGGCTGATTTCTGCCACGCTTTCAACATAGAGCAGCCTAAAATATCACTTATTCACTGCTCAGAAAAACCTGACGGAAAGCATTTCCCATACACAGAAGGCTATCTTGAACTTAAGAAAATGGCTGCCGAAGGTGCTTTCGGCAACTGTATTGTAGACGGACCGCTCGACTTAAAGACATCGTGCTCGGCTGAAGCGCTGGCCGATAAGAAGATTGATTCACCCGTACAAGGCGAGGCTGACGCTGTTATCTTCCCTGATATCGAGGCTGGAAACGTATTCTACAAGACCATAACTCTATTCGCTGGTGCTGAAACAGCAGCTGTATTGCAAGGTACACAGGTGCCTGTTGTACTCGCAAGTCGCGGCGACACCGTCGAATCTAAGTTCTATAGCTTGGCACTTGCTACTATTATCTCTAATTCAAGAAAATAAATTACACTATGTCGTACAAAATTTTAGCCATTAACCCTGGCTCTACTTCAACAAAGATATCTGTGGCTGATGGTTGCGAACTACTCTTCGTAGAAGACGTTAAGCACTCTCGCAGCGAGTTAGAACACTTCCACACCATATTCGATCAGTACGAATATCGTAAGCAACACATACTTCAAGAGTTGGAACGCCGTAACATTGCGCTCGACTTTGACGCAACAATAGGACGCGGCGGCCTTGCTAAGCCTGTTGAAAGTGGTGTTTATAGAGTTACACCTGAGATGGTTGAAGACCAGCGAACAGCTGCTCATCAACACCCATGCGACCTCGGTTGCAAGCTGGCATACGAGATTGCAGAAATGATTCCTGGCTGTCAGAGCTTCATAGCCGACCCTGGTGTGGTCGACGAAATGGCTCCAGAGGCCCACATTACAGGTCTTCCTGAAATCCCACGCATCTGCATTTGGCACGCATTAAACCAAAAAGCAGTGGGCAGACGCTATGCACGCGAGAACAATACAAGCTATGATAAGCTGAATTTGATTATCGCTCACCTTGGCGGAGGTATCTCTATAGCAGCTCATGAGCAGGGTCGTGCAGTCGATGCCAATAACGCTTTGTCTGGCGATGGACCATTCTCACCAGAGCGTACAGGTACTTTGCCAATGTCAGACATTATCCATTTGTGTTACACAAGCGGCCTTACAGAGCAGCAAATGATTAAAAAGATAACCTCACAAGGCGGTTTACTTGCACATTTAGGTACCAACGACTTCCGCATCATACGCGATCGTATCGACGCTGGCGACGAAAAAGCAAAGCTACTTATATCTTCTTTGATTTGGAACGTGGCGAAAGCTATTGCTGCCGAAGGTGCTGTGCTTTGTGGAAAGATAGACGCTATCATTCTCACAGGTGGTATGTGCTTCAGCACTTACCTTGTTAATGAAATGAAAAACGCATCAGCTACCTTGCTCCAGTAGTGGTTTATCCTGGTCAAGACGAGATGCTCGCCCTCACAGAGAACGCTGTTGCAGCGCTCGAAGGCAAGCAAGAGATTAAGGTTTACTAAGCTACGGGGTGCGCGTTGGGCGCTATTCGTAGAACAAACGATGGGTTTTGTGGAAACGCTTTTAGTGGTTTCTATGGTTCATAGAAGTGCTGAAGCAATTTTGTAGAAGCGCAATAAACTGCTTTCTGCGCCAGCAAAACGACATAACAACAATATGGGTGGAGCGTGATTTAGCACGGTTTCCATTTTCATTCAGCAAGTTTGCTAATGGAAGGAACGTGGTAAATCACGCTCTTTCGTATTCAATGGCTACATCATTTTGGTAGTACGGGCTGCCCACTCCACCAATGTAACCCTGCAACTTTACCGAAATGAAAAACATACTGATACTTGCAAGGAAGAGGATAAATATACAAACGCCTTCACAAAAGCACACTACCGCATAACAGCCTAGCCATCAACACTTTACAATACCCATTGTTTTGCATTGCAAAAGCGGCTGTTTTGCACGGTAAAACAGGCTCTATTGCAACGCAAAAGAGCCTATATTGCAAAGTCGAAGTATATGTATCGTTTTGCAATCGTATATTTACCACACAATAGTGTAAGTTTATACACAATCAGAAAGAATGTGCAGGAAGTTTAGAAAACTTAGGTTTTGCAGTCCCAAATAGGACAAACAATAGAAAAAGGCAGGTACGAAAGCAATTGCATTCAGTACCTGCCTTTATGTTATTACACCTTATTCAGTGTAGAATTTAATCAGTTTTGTGATGGCACGCTGGCACACTGGACAGAAGTTAGGGTTCTCGTTGGTGCGCATTCGGCAATCAGGATAAGGGCGATATACACCATGTTTGGCATAGCCTGCGGGCTCGTAAGCGCCTATTTTCCACTTGCTTTGGTCGGCATTCGGCTTGTCAAGGTCGGCAGGTTGCGGTGTTGGAAGCGGTGTTCCCTTCTTTACCATGTCGGCCCACTTGGCCTTTAAGTTTACAAGCGTGGTCAGATTAGGTTCCCAAGGCTCTGTATCGCTTGGATACATAGGCATATCTCCGTAGCCATATTCGTCGCCAAGACCAGCAAAAGAGTGTCCGAACTCGTGTACAACCACTGGTTTGAAAGCTCTGTGTCGCACCATTGAGAGGTTATATGAGTTGAAAATGCCGCCTCCACCATAGTTTTCGGTGTTCACTAATACAATGATATGCTCGTAAGGAGTACCTGCTAACCAGTTATGAAGGGTCTTTAAGTGCAGCGTTGTAAGGTATCTGTCGCTGTAGAATGTGTTGAATTTAGAGTGCAAAGCAGTATTTTTCCATATTCCTTTGCCCGGATTTGAGGTGCCACTCTCTGCCGATGGCGATTTCACAGCTACCACATTGAAGCAGTCGCGTAGCGATTTAAAAGGTTCGTGGGCAAACAAAGCCTCCATTGCCGTGCGGCAGTCGTCTATGAAAGCGGGCATTTCGGCATCTGTATAGCCTTCTGCAATATAGGCAATGTGTATGCAACGCGCTGGGTCGGCAGCTCTTTGGAGCGTTTCGTAAGGCGTTATGTGCTTCTCACCGATACGTCGAATCAGTATATCCGTAGGTACAACGGTATGTGTGAGCGACGTCATTATCTTGTGATGGCTATCGCGTAGTTCTACCGTAACATCTACTGTATCTTTTGGAAAAGGCACAAGGAACACGTTCTCGAACGACTTTGAGGTGGTTTTTGCCTCGTCGTAGGTGAGCCATTCTTGGAAAAGTGTAGAGAAAGAGTTGCGATAAATGACTTTCTGGGTGCGGTGGTCGCGTACCGTTATCTGACCGTTGCCTTCTAACGGAAGCTCGCTGAGCCTCTGAGTCTTGCCATACCATCTTGGAATACGGCAAAGTTCGTCTACAGCAATGGCTTGATGGCTTGCGTTTCCAGCGAAGTTGTAGTCCAAACGAAGCGTTGCATCTTCGAAATACTGCTTGAATTGCTGTGCAAAAGCAAATGTGCTAACCAGCAGAAGCATTAGTAATAGATTAATTTTCCTCATATTAAGACAGGTTATTTTGTTTCTTTGCAAATTTAATAATATTTTTCTGATTTCACTTTCACATTATATATATTTTGTAGAAGCAGGGATATTATTCAACAAAAAGTTGTATTTTTGCAGAAAAGAAAATAACAATGAGCATATCTCTTGGGGATTTATTGGTTTTGGAGAGACTACGGAACGCAAGTCGGGAGCCGCTTTTAACGCTGTAACCGAGTCGCATGTCCAAGCCGTATACAACCAAAATGCACGTTGCGCACGCACTTATGCTAACCTACACGATATTTCGCGTTGGTACACAGACCCACAACTACTTGTGAACGACCCTAATGTGAACGCCATTTACATAGCAACGCCACCATCAGCACACGCTACTTATGCCATAATGGCGATGCGAGCAGGGAAGCCTTGCCTAATAGAAAAGCCGTTGGCAGGGTCGTATGACGACTGCGTACGCATCAATCGTGTAGCAGAACAGACGAGAGTGCCTTGCTTTGTAGCCTATTATCGCAGATACTTACCTTATTTTAAAAAGGTGAAAGAGATTTTGCAAAGCGGTGCTATTGGTAAGGTGCTTAGCGTACAGATACGCTTTGCCGTGCCTGCAGAGGAACTCGACAACGACAAACTGGAGGAAAAACCATGGCGATTGGAGCAACAAGAGGGCGGCAGAGGATATTTTTACGACTTCGCCCCGCACCAGATAGACTTGCTTCAGAGCTTTTTCGGCATCATCGTAAAGGCACACGGATACATTGCAAACCGCACTGGCATGTTTGAATCGGAGGATACTGTGAACGCAGTATTCCGCTTTGAGAGTGGACTTTGTGGCAGTGGTTCGTGGAGTTTTACCGCTCACGATAGCGCAAAAGAGGACAGTATAGAGATTTATGGTACGGAAGGACGCATCGTTTTCTCCGTATATAACTACGATCCCATTACGCTTTACACCAGTCAAGGCATGGAATACATCGACATTAAGAACCCACACTTTGTGCAAGAACCACTGATTCGGTCGGTAGTACAGGACCTTCAAGGGTATGGAAAATGCGGAATTAACAGCATAGAAGCTACTCCTACCAACTGGGTAATGGACAGAATATTAGGTAAATACTAATTCAATGCTTACTAAAACTATCATACTTTGCTTGCTATGGCTGCTTTCCGCCCCTACAACAAGGGCAGAAAACGGTTGGAAAACCATTCATAATAATGATGAATGGCAATGCTTGGATAGTGTGAAATGGCAACGTCCAGACACTACTCGACGTAAACGCAGATACCAACAGAATGCTGGTGAGAAAAAGAAAGACACAATGAACGATGTTGATACCAACTACATCGAACCACAACGATACAACTTTACGGTGATGGTACAGAACACAAACAACTTTGAAGTGTACGTTCTGAACAGCCAACAAGAACACCATCTGACGCTTGCACCCGAACCAACAATGCGCATTGGACCTTATGCGGGCTGGCGATGGATATTCCTTGGCTACACCATTGATATTAAACACCCTTTCTTCAACAACTCTGAACAGAAGCGAAAAGAGTTCGACCTCAGTCTTTACAGCGCACGAGTAGGCATCGATCTCTACTATCGGAAGACAGGACAGGACTTTAAAATACGCCGATTTTCAATGGGCGACAATATTGATACCGCCCCTTTGAACGGCATGGAATTCGATGGTGTGGAATCGAAACTAAAGGGTTTCAACATCTATTATATCTTTAATCATCGCCGTTTCTCCTACCCTGCTGCCTTCAGTCAGAGCACTGTGCAACGCAAATCGGCTGGTAGTCCAATCATTGGAATAGGTTATACAAGGCACACACTAAGGATTGATTGGCCCGAATTCTATCGTTTGGTGTTCAATAACCTCAAGATGGACACCAAATATGAGGACGTTGAGGGTTCGCTTAAACCCGAAAAGATACGTTATACCAACATTGCCGTAAGCGGTGGATATGCCTATAACTACGTGTTTGCACGCAACTGGCTGCTCGCTGGTTCGGCTACTATCGGCTTGGCCTATAAGCATAACAGCGGAAAAATAGTGGAAGAGAACTTCTCGCTAAGCCGAATCATATCGAATAACATCGATATCAATGCAACGGTACGACTTGGATTGGTATGGAATAACATGAAGTGGTATGCTGGTTCAAGTGCTATTATGCACGCATTCAACTACCATGGTAATGGATTATCAACGAGTAATCTCTTCGGAAACATAAACGTTTACGCTGGAATGAACTTCGGCAAACGTGGAAAACCGACGAAAATAAACCTAAAACTGCAGTGAAATGAAAGCATTAAGGATTCTTTTATTACTTATTTTGCTCTTTATAAGCAACCCAACTACCACGCAAACCATGGGTAATAAGCCTACTGCGGAAGTAATAAATATAGTCAGCAGGGCACAACGAAGGCTGTAACGTCGGATGCCAGCCGCATAGAGAGTCTGCTTGCACAGCTCTTACCGCTGCGAACGAAACTATCTAAGGAGGACATCATACTGAAAGCGGCCCGCCACTTTGTCGGTATTCCATACGTTGCGCATACGCTTGACCGCAACAACGAGGAGATGTTGGTGGTGAATACAAGGGAAATGGACTGCACAACCTACCTGGAATATGTAATTGCTGTTGTACTTTGCGTGGATAAGAACCTCAGTCGTTACAGCGATTTTACACGTATGCTACAAAACATACGATACCGACAAGGACGTCTTGCCTACGAAAACAGACTGCATTACTACCAGTGGTGGGTTACCGATAACCAACAAATGGGCTACGTAAAAGAGATTTCTGCACCCAATCCGCCCTTTACAGCTACGCAAAAACTAAAGATTAACTATATGAGCGAGAATCCGAACGCTTACGATATGCTACGTAATCGTCCGCAAAGGGTGGCTGCTTTGAAGAAGTTAGAAGACCAAACCAATGGTACTATCGTCCCGTACATACCCAAAAAGCAGCTTACTAACACCGAATTACTGCGCAAAGTGGTACGCAACGGAGACATTATTGCCATTACAACCAATAAGCTAAACCTTGATACAACCCACCTTGGATTTGCCGTTTGGCACCGAGATGGACTACATTTAATCAACGCATCGAGCCTTAAAAAGAACGGCCGTCAGGTTGTAGAACCTAAAGAAACGATTTACCAATACCTATTGCAGCGACCACAAAACCCAGGCATACGCGTCTCAAGACTTATATTAGATAATCTTTGTTAATTCTTCCTAATAAGTTAATCTCACTACCTTTAAACTATCATAAATAGAAAGTTATTTAGTAACTTTGCACAGTTTTTATGCCGCTTAGGCTCGAATAAGCGCGGGAAAGATGCTCCGCCGCCTATCGGTTTAACCGTTTACAATATATAAAATGTACGCAATTGTAGAAATTAACGGTCAACAGTTTAAAGTCGAAGAAGGCAAAAAGATCTTCGTAAACCACATCAAAGATGCGGAAGAAGGTAAGACTGTTGAGTTTGACAAGGTTCTTCTCTTAGACAAAGAGGGAGCTGTCACAGTTGGCGCACCTACTGTTAATGGTGCAAAAGTAGTAGCTGAAGTGGTTAATCCACTAGTAAAGGGCGACAAAGTTATCGTCTTCAAGATGAAGCGCCGTAAGGATTATCGCAAGAAGAACGGTCATCGTTCACACTTCACACAGGTAGAGATTAAAACAATTAACGCTTAAATTAGGAGGACAAGAAATGGCTCATAAAAAAGGTGTCGGTAGTTCTAAGAACGGACGCGAATCACATTCAAAGCGTTTAGTGTTAAAATCGGCGGTGGTCAGAAGATTATTGCGGGCAACATTATCGTTCGCCAGCGTGGTAACAAGCACTACCCAGGTGAGAATGTAGCGCAGGGTAAGGACGATACATTGTATGCTTTGGCAAACGGTATCGTTTACTTCCACAGAGGAAAGTACAACAAGAGCAAGGTCTCAGTACTCTCTGAAGAAGCATACGCTGCTAAAACACAAACACCAGAAGCGTAAAGCGAAACAAACAAAACTATTCCAAACAAACAACATAATCCCGAATTTCCAATGGAAGTTCGGGATTTATGCTTTTTAACGGTAAGGTTCATACACTCTTCAAAAAGCTATATCAGGTAGAAAGTATAGGTGTGTTAAGGATTTATAGAAACTCTATAAAAACTTCAAACTATACCCATAATTTTGTAAAAAAAACATATACAAAAACCGAGAAAATTTGTTTTGTATTGCAAAAGCGCCTGTCTTGCAATGCAAAACAGGCGCTTTTGCCGTGTAATATAGGCTCTTTTACAACGCAAAACAATGGGTATTACAACGCATTGTTATACAGCTGGTTACGCAATATCTATTCGCTTGAAAAGAGTTTACAATTTTTCTATCATTTCCCTACACTTATTACAAGATAAGAAAGGGCAACGACTTACACGCGATTGCCCTCTTTAGGGAACACTACTGTAGGCTTAAAGGTCTTCGCTTCTTCGAAATCCATCAAGGCATAACTAATGATTATGATTGTATCTCCTACTTGAACCTTACGTGCCGCAGCTCCATTCAAACAGATACAGCCTGTGCCTCGTTCGCCCTTTATGATGTAAGTTTCAAGTCGTTCGCCATTATTGTTGTCTACAACTTGAACCTTTTCGCCTGCAATCATATTGGCAGCATCCATTAAATCTTCGTCGATGGTGATGCTTCCCATATAGTTAAGGTTAGCTTCTGTAACCTTAACACAGTGTAATTTACTTTTCAGTACTTCGATTTGCATATTCGTTTAACCCTTATATTTAATATGGTCAATTAATCGGATAGGCGTTTTACCACAATAAACCGTGATGCAACCTACCACGTAAGGAGTATCGTCCCATGACAGAACAGGCAGCAAGGTGTTGCCATCTACAATATCGAAGTATTCAACTTCTAAGCCATCAACAGCGTTTATCTCTGTTACTACCTTGTCGTGGAGTTCCTGAACGCTTAGCATACCCATTTCCTTAGTACTCGATTTCAACACCTTATATATATACGGAGCTATCGCACGCTCATCGGAAGAGAGCAATGAGTTGCGCGAACTCTTTGCTAATCCGTCTTCATCTCGTACGATAGGACACTCAACAATATCAATATTCATGTTGATAAAGTCTACAAGGCGCTTCACAACAGCTATTTGCTGCCAGTCTTTTTCACCAAAATAAGCTCTATTAGGGCGTACAATGTAGAACAATCGGCTGACAACTTGACACACACCATTAAAGTGTCCTGGTCGTTTAGCACCCTCCATGACTGTTGATTGTGGCGGAAACTCAAACTGACGCGTATCTGTTGTGGGATACATCTCGCTTACCGATGGCGCAAAAACATAGTCGGCACCACACGATTCCACTAGTTTGCAATCAGCTTCCAACGTGCGTGGATAGCGATCCAAGTCGCCTTTGTCGTTAAACTGGGTAGGATTGAGAAACACCGATACCACCGTTGCATCGTTCTGCTGCACACTTTGTCTTACCAAAGAAGCATGCCCATCGTGCAACGCCCCCATCGTAGGCACCAATCCAATAGTTCTCCCCTGCTTACGGAGCTGGAAAAGCTCGTTCTGTAAATCGACAATCCTTTCAAATATTACCATTATTAAGTTTCTATATTTACGATGCAAAGTAACAACAATTTTATTTAAAACTCGTAAGAATTCGCTAAATATGCCAATATTCAACCTTTTAAACAGGATTTCGATAGATAAAGGACTCAATTTCAAGTTTTTTTTGTAACTTTGCAAGTAGTAAACTATTATTAAATGGGAAAGAAAGTATTGTTCATAAACCAAGAAATCGCTCCGTATGTCCCTAATTCGGAGATGTCAATCTTTGGTGCAGACATGCCACGACATATGCAAGACGCCGGTTTCGAGATTCGTACATTTATGCCAAAATGGGCAGCTATCAACGAACGACGCGGCCAACTGCACGAAGTTATACGCCTTTCAGGCATGAATCTCATCATTGATGAGATGGATCACCCACTGATTATCAAGGTGGCGAGCATACCACAGACACGCATTCAGGTATATTTCATCGATAACGAAGACTATTTCCAAAAGCGCTTAGCTATGACTAAGGACGAGTTAGGCAATGATTACCCCGACAACGGAGAGCGTGCTATCTTCTTTGCACGCGGTGTTTTGGAAACAGTTAAGAAGCTACGGTGGGCGCCAGACATTATTCATTGCCAAGGTTGGATGTCTTCTGTGATACCTTTCTACGTTAAAACGGCTTATAAAGACGAACCACAGTTTGCCAAATCAAAGATTGTTACATCATTATTTACCGAGCAACCCAGTGATAGTCTAGGCAAAAAGTTCAAGCAATGCCTCGAGTTCAAGAGCGCAGAGCTTAGTAAGATAGAGAAATATGGCGACAATTTCGACTTCAAAGAATTAGGAAAACTCGTTATTGACTACTCCGACGGTATCATACAAACAAGCAACAACGTAAATAAAGAGTTGATGCAGTATGCCGTAGATAGCAAAAAGGAAATTCTAATGCAGCCAGAAAACGAAGCCGATATACAAACAAGATATACCGAGTTCTATAATAAAATAATGGAATGAAAGCAAAAATATTAGCTTTTGGCTTCGCTCTTGTAGCGTTGGCCCTAACTTCTTGTACCGATACTACCGATGGAATAGGTGGTTCGCTTACAGATCAAGCAGACAAACTTAACGTACAAGCCGATACATTTAATATTGGTTCGCACAGCGTTTTGGCCAGCAACATCATCTCAAGGTCGTCCGATGGCTTCCTGGGAAAGATGAAAGACCCCGAAACACAGTCGGATGTAACAGCTAATCTCATGACGCAACTCTATGTGTTGCCTAACTATGAGATGCCAGAACAAGGCATTGTAACGAGCAAAGACGCCAATGGCAACATCATTGCAGACTCTTGCGAACTGCGTTTGTACTACTCTACTCACTTCGGAGACTCTCTGGCGTTGATGAAAATCACTACTTACGAGCTTGATAAGCCCGCTAAAGAAGGCCGACAATACTATTCTAACTTTGATCCAGAGGCTGAAGGATACATCAGAACAGCCGCTAACAATGGGTTAGAAGTAAGTAGTACCTACACATTAACCGAGTTTTCGGTGCCCGACAGCATTAAAAAGACAAGAACCATACGCCAAGTATACGCGTAAAGCTAAACGATGCGTACACAGATAAGGCTGGAAAGACCTACAATAACTATGGAACGTACATGATGCAGCAGTATTATGCGAATCCAAACAACTTCCATAACATCTACAATTTCCTCAATAATGTGTGCCCAGGGTTCTACTTTAAGGTAACGAATGGCTTGGGTTCGATTGCTGGAATAGCTGCCGTACAGCTTGTAATATACTATAAGTATAAGGATACGAAGGACGGAAACAAGGTAAAAACAGGTACAACACACCTTACCAGCACTGAGGAAGTATTGCAGTTGACCAACTTTGTGTTCGATAAAACCCAGCTACAGGCACTCGCCAGCAACAATAATGCATCGTATTTGAAGACACCTGCAGGTTTGTTTACCGAAATAGAGCTTCCTATAAACGACATTATGAACGGACATGAGAACGACACTTTGAACTCAGCTAAGTTTGAATTGCAGCGTTATGTTAATCAAACGGCATCGAGTTACAACATGGGCATACCAGGTTATGTACTTCTTTTGCCAACCGAAAAGGCTGAGTCTTTCTTCAACGAAAGCAAGATTCCAGACAATAAAACATCGTTCCTTGCTATCTATAACCAACAAACGAACAGCTATAAGTTCAATAATGTAGAAGGACTCATCAACTATTTCGTTCAAAACCGCGCAACAGCAGGTAGCAATGCAAACTGGGGTAAAGCCCTTGTAATACCTGTTGAGGTTACAACAACGAAAGATGAGAACGAAAATCTTATAATAAATAAGGTGTCACACTATATGGGACTCACCAGCACAATGTTGGTTGGAGGCGATAAATCGAAGGGTAACATAAAGATGTCGGTGGTATATAGCAAGTTCCATGGCAGATAACTTTCTTGAAAAACACTACGAAGAATACGAACAGCGTAAGGACGCTTGGTTGCGAAAGAAGAAGCACCTCAAGACGAAAAAGGTGAGAAACATTCGCAAACCCGACGACGAAGCACTATAAACATAGAAATGGCAAGAAGAAACACAAATGTTTCCGCTTGCCATTTTTTATTCTTTGGCATACCATTTGCAATATAAATTAAACAACGGCAAAAGCCAAATAACATTTAAAGAAAGGTATAAGAACTATATGATAAATCAGTTTTCACCCAAAGTTTCAGAGGTTCTGTCACACAGCAGAGAGGAAGCCGAGCGATTGGCGAGCCGTTCTGTGGCTCCAGAACACATCATGCTTGCCATTCTTAGAGAACGGGAAGGAGTTATCAGTAAATTGTTTGGGAATTTTAACCTTAACTTAGAGGATATAAAAAGACTGTTGGAAGAACGTGTTCGCAACTCAGAACAGGACCAGATGTCCTATCCTGCCGATATAGTACTGAACGAACAAGCTAACAATATACTCAAATTGGCTGTGCTTGAAGCACGCATACAAAGCAAACAAACTGTTGATGTACAACACTTATTTCTCGCTATTCTGCACGATAAAGTAGACAATGGCGTCAAGGAAGTACTGGAAAGTTTCGATATTTCATACTCTTTTGCGAACGAATTTTTCAAAATAGACAACTTTTCAACACAAAACGGCATCGAAATGGCGGACGAAGATGAGGACGAAACCCCCATCATGAACCGACACAGTGGTAGCGGAAGTAGTGCAAGAACAACACAAGCTACTGCTCCAAAGAGCAATACGCCTGTACTCGACAACTTCGGAACCGACCTTACAAAGGCGGCAGCAGAAGGCAAACTCGACCCTGTTGTAGGCCGAGAAAAAGAGATACAGCGTGTTTGCGAGATATTAGGACGTCGCAAAAAGAACAATCCTATCCTCATAGGGTGAACCTGGTGTGGGTAAAAGCGCTATTGTTGAAGGACTTGCACAACTTATTGTGAAGCGATTAACATCGCCCATTCTCTTCAACAAACGAGTTGTAACACTCGACTTAACAGGCGTTGTGGCAGGTACAAAGTACCGCGGTCAGTTCGAAGAACGTATCCGTGCCCTCATCAAAGAGATTGAACAGAACCCTGATGTCATCATTTTTATTGACGAAATACATACGCTTATTGGCGCAGGATCGACACCTGGCTCTATGGATGCGGCTAATATACTGAAGCCAGCACTCGCTCGTGGCACCATACAGTGCATTGGTGCAACGACATTAGACGAATATCGGAACTCTATTGAGAAAGATGGCGCATTGGAACGACGCTTCCAAAAGGTGCTCGTAGAGGCTACCACAGTAGAAGAAACCTTGCAAATTCTGCACAACATCAAGGACCGTTACGAGGCACACCACCACGTTTCGTACACCGATGATGCCATTACAGCCTGTGTCAAACTGACAGACCGCTACGTAACCGACCGCTTCTTCCCTGATAAGGCAATTGATGCGATGGACGAAGTGGGTGCCCGTGTACACCTGCAGAACGCACAAGTACCACCCGAAATCGTAGAATTGAAAAACAATTAGACGAAGCTGACACGAACAAAAAGGAGGCAGTGAAGAACCAAAACTTCGAACTTGCAGCCAGCTACCGCGACAAACAGACTTCAATAGAGAAGAAGCTGCAGGAGGTACAACAGAAATGGGAACGCGGCGAAGATCATAACAAAGTGGAAGTTGACCAAGATAAGGTTGCCGACGTGGTATCAATGATGACGGGCGTACCAGTTCAGCGCATGCAGGAGTCCGAAGGTGCACGCCTTGTCAATATGGCAGACAACCTAAAACAGGAGGTAATAGCTCAAGATAAGGCCATAGAAAAGATGGTAAAGGCTATCCAACGCAACCGAATAGGGCTGAAAGACCCTAACCACCCAATTGGTGCGTTCATGTTCCTTGGCCCTACTGGTGTGGGAAAAACCTACTTAGCGAAGAAGTTAGCTGAAACAATGTTCGGTTCTAAAGACGCTCTTATCCGCATAGATATGAGTGAATACACCGAAGCTTCAATACATCGCGACTCGTTGGCGCCCCTCCAGGATACGTAGGATACGAAGAAGGCGGACAGCTTACCGAACAAGTGCGTCGCCATCCCTACTCTATCATCTTGCTTGATGAGATAGAGAAGGCGCACGGCAACGTGTTCAACATGCTGTTACAGGTGCTCGACGAAGGTCGTCTTACCGATGGCAACGGACGTTTGGTAGACTTCCGCAACTCCATCATCATTATGACGTCAAATGCTGGTACCCGTCAGCTCAAGGAATTTGGGCAGGGTGTGGGCTTCACAGCGGCTAATTTGAATGGTCTTTCGCACAACGAACACGACAAAGAGCGTGCTCGTGCCATCGTGCAGAAGAGCTTAAGCAAGCAGTTTGCGCCTGAATTCTTGAACCGTTTGGACGAAATCATCACCTTCGATCAGCTCGATCTCGCTGCAATCAAGCAGATTATAGATATCGAATTGCGCAGTTTGTTCAAGCGAATCAAGGAACTTGGCTACGAAGTAACCATCACCGACGCTGCCAAAGAGTTTGTTGCAACGAAGGGTTACGACGTTCAGTTCGGTGCTCGACCACTGAAACGTGCCATACAAAACCATATTGAAGATGGCATTTGCGAACGAATTCTTGCAGGAGAAGTACACGAAGGCGACACTATCTCTATCGACAAGAATCCTGACGCAGCAGAACTTACATTCAAATAAAAGTAGAGATACGCTGCACTAAGCGTATTGTTACTCAACAAATAGAAGACCGTAGTATGATAAAATTCATACTACGGTCTTTTTGTATATATGCATCTACTTTCGCATAAATAGACAATTACGCAACAGAACAAGCTCAACCACATAACTTCCTTATCACCAACACTTTACAACAGGTATTGTTTCGCATTATAAAAGAGCCTGTTTTGCACGGCAAAAGCGGCTGTTTTGCGATGCAATATAGGCACTTTTGCAAAACGAAAGAGCTTGTTTTGTTTTCTGAAAGTATTTTCTTCGCAAATTCAGAATAATTATACTGGTTTTCAGCTACTACTTTAATCGATTGTAAATTGGCGATTGCTGAAACGCCACTTACCTGCAAAAACATCACCTATCCCACCTTATTATATATGAAGACCCTATCCATTAACTTACAACCATAGCAACTTCGGAACATAAAAGTATGAGAAAGACGATGCAACTCGGTTAGTTAAAATCCGTTAAACATATAATATATGTCAATTTTTGTGATAATTTTTTATTATTTTTGCAATCAAATTATAGCCAGAAAGAGATATGATGTCAAGACGCATCAGTCAGTAAATCTATAAATAATCGAGGATAGATGTTTCAGATAATCCTTTGATTAACAATTCAAAGCAAATAGATTACACTCGCATAGAACACTGAAGAAAGTGCCAGGCTATATTACAAGCAAACAGTTGGTGGTTCTAACTGACTGTAAACAAGCGTACATAACTAATATCTAATGTAGAAAAGGCAGATTGTCGGAAAGCCAAAAGCTGGAGAATCCGACCGTCGGTGCCTTGCTGTGCATAGGCAAAAACTAAACAGGCGTGCTCGAAACATATCGTAGTTGCGCAGTTTCAGAATAAGGTTTTTAATGGATTTATTCTATTGATGCAGTGCTGCTGCAATGAACCTAACAGTATATTATAATATCATTAATTTATTAACATTATGAGAAGACTACTACTTTTCTTTACAATGCTCGTATTCGTTGCACTCGGTGCAATGGCTGAGAGCGTCATCACCATTACCACTAACAAGGCGTATGGTGACACTTTCGTTTTCTATCCCGTGCCTTTGACAGAGGGAACCATATCGGTTGACTGGGGAGATGGAAACAAAACAAGTTATCAGATAAGCCCATCTATGATGACGTATGAACTACGTAAGGAGGGCGCACTGAAGGGTAACACCATTAAAATATATGGTGAACTCGCTGAATTGTCTATCAACGAGCAGAAGGTTACAGGCCTAAAGCTTGAAGGACAGACCAATTTGAGAGGGCTCGACATGAACAAAAACGAGCTTACATACGCTACTCTCGACCTTGGCGATGCTAAGAACTTGAAGAAGTTGTCGTTGGCTGAAAACAAGATTCACATTCTTAACCTACGCGAATACCCTAATTTGGAGTTCTTCGACATCTACGGTAATCATGAATTAAGTACGGTTGCGTTTGCTGACGAAAACCCTAATATGAAGGTTATCACAATGTACGACTGCGACATTGTACACTTCTACGACACTTATAAGTTCCCTAAGCTGACAAGTGTAGACTTGCATAACAACTCGTTAATGGACATTAGTGTGCCTGAAGCAAACTATCCTTCACTCACAACGCTTAACGTTAGCGGCAATGCCATCACTGAATTGGACGTTAGCGGACTTACAAAACTCGAGGATTTGGCCGTTGCTAATAACCAATTGACCGAGATTAACGTTGCAGCAAACCGCGAATTAACGAGTCTTTCTATAGCTAATAACAATATAAGCAAACTGAATCTCTCAAACAACACAAAACTTTTAAGCCTTAACGTTAGCAATACTAAACTCACAAAACTTGACGTTTCTAAGATGGCAGGACTGAGAACGCTTAACTGCGACTCGCTTCGTATCAACCGTCTTGACGTGGGTGGCCTTAAATGGATACAGACTTTGTCGGCTAAAGCCTGCGATCTTGAGTTCTTAGACTTTACTGCTAACTACTACACACTTAGATATTTGTACCTCCAAGGTAACAAAAACTTCACTCCACAATCGCTCAACTTCATGTATCAAACTATGCAAGACCCTAACCGTCAAGGCTATGTTTACGTGAAAGGCAGCAATGGTGAGACTGCAAATGCAGAGAAATACCTCATGCAAGATAACTCTGACTCTCACTGGAAGATAGACGTTCCTGGCGACGGAACATGCTCTATGGAAGACGTTGTCATCACTCAGCAACCTTCAACAGGGGGTACTTACAAGGTGATGAAGCGCAATATGACTTACTCTGCAGACAGAGATGCTTTCGCAAGACACTACGATGAGGTGGGAAGCGATGGCAAAGTGGTTCCTGGTTCTATCCTTTGCGTGCGCTTTACTGCAGACGAAGGCAAAGAATTTAAGGGTATAATGGTAAATGGAACACTCGTTCAAGACACACTATTCACCGTTACAGCAAACGCTGATGTAAAGGCTATCTTCTCTGGACAAGACGACGAAAAGTGCATCACTCTGACTGTTCCTGCTGGCCAACAAAGCACTTATGCTATCGGAGCAGACAACGATAACACTGAAGTTTCTATTGACTGGGGAGATGGTAAGCTGAAGAAATACGTTGCAAAAAAGACTTGGACAACCATCAACGGAACTACGGAAGGTACTAAAGTGAAGATATATGGCGATGTAACTTATTTGAACTGCGAAAGCTATCCAGGCTATGCTGCTGACAATAAGATTAGCGCTATCGACTTAACAAAGAACAATTCAATGAAGTATATAGACATGTATTTCAACGAATTGAAGACTATCGACGTTACAAACCAACCTAACTTGTTGTACCTCGATTTGTCTATGAACAAGGAAATTAAGAACATCGACATTACAAAATGTCCGCTCCTCGAACAGTTTAGCGCTTATGGTTTGGAAGATTTGGCTACCATCGACGTGAAGAGCAACCCTGAATTGCAGCTCATTAACCTCAAGAATACTAAGGTTGGCAACGTAGATCTTACGAAGAACGCAAAACTTATACAGTTGAATCTTACTAATTGTGGCGTTACAGACATCAACGTTGGCCACATGGCAGACTTGAAACAGCTCTACCTCAACACCAATGCTTTGCAGAACATCGACTTGAAGAACAATACAAAACTACTCGATTTGGCTGTGATGAGCAACAAACTTACATCGCTCGACCTATCGAAAAACGTATTGCTCGAGAAGCTTGATGTGGCTCAAAATACGCTGAATGGTCTCAATTTGTCGGAGAACAAGTCTATCTGGTACATTGATGTACGCGGTAATAAGTGGAACGCTTGTCAGCTTAACGATTTCTACTATGCGCTACCAAACTATGTAGACCCAGGTAAGGAGGTATCTGGTAGCACCACTCCAACTAAGCTTTGGATTGCATCGGGCACTAATGCGAACGACGTTGAGCATTCTGAAACATTGCTTGCAAAGGCTAAACTTTGGGTAATGAACATTACAGAGGACGGCGACGGAACGGGTTGTAACGAAGCATACATCACTATCTTGCCTTACGAAAATGGCGATGTAACTGTGAAAGATGCTGCTAACAACGTTGTGAAGAGCGGTACTAAGGTACAGAAGAACAGCGAACTTACTGTATATGCTACCCCAGCAGGAGGCTACGAAGTAGTTTCAATGAAAGCTAATGGTCAGAATATCGCAGACAAGAAGTTCATCATTAAGCAAGCAACTGAGGTTGCAGTGAAGTTCGATGTGGTAGCTTCTGTAGCAGGAGTTGAACGTACTATCGCTACTGTAGAGGGCGGCAACCACGTTATCAACATCTATACAAGCAACCAAATTAAGGCAACCATCGTTGGTGCAAACGGCAAAGTGCTCTACTCTGACACTGTTTCTGCCGACACATCACTTGGTTTCCCAACTGGTATATATATTGTAACATTGCAGAACGGTAATGATACCGTAACCCGCAAGTTACTCGTTAAATAAACCTTCTCTCTGAAATGGCTGTCTGGCAGAATATTGTCAGGCAGCTTTTTTTATGCCTTTAAAAACACATTTCTAATGTAAATATTTTTCGTCAAAGGGTATCTTGCATAACATTTTAGTTATCAACGCTTTACAATACCCATTGTTTGGCAATGCAAAAGGGCCTATATTGCACAGCAAAAGGGCCTGTTTTGCGATGCAAAACAGGCCCTTTTAAAATGTCAAACCGATATGCTTGTTTTTTACTTGTGCTTTCTTTACAAAATCACCTCGTATTTCTTGTTTTTACAGAACCGCTATAAAGTCTCTAAAAATAACAGCTACCGCATGGTTACCCCTATCCTAAAGCAAAAAGAACTACCCTATTTGTTTTACTGCATTCTCGAATCCGTTGTGGTCGAAAGCACGTGCTTTCAACTTCGAACGATAGGTATAAACAGTTGTTAGACTGGCTCGCAGGATAGAAGAAATACGTGCATTGTCGGTAATTCCTAAGCGAATAAGTGCCAAAATACGCAGTTCGGTGGTCAAACGTTCATCGCCTTTCGGCTCAATCTGGCAATCGTTGCGCAAAAAAAGGTTTACTTCTGTAACAAAATTTGGGTAGATATTCAAGAAAGCTGTATCGAAATTGATGTAGTATTCTTTGGTTGCTTCTTGGATAAATTCGTTGTTTTTCAACTCCTCATAAGCTCTTCCATGCGCTTTTCGCGTGCCAAACGGTTGTAAGTCTTGCGTTTTGAGTCTGCTTGGTCGATTATATTAGAACATAATTCAAGAAAACGAGCGATGTATTCCTCCTTTATCCTATTTGTTTCTGATATCTGTTCATTCACGCTAATAAGGTCTTCTACAGCGTTGTTCAGTTGTTCGTTCATCACATACACCTGATTGTTCATCTTCCTATAGCGCTTAAGATAACGCAAAATAAGGAAGATTGCAACCACAAGAGCTAATGCTACAACACTAACAGCTATCAAAAGCCACTTCATACGGGTACGTTGGCTGTGCTGTTGCACCATATAAGCTGAGACAATGCGGGGTAAAATGTGCGAATTTTGTATGTTACGCAAACGTGTTCCATAGAAATTTGCGTCCTCAATAGATATGTTCAAGTAATCGTAAGCACGCTCAATGTCGCCTTGTTCAAACAATATCACTGACAAAAGTCGTAAGGAATTGTTCTCTTTTATCGACGAACGAAGGTCACCCATAGCACTTTCTATAAGGTAGAAATTCTCTTTTTTAACGTCGCCAACCTTATCATAGAGTTGCGAAAGGTCGTAACACACCATGGCATACTCATGGTCTTGCTTTCTCCAACGCTTCAGATAAGCTTCTAACATAGCGATAGCTTTCTTTGTATTTCCCTGCTCGCTAAGTTGCGCAACCTCTGCTCTCATGTAGGCATAAGTATCTTTTTCTGTGCTTTTCAAGATAAGTTCGCGATACTTTTTAGCTTGTGCAGCATAGGTAGCATGTAGTTGTGTGCCGTAAGTATACTCTGACATTAAAGACATTAGTAGGTACCATTCATCGTAAAACGCAAGTCTAAGATGGTCGTCAAGAGTCGATATGTCAATGCTATTCAGTATTTGTTGCGACGTCTCAAAGAGAGCTGCTAACGTGTATACATGCACTTTCTTAAGCTGAGCTTCGGCAAACAGCTTTGTATCCTTCAAACGTTGAGCATACATAACGGTACGGTCTGCATAGACTAAAGCCGAGTCAAAGCGAAAGGCTTCGTACTCTTTGTACAGTCCCATACATATTTCGTAACGCTGATGGTCGGTAAGATGGGGGGTAAAAAGGCGCTGACGAATATCGTCAATCCGCAATAACTTCTTGTAAGTTATTGCTGATCGCTGTTCTATTAAGTGGTCCAAAGCTTCGTATTCATTAGCTGCCATTCCTGTAGAGCAGTGCAATACTGCCAAAAGAAATAGCAAACACAAACTCCGCACTGTGGTTTTTGTTTTTTGTTGGTTATGCGTTTTCATCACTTATTAAACGTGGTTGGGTCTGCAAAAATAGATAAAAAGATTGAAAACCGCAAATAACGACATAAAAAAAAGTGTACCGTAAAAGGAGTTTATCCTTTGGTACACCTTACGTTTAGTTACGTTTGATTGAGAGTTTACATCACTTGCAGTCTATCTGCAAGGTCTCAATATATGCTTCCTGAAACATCTTATTCACCTTATTAAACGCTATTTCTTTCATTGCCTCCCGGCAGCCTTTTTGTTAAATCTGATACAAAGGTAAACAATAATATTGGTGTTGCAATGCATTGCAAACATTAATCTAAACTAATCAAAGGCTGTAGAAAATCTTATATCACTCGTTTTCAACGCTTTAAACAAATAGATATGGTTGTAAATAATAGTAAATATCAAACGTTTTCGTAGTATTTAATATATAAAACGAAACGTATTAGGGTATAATAGGATAAATATGATGGTAAATTAAAACAAAAAATAGGAAATAAAAGGACTAATCCACGCATACAAAAATAAAGAATTTATACACATAAAATTGGAGAATCACCGCACAATGAGGAGGGTTATACATCTTTATTTTTACACAAATTATTGGTTATAAGCATATTTTTATATATCTTTGTGTGTACCAAAGACCTGTTTTACGACCATTGTTTGTTACAAATAAACATAACATTGTAAACTTTTTTAATATGTACGAAAAAAAGAGAATAAACCAATTAGAAGGAAGCCCAAACTATGCTGAACGTTTAAATTGTATCTTTCATGGTGAAGATAAGAAGAAAATTATGAATCAACTAATACCGCGTGTGATGCAAACTGGGAGGCTTTTTGCTGTAAAAGATAATGTACAGGTTGATGGGAAAGACTATAATATATCGGCTTACTACTCTCCTGAACCATATATTGCTTTACAATTGACTTGCAAAGAGGTAGACGGGTCTAATTTAATTCATTCTTTTCAGCCCAGTGCTCTGGGTGGAGCGAGACTCGAAATAACCATTACAAACATTCAAGAATATGAAAGTGGCTTCGAGGCAGTTATTACTGGAGAGCTTAAAAACGGCGCTCTTACAATCTCATTCTTCGATACGAACTACTTTGAACATAAAGATGAGATTAAGATTGGGGATAAAAGAGAGTTTCTTATCGCTGCTTACGCTTACGAAGCAGACGTTAAAGAATTGGAGATTAACTTTATTAAGGTTGAGCGTGCAGTAAGAGAGGAAATGTCAAAACTTACAAATGTTGATATAAAAGACATACCATCGGAAATCGATATGAGTAAAACTATTATGTTTGTACAGTACGATAAGGAGGCACCAGAGGACGGTGAGTTCATATCTACCGTTACGGGAGACGTTGATATAGTACAAGTTGCAGGCAGATCGCTTTATAATATACTCATAACACTGTGGCAAGACCCTAACGATGCTATGAATGCTGTTGTTGTTCCGCTATTTGCCAGGACTTTATTTCGATAAAAAGCCAAAGCTTGGCGACCCTATCAATGGGGCTATTTGGCTGTTAGGGAGGACGAGAGATCATTGATTCGATACTAATCTGACCAATGATTGACGTCGCAAGCATGGGGTTTATTTTGTAAAGAAATATCCATGAGGATACGAAACACACAATACGACATAAGTTTCTAATTATCAACGGATTACAAATAGGGTTGTTTTGCATTGCAAAAGTGCCTATATTGCACGCCAAAAGCGGCTGTTTTGCTCGGTAAAACAGCCGCTTTTGCAATGCAATACAGACACAATTACTTTTTACTTGAAATTATTTTGACAAAAGGAAGTGGGTGGATTGGATATTCATGGAGGTTTTGAAAGATTTTGAGAGGATAGCAAATGAAAGACTAAAATGTTTCGCATAATAGAGAAGAGGGGAAGTTATTGAGCTGAGAACCACGATAATGGACGGAGAAAAGACTTTCAATAATGAAGAACGATACGGGCGTTCTCTAACAGAACCTATCGTTCTGCGTTTTATAAAGCCCATCATGACATAAAAAGAACTATTGCTTATACGTCTTCTGAAACTACGAAGAGCAAAGAAATAAGTAGGGTTGTCTCCTACTCTTTCGCAGATATGTTGCGTTTTAGACCATCGAACTTAACACGTTTTACGGCTGATCCTTTGAAAAGGGCGCGATATTGTTCGATGGTAAGGTTGTGCCAATCGTCCTTTGTCATAGCAAGTAGCTCGGATTTAGGTTGGAATTCGGGGGTAGTATTGGGAGTTGCAAACTTATTCCAAGGGCATGCTGTTTGGCAACGGTCGCAGCCATAGATGGTGGAACCCATACTTTGCTTGGCTTCTTCGGATAGTTCGCCACGGTTTTCGATAAGCTGATACGACAAACAACGCTCGCTATCGAAGTCCCATTCATCGGTAATGGCACAGGTAGGACACGCTTCTATGCAGCGACGGCAGTTACCACAACGGCTCGGCATAGGACTATCGTAGCTGTCGAACTCGTATGGAAGGAAGATTTCGCCAAGGAAAAACATTGAGCCAGCACGGGGAATGATGAGCTGATGGTTCTTTCCTATCCACCCTAAGCCTGCCTTTTGCGCCCAATAACGCTCAAGAACGGGGGCCGTATCAACGAAAACACGGATTTCACCTGTAGGTTTTGCAGTATCGTTGTCGCAATTTTCGGGGGTTATCGTCTGCTTTTCATGGTTGTTTGTTGGTCTTCCATAGTTGTTTTCAGCCTGTTCGTGCGCGCCATCTCCCTCAAAACGTGTGCTGATAAAGGCTGCAAGCTGGCGCAACTTGGCTTTCATAACATCGTGATAATCTTGGCCGTAGGCGTAAGCAGCCAACTGATATTCGGTTTCGGGCATGGTTTGCGCAGGCGCATAGTTCATGGCAAGCGAAACAATAGACTTTGTTCCGGGTACAAGAAGGTCGGGATTGAGTCGCTTTTCGGTGTAGTTCGCCATGTAATCCATAGTAGCCTGACTGCCTTTGCTTATCCAATGGCGCACGGCAGCGGCTGTTTCGTCGTCTACAGGCGTAGCGGGAACAATGCCACAAGCAAAAAAGCCGAGACGTTCTGCCTCGACTTTAATCTCCTTCCTTGAATATTTTAAACTCATATCCTTCATTTTTCAGCCACTCTAAAGCACGCGGCAGGGCGTAGTGAAGCTTATCGATACTCTTTAATGAATCGTGAAACGTAATGATAGAACCATTGCGTGCGTACTTCTTAACGTTGTTCAGCACGTCTTTTCCAGTAAGCCATTTCGAGTAATCGCGGGTTACAAGGTCCCACATAACAACACGATAATGTTTTTAACCCACCCATAAACACTGTGACGGAGCCACCCGTGCGGCGGACGGAAGAACTTTGACTTGATAAGAGCGTTTGCTTCGGTTACATCAACCGCATAAGTTAGGGTGAAATGCTTGAACGAACCGAGGTGATGATAGGTGTGATTGCCCACCAAATGGCCTCGATGCACCACCTCTTCGTATAGCTCTGGATACTTCCTAACGTTGTCGCCAACCATGAAAAAGGTAGCTTTGGCACCATATTTATCCAGTGTATCAAGAATAAAAGGCGTAGCTTCGGGTATGGGACCATCATCGAATGTCAGGTAGACGGAGTGGTCTTCGGGAGACATTCGCCACAATGCGTGGGGGTAAAGCCATCGCAACCAGCGTGCGGGTTGTTCTATAAACATAAGCCAAACTTTGCCTTTGCCCTTCTCAAACTACGGGTTCGGGTCTACAATTTATTGAGTTTTATGGGGTAACAGTCGCTTCCCTGTTCTTTATTTCTGTTGTAAAAACAACAGAACACAAGCAATTAAGCATGTAAAATCGGTGTCGAGAACACTATAATAGCCACCAATTTGCATTACGAGTTTAGCATGAGGAACGTGAAACTATCACGTTCCTACACACATAACGTCGTCTTTTTAGCTTGTAATATCTGTAAAAACAGCTTTATTATACCTTTCCACCTCTTGCTTCGTAAGCCTTGAACAATCTCATAAGCTCTTCGTTATGCGAGTTCGCCCACTTAGGATTGTTCTTCTCATTGGCTTGAACGTACTGATAAAGTATCTGCAAATGCATAGCGCAAGAGCTTGTATTCATGCTGAATAAACGTTCAGGAAGACTCAAATAGTAGTTTACGTACTGTACAGAAGTCTTCCACATCTCGTTGAACATCGCCTCCGATTTAGCCTTATTGCCTAACATTGCGTAAGCATCAGCGATGATCGGACCACCTTTAATATAAGAGAATGAGAGTGGTAAGTTATAGTTGGCAATTCCTTTTCAGCCTTTTGGAGAACCTTCAAAGCCTTATCGCGCTTGCCTTCCAATATCAAATTCATTGCCAACTGTGCCATTTCGCGACGGTGAGTATAGCACATTCGCATCACAGTCTCGTCAAGATAGACTCCCTTTGTGGCTACTCCGCCCCATCGGAACTTATTCATTACGAGGTTATATGTCTTCTCTGTGTCGAAGCTACCGCCTTTTTTGGTATAGAACGGCGTGATACGGTTCAGCAATCCTTCCTGTATGAAGTTGTCGCCAAGGTTCATAAAGTTGTCGCTACCTACGGTAATAGCCACATAAAGCGGACGTGTCCAGTTGCAATTGGCAATCATTTCGAGCATCATAATGTCGTTCTTCATCAGTCCTTCCTTACCTACGAGCGAGATAGCCATGCGGTCTGGAATGCTATCAGTAGGCATCATCATACCACTTCGGCGCACTGCCGCCTTGTCGATGGTCATATACAACGTGTCGGTAGGTATGCAGTGGAACTGCGGGTCGCGCGAACGTACCCAGTATTTCAGCACATTCTTCAGTTCGAATGGGTCGGCACCGAACTGTTGTCGTGCCTGTTCAGGGTTCTCCTTGTATAGGTCTAACACCTGTTGTTTCAGCTCTGGCTGCACAGGAATGTACTCGTTTGTACCGCTTATATAGTCGAGTCGGTTCCACTTGATTGGTACACTTGGCGATGTGTAGGCAGGTCTGCGCATCTGGTCGATGTACCAATCGGTTTGCAAATAAGATAGGTTGCAGACACGAGTATCGGTACGTACGCCTTCAACATCTTGGTTATACCACAATGGGAAGGTATCGTTATCACCGTTAGTGAACACGATTGGGTTGCCCTTTCCTGCATAGAGTTCAGGTAATTCTGCCCAAAGTCACGGCAAGTGTAGCGTCCTGAGCGGTCATGATCGTCCCAAGTCTGCGACGCCATCTGTATTGGTACGATGATAGAAGCCACCGATGCGATAGCAGCAGCCGTTGTTCCAGACAGCTTTAGCTTCTTCAACCAGTCATAAATGGCAAGCACTCCGAGTCCACACCATATTGCATAAGCGTAGAACGAGCCTGCATACGCATAGTCACGCTCACGCGGTTGGCCTGGTGTTTGGTTCAAATAAACCACGATTGCAAGTCCTGTCATGAAGAAAAGGAAGAACACTACCCAGAATTGTTGTATACCTCTGCGTCCTCTCCATGCCTGCCAGAACAAGCCTAACAGACCGAGTATGAGTGGCAAACAATAGAAAACGTTATGTCCTTTATTTGCTTTCAGCTCATCAGGTAGCAAGTTTTGGTCACCATAAAGCATATTATCGATGAACGAAATACCTGTAATCCAGTTTCCATGTTCAGGTTCTCCATAGCCTTGCAAGTCGTTTTGTCGTCCAGCAAAGTTCCACATGAAGTATCTCCAGTACATAAAGTTGCACTGATAAGATAGGAAGAAGCGTATATTTTCGAACTGTGTAGGCATCTTAACACCGTTAACGTCGTGTCCTTCAATGCCTCCCATAATCTGTTCGTAGTCTTGTGCGTGTGCATTATCCCACATACGAGGGAACACCATATTCTGATCGTACACCATTGACGACTTGTTTCTTACGAGGAAGTAAGCATCTGGTTCATCTGGCGAAGCCTTTCTTTACGTTCATAGATAGGTTTACCCTGTTTGAACTCATAGTGTCTACCGTCTGCAGCAACCGATGGTTCACTGGTATATGCCTGTCCGTAGAGCAGCGGAGAGTCGCCATACTGGTCGCGTGCAAGGTAGTTGCCGAGCGTAAAGATATCCTCTGGCGAGTTCTGATCCATTGGAGGGTTCGCCGTTGAGCGTATAACGATTTCAGCATACGATGCATATCCAATGATCATCATCAGCATACAGAGCAACGCCGTGTTCTTTAAGCGTGCCGAAATAAGCAGTTCTTTACCACGTTTATAGTTCAGAATAAAGTAAACAACCGTAAGAATAATAACTCCAACGATAAATGCTGACCAGCCATAGCCTACAAACGGAATACCGATAAGACCGAAGGCAGTAATGAAAGCAATATTCTGACGGCGGTTGTTGCTATCTTTATATGTTTCGGCAATTGCCCAAACGAAGCTGCCGATGAGTAGTAAGATGTAGAGAATGGTACCTGTGTTGAAAGGCATTCCGAGTGTATTGGTGAACAAAAGTTCGAAGAATCCACCCACAGTGATAATGCCTGGCACGACGCCATAGAGCACAGCAGCCACCAAAACGATAGATACAGCGAGTGCAATGAGCGAGCCTTTGAGGTTAGCATCGGGCACGCGCTTGTAGTAATAAACCAAAACGATGGCAGGAATACATAGCAAGTTCAGCAAGTGAACGCCGATAGAAAGACCTGTCATGTAGGCAATTAGCACCAGCCAGCGGTCTGCATGCGGTTTATCGGCATTGTCTTCCCACTTCAAAATCAGCCAGAACACCACAGCGGTGAAAGCCGATGAGTAGGCATAAACCTCACCTTCGACAGCCGAGAACCAGAATGTGTCGCTGAAAGTGTATATCAATGCGCCCACCATAGCCGCTCCTTCAATGGCTATCATCTTACCCATTGAGATGTCTTCTCCGTCCTTTACGATAAGTTTACGGGCGAGATGGGAGATTGTCCAGAACAAAAACATGATACAAGTTGCCGATAATAGCGCGCTCATCATGTTTACCATGCGTGCCACTTGGGTTGTATCACTTGCAAAATGTGAGAAAAGATTGGCCGTAAGTGCAAAGAATGGTGCCCCGGGAGGGTGCCCTACTTCGAGTTTATAGCCTGTTGTAATAAATTCGGGACAGTCCCAGAAGCTTGCCGTTGGCTCTATTGTGGAACAATAAACAAAGGCAGCTATCAAGAAAGCGAGCCACCCCAGTGTGTTGTCCACCAATCTAAACTTTTTCATTTATTATATATATAATATTGTTTACTCGTATTGTTTACGGTTCATTTGCAGTCAATGCAAAGTCGTTTGCAAAGATAATATATTTTTTTCATTACTTTTTAAAGGGTATATAAAAATTCGTTAAAGACACGTTAGGAATGCTCTGAATATACGACTTCCGCAGGAATGTATAGCTTAAAAAGTGTTTTTACGAACTATTTAAAAGCGTAGGGGCGTGTTATATAGCACTTATGATGTTGAGAAATCAGTTATATAAAGATAAGGAGCGGAAATAATTCCACCCCTTTTATGGTTTATTCAGCTTCGACGAACGCAGCAAATATCATCTATTTATCTATTTATTTTGCTGGCAGCTTCGTGTTCTAAAGCCATGATAACCTTTGCAGCATATTCTCCCATCGCCTTATATCCATCAGGGTTAGGGTGCAACCAGTCGCCACTCTGCCATTCTTTGCGCAACTGTTCAGGCGATTCAGGATTGCGCATTAGGGCATCAAAATCGATATATCCATCTATATCGTGGGTTGTTCTTATCCATTTATTTACCACTTTGCGTGCTTGGTTGCGTGCTTCGGTATAATAACCCTTACATCCTTCAAATGGTGTTATCGTTCCCATGTAAACCTTTAATCCTTTTAAATGGGCCTTTTTAATCATTTCTTGATAAGCTGCTATCAGCTGACGGGCTGTTTCTTCGGGGTTCTTCGACGTACCAATATCGTTAATTGCTTCGAATATTATAACGGCACGTAGTCCTCGTTGTTCCAAAATATCCCTATCGAAGCGTTCTTTTCCTGGCTCTCCCAGACCAACAGACAGCACTCTATTGTCGCCAATACCAAGGTTTAACACTCCTGTTTTTTCGCTTTCAGCTACGTGTAAGGCTGCTGAGAAGAAGTCGGGCCATCGGTTTTGCGCATCGTTAGTACTTCCTTTACCATCAGTAATGCTATTCCCTAAGATTGCTATACTCGATGCTTTACTATCAAGCACATCGATTGCCGAGATATTAAACCAATGATCTTCGTGAAAAACATGCTGAAAGTTGGTGTTAGTATTCGATTTTCCTTTATAAACATAAGAGGTTGTGCGCGATCCCATGTGCACTGTTGGAACCTTTGGAGCCTTCGAATAGTTAATCGTAATGGCTATACGTTCCAATGGTTGTAGTTCGAATAACGCCTCATCAGAGAATACTGCTTTGCCAGCAGGTATTGTTACGCCTTCCTTATTGGCAAATTTCAGATATCGAACCGACGATTTTTGTATATCAGAACCTTCTCCAGCTTTTGCAATATAGACGCTTTCAATTGTTACAGGTTCTGTAGAGAACTCGTTGCTGAGCCTGAGTCGGAGTGCTTCTCCGCCTATACTTACTTTCACAACCTGCCTTACCGAGCGATTATCCATTTTGTTATTATAAGGCATAAACGACTTATCTACGGTTTGTGGAGCACATGCCCACGTACCAACCCAATGCTTTTGCTGTGCATTTGTGGTCAGGCAGAAAAACAATAATAGTACCGATAAAATGTTACGCATATTCTTTATCCTAAATATTGAAGTTAATTTATATTTGCAAAGTTACTATTTATTTCTAAACTAATGTAGTTTTTTCTCAACTTTTCTTGGTATCCTTGAAGAGAATAGTAGTCCTATAATAAGCCATATTAACCACCTTTATTTTGTAAAGAAAACACATGCAAAAAGCGAAAGCAATTGTTTGGCATTGCAAAAGCGGCTGTTTTGCACTGCAATATAGGCGCTTTTGCCGTGCAAAACAGGCACTTTTACAACGCAAAAGTGCCTATATTGTAACGCATTGGTAATAAGCTTATTACAGAAGACAAACGCTTCTGTAATTTCTTTACAATTCTTTTGCCTCGTTAAGGGGTAATATCGACATGAAAAGAAGTATCAACCAACGTTGTTGCCCCACCATGAAGATGCGGAGAGAAAGCCTCAACTACAAACAGCAAACTTGCTGCTAACACACTGCCAACATGCTAATTGCGTGTAAAAAGTGCTACAACCAGCAGGCTTCACGCCACATTTTATATAACAACAGCCTGCATAGTGCTTAATTATTCTTCTTATAACTTATTACTGCCCAGCCACCCATAATGAGTCCGATAGCCGATAAAGCAAATACTTGATGGGCAATGCTGTTAAAGTTTCCGCCTCGAATAAACACCGTGCGCATGGCTTCTATAAAGTAGCTTACAGGGTTTATGTAGGTGGAAAGGTAAGCGAAGTGTGGCATTGAGCGTGTTGGCGTGAACAAACCAGATAGCAAAAGGAGTATCATCATGAAGAACCACATTACAAAAATGGCTTGTTGCATGGTGTCGGAATAGTTCGATACTATCAGTCCGAAGGCTGAAAAGAAGAGTGCTAACAGCATGGAGAGCAAATAAATAAGGGCGATATTCCCCTCAGGAGTGATGCCGTAAACTGCCCAAGCGAGCAAAAGACAAACCGAAACAATGAAGATTGCAATGAGCCAGTAGGGAATCAGCTTACCAAGAATGAAGGTCCACTTACTCACTGGCGTTACGTTTATCTGCTCTATCGTGCCTGTTTCCTTCTCGCCAACGATGTTTAGCGTTGGCAAATAGCCTGTCATAAGCATCATAACGATGGTTAAGAGTGCGGGAATCATAAATAACTTGTAGTCAAGATGATTATTATAGAGGTATAATGTTGAAACTTTCGACTTGATAGATGCTGCTGTGGGCAACGCATTGGCAGTAACAATCTGAGATAAATACACCGAACCTATCGAGCCTTTTGTACCATTTACGGCATTGGCAGCCACAAGAACCTGTGGCTTTTGTCCTAAAACGATGTCGCGACTATAATGTTGTGGTATTACAACAACCACATCAACGTCCGACTTTTCAATATTTTTGAGCGCAGCAGCATAAGTGGGTTGCTGCCCATGAAGGACGAAATAGGTGTTGGCTGCTATCTCGTTCACCAGCTGTTGCGACTGTATGGAGCGGTCGTTATCCACAACATCTACCACAATATGCTTTATTTCCATGTTCATTACCCATGGCATGATGCACATAGTAGTAATGGGAAACATCATAATAAGCCTTGGAAGAAACGAGTTTCGCAGTATTTGTGTGAACTCTTTTCGTAGGAGAAATTTTATCGTCATGGTGTTTATTCTAATCGTTTATTAAATTTCATAAGGGCAAGCGATAGCAACGCCACCAGCATACCAGCAAGAATGGTCATCTCTCGGTACACTTCTTCAATGCCAACTCCCATAATCATCAGCTTGCGCATGGCACTTGTATAATATCGTGTAGGGATTATGGCCGACACATATTGCAATATTTTGGGCATAGACTCTATCGGAAATATCATGCCCGAGAGCATAACGATGGGCATTAGCAATACCATTGCCGACAATAATAGGGCCACAAGCTGTGTCTTCGCTATTGTTGAAACGAGCAATCCTAACGAAAGCGCCAAGAGAATGTACAGGGTAGAAACTGCAAAAATAAGTGCTATCGAACCTTGTATGGGCACTCCCAGCACGAAAATAGCCATTAAGAGTATGGTAATCAGTATGATAAAAGCCAGCACCAAGTAGGGTATCACCTTCGCAAAGACTACCATTAGCGGATTAGCAGGCGACACTAACAACACCTCCATCGTACCTTTTTCCTTCTCACGTACAATAGATATGGAGGTCATCATCGCACAAATAAGCATCAGCAACGTTCCCATGATGGCAGGAACAAAGTTGTATGCCGACTTCATTTGCGGGTTGTAAAGCAGCTTCGAATTCACGATACCGCCGTCGGCATTGGCAATTACCGCATTGGCATAGGTTGTCCAAAGCTGCGCCATATTGGGATCTGTAGCATCAACTATCAACTGATAGCCTGCCTTTTTGCTTGCAAAGTCTTGCGCAAACACCACCGCCATGTCGGCTTTCTGTGCTCGTATCGTTCTTTCCGCCTCGTTAGGAGTCGCCACAACCTTTGTTATGGTGAAGTATTCGGATACCGACAATCGGTCTATAACCTGCTGAGTGGCGTAGTCGGCATTGCTCATTACAACTACAACACGCACGTTTCGTACGTCGTTGGTAATCGCAAAGCCAAACAAAAGCATCATCACTAACGGCATACCGAATAGCATTAGCATCGTACGCTTGTCTCGAAAGATGTGCTTTGACTCCTTTATGACAAATGAAAAAAAACGCTTCATATAGATTGAACCTTTCTTTAAAGTGAAATCTTAGTCGGAACTTCGTGTTGCCTGACGTGCTAAATAGGTGAAAACATGGTCCATATCGGGCTGATTAAGACTGCGTTTCAGTTCGTCGGGCGTACCCAAAGCCTTTATTTTGCCGTCTACCATGATGGAAATGCGGTCGCAATATTCTGCTTCGTCCATGTAGTGGGTCGTTACAAATATCGTTATTCCACGCTCGGCAGCGTCGTATATCAGTTCCCAAAACTGACGACGGGTGGCTGGATCGACCCCTCCTGTTGGCTCATCGAGGAAGACTACGCCTGGATTATGGAAGATACTAACCGAGAAAGCAAGCTTTTGCTTCCAGCCTAAAGGTAGACTTGACACCAGCGAATTGCGGTGTTTTGCAAAGTCTAACTGCTGCAATAGTTCGTCGGTTTTCCTATTTATATCTTCATCTTCCATGCCGTAGATGCCCGCAAACAGTCTGATATTTTCAGCCACAGTAAGGTCTTCGTAGAGCGAGAACCGCTGACTCATGTAACCAATGTGGCGCTTTATCTGTTCGTACTCGGTGCTTATGTCGAATCCAACCACCCTTCCTGTGCCGCTTGTAGGCTGATTTAAGCCCGTAAGCATGTGCATTGCGGTTGTCTTACCGGCTCCGTTAGCACCCAAAAAGCCAAATATTTCACCCTTCTTGACGCTAAACGAGATGTCGTCTACGGCACGAAAGCTTCCAAAAGCCTTAACAAGATGTTCCACTTCTATCACGTTTACATCGTCGTTAGCCTTATTTGGTCGGCTGTTTTCCTTTCGTTCGATGCTTGGCGGGTCGAAAATATCAGCAAATTCGGTCAGTATTTCGTCGGGAGCACCTATGCCTTGTAAGCTACCTTCATAGAGAAAGCCCACCCGTTCGCAGCTTCTTACCTCGTCAAGATAAGGCGTTGACGCTACAATCGTAATGTTTTGTTCCTTCAATCCCGCCAAAATCTCCCACAATTCCTTGCGACTTACAGGGTCAACGCCCGTTGTTGGCTCGTCAAGAAAGAGTATTTGGGGCGCATGAACAAGCGCGCAGCAGAGCGCTAACTTCTGTTTCATTCCGCCAGAGAGGGCTCCTGCCTTTCTGTTTCTGAAGGGTTCGAGTTGCGAATAGATACCTTTAATGGAGTCGTAGTTCTCTTCTACCGTTGTATTGAAGAGGGTTGCGAAGAACTGAAGGTTCTCTTCTATGGTTAAATCCTGGTAGAGTGAGAACCTGCCCGGCATATAACCCACACGTTTGCGTATCTCTTTCATCTGGTTTACCACGTCGTATCCTTCTACTGTTGCCGTACCTTCGTTGGGCAGTAGCAGCGAACAGAGTATGCGAAACATTGACGTTTTGCCTGCTCCGTCAGGCCCAATGAGTCCGAAAACCTCGCCTTTCTCTACCGAAAAGCTAACGTTCCGTAGTGCTTCTACCTTGCCATAGTGTTTCGATATGTTGTTTACTTCGATAGCATTCATTTCTTTTTGCGATACTTAAAACTTTACTTCGCCATACATTCCTATCTTTACGAAGCCGTCGTTTGTGAACTTTATCTTGATGGCATAGACCAAATCGGCACGTTCATCTTCGGTTACGATGGTCTTAGGGGTAAACTCTGAGCGGCTCGAAATCCATGTAATCACTCCGTTATACTGCTTTTTTTCACCGCCTCCGTAGTCGGCAAGCACTTTCACATGCTGTCCGAGACGAACCTTTTTCAACTGTTCTGAAGTGATGTATGCCCTTATGAACATGTTCTTTGTATCGGCAATCTTGAACAAAGGCTTCCCTATTGTAACAAATTCGCCCTGCTCTGCATACTTCTCCAAGATGGTTCCAGCGAGCGGACTCTTCACGAAGGTGTGGGCAATCTGGTCGTCTATCTGTGCTTGTTGGTTGCGAACGCCAGCTTTTTGAGCCGTTACGCCAGCCTGTTGCGAACTAATTCCGTCTATCTGAGCAGCTATTCCTTTGTTTTGTTCTGCCAATGCTGCATTCTGACTGGCTATCTGTTCTTCAGTAGCAACGAGCTGTTTCTGCAACACTTGTATCTGATAATCGATGTCGTCTACCTGCTTTTGTGGTACAGCACCATCTCTAAGAAGTTCTGAAAAGCGTTGTCGCTCACGCTGTTGGTTGGCTATCTGCTGACGAATGGCTGCCACTTGCTTTTTCAAATCGAGCTGTTTGCTTGCCGTTGCCTGCTGGTTGGCAACCAACTGGCGCTTGTTTGCGTCGAGCTGACCATCGGTTGCGGTCAGCTGTTCGGTGTTTGTTGCGAGTTGAGCACGCTTCAATGAGAGCTGGCGAGCGTCTATTTGTCCCACCGTTACACCATAATTAAGTAACTGTCCTTCTGTAACTTGAAAGCTAATGAGCTGTCCTGACGATTCGGCAGATACTGTAACTTCAGTTGCTTCAAACGTTCCCGTTGCGTCATAGTCCTTTTTATCTTCTCCGCAAGATGCCATTACAAGGGCAAGACTTGCTAATATCAATACCTTTTTCATATCTGTTGGTTGGTTAGTTATTCGTTATTTGTATATTTAAGAGCGTACATTTCCTTCAACATATCTATCTCGTGGATTGCCTGTTGTGTCTTTGCTGCATTCTCGTTGTTTATCTCTCGCAACAAACTATTGACGTCTATGATGCCATGAACAAGTTTCGATTCGGCTGCTTTGCGTACGTTTGTACGCAGAGTAATTATCTCTTCGTCACCTTGCATCATCGTTTTAAATCGGTCGATGTTCTCTGTTTGCTGTATCTGCTCCATATTATTGTTGAACTGGAAGACCTCCCTTGCGTTCTCAATCAGTTCGCGTTGCAAGCGTAACTTGGCTTTATCGTTCTTGCGCGTATAAAGAGCGCCCACGTTCCACGATAGTTTTATGCCCACAATGCCGTTCAAACTCCATTTCTTATTCATCATATCGTCGAACATATTCAGCCCTGGATAGCCGTAATAGCCATGCGCAAAGAGTCCTAAACGTGGACGAAGCTGTGTGTCTAACGCCTTTTCTCTTGTTTCGGCAAGTTTATTTGATGGTCGAACAAGCGCATTTCGGGTCGGTTACCAGCCAAATTGTTGGTTTCGACAGGCGTTGGCTTTGTGGCGTTGCTAACTTCTATGCCGCAGAAAGCACTTAACATGCGTTGCAACATTTGTCGTTGCGCTTTCAAACTCTCGTTCTGTTGTGCTATACTTAGCCTTTCTGCCTTTACGTTATCAAGGTCGCTTGTGGCAGCAGTACCGCCTTTTAGCATGGCAGCGAGTTTGGTTTCGCTCGATAATAATAAGGCTTTAACATCGTTGTTCAGTCTGATTTGCTCGTCAAGGAGCAAGAGCGAGAAGTACATTTCATTGACACGCTTGCGCACTTGATACATATTTACGTCGGCTTGAGCCTGCTCTACCTTTCCTTCTTGGCGTGCAATGTTGCGCTGTTGGCTTATGGCGCCACCATCGTAGAGGGTTTGTTGCAGGTCGATAGCCATCTTATACTGGTCCTTCGATAGTCCTTTCATGTTCAGTCCTAACTGTTGGCACATACCTTTCATATTGTCTGGCCACCCCGCAACATCGCTTTGATAGGTTGCTTGCGCCGAAGCCGTAATCTGTGGCAGCCACCCTTTCTGAATATTCTCAACGGTTAGCTGAGTGGTTTGGGTTATTAAGTCATACTGTTTTATAAAGGGATAGTTCTTTTCTGCAGCCTGCTGACATTCTTCCAACGTCTGTGCCTGTGCGCTAAAGACAGCCAGTAGCAGGACAAGGGTTAATGTTTTCTTTTTCATATTGCTTACTTTTGTTTTTTCTTACGTATAATTTATCGCTTCTATTTCGTTTCGACGATGCAAAGGTAGAGGAGTTCTTATTTAGCGAATTAACCATTGCACTGATAAAATTTCCCTTTTGTACGATTATCATAGAATTTATTCTTTTATCCAATATAAACATGTTATATTTGCAATATAATCATACAAAAAGGAAATTTTATGGATAAAGGGAAGGTAGTAAACCAAGTTTCGTTAGACAATATCGACTTAGAAGCGGTGCTGAAACATCAGGATAAAGCTTTTATAAACGAAGATGTGGTTCTTATTTACAATGGAAACATACTCCGAAGTCCGCTCTTTCATAAAGAAGAAATATACCAAATAGCAGAGCCTCGCATCATTTTTGTAATGGGAGGTAAGGGCGATACTTGTATCAATCTGCAAGATTACCACTTAGAACAAGGTTATGTGGTAATGACTCCCCCCGATACTATCTTCGAAATCAATGATGTTTCGCCCGATGCACGCCTCGTTGCCATCGTGTTTCGCGACAGCATTGACATGCCCGAAGAGATTATACACAAAGCTACTCCGACAGAATTCGACCGACTATTGCGTATGTTTTACCTTGTTTGGGACATTGTACAAGTTTCGCCCTATCGCAGAAACCGTGCAACATCTGCTTAAAGCCATTGTTACCGACATTCAGGAGCTAAAGGAAGCAGAGGTTGAAACCACCAGAAAAGAAGGGTCTACACGTACAGAAGAGCTATTTTTACAATTCAAACGCTTGGTGCATCAGCACTGTATGGAGCAGCGTTCCATTCCTTTTTATGCCGATTTGCTGCACATTACGCCGCACCATCTTTCTGCCATCATTAAGAAAGTGAGCGGTCAAAGTGTGATGTATTGGATTAACCGTGCTACTATTCAGAAAGCAAAAGTACTGCTGAAAACCAATGGTCTGATGACTTTCGAAATAGCAAACCGCATGAACTTCCCCAGTGCTTCGGCCTTTTCGAAATACTTTAAACGCGAAACGGGCATAACACCCCGTGCTTATCAAGAGAGCAATTAATAAGTAAACGAAGGCTGAAATGCTACCTACGACAGACCACAAGAACTGCACAGAGTATACAAAAGAAACACAATAAAAAGCTATAAATACCACCCTTACTTTGTAAAGAAAACACATGCAAAAAGCGAAAGCAATTGTTTGGCATTGCAAAAGCGGCTGTTTTGCGCTGCAATATAGGCGCTTTTGCCGTGCAAAACAGGCGCTTTTAGAACGCAAAAGAGCCTATATTGTAACGCATTGATAATAAGTTTATTACAGAAGATAAACGCTTCTGTAATTTCTTTACAATTATTTATCTTCATCGGACACTTTAAACAGGGCTATATTTTAAAGCTTGTGAAGGGTTCGGCAAAGTATGGACAAGAGACGGAAGCGAAGTGGGTGCTGCACCGAATGACTACCAAAAAACGAAATAGTAGGCATTTTATAGAAAAATTTTAGTAATTTTGCACCCAGAAATAAAAATCATAAAATGATGAAACACCTAAAATCATTGAAAACAGGAATTATTTTCTTATCACTTGTACTATCTTTTTCTGCGTGTATCAAGGAGGAAGCACTCAACCAGGAAGCCGATATTATCGCGGCATCGTTGAAAGATAAAGGTCTTTTAATACGCGAACCAGTGATTACAAACAACGAAGTGAAGTTCTTTGTGAACGGCGGTACCAACGTTGGAAGAATAGGACCAATGTTCGAACTTACTCCGGGGCAACCATTTACCCCGCAAGTGGAACCGTTCGTAACTTTACTAAGTCGCGTATATACACTGTTACGTCGGAAGACGGGCTATGGAAGAAGGAATATAAGGTGTCTTTTGTGAGCAAAGACGTGGCTTCTGTCTACCATTTCGAGAACATTAAGTGGCACAGAGCAAAGCGTTCGTGGACCGATAGTCAGGCAAGTAACGTCTTCCACATATTCTATGAGCTTACATCTCCTAAGGATACGCTGGAATGGGGAAGCGGAAATGCTGGCTACATGGTGGCTAATTCGAGCGCAAAACCAGAGGAATACCCTACCAGTCAGGCCGATGGCGGTGTGAAAGGTAAGTGTGCGAAGCTGCAAACAGTGAGCACTGGGTCGTTCGGAAAGATGGCAAAAGCACCTATTGCAGCAGGTAACTTGTTTACAGGAACATTTAAAATAAACATTTCGAACCCTGCTAAATCGACTCGTTTCGGACTTCCTTTCCGCAAAATACCTACACGTTTGACGGGTTACTATAAGTATAAGGCGGGCGAAAAGTTCACCGATAAGAATAGTAAAGAGGTGAAAGGACAACGCGACGACTTTGCTATCTATGCTGTTCTCTACGAAGTTACATCGCAAGAGCCTTATCTTGATGGAACAAACTCGCTTACAAGCAGTAACATTGTGCTGAAAGCGGAACTCGAAAACCGCAAGGAAACAGACCAATGGACAAGCTTTGCTATCGACTTTAAGTCTGTTGACGGACGTAAGATAGACGAAAATAAACTGGAAGCAGGCAAGTATAACCTCGCCATCATTATGTCGTCGAGCAAGGACGGTGCCGTTTTCAATGGTGCAGTGGGCAGTACGCTCTACGTAGACGAAATAGAACTAATCTACAAATAAACCTTTAACCTACGAAAAAAGAAATGAAAACAACAAATATTATAGTCAAGGCGGCAGCTTCTGCCCTACTCGCCTGTATGGCAATTACGGCACAGGCTCAGCAAGATACTGACAAAAGACGTCAGCTTCCAGACCGCAACGACTGGGAGCTTGAAGTGAAAGCTGGTGTAAATATCGGCGGCGCTGCGCCCATGTCGATACCTCAAGAGATTAGAAAAATAGATAGTTATAGTCCTCGTTTGAATGCTTCTATCGAAGGAGTAGCTACTAAATGGCTCGGCACAGAGCACAAATGGGGCTTGTCGGCAGGTGTAAAATTCGAACAAAAAGGTATGATAACGGGTGCAACCACTAAGGGTTACAGCATGGAAATTATTAACGATGGCGAGCGTGTATCGGGCTTTTGGACTGGATATGTAAAGACACGCTACACCAGTACATTCGTTACTGTACCCGTAATGGCTAACTATAGCTTCAACAAAAAATGGAAAGCGCGTGCCGGAATCTTTGCTTCGTTCCGCATGGACGGCGAATTTAACGGCTCGGTGAGCGAAGGTTATCTGAGAGAAGGTAGTCCTATAGGCGAAAAATAGTATATGAAGGCGACCAAACAGCTACTTACGACTTCTCATCGAACTTAAATCACTTCCATTGGGGACTACAATTAGGCGGTACATGGCAGGTTTCTGACCACTTTACACTTAACACTGACCTTTCGTGGGCGATGAATAACATATTTGAAAGTAACTTTAAAACTATTTCTTTCAATATGTACCCCATCTTCTTGAACATTGGTTTCGGCTACAAATTCTAAGGGTTTGTAGAACAGCGGTGGGACGAAGACTTCTGGAAACTAATGCTGAATTGGTGAAAAGAAACTATATTTAAGGTGGAATTTCGTGGAAACAACAAAACAAAAGGCTTGTTTGAAAAGTGGAACAAAGGTGATATGGGATTGTGTTTTCATGACGACCACATTATAAAAGGTATATTTAGAAAATAGAATAACACTATTTTCGACGCATAAAAAAGAAGGCAGCGAACTATTTCGCTGCCTTCTTTTTTTCTTGTTCTAATTCCTCTTTCTTCTTTATCGCTCGTATTTTGCTTGACCCAATGTTATAGGTTAGTAGCATATTACTTACGGAACCTATTCGCACAATAGAGTCGGGCAACTTTTGTGATATGTGCGTTACTTTATCAATAGTCATGTAAAAAGGAAAAAAAGCTGCTTCGATAGCAATATAACGGAGAAACTTTCCTGCTGTAATAGCTTGTCGAACGGACGTTATTGGGAACGATTGTTGCGGCCATTCTTTCCCCGGACGATAGGAAATCTTGTGAATAATAAACACACAATAGGTTAAAACAGACAGTAAAATAATCAATAGAACATTGCCTCTATTGTGAATTAGGTCTATTATAGTTAATATCCAAGGAATTAAAAGCATAGTTGCTGATATGGCTTCGCAAATGGTTGAATGTCTCGTACGCCTGAGACGGAGGTTTTTAATCGATACTGGTGTCATTTGTTTTATCTGTTTTAGATGACGCTTCGTCCTTCAAACGCAGCTTCGGAAGACGACGAGCCTTGCGCAGTGCTTCGGTTATGATCCACTGCAACTGGCCGTTGGTAGACCGAAACTCGTCGGCTGCCCACTTCTCTATAGCGCTCATCGTATCGGAATCGACGCGAAGAATGAAGCTTTTAGTGTTATTATCTTTCTTTGCCATGTACTTTTTCGCTTGCGGCTGAAAGCCATTGGATTTTATATTTTAGGTGTTGTTGAGTAGGAAAGTAAGCCGTAAGGATTGTTTAAACTATCGGCTTTGGGGTAGTAAAACATAATCGAGTGTGCAAAAGACACTGACTACGAACTTGCCGAAACGCCCCTGCTTTACTTTGTTTTATTGGCTTCTCTGCTTGCTTTCAAGGTTTCCGCCTCTTGATTTATTTTGTTTTTGAGAGCCTGAATTTCTTCTTCTGTTTTCCCTTTCAACTGTTCCTGCACTTCTTTTTCCTTTGCTTTTAATCTTTCCTTCATACCATCAAGCTCTTTGTTGTGCTTCGCTTTGGTACGTTCTATCACTATATCGATGCGCATTCCTATAAATCTATAGTAACCTACATAGAACGTTCCAAGGAAAATAATCACTGTCGGAACAATCGTATAATGGTCAGGTACATCTTTTAATAGCTGCGTTAATTGATTGATTCCGAAGATAAGTCCGAAGAAAGCAATCTCGAAAGAAAGGAGACGGAAGAGTTTGGTTACCATAATAAGCTGTTTATCGCTCTGGATTTCAATGAATTTTGAAACCAAACGATGCTCGGGATAGTAGGAAATAAAGCTCAAATAGCCAGCAAAAAAGGTGAAAAAAGCTGGAAAAAGCAATGAAATTGTATCGTCTTTGTATGCTTGAATAGCCATTATACTGGTTGTCCACATTGCAATTAACATCAGTACGATGACTACATCGCATACTACAGATAACATTGTACGAGGAAATTTAATTTGTTCAAATGATGCTTCTTTCATTTGGTTGGCTCTCTCTAAATGGTTACTTTGCCTTTCAGTAGCTACTAAAAAGGCGGAAAAATTGGTTAAAACAAAGAAACTCGTTGGAACAGAAAGCCCCAACGAGTTTCTTTTTTACATATTAAGCGTGCCTGAATTCACCACTGGTTGAGTCGCACTTTCGCTGCATAACACTACCATAAGGTTACTTACCATAGCTGCTTTCTTATCTTCATCGAGTTCAACAATGTTCTCTTTGTCGAGCTTTTTAAGTGCCATATCTACCATAGACACCGCTCCTTCAACGATTTTCTCGCGTGCTGAGATGATAGCACTGGCCTGTTGGCGACGCAACATTACTGCGGCTATCTCGGGAGCATAGGCAAGATAGTTGATGCGAGCCTCTATAATCTCAATTCCAGCCATCTCTAAACGCTCATCAAGAGTCTGTTCCAAGAGTTTGTTTATCTCTTCGCTATTGTCGCGAAGGGTTTGTGTTTCTGTGTCATCGTCAAGATTATCGTAAGCATATTGACCTGCAACGTGGCGTAAAGCAGCATCGCCTTGAATACGAACGAAGCGTTCGAATGCTTCCATAATGTTACTTACAGCTGCTTTTGTGCTTATCTCATCGCTTGAACCAGCCATTGTTTCAGAGTCAATCTCGAAGATTGCCTTGTAAGTATCCTTGAGACGCCACACCAGCATCATACCAATCATAACAGGATTGCCCGTCTTATCGTTCACTTTAATAGGCTCAGCGTCGATGTTTCGAGCACGGAAAGAAAGCTTTTTGGTATTGAGGAAAGGATTAACCCAATGGTAACCTACTTCAGTAAAGGTTCCTTTATATTGTCCGAAGAACATCATGACACGTGCTTCGTTGGGTTCTATCTTTATGAAACCACAAGCACAAAATATGAAAACAAGCAATAACACACCAGCAATGGCAAGCAATGGTCCGCCATTTTTTTCGTCACCCGATTAGTACAAAACCATACACTGCACTGGCAACTCCACATACAAACATTGCCAAAACGAGGATAAGCATAACAAAACCATTGATAACGCTTCCTTTAAATGCAAATTCTTTCTTTTCCATAGTTCTATTGTTAATATTGATTATCGTTTATATTATGATATCATTTTGATAGCACAAAGATATGGTTTTTATTTTATTACAACCAAACAAAACTGCTATATTTAGTAAATATTAACAAGAAAAGGGTATAAAAGAAGTTCCAAAAAAATATTAAAGAATCGCGTTAAATATGCAATTATCATATAATTAGAGTATATTTGCGGAAAAATTACAATGACAAAAAAATATTTGTGTATATTGAACAAGCCACATATTAAAGCTCGGTCAAATCACAACTGGATTTTATTTTTTTATTTTATTTAGGAATTAGATTAGAATTTATTATGAAGAAGAAAGAATATATTAAGACCGACTTCAAGGTATTAAGCCTTTATTCGGACGAAATTATGGAAGGTGGTTTTCACGTTCAAAGTAATATTCATGGTGGACTAACACCAGGCGATGACGAAAAAGATCCAGAAGAAGATGACCCCACAGGATATTAAAAATTGTTGAAATTATTTTTTTTATTTAGAACCATAATTCATTAGGGAAAGAAACATCCTACTCAAACGAAATTACATATTCAATGAAACATTTATTTTATTCGTGCATCGCTGCCTGCGTTCTACTATTTGCAGGTTGTGCTGATCAAGATGTACCAGAAATAGAATCAAACAACTTGGCACAACCAGGATTAACTGTATCTATGTCTTTGGAAGGAAACATGCAGGGAGAAAAAACTACTGCAAATACACCTACAAGTCGTGCTATCGGTTACGAAACTGACGACAATACAGGTTTCCCAACACCAGTAGGTATATTCGATAAAGGTACAAACGAAGGCAAAGAACTTGCCGATGGTGCAAAAGTTCCTGTACTTCTCATATTCAGAAGTACAGATGAAACGCAGCCTGTAACAAAGGTTATTACCCAATGGACATATAAAAAAGGTGGAAATATTACCTTATTACCAAGTGAAAAGTTTGAGATGAAAGCAAATACTGACCTCAGCAAAGGCACATGGTATGTTTGCGGAATCTTAGGTGGTGAAATGCTTCCAGGCAATAATCAAGTTAAGTTTAATGGTTTTTCAGAAGGTCATGTAGCTAGAAATGCTGCAGGAGAAAAAGTACAATGGGGTGCAAATATACCTTATATATTTAGCTGGAGAAAGCTGGAAACCAACGCAGCCAATAAAACTATTAAGGCTGAAAAGCCTGTTAAGTTAAAGCAATTCGGTTCTATTGTGCGTTTGAAAGTTACCAACAACACCGATTTCGACTTTAAATACAATGGTGTGCGCATCATTACAAGCAACATTCTATGTGGACAATTCGACTTGAAAACGTTCGACACAGATGGCCTTGTTAAGGTAAGCGACCTTAAAGATACTGAGGATTCTGATATTGCTTCAGCTAAATCAGCATCTTTTAAAAAGGCATTTGAAGCATTTAAGTTCTATCAACGTCCATTAACCGACAATGCAATGATAGGTGAAAATGGACTTATGAAGAAAAGACGCTTCCGTATTCATGGCGAATATATAAAGGACTACACAGAAGAGAAAAATAATACTAACAAGCTCAACACTGCCCTTACTTATTACGACCACACTTTCCTTCCAAGAGCTTCGGGTGATAATTTCGACAAAGTAGAGAAAGGAAAAGAAGCTCCAAGCTATATTTATGTATGGATGGCACCACAGCAACAAGCTATAAAAATATATGATGGTAAAAAAGAAGGAACTGGAAGCTACACAATGAAGAAGGTTTCTAAAACACAATTCTTGCTGATGGCAGTACCTACTGAGACAAGTTCAGGAAGTAAAATTGTACCTACTTCTATCAATATGTTGCCAGCTTATGGCACGCTTGCAGACTATGTTTCGGGTGCAAACTATCCTGCAAAAGGTAAGGTTGTTTATAAATTTGCCCCATTAAGCTATCTTGCAAAACACGATAACTTCGGTACTGAGGCTGAACTTTCAAGCGATGTAAACCAAGATGTAGACCATAGTATACGTTATAAGTATAGCGATGTAGAAGCAAACCTATCAAGCATACCAAGTGGTTTTATGTTTGCTAACCACGAATACTGGCGCAGCATTGTTCCACAAGGTTATGGTTTCTCTGGTTTCCGTGACAATGGAACATACTATAATCACTCTATGGGTATCGTTTCTCCTGTTAAAATGCCAGGTTGGACCAGCTCAAAACTTGCCTTTCATAACTCTTCTAAAGGCGTAAAAGTAGGCGAAAAGCTCATTGCTTATATGATAGGTATGTCGAAAAAGCCCGATTATATCAGCAACGATGGAGAAGGACAAGCATACCAAGGATATGCAAAACAGCCAGCTACTCGAGTAAGTTCGGGTATTACAGAGCCTCTTTCGTGGATAACTAATAACGATTATCGTTACGTAATGCGCTGGGAAGATGTAAATAATAATGCTGTAATTACACAACGTTATCTCGGTCCACGCTTTGTTCTTGATATGGACGACATCGCTAATGAAGATTTTTGGGCAGATCCAAATAATAACAATGTAGTTTATCCTGCCGATGTTAAGCGAATTATTCCGCTTGGTGGAGGATACACTTTCAGCATTGCTAAGAGTAAATCAACTGGTAAAAAGTTGCAGTATTGGCATCTTGCTAGTCAAGGATTCAGTGCACAATATTGGACTCCAGACGATGCTTTGCCAACTGGCCGCTATGCAATGAGAAATCCGGTTACTCACAATGGATATATTTTAGACCGAGAAAAGAATCCTCCAAAGCATGCTGTAGGATTTAGAATGCCAGGTATGGCTGGCGATACATCTAGTTTCTTCTACTATCTCTTTAGGGGAGTATCAGGTTCTCAGCACATAAGTAAAGATGATATTACAGATGCAGGTGGAGGCGAATACATTCAAAATCTTATTATGGCTGCTCCTGTGCGTTTGTGGAAAACGACTCCGTTCGCAGACTAAAACGATTACAAAAATAAAGTATCTGCAACACTTGTAAAAGAGTGTTACAGATACTTTTTTTCTTTGATTTAATATCATAGCATCATTTATAAAACAGACATTTAGCTCTTATCCTATTCGAAAAACCATTCCAAGAAAGAATTAAAACTTCTCCACTGTAGTTGATGTTTGCCATTCTGAAAAATGAATCAATTTCTGTCCAAGTTCAAGCTCAAAACCTCTCCTATTTTTCGATTGTAAAAAGAACCACCTTCTGTTTCAAAGCTATCTAAAAGAATATAATCTTTTGGCTAAACTAAGTAGGATTGCAAAGATTCTATTCTTTTATTCTTGAAGCTGAAAAATTATAATTATAAATTACACAAAAATATAATTATAAATAAAAAAATTATAATAACAAATTTATTTTTTTTATTATTATAAATTTTCTCTTGCTTATTTCAACCCAAACTGAGGGGAACAGGTTATAACATTTGATTGTAAATTTATCCAGAATTACGTTTAAGATAGGGGTGTTTATCATTCTTTGTTTCTCGCATCCCCTAAGTTTTCTACCTTTACAATCTTTTGAGTAATAACTTTATTAAATCCTTCGATCTTTTCTTTGTCATAGAATAAGTTCACATCAAAAAACTGTATATCTTCCGAAGATATCTGTCTGTTGCTTACCATCTTTGTCTTTCAAAGCCCAACTTTGAAAAATGTCCATAATATGATAAATTCCACCGGAAGAAGTGATATTCTCGTTTTTAATTGCTACCTTTGCATGCCAAATTTTGTCTATTTCTTGTTTGCAGCACCAAGATAGGTGAAATTTCTGACGTATCCAAGTGATTTGAGAACTTTGTTTCTCAGACATTTAGAGTTCTCACAAGAATTTATGCTGCGGAATTAAGGTAAAAAACAGATATGCAAAGAAAAAATTATGTAAAAAAGGAATACTGTTGCCCCGAGCTTTCAGTTATTCCTGTATCGGCAGAACCAATCATGGGTACAAACTCACCCTTTAAGTCTGATCACGAAAAGGCAGATGATGACAACAGTAACACGTTTGGTGGTGAACCAGATTAACCCAAAATAATTATCAATAAGAATTATGAAGATTAACAAGTTCACAAGTTTGTTTGCTACATGCTTGCTTATGGGGCTGACGGCTTGTTCTAATGACAATGTAAGTGACGCGGATTCTAACAATAGTGCTGAGAATAAGGATTTAACAGGTAAGACTTCTTTCTCTTCAGAGGCTAAGACACGTACCTCAGGCGTTTATGATGGTTCAGGGGTAGATTTCTACTGGACTACAAATGACAATATTTGGGTAAATAGTGGCTCTGCAACATCTCCTACACTAACAGCAAGTAGTTCCAACAATATTACATCAACAACAGCTTCTGCAAAGTTCTATTTCGATGGAACTTATACGGCAGAGAGCTATCCTGTTAGATACACAGGAAACGCAAACACTTCAGGTAACACTGTTACAATAGCAACAAGTCAGAATCAGGACGTAGCCAACAATGCGACTCAGTTAGGAACTGTTGGAGACTGCGGTGTCGGTACTGCAACACGCCAAACAGATGGATCCTATAAGTTTACTCTCAGTCATGAGGCTTCGTACATAACATTTATGCCATACTACTCAAAAGAGGAGTTGGCTGCTTCTGCTGTAGTAACACAAATCAATGTTACAGCGGCTAATGGTGAAAGCCTTGCTGGAACGTTCAATTTTAGCGACAGCGGTTTAGGAACTGCAAATAGTTCTTCTAACAGCGTAACCTTGACTTTGAACGGAACAAGTTCAACAACTGGTTTCCCTATTCCTAAAGCCGCTACAGCATCTAAGAATGCAGCCATAATGGTTGTAGCTCCAGGAACTTACTCAACCTTTAAGGTTACTTATACTCTATATGATTCCGTAACTGGTACAGAAAGCACTATTTCATATACATATAGAAATATAAATTGTACTCCTGGAAAGAATCAGAAAATCAGTACTGACCTTGGCATGGCGACATATACTTCTCGCAAGGCCGATTATTACATGTGGGATGCAAAGAGCAATTATTGGGATGGGTTTGAGACCAGTCAACCTTTACTCAACAACGCTGCAAATACAAACTATGCAAAATCATCAGCGGACTCAAGATGGTACAATACTGTATTCGAGAAATATGTCAAGACACCGGCTACAAACTCATGCCAGAATCAGCCGACCTTCGAAGCACTTACATGGTATATTGAAGGAGGATCTCCACAGGTGGATAACAAAACTTTATGGGTATTTGCAAACCATCTTTATGCAGGAGGCATCTGGATAAAGAAACAGAGTAAAATTCCAGGTTTTATTTCTACGATGAGCTATCCAAGTGCATTTACGTGGAATTTAGGTAAAGATATTCCATATAGTGTACCAATCTCTGGCAAACCAAAAGCATCTGTAAGAAGTAGTTATTTCTATCTTCCGGCACTTGGACAATACAAGGATGGGAAATTAATCGGTTTAGGAGTTAGTGGCTATTACTGGGCAAGTACACCAAATCCAGTTAACAATGGTGACAGAAGTGCAGGTTATGGTAAGGTTATATCAGCCAACTGTCTTCGCTTTACGATAGATGAATCGAACATGGATAATGTCTATGTACGTAGTTACTATGAACGTTATGTAGGCATGCAGGTACAGAAATTTGAATAGGTCCCCACAATAATGTAAGTAAAAGAGAGGCTGGAAACAATACCAAGCCTCTCTTTTTTCATTTGGAACCTTTACTGAATAAGAATGTAGAGAACACATTTATAAAGAGAGTATAATATCTTAATTCCGCAGTATTTTTTATTGTGAGAAAATTTTGAATGCTTTGCTGCTACTTCCACGTTTGCCCAATACAGATTCGGTAAGTTTTTTCAAAGTTCAACTTTGAGAAAACGTCCATAATATGAAAAACTCCATCGAAAGAAATGATATTCTCGTTTTTAATTGCTACCTTTGTCATGTCAGATTTTTGCTTACTTGTTATGTTTGCAGCACCAAGATAGGTGAAAATTCTGACATATTCAAGTGTTTTGAGGACTTTGTTTCCCAGGCACTTGGAGTTCTCACAAGAATTTATGCTGCGGAATTAAGGATAAAAAGAAATATTATGGAAGCATTAGAAGTATTGTTGACACGTCGTAGCATACGTGCTTATGAAGAGCGTATGCCAGAACAGGAATTGATTGATAAGGTTATGGAGGCTGGTCTTTACGCTGCAAGCGGAAAGAATAAGCAGACCGCTATCATTGTTGAAGTTACCAATAAGGAAGTACGCGACCGCTTGTCTGTGATAAATGCTGAGATAATGGGCGTAACAGGTGATCCTTTTTATGGCGCACCTGTCGTTCTTGCAGTATTAGCAGATAAGAGTAGCCCTAATCATGTCTATGATGGTGCGTTGATGATGGGCAACCTTATGAATGCTGCTCACGCAGTAGGTTTAGGAAGTTGTTGGATTAATCGTGCCAAGCAAACTTTTGAGCGTGAAGATGGTAAGCAGATGCTGAAAGATTGGGGTGTAGAAGGTGATTATGAAGGTATCGGCTTCTGTATTCTTGGTTATGCTGCAAAGGAAGGCAAGACCTTATCACGCAAGCAAAATCGTATCTTCTATGTGAAGTAAGGATTTGAATCAGTGCTACCTGATAAACATAGGTTGTTCTGTCTTAAGACATTCCCTTGAAGCGTATGTCTTTCTGCATTCTGACTTCATTCTTTGAAAAGTTATTCAAGGACCCTACCAAAAAGTTCGCGAATTTTTTCTAAATTGTTCGCGAACTTTTTTTTGATTTATTCCCTTAATTCTGCAGTATTTTTTCTTGTGAGAAAATTTTATATGTTGAGATGTCTTTTTGGGGCTCTATATGTTGATATGAGGTGCTTCGGTGTTTCTAGGGTCTTGCATAAGCATAAAATCCCCCACCCAAATCAATGGGGAAGTATGATAACCACAAAGAAATAATGTTTATTCAATGATGACCTCAGAGTAGGTTTTATTTGTACCTTAACTCCGCAACACAATTTCTCACAAGAAATTGTGTTGCGGAGTTAAGGACATAGTAAATCAAGCCATTCAGCCGTGGTGGCACCTATATCACCACAGCTATATTCTCCGTTTGTATTTATCGTCGTATATAATGTCTTTACAGCCATAAACTAAGCAGTCTTCAGTTATAATGCACTACTAATATTATCACAAACTTACTTTTATTTTCATTTGCTGTCATTTTAACATTTGCATAGAGTTCGTTGTAAATCAACAAGTTAAACACTTATAACCGATGATAGCAGTGACAGGAAAGTTTGTTTTGAAGTGCCGAATTAAGGAATATGATAAATTCCAGCAAAAGAAGTGATATTCTCGTTTTTAATTGCTACCTTTGTCATGTCAGATTTTTGCTTACTTGTTATGTTTGCAGCACCAAGATAGGTGAAGTTTCTGACATATCTAAGTGTTTTGAGAACTTTGTTTCTCAGACACTTGGAGTTCTCACAAGAATTTATGCTGCGGAATTAAGGTATCTATCAAAAGTTTAATCGTTTTTTAATAGTTGCTTTCTGCGTAAGTAGCCTTTTCGTAGAGTTGCAACTATTGGCTTCTGACGTATAAAGAGATGGTAGCATGTTCCTTATATAGTAATAATGGACAGTCTATATGTTGGTATTATATGAGGTGTAAAGATATAATTAGGGCTTTTGAGAAGTAAAAGAAAAGCAGGGAAACGATACGATACTTGTTGTATTCCGTCTTCCCTGCTTATAGTTTATGATACACTATAGGCTGCTTCTGTATTTAGAAGGGAACCTTGCGTACTCACAAGAGGTGAACTTTATCCACCTTTACTTGGTATTTTAATGTCCTTCCAGCACTTGAGAATAAGTCTATCGAGTGTTTGAGGATTAATATTTGAACACTGCAGTGAGTGTTATCTTGCGTCCATCAGCATGTGCATACTCTGCATTACGTGCCATCATCATAGATGCTGGTGTGTAATAAGTGTAGTTCAATAAGTTGGATACCGCCAAACTTAAGTCGCAAGCCTTCATCTTTACGCCTGCAGTAAGGTTTAGTAAGTTGATACGATTTACGATACCTTCACCCTCGTTATATACTCCTGAAGCATTAGGAGTAAATCTGTCACGCTTACCGGTGTGCATGTATTGCAGTTGGAGATAGGTGTTCTTGACAGGAGCATAGTTGACATACATTGCCAACTTTGCGGCTGGGATGGAAATGTTTGACATATATGTGTCCCAATCACCAGTAGCTGATTTGAGCTTACCTTCGAACCATGAGAAGTTAGCACCAACCTTTAAGTTACGGAGAAGTTGTGCATCTGCACTCAATTCAACGCCATACACCTTCTGTGGAGTACGGTTTACTACCCAGAAACCATTCTCTATCTTGAGGTCACTTCCAAGCTTAGAATAGGTGTAGAAAACAGATCCATTCAACTGCAACCAATGGTTAATATCAGAGTAAACACCCATCTCGTAGTTGTTTGTCTTTACTGGTTCTGTTGATATCTTAGAGAGTACATCGGCCTTAGCAGCACGTAATGTACGACCTAAATCAAAGATAGAGAAACCTTGAGAGTAGGCTACGAAGGGTTGAAAAGCAGGATATTTGTTATAAGAAACACCCACATTAAAAGACATATTATTATACTTTAGCTTTCCACCTTTGACCTGAACCTGTGGGTCGGAGAGCTTATTGCGCAATACATCATAGTCTGGTACGTTTATATTAATGAAGTCGTAACGTCCTCCTAATTTGAGGCTTAGATGTTGCCATAGTGTGGTCTTCATTTGAACAAAGGGCGCATGGTTGTTACTTGTCACCCATGGCATCCAGTATCTACCATCTACCAAAGGTTGTGATGTCTTATTATAAAGGTAGTCATAACCATAAGCTAAGTGTGCAAAGCATTCTCTGAGAATACAAGTCGAGTATTAAACTGGGTGCGGAAACCAAACTTACGATCCTTAACAGCCGACTGTCCACTTGTTTCTTCCCATCTTGGCTGCGCAGGGTTAGCCTTACGGAAGTCGAAGATAGTATATATTCCCGAACCATAAACAGATGCTTCTAAGTCGGTATGTTTGAATATATCCTTTGAAGTAAACTTGAGGTAAGCATTGTGATTGTATCTTGTTCCCTCGTCAACTGCCTGTGGGTCCTTGTTACCAATTATACCAATAGAAGGACTTTGGAGGTACTTTCCGCCGAAAGGAATCAATTTTGTGTCTTGCAAACTACGATAGAAATTATACATCAATTCTATTCTGTTCTTAGGAGATAGGGAATAACCGAGATTAACAAGTATGTTTGTTGTATAAGTATCACCGAGTCCGTAGCGTGGAGAGATAAATTTCCCATCACCATCAATAGCACTACCTGTACGTCCAAAGCCCCATTTACGAGATAATCAAATTGCCCCACACGACCATAAACTTGCTGGTTGATGCGATAACCTTGCCCTTTTCCGTGACGGAAGAGGTTATAAGTTGAACCCGAGAGAGTCGTCTCTCCAGCTACAGCCTTGTTGGTGGTATTCTTCTTAGTTATGATGTTTATCAATCCTCCGATAGCACCATTACCATAGAGAGCAGTAGAGCCTTTTACTACTTCTATATGGTCGATAGCAGCGATGTCGATGGTTCGGATGTCACGGTCTGTTGAACGTAAAGGAGTTGATTGAGGAATACCATCAATCAAGATAAGTGCGCTTCTTCCACGAAGTGATTGTGACCGAGAGCTTGTAGTATTACTTGATAGAGCCATACCAGGCGTGAGCATGCCTAAGAGGTGAGTGATATCGGGAGCCGCCTTGCTCATTTCTGCTATTTGCTTTTGGTCAAGAATCGTAACTGTAGCAGCCGCATTCTGCTTTATTTCAGGTATACGTGTAGTACTGATTATTACTTCTTCGAGATGTTGTGTGGAGTCTTTAATCTCTTCTGATTGTGCATTACAAGGTGTGGTTGCCATTGCAAGCATTGCGAGAGATAGATAAATTGTTTCTTTTTTCATATAAATACAATTCTATGAGTGTTAATTAATGTTTGCAAAAGTATTAATATTCTATAGAGCGTGCAATACCTAAAATGAGGTATATGTAGTTCTATGTGCCTTATTTTTGAACGTATTTTTCTATGTGGCAATATATCTTTAGTATTGTGACAAGCATTTGATTCGTTTTTTTTCTTACTTTTGCATTATCTTTTTGAATATTATCGGCTTATAACGTTATCTATAGATGATAGGATGGGTGATGTTGGAAGTTAATCAAAGTAGGGCTATTTTCTACTCTGATAAATATTTATGAGAATCCTCAATTCCGCAGCATTATTCCTTGTGAGGTACTTTTATATATTGAAGTGACATTTTGGGGATTTATCCATTGATATGGGGATTTTCTAGGATTCTTGGTTCTTGCATAATCATAAAATCCCCCACCCAAACCAATGGGGGAGTATGAAAAACCACAAAAAATACTTCCATAACAGAATGCTTTGCCGCTACTTCCACGTTTGCCCAATACAGATTCGGTAAGTTTTTTCAAAGCCCAACTTTGAGAAAACGTCCATAATATGAAAAACTCCATCGAAAGAAATGATATTCTCGTTTTTAATTGCTACCTTTGTCATGTCAGATTTTTGCCTACTTGTTATGTTTGCAGCACCAAGATAGGTGAATTTTCTGACATACGCAAGTGTTTGAATACTTTTATGTATCAGGCACTTGCATTTCTTGCAAGCAAAAACACTGCGGAAATAAGGATTATACAGAAAAGAAAATTATGTCGATACAAAAGAAATTGAACGAAAGACCGAGAGAAAAATTAAACTTTTCTACTCCAAAGTATGAATTCTTCAAATACGTTTTATAATTTTGCACTTGCTGGTTGACTCTGCGAACTAACTATAATAAAACATTTTAAGTTATTAAATTTGAAATATCCAAATAAATTAGCTACTTTTGCATTGAGCTAAATATGGCATAACGTTATAATGAAACATAATATTCCTATGAATTGGTTTATGGAACAGAGCATTGAATATGCTCAACAAAAATCTTATTTGGACGATTTATTTAAAGTATATCCAACAATTCCAAATGGTATCAGAAAGATAGATGAAACAGTTTGGGGAAAGATTGAAAACTCGTATAATACTCGAAACTATGAAGAACTCATTAGAAATCTTCTTAAGCTAAAATTGTTTCCCATAAAAGATAGTTATGTAGCATACTTAAAAAGAGATAAAAATGCTATAACTCGCAACCCTAAGACCATTAAGAGATTAGCTTCTGAAATTCTTGAAATGGACTTAAAACAACTGTACGATAAATGCAGTCAGCCCAAAGAAACCAATCGTCAGATAGGACCAATGTTTAAAAATTGGATAAGAAATACCGATTTTGGTATACCTTTAATGGACTTAGCCGAGTTTTCCAACACCAGCAATGATGGAATTTTATACGGTTCAGATAAAGAAATGCAAAACTTTGCAAAAGAAAGGTTATCTTATACGCACGAAAAAGGGTTAGATTTTATAGCTCGAATGAATGGTAAATACATTATTGGAGAAGCTAAATTTCTTTCAGATTTCGGTGGACATCAAAATGCACAATTCAATGATGCAATAGCAGTTGTTGAAAGTAATGCAAAAGCTGAGAAGATTGCTATATTAGACGGAATTCTTTACATTAAAGGTAAGAGTAAGATGTATAAAAAAATATTACAGAAAAAAATATAAAGACTTAAATATTATGAGTGCTTTACTTCTAAAAAAACTTTTTTTATATTCTGTATAATGAATATTCTATTAAAAAAACAGATAACTTAGTAGGTTTAGAATACCTTATAAAACAAAGAGGATTGGCTGGTAAAATAGATTTGATATATACCGATCCTCCTTTTGCTACCAATGGAAATTTTACGATTACCAATGGGCGAGCAACTACGATAAGCAACTCCCAGCGTGGAGAAGTAGCATATTCTGATAAACTTACAGGCAAAGAATTTGTAGAATATATAAAAAGAGTAATTCTTATGCATGAATTACTCTCTGATAAAGGTTCATTCTATATTCATACTGACTATAAAATAGGACATTATGTAAAAGTAATGTTAGATGAAGTATTTGGAATAGAAAACTTTAGAAATGATATAACACGAATAAAATGCAATCCTAAAAACTTCAATAAAATAGGATATGGAAATATAAAAGATATGATTTTGTTCTATTCAAAAGGACAAAATCCGATTTGGAACGAACCAAGAACAACCTATACCGATGAAGATATAAACAGACTTTTCAAGAAAAATAAAAACGGGCGACCTTATACAACAGTTCCAATACATGCGCCAGGCGAAACTTTAAACCCTCAAAAATTTAAGGGAATGTTACCGCCTGTGGGAAGACATTGGCGCACAGATGTTGAAACTTTAAATCAATGGGACAAGGAAGGCTTGATAGAATGGTCGGCAAATGGTGTACCACGCAAAATAGTTTATGCTGACGAACGAAAAGGAAAACGAGTCCAAGACATATGGGAATACAAAGACCCACAATACCCTATTTATCCAACAGAAAAGAACATTGACTTTATTAAAATGATTGTTGAAACTTCATCTAATAAAGATAGCATTGTACTTGACCCATTTTGTGGCTCTGGTACAACCCTTCAAGCTGCGACAAGTTTATCACGTAAATGGATAGGAATAGACCAATCGGATTTAGCTATAAAAACAACAAAAGACCGAATGGGAGTAGATGAAGTTTCATTATTTGAAAATGATACCGAATTTATAGATTTAACAAAATGCAAAAAAAACTTTGCACAATTTAGCCAAAGCAACTTTTAGCTTCTAAGTTCAACAGGTATTAAATAAAAAAAAATGAAAAGGGATGGGTTCAATAACTTCACAATCATTTAGATGGACAGAAACGTTGCAAATGAGACGATAATGAAATTGAAGAATTTAATATACAGTTGTATTGTATTTTTATTTGGCTGTAATTCTCCCCAAATAGAGAATACTTACTTTATTGGGAATTGGAAAGCTGATGACGGCGCTGAAATAATGATTAATAAAGATGGCACTTGTGTCTTGAAATCTCTAAATTATAACATTATAAACACTGCAACCGATGAATTAAGGAAATTAAATACAAATGGTACATGGAAGATTGAAAAAAAGACGTAAACAGTGGTATCCTTTTTGGAATTAATGAAGGTATAAAAATAACTTATGATTTAGAAGATATGAGAGGGAAAGGTGGAATAATATTTTTTATTTCAGGTCAAGGCTTCAACGAGGATAATCCACCATGGGATTTATTTATATGGAAAGGTGATCCTGATGAAATGGTAAAATATAAATTTATAAAAACAATACGATAAGTAATATGCTAACCTCAATTCCGCAGCATTATTCCTTGTGAGGTACTTTTATTTATTGAAGTGACATTTTGGGGATTTATCCATTGATATGGGGATTTTATGTTTAGAAAAGACCCAAGAAACACCGAAGCATCTCATATCAACATATAGAGCCCCCAAAAGACATCTCAACATATAAAATTTTCTCACAAGAAAAAAATATTGCCGAATTAAGGAATATGATAAATTCCACCGAAAGAGGTGATATTCTTGTTTTTAATTGCTACCTTTGCCATGTCAAATTTTGTCTATTTTTTGTTTGCAGCACCAAGATAAGTGAAATTTCTGACATGTCCAAGTGTTTTGAAAACTTTGTTTCTCAAGCACTTGAAGTTCTTACAAGAATTTATGCTGCGGAATTAAGGTTATAAATCACACAAAATATAATTATAAATAAAAAAATTTATAATAACAAATTTATTTTTTTATTATTATAAATTTTCTCTTGCTTATTTCAACCCAAACTGGGGGTCAGGATATTACATTTGATTGTAAATTTATCCAGAATTATGTTTAAGATAGGGCTATTCATCATTCTTTAATTTCTCGCATCCCCTAAGTTTTCTATCTTTACAATCTTTTGAGAAACAACTTTATTAAATCCTTTCGTAAATGGTTCTGTCTTTTGGTGTTATGTCTATACTATTGCTAAACTGTAGTCCTTTTAAACCTGCTTCGAACAACGCTTTCTTTATCTTATCATTTACAACAATGCTTCTGTGCATCTCTCGGAGAGGGACACTCTTTTATTGCACTTCGTTTTGGAACTTGCACGACTAAATAGACTTATTCATTAATAAATTGCCGAACAATTTTAAATATGGTTTCTGCTAAAAGTTTACGCCCCGATTTGGTACTAAAGTCTAATCCACAAAAAGTTGACCTATTCCCTCTCAAGAGTACATAGTAAAGCCCCCCTGTTAGTACGGCAAATAAAGCTCTTGGTGAAATTTTCTCATTATTAATTTGTTTGGTGAAACTCGGTAAAAATTCCTTAAGGGTAACCTCTCTTTTTCTCGCACTTTTTTTCGAGTAAGGCTGCTATTTTCATACATTTCCCAAACCATAATGGATTGCATGTCTTTATTTTTTTATAGATTGCATCTATAAATCTCTCGATTAAGTTCATAAAAAAAGCTTCGGCGTTTTTATAATCGTTTGGATTAATAGCAATATTATCGTTAAGAAAATAATCAAATTGAGAAGTATATGCTTTTATTAATTCTTCATCATTCTTAAATCTACGTTCCAAAACGATAACATCAGTTTTAGACAGATTTGAAACTTCCTTGATGGTAACCGAAGAAATGCCTTTTTTTCTGAAATAATAGTGGCAATAGCCCTCATTATATCTTGTTCAATTTCTTTTTCCGTTCTTCTTCCTAAATACCTTCTTTTGTACATCTTATTATATTTTTTTTATTTAAGTATATCAACCCAACCAGTTTATTATTTAGAACTGGTTGGATTGAATATTAAATGAATGGGAAAAAGTCCTATTAAAACAACCCGTTATTTTTCTTTCTGAAAGATAAGACGATCTGAACTATTTGAATTCATTCCATACAAACTAAACCATAAAGTTAGCTTATTTCCATCTATTTTATAGTAATGTTCGTATGTCCAATTAGATAATTTTATACCCAAACCCTGTACAAATACAAATAAATGGCAATTATTTTCTGTATAAAAAAACTCTTTTTTTCCCTCCCATTTGCCAATAACCAATAATGTCTCCATTAGACATAAATATAAGTTTATTAATTTCCGAATTATTGGAATTTATTGACTTCCAAGTACCCAGCAAACGAGTATCCATTTCTTTCTTTGTTAAATCTGGCTCTTGTTCTTCGCATGAAGCTAATGAAAATATTAAAACAGTGCAACAAAGTAGCCAAGATAATAGTCGTAAGTATTTCATATCAATGTATATTTATATCTAACATAGGTTTCGCGCATCTGTCGGCTCATCTATATTCGATGAGCAACCACTGGTAACGATACTTAGAGAAACAACAAGAGCAAAAAGTTATTCCTACAGAAAAAGTTTTTTTATTCATATTAGATTTCTTTTTGTAAAGAACTTGGCAATAATGCCGTTGTAAAGGTAATACAAATTTTATTATATCAAAATAATTTGGATATTTTTTTCAAAAAAATTCTTTTTCATAGCTGATTACAATAATATATACTTTTACTTTATTTTTTTTGATAAGTTTGTATGAAGATAATTGATTTGAATTAAAAACAGAAGCACTGCAAGTTCCAAACTGGGGGGGCAGGATATTACATTTGATTGTAAATTTATCCAGAATTACGTTTAAGATAGGGCTATTCATCATTCTTTAATTTCTCGCAACCCTTAAGTTTTCTATCTTTACAATCTTTCGAGAAACAACTATTTTAAATCCTTTCGTAAACAGTTCTGTCTTTAGGTGTTATGTCTATACTATTGCTAAACTGTAGTCCTTTTAAACCTGCTTCGAACAACGCTTTCTTTATCTTTTCATTTACAACAATGCTTCTGTGCATCTCTTCACAACGTACAATGCCTGCATTATCATCGTTAAAGATGTTTTCTCTAAGTTTCATGTAATAAAACATATATTCTGGGTTGTTTCGATCGAAATTCATCAGACGAAATTCACTATTTTCCAAATCAACACATTTCATGCGGTGTGGCAAATTCATAGCGTAAAATCCTTCGACCTTTTCTTTGCCACAGAATAAGTCCACATCAAAAAACTGTATGTCTTCCGTTAATGTTTCTAACACTTCTTTTAATCGTTGGCTTACTAATTCGGGACCTGCTGATTCTAATAAAACTGCCGACTTTATTTTTTTTAGGTTCGAACTTTTAGGGATATCGTAAAACAAAGGTAGTTCTTCGCTGGGTAGCAACTCTCCTTTGAAAAATTCTTTGTAATCTAAAGAAATATCATTTTCGTAAACCACCCACCCAATCGTATTCGTTGTTGGTGTTAAGATATAGCCATTCATAATTTTTATATTATCTACTTTTTCAGAAAATAGTCCTCTTTCAAAGAACTTTGAATTAAAGGCATCATTAGCATTTATCTACAAAATAGATTTCAGCCAATCGTACACCTTTCTTGCAAATTTTGAGGTTTCAATGTCTTTTGGAAGTACCAAAGTTATTCGATTGGAATCTGACGAATTGTTACTATTGAATATAAGTAAAAAAGGACCTTCGCCAGAATCTCTATAGGTATAAAATCCCTTTTCATCTATAAGTTCAAACATCATTTTATTTTTAGCTACGTATATATCCGTTGTCTCGTCTTCATCGTCAATAACAAAATAAGGTTTATCCCATAATGAAAAAGATTTCTTTATCTCTTGGATAAACTCCTCTTGCTTTTTCTGTGTATATAAAACGTAGTCAATACCTGTAATCATAACTCATTTTTTTATATGGGTATTCTTTCAGATGAAAGAAATATCTGGTTCAGATATATATCCAAAAAGTTGTTCTACATATTCTCTAATTTTTTTTCTTTAGGTTTTTATATTATACGCCAATTCTGCTGGCATAATTTAAACTACAAATATATTACTTATTTTTCAAACAAATGTTTTTATCTTGTTCTTTTTGTATTGTGATATTTCAAATGTATATTTTTTTGGCGCAACAAAAAAGCGAAACGCCATGCGCAGCGTTTCGCTTATTTAATTTTTTTCAGCTACAATTTTACATTTCAACAATTATTTGTCGATGTAGTTGCTTCGTAGCTTTTTTCGTATCAGACAATTAGTAGTTCTCTGCCTTTACTTGGAAGAAACTCTGTGGATGAGCACAAACTGGGCATACTTCAGGAGCTTGTTTGCCTACAACGATATGGCCACACTGGCGGCATTGCCAAATAGCTGAACCATCTTTAGAGAAAACTACCTTATCTTCGATGTTCTTTAACAACTTGCGATAGCGCTCTTCGTGCTTCTTTTCGATAGCGCCAACTGTACGGAACTTAATAGCCAACTCAGGGAAACCTTCTTCCATCGCATCTTTTGCCATTGCATCGTACATATCTGTCCATTCGTAGTTTTCGCCATCAGCAGCATCTTTCAAGTTTTCTTCTGTACTTGGAATACCTGCATTGTGCAATAACTTGAACCATATCTTAGCGTGCATGCGTTCGTTAATAGCAGTTTCTTCAAAAAGAGCAGCAATTTGTTCGTAACCATCTTTACGTGCCTGACCAGCATAATAGTCATACTTCATACGTGCTTGACTTTCTCCTGCAAATGCTGTTTGCAAGTTTTTCTCGGTTTTGGTGCCTTTGAGAGCAGCTCCATTGAATTCTTTAAACTTATCAGCCTTAACATGGCAAACTGGGCACTCAGCTGGTGCTTCTGTTCCTTCGTGCATGTATCCACATACAGTGCAAATAAATGTCTTCTTCATAATGTTCTTGTTTTTATATTAAATGTTTCTTTGTTCGCTGGGCAACGTGGTTTATCCTAAATATCTTTGTTGCGCTTTCTAATGTTTCCATTTCTCGGAAAGATTGAAAAAAAGACGCGTTTTGTTGATTTTTGCCCTTATCTAAATTTTATTTTCTATATTGGAATATATCCAATAGTTTCTTGTTCGTATTGCAAAATTACAAAATATATATTGTAACAGGTAACAATTTACCATTCTTTCGTCAAACTGCTATGTTTAGACAGTGGCTAAATAAGATACACTGTTTAGGACATGGCCAACATAATGCATGAAAGAATATATTAACCAAAGGCTTTACAACCGATGATGACCGACTGAAAGAACTTGTCGGAGGCTGCTAATGGAAGAAGGAAATATCTCTAAGGGTGGAATCGTCCCCTATGTTTATATGCTTATAAAGGTGTAAATATCTTTCACAAGCACATATATCGCATAACTACTTCGCTATCTGCGCATTGCAAAACCTATTGTTTGGCGTTCCAAAAGCGTAGGTTTTGCACGGTAAAGCGGCTGTTTTGCGTCAGAATTATTTTTACAAAAAAGGGAGGAGGAATTGTAAATCCACTCTATATACGCTGCCAATGTGCGGACGGGTGTAGGGGCGGAATTTATTCCGTTCCTCATAGCAATGCTGCCGTTTCGCTGCATTAGGAACATGGTGAAGCACGCTTCTTAATTCGCATTGACATTATAATAATAACTTTGTCTTAAAATGACTTATAGATTTTAGTGCCTACAATATTTATAAAAATAAAGTAATTATAGTAAGTGTTATAGGGTTTAAACAGAGAAGAATATACATACACACAGCAACTATTTTCAATAATGTAAAAAGCTCCAAGTCCTCGTTGGATTTGGAGCTTTCGTATATCCTATTTTGCCACTTTAAAGGGTAGAAATTACCTTAACTAATAAATAAAATATTCAGATGAATAGGTTGCAAGAAAATTTCTTAATTTTATTCTTCTTGTCCATCTTCTTTAAAACCATTTATAAGTCGAGTTTTAAATCTATCTCTACCATCAAATAATTCATCTGTACTTTGGAAAAGAAATTGACTTTGCCAATCGAATCGAGGCTTATTAGCCGATAAACTTGCATCAGACTTAAATCCAAGACGCATTTTATAATATTGCACCAACTGTCCTTCAGCTTCTTTATCGGCTGCAAATAAATATACAAACTGACAACCAACATATTTATGCATTTCTTCAAGAGTATCTACAACCTTTAACCAAAATAAGGTTTCGCCCATCTTTATATCTTTCGGGAAACCTAATGATTTCCAATATTCTTTTGCAGATTCATTGATACCAAACAATTTCAACTCTACAGCAGGATAAGAAATAAGAACCTTAGTGATTTCTTTTGTTTTCTCTAATTTCTCGTCTTCATTCCAAGATATCTTCTTATCAGAATATTGCATAATATCATTAATTGTCATACCTTTACCTACTGCTACTCCAACTACCTCTATAAGCTCTTTCCTATCTTCCTCAAAAACATATTCTTTTCGTCGCAATTTCTCTAAAGCAATCGCTGCATCGAAACCTATTTTCATAATCTCTGGCTGAGCAACTTGGAACAATTCACCGCATCTTAAAGAGAAAAAGACCAAGGGAATATTCATTGGAGGTATCACAACAAAAGATGCAAGATGACCTTTTCGGTCATCTATTAAGTGATGTTTTGAATTAAAACATTCTATAATATGCTTATGCTCCTCATCATCAATAATAGGACCAGTCATAGAAGATAAGACACTCTCATCTATTTCTCGTGCTCTTCTTATCTCAAAGGTATCAATCAGGTCTAATGCTTTTTCTATTGCCTCAGACATTTAGTTATTCTTCTTGAGTTGAGGTAATATTTCATCGAAATAGAATCTACGCATTTTTATACGTTCTGCGTCCTGTCTAATATCATTAAGTGCCATCAGAACATCGCAGCGGTCATCTTCTCCATAACCTTTACGAGCATTCTGCCAAGAGCTTTCACCATGAGCAAGAATACTTAAAGACCATGAATTTTTAGGGGCATAATTCTGAAAAACGAAGTCAAGCGATTCGTGGAAAGGTACCAACTCTGTTTCTGTTGGCATTTCATTGAGAGTTTTAGATTTATACTTATCACGAACCTTTACAATAACCGGACCATACTTCCATGCTGCAAATTGTTCTTTGAACATTGGCTGACCAGTACGAATAATAGATTCGCGCTGAGAAAAATACAAGAGTTTATGAAGTTTCATTTCATCTATCTCAGTATTCCTCTCTTCTTTATACCTTTTGTAGATATAAGAAGCTACTTTAATTACGTCAATCATAAGAATCTATTATTTGTTATTACTGCCTTTATTATATCTATCTTGTGTATATTCAGTAGTTAGATGTTTTATAGTGCAAAAAGTACTAAAAAAATAAAATGAGAAAAAGCCTGTTCTTCTGTTAAAATTACCTTTTCTCAAACATTATTTCGTTTATTTTGCAATGTAGGCATAGCAAAAACAACATATTTTTACAATTTGTTTGGCCATAAAAAAACAATGATAATGGAAGGCTGAATTTCTCTCTTCAGTTTCTATCTTAATTTTATAATGAATTAAAACTTTACTAAACAATAAAACTTTTTGTATAACCATTCGCTATTCTCTGCATAGATGAAATAATATACACAATCATCATATAATTTACTCTTTCCACAGAGAGAATGCTTTCTAAAAGTTATGACATATACTTTCTACATTTATCATATAGATAAGAAAGAACAAAAACAGTGTAAATATTTTTCACAAACACAGCTATTATATAACAACCTCGTTATCAGCACATTGCAAAACCTATTGTTTGGCATTCCAAAAGCTTAGGTTTTGCATGGTAAAAGCGGCTGTTTTGCATCGCAAAACCTACGCTTTCGCAACGTCAAATCGAAATTATCGTTTTCGTCAGAATTATTTTTACAAAATAAAGGTAGTTTCCTTATAAATCCACTCTATATACGCTGCGAATGTGTGGACAGGGTGTAAAGGCGGAATTTACTCCGTTCCTCATAGCAATGCTGCTGTTTCCTTATAACAACGCTACTGCTTCATTGGTATTAGAAACGTGATGAATCACGCCCCGACTGCGTCTACTGCTCGGCTTCGACAAAGTTACGAAGAAAGGAAGGGGGATTTGTTGGGGTTGCAATTCATTTCATTAGAATTGCACACTTAACACATTATTTGTGCAATTTTAAGAGGAAAGAGTGGTGCAAAGGTGGCGAGGTTAGGAAGTTTTTTAGTAACTTTGTCGGCAAGAAACTAAGATAAGAAAAAACAATGGAGAAACTAATAGTAAACAACTACGAAGAGTTGGCAAGTTATTTGGGCAAGAAACTCGGTGAAAGCGAATGGTTGGAAGTTAATCAAGAGCGCATTAACCTTTTTGCCGATGCTACTTTGGACCATCAGTGGATTCACGTTGATACAGAAAGAGCAGTTAAAGAAAGTGCTTATAAAACCACTATTGCACACGGATATCTTACTCTTTCTCTGCTGCCACATATGTGGAATGAGATTATTGAGGTGAATAATCTAAAGATGATGGTGAACTATGGCATGGATAAATGCGCTTCGGACAACCTGTTCTTGTTGGTTCACGCATTCGTTTGGTAGCTGCGTTGGAAAGTATTGAAAATCTAAGAGGCATCTGCAAGGCTGGAATTAAGTTCCAAATTGAAATTGAAGGTCAGCGCAAACCTGCTTTGGAAGGTGTTGCTACATTTTTATATTACTTTGTATAAGTTGGAAAATTCTTTCCGAAGAAAGTATCTTTTCGTACCTAAATAAAGTTCTAACTTACGGAAAAAAGTGGACATTTGACTGAACGAATATATTTCCTTTCGGTGGAAAGATTGTCAGCAAAGACGATAAACAAAAAAACTTCGATGAACCAAATAATTGGTTTATCGAAGTTTTTTCGTTAGTTTAGAATTGTGATTTTTGCAGATTGAACAAAGTCAGACCAGTAAAAAAATATCGACCTTGACCGACAATTTTGCCTTCCAAATCGGTGATATTGATGCCTGGAAAAACATTTGTGTTTTCTTGGTCAAAACTTCAAAATGGTTATCAATTTGTAACGAATAAGTCTCTTTGTCTGAAGCTCTAAAGAACTTCACCAAATTCTATTTCATTTTCAAATGATATATAAATAATCTTTTTAAAAATCTTTAGATAGAAAAATAATGATGTTGAGGTATTTCATCAATTATAAAGGGGATAACCTTTACTAAATCTTTTAAATAGAACTCATATCCTACCTCCGTCAAGCTATCTCCAATATAAATTATCTCATCTTCTTTAGAAAATATCTTCTCTTCGATTAACTTCTGAATAAAAATTAACGACATCAAAAGACACTTTCCCTTGGTCGGATTTTTACTAATTTATTATTGTGTAAGCTACTAAAAATCAATTCGTGATCTAATAAAAGGGAAGTGCTTACTCAGGTTTTCCATGTAGTAAGAAAGGTTTGAAATAACCGTATAATTGATGTTCTGCTCTTCTACATTTTTTTATTAAGAGATTATCATAAAAAGTTATTCATGAATCAAAGAATTTATTATTTACACATATACCTGGTATCAAACGTGTCCGTAGAAGGCGGCGAAATCAGTATCCTATAGCTCAGCCTTGTTTTGACCACACTCTAAAATCAGGACGACAATACCCTTCTATTAGGTCCATTATCTCATTTAAGAATTCGCTACAATCTTGATTGTCTTCTGATATTTTGCTGAAAAATGATACAACCTCCTTCTTGCTCATTCCTGTTTCTTTATAAGAAGACAATATTTTCTTATATTTCAAATAAAAATCTAATGGTAGATTTTCGACATTTTCATATTTAGCTTGCCAATCTTTAATGTCTGATATAATTAAAAGAGCATCTTTTTCATCAATCTTGAACATACGGGAATGAATTAACTTTGTGAATCATTAATGCTTTTTGGTTATCTCTACCAGTGTCTTTTGCCTTGCAGAATCTAAAACTTATCTCTGAATGATGACAATACAAGAATAGTGAAAGACTACTCCTTAAACTTTAATAGCAATTCCTCTTTTGAGCAATCATAGGGCGGTTTCCATATCTTTACATCTTGCTCTATGATTTCATCATACGCTTCATTAGACAATTGCTTTTCCATTTCTATCTGAAGAATGTATCTTATCCGAGCTAATTGGTCTAAAGTCTTATTCTCTCTAAAACCTAATAACAGAGCTAAAGCCGTCTCTTCTTTCTCATAGAAGCCAGATGCAATCTTATCAATATAACCTATTGTGGAATTAAGAATATTAAATATCTCTTTATATTCTTGCTGACTTAATACTAAGTTACTCATTGCTTATAACGTTATACAAACTTCGTTGTTTCAGGATCTAATTCAAAGTTATCTTTAACTTTATTATTGCTGTTCCGTAAACTTCAAATCGATGCGATTGATTTATGTACGTTGTCCATCAATAGACAACACGAATTGCATTTTTGAAAAGTAAGTCCAGCCTTTCAGACTATCAGTTTTCGGCAATTTGAACACAATATTTGCGATATCAAAACTTTTACCGAACAGCAATAAATCCGTTAATATTATGTCTTCCCCTCTAATATTTGCTGTGCAAGTTGCACTTGTTCGGGAGTAGGTTCGGGTATTCCCTTCAAAGGGTAAGGCATATTAAGGTTTTCCCATTTGTAGATTCCAAGCGTATGATAAGGTAGTACTTCTATCTTCTCAACGTTGTTTAATGAAGCAATAAACTCGCGTAAACGCAGCAAATACGCTTTTTTATCTGTAATGGTAGGCACAAGGACGTGTCTTATCCAGATGGGTTTTCCAATTTCAGATAGATAGCGAACGCAGTCAAGAATATTTTCGTTGGGCCAACCTGTAAGCTTTTTATGCTCGTTAGAGTCAATGTGCTTAATATCGAAAAGGAGTAAGTCGGTGTACTTCATCAGTTCTTCGAACTTCTCAAAGAACACTCCCGTACGATGGAAAGGTTGTGCCGATGTATCGAGACAGGTATTGATGCCCTGCTCTTTTGCTTTGCGGAAGAACTCAATGAGGAAGTCTATTTGCAATAAAGCTTCTCCCCCACTCACGGTAATACCACCTTTTGCACCCCAATAACTTTTAAAACGGATTGCCTTTGCCAGTAGTTCGTCGGCAGTTACCAATTCTTCGGAATGGGTATCCCACGTGTCTGGGTTATGACAATACTGGCAACGCATAGCGCAACCTTTAAGGAAAACGATGAAACGAATACCTGGTCCGTCTACCGAACCGAACGATTCGATAGAATGTACCCTTGCGAGTTTCTTGCCATCGGCACGTTCTGTATTCTCTGTATTGTATTCAATTGTGGGTATTTGTTCTTCCATAATGTTCTTTTTTTACGTTCTTCTAAAACTGCGTTATCCTCGCAATGTCAATGCCAACGTAAGTTATACATTGCTCATTTGACTTACAGAAACGCTCTTTCAATTACACGTTTCGTACTTCGTATCAATTATTCCTCACGAAGTCGAGACAACTTTTATGTAAAAAAATAATTGGGCCAAACCTGTCAGCCCAATTATTTTTTTTCGGTCATATATATTATATATATAATGTGTATCGCTTACATCTTGCCGTGTGCCTGACGTGCAATAACGTCTTCTTGCTGCTCGCGAGTAAGGTCAATGAACTTAACTGCGTAACCGCTGACACGGATAGTGAAGTTTGCATATTCCTCTTTTTCTGGGTGTTCCATAGCATCGAGGAGCTTTTCAACACCGAATACGTTTACGTTCAAGTGGTGTGCGCCACGGCTGAAGTAACCGTCCATTACACCAACGAGCGTATTTGTACGTTCTTCTTCGTCCTTGCCCAATGTGCTTGGAGCAATAGTTTGTGTATTTGAAATACCGTCGAGTGCGTATTCGTAAGGAAGTTTTGCAACTGAGTTCAACGAAGCCAACAATCCGTTTTGCTCTGCACCGTAAGATGGATTAGCACCTGGAGCCAATGGAGCACCTGAAGGACGACCATCTGGCATAGCTGGTGTATACTTACCATATACTACGTTTGAAGTAATGGTCAAGATACTTGTTGTTGGTTCAGAGTTACGATATGTGTGGTGCTTTCTAATCATTGTCATGAATGTCTTGAGCAACCAAACAGCTATTTCGTCTGCTCTTTCATCGTCGTTACCGTAGCGTGGGAATTCACCTTCAGTCTCGAAATCAAGTGGGAAGCCTGTTTCGTCGCGAACAATCTTAACCTTTGCGTACTTAATAGCGCAGATAGAGTCTACCACGTGGCTGAATCCTGCAATACCAGTAGCGAATGTACGACGTACATCGGTATCGATAAGAGCAAGTTCTGCTGCTTCATAGAAGTACTTATCGTGCATGTAGTGGATAAGGTTCAAGGTGTTTACGTAGATGTCTGCAAGCCATTCCATCATATCCATGAACTTAGGCATGAACTCTTCATAGGTAACTATGTCGCCTTCGATAGGACGAAGTGCAGGGCCACATTGCTCACGAGTCTTGTGGTCAATACCACCGCTGATAGCGTAAGTCAAGCACTTTGCAAGGTTAGCACGAGCACCGAAGAACTGCATTTCCTTACCTGTTTGAGTAGCAGATACGCAGCAGCAGATTGAATAATCGTCTCCCCAAACTGGACGCATAACCTCGTCGTTCTCGTATTGGATAGAGCTTGTCTTAACAGAAATCTTTGCAGCGTACTTCTTAAAGCCCTCTGGAAGAGCTGGAGAATAAAGTACTGTAAGGTTAGGCTCTGGAGATGGGCCCATGTTTTCCAATGTATGGAGGAAACGGAAGTCGTTCTTTGTAACCATATGGCGGCCGTCCATGCCGAGACCAGCTACTTCAAGAGTTGCCCAAACAGGGTCTCCAGAGAAGAGTTGATTGTATGATGGGATACGAGCGAACTTCACCATGCGGAACTTCATAACGATATGGTCGATCAATTCCTGTGCTTCAGCTTCGGTCAATGTACCTTCTTCGAAGTCACGATTGATATAAATATCGAGGAAAGTAGATATACGTCCAACTGACATAGCAGCTCCGTTCTGTGTCTTAATAGCTGAAAGGTAGCCAAAGTAGAGCCACTGTACAGCCTCACGAGCGTTCTTTGCTGGGTTAGAAATGTCGTAACCATAAATCTTCGCCATTTCCTTCATCTCGTACAATGCCTTGATTTGCATTGAAATTTCCTCGCGTAGACGGATAATATCGTCTACCATAACACCATCGCCACAGTTTCTTAGGTCCTTTTTCTTCTCTTCTATCAAGAAGTCAACACCATAAAGAGCCACACGACGATAGTCGCCTACGATACGACCACGGCCGTATGTATCAGGAAGACCAGTCAAAATGTGGTTATGACGTACGATTTTCATCTCGTCAGTATATGCGTCGAATACACCTTCGTTGTGTGTCTTGCAATATTTTGTGAAGATTTCGTGGAGCTTTTCAGAAGGTTGGTAACCGTAAGTAGTACAAGCCTGCTCTGCCATCTTAATACCACCGTAAGGCATGAAGGCACGTTTTAGAGGCTTATCGGTCTGCAAACCTACTACCTTTTCAAGGTTTTTCAAGCTTTCATCGATATATCCTGGGCCGTAAGCAGTAGCGCTTGACACGATTTCGGTCTCCATATCAAGAACACCACCCTTTGCGCGTTCTTCCTTTTGGAGTTCTTTCAGTCTACCCCATAGCTTGTTTGTTGCTTCTGTTGGCTCTGCAAGGAATTCCTCGTCGCCATCGTAGCCTTTGTAATTAGCCTGGATAAACTCGCGCATATTAACTTCGTCAAGCCACTTAGTGCCTGAGAAACCTCTCCATTCTTCTCTCATAATAGTATTGTAATTTAGTAAATTATCGAACCAAAATGCCTCGAAAGGCGCTTCAATTCATTATCAATTCTCTATTTTTGTGGTGCAAAGGTAGGTTTTTTCCGTATTTATTACAATACTTACAAATCGGTATTTTGCGATGCACATGTTTTGCGAGATGTGCAAAAATGGGCATTTTGGGATATTTACATACCTACTTTTAGGTATTAAAGCGTTATTTTGCTACTCTATTTGCTATCTTTAGATGGCAAAATAGAGGTTTTATTGCAAGACCGATGCCCATTTATAGGTATCTAATCGGATTGTTTCTTTATTCCTTTTTTCTACTGTTTAAGGCGGAATATTGCAACATTTACCTCACATAAGTAACGATTTGAAAGCACTGTTTTAATGCTTCCGCACCTCTATTTCCTTTCGTCTTATATATATAATAAGGTGTAACCCCACCCTATTGTGCCTCAAAAATGTGTTATAATGAGTTGTTTTGTTACACGATGTGCTACTGACTTGCAATTTATTTTCACACTATCGTATCACAAAAAAGTTTGATTTGTAGATTTAAAACTCTTGATTTGCAAACTAAGAACATCTATTTCTGCAAGCGTTCCAACCTACTTTCAATTGTTTTTTCGTACTCCTGCTTTAGTTCTTCGGCAAGAAACGAAGTTTGTATCAGCGTTTTCCATTTCGGAAGAGCCTTATTCATATTTGCTATTAGGCGCAATACCACCTTCTCTTCCAAACCTATTGTTGCTGCAAACTTTATGAAATCGACTAACTTTAGTTTTGTCTTCCGCCCGGAAAGTGTAAGTGCCAATTCCTCTTTATCCTTCGGATTAACGATTGCAACGTTCAAAAGGTCGTATGCTGGAGCCAGTTGATAACTATCGAAAGGTCTATATAAAGAAAAGTTTTTAAGGTGCATATCGTTGTTTCCTGTAACAAAACAGAAGAGCAACAACTGCATATAGTTTACAATAGCAAGCTTTGGCGTGTCGCAAAACTGCCCAATTGATTTAGCTATCTGTTCGTACGAACTCTTATATTTATACTCCGTAGGGTGCAAAGTCAGCTGACACATATCTTCCATGTCTATCTTTTGCCCTTCGTTAGTACGATCTATACGTTTCGTTATGTATCCAAGCTCACCATCAGCCAGCCGTATAAGACTATGAGGAACTACGTTTATCTTTGCTACTTCGGCAAGCCGCATGGTTAAATCTTCGTTTTCGGGCAGTTGCGGATAGTCGTTTGTCTGCGGTTTAAAAATGTAGTCGCCCCACAATCCTACTATTGTTAGACGGTTAGTATCGTCGTGTTTATTAAGATTTAACGATAGTTTGGGTTGTACTCCCGTCAATGAAGTCTGCGCACGTACCACCTTTTCAGCCAGCATATCAAGGTCTTCGTGTTGATATTCAAGCACTGGCGCATCTTGTACACCAAAGAATTTCTTGGCACACTGCGGGTGAAAATCTTTCTGTTCGGCGGCTAACGGCTGATAACAATACAAGCATTTACACATGATTATTGTCCTCCTCCGAAGTTATTGCTACTACACTAACTGCTCCTATGCACTCTTTGCAGCAGAGCAACAGCAACGACATACGGTCTAAAACGCTGATGTCAGTGTTGCGAAGTACTACATTGAGCAGCCAACCTTCCGGTATAAGACCGTCGAAGAACGGAAATAGCACAGGACTAACGTAGGGTTCGGCTTGCAATGGAAGCGTCAGACTTATCGGTTGTGCCTCTTTCTTGGCAAGATACGTGCTGTCGTAGCAGAAACGATATTCGCCTCCGTCTTCGGTCAGTATGCCTGCAAGCTCGTCTTTTCGGTATATTTGCGCCTGTCTCATAACTTCTTGGTTGCGGTTAATTCGTAATTAAACAAGTCGAGAAGCTGGTTTACCTTGTCCATTCTTAGCGATGTCTTGCCCTGTTCTAAGCTGCGCACAAAGCACAAACCTACTCCCGACTTCATCGCCAGGTCCTCTTGTGTGAGTCCGTAGACCTTCCGTAGCGCCTTAACAATAAGCGATAACTTGGTTTTCTCCATAACTAACATTATATCATATCGCATACAAAGTTATAAAGAAAAATCTGTTTTATATTGTTTCGCATATAAAATATACAAACATTTAACATTTTATATTCGTTCTAATGTAGTTTGATTGTTCGGTTATAGGTTTTCGTTGGCTGTATTAGGGTTGCAAGAAGACAATGTGGAAGTATTGGTTGGCGTGTTTATTTTGGTGTGTTCGACTCTTTATAAATCATGCCTTTACATTGCTTTAACGGCATATTCTTACATCGTAAATTACTTTGAAATATCTTTACAGATATTGTTCCGATTTATATTTCGTAATTGACTGATAATCAACAACTACGCTTTTACATTGTAAAAGAGGCTGTTTTGCATTGCAATATAGGCTCTTTTACGCGGTAATATAGGCACTTTTACAACGCAAAACAGGCGCTTTTGGAAAAAGGTTTTGGTGGCGTGATTTTCTGTAAAGATATTACATGTATTTCAAGGCAATGGAAGGTAAGTTTCGCAACTGTATCGTTCGGTTTGGGGAAGTAGTTTTTTCGGGACTCGAAGTGGTTGGTAATGTACGTGAGAAAGGGGGCTTGAGGAAATAAAAAACAAGTGCTTTTACGCAATCGGGTTGCAACAAAAGCACTTGTTTTGGCTGTGTCTTGTGTGTTGATAGGTACTCGAAAAGTGAGCCTCAACGCTGTCGAACGTTTTAGAAAGGTAGTCCGATGGCAAGGTGGAAGGCCTGTGCATCTCGGAAATTGCGTATGTTGTATAGCTTGTTACGCCCTGTTTCGTATGGCACGTGTAAGCCTACGCCCCAGTCTAAGCGAAGCATAAAGAAACCTATATCGTAACGAACACCGAGTCCGGTACCGAACGCTAACTCTTTTAAAAAGTTGCCGAAGCGGAACTGAGAGCCTGGTCTGCTGGCGTCGTTGCGTAGCGTCCACACGTTACCAGCGTCGAGAAAGAGCGCTCCATAGAGGTTTCCTACAAGGTGAGGGCGGTATTCGAGGTTGGCTTGTATCTTTACTTCGCCCGTTTGTTCAATGTAAGAGCGTCCTTGAGAGGTAGACCGATAGGTTCCTGGACCTATTTCTCTGATGTTAAAAGCACGTATGCTGTTGGCACCGCCGACAAAGAATTGTTCCGAATAAGGGGCTGTGGTACTGTTTCCGAAGGCCCATATTACACCTGCATTGGCGTGCGCTGCGATGGACGACTTGGTAGAAACGGTCCATATTTTGGTAAAATTTGTTTCGAGTTTTACGAACTGTGCGAATGGATTTTTAAACATTGTCTTGCTGCGTTCGTTCCACTTTTTACCTGCAACCATGTAGCCTAAGGCGAGCAAGTTAGATGCTTCGCTCACGGTAGACCACCATCGTATGGGGTTAAGATAGCCTTTCGGACTTTGATAAGTGTACTGGAATAGAGCCTTAGGTATGAACTGGTCGGCCATGGAAGCCTCAAGATAAGGCACGCTATCAATAAGTGCTTTGAAGCGATCGGTTACCGAATGCATGTACTCATAGGTGAGAGAGAGCGGCTTAAATACGAAGGCGCTGCGGTCGGTGGGTGCCCAACTGTAAGTGAGTTCGCCTGCAACAACGTGTCGTTTGAAGTATTGTGCGCGCTTAATAATGTTCACCGATGCACTCAAAGTGGTCATTGGTGTTTCGAAATAAACCTTATGTGGTTTCAGCGTAAGGGGTTTCCTTCTGCAATTGCTGCCTCCTCAAGTCGTCGCAAGCGTTCGCGCAAAATGCGAGGAGGTGTTTTGAAAGGGTTAAGAAAGCGTGGAAACTGAAGGCTTGCTTCTGCTCCGTAGTTGTAATCGTTGATGCGTCCCGTTGCGTTGGTGGCGTCGCTGCGTCCTGTTGCCCATTCGTAGGCTCCGTGTAAGCGCACGTTAAGGAGTTCCGCACCACGGAAAGCGTTGCGCTTTGTAAAGCCGAGAATAAGTTCGGGACCATACTTTCCTGTTGTTTTTCCACGTCCAGAGGCCTCCACATAGAAGTCGTAAGGACGGTCGAAAGTAAGGTCTAACGTTACATCAAGCGTACTACAGGTATCTGTTTCATCGTGTGGCTTGTAGTTAAGACTGGACGATGAGAACAGACCAGTGGCGTTCAGGCGTTCCATAGTCTCGGTGTGCTTGTTGTGTTGGTATAGGTCGCCTGGTCTGAATTGCATATCGTTGGCGATTACTCTCGCACGCAATGGTGGTTTGCTATGGTTGAAGTTGAGCGTGAAACCGCGTTCTTCTCTTGTGCTTTCTAAATCTTCGAGGAAGTTTTTCTGAAGGTTTACGGTAATTTTACCAATGCGCCACCTGCGCAAAGCTGCATCTCCTACCGAGTCGGCAAGCTGCAAACGTGTCATCACCTTACCTCTAACGATGGTTGTATCGGCCAGATAGCTGGCGTCGTTGTTCTTGTAATAGAAGTAGCCGTTGTTGCGAAAGAGGCTCGTTATGCGCTGACGCTCTTGCTCAAGGGTGGCTACGTCGAAGGGAACACCGCTCTTTACAATGGCATTAGAGCGTGCTGCCTCTATCAAACTATCTGCTTCGGGTGGAAATTGACGTATTTCACACTATCAATGGTCCACAAATGTCCCATGTCTACGGTGTACTTGAGCTTTATTTTCTTCTTATTCGACTGTGGAACAAGCTCGTGTGTTATCTTACCGTTGAAGTATCCACGCTTGCTTAATAGACTTTTGCCCACCGTTGCATGTAGTTCGGGCGACACAATAGATAAGGTAATGGGACGCGAACCAAAGGTTTTTGTTATCCATTTGCTAAACTTTGATGTATCGGGCGAGAAGGCATTCCATATCCATAAGCCCACTGGGAAAGGCGATTTCAACGACGGACTGCCAAAGAGAGAGCCATTTGGCTTTGTTGCCAATACCACATCAAGTTCTTCTTGCACATTGTTGAAGTGCGTACTTTTCTTATAATTGGTGTATTCGGTAGACGTCATTCCCGTGTAAAGTTGCTCGCCATCGGGCAGTGCACTGGTGGTACTGCACGACGATACCATTGCCGTGAGCATCAGCAGCAAGGCAATGGCGGTGCAAAGCAGACTGCCTTGTTGGGCAGAACTGGCGCAGTGGGTATGCTTATTGTTTCTTTTCATTTACAAAATTAATTAAAGTATCGCGCTGTGGAGCCGGTTCTTTACTGCTCTTGAAGCGGAATATGTCTTTAAAATGCTGCAGCTTGCGACGCCAAATAAACCAACGCCAAACTCTCCTTGGTTTCCTTCGAGCCAATCGTAGGCCTCTCGCTCGTAGTAAAACTTCAAATACTTCGTCTCTTGCTTATTCAAACGATACTCTAACGAGAAGTTATCGAAGAACGCACCATTCTGTTCTGACATCTGAGAGCCTGTTGATACGCGTCCACCCATAATGATTCGGAGACGATTATCCCATAAACGCTTCGAGAAATTAAAGGTATAATCGGTGTGAAGACTACCCGATGCATCGGCAGTACTCTCCATATTGGCGCTTATATCTACGTCCATAGAGTTCAAAGCACGGCCCGTTATAGAGTTAACTTGGTTCTGTAAGAAGCCCATCAAGGCGTTATTCATGGCTCCATTGGCTGTAGCTGTAGTGGTACCGTCAAAGTACATGCCCGAAGCAAGCATTGTTACGGCAAGCTTCGACCGCTCTTCTACGCTCTTCGTGTTAAGTTTTCCCTGCATCTCTTGGTCTTCTGGAGCCTTTATTATAAACTCTACGCCAGGGTTAGGGAATCGTTTCGACAGACGCACTCCTGCCTCGAACTCTACCATTCTACCATTGCCCGAACCATCAGAAACATTGGTTCGCACTGTCTCGGTAGCTGTAATGTTGAGCGTTGGTTCGGTAGGATTGCCCGAAAACTCTACATAACTGCCTTCATGTATCTGGAAAGTGCGCAGCGGAATAATCGGTAACGAGTACTTCAACTTACCATCGCTAATGGTATAACGGCCTCTGAGGCGAGTTCCATTGGTGGGATCGAAGTTCATATTGAGGCTACCTCCACCGACAATATCTACATAATTAGAGCGGTCTGGGTTCAGTGCGCAGAGCACATGGGCTTGGTTATCGACATCAATACGTAGCTTCATGTTCAGTCCTTGTATATCTGGACGCTTCACAACGATATCGGTTGTGTCATTCAGATTGGTGAAAGTAACGAGGTTTTCAAGTTCGTTATCGCTGACAAGCTGGGCATCGCGCATCACGTAAGTAACGTCGGTGCTACCTAAAATGTCTACTTTTCCTGTTAAGAGGAGCGACGACAGCGGTCCTTTCATCTCTCCATCGAAGTTTACAAACGCCTTTCCATAAAGTTCAGAACGTGAGTTTTCCTTCGCACTTACCACTTGGAAGTTGCGTGTTCGCATACGTATATCGGTGGTCATGCGGTCGAAATTGGAGAAGTCTAAGTAGCCTGCGATGTTTAAAGGAACGTTGTTGCTGGCGAAAACCTCAAAGTTTTCGAATTGCACTCGGCTATTTTGAATGAGCACAGGGTCGTTGGCAAAGCGCATTTCAATACCATAAGGCTCACTGAAAACATACGATGAGTCGAGGTAAATCTCACCATTTATGTCGAGATTCTTTATTGGTCCTTTCATCGTTAGTGTGCCTTCGCCAGTGCCTCGCAAGCCTACAATGCGGTCAGGAACAAAGCCATTGACGTAGCTTAATGGGAATTTCTCCATCGTAAACTCGGCATCCAGCGTCCCCGTACCCTTGCTATCATAGTTTCCTTCAAGCCTTCCTATCTCTACATTGTTCCTCATTAGCACAGCATCAACGTAGTGTGTGCCGTCATCTTTAGGCGCATAGACAAACTCTGCGCCCACATCTCCCATGCTATTCAGCTCGTATACCATGTTCTTAATACCCATATCGCTGGATACGGTTATAGCTGAAGGAGTCTGAACGACGTGGAAGTCGCCGTCCAACTGACCTGAAATTCTTGGCGCAAACGGCAGTATCTTGAGCAATTGGTTCAGTTCGAACTTGTTCACAGATACTGTAAAGTTCTGCAAAGAGGCTTCGTCGGTATTGTCACTGTATAGGTGTATACCTGTTCCATCGTCTGCAAGCAACATCATTTCGGCCTTCATGCGCTTGTTACGACCTATATATATATAGTTATCTTCGTTCACTGTGAAGTCCTTATACCCTAATGTTGCCTTTGCAGAAGTAAGCGAAAGGTTGATTCCTTGATCTTGCATTGCAGCCTGTGCAGATAGCGCAAGGGCTACCTTATCGGCCTTATCCATAACTGCGAGCGACGCATTCAGACCTCTATCGAATAGCGAACCCGACAAATAACCCTTATAAGGATAACTGTTATCAGGCCCATTCAGCACCTGAACATCGTAGCTTAGTCCAACGTCGTTGGTGGTAAGGTCTACTAAAAGCGAATCGACATGCACATCATCGTAGACGAGTGAATCGACAATAACATTTCCATTGAGTCCCTTTTCTGGCGAAGACGTAAGGTCGATATTGGCTGTTTTGAAGACATAACCCTGCTGTTCGAGTAGCTTACTAAACAGATTTCCTTCGCCACTAACAAGCTTCAATCGTCCTGTAGGCAGCAATTTCTGCAACGCCATCTGGTCTATGCGCTTGTTTTCGATTTGTTTATTCAAGTTGTTAGCAATACTTTGCCCTGCTTTTAGTACCTGTTGATAACTGCCATGCCAGTTCGTATTCAGTGCAAAATCGCCTCCTTCGATTACAGCACGGGTTGTATCAGCACGACTTAGTACGTCTATTCTAACATCACCAGGCGTGTATCGTTTGCCATCGGCCTTCACTTGCAAGTTACCAAGCATACCACGGACCATCAATTTGTCCGCCATGTCGGTGTCAAACTCTATGTTTAGCGCGCAGTTAGAGCTGAATGGCTTGTCGACAAGGCCTAATTGGTAAAGGTCGGCTTGCCGTATTAGACCGTTAGCACTACCGTTTACGCGTTTACCAGCCATGTTTGCGTGAATGTTTAAGTCGCCATCGAAGAGCGGAACCTCCTGTCCTCCTCTATCTTCGGTAAGCATTAGGTTGCCAAGATAGCCTTCTATATTATAATGGTTGGCCCGTTCTGAACGGAAAGCAAGATTGACTTGCGTTCCTAAAATATAGTTCTTGTCCATCATGCCCAACCCTTTAAGTTGGCATAGGTAAGATCTCCCTTCACATGAGCGGCTGTTTTACCTCCACTAACGCTTGCCGTAATGTCCACATCACCCGATGCAAGACGCTGGACTCCATGTTTTCCCTCACTCGTAAGTATTAGATGGCGCAATGGTCCGCTCACATAATGACTATTCTTCATATTCGAACGCACGTCGATATCTACCCATGTAGACACCACATAAGGTTCTTTCATCACGCCAATTTGCTTCAAATCAACACGGCGGAACCATCCTCGCAAGTGTCCATCTACCATTTTATCGCTTAGTTTGCCCTTGTAAGTGAAGTCGCCACCCAACATTCGGTTTGTACTTATAACGTGTATGTTGGCTGCTCCGCCCATCATTGCGATGTCGCCACTAATGCCATCGAGTACATAAGAGCCGAAACGGAACTGTCCGATATTGGCTTTCAAACGCAAAGACGACTTCGGATTGAGCACATCGGTGCCCTTTCCGTATGCTGATATGCTTCCAGTGAAGGGGTGAAGTCCGCTTTTCGGCATGAAATGCTGTAGCTGTAGGTTGGTAGCACGGGCTGTTACGTTGTATATTTCGCTGTTGGCGTTGTAGCTTCCCTTTACTACGACGTTGCCTCCGCCCTCGTATAGCAATGCATCGGCATCGTATTGCGCCCCTCGCATCTTAACTTTTGCATCGAAACCAATGCCTGTTGGAATACTAATCGTTTGGGCTGTGCTCTTCGGTAGTAGCTGTTTTACAAAGCGAACATCTTGTAAATTGCCCTTGAAAGCGAGGTTTGCCGACATATTCTTCGTACTTTGCAAGTTGCTTACCCTACCGTTTACATTCACAAAGAAGTGCTGTGGCATGCCAACGTGCAGCTTTTTCATGGTCAAAGCCTTCATATTGCCTTGCAATGTTCCGCTAACGTCTATCCGTTTGGTCGGTATTGCACGCAGAACATTCGATGGAACAGCACCAACCAAGAAGGGTTGCAGGTCGTCTTTACGCACAAAGCCATTCAAAGACACCGCCAATCGACCAGGGTTAATAGGCGCAAAGGCGTTCATATTCATGAAATGCTACCTTTTATCTCGCTTGATGGCATGCGTAAATAGAGCGGTTGCAAGTACAAACTCGTACTATCAAGACGGAAACGTGTGCGTATATCGCTTACAACCAGTCCGCTATGCTCCGTAAAATTACCTGTTCTGACGTTAGCAACAATGCCCGTAGAGTCGTAAGCAAACGAATCGACACCCATATAGAGCTTGCTTAGCGCTATGTGAGCAGCGTCGAAACCTTGTCGTGCCTTCGGTTCGTAAGTCTTATCGTAACTGAGCGAGCCTCCCTGCCAAGCAATTTGGCGCACTTTATATTCGTTTTTAAACAAGTCGATTGACGTCCCTAAGATAGCAGCCTTCACCATTTCGGCTCCCACAACCATAGTATCGCCAGGCATGTGGAGTCGAAGTGCCGTTCTTTGAAGGTCGAGTTTGTCGATATTTATCTTCCAGATTGTTTTCTCTTTCGTGGTATCTTTCGGCATGGTATCGTTGAGAGCGATATCGAGAAAGCCCCCTTGTACTTCAGCTTGATTAAGTAATGCCGTTGAATTTTTAAGGTTTACGCCATGTGCAACAACGTGTAATCGTTCTAAATTACCCTTTATTTGCAAATCGCCAATATAGTTCATGGTATTTGCTTTCAGTCCTTTGAAGGTGAGATAGTCTACTTCTACCTCTTTCATCAGCAGTGGAAGGAGTTGCACATTCACCATTAGTTCCTTCACTTCTGCCACCGTATCGCGCCTTTGCGGGAGGCTATCGTTGGGTCGCAACATCATAACCTGCTCGAGTTTGAGGTCGAGCGGGAAGCTGAGCGAGACGTGGTCGATGCTGATTTCCAGTCCTGTTTTCTCAGAAGCGTAGCTTGCTATCTTCTTTACAATCCAATTTGAACAGGTGGCAAGTATAGAAGAGCGAGCAAGAATATAAATAATGAAATGGGCGCTAACACTATGGCAACTAACCATTTCTTCCTTTTCTTAATGCGCATAAGCTATTCCCAGCGTGTGGGATAATACATTTTATTATGCAAAAGTACTAAAAAAAAGGAGGCTAACATAACAGTTTACTGAAAAAATATCGTTTAAAGGTTTTTATTTTTTGCGACTTACGGAGTTAATTGGAGTATTTTCAAATACACCATCTAACGGAAATGAAGATATCAGCTCCATGTTATTCAATGTTCGAACCTATTTTTTCGCACTTCTCTTACATTTCCGCGCAGGTATAAAAGTGCTAAAATAGTAAGCTCATAAGCACTGCAATAATCTTCATTTATTGTTTTCTTTACAAATTAAATATAGGGTATAGAGTGGTTATTCAAAGTATTTTGTACTTTTGCAGGGTGCTAATGATAGTAACAAATAACTAAGAACCAAGTTTTAAACAATTAGAAAGAAAAAATTATATAGCTTACACTACAACAGCAAACAACTGATTTTTAGTCGGTTAATGCTATCTTTAAAACTATGAAAGGACAATAAATCAACGACGATGGGAATATTTTTTTTACGTCCGAATGTCACAAAAACGACACCTCGTTCGTTTACCTATTGAAAAGCGATGGAAATAGAAACATTTAACAAAATGGTCGTAAGCCTACGCAGCCGACTGCTCCGTGTAGCAGCAACGCTGGAGGGTGGAGATGTTGAAGCCGAAGATTTCGTGCAGGAAACATTCCTCCGTATGTGGGCTATGCGCCATAAATTGGACCATCACCCTAACGTCGAGGCTTTGGCATTGAAGATAATTAAGGGCATAGCCATCGACCATTGGCGACACAGAAAGCTCGAAAGCGCAGAGGGAGAACACCCGAAGGAACTCGCAACTGAGCCAGGAAGCATGACCACAAAGGACGATATGGAACTGGTAAAGATGATTGTTGACCACCTACCACCGCTTCAACAGCAAATCTTCCGCCTCAAAGATATTGACGGATACGAGAACGAAGAGATTGCAAAAATATGTGGTTGCTCGGCCGAAGCAGTCCGTCAGAACTTGTCAAGGGCACGGCGACGCATTCAGAAAGAGTTTATAAGACTGACTAATATAGAAGAAAAGATATGCAAATAGACGATATAAACAAACTGGTACAGAAGTACTTCGACGGCGAAACAACGGCGAACGAGGAACAACAGCTACGTTGTTTCTTTGCACAAGACCCGCTTTTGGTGCCAAACGAACTGAAACCGCTGTGCGCTCTCTTCCGTTGGGAGAATCAGGAACGCGGTCAGGACGACACGATACTATCTGAACCTGTCCCCGAAACCACAACCACCCAGCAACGAAAGCGACTTCCCAACTGGTTTGTTGCAGCCGTTTCGGCAGCCGCAGCAGTGGTGATTACCATGCTTGTAATGCAACAAAAAGGCAGTCAGACAAGCGATTATGCTTTCGTAAATGGCGAGCGTATCACTAATAAAGAGGTGGTTCAACGCGAAGCAGAGGCTGCTCTCAACATGGTTTCGACCAACGGAGACGAAGATTTCAACGCACTTTCATTGATAGGAGGAACAACCGATGAAGAATAAAACAATAAGAACCTTTCTCACAATATGCCTGCTGATGGTACTCATACCTGCATCGGCACAGAGCGATTTGCAGATTAGCGTCGCCTTTGAACGCTTCGGTAAGGCTAAAAACTGCAAGATGGTGGTACTCAACGACGCCACTTTGAGGGGCTATAAGCTCAAGATTTACAAGTCGTTGACGTATAAGAAGATTGGAGCAAGCATTGCGCCATACATTGATGCCGATAGAAAGAAAGCACGAAAGATACGCGAAATCGTTGATAACGGCAAGGTTACGAGCGGCTATTACATACTTTCGCAGCTGCCTTCTGGTCTCAACCGCTACATACTTTTTAGCAATGGACCCAACGATAGCGGTGCCGTCATCTACATAGAGGGTACGCTCGGACCTGACGACATTATGAATGTATGCTACAAAAAACGCTGATAAACAACAACAAACATTTTAAAAATAAAAACAAAACATATACGATTATGAAACAACTGTTATTAACCTTAGCACTTGTCGCAGCTGTTCCAGTAATGGCTGCCGAAGAAAACGACACCACAATCCACTACGCCAACAAGCAGATAGTGTTGAGCAAGGACAGCGTATCGCTCAATGTGGCTGTGTATAACAAAGACGGCAACATGCTCGCAAAGACCAAAGAAACAAGCTATATAGATGGTCAGGAGGTGGAACGCTTCTTTATTTCGTCGCCATTCGTACCTATTCGAAGAAAGGGCAGACACAATTTCTATAGTCATATTCCCGACTTTTATGTTGGTGCAAACCTTCTCAATGGTGGCAAGGGCATGCATAGCAAAGACGTAAAGTCGCTCGAATGGGGTATCAATTTCTTCGACGTGAGTCTTAGTCTCAACGCTTCTAACACCTTAGGCCTTGTGTCTGCCTTCCAAATAGGCTTTATACACAACCACTTCCACCCCAATTATATGTTGGACGACACCGACGGAACGCCTGTTATAGTAAGGAATTCGGCAGAGAAAGTAAAGTCGAGTTTCATTAAATACAGCTACTGTAAGATTCCCGTAATGATTGAATGGCAGAACAAATCTGCGGGTAAACCATTGTATATTGGCTTAGGTTGCTCGCTCGATTTCAAGGGAGAAATAAAGAGTAAGTACCGCATTGGCAAGGAGCGTTTCACTGTAAGCCGCAACTTAGACACCAATCCTGTAGGACTAAACCTTGAAGCTTACTTCGGCATTAAGTATGTTTCTATCTACGCCCACTATAGTCTTACAAAGCTAATGAATAGCGGTCCTGCCTGCCACCCATTTGGAATAGGTATCGGTTTCGACATGTAAACGAAACGAAAGAAAGGCGAGAAGGGTGTAAAAGCACTGCCCCCACACCCTAAAAACAGCGTTTGCGGAGAATAGAAGGCTTATTCTCCGCAAATTTGCATAGAATAAACGCAGTTTTATCCGCAAAGTTTTGCAACTATGACAAGAATGTATTAAGTTTGCAAACAAATGGGTTTAGATTATATGAATAATAAATACATCTGGCAAGATGCCGACTTGCGCAACCTGACATGGCAAGATAGCACCTTTAGCAGTATTCTTTCCGAAGTGCATTTCCTTCGTGGAAAACTGTTGGGAACCTTGTCTTTGTTTGGTTTTAAAGAGCAAACGACTTCTTATTAGAGGCTTTAACCGAAGAAACAGTACACTCTTCCGCGATAGAAGGCGAAAGACTTAACAGGGATAGCGTACGGTCTTCGGTTGCGAAACACTTGAATTTAGAATACGAAGGATTGCCTCCAACCGACCATTATATAGAGGGTGTCGTGCAGATAATGATTGATGCAACCTGCCATTTCGGCGAACCCATTAACGAAAAAAGACTATTTGCTTGGCATGCTGCCCTATTTCCAACGGGTCAAAGCGGTATTTATAAAATCGGAGTTGGCCGTTGGAGAGTGGGAGAAGAGCCTATGCAGGTGGTTTCAGGGGCGATGGGACGACAGAAAGTTCACTATGGAGCACCTCCAAGTAGCGATGTTCCGCGCATGATGCAGCACTTATTTGAATGGATAGAGAACGAAACTGCAGTAATAGACCCTGTGGTAAAGGCAGCTGTTGCCCATCTATGGTTTCTCACCATTCACCCTTTCGACGATGGCAATGGTCGTTTATGTCGTACCATAACAGAGGTGTTGCTATCGAGAGCCGACAAAACTGCACAACGATATTATAGTCTTTCGTCTGAAATACTGAAACATCGGAAGGATTATTATGCGCAGTTAGAAAAGGCACAGCATGGGAATACGGACATAACAGAATGGATTTTGTGGTTTCTTAGAACGCTACATGGTGCTTTGAAAGTGGCGCTTGAAAAGACTGAAAACACCATTCGGAAGGTGCACTTTTGGGACAAACACAAAGATTTAGTACTGAACGAGCGACAAAGAAAGGTACTGAACATGCTCCTCGATGGCTTCGATGGCAAACTGAACTCTTCGAAATGGTACAAGATAAACCATTGTTCGCAAGACACTGCCATACGAGATTTGAACGACCTTGTTGCCAAAAAGATACTCCAAAAGAGCGAAAAGGGCGGCCGCAGCACAAACTACGAACTAACTATAGAATAGTTGGCAACCTCTGATCGCTATTTTAACAAACGCCCTACAAGCTGTATTAGTGTGATTGTATACAGATACTGAAATAACAGCATAATTATTCTGAAATTGCAAGAAAACTTCTTTTAGAAATCAATACCCACGCTTTCGTTTTCCAATAGTGCCTATATTGCAACGCAAAACAGCCGCTTTTGCAGTGCAATATAGGCACTTTTGCATTGCAAAACAACCCCTATTGTAACACACTGGTGGAGAGATGGTTACACAACCAAAACGCTATTAGTAGGTATTTGTATAAATATGTATGTATATTCATATCGACAATGTAGCGCGAGTGCTTGCAAATGGGGTTGTAAGACAGGGACGGCTTTCGTTATTTTTTAAACACTTTAATATATTTTTCTTATACGGAGAGACTACTATCTCTGCCTTTTTCGTATCTTTGCCGGCGACTATAACGAGTTTTTATAACTGATGAATTCCGAGAATATAAATCGCTTTTTCTGTTAAGAAACGACCTTTGGCTGCACGGCTGTAGTGCTGTACGGTGGGAGGAGAGGTTGCTGCGGAGCATAAGAGAGTCGCTCCGACGCATTATTATGTGTGTTTTTGCACTGCCCAACTCGAAGAGTAAAACAGCGAGGATAAGGGGGTGAGGACGTTCTACCGATGTTTTAAAACTCTATGTCAGCAGATAATTACGAACAACAAATATTTTATTATAAAACAAAATGAAGAAAAAAGTTTTTGTGTTGTCCTTGTTGAGCGTGCTCGGAATTGGACTATTGACGTCTTGTTCGGGCGATGACGACGACAACAACGAGAAGGGTGGCACTGTTGAAACATCTGAAACGGCTACGCAAACCGTGAGTGATGCGCCGTTAATGGACGAAACAAACGACAGTTTGAGCAACTATGAGTTTACGAAAATAGTTAAAATAGAACTGAACGGAACTTCTGCTACCGTAAAAAATAATGTATCTGGTGTGGCAGCAGTTATAGGGACAGGAATTGTGAACATTACTTCTACGGCTTCGAACGTAGAATATATTATCTCTGGAACCTACTCTGGTTCTGTTAATATCGAAGGAAAACCGATTGCAAAGGTTACCCTTAACGGAGCAAATATTACCAATGAGAAAGGTGTTGCGCTTAACCTTACAATACCAAAGGTATTTTTTCACACTGTAGGGGGAACTACAAACTCTTGCACGGCTACCCTTATGAAAGAGAACCATGCTGCCCTTTACTGCAATGGAAAATTGGTATTCTACGGAAAAGGAACGCTAAACATAACTTCAAATAATGGTTCTGGTATCAGTGCAATGTATGGTATTACGGCGAAAGAGACTACCTTTAACATCAAATCGGGCTATGATGGAATAAGGTCGGCAGACCATCACATCTTCCTTAACAGCGGTACTTACAACGTAGAAGCTGCTAAGTGGGGAATCTGTACCCGCATTATTAAATCGGGAAGTGCATCGAGTAATACTGACCATTACATCGTTATGAACGGTGGAACATATAATATTACGACAACAGGACGCGATGGTTATGGCATCTGGGCATATTCGCTACTGACCATTAACGGCGGTAATATTACGATTTCGGCTTATAATTCGGCTATCCATGGTGTTTCTGGACTTATCATTAACGGTGGTAATACCCATGCAAAAAGTACTGCTGGTAATAGTATAATGGCTTTGGACCTCTACGTAAAAGGCGGAACAACAACGGCAATAGCGCAACATGAAAAGATGGCTGCCATATTAAGCACGAAAAAAACCTTTGTTATTACGGGCGGAACTCTTATTGGTATCGGCGCAAACGATAATATGTCGTTGCCTACCGCAGAGTCTACGCAGCCGTCAGTGGTACTGGGTAAGAACGACGCATCGTACCGTTTCGGTGCTACTTTGATGAATATTCAAAGCTCAACGGGTGGTTCTGAGGTGATTACTTACCAGATTCCGCAATCTTACACTACTCTTTTCGTTTCGTCGCCAAAGCTATCGAAGGGTACAAGCTACAATATCTATACAGGTGGTAGCCACTCGGGAACTTCGACAAATGGCATCTACGCTGGTGGAACATATACGAAAGGAAAATCGAATGGTGGCTTTACTACTGCAACAGCAGCACCTTACGTAACTGAAAAATAAGGTCGGACAGGACCGCATCACATACAAAGCCCCGCAGCAAAGAGGTTTCTCGGCTGCGGGGCTTCGTGTGTTTTATATTTTGAAAGCAATGTTGCTGTGGGGTACTTCCGCATAGAAGCAAGCGTAAAAGGCTTCTTTCGGACTGTCGCTCGGCAGGTTATGCCCCGTTCAGAAATTGCTTTTGTAGTGTGCTAAGTACGTTTATTCATCGGGAATGTAAATGATTTCGCCATTCTCCAGCTGATAAGCGGTACCCACTTTCTTGCCTTTGTTGCTCGATTTAGCATCTTGATTCTTCGAAGGAGTATAGCGATCGATTTGCTTTCCTTTCTTTGAGATAATCTCCATGTTATCCTTTCCAGGGTTCTTTACTACTGTAAAGTCTTCCGTACTGAACATTTCGGTCATCTTATAGTGGGTTACCAGTGCTACCATCAGGGCGACGGCAAACACCATTGCGGCATCGAAGAGGTTGCTAACAACGCTCATTGGGTCGTCGTCCTCGTCGTGGCTGAGTCTAATCTGTCGTCTTCTCATAACTTATTTGCTGCGGTTTTCGTCCAACATATCGGCAATATAGTTCAGCGCACCCATATCTCTGCGGTACCAACGTTGGCGAACCGACTTAACAACGAAGCCTATGCCACCCGCAAAAAGACCGATAACGGTGGTTGCAAACGCCACTTGCATGTTGTAAGCCATAGACGCTATGTCGCCAGAAGAAAGGCCAACGAGCGCTGGACCCATCGGTATGAGGGTTCCCATCAAGCCCAACATTGGTCCCATCTTGGTAAACATCTTGGGTGTTTCAAGCTCGCGCTCTATCATACACTCGTACTCATCGAGCAGGAAATTGACCTTTGCAGGGCTGTTTCTATGCTCCATCATCTTCGAAATGCACGCAGCTACTGGCAATTTGCCCTTCGGTAAGCGGTCTGCAAGGGTTGAAAGGTTGTCTGCCGACAGCTCTTTTACCTCCTTATGCAGCAGGGTTCCGCTCTGACGCATGGTGAGATACTGACTGAAGAAGCCTCCTAATAGAAGCAGTGAACGTAGAAAAAAGAAAATGAGAATAAGGATAACGGGTACGAGAAGTCCCGATGATATCCAGTAAAGAATGTCTGTTATGTAATTCATAATTTAATGTATAGTTTTTAATGACGTTTGTTTTGTTCGATTTTAAAGCTACTTTTCAGCGACTCTGCAGGCGTTTCTACTCTTCTTCTAAGCTGCTTTTTGTTTGAGTTGTAATTGTTCTTGCTCGATGTTAAAGTTATGTTTGTTGGATAATCGTGTTGTGCTTATTGAGCAGGAAAACTATCATCGTTTGACATTGAAGCTTGTAACGTAGGGAGAAATCACTACTTTCAGCCGCTGACAAGTCTTTAATTCATTTGCTGAATCTGCTTTCTGATGTGCCTACGCTGCCACACCATACCCACAAACCGAAGATTGCAACCAGCAAGAATGTACCTCCGAGCGCCTCAAGGTTGGTGTTGTCGGTTCCTACCACTGCTGTTTTGCCGTTCACGGTAGCCACTATGCCCATCAAAGCAATCAGTATATTGCAGAGAAAGAGTAGCTCTAAGCGCAAGAAAGTCTCTGGAAGAAGTCGTTTAACAAGGTATGTGAGCAACGGAATGGCTATGAAAAAGACTGCACCGAGCGACCAAGCGATGAGCGAAAAGTCCTCGCCAGGGAACGCAAAGATGGTTTCTACAAGTATGCCGAACATCATTGGCACGATCATAATGCCTGGGAAGAAACGCAAAAAGGCATAGAGCCAACGGGCTTTGCGCCCAATTCGGCCCGCCACCTTCACATCGGCAGCCAACAAACAGAACGCCATTGCCAACAGAACATCTATGTTTAGCAACACCGAAATGTCGCGAACTAAGTCTGTATTGGCCAGCCAAGCAGCGATTTCGGTAGACGATTGCAAGATGGCAACACGCCAAGCCAAACCTGTAAAGACCATTGCTGCAACGGCAGTAATAGCGATTTGTAGATTACGAACAAATGTCTGTTTCAGCAAAAAGCTGAAACAGACAAGTATAAATAGTAGAAGTACTATCGTTTCCATCGTATTCTTATTCCACAGGGGTATTGCGACGACGACGTACAACAAATACCAACAAGCCAATAAGAAGTACTACTGCACCTCCCATAAGGAGACCTTTGCTGAGCAATGGTGAGTGTTGTTCAACCTTTTGCGACATGTCTTCGCGCTTCATCACCGTACCCTTGTCGTTGTTTGCAATGGCATTGCGCACCTTTTCAACCTCTTGTTTGTACTCGTTGCCTTGCTTTCTTCCACCTTAGAGGCGATAAAGTTACGCAATTTGGCGTTATCGGTAACGAAAGCAGAGCCCGATGGCTTGTATTTCTTCACCAATTCCACGTGCAACTTGGCTATATCAGCCACCTGTTGAGGCGTTGCTTTCCACATTCCCTTGCGTACTGTCTCCAGCATAACGGCTGTTATCTGCTGCAAAGCTGCTGGGTTCTTCTGCTCAAAGAAGTCTTTCGTGCCGAGATTGTACTTGTCTTTCACGTAGACTTGGTATATATCGTCCCACAATTCCTTATCTATGGCCTTCGGTTTCATTACGTTCCAGCCGTAAGTATTCTCTACTACCTCTGCAAAAGAGCCTGCTGCGCTTGCTCCACCCTTCATTTTCTCCTTAATATATACAGGGTTTAAAATGGTGGTACGACTTTCAACGCCTATCGCTTCCTTCACTTCTTGCATGCGAACGTTATGCGTATTGCGGTAATCGCTTAGGTAAGCGTCAGGGTCTTTGCCCGTTACTTGACGCACAGCGAGGTTCAATCCGCCCATAAACTCATAGACATGGTCAAGACTTAGTGCGCCCCACGTGTTGCTTTGGCGTGGCTGTACCACAACATCGGTGCGTGTTAGGGCTGCCTCGAAAGCATACTTGTCGTACTGTTCCCAGTCTTTCTCACTGCCATAGAACGTTCCCATGTTGTTAATATAGGTGTTTGCGATGTCCTCTTGCTTCTCCCAGCGGTCGCCACTCATTACCATTTCCTGTATACCAGTGCCATAATTGCCGTTCATACCGCCGAAAATGCGTTGCGAAGCAAGCTTGCGCGCTTCCTTAGGAGATACCCCTTTCTCTGTAAGATGGCGTTCTGCCTCCTTAATACCGATTGCAACTTCGTTCTCAAAGGCCTCATCTTTAGCGTTAGCGGCCATCTCTACCGCTTTATTTATGAGGAAAAGACGCGACGCCGCAAGGTCTCTGAGCTGTCCAGAGGTCTGTACTACAACGTCAATGCGCTTTCTTCCCAACTCTTTAGAGGGGATTAAGCGAAGGTCTGTAACGCGTCCGAACGAGTCACGGATAGGTTCTACGCCCAGCATATAGAGCACTTGGGCTATGGTAGCGCCTTCGGTCTCGATGAATTCGCCGCTCCAAAGCGTGTAACTTACCTTATGTGGCATCTCGCCATTGTGGCGACGCTTGTACATTTCAATGGTATTTTCGGCCAACTGCTTACCCTTTTCCCATGCAGCTTCGCTTGGAGTAGCTTCTGCATTGATACCAAATAGGTTTCTACCAGTAGGCAATGTGTTTGGATTAACGATTGGGTCGCCACCTGGCGATGGTGCTGTGTAGCCGCCATTCATTGCATTTATGATGCTCTCAAGTTCGTTTTTAGGACTCATGATAAGGTATCCTTTGTACTTACCGATACTCTTTAAGGTGCGTTCAAGTTCTCTAACAGCGAAAGCGAAAGCCTTATCGTCTTTGCTATACGACTTTTTCTTGTCCTTCATCATAGCAGCCATGTCTTTCATTCCTTTCGAAGACATGCCCGACATTCCCTTCGGTGGCATTCCCGACATGGCTTTTCCATGTGCCGCTTTAGCTTCGGCTGGCATGCCTTTGCCCATGTTTGCAGGTTTCTCACCCATTCCAGCAGGTTTCTTACCCATACCTTCTGGCATCTTACCGCCATGTGCTGATGGTGGCATACTACCGTGTGCGCCGTGCATAGCATGACCTTTTGGCATGTCTTTGCCCATACCTGACGGCATCTTACCGCCGTGTCCAGCAGGCGGCATGCCTCCTTGCTTACCGTGCATTGCATGGTTTTTCGGCATTTCGTGGCCCATTCCAGCAGACTTTTTGCCCATTCCAGCAGGCATATTACCCATACCTTTAGGCATTCCCATGCCCGCAGGCATACCGTTTCCGCCTTTGCCTTTCTTTCCCATTCTGCCCATTCCCATCATCATTTTCATCATATCCGATGGAGCGGTGAGGTCTTCGTATATCTTATGCGCACGTTCAAGGTCGGCTTGTGATAGGTTTCCTACCTTGCAAACGTAGGCATCTGTTACCTCCGAAGCGTTTCCGATGAGCGACTGAACGAGTGCTTTTGCAGGGTAAAGGTAGCGGCTGTTGAACTCAGAGCGATGTTTCAGCAACGCTTCGGTAGCCTTTCCACGCACCTTATCAAGTGTAAATAGCGAGTAAGCCACAGGGTCTGTGCACATTTCTACTATACTACTGTTGATTCGTTCAGCCTCGTATGGCACGCCTAAGGTATATAATTGTCCTGTAATCTTCTCGTTTGAGAGTTCTTCGGCGAAGTTATCGATGCGTGTTATCTCCTCTTCTGTGTACGGACGAGACATGATGCTATCGAGACCGAGGTCGCGATGGTAGCCCAAACGCACTACAATAGCCTTTATGGCAAGCGATGTGCGTTGCAATAAGTTTTTGTCTTTGCCGATGTTTTGCATGTAAAGCTTCAGCTTTGAAGCCAGTTCGTTATGCGTTCCACGTACTCCGCTCTCCATGAAAGGCGGTGTAAGGTACGACTGTAGACCTGCATACGAGCGGCGTTTAGCTATGAGTCCTTCGCCCACATTGCCTATCGTATAAAGGTAGAAGTGCGGTATTGTACCCACTAAGCGGTCTGGCCAGTCGAGATTACTGAGTGCAACTTGCTTCTTCGGAGTAAATTCGAGGCTGCCGTGTGTACCGAAATGAATGAGCACATCGGCCTTAAAGCCATACTGTGTCCACAGATACGAAGCGATATAAGTATGTGGTGGTGCAGCATCGGTACCATGAACGATTTGAAAAGCATTATCCCCTTTGCCCGCAGCTATCTGCGGTAGCAACACAACATTGCCGAACTGCACTCGCGCAACAGCCAGTTTTCCGTCTGGAGTTGCCATGAACTCGCCAGGGAACTCGCCGTTTGCCTTCACCACTTCTTGATATTTCTCTGGTCGGAGTGTCTTTTTCACCCAACTATCGTATTCGTTTTTGCTCACCAGTGCAGGGTTTCCGTTCTTCATAAAGTCGTCGAACGCACCCTTAGCGTATAGGTTAAACACCGAACCTTGCTTCTGAATGGCTTGCATAAGCGCCTCTGGCGAGTCTGGAAGCCCTGCTACGTTGTAGCCTTCTTGCTTCAAACGCACCAAAAGATTGTAGAGCGAAGGTCCTACTTCCATGCCTCCCTGCCGTCATAGCGTTCTGTCCTGGTCCTTTATAATAGTAGATAGCGACACGCTTTTGGCTGTTCGCCTTATGCTTTAAGGCTATGTAATTGTTTACGGTTTGCACGAAAGTTCCCAATCGTTCGGGCATTGGTGCAACGTATTCGAGGTCGTCTTTGCCAACATAATGGGCAAAAAGAGCGTACGGACGCACTGCTCCATCAATCTCTGGAGTTACTACGCTTTGAGAAAGGAAGCCTCCGCTCATGCCCATCTTGTCGTTTTCCCACTTCTTTTCAAGCGTATTCACATTCAGCGGAGCGAACAATGGCACATTAACGCGCTTCAAATAGTCGACAAAAGCGTCTCCTAAGCGTCCGTGCGCCATGTTAATGATGGCCGAAACAGCCACGCTATCAGCGTGATTGTCCTCTACAAAGCGCTGAACAGAGTTCACTGGGTACACCACATTGCCTGTTTTCTCGAGTTCGGCAATCAGTTCTTTAGGCTCACCCATAGACCCTGTAACGATAATAGAGGGTGCATTGTCTTTCCAAAGTCCCTTTTCTTTGAGGAACTTTGTATATTCTGCGAGCGAATTGAACTGCTTATCCTCGTCGTCGGGGCGGCTTGGGTCGGCATGATATAGTAATCCGAGCACGCGTTCTACCACCTTTCCTGGTTCGGGAGCATAGATAATCTTCTTGTCTATGTTCTTTCGCACGTAGCTAAGCAGGTTGTGATAGTTCTCGCGACCGCCGTTGTCGATGTATGCTTTCAGTTCTTTCGCATCGGTAGTATCAACCGAACAGAAGTCGTTGTCGGGGTTTGTAATCATCGTACTCACCACAGGCGTTCCGCCTTTCATGGCTTTTTCGAGTTCGGCACGTTGCTCTTCTGTGAGTCGTAGGCCCATTGCCTGAACGAAAACCATATCGTAGTCGTCCACCTTTGCCATGTCTTCAGCCGATAGATTCTCTATTTTAACAAGCGGATTGTCGTTAGAACGAGAGATCTGACCGAGGGTAATGGTTTGATAATTCACAAAGGCTATCCTGGTAGTGGATAGCCATTTACACCATACACCATAGCCAACGAGCAACAATGCTACTATGGCAACGATGATAAGTAGTCTTTTTTTATTCATTATGTAATTAAACTTATTTTCTTATATAGATTGTGTCGCTCAACGAAAGGCTTTTTATACCTTTTGTGCAAAGGCGTTGCAGCGCGGTATTGTGGCTCGGCAGTAATGTTGCCGAAGCCTTGCAGCAAGCATGTTGTGGCGGAACAGCGAGGGTGCAGCCACCTTGCACTGTGGTCGTACTATCGTTTTGGTTTCCCGTCGATGCTTATTTTCCGAACAAATCGGATAGGTTTACGCCTACAGTAAGTACGAAACTGATGCCGTTGAGTGGCAGTTGCACGTCTGAATCAGACGCTTTGTCGCGGTAATTGAACAGGTTGTCGATCATGAAACCTACGTTAATGCCTCGTGGAAGTTCTGAACGGAGGTTGAGCGAACATATTGTTCGGGGGTCGTAAACGTAGCGAATGTAAGCGTTTTCCTTTGAATCGAATGAGTAACGGGTTATGCGTGACATCCATTGACTACTGAAAGCGATGGACTCTGTAGTCTTTCCGAACTTGTGTTTGTACGTTGCGTTGAACTTAGCTGTGTGGGGACGAATCCACGATTGGTTAAATCCGTCGCGCACATTGTAGTCGTTAATGTAGGTGTAAGCACCCATTAAGCGAAGTCCGCATTGCATTCTGTAGTTCAAAGTTGCCTCCAATCCCGTTGTCCTAACGTTTTTGGAATTGACGTATCGCATATTTAAGTTCACTCCAGGCGATACATATTCGTAAGTAATTTTGTTTCGGAAGCGGTTATGGTAAGCCGATAACGAGAGGTTGAAGCCCCCGCAGTCATATTCCATAGAAGCCGAAAGTTGACTTCCGTATTCTGGTTTCAGGTCCTTATTACCATATATTATTATCATGTTTGCCATGTTAAACTCTTGGTAAAGTTCCTTTAATGTAGGAATACGATAGCCCTGTGAGTAGCCCGCACGGAAGGTAATATGTTCGAATGGGCGGTAAAGAGCCGAGATTTTCGGTGTAAGATGGAAGTTGAAACGCTGCCCTTTGTCGCCACGCAAGCCCACTACTACATTAAGCCTGTCGTTAATTCGCCAATCTTCCTGGGCGCAAAGCGAGAACTGCGATGTGCTTACCATGCCCGTATCCTTCATCATATAGTGTCTTAAACTTTCGTGTACACCTTCTACTCCTACATTGAATGTGTGACGACCGAAGGTCCCTGTATAGTAAATACGGGCGCTATGGTTGGTGTTGTTGTACACTTTTTCAACGAGTTTCACAAGGTCGTAGTCGTCTTTCTTGGCATAGTTGTCGAACGTGTACGAGAATGCGAGACCATTATTTGGGTTGATTTGCCAGTTTGTTTTACCACCAATAACGAGGTCTTCATATCGTTGATGATAGCGACGGCCAAAGTATGTGGGGCGAGTATTGGCATAGAAAGTTCCAAAAGCCTCCGCTGTGAGGTGGTCGTTGAAGCGATAACGGAAGCGCTGACCTACGTCGAATATCTTATATCCATATACTGGCAGGCTTTGGGGCTCTGCTTCTTCTTCAGTAATCTTGCCGTTTCTACCAATCTGTTTTATGGTTTTTCCTTCTTTATCCTTACCCAATAGGTGTTGCGATGGCGGTATCCAACTGACGTTTGCGCACTGAAGCGGTTGCGGTTGATACCTACTTGCAACGAATAACTCTCTCCGTTGTTGCCCGCATAGCGTGAATTGAGCTGCACATTAAGCGGACGTGCGGTCTTTTTAGTAATGATATTGATGACGCCACCAATGGCGCGACTATCATAAAGGGTAGATGCTGCACCGCGAACTACCTCTACTCGTTCGATGTTATCGACGTTAATACGACTGAAATCGATATTATGGTCGGAGCCTTCGCCGCTAATTCGTTCACCATCAATGAGGAAAAGAACCGACTTACTGTCCATTCCTTGATAGTTAATGCTGGTGGTTTGGCTCATGTTATTGTAGTAAAACTGTATTCCTGGTAGCGTATATTCCAAGAGAGTATTAAGGTCTACGGGGTTCACCGTCTTTATTTCTTCCTGCGAAATAATGCGTGTAATAACGGGAACGTCTTTCAATGGTTTCTCACTTCTTGAGCCAGTAACCACTACTTCTTCCATGTTTGTGTTGCTGGGTATCATCTTTATCGTGAGCGAAGGGTGTCCTGTCGATGGTACGCGCAACGTTCTTGAAGTATAGCCCATGCACGATACATGGACCGTATAAATCTTATCGGCACCGAAAGGAATGGTAAACTCGCCCTTGCTGTTGGTTCCTATCACAATGTTTGTGCCTTCTACTTTAAGTAAAGCACCTGCCAACGGCTCTTCAGAATCTACGTCTATCACCTTTCCAGATAGCGGATAGCCTTTCTCAGGTGGGGTATTGTCTCCGTAAACAGTAGTAAACGATACTGTCAGAAGAATGATAAATAAGTAGTTTCTTCATTTTAATGAAGCATTGATGTGACTAAGTTAAAGTTATTTGCTCTCCTTTGTATGGACAGGATACGACGTTAGTTCCTCGTTCGAACCTTTGCCGTCTTTCCCTTTAGCATTGTTTTGAGTATTATGTACAGATTAGCGATAAACACAGGGATTGGTTTTTTCCGCTGTATTTATCGCCGAGGGAGTTACATATTACTCATACTATGGTATTACTATGGCTTTTTTACAAACTTATAGTCGAAGCTTACTACCTTGTTTTTACCTGTTTTGTCTAAGTAATCCTTAAACAAGATGTAGGCTTGGTTACCGTTTTTGAACTTCACAGCAAACACTTTGTCGCTTATAATCTTTGGTTTGCCCATGCCAGTGCTCTTCGCCCACTTCGCCATTTCTTTATTTAGCATGGTCTTAGCTACGCCCATAAGACCTCCGGGCTTCATTGCTCCAAGCTCAACGAATATCTCTGCTGGTGTGTCGGCTACGTAGTTGCCTTCAGGAAGAGCAGTTATTTTGTCCAAACTTGTTTGGTCTGTCATCAGCACTTCGCCGTTATTGGTGCGTACATCAGTAATGTGGAATGCCAAATCCCACTTCTTTGGTAGGTCGTTTCTGTACCTTTGGCAGCTTCTGTACGTTCTACTGTGTAGTCGGTCATAGTCGAATACTTGCGATATTCGCGTGCTCCGAGTTCCTCTTGCTGCTCAAATTTACCCGATTCGAGGTCTACATAAATCCAAGAATCATAGCCTGGCATCGTTGTTTCGAAGTGCTTTATAGCTGTAGTACCTGGAGTTGGGGGTACGATAGGGTCATCGTTGTTTTCTTTTCCGCACGATGTAAAGAGGAGAGTAGCAAGACATGCTACTGCAAAAAACTTTGTTTTCATTGTTTTATAGAAGTTTAATGTTATTTATTTAAATATGTTATTTGAACTCTTATTGCTTATTTATTTAGGTAATTGCAAAGATAGAAAGAAACAAAACTCTACACAATACTTACTTCTCGTGATTTTTTTATGATGCAAAATCAAAATTTTTACCTACAAGTAAGTAACATTTTAGAGGCTATTTGCTAAAATATGAGAATAATACCTAATTGTTATGACAACACAGGAGCGATGCAATACCCACCTTTTTGTAAAGACAATGGTAGGCAGGAGGCACACGGAGATCTGCTTTTACAGCCTTTATTATGGTTTTACATCTGCTATTTGGCGATTTCATCTTTTTTGTGTAAGTTTGCAACGCAATACAACAAGGGGTGTAAGCGGACTTTTACGACCGTGCGCAACCACCTTATTTATAATATATAATCGTAAATATAAAAACTCCTTACCATGCATATTGAGTTTAGAACATTGGTGTTATTCCTCTTTTTTATAGTCTTTCTTAACAACCTTTTCTGCACTATAACGTTGCTACCAAGGGCAAAATTCCAAGAAGGAAATGCACGAATACGCAGCCTTCTAAAGGCTTTCCTCATTATTTTATCGCCTGTTTTCACGGTCATCTTATTTCAATATATAGACACCGACACTACTTTCGGAAAGTTCTTTGCTTGTGGTTTATACGTTATTATACCTATATGTGTGGCTATTCACTTCGTAAGTAGCTTGCTTCAGCTTAAGAAATGGAAACGAAAATATCCCGATTATGCTTGTATAAGCTTCCAAAACAAAGAGTCGTTCTTTAAAGGTCATCGCATCGTAGTGTTGTCGGTGAACGGCTATTCAGAAGGTAAGGGAATTGTACAATGGGTGGGAAATAACTGTTTAGTACCACCAGGCGACTGCAATATACACATTAAGGTGGTGTCAGTTCCTGACTCTCGTTTTGAAGGCTCAAAGGATTTGTATGCTGATGCAATCATGGCAGAACTACAAAGCGAGGCAACTACGTTATAGTAGATAACTATCAGGAGAAGAAAATAGAACTGATTGCCTTGCCTCCAAGGGCATAAAGGAAGGGTAAAGTTCGTTTTTTGCTTCTGGAAACAACGCATTGGGCAATTCATTCATTTTTATAACGCATCGCTTTTCAGATTCAATTATTTTGTATAAGTTTGTATCTTCTTACGGAAAATGTGGGGTTTATCGTTGTTTTACAACGTCCTTTGGTATTCTTCCATTAGTATAACATCGTAAAAAAATAGTAACATGGATTCATTTCTTCTATCGATTATCCTTGTAATATTAGGCTGTGCAGGAATTTGTTTGGTCTTTGCCATCTCGTTAAAACAGCTTCCTAAGAATCTGTCTCAGCACGAAAAGTACATGAAAAACAAGAAAAAGCTGATGAAATACAGCATCTTTATCTTCATTGTCATGGATATAACGATTTTCGTTGGTTGCTTAGAACTCCTGGAAAAGAACTTCATTTATCTTGCGCTCATCTTCTTTTTACTTGTCATCGTCTATGCTTTTCTGGCCTATCAGGCACGAATTGCTCCTTGGATAAGGGTATTTAAGAGCAATGTTACCATCAGATTTGATAACCTACTCAGTCCGCATAGCACGCACAAAATAGTGCTTTTGGCAGTTGATGGCGTACCAGAAGGTAGAGGTATAGTTACGATAGAAGAAGCCAACAAAGTAAATATTACAGCAGGTTTCCACCACTTTCAATTCATGGTAGTAGAGGAAAGCGATGGTCGAAGCAATGAAGATGCAACGGCTTTGTTCCACGACGAGATAAAAATAGAACTACAACGAAACGAGCTTTACATAATGGAAGAAGACTTTGAGCATAAGAAACTGGCCATGACTCCTATGTCTAAGCTCATTCAAAAAAACACTTTGAACAATTCATAATCACGCTAACAAGTTCTTTGCACACTCGTTTGGGCCCTTCAACAAGAAGAGATTGCTCTGTTACAGAATTGAAAAGGAAATAAGATAAGTACTAAACAAATATAAGATATGGATTCTATGCAAGCACAAATATTGATTTTTTTGATTATTTTTCTTGGCATTTTCGGGACCTTCATAGCGGGTGTTAAGATGCTACCACAGAACGCTCACCAAGAAACAGACTCGAAAGAACGACTCATGTTGATAGTTTCTTACAATGCTTTCATCATCATTGGCATGCTGTCTATACTTCTTGAAACGTTCGATAACATCGTTTGTCAGGTGTTATGCATTACCTTACCCATTGCGACCTTACTTGTTGCATGCTTCGTTTTCGGTAAATTCTTTCTGAGAATTAGGGAGTGGAAGCGTGCAAACCCAGAGTTTGCGACGTTGTTTTTCAAAGAAGAAACAGGCCATTTCCTTAAGCATGACATCATCATCATATCGGTAGATGGCGCTCCTAAAGGCACAGGTGTACTATATTGGCAGAATAATAAGTGCATGATAGCACCAGGAAAGCACCACATTAGACTTAAAAGCAGGGAGATAATAAGAAGAAGAACAGGAGAAGAAATGGTCTTTTTTGTACAAGATATAAACATCGAGCTGCTGAAAAACGAGGAAGTTCTTATCTCCGAAGACTCACAAAACAGATGCTTACACATTCGTTCTCTGAATAAAGAGTGCCACCAAGGTAGTGCCGAAAATATACGAAACTTCTATTGGACCGATATAACGGTGTAGGCATGGGGGCTGCAATGCGTTGCAACTGCTGTTGTTTTAGGGTTTAAAAGGGATTGACAGGAACCTTAGGAGCAATAGATCCACCACGAAAGCAACCTGCTTTTTCGCAGCTATCCCCTACTCTGCAAAGCGTGCAATGGCTGCTTTTCCCTTTAGTGCGAAAGGCTTTTCGAGGGTAGCAGTGTCGTATTTGTTAATCTGTTTGCCGTCTATGGTAATGTCTTCCAATGCAAATACCACCGTTTTACGGCTATCGCTGAAGCTCGCATCGTTCACAATGGCCACCTCAACAGATACTCCATGTCGCACAATAATATTGAAATCGATAGCGCCCTTGCTATTTTCAGAGCCCACCTTCTCCTCTCCTTCAAAGCAAAAGAGTTCGTTATGCGATAGCGGAATGCGTGTTCCGTCCTTCAAAAGTGTTATTTCGCCCTCCCAAAGGAAGTATGTAACGGGTGAAACCAGAGAAGTCTGAGAAGTCGCTTTCGGTTAAATCGATAATTGCAGACGATATTCTAAGGTCGAAACGGCGTACCGATAAGTCGCCATCGGCAGGACTAATGAATATCTGTCGTGTGGTTCCGCCCTTCCACGTAGTAGTCTTATATTGTGCTTGCGTTGTTATTTCCATGTTTTCCGAAGCCTTTATTTATTTGTATTTCTTAGTTGTTTTAACGCTGCAAATATATGAATTTAATTCCGAAATCCCTTCCTTTTCGTTGTGATAATTGCTGTGTGGGCATGGCGAAACTGCACAATGGATTTGGAAGTATTAACGAAAAGTGGTATATTTGCAGTGGAAACGCAAACACCAATAAGTATTTTTTAAACAGCAACTAATGGGAAGAAACAAGTTTTCGGAAGGCGAAATAAAGGAAATAGCAAAACTCTTACGACTTAAAAATGCTGGTAACAGACACCAGCAGAAACTCGTGCGCCACGACTTAAGGGTGGATTACGAGTTTAATATCTCCGATTTCAACCAACCGGGAAAGGCGTTCGGCGAAGAAGATCTGAACGATGCAATACGCCGTGGAGCCATTGTTATTCTCGACGACAAGACCATTGCTGACATGAAAGCCAAACGCGCACGCGACAAAGAACGCGACATGGCACAACAAGAGGCCAACGCCATTGCCAGCGGAGAGGCTACAGACTGGAAAGAAGCCCTAAGAGAATGGGAGGAACTAAACCAATAATGCGCTCGCAAACAAAGCTCATGGCAACACGCTAACCTGCTGTTGGCATCGCAACACTATAACAAAGCCACTTTTAAGGTGGCTTTTTTTATGCTCCTGAACTTCGTCATGACGCCTATATATATAAGGTGTAACGCTGCCATACCTACCCTAACGCTGCATCAACCACGTTGGCAAACCGCTTGATACAAACCCTTTCTCAACATTATTTCACTAAAAAAACAAGCTGAAATATTTGGAACTAAGCCGTAAACACACTATTTTTGCGAATGTAATATGGCAGTTTTCTATCAACTACCTTGTAGGATAGCTACCTCGCATAAAGGTTTTCAGAATACGCTATACTCATTGGCTTTATATTAAACAAATCTGTTTCATCACTTAAATGCCCGCGTCTCCGATACGGCATGGCTCCTAAAAGCGAGTTACAACAGGGAGGCAAGACCTAAAAATGAGAAAAAATCTACTTAAACACTTACGCAATCGTTGCAATTCTTCTTGTTTCGTTGTTCGCAATGCCCACTACGACAAAGGCACAGATGGCATTCGACCTCGCAATAGCGGGTAGAAAGGTTACTCCAAGTAACTGTAACGACCTCACAGTGCTTGATGGTGTGGCAGGAAAGGTAAGTTTCGACCCCAACGAAAACGTACTTACACTGGAAGACGCTACCATAGAAACAGAGGGAAACGTTAACGCTATCTATTCGAAAATTGAGGGATTGACCATTAAAGTAATCGGTACCAACAAACTAACATCGGACAAAGCCGTACTCACAGCCATGAAACCGCTTACCATTACAGGCGGTGGAACACTGAATGTGGAGAGCCAAAAGGACTGCGCTTTGTTTGTTTACCTTACCGAACTTACCATTGACGATTGCACAGTGAACGCCAGAAGCAAGGCCTACGGCATTGCTGGAGGCGATGGTTCAGCCGAAAAACTCATCATACGCAATGCCAATGTTACTGCCGAAGGCACCGAAAGCGGTTCTATTCGCGACCTTGCCGAACTGGTTTTGATAGGCTCTAAAATAGAGAAACCAGCAGGAGCGGCTTTCGATGCAGCCGAACACTGCGTGGCACTCAACGGAGAAATGGTGAAGGCAGAGGTGATTATAAAGAAAGACCCCACTGCCATCAGCACGCCAAAGACCGACAAAAAGGTGGCGAAAGGCACACATACGCTCAGCGGCGTGCGTGTTTCGGACAATCTGAACAGCCTTTCGAAAGGCGTGTACATCGTGAATGGCAAGAAGGTTGTAAAGCAATAAGTAGCCACAGACGCATATTCTGCAGGGCGTAGGAGCCAATTCATCGCGGCTTTTTTACCTAAGCTGTTTCTATCTAAAGGTATTTCCAAGGCGTTCTATGGTTCAGAAGGATTTTAGAATTCTTGGATAAGGCCACGATAATTTGGCTTCTACACCTTGCAAAAAGTATGTGGAAAGCAGGCGGAAACGCTACAGCTACATTGTATGAACTAAACGAAAGCGAGTTGTTTCATAGACTGAAACAACTCGCTTTATGTTTTATTGCAATGCAATACATGGTGCAAAATCTTGCTATAAAAGTGTAAAGATTTTGCAGGAAGCACCAAACCGCATAACAATTTCATTATCAACGCCTTGCAATACCCATTGTTTTGCATTGTGAAAGGGCCTGTTTTGCGCAGCAAAAGAGCCTATATTGCAGTCCAAAACAGGCACTTTTGCAACGCAAAACAAACTTCCTCGTTTTTCGCATGTACTTTCTTTACAAAATCGGGGCAGTTTTATCGCTTTCCGATAGAACTTTTTTGTGATTTTACCAACTATGGTTTGATGATTACCTTTCCACTCTTTTGTCCTGCAGCCACCTCTTGCAGGGCCTCTGTTGCCTGCTCAAGCGAATAGACATTGCCTACTTTTGGAATATTAATCTGGCTATGAAGACACATGATTGATGATATATGCGAGTGCCATTTTGGCAGTAATAAAAAACTGTTTGGCACGCAATTTGTGTTTAAACCGATGAAGATATAAAGTAAAAAACTGCTGATAACAATATGGCAGACGCATTCAGGATAAGTAAAAACAATGTTGTCTGTTAGAAAGCGGACAACAAATAATGACAGCACTCAACCAAAACACATTAAAAAAGAAAACAAAACGAGCACTCAACCGCAAGAAAACACAACAGAAAGATAGTAGTTCTACAACCTCGTAAATATTCTGTAATCGACTTGCTTGGGCAAGCCAATTACGTCAAAATTAAGAGGTTATGTAACCGAAAGTGTTAAATGTTTGTATAATTTTCATAAAAAAGCATACGGATTTGTATTATTTTTTATATCTTTGCAACTAATATAACAATATATAGGTATGACAAAGGCTTTTATTTCAATATTCTTCCTTTTCGCAATAGCTACTGTCGGTTATGCACAAAATACCGTTACCAGTCGCATGAAAGTGAAGGGTTATTTCGATAATGACGACCATAAAGATAAGCTAACTTACAATTATAAGACTGTTGTTTTCGAAGATGAGAGCGGCGATTTAGACGATTCGACAAAGGCTGCAGAGGTAGATGGCAAGATAAAACTGAGCGGAGGAATGACTCTAAACTTCACTGATTCAGTTGAATTCGAGGGCGGAAGAGTAAACGCACTGACATATTCGTCGCCTCAACCAGGTATTATCATTCGCTCGGTATTAGAGAATAGCGGCAGCCACGTTACTGAAGAATGCAAGTATTATGTGTATGACAGCAAGTTTAACAACTGGTTCCTATATAAGAAAGGTGTATATAAGCAAGAGCCAGGAGATAATATTTCTGTCAATTTGACTTATTATAAAGCTACAAGATGGGTTTATTGGACCTGGAAAGCGCGTGATTAACGAACCATTCACTGACCCTATGTTGGAAACAAACACGCTTGAAACTCTCTGTAAATACTATTCTCGCAAGAAAGCGACCCTCGAATACGAAGGATTTGTGCGCTGTATTGATGTATTAAACAATATTGATAAAAAGGCAAACAAAGAAGGAATTCGCCAGCTTGCTAATCTTTTAAAGAAACATTATCCAGGCTGGGCCAAATGCGTAGAGGCTGGATACTTGAAATAAACACTTGTTTTAAATAAACGATAGGGCCAATATGCCCTCGAAAAAAATAAAAAAAGCAACCCAAAAAGTTGCTTTTTTCTTTTTTAATCCCCCCATTATCTGCCCTCGTTTCCCTAACTTTTTTCAGACTTCCTAGTAACTCTAGTACAACTAGAACCCCTAAAACCGCACACCGCCTAGCAACTCTAGTTTCACTATAATCCCTAAAACCACACACCTCCTAGTAACTCTAGTTCCACTAGGATCCCTATCTTCTTAATCTTATAAGCCCTCCCCACTCCCCATTCCACCCAAAATCAAACGATAATTTGCAAAGTTGGGGTTACAAAAAGGCTACTTTTTTTATCTTTTCCTTGCACCATTAATAATTAATTTTGTATCTTTGCAATCGTTTAAGATATCTTATGCATTAACATTTCAGATGTAATATTATTATAGCTATATAAAATTTATGCAGTTTACACTTTTAATCACCGTCTTCGTAACGGCCGCCTTCTTGGTTCTTGCAGCCTATATTACTGCAAAACTCTTAGGCCCCCGTTCTTACAATCCGACGAAAGGTGAACCTTACGAGTGTGGTATTCCAACCTATGGCACATCTTGGTTGCCAATGCACGTGGGCTACTACTTGTTCGCAATCCTTTTCTTGATGTTCGACGTTGAGACTGTTTTCCTCTATCCATGGGCGGTAGTGGTGAACACTTACGGCGTTCTTGCATTGGCAACTATTGGATTCTTTATGTTGGTGTTGGTTTTTGGCCTCGCTTATGCTTGGCGGAAAGGAGCGCTTGAATGGAAATAAGAAAACCGAAAATAAAGGCTATGCCTTACGATGAGTGGAAGGATAATGACACTCTCGAGAAGATGGCAAACGACCTGAACGACGGAGGAACAAACTTAGTATTGGGAAATCTCGACCAGCTTATTAATTGGGGACGAAGCAACTCGCTATGGTCTTTAACCTTTGCAACATCTTGTTGCGGTATCGAATTCATGGCGGTGGGTTGTGCTCGCTACGATTTCTCTCGCTTTGGATTCGAGGTTACACGTAACTCTCCACGTCAGGCTGACCTTATTATGTGCGCCGGCACCATCACAAACAAAATGGCTCCTGCACTAAAACGTCTGTACGACCAGATGGCAGAGCCTAAATACGTGATTGCTGTAGGCGGTTGCGCTATCTCTGGTGGTCCTTTTAAAGACAGCTACCACGTTATGCGCGGTATCGACGAGATTATTCCAGTAGACGTTTATATCCCTGGCTGCCCTCCACGCCCCGAAGCTATCATATACGGAATGATGCAATTGCAACGTAAAGTAAAGATAGAGAAATTCTTTGGAGGCGCTAACCACAAACAAACAGCTGAAGAAAGCTTGCTCGGAAAGAGCAACGAGGCGCTTATCTTCGAACAAAAGCTCGGCATTGTGGCTGAAGAAATAAAGGAAAAACGCGAGGCTGAGTTTGCAGAAAGCCTAAAACCTGCACCAAAACCAGCACGACCAGCTGCTAAACCTGCAGCTGAAGCAGCACCTAAAAAGGATACTATCGTTGTAGATAAACCTGTAACGAAAGAAGATGTAGAAAAGTTAGGAAAGGAATTGGATAAGCTAAACGAAACAGAAGCGAAACAAGAACCTACCGACAACAATACAGCAGCTAACCAATAAATAAGGTACGGAAAAATGAAATTAGAAAACAAAGAGTTTGGTTTTGAGCGTTTTGCCGACGAAATGGCAAGACTGAAAAAGGAACAGCATTTCGACTACCTTGTAACAATAGTTGGAGAAGACTTTGGAACTGAAGAAGGTCTTGGCTGTATCTATATTCTTGAAAATACGAAAACCCACGAACGCTGCTCTGTAAAGCAACTTGCAAAGCAGGTAGATCAAGAGTTTGTCATACCATCGGTATTCAATCTATGGGCTGACGCTGACTTGTTGGAACGTGAGGTTTACGATTTCTTTGGCATAAAGTTCCTCGGTCACCCCGATATGCGTCGCCTTTTCCTAAGAAACGACTTCGTGGGCTACCCACTTCGCAAGGACTATGACATGGACCCAGCGAAGAATATGTACACCACAGAAGACGACATCGAACTGGATACTACCAGTGAATGGAATCTGAATGCTGACGGCAGACTGACGGAAACAACTCATAAGTTGTTCACTAACGATGAATTTGTGGTGAACATCGGTCCTCAGCACCCATCAACACACGGTGTATTGCGTTTGCAAACAGTGCTTGACGGTGAACACGTTAAGCGTATCTATCCACACCTCGGCTACATTCACCGCGGTATTGAGAAGATGTGCGAATCGTATACATACCCTCAAACACTCGCATTGACTGACCGTATGAACTATCTCTCGGCTATGATGCACCGTCACGCACTCGTTGGTGTCATCGAAGAGGCTATGGGAATAGAACTCTCGGAACGTATTCAATACATTCGTACCATCATGGACGAGTTGCAGCGTATAGACAACCACTTACTCTATACATCATGCTGTGCACAGGACTTGGGCGCTCTCACAGGTATGCTCTATGGTATGCGCGACCGCGAACACGTGCTGAACGTGATGGAAGAAACTACTGGCGGACGACTGATTCAGAACTATTATAGAATAGGTGGACTACAAGACGACATTGATCCAAACTTTGTAGAAAACACAAAGAAGCTTTGCAAGTATCTCAGACCGATGATACAAGAATACCTTGATGTGTTTGGCGACAATATCATAACACACCAACGTTTCGTAGGAATCGGTACTATGAACGAAACAGACTGCATCAGCTACGGTGTAACTGGACCTGCAGGACGTGCAAGCGGCTGGAGTAACGACGTACGTAAGCACCACCCATATGCTGCATACGACAAGGTAAACTTTGATGAAGTGGTAATGAATGGTGGCGATTCTATGGACCGTTACTACTGCCACATAAAGGAAATGTATCAGAGTCTCGATATTATCGAACAGCTCATCGACAACATTCCAGAAGGCGAATTCTACATTAAGCAGAAGCCTATCATCAAAGTTCCAGAAGGACAATGGTACTTCTCTGTTGAAGGAGCAAGTGGCGAATTTGGCGCATACCTCGATTCAAGAGGAGACAAGAGCGCATATCGCTTGAAGTTCCGACCAATGGGATTAACCTTGGTAGGTGCTATGGATAAGATGCTGAAGGGTCAAAAGATTGCCGACCTCGTAACAACAGGTGCTGCACTCGACTTTGTCATTCCCGACATCGACCGCTAAAGCTAAGAGAGAAACAATATAAAAGTAATGAATTAAGAAATAAATCATATACATGTTCGATTTTAGTATAGTAACAAGATGGTTCGACGAGCTGCTAAGGAATACTTTGGGGCTTGGCGATTTCGGTGCCATTCTTATCGAGTGTGTGGTAGTAGGACTCGCCATCATCATTGGTTATGCCGTGCTTGCTATCATTCTAATTTTCATGGAACGTAAGGTTTGTGCTTACTTCCAATGTCGTATCGGCCCTGTTCGTGTTGGTTGGTGGGGTACACTTCAAGTGTTTGCCGACGTATTGAAATGCTTATCAAGGAAATCTTCACTGTAGATAAAGCTGATAAACTGCTTTACTATCTTGCTCCTTTCCTGGTAATTGCAGCGTCTATAGGTACATTCTCGTTCCTACCATGGAACAAAGGTGCTGCCGTACTTGACTTCAACGTTGGTATCTTCCTTGTAACTGCCATCAGCTCTATCGGAGTACTCGGCATATTCATCGCTGGATGGGCAAGTAACAACAAGTATTCTGTGCTCTCTGCTATGCGTGCAGCCGTTCAAATGATATCTTACGAACTCTCTTTGGGTATCTGTCTTATCTCTGCCGTAATACTTACTGGCACAATGCAAATATCTGGAATCGTAGAAGCTCAGACGGGTCCATGGCAATGGCTTATATTCCAAGGCCATGTACCAGCACTATTAGGCTTCCTCGTTTTCTGCATTGCAGGCAACGCAGAGGCTAACCGCGGCCCGTTCGACTTGGCTGAAGCAGAAAGCGAACTTACTGCCGGTTATCATACAGAGTATAGCGGTATGGGCTTCGGATTCTACTATTTGGCAGAATACCTTAACCTTTTCGTGATTTCAGGACTTGCCACAACCATCTTCCTCGGAGGTTGGGCACCTATCAATATTGGTATAGAAGGCTTCGATGGCCTTATGAATAACATTCCAGGCATCGTTTGGTTCCTCGGAAAGACCTTTGTTGTAGTATTCCTTCTTATGTGGATACGCTGGACATTCCCACGTCTTCGTGTAGACCAAATACTTAAACTGGAGTGGAAATATCTTATGCCACTCAGTCTTATCATCTTGGTACTCATGACTGTATGTGTGGCATTCGGCTGGACATTCAAAGTCGCATAAGAAAACGTAAAGTAGAAATTAAGAATTCAAAATTCTAATGGAAAATAAAGAATCATATTTCGGTGAAATAGGAAATGCTTTTAAAACATTGGCTACTGGTTTGAAAACAACCATGAAAGAATACTTCACGCCAAAGTCTACTGAGCAGTATCCTGAAAACCGTAAGACAACACTCCATGTGGCAAAACGCCACCGCGGACGTTTGGTCTTTAAGCGTGATGAAAGCGAGAACTACAAGTGCGTATCTTGTCTTATGTGCGAGAAAGCATGCCCAAACGGCACTATTCGTATAGCAAGCGAAATGCGTGAAGACCCCGAAACTGGTAAGAAAAAGCGCGTATTGCTGGACTATCAGTACGATCTCGGCGATTGTATGTTCTGCCAATTATGTGTAAACGCTTGTAACTTTGATGCTATTGAGTTTACAAACGACTTCGAAAATGCTGTTTTCGATCGTTCTCAACTCGTTCTACATCTGAACGAAGAGGTTTACAAAGGCGGCTCATTACCTAATCTTATAGAGGGTGGTGCAGAATGGAAAGTTGGAACATTTAACACTAAAACCAAATAAAAGAAGGAGATAAAGTATGGCTAAATTAATTGTGTTTGCGATTTAGCAGTGGTAATACTTGCTTCAGCAGTATTCTGCGTGTCTACAAAGCGCATCATGAGAGCTGCAACAGCATTGCTGTTTGTACTCTTTGGAGTAGCAGGCCTTTATTTCCTGCTTGACTATACATTCCTCGGTGCTGCGCAAATCAGTATTTATGCTGGCGGTATCACTGTAATGTACGTATTTGCAATCCAGTTGGTAAGCAAGCGAACGCTTCAAGGTTTGTCTGAAAGATGGCTTGGAAAGCGCACTCTTCTTGCTGGTCTCATCTCGTTGGTGGGCGTTGGAACCGTTTTAGGAGTATTCTTGAAGAACAAAATCTTCAGCGAATTAGTTTCAACAAATGCACCAAGTAGTGAAGTCTCAATGGAAGTTATCGGCAAGAATCTTATGAGTGCTGACAAGTATGGCTACGTATTGCCATTCGAGTTTATCTCTATTTTCTTGTTAGCTTGTATCATTGGTGGCTTGGTTATCTTGAATAAACAGAAAAAAGAGGAGGTAGAAGAATGATACCAGTAGAATATTTTTTCGTCCTTAGTGGACTATTGTTCTTTATTGGAGTCTTTGGCTTTGTAACTCGACGCAACCTTGTCGCAATGCTTATCTCCATCGAGTTAGTTCTCAATAGCGTTGACCTTAACTTTGCAGCATTCAATCGTTTGCTCTATCCAGAGGGGTTTGAAGGAATGTTCTTCACCATTTTCTCTATTGGAGTGAGTGCCGCTGAATCTGCAGTTGCGTTAGCTATAATTATTAATGTTTACCGACATCTGCACAGCGACCAGGTGAACAGTATTGAAAATATGAAATTATAAGAAAAAGTTATGTTTGATTACGCATTTTTGATACTTCTTCTACCTTTCTTAAGCGCAATCCTTTTGGGATTGGCAGGTATGAAGATGCCTAAGCCGGTGGCAGGTTTCATCGGTACATGCATGTTGGGCGTGCTTTTTGCCATGAGTCTCTACACGGCCTATCAGTATTTCTTTTACACAGGAGAATATACTGCAATGGGACAGACTTTCAACGTTGTAGATGGTCGTTTGGCAAGTGGCGTATACCCCACTGTAACTGTCTTTAACTTGACATGGTTGAAGTTCTCTGAGTTATTGACATTTAATATTGGTTTCCGTTTGACTCCTATCAGTGTAATGATGCTTGTCGTTATAACCACTGTTAGCTTTATGGTTCATATTTATTCGTTCGGTTATATGGCTGAGCGCGATAAGAACTATAAGTTCGAAGAGTATGAACATGGTTTCCAACGTTTCTATGCCTACTTGTCATTGTTTACAATGTCTATGTTAGGTTTGGTTGTAGCGACAAACGTTTTCCAGATGTATTTGTTCTGGGAGTTGGTGGGTGTCTGCTCTTATTTGCTTATTGGATTCTACTATCCAAAGCACACAGCAGTGCATGCAAGTAAGAAAGCCTTCATCGTTACACGCTTTGCCGACTTATTTTTCCTCATTGGTATTTATTCTTCAGCTTCTATGTCAAGACCTTCAACTTCGATTTGTCGATCGATGCAAGTTTGGTAGAACAACTTAAGAGTGTATATAATAATCCAGAAACAGCTTGGGCAATTCCTACAGCATTGTTCCTTATGTTCATTGGTGGTGCTGGTAAGTCAGCCATGTTCCCACTCCACATTTGGTTGCCAGACGCTATGGAAGGTCCAACACCAGTATCAGCGCTTATTCACGCTGCTACCATGGTTGTTGCTGGTGTATTCCAAGTAGCGAGCTTGTTCCCTATCTATATTCAGTTCGGTGCTATCGAGCAACTTCACTGGATTGCCTACATCGGAGCGTTCACCGCTTTCTATGCTGCCGCAGTAGCTTGCTGCCAAAGCGATATTAAGCGTGGTTTGGCGTTCTCAACCATTTCTCAGATTGCCTACATGCTCGTTGCGCTCGGTGTTTGCTATGCGCTTGATAACGAAGAAGGCGGTTTAGGCTATATGGCTTCAATGTTCCACTTGTTCACACACGCTATGTTCAAGGCGTTATTGTTCCTCTGTTCTGGTGCCATTATCGTTATTATTGGCAGCAACTTCAAGGAATACATGGGCGGATTGCACAAGTATATGCCGATAACCAACGCTTGTTTCCTCATTGGTTGTATTGCAATCAGTGGTGTTTGGCCACTTGCAGGTTTCTTCTCTAAGGACGAAATCGTGAGTGCTTGCTTCCAATTCTCTCCCGCTTTGGGTTGGTTTATGACCTTAGTATCAGGTATGACGGCATTCTATATGTTCCGTTTGTACTATGTTATCTTCTGGGGCAAATCATATTACGAGGAAGATCCAGAGAATAGACGCCGTCCACAGGAAGTTCCTTTCGTTATGTGGGGACCGTTAGTATTCCTTGCTATCATTTCAATCTTTGCAGGTTGGATTCCTTTCGGTCATTTTGTTACAGCGACAGGTCAAAGTGCTGACATTCACTTACAGCACTTCCACTTCACGAGTGTAGCTTGGTTCAGTCTGTTGGCAGCAGCCATCGGTATTTCACTTGCTACATGGATGTACATGCCTAAGAACAATCCTGTAGCCGACAAGCTTGCTAAAAGCATGCCAGGACTCCACAAGGCAGCTCTCAACAGATTTTATATTGATAACGCTTGGCAGTTCTTTACTCACAAGATAGTTTTCCGTTGCTTCTCTATTCCTATCGCTTGGTTCGATCGTCAAGTAATTGATGGTACGTTCAACTTCCTTGCTTGGGGAACCCAGGAGGCAGGCGAGAGCATTCGTCCTTGGCAGAGTGGCGACGTTCGCCATTATGCAATATGGTTCATTACCGGAACTGTGGCTTTAACATTAGTAATACTTTGCTTGATATAAAGAGATGAGTTGGATTTTAACAATATTCGTAATAATCCCCGTACTGATGCTTTTTGGCCTTTGGGTCGCTAAGAACGACAATCAGGTACGCGGTGTGATGGTAGCAGGAGCCTCTGCTTTGCTCATTGGTGCTATATGGCTTACCGTCTATTTTGTTCAACAGCGCGAAGCCGGAAACACCGATACGATGTTATTGGCAAACTCTGTAATGTGGTTTAAACCCTTGAACATCGCCTTCGCAGTGGGTGTTGATGGCATATCAGTCGTTATGATTTTACTGTCGGCAATCATTGTTTTCACTGGAACATTTGCCAGTTGGCAACTTTGAGCCAATGAAAAAGGAATACTTCCTTTGGTTCGTTTTACTTTCATCAGGTGTATTCGGTTTCTTTATTTCAACCGATATGTTCACCATGTTCATGTTCTATGAAGTGGCGTTGATACCTATGTACCTCCTCATTGGTGTATGGGGAACAGGTGCAAAGGAGTATTCTGCCATGAAACTAACCCTTATGTTGATGGGTGGTTCAGGCTTACTCATCTTCGGTTTCCTTGGTATTTACTACTTCAGTGGTGGTTCTACGATGGACGTTATCGAGTTAGCGAAGATGCACGCAATGTCGAAAGAAGTTCAAAACATCTTCTTCCCATTCGTATTCATAGGCTTTGGTATTCTCGGAGCGTTATTCCCATTCCACACATGGTCGCCTGATGGTCACGCTTCAGCCCCTACTGCAGTGTCAATGCTCCACGCTGGTGTATTGATGAAGCTTGGAGGCTACGGTTGTTTGCGCATTGCAATGTTCATTATGCCTGATGCTCTTGAGATGTGGGCACCTGTTTTCCTCATTCTCACAACCGTTTCTGTTGTATATGGTGCGCTCTCTGCCTGTGTACAAACTGACTTGAAGTACATCAATGCCTACTCATCGGTTTCTCACTGTGGTATGGTACTCTTCGCATTGGTAATGACTACACAGACAGCCATTACAGGAGCAATCCTCCAAATGCTCTCTCATGGTTTGATGACAGCATTGTTCTTTGCCTGCATTGGTATGATTTACCATCGCGCAGGAACCCGCGACGTACGCTATCTTGGTGGTTTGATGAAGGTAATACCATTCCTTGCTGTTTCATACGTAGTAGCAGGTTTGGCTAACCTCGGTTTACCAGGCTTCTCAGGCTTCGTTGCCGAGATGACCATCTTCGTAGGTTCGTTCGAGAACGCAGGTACTTTCCACCGCATTTGTACACTCGTTGCGTGTACATCAATCGTTGTAACAGCAGTATATATCCTTCGTGTTGTGGGCAAGATATTGTTCCAGACCATTCCAAACCAGAAGTTCTACGAGCTTCACGATGCTACTTGGGACGAGCGTTTCTCTATTGCAGGCCTCATTTTCTGTGTAGCTGGTCTTGGACTTTTCCCTCTTTTCTTCGAGGATATGATTATTGATGCAGTGGGTCCTATCTTCGACCACATCATTGCATACGTTCCACAATTAGGTAATCTTTAATAAAGTAGCAGAAATGAATTATAATGATTTCTTTAAGATGATTCCAGAGGCAAGTCTTGTTGCCGTTCTGATAATCCTTTTCATTGCTGACTTTATTTCAGCAAAGACCGAAGAGCGCAAGTGGTTCAACCCTCTTGCTTCTGTACTCTTGCTTGCAAACACAGTTGTTTGCATGCTCCAACTGCAGCCCGAAGAAGCTTTCGGCGGCATGTACACCACTTCGGCTTCTGTAAATGTAATGAAAGCAATCCTCGCTTTCGGTACTTTCATTGTGGTATTGCAAAGCCGCGTTTGGGCTGCCAAGAGCGGAAAGGAAGGCGAATTCTACATGCTCATAGTTTCAACCCTATTGGGTATGAACGTCATGATGAGCTCTGGCAACTTCCTTATGTTCTTCCTTGGCTTGGAAATGGCATCAGTTCCTATGGCGTGCGTGGTTGCTTTCGACGCTTATCGTAACAATTCTGCTGAAGCAGCAGCCAAGTTTATACTCACAGCCACCTTCTCAAGCGGTGTCATGTTGTATGGTATCAGCTTTATTTATGGCGCTTACGGCACCATGTACTTTAGCGATATTGCTACAAATATGCAAGCAACACCTCTCACTGTAATGGGTTTGGTGTTCTTCTTCAGTGGTCTTGGCTTTAAGATTTCGCTTGTTCCATTTCATTTCTGGACTGCCGACACCTATCAAGGTGCGCCTACTACTGTTACGGGATACCTCAGTGTTATCTCAAAAGGTGCTGCAGCGTTCACATTGTTAAGCATTTTATTCCACGTTTTCGGTAGCATGATTGCTTACTGGCAGGTGCTTATGATGATTGTTGTTGCACTTTCTATCACCATTGCCAACCTCTTTGCAATCCGCCAAGGCGAATTGAAGCGCTTCATGGCCTTCAGTTCTATCTCTCAAGCTGGTTACATCATGTTGGCAGCCTTGGGCAATAGCTGGGAAACATCAGTAGCAGCACTCAGCTACTACGTACTTATTTATGTGGTAGCCAATATGGCTGTGTTCACCATCGTCTCTGTTGTTGAACAGAATAATGGTGGCAAGACCGACATTTCAGACTATAATGGTTTCTACAAAACCAATCCACGTCTGAGTTTCCTCATGACGATTGCGATGTTCTCATTGGGTGGTATCCCTCCGTTTGCGGGTATGTTCTCTAAGTTCTTCGTCTTTATGTCAGGCGTAAAGGGTGCAGACATCACCACAACCGAAGGTGCATGGATCTACGGAATACTCTTCGTTGCTCTCTTAAACACCGTGGTTTCGCTTTACTACTACTTGAAGATAGTAAAAGCAATGTATATTAACCACAGCGATTCACCTATGCCAGAGTTCAAGAGCGACTGCAATACTAAGTTCACACTTGCTATTTGCACAACTGGTATCGTTGTCTTCGGTGTATGCAGCTGCGTTTACGAATGGATTGCAGCGGCTATCTAAGCAAACAAAGATAGTTTAAAAATATAAAGAAAGCGTCTAAAGGAAGATTTCCTTTGGGCGCTTTTTTTATTTTGTTGTTTTAAAATTGCTTCATAATCCTAAATCAATTGTTTGGGTAAAGAACCTAAACCACTAATCGCTTTCTATTATAATATTCCACAAAAAACAACGTTATCTTCTATATGAAGCAACTTCTACTCTGCCTATTCCTACTGTTTTGCGCCCACATAGAGGCACAAGAGTCGGCAACTACACAACACCCACATCTTAACTTCAGCGGTATCTCTCTCAATAACACCGTTGCAGACTTTACTGATGCGCTTGTTGCGAAAGGTTTTACCCCCGAGAATGCCCCACTCCTTCTGCCCATCAACAAAGCCAACACTACCTTTCGTGGACGATTCGAAAACATTCCATGCATCGTAGAGGTAGGACAAAACCCAACTGAAAAGGTAGATACGGTACACGTTTACTTCCTAAACGTAAACAATCCGTTGCGAAGTTACCAAATACTCACCAATATTTATCGCTCCCGTTACGGCACTCCCATCTTCGAAAACTATTACGACACACACCTTTTACCCAACGAAGCGCAACAGCAACTGGCTTCCGACCCTTTCGTTACAACCTTTTCTGTAAAAGGTGGCACTGCCCAATTCTCCCTTCAATACGATGTTCGGTTCTATAACTACATTTATAAGTTGCTGCTTATCAATACGGATAACGCTCAACCTGTACTCCCAAACAGCAACGATATTATAGAATGGTAGATGCCAAAACCATATAATTGTGCAGCAACATTTTTAGGATTCACAGATATTTTAGGTAGCATAGCATTTATAGATAATCTATAAAAGCCACCATAAAACACCACTGCAAACACTCAACACAACAAAATCTCCACCCCACAAAAATGTAAATATTTTGCAAAAACAAGACATTCGTGTAACCATCTGACCAGCAACGTTTTGCAACACCCCTTGTTTTGCATTGCAAAAGCGCCTATATTGCACGGTAAAAGTGCCTATATTGCAACGCAAAACAGGCACTTTTGAAACACAAAACAAATTCATTCGTATTTTACATGTGTTTTCTTTACAATATCAGAGGCATTTTAATGTGCAATCGATACGCCGAAAAGAGAAAATTTAAACACTATAATCGAAAAAACAAACCAAAATTTTTGCATCATAAACATAACTGTATTTATTATAGAAATAAGAGAAAATGACTAATTTTCCTACCATAAATAACTGATTAAGAACAAGAAATGAGCATATTAGAAAGATTTTTTTGCGAAAAAAACTTTTGTAGTTCATTTTAATTAATTTACCTTTGCAAAAATAAAAATTAAAAAGGATTTGTTTTCTAGGTATAGATCAACAGGTTTTTTTGGGCAACTAAAGACTATTTTTGTAGAAAGAAGTGATTGTACTAAGGATTTCCTCTTGTATCGATTGCAGGGGTAAAGAATAAATAAAACCAACATCTTTCAATGAAAAATACTTAGCTGAAATAGAGATATAACAAAAAAATTAAACATAACAAACACGTATGAAAAGTAATGAAATGAAGAAGGCTTATGCAGAGCCACAAACCTTAGTGTATGCACTTTATGGTGAAAGTCTATTATTGGGAGCTAGCCCAAATGTTAGTACACAACCAGAGATAGTAGAGCCAGACGAAGAGACAGAAGATTTAGTTGGAGAATAAAAGTAAATAGCATACGCACTTTTAATATTTAGAATAACAACCACAATACACATTTTATGAAAATGAATAAATTCAAAAAGCGCTGTTATAGCAAAACAACTGCTACAGCATTCATGTTCGCATGCCTTGGTGGATTGACAGCATGCTCTGACAACGACCTCGATTTGACAGGTAACAACGAGAATGGTACTGCTGTAAACTTCACAGTATCAATGGCTGATAAAGATGCACAGGCAGCTGCAAAGGCTAATCCTGCATATGCAGCAACACGCGCAGGCTTTGCAGAACAACTCAGTTTACAGGGTCTTACCCCAGAAGACTTGGTTACAAGAAAGATTGAGATACCAGGAAACAGCGACTATTGCCTTATCGAAACTACTGTTGCAAATGGCGACAACGATGTTTTCGAGTCAGAAGACCAAGTTACACGTGCTAATATAACAGAAACAATAAGTCAAAGTTCTCTGTTATAGGTTATCGTGGAACCACAGCAACAAGCATTAGCACCTCTCCTTGGTTCTATAATGCAGAAGTTAATGCTGACGGAACACTACAAACAACTCAGTATTGGGCTATGGCTGAACCGTTTGCAAAGTTCTATGGTATCTACCCACAGGTTAAGTCATCTTACAATAAGCTTACTTTGTCACCTGAAAGCGAGGCTTCACCTTACGTAAACATTGAAGTAGAGCCTACTGTTACCAATCAGAAGGACTTGCTTACTGCATGTGCAGGTGGTGTAACGCCTATTCAATATACTATACAAGGCACAGCTCCTACTGTACATTTGAGATTCCAGCACGCTATGACTGCTGTTCGTTTCAAAGTAGGAAATAACCTTTCAGAAGATCATGAAATTACTAAGATAGAGATTATCGGTGCTAAGAACAAAGGTAAATTTACGCTTCCATCAGAAGTTCTTCCTACAAATGGAAACGATTTAAACAATTCTTGGAGTGATTTAAGCGGTACACAAACATTCACACTCGATGGTATCGCAGCAAGCACAAAGGGAAATATAAATACACTTATCACTGGAAAGAACAACGATAACTACACCTTCTACATGATTCCTCAATCTTTAGATGGCGTAAGAATCAATATCTACTTTGACCATAATACTACTCCTGCTATTTCAGCAAAGCCTCAAGGCAAATGGAAAGCAGGTACAATAAAGACTTATGCAATCTCTCAGAGTGCTACAAGTCTTGAGTATGTGATTACAGCTGCCTCTCCAGCTGCTGCAGAAAGTAATGAAACATCAACTGATGACTACACTATCCAGTCTTACATGGTTGAAAATGGCGTTCAAAAACCTGTTAAATGGAAAGTCATTGGATACGATATTAACGGCGATGGTATCCATGGTATGGATGAGCAACCAACTTGGTTAACAAACCTTAGTAGAACTTCTGGCGATGGTAGCACATCTGGCGAAACTGGAAATGCTACTATTACTTCAAACGATAAGAACCTCTTAGCTGAACGTAACAAGAGTTTGCAGGAAGCAAAGGCTGTTTCTGACTACAACCTTTCTAACTCAACTGGTGCTGCAACTATAGAAAATACAGCCAACTGCTACGTTATTTCTGCGCCTGGTACCTATCGTATTCCATTGGTATATGGTAACGCTATTAAGAACCAAGTAGCCAATACTTCGGCTTACATCAACACTAATCCAACTATAAAACTGAAAGCTGATTATCCGGAGGACCTCTTGTTGCACAGGTTTGTAGACCATTTGGACAAACCAATTAACTCTCCTTACATCAACATACAGAATAATACAAATCCTGCTACAAAGGCAAAACTTGTTTGGTCTGATGTATCTGGTATTGTATCTAACGAGAAAGTAGTTAATAAGACTGGTTCCGACGACTACCTCGAGTTCACTGTTAAGAAAGAAAACATGGCAAATGGTAATGCTGTAGTAGCTGTTAAAGATAAAGATGGTGTAACTATGTGGTCATGGCACTTGTGGTTTGCGCCTAAATCGGCACTCAAACCTATCGAATTTACCAACTCTAATAGAGTTTACGGATTTGCAAATGAGCCTCTTGGATGGCGATATACAAAATGGACTGGCTCTAACGAACCTCGCAAGGTTACGGTTTATGTTCAACAACTATCGCCTGCTGGCACAAAGAAAATAGCTAATTTCACTATCCAGCAAAAAGCTTCTGTTAAAGACCAAGAGGGAAATGCAGCTCTATTCCAGTGGGGTCGTAAGGACGCATTACCTGGTGTAGCCACAGTTGCAGAGGGCTTTTACTCTTTTGAGAATACATATACAACACTTCCCGCGAACCAGCAATTAACTCCTGATGAAAAGCGATTAATGGAGACACGAACAATTGGTCATGCTATCCAACACCCTGAATACTTGCTTCCTACTGTGGGAGGCGGTAAGTTGAGCTGGCAGTATCAGCAATTCATCAACCTATGGTCTGCAAACGAAAGTAATCTGCAACCAGCAACACGCGATGTTGTAAAGAGTATCTACGACCCATCTCCAATAGGCTATCAGATGCCAGATCCACATGCATTCACAGACTTTGAAATCACTGGTCTTACTTGGAATAAGGGTTATACCTTTACCAATAGTGCTGGTCAGAACTTATTCTTCCCTGCAGGAGGTGCCCTTAATAGCAATAGTGGTGCCTTAGTAGTCCATGGATCAAGAGGTTTATTGGACTTCTGGAACCAGCGTACAAGGTGGTCAGCTGGGATATGGTCAATGTTTCAAGGTGCAGTCAGGTTCTATCAATAGACCTCAAAAGGAAAGTGATTCCTATTCTTCGTACCAATACGGACTTAGTGTACGCCCAGTACAAACAAGATAATCTATTTGGATTGATATAATTAGAGGCTGTATCAGAATGGCAAACATTTTGATACAGCCTCTTTTCTTTTGTGGAACTGCCTTGTTGCGGGCACCTTCCAACTTGTTTCTTAAAGTCTATAGATGCCTATCACGTTGAAAAATAGTATGTGGCAAAGAACGTAAAAAGTTCGGATACAGCCATGAAGAGGACATAATAGAATATGAAAAACAAGGAATGGCATTTCAATTCATACACCATCATTTTCTGTATAAACTTACTTTATTCGCCAACTTTGATACCCTTAGAAAACCATACCTACGCTATGGCTTTTCAAAAGAGCCTATATTGCACGGCAAAAGGGCCTATATTACAACGCAAAACAGGCACTTTTACAATGCAAAACAAGCACTATTACAACATGTTGATAAAGAGATACTTACACGATATTATTTCTTTCGCAAAACATTTATATAATTATACGTATATTTGAAAATATATGCAAGTATGCGAAAGCATAACATATCGATGTTTGATGCGCCTATTTCTTCACTACTTTTTGTCCGTTTACGATGTAAACACCCTTTGGTAAATCTTTCAAATCTGCTGATATGCGCTGTCCGTTAAGCGTATATATTCCTTCCGCTGCTATGGTTTCGGCAGTTGGAATGGCAATTGCGGTTGGGTCGTTTGCTATTACTACCTTATCCTTCACCACCTTATCGTCCAGAATTACAGCACATAACATTGGGTCGAACTCTGCTCCTGTGGGCTGAACAATGCTACAACCGATGAGCGTAAGTCCTGATATATCACGGATAGAGCCATTGCCTTTACCATCGGCAGTAACTGTGGCGTTCTTGATAACTACCTTATCGTTCTGTCCGCCCAACCCGTTGATGCCGTATTTTGTACCTTTTGTATGTACAGTACAATCTTCGATGGTGAGCGATGTGCTGAGTAGGAAGATACCTACCCACCCATCTTCGCCAACATTAAGCGTACCCTCGCCCATAATTGTGGCTGGCTTATGAAGTAAGAGAGCAGGAAATCCACTCGATTTAACGGTATTTGTTCCAACAACTTTGATGATAAGTCCGTCTATATGCGACTCAATGGGGTTCTTATCTTTTGTGTCTATTGTTGCATTTTGCAGCGTAAGTGTCTTTGTTTTAGCCTCATACTTTATCGTTCCGCTTACGCCTGGTGCTACCGCAGAGAGGTCGTTAGCATTCAGTGCAGTAACTTTTTCGCCACCAATCGAAAGGTCGCCGTCTGATTGCGCAATTGTCTTGGCAGGCATAAAAACATGGTTGCGAACACAATAAACGTAGCTGTACTTGCATTTTTGAGTAAATTGATTTTCATTGTAATTAGAACCTCCCTATTAAAACTCCTTCAGAGCAACACCGTTTCGGAGGTATGGGCGTTTGATGTAACTATTAGATTTTAACGTTATATGCTTTTTATGTTTGCAAATATAGTATTTTTATTTCGTTTTGCAAACTTTTTGTTTATTCTGTTTCAAAGTTATAGTAGAAACAAATCGTTCTGATTAAAATGTAAATTACCATATTCCAGAAAACAAAAGCGCCTGTCTCGCACGGCAACCACAAGGGGGTTACCACACAAAACAGGCGCTTTTGCAACCGATAAATAAGATTACCAGCCGACTTTGTCCATACCGTATGATGCTGCAACCGGAGTTGTTTTAGCATGTACAAGATTAGATGACTCAGAAGTTCCAGTGCCATTGCTACTTCCTCCACCAGTAAATCCATCATTACCAGCATCTGGAGAGGCTGCCAGTAGATAATTTTCTGTAAGAACAGGTGTAGATACTACATCTGGTTTTAAATACTTTTTCATGTTCAGTTTGTAATTTCTTTGTTATTATTTTTATACCTTCGATTGTCAATTCTAAAACTTTTTTGAATCCTTTCAACTTGAAAAGCTATAAAAAGAGGAATGTATAATGACGTGTAGATTACCTTTTTGGTTCTTCTTTCTTCTTATCCAACAAGAATTCACAGTCAAGTATAGTCGTTAAGTGTGTTACGATTGCAAAGGTATTGCATTATTTTAACATATGCAAACAAATTCGCTAAAAATTTAAAATAATTACAAGCTGTGAGCAAAAGAAAGAATAACATTGTGCATCGCTACACCTTATATATAATAAGGAGGGTGGTTTGCGACCCAAAAACCTTACTAATCATCTTACTTTGTAAGCAAACAAACCACATAACTTTCTTTGAATAAAAATATGAAAATATGAATAATATGTGGTTATCTTAGAAAGAATTCGTATCTTTGTCAGCATGGATAGGCATTTATACATTATCAGTGGTTGCAATGGAGCAGGAAAAACAACAGCTTCATATACTGTTTTACCAGAGATTCTCAAGGTAGAAGAGTTTGTAAATGCAGATGAAATAGCTCGCGGCTTATCTCCTTTCAACCCTGATAGTATGGCTATTGAAGCTGGACGCCTAATGTTAAAGCGCATTGATGAACTTATACTTAAAGGCAAAAGTTTTGCCATCGAAACTACTTTAGCAACTCGTTCGTATGCAAAATTAGTGGAACGAGCACACAATTTAAACTATACCGTTAATCTAGTGTACTTCTGGCTGAATAGTCCACAACTTGCAAAGGAGAGGGTAGCAAGCCGTGTTAGGAATGGTGGACATAACATTCCAGCTGCCGTTATCGAACGTAGATATTGCTTAGGCATTCTAAATCTGCTCGAAATCTTCCTCCCTATCGTAGATGAATGGACGATTGTAGATAACAGTAATATGCAGCAAGTGGTGATAGCAGAACAAAATAAAAACGGTAAAGCGATTATTTATGATGAAACTTTATTCTCAAAAATAAAACAATATGGAAAATAAAGAACAGTACGGAGAGTTTACTCGCAAGGTAATGCTGGGTGTAAAAAAGGCACAAGCAAAGATGATAAGAGAGAAAATCATGAAGGGAGAAAGCATCGTTGTAGCCGATGCAAATGGTCAGATTACAACTATTTCTGCACAAGAACTTGCTAAAAACAAGTAAAGAAAATATTTAAACCTATACATAGGGTTTACTTTTAATTTTCCACACTCTGGTAAATATATAAATAAAGAGGTTCTGCAATAAATATTTTGCAGAACTTTTTCTTTTATAAAAAGCGAGGGAAGAGTTGGCATATATATGTTGCCTACTCTTCCCTCACAGGGATTTATAGAACGGCAAAGCCGTTATAAGTTTATTGTATTACTTGCCAATGTAGATTGGACGAATGCTATACATGTTGCTCTTTGGGTTTGTTGCGTTAATATGTGTGCTAACTACTGGCAAAGAAAGGCAACCATTGTTGTGATAATATGAGGTAAATGCTGTAGCTTGCTTCCAGTTTGAACCTGTAGAAGTCCAATAAAGAGCTTGGCTTCCTGGCTTGTCTAAGCGTGGGTTACCATCATTATAGGTCTGGTAAGAGCCTGCGAATGGGAGGAATACACCCTTTTCGAGTTGCACTTTTGTGAAGTTATACAATCTGCAGCAGTTTGTTCCATAAACACCAACATTAACTGTGTAGTTGATGTTTGAACGTCTTGAGCCACCAATCCATCTTGTAGTACCCTTCAAACTACGATCGTTTGTTGGAACATAGAGTACACCTACAACTGGTTTTCCGCCATCAATGTAGTAGCCAAGATATCCTACTGTGCTGCACATCAAGTGCTCGAAGTCGTGCTTAGAAGGCATTCTCCATGTTTTGTTAGATGCGTAGTAAGCGAGATCGCCGAACTCATCACGTGTAGAAGCCTGCTTTTGAATGTCTTGAGTTGATGTCCAATAGTGGAGATAGTTGCTGTGTCCATAGTGAGGAGCCTTTGCAATGTCGCCCCAACGGAAGTGATCGAACTTGTCGTTACCGAAGTTACGTGGCAACACTTGACCCATTGTGTACAATGGATAGCTTTCTGTATAGAAGAAATCCCATGGGTTCTTTGCAAGGTGATAAGCATCGCGCCAGCCATCAGCCTTAGTTCCTGGTTCGTACTGCAAGTTGTATTTACCCCACTTAACGCCATCAATGTCAATCCATGGGTCGATAAGCTTCTCTACAGTAAAAGCATAATATGATGCTATATCAAGCTTAAAGCCAGAGTCATGAATTGTATAAGTCTTGTTATCTGCAGTCTCTATAATATAGGTAGCTTCGAAATTATCGTCTGGGAATACCATTACATAGAGTTCATCAACAGGAGTTGGGGGTACAATAGTAAGACCATCATTTACACGATTAGTGAATTCTCCAGTCTTTAAGTCAAATGTTGCCTTTGTTGTAATGCCCTTAATGGTAAGCTTCTTAATGTTTTTGAGCGCCAAACCTTCGTATTTAAAGTTAAGCTTTAAGATTGAATACTGCTTTGAGAAATCAATATTTTGAAGCAAAGTAGGGCCATCGAAATTGATATTCTTTAATGTTCCCCAAGTATAATCAAAGTGATTGAGCGTTTCTCTCGTACCATCTTGAACTTTAGTTACTGCTACACCATCTTTCTCAATGGTGTTTTCTTGCATGTTTAACTCTAACGTACCTGGTGTAGTACTTTGCTTTCATCTTGATAAGGATAGAAGAATGCCAAATCATCACCTACCTTACATTTAATAGATCCATCAAATTTAGAATACACACCTGCATCTCTTGCATGGAGTTGATCGAAGCCTTGTGGGTTAGTAAGGTTGTAAGTAAGGATAAGGTCTCCTTTTTCCCACTCTGCTTTTGCATTAATTCCTACAATAGAACGGGTTGTCGCATCTTTTGATGCAGAGACTGTTACTTCACGTGCAGCATTTTCATTTGGATTTAAAGCGTTTGTTTCATCGTTGTTTAATTCGCTTGAACAAGATGTCAAACCAATTGCTACAACACATAATAATGTGGCGTAAACGTTTTTAAAATTCATAATTTTAAGAATTAGTTAATACTTTCTTTGTCGTCATTTAATTCAAATCTTCAGATTCTTCATCTTCTGATTCAGTGTCATATTCAAACAATGGCTGCTCCTTAGCATGACCACCTGGTCGTGGTTTAGGTGTAGTACCACCATTGTTTCCACCGTCCGTACCTGCCAATAGGTAGCCTTCAAAAACTGTTGTTAATACTTTAACATCTGGTTTTGCATACTTTTTCATCTCTAATTTTATTTTTCGATTATAGTTTAAAATTCTTTCTGCATTTTTGTTGAGTCGGCTAAAGAAGTGGACATAAAAGGTATAACATGACTGTTTTACTAATATGACATTACTTTTGTGGCACTCCTAATAATACTTAGACTATGTTATTTTTTTAATTATAGCCTGAAAGTATTTGCGTGCAAAGTTATACGATATTCTTAAATCACGCAAACAAATTAACTGAATAGTGTACATTCTTATAAATATTTAACCCGTTAGAATGGCAAATTAGTTGCATATTTTTACTATTTTGGCATTATTTCTTACTCTTAGAAACCCCGCTGCAAAGCCCTATAAACACTATGGATTTGCAAAACCAATGTAAAGTATTTTTCAAAAGAGGCACTTCGCCTAACGAACTAATAATCAAAGCGTTGCAATACCCATTGTTTTGCAATGCAAAAGAGCCTGTTTTGCACGGCAAAAGCGCCTGTTTTGCGATGCAATATAGGCTCTTTTGCAAAGTGGAAATATCATTCTTGCCAGTTAATAAAATTTTCTTTACAAAACTGAACATATCTTATACTCTTAATTTTTTATATCTATAACACGTTGTAAGCATTTATTCAACATTGTAAACAGGTGTAAAAAATACAATAATTTTGCTATATCCGCTTTTTTTTATATCTTTGCGAACCTTAATAAACAGCACAAACAATGACGATTAACAAACAGCTTTCTACTTGTTTGCTGGCGCTTTGGCTTGCTACGGGAGTGGCAACGGCAGCCAGCAAGTGTAACTTTGCCTATAACAATAGGTACTGTTCTATAACCGTAAAAGACTCGACTGACGAGAAAACAGCTGCCGAACGACTCAAAGACGGCAAGGCTAAGCCCGACGATAAGCATGGTAAAGGCATGGAAAAAGAGTTGCCTTACGACCAACTTATCAAAAAACCGGGTAGCGTTCGCGAGGGTATTTTCACGGTAAGACATATCGAAGATAAGTGGTATTTCGAGATCCCAGACTCTATTATCGGCCGTTATCTGCTGGCGGTAACACGCTTTACGGGTGTGCCACAGAACTTCGGAAAGTTCTCTGGAGAGGCTGTTAATCAGCAAACTATCTACTTCGAGCAACGCGACGCAAAGAATTTGGTGTTGCGTGCTTATGTTCTTTCGCAAGAAGCCGACCCCGACAGCCGCATATCGAAGACGCTAAAGGCATCGACAGTAGACCCTATCATCGCTTCGTTCAAAGTTATCGGACGCAACAAAACTACAAAAGCGCAGATGATTGAGGTTACTCCGCTCTTTGCAAAAGATAACGGTGTGGTTAGCATTTCGGCCAATAGTGCTAAAGAACTCAAGTTGGGCGCACTCCAAGCCGACCGCACTTTCGTTGATACAATGAAGGTTTACCCCATCAATGTCGAGGTGGCTACGACACGAACCTATGCCAGTACGCCTTCGTCTTCGCCTGCTTCGGCAACTGGTGCAATGACGGTTGCACTGAACACGAGCATCGTTCTGCTACCAAAGGTGCCTATGCGAAAGCGTGTATGGGACAATCGTGTGGGCTATTTCACCAACCGATACACCATATTTAGCGACGATCAGACCAAGACAGACCGCCAACAATTCATCTCTCGCTTCCGTTTAGAGCCGAAAGATGTACGCAAATACCTCAAAGGACAACTTACAGAGCCTATCAAACCGATCGTTTTCTACATCGACCCAGCTACTCCTAAGAAATGGGTTCCCTATCTAAAGAAAGGTATCGAGGACTGGAATGTGGCGTTTGAAGCGGCTGGTTTCAAGAACGCAATAAGGGCAGAGGACTTCCCAGACGACTCTACGATGAGTGTAGACGATGCCCGTTTCAGCGTACTTCGCTATCTTCCTGCCGAAATTGAAAACGCTTACGGACCTCGTATCGTCGACCCTCGCAGTGGCGAAATCATCGAAAGCCATATCTGTTGGTATCATAATGTTATGAACTTGCTCACAAAATGGTACATGATACAGTGCGGACCGCTCGACAAACGTGCGCAAACCATGAAGATGGACGATAGTCTTATGGGCGAACTCATACGCTTTGTGTCGAGCCACGAGGTGGGTCATACGCTCGGTTTGCGCCACAACATGGGGGCAAGCCACGCTACTCCAGTTGAAAAACTACGCGATAAGAAGTGGGTAGAACAGCACGGCCACACGGCCAGCATCATGGATTATGCTCGCTTCAACTACGTGGCTCAACCCGAAGACGGCATTTCTGAGCGTGGACTCTTCCCACGAATCAACGATTACGATAAGTGGGCGATACGCTGGGGATACCAATATCGTCCTGAGTTTAAGGACGAAATGGAGGAGAAAGAAAAGCTGATGGACGAAACAACAGCCATTCTTGCTAAGAATCCACGCCTCTGGTTCGGTGGAGAAGGACGCAACGAAGACCCTCGCGCACAGACCGAAGACTTGGGAGACGATAACGTTAAGGCCAGCGACTACGGTATAAAGAACTTGAAACGCATTGTTGTGGCACTGCCAGAATGGACCCGTCAGAAGAACGATCAGTACAAAGACCGCATCGAAATGTGGCAAAGCGTTATCCAACAGTTCAACCGTTACACCAACCACGTACTGAAACGTGGGCGGAAGATACCTTAACAACATGCCAGGACAGAAACCTTACGAGGTGGCACCTGCTCAAAAGGGCCGTGATGCAGTCGATTACATCGGCAGACAGCTTTTCGATGCACCGCTATGGCTATACCCTTCGACAATGACAGACGTTACAGGAGTGGACGCTGCAGACGAGATTAGCGCACAACAAACTCGTGTTTTGAAGACGTTACTGAATGCAACGCTCTTGGACAAGATATATAAAGACCAGCAAGCGAAGGGTGCTTACCAGTTTACCGACTATCTTAACGATGTTTTCCGCACCGTTTGGAAACCGCTAACGGGCCTCAACGATGTGAAAGCACGCACCCGCCGACTGCTCGAACGTGCTTATGTGGAACAGCTCGACAGCTTGCTGAACCCTGCTAAAAAGGAGAAACCAACACCTGCCGACCGTGCTAATAGCTCTGATGCAATGCTCTATATGGAGCAACATCTTGCCAAAATAGAAGCCTTCTGCAAGGCACAGGCTGCCCAAAGCAAAGACATCGACCTGCTGCACTACAACGATTTGCTGCGCCAACTCAAACTTATCAGAGAGCGCAGAGTAGTGGTTAAGTAACTTTTAATTATTCTAAGGGCTTTAGGTATTCTATATTTCATGGAATACCTATTGTTCCTATAAATATCCAAAGCCACTACCCCACACCACCAAAAGCAAATTAAGACCTGCTATCGTTAGTAAGAATGTTCTATCCTAAACGTTCTAAAAGAGTTCGCCAAGTCCATAAAATAAGTGCCATAATATTGTAAAGATTTATCCATAGCACAACAACCGCATAAACATTTGACGTCCAATGCTTTACAATACCCCTTGTTTTGCATCGCAAAAGAGCCTGTTTTGCTCGGCAAAAGCGCCTATATTGCAGCGCAAAACAGCCGCTTTTGAAAAGTAAAAATGTCTACATCATTTTTTTGTAGCGTTTTCTTTACAAAGTTATAACGATTTCGGCATGTAACAACTTGGGGAATATGGGCACGTAGTTCGTTGCATGCCATAAAATTATACAACCATTTTGCATACACCTAACAGTTGGTTATACCTCCTGAAAAACAGCCTTTTATAAGTTTTAAATATATTATTCGTCTGATGAAATAAAATATTCGTTGTTGGTTTTAATATCAAGCCAACCTTCTATACCATCTTTTTTAATGTAATAAAACGAGAGGGTGCGTTGCTCTAACTTGTCGTACACAGGTGCTGTATTACTCGGAAAAAGTCCCACTTTGCCATCTTTGTAGATATAAACACAACCATCGGGGCGCATAATAATTGAGTCGTGAACTATCGGAAGCAATGTTTTGCCTTCGATATTCAGGACTGGATAGGTTAAAAGAGTCTTTTTATAATCACTAATTTTCTTTTCTGTTCTCTTGGGGTTTACACCCTGTGGCTGCTTATAATTGTAGGCAACGATACCATATTTGCCGTTTCTCCCTACTCTTATCCACTCTTGATGCATTTTTATGTCGCCACGGATACTACTATTTTCATCACGTTCAAATTCCTTATCCCCTGTCAGGAAGGAAACAAAATCGGTAGGTTGGCAATCTGAAAGTATAAAGCGTTCATCTTCTTCGTCGGGTGCTCCTGACCCAAAAGTATAGATTTGCAACTGATAAAGTCCTTTGCTTTGCTGCAACGTATATCTCCAATGAGCAACTGTACCACAATAAGACACATCTCTTTCAGTGGGATTTGCTAACTTCTTGCCCTTCGTATCACAGTAGTAAGGCCCATTTTCGGTCAATACTTCTATGTATCTTGGATTACAATCCTCTACTTCTCGAGTTACTAATACTTTAGGGTTATGCTTTGTTTTATTATCGTTTTGCTTGCTTGTAACATGGTTATCGCTGTTCTTTCTAATAATGAAGCAATCATTATCGTTAACCATATTCATGGCATAAAGACTTGCTGTACTGAAGCAAAAAAGTAGTAAAAAGAAAATAGTTTTACGCATAAGTTTATGTATTATAAAAACAAAGATAGTGTTTTAGAAAGAATAACGCAACTTCTTTAAGAAACTTTAAAACTATAAGACAAAATATTTCGAAGTATGAAGATAGTACCAAAAAGGCACTAAAGAAGGCTACATTACATTTAAAGCAAGAGGGAAAATAAAGCGATATAAATGTAAAGTTTTATTCAAACTACAACTATCGTGTAACAATTTGACTTACAACGCTTTACAATACCCCTTGTTTTACAACGCAAAAGAGCCTGTTTTGCTCGGCAAAAGTGCCTATATTGCAATGCAAAACAGCCGCTTTTGCAACGTCAAACAATTTTGCTCGCTTTTTGCATGTACTTCTTTTACAAAAGAAGAAGTATTTTATTGCTGCATTTACACTCTGATTTTCATTTTAAACTTGACCTGTATCAAAAAATATTCCAATATATTGAATTTTGCAAAATAATCTCATTTAATTTATTGTTATTCAATAAAAAAAGAGTAATTTTGCACCTACTCACATAGAAAAATATATAGATTTTGGTTTAATAGTTAGGATAACCAATTCTGAATTTAAAGGTAAAAAAGTATGAAAACAATAGTAAAAACTCAAAAAGAAACTTATCTTCAACCAGTTTGCACAATCGTTAAGATGCAAACAGAATCGCACATGATGGTTATTAGTGCAGGTACTACAAACCCAAAGGAGGGAGGAGACCCAACAGGAGGCAACGGAAACACACCTAATCCATTCGGTGCGTCACCTTCAAAATTCCAGTGGTTCGATGAAGAAAACTAAGAAGTATTTATTAAGACTGATAAAAAAATGAGAAAAAACATCTTTTTCCCCGTAGCCTGCATCCTTATGTCAGCACCCTTATTGACAGGATGTAAGGATAGTTTAGAGGACTCTAACGAAGACTATTCAACTGTTTACACATATAATTTAGTTGCCGATGCATCAGATGTACAGGCTAAAAGTCCTGTAAGTCGTGTCTTAATAGAAGATGCGCAACACAATCTGACATCTAAATGGGCACCAAGCGACAAAATCATGGCTTATGTATTAAACGATAATCTTAAAGCCAACGATTACAGCCAGATATCAAATGTATCAACTGGTTCGCTCAATCGATTTGATGGCGACATCTCTTCAAGAAGTCAGATTACAACAAATAGCGAGATAGCTTTCTTCTATCCAGGTAGCGCTTTAACTGGTAATAATAAGACAGCTATACCTGTTACGGCTACAGCAAGCGGACAAGAAACTTACCATGACGAGGCTAATAAGACGCAAGAGCTTGTTGAACTAAACCTTACACGCCAAGATGGCACTGCAGAAACCATTGGTAAGCATTTCGATTTCCAGTGGGCAAAGAAGCAACCAAAGAGCATTAACGGCAAGAAAGTTACCTTAGATATTGGTAACATGAAGCGTATCGTTACAATCTGGGGCTTGCGTTTCACTGATAACAACAACACTCCACTTGCAAATATCGACTCTATCTATATCTCAAACGTTAAGGGTAGCGATGTTTTCAACCTTAAAACAGGTGCATTTGTGAGCAATAATCCAACTGACGAAAGAACAAACATTGTGCTAAAGCCTGCCCAAGGCAAGAAGCTTAGCTCTGTTGGTGGAAACTATACCTATGCTGCATTCATTCCAGGTAGCTATACCGATGTTGTGGTTATAGCTTATGTGGGCAACAAATGCTATTATAAGGAGTTTAGTTCTATTGCTTTCGATGAGGATAAAATATATCGAAGCGACCTCTTAAAGATGGAAGAAGCTAAGCAAAAACCTTTTGTTAATGTGCAAGGAATAAAGTGGGCAACAGGTAACTTCATTCATTATAAAGAAGGAAGTCAAGAGTATTGGGGTATCGCTCCTACGCAATGGTGGATATCACGCCGTGCCGTTAGATTAGGATCTAACCGCAAACCAGTAGCTTCAGGAGGCACTTTGCAATCGTCACAGTTTGAAGACGGACCTACTCAGACCGATGATGATGTCGATCTTTTCCGTTTTGGAGATATTGAAAACGCACTAAATCTTAGATCAGATAAATTCAAAAGTGGAAAAAAAGATATTGTGAAGAAGTTCTTTGTGGGCGATGGTCCTTTAAGACCAGAAACCTCTGACCGCACAAAGCGAAATATGGAGACCTTGTTTGGTACCATACAATGAACAACCACAAGAAGTATCGCTACCCAACTAAAGCTGAATTACAAACATTATATAATAATGCGAATGTAGAACCAGCATACTGTTATACTGACAAAGGTACGATTGTGTATGGCGCCTACTTTACAACCAACTCTCAAAGTGGAACAAATAGGGTTAAAGCGTTCCCTACAGGCGTAAGAGCATACGATAGATATAAGAATGTTACAGGACTCATTCGTGTTAATAAAGGTTTATTCTTGCCTATTACAGGTAGACGAATATTAGGTAATAACCACATTGGACTTAGAGATATGACATGGGGTTCTGGAGCGTATGGGCAATATTTGCAAGGTGAAGCTGGGGGGCTTGTTCAAGTAGAATTTTTCTTTTTTGGACCAACACAATGGAATTTTAATTATTCTGGAAAGGCTCAAGCCTCTGCTATCCGCCCTGTCTTAGACAGCGACGATGGTCAAGAAGACAGAGCCTTCGCACCATTTGCCAATGTGAAATAATAGCAGAAAAAGGCGATTTAAGGCTTCATTGAAGCACAAGAAAGTAACAAACGCAGTGCTTTTATAAGCTTAAAAGCATTCTAAAATATTCCCACCATAGTAGGATATCTGTCCAACTATGGTGGGTTTTCTATATGCTTATATTTAAACAATTAAAGAAATACACAATAATAAACATATAAGAACTTTACCGCACACACCTTTTCTAAAGCCTGTTAATGGCGACTAACAAACAAGCAAACACCTTATTCACACCCCATAAAATTGTAAATATTTCTCCAAACGCACCTTGATGTGTAATAACCTTATTACCAACACTTTACAATACCCCTTGTTTTGCATCACAAAAGAGGCTGTTTTGCACGGCAAAAGTGCCTATATTGCAGCGCAAAACAACCGCTTTTGCAACGCCAAACAATTACGATTACTTTTTTCTTCTGTTTATTTTACAAAACCAAATCATTGTTGTTAGTTCTCTTAATAATAAATAATGTGTTTTCTTATCCTATATTAAATAATTTCATATAATACTTAAAATTATACAAAACAATCCTTGTTTATTTCAAAGAAAATACATAACTTTGCATCGGATTACATATTTTAAACTATACTTGATAAATAAACTATTTACAAAAAAGGCTTAACAAAGTCAATAAAGTAAACTTAATCCTTTTTGGATAACATTTAAACGACATATCATTATGAACAGAAGACATTATGTTATGCCCGATTGCAAAGTCATTCGGTGCATGGAAGAGGTAGCTATTCTTGCAGGAAGCCCTGGTGATAAAAAGACAACAAAAGACGATCCAACACACGGAACACCTGGCGCAGACGAAGAATTGGCAAAGCCTACAACTTGGGATTTAGATTATTAGGATAACAATTATTTTGGTAAAACAAAAAAACAATGAAAAAGAACATATTGAAAGCTACAACCGTAGCGATATCGTTGTTCGCAGTAGCAGCCTGCAGCGATACAGAAGATATCAATGGTGGCGTTACAGAACCGCAAAGCTACTCTTATAATGTTAGCTTGAAAGTGGATAACGAAAACGCTGGTGATAATGCAAATTCAGCTAAAGCTGTTTCTCGTACGCTCGGTCTTGATGCCAACAACGATGTAGTATCGAGCTGGGCAGCAAACGATAAGATCTTCATTTACAACCTTGAAGACAAAGAACAGAGTACTGAATCTACTTATAGTATGGTAACAACACAAGATGCTGGTGGCCATACTGCAAACTTCAGAGGTGAAGTTAAGAGTAAAAATCCTATTAAACAAGGAGATAAGCTTGCTCTCTTCTATCCTGCAACAGCGCTCGAAGACAAGTACACAGTAGAGCAAGTAGATCCAAATATCGTTAATGAGAAAGACGGAGAGGTGGATCTTAATTACCATTCTTCGGAAATAAACGGTCAGAAAGTAAAGATTAAGAGCACTGTTTCGCTTAATATGAACGAGCAAGATGGTATGCTTTCTACTATCGATAAGAAGTTCGACTATAACTGGGGTACTGCTACTCTCGCTAAAACTCCAGCAACCAGCAATGACATCGAACTTACTTCAACTCTCCAACGTAAGGTTACAATATGGGGAATGAAGTTCAAAGATACCAACGGAAATGCGATTACAAACATCAAATCGGTAAAGATAAATGGTGTTTTATCGTACGATGTACTTAACCTTAAAGATGGTTCGTTTGTTGGAACAGCCGACGAAAAGGAGTACAACATCAATGTATCGATAGCTAATAGTTCTGAACTTAGCAAACAAGGTGGCTATGTTTGGGTAGCATTCATTGGTGAAAACAAGTCTACTGAATTCACTGTTACTGTTTATACACCTAACAAAGTTTATACAAACAGCTACTAAGATGTTCAATATAGGCTACGACTACCGCACAAACATTACTGTAAAAGATATCATAGCAGAGCCTTATGTTGAAGTTAATGGCACTAAATGGGCAACAGGTAACTTCATTCATTACAAGACAGGCACACAAGAGTATTGGGGTATAGCTCCTGCGCAATGGTGGATAAGCAACTATGCTGATGCACCAACAGCTGATAACAAGGTTGGAACTCAAGCTATTAAGTACGATGCAGCTAATCCTGGCTCGCAATTCTGGTACATTGGCACCAGCAGTGGTAAGTACACACAGAACCCTAACGACCTTGATCTCTTCCGATATGGAGATATTGTAGATGCCTTGACCCTTACAAAGGCACTTGCTTACGCTGGTTTCACAGGAATAGAAATTAGTGGTAAATATTATAAAGGCAGACTTTATCCTAACATTAACAAAACTAACGATAGAAGTCAAGCTACGTATGGCGACATAGTAAAGTACTGGACGGAAGACGGAAACCATAATTACTATTATGCATATCCTAATAAAACGCAGCTTGAAGCGTTGCTTAACAGTACAACTTTCGTACCTGGCTACTGCTATACAGATAAGGGTAATAAGATATATGGTGCATACATCAGCGACAAACCATACATAGGCTCAAGCGCTAAGTTCCCTACTGGTAAGAAGTTGTGGAAATATCAAGATGTTACAGGACTTGTTTTGGCTAACAAAGGTTTGTTCTTGCCAATAGCAGGTAACCGCGAAGATGGCAGCTCAAGCTTGGTTTATCGCTACGTTGGACAGGGTAGTGAGTTCCATGCTATATACTGGTCTGACCATGGAACAGCTACTTCAACCGGAACAGGCCTCAAATTTGGTTCGCGTTCTAAGAAGTGGGCAACTCCACAAAGACAGGCAGCATCTTGTATTCGCCCAGTTTATGTAGGTGAAAATATTTCTGGCAAGCCTGTAGATGCAGCAAACTTTGCTCCGTTCAATCATATCATTACAACAACAGCAAGGTTGTATTAAACTTTTGGGATAGGTTAATACTAATCCCGAACACCACCACACAGTGCAGAAAGATGTTTGAACTTAACACTTTCTGCACTTTTTTTATTCTATCTAAAACACTCACACACAGGGCGACAACATCGGGGAAACAAATAAGAAAATATACCTTGTAAACACACAATAGGTGTAAATATTTTGTAAAGAAAATACATTCGCATTACCATCTGACTTTCAACGTTTTACAATACCCATTGTTTTACAACGCAAAAGAGCCTGTTTTGTACGGTAAAAGCGCCTATATTGCAGCGCAAAACAGGCACTATTGCAAAACCGAATAACTTTGCTCGCTTTTTGCATGTACTTCCTTTACAAAAATCATAATACCACAAATAGAACATAAATAAGCAAATATTTTATCTTTTTGCAGTTTATTATGTGTTTTTAGAACAGATATTTAAATTTTTTTCAATATAAACTTGTATAATTTTTAAATAATATTGTAATTTTGCAACCACTCTGTAAGAAATGAATAGAGAAAAGGACCAATTAAAACGCTATTGACACGATAACAGAGCTGAAAGAAAGTAATTAACAACTAAGAGAATAACTTTAACTTACCTTTAAAAATGAAACAAAAATCTTACATTAAACCTGAATGTAAAGTCATTCAGTGTGTAGATGAGGAGCCTTTCCTCGGAAATACATTAGAGAAACCTGACCCAAATCATGGTGGAGAGGACATTCTTGCTAAACCTAACGACCAGGTCTGGGACTTTGACTATGAAACTACAAGATTAGAAAACAACTAAAACTGATGAAAAGGAACATACTAAAGACCACAACGATGGCTATGTTGCTCTTGGCATTAGGGGCGTGCAGCGACAACGAGAACATGAATGGTGGAGAAACAGAACCACAAAGTTACACCTACCAAATAGAACTAACGGTGGTCGGAAATAGCGCTGATGGCAACAACAACTCGGCAAAAGCCATCTCGCGCACACTCGGACTCGACAACGACAAAAACGTTGTTTCTAACTGGGCAAAGGGCGATAAGATTTTCGCCTATAACCTTTCAGATAATAACACAAGTACTGCCACTGCGTATAGTACGCTGTCTACACAAGCCGAAGGTGGGAAAAAGGCAACATTCAAGGGTACTATTACAAGCAAAAAAGAAATGAAAACCACCGACAAACTGGCGTTCTTCTATCCTGCCGAAGCGTTAGAAGGAGATAAAACAGTGGGGTTGGTCAATCCAAATAAGATTACAGAAACTGAAAAAGGAGTATCAAGAGTTTATCATGATGCTTCTAATACGATTACAAGCCAGGTCTCGCTCGACATGAAACAGCAAGACGGAACATTGAATACTATCGATAAGAAGTTTGATTACAACTGGGCTGTTGCTACTCCAGAGAAGGTTTCAACTAACGGAACAGAAGGTACGATAACAAAACTAAACGTTTCATTGGAGCGTAAAGTAACCTTCTGGGGTATGAAATTCAAAGATTCGCAAGGCAATATCATCAACAACATCAAACAAGTAAAGATAAACGGCTTGCGGTCGTACGATATTTTGGACCTTAGCAATGGTACTTTTGTAGGCACAGATGACGAAAAGGAATACATAATTGACGTTGCGAACAAAGACAATTCGCCTATTCAGCTACAACAAGACTATGTCTGGGTTGCTTTCTTAGCAGCCAATGCAGAAACCAATTTCACCATTACGGTGTACACACCAGACGGTATTTACACTAAAACGGCAAAGAAAACGTTCCTCACCGACTATGATTATCGTTCTAATATAACGATGGAAAAGATTACACCACAGCCGTATGTGGTGGTGAATAATGTGAAATGGGCAACTGGAAACTTCATTCACTACAAGACAGGAAACAAAGAATACTGGGGAATAGCACCTGCTCAATGGTGGATAAGCAACTATGCAGACAAACCTACTTTGGCAAATAGTGTTAATGGAATTATGGTTAACAATGATGAAAACACTCCTGGTTCGCAGTTTTGGTATATTAACACGAATGAAGGCAAGTACATACAGCATTCTAATGACTTAGATCTTTTCCGTTGGGGAGATATTGAAAACGCTTTGGAATTAGACAAAACACAAGCCTTTAAGTTAGGCACAGCAATAACAATTAGCGGGTCTTACTATTTAGATAGAGGCAATACAAAGACTTCTAATAGGAGCTTAGCAAAGTATGGAGATATTGTTACGTATTGGACTAACGATGGATCGAAGAATTACCATTATGCTTATCCAACTATAAAAGATCTCAAAACTCTCATAGAAAAGAGCAAAACATTCATGCCTGGCTATTGTTATACTGATAAAGGCAATAAGATTTATGGTGCATACTTTAGCGATTTAGAGTTTCATGGGGCTAAATATAAGTTCCCTACGGGTAGAAAACTATGGAAGTTTCAAGATGTTACAGGACTTGTTTTGGCGAATAAAGGCTTGTTCTTACCTATCACAGGACATAGAGATGACAATGTTTCTATTGTAATCTTCCGCTATATGGGCAAAGGAAGCGAGTTTTATGCTCTTTATCTTTCAGATTATGCAACGGCTATAACAACCACAAGAGGACTTAAACTTGGCTCATTTGCTCATGTCTTGTACGACCCACAGAAGTTTGAAGCCTGCCCTATCCGCCCTATATATATCGGCGAAGACGTTGAGGGCAAACCTGTTGATGCTGCAAACTTCGAACCGTTCCAGCATATTATTAAGCCAAACGCAAGATTTTATTAAGGTACTTAGAACCACATAGCAGAGGAGTTACCCTACAAAGGGGTGCACTTCTGAATTAGGAAAAACTTAATTAGCTTTTCCAAACACCACCACTCAGTGCAGAAAGATGTTTGAACTTAACACTTTCTGCACTTTTTTTATTGTGTCTAAAAAACACTCTCTCAAGGCGGCAACTTCACGAGCGCAAGTTTGGAAATATGCGATTCGAACACTGAAAAGGTGGGATAAATTTGTAAAGTTATATCAATCGCCTTAACACCTGACTATCAGCACTTTTCAATACCCCTTGTTTTGCATTGCAAAAGAGCCTGTTTTGCTCGGCAAAAGCGCCTATATTGCAGCGCAAAACAACCGCTTTTGCAAAACCAAACAATTTGGTTCGTTTTCCGCATGTACTTTCTTTACAAAATGAAAGTCGTTTTTAGGCTTCACGCTCGGACTTCTACTCCCCTGCTTTCTGCCTACTTTCTCCTTGTCTGATGGATTGTTAGCAACATGATAAAATACGTCCCTACACTTTTACATGATACGAAAAACACCATAAGATGCGCACGCACAACTGCGTTTTGCAATGCTTTTAGCTACTGCTGAACCTATTTGCGGAATGTAAGACAACCATGATTTGACTTTTAAAACACTCGTTTTAGCCCCGTTAGGGTATAATATGGTTAAATAATTGTAAATCTATACCCGATAAGGAGTATTTGTTTCTATTAACAAAGATATTCTTTATATTTGTACCCGAAAAGGTATAAAGGTATGGAAGTAAGCAAATTATCGTCTACTATCAAACAACTGAGAAAGGAATACCACCTAACACAAGAGGAATTAGCCTTCAAGTCGGGTGTCGGTCTTCGCTTTGTCAGAGAAATGGAACAGGGCAAACCCACATTAAGAATGGATAAAGTGAACCAGGTTCTCGAACTTTTTAACATGGAACTGGGCCCCATTCGGATTACCAAAGAACAAAAAATTAAGACGGAAGAACTATGAGACAAGCACAAGTATATGTTAAAGACAAGCTGGCAGGCATCGTAACAGAAGATGAAAATGGCTATAGCTTCGTTTACTTTCGAGAGTATTTGGAACTGAAGAACCCTACTCCCGTTAGTCTTACATTGCCTTTGCAAGCTGAAACATATCGTAGCAATGTGTTATTTTCGTTCTTCGACGGCCTCATTCCAGAGGGGTGGATGCTTAATATTGCCGAACGAAACTGGAAAATCAATCGAAGAGACCGCATGGGACTGCTACTTTCTTGTTGTCGCGACTGCATCGGCGACGTGAGTATCATACCGATTAACCAAGAGGAGGGGGAAAGATGAAAAAGTGTTTGTGTTGCTATAAACCGCTTAATGCTGGCGAGTTAGACTATCATGCACGCTGTGCCAAGAAGATGTTCGGCAGTGCTGGCGCACCAATTTTGCCATATACGCGCAAGAATATAAACGATTTGGCACAGGTAGTAGTAGGGCATCGAACTACAGTAACGGGGGTTCAAGCTAAACTTTCTATGGACCTTGAACACGACGGAGCAGGAAATACGCAACGGCTGACCATAGTTGGCGCTTTGGGAAGATACATCTTAAAACCTCAAACCGACAGATTTGAACGACTACCAGAGGTAGAAGACCTTTCAATGCACTTGGCTGAGATTGCAAAATACCAACGGTGCCGCATGCACTCATTCGTTTTGCCGACGGAGAGCTGAACTATATCACACGAAGAATAGATAGAAAGGCTGACGGAAGAAAGCTTCCTATGGAGGATATGTGCCAACTTGCGGGGAGACTAACGGAACAAAAGTATCAAGGAAGTTACGAAATGATAACACGAATCATAGACCAATACTCCAGCGCAGCACAGTTAGATAAGGTTAATTACTGGCAACAAGTGGTGTTCTCATGGCTGATTGGCAATGCCGATATGCACCTAAAAAACTTCTCGTTGTATAGTCCTAACAAGGGGAAATATATTCTTACACCTACTTACGACCAGGTTTCTACAAAGCTGGTTATGCCAGAAGATACGGACGAAATGGCGTTAGTACTCAACGGTTTTCAGAAGAAACTACTTGTATACGACTTCCAAGATGCAATGTTAGCTACTGGAATATCTGACGTTGTTACGAATAGAATATTATCAGACTTTGGTAAATTCAGAGACAAATGGTTTGAGTGTATCGACGCATCATTCATAAGCGATGCGCAAAAACAACAATTTAAGCAACTCATAGATACTCGGTTAGACACCTTAAACAAATAATAAAGCATAAAGTAGAGGTAAAAGTTCTTGGCGTTTTATAGTCTGTTATGTCAATAACACGGCAGAAGGTTCTTTTACTAAAATAGCTACTGAAGTACCACCCTACTCCTACCATTTTATAATAAACATTGTTTTTCAAAACCAAACAATTTGGTTCGCTTTCCGCATGTACTTTCTTTACAAAATGGAAGTCGTTTTTAGGCTTCACGCTCGGACCACTACCACAATCTGTTCGACTTATCTCTACGCACCAAGCACCTTTATTTAATAAAGCAAAGAAAACCCTATAAAAAACTTGACAATATAAAATAAAAACGTTATATTTGCACTCATTCATCACATTTCATATAAAAACGAGAGAAAAATCTAATATATCCACAAAACGCCCACGCCTCTGAAACGGCGTTGCTCTGATTGAGTTGCAACAGGGAGGCTATGATTACAATGAATATTAACCTACTCAGAAACACGTACGCAGCTACTGCTGCAATGGTCATCACATTGTTTGCACAACCTACAACCATCAAGGCGCAAACCAGTTACAACTTCCAAATCGCAGACACAAAGGTTACTTCAGACAACTACAAAGACCTTTCGAAGATTGCAGGAGTTAGCGGAAACATTACGTACGAACCTGGAACTAAAACTCTTACACTGGAAAACGCTACCATAGAAACCAACGAATTCCCTGGAATGGTTACCAACGCTACCATGAAAATAGTGCTGATAGGTAACAATACCATTATCTCTAAACAACGGTCGGGACTTACCAACCAGTACAGTGGCGACATTACCATCACTGGAAAAGGTGGCACGCTTTCGGTAAAAGGGGCGGAAGAGTCGGACGGATTAGACGCAATGATTGGCATCGGAAACTGGGGACGCATCACAATTAAGGAATGTACAGTGGAAGCTGTAGGGGGTGCGGCAGGACTGTATAGCGGTCTTTGGAAGTTCGAAAACTGCACAGTGCGTGCTAAAGGGAATGGCGATAAGGGCGATGAGCACTTCGGTAGCATCTGCTGGCTATGGGACGAAGAACCTTATCTTATCGATTGCTACGTTGCTTCGCCTACGGGTACGGAGTGGAAGGAGTACAAAGAGGGCAACTACACATACTATTCGCTCTACGGAGCAGACAAAAAAGTGGTTACAGGATGGGTTACTATCACTTCGGGAGACCCTGCTGGAATCGACAATATTACGACTACAAACACGGCTACCAATGGCATTTACAACATCGGTGGCATGCGCTTGTCTAAAGAAATAAAGGATTTACCAAAGGGATTATACATCGTAAACGGTAAAAAAGTGGTTAAAAAATAATGCGCTAATACGGCTAATTCATTTCTACAATATTGAAAAAGCAACGCGTAGAAAGAACTAACGTGCTTATTTTACATGTCAAACACATGATTAAAAGACTGTAAGCACCCAACTATTTCGTTAAAAACGCATGGCCCCTACACCTCTTCCATAAGGCGTAGGGGCTGTTTTCTGTCTGTCGCAAATGGGGTGCTATCCGCTCCACTCCACCGTTTTGCTTCAATGGAATCAGACAAAATCCACAAGAAAGTGTCCTTCTGAAGAAACAAAATCGGCTATGGCTCGCCCCGTTTTGAACTACTCAAAAACGCTATTTCAGTACAACAACACACCTTTATATATAATGTAAGACCGCAAAACAAACGAAAATATGCCGTTTCATGCCACTTATCACAGAAACAAAAAGCAACGAACAGGACGCCACAACACTCATTTAACTTCCACACTTCATTACTTTTGTGGTATAAAAGTCGTATAAGTGTTCTGTTTTACGCATATTCTTGCATTATTTGTTAAACTATGTTATACCGTGATATTATTTCCATTGGAAATTTGTTCCATTGGAAAATAAAGCTTATTTTTGCAATACTTTCCAACGGAAACATAACAATTGCATTTTAAGAAGTACGGAGAGAGGCAGTAATACGAAAGTCGGAAGAACATAGCTGGACATATTTAATAAGTTCGCTGACACGATAACACACCCTCTGAGAAATAAGAATAGAACTCAAAAATAAACATCTGGAGAAATAAAATATAAGGTATTAGAAAAGAAAGGAACAGAGAGAAGAAAACAAAAGTCAAACTAAAATATAAGAAAAGCGATGAAAATAAATATATTCATAGCCGTTGCTACACTGGCATTTACGCTCAGTAGCTGCAATACATCGGCTAAAAGTAAACCAGAAAACAAGGAGCAGGCAACTGCACAAACTAAAAAGGATAACAAGATGAAGACAATTGAAATGAACGAAACAATGTTCAATGAAAAGGTAATGGACCTCGGTGCTGCAACAGATGCATGGAAATTTAAGGGCGATAAGCCTGCCATCATCGACTTTTATGCTACTTGGTGTGGACCATGTAAGGCTACAGCGCCTATCCTTGAAGAGCTTGCACAAGAGTATGATGGCAAGATTGACATATATAAAGTAGACGTTGATAAGAACGAAAAGCTATCAGCAATCTTCAATATACGCTCTATCCCATCATTATTGTTCATTCCAAAGACGGGCAAACCCACTATGTCGGTAGGCGCGCACTCGAAAGTTGAATTGGAAAAGATGATTAAAGAAACGCTCTTGAAGTAAGAACAACAAACATAAAAGTTATGGATAACAACTGCATTCACAAGGTGCATAACATCTTTAGAGCAGTAGTAGAATTTGAAAGAGCATTGGAAACCAAGTTCGAAATGAATATAAACGAACTCATGTTGCTCTGTATGCTCGCTAATAACGAAAGCCTTCTCGCTGGCGAAATAGCCAACGAGATGGGCCTTTCTCGTTCGAATGCATCGAAAGTGATAGCCGCTCTCGAACGAAAAGGGTATCTGGAACGTCGCACTTGTAAGAACGACAGCCGATGCCAACGATGCTCTATCACCAAAGAAGGATTGGAACAGATGGAACATATCAACTGCGATTCGTTCCCACCACCTCCTAATCTCGCAGCCTACATAGAGGAATAAGACTGAAAAATATGCCATGACACTGCATATAATAAATACAAAAGAGAGGTCGAATATATAACAATGTAAAATAATTTTGAAGATACAGGAAAGTGTAAAAAGTTTGAAAAAAGAACCATTTACACCCTGTGTAATTCTTATTTTTAGGTAATAAGTTGACAATTTTCCAATTTTTTCTTGGAGAATTGTATTGTTTTGCATACCTTTGTCGAAATAATTAAAATGCAAAACAGTTATGTATATAGATCCAGCTTATCAAAAACTGCTTGATTGCGGCATTCGTCCATCACTGCAGCGTATTGAAATTATGCGTTATTTACAGACACATCACACTCATCCGACCATTGATGAGATATTCAACAAACTCAAAAAGCACATCCCAACCGTTAGTCGCACCACCATATATAACACCCTCAGAATGTTCTCTGAGAGGGGCGGAGCACTCATGATTACCATTGACGAGCATCACGTATGCTACGATGGCAATACAACACCGCATGCTCACTTCTGCTGTAGGGAGTGTGGGCACGTGTTTGACATGCCCGATATGCAGCCTCCAGTACCACAAAGCATGGTTGTTAATGGTTTCCGCGTAGACGACGCACAGCTCTACTACAAAGGAATCTGCGCACACTGCTTAGAGAAAAAGGCTGAGAAAGTCTCATAAGAGAAGGGTAACATCTGAGGAAAAGGGACGTTTTCGCTAATAGAAAAAAGCAAATTCATACCAGTTAATATATAGAAATAGCGAAGAAACGCACTTTCTTAAGATAACAAGAGAAGTTTTATTCTGCTAAAACTTACGATCAATGACAGAATTGCTTGTACATTGTTACGGCATTAAACTTCCTTGTAAAGATAACAGAAAAAAGCATATTAGAAGTCCCTTAATACTGAAACATCCACGACTATTCCCAGAATCTAAGTGAAAGAGAGAGAACTATATGGGACAGAACAGATTCTGAGAGTACCCCACTGGGGTAAACTTATCTACAAACTAAAACAAAATAGGCAGGTATTAACTATCAAATGGGTTAATGCTTGCCTATCTATATAAATATATAAACCGCGACAAATAAGTGAAAAAAGATGTTAAATGCAGGCTTAAACACTCGTATAAGCAGGGCATTCCAACGCATATTCCTTATTTGTCGCGGTTGTTTTGTTGTTCGTTTCTAAACATATTCCCTTTTTGTTGCCACTATATTGCAATACGTTAGTAATCAGTTTGTTATGCAATAAACGCACGACAACAGCATAAAATAAAGGAAAGTCGGTCAGCGTTGTTCCTCTCTGAAACAGCTACAACGCTGTCTTAAGAAACTACCGAAAGTGCGATGAAAAGACGATTGCCAAACAAACACTTTCCCTTTCGGTCGCTGCCGACTTCCCAATGTGTCGCAACTATCTGATAATCATTCCCTTCCTGTCGCATCAAACCTACTCTTTTGTCGGCTACTTCCTCCGTTATTGTCGGCTGCAACCTACTATTTTGTCGGCCATTGCGCTTGTAAAGTGTTACGCATCAGACTGTTGCACGGTCTTAAATAATCGGTACTATAGATTAACAATGATTGTCTAAGTCCCTCCGATGGGTGTTTCGGTTGGGCTATACCGACTTTCTTTCTATGAACTACTCGCTCTCCGAATTACTTACACGAACCCATTCCCAACGTGGTAGCAATGGCTGAGAGGACCGAAAGCACGATCTGCATGATGAATTTCCATTTCTTTCTTCATAATTTTATAGTTTTAAAAGGTTAATAATTAGGTGTTCGCTCATCGATAGTGGTGAGAGCAGGGGAACGAAGCGCGCTCCGTCCCCTGCAATAGGCCTTCGCCTACCCTGCTTATGGGTGGGGTTGATGACCACCTTCAGCACCTCCGCCGCTTGGTTTCTTGCCGTTCTTCTTCGACTTCGGAGTACCTTCGTAGCTCTCAAGCTCCTCTACTTTCACGCCCGAAATAAAGTTTTTGATGCGCACTTTGTCGGCTCCGACGTGCGTTTCAGGCTGAAAAAGAACGTGAGGGCGCTTGATATGCTTCACAGCAGAGAAGTCTTTCAACTCCTTTACACCCTCTGACGAGATGGAAAGCTTAAAGGTTCCAAAGTCGTTGAGCTTCACTCGCATACCATTTTGCAGGTTATGAGACATCTCACTCACCAATGCGCTAATCACAGCCAAGATGTCTGGCTCGGTAACGGTACAGCGTTCGCTGATGCGTGTAGCCAGTTGCTTGGTGCCAACAGTACCGATGTAGGCGGCACGGGCATACCAATAATCGTTTCGTTTACTGGTTTTGTTCTTTAATTGATACAATTTGTACTTGATAGACATAATACTTAAAATTTAAAAGGTTAATAAAATTGATTGGTTAATAATATAATAAGGTTACTTAAAACCCTTCTTTTTCCTATTCTTTCAGTGGTGCGGTGACTCGGCAATGCCATGCCAGAGCTAATGTGTCCACATCGTTTTAGCTCCAAAATTTCTTCCCTTTTTGTCGCCAATAGCACTACTTTTGCTGTCTGAAACTGACGTGCAACCATCGTTTATTAGCAGTTCCGAGCGGTTCCAACAGCAGTTGTTGCACAGCAGAATGGGCCTCGAGAATGTGTTGGTAGCGCAGGGCTGTTACCTGATTCGGCACATATATGTCGGCAGCCTCGCCCCTTAAGTGTTGCGAATGAGGCACTCCGCCCACCGCTTTGTTCAGTTCCTGACAGCGATACCCACTCGTTATTATCACTCGCCCCACCCTTTTGCGCAGCGGTTCCAGCACTTCGGTACACAGTTTCCGCAGGTTTTCCACCACCTCCTCGTTGGTTAGTCCTTCTTCTGGGTGTGCATCAGGCTCGTTTACGATGCCCAATCGAATGGCAGTACCCGACCGAAAGAACTCGCCCACCGTGAAATGAGGCGTCAAATGTTGCTCAAACGTTAATTTCATATTTTTGTCGCATTATATGTTTTTATATCTTTGTTTTTACGTTCTCAAAGGTTTATCTATCTATATATATAAATAATATGCAGCGTTCTTGGCACTTTCGTACCGTCCTACACCCCTTGTTCGTTTACATTTGCAAAGATACAACATCTGAAAGGCCATATCAAGTAATCGTTGGGTAGTATGTTGGGTAGTGTTATTTGCTTTGTTTTAAAAGTCGGTAGATAGGCTGAAAGAGCGCCAAAGCCATTTGCACCACCCACCATATACGCCCCTTTCTAACGCCACAAAAATGCAAAGAATTTGTAAAATAAACGCACTCTCGTAACCATCTGACCTACAACGCTTTGCAATACCCACTGTTTTGCGTTGTAAAAGCGCCTGTTTTGCACGCCAAAAGAGCCTATATTGCAGCGCAAAACAGGCACTTTTGCGAAGCGAAACAATTTAGTCCGCTTTTCACATGTACTTTCTTTACAAAATAAGAGAAGGAATAATGGGGAGAGAACAGCCCGAAAGCCGTGTGCCAAGTGCTATAAAATGTGTTGCACTTTCGGTAAAAAGACAGGGCAATGCCGCTTGTTGTGTGCATTGCCCGTTGTCAAAATTTTAAATTAAATCGTTAATAAAGTCCTTCAACATCGACCCATCGTCGAGCGAAGGCGCATATTCTTCCAAGATGTTCAGCTTGGTATTGGGCAGCATTTCTTGAGGTCTTTCGCCGTATCCAGCACACAAATGTTGCCCGCCAAACCGCAAACATCGAGTTGTTCAATCTTCATTGCTTCGACCAACCGACAGATTACGCTTGCCGATTCCTCGTTTTGCATAATCGAATATTCTTCTTTCTTAATGTTGTTGCCCTTATATAATAAGGTGAAACCGCCCCGTGTCTCGTTCAATGCCTCGAGCAACGACTGCCAAATGGCTGCTCCAGCCGAGTGTTGCACGCAATGTCGTGGCCACATACCGCCCTCATCGGCAAACGAACAATGGTGGTAAGGGTGCCAATCGGCCGTAACCAGCCGTGCCACATATTCGTTTCCATGTTCCTTTACATACGCTGCCAGTGCGTCCATAGCCTCTGCTGCCCCAGTAACAGGGAGCGAACCATTTACAAAATCGACCTGCGGGTCTACTATCAACAATATCTTACCCATCTGTTTTATACCTTAAATATTAAACTTTCGAGCCTCAACGATGCGCCCGAACCGCATTTTTGTTTGTAAAAAATATGCACTTGCAAATATACTTATTTGCTCCGACATAATGCCATCTTTGTCGAATAAGTTCGGTTGGGAGGCGTTGAAAAAACCAGAAAACGATGGTTTTGCAGAAAAAACGAGGGGGATTGTTGGCACTCGATGGATTATAGAGGAAATAGAAAGAGGTGGGTTTGATGGGAAAGGTTGGGACCAAGACTGGGAGATTGGGACGAAAAGGGGGGACAAGGGAGGAGGAAAACAACTTAAATAGGTTGTTTTTTAAGAAACAACTTATATGGGTTGTTTTTGCAGAAACAATCTGAATAGGTTGTTATTTAAAAACAACTGGGTTTGCTTTGCTACTCAAACTTTTCTTTATATCTTTGCAAAAAGACAATTAAAACAATGATGAAGGCAGTTATTACTGGCGATATTATTAACTCAACGGCTATACCTATCGAGCAAAGACCACAGTTGTTGCAGGCGCTGGATAATATAGTATCGGACTTGAAACACTTGTGTTCGATGAAATACGAGGTGTTTCGGGGTGATAGTTTTCAGATTTTAGTAGACCAAACTGAATGGGCGCTGCTGGTGGCGGTGCTGGTTCGGGCAGGGTTAAGAATGAATACTCCGAAGAATTCGAAGCTGATTTGGGACGCAAGAGTAGCTGTTGGCGTTGGCAATGTTGAGTTTGTTGCCGACCAAATTGTGGCTTCCGACGGCGAAGCTTTCCAACTTTCGGGACGTGCTTTCGACGAATTGGGCAAGCAAAACCTCGTTGTTAAAACCGAATCGGAGCCTATCAACGAGGAACTAAAGGTGAGTACGATGTTTGCAGACGATATTATTTCGAACTGGACTCCTGCACAATCGTTCGTGGTTTTCGAGTCGTTGGCCTTTGAGAAGAGTCAGAAGGAAATTGCCGAAGCACAGGAACAGTCGGCACAAAACATCAGTAAGATTTCGCTTTTGGCGAAGGAAAAGCTTATCAGACAGTATATTAACAGATACCATCAACTTATAACACACTATAAAAGGTAATTTATGAATATCTTATTTCGCCTTATTTTGGCACACATCGTGGCTGATTTCTTTCTGCAAACGGACAAGATGAACTCGGGAAAGAATGCTGCGGACGGGCGCAAATGGTTATTCTTATTGCTTCATAGCTTCACGCACGCCGTTGTAACTTACGTTTTTGTGGCGCAATGGACCAACTTTTCCGTTCCTGCAATTATCTTTTTATCGCACTTTATCATTGATACGATAAAAACAAGCATACGCAGCAAGTCGGTGGCAGCGTTTGTTCTGGACCAGATAGCCCATATTTCGGTGATTCTGTTCGTAGCTTTCCAACTAACAGGTGGGGCGATTTGCGAAGCTGTTATGCCTAACTTATTCAACAGCAACAAGTTGATTATCTATGCTATAGGCTATGCGTTGGTGTTGAAACCTACGTCAATCGTGATGAACTTGCTGCTAAATCGGTGGGATTTAACGGCTCTGACATCGTTAGGACTGCCTCATGCGGGCAAGTGGATAGGCTATTTGGAGCGCATATTGATACTTACTTTCATCTTAACGGGCAACCTTGAAGGCGTTGGTTTCCTATTGGCTGCAAAGTCGATATTCCGCTTTGGCGACTTGAACAAGGCGAAAGACATCAAGATTACAGAGTATGTAATGATTGGAACGCTTATCAGTTTCACCATCGCCATACTCGTTGGATATGCCGTTATGCACTTTGCTGCCATCTGAACGTAAGGCGAACAAGGGACAAAAACCATCGCCTTGCCTTTTCTATCCTTCTTTTTCTGATTCAATCGAACGTATTTTTATCTTTGTTGCGAGCCGAAATAAGGCAACAAAGCGGGGTGGCTGTGGTGTGAAAAGCATAACGGTCGTTAGATTGTAACAGCTTTGTCAGCTAAGAATCTAACGACCGTTTTGACTTAAAAAAGAATATTGGTGCCAACAAAAAGAGCTTGCCGACACCAATATTGCTTTCAGATAAATTGGCATTCACAACTATAAAACAAGCTGCGAGGGGTGTTTTCGTTATATCGTCCCCAATAGGTTGCGTTGAAAAGCAGCACCTATTGAGGGATATTGTCTGTTGTTTATTTCACTACAACCTTCTTTGTTCACGATGTAAACACCTGCAGGAAGTTTAGAAAGGGTTGCGGTGGTGCCTACCTTCGTACCAGATACGGTGTAAACTGGCTGTGGTTCGGTAGTATCTGCAGCATCGGTGTGTGCTATTCCTGTTGAAGCAGCAACCGTTAGCTTGCCCTTCTTGTAATTAAACTTGTAGTTTTGAGCCTCTCCACCACTGATGATGATGTCGTATTCGCCCACAGGACTGCCTTCGTTTGCAGTAGTTGTAGCGGTAGGACGAGCGGTGAGCACAGATTCGTTTTCGCTGTTTACGAAACCTCTATAATGGAGTACGAACTCTGGATTGGCTGCGCCTGCCTGACGAGTAACATCGTCGGTGCTTACAGTAAGGGTTGCCTTGTCGATTGTAAGGATACCGCCCACGAGCTTAATGGTCTTGTCTTTGATGGTGCCGTAGTCGATATGAATATCGTATTTGCCTACTGGCGAAGTCTTATCAGCCTGGCAAGTGATTTCAGGACGACCTTCGAAGTACTCTCCTCTGATGGTATATCCGAACTTAGGATTGGCGTCGCCGTATTCGCGAATGGTATTTCTTACGGTTACGATGCTACCAAATTCCTTGATGTTCTTGACTGGAATACCGCCCCAACCTCTATAATCCTTCTTGGTATCGATAGGCACTCGCAAGAGAATACCATTGACACGGCTGCTGAGAAGTGGGTTTTTGCCCAACTTTGGAGGCTTTGTTGAGAAGATTTTAATCTCGCTAAGCGTGCTGCAACCAGCCAAACTCTCGTCGCCTAAGTAGGTTACTGATGTTGGCAAAACAAGACGCTTGATAGCGATACAGCCAGCAAGTGCATAATTGTGCAGACTTGTTATGCCGTCAGCAACAACGAGTTCGTTTTGCATAGAAGGTATAACGCTGATGATTTCCTTGCGGTCTTTTGTATAGAAAACGCCACCATCGTAAACGAAATTGTCGCCGCCAGCCGCTGGAATATTGTCGATTGCAGCGAGAGCGCGACAGAATGCGAATGCGCCATCGGCGATAGTCTTCATTCCAGAAGGCAGAACGATCTGTCGTAAGCTATTGCAACCATAGAAAACACGCTCTGGAAGGTTGTCGTTAGATGTCTTTAGCTGTCCTTCTTTAAGGTATGCTTCGCCGCCACTTACTATCCTTGCGTCCTTCATATCGAGCATATAGAGTGCTCCTTGAGTGAATTTTCCTTCGTAATCGCTACCTGTCATCTCGCGAATAACGCGGAAGTCGGAACCATTAATATCGCCTTTGAGTGTGAGTTCGCCAATATTTTCGCGCATGCTGGCAGGAATACTGTCGGCCAAACACCTGCTTTTGGCAAGTTGATGGTGCGCTTCACGAGGTCTTTCGCCTTACCGTGGATACCTCTAACAATGTCTTGGTAGTGCGTAAACGAGTACATATTGCCTGGATTCAGCAGGTCGATGTTGTAGTATCCATTCACATCTCCGTTCCAACCCCAGTTCACACTCACCAAGCCATCCTTGTTATAACCATCGATAACAAAGGCGTGGCCAGCGTCAACACCCATAGAACCAGGACTAACACCACCATAAATGAGTGGGTGTCCGTTAGAAAGTTCGGTGAAAACGATGTCCATCCACTGTGCAGTATTGTAGTCTACACGCGATACATGCTCTGCTTCAGCAAAGCCAAAGTAGTTGCGCAAACCTTCGGCGCAATCGTTCATGAAAGCACTACTGCCCACATTTGCAGTGCCATACTCCATGTTTGATGCTACACCACAATGCAACATAAGGGTTGCAACAGCGTTTGCTTCAGCCTCAGTGTAGGTTCCGCTGTAGTCATCTTTCATGTTTGCCCAGTCGTAAGTGGTATTTCCGAAGTCGGCAACAATGGCATCTCCGCTTGTATCGTTGGCTGGATAGTAAAGCGTACGAGAGCCAACGCCTCGCAATGGGTACTTAAAATAGTTGAGAACCTGTGCTGTTGCTGTTGCCACACAGCCTGTAATGATGTGTCCTTTCTTGGTATTGGGCAACAATTTGTTGTATGGCGACTGCTGTCCCCAGAGGGTTGTAACCATCGTTGGCACCTCTGCTTTATACTTATTAGGGTCTGGTTTGGTGATACCGAGCTTCTTATTGTTCTTTACTGCATCGGTAATGACCTCATCGATTGCTTTTAACCACCAGTTGAAACCAGGGTTATCGGTCTGTACGAAGTCGGCTTCCGAAACTCCAAGAACCTCTGGTACGAGGTCATCTGCCGATATTACGGCGAAGCCACCATTGGTATAACCGAACACAGTGTACGTGTTTGTTTGTTTCAACTCGCGCAATTGTGTTGCTGTTCTACGTGTTCCGTTCTGGTTCGGAGCGTTCAGTCTGTGCTTGCTTAGCGTGGTTTGCAGGTTGATAGCACTTGCGGCAGTTTTCTTCATTTCAGCTTTTGTGCGTGGCTTAGCCCATGCTACAGCCGGCAAAAGCATGAGTAGCGCAAAGGCTACGAATAGGTTTTGTTTCATGTTCATATAGATATATGTTTTTAAAGTTGAATATCTCGCATTGATAACGAACTGCGTTTGCTGCTCGTTCTGCCTTCCTTGAAAGGTGCGTTGTCTCGCTCTGACGATGCGCTAACGAGGTTGTCGTTGTGCATTTTACTTCGCGAAGGGTTGCTCGTCTGCACGATTGATATTAAAAAAAATCGGTGTCCGCTACCCGATACGGGAGCGAACACCGACAAAAGAGCTTTTATTGTATAATTATTTTCTTATTTCCAACAACATAAGTACCCTTGCGTAGACCACGAAGAGTAGTTGTTTGGCGACGTACAAGTTTGCCATCGATGGTGTAAACATCTACTGGTTGGCCGTCCGTTATGACGCTTTCGATACCTGTTGGTACATTTACTTCCACTGGAGCAGACTCTGTTCCATCGGCATAAATGGCTGTAACAGCATACTGTACACTCTCTCCAGCATTGACATCTACGTAATGGTGGAAGCCGACAGGCACCGTATTGATGCGTTCGCCAGCCTTGTAGATAGCGTAACTAATTGGCGTAGGCGTTTCCTTTGTATAGGTAACGTCGTCTATTCCAAACATAAGACCAGTTTGTGGGGTCTTCTGATGGATTGCAAAATAGGTTGTTCCAGCTGGCACATTGATGCTTACCTTCTCCCATTCGCCCGATACTGCCTGACGATTTTCGGCAAGAATGGTGGTGAAATCGGTTATTTCCTTACCCGATGTAGAACAAAGTACGTCGTAATTTTCAATATATGCAACATCATTTACCGTCATATTATGCACATAGAACGATATTGTTTGCGCCTGTCCTGATAGTTTTGGACTAATAATCCAGTTGTTGCTGTTCACGTAAACCTGCCCTGTGGCATCGAGTTCGTATGGAACTGAAGCGTATTGTTGGCCCGAGAACGGTTTCAACCAAGGGTTAAGGCGTGCCACATTCTCCCCTAATACAAACGGATTGAATATGATATAGGCGAACTGAGTGAACTGATTAGGATACCAAAGGTCGTCGAAGAAGCCACCAGAGTAGCCCTTGTTGGCATCAATGAGGGTCCAATCGCCAAACTCTGTAGACCATGCGTCGTAGCGTTCGAAGTCTTCTGTTACGGTTTCAGGGGCTGTATTGGGAGCTTCCCATACGAGTGATACATTCGATTGTTCCCTTTTTGCGCTCAAATTCTGTACCTTTGGCTTTTCAGAATCTTCGAGTCTGACGGTCAGTTCTGCTTTGTTATCGGTGATATCTAAGTCCTTATCGTATTCAACTTCTGTGATAACCTTCATCTCTTTTGCGTCTTTAATGATGGCAGATGATGGAACTTCGAAATCAAGCGTGCAGTTGCTGAATGGTGAGAGTGCATCTTTCCATACGTAAGAGTTTACTTCTTTGCCGCCAGTCTTAACGCGAACGGTGAAGTTTTCGGCCTCGCGCTCGCCTATATTCTCCACTTTTACGTTGAGTTTGGCCTTGCGTCCCTTGATAATCTTGCCTGTTCCAGATACGGTAACAGCCAAATTGTGGCGCTGAACCTCCATGATGCGAATGTTATCGACGAAGATTGGCTCGTGGTTAGTGCCGCCAACAGCTTTGAATCCAATAAATATGAAGCGCTCATTTTCGAACCCACTCAATGGAATAACTTCGTTAAACCACGCATCATTGCCATTCATCAGAGAGTAATCTATCGTTTTTAGTTCGGTGCGAGTGCCGTCTGGACGTTGCACAAATACTATAAGTTTGGTGTCAGGGAAGTTCTTTCGTCCGTAGCTGAATATCAATTTCGGATTGGTTGTGCCGATAAGCGAAATCTTTCCTGTGCCTAACGTACTTTCATCGCCTGTGTGTGCAGGTTCAAAACAGAGTGCGCCACCATCCTTATCGTATGCTACGCCACGTCTAATCTTCCACGATGTGCCTTTCGTATCGGCCAACCAAACCAATGAAGAAAGCGATGCGTTGGCAAAACTCTCCCTGAATGGCACGTTATAAGCCTTACCAGCGATGAGTCGGGTGGTAGCAATGCCACTGCTTCCCAACTGGTTTTGTGCTGCAACACCCCAATAAACGAAGCGTTGTTGGTCGCCTGCGCTAAGGTCAATAGACGTTACATCGAAGTTGTTTTTATTCTTAAACGAAGCCAAAGTATCGGTAGGCTCCTTCGAATCCTTCATGGACATGACGTAATAGGTTACATCTTCTGGTACAACAACGCCACCATTGGCTCCGATAGTAGACGTTTTATCCCATGAAAGGGCTACCACTGTGTTCTTGTCTAACGCCTTCAAACCTGTAGGAGTAGCAGGCATATCGAATCCGACAAAGGCTTTTGCCACTGCTTCGCGACCTGCTCCTGATGCATTAAAGGCTACCACCTTATATATATGTGCGCCTTTTGCCACATTATTGTCCTGATATGTCATGGCCTGACCACTCATAAGGTTCTTCAAAACACCGAGTTTCACATCGTCGCGGTACACCACTGCCGAGTCTAACTGGGCAGTAAGGGCGTCTCCATTGACTGCTTTCACAGGCATTTTAAAGTATAATGTAGCCTTTTCTCCGCCTGTTTGGTCTACAATAACGTGAAAATCGGTCGCTGCATCAGGCGCTGTGAAGAGCGCACCCGGCACCAATTGGAAGTTGCGAACATAGAAACGCCATTGGTTAAGCCACTCTTGTCGTGAATGGCAAGGTGGTATGAGCCATCTTTAGGTACTTTAAGTTCGTAAGTAAACTTTGTTTGTGCCTTCGGAACAAGTACTGGCTGCCCCACTTTCGCATAGTTTTCAGGGTTATAACCTTCGCCACAAGCAAGTTGGAACACCTCTTTAAACTGTTCGGCAAGCGTGTTATAGGCTTCTAAAGAAACTGTATAGAGTCGGTCTGCCTTCATTTCGAATGGCGGAGATAGGAGCCAATCGTCGGCTACTCCCTTAGGATTGTAACCCGACTGAGCCCTTCCTTTCCAGTCATCAGCCAATCCCCACTCCCAAGTTTGGCCGTCGTCGTTTGCATCTATGGCTGTAAAGTTGTTGAAAGATTCCTCATCGTAGAAGCTTTCCTTAAACGGTGGCACGATGGCCTTGCCTATAACGATTCCGTTAGAAGCCACTTCCATACCTTGACGGTTACCCGCTTTCGGTGTAATAGCGAAACTATACTTCTTTAATTCGGTGGTTGTGAAAGGTACCGACAGACTGTTTCCTGTTACATTGGTTTGCACTTGGGCTCCATCTGGCATTCTTTTCACGTCGTAAATCACCTCTCCTACATATCCACCGTGCTTTCCTTGCGTTACAGAAGGCCATGTAACGACTGCTGTTGTGCCGTCGTAGCTGAACTTTACACGCTCTATATCAGCAGGAATATCGTAGCCTACCCATGTAGTATATCTTACTTTAGGCGATGAGCCTGCAGCGTTGGCAATGGTAACGAGGAACTTTGTGTCGCCTCCAGTCACTGTTATCTCGTCATCTACCTTAGTTCCTGCCATGGCAACAGCCTTCTTTACGGTGTCGTTATTAGCCACAACATAATATGTAAGGTTGCCTGTTAGCGGTTCACCGTTTATCTTTTTGCTTGGAGCAGTGAACTGAATGCGTCCTGTTGTATTACCTTTTTCAAATACAAACTTTAGTTTTCCACCCGTGCGGGGGCTTCGGCAGATGCCGTAGATATAGGTATTGTAAGCGCCAATACCTGAGATTCGATAGGCATATCGCCTATTTTGTTCGCCTTTCCAGTTGTAAGGTCTACGTTATATAGCACCGACTTGCCGTCTTTGTCTATGCTTGCCCAATAGAAAGTATTGGTATTCTGGTCTATTTCGCCGCTTTGCTGGAAGTATTTGCCGTACTCATCTTTCACCGTAACGCCTGTTGCACCAATCAAAGTCTCCTTTCCGTCGGTGGTACTGATGGCATATAGGTCGCCATCGAGGGATATTCCGTAAAGCGTTCCTTCCTTGCTGATACCCAAAGCAACGTATTGATGTTCTGCCCAACCGATGAAATTACGTTTCATCTTGGTATAATCGATCACTCCCCATTGCAGGTTCGTACCGCTTTCGTCCCAGAATACACCGTAAATCTTACCAGTTTTGCGGTCTTGTGCAGTTTCCATGGCGCACAGCGACAATCCATCTTCGCCGAGATTATCGTCAGAAAGCTGTTCCCAAGTGTCTATATCGTAAGTATAATGATGCACTTTGACCCTGCCTTCCGAGTATGCTATGAGGTCTAAATACATGGCATGGAACACGTCGCCGACTATTCCGCTTCCTGCATTCACCTCCATATAGTTCATAAGTCCTAATGGTTTCACTTCAATAGGGACTGTTGTGCCTACCGAATACATGCCGTAGGCAGCGTTACCCACCTTCCATCCTTCTTGATGAATGACGTTTCCCCACAGTACAGTGCCTCCAGTAGTCTTCAAGAGTGGCGCAGCAAGCGGCTTTTGCAGGGCTGAAGCCACTGTCTGCAATAGCATGTTGTCTGTACTTGGACGCTGAGCGACAGGCATTTTGAGGGTTGAACCCATCGCCATACCACCTTGTCTTGCCGACAAGGCGTCTCTTAGTGAACTCTCACGCTGGCTGATGTTCTGCGCCATCATTGCTGATGACCAGCATAGCAAAAAGGCTATGATGCCAGCGAACATAAGGTAAGACTTCTTTTTCATAAGCAATAAATTTAGTGTTCAATATGCTATCACGATATTGTGGAAAGCTTTTTTCTATCGTTTCGTGCCTGCATACGGTTGTACAACCTTGCTTTTCAGCCACTTGCTGTGTGGTATTGGCATTATTTCTGCATCAGTTTTCTGGTGTGTGAAGGCTGTGCTTGCCTGCCCCAAGATTGCACTTCGTTTATTAGATTGCCGATTGTAACGTCTTCTCTGCTGCCCTTATATATAATAAGGTGGACGGCAGAATATGCTTTTAACTTCTCTTTCTTCTTCTCAAAGGTTATGTAAGTTTTGCAAAAATAAATATATTATTTCAACTACACAAACGAAAAAGAAGAAAAATCTCAATATTTTTCAACATTTTGTAAGCTGTTGTTGCGACAAAAAAAGGAAATTAGCGGTAAATGAAATAAAAGGAATTACGTTATGGTAGAGCGATAAGGGGGAAGACGAAGGGGTAAACTTGTTTAACAACATAGAAACGCTAAGATTTCAATATTTGGGAGATAACAAATCAAAAACAACCCCTTGCATCTTTACGCAAGGGGTGTAAGGGGGGGGTAAAAAAAGTTGTTTCGAAGCTCTCGTTATGCTTCTGTGGCAACCTATTGGGGCAATACCACCAACTGAAGACTATCGGTTTTTACGCGCACCTTAAGCCATTTGTAAAGCTGTTGCTTGTCGTTTGCAGGAAGTGTTTTGCTGGTTTTAACCACCGCAAGCACGTATTTTGGGGTGAGAGCAGTATCTAAATAGACTTCGGAAGTGTTCGAAAGGGCTATACTTTTAGCTTCCGGACAAATGGCTTTCAGCTCTTGTTTCATCTCTTTAGCCAACTCTGGATAACGTGTATAAGCCGCTAACTGCTTCTGTAAGGCATCGTTTTGGTACACTTGTTCCTTCAAATCGGAAGACGTTTCTTCTCCTACTGCTACCAAACCGCGCTTCTTTTGCTGCATAGCCATAAGACTATCAGCACTAGCACCTTGTATAATGCGAAGTCGATAGTCGGCTAACTGATAGTCGGACAGGGCTTCCTGTGCCTTCTTAACGTCGCTATTAGAAATAGAATTGCCTATTGTAATAACATCCAACGTTTTGTTTTCTTTGTCGAAAGTGTGCGAAAGAATGTAAGTTCCATTGTCTTTTATTTCGTTGCGCAGGAAGTTTTCTACGTTATTTTCGATGACACTCTGCTTAATAATTTGCCATGTCATGTAGCCAGCAGGTATCATTGTGATGATAACAATACTTGCAATACAGTAGTTTACATACTTCAACTTCTCATGATGGACTATCTTTTTACGATGGAAGTGCATTAAACGAACGCCCACGCAGGTGGTGAAAGCGATGAAAACAGTATTGATGAAGTAAAGATAAAAGGCACCCAAGAAGTAAGATATGTTGCCCATTGCAAGTCCGTAGCCCGCCGTACAGAGTGGTGGCATTAGGGCAGTAGCAATCGCAACACCCGGTATAACGTTGTTTTTGCCTTTTGTAGCTACAGCCAAAATACCGGCTGCACCGCCACAGAGTGCTATCAACACATCGTAAAGTGTGGGCGATGTACGTGCAAGAAGTTCTGATTGTGCTTCTGTGATAGGCGAAAGGGAAAAGTAAATGGTAGCTGTAACAACGCTGAGAAAGGTGGTAATGAGGTAGTTGATGATAGCTTTCCTGAACAAATTCAGGTCGGCTGTTCCAACCGCTAAGCCCATTCCGATGATTGGTCCCATCAGTGGCGAGATGAGCATGGCACCGATAATGACAGCTGTTGAATTGACATTGAGTCCTAAAGAAGCAATGAAGATAGCAAGAATAAGTATCCATAAGGTTGCTCCATGGAAGTCTACACCTTCGGTTATCTGTGCTATTACGTTGTCTTCAGAGGCTTTATCGGGCATGACATTGAAGTATTTCTTAACTACTTGCCACAGTGTTTGGTTGTTGTTTGGGTCCATACGTTTTGTTTTTGTGTGTGCAAAGATAATGTTTATTTGTGATATAATAATATTGTGGATAACATTTTTTTCGGTGTAGCAATGGGATTGATGGAAATTAGAAAGACCATGAATAATAGGATAACTGTAGGCAACAGGAAGGTCATCAAGTAAAAAAAGGAGCCTCACCATAGGGTGAAGCCCCTTCAAAAGTGGGTTACTGCATTAAAAGAATACAGCTACTGTGTGGTTAAACCTTACTTTACTACCACTTTTTGTGTGCCTTTAGCGGTGCGCACAAGGTAGATTCCCTTTGCGAGGGCGATGTGCTGACCAGCTTAACAGCGCCACTAAAGAGGTTAGTGCCGTCGATGCGCGCTACGCTGATATAGTTATCAACGCCAAGAACATAGATTCCTCCGTCGGCAATGCGTAGGTTTACATCGGCTGCAAGGGCAGATACGCTGTTAATGCCAGTTGTTCCTATCTTCTTTAAGCATATATTGTCTAAGTAAAGGTTCATTCCTTTCTCTACATCGGTAGTGTTAGCATGGAATCCAATATATATTGGTGCCGTCTGTTTGGCTGTAAATTCAACAATGCGCGGAGCAAACTTGTCTGTGTCTTCTTGTGTATCAGGCACCAATTGTTCGGTCATAGCAGCAGATTCGGGTTGTAAACCGTACATCACTTCATACTTTTCGGTGCCGATGGTGCGTATATCGAACGACAATTCGTATATTGCATCTTTCTCTACGGCTATGAATGGTGTAAACAGCCAGTCGTTTTTAGGAGATGAAGAGCTATATATCTTCATGAATTTGTAGTCGGTGTCCCAGTCCCAATAGGCGTTTCCGTCGCCAAGATGTTCAGTAGTAAAGAGCAATACCTCGTCGTTAGTATCGAAAGTTGCGGTGTAAGGCACTTCGAAAGGCTTACCTATCATTATCTTATTCGATGCTGTTGGAATGCCTTTGTGGTCGTCGTCGATGTAAGGAGTAACGTCGAAGAAGCACTTTTCAGCCTTTTCTTGTGTAACGTTGTAAGTATATGGCGATGCGCCTGCGTTGTCTACTATTTCGCCTGAAGGCATTTTGCGCACCTGGTATTTCACTTCGGCTGACTCAACATAGCCATTATACATTCCTTCGGTGGCTGCGTCCCATGTCAATATCAGCTTATTAATATCTTCGCCTTGTGTTAGTTTCACGTTCTTCACCTGCTTTGGTGTATCGTGTCCCACGTAAATGTTCTTTATTTCTGCCTTGTCGCCATCGCCTTCTGCATTTATCACAATAACAGCAAAGCTGTGTAAGCCTTGCGTTGTGGTTACTTCGGCTGTGGTAGCCTGTCCTGCCTGTGTGGTGCCGCTGGTGTTTTCCACGCCATCAACAAGCACCTTGTAGGTTAAAGCTCCCGTAAGAGACTGTCCGTCGTAGGTTTTTGTAGGTGCCGTAAAGCCTATTTTGCCTTTCAAATCGCCATTTGCGAAGTCGGCAACAATATCTGTTGGCGCTGCAGGAGCACCTGGATTCACTATCTTATCGCCCACCCAGAGGCAACCAAACTCTTCTTCGTTCTTGAATTCGCGTAGCATTGTGCTGGTCTTAGCCTTTAGGTCTATTTTATAAATGCCCGGTGTTCCGCCCCAATCGTCGAGCGTTGCTGCCCAATAAAGGGTGTTATTGTCGTTTGCGGGGAAGGCTGCAGACTGTTGATAAAGTGGGTTCATGCACGTAGAGAGTATCTCTGTGAATGCAGCATCGGTTGTTGAGATTTCTCTACCCTACCTGCTGAGTTTATTCCGTATAGTTTTCCTTCTTTGTTAAAGGCTATTGCGAGAATGTTGTTGCCCAATACGCCCACCTCTTTGCGTTCGTGTTTGGTTAGTTCGAGGGTGCAGAGCTTGTATGTTGTGCCATCTTTGTAGACAGAATATACCTTGTCGGTAGTTTCGTCGTAGGCTATCGGACAACCTATCGATACCATGTCGGCAGGCACTTTGTGTCGTGTTATGTTGGTGAAATCGCTGGCGTTGTAGATGTACATGTACATATCTGAGCCGTAATCGGAATCGTCTTTCACAAAGAAATAGTAGCGGTCTTTCACCTTTACAATGCCGTAGTCGGGTGCATAGGGTATTTTTTGCACTTCGGTAAAGTATGAAGTAGCTGCCGTTGTGAACTTATAGATGCCGTTATTCTCCTTTGTTCCAACGAGATGTCCGTACAAATTGTACTCAGTTTCGGTTGTTTGTGCAGTTACAGGCATTGCTACAAAGAGGGCAATGGCTGCAAATAGTGTAGTAATAAGTCTTTTCATCGTACAATATATTAGTTGTTTGTTGTTCAGATTGTTTTAATTCTTTAGGTTGTTTCTGCCGTTTTTCTTTGCCTCTCGCCTCTCTATTATATAAGGTGTAAGGCTGTATATGCTTCGATTTTGATTCTTCTGGCTACTGGTTCATCAGCCTATGCAAAAGTATAAACATTATTTTAAATATGCAAACAAATAGTGAAAAAAACGTAATTACAATTGGTTTGCTGTTGGGTAAGGGGTTGGAAATCTGACGATTGAGTAGTTTTCATACTTTCGGAAAAGTTGTTATAGATTGTAAGAAGGGTTCTTAACACTCCTCCCCTACTTTCTTTCGCCTTCGTTGGCGGTTTCTCTGAAATACTTTTCCAGCACGAGTTGCGCAACGATATACTCGCGGCGAGGATTTCGGAACTATCTACGTAGGCGTGGGCGTGGTCGATTATGGCTTGCGCCTCGTCGGGGTGGTTGATGTAATGGTTGATTTTGGCTTCCAAATCGGAGTAGTCGGGGGCTACCTCAATGTAGTGATAATCGGGTATGAGGGTGCCTTCCATGAACCATGTTTCGTAGGTTGGGCGCGGCATAACGGCGATTGAGTTCGACGACATCACCCATTTTAGGTTGCTGGCTACGTCGTTTCCTTCGAGTGCCATAATGAATTTGTACGACAAATGTTCGCCAATGGTCATCTTTTCGGTATGCCATTCCTTGAAACTCTTGTCGATAACGCCAATGTTGAACAGCGGATTTCCAAAGAATTTCTTTACGAAATCGTATCTGTTTTGCTTTAGATTGTTGCAGTCGTATTGCCCTATCAGTCCTCTAAACACTACCTTATCTTGCTTGTCGGTGTACTTCGTGCGGTCGTCTACAAACAGGAAATGGCGCACACGGTCGAGGTTTAGCAATACGGAATTGGCATTGTTTCCGTATATGGGCCTACTTTTTACGATGGAAGGGACGTCGGAAACCCATGTTACATCGCCCGGATCTAAACGCCATTTAGCGTCGAGCGGAAAGGCTTTTGCGTAGCGGAAAGAGTCTAAATAGTAGACCGACTGACTGGTTTTCTTTTGTTCCGATAGTTTGATAGCCTTTTGCTGAAACAGCGAAAGGTCGATGTCTGCACGGCGCAACTTGTTGTAATACGCTACGCGCTGGGCGATTTCCGACCAGTCTTTGCGCTTTTCGACACCCGATAGCAAGAACTTTCGCAACCACGAAAGCACGAAATGCGGTGTAAGTATCCACAGATAGGACGTTACATAGTATTTCAATTTCGAGTTTTTTCCACTATGAAAGAGATAGTAGAGTTTGCGACTTAGCATATTGTTCATTGCTTTTTATTCTATCGTAAAATGCTTTTTGTAGGGTTGTTACCTTCTGCTAACGCATTGTTCCGTTGGGACTGGTAATCTGAATGCAAAGGTAATGACTTATTTGCGAACTGCACCAACATTGTCTTAAAACTTATTTGCGAACACCATTCAGGCGTTTTTCTCGTTTCGGAAATATTGACAGAAAAAGCGGGGTATATGCTTTCGCATTGCAAAACAGCCTATATTGCGTTGCAAAACAGCCGCTTTTGCCGTGCAATATAGGCGCTTTTACATCGCAAAACAGGCTCTTTTAGAAAGTGGGGGTATAAGTATTGTGTATCAATGAGTTACGAAACGAAGAACGAAAGAATAATTGTAAAGAAATCGCAGGAGGTTTTTCGTAGCTTACACCTTATATATATAAGGTATAGGGGCGTGGCAATGGTAGGCAGAAAGTATGGGTAGGGACAAAAAAATGGCTGTTTGCAGCAAGCTGCGGCATAATTTTTAAGTTGCCTGCTTACTGAAACAGCCTATAAGCTATGGGGGTTATGCCCCTTGAAACAACAAATTAGTGGTTAGTTAAGTCGGTGCTCGACATCGTAACCTCTATGCGGTTTTTTTGGTCGAGTAGCTGTTTCAGCATCAGTCTGACGTCCTCTGTGGTCATTCTATTCACTATTTCTACGAAGTTTGTATCTATATCGGTGCCGTTGTACAGGTCGTTGTACAGCACAAGTTCCCAATAATTGTTTAGTTCCTGCACCTGTTTGTACACCTTAAGTTCGTAGGCTTTCACCTTATCGAGGTCGGTTTGAGAGGGTCCATCAGTCGCTAACTTCTCCAATTGTTCGTATATTATCGGAATAAGAGAGCCGTATTTGCTTGGGTCTGTTTGGAATGCGATGCGCAAAACAGCCTCGTTGTAGGGGTGTTTTTGCAGTGTTGCAGACACCGAAACGCCGTATGTTCCACCCTTTTCCTCGCGCACTTTGTCGGTATAAACGAAGCGGAGCAGTTGCACGGCAGCATCTAAAAGCAGTTCGTTGCGATTGTTATAGTCCATCTTTCCCTTTATAACGATGGTCGATGTGGTCGATGGTGTTTTCTGTTCTTTGGTGAATAGCTTCTTCACCTGCCCATCAACGAGGTTGGGTCCAAGCGTTCCCACCTTTCAAAGTGATTGTTCGATGGCAGCACAGCCACATATTTGCAAAGCATTGGGCGCAGTCGTGCCATGTCAATGTTGCCCGTTAGTATGAGTTTAAAGTCGGCTGCATTGGCAAAACGCTCTTTATATATCTGCAATATGCGGTCGTAGTTCACCTTCTTTAGCAGTTCGCTGTTCATCGAATGTAGTCTATCGCTTTGGTAAGCAACCTTATGCAGGCTGTCGTTGTAGGCAATCAGCGGGTTCACATGGGCATTCTTGAGGAACTCTTTTTGCTGGCTCATCATGTTTTCGAAGGCTTCTACGTCCTTTCTTGGCTGTGTAAAGTAGAGATACAATAGCTGGAATAGCGTCTCAAGGTCCTTTACATTCGAGCTACCTTCCATTCCTTCGGTCTCATCATCGATGTATGGACCAATCGAAATAGGCTTTCCTGCAATCATTTTCTCTAATGTTAGCTCGTCAAACTGGCCTGCTCCGCCTACCGTAGCGCCCGAAATAAGGTACGAAAGGTTCGGCATGTCGTCGTCAGCGTACATGTTTTTGCCGCCCATACTGAAGAGTTTCAACCTCACTTCATCGTCGGCGAAGGTCGTTGGGCGTACATATACACGCATACCGTTAGACAATTGCAACTCGGTATAGCCATACTTGTATTCCTTTTCAGCCACAATACTGCCCTCCGCAGGGAGGTTTGGTGTTAGTTCCGAAGCCATATCTTTCTCTTCATAAGGCGCATAACGCTTCTTTTGTGCCGTAAGTACGAGCTTTTCCACCTCCTTTTTAGAGGGCAGCGCAAAGCCTTTTTTCTCTGGTCCGTATAGGGTTACCACCTGATTTCTATTGGTTATGACTTCGCGCATGTACTTATTAACTTCCTCAAGGGTTACTTTTGCGTCGAGTTCCTGCACCAATTGCAACTCAACAGCAGGGTCGATAAGCGGCTCTTCCTCCAGAAAATTCTCTACACAAGCCTCAACAAACTCTCTGTTGCTACGCTTGAAGCGGTCGTTATAGCCACTTACAGCATACGAAAGCAGCTCTGCCTTGCCACGTTTCAACTCTTGTTCGGTGATACCGAGACTCCTTGCACGCTCAACTTCGCCTATAATGGTTTGTATTCCGCTTGCCATCGAGTTCTCTTTTAGCACCCCCGACACTTCAAAAGACTCTTTCGTGGAAGCCATAAAGAAGTTTCCGTCACGCACAGAAGCCGATATAAAGGGCGCATCTGCCTTGCGTGAGAGTTCGTTCAGGCGGTCGTTGATAGCCATTCGTAAGATACTTGTCATATAATTGTCGGCAAACGGTTGCCAAAAGCCTCGTTCTTGGCGTGGCGTAACATCTCTCTTCATGTACAAAGTAAAGTTTACTGTAGGCTGTTCCTTATCGGTTGCCGTGAAGAGAATCATCTTCTTGTTGTCGGGCACTGGGTAGAATATGCGTTCGGCGGCATTGTTCGGCATTTCTATCGTACCAAAAAGGGCTTTAATTTTGTGTTCTATCTGGTCCTCATCAATATCGCCTACCACGATAATGGCTTGCAAATCGGGGCGATACCACTTATGATAATAGTCGCGAAGGGCCTGATATGGGAAGGTTCTAACAATGTTCATATCGCCTATTGGCATACAATCGGCATACTTAGACCCTGCATATATCACGGGCATAGAGGCTTCGGCAAGACGTTGCATGGCCAGTCCCATACGACGTGTGCGCCACTCTTCTTCTATCACTCCCCTTTCTTTGTCAATCTCTTTATCGGCTAATAAGAGGTTATGGCTCCAGTCGTGGAGGATAAGAAGGCACGAATCGATAATTCCTTCGCGCTTTATGGGGGCAGCAGAGATGTTGTAAACGGTTTGGTCTACGCTGGTATAAGCGTTGAGATTGGTGCCAAACTGAATGCCAACGCTCTCGCACCACTTCACGATACCTGGTTTTTGGTCGTCGCCAGGAAAGTTTTTCGTTCCGTTAAACGCCATGTGTTCGAGGAAATGAGCGAGCCCTCGCTGGTTCGATTCCTCTAAAATAGAACCTACATGTTGCGCTATGTAGAAGTCAGCCACGCCCTTTGTCTTATCGTTATGGTGTATATAGTAGGTCAATCCATTCGGAAGTTTGCCCTTTCTGATGGTCTTGTCTTGTTCAATTACCCTGTTTTGAGATGGCAACAAGGTGGGAACAAGCATAAAAAACAATAATAGGAATTGTCTGATTGTGTTCATGTTATATCTTATTTTATTTATTTTTTAAGTAGGTAGGCACTGCGTTGGGCTGGAAATCGTGGGTCGAATTGTTGGTGTCAATCCACTTTTTGCCCTCCTTCAGTCGTACAACGGCTTTGTTATAACGTTGTTCGTCGGCATCAACATGCCCACAATAAGTGAACCCTTTATCGAGGATTGGCGATATAATATTCCACTCATGGACAGTCGGAACAGCCAGATTTACAGCATCAACGACCCACGAATTGGGTATGAAATACTCGTTTTCGTCCATCGGAATAACGTACTCTCCCTGCTTAAAAGTATAGCCAAACTTGTAGCGATAGTCCTTCATAAAGGTTGCCATATCCACCATTGGACGTACCAAAGCATAGCTTTTTACGCCACGAGTGTGCATTACAAAGGTTCCTTCAAAGTTGGCATACCAGTTCAAAAGGTTCGTTACCTTCGGGTTATCTTGGTCGCCTTCGGGGTTAGAAGTCTTATCATAGATTTCAAAATCGGCACTGCTCAGGTCGAAAGAGTTGGGGTTTATGGGTCTATGATCGATGGCGGTGAGGGCTATTGTTAGCTCTTCGCCAGGCTTAACAGGGTGTTCCCGTCCTGTACCAGGCACCATATAGATGGCATCAATGGTTATGGCTTGGCTCATGATATCGGGCTGATAGTCGTGCTTATCATCGCTTGTGAAGAAGCTTTCGACGAAGCATAGCCCGTCAGCATACATGATAGTGTCGCTGTTGTTGCCTATTTTTATGTATTGGTCGTCGGTGTACATGAAGCCTTGCGGGGTTGTTGTGCCTGTGAAGAACAGCTCTGTGATAACGAAACCTTCCTCTGCTGCAAACACATTCAGACCTATATTGGTGGCTTTCGATGTGGCTTGAACAACGACATTATCGCGCTTTGCCTTCACCTTTGCCTTTATTTCTTTCTTGTTTAGCTTATAGTTTACAACGCCGTTCACCGTTAAGTTGTAGGTTCCTTCGGGCAGTGTGATGTGGGCAACGTACTTGTCTTGCTCGGAATGGAAGGCGGTAACGGCATACTCTTGTCGGCTGCTTACGTTGGTCATCACTACTCTTGCCTCTGTTATTTGGGCGTTTTGGATATCTATGGGTAGCTGAAGGTTTATCTCGTGGTCCACAAATTGCCCTCTCTCTTCTACCTCTTTATACTCGTTGCACGATACTAACAGAACGGCAGACAGCAACAACAGCAGTAGGTTTGGCTTGTAGTTTGTTCTCATTTTATATATCATTGTATTTCGTTTTGTTTTATCTTATTTAGAAAGACACACCTACCGACGCATTAAGAAGGGTTTGGCGAATGGTCGAACTTTGGTCGAATTGTATGCCAGCGTTAAGATATAAGCCCACGCCTTCCCACTTTTTAGGATAATAATAGGTGTGTATGGCGGTGCCGAAGGTCCATTGGTGGGCTGTTAAAGCCGCATAGGTGGAGTTCACGAGTTCGGTTATCTTACTGTCCATCAGTGCGTATGGCATTACAATTCGCTTGGAACGGTTGTGGTAATAGGCTGCGTTGCCGCTCCATTCTACGAACCACGACTTTGCATGATGCCACATCCATTGCCATGATAGTGTGCCGTACGTCTTTGTATATGCCATTTCTCGCCTTAAATCGACGTAGGTTGCGAGGTCGTCAATGAACCCGAATCGAGCCGAAAAGGTTAGGTTTCGCTTGCTTCCGACGTTGAGAATGCCTCCTAAATAGTAGTCATATCGGTTGTCGGAGAACATAGATAGGGTGATAAGCGAGCGATATTCGGTGCTGGAAGAGCTGCCTGCGATGTGTTCTTTGCCGTTTCTTCGCTCTCCATCAAGCCCCAAAAAGGCGGTCCAACCTATATTTGTCGTGCTTCCACCCTACTCTTGCGTTGAAAGTAGTGGTTTCTAATCGTGTAATAGGCAGTGCATTGAGTTCGGTAAGTATGTTTTCGTAAGGCATGAAACGCCCTTCTAACGAAACATAAGCCCCTGTTTTACCCTCGCCAGGCACCCACTGTAAGTCGGCAATGATACCTGTTCCTTTATAATAAGCCGACCTTACTGCTCCTGCAAAGCGCACGTAATCGCTTCCGAGACCCGTCATGTGATACTCTGGGATAACGCCTAAAGGGTTGTAAAAGTCTACGTTATTGGTTTGTTTATAGGTTCTTGTGCCGATGCCAGCACCTATTTTATAGTTCTTCCATGCATAGTTTGCACCCAAACGGAGCGTCAAATCGGTGGCAATACCGCGTGGACGGGGGTCGATGGTGCGGTATTCGTGTTCCGCTCTAAAGTCTATCAAGGCACCAAAGGTCCATTTTTCAGTTTCAATGCATAGCCGCCATTGAACGTGTAGCGTTCGTTCTCCATGTTACCGCCCAACGTATCGGCCATCACATAGGGATAAAGAAGGTCGTAATCGGACGTGGAGTTGAAGCGAACATTGCGCTTTCGCCCTGTCTGATAGGCTGCTGCGCCCCACACTGTATTGCTTTCGTCGAGACGAAGGTAGGATTTTACGCCAGCAGAAAATAGTGTATGACCATCTCCTCGCTGCGCTATGAAGGCCTGATTGGCATGCTTATAGCTTGCATTAAGGCCCGCTTGCGTTATCGAAGAGGCGAAAGCAGACTGCAAGAAGGCGGGATTCTGTTGCGACGGAGCCATTACTTGGTTCCAATGGTGTAGGTGTTCGGCTGCTGCAATCGTGTCTTTGTCTTGCGCTTGGGTGGCTATTGACAACAGGAAGACTGCCAACAATGTGCAAATTATTTTTCTTTTACGCATCATTACATAAATATAACCGTTGCTGTAAAGCGTGTTGGGTGGTCTATTATCTCTACGTAGTCCTTTGAAGAACGGTAGTATTTCACTCTCTCACTGCCATCGGGGTAGCGGCACAACATGGTTCCTTCGGTATCAAGCATATAGGTTCCGCGCATCACATCGAGCCTAATGGTGGTTTTATCGAAGTCGGACGATGCATAAACACGGCTATTCGACAGGTTTTTCAGCGTTATGGTGCCCTGCACTTTCAGCGGTGTTATGCTGTCGGGGAGCTGCAATGTAACCTCAGCTTGCGTATAATAATCGTCTTCTATCTGCTCGCAACCAGTTGTAAAAACAGCCAATAAGAGGGCGAGAAGAAGTGTATAGGGTTTCAACATCATAGTTTTATGTTCATTTCAAGACCGAAATAAGGTGTTACAAACCGCCTTATTACGAAGTCGTTGCGTTTATAATCGGGGTGCACGTCCCATAGTTTGTTCACGAAAAGCGCCACCATGAGTTTGTCTTTGAATAGCTTTGGTTGCCTTTAGGTTCACATCCATATAGAAAGGTACGGTTTGTCGGTCGAACATACCCTCTGTATAATTGCGCACGAGGTATTGTAAATAGACATCGTTTGCATCGGCTGGGGTGAAAGTATGTATGTTTCCGTTGTCGTCCATATACTGAATGGGCATGTTATCCTTGTGCATCGACTGTTCGGCGGTGTGCCAAACACATTGGAAAGACAACGAGAAGCCGAGTTTTAACTTGGGTATTGCGGTGTCGAAAGTGAAGTTTGTGTTCACCATTTCGCGTATAAATCCCTCGTCGTCTTTATAGATTCCGACCAGCTCGAGGGGCCTTCCGCCCACCGTTTTAACGGGCTTATACATGATAGGAAGGGAGTTATGATACTCCGTTTTAAACCATGCTCCACTGATGGTAAGGCGTGTATTGACAACTGGAAAGCGCATGGTGGAGAGCATCCACTCTATGCCTCGCTTGTAAGTTCGGCTGCCGTTAGACGTGTGTTCATACGAGCGCAGGACGTTACGGAGGGTATAGGGCAAGGTGGAAACATCGGGTTTGGCGGTCAAGGCATCGGCATTTACACCAGAAGCGTCGTACTCTTTGTACTGATAAGGGGCATAAACGCTCATCGAACGGAAGCCCGATTTCATGTCTTCTACAAAGTATGTCATGGTGAGACGGTTGCCTGCCCAGTCTACATCTCCCTTTATTTCCCACTTTAAATTGCGTGCTGCTGTAAGCTCATAGTTGGTCGGATTGATGACGTAAGTCTGCAAATACATTCTCCGAAACTCTGGTTTGGGGTGGTAATAGTTCAGTTCTACGATGTCCATATAGGCGGGTTCGGGATATAAGAGGTCGATGGTGGGGAACATACTGTGCCACCCTATACCGCCAGTAATGCCGATTGTCATTCGGTCTTTGCCTACGACAAAAGAAGGAAAGGTCCACCCTACATTGGCTCGGGGGTCTATATTCACCTTTCCATGTGTGGCAAATTGGTTGTCGATGCCTAACATTGTTTCGGCACGAAGACCTGCTTCGACGTCGAGTTTGCTGCTGCCGACGCCCATACTGATGCGTTCTTCCACGTAGCCTGCCAGCATTTGCGAGGCTGGAATGGCTGAATATTTGCGCGGACGGTACGACGTTCCTGTATAAACAGGGTGCAAACGGTCGTATATCTGACCTTCGCCTACGTTGCGATCCATCTGATAATCGGCTCCCACCAACAGCGTATTGGACACGCCTGGAATGGGTATGCTGAACGAAGCGTTGCCCTTTAGATACAAACTAAGGGGGCGGCCGTCTACTGTATGTGTGGCTATATAGTTGTAAGGCGATATCAATACGGCATCGCTTTCGCCGTTTGTCATGGTCATTGCGGCTGGTGTGTCGCCATCGAGCTGTACCATTTTGGTGCGTTCCAGTATGTTTTTCTCGTACGAAAATGATGCCGACAGCTCTAAACTGCGGAAGAGCGAGCGGTCGATATTGCTGTTCATGTTGAGCGAAAGACTCGTTGCATAGCGGTTATAGGCAGAGCGATACTTGTCTACTCCGCCATGGTTGAATTGCGAATCCACCTTATCGTTGTCGAAAGAACCGCCATAATCGAAGCTGAGCATGGCTCCGTAGTTCATCTTTTGGGTGGTCCATTGCTTGTTCAGACGAGCCGAAAGAGTAACACGTTTGTAGGTTTCGAGCAGGTTGCGAGGCTCTGCTTTGTTGTCGAGATAGTCGGCACTGAGGTTGAGCGACAGCTTCGACGGTTTCCATTCGAAGCCTTTCGAAAGATAGAAAGCTTGGTATCCATGTCGGCTTTAAAGCGTGCTGCAATGTCGTTGCCACCTTTGCGACGTTTCACCTTTACGAGTCCGCTGGTTAAATCGCCATATTGCACGGAGGGAATACCACGTATAATGGTTACTTCCTGTATGTCGTCGGTAGACAAGGTGCGCATATCAACCCCCGCATTGGCAAAGTTTCGCTTTCCAGAAGTGCGGTCGAGAGCGCCCGAAAGGTATTGCATGTTGCCGTTAGTGCTTACGGGTGCGCCGTCAATAACGAAGCGTGTGCCGAGCGAAGAGGTGTTGTACTGACTGCTTCCGATGCCTGTTTCGCGCAGGTTGATGGTGTTAGGCACGTTCAGATGGGGGTCGTTGGCACGTCCTCCGGGCAGAAGTTCAACCAAATCGGCAAAGCTTGAGGGCTGCAAATGCTGCATTGCCTGCTTGCTAATGGTCGATGCGCTGGACAGTCCGTGCCCTTCTTGTGCGGTAACAACTATCTCTTGCAGTTCGTTTACATCGGTTTGCAAGTGGTAGACGCCCTCTTTTTGGGGACGCACCGTAAGGGGTTTGTAGCCGATATATGATATTCTGACCGACTTATTGAAGCCGTTGGACAAGACGAAAACGCCGTCCTGGTCGGTTACGGCAATAATGTTTTTGGTGCCTTCTGCCATGATGGTGGCACCTATTATAGGTTCGTTGGTGCCTTTCTCCAATACTTTGCATCGTATTTGAGCTACTGCTATTTGGAGAAATAAGCAACCCATAAGGGTAAATAATGTTCTCTTCACAATTGTAATATGCTGCTGTGTTGCATACTGTTTCGTGCTGGTGCCGATGAAAGCAAAGGCTTATGACGATATTACTAAGACCTTTTCAGTGTGCCACGATGGCTTAGTAATATCGTCATCAGCCTATTGTTGCCCCTTGTGTTCGCTGCCTTTGAGGCAGGAACGTTGTGCAACGGCAGTTGAAATAAGGGTGATTACTTCAGGAGTATCTTCTTTCCGTTGTGGATATAGATGCCCTTTGCTGTTGGTTTAGCAATGCGGCGACCCATCAAGTCGAACCATTTGTCTGTGTCGTTGGCTTTCACCGAAACAGCGTCGATGCCTGTTACAGCCGACGTAATCTCTACCCATGCAAACATTTCCTTATTGCCTTTTGCCTGCTTAGGAGTCCAACCACGTGCTTTGATGGCTGCAATTTGCTCGTCGGTAAGTTCGTTTTGCTCGTTTCAAACAGACCGTTGTACACGCAAAGTTCGCGTTCTTCGCCTTCTGTTTCCTTTGTTAGGCTCTGAATAAGTGCGTCTAAGCCTTCGCCTTTGAGCTTGTTGCACCAACAAGAAACATAGTTAAGGTCTGACTTTCCAGACAGGTTGAGGGTTGTAAGCAGGTTTCTGCTGCATTCGAGAGTGGTGAGATTGGTGTTATTTGTGAGGTCGAGTGCTTCAATTCCGTTGCCATTTATCCATAGTTCTTCCAGCTCTGTAAGCTGCGAAAGGTCTATTGTTGTGAGATTAGGGTTATCGCCTACGTGCAAGGTTCTAAGGAATTGAGCCTGCGAAAGGTTCAGGTTTGCAACCTGTGTGCCTTGCAACGAGAGTGTCATGAGGGCAGAAGCAGGTGCGAACTTTACGGAAGTAAGGTCGGAACATGCGGTTGCCCACACTTCGGTAAGGGCTGCATTGTTCGACAAATCGAGTGTTGTTAAAGGGTTTTCGTTCACTCTTAAGGTGGTCAATTTGCTGGCTCCGCTAACGTCAATGTCTTTGATTTCCTGCCCAACAATGGTCAAATAGTTCACATCACCATGTATGGTTATCTCTGGCGAAGTAACGGTTAGATAAACTTTCTGCTGCACTATTGCTTTCTTAGTGGCACCCTCGAACGAGATGTTAGTGCCCTCTTCGGGGTTAGCATCCTTTACATCGCCGTCGTCGTCTAAGCCATCGTAGACAAAGATTTCCATGCTAATGGTAGACCCAACCGCCTTGTCGGTCTTGAATTTGATAACGCCTTGACCTACTTCAGCCTTTATTTCTGAAGTAGAAAAGAATAAAACACACAGGGTAAGTACTAAGTATAATTTTCTCATGTTTCGTTTTTAAACTTATTTTAATATTTATTTTTAATAACTGGGCTGCAAAGGTAAGCACACGTTAATGAATAAACAATACCCAAATGTAGGTAAAAAGTTGTTGCCCTTAGGCGGCTAATACCTATTACTAACGGCAAGGAAACTTTGCGAAAAGGGTTGTGGCGAGGGGTGTTTTCCGCTCTGGCGAAGGTTGGTTTCGGTTGCAATGAAAACCACTTCCGACTATCTATAATCTTTACGTTTTCTATATTGCTTTTCAAAAGTGCCTGTTTTGCGTTGCAAAAGAGCCTATATTGCAGCGCAAAACAGGCACTTTTACCGTGCAAAACAGGCTCTTTTGCAACGCCATTCGCTATGTATTGATAATCAAGAGGTTAGAGAACTGAAAGCGGAAGGATTTTTGTAAAGAAATCGCAGGACGGATTTCGCACGTTCCGCCTTATATAAATGCAGCGTCCCCCTTATATATATAAGGTGTAAGGGTGTGGCTGGTGGAGGGCGAAAAGAAGTGGAGGGGAACAAAAAATGGGTGCACCTATAAGTTGGTGCACCCACGTGAGTTCTATAAAAAAACTGGAATTTTTCTTTATTTTGCGATGTGTTTCTTACCCTTACTGATATAAATACCCTTGTAATCCTTAGAAACACGACGACCAGATACATCGTAACGTGGTGCGTTCTCGTCGTTAGTGTCGGCTGTTGCGTCTACTTCAACGATGCCAGCAGCAGCTGTTACTTCTGCAGAATTAGAGAAACGAGCTTCTCCCTTATCGTAAACGGCTGTTACGTTGTAGATGTGTGCACCGCCCATATCGTCGGTAAACGAAGTGCCTGCTACTGGTGCTGCATTCACTTTCACGCCATCGCGATAGATGTTATAGCCGATGAGTGTAAGCTGTTGAGCTGCCTTTGATGCAGGAAGGAAGCTGATGTCGTCGATAAGTGTTGCGTATCCGTCGGTGCTTGATGCTACGATTGCGAAATACTTGGTGCCTTCTGGCAAGGTGTATTCAGCCTTTGCCCACGATGTTGGTACTACGTGCTTCGCCTTAAGGATTTGGAAATCTTCGCGGTTGAAGCCTGTTGTAGAGTAGCGAACATCGTAAGTTTCGTTGCCTGCGCCGTTGAATGCCTTCTCCCAGAGGCTGATTGACTGTGCAGTAGCAGGGAGTTCAGGCGATACAAGCCAGTTTTCTGTGATGGCATAAGGTGCTCCAAACGAGATAAGAACCTTATCGCCAGTGTGTCCCTTCCAGCCATTGCCGCTGGCAGGAGTAGTTGATGCGTAGTTGAAAACGGTCCAAGCCTGACGTTCTCCCATGCCTGGGAAGGTGCTTTCGTTAAAGCCATAGGTGGTGTGATTGTCTACATCGTAGAGCAACCATTCGCCAATGTTCTTGTTAGCGAAGTCTGCATAGTCTTCAAAACTTTCTGTTACAACTTCGTTTGTAGCGCGTGGTGCATCTGGAACGGTCCATGTTAGGGTGTTCTTAGCACCTGCAGTAGCTTGCAAGTTTTTCGCTGTTGGATAAACAGGATAGTTCACTGGCAAGGTAATGGTTTCGGTTGTGTTGTTGGTTGCGTCCTCATCTGCAGCTACTTCGAGCTTCGCATAGAGCTTCACTTGGTCGCCAATGTTGCGCTCTGGTGTGAAGGTGATGGTGTTTCTACTGTCTTTCCAGCTGGTACAGCAACACCATTAACGCTTGTGATAACCTTATTGTCGTTGTAAACCACTACTTTATAGTTGTTAGCATCGCTTGCACCGTTGTTGGTTACGGTAACAACAACCTTTGCAGGATTGTCTACTCGCAAGCGGCCAGGAGCCTCTTTCATCTTGATTGCAAGGTCGTTTGCCTTACGGTCGAAGATGTTGATATTGTCTACATAGATGTTACTGTTGTGTGCTATGCCCTTGTAGTCGAAGCCAACCTGTATGAATTTAGAGCCAACAAACTTCTTTAAAGGAAGCTCTACCTTTATCCATTCGCGGATATTTACCTCTTCTAAGTTTACAGTAAGCAGTGTTTCAGGTGTTCCATATTCCTTAGAAACCCAGATTTTGAATATGTCTTCCGAGTTCTGGTGGGTCTTAATGTAGAATGTAAGCATTGGGTCTTTAGCGTTACCGAGGTCGATCAAACCTGTTTCAAGCAACGACCACTCGCCTTCCATCATAGGTGTGAAGCCAGCAAAACCACGGTCGCCATCTTGAGAATAGCTTGATTCGTCGTGGAATGGAGACCAACGGCTGCGCTTGTCGTAGTCTACCAACCAGAAGTAAGAGAGCTTTCCGTTCGCAAACGATTCCTTGAGTGGAAGAGTGTAAGGCTTACCTGTTACTACAATATTAGAATAGGTGCGTGCGCCTTCGCCTGCTTCGTTGACTGGAGATACTACATAAGCAAATGCTTCTTGCTCGTCTTGAGCTGGTGGTGTATCTTCGTATGTGGTGGCTTTGAGACCCTTTGCAATTTCAGTAACCTTACCGCGACGGAGTGTATAGGTAATGTTGTCTGGGTTTACGTAGGCTCCGTTGGCACCAGTTGTTACCTTATCCCACTTCACATTTGCCTTTCCGTTGTTATAAGTGAAGCTGATTTTGCCCACTGCAGCAGGAATATCGAAACCTACAAAGGCTTCTAATTCAACTGAAGAACCTTCGCCATCGGCACTGAATGGGGTAATCTTATATGTTGTTTTGCCGTTGGGCACGTTGGTATCGGTAAAGTTCAACGCTGCACCCGGTGTAGGATTGTTGAATGTCTTTATTAGTTCTTCGCCACGATATACTTCTATCTTGGTGAGTGCCGACAATGCTGCGCCTGCCTGATTGGTAGCTGGTGCGTTGAACATAATGTCTGCTGAGTTGCCTCCGTTAGGCGCTGGTGTAACCTTAGCGTTGCCTACTGCGGCTGGCACAGCGGCTCCTAACTTCTCTTTTAGTTCTATATTATAGATGTTAAACGAACCTGGGTCGAGCTGCATCTCGGTGTTGAAATGCCAGCCAATATAGTATTCGCCGTCGGCATCTACACTGAATGTTACGGTAACGGCTTGCTTTTCGATAAAGTCGGCAGGTGCTGTTGTCTTGGCAGCGATGGTCTTTGTCATGGCTGCAACAGTCTTGTCCTTGCCTATTTTCACCTCGTAGCTTTCGGTAGCGTTTGACGATTCGCCACTAATGGTATAGGTAATTTCGTAGGTTTTGCCTGCTTTTAATGCGATAACAGGACTTACCAACCAGTCGTCAGCGTCTTGCGTACGTACACAAGAGGCAGCCATGGTTGCTTCGTTAAACTTAAATGCCTGGTCGTCTACGTTGGCGTCAAGCACTGTAAAGCGCTCCATCGATTGCTCATTCATGAAGCTTTGGCTCCAAGGCAGCTTTACATTTTGTGCCTGTAAAGCCAAAGGGCACAGCAATAATGCTAATAAAGTTTTCTTCTTCATAATTAGGTAAAACTTAAAAAAATAATAGATTTCTCGGCTGCAAAAATAGCTATTATTTTCTGATAAACGCATAAATACATAAGAAAAAAATTACAACATTGCTTTCTATTTATCGGTAAATTGTTATCGTTTATCGGTAAATTGCTGTAAAAAAGTGTATTTCTTGCAACGTTTCGGTGGTCATTTTATAAGGTAAAAGAGTGTTGTTCTGTTAAGGCACACAGCAAAAAAACTTAAAAAAAACGGCAAAAATATTTGACATTATCAAATAAAATATCTATCTTTGCAGTACAAGTAAGAGGCAGCTAAAATATATTTGTTAAATCTATTGTAATTAAAGAAAAAGCCCAAACCTCCTATAAGGTGAACCTCTGACGGGAGTCTGAGATGGAGAGGACGCTATTAACAAAAACTCGAATACATTTAGGAGCAGGGCATTATAGCTGGGCTGCAACGGGGAGACGCTTTTTATGCGCCACCGCAACAACGTCTTACATTATATAATAAGACCTCTGCGTTGCTGACACATAAGTGCCGTTGCAGACTATAAAGCTTAACATTGAAGCCTCAGAGTAGATATTCGTAGGCTGATTTGCCTATGTTGCAGACAACAAAAGGAAAATTTGAAAGGGCCAAATCAGACAAAATGGCAAGCTGAGAAGTGAAAAATTGGAGTCTGAAAAAGCTTATGTTGCAAGACCACTGAGCCAAAATTTGTAGGTCGATTAGCAAATGTTGCAGACAACAAAGCGAAAAACTGAAAGGCCAGTGTGCCAAAAACACAGGCTGAAAACTAAAAAAACGTAGGCCGTAAAAACCTGTGCTGCAGGCTGTAAAAGCCAACTTTATAGTTGGATACAGCTGAGGTTACAGACAATGACTGACCGCGTTGCAGCAATGAAATGGTTGCACTGCTGAATTAGAAAGGTTGTGTTGCAGCAATGAAACAATTGCATAGCAGACTAATAAAGACCGCATTGCAGAAGTTTTACAGCTACATTGAGAAATTCAAAGCGTTGCATGGCAGAAATGAAATGGTTGCATGACAGACTTTCAACCGCAGCATTAAAGAAACGAAACCGCAACATGGCAGGATTAGAAGCGTTGCATGGCAGACTTTCAACCGCAGCATTGAAGGAATGAAACCGCAGCATGGCTGAATTTAAAAGACTGCACGGCAAACTAAAAACGGCAGCAGCCCACTGCAACAATATCTCTGAGACAACTCCGTGCACCGCGTTAGGTGCGCTATTCACCCCCAAAAGCAAAGCACTCTCTTGCATTGTAGTGGACCACCATCGACGGAAAGCAAAGCATAGATACACTCTATAGTGTGATGATGCTGGGCAAGATGGCTCGTTCAATAGATAGAAAAAAACAATAAACTATAACATAATGCTAAGCAAATAAAGCAAGGCATGGCGGTGAACTCTATCACACCGCGTTTTTTCATTACTAAAATTAATTAACACTGAAAAAACTCCGTGGGGGCGCAACTTAGGTTGCGCTCCTTTTTTATACGTAGGATTTCAACGCACTTTCAAATATTTCTCACTGCCTTAAAGACTTTGAAGCACTGCCTTAATGACTTTGAAGCACTACCTTACTGACCTTGAAACGTTGCATAACCGACCTAACAACACCAACTTAGCGAATTTGAAACGTTGGATAAACGACTTTAAAACGCTATATAACCGACCTCGCAACACCGACTTACCGAATTTGTTAAGTTACATTTCTAACTTCGTAACACGCAGATACGACCTTTAACCTACTACTTTTCTTGCTTTGTCAGCCTTCCATCATTCCGAATTCGAACTTCAATTTTCGCTGTTCGAAGTCGGAACAACAACGCTCCTATTTTCTCCTTTCATCGACATAATTATTGAAAAACATGATAAAATATTTGATAATACAAAACAAATAAACTATTTTTGCATATATTCATAGTGGCAAATAACAACATATAAGCATAGATTGATTAACTTATCAAACGCCCACGCTTTCGATACGGCGTTGCTCTCGTAAGGAGTTTCAACAGGAAAGCAACTTAAACAATGGTTAAAAAAATACTTAAAAGCATGTATGTAGCCACAGCTGCAATGTTCGTTGCAATGTTTGCCATGCCACAAAACACTCTGGCACAAACCGAGTACGCACTGAAAATTGCGGGTACAAAGGTTACTTCTTTAAACTGCCAAGACCTCTCTACCATTGAAGGGGTAAGCGGAACGTTAAGCTACAACCCTGATTCCAAAACCTTAACAATGAAGAATGTTACAATTAAAGGGGCTACGAACGAGGCTATCTACTCGGAAATCGACGGACTGAAGATTATGGTTCTCGAATCGAACTTCGTTACGGCAGAGTTCGCTGCCATCGCTTTTAGAAAGCCACTGACCATTACAGGCGGGGGAATACTGAATACTGAGAGCGAAAATATGTGCTGTATTTATGCCAACGAAGCTGATCTTAACATTGAAAACTGCACCGTAACGGCTAAGAGTATTATATATGGCATTGCTGGATTTAACGGCAGCAGCGAACATATTACCATCAAAAACGCTAACGTAACAGCCGAAGGAACCGAAAGAGGGTCTATCGTTGACATCGCATCGCTTACGTTGGAGGGTTGCAATATCACCCAACCTTCGGGCGCAACGTTCGATGCTGCAAAGCATTACGTGGCTCTTGATGGTAAAATGGTAACGAGTCCAGTGGTCATTACCAGTTCTACGGGCATCAACCCTACCTCTTCTGACGCTACCACAACTGCAAAAGCCACTTACACGCTCAGCGGTACACGCATGTCGGGCGAGCTGAAAGACCTTCCGAAAGGCATTTACATCGTAAACGGAAAGAAGGTTGTAAAGAAGTAAAACGAATTTGCAGGTGTGCCTAACAGCGCATTCCTGTCTCCTTATTATATAATGTGGGAACGCTACTTTTGGCGTTCTCACTTTTTTGTCTCATCGGTTCTGCAACGCAGACAAACCCGATTCATCGTCGTTCAATACGCACTACAAAATACATTCAAACGTTATTCATCATCACTTAACACGCACAACAAAACACATTTAAACGTCGTTCATCATCACAAAATACCTACAACAAAACACATTCTGCTGCCATTTCCAAGCCTATAATATGCTGTAAAAATGGCAACAAATATCATCTTCGTACACCATACGCAACTATTTGATTATCAACACCTAAGCAATGGCTTTGCAAAAGAGCCTGTTTTGCGTTGTAAAAGAGCCTATATTGCACGACAAAAGCGGCTGTTTTGCAACGCAAAACAACCGCTTTTACTTTTTTAGATATACACCCCGACTTATTCGCTCGGCATGAGTTGATGCAGACGGGCGCGCTTTATGTCCAATCGCATAGGGTGCATGATGTGCTGCTGATGGTGCAACAGCAAGTAGCGCTCGGCTACGGGACGCACCCGAATGTTCTTTCTCTCGCGTGTCTTCTCGAACATTCCCGAAGGATTTTGGGGCGGAACAACATTCAATACCTTGAAAACCTTCTTCACAATACTAAGGAAACTGAGCGGCATTCCGCGCTCGTCGAGCAGCAAACCCGATTCCCACACAAGGTGAGAAAGCTCGATTAGGTCGGTTTTAGTACTGGTCCAGCGCAACCCTTCGTCTGGTTCTCGGTTCATTAACTCGGAAAAATCGGCTACAATCACAGCCCTAATCCTGTCTACATCTTCGCGCGTCCAACGACGATCGCCTACCTGAGTTTTTGTTAATAGCGTCATTTTGTTTAATAATAATTTTGTGGGAAGCGGAGCAAACACGCGCTGCGCACACTCCGCTCGCCCGAAAAAGTAATTAAGGTTAATAATTCTCTGGTGGCACACACCTGGCTAAGGTCGTTCTAAAACGGCTGTGCGACCACAATAAACAACATCGAAAACAAGTCTGTGCTCACGCTTCTAACTCGTCTCAACTGCAAAAATAGGGGGCAACAATGCAATATATGTGCAATCAGAGAAAAAAATTTGTTAAATATAACTAACCCTATCGCTACCCCATAACCTACCACCGAAGACACGGAAGACAAAAAAACGAAAAGCGAACGGCACATTTCCTGTTTTCAAAAAAAGTTCGTACATTTGCAGATACCAACGTTTTCGGAAAGCTAAAAGAGTGGCTATCAGCTTGACTGGGGCCATTGCCGTAGCCAGGAAACGCACTTTTTGAGTAACAGAATAGTAAGTTTAACAATTTTATCAAACTAAAATTATGAAAGTAATAAACACAAACAAAGCTCCTAAAGCTATTGGTCCTTACAGCCAAGCCATCGAAGCTAACGGTCTCGTTATCACATCTGGACAGCTCCCTATCGACCCTGCAACAGGCGAATTCGCACCTGGTGGCATCAAAGAACAAACTCGTCAGTCGCTCACAAACGCCAAAGCTATCCTCGAAGAAGCAGGCATCGGTCTTGGAAACGTAATGAAAACTACTGTATTCCTATCGGATATGAACGACTTTGCAGCTATGAACGAGGTGTACGCTGAGTTCTTCAACGAACCATTCCCAGCTCGTTCGGCTATCGCTGTAAAGACTTTGCCAAAGAATGCGCTCGTAGAAGTGGAGTGCATCGCAGCAAAATAAGCTGACGAACAGCAAAGAAAGAAACTATAAAAACAAAGAAGGCAGGTTCTAAAAACCATACGTCTGAGCAGACTTTTCTGCAAAAACAGCGGTTAGAACCTGCCTTCTCTTTATGAATTATCATGGAACACACCAAAACATAACAGTACTTTTGCCCCATTTTTTCGCCTATTATACGTTAGAAAAGCACAGGAAACATAAAAACATAACAGCATTTTCGCTTCTTTTTTTCGCCTTTTATACTTTAGAAAAGCACAAAAACCACCAAACCATAGCAACGATTTCGCCTCTTTTTTTCGCCACTGAAACATCTGAAAAGCATAGGAACCACCAAAACATAGCAACGATTTCGCCTCTATTTTCCCGCCACTCAAACATCAGAAAAGCACAAGAAACACCAAAACATAATAGGGTTTCAACCCCATTTTTTCGCCACTCAAACAACTATAAAATACAAAAACCACTTCACTTTTTTGTATATTTATTAACTCTAACACCCCTTCTTTTCCATTCAAGCAATGGATATTTATGTCAATTCCTCCGCTTTAAAATTTTCTCATTTCATACACCTGAAAACGCGAAAAGCCCCCTCTTCCCACTTCTCACCGCCCACCAAGTACCCCTATTCTCCCTAGTCTCCCTATTCCCCCAACAACCATTGCCAACCGCCCCCTGCCTCCAACGCACTGCAAAACCCTATCTGCGACAAAAGGGAGGGTCGCAATGACTCTTAGTTAAAATCATCATTGCGCAATAACGAAATATCTCTTACATTAAAACAAGAACTTTATCGCTTCACTTAGAGTATCATTTTCTCTATCATTATATATAGATTATATAGGAACCGCTAACTATCTGACACTCAAATTCCCCCGCTTACACTCGACGACACATTAGTAAGTTAGCTGCGACAAATATGGAAACGCGCTGCGACATATATGTAATCTTACTGCGACAAATATGTAAGTGTGAGGCCATATAGTACGACATAAAGGGAGAATTGGTGCGACATAAAGGGAATTTTTCACTTTTTTGACGCCAAAGAAGGGCGGTTTTACCCTCTTAAATCGCTTTTTTCGTTTCTAAATTGTCTCTCCCCCACCCTTTCATATATGTATAATGCTGAACAAAACTGCCTTTTTAGCTTTACATTTATAATGTTGTAACACTTTGAAAACATGCAAGATACAAAGCTATATAGCCATAACGCGACACAAAGGGAATATACTTTAGAACCTTAAAAAACTATTGTTAGCGACAGAATGGGAACAAACTACGACTTCATTCTAATTGTTTCGTCTTTTCAAGGATATACAAACATTAAACTGCTCTGTTTCTGCACTTATTCTTTCCGTGCCTGTTTGTTTAGCTGTTTGCTTCTTATTTGCATGCTGCTTCCCCTCTGCAAACAGGCTGTTTGACGGTGTTTTAAGTTTAAAACCCTCAATCTTAACGCTCATCTTGCAGTTTTTTGCCCTCAAAACCTCTTACTTTCGTGTTCTCCAACAGTTCAAATTTCACAGAACACAAGCAACAATGAAGTTCCAACCAAGACTGGTTGCAAGTATTTACGTGTCTAATTCATCTTTTAAAATGCGCCTATTTATTGCGTTTTCTGCCTTTTAAAGCGTTTTAAGTCGTATGTTGAGGTATTCTCATTCTTGTGTTCTTAATCGCTTCCTACACTCCGTTTTTTCTCTCTTAATCCACTGATACATTGACTATTTCCTTTTTTTAGCCGCACAGACTCATTTCCATTTCACGCTCAAAATTTCGATCTTTCCACCCTTTTCTCCCACCCATCTCCACCCGTTTAATTACCTTCGCTAATCTATTTAGTTTTCTCTCCCAATTTGTCGCACTTATATTACAATGGTGTTCTTCCCTTTTTGTCGCACCATACAAACGCAACCGTTTCTTACAATCCTACTAATTTGTCGCTCACTTATATGCTCTCACTCGTCTATAAAACTACTTTTGTCTTCCAAAACCACCCTTCTAATGCTCTAAAACCATGCTTTTAAGCGCGACATATTAGGAACAAATAAAGTAGAACAGTACGTTATCGCACTTAATTTAACCTCTTTAAATACAGATAAATAACGCTTTGGACTACAGAAAAGGTTAAAGTATTCACAAAACTTTTCACTTTTTTGTCGCCGTTCGCCTTTAATACACCGCTTATCCTTAATGTATATCAATGAGTTACGATGCCTTTTACACACCTAAAACGTATATTCCCCATTTGTCGCACATGGGTTTCACCCTATTCTTATTCCCTTTTTGTCGCCCGAATTCTATCTTATTCCGAAGAAATGACTAATCTATTCATTTTCCATACCGACAATTTTACTAATTTGAAATTTCTTTTTTTGTTTTACAATCTAAACTCTCTTATATTTTTTTCTCTATTTTGTTGTCAATCCACCCAAGTTTTTTTCCATTAAAATTTCCTCCATATTTGTCGCTCAGATATTTGAGTTTTCAGTTTTTTTAATCATTATTTTAGTCGACTAAAAACATATTTTCTAACGTCTATTTTTTTCTACTTTAGACCGCATTTTTTTCTAACCTTTAAATACTTACCCTTTCATTTTCGTTTTTTTAAAAAAACTGTCCCCCACCCTCTCCAAATCATTATATTTAAGATTTCAAAACTATCCCAGCAGGATTTCATTTCTCAATATTCGTTTTTTTGGAATAACCATTACCGCTTTTTCTATTTTTTTATTTTATAATTGATTGTTTTGACACCTTTCCCATTTCGTTTTCATTTTACAAATGTAGAAGTACTTATTTTTTTATCTTATCATACCCACCATATGATAAAAATTTCGAGATATTTCTTTAATTCTGAAATAACATCTTTAATTTTTTTCATTCAGAATTATTATACAGTACAATTCAAACTATATGTATATACTTGCAAAAATACTGAAATTGAATAAAATTATATACATTGCGAATAATAATACGCAAGAATATAATACAAAAATTTGTGTTTTACACTTTCGCATCTATATATAAGGAAGCCTAACGAATTAGTATTTTCCTATCTCCCCTACCCTATTTCCATTTCTATTAGATTTTTTTCTGTATTCCTTCAATTATTTTTCGTTCGTTACTTCCGTTCTGCCATATTATTGTTTTGTAATTGCAATATTGCTGCTGTATACCTGCAGTAATGTTGCGCACATATTTCACAAAAAGTGCAGGGGCTTCTGCACAATCTTTTTGAGTTCATTTTATTTTGTAGATTCATTTACTTCTTTTTGTCTAAGTCTATTTATTTGATCTCGATTGACGTTTTGTTTTTTTACTTTTCTCTATTTTATGATTTAAAAATCAATCCCATTTACATTGTATTTTCCTTTTTCCTTGTTATCTATTTTCACTTTTTCGTCTTAAAATTCTCATGCCAATGCTAAATAATCCACAATATATGATGACAAAATACAGCTACTTCTTGAATATAAAGATAAAAAGTAAAGTAATATAAATATAAAAAAACAAAGAAACAAAAAAAGATAGAAATAAGGTTTTTCGGTAAAAAAATAACTAACCCGTTAATACTTATTCGTTGAAACATATAAATATAAAAAAACAAAGATACAAACCTATAAAGATATAAAGTAAGATTTCTATTTTTGTGTGTTAGTTTATAAAAAAAGTATAAACGTTTTGCTATTTAAATGTTTTTGTAGTATATTTGTATTTGCATGAGAATTTTGAAGATTATGTTTTTTTATAAATATATCTTTGAAATCATATGCAATAGGTTTTGAAGCTAAGCAAGATGCTTGTATAATCATCAACGGCTCTGTAAAACGTTGAAATATAATATATAAAAAATAAATATAAAAAAATATAAACGCTTTTTATTTGTAGACTATTTGCTCACTTATATAAACCAATAATGTGTTCTTTGAATGACTGTTTTAATATATTATTGTTTACTTGTTTAAATATAAAAAAATAGATTTACGTTTTTTTAATTCTACGCTTATAATTGAATTAAACATATTCCGATAAATACCTTTATATAATATAATGTAATTAAAAAAAGATATGTGAATACGTAACTGAACAAAAGTTTATATAAGTATAAACATAAAGAAACGATAATGTATAAAAGTACAAACATAAAGAAGTAAAACTATAAATATATAAAAATATGAAGATAAATATATTCGAAATCACTAAGCGTCGCATCTCTATCTTGGGCTGGTCGGTAGGCATGGGCATTGTTTTTTTATTGATTATGCTATCTGAAGCATTGGGAAACAATGTAGATGGCGATTCATACGATATACTTGCTACAAATGTCGCTGGCGATTTTAAGACCGAATTATATGGTTTGGTTTCCTTTGCCTTTATCGTTTGTTCGCTATTAACGATGGAACAGCTCCGTCATGCTCTCTATAAATTAAATCATTTTTGGTTGCAATTGGCGCAGATAGTAGTTATGGTGCTCACGGTTTTAGGCTTGCTTATTGGGTTAGTACCTGTCGAAATGATAGATACCGATGCCGTTTCAGGTGTAGATGGTACGTTTCAGATATTCCGAGATGCGCTCCCTTTCTATAATAATATAGTGATTAGCTTAACCAATTTGTACTTAGGTATTGGCTTGGCGCGCCGTTTTGGTGGTCGAATTCGCCAATATGGCATTGCTTTAGCAGTGTTACCCGTGCTTTCTTTCCTTTCTGGCGAGCTTTATCTCTACTTATATAATAATGTGGGAGGACTCACTCTGCAGACTTTGAGTACCTATAACACGATGATATTATTTTTCCAAACTGCGATAGAAATAGCACTTTTATTGCTTCTAAATCGCACAATGAAGCCGATAGAGGAGAAGGAAGAGATTTATTAAGAGGTTCAAACGTTGTAAAATATGGCTTGAAATGGATAATAATATGCTAAAAATATTTACAGAAAACAAGGTTAGTTTACCTGTTTTGTGCCACCAACAAGCGTTACAAAACGCAACTACAATTCTGCCAAATCTCTTTGAAAGAACAATCAAAACAATACTAAGTGCAATTGAAAGCATAAATATAAGTTTGCTGAAATACGTTTAAAAGTAGATAAAAAGATACAAATAAAAGTTTAAATATAAATATATAGAATATTGAAAAATAACGACCTTGCAGCGTGATTAAATATAAATAGACTTTAAAAACGTAAATATATAAAAAAACGTAAAAAAAGCGAATATTTCACAACGTTTTACTATATTTCAAGATTTAAACGTAAATATAAAAAAACATAATAACGCATCAAGTGCATGTCAATTTCAAGCCAGCTGTTCATTGAAAGCATTCGATTAAAAATGTAAAAAAATAGTTTTGGCAGTTTGTTTAAGTATAAATAGATTTTTAAAAGTAAATATATAAAAATATGAAACAATCATTGATCAACCACTTCAACCTCCGTCCTGTCGAGCGACAGCTGCTCACAGTGTTGGAGTTTGTATTTGGATTTTGCACATTGGGACTATTTCTTGCCGTGTTCAATCAGAGCGGAGGTAAGCTCACAGAAGGCAGTGTACAAGTTTCCGACACCATTTCTATAGTGTGCGAATCAATCCTTTACACGTCGATTGTAGTTTTGCTGGTCATTGCGCGCAATGGTTTGAAAAGGGTAGGAGACATCAAAGGAGTAGCCACACGAGTGAATTTGCTGACAGCAGCCATTATTTTAGGCATCACCTACATCGTTTTCGGTAAGTTGTCGCTATTCTATTACGGCACCGAACAGTTTCCCGTAGTCCTTGATTGGGCTGTAACGATCGTATATCTTCTATTTATTTTGCTCATAACCATTGTATTTACGTGGATTAAGTCTCATAGTGGCAGGGCATTAGGGCGTTATCTCAATCGTGCAAGCGTGGTACTTTGTGTAGCAACAGCACTAATTTTGTCATTGATATTTTTAATCTTTGCTGGTCTGCCCGACCGCGTTTTATTCGTTTCAGGCGCCATTACCCTCATCGCCATCTGCTGTATTTTCGTCATGCTCAGCCGTACTTTGAAGTACAAAGGCGATGCAATCGAGTAAAATTTGGAGTAATCTTAAGTTGCGATGGCTATGCAGCGAGAAGAAAGACAAGCAAGAAATAAAGTACGTAAGTACTTTGTTGTAAGGAACAAACGACTTACATAAGAATTAAAAACAAAACAATAAACAACATAAAAGTAAAAAGTAATGAAAAATATTAAGGTAGTATTTGCCAATCAGAAAGGTGGAGTAGGGAAGAGCACGCTATGTATGCTGTTTGCCAACTATCTCAGTTGGAAGGGCAAACCCGTGTGTATAATCGACACCGACTTGCAGAAAACCATTCTAATGCAGCGTCAGAAAGATGTTCAGATATACGAAGGCGAAGAGCCATACGTAGTGCAAAGCTTCGACGTAAGCGAACCAGAGCTGATGCAACAGCTTATGGATTCAGCCTCACAAGTAGAAGGTTACGTTCTATTCGACTCACCGGGTAACGTTAGCGAAGACGGTCTTGTACCACTTTTCACCAATGCCGACTACATCGTTTGCCCCTACGAATACGAAGATAAGACCTTAGATTCAACGGGAGTCTTTGTGCAAGTGGTGAACGCTTTAAAGGAAGTGAACCCCGAAATGCACGCTCAGATATTCTTTGTGCCTAACCGTATCGACCCAAGAATAGGAACATCAGAAGAACAACGCATGTGGAGCGACACCAACGACATCTTCTCTCAGATAGGAAAGTAACGCCAATGGTGAACAGTCGTGCCACGTTGAAGCGCATCAACACCTTCGAACTCCTTGCTACACAGCGCGAAGCAGTGAAAGGCGCCTTCGAGTTTATGATACGTCGCATGAAGTAAAACGTCCTTGTTCGTTCGTTTTCGCCTGTTGGTATCAGCCGTAAGTCAGTCAGATAGAACGGCGAGCGGAATCCGAAAAAGGCAAGCGAACGAATAGGGTAGGGCAGCAATAGTCCGCTTAAACAAAACGAAAATAACAACAACACATCATTATTATGGTAAAGAAAAAGACGAGAGTAATCATGCCGGGAGGCATTTCTGGCTTAGTAAACAAGGTTCAAGGCATAGAGAAACCATTGATAAGTGCTCCAGCCGAGCCCGAACCAGCCGAAGAAGTAGCCCCTGCGCCAGCCCCAGTTGCAGACCCCGTGCGCACCGAACCCACGCTGCACACCAAGCCAACAGCTGTTTCTGACGAGAAAGACCGTTCGGCTCCCGCAGCAAAGAAGTTGCCCAAAGCCGAAGGAAAGAGCTTGCTCGCGAGTATACGTTGGCCCAAGGCGACACAGAAGATAGCTGGCAGATGTTCCTCGACCTTGCTAAAGAATACAAGTTGCGCGATTCTAAGCTCGCAACCGTGTATATCGATTCAGACTTAAAGAGCGTTCTCGACCGATTGAAGTCGGCCAATAGCATAAAGATGCCATCTACAGCGCTGCTCAGTTCAATCGTTGCTCGCTTCGTTTTCGACCACGAGAAGAACATCAAAGAAGCTATCTACGGCGATAGTTTGCTTTAATTGCAGGGCGTTCTAAGGCTTATTGAGGCGTTAGGACGAATTAGAATTCTATACACAAAAGGGCTTTTAGAACGTCTAAAAGCCCTAAACTACCTATATCTCCAACTGAGATAGGAGAGAGTTTAAACAAATATTACTTTGAAAATGAACAGCGATAATGTTTTAACGGCATACCAAAAGGCTTCCGAAACAGATAGTTTTACGATGCACAACGAGTTCTTGAAACTTTTGTTGGAAGATGTTTCGCCCTCTGGAATCGAGCGTCATTACACCTTTTTCAACGACACCGATAATGCAACTCTGAAACGAATATTAGGCAATGGTTTCCTAAAAAGAGGACAAGAAGGACTGCTTTACTTAGCGGAAAAGCTGAAAACAGAAACCGACAAGCTGAAAAAGTCGAACGTTATCCACCTTATCGGCTTGTCGTACAACCGCCAATACCTGCCCATCGTGGCTCCGTTCCTTACCGAAGAGGACGAAGAGGTGCGTTTAAAGCCATTATTGCATGCGGCTGGCTGGGCGATAACGAAGCCATCGACCTACTTACGGCTCATTATACACTGGAAACCAACACCCAGCTGCGGGCATTTACCGTTTCAGCCCTGCGCCAAATATACTTCAGACACAAGGAAACGAAAGACAAAATCGTGGAATTTGTCAGCCAAAAATATTGCCAACGAAACCGCCGACGAGGTAATAGCAGTCATGATTGTAGTGCTTCAAGACCTCACAAACGTTCGCTATGGTCTTCGCGAAAACGGCAGTACGGGCGAAATTTCGGGCGATGTTGCGAAAGCAAAGAGCAAGTTGCTCCAGAAAATAAAACTATTGTAAGAGTTCTGTCGTGGTGCTGTGGCAATTAGAGAATGTGCCACCCACCATGACAGAACTATTTTTTAGCCGCCATTCAAAGTCTATTTCAAGCTTTTAAGCTCAAAAGATTGATTTATATCATGATATCAAACAATTATTGTTAAATATTTTTTTTAAGAATTCGATAGACCCATTTTTATTATGTTATATTTGCGTAACATTTGTAATGAGAATTATCCGTTTCAGGAATTTCCTCAATTATTTTGATTCAAGATAATAAAAAGATTTAATGACAATGAAAACTATTTTCAGTGAAAAGAAACAGGCTTATGTAAAGCCCATATGTAAGACTTTCTATTTAGAAAACCAGTCTTTGATGGCTGGAAGTGTTAGAAGTAATGCCGACAACGTGGATGTTGGTAATGATCCCAATGACCCTTGGCACTCTGAAGAAGATTAACAGACAACGTTGTTGTTATCAGTTTACGTTTAGGGCATTATACCGATAATACGCAAAAATACATTGCTCTCTAAATCTTAGAGGGCATCTATTGAAGAAAGAAATTATTTAGATGAGGTTTATAACACTTAATTAATTGAGCTTATTAATGAAAACAATAATGAAAAAGATATTCTTTTTGTCAGCAATATGCTTGGCAACATCAATGTTAACAACGTCTTGTTCTTCTGAACTTACCGATCTTCCAGAACAAGAAAGTGCCCCAGCAGTAGAGACAATACCTATCACTGTAATTGCAGGAACAGGTGAAGACACTACAGCAACAAGAGCTCTGTTGTCGGAAGAGGCAGGTAAAACCAGTCCATGGAAGTGGGAAGCAAACGATAAGATACAAGTTATAACGACCAATCCTTCTGGTAGTAAGGTTGTTACCGTGCTTACATTGAAGCCATCAACAGCAGGTAAGGCACGAGGAGAGTTTACTGGTAATATCCCAAAAAATAATGTTATAAGTGGAAATACCTACCGTTTCTATTACGTAGGTAAAGGAACTATCACTCCCGCAGAAGCCCAAACAGGTAAGATTGAAATCGACCTTTCAAAGCAAAGTGGCAAGTTAGCAGATTTAAAGGAACACTGTGTACTCTCTGGAATGGGTAAGATTGTCGTTGAAAATTCAAAGGCTGATATTGAAGGAGCTATCACATTGAAGAACTCTTTCGCCATTGCACACTTCGCAATGAGTACTGCTGACGGAACGGCAATGACCAAAGTAGGATTACGCGGTGCAGGTGTTTACAGCGCTGCAAGTGTAGATTTGAACACCGGAGAGGCTGTAGGAACTTCTGAAGCAGGTTTAGATGTAGATCCAGATACCAATATTTTCTTCCCTAATGGTACTACAGACTTCTATATAGTGTTTGTGCCAGGAGCAGTTGCACCAGCTTTCGATGCTTATTATGCAGGTTCTTACTCCAGTGTTATAACTACTGTGCCACAAGCGCGCAACTATGCTGAAGAAAATTCATTCGTTTATTATAAAGGTAGTAAAGCTGTTTTCTCAGTTAGCGACCATCAGAGAGTAGCCATCACCAATGGCAATATGCAGTATGTAATGCCTGTAAGCACATATACTTCTAAGATGAAGTCAAACACGTTGGAGCCTAATGCCTTTATTAGAAAGACTTTTTTAGAACCTATCAAGCTCAAAGGTAAGCTCACAACACACGCTGGTTATTACAGATTAGCACCTGAACAGTGGAAATTAGCAATGCCTAAAAATGTTTCAGGAGGTGGTAATTACACTTATGCAACGGTTACTGTAGGTGGTCAAAAATATATTTCTCCCGAGACGTATCGTTATTTTGACACTCCATCATGGGGAACAATCGACAACCCAACGTTGCTTCCATATACCTCTAAGTTAAGTTGGGGTACGGGCGTAGACACACAGTACGATTTCGGTAATAAGTTGCTTGTGGGTAATAGAAAGACGCGTGTGCTAACATCAGACGAGTGGAGTTACCTCATACCACAGAATACAAACACGTCGAACAATCGTATTTGGATAGATGGTAGGACTAAGGTTTTGAAATGGGCAAGATGTTTTATCGATGAGGACGGAAATGGATCACGAGGTGGAAACCCCGCAGAGTTGCGCGGTTACCTTATCTTCCCAGACAACATGACGCTTGAAGATGCTAAAAAAGCCTTTACTAAAGCAAACCCAACGTTCGGAGGTGGTAATGCCATCAGTAACCCAACGACCTACGAAAAGATTAAAAACAGCGGCGCTGTCTTTATTCCGCTGACAGCATATAGACCGGAAGGTTCTGCAACACTTCAGCAGTGGGGAAATCATGGTAACTATTTTTACCTCATCATACAAAAAAATAAAGGCATCATACATGCTTTGTTGCAAGCAGGTACTCATAACACTTACGTTACCTCTGCACCAGGCCAAGGCTGTATGAGTAGATTGGTTCAGAACCTTTAAAAATTGGAATAGAATAAGGCAGTTATTGCTATTTGATAATACACGGATATATTTTTATCCGAATCGATTATAAGGATTTCTCATTGCTATATGGCAGTGAGAAATCTTTTTTTTGTACTATATAGATAAGCCGAAGTGTTGTGTTTGCGTTGGTATATGCACGTGTCGTACATGCTTGTAGTTGGTTATTACCCGATATCAGAAGGTGTTGCGGTCCACTTAAATAGTATTGTTTCTTCGTAATACCTCTTTTTATTAACTTTAAACAGCGTAGGGTGGAGTAGTGGAGTAAGTTTGTATTCAATGCCGAAATGGCTCTTGTATGCCTCGTAAATGCCTACATCAGAAAGTGCATGCGCTTATTTTGAATCCACAGACACGCACCATTCATCATATTTAGTGGGTGTTTGTTTGTCCCCACCAACCTTACCAGCCACAAAAAAAATGCTAAAGTCGATTGACTTTAGCATTTTTTGTCTTTATTTCCCCTGCCTTCCAGCAAAGTATAGAAACCATGTTGGTGCGGCAGTAGAAGGTTGGCGGGCTTATCGTTTAATCATAACGATTTTGTTGCCTGCGTTCTGAATGTCTTTAATATTTACGCGTTGGTTCAACGAAGCATTGTTAAAGTTAGCAGCAGAGCTATTGAACTGTGCTTGTGGTTTAGCGTCCTGCTGTTGCGATTGGTCTACAATGTCGCTCACGTTAGCGGTGTAATCCATCTTAACAGTCTTGCCTTCAGGTGTTGTCCAGTTACCAACGAAGTGGATAGAACCATTGTTGTTAGTAGCCGTTACAGTACCAGCGCTGAACAAACCAAATTTTTCGTCGCCCTGTCCGTCGAATTCTTTGTAGTAAGAACCCACAGGATAAGTCATCTGACCACGCTTAAACATGGTACCACCCACGAACAATCCCTCTTTATAAACAGCTCCGTTAACAGGCATTACAATGTCGTATGTACCTGTAATGGTGTTGATATCCATTGGAATATTGAACTTCGTGAGCAACACAAGGTTTAGATATTCGCCTGCTCCAACGATAAATCCTTCGCCGTCTACCTCTGCATTAAGGAAAGTAAGGGCATAGTCGCAGTATGTGTCTGTAGCTTTTACATATCTACCGCTCATTTTCTTAGGAACGAAAGTAACGTTATCCGTAATTGGTTGATATTTCGATTCAGGGTCTTTGTTTACGAATTGCAACTTACCATCGTATGTAAAGCGTACCTTTCCGTGTGCTTTCAGTTCGCCTTCCACTACCAATTTGTATGTGCCATCGGCTCTTTTCTGCACGTTAAGGTTGCAAACTTTGAGCGAATCAAGGAATCCATCAGGCTTACCGCTGTTGTTCATTTTGTTCGTTTCGATGTAAACACTCTGCTTGTAGTACACACCCAGTTCGTCGGTGTTATCAATCAGCTTGTAATTACCATCAGGAATAACCGCACTATACGAGTTTTGTGATGGGTGAGAGAGTATTGTTAAGCGAAGAACGTGCTTGTTAATTTCAGTTGGAAGTCCACCAGTTGTAAGGTTGCCGTCGCTTAGATGTATTGTATATGCAGCAAGGTCTTCAGCTACAGAGCCGTAGTAGATGTTGTAAGTGTTGGTTACAGCCACATCAGCATAGTATGTGTTGCTACCTGGTTTATCGAAAGTTACTTCTTTAACGTCTTTGCATTGGAATTCCTTAACCTCTCCCGAGTTGGTATGAACCTTCATAACCCAATTCTCTTGAGCGAACGATGTCGTTGCGATGCAACATGCAGCGATAGCCGCGAATAAAGTTTTTTTCATAAAGTTATATCTATTTTAAAAAATTATAGCTTAGTTGTGTGTCTACGAAAAAAATGATAACCCGTATCGTTTGTTCTCCTTCAACATCTTACTAATATCATATTAAGTCTACAAAGAAACTAATTTAACGTGGTATAACCAAATATGGATAGTTAAAAAACACTAAGCGACATACACACGCATCAGTTAGTTTAACGTCCCGAATAGCACAACCGAACACTCCCTTTTTTGTGTCATCATTTTATCATAATATGCCCCTCTAAAAACCGTTCAAATTCTTTCGTTTTGCAAAAGCGCCTGTTTTGCATTGCAATATAGGCTCTTTTGCAGTGCAAAACAGGCGCTTTTACAACGCAAACAATGGGTATTGCAACACATATACTACGTATTGATTATCAGTTAGTTATGAAATAGCAAAGAGAAAGAATATGTCTGAAAAAATATTTTACAAATAGTTCATCAGAAAAGCAACTTATCAAAGAATGCACACACGTATCACCATCTCTTCTAAATGCTCAGTATAATAAAAAAATACCTATTATATAATAATGTGTCAATTCGCAAATAAAGGATATTATTCGTACCTTTATTTAGGTATTTAAAGGCTTTTACACCATATATTTACAAAAAAAATACACAACATTAGGTATTGCAGGAAAAACCAAAATTATCTATTTTTGCGCAGAGTTTTTATACATTAACTTATATAAACCAACACGAGTTATGAATAAGATTTTTGCAAACTTGTTAGTAGGAGCATTGTTGGGTGGCATAATAACACCAGCAAAAGCTCAAGTAAACGCAGCCGATTCAGTAATGAATCATGCAAAAGGAAACAAGCTAAGTATCGGTGGATATGGTGAAGCAGTGTTTTCGCGCAATTTTTACAGCGATAATGGTAATCGTTACACAACACCAAATCTTTATAAAAACGACCCCAGTCATGGCAGATTCGATATTCCCCATGCAGTTATTTATCTGGGCTACGACTTCGGTAAAGGCTGGAGTATGGGTACAGAAGTAGAGTTTGAACATGGTGGAACAGGCTCATCTATAGAGTACGAGGCCGATGAAGCAATAGAATTCGAACACGAAACCGAGAAAGGAGGAGAGGTAGAACTGGAGCAATTCTGGCTTCAGAAATCGTTCGGACGTGCTTTTAATATCAAAGCAGGACATATAGTGGTTCCTTTCGGATTGATAAACGCACACCACGAACCCTTGAACTTCTTTACAGCATATCGCCCAGAAGGCGAAATACAATACTTCCCAGTACATGGCACCAAACAGGTGTCTCGTTCTGGGGACGCAAAGGAGCCTTCCGTTACGAGGCCCAATTGTTGGCAGGCTTAGATGCTTACCACTTTAGTAGAGCAAATTGGATACAGAAAGGTACCTCAAGTCCATTCGAATTTGAAGTTGCAAACAAGTACGGATTGCTCGGACGCATAGATAACTACACCATTCCAGGATTACGTATAGGTGTCAGTGGCTACGTCGGACAATCTATGCACAACAACGTTCCACACGATAGCGAAAGAGGAACAAAGAAAAAAATCAAAGGAAACGTATACCTCGGAAGTTTCGATTTCACCTTTAAACGTTACAATTGGATAGCAAGAGGCAACATCGATTACGGCTATGTAAGCAACGCAAGAGAGATTACACAGTTGGCATATCCTAACACTCAGATTGTAAAACCCTACGAATCGGGCAACGGAAAAAACTTCGGAAGCCACGCTATCGCTATGATGTTTGAAGCAGGATACGATATTTTCTCGCAGATAAATAGCCTTCATGCCGACAACCAAAAGCTATATTTGTTTGGCCACGTAGAATATTACGACTCTTATATACATGGTACAACAAAACAGTGGACCAACAAAACCATCTTCGCAGCAGGTATAAACTACTACCCAATCCCACAAATTGCAATCAAAGCAGAATACAATTACCGCAAGTTGAAGAAACCATACAACGACGAACCTGCTATAAACATCGGTATTGCATACGAAGGTTTCTTCCTCTAACAGAGGATTAGAATAGCCAATTCGTTATATATTACATTAAAAATAATATTGTATAAAAATTTTAAACAATGAAGAAAGTAACAAAATTAGCAATGTTGTTGCTCGTAGGAACATTTACAACAGGTTTTGTTTCATGCGGAAGTAGCGAAGAAGTAGTGCCAAGTTCACTCATCACAGAGGAGCAACAAAACAAGTTAAACCAAGCTGAAAGCGATAGTAAAACAAATGCAGAGAAGACAGAAATGGGCAAAATTGTTGCCAACTACCTCAATGCAGTTGTGAAACCAACCTATCACGACTTAGCAAAAAGAGCGGACGTGCTATACTTTTCATGCCAAAAAGTATATCAAAAGCGTAAGGCTGGAACACTGACACAAAGCGATATAGACAATGCTTGCGAAGCTTTTAAAGACGCACGAAAGGAATGGGAACAGAGCGAAGCATTCCTATATGGCGCTGCTTCAGACAATGAAATCGACCCACACATCGACTCATGGCCACTCGACCATAGCCAATTAACACAAGCTTTGAACGATAAAGGCGTTATAGCAGGTATCAATGGCGAGAACCCAACAAAGTATGTGTACGATAATAATGGTAAGTTCGACTCAGTGCTGGGCTTCCACGGATTAGAGTTTATACTCTTCCGTAATGGTAAAAATCGTACAATCGAAAGCTTTAATGCTGAGAATGAAACAGAATCAGGGCTCACTACAGTGAAAACAATAGACGAAGCCGCTTTCGGAGCAGCAGTAGCTGGCGATCTACGCAATATGGTTTACCTCTTAGAATATGGCTGGTTAGGACTTTCAACTCCTACTATTCACCAAGAACAACTCGCTAATGCAATGTGGGTAATAACAGGTACACGACATCAAGGACTATCTCCTAAGTTCATTCCATACCGCGATTACTTGAACTATTCAGGCACTGCTAACGGCTGGTTCCCTACATGGCACGAAGCATTACAGAACATTTTCGTGGGCGGTTGCTCTAATATTTGCGAAGAAGTAGCCAGCCAAAAGCTCGGTCAGGCATACCGCGTTGCAACAGGAACAGGTACATCTGAAGATGCTGCAAACTATATAGAATCGCCTTATAGCAAACGCTCGTTCCAGGATTATCAAGACAACATCTACTCTATTAAGAATACTTTGTATGGAGTTCGTGGCACAGAGAACATTTCAACCCCTGTTAGCAACTCTATCATGAACTTCTTAAAGAAGTACAATTACGCTAAATACAACGACTTGAACAATGCACTCAACGAAGCTATTAACGCTTTAGAGGCTGCTAAGAAGAGCGGTGTTGCCTTCATAGACAACCCAGGTGCAGCGCAAGTAAAGAACTGTATTGACAAGGTAGATGCGCTCAATGAAGCACTCAACGAAGCTGGTACATGGATCAATCAACAAGCAGATAAGTAAAATTTTTGCTTTATCTAATTACCAAAACTTATAAAATACGTAGCTTTGTCTAAAAAGATAAGGCTACGTCTAGACATATAATAAAATAATAAAGCATTATGAAATACAACAACTATATCAGCTTTTTGCTGGCTACAGCGGCATTATGGTCGTTCGTAGCTTGCTCTGACGACAATGTACCTGATACTCCTGAACAGCCCAATGAGTCGGAAGCAACCTATGTTGGTCAAGCAGTGGGCAACTTTTCTGCGTCAGAATGGTATCCAGGAGGTAAGCTCGGAACAACCGAAACGTCTCTTCAAACTGTTACGAAGACAATACTCCTGCAATAGACGAACAAGGATTAACCGACCTTTTTAATCGTGGCGACCTCATGGCAAGTGCCAAATACACTTTAGATACGCCACCTTATAAAGGATGGGGACCCATTGCTTCACGCCGTTCGTGTGAGTATTGCCACTCAGGAGGCTATGCACACGGACATAGTCGTAGCAATATGGACCCTGTAAAGGGCAACGGCTACATCGTTTCTGTGTATTATCCAGACTCTCCAGGCAGCAATAATGGAACGCCAATCGAACAATTGACGACCTTTACAATGCTTCAAGCAGTGGAACCTTTCCTACCTCCAGTTGATCCAAAGCAGATTCAGATAACATGGAACAACGTTACTGACATGCCAAGTGGACTTCCAATGCAATTCCCTGATGGTGAAAAGTTCAGCCTTCGTTACCCTTCTGTGGCCATTCCACAGTCGGCTTTCAACACCAATCCAAAGCCAAGCAACTATGAAGTAAGACTTATTGCATCGTGCAACTTCCAAGGTTTAGGCTTGATAGATGCTATTTCGAACGAAGATTTAAAGAAACAATACGAGTCGGAAGGCCGATTTGTTGAGCTTAACCCAGAATTTTGGGATAACACAACCAAGACTTTGAAGCCAGAAGCTTATGCCAGCGACTACTTCGGAAATAAGTTTATTAAACGCTTTAACTACGATTTGCTTGATGGTTGTCTTGAGAACGACGTAGCATTGTGGGACGAATTAAACATTCTTCGTTCAGATATTAAGCACCTTTGCTCTACTGAAGCGTGGGCAAAAGCAATGTCTGAAAACGAAAAAGTTATCGATTACATACAGCAAATGGTAGTAATCCAATGTCTTACGTGCACCCTTATTATAACGATGGAACGCGTGAAGGAATTAAGAAAGCGGTGGCCTATCTGCTCTCTCCAAGCGATGATGTAGATTTATACAATAACCCTTACTTCAACTTCAAGCCTGAAATGACAGACGATGCCTATCATGCGTTCATGGTTTGGCATAGAGGTATCGCTGTTCCACGTGCGAGAAACCTTAACGAGAAGGCTGTACAAAGAGGTAAAGAGCTATTTACTGGCCAGCTCGGTTGTGCTCATTGCCATCGTCCTTCTTGGACAACGGGTGCCGATAACCATGGTTCTTCGAAGATATTGGGCAGCAAACAATTGCCTAAATATGCAAATCAAACAATTTATCCATACTCAGACTTCATTCAACATAAGCTTGATATGAAGAATGATATACATGGATCGTGGTGCCGAACCACTCCTTTGTGGGGTAGAGGACTATCGCTTCTAAACTCAGGAGTGGAAGATAGACTACACGATGCACGTGCGCGCAACGAGATAGAAGCCATTATGTGGCACGCATACAGCAGGAATAGTCAGGCTTATAATTCTGCAATAAAGTTCTATAACCTACCGAAAGCCGATCGAGATGCGGTGGTTAAGTTCATACGTTCTATTTAATGGAACTATAATTACGTATTAAAAAATAAGAAGAAGGTGGTGTCTTTAAGCGAGATACCCATCTTCTTCTTTATTATTTGGCAAATGCAGATAAAGAAAATATTTGAGTTTTTGTATGTTTAATAATTGTTGTAATGGCTGTTGGAACGGTCATTGGGAAATACACAAGCTTAGATTATGTCTTAGATAATATATTCGGAGCGTGGTGGTTCTGTCTGTTATGGGCGGTAGGTGCGGCTTATGGCATTGTCTACTTTGTTAAACAGAAAGTCCGCCGACCTATTATTATTCTTCTTCACCTATCATTTATTGTTATCCTTGTGGGGGCTTTGCTCACCCATATAACTGCAAAAAGAGGTATGATACATTTACGACAAGGCAAAGCCATAACGACTTATATTACCAAAGAAGGTAACGAAGAGAAATTGCCTTTCGTGTTATTGTTGAACAAGTTCAGCGTTTCCTACCACGCAGGCAATATGGCTGCCATGGACTATGCGTCGAACGTAACCCTTGTTCAAGGAGATAAGAAGGAGCAATATCAAATATCTATGAACAAGATATATTCAGGATATGGCACTCGTCTCTACCAAAGTAGCTTCGACGAGGATATGAAGGGTTCTTACCTTGCCGTTAATTCAGACCCTTATGGCATTCCTGTTACTTACGCAGGATATGCACTTCTCTTCTTCTCATTGGTAGCAATGCTTTTCGAACGCAAAGGAAATTTTCGTCGTTTATTGAAGAATAATGCTGCGAAATCCATTGTTTCGCTACTTCTTTTATTTGGTTTCTCTTCTGCTGTTAAGGCACAAACGGCATTGCCAACTGCCACTGCCGACGAGTTTGGAAAGGTGCTTATCGTGTACAATGGACGTATTTGTCCGATTGAAACCTATGCCATCGACTTCACAAAGAAACTATATGGTGCCAAGAGCTATAAGAACTTTACACCTTGTCAGGTTCTTACGGGCTTCATGTTTTGGGGAAAGAATGGATGAACGAACCTATCTTGCACATTAAAGATAGTGAAATGCAAACTAAGATGCGTCTAAACAAATACACTGCTCCCAGCACTTTGTTCACCCGACAAGGTTATATTCTTGGTCCATATTTGCAAGATGCACAGGAACAACAAGGAGGTATGGCAAAGCAAATACTCGATACCGACGATAAGATGATGCTTATAATGAACCTAATGCAGGGACAATCACTTAAGCTGTTTCCATATATTGCACCGAATGGAAGCGTCGATTGGTTCGCACCTACCGATAAATTGCCTCGCTCAATGCCTAAAGAGCAACAGCAATACATACATTCCATACTTTCCTTAGCGGGCCAATTGGCTGTACAAGGCAAGATAGACATGGTGAACGAGCTTGTTCAGAAGTTACAAAAATATCAGTATCGCTATGGAGGAGTAATTATGCCAACAAGCACAGAGATTACGGCAGAACGTATATACAACCGCTTTCCTTTCGCCACCATTCTCTTTATATGTAATCTTACGCTCGGTTTGCTGTCTGTTTTCTTCCTTTCTAAGCCACGTCGATACATGTATTTCAGATGGCTGATGGGGTTATCGTGGGTCATACTGACCTTTGTTTTGGCCTTACGTTGGATTATCAATGGCACCATACCTATTGCTAACGGCTACGAAACAATGTTGTTGCTATCGTGGTTAATTATGATTGTATCCATATTTGCAACGCAAAAGATACTGATAACAACTACTTTCGGTCTTCTTGCCAGTGGATTCATGCTCCTTGTAAGCCATCTTGGCGAAATGGACCCCAGCATAACACCTCGTATGCCAGTACTAAATAGTCCGCTATTGAGCATTCATGTCAGCATTATCATGGTGTCTTATGCACTACTATCCCTTACTTTCGTCTGTGCCGTGGCGTTCTTCTGCACACGCAACAGCAAGAAAGAGAATATAAAACATATCAATACGCAACTCACAAACCTTTCGCAGATATTCCTATACCTGCAATCGCTACACTCGGATTGGGCATTTTCATTGGTGCTATTTGGGCAAATGTAAGTTGGGGGAATTATTGGGGCTGGGATCCAAAGGAGACTTGGGCACTGATAACCTTTATGGTTTACGCTATTCCGTTACATACCAACAGCTTGAAAGCTTTACGAACTCCAGCCAATTTTCACCGTTTTATGTTGCTGTCGTTCCTCTGTATACTTATGACTTACTTTGGAGTAAACTATATTCTGGGCGGTATGCACTCTTATGCATAAGGATATTATTATACGGAACAGTCTACACATGCTTGTCGAAAACGGGTGTGTGGACTGTTTTTTATTGGGTTACAATTAAAGTTATGCACTATTGCAGTAAGTTGTTTCCCTGTAACCAACCATAACATCAACAAATATTGCTCCGCTCGCTCATCGCTCATATATTATTATTCAACCCTCCTTGCAACTTTATCCCTTATATATTGTTTTCTCAAAAGTAAGCAACAACAAAGTCAAATAGTATACCGAAAGATTATTAACAACCACTTAGGTAGCAAAACGCATATGCAGAGGTTCGCATGGTGTATGTTTTTTAGATAATAGCTGAAGTTGGCTGAGAAGATTATAAAAGTAGTCTGTAATCATGAAAAATATTTACACAAAAAGCTATATATATACTTTTGTTTAGCAAAAGTGCCTGTTTTGCAAGGTAAAAGTGCCTATATTGCACGGCAAAAGAGCTTGTTTTACAATGCAAAACAACCCCTATTGTAAAGTGTTTTAAACCAGCAGGTTACACGAAATAAAAGGGATAGTAAAATGTAAAAACTTTTTTCATGTTCCGTTGCAGTAGTTTGCCCCTTTCGTTCTACATACAAACATTTATTCGTCATAGTTCTCAAGCCAACTGATAAGGCTCGTAACGAAATCTATTATAAAAAAAAAGGCCCACAAGCTTCACAGCTTATGGGACCCATAGAACCAAAAATATAATCTGAATTTATACCTATGAAAAACTATTTACATGAAGTATTCAAAATATTTCATTTGATTTTTAAGTCTCTTTTAATAAAAATTACCTGTTAATAATTATCATGAAAAATCTGTTTACCTTTAAACTATACAACCTATCTCGGCCTTTTTCTGATGCAAAGGTACGCAGTATATTTGAAAGTACCTACACAATTAGCATCTTTTTTGCATATTTTTGAGTGCAAACGTTTGCGCTCGTGCGATGCGAAAGTAATTTTAACGCTCTACAAGAGAATAACCTTACAATTGCCGACAGATTGTAAATATTCTCACGAATCGCACCCCTTGCAAAACAATCGACAAAAAAATGACTTTCACGAATGCCTCTGCTATTATATTATAAGGTGTATTTGGCGATGGAAACAAAATGTTTTTAAATCAAGAAAGCGGCATCTTTGTGTAATATTTTCAAATTAAATGCGAAAAGTTTGCGTATCTTTTAAAGATATATTAACTTTGTATTAAAATTTAAACGCCACATTGTGAAAAATCGCAAATAAGACTTTCGTCTTACAAACCTACGAGTATTGTGGTAGAACCAAATGCATGACTAATTTACAAATTATAGTTTTAAACCGACCACATAGCCCATTGACAGCAAGAACATGGCACCTATCGGTGCGTGTTTCAATACTGCCAATGGGCTATTTCCGTTCTATACGAAAAGCAACACAAGTTGAATGAAAATACACAAACTACATGAATATATTTTAATAGCACCAGAAAGAAATTATGAAAATTATTGCGTAAATATTAGGAAGTGTAATTGTTTTTCTTTAAATTTGCAACATTAACCTATTAAATAAAAGAAAAAAGCAGAATAAAACAACAAACACTCAAAGCGTACAGGCATCGTATAAAGATGTAAGATAATGAAAAAATACTTTAATTAACCTAACGCCCGAGCCACCGAAACGGCGTAGCTCCAAGAGAGTTTCAACTGGGTGGGCACATCATAAGGTATGAAAAACTATCTACAATATGGACGCAGACAAGCCACTATGGCTACTTTCGCAGCCTTGTTCATCGCATTTTTCGGCCTAACACAGCAGGCAACAGCACAGACAAAGTACGATTTCGCCATCGCCGGAACGTGGGTTACGTCGGAAAACTGTAACGATCTCACTGCAATTTCGGGTGTGGAAGGAACCGTTAGGTATGATGCGAACACGAAAACACTATTCTTGAAGAATGCAAAAATAGACGGAAAAGGGGCCAATGCCATTTATTCTAAACTCGAAGGACTAACCCTGCGCGTTGCAGGAAAGAACGAAATGCGGTCCGATTACATCTCAACCATACAGTTTATCGAGCCTATGACCATCGCAGGCAGCGGCACTTTAGACGTGGTATGCACCAATGGCGACGCCATTTACGCCAATTGCACTAACCTAACCATAGACGCTTGCACCGTAAACGCACGAGGAACCAACTACGGAATAGTAGGCGAGGACGGACGAAACGACGAAAAACTTACCATTAAATATGCCACACTAACAGCCGAAGGTGGGAAAGATGCATCGATAGGGTGCTTCAAATACCTTACACTTATGGGCTGTAAAATCACTCAGCCACAGGGTGTTGAATTCAGCGACGAACTGCATGGCGTCGCAAAAGATGGTACACTGGTGAAAGACAAGATAGCTATCGACCCCACCGTGTTCCAACTTTGGATAGCAGGAAAGATTGTAACGCTCGACAATTGCGCCGACCTCACCGCCATACCAGGTGTAGAAGGCAAGGTAAACTACGACCCTAAGACCCGCACACTAACGTTAGACAATGCCTCAATCAACACAAACAAACACTACGGCATACTCAATTTCATGAACAATCTAACCATAAAACTTACTGGAACAAATACAATTACAGCCCAACTGAATAATGCTATATATAACAACGACGACTGTTTGATCAGCGTTGTTGGCCCTAATGCCCGACTAAACCTGCAGGGTGCCACTGCATCGGAGGACAAAGCAGGTCGTCAGGCATTCCAAATCATGGCACGGCAAGCATCAGTCAATGCACCATCGAGGCCAGCGCAGGCATCAATGCCCTTAGTTTTGGCGAGTGGAAGTTCGACCGTTGCAATGTACGCGCCAAGGCAGAAGGCGACGAAAAGTATCGTTTCGCAGGCAGTATCGCCTATCTGGCGAAGGTGCCAGAGCTTACGGGTTGTGTGCTTGTGGCTCAATCGGGAACTCATTGGAAGGAATTTTCTGACGAATACGGTACCAACTATACGCTCGTTGATGCAGCCGAGAAACCTATTATCGACTGGGTTACCATTACAACCGACCCTGCTGGTATTGCCAATCCAGCTGTTTCGACAGCTACAACGGTTAAAAACACATACACCATCGGCGGTGTACGCCTTGCTGGCGAGCCTAATCAGCTGCCCAAAGGTTTGTATATCGTGAACGGAAAGAAGGTGGTGAACCCTAAATAAACTCCATGAGGGTGCAGCGATTGCACGTATCCGAGCCTTAGTAATTCATGTTTTTAGGATATTTTTTTTCATTGTTTAGGTTTTAACAAACTATAATCTGCAAATAGGGAGCGCATATTTTGCGCTCCTTTCTTGTTTCTTTTCTGTTGCAGAAGCGGCACACTGGCGTCCCCTTTAAGTATCTTCTCTTTTGCAGAAGCTGCACACTGGCTACCTATTTTAGTTTCTTTTCTTTTGCAGAAGCAGTAAGGTGGCTACAGGTTTTTGTTCTTTTCGTGTTGCGACACCCATCTGCCTCTCTTCCTTTTTGCCCCTCTCTTATTATAATAGGTGTAGATGCACGTTATAAAATGTATAAATTTACACAATAAAAATTATCGCCACACATTGCAAAATCAATCCCCACCTATTATAATAAGGTGCAAAACATCATCTAAAAGGTAAAAAAGCGTACCGTCATCGCATTGTCCTTTTGTAGCCTTCGATGCCCTAAAATGCAGCGTTTTCGCCCCTTTTTCGTCAGAATTTCACCCCCATTCCACCCCCAAAGTCCGACAAATCGAAAGTAGGAAGCACAAAAAGAGGTAGCAATTCTTACTAAATGTGAACATAATAGCTGTAATAATAAAATATGAAAAATATTCGGAAAATATTAGGAAGTATCATAGTCTTTTATTAAATTTGCCACATAAATAGGGTAAATATAAGAAAAATATACCTTTACTATGGTTATTGCGCGAGGCGCAAGTACATCTGAGACAGTCATAAAATAGAGAATAACGAATAAAATAACCTAACGCCCAAGCCTCCGAAACGGCGTTGCTCCGCAAGAGTTCCAATAGGGTAGGCACATCATATAATTATGAAAAACAATCTACTACGTAGCCGCAGATGCGCAGTTGTAGTAATGTTGGCATCTATTATGGTTGCTATGTTCGGTTGTGTACAGCAAGCTAAAGCTCAAACAAAGTATGATTTGACAATTGCAGGTACTCAAGTTACATCGAGCAACTGCAAAGACCTTACCGTAATATCGGGTGTTGAAGGCACTGTGAAGTACGAACCTGAAAACAACATGCTGATATTAAAGAACGCAAAAATTAACGGAGGAAGTGCCGATGCTATCTATTCTAAGATAGACGGATTGAAGATTCACGTGTTAGGAAAGAACCAATTGAGTTCTAATAACACCTCTACTATCCAACTTACAGAGCGTATGATTATGACAGGAAGCGGAACATTGAACGTTGAAAACGCCGATGGCGACGCTATTTTTGCCAATGCTGCCAGCTTGATAGTAGATGCTTGTACCGTCATCGCTAAGGGAGGAAAGCACGGAATCGTGGGTAAAGACGGCAAACACGACGAAAGACTCACCATAAAATATGCTACCGTAAGAGCCGAAGGTAAGGAAATGGCTTCGATGGGCAACCTCAAAGGCGTTTCGCTTATTGGCTGTAAGCTACTTCAACCACAGGGTGCTGCATACGATAGCAAGCTAATGGGTATGGCAAAAAATGGCTCGTTGGTGAAAGAAGAAATCGTTATCGACCCTACAATGTACCAGTTATGGGTGGCAGGAAAGAAGGTTACGCTTGATAATTGCAAGAAACTCTCGTCTCTTGAAGGCGTGGAAGGAAACGTACAGTTCGACCCTCAGACCAGAATACTGACGCTTGAGAACGCTACTATCACCACAGATATATACTATGGCATACAGAATTTCATGGACGGCGTAACCATTAAGCTCGTTGGAACCAACAGCATTTCATCGAAATTGAACAACGCTATCTACAACAACGACGCTTGTATGCTTACTATTTCAGGCAATGGCGCAACCTTGAACCTACAAGGTTCTGTTGAAGCAAAGGACAAACCGGGTCGCCAAGTGATACAAAATCACGGCATTGTGAAGGTGGTTCAGTGTACCATCGAGGGCAATGCAGGTGTCAATGGCCTTAGTTATGGCGAGTGGGTGTTCGATCGTTGCAACGTAAAAGTAAAGGCTGGAGGCGACGCTAAGTTCCCATTTGCAGGTAGTATCTCGTATATGGAGAAGATACCAACCTTCTCTGGCTGCTCGATAGTTACTCCAAAGGGTACTCAATGGAAGGAGTTTAACGACGGATACGGTAAGTTCTATGCACTCGCAAACGCTGGTGGCAAGGTAATAACCGACTTAGTAGAAATTAAATACGACCCAACGGGCATCTCTGCAACTAACGCAGAGAAGGCGAACGGCGTACAAGACATATACACCATTGATGGTATGCGCGTTTCAGGCAAGTTCGAAGACCTGCCAAAGGGTGTGTATATCGTGAATGGAAAGAAGCAAGTGAAAATGTAATTGCTTTGTAAGGGCGCAGCGATTGCGCTTTACCAAGCTTGAATGGCATATATTGTAAGACATTATTTTTCATTGTTTAGGTTTTCAGACTCTAACTTACGACTCGAGGAGCGCAATTGGTTTGTGCTCCTCTTTTTGTACCTTTGCCTTGCTTCGCTGACTGAAAGCATCTGCAAAAATAATACAGCCTCCCAACATTCGCACCCGATTGAGCGTACTGGAACGCCAACATAACGGCATTTCACGATAGGGAGAGCCATGCGAAAAGGTGCCTGCAATTTCTTTACAAATATTCTTTCGGTTGCTATTTTCTAACTATTTGATAATCAATGCCTACACCCTTGTTTTGCAAAAGCGCCTATATTGCGTTGCAAAAGCGCCTGTTTTGCGCGGTAAAAGCGGCTGTTTTGCGTTGCAATATAGGCGCTTTTAGAATACAAAACAATCGGTATGGTTTTTCTGTCAAGGTTTTTCATGTGTGCAAGGCGATAAAAATGGTGAAACGAGCAGGTGGGTATGGCAGAATAAGTAAGGTATGGGCGAGGATAGTTCGCCTCTATTTTTGAGCATAGAAAAAGTGCAGACCGATGGTTTTTCGACGCATCTTTCTGCACTTTCTTTATGTTTCGAGCGTTTCGCCCAGCCCCGATTAGGTGAGTAGGGCGTTACGCTGGAGGGTAGTTTCGGCCGCTTAATACTTCCTTTCCAATGGCGTTATGATGTTGTGGAAAGGCTCAAAGTTGGCTGCATCAACAGGTTTCGACTCGTCATCGGTACCCACATAGACAGGTCGGATAGCACTTCCTTGGTCTTTAGAAGGCACTGCGATGTTCATTTTGAAGGCAGCTCCGAAGAAGACACCATGCGGAATAGAGTATGATGTGCTTTGTGCCGTGTAGTATTGTCCGTAGAAACCGCTGTTTTCAGCCGTATGTCGGAACTCAACAAAGGCACTACTAATGGGTCGTCTGCCCGCAATAGGGAGGAACAAACCCTGGTTAGCCACCACCAAACCCGTTACATCTTGATACTTCCAGAGCTTTCTGCCAGTAGGGAACTTAGGCTTCGGACTCATTCCCGCATACCTCGTATCGCTAAAGTAAGCCCCGTAAATCTTATTACCCTTATCGGTATAGCAGTACGCAGGAATAATAGTGCTGGCCCTGAACAACGATTCGAAGTTGGCATCAGACGGATATTGGTAATGATAAGTGTGCTTTCCGTCTTCCGTCCAGTACTTAACGATGTCGCCATGCGTAGCCGCATTTCTATCGGTAATTGGCGTTGGGTTCACCCAAATACTTCCTTTTCCATTATAATACTTACCTGCCAAGTCGTACGAACTAATGCCTAAAAGGTAGTAAACATCGTTAAACTTCAGCGCATCTTTGATGACTCCCCATTGGAAAAGGTCTAAATCGTTAGCTGTTTGTGAGAATCTTCCCATATGGTTGTCTATGTACCAGTATTGAGAACCCAAGCCGTTATACTTAATTTCCTTATTGTTGGCCTTGTGTTCTGGACCAGGATTTTCGCCATAGCTACTAATCCACCATTGCGCAGGGGCTATTCCCCAGTACTCTTTGCCGTTTTTTACGTAGTGAATGAAGTTGCCTGTCGCCCATTTCACGCCGTTTACTTCGATAAATGGCTTCGGTACGATGTTGTTAACAGTAACGTTCGTGCGGTAATCGAAGTTTGATTTGAACAACTTAGAAGCCGATTTCGAGAAGGCACCCTGTGGCGTATAAACCGTAACGGTGAAGTTGGTAGACTGGTTTTCTGCCAAGAATGCCAACCATACAAAGCCACCTTGAGCAGCAATGGCCGCCTTATCCTTGATGGTTATGTTGATATTGTGTTCCTTTTCGTCATCTGTTCCAACGAAAGAACCATCTTTCAAGCTCAGCACATCGTACGAACGCAAGCCGTAAACCTTTACACTATCGATGTCGGAGATAAAGGTTCCGTCCGATTTCTTAAACCTTAAGCCCCAGAAAGACACCTTACGTTGCAGTGAAACACTGGCTTTGAGCAAGCGACTTTGGTTGCCGCTCACGGTAATAAGCTCTGGAGAAGTAACTCCCCAGTTGTAATCGAACTTCTTATCGATGGTCTTTAGCGTTCCGTCTTGCTTCGTCATGTTCAGCGAAACAGTACTCTTAATGGTTTTGTCTTTCGGGGAAACGTGGTACTCTATCGTGTTTTTATTAGCACCACTACCCGCAGTTTCTGAATGAATAGTAGGGTCAACTTGTTCCACTGTACGTGGTTCTTCAAGGGCATCGGCAGGGTAGAAGAACGCAAGTTTGTCGGTAGTGTTCATCTTTTGACGGCTGGTGATAACGCCCTTAAAGGTTGCTATCTTTCCATTAGCCGACTTAGCAGTCATTAAACTATAGGAAAGTTCAGTGCTCCTATCGTTATCCGAGAGGTTGTAAACAAAGACTTTATCGCCTACAGCCCAGTTAGAAACGATGTCGTTGTTCTCATCTGGTTCAAGCGTTCGCGTCATATCCTTTGCCGAACTGCTGCCTTCGTCGTTGCCATTATTGTTAGCTGTCAGCTCAATATCGTAGGTATAGCTTTGTTTTTCAGCGTTTCCGTCGTTCAATTCGTCTTTGTCGCTGCAAGCAAAAAGGCCCAACAACGACAACGCTACACAGGTAGCTTGTAGTGTTTTTGTTTCTCTTTTTCATAGTGTTTTGGTTTTTTTTAATTGGTTTCTTCGTTACTGTCGAACTCCCAGACGCCTGGTTTGGCTAAGTTATCCTCGCCTCCGTGCCCTGGATCGGGCTTGACAAGATCAGCAGAACCTGCAAGTAATGCAACTTCTTTCATACACCGATAGGTCTTACAATCGGGGTGAATGTAAATTTTTTTGTTCATTTTTTTAAAAAGTTAAGTTAACGTGAATTGAATAGCATATATCTTTGTTTCGAACTCTGCTTAGGCATAAATAGTAGTTAAAATGGATTTAATTCTGTTTTGAGTCTTGCAGAGTTATGGGACAAAGATAAATAGTTTTTATAATAAATGCAACTTAGATGGCAATATGAACGTATTATTTATAAATTCTCAACAAATGGTAACAGTAATATACAGAAGCCGTTACCATGACTTAACAAAGTGGATATTATTTTGCAAAAGAAGTTGAAAAAAGTGGTCAATATGGCGGTTTTGTGGTGTTAAAATGTTCTTTTTTGGAAACAAAAATCTTATTTTGGGCGTTATTTCCTAATGTTTTATAATTGTTACAATATAAATATGTGTATTTAAAAAAAGTATTATATACCTTTGTCCCCATCTAAGAAAAGTGTTAAAAAAACGGCCTTTTGTATAGATTAAATAACTTAAAAAGCCTTACGGTGATAGTTACAACTAACAACGGAAACTGCTCTATGTGTTTATTAAATACATTCTATACTGCCCAAACATTAGGTGTTCTCGAGTATATGCGAGGTACAATAAATAATTTAAACACCCACAATTTTATCACATTATTTTCTCCCTAAGGTGTAGTTTGCCAATGTTTACATTCAAAAATGATACAACAAACACCACGAATACTGCGGCGATAACGACATGGTATTCGACGAAATGCAAACCTCGCTCGCCTATCTTACAAAGCAAGGACTTAACTCTGCCCATGCTTATACGCGGATATTGAAGCGCACAATGACCCAAAATCTGTGGAGTTCAATTACTTTTCCCGTTGCATTAACGGCTGCATAGTTCAATACTGCCTTCGGAAATCAAGCCAAATTGGCACGCTTAAAGGATCAAGATGCGAGCATTCCAACTCGTATCGACTTCGAATCGGTAAACCTAACGAACGACAATGCCGATGTATAAATTAAGAAAACCCCTTGTCGCATAACTTTATTAATAACTCAATCCGGTCTCATCGTAACAACGCTGAGGCCTTTTTTGTGTCGCCTCGTTCATACTTTGGTTTTGCAAAAGCATAGGGTAGGGCAGCCGATGGAGTTGCCTCACCCCTTTGCTCCTGTTGTTTTTGCACGATGTTTTTAGTCTAAATACAATTCGGTTGTAACGATTATACTAAGTGGGTTCGCCGTTCTTCCACCCTGTTTTCAGTCCATATACAATAATAGGAGCGTAGTTCTCCCACGCTCCTATTATTGTATTTATACATCAAAGTCGGTCCGATAAGTCAGCACAGGGGTGCGAATATGTTCTGCCCAGTGCCTTTATGGCTTCACAACCTTCTTGCCATTCACGATATAAACGCCCTTTGGAAGCTGTTTTAGTTCGGCAGACAAACGCATACCGCTAAGGTTATAAATCGTTGTCGCCGTTGCCTCGTCGGCAGATGGCGTGTCGATGGCATTGGCATTCTTTGCTATTACCACCTTTGTTTTCACCTTTCGCCGTTCAATACCACGCAATGCTTCGCCTTATCGAACTTCGCTCCAGTGGGTTGCGTTATGCTACAACCTTCCATAAAGAGCGATGCGAAGTCCACAATAGAACCTCTTTCCGTACCTTCAGCAGTTACGTTAGCGTTTCTGATGGTCAGATTTTCGCTCTCACCGTTGTTGCCCGAAATGCCGTAGAGCTTGCTCTTAGCGTTCAAGGTGCAGTCCTCCACAATAAGGTTGGCATTGTTTACATAGATGGCACAATCTTTCTCGCTTTCCACGTTCAGTATTCCGCCGCCATTAATGGTCAGCGAACTCTTCAAACTAATGGCTGCTTTCTGTGCCTTTAGCGTATTGGTGCCGATACATTTCACGGTTAAATTGTCGATGTTAGAGAGGATAGCGTTTTCGCTTTCCGTGTCTATGGTAGCGTTGTTCAGCGTCAGAACCTTTGTCGTTGGGTCGTAATGGGCACTACCTTTCAAGCCTTCAATCTTCGAAAGGTCGTTGCAGTTCATTGCCGTAACCTTTGTTCCAGCCACCTCAAGGTCGTAAGCAGCAATGGTAGAGATACTTACCTGGTCGGCAACAAGTTTACCGTTAAGCGCTACACCACACAATGTTGGGTCGTAAGTAGCCCCTGCAGGTTTGGTAACAGCACAACCTTCGAGCGTTAATTTCTCTATTCCGCGCACACTTTCGGTGCCCTTTCCCTTAGCCGTAATGTTCGAATTGTTGATAGAAACCGTTGCATCGTTGATGTCGTTGCCGAACGAACCATCGCAATCGATGGTACAATTACTAAGGAATAGGTTTGCTTTAGCCGTAACATTCAGTGCATATTTCTTTCCCGAAAGGTTCAGTTTGTCGCCGCTACCCATTGTGCAGTGCGATTCTTCCACCTTGATAGCCGCGCCACCCGTAGCGTTTATGGTGCTATTTCCGACAATAATAATTGTCAGACCATCAGTTTTCGACCATATACCATCGTTATCTCCAGTTGCGTTGATGGTTGCGTTGTCGAGCGTAAGCACCCTTGTGGCAGGGTCGTAGCTAACGTTTCCGTCGGTATGAGGCAAGTCGTTGCAGTTATCAGAAGTAACCTGTGTGCCACCAATCCATAGTTTATAGGTTGTAACCTCGCCACTTCCAGTAATCGTAAGCTTGGCTGCATCGTTCTCATCTTCCGTACTTCTATACATTGTAAAGCGGTATGTTTTGCCCGCTTCGAACTTGTAATCGTTGTCCCTTGTGGGCGCATCGCCATCTCCCGCAATCCATATTTCGAGTTAGCCTGCGGTGCTGTGATGCAGAAATCGTATATACCAGCAGGAATATCCACGTAGTCTTCGCCGTCAACCACCATGTATTTCGGAGTAGTAGAGGGGTCAGCGTTAGCTGGAATCTTATATTCGAAGCCGTTATAGAGGTCAGCTGGCGGATTAGCGTCCTTCCATAGCGGTCCTCCACAAGGTATTTTTTCGCCGTAAAGGTTGTGGTCGGCATCGAGCAACAGCTGGTATCCGCTGCCGTCGCCCCATACGTTGTGCGCTTCGAGAATAATTCTTGCTGTGCCTTGAGCGTGAGCTGAAGTTGTTAGAGCGAGCATAGCGATGAACAATGCAACCATAGTTGCGCCCGTGTTCTTAAGTAGATTTGGTTTCATGTTATCAGTTTCTCCCTGTTGAAACTCCCTTTTCGGAGTTACGCCGTGTCGGAGATGTGGGCGTAAAGTAGGTTAATTAAGAAATGCTTTCTATTAAGTTAATGTATGAAACATTCGCAAAAATAGCATATTTACTTTTAAACTCCAAATAATTTGTCCTATTTTTTTATTGTTTTTTCTACGCTTCCACCCTTCGTTCGTTCCCTTTCAGTATCCCAATTGTGCGTTTTTGTGGCATTTCGTTGTGCGTTTTTGTGGTGTTTTAATGTGCGTTTTTGTGGTGTTTCGTTGTGCGTTTTTGCGGTAGAAGCACATTTTTTGCACTGATTAGCGAAGCTGAAAAAGCAGTGTTTAAAAAGGTTTTTCTCCCTTTTACCATGCAAGAAAAAGCGTATAGATTGCGCCTTTTTATAGACAACAACTTGTAGAAAAAGAAGCCTATAAAAATGTAAATATTTCGCCAAAGCGCAACAATGGTGTAACAATTTGATTAGCAAAGCGTTGCAATACCCATTGTTTTGCGTTGCAAAAGTGCCTGTTTTGTACGGCAAAAGTGCCTATATTGCAACGCAAAACAACCGCTTTTGGAACGTAAAACCGATATTACAGACTTTTGCATGTACTTTCTTTACAAAACAAGCCCATAACTTCGAGGTATCTTTTATCAAAGAAACAGATTATAAAAGCTTTTCAGCCAATCAGCAACAACAGCCTTAATCCTTCAAACAAGCCAAAGGAATAACCTTTACTCCATCTGGTCTTGTGTAAGCCATTTGGCCCCCTGTCATCACAATCATGAGGTCTGGTTCACGCAAAGGCACCTGTTTTTCAGTCTGATTATATTCTTTTATTAAACGTTTTATCTCTAAAAGATGTTCTGCTCCTTCGTCTATATCTCTACTACCTAACTTACATTCGATGAGCGCATACCTACCATCAGACAAGTGAAGAACAAGGTCGGCCTCTAAACCGTAACGATCTCTATAATAAGAAATATGGCTATCGAAATCTGCGGTGTACACTCTCAAATCGCGAACACACATCTGTTCAAAGATAAATCCGAAAGTTTTCAATTGCATTTCAAGTCCTGCAGCGTTGATATTCATAGCTGCAACCGCAATAGAAGGGTCGGTAAAACAACGTTTGGGAGCGCTTCTAATGGCGCTTTTGCTTCGTATAGCAGGGCACCAAGCATCGATATCTTGAATCACAAATATCTTTTCCAAAGCCTCGATATAATCATCAAGCGTACCTTTAGATATCTCATTGTTTTCCGAACCAGCCACGTCTGCCAAGATATTTGTTTTCTTTGCCAACGTACTAATGTTCCTTGCATAGGAGCGTATAATCCGTGTTGCAATCTTAGGGTTGCGTTGTTTGCCGTCAATAGCAGATATATCTTGGCTGCAAACGCTCTTTACGTAATCCTTAGCAACTATCATGCTCGCCTCAGAAGATAGGTGTAGCGTTGCAGGCCAGCCTCCCCTACACGCTACACGTATGAGTTCAGGAATGTCTAATGCGCTTTTTGCTCCATCAATATTGTAGTTTGGATTATCGAATAGTTCTTGTAACGAAACCGTACCTGATGAGTCTTTAGACTCCCAAAGGCTCATTGGATACATCATCATACGTGTAATGCGGCCAGTACCAGTATGCCTTATCTTCGTTTTATCAATGGTATTGCTTCCAGTAAGGATATATTGTCCAGGAGCACCGCCCGAGTTATCTATTGCCATACGCACTGCGTCCCAAATCACTGGTGCGTCTTGCCATTCGTCAATGAGTCGAGGTTGCTCGCCCTTTAAAAGGAGAGAAGGCTTTATTGCTGCTGCTGCAAGATACTCGTTAGCCTTGTCTGGGTCTTGCATTTTTACAACACTTCGTGCTTGTTGTTCGGCTGTAGTTGTCTTACCCGTCCACTTTGGTCCTTCAATAAGAACTGAACCAAAGGCTTTAAGTCTATCATGTAGCATCTTATCTGCTACTCTTTTGTAGTACTCCATATACTTTATATACTTTGAAAACCACTGCAAATATACTTAAATATAGTGGATTAACCAACTAATTGTGCGTTTTTGTGGCATTTCGTTGTGCGTTTTTGTGGCGTTTTAATGTGCATTTTTGTGGTGTTTCGTTGTGCGTTTTTGCGGTAGAAGCACATTTTTTGCACGATTAGCGAAGCTGAAAAGCAGTGTTTAAATGGTATTTTTTCAGCGTTCAAGGCGGTTTAAGGTGTCCACGTTGCAGGCTGATAACGTGCAGCTTAGGGTTGTTTCGTTCTTTTAAATCATTGCGTTGAACGATAATATCCCTTGCGATGATGAGTGCAAATATACTCGATGTTTTTACAAAAAAGCATTTCTGCGCATTTTAAATTCCCATTTTTCTTCCCTCTTTCTCCCAATATTCCATTCGTAAAAAACCGCTTCAGGAACGCCACCCCATCGGAACGATTTTCTGCATAAAGTTGCGTTGTTTTGCGAAAAATATGCTGTGGTAAGTCAATACCAGCGGTATGGCTTCGCAAAAGCGGCTGTTTTGCGTTGCAATATAGGCACTTTTACCGAGCAAAACAGGCACTTTTGCAATGTAAAACAAGGGGTATTGCAAAGTGTTGTAGGTCAGATGGTTACACAAAAGATATGCGCAAACATTGTGTTTGCATATTTATTCCAATGTTTGCATACTTCAGCAAGAAAGTTTTAGGGCTGATGCCATACAGAAACAAGCAAGACGACAAAAAGAAAGGAGCGCAATAGAGTTGCGCCCCTTGTGTTGTAGATTAAAGCTTGAGCCGGGACATGAAAAAAATTAGAGTATATATAGAAACTATATCCTTGATATTATTTTTGAAAAGCGTGGCAGGAGTGCGCCAATTTGCACTCCCGCAGCGTTGTTTAAGGCTTCACCACCTTCTTGCCATTGACGATATAGATGCCCTTCGGCAAATCTTTTGGTTCGGCAGAGAGGCGCACTCCGCTCAGTGTATAAACCCCTTGAGCAGTCGTTGGAGCATCAGCCGACGGACTAACGATGCCATTCGGGTCGTTCGTAATCACCACCTTGCTCTTCACAGGAGTTCCGTTAAGAGCCACACAGTGCTTCACTGGGTCGAAGGCAGCACCAGAAGGTTGAACTAAAACACAGTCGGTGAGCGTGAGAGAAGCCAAGTCTGCGATAGAAGCATACTCGGTTCCGATGGCTGTAACATTTGCATTCTTAATGCTAAGATGTTCGTTAGTGCCGCCATCTCCAGCTATTCCGTACACAGGACTCTCCGCATTCACGGTGCAATTCTCGATGTGAAGGTCGGTTTGATTGGCGTAAATAGCGCAATCTCTCGTACTCTTAGCCTTCAAAGAGCCACCACCTGTGATGGTCAAAGGCTTAGTAATGCTGATAGCAACATATTCTGTAACGAAAGAGTTGTTGCCGATGAGCTTGATGGTGAGGCCATCGATGTGCGATACAATGGCATTGATGGTACCAGAAATGTCGGCATTTTCGAAAGTAAGCACTTTTGTTTCAGGGTTGTAACTTGCCTTTCCGCTCACGTTATCGAGTTTAGAAAGGTCGTCGCAGTTAGCCGAAGTAACCTTTCGGCTGCCCACTTCGAGGTCGTAATACACAATATCCTTCGCCTTGATAATCACCTTATCGTTCACCAATTGTCCGTTGAGCGCAATGCCACCAAGCGTTGCATCGAAGTAAGCACCAGCAGGTTGCGAGATAGAAGCGCTACTAAGGTCGAGGGATTGAATACCGCAAACACTCGCAAGTTTATTGCCTTTCGCCATAACGGTGGCATGCTTGATACTGATGGCAGCATCGTTGGCATCGTTACCGAAGGTACCTTCGCACGAAATAGTACAATTGTCGAGCAGCAGCGACGACTTGTTGGCAGCGTGCAAACCAAACTTTTTGCCTGTTAAAGTCAGCGCTCCACCCCCCGTAATCGTAACCTTCGCGTTGTCGGTCTTGATAGCTGCGCCATCGGTAGAGGCGAGCATGTTGGTTCCTTCAGCGTGAATGGTGAGCCCGTCCATATTCGTTCTGATGGCTTCATCGGCTCCGTAGATGTTGATATAAGCATCGTAGAGGTTCAAAGTCTTCGTTGAAGGGTCGTAAACACAGTGCCTTTCGAGTGCGGAAGGTCGTTACAGTTTTCCGAAGTAACCTGAGTTCCGCCCACCCAGAGGTCGTATGTGGTAACCTTACCGCCTTCAGTGATAACAAGTTTCGCCCCATCGTTGTTCACTTCCGTTACGATATGCATCGTGAAACGATAGGTTTTGCCCGCTTCAAAGTTATAATCGTTGCCCCTTGTAGGGCCGTCAGCATCGCCCGCAATCCATATTTTAGTATCCGTTTGAGGCGCAACGATACAGAAATCGTATATACCTGCAGGAATGTCCACATAGTCTTCGCCGTCCATCACCATATATTTCGGCGTAGTAGAAGGGTCGGCCTGTGCAGGAATTTTGTACTCGAAGCCATCGTATAGATTAGCAGGCGGATTCTTATCGTCCCATATTGGCCCCTCCGCAGGTATCTTATCGCCATACAAATTGTGGTCGGCATCGAGCAACATTTGGTATCCGCTGCCGTCGCTCCACACGTTGTGAGCTTCAAGAATAATCCTCGCTTTGCCTTCAGATTGCGCCATTGCAGGCATCGAAAGCATTGTGATGAACATCGCAACAAAGGTTGCGTAAGCGTGTTTAAGTAAGTTAGGCTTCATGTTAGCAGTGTCTCCCTGTTGAAACTCCCCTATAGGAGCCACGCCGAATCGGAGATTTGGGCGTTTAGTTGGGTAATCAGGACATTTCGTTTTCTATTAAGTTAATGTATGAAACTTTCGCAAATAGCGTTTTATCTTCTTAATACCAAATAAATAGTATTGTTTTTTTGTAATTTTTTTACTATTGTCGTGTTTCTGTTCTAATCGTTTTGCAACGTCAGAGTAGGGGTGTTGCAGCCCTTAGAGCCACCCCGATAAGCCAAGAAGGCCCTGTATGCGGCACCTTTCAGTTTCTATCGGAGTTTCGTTTCGTCTTTTTTTCATTATTTCTCCCCCATAATTAAAATAAAATACGTACATTTGCATTTCTAAAGAAATAGGTAACAGAAACATACGACTATGGTAAAGAAATTCGCCGAACATAACGGACTGAACTTGGTAGGTACCAATAAAGACGTATTAGAAGCATGGAAGAAGAACGATATCTTCCATAAGAGTATCGATGAACGCGAAGGTGAACCGCAATTCATCTTCTTTGAGGGTCCTCCATCGGCTAATGGACACCCTGGAATACACCATGTTTTGGCGCGAGCCATTAAGGATACGTTCAACAGATATAAGACAATGCAGGGCTTTCAAGTACATCGTAAAGCTGGTTGGGACACACACGGACTGCCAGTAGAGCTCGGTGTGGAGAAAGAACTGGGCATAACGAAGAAAGATATAGACAATAAAGCGTCTGAAAAATATATTTCGACAGAGGAATACAACCACAAATGTCGTGAAAACGTGATGAAGTTTACAGAAGAATGGCGTAAACTTACAGAAGAAATGGGATACTTTGTAGACCTCGACAACCCTTACATCACCTACGATAACAAATATATTGAAACACTATGGTGGCTCTTAAAGCAGCTCTACAACAAGGGATTGCTTTACAAAGGTTACACCATTCAACCTTATTCACCAGGTGCTGGTACAGGACTTTCAAGCCACGAGCTGAACCAACCAGGTTGTTATCGCGACGTAAAAGATACTACCGCAACAGTACACTTTACCATCGTAGAAAACGATTGGAAGGCTTTTTGCCAGAAACAAGGCATCAAACCAATGCGTGGGGCAAACCTTCGTTCCTCGCTTGGACCACTACTCCATGGACATTGCCATCGAATGTGGCACTCTGTGTGGGCCCGAAGATTGAATATTGGATAGTTGAAACATACAATCCATATACTGCCGACAAGGCAACAGTGGTAGTAGCATCTACAAGAGTGGCAGCTTACTTCAAGCCAGAAGGCGAAGTGAAGGAAGGAGAAATGCCTGCTTACGAAACAAACGATAAGGTTTTGCCTTACCGTATCGTGGGTAAGGTGATGGGAACCGACCTCGAAGGTGTTCACTACGAGCAACTTATGAAATGGATTAAGCCTGTTGAACGAATCGGAGAGCTCGCTCCTGCATTCGTAAACAACTACGCTGACACACATAAAGATAAGATCTTCCAAAGCGAGGACGGCCGCGACGCATTCGTAGAGATGGAAAGCGAAGCCTTCCGCATTATACTTGGCGACTACGTTACTACTGAAGATGGTACTGGTATCGTACATATTGCACCTACTTTCGGTGCCGATGACGCCAAAGTAGCGAAGGATGCAAACATTCCAGCACTCTATCTTATCTCGAAAAAGGGCGAAACACGTCCTATGGTAGACTTGCAAGGAAAGTATTATACCATTGAAGAGCTCGACAAAAACTTCGTTTCGGCTTGCGTAAACATAGATGCTTACGGCAAACATGCAGGCGATTACGTGAAGAATGCATACGATCCACGCTTCAATCCAGATGGTGTGTGGGACAAAACAGGCTCGGAAAAGACCGAAGACCTTAACATTATGCTTTGCATGGAGATGAAAATGGCGGGCGAAGCATTCAATATTCAGAAGCATACGCACAACTATCCGCACTGCTGGCGCACTGATAAGCCCATTCTTTACTATCCGCTTGACAGCTGGTTCATCAAAGATACGGGCGCAAAAGCACGTATGGTGGAACTTAATAAGACCATCAACTGGCAGCCAGAGTCTACAGGTACAGGCCGATTTGGCAACTGGTTGGAGAATCTTAACGACTGGAACTTGAGCCGCTCGCGCTTCTGGGGCACGCCGTTGCCTATCTGGCGCGACGATAAACGCAACGAAAAGTGCATCGGATCGGTTGAAGAACTGTACAAAGAGATAGATAATGCAGTGGCAGCAGGCGTTATGAAGAGCAATCCACTAAGGGATCGTGGCTTCATAGTAGGCGATTTTAGTCAAAAAAACTACGATCGTATCGACTTACATCGCCCTTACGTGGACGAAATCGTACTCGTTAACGACGCAGGAGAGCCTATGCGACGCGAAGATGACCTTATCGACGTGTGGTTCGATAGTGGTTCTATGCCTTACGCACAGCTCCATTATCCATTCGAAGGCGAAATAAATAAAGAGGGTTTGGCTAAAACTGGACTCTCAGAAAGCGAGTATCGCACACAATTGGTACACTCTACATATAGCGGAATAGCTGTTCCGCCAGCTTTCTACCCAGCCGATTTCATCAACGAAGGCGTTGATCAAACACGTGGTTGGTTCTTTACACTGCACGCAATCGCTACTATGGTGTTCGATTCGGTGGCATTTAAGAACGTAATATCAACTGGTCTCGTGCTCGATGCAAAGGGTAATAAGATGAGTAAGCACGTGGGCAACGTTACTAATCCGTTCGAAATGATGGAGAAGTATGGCGCCGATCCAGTGCGTTTCTATATGATGACCAACAGCGAACCATGGGATAACCTTAAGTTCGACCCCGATGGCGTAGACGAATGTCGCCGCAAATTCTTCGGCACATTATATAATACGTATAGCTTCTTCGCCCTTTATGCAAACGTAGATAACTACGAACTGCCTGCTGAAGGCACTCCTGTGCTGACTGAAGATGCCACCGAGATTGACCGTTGGATTATTTCTAAACTCAATTCGTTGGTAGATAAGGTTACAAAAGAGCTTGAATGCTACGACCCAACACGCGCTGGACGCTTGATAGACAACTTCGTTAACGACGATTTGAGCAACTGGTACGTGCGCTTAAACCGCAAACGCTTCTGGGGAAAGGAGATGAGTGGCAACAAACGCAGCGCTTATGACGCGCTATATACATGTCTTATGACGGTTGCTAGCTTGTTGCACCATTCGCTCCATTCTATGCTGACGAACTATATCACGACCTTGGCGGCAAGAAAGAGAGTGTTCACCTCGACAAGTGGCCTGTTTCTGATAAAGCAAACATCGACCTCGACCTCGAAGCACGTATGGATATGGCACAGCGCATCACTTCTATGGTATTGGCTTTGCGCCGTAAAGTGAACATCAAAGTGCGCCAACCGCTCGCACAAATCATGGTTCCAGCCATCGATAACACACAACGCCAGCACATTACAGCTATGGCAGACCTCATAAAGAGCGAGGTTAATGTGAAAGAACTTAACTTCGTAGAAGGTCAAGGCATACTTGTGAAGAAGGTGAAGTGTAACTTCCGTGTCATGGGAAAGAAGTATGGCAAGCTCATGAAAGACGTTGCTGCAAAGATGAACAGCCTCAGTCAGGAAGAGATAGCGCAGTTCGAACAGAGCGGAAACTATGCTTTCGATTTGCAAGGAGAGCCTATCAGCGTAGACGTAACCGATGTTGAGATTATCTCAGAAGACATGCCTGGCTGGCTTGTAAGCAACGAAGGCAACCTCACAGTGGCCCTCGAAGTAGAGCTAACCGACGAGTTGAAGAAGGAAGGAATGGCTCGTGAACTTATCAATCGTATTCAGAATCTCCGCAAGGAAACTGGTTTCGAAATCACAGACCGCATCATTGTTACCATAGCACCTAATGAAGAAGCCGCTGCAGCAATCGCTGTCTTTGGCGAAGACATTAAGACTCAGGTGCTCGCAAACGACATCTTGGTGGCTGAAAATAACGGAACAGAAGTGGAATTCGACGACTTCAAGCTCAACATTCTCGTACAAAAAGCATAAGAAGGAGGACTGCTTGTGGTGGCTGAACGCTCTTCCACCACAACGCAGTACACCTAATTATATATTAAGAACTAAGGAAAAAGTTCCAAGTAAAACACTATTAAGCTAAAAACTATGGAGGAAAAGAAGCGTTATAGCGATGAAGAACTCGAGGAGTTCCGCGCTATTATCAATCAGAAATTAGAGATTGCAAAGTCTGATTATGAGGAAACCATGAAGGTGTTGATGAACAAAAACACCAACGATGTAAATGATACATCACCCACTTACAAGACTTTGGAAGAAGGAAGCACCAATCAATCCAAGGAAGAACTCGTACAAATGGCACAGCGTCAGCAGAAGTTTATTCAAGGTTTGCAGGCTGCTTTGATACGTATAGATAATAAAACATACGGTATAGATCGAATAACGGGAGAACTAATTCCCAAGGAACGCCTCAGAATAGTGCCACACGCAACACTCAGCGTGGCATCGAAGCAGGCTAATAAAGACCATTAAAGGTTCAAATGAGCACCAAAAAGAAAAGTGTTATCGCAGCAGCAATCATCGGGTTGCTGCTGTTGATTGACCAAATAATAAAGGTAGAGGTGAAGCTAAACATGAATATTGGCGAGGAAATCGTCATATTCGACTGGTTCCGCATCTCGTTTATAGAAAACCGCGGCATGGCTTTCGGCATGGAAATCGGTAGCAAACTCTTCCTAAGTTTGTTCCGTATCGTTGCTGTAGGAGGCCTAACGTGGTACATTTATAAGAAAATCAAAGAGGGAGCAAGCATGGGTTACATCGTCGTACTGAGCATGATTTACGCTGGAGCGGCTGGAAACATCATCGATTCACTTGTCTATGGCGAAATATTTACGGCCTCGCACCCTTATTATAGCAACTTACCGCCTGCCCAACTCGTACCATGGGGCGAAGGCTATGCATCGATACTGATGGGCAATGTAGTTGATATGTTCTCGTTTCCGCTGTTCCATGGCACCTTCCCCGACTGGTTCCCAGTGTGGGGTGGCGAAGATTTCACCTTCTTCTCAGCCATCTTTAACTTTGCCGATGCCTGTATTTCTGTGGGCGTAGTAGTGCTTTTCTTGTTCTATCGAAACGACTTTAACAATACAGGATCCGCACAATTGGTAGCAGAAGATGACGAATGTGTGGCTGAAAACAACGAGCTTACGCAGACGAAAGAATAACACAAACAACAGCAAACAAATAAAAATCAACAACAGCAATGCACGTACAAACACACAATAAGCGTAAAAGAAGTTGGGCAAAACTCCTCGTCTTGCTCGCATTTGTGTTGGTTTCGTGCAAGCCAACCGTACCTTCAGAATACATTCAGCCTGATGAGATGGAAGATTTGTTGTACGATTACCACGTTGCCATGTCGATGGCATCGGTTAAAGGCGTATCACCCACCGAGCAAGAAGCCTACAAGCTGGCGGTGTTCCAGCGCTACGGAATAGACCAAACCGAGTTCGACAACTCGCTAAAATACTACACCCGCCACACCGAACGCCTGAAAAAGATGTACGAAAATATAAGCGACAGGTTGAAAAAGGAAGCCATTGCACAAGGAGCAACGGCCTCCGACTTCGGTCAATACGGTGAAACGACACTCAATGGCGACACCACAAACGTGTGGGACAAGGCCAAATCAATGGTATTATTGCCACAATCGCCTTACAACTACGACTATTTTGAAATCAAAACAGATACCGCCTTCCACCGAGGAGACCTGCTAACGCTTGAGTTCGACCCCTTGTTCATAGTGCAAGATGGTACCCGCGAAGGTGTGGCAGTATTTACTGTAACCTTCAAACGACAGTGTTGCCATCGAAACAGCACGCTTCTTCAACGATGGACACCAAGTAGTGGCTATCGTAGACGACGCTCGTCTGGGCATAAAGAGGGTGCGTGGCTTCTTCTACATGCCGCCACCGAAAGAAGAAACAACCACTTTCCGCCTCTTAGCCATCACTAATATCAAGCTTATTCGCATGCATCAGCAGAAGCCGCCAGCCGTAGCGCCGTCCGATTCTGTCGATAACAACTACCCAATACGCAACGTTGGCGGTGAGCCAGTGGGCAAAGACCAAGGTCAGATACCCCCAAACGGAGACCAACCCGTTATTGAGAAAGTGCGAACACCAGAGGAAGCCCGTATAGAAAGAGGCATTCCCACGCCCCAAACACGATGAGAAGGGTAGCCGCAAACACGGCAATATGCAACGATAAACGCATAGAACCTGCCGTTATAGAACTCGTTGGCAACGCCGTAGTGCGTTGTTTCCCCCTCAAAGAGGAGCTTGCCATGACCGAATGGATAGGCGGCGAAGTTCACATACAAGGCCATGAGGGCAACCTCCGTGCCTATAAAGATGCCAAAATGCTCACCGAACATGCTTTTTAAAGGCACAAACAAAACAACAAAACAAAAATAAAACAACAACAAAAGAATAAAGAAAACGAGTTAAAAACCAATGCAACTCTTTGTTAGTTTACTGCTTTCAGCCCTCTCTTTCGGCTCGCCTGTACACATACCAGTGCAACTTGCCGGCAATTTTGGCGAACCACGACCCAACCATTTCCACTGTGGCATCGACATAAAGACCGAGCGTGGCGTAAACTTCGGCATCTATTCTATAGCCGATGGTTATATTTCTCGAGCCATCGTAGGCGAATATGGATTCGGCTACGCCCTTGTTGTGGCTCACCCCAACGGCTATTCCAGTTTCTATGTCCACCTCAATCGCTTGCCCCACAGGTGCAAGCAGCCGTAGAACGCTGGCAATATGCACATAAAAAGTTCAATGGCGACATACATTTCCGCCCTGGTGAACTCCCAGTAAGCAAAGGACAGTTCATCGCTCTTAGCGGAAACACAGGTTCATCGCAAGGTCCGCACCTCCATTTAGAGGTACACCAAACCGCCACCGGCAACCTGATGGACCCCCTGAATTGGCTTTCCCACATCGCTCCCGATACACAAGCACCCACCGCTTATTCCTTTAAAACCTACCCACAGCAGGGGCAAGGCGTCTTTCAAGGTACACAAGAAAGTCGCATTTGCTCGTTTGGCGAAACCCGATACCTCGCCTGGGGCAAGGTAGGTTTCGGCACATGGGCTTACGATCACATGGATAGCGTGTACAACAACTATGGCGTTCGCTACACAGAACTATATTGCGACGGCAAGCTTATCTATAAAAGCGATGTGAACAACATACCCCAGAAGTGCAACAGAATGATTAACGTGTGGGGCGATTACGACTATTTCTCAAGCCATCGCACATGGTATTTGAAATCGTTTGTTGAACCAGGAAACCGCCTTCCATTCATTAAGACCAATGCATCGAAGGGAATTATCGACTTCAATCAACAGCGAGAGTACCACCTTCAATATGTTTTCCGCGACTACTATGGTAACAAAACCATTAAAGATATATATGTAGTAGGCACTCCCCATGCCATTCCGCCCGCACAACCCATTGGCAATGGCAACACAGCCCTACTCGTAAACCGCAACAACAACGTAGCTTTTGGTGCAGCTTTGCTCCATGTAAAGGGCGACCTTTTGGCTCGAAACAGCCTCTTACACCCCCAGCAATACAATGTTCCAGGTGCCTTATCGCCTGGCTATCGCTTTGCTCCGATGTCGTTCCCACTGCTCAGTTACACCGATTTAAAGGTACGAATAGCCACCCCTCCAGCCGTTCTGTCTAAGCTATACATGGCTGCCCAGTCGCCAACGAGCGGTCCTGGCACACCGCCCATGTTTTGCGGAGGCACTTATAAAGACGGTTGGCTACAAGGAAACATACGCGAACTCGGTCTGGTTTACTATGCTGCGTACGACAATACGAAGCCCGTAATCCGACAAACGTCCAACAGTCCGTCGTCGTTATCCTTCCAACTGACCGACACAGGTAGCGGAGTGAAGAGCTACGAAGCCTACCTCGACAACAAGTTTGTGTTGTTCGAACAAGGCAAAGACCGTTCTATCATCTTCTGCGACCTACGCAAAACGCCCCTTCCACCTACGAAAGCGCAACGCACGCTGCGCATTGTCGTTACCGACCGCAGGGAGAATGTGGCCACCTATACAACGCAATTAGTTTATTGACGAACTATATATATAATGTGAAAGTAATATTTTTAAAAACCTACATAATTATGAAGAAACTACTATTAGCAGTGCTTGCCATCTGCACATACGCAACGGCAGAGGCTTGTACAAACTTTATTGCAACACGTGGTGCAACCACCGACGGCTCGGTTTACGTTACTTACAGTGCCGACGACTACGGTATGTTCACCAATCTTTGCCACTATGCCGCTGGCAAACACGCAAAGGGAACAAAGCGCGAAATCATTGATTACGACTCAGGCGAACGCCATGGCTTTATCGATGAGGCTGCCGAAACCTACAATGTTATCGGTAACATCAACGAGTATCAGCTCAGCATTGGCGAAACAACCTATGGCGGACGTGAAGAAATGATCGATAAGACAGTATTATCGACTACGGTTCACTCATGTATTTAGGCTTACAACGTGCCAAGACAGCTCGCGAAGCCATCAAAGTGATGACCGAATTGGTAGAAAAATACGGCTACCAGTCAAGTGGCGAAAGCTTTACCATTGCCGATCCTAACGAGGTTTGGATTCTCGAAATGATGGGTTGCGGTGGCGATAAGAAGCAAAAGGTGGTATGGGTTGCTGTGCGTATCCCTGACGGAATGATTTCAGGACACGCCAATCAAGCCCGTATCGGTCAGTTCTCTACCTACAACACCGATGTAATGACATCTAAAAACTGCATCAAATACGCTCGTGAGAAGGGCTGGTTCAATGGTAAAGACAAAGACTTTAACTGGAAAATGGTTTATGCAGCACCCACTTTCGGCGGCCGTCGCTTCTGCGATGCACGCGTATGGAGCTTCTTCAACCACTTCAAAGATATGTCTCGCTACTTGCCTTGGGCGCTTGGTAAAGACAAAAACGCCGAAGAAATGCCTCTTTGGATACAACCAGACCGCAAGCTAACACTCGCTGATATGCAGATGAGCATGCGCGATCACTACGAAGGAACAGCACTTAGCACCCTTAACGACTGCGGTCAAGGACTCTGGGAGATGCCATATCGCCCAACACCATTGACATTTGAGTACAACGGAAAGAAGTATTTCACAGAGCGTCCAGCCTCTACACAGCAGAGCGCGTTCTCTTATGTGTGCCAGTTACGCTCATGGTTGCCACGCGAAATCGGTGGTATCATCTGGTTTGCAAACGACGATAGCAACATGGCAGCGTATGTTCCAATCTATTGTAGCAACGTTGAGCGCGCTGAATGTTTCAATACACCAGGCGCAGATGCCGTTACTTTCTCAGACAAAAACGCATTCTGGGTATGCAACTGGGTGGCAAACATGGTTTATCCACGCTACTCTCAGATGTTCCCATCGCTTAAGGAAGTGCGCGATCGTTTGGAAAAAGGCTATGCAGCCAACCAAAAGTTGATTGAAGAAAGAGCACAACAACTCTACCAGAACGATAAGGCTGCAGCTATAAAGTTGCTCAACGACTACTCAGTTGCTAAGAGTAATGAAATGCTTGCAGAGTGGAAAAAACTCGCAACCTACCTTATCGTGAAGTACAACGATATGGCTGTGAAACCAGAAAAGACGGTAAATTCGAACGTACAGAGGAGGGATGGGGCGCTCGTCCAGCACGTCCAGGCATGAGCCAAGCCGCTCGCAAGGCGCTCATCGAGCAAACTGGCGACAAGTTCGAAGTACCAGCAGAATAAAAAAGCAGGGTTCGGAAACCATAAGAACAAACGCTTTACGACCGATTTCTTCGGTTCTTGCAAAATAAAAAAGTGTGTTTTACACAATAAAAAATAAGTTTCTGCGATATATAGATGTAGAAAGTTTATAAAACTGAACCCTAACATTTCAATAAGTGCAGCTCCAAACCATCATGTTTGGGGCTGTTTTTTTGTTTCAGAACCAAAGCTTACGAAACTATTTTCCCGTTTTTAAGTTCACTGTAAAAGATGTTTTCTATTTTAAAACCCTAATAACGAGCAACGGAAATTAGGAGAAAGCAATCTACTTTTTTGAGTGAATAAGCAGTAATATAGGTGTAAATATTTTTCATAAGTATGATTTCTGTCTAACTATCATGTTATCAATGTCTTACAATACCCATTGTTTTGCACTCTAAAAGCATAGGTTTTGCACGATAAAAGAGCCTATCGGTTGCTTTGTCGGTGATGTGTCGGAAATGAAACTTACTGATAGACAGAACGATATATTGAGATTAATAAAGTCATTACCGACAATAACTGCCAAACAAATGTCGGTTACTTTGTCCGTAAGTACACGTACAATAGAACGTGATATTTCTGTTTTGAAAGCGAAAGGAATACTAAAACACATGGGCAAGAGCAATGATGGAATGTGGATAATAAATATTTAACGTAGATGTTTAAGGCTTCATGAATCAAAAATATAAGTATTTATTATTGCCCCTTGTAGGTAGTTTGTCTTCTTATATCGTCTAAAGGAGATGTCAAGTTATGCTCCAAACCACCATGTTTGGGGCTGTTTTTTTGTTTCAGAACCAAAGCTTACGAAACTATTTTCCCGTTTTTAAGTTCACTGTAAAAGATGTTTTCTATTTTAAAACCCTAATAACGAGCAACGGAAATGAGAAGAAAACAATCTACTTTTTTGAATGAATAAGCAGTAATATAGGTGTAAATATTTTTCATAAGTATGATTTCTGTCTAACTATCATGTTATCAATGCCTTACAATACCCATTGTTTTGCACTCTAAAAGCATAGGTTTTGCACGATAAAAGAGCCTGTTTTGAACGACAAAACAGGCTCTTTTGCAATGCCAAAATAAAACTATCGTTTTTCTTCGGAACTTTCTTTACAAAGTTGAGTAGACATAAAGGATTTATAAAAGTATTTATTTCACTCTTCTGAAGAAAAATTTGCGCAAACCCGCAGTTATTCATTGATAAAAGAAGATCTGCACTTTTAAGCGAATAATGCGTACTTTTTATGTTGTTTTGTTAAAATTAGTTGCTTAAAATTCTATTTGTATTACTTTCTTTGTTTGTTTATTAATATCTATGTATCTTTGCATATCGCTTTGAAATTTGATATTTTATCAACATTTTTATTTTAGTTTTTAGTCATTATTTACCCTATATTTAGAATGGATTATGGGAGACCTTAGGTTTAAAAAACAGAAGGACGTGCAAGAGAAAAATAGTAACTTTGTATTGTCAGATGTGTCTAAGGAGATGCTTCAGAATAGAAGAATATCTGTATATCAGTACTTGTTGTGAATACAGACACTAACTCTTACTCGTTTTATTTCATAAAAAATGAGTATATAAATAAAGACGGACACATCAAAAACAGATTGTATAGGTTCACATCTACAAAGTCTAAGATATGTTATATTGTGCTCGTTGAAGAATACGAGCACAATATTTTTGCGGTAAAGTTTTACCCTAAGGCTTGGAGATGGTCTAAACACAAGTACCAAATGCTTACGGGTACATACGAACCGAGACGCATTATCAATACATGTATCAATATAATGCTGACCATTTATAGGGAAAACACCAATGCATCATTTGGGTTTATTGGTGTAAATAGTAAGAATGAAGGACCTAAAGAAACCAAAAGATATAAGGTATATTCCACTCTTATAGCAACTTATTTCAGCGATAAATACTTTCTTCACATGGAAAATAAAGAGAAAAGCGCGTATCTATTGATTAACCGTCAAGCCTTATTAAGCAACCCAACACTGGTAAAAGACATTGAAGACTTCTTTAAAAGGCAGTATAGTTACTTTGATTAAAATAGCTGTTTTCCCATTGTTTGAATGATTGAAACATTGTAGGAATAGACGCATTGAACCATATTAAAAGACAAAGCCAACATTTTTTGCACAGCCAGCCTTGTTCTTTTGGTGGTGGCTACAACCAATATTTCAACGTATTGTCTTGATATTCAGCCTTACGCCAGCTTGTTCATGATGTCAGAAACATGCTTTTCTGCCATAGGAGGGAAGGTGGTTTCGGCAGTTCCATCGCCCGTATTGCGGAACCCTCCATTGAAAATTAGTCCCTTATAGTTCATGCCACAGAACGAGAACATGGTGTTAAGGTGCTTGTTAATATCGTTTATGCCCACACCTTTAGTACCTTCTTCGTATGCATTGGTAGGCGAACCAGCTGTGATACCCACTAAAATGTTCTTTCCTTGCAGTGCTTTGCCATTGCTACCGTAAGCCCAGCCACGCACCAAAACCTCTTCAATCCATCGCATTACAATAGATGGAATTGCGAACCAGAACAGCGGAACCTGAATAATAATGGTGTCAGCCCACAGCAATTTTTCCTGTTCTGCCTTTACATCGATGCGATAATCGGGATAAAGTTGCGCCAAATTATCTTCTTTTAGTGATGGTATGCGTTCCTTAATACCCTTTATTATCAACTTGTTTGCTACCGAATGTTGTTCGTAAGTATGTCCTGTAACGAGCAATACATTACCCAATTTGTTTGTTTCCATTGTCTTTTACCTTTAAAATAACTATTTTTTTATCTGTATCCATGCCCTTTTGTGCGTATCTAAAATGTTGGCATGGAAGTTTTTTATCCCTCTTTTTGCAAATAAATATTTGCCTTGTGTAATGGCAAAGATAGTAATATTCTTTCTGAATTGTGTATTCTTTTCTTTGTTTTATATCTTTTTTTCTGTAACTTTACACCACCATAGGCGCACCCAATTCGGTGGAAGAGTGGGGCGATGGCGATGGAATAGTAGGCTGAATCCCTGTCGGATAGCACGAATTATGTCCGATAGGACGACACAGCATATTGCCACGTGGTGCACAAAATCGTATTGAAAGAGAAAAGAAAATCTAAATTTACTAACCCCAAAAGGACAAGCTATGAAGAAATTCTTGTTGTTATTGCCTGCATTGATGATGACTATCGGTATGCAAGCGCAAACCAAACTAACCATTAAAACGAAGAAAGGAACTACCTATACCTTTACGATTGACAGAGATGCAGACAGCATACGAGTCGTAGAAGGAGTGGTTGTGAAAGTCTATCCCAAGAATTCGAAGGTGTCGATAGACTACCCTTTGTCGCAGACAACACAGGCTCTTGTTGCAGAAAACGTCAACAAGAACACGAAGAAAGACCTTGCTAAGAACAAGGAAGGTTGGCGTTTAGAGTTCCCACGCTTCTATCAAGGCAGCAACGTAACCTACGAAAAGTCGTATTACATCAGCGATATGGCAGGCAGCCCAGTGAACTATTCCGTTGAATGGGACGGCACAAAGCGCGCCAATCGTTGGACTTGTTATCAGATGTATGACGCCGTTGTCGAAAAGAATGGCAAACGAAAAGATGCCTTTAAGGCCGATACCAGCATACCTGCCAAGTACCGTTCCGAACTGGCAGACTATGTAGAGTCGGGCTATTCGCGTGGTCATCTATGCCCTTCCAACGACCGCATCTGTTCGTCGGAGGCCAATGCGCAAACCTTCTACCTCACCAATATGCAGCCACAGCTACAAGGACATAACGCAGGAGTGTGGTCGCGGTTAGAGCAACGCATCAAAAACGGCTGGTTCTACAAGAAGGGAACACAAGAAAAAAAGTGCGATACGCTCTACATTGTAAAGGCTGCAACCATCGATAAGCAGGCCGATATCATGGGAAGAACAAAGCCAAACGAACTTAAGGTGAACCATCTCATCGTACCAAAGTATTTCTATATGGCGCTGTTGGCTTACGATTGTGCTACCAAAAAGTACAGAGCGATGGGCATTTGGTCGCCCCATGTAGCTTCGAACTCGCCTACCGAATACATCACAATAGCCGAATTGGAAAAGCGAACAGGCATCGACTTCTTCTGTAACCTGCCCGACGACATAGAGAAACAAGTAGAAAGTACGCTCGATAGCCATTATTGGGAGGTGTCGCCGTCCAAGAAATGATGCCGAAAAATGGGCACAACATATTGAAAACAAGACCAATGTATAAAATAGAACAAATACAAACAGGATTCGATCAGATTGTAAACTTCAAGTCGGTAGCCGACTCTGACAGGTATTGGAAGTACTTTGTAGAGAACGAAGATGTAATTCGTACAGAATATGTGAACCCCCTGCTGATAGCCGACACAGGCTATTCGCTTCGCCAGCTCGAGCGTTTAGACTTCTTAAACTGTATTCTGCCCATTCCCATTTTCTCTGAACGGTTTGTAGAAAAGAATGGCGACACACTGAAAAACGACCTACTTTTCTTGCCGTGTAGGGTGCAGTTCCACGACAAATACTTACTTTCTACATGGCTCGCATACTGAAAGAGGCTACCATATTAGATGTGGAACTATCTGGCAGAAGGCAACTTACCGATGGATCGTGGGTTTGCGATGCGCCCCATGTGTACGTACAGCCCGACGATGACGTATATATTGTGCGCGATGCAAGCCACAGAAGCCATTACATCGTAACGGAAAAGTTCAGAGAAATAAGCACCGACTTTCGCATGGAGTGGCACAAATTGACACCGAACAACACATTCGGATAACATGTTTACAGCGAAAAATAATGGAGAAAATAGAGTTTAAAGCCAAAGCTATAACGGCTTCGAAAAGCAGCAGAGACAACTATTACATGGTGGGACTGGCCGACGACGAATACAATTACGATAAGTATATTCTGTTTCAACGCCCCATTAAGTTGGACAAAGACGACGACCCAGACGCCGATAGCAACGGTTTGTATGCCGAATGTAACGGCGATATCTGTTACAATGGGTGCCGTTTGGCAACAATTACAAGTAAAACCATGAGCTTTGCGTTCGACGATAGCATCATCGTAGTAGATGTTTCGGACGTAAAAATAAGCAAACGCTTTGTGGAATACAGCAAGGAAATATTCAAAGAATTGCTGCAACTGCCCGACGATAGCATAAAAGTATAGCAGTCGAAGCTACTGAAACGAAAACCCCCTACGCAGTTCTCGTTGGTTGAGATAACTGCGTAGGGGTTGGAATTATGTTGACGCTGACACCCAAGAAGGTCAGACGGAATGAGTGAGAGTGCTGTTTTTGTAAGTCGGTAACAGTCTTCCGACCTTTTGTTTACTTAATTTTCTTACCCTTATAATAGCTTTCGAAAGTATCTTCGGCATAGCCATTTTCGAGAACTCTAAAGGTGCTTGTGAAGGCTCCGTCTATCTTTTTTCCCTTGTAATAGACGTTGAAGCTGTCTTTCCATATCCCCAACCAAGGTCTTTAAAGCTTCTTGGCGAGTCGCTAATCTTATTACCGCGGTAGATAACAGCGTTGTTGGTGATGATGTAGCGATAGTAATCGTCGTCATCGTCGTAATCATCGTCCATCGAATAGTCGTCTGGGTAAGGCTTAACCGCTATGCGTAGACTGAAAGTGTATGGGTCTACGTAAGGAAGAATACGTCCCATGTAGTACACATTGTATCGGTCTTTAGCGTAACCGAAGCCTAAATCGACGAACGTACGATAGTCGGCGTCTCTTATTGGCTGTCGTTCGTAGTAGACACCCTGTCGGTTAAACGAGTAGAGTTTCTTATTTTGTTGCTCTGGTTGTGCGCTCAATGTTAGTGTAAAGGCAGCGAATAATAAGATAACGCTGCAACGTAGGCTGGTAAAGTTCATCTTTTTCATATTCTTTCCTTTCATGTTTTATGCCCGTAGGCTGATGGTTTAATGATATTGCAAAGGTAGCAGTAAAAACTGATACTGCCATCGGGAATGTCCTAAAACGCCATAGGAAAATCGGACTTTCTGCGGTTTCGTTGTGGGGATTTGCGTCGTCGAGTGGCGAATAAACGTACAAAGGCAAGCAAAACATACTTGCCACGTAGAGCGCTAAAGGGGTTGCGTGCAGCCATTAAGGCGCTGTTGCAGCCTGTTCTTTCCTCTTCCACCATATTATATAATAGGAAAGCGCCAGCATTAGCACCGATACGACAACGAGAAAGCCGATAACTGGCTGTGCCGCAGACTGCATTGCTTCGTCAGAAAAGCCCCCTTCAGGCTGTAAAGTGCGAAGGATAAGGAGGGCGATAAGTAGGATTAGCGCACCGAAAAGGAAGCTAAGACGTTTGAAAAAGGTAGATATGAGGAAGAAAAACGACGTGCCAAAGAAGAAGAGAGGCAACGTATAACACGCCAATAGGTTGAAGAGTCGAACTCCAAACAAGTGGGTGATGTATGGAGAATCGCCGCCGATATTATCGAAAAGATGAACGATGGCAACGAAAAAGAGGACGGGCAACAGTACGAAAAGAATCCAACGAACCGCCCATTCCTTTAAAACCGAAATGCCCAACTTCGACATTTGTTGGCTACCAAGGGCTGTCATGCCGTACGAAGCCATCATGCAGCAAATCACAAAAGCAATATGATAGTTGAAAAAAATCGTTGTTTCTTCGGGCGTAATATCCACTCCTGTGCCGTCAGTAAAGGAGGAATTGAGCATCTTAGGCACTGTCATCAATACCAAAGCAAGCCCCATTGCTATGATTTGCTTCCACTTTGCTGCGTCCCACAAAGCCTTTACAAACTCCATTATGCCCTGTTTATCTTCCATAGAATGTCTCAGTTCCATTTTTATTCACCTACTTTTGTCTCAACATACATAGCTGCAAGTGTGGCTATTGCACCTCTTTAGTAGTCTTATTTATTTTTAGCAGCCTTATTTTTATATAGGATCCAACCAACGATAGTACTGCCATACTAATGAGGAAGAGTATCACTGAGTTAGAATGTTGATACATATCGTTAAAATAGAATACTTCTTTCGGTAGAAAAAAGTACAATGTTATGCTAATACCTGATAGGATTCCAGCTCCAACTGAGAATGCATAAAGAGAGAAAAGGGTAGACATTAGGAAGAAGAACGACGTTGAAAAAAAGAAGATAGGCAACGTGTAACTACGTGGAAAACAGGCTAGCGTTACTTCCCATGGGGCAGGTTGATAGAGAGGAGTTGCAAAAAGACCATCAATTAGATGGGCACTAACAAGGAAAAATAGGAAGGGGAATAATACAAAAATAGCCCAACGAATGCCCCATTCCTGTAAAGCAGACACCTTATGGTTCGATACTTGGTCGGAAGCGTCCATGCCAAACGAAGCCATAACACAGCAAACAATAAGCAATAGCGGGTAAACGTCGCCTATAACGCTTTGCTCTGAGAAATTATTTAAGGAAGAATCAAAATCACGAAGTGCTGCGCAAGTAAAATCAACTAATCCAATCAATGTTAATATGATGGCTAACATGCGGCGTTGTTTAGTTTTTAATGCCACCCATAAAGCCTTAACATAGGCTTTAGTATAAGATTTCTGAATGGGATAATTGTTATTTTCCATAAGATAGTTTTTGTTTTTTAATATGAATTGAATCGTTATTGTAGATTATGTTATTGCTGATATTAACTAACTTTAAATATGTTGAAAGTTGCAAAGATGATTGTTGCAAGTTCTCTACCGATTTATGCAAGTGTGACTATTGCACCTCTTTAACAGTCTCGCTCTTTCTGTTATACCATAATATGATGTAGGAAAGAACGATTGATACCACCGTCATGGCGATGATAAAAGCCATTATTGGGGGCGAAACCTCGTACCAACCGCTGTGCCAAAACTTCTCTTTTGGCAGGATTGCAGGCACTGTGATGTAGAAAAATAGTAGGATTACAGAGCCGAAAACAAACGAATACTTTGCTAAGAATGTGGATACAAGGAAGAAAAACGATATGAGAAAGAATATGATAAGTAAGGTGCAACCTCCCTGTAAAGGGTAAAATTCTATCTCCCAAGGTGCTGGTTGCGATGAAGGACTGGCTACAAAGAGGTCTATTAGATGCCCACAAAAAAAGAAAAACAAGGTGGGTAGCACAACAAAAATGCCGAAACGGACCAGCCATTCTTTGAAAGCGCTTAGTCTTTTTGCCGATATTTGGTTCTTAGAACTCATTCCAAACGAGGCTACAAGGCAACAAGCAATGACCATAATGGGGTAGATTGACTCGATAACACTATAATTTCCGACATTTCCCGTAGGCGAACCAAACCCTCGAAAAGATGCGACGAAGAGCTCAACAATAAACATTAGCACCAGAGCAATGATGGTAATGTTGCGTTGTTTCTTTTTGATTGACTGCCATAAAGCCTTTGCGTAGGCCATCATATATACGTTAGAATCAGAAAAACTTTGTTGTTCCATATTGTTGTATTATCTATTCTTTAATATTAAATGGTTGTTACAATTCCCTCTCGGTGGGCATGTTGCATTGCCATTAGTCGTCGAAATCGTAGTCTTCTTCCTTGTTCGACTTTATTTTATTGTACGATAGCAGTAGTAAGAACAACGCTATGCCAATGAAAATAAGGTTCAATGTTGGCGTTAAGTCGGTTATTAAATTACCCGTACGTCTGTATTTCACAAAGCTACTCTCCACTATATACATCGCAAGAGCCACTACAGGGACACCCAAAAAGAAGGTGTAGCGAGGGAGATAGAGCGATATGAGAAAGAAGAACGATGTAGAAAAAAAGATGAAAGCCAAGATATAGCTGGGCGAAATATCGTCGAGCATAACCTCCCAAGGCATGGGTTGGCTCTCTACAGAGAGGAAAAACAGCGTCTATGAAGTGGGCAAAGAAGATGTAAAGGAGGGTAGGCGCTGCAACAAAAAATAGCCAACGAGCGCTCCATTCCTTGAAAGTAGACAGCTTTCGAGCCGATAACAGGTTGGAACTGCCTGTGCCGAGCGAAGCCGTAAGGCTACAAGCAAGCAGTACGAAAGGGTATAACATACCGACTTCGCTGATTGAATAACTGTTACCAGTGGGCGAACCGATGCCTTTAATAGAACCGATAAACCCATCAATGAGTAATATTACTCCCATGAAAGCGAATGTTATGTACTTTATTTTCTTCTTTCTTAGAAGCCACAATTCTTGTAAATAGAACATGAAAGGGCTATCCTCAAAGTGTTTTTTATTTCTTTCCATAAGGCTTAGCAATGTTTATCATCGGGATACTGTCGTACCCATAGTTAATATCGCCAGGCTTTTTCTCTTGCACTTCGATTACTTTAAACGACTTACGCGTAAGGAATGATACGTTGCCTTTGCCTGTTAGCAGCAGCGTGTCCACCTCGCAATGCGTGTCGATGAAGTCCTGTTCCTCGTCAATATCTATGCGGAGGTTCTTTATTTTAGCCCGTCCAAAGTTTAATAGGTAGCCTACCCATGCCACCCAAAGTCGGTCTATCTTCGTGTTACCGTAAAGATGTAAGAAGGTGTTATAGGCAGCAGTGAAGTAAATATCGGTGAAATTTACATCGAGAAGATTAAAGGTAAAGCCCGGACTATCGGTGCGAATAGAGCTGAAATCTTTCATTACTGTCATGTAAATGAAGATGGTATAGTCGTCAGGATTGTGTTTCATGGGGGCTAATTCATCTTTTAATGAATCGGGAGTGTCCCATTGATTCAACACACGTTTATCGAAATCGGAGTAGTTGTGAATCAGTTTTTGTTTCTCAGTATCTATTTTTCCCCCTTCGGAGTGGCGTTTCCGTATAGCACCCCATCGTTTAATGTAATCTGAATTAGGTCTTTCGGATACTTAATACAGCACTTGCGTGGGTCGTTGGTAGTTGTAACAATAACTTCATAAGATGCATTTGGCATATCGCGCAGCCATAATTCCTTTGCCCCATTGATACGTTCGATGGTGTAATGGTCTACATTTATCGGTTTACGTGCCGCCCTTTCCTGCTCCCATTGGTATTCTAAAGGAGGTTCACCGTCAGGCAGATTAAATCCAATGAAGACCAATCCGCCCCATAGCACGGCCAGGTAAATGATTCCTAATAGTAATGGTACCTTCTTCATTCGCATCATATAATATTGAAAAAGAAACAGGGGTACAATCTGCTTATTGTCAGACTGTACCCCTATATGGTTTGATTTATTCGTTATCTACACCAACTATCTTCGTCGGAGCTTGCTCTTTGTTGCGTCGGTTCACCACTGTTACAACAGCTTGGGCAAGGTTTATGAAGGCTTGACCGGTTACACTGTCGATGTTTACAGCCGAAGGCTCGCCCTTATCTCCGTTCTCGCAGATGCTTTGCACTAACGGAATCTGTGCCAAAAGCGGGCATTCCATTTCTTTCGCCAGCTGTTTCGCACCCTCTTTGCCAAAGATATAGTACTTATTATTGGGCAGTTCGGCTGGCGTAAAGTATGCCATGTTCTCCACTAAGCCCAGTATCGGCACGTTCACCTTATCGTTTCGGTACATGTCAATGCCCTTACGAGCGTCAGCTAAGGCCACGTTTGCGGCGTACTTACGATAACTGCACCCGTGATGGCTAAGGTTTGGAGCAGCGTTAAGTGGATATCGCTGGTTCCTGGAGGCGTATCAAGAATGAAATAGTCCAACTCTCCCCAGTTGCCATCGGCTATTAGCTGTTTCAAAGCGTTGCAAGCCATGCTTCCGCGCCACAATGTTGCAGTGTCGGGATTAACGAAAAAGCCAATAGAAAGTAGCTTTACGCCATACTTTTCAACAGGTTCGATGAGCTGTCTGCCGTCTTTTTCCACTGCATAAGGGCGTGCATCTTCAACGCCAAACATCTTTGGCATGCTCGGACCGAATACGTCTGTGTCCAATAAACCCACCTTATAGCCCAAGCGAGCTAAGGCAATGGCGAGGTTAGCCGATACGGTGCTCTTGCCAACACCGCCCTTTCCCGAGCTAACAGCGATTACATTCTTCACCTGTGGCAGCATTTTTCCAACCTCAGGGCGTGGTGCTGACGTGTATTCGGTCTTGATTTCCACCTCAACATCCTTACTAACAGAGTAGTGAATCTGTGCTTCGGCAGCCTTAATGGTCGATTTCATGAAGGGGTCGGTCTCGCGTGGGAACACCAAAGTAAAGCTTACCTTGTTTCCATCAATGCGTATATCGTCAGCGAGCATATCGCTTTCTATCAAGTTCTTCTTAGTTCCGGGATACATTACCTGCTCCAAGGCATCGGTAATGAGTTTTGGATATAATTCCATATTCGTCTTGTTTATATTGTATAGTGTTTGCAAAGTTACAGAAAAAACTTGAAGTTGCAAACGAATAGAGTGTCCTATATTTTTGGAAACTTTATTTTTAATGGTGCAATTGACCTTACAAAACAATTCAAAAGAAATGCTGAATAAGGCTATTTAAGGGCCCATTCCCTTCTATCAGCTCCGTGTTTGAAAGTCCATAAAATGATTCTGATTTTGTAAAGAAACTTCAATGAAAAAACTATAATAATTGTTTTGCGTTCTAAAAGCGCCTGTTTTGCGTTGCAATATAGGCTCTTTTACCGAGCAAAACAGGCACTTTTTCAATGCAAAACAAGGGGTATTGCAAAGCGTTGTAGCTCAAACGATTACAGCGTTGAGGCTATACTGCGAAATGTTTACATTTTTTCGGCCTTGCAAGTGCGTTTTTTTGAGCTTACAGGTACGTCTTTTTCAGCTTGCAGGTCAGAGGTATTGTTTTTCTTTTAGCTTCTATCAATCTCCTCGAGTTTATAGTTTTTCCTTGTTTTCCAAGACATTCTTGTTTCCTTAGAACCCCTAACCTCTTCATTCTTCCTAACCCTTCTACTCTCCAAACCTTCCCACTCACAAAGAAAAAAAGAGGGATTAGGCACACAGCCTATCCCTCTCTTTGTTCCATTGTATAACTATGAAATATTCTTATTCACGCTCTCCAAGCTTGCGGTCGATGTGTGAAAGCGCGTGTAAAGGCATTTGCTCGAAGAGCAAGAGAATATTTTTCACGTTCTTCTCTTCCTCAACTTGTTCGTCAATATACTTTGCAACGAAGTTCTGCGAAGCACGATCTTTCTCTGCATCAGCCACATCTGCCAACTCGTTGATAAGTTCTGTAACGTGTTGTTCGTGCTTAAGTACAGCTTCGAACACCTCTTTAGCGTCCTTCCAGTCGTTCTTTACTGCAGGAATAGCGCCAATTGTAGGTACTCCACCACGTGCTATTAAGTAGTCAGCCATATCAAGTGCATGTCCTCTTTCCTCGTCAGCTTGCTTGAAAAGCCAGCTTGCGAAGCCGTTCCAGCCCTCTTTCTTGAACCAAAAAGCCATAGCGAGGTAAATGTTTGCTGACCATAATTCTGCTTCAATCTGCTTGTTAAAAGCAGCTTCCATTGTCTTGTTTATATCCATAATTACAATTCTTTTTATATTATTATAATAGTATTATTGTTCTATTTCAGGTTGCAAAATTAGTCATTTTTTCTGAATTTTCCAAATAATATCCATACTTTTTACAATCTTTACAATCAGTTTCAAAAGCTAAATGCCCCCTCGTTTGAGTGTAGCCTGAGCCTTATAGCATCTGTTTTGCTTTACCATGAACACATGTTTTTACTAATATCAAAGAAGAACAAACCTTTTCTTTGATTACCACTAAATCTCTATGGTCTTATTTTAACTTAATAAAAAACTCGGTAGAGCATAGGCCCTACCGAGTTAATATATAGCGATTATTAATTTAGAATATTATGAATTCATTATTCCTTAATAGGAATTACGTTGACACCAAAGTGCAAATCTAATGGATAAGTGTCTGGAAGCATTTCTAAATGGTTGCCATTGGTGTAGGCAGCCATACCACGATGTGCAGTCTGACCAGGCCATATCCATTTTAGTTTTTCGCATGTCCAAATGTAACCAGTACCTACACCTTTATAAATATCATAGCCAGTTTCGTTTGCTTTTGGGTCTGTTGCTACGCCTGGCTTATAGTATCCAGCTGTTGGCAAGAATGGTTTGCCTGCATATTTACCATCTTGGATAATGCTAAACGCTGCCCTTCGTGGTACATGGAAGCCTGCAGGAGATGGGTCGTAAACCGTTTTAATGAATGCACCAGCGTATGAATTGCCTGTCGTATTCTTAGCATCCCATAGGTTGTAATACGAGTTATCATTCTTATGGTCGGTGTTCCAGTCGTACATTCCTTGTGTTGTTGTACTTGCACCAATGCCTTTGTTGCACTGACCAGCCCATGTTATTGGGTTTTGAGCAGCCTGTATCAACGAGTATCCATTAGCTTTTGTTACGAATTTAGGATTATTTCCTAACAGCGGATCTTTACGTCCGAATTGATAGAACATTGCAGTACCAGTCTCTTTTGAACCTGGCGTTTGGATAACCTTAATGATTTTAGTTGCTCCCTTGCCATCTGCTCTTGTCTGTCTTAGCTTAATATGTATGGTACGATCAACGTCATAAGCAGTCTTAAACCATGTTTCATGTTTGAGACCGAGTGGCTCAAGCATGAAATTACCCGATGAAACGTTGGCTACTTCCTTACCTGTTATCCAGATATGCCAGCTCCAATAGATGTCATTACCTTTCTTTAAAGCAATGATTGCATTGCCTTCTTCGATGTTGTTTTCGTCAACTTTGAAGTTAATAAAGCGGTCCGTACCATTGTTTTTAGTTACGCCTTCGGCTGTAACAAGTCCTGTTTTGCTTTCCCATATCACCTCAGGCTTATCGCCTTGCGTGATATAAGGCTCGGTAATATTGCCCCAACCGCTTTGGAAAATCTTTAAAGCATTGTCTCCTGAAACGCCACCTGGCTTATAAGCTTGCTCGTTTTTGGCACCATTATCCCACGCATTACCATATATTATAGGGATTTGATACTCGCCAGGAGCTGACACAATGTAGCAGTTAGCGGCTCTTCTTACACCATTTACCATTGAAAGGTCAAGTCTTGATGTTGGTTTTGCAGCAGTTTTAAGAGCTTTGTTACGCTCTGCCAATAGGTCTATAATGTCTGGATCGACAGTTACTGTGAGCTTAACACCAGCACTTCCACCATCGAAATTAGGTGCAGTGGCAGTTTTTACTTTGCCATTTGCAGAGGGAGCTATCCAAGTATTACTGCCATCGAGATTGTATCCTACAACTTCCCAAGGCTCTGCTTTATCGCGGTTTGTATTTGCTTCAGGATAGCCTTTTGGCCTTCTATAGCTGCGAATAAGGAACTCTGCTTTTGTCTGTGTATAGTTGAGAGTATTCGATTCTGGTGTTGCAGTGAGCATAAAGTCACGGTCTTCCGTATCGTTAGTGTTCGAAATCTTATATGTTTTAGTAGTTCCTTGCACCCATTCCTTGCCTGCTATCGACGCAGTCCAAGTCTTACCGCCATTGAAAGTAATCTTTATTTTGGCTGTACTTGGCAATGTTTGAGGGAGCATTAGGAATGTTCCTTCGTTAGGATTCAGTATGGTTCCCTCTACATTAGCGGTGGAAGTGCCAGTTGTTCCATAGTCGAGTGTGAAGGTAGTAGGGGTTGAATAGCCATCAGCTTCCCACTTTTGTTCGGTGAGATTGAACTTACCTTTGCCGTAAACACCTATCAATTCGATCTTCTCAACCTTACGATTGTAAGACAAATCCTTACCGATTTGGAAGATGATAGCAGTTGTTGCGTGGGTAAAAGGCAGTGTGATTTTGTTATCAGTCTCGTACTTATTGAATGTCAAATTCTTGTTGGTTGCTACCAAAAGATCGACTTGATTCTTTGCATTTATAGCTGGACTGTATTCTATAACAGGCTTTGTTGGTGTTGTAGCGGTGTTTGGGGTGATGCTCAAACCAGTAGCAGTTGCAGGGCAAATGGCGTAGAACGACAATGCGCTTGCTTCGCTTACCTTCCATTCTTTAGGTGTTGCCATCACGCCGTTGCTCCCTACTTGTGCATTATAAAGGTAGGCTGGCTGTTCTCCTGGCTTAGCTGCGAAGACGCTAAAGTTGGCATCTACGGCTGTTTTAATGCTACCACGAGTAGCTGGTGTAATCTGCATTGGGTTTACACCTTCGATGGTTGATTCGTCTATATAGAAGCCTTCAGAGCCTTCTCCTTGCAAATCGATGGTACGAGTTGCATACACTGAAGCTGCGTGAGTTTAGGAAGAGACGCTTCAGAAGTCTCTTGTACATCGTTAACGTCGAATCTGATGCCCTCTGCAATATTCTCTTCAGGGTTTGGAAGAGCCTCAATATTACTACAAGCTGTTACAAATGAAGCTGCAATCGCAACTATGCCTAACATCACATAGGTTGCTTTCTTTGTTTTATTCATTTTCTTTTTCCCTTGTTTTAATTTTTAAATGTTGTCTTGAATCTTTTGAATTATAGTTGAAAGGTTATTCAGCATTCTCGTCTTCCAACTCTTCTGTACCGCCGTCAGCAAATGGTTTAAGCGTTGATTCAAATCTATCCATACGCTTTTGGCGCTGCGAATCGGTTAACATATATCCTTCCACTTGAAGAGGATATACTTGTGTCGTAGGTGTTTTATACACTTCTTTTCTCATTATTAAATTAAAATTTTATATTGTTATTAAATATCAAACACGTTAAAACTGGTAATTTTTTACAACACCGACTTAGTTTTTGTGGGCCTATAGTGATAATATAGTGGCAAAGATAAGACTATTTTTTTAAATATGCAAGGAAAAATTAAAAAACTATTATAAATGTATAAAATAGTTGTTTCGGTTCAATGAAACCTCATTTCACATCTTTTTAGTTTATAAAAGCCAATTGCGCAGGTGTCGATAGCGTGGTTTTTACTATTCCAGAAGACCAAAACAATTCGGCAAAATAATCGGTTTATTACATAAGTTTTACGCCAACAATGTCTATTTTACCCCTTTCAGTAAGTCGAAAGAATTTGTGTGGAGGGTGCAAAGAAGGTGTTTAGTTTGTAAAGAAAGTACATGCTAAATCCGAAAGTAAACTGTTTTGCGTTGCAATAGTGCCTGTTTTGCGTTGCAATAGTGCCTGTTTTGCGTTGCAATATAGGCACTTTTGGCGTGCAAAACAGGCGCTTTTGCATTGCAAAACAATGGGTATTGCAAAGCGTTGAAATATAGAAAGTTACACGATTTAGTCTGTTTGAAAAAATGTTTACATCGTTGCGGTGTTGAAAATACTTGGATTTTGTTTTTCGTGGTATGGGTAAGTGCATTGCGAAACTGCGTTTCTTGTTCTGCTATGGTTGGGCAAATGACGAACGACAATCTGCCAAGTGGTAGCAAACATCTACGTTATGAGCAATAAAAAAGGGGATTAGGTACACGACCTTTCCCCCAAATCGACTTATTTTATAATATTAAACAATGATGTCTGATAATTATATTGTATTGTTTTCGTCTTGTATTTCTACTTCGTTTTCCTTTTGTTCAGTCTTTGCTCCTAATGTTCTTCCAGTGATAGGGATGGTTCCTATAATAGCGCCCGGAATTGTTGGAAGTGTCGTTTCAAACCCTTTTGCGCCGCTTCTGCTTCCTGATCCTGTAAGTAAATAGCCTTCTATCTCCAATGGATAAACTTTAGTTTTAGGCGTTTTTGTACATCTTTTTCTTCATAATTAAGATAAATTTTTTTATGTTGTTTGTGAAAATTAAATAACCCAAAAGGGACCATATTTTCTATCAAATATCCCCTTCTTAGGTATTTAACGTGAGAACTATGCGGCAAATTTACAACTATATTTTTAATATATGCAAGTAAATATTAAGAAATAATTATGAATATTATAAAAAAACAATTCAAACCGAAACTAACATTTATTTCATCACTATTTAGTTAAAAAAAGAGCAAATAACGCTATGTGGTTGGATATTTTTTTAGTACTTTAGCATCACCAAAATATAAACATGAATAGATGATGAAAAAAAGCGAACTTTTATAACAGACACAATGCATTTGCCCTACATTTTTAAGTGGGCAATGTGTGTTCAGAAAGCAAGAACCCTACATTTTGTTTTGTCGTTATTCGTATTATGTTGCGTTGCGATGGGTGCGTCGTGCAGCAATAATACCAAGTGGGCAGCCAATGGAGGGGGCGATTCTACAAACATTAAAAATAATACGTCAAATAAAACAAGCAATATGACAACAAGAAAGTTTACCAAACCCGACGACGAAACACTCCGTCGCCAGCTCACAGCAGAACAATATGCCGTTACGCAGCACGCTGCTACCGAGCGACCGTTTACCAATCAGTACGACAAAGAGTTTCGTCCAGGCATCTATGTAGATATTACTACGGGCGAACCGCTATTCTCTTCCACCGACAAATACGACTCGGGGTGCGGCTGGCCCGCCTTTTCGAAGCCAATAGACAAGCGTCTTTTGGTAGAGAAAGCCGACAATTCGCATGGTATGCAGCGCATCGAAGTGAAGAGCCGCACAGGCAATGCCCACCTTGGACACGTATTCGAAGATGGTCCAACCGATAAGGGCGGATTGCGTTACTGTATCAATAGTGCTTCGTTACGCTTTATTCCGCTTGCCGAAATGGAGAAAGAAGGTTATGGAGCGTACACCAAACTGGTGCGCAAAGAGAAAGAAATATACGTTGCAGGCGGTTGTTTCTGGGGCACAGAACACTACATCAAGCAGATAAAAGGAGTGCTATCGACCGAAGTGGGCTATGCTAACGGCAACACAAAGAACCCTACTTACGAAGAAGTATGCACCGATGCCACTGGATTTGCCGAAGCAGTGCACATCAAATACGACCCTAATGTAGTGTCATTGGACTTCCTTGTGAAGCTATACTTTGTGTCTATCGACCCCACAAGCTATAATCGGCAGGCAACGACCGCGGTTCGCAGTACCGAACAGGTGTGTATTACACCGACCCAGCCGACCGTTCTATTATTAAAAAGGTGTTCGATGCGGAAGAACGCAAGTATTCTGTGCCGCTCGAAGTGGAACTTCTTCCGCTTAAGAATTTCTATACGGCGGAGGAATATCACCAAGATTATCTTGAGAAGAACCCTCAGGGGTATTGCCATCTGCCCTCGTCGCTGTTTGAATATGCGAGGAAAGCGAAGCAGAAATAGTGCTTCTAGGAAGGCTAGGAAATCTAGAAAGGCTGAGATTCTAGGAACCCTAGGAACCCTAGAACCCCTAGAACTCCTAGGAAGCTAGGGACTCTAGATTTCCTAGAACCCCTAGAACCCCTAGGAAAACTAGGAAAACAAAACCTTTAGGGGCTATGTTTTAACATAGCTCCTAAACAGTGGCAGGAAGCAAAAAGAAAACTTTTCCTTCATGCTACCCCCATTTTTGCTGGCTACCTTTGCAATTTTTGGCGCAGCCTTTCCACCTCTTGGCGCAGCGTCTGTGCCTCGCTTTGTAGCCTTCCCAGCTCAGTTTTAAGCTGCAAATTCTCTGTTTGCAGCTTTTTTAGTAACTCGTCCTGTGCCTTGCGATAGCCTGTTCGTGCAGCATGCATACGTTCTTTAATGCCCCCTTGTTCGATAAACATCTTCTCCAATCGGGCCAAATAGCTACACATCATCTTATCTGTGATGTGGCAAAGCGTCAGTAACGTGTTGCAAAACTCCTCTGCTGTCCACTTGTTGGCGTAAGATAGATAGTCGTTCGCCTTGTTGTGATATTTGCAAAAACGCAGCATGGCATTGTAACGCGAATGCTCTGATGTCCAACGAGTAAGACAACGAGTGTGCAAAAAGTCGTCGTAGTCCTCGCGTAACTCCTGCAACGAACTTCGCGCAACGTTAAGAAGCTTCAGCTCCATCTCCGTTGATGTGTTGCCATCTTCTATGCCTTCCACGATGTTTTGCTTACCCGAACGAGCCGCTTGTACCATTTGGTCGACCGTGCGGTCGCCGTATTTAGGCAGAAAACGCTGACAAAAGACATACGTCAGCTGATAAATAGCATCGGCCTTTTGGTATAAAAACAATTCGTTATAAGGCACATTCTTTCGTAAAACACTTACCTCTTTTTCATGTTTTTCCTCTTCTGGTTTGTTCATAGTAGTTGTAGCTTGTAACATTGTAACTATTAAGATGCCATGCAAAGGTAGTTATTTAACGTACTTACGACAAGTATCGGAACGAAAAGTTTTAGGAAACACTCCACAACAATATAAAAAATATTACTATCTTTGTAGCGTTTGAGAAATCTGAATAACATTAACCTATATATAAAATGAGTAAAATTATCGCCTTATCGGCACTCGCGCTGACAACAACAACAATGACAGCACAGAACATTACCTATCCGAAAGCACCGCAAGACGGTACTATAGACACTTACTTCGGGGTGAAAGTGGCCGACCCTTTCCGCCCTTTGGAAGACGACAGAAGCCCTGCAACAGCTGCATGGGTAGAGGCTGAGAACCAAGTAACCAATGCTTACCTCTCTAAAATACCCTTCCGTGCAAAACTATTGAAACGCTTGAAGGAAGTGGCTGACTTTGAAAAGGTGAGCACTCCGTTCAAGAAGAACGACAAATGGTACGTGTATAAGAACAACGGACTACAGAATCAGAGCGTTCTTTACCAAATGGACGAGCTGGGAGGACCGCTCCGTGAGTTCCTCGATCCTAACAAATTGAGCGACGACGGCACTGTTGCGCTGCAAAGCACAAGCTTCTCTAAAGACGGAAAATACATGGCTTATGTTATCTCGCGCAGCGGTAGCGACTGGCAAGAAATATACGTGAAGGACATTGCAACGGGCGAATTGCTGACCGACCACATAGAATGGGCGAAGTTTGGAGGCGCACAATGGTGTGGCAACGGCTTCTATTACAGTGCTTACGACGCCCCCGAAAAAGGCAAAGAGTTTAGCTCTAAGAACGAAGTTCACAAGGTTTACTACCACAAAATAGGTACTCCACAGAGCCAAGACGTATTGTTCTACCAGAACCCTGCCTATCCTTTGCGCTTCTATTCGGTATCTATCAACGACGAAGAAACCATTATGTTTCTCTACGAGAGCGGCGCTGGCTCTGGTCAGAACGTCTATGTGCGCGACCTTCGTGTGCCAAACGCTCAGTTTATACAGATGACTTCCAACCTCGATATGCAGTATAACCCCATCGGAACCATCGGTGATAACATCTATATGCTTACCAACGACGGTGCACCACGTGGACGAGTGATGGTTGCAAACATACATAAACCAGGCTTTAAAGACTGGAAAGAGCTGGTACCAGAGAGCAAACACATGCTCGACAACGTAGAGTTTGCCGACGATAAGATGGTGCTTACCTACAATCAAGATGCATCGACACACCTTTATCTCTACACCATTGATGGCAAAGAGATAACCGAAATAAAGCTCCCTACCGTTGGACGAGCAGGCTTTAGTAGCGAACGCGGACAGAAAGAGTGCTTCTACAGCTTCTCTTCGTTCACTGTTCCGGGCACCATTTACCAGTACGACATTGCGCAAAACAAGAGCACGCTCTACACAGCACCTAAGGTTAAGTTCGACCTTAACAAGTATACTACACAGCAAGTGTTCTTCACCAGCAAGGACGGAACACGTGTTCCGATGTTCCTTACCTATAAAAAGGACATGAAACGCAACGGCAAAAACCCTGTATTCCTATATGGATATGGCGGCTTTAACGTTGCTTTGCCACCCAGTTTCTCGTCTATGCGTATCCCATTCCTTGAGAATGGCGGCATATATGTACAGGTAAACCTCCGCGGCGGTAGCGAATATGGAGAGGAATGGCACGTCGCTGGCACCAAGATGCAGAAGCAAACGTGTTCGACGACTTTATTTCGGCAGCCGAATGGCTCATTACCAACAACTTCACAAGTAAGAATCACATCGCAATAGTGGGCGGAAGCAACGGCGGTTTGCTCGTTGGCGCATGTATGACACAGCGTCCCGACCTCTTCAAAGTATGTATTCCACAAGTGGGAGTAATGGATATGCTGCGCTATCATAAGTTTACTATCGGCTGGAACTGGGCCCCTGACTACGGAACGAGCGAAGATAGCAAGGAGATGTTCCAATACTTGTATGGCTATTCGCCTCTGCACAACTTGAAGAAGGGCGTAAGCTACCCTGCAACTCTCGTTACAACAGCCGACCACGACGACCGTGTGGTACCTGCTCACTCGTTCAAATTCGCTGCAACTTTGCAGGAATGTCAAGGCGGTTCAGCCCCTGTGCTTATCCGAATCGATAGCAAAGCGGGTCACGGAAGCGGCAAACCATTGGCGAAACAGCTCGAGGAACAAGCCGATATATACAGCTTTATTATGTACAACATGGGCATGAAGTTTAAATAAACGCCCACTGAAGACACGCCATCTGCCTATGTTTCGCTGCTTTTGGCGAACCTAACGCAGTAGGATAGTGCCGATAACAGCATCGCCCCCCAACCACTTGCGCATCTTCAGCAAGGGGTTGGGGGCGATTTATTTTACCAATATAGAGCAGGAATATAGTCTTTTGCTCGTTCTATATTTCTAACGATTGCAGATAAAAAAATACATGATGAAAAGCCGATAATATCAGGCTTGTTTTGTAAAGAAAATACATAAGAAAAGTCGTTGCAGTTGTTTGGCTTCGCAAAAGCGCCTGTTTTGCGTTGCAATATAGGCACTTTTGCCGTGTAAAACAGCCGCTTTTGCAATGCAAAACAAGGGGTATTGCAAAGCGTTGTTGGTCAGGCGGTTATGCGGTTGTGGCGGTTTGGCGAATTCTTTACAGTTTTATGGGTGTGGTGTATGTCCGTTTCAGCAACGTTTCCGCCTGCAAAGACATCGCCGTTTCTATTGGTCTGGGTTTTCCACATACCCCTTATATTCTTCCACCAGTCCACTTTCTATTTTTTCGTATGCCTCTTCCATCATCGCTTTCACATATTCGGCACCCTTCCCTTTCGGCTCTATGGGTTTGTGAATGGTAAGTTTTAGGGGGTGCCAATTAGGCAAATGCCAGTCTTTTGTGCGTGGCATTACGTTGAAAGACCCATTGATGGTAATCGGACAAACGGGCAGTTCGAGTTCGTCGGCAAGCATAAACGCACCACGACGGAACAAACCTAAGTGGCCCGTAAAGGTGCGTGCGCCTTCGGGGAATACCACTACCGACATGCCTTTGCGCAGTGTTTTGCGTGCTTCGTCGTAGGTTTTCTTTATCTTACTTGCCCCCGATTTATCAACAAAAATATGGTGAGCGTATTCGCAGGCAAGGCCAACGAAAGGTATTTTGCGTATGCCTTTCTTCATCATCCATTTAAAGTTGCGCCCTAAAAAGCCGTAGATGAGGAAGATATCGAAAGCCCCTTGATGGTTGGCAACGAACACATAACTTTGGTTTTGTTGTAGGTTTTCGTGCCCTTCCACCTTTACAGGCAACAGCAAAAGGCGGAGAGTGAACATTCCCCATAGTCGTCCTGGCTGGTAACCCCAGAAGTGGCCATTGCCGAAACGGCAGCCAACCACCGTTACAACCGCCGTAAGGATAGAAGAAAAGAGAAACAGCGGTACGAAAATAAAGATACCATAAAGCCGATAGAGCAAGGTAAGCACTATGGCGAGGGGCGTGCTGCGCTGTGTAGAAACAGCATTAAGGTTGTCGTTCTGTTGCATTGAAGTTTTTCTTAAAGCCTTTTATTAAGTTGTTTTAGCCTTTAGCGTAATTACCACAATCTCGTTTGGCATATTCAGACGGAAGGGTACTAAGCCGCCCAAACCATCTGTTACGTTAAGTATGTTGTTGCCACTGCGGTAAATACCGTAGTCGTATTTCTCTCTGATATGCGTAGGACGGAATCCAAAAAACTGCATTTGTCCGCCGTGTGTGTGGCCGCTCAGCGTTAGCTGTGCAAGGTTTTGCGGCAGTATATGGCGCTTCCCAAGCCGATGGGTCGTGCTGCAACATGATGACGAAGTTGCCCTGTTGCACCCCTTCGAGCGCCTTTTTGTAGTCGGCTTTCTGTGGGAATGGTGGCTTACCATCGTTCTCTGTGCCTGCAATAATAATGCTGTCGTTGCCTTTGTGTATGGCAATATGGCTGTTTTGCAGTAGGTTCCAGCCCAGTTTATTGCGTACAATGTCTTCAAATTCCCTGTTTTGTTGCTTTCGTTGTTGCTGTGTAAGTTTCACGTATTCAGTGTAATCGTGGTTGCCCCTTACCGCAATGGCGTTCTTCATGCCCTGTTTCAGCAAGTCGGCAACAGGCAATAGCTCGCTCGGACGCATGTTTTGCAAGTCGCCCGTAAACAATATTAGGTCGGGATTGATACGCTTTATGCTGTCCATTTCGTCTTCCAGAATACTCGTTCGCCAGCTTGTGAAGGTGCCAACGTGGAGGTCCGACACGTGAACGATGCGGTATCCGTCGAAGTTTTTGGGCAAATTGTGTAAGTAAAGCGTTTCGTGGCGCACCTTTATCTTCGTAAATCCGAAGGTAAAGCCGTACAAAAAGGCTGCAAAAGCGACTATTCCGATGGCAAAACCCACGCCATGACCATAGTTGCGACGCTTTTTAGCGATGGTTTTCTGTACCAATGAGCCAACAAGAGAGCAGAAAGAAAAGACAGCTTTCGGTCCTGCAATAGCGCCTAAGAGGAATAAATAAGTGTAAAGCCAAGTAAGATTGGCAGGTGCAAAGTTGCGTATAGAAGCCAGAACGCTGGTGTAAACAACAAGGAAATCGTAGGAATCCACCATGCCAGTCGTTGAAACCACTTAACATGTATGCGCTTACGGAAGAAGTAGGCGTCTATATAAACGTCAGAAAGTACGATGACAAGCAGCAGAGGTATAACAATTCTGGCAATCATAAGCTTTATATATTTTCGTCGCGGAAATGCAGTTGTTCGCCTCGATAGTCGGTATCGAACCTATCAACATCGAGTATGTGGGCGCCATTGCATAGGGTGTGCATCACCTTCCAATTATATTGGTGTCCCTGCATAGGGCTCCATTTGCATTTGCTCTGTATGTTTTCTTCGCTAACCGTCCAAGCCGTGTTCGGCTTAACGATGGCAATGTCGGCACGATAGCCCTTGCGCAAGAAACCACGTTGGCTGATTTGGAAGAGTCGGGCAGGGGCGTGCGCCATAAGATCTACCAAGCGTTCGATGCCGATAATGCCGTTATCGACCAGCTCGAGCATAGTGGGTAGAGGAGAATTGCACCATCGGCATGCCCGAAGTAGCACTTGCACAACCGCCTTGTTTCTGCGATAATAGGTGAGGCGCATGGTCGGTTGCCACTGTCGTAATGCGTCCGTCGGCCAGTGCTCGGCGCAGTTCGGTACGGTCGTGAGCCGTTTTTACCGATGGATTGCACTTGATTAAGGCCCGTTTTGTGGCATAATCGTCATTCGTAAAGTACAGATGCGCAATCACAGCCTCCATAGTTACGAAGTCGCGGACATGCGGTTGCTGCAACAAATCCAGCTCTTTGGCAGTCGAAAGGTGGGCAATGTGGAGGTGCGTCTTATGCTTTAACGCCAGTTCCACAGCCAATTTAGAACTTTGTATGCACGCTTCTTCGCTGCGTATCTCGTGGTGATGAATAATATCAGGGTCGTCGCCGTACAGCGATTTCGCCTTTTTCATGTTGTCGCTGATAATGCCTGAGTCCTCGCAATGCGTCATTACAGGCAGACCTTCGGCTGCAGCGGTGGCAAAAATGCTCTCTAATGCGTTGCGACGGTCCACCAACATGTTGCCCGTTGAGGCTCCCATGAAAAGTTTTACGCCTGGAACGCAGTGCTTATCAAGCTGTTTAATGGTTTCGCTATTGGCATTTGTGGCACCAAAAAAGAACGAATAGTTGATGTGAGAGCTGCGTTGGGCACGCTCGAACTTATCGTTCAGAGCCTCGATAGTCGTAGTTTGCGGACTGGTATTAGCATTTCGAAGAACGAAGTAACCCCTCCGAAAGCGGCAGCACGGCTCTCCGACTCGATATTAGCCTTATCCTCCATTCCCGGTTCACGGAAATGAACGTGCGTATCAATGACTCCTGGTAAAACAAAGCACCCCGTGGCATCGATGATTTCATCGAAATTGCCACGGGGTGCTTCCTGTTCTGTAATGATATCGGCTATCTGATTGCCTTCAATGACGATTGCGCCACTGAAACTTTGTCCTTCGTTGACAATCGTTCCGCCATGAATGAGTTTCCTCATTGTATTGTTAATGTATTATATAATGTGTACTTTCTGTTATCTAACCACTGCTGTGTCGCCTGCCATTTCAGCTGGAGTAGGTGGCGCAATGCTTGGATTTTGCGTGCTAACGTCAGGTGTTGGCATTTCCATACCATTCATTTCCTTCTGCGCTCGTTGGAATTTATTGTAGAAATCCTTTATGGCTGGGTTGTTCTTAAATATGTCTGAAGCCTTCAGCATGATGTATTCTACCCATGAAGACAACTGGTTGTTAGCGTTCATATAAAGGTAGTCGTTCATCCAAACGGGGTATGCGTTAGGTGTCATATCGTACGATACACGGGTAAGAAAGCCCCAAACGCCCAGCGTATTATCGAAGTTCTCGGTGATAAACGACGTAAACAGCTTGTCGATATTACCATAAACTAACAACGCTTTCTTGATAAGTCGAGCGTCAGTGGCCGCTTCGTCGTGTCCATTCATGATGGCAACGCTCTCCTCATGGTCTATTTCTACATATTGATTGCGTAGCTGTGTGAACTTAGTCCAGAATGTATTAAGCTTGTCATTCAGCGGTGTTCCACTCACACGGAGCTGCGTATTGTCGAGATTAAGATGTATTTTGCCCTCCTCAAGTACGATGGGGAACTGCAAATTCATATCGTCCATGTACACTTGAGCGACCTGTACAGAGTCGAGAGTGCCTGTAAAAGAGAACTCTCCATGCACAACTTCGCACGAATCGAGGGTAATTAGCGTATCGGCAGAACCTCCCTTGAGATACAATTTACGTCCATCAAGGTTGGAAATGTTAGACGTTCCCTGTATGTCATACGACTTAGAGCACGATGTGAATGCTAATAAGGTAATAAGAGCGTATAGTATTTTCTTCATAGAAAGTTATCTTATTCTGTCTTACAAAAGTACAACGTATATGTGAAGTGATGAAAGTTTTTCATTGAATTTAAAACAATTGTCGGGTTTTTAGGCTTTTTTTCAAGTTTATGTTTGGCTTTCTTTCTTGATTAAATGGTCGATTCGATGAATCGTGTAAAGCTCTATTGCAGTCGCAATGAGCAACACTACCACCCAATTATGATAGAAAATGTTTACATAAGTAGTGTATCCGCTTATCGAATTAACGAAAAACGGCCTTATAATTCCGTAGATATCCTCTACCATAAAAAGTCCTGCAAGAATGAAACCGAAGTCTGCTATCAACATAATTTTGCGCAAACGTCGTATTGTTAGGTCTGTTCCAAGGTATTGTTGTCGCATTTGCATGGTACTAAAGCCTATGGCTCCGATGAGCATAACTATGCAAGCAATGTCTTGTTTGATGAAGAATGTGAAGAGGCAGGTGCCTATTGCCATCATCAAACCGCCTAAGGCGTAGATGAATATTTCTATTTTATTCAGTTGTCTCATATAAGTTTTTACCCTTAGAGGGCTGTTCGTCGTCGCTCAAAACAAATATATCTTCGTCATCAGCCTTCATGAAATAACGCTCACGGGCTATCTTTGCCATGGCGTCAGGGTTTGTTTTCAGCTCCTTTAGCCTTTCCATGTCGTGCTGATACTGCTTTTCGTATTTTGCAATTTCAGTGTTTAGGTCTTCTATTTGGTAGTAACATTCCATGCGTTTGCGGAAGCTATTCTCGTCGAAAACGCCCACAATGAGAACTCCAAGTATTATAACGATATGATACCTGAAGCGACTTATGAATGAGAAAATATGTCCTGTAACCTTATTCACTAGTTCCTTATAGTTATTATAATAGCCATTTGCAAATGTCACTGTGCTGCAAAGCTGTGTCGATGGCATTGTAGCTATGTTCTGCAAAAGTAATGAAAACTTTTTGAAAACAGGGGAGCAATTGCCATATTTTATGCTTATTAACAATTAAATACGTTATGCAGACTCCCCATTCTCTTACTTTTTATTATCTTTGCATCACTAAATGATAAAAAGAACTATGGACGAATACATCGTTTCGGCACGAAAATACCGCCCCATGTCGTTCTCTTCTGTAGTGGGACAGCAGGCTCTTACCACAACGTTGATGAACGCAGTGAAGAACGGAAAGCTTGCTCACGCTTACCTTTTCTGCGGCCCTCGTGGTGTAGGAAAGACTACTTGCGCGCGCATTTTTGCTAAGACCATCAACTGCAATAATCCTACTGAGCAGGGCGAAGCGTGCAATGAGTGCGAGAGTTGTCAGTCTTTCAACGAGGGAAGGAGCTACAACATCTTCGAACTTGATGCTGCAAGCAACAACTCTGTAGAGAATATTAAGACGTTAATGGAGCAGACTCGCATTCCACCACAGCTTGGACGGTACAAGGTTTTCATCATTGACGAGGTGCATATGCTATCCACTGCGGCTTTCAACGCGTTTCTAAAGACGCTGGAAGAGCCGCCCGCACATGTCATTTTCATTCTTGCGACAACGGACAAGCATAAGATTTTGCCTACCATACTATCGCGTTGCCAGATCTATGACTTCGAACGTATGTCGGTATCGGGCATTATCAACCACCTAAAAGAGGTTGCCGAGAAAGAAGGTATCGCCTATGAAGAGCAGGCGTTGAACGTGATTGCCGTGAAAGCAGACGGCGGAATGCGCGATGCTCTTTCTATTTTCGACCAAGCAGCGAGCTTCTCTCAGGGCAACATAACCTATCAAAAGGTGCTTGAAGACCTTAATGTGTTGGACTCAGAGAACTATTTTAACATCGTGGACTTGTCTGTTGAGAACAAAGTTCCAGAGATTATGGTACTCTTAAACAACGTCATTAACAAAGGATTTGATGCTGGAAACCTTGTGAACGGCTTGGCATCGCATGTTAGAAACGTGCTAATGGCGAAGGATTCGCAGACACTTCCGCTGCTCGAAACCAGCGAACAGCAACGCCAACGCTATCAAGAGCAGGCGGCAAAGTGCCCCACTCAGTTCCTTTATAAGGCTTTGGAGGTGATGAATCGTTGCGATGTGGAATACCGACAGAGTTCCAACAAGCGTCTGTTAGTGGAACTTACGCTCATACAAGTGGCACAAATAACGCAGAAAGACGACGATGTGCCCAGCTCGGGGCGTAGCCCTAAGCAGCTAAAAACCCTGTTCAGAAATCTTATTATAAAGGCTCAACCGCAATCAGCGTCGCAGGTAGCTGGGGCGAGCCGTAGGCATAACGCTCACGAAAACGAGCGTGAAGGTGTGGAAATGCACGTTACCGCCAGCACCAAAACCCCTCCCGTAAACACTACTCCTACTATTCCCGCTATGCCAAAGGTACGGTTAGGCAGTCTTGGAATGTCGTTTCAGAACTTGATGAAGGCTGAAAAGAAAGAGGAAAAGGAGGAAGAAGAGATAGAAATAACCAACAAAGACGAGAATCAAAGCTTTACTTCGCAAGAGCTAATCGTCGAATGGAAGGGCATGTGCAACCGCATTGCGAAGATGAACGCAGGCTTAGCGCAGCGCATGAAGATAATAAAGCCACAGAAATTGGCTGACGGAAAGATTGAAGTTGTGGTTGGAAACAAAATCCTTCTCGACGAAATGAAAGCCATTCATGGGCGTATCCGTGCTACGATGGCGCAGCGTTTGCACAACGGACAAATCGATGTGGTGTTGCGATTGGCAAAGGCTGAAGAGATAAAACCCATTCTCACACCTCGTCAAGAGCTGGAGAAGATGCAGCAACAAAACCCTTCTATCAAGAAACTTATAGACCAGTTAGGACTTAAGATAGAGTAAACAAAAACGTAAACAAGCTGTTTTTGACTATTTTATCCTAACTTTTATAAGTCATCAGCATTATAATCATCAATTATGGAAACAGATATTGCAGAAGAAGTTATACATGGGATTGGTCCAATACTACTCGAAGCGGCCATTCTTTTTGGTGTTGTAATCGCTTGGATAGTGGCACTTTTCTTCGGAGCTAGGGCTACCCGACCATCGTTTACCAAGTGGAAAGATGTATTAAAAGAACGTTTTTGGGCGTTCGTTATTACTTGTTCGCTATCTGTTATAACCATTGCCGCCATATTTTGGGCAAGTTTCGACTACCTTTCTTTGGGTGTAGTCTCAATTCTTTTAATCGTTCTTATCGTTTCAGTCCCCCTCTATTTTGCTTATTTATATATACGTATGCGGATTTGGATAGCCACCAATCCCAACTATGCCATGCTCGTTTTCAAGAACGAAACAGGGCATATGTTTTCTCATACCACTCAGATAAGAACGATAGATGGCGTGTATGGCCAAAGCAAAATAATGTTTTCATCGATGGGTAAATACTTGGTGGTACCAGGAAAGCATAAGTTTAGTTTTGTAGTATCCGAGAAACAACCCAGCGGTCGCTATTCTATCCCAATCGAATTATTCGACGATGACATAGAAATAGACCTAAAACCAGGCGGCTTATACGTTGTAGAAGAACACGATGCGTCGCTCTCCGTAAGTGTTTCTTTAAGCTGTTTTGCCCCTAATACCCATCGGACAACAGAATAAAAACCATCGACAGAGCCTCTGCAAGTTCCTCTACGAGCAGCTTGGTTTCAGATTTTAGCAAAACAATATCGTAACGAATAAAGTAAAATAATATCATCATTATGGATGCGGCTACTATCTATTTTCTTTTATTTCTGTGGTGGGTAATTAGCTATTTAGCTGTTTCTTACCTGGTAAACCCGTCTCATGTGCGTTGGAATAACCCTATAAAGCAAAGTCGTTTCGTTGTTAATTCGGCTTTTTTGCTATCCCTTGTCAGCATCGTTGTGCATTCATACCTAACGATAACGAGCTATCAAAGGCACAACAACATTGAGTTTAGATCAATATCCGACTTCAATGCATGTCTTCACGACCCTCTAGCAAAGCCTATTTTTGGCTTAGATTACGCGTTGATGTCATTCGTTTTATTTGTATTTTTGCTGTTCCGCTTTACAACCACTTGCGTTTAATAAGGTGGATAGGGAAGAATCCGAACTATTCGATACTCACTTTCAAGGTGTTACCCGAGATGCCGCCTCGTAAAATATTTATTTCCAGCGTTGATGATGTGAAGTCTTGTAGAGGAAGATACATCTTGTCTTATTATAAATACTTGGTGTTGCCAGGCAAACATAAGTATCAATTCTGGTTGGGAGAACTTCATGGAAAGGGCAGCTATAGGCGTTTGTTCGGCCAAGAAATGGACCTTGATTTGTTGGCAGGGCATCAATACATTGTAGAAGAAGATGCTATGGAAGATAAGTTCAACTTTTATGAAACTGCGTCAGTTACCGATAGATATAACGAAAGTAAATAAACAAGTAAATAAAATAGGTTATGAACATTGATTTTTTTTGGATTTTAAGTTTGTGGTTACTATCCTTTTTGGTGGCTATTTTGCTATATGATAAATGGACCGCCCCCATTCTCGATCGATGGAACAACCTATTAGGACGGAGCGTTAAATTTGTAACACTTAGCGGTACCCTTCTTTTTATCAGTATCTGTGTGTTCTGTTACAAAACTATTGAGTGGGAAGTGTCTTCTAACAATACCGAAATTCGGAACTCTAACAGTCCTTCTTCCGATGATTCAAAGCCCAGAGTTATCTTCTCTGAAAAGGGCGATTTCATCTACATATTAGTTGTTCTATCTCTGGTATTTGCCTATTTTCTTATTCAAAACCAGCGTTTAGAGCGATGGATAAGCGAACACCCAGACTACGCCATACTGGTTTTCGACCTTCAAGATAAGGGGTATGTGAAGCAAAAAGCGAGAATATTGAACGATGGTTTCCTACCTATTAGCAGAGGACTTGCCATACGCACCTTTAACGAATACTTGGTTGTGCCAGGCCAACACACATTTCATTTTGAGGTGAAAGAAAGCCGTTTTAAAGGAAACGATAATGTTTTGTTCACCCAGCACATGGACCTCGACTTAGCGCCAAGCTCGATGTATATTATCAAAAGAGAAGGTATGGACGGAAAATTGAACTACCACTTTAAGTGCAAAGCCCCCAAAACTGATAATACAACCTTATAAGGAAGAAAATAAAACCCAGTATGAACATCGACTCTTTTTGGATTCTTACAGCATTGTGGATACTCCCATTTGTTGTTATTAATATGTTGAGAAGTCGTAAACGATTGCCTCTCGACAGGTGGTACAATCCCTTAAAGATGGCAAAAGCCGAACTAATGGTGTTTACTGGGGCGGCTCTTATAAGCATTGCGTACATCTTTTACTTATATCTTCAGTCGAAAACATTTATAGTTTATAGCTATATAGGTTTAGTTCTGTTACTAATTATGTACATTTATACTACCTCTCTTGTTACATACTTGCGGTTGAGGCTATGGATAAACCAGCATCCCGACTACGCATTCTTCGTTTTAGACACTCCACATTCGTGGATAAAAGGCCACCATAAGCTGCATATTGGAAAGATGAACGGTGTGAAGGAGGGCAGAGGAATGAGCTTTTCGTTAGATGACGAAATATTTGTTGTGTCTGGAAAACACAATTTTAGTTTTGATATACTGAGTAGAGATGGCAAGAGTTCAAGCTATTTGTACACCGATTACATAGACCTCGACACCGCAGCAGGCACGATGTATGTGTTCAAAGAAAAACAAAACGAAAAGAAGCTATACCTCAGTCATACCAATTTAGCCCCAGAAACGAATTTAAAATCGTAAGTGATGTTTATCAACTAACTGGTATTCAGCTTCTTTTATCACCTTGTTTTGTTAAGGTATATATCTGCCGTAGTAGATTCAAAATATTGCCGTTCGTCGTTCTCAATGGCTGTTTTTTAGCTTTGAACTTAGTCTTCCGTTTCTCCATATCCGCTCCGAGAACCCCATACCCCCACGCTTTTATTTTGTAAAGAAAACACATGTAAAAAGTCTTCTCAGTTCTTTTGCGTTGCAAAAGCGCCTGTTTTGCGTTGCAATATAGGCGCTTTTGTCGTGCAAAACAGGCACTTTTACAACGCAAAACAATGGGTATTGCAAAGCGTTGATAGTAAGTGTGTTACGCGATTTAGCATCTTTGGCGAAATCTTTACATTTCAGTTACCATATTTTCGTCCCTTTCCAGCCTCTTAAGAACACAGCCAAAGCCATGTTTTTTGGCAGTTATCACACTTGAAATAAGCCGCCTATAAAAGGTTAGAAAAGTAGGGCAGCACAGCATTGTTGTCAGTTCCACCCCACAAAAATAGCCGTATGGCGCAATGAAAAAGAAAGTAAAAAAATAAGAAAGATTCTTTATTGTTTACAAATTTAGATGGAAATCATTAACTTTGCATCGCTCAATGATGAAAAAGGGCGATATTCTTGCAACGCTAAAGGCACATTTTTTTGCCGTTACAGCGACTCAGAAAGAAGGTTTTAATACCCCTTTTAGAACAGAGAAACGACCCAATGGAAGCAGCAGAAAACAAGTTTTGCTCAAAGAAAGAACCATCTACAAATCAGACAAATGTCATGAATAGTTTTAGTAATCGTTGAGATTGGCAAGTCAGACCAATCCTACTGCGCTGTAACACTGCCCAAAGCAGTAGTTGACCAGCACACCGAACGGCGACAATTCGCTTAATTCGGAAAAGGGAAAAACATCGTCTGTCCGCCTCACATAAATCGACCTTAAAAAGTAAAGTTATTAAATATACTACTTAGAGCCTCTGGTGCGTGATGCATCGGAGGTTTTTTCATGTGTTAATTTGTTGTCTTTTCTGCTTTTTTCCTCAAAGTTTCTTAATTTCTAATACCTATCAGCCTTTTTTAATATAATTTAGTTGGAAAGCTGATACGATTACGCTTTTAATGTATTACTTTTGCGTAGATATTATAAGAAAGTGGAAAAACTTAACAATTATGGCAGAAGCTATAGATATTCGTGAACTAAACATAAGAATAGAACAAAAGAGTGCGTTCGTAACAAACCTTGTTACAGGAATGAATCAGGTCATTGTGGGCCAGCAACATCTCATCGAGTCGTTGCTCATAGGTCTGCTTAGCGATGGACATATCCTGCTCGAAGGAGTGCCAGGCTTGGCAAAGACCCTCGCAATAAAGACACTTTCGCAGCTCATCAATGCCCGTTACAGTCGCATACAGTTTACTCCCGACCTTCTTCCTGCCGATGTTGTAGGAACTCAAATCTACTCGCAGAAAGAAGAAAAGTTTCAGGTTAAGAAAGGCCCCGTGTTTGCAAACTTCGTCTTAGCAGACGAAATTAACCGCGCACCAGCCAAGGTTCAGAGTGCATTACTCGAAGCAATGCAAGAACATCAGGTTACTATTGGCGAGGAAACCTTTACTTTGCCAACCCCTTTCATGGTGATGGCAACGCAAAACCCAATAGAACAAGAAGGTACATACATGCTTCCAGAAGCTCAGGTAGACCGTTTTATGCTCAAAGTAGTAATCGATTATCCAACCTTAGAGGAGGAAAAGCGTGTCATTCGTGAAAATCTTCGCGAGCATTTGCCTATCGTTACCCCTATCGTAACGGCCGAAGAAATATTAGAAGCACGCAAAGTGGTGCGCGAAGTGTACATCGACGAGAAGATAGAACAATATATTGCAGACATCGTTTTCGCCACCCGCTACCCCGAACGCTATGGTTTGACGAACTTAAAGCAGATGATTACCTTCGGCGGAAGCCCTCGTGCAAGTATCAATTTAGCAAAGGCTGCACGAGCATACGCCTTCATTAAGCGTCGCGGATATGTGGTTCCAGAAGACGTTCGTGCTGTGGCACACGACGTATTGCGCCACCGTATCGGTCTATCATACGAGGCAGAAGCCACCAACATCAACACAGAAGGCATCATAAGCGATATCATTAACAAAGTGCAAGTGCCATAAAGGCAGCAAAGGGATAACGAATGAACGCCACCGAAATACTTAGTAGGGTACGAAAGATAGAGATTAAGACACGACGTCTTAGTCAGAATATCTTTGCTGGGCAATACCATTCAGCCTTTAAGGGACGTGGTATGGCCTTCTCTGAGGTGCGCGAATACCAGTACGGCGACGACGTTCGCGACATTGAATGGAACGTTACGGCACGCTTCCATCACCCCTTTGTGAAAGTATTCGAAGAAGAACGAGAACTCACCGTGATGCTGCTCATCGACGTCAGCGGCTCGTTAGACTTCGGAACAACCCATCAAACAAACGAGATATGGCCACAGAGATAGCTGCAACGCTTGCTTTCTCGGCCATACAGAACAACGATAAGATTGGCGTAATCTTCTTTCAGACCGCATAGAGAAGTATATCGCACCCAAAAAGGGACGAAAGCATATTCTCTACATCATACGAGAAATGCTCAATTTCAAGCCCGAAAGCAAGAAAACCGACATTAGCGCAGCATTAGAGTTCCTTACTCGTGTGGTAAAACATACGTGTACGGCTTTCGTGTTGAGCGATTTCTATGTGCGTTCCGACTTCCAACACGTGTTGCAGATAGCCAATCGAAAACACGATATCATCGCCCTTCAGGTGTACGACCCACGTGCAAAGGAACTGCCTGACGTAGGACTGATGAAGGTTTGCGATGCCGAAACAGGACACGAAATGCTGGTTGATACGGGCAGCGCAAAGCTACGGAATGCCTATAAGGCCAATTGGATGAAACGACAGAACCAGTTACAGACGATATTCTCCAAGAGTAATGTCGATTGTATGTCCATTGCAACGAACGATGATTACGTTAAAAAACTAATGGCACTGTTTGCCCAACGAAGCTAATGAAGAAGTTTTTTGCAACCATAACCCTTGCCCTCGTGGCTCTACTCGCCTCTGCTCAGGTGCGAGTGAAGGCATCTTTGGATTCAACAAGGATACTCATAGGCGAGCGAACACATTGGACCATCACCATAGATGCGCCCAAAGGTGCACAAGTGGCCTATGCTCACTTTGCCGATACCACCAATGTGCCACACGGTATAGAGGTTTTGGAGCAACACTTAGATACCATTGCCAATGGCAACGCATATACATGGACCTTCCATAGAACACTGACTGCATGGGACGCACGCAACTATGAACTGCCTGCCGTAACTGTTCAGGTGAACGGAAAGGACTATACCACCAGCAAACTGGCCTTTAATGTAATAGAAACGAAGGTGGATACGGCGGCAACAGCGCCTGCCCGACCCAGCGACGGCATACAAAAGTCGCCCTTCTTGCTAAGCGAATGGCTGCCATACTACGTACTTTGTCTGCTCGCCGTGCTACTTTTAGTGGCTGCATACATCATTAACCTGCGGTTGAAAAACCAAAAACCGCTCGTAAAACGCAAACAACCCGAACGCAAATTGCTGCCACACGAAAAGGCAATGCGTGCCATCGAACAGGTGAAATCACAATACAGCGGTAGCGATAACGCTGATCAGAAGGTTTACTACACGGCACTCACCGATGTGTTACGACAGTATCTGGAAGACCGTTTCGGTATTAAGGCAATGGAAATGACATCGGCTGAAATCGTGGAAACACTACGACGCGAAGGCAATAGCGAAACAAATGCCGAACTCGAACGCGTGTTTGCCACGGCCGACTTGGTGAAATTTGCAAAGTATTCTACGCAAGACAACGAGAAAAACTACTATCTCGGAAATGTCGTAGACTATATAGAAGAAACAAAAAGTGGCTATCAGCCACCACAAGAACCTGCCATCTCGGAAGCAGAACAGGAAGACAAACGCAACCAGCGCATGCGTCTTATCTTGCGTTGGTGCAAGTATGCAGCCATAGCAACAGCCATTGCGTTCGCCGCAATAGCCGCTTGGGGCATTAGCGAATTGTTGAATTAAAAGGAGGACGAAGCGAAATGGAATTTGCAAACAAAGAATATTTATTGCTGCTTTTGCTCGTTATACCTTATATAATATGGTATTTCCTTTATCGACACAAAAGCGAACCCACCATGAGAATGGGCGATACGTTCACGTTTCAGTATGCTCCGAAGAGCTGGAAGGTGCGTCTTGTGCATCTACCCATGCTGTTACGCTGTGTAGTATATGCTTTGGTGGTTATCGTTTTGGCTCGTCCGCAAACCAATAACCCCATTGACAACGAACAAGTGGAGGGCATTAACATCATGTTAGCACTCGATGTGTCGGCCAGTATGCTCTCAGATGATGTGGAACCTAACCGCATCGAAGCAGCAAAAGCGGTGGCACAAGAGTTCATTAGCTCACGTCCGAACGACAATATCGGACTGACTATCTTCGCAGGAGAGGCCTTCACGCAGTGCCCAATGACCACCGACCACGTGTCATTGCTCAATCTTCTCGCGGGAATAAGGGGAGATCTCTCGACAAGCGGACTGATACAAGACGGTACCGCAATCGGTATGGGGCTGGCAAATGCCGTCGGTCGCCTCAAAGATGTAAAGGGAAAGAGCAAGGTTGTGATACTTTTGACAGACGGAAGTAACAATGCGGGCAACATATCGCCCCTCACTGCCGCTGCAATAGCGAAGAAATTCGGTGTCCGTGTCTATACAATCGGACTCGGAACAGACGGTACTGACGCCTTTGGAAGGGTAGTTGGCGAGATAGATTACAAGACATTGCAGAACATTGCAATGCAAACCGATGGCGAATTCTACCGCGCACAGAGCCGTAGCGAACTATCGCAGATTTACAAGGACATCGATAAACTGGAGAAAACCAAGCTCGATGCCACCTCGTATGCCAAGCGATACGAAGCATATATGCCCTTTGCCATGTTGGCATTGTTGGTGTTCTTCATCGAAATAATGTTGCGAATAACAGTGTTTAAACGTATTCCTTAATGGCCGCACAGGCGTTCGGAGAGGATAAGAATAATAGAAAGAATGTTCAGATTTGCTAATCCCACATACTTATGGTTGCTCCTGCTGATTCCAATATTGGCAGTGGTTTACCATGTTTGGGCTTTTAAAAGAAGCAAACGCATGGCTCGTTTCGGCGACAAAGAACTATTGAAGCAACTTGTACCAGGCTATTCGAAGTACCGCCCGTTGCTGAAATTCTATATAATGGAGGCGATTCTGACGCTCATCGTGCTGATAGTGGCACGCCCACAGATGGGTACGAAGATATCAAAAGATAAGCGTGAGGGCATAGAAGCCATGATAGCGCTCGACATTAGTAACTCTATGCTGGCCGAAGATGTCGTTCCTTCAAGGTTAGAACGTAGCAAACGACTCGTGGAAGACTTGCTAAACCATTTCACAAACGATAAAATCGGACTCGTAGTCTTTGCTGGTGACGCCTTCGTTCAGCTTCCAATTACTGCCGATTACATATCTGCTAAGATGTTTTTAGATAACATTAGTCCTTCGCTCATAGGCACTCAAGGCACCGATATAGCCAAAGCTATCGACCTATCGCAGCAAAGTTTCTCGCAGAACAGTAAGTTTGGCAAGGCCATCATCATCATTACCGATGGCGAAAACCACGAGGGTGGAGCAGAAGAGATGGCACGTAAGGCGGAGAAAGCAGGCATTCGGGTCTTCATTCTCGGCATTGGCTCAACCACAGGAGCACCCATTCCGATGGGAGAAGGCTCGTATTTGCAAGACAAAAACGGGCAAACAGTCATGACAAAGCTCAACGAAGACATGTGTCGGAAGGTGGCTGAGGCAGGAAAAGGCATATATATACACGTCGATAACACTGCGGCAGCAGAGCAATTGCTCGACAACGAGATTGCAAAAATGCAGCACGGAGAAGTTGAAAGCGTTTCGTACAGCGAGTACGCCGAACAGTTTCCCGCCCTTGCAGCTATTGCCTTACTACTTCTTATCGTAGAGGCGCTGCTCATAGAGCGTAAGAATCCGTTGCTCAACCGCATCAATCTGTTTACAAAGAAATAAATGATAAGGAAGTTATACATATTGTTTTGCCTTGCTTTTGTCGTTGTTACGGCAACAGCACAGACCGATAGGCAGTACATTCGTAGGGGTAATGCAGCCTTTGCAGCCAAGAAATACGGCGAAGCAGAGACCAATTACCGCAAAGCTCTTGCCGCTAATGGCGAGAATGCGATAGCTGCTTACGACCTTGGTTGCGCCTTACAAGCGCAGCACAAAGATTCTTTGGCAATACAAAACTATACTTTGGCAACGAAGAACGAGGTGAACTCATCACGCAAAGCAAGTGCTTTCCACAACCTCGGCACAGTGTATCAGGGCAAGAAAGAGTATGAAAAAAAGCCATCGATGCCTACAAAAAAATGCACTGCGAAACAATCCGAAACATGCCAACGCACGCTACAATCTGACCCAGTGTATGCGTCTTCTGAAGCAACAACAGCAAAACAACAAGCAAAACAAACAGCAACAGAAGAACGACAAAAAAACGACAAAAACACAAAAAAATAAGAACAAAGATAATAAAAAAAGCAGCAGAAGCCTCAAAAACAAGAACAAAAGAGGACGACGGAATGAGCAAAGACAATGCCGAGCAGATGCTCAATGCAGCCCTGCAAGAGGAGAAAGCAACGCAAGATAAGCTCAAAAAAAGTATATGCAACAGCCTCAAAGTAGGCACTTAGATAAGAACTGGTAAACGTGATGATGAGACGATATATTAACATAATGCTTTCTATTTTGCTACCGCTTGCAGCGTTGGCACAGCACGTTCGTGTTACAGCACCGCGACAAGTAGAAGTCGGAGAGCAATTTCAAGTAGAGTATATAATCTACACTGACAACGTAGAAGGGCTGAAGTTGGGCAAGATGCCAAACGGAATCGAATTGCTGGCAGGGCCTTACTATACTTCGCAAAGGAACTTACAGATGGTGAATGGCCACATGAATAGTTCTTCGTCAGAGGCGTACAGTTATGTATTTATGGCTACGAAGCGTGGTAATTACACCCTTCCACCTGCCCGAATCAATGTCAATGGGCAGACGTTAGCGTCTACACCAGTGAAGATTACGGCTATAGGAAATGCCAATTTAGGCAGAACGGCACAGTTAAACAGTAGCGGAAGGCAAGACGTTACACCATCACGAAGCGAGAATAGAGGCATTGGAAGCAGAGATTTGTTCGTTAAGGTAACGGCAAACAAGCACTCTGTGCACGAGCAAGAGCCTGTCTTAATTACTTATAAGGTATATACAACCGTCAATTTGGTACGTATGGCAGGTAAGATGCCAGATATAAAGGTGCTCATGTGCAGGAAATCGCTTTGCCACAGCAGAAGGTTTTCCGCACCGAACGAATTAACGGACGCAAATATCTCACCACTACTTGGAGCCAATATGTAGTATATCCGCAGGTAACAGGTAAGCTACGCATACCTTCTGTAAGCTTTACGGGCATCATTCGGCCCGAGATGGACGACTTCGATCCATTTGGTTTCATGAGCGATGGGGCCGATATACAAAAGCAACTTAACGCCGCTGGTCTTACCATTGATGTATTGCCATTGCCTCAAAAGCCTACAAACTTCTCTGGAGGAGTAGGCAATCTCACCATCACAGCACAGTTAAACAAGAGCGATGTAAAGGAAGGCGACCCGATAAACCTACGCGTTGTCATTGGCGGAGTGGGCAACTTGAAACTGATGCGCAAGCCTGTTGTGAAGTTCCCAGAAGGCTTTGACGTTTACGATCCTAAGCTAATGGACAAGACTCACCTCGCTTCGAACGGTGTAGAAGGTAGCATGGTGTACGACTTCTTGGCGGTTCCACGCAAGCAAGGCGAGTATACCATACCACCAGTAACCTTCGTTTACTTCGACACAGCCACCCAAACGTACAAGACCCTCAGCACGGAGGCCTTCCATATCAAGGTTGCTAAGGGCGACGGAACATCGCAAAGCGTTGAGGCTTTCACGGGTAATAGCAATCGAGACATACGCGGATTGAAGACAGGAAGCGAACAAACGCTTGTCGAAACAATCTTTTTTGCCTCTTGGACCTACTGGGTTCTCATGGCATTGATAGTAGTTTGCTTCACCTGCACCCTTATTTTGCTACGTAAACGTGCCAATATCCGAGGCGATATTGCCCGCTTTAAGGGTAAGAATGCCGAACGTGTGGCTCTCAACAGACTGCATAAAGCAAAGGTTTCCTTGAGATGCGCAAGGCAGAAGACTTCTACGACGAGAACCTTCGTGCCCTTTGGGGATACGTAAGCGACAAGTTGAACGTGCCAGTAGAGCAACTTTCGCGCGACAATGTGAAGGAAAAGTTCGCTCAACTCGGTATCAATGGCGTTGTAATCGATGAGTTTATCGCTGCATTAGACGAATGCGAGTTCCAGCGTTACGCCCCTGGCGACGAGCGAGGCAATATGTCTATGACTTACGATGCGGCTATAAAGGCCATCACCGATATAGAAGAAGCAATGAGAAACCAACGCACAAAGACGACAGAAAAGAGCAGTGGCAAGACATTCTTGCTGTTGTTGGCCATCGCTTTTGCCCTTTTCGCCCTCTCGCAGCACGTGTCTGCCGCTACAATGAAGGACGCAGAGAAGGCTTATCGCAAGGGAAATTACGCTGAAGCCATCAAGAATTACAAGGAAATGATAAAGCAACAGCCCAGTGCTGCCCTTATTACAACCTTGGAAATGCCTACTATCGCAAGAACGATATTACGCAAGCTATCATCGCTTATGAGCGTGCGTTGAAGCTATCGCCCAGCGACGAGGACACAAGATACAACCTACAGCTGGCTCAAGCAAAGACAATCGACCGTTTATCGTCTGAGTCTGACGTCTTCTTCATGCGCTGGTTGCACACAGCAGTCTACTCTCTGAGCATCGACGCTTGGGCTGTTGCCAGTTTGGTATTGCTCCTTTGCAGTCTTGTTTGTGTTATGTTATACCTTCTTGCCACCAGTATCAAGAAGCGCAAGTTAGGTTTTTTTGCAGCCGTAAGTTTCTTCTTGCTGTTCGTTATTACCTTTGTCTTTGCGAAAAAACAGCTGGACGATACACGAAATACCACTAAAGCCATCATCGTTGCTTCCATTGCGACCGTGAAATCGACCCCCGATGCGAAGGGCGAAAATGCGATGACGTTGCACGAAGGAACGAAAGTTGAAATCGTAGACAACAGCATGGACGGCTGGAAAGGCATACGTTTGTCGGACAAGACAACAGGTTGGATACCAGCCAACCAGTTAGAAGAGATATAAAAAAGCTATAACCACGATGGACTTACAGACTTTTTTAGAATACGACAAAGCATTGCTGTTGGCGTTAAATAGCGACGACAATCTTTTTCTAAGCCACGTAGCACTCGTCTTTACTTCGGGTCTTACGTGGATTCCCATGTATATTTCCTTATTATTTTTAGTGATTAAGAACAACGAAAAGTGGAGTCGTATCTTCTTAATCATGGGCACTATTGCTGTATCTATGCTTATTTCGAACGGTCTAAACGGCGGTTTCATCAAGCCATACATCAGTAGACTGCGCCCATCGTTCGACCCTTCGCTTGCAAACAGCATTGAATTGGTGAACGGTTACACCGCCGAAGGGTTCAGTTTCTTCTCCGCTCACGCCTGCAACGCCTTTTCTGTAGCTGTGTTCTTCATGTTCTTGGTGCGCAGTCGTATGCTTTCCATCTTCCTTTTGTGCTGGGCTTGCATCACAATATGGACACGAATGTATTTGGGAGTGCACTTTCCGTCCGACGTTTGGTCGGTACTATTGCTGGAACGCTCAATGCTACGCTGTGCTACTTTGGATATAGCAGCGTGTCGAGCCGTGTTGCGCCCATCTCTCCCTATGTTACCGACCAGTACACCTCAACAGGTTACAGCCTAAAAGATATAGATGTGGTGATCTGCACCATTATGTTCACCTGCGTTTACTGCGTTATCCGTGGTGTCATCGAAGCAGGACTTTAATACCAAATAAGATGTTAGACGAAACAAAACATATAAAAATATCGGATTACGACTATCCGTTACCCGACGAACGTATTGCTAAATTCCCACTTGCACAGCGCGACCACAGCAAACTTTTGCTTTATAAGCACGGCGAAGTAGGCGAAGATGTGTTCTGCAATCTGCCCAACCACCTGCCCAAAGGCGCCCTTATGGTGTTCAATAACACAAGGGTGATACAGGCACGCATGCACTTTCGCAAGGAAACAGGCGCACTCATCGAAATCTTCCTCATGGAACCCGCACAGCCAACCGACTACGAACTGATGTTCCAAACCAATGCACAGTGTTCTTGGCTCTGCATGATTGGCAATCTGAAGAAGTGGAAAGAGGGCACACTGAAACGCTCGTTCCAAATCAACGGACACGATTTAGAACTCACAGCCACCGTAGATCGCACCAAAGCAGACACGGCAGCAGCAGGCGGAACCAACCATTGGGTAGACTTTACGTGGGACAACGACAAGGTGTCGTTTGCCGAAATACTCGAAGCAGTAGGAGAATTGCCCATACCACCTTACCTGAATCGTAACACAGAAGAGAGCGATAAGCAAACCTATCAAACCGTTTATTCGAAGATAAAAGGTTCGGTTGCCGCTCCAACAGCAGGCTTGCACTTCACCGATAAGGTGCTGGCAGCCATCGATGCAGCAGGAATTGTGCGCGACGAACTAACTTTACACGTGGGCGCAGGTACATTCAAACCCGTAAAGAGCAACGAAATAGAAGGCCACAACATGCACACCGAATACGTAGTAGTGCACCGACACACCCTGAAAACCTTCTTTCGCACAACTGTTCGGCCATCGCTGTGGGTACAACCAGCGTGCGCACACTCGAAAGTCTTTACTATATGGGCGTGAAACTCGAACGCAATCCACAGGCAGCAGAAGAAGAATTGCACGTCTGCCAATGGGAACCCTACGAGCAAGAACACAATGCCGACGGCCTCGTTATCGTAAATGGAAACGCCGTAAGCGTAGAGCGCGCACTGCAAAACCTGCTGACCTACTTAGACAGCAACGCACTTTCAGCCCTTCATTCAAGCACTCAAATCATCATTGCGCCTGGTTTTAGCTACAAAATAGTGAAGATGCTGGTTACCAACTTCCACCAACCGCAGTCTACACTCCTGCTTTTGGTGAGTGCATTCCTTAAAGGCGACTGGCACAAAGTGTACGATTATGCACTCGAAAACGACTTCCGTTTCTTGAGTTATGGCGACAGCAGTCTGCTCATACCCTAACTTCGGCAGCCGAAAAGATACAAGAGAATAACGACAGAAAACAACTACTAAAACGGTAAAAATATTCAACAAAACAGTAAGAAGATAATTCTTTGACTATCAAGAGCTTACAACGATAAAACAAAAGAGCCTCTTTTACAAAGCAAAACAGGCTCTTTTGCGCTGCAAAACAGGCTCTTTTGCCGTGCAATATAGGCACTTTTGCAAAACGATAGCATACGAATGGTTTTTTGTCAATAATTATTATAGTAATAGAAGTAACAAATATAAGAAATGAAAATAGGCGATAAGGTTCGATTTTTAAGCGAAGTTGGAGGTGGCATCATCTCTGGTTTCCAAGGTAACAAGATTGTTTTGGTACAAGACGAAGACGGTTTTGAAATACCAACGCCAATCAACGACATCGTATTAGTGGGCAACGACGACGTCGCAAAGGCCAAATAAAGAGTCTGGAACAAACAAACGAAGAACAAGAAGACGGCAAATCGAAATCGATAAAGGCACGACTGAGCGACAGCAACGACACAGCGACCGACGAAAAGTGGGACGAAGTGGAAGAGCCAGACTATGATCCAGCCGACAACTTCGTGCCGCAGCCACGCGAAAGAGAGGGTGGCAACACGCTAACAGCCTACTTAGCCTTTGTCCCAACAAAGGTTCGAGAACTTAATAACACCGATTTCGAGTCGTATATGGTCAACGACAGCAACTATTATATACATTATATATATATGGTAAGCAGCGGAAAAGAATGGCAATGCAAGTCGGTGGGCGAGATAGAACCCAACACTAAGGTGTTCGTAGAGCAGTTTTCGTACAACGATTTAAACGACATTACCGAAACATGCATACAGCTTTTCGCCTACAAAGTGGACAAACCATTCGAAAGAAAGCCAGCACTCGACACACGAATACATATCGATGCCACCAAGTTTTACAAGCTAAACACCTTCCGTGAGAACGATTTCTTCGACTCACCAGCATTGCTTTACGCCATCACCGAGAAGGCAAAGGTAGACGAAACACGCATCGAACCAAAGCTGGAACTACCTAAAAAACTGCAAGGAAGCCACACCCAGCCCACCATACCACAGCAACAACCAGCCAGAAAACCCTTAGAGAGAAGGTACGAAAACAACCAAAGCAAAGCAAAACATGCCAAACAAATTCTTAAAAACGATAAAATTGTTGTAGATTTGCATGCTGAAGAGGTTTTGGAAACAACTGTGGGCATGACCGCAGGCGACATCTTGGAATATCAGATGGGCATTTTCCATGCCACATTGGAACAGTATAAGAACAAGAACCAGCAGAAAATAGTCTTTATTCACGGTAAAGGCGAAGGCGTATTGCGCCGTTCTATCCTCCGCGAACTAAACTATCGGTACAAGAAATACCAGTTCCAAGACGCGTCATTCCGTGAATATGGCTACGGCGCAACCCAAGTAACAATAATAACCTAATATATTTTTATAAGAATGAAATACGGATTTATCAAAGTGGCTACGGCTATACCAGAAGTTAAGATAGCCGACACTAAGTTTAATCTTGAGGCTATTGAGAAGCAAATAGTAATGGCTGAAGGGCAGGGGGTTGAGATAATCGTCTTCCCAGAGTTCTGTATTACAGGATATACATGCCAGGATTTGTTCCGTCAACAGCTACTACTCGACGACTCGGAGCACGCTATGATGATGCTACTCGACTTCACACGTCAGCTCGACATCATTACAATAGTGGGCATTCCTGTATGTGTCGGTCCGCTGTTGCTCAACTGTGCTGCTGTGGTTCAGCACGGAAAGATAATCGGTATCGTGCCAAAGACATACCTGCCGAACTATGCTGAGTTCTACGAAAAGCGCTGGTTTACTTCTGCTCGCGACCTTTGTCCAACGCAAATACACTACGCTGGTCAAACCATATTGGTTACTCCAGCTCGCCAAATATTCCGTACCGACGACGGAGTAAAGTTCGGTATCGAGATATGCGAGGATATATGGGCGCCTATTCCTCCAAGTAACGCACTCACATTAGCGGGCGTTGAAATCATGTTCAACCTATCGGCAAGTACCGAACAGATTGGTAAGCACCACTATCTCGAGTCTTTATTGGCGCAACAGAGTGCTCGTACCATATCGGCATACGTATATAGCAGTTGCGGTTTCGGCGAAAGTTCACAGGACGTAGTGTTCGGTGGCAACGCGTTTATATACGAAAACGGAACTCAAATCGCCAAGGCAGAACGCTTTTCGCTCGACCCTCAGCTCGTAATAGGCGAGGTAGACATAGAGAAACTGCGTTCTGAAAGACGCTCAAACACTACCTTTGTGAATGCACAAAAGGATATGTACGTTGATCCAATAGGCGGTGTGTTGCCCGAAAAGACATACATTAACTGTCTGCCAAAGGAGAATTTGGAACGCGAATTCACCTTAACACGCAAGATAAACCCCCAACCTTTCATTCAAAGCAGCGACATGGAAGACGCTTGCGAGGAGGTTTTCAACATTCAGGTGATGGGTTTGGCAAAACGTTTGCTACATACCAACTGCCAGAAAGTGGTGCTTGGTGTAAGTGGCGGACTCGATTCTACCCTCGCATTGCTTGTCTGCGTGCGTGCATTTGATAAGCTAAAGTTCGACCGTAAGGGCATTCTCGGTGTTACAATGCCTGGCTTCGGCACCACCGACCGCACCCGTAAGAACGCTATTGAGCTGATGGAAGAGCTGGGAGTGGATATCAAAGAGATTGACATTGCGCCTTCGGTAATCCAGCATTTGAAGGATATTGACCACGATATTGACGTGCACGACTCTACATACGAGAATGCACAGGCACGCGAACGTACCCAAATCTTGATGGATTTAGCCAACAAATACGGTGGAATGGTGATTGGAACGGGCGACCTTAGCGAGCTTGCGCTCGGCTGGTGTACCTACAATGGCGACCACATGAGCATGTATGCCGTGAACGGAAGCGTACCGAAGACTCTCGTTCGCCACCTTGTTACATACGTTGCGGATATTTCTGATAACGAAAAAGTGGCTGAAGCGTTGCGCGATATTGTTGATACACCTATCTCGCCAGAGCTTACTCCAGCCGACGAAGAGGGCAAGATACAGCAGAAAACAGAAGATTTTGTGGGCCCATACGAGCTGAACGACTTCTTCCTATACTACTTCTTGCGCCACGGATTCCAGCCTTCGAAGATTTATTTCCTCGCTACGCAAGCCTTTGGAAGTAAGTATGAGGGTGCAGAAATAAAGAAATGGCTCTACAATTTCCTTAGTCGCTTCTTCAAACACCAGTTCAAACGCTCATGTTTGCCTGACGGTCCGAAGGTAGGAACCGTTAGTTTGTCGCCTCGTGGCGACTGGCGTATGCCGTCAGATGCCAACAGTACCAACTGGTTGGCCGAGATAGAGCAACTCTAAAATAGATGAAACGAATACTAATTACATTAATTTTACTATATGTTGCCATATTGGGGAAAGCTCAATATGGCAATTATGTACAATTAACAGCGGTCGATTTGTTGCAATATCAGCTGCAAAGACACGCAAGCAGTCGGCAGTTGCGCCCTTCGCACGCTACGGATTGCGACGTATTCGTGCCTCTAAATACCTTGAAGATAGCGACCCTCGCCACATCTGGGGCTTACGTTTGCACCCCAACGAGCAGTATGTTGCTACCGAACCGCTATATAAGCTCTTTCAAAGAGACGACCTTTCGTCGATTGCCATCATTGATACGCAAGGCGGAAGCATCGAAGTGGTGTTCTGGGACAAGGCTTATTATCGCCGCTTTGCCCAACAATTGCGCAATATGGGCTTTGTTTTGAGCAACAGCAGCATTGCTACCAACGTGTTGCAGTTCCGCAAATCGGATACAACAGTTAAGGTAGATATTACCATTTGGCCCGATATTTACATCTTAAAAATAGAGTAGGGTGGGCTGATTTAGCTGCTCCTGTTTTGTAAAAGAAATACATGTGAAAAGTGATTGAAGTTGTTTTATCTTACAAAAGCGCCTGTTTTGCAATGCAAAACAGGCGCTTTTGCTGTGTAATATAGGCACTTTTACAATGCAAAACAAGGGGTATTGCAACGTGCTGAAAGTGTGGTTGTTACACAAAATGTGGAGTGTTCCGAAATCTTTACACTTGTTTTCAGTGTTTTCAGCTTTTGAAATGGAAAGAGAAAGCGATTAGCGTTTGTTCTTATTCCGTCCGAATACTTTTCTTGAAGCGTTTATTCGGTGTGGATTGCGTATTACTTTTGCGAGTTGTCAGTCCCCTTTTGTTCCTCATTCATCGGCTCTTCTTCCGTATATTCTATAATTTCATGGAACATCGGAGTAATGATAATGCACTTCTTATCTAAGTCCTCTTCTATGAAGTATCTACCGTCTGGGCGAAGCATGACTTTTGTTTCGTACGAGAAAAGTTCTTCTTCTCCATACGTACTTCGGCCTCTCTTGTCTACTACAACACGGAATTTAAAGTGGTGAAATCCTGGAGCTATGAGGCACTTATTGTATATCCAATAGGTTACATCCTTGCCGTTTGGCATTCCATCTATGGCTTCTATGACGATTCTTTTCGGTATAACGGCAAACTTTTTTCTATTGAAATGCAATGTTACAGCACTTCGATGTTCGCCCAACCAGCGGTACGTCAGTCGGAGATATCGTACAAACAATATGATTCCAATGAATTGTTCAACTGCAAAAAGAATAGGAATTCCATACCGAATCAGCATGTTATCAGACATCGAAACCATAAAAGATGCCAAACCAGTAATTGTGAATACGACGAACAAAACACCTATAATGATGTTTTGTTTCGAGTAATTGCTGGTGTGAAAAAACCTCGGTTCGAAATAGATACCTGTAAAAATGGCAAACAATAACCCGAAGAAAACGGTAACATATATAAATACTACGTAATCAAAACCCATGCTATCATCAATTTTTTAAGCTTGTAAACGGAAGTATAACGCCTGTCGTTGTTCATCTTCTTCTATGTAGTAGGTACCCTGTTCGGTCAGTTCCACTTCCACTTCCTGACTGAACAAGGTTTCTTCAGCATTCGTTCGGTTTTCTAACGACTTCACCACTCTGAAGTGAAAGCGGTGTTTGCCAGGCGGAATCAAACATCTGTTGAAAGCCCAAAATACGAGTCCTCTGCCTTCAGGCATGCCGTCTATCGATACAATAATGGTTCTGTGGGCAAACAAATAGCGTTTCGCCTGCTTGAAACGGAGCGTTGCGTGGTTGGCGTTTAGGGCTTTCCACTGCTTCGTTCGTAATAAAAATATAAAGAAAATAATGCTTCCTGCAAAGATGAAAACAGCAAGAAGAGCGGGGAAGATATGCATATTGATGGGGAGAATAGGGCTGATGAGAATCATCATTATTGTGCCAAAGAACACCGTATTGAATAGAAATACCCTCTTGGCATTGCGGTTTCGTGTTTCAGGTTCTTGATGGTAGAACTTCGGCCGTAGCACCAATCCACCGACAAGGGCATATACGAACCCTGTCAGAATAAGGCAAATTACTGGTATAGGCATGTCTAAAACCATACTAATCTCTCACTTTTGTTGTTATGTATATCTGTTAAAGCGTTTTAAACTATATCGTAATATTGTCCAACTGCTCGTATATTCACAGCTAAATCGGTAGAATATACATTACAAAAAGGTTAACAAGAGAATGCCAATACGATGCAATCATTTAGATAAATCGCACTTCTCTGCTTCCTAAATGCAAACTTACACAAAATATTTGAATAAAAAAAGATATATGTTAAAAACTTCTTTGCTTTTCAATGGTATTTCTTTTAAAATGTGGTTGGCTCGCTTTTAGATGACTTTAAGGGCTTTCTATCTTTCTTAGATTCTATAGTTCACCTATAAATTCTATGAAAAATAGAATCGCCTTGCCCCTCTTTCACGCTTTTTTCTAAAAGCTTTATTTCTTCCAAAACAGGTTGGTAATATCCTCCAACTTCCGGTCTTCCGTTATCCTATACATGTGTTGGTTGGTTCGTCGGCTGTCTAATCCACCCAAATGGCGAATGTATGGTCCCACCTTAATATAATCGAAGTGGGGCAGTTGAATCTCCGCTGCTATGGTAGTGCGGCCAGTGTACCAGCCCACCTTTATCTCCTTGTGTTGCATTCGCATATAAGCAGCCAAACGGTCGATGGCCTCTGGTTCGCTGTCGCCACCCATAAAGCCTATGCAGGTAATGCGTTCACCATGCTCGTTCAGCAACTTTTCTATTGCTTCGGGGGTTAAAGCGTCGCCTACATCCTTCCATAAGAAGGTGCTATGGCAGCCCGGACAGCGGCAAGGACAGTTTGATAAGTTGATGGCCAGCGTTACTTCGTCGGGGAATTCTTGGAATACTATGTCGGTATCTACGTATTTTAGCATTTAAAAAGCCTTTATTAAACATGGTGTGCACACTGCTCAACGCAGTATGCACACACTATAAACGAAAATATAAATCATTGAAGGTGTAATGTAATCCACCCTCATGCACCTCACGCTTGAGGACTATACTGTATACTTTTCCTTTGTTGCGTAGTAGCGTTTGCCTGCTTCTGTCTGACGAGCAGCCGAGAAATTGCTTACACGCTTCATATATCCGATAACTCGGGTAAGGTAATCTACGTTCTCAGAGTGGCAGTGTGGGCACTCTTTAAGGTTACGTTTGTCGATGTGTCCGCACTCGTTGCACACCGTATTCGGTATGTTGAACGTGAAATAGTTGCATCCTTCCTCTGCAGCAACGCGCATAAGCTGGCGGTATTGAGCCTGTGAGAGATGCTCATCGAGGTTCATGTGCAGTGCCGAACCACCTGTAAGGTGTTCTATGTAAGGCGCTCCGTGCAAGCGGAACTTATCCAATATCGTTAAAGAATTGTCTTCTACGCGATAGAAATAGCTGTTATAGCAGTCGCGTGGTACGAAGTATCCATCGGCTTTGTCCCACTTTGCGTGCTTCACACCAACGTTTTCGGCAGGTATCATCTCGCAGTTGAACATGGCTTCCTTCGTGCGATACTGCTTATTATAAGTTTCGATAAGACCTAAGATGGTTTGTACAAACTCCTTGTATTCGTCGTTTGGTGTAATATTCAAGCCCATAAACTCGGCTGCTTCAACCAGTCCGTTGATACCAATGGTAAGGTATTGGCGGTCGATATTGATGTATCCAGCGTCGAAGAGCGGCAACATGTGGTGTTTTAGCAAGTCTTTCAGGTTCTCATTGTATGCCAATTGCACCTTATGACAAAGGTCTATGATGTGTGAAAGATACTCTTTGTAGTCGAGATTCTTATTGACTGCGTACTGGATGCAGCGGTTTAAGTTGATGGTAAGCACACTCTTAGAACCTGTTGATACGCCTCCTGCACCGAGTGTGTACGAGAAACCGTTGTCTTGAATCTCATTACGGAGACGGCAGCATGAGCTTAACGAGTCGGCATTGTCGCTCATATAAGTAAAGAAACTGTGTCCGTCAGCATACATTTGAGCTGCAAAGTCGGCCCATTCGGTATCGCGGCATTCACCATTTTCAGAGAGAAGCGCCATTGTTTCAACTGGGAATGTAAGCACAGCCTTAGTGCGTTCCTGGTTGAACCAAGTCATGAAGCGCTTTGTAACCATGATACGCCGTCCCAATCGGGCTGCGATCCGTCAGGGAAATAGAAGCTATCGAAGAGCGATTCGAAGTAGAACTTGTCGTAATACGATATGTTCCAGAACACCGCTTGGTAGTTTCTTGCACCTGTTGGTTGGTTCAACGAGTACACGATTTGCTCGAAGAAGTCGGTTATAATCTTATCTATTGTGCGTTGTTTCAAGCTCAAGTCCACCACCTTTTCAGGGTTTTTCCAGTACTCTTTGCCGTATTCTTTCTGTATAAAGTAGTTCATATACATTAAGAATTCGGGTGTTGCGCATGCTCCTGCAAGCATACTTGACACCATAAACACCATGTTTATAAAGCCACCGCAGAAGCTTTTAAGGTTGGTTGGGGCTGTAGAGTTACCTCCAATCGACGTTGTTCCACCGATAAGCCATGGGTACATGGTGATAGAAGCGCAGTAATTGGCGAGGTTTGTCTCGTCGTTCTTATATATAAAGTGGTTGTTCAACAAGTGCAAATACTCGTCCGAAACCTCTTTACCATACATTTTCTTAATGCGATCGGTAAGCAATCGGCGGTTCAAACGTATGAAACCCTGCTTTGGAAGTTCGCCTATGAGCGTTGCAATGTTCTTGTTTTCCACGTTAGCATTGGCATCAAACTTAGATCCAGTAGCTGCATTCTCAGCATGACAGTAGTCTGTTAGGAAGCGCATCTTCTCTAATACCTCTCTGTCTTCGGTGTGTTGGTGACGGTAAACAATGAAGCTTTTGGCCACATGGTAGTGTCCTTCCTTCATTAAAGCCTCTTCTACTTGGTTTTGAATGTCCTCTACTTTAATGTCATCATGAATGTCTATGTTCGCAAGAACTTTAGAAACTGTGCCGAGGTCGGTAGGTTCGCCTACGCTTTCGAATGCCTTTATGATGGCATTCATAATCTTGTCGAGTGAGAAACGGTCCTTAGAGCCGTCACGTTTGGTAATGGTGAAATTCTTCATCTTAACTTTTTAGTATATCCTTGTTATTTATTTGGTGTTATTGTTGCTTTATTGATGCACTACGTTTTTAATTGTTGAATATCGTTTTGGTAAACTTTATCTGTTGCAAAGGTAGGAAAAAGAAAACGAATAAAACAAATTTTTCCAGCGAAAAAATTCCTGTCTTTTTAAGCCGAAACGACTATTATGTTTTATAACTAACTGATAATAAGCATATAAAAAATACGCTTTAAAGCGAACGTTCTTTGCTTATTTAGAAAAAAGAGTAAATCTTTTGCGAAATGAAAGAGCCGAAAATTTTTCTTTTTGGAAAACTTTTTGGAAAACAATGTCGTCTAAGTTTTCCAAAAAGAATTATTTTCTTGCTGTGTGTTTGTGTATTTGTTGTTCGGTTTTGATGTTGTTTTTGCAATCTAAATGTTGCTATTTTGCCAAGAATTGTTGTAGCTTTTGCAGTTCGGCAGTAGCTACTTTTCGTCCTTCTTCGTATATTTCTTGCATCTTTCGGGGTTATGTGTCATGTGTCCGACGTTGAGAGCGGCCTGTGGTCGAATAACAAATATGCGGCCAGCCTGCTCCTCTTGCAGTACAAAATCGAGCTGTTTATTATACATAATGTGTCGTTCTGCGAGTGCTTTTATCATTTTTGCGTGGTGATTTAGCTGTAATCGCATCAGCGGCATAATGTTTATGGGTCGCTTTCGATAGCCTTTGGGCTGCGTTAGTACCACAACGTTGCGCTCGTATCCCTGCCGTTGGAAGAAGTCGAGCGGTATTGAGTCGGCCACACCGCCGTCTAAAAGGTGTTGTCCGTTCAGATTTACCACCTTAGACATAAGCGGCATAGATGCCGAAGCCCTTATAAACTCGAGCTCATCATAGTCTAACGTCTTCAGATTTCGGTACACTGCCTTACCCGAACCCACATTGGTAGCCACTGCCCAGAACTCCATTGGATTGTTACGGAAGGTTTCGAAGTCGGCAATATCCAGTTCGTTGGGCAGCGTATGATAGGCAAATTCAGCGTTAAAGTAGTTGCCTGTTGTGAAGAGCGACCACCAAGAGGCGTACCGTCGGTCTTTTGCGAAGCGCTTATTGTAGCGAATTGCACGCCCAATTTGCTTTGTTTTGTAGTTGCAACCAAAGGCTGCGCCAGCCGAAACGCCCACTGCGCCATCGAATTCGATGCCGTTTTCCATCATAACATCAATGACACCAGCGGTGAATAAGCCCCGCATTGCGCCACCTTCTAATACCAATCCAGTTTTCATTTGTTGTTGTTCGTTATCCCTACAAAAGTAAGAATGTTTTGCGAGAAAAGCAAAAAAAAGTAGCAAGAACAGCACCATCGGAACGTTAAAAAATCTACTTTCTCTGCCCATATAAACGATAAAGTCCGAATGCAGAGCCTCTGCACATTATGTGCTACGGCTTCGCATTCGGACTGCAAACCATGCAGCATCGTTGCTGCATAGGCTGTATAGCATTGCTGCTGAGGCTATACGCTGTTTGTGCATGGGTCTTATCGGAACCCAAAGCAGCCAGTCGGGCCTACTTTTTTAGTGCTTTATGAATTATCTTTGCGGCCATCGGAGCAGCCACATCAGCCCCAAATCCAGCGTTTTCGATGAACACTGAAATGGCAATTTGAGGGTTGTTCATAGGTGCAAAGGCGATAAATGCAGAGTGGTCTTTGCCCTCGTTCTCCACTGTACCCGTCTTTCCGCAAATCGAAAATTCCTTTGTATTGATGGCACGGGCCGTTCCCCATGTTACAACATTGCGCATTCCTTCAATCACAGGAGTATAAGCGTCAGCCGAAACAAGCGTTTGGTGGCGTTCGAGAAACGTTTTGGCAACGGATTTTCGGGCGTATTAGGACGAATATGCGGTGTGTAGAAGTAGCCACGGTTGGCTATCGAGGCTGCAAGATTACAAAGCTGAAGCGGTGTAACAGTGATGTCTCCCTGTCCCATACCCGTCCAAATAATGGTCAATGGTCGCCATCCATTCCTGTAACGGCGTGCTAAATAGTTTGAAGTAGGCAGCAAACCGCCCTTCTCTCCAGGTATATCGATGCCGAGCGGACCGCCCAATCCCATGCTCTTCATGTAGCTATGCCACTTTTCGATGGCTACATCGAAAGAGCCATATTTGGCTTTATTGCCAATCATATCCTTGAAAGACTTTAGGAAAAAAGTGTTGCACGAGTTGGCAATGGCACTGCGTAGCATCAGCGGAGAGGCGTGTTTGTGGCACTTCACCTTGATGTTCTCTTCACGAAAAGCCCCAAAGCACGTTTGTTTTGTATCGGCCTTGATGATTCCTTCCGACAGAAACGTGAGCGCTTGAGCCGTTTTAAAGGTAGAACCAGGGGCATAAGCGGTGGCAATAGCGAGGTCGTTGTTCGGTCCTTCGGGCGAGTTTGTCGCCAAACATATCACCTCTCCCGTGCTTGGTCTGATGGCAATAATGCTGCCTTTATGCCCTTTAAGCAGTTCGTTGGCTAGCTGTTGCAACTCAGGAAGTAGTGTTGTGGCCTCTTCCGCAGTCGTTGTCGTAGTGGTTTTGTTAGTTGGTTGAGTTGTTTTCTTGTTTGTTTGAGGTGTCTTAACCTTATCGGGATACAGTCGTTCCATCTCTCCGTGGTACTCTTGAGCGATGGCTGTGGCTGCCATAAAGGCACAAATGGCACCTAAGATATATCTTTTCATATTACAAAGTTTTCAGATTTCAGATTACAAAGATATACAATAATTACACTATCCGCACCATTCCAGTGGGTGAATTGACGTTTTTTACCTAATTTTACAAGAACAATACACCCACCTCCGCACCCATATTAGCACGGAGCGGGGCCTTCGGTACGTGCTGTTAGAGGAAGAGTCTGCCCACTTGGAAGACGATAGCGCTGACCACCCATGCTAATGCTGTGGTGTAGAAGGCAGCAAACAAGCCCCATTTCCAACTGCCCGTTTCGCCTTTTATGGCTGCAATGGTAGCCACACAAGGGAAGTAGAGCAACACAAAAAGCAAGAAACAGAAAGCCGTTAACGTGGCCAAAGGCTTTGCTGCATCGTATGAAATGTTGTTTCGTTTCGCAATGTCGGCAGTCATTTGGTGGCGCAATAGCTCGTATTTACCGCTTTCATCGTTGTACTCATTGTCGTTTCCGAACGAGTCGTTGTTGGTATATAGCACGCCCATCGTAGAAGCAACAATCTCCTTTGCGCCCACACCAGCAAGCAAACCAACGTCTAAACGCCAATCGAAACCCATCGGACGGAACACTGGTTCGATGGTCTTTCCTATTCTACCAATATAGCTTTGCTCCTGCTGTTCCTGCTTTCCCATGTCGGGATTGTCGGGCAATGGGAAGTAGCCTAAGGCCCAAACGATGACCGAAGCCACCAGAATGATGCCTCCCATCTTCTTCAAATACTGCTTACCTTTCTCCCAAGTGTGGCGTCCTATCGCCTTCCATGTAGGGAAACGGTAGGGTGGAAGTTCCATCACAAAAGGTGTATCTTCGCCCTTTACAAGAGTTTTAGAGAAAAGACGAGCCAGCAATACCGCTATCAGAATACCGATAACGTAAAGCGCCATCATAACAGTTGAGCGATATTGAGCAGCAAAAAACGACCCTGTTATCATTATATAAATAGGTAAGCGAGCCGAACAGCTCATCATAGGCAATACCAACATCGTAACCAAACGACTGCGTTTGCTCTCTATTGTACGCGTTGCCATGACGGCAGGAACGTTGCAACCGAAGCCCATAATAAGCGGAATGAACGACTTTCCATGCAGTCCCATCTTGTGCATGAGCCTGTCCATGATGAAAGCAGCGCGCGACATGTAGCCACAATCCTCCATGTACGAGATGAAAAAGTATAGGATTAGGATTTGCGGAAGGAACACAATAACGGCTCCAACACCCGCAATGGCACCATCAACGAGCATGGCTTTCACTGGACCATCGGGCAAAACGTTGTTTAAAAGTTCCGAAATCCAAGCCACACCAGCATCAATCCAGTCCATAGGATACTGCCCAAGAGTGAACGTTGCAGTAAACATGACAAAGAGAATGAGGAAGAAAAGCGGGAAGCCCAGATACTTATTCGTTAGTATTTGTCTACTTTGCGAGTGGTAGTATAAGTATCTTTACCTTCGCCTGTGGTATATTTAGCCTCTTGCAACGCTCCGTGAATGAAACCATACTTAGCGTCCATGATAGCCGTTTCGCTATCTTTACCCGTCTCTTCCTTTACTCTTTTTGCCGTTTCGTCGCGGTGTTGCATTATCTCTTTGGCCTCCGAGAAAGTAGAAACAAGCTTTTCGGTTTCCTCATCGTTCTCCAATAGCTTAATCGCAAGGTAGCGCGTAGAGTACTTTTGCTTAATATCAGGTTCACGTTTCAAGTGTTCCTTTATTTCGGCAATACCATTTCGAGTTCGTGTCCGTGGTTGATGTGAATGTGTCGGTATAGCGGAGAGTCGCCATCTTTGCCCTCATAGATCTGTATTACCGTTCTGAATAGGTCCTCAACGCCCCTTCCCGACTTGAACACAGTGGGCACCATAGGCACTCCAAGCAGCGTTCCGAGCTTCTTATAGTCGATGTTGTCGCCCCTGTTTTCTACCTCGTCGTACATGTTTAACGCACATACCATAGGTACATGCATATCAATTAGTTGCGTAGTAAGGTAGAGGTTACGCTCGAGGTTCGATGCATCGATAACGTTGATAACGATGTCTGGCGTCTTCTCAACGATTTGTTTGCGCACGTAAAGTTCCTCTGGACTGTAAGCAGAAAGACTATATGTGCCTGGCAAATCGACCAATTCGAAGTGGTAGCCCAGCATATCGGTGTAGCCATACTTGGCATCTACCGTAACGCCCGAGTAGTTTCCGACACGTTCGTGCGCTCCCGAAGCAAAGTTAAAGAGCGATGTTTTGCCGCAGTTAGGGTTGCCCACGAGCGCCACATTGATGGTGTGGTGCTTTCGGTTAGCCACTTTCACAGCCTCGTCGGGCGTAAGTGCGGGTTCAAAAGGGTCGTTAGGGTCGGCCTCAATAGCGGGGTTGTATTGAGTGTTATCCATTGTGTTACGAGGCGTTGCGTCCACAGCCATCACCTCAATCAAGTCTGCTTCGCTGTGTCGGAGGCTTACCTCGTAGCCCATAATGCGGTATTTCACAGGGTCTTGTAGCGGAGCATTGAGGAGTACTTTCACCTCTTTTCCGTTGATAAACCCCATCTCTATGATTCGTTTTCTGAAGCCTCCATGTCCCGAAACCTTAACTATGATACCCGTTTCGCCTGTCTTCAGTTCTGATAACTTCATAATCTTGTCCTTTAAAACAAAAGTAATGCGATGGCAGGTATTAGCAACTTGCAGACTGATACCCCCAAAGCCACTTAACTACTACAAAGATACAAAGAAATCGTTGTAGGGAAAACATCGTCTACTTAAAACTTTATCAAAATACCTAATAATGGGGATAGGTTACCATTTCTTTTACAATGGAGGTGCAAAGGGTAGGTAGAAGATGTTAAATAATTGTCGTTCTGTATAACCGAGTTATTGATTTTTCTGTACCTTTGCAGCAATAAAACCGTGTTATGACACTTTTTCGACTCAGAAATAAGCCTGCAAAGAGCGAATAACAAGTATTAAAACAACATATATGAAACTTACAGAACAACGCAGTAGCATGCTTCATGGAGTCCTTTTAATGGCACTTTTTGCATGTGCTGCCTTTTATCTCGGCGACATGGAGTTTGCCAAAATCCTGTCGTTTTCGCCAATGATAATCGGTATTATCCTTGGTATGCTTTACGCTAACAGCCTGAGAAACAACCTACCAGAGACGTGGACACCTGGTATTGTATTCTGTTCGAAACGCATCTTACGCTTCGGTATCATTCTCTACGGCTTTAAATTAACCTTCCAAGACATCACTGCTGTTGGCTTACCAGCCATCATTATCGATGCCATTGTAGTAACCGTAACCATTCTGCTCGGTCTTTTCGTGGGCAAATTGCTAAAGATGGACCGCAGCATAGCGTTGCTTACAGCCTGCGGAAGTGCCATTTGTGGAGCGGCAGCCGTTATGGGTGTGGACGGCGCAATACGTCCGAAGCCCTACAAACCGCTGTTGCCGTAGCCACAGTAGTTATCTTTGGCACCCTCTCCATGTTCCTTTATCCCGTTCTTTATCGTGCTGGCGTGTTCGATTTGCCCGCTCAACAGATGGGTATTTTCGCTGGTTCTACCATACACGAAGTAGCCCACGTAGTAGGAGCAGGCAATGCAATGGGAGCCGCAATCAGCGATAATGCCATCATAGTAAAGATGATTCGCGTTATGATGTTGGTTCCTGTGCTACTCGTTATCGCCTTTTTTGTGGCAAAAGATGTTGCCAATCGCGAACAGACAGAGGGTAAGAAGAGCAAAATACAGGTGCCTTGGTTTGCCATAATGTTCCTACTTGTAATCTGTTTCAATAGTTTTAACCTGTTGCCCGAGCCAGTTGTGAAAGGCATTGTAACCTTAGACACCTTCCTTTTGACGATGGCTATGACGGCATTAGGAGCAGAAACAAGCATAGATAAGTTTAAGAAAGCAGGTTTTAAACCCTTCTTGTTGGCAGCCATTATCTATTGTTGGCTCATAGGAGGCGGCTATTGTCTGGCCCGTTTCGTAGTTCCAATGCTCATGTAAAGATAGCGAAAGCACAGCAAAAGTCTGCTTTAGGGTGGGGAAGAATTGTGCTTTTCAGAATCGAAAGTCCTTGTATTCGAGTGGTCAAATTAGGCTTTCGTTCCTTAAAATATTCGTTTTCATTTTTAACGATAAAGACAATAACGCTTCTGTAAAATTGTAAACATTTTACAGAAGCGTATCTTTTGTGTAACATACTCGTTATCAGCATATTGCAATACCCCTTGTTTTACGTTGCAAAACAGCCTCTTTTGCACGGTAAAACAGGCCCTTTTGCGTTGCAATATAGGCTCTTTTGCAATGCGAAACCGATGCTATCGTTTTTCATTGATATTTTCTTTACAAAGAAGGAGCGGATTTATTCCTTTGTAGCTATATGTATTACATACTTGTTTTCTGCCCTTATTAAAAATAATTGTAAGGTGTAATAAGCATGAAAAGAATATTCATCAACTTGCTACACCCCATGTTGTGTTCTTCCAAACACACAAAATAAGGCGCGCTCCGAAAGAGGAACGCGCCCTTTTTGTAGATATATTAGTCAAATTTACCTTATGTAATTACAAGCGACCTTTATTGGCCTTGTCAATCATTTCCTTAGAAGCGTACAAGTAAACCTCTACTCTTCGGTTGGCTTGGCTGATGCGTTTGTTCTCAATAGGGTTTGAACTACCGAGTCCTTCAACGGTGCGAATCTGTCTTGAAGATACGCCATTGCTGCGCAAGAAAGACGATACCGCCTTAGCACGACGCTCTGATAGTGGAATATTTATATCGTCGTTACCCGATGCATCGGTGTATCCTTGAATGGCAACGTCGCAGTCGTTGTTCTGCTTCATAACGCCAGCGAACTTTGTTAAGTCATTTTTTGCAGAAGCATTGAGGGTAGAACTGTTGAGTGCGAAGAGGATTCCAGAGTCGAAAGTAACCTTGACACAATCGAAACCGTTAGCATCTTTAACTGTTTCAATCTTTGCATTGTCCACCTGTGATTGGGTTTGTTGCTTCACTTTGTCCATGTGACGACCGATGATAGCACCTGTTCCAGCACCTACTGCGGCTCCAATTGCAGCACCGATCATAGTGCCTTTCGTGTTTTTACCAATTACATTGCCCACGATACCGCCAAGAACGGCACCTGCTCCTCCGCCTGCTGCACCATAAGTTTGTTGGTTTGTTGCACAACTTGATACGAGAGTAGCGACACAAAGTCCAGCTGCTATTGTCTTTAAATTCTTCATAATGCGTATAACTTTAATTATTTTACTTTAATATATGCTCTCTGTAAGCTAAACGACTTACCGCTGTTATCCTGTTGAACTTGCTTGACGATTAGTCGTTACTTGCAAAACAAAGATACAACTATTTTGATTTTAATATGTCGTTTGCCAACATTTTTTTGTAATTTTGCACAAAGTTACGCCTATTGCGTAAACAAAAAGGAGGAAAATTCCTATTCCGTTGGGGAATTAACCTATAGTAATGAATTATAAGAAAAAGTTTATATAGATTATGGCAAAAGAACTAAAACATCTTACCAAGCGTGCTGAGAACTACTCACAGTGGTACAACGACTTGGTTGTTAAGGCTGAATTAGCCGAGCAATCGCCCGTCCGTGGCTGTATGGTAATTAAGCCTTACGGTTACGCTATATGGGAAAAAGATGCAAGCACAGTTAGACAAAAATGTTTAAAGAAACAGGTGCACAGAATGCTTATTTCCCCCTTCTTATACCGAAGAGCTTCCTTTCTCGTGAAGCTGAACACGTAGAAGGATTTGCCAAAGAGTGTGCCGTGGTTACACACTATCGCCTCCGTTCTAACGAGAAAGAGGGTGGAGTAGAGGTGGACCCAGCTGCTAAGCTTGAAGAAGAACTTATCATTCGCCCAACAAGCGAGACCATTATATGGAACACTTATAAGAATTGGATACACTCATATCGCGATTTACCATTGATGTGCAACCAGTGGTGCAACGTAATGAGATGGGAAATGCGTACCCGTCCTTTCCTCCGTACATCGGAATTCCTATGGCAAGAGGGCCACACAGCGCATGCAACACGCGAAGAAGCAGTAGATGAAGCAAAGAAAATGCTTAAGGTTTATGCCGACTTTGCCGAACAATGGCTCGCCATTCCTGTAGTGCAGGGCGTGAAAAGCGAGACCGAACGCTTCGCAGGAGCGTTGGATACATACACCATCGAGGCGATGATGCAAGACGGAAAGGCGCTACAGAGCGGCACATCGCACTTCCTTGGTCAGAACTTTGCTAAGTCGTTCGACGTTACTTTCCTTAATAAGGAGAACAAACCAGAATACGTTTGGGCTACATCATGGGGTGTAAGTACTCGTCTTGTAGGTGCGCTCATCATGACACACTCGGACGACAATGGTCTTGTACTGCCTCCAAAGATTGCTCCAATACAGGTTGTTATCGTGCCAATATTTAAGGGTGACGAGCAGTTAGCGGCTATTTCGGCGAAGCTTCAGCCTGTTATCGACGAGCTTCGTAAGCTCGGCATCAGCGTAAAGTACGACGATTGCGACAACAAACGACCTGGTTTCAAGTTCGCCGACTACGAACTCAAGGGCGTTCCTGTGCGTTTAGCAATGGGCGGACGCGACTTAGAGAACAACACTGTGGAGATTATGCGTCGCGATACATTAGAAAAAGAAAGCGTATCGTTCGACGGTATCGTTGAGCGCATAAAGAGTTTGCTCGACGATATCCAGGCTAACATCTTCCAAAAGGCATTGGATTTCCGCAACGCAAATATACATGAGTGCGACAATTATGCCGAATTTAAAGAGAAAGTAAAGGACGGTGGCTTCTATTTGTGCCACTGGGACGGTACAGTAGAGACTGAAGAGAAGATTAAAGAAGAGACGCAGGCAACCATTCGTTGCGTTCCATTCATGTTTGAACAAACCGAAGGCGTTGACATGGTGAGCGGAAAGCCTGCTAAACACCGTGTTATTATCGCACGTTCTTACTAAGAATAACCCACATTAACGATAAAGCCACGCTCCGTTTTGGGCGTGGCTTTTTATTGTATATATATGCAAGAAAAGGGCTGTTGAGGCTCTCTCGCTTATTTGTTGAATATGTATGGCGTAACCATCTTGTTATCAGCGTGTTGCAATACCCATTGTTTTTGCATCGCAAAAGCGCCTGTTTTGCACGGCAAAAGTGCCTATATTGTAACGCAAAACAGGCTCTTTTGGAAAACGAAAGCGGCAGTATTGTTTTGCGTTGTTATATTTATTGAGTTTTAGCCGTGCGTAGATGGATTTATATACACGTGTATATGAGCAAGTGGCATCGGCATTTTCGGAATTTTGAAGCTGTGGTTTGTGCTGGTTCGAGCGTTGATTTGGGTATAAAAGAATGTCCCAAAGATCGGACGAATCCAACCTTCGGGACGCATGAAAAAGTATAGAACCAATCTTAATATCGTGTTTTAGTGCATTACTTCTTGATGAACTTTAAAGTCTGGTTAGCCACCTTCACGAAGTAAACACCTGGTGTAAACTGAGAAACAGCAATGGTATTGCTACCTTCTTTGAGCGCTATTTCAGCCACCTTTGCACCTGTTGCGCTGTAGATGGTAGCTGTGCCAGCTTCTGTTGTTGCGATGGTTATATGCTCGTTTGCAACAGTTGGCTGAATACTAACGCCCTGGACACCCACAGTTTCAATGCCATTTGTAGTGCCTACTTCAAGATTACGTTCATCAAAACCTACAGGAATGTAGGCAGGTTGCTGTGGTAATTCGTCTACATTTACTACAATTCCTTCGTCGTCTGAATCGTAATTATTCGTTGCACCAGTATATTTAACTTTAGAACCCACGTAGAATGGCACGCAGTCCCAAGTATTGCAAACTTCCTTATCGCCTTCTATGTAGAGAATATTTACATAGTAACGTTTGTCTGTAAGCTTTGTGTGGTTCACCTTGAATTCTATAAATCCGCTTCCATACTTATCTATCTGGACATGCATAACACTTTCAAGAGCTGATATCTTAGCTTCTTTGCTTCCGTAAGAGTCGGTGATAAAGATTTTAACAAAGCCTTTAAAGCCTCTTGTTGAGTATAGATACGCCTTCACGGTAAGGTCAACTCCCTTTGCAACAGTGCAATATCTGCTGCCTACATACTTGTCTTTTTGATAGAAAATAGCCGAGTAAAGTCTTACATTACCCGTAGCAGGAGAAGGCTTTGCCGTGGATGGATAATCAAAGAACATAAGTTCTCCGAGTTATGATATATAATCTTCTTTCCGTTGCCGTAAGCTATTGATAGTTTATAAGCACCTGGCTGCAAGCTGAGGAAGTTTTTGTTGTTGGTGTTGAACGCAAGTTTTGCCCATTGGCCAGCCTTAATTGCAATGCTGTCAGTGGCGATAGTAATACCATTTGCAAGTAGTTCAATCTTACCATTATAGTCTTCTTTTCCAATATTTTTAACAGGAAGTTCTATCTTAACAGCTTCTTTCACATAGGTATAAACGTTAGATGGAGTAGTTGTAGTTACAATATGAGGACCTACTGGAAAATCTTTAATGTTGATAATGCCAGCACTTTCGTCTATTGCTACCCATTTTCCATCGACTCTATAGCTAATGCGTAACTTGTAATTGCCAGTCTCAAAGTTGCTAAAATCAGTGTAGAAGTCGACTTCTTTAGTTTCTCCGCCTTCAATAAGAGATGCATGTCTGGTAGTTATACTTTTTGTTTCAGCGTTTGATCCCTCCTTAACAAAAGAGAGTTTGAGGTAGTAATGATATTTCGTTTTGCTGGTATTCTTCAGAGAAATGGTAAAATATTGTTGATTATCTCTGTAAAATTGAGCTGGTGTACAACCCCTTGCGATTGATAATTTGACCTTTTCTTCTACTACCGGTTGTGGTTTAATACCATCATTTGGCTTTAAATATCGTAGCATATAGTGGTTTCTATCGAATCGATAAGGTTCTACGCCAAGTCCTGTAGCAGTATATTCTATTAAATTAATATCTGTCCAACAGTTTGCATTGCTATTTTCTCCCCAATCAATGTGTACATAACCATCTTCAGCAAGGCCGTCAATAACGAAGTAAACAGTATAATACGGTGAGGATCCACTATATACTATAGGTCCGTAAGAAGTTAATTCGTCTTTAATTCCAGCTATCCATTCAGAGTAAGAGAAGTCGCTACGTCTCAACAATTGAACTCCTTTATCGTAGTTAAAGTTCTCAACCAATGTCTTAGGAGCATCAAACAGGTTTACTCTGCTACCACTATAAGATGGAGCGTCAAAGTTTGTTTTCACGCCATAAGCCACATCTCGCAGTAGACGACCAATATTCTCAGCTTGAATATTGGTTACTTTCTGACCTGTTTCGCGGTTTATTCCTTTGTAGTCTATACCTTCAGGCATGTTCTTCCAGTCGTATTCTAGTTGCTCGTCGTAGTTTAAACGCATCGTGTCACCCGTGTTTTCCCATAGATATTGTATAGATCCTTTGGGACGGGCAGGCCATTCGTGCCAGCGCATCACAGTTGCAAGAGCAGTTGCAATGGGGCCTGTCATAGATTTGGTACGTTTACCTTCTTTTGTATAATAAGGGCAATAGAGGTTGAAAGGATATCGTTCTCCCCAGCTGATGGGCGATTTTCGTCTGATTTTACGATTACTTTTCTCAACTTCAAGTAATGGTTCTATAATAGGTATTACATCGTGATATCTCGTAGCCCTTGCGAGTTTCTGATACGATTCAGAGGGTTTGTCTTCCAAATTCTGCTGTGCCCACTCTATTTGATCGACGAAATCGTTGAACAATCCACTCATTGCGGGATTGCTTTCGATAAGATCTTCGTCGAGATAACCTTTATCAGCGTATGCCAAAACGGCGCGCGTACGCGTGTCGCCCGATATTACAACGAAGCCTTGGTTGTTGCCTCGGTTGATGATATAGTACGGACGGGTGCTTGTTGAAGCGTTGTTTTGCGATTGATAACTCATCTTCAACAGTGCTTTTTTACTCTTAGAGACATTGAAGAAGTTCTCTGCTAACTGCTTAGCCTTCTGCGGTTGAATAGGCTCAGCTACTGTTGCTACACTTAATCCGAGTAGTAGCGTAAGAAACGATAAATGCTTTTTCATAAATAGTTAAGTTAAATGATTGTTTGTTGAAAGTGCATTCCACGAATGTTACCATAGTTGAGAGGACAAAACCACCTATGTGTTCCGTTCCCAGCGTGCTTTTTTACATGTGCGAAATGCCCTGTATATAGACTGATTCTACCTCTTTCTACACTGAAAAATGTGTCTCATCAAATTGGATAAAGTATTCAATGCCCCTTTTACGGGGCATGAATACTGAGCTTTCCTAAGTACCGATTGGTTTTCTCAAGCGGATTTTCTTTCTGCTTTTTAATCTACGTTTTGAAATAAAAATAATGTAACTTTCTTTAAAAACCTCTTATATTTTATGACATCTGAAAAGGTTATACATTTAGACGATGGTTGTTACGTTCGTGTATACCTTATTTTTCTAATGCAAATCTATGCATTTCTTATGAATAATGCAACTTTGCAAAGTGAAAAATATTAAATGTTTCTATAAGTTTTGTAAATATAATAGTAATTAAATCTTATCTGTTTTACTGCCTTTTTACGACGATGAAAGTGCATCAGAGGGCTTATAAAAACACTGGAAAAGTTACAAATGCTACCCATACAATACCTATGGTGTAACTATCACGTTATCAATGAGTTGCAATACCCATTGTTTTGCGTTGCAAAAGTGCCTGTTTTGCACGGCAAAAGAGCCTATATTGCAACGTAAAACAGGCTCTTTTAGAAAACGAAAGCGCCACTACTATTTAGTGTTGTAATGTTTACAGTTGATATGAAGTACTACGATGTATTTAAATTCATGTCTGTGTGTGCACACAAAACATATTTTTTCGGAATATTGATGCTGTGATTTTAGATTACTGATATATTGTTTCGGAGATAAAAGAAAGTCCCGAAAGTCGGACAAAACCAACCTTCGGGACCTATATAAAAATTCAGAACCAATCTTAAATTAGTATTTTAAAGGATTACTTCTTGATGAACTTCAAAGTCTTGTTAGCCACTTTCACGAAGTAAACGCCAGGTGTAAACTGAGAAACAGCAACGGTATTGTTACCTTCTTTGAGTACTATTTCAGCCACCTTAGCACCAGTTGTGCTGTAAATGTAAGCCATACCAGCTTCAGCAGTAGCGATAGTTACATTCTCGCTTGCTACAGTTGGGAATAGGCTAACGCCCTGAACGTCGATAGTTTCGATAGCTGTAGCTTCGCCAACAACGAGGTTCTTCTCTTCAGCACCTACAGGAATGTATGTAAAACCATCTGTAAAGTCGTCTACATATACAGTGAATCCCTTGTCGCTTTGATTGTTTGCGCCATCGTTATTGTATGAATTGTAGTAAGAACTTACGTAGAATGCAATCGCATCATAAGTCTTGCAGATATCCTTAGTACCATCGTTGTAGCTTACATTGATATAGTAACGGCTGCCAGTAAGGTATGCCTTGTCGAATGAAACTTCAACATATCCGCTGCCATACTTGTCAATATTGACGTTCTTAACTACCTCGAGAGCGCTGTTTGTAGCCGCTTTGCTGCCGTAGCTGTCGCTCATAAACACCTTAACAGGACCATTAAAGCCGTTTGAAGAGTATAGATAAGCCTTTACAGTGAGGTCAGAATTTCTTGAAACAGTGCAGTACTTAGAACCCTTATATCTACCATTCTGATAGAAGAAAGCAGAGTTTATTCTTACATCACCGACTGAAGGAGTAGGCTGTTGCTTAGATTTGATGATGAGTTTACCTAAGTTTGCTGTGTTAGCATACATTACTCTTTGACCATTTCCATAAGCTACTGTCAATGTATATTCACCTGCTTTCAGTCTGTTGAAGGCTGTAGTGTTAGTTGTAAATACGAGTATAGCATCGGCATCGCTCTTGATTGATTGATTACCTTCAGCGATAGGAGAGCCGTTAGCAAGCAATTGGATTTTGCCATTGAAGTCTTCATCGCCTTGGTTAGCTACAGGAATTTCAACTCTAACCGCCTCTTGTTCGAAGGTAGAGAGTGTAGGAAGCACTGCAGTAGCTACGATACGAGCGCCAATAGCCTTATTATTAACAGTGATTTGGCCCGCACTTGCATCGATTTCCTTCCAGTTTCCGTTGCTAACATAGCTAATACGCAAGTCGTATTTGCCTCTTTGCACCTTGCTAAAGTCTGCATAGAACACAACAGTTTTGCTTCCGTTCTTGTCTATATAAACCTTTGAAGCCGACTTACCAAGGTCGTATTCGCCGTTACCGCCCTCTTTTTTAGCTGCGAGTTTAAGGTAATCGTAGTAGCCTTGTGTACCTGTGTACTTCACACCGATAGCTATTTTCTGTCCAGCTTCTTGGCTAAAGGCAGTTTGTTCGCACTGTTTTGCGATAGAGAACTGGTCTTTTATTTCAGGAGTTGGCTCTGGTTTAGGCTCTGGTTTAGCGTTTCCGATAGTGATTTGACCAGCATTTTGGCTGATTTCAACCCATTTTCTTTCATCTTTAGAGTAGCTTACGCGAATGTCATAAGTACCTTCTTGATAACCAGAAAGGTCTACTAAGAATTGATAATCGCGTTCTCCGTTTCCATCAATAAACATGTTATATGACTGCTCTAAAGTTCTATAGTCGTTTCTTCCAGCCTTGCTGATTAACAAACGGAATGCTCCATAGAATGCTTGAGTGCGATGATTCTTAATTCTAATAGAGATGCTTTGGTTTCTTTCCTTCTGATATCTGGTCTGAGATAAGCCACCAACTAAAGTGATTTGTTCGAATTTTGTACCGTCAGATGGCTTCAAATAGCGCAACATCTGATGGTTGCGGCTGAACGCTCCAACGCCTCCGCCATCGTATTGCGTTTCTGGTTCGAGCACATCAATAGAGCTCCAGCAGTTAGAAGCGTAGTTCCAACCCCAGTCAACGTGTACGTATTTGTCCTCAGCGAGGCCGTCTATCACGAAGCAATGGCCTCCGCGGCTTGATTGTCCACCATATACGACAGGGCCATAGTTATTCAATTCGTCTTGAATACCAGCCCACCAAGCATCGATAGAGTAGTTAGTACGTGTTAAACACTCCAGTCTGCCATCGTAATCGAAGTTCTCTATCAATGTAGGAACAGCATTGAAAAGAATTGCTCCACTACCTCCTCTTGATGAAATATTAAAGTTCATTTGTACGGCATAGCCTACATCGCGCAACAAACGACCGATGTTGTCGGCTTGGTTTTCGGTAACTCTCTGACCAGTTACGCGGTCGTTACCTTTTGCATCAATACCTTCTGGCATGATGTTCCAGTCGTAAGCGGGCTGCTCATCGTAGTTAATGCTCATCTTTTTGCCTGTACTTCTCCATGTATATTCGGTAGATCCCTTTGGACGAGCGGGCCATTCGTGCCAACGAAGTACGGTAGAGATACCAGTAGCTACACAGCCTGACACTGTCTTTCAGATTCATCATATTGGTTCATCATCGTTGGGCTGTAAAGATTGAAAGGCCATCGCTGTCCCATACTGATAGGAGTAGCGCGCTTTTGAGCACGGTTGCTCTTTCTTACCTCCAATAATGGTTCGATAATATGACGTGGTTCTTTGAAGTCTTGCCGTGCAGCGAGCATCTTATACGATTTAGATGGAACGTCCTTAACGTTTTGTATGGCCCATTCTATCTGTTCTTCGTACTCGATAAACATGCCTTGAATCGATTGATGATTAAGGATATCTTCTTCATTTAGATGTCCTTTTTCAGAGTAAGCCAAGACTGCGCGTGTACGCGTATCGCCTGAAATAACAACGAAACCTTGGTCGTTGCCTTTATTGATAACGTAGTAAAGACTATTGCCAGTAGTTGCATCGCCTTGTGGTTGATAACTAATCTTCAACGGAGCTCTATTGTTTTTAGAACTATTTCCGAAGAAATTTGCTGCTAACTGCTTTGCCTTTTGTGGTTGAATAGGCGCAGCTACTGTTGTTACGCTCAATCCAAATAGAAGCGTAAGTAACGGATAATGCTTTTTCATAAATAGCTAAGTTTAATGATTGTTTGTTTAAAGCGCATCACAATATTCCTATAGCAACGGACAAATCAGACCCTATGCATAACGTGTTCGCATGCTTAATGGCATGTGAATATGCTTTGTTTTAAGATTGGTTTTGTATCTTTCTAAGCAAAAAGATTGTTCCGAAAGATAGATAAATATATTTTATGACTTTCTATCGGTCATGGATACCCAACTCTCCCAAGTGCCGAATGCTACCAGCATACGGTTTTAATGTAAGCTTTTCTCTTCATGATGATAAATTAAATTGATGTAACTCTCGTTTTAAACTCTCTCGTATCTTATGACAATTGCGAAGATTATAAATTTAGATGATGGTCATGATGATGACTAATATCTCGCAAAACAATCGCAAATATATACATTTATTCTTAATAATGCAACTTTTTCAAAGGGAAAAGATATAATATTTATAGAACTTTTACTGATGTTATCATTCCATAATTTTAGCTGTTTAATTCTGCATTCATACTATGGTTAAATATCACGAACGAGGTTATAAAAATACTGTAATAGTTCCAATAACTACCCATTCAATACCCATGACGTAACTATCAGGCTGTCAATGCGTTGCAATACCCATTGTTTTGCGTTGCAAAAGTGCCTGTTTTGCACGGCAAAAGAGCCTATATTGCAACGCAAAACAGGCTCTTTTGGAAAACGAAAGCGATGCTATTGTTTTACGTTGTAATCTTTACAGCAGTTTCAACGTTAGAATATGAATTAAAATTCATGTTTATGTTGGCATGCTACATCGGTTTTTTCGGAAGGTTCGCAGTGCGGTTTGAAGTTGTTGGAGTGGTGTATTATGTGTAAAAGAAAGTCCCGAAAGTCGGACCATTCCAACCTTCGGGACCTATATAAAAATTCAGAACCAATCTTAATATAGTTTATACTGAATTACTTTTTGATGAACTTCATGGTCTTGTTTGCCACCTTCACGAAGTAAACGCCAGGTGTAAACTGAGATACTGCAATAGTGTTGTTACCCTCTTTGAGAGAGAACTCTGCTACCTTAGCACCTGTTGCGCTGAAGATATTAGCCATTCCAGCTGTTGTAGTTGCTATGGTTATAGTTTCGCTTGCTACAGTTGGGTTGAGGCTAATGCTCTCAACAGCGATGTTTTCGATACCATCTGTTGTGCCCACTTCGAGGTTTTCTTCGTTTGCACCAACAGGCATGTAAGTTTCACCGCACTTGATTCCGTTTACATTTACTGTAATACCCTTATCGCTTGGATAGTAGTTTGCAGTTGAATTGTTGTACGATGTCTTTGTATTTACATAGAAAGCGATGCCGTCCCAGTTCTTGCAAACGTTCTGCTTACCATCGTTATAAACGAGGTTTACATAGTAACGGCTGCTTGTAAGGTCAGCTTGCTTAACGTTAAACTCAACGTATCCGTTGCCATTCTTGTCTATCTTAATGTTCTTAACGCTTTCGAGAGCAGCGTTGTTGCCCGATGTCTTGCCGTAAGAGTCGGTAACAAACAACTTAACAGAGCCTTCGAAGCCGTTTGAAGAATATAGATATGCTTTAATAGTGAGGTCCGCATTCTTTGAAATAGTGCTGTACTTAGAACCTACATACTTGCCATTCTGATAGAATAATGCAGAGTTTAGTCTTACATCACCGCTTGCATAATATGGGTTTGGTCAGACTTGATAACGAGTTTACCTAAGTTTGCTGAGTTACCATAAGTCATAGTCTGTCCATTTCCATAAGTAATTGTCAATGTATAAGTACCTGGACGCAAGTTACGGAAGTTTGTAGTGTTCGTGCTGAATGCAAGAGTTAGTCTGTCACCAGCTATCATTTTGAGGTTACCACCAGATATAGAGGTGCCATTTGCACGCAAATCTATTCTGCCATTGTAGTCTTCGTCGCCATCATTCATCACTGGAACTTCTATTCTAACAGCCTCTCCTTCATAGGTAGAGATGGTATTAAGTGGTGAAGTAACGATTAGTTTAGAACCTATTGATCTGCTGCTGATGGTGATACGGCCTGCAGTTTCGCTCACTTCTTTCCATTGATTGTCGCTTACATAGTTAATGTATAAGTCGTAATTGCCCTTTTCTAAGTTTCTAAGATCAGCGTAGAAGTTGATATCTTTAGTTGCTCCGCTACGAACATACATCGTGTTAGCAGTTGTTGTAAGGTTGGTTGCATATCTTGAACCTTGCTTAACAGCAACGAGTCTGAAGTAGTTATTGTATGAAGCATTGCTGATATTCTTAACAGAAACAGTCATACGTTGGTCAGCTTCTTGATAGAATTGAGCCGGCGAAACAGTTCTAACGATAGAGAATAGATTCTCTTCTTCTGGGTTAGGCTGTGGGTTAGGCTCTGGATTTGGGTTAGGATTTACATCGCCATTAGGTCTCAAATAGCGTAACATTTGATGGTTGCGGTTGAATGCACCAATGCCTCCGCCGATGCCATGGTCGCCACCTGGCTCGAGAACATCGATTGAAGTCCAGCAGTTAGAGTTATAGTTCCAACCCCAATCAACGTGCACATAATGCTGCTCTGCAAGTCCGTCTACAACGAAACAGTGGCCTCCGCCTCTTGAATAACCAACGTAAACAACAGGTCCGTAGTTGGTTAATTCGTCTTGAATACCAGCCCACCATGCAGCGTCAGAGAAACGTGAACGAGTTAAGAACTGTAATCTTGCATCGTAACCGAAGTTGTTTACCAATGTAGTAGGAGCCAAATCAAGGTATGTACCACTACCTCCTGTCTCTGCAGGACCGAAGTTCATCTTAACACCATAGCCTACATCGCGCAACAAACGACCGATGTTATCAGCTTGAGCTTCGGTTATTTCTCTACCTGTTCTGTTGTCTCTTCCGTAAGCATCTACACCTTCTGGCATGTTATTCCAGTCGTAAGCAGGCTGCTCATCATAGTTAATGGCCATTCTTTTGCCTGTAGATTCCCATGTATAAGAGGTATATCCCTGTGGGCGAGCAGGCCATGCGTGCCAACGCATAACGGTTGCAATACCAGTTGCAACACAGCCAGATACAGTCTTATATCTACGTCCGTTGTCAACAATATTAGGACTATAGAGGTTGAAAGGCCAGTCTTGTCCCCAGCTAATAGGTGTCGCACGATTTACATTACGATTGCTTTTCTCTACCACCAATAATGGTTCGATAAGGTGGCGTGGCTCTCTGAAGTCGCCACGAGCAGCCAATAGCTTATAAGATTCAGATGGTTTGTCTTCTATATTCTGCTGTGCCCACTCGATTTGCTCGGCAAATTCGATGAACATACCATTGATAGAAGGGTGGCTATGGATAGCTTCTTCATCGAGATAGCCCTTGTCAGAGTAAGCCAAAATAGCACGCGTACGTGTATCTCCAGATACAACTACGAAACCTTGGTTATCGCCTCTGTTGATAACATAGTAAAGACTGTTGCCACTTTTAGTGTCGTCTTGTGCTTGATAACTCATCTTCAGCTTTGCTCCACCATTCTTAGAGCCTTTGAAGAAGTTCTCTGCTAACTGCTTAGCCTTCTGTGGTTGGATAGGCGCAGCTACTGTAGTTACGCTTATTCCAAGTAGAAGCGTAAGAAACGAAAAATGCTTTTTCATAAATAGCTAAGTTTAATGATTTTTTGTTTAATGCACATCTCACGAATGTTATGGTAGCTGTGAGTACGCAAGACCCTATGCATAGCGTACTCGCATGCTATCTTTACACGTGGAATATGCCCTGTATTAAGACTGGTTTTGTATCTTTCTAAAGTAGAAAGAATCTTTCGAAAGATAGGTAATTATATTTTATGACTTTTAATTTGTCGTGGATACCCAACTCTTCCATGTGCCGAATGCACCCGCAAACGGTTTTAATATAACCTTTTCTGTTCATGATGATAAAATAAATTAATGTAACTCTCGTTTAATTCTCTCTTGTAACTTATGACATTTGCGAGGATTGTATAATGTGCTGATGTTTGTGATGATGTATAAAATCTCGCATTACGTTTGCGAATATAAATATTTATTGCGAACAATGCAACTTTGAAAGTAAAAAAATAGATTTTGTTTACATTAGTTTTGTAAAAATAATAGTTATTAAAGCATATTTGTTTTGTACCACCTTATTATAATAACAAAACTTCATTTATAAGGTAAAAAAAAAGGCTGTAATAGTTCCAATAACTACCCATTCAATACCCATGACGTAACTATCAGGCTGTCAATGCGTTGCAATACCCATTGTTTTGCGTTGCAAAAGTGCCTGTTTTGCACGGCAAAAGAGCCTATATTGCAACGCAAAACAGGCTCTTTTGGAAAACGAAAGCGATACTACTATTTTGTGTTGTAATCTTTACAGCAGTTTAAGCGTTAGAAAATGAATTTAAATTCATGTGAAGACGAGCATGCTGCATCGACTTTTTCGGTGCATCAATAATGTGTTTCCAGATAGTGGGGGAGATGATTTAGGTGCAAAAGAAAGTCCCGAAAGTCGGACAATTCCAACCTTCGGGACCTATATAAAAATTCAGAACCAATCTTAATGTAGTTTATACTGGATTATTTCTTAACGAACTTCAAGGTCTTGTTAGCAACCTTTACGAAGTAAACGCCAGGTGTAAACTGAGACACTGCAATAGTGTTGTTACCCTCTTTGAGAGAGATTTCAGCTACCTTAGCACCAGCAGCGCTGAAGATATTAGCCATACCTGCTTCAGCAGTTGCTATGGTTATTGTCTCGCTTGCTACTGTTGGGTAGAGGCTTGCGCTTTGAACAGCAACAGTTTCGATGCCGTTTGTTTCGCCAGCAACGAGGTTATCGTTGTTTGCACCTACTGCAATGTACTTGTCGCCGAACTTAGCTCCGTTTACATTTACTACTGTACCCTTGTCGCCAGGATAGGTGTTTGTAGTTGTACCGTAGTAAGAATTGTATGCGCTTACATAGAAAGCAACGCCGTCCCAAGTTCTGCAGATGTCCTTTTTACCATCGTTATAAACGAGGTTTACATAGTAACGGCTGCTTGTAAGGTTAGCTTGCTTGATTGTAAACTCAACGTAACCGCTGCCATACTTATCCATTTGGATATTCTTAACGCTTTCGTGAGCTGCGCTGCTGCCTGCTGCCTTACCGTAAGCGTCGGTGATAAACAATTTAACAGAGCCGTTAAAGCCGTTTGAAGAGTATAGTATGCTCTGATAGTGAGGTCAGCATTCTTAGAAACAGTGCTGTACTTAGAACCTACATACTGGCCATTCTGATAGAAGAATGCAGAGTTTAGTCTTACATCACCAGTTGCAGTAGCAGGTTGTTGCTTAGACTTGATGATGAGAGTACCTAAGTTTGCAGAGTTACCATAGGTTACACTTTGACCGTTACCATAAGTAATTGTCAAGTTATATGTACCTGCCTTCAAGCTTTGGAAGTTTCTTGTGTTAGTGCTGAATGCAAGTGTTGCACGCTCTTCAGCGTTCAATGTAACTTCGCCACCAGAGATAACAGTACCATTAGCACGCATTTCGATGTTGCCATTGAAGTCTGCATCGCCTGCGTTCATTACAGGAACTTCGATTCTAACAGCCTCGCCAACGAATGTAGTAACGGTTGGAAGCGCTGAAGTAGCTACCACCTTAGCACCTGTTGAACGGCTGCTGATAGTCATGCGGCCTGCGCTTTGCTCCATTTCAGTCCACTTACCGTTGCTTACATAGCTAATACGTAGGTCGTAATTGCCCTTCTCTAAGTTTCTAAGATCAGCGTAGAAGCTGAGTTCTTTAGTAGAACCGCTACCAACATATACCTTTTGTGGAGTTGTTGTAAGGTTGGTTGCGTAAGAAGAACCTTGCTTAACAGCAGAGAGCTTGAAGTAGCTGTTGTATGTAACGTTGCTGATATTCTTAACAGAAACAGTCATACGTTGGTCAGCTTCTTGGTAGAACTGAGCTGGAGAAACAGTCTTAACGATAGAGAATACACCCTTTGTATCAGGTGTTGGCTGTGGCTTTGGCTCTGGTTGTGGGTTAGGATTAACCTCACCATCTGGCTTCAAATAGCGCAACATTTGGTGTCCGCGGTTGAACGCACCAATGCCTCCGCCGATGCCATGGTCGCCACCTGGCTCAAGAACATCAATTGAAGTCCAGCAGTTAGAAGAGTAGTTCCAGCCCCAATCAACGTGTACATATCTGTTCTCTGCAAGTCCGTCAACAACGAAACAGTGGCCTCCGCCTCTTGAATAACCAGCATAAACGATAGGTCCATAGTTGGTTAACTCGTCTTGAATACCAGCCCACCATGCTGCGTCAGAGAAGTTCTGACGTGAAATACAACGTAATCTGCCGTCGTAGTTAAAGTTGTTTACCAATGTAGCAGGAGCATAGGTAAGGAATGTACCACTACCTCCTGTTTGTGCAGGACCGAAGTCCATCTTAACACCATAGCCTACATCGCGCAACAAACGACCGATGTTGTCAGCCTGAACTTCAGAAAGTTTACGACCTGTTCTGCGGTCATTACCACGGCCATCTACACCTTCTGGCATGTTAGTCCAGTCGTAAGCAGGTTGCTGATCGTAGTTGATTGCCATTCTTTCGTCTGTAGATTCCCATGTATAAGATGTAGATCCTTTTGGACGAGAAGGCCATGCGTGCCAACGCATAACGGTTGCAATACCAGTTGCAACACAGCCAGATACAGTCTTATATCTACGTCCTCTATCTACAACAGTAGGGCTATAGAGGTTGAAAGGCCAGTCCTGACCCCAGCTAATAGGTGTCGCACGGTTTACGTTACGGTTGCTTTTTTCTACTACCAATAATGGTTCGATAAGGTGGCGTGGCTCTCTGAAGTCGCCACGAGCAGCTAATAACTTATAAGATTCAGATGGTTTGTCTTCTATATTCTGCTGTGCCCACTCGATTTGTTCAGCGAATTCGATGAACATACCGTGGATAGAAGGGTTCTCGTGAATTGCTTCTTCATCGAGATAACCTTTGTCAGAGTAAGCTAAATAGCACGTGTACGTGTATCTCCAGATACAACTACGAAACCTTGGTTATCGCCTCTATTGATAATGTAGTAAAGGCTGTTACCACCTTTGGTCTCGTCTGGTGCTTGATAACTCATCTTCAACTTTGCTCCACCGTTCTTAGAGCCTTTGAAGAAGTTCTCTGCTAACTGCTTAGCCTTCTGTGGTTGGATAGGCGCAGCTACTGTTGTTACGCTCATTCCAAGTAGGAGCGTAAGAAACGAAAAATGCTTTTTCATAAATAGCTAAGTTTAAAAATTGTTTTTTAGAGCCATATTTCCCGTATGTTTCCATAGCTTTGGGCACACAAGACCCTATGCATAGCGTGTCCGCATGCTATCTTTACATGTGAAATATGCTCTGTATTAAGACTGGTTTTGTATCTTTCTACACTAAAAGTGTCTATTGAAAGACAGGTAAATATATTCTATGATTGTTTAATGGGTCATGGTTACCCAACTTTCCCAAGTGCCGGATGTTTCCAACATACGGAATTTGTGTAAGCTTTTTTATTCATGATGATAAATTAAATTAATGTTACTCTCGTTTAATACTCACTTATTTTTATGACATTTGCGAAGATTATATATTTAGATGATGGTTGTAATGATGTCTAAAATCTCGCAATACGGACGCAAATTTATACATTTATTATTAACAATGCAACTTTGTAAAGTGAAAAAGATTGAAAGTTTACATAAGTTTTGCAAATATAATAGTAATTAAAGCATATTAATTTTATATTGCCTTTTTACTACGATTAAATTGCCTCAATAAAGCTAAGAAAATGCTGTAAAAGTTCCAATTGCTACCCATAGAATACCTATGGTGTAACTATCTTGTTATCAATGCGTTGCAATACCCATTGTTTTGCGTTGCAAAAGTGCCTGTTTTGCACGGCAAAAGAGCCTATATTGCAACGCAAAACAGGCTCTTTTGGAAAGTGAAACCGATACTGCTATTTTGAATTATAATTTTTACAGCAGTTTTAGAATTGTCAAACGACTACATATTTATGTATATGCACACGGCTAACACATGGTCTTTTTGAATATTGATGATAAGGTTTGAGGTCGTCGGAGTCTATCTTTTCTTTTAAAAGAAAGTCCCGGAAGTCGGACAATACCAACCTTCGGGACCTATATAAAAATTCAGAACCAATCTTAATGTAGTTTATACTGGATTATTTCTTAACGAACTTCAAGGTCTTGTTAGCAACCTTTACGAAGTAAACGCCAGGTGTAAACTGAGACACTGCAATAGTGTTGTTACCCTCTTTGAGAGAGATTTCAGCCACCTTAGCACCAGCAGCGCTGAAGATATTAGCCATACCTGCTTCAGCAGTTGCTATGGTTATTGTCTCGCTTGCTACTGTTGGGTAGAGGCTTGCGCTTTGAACAGCAACATTTTCGATGCCGTTTGTTTCGCCAACAACGAGGTTTTCGTCGTTTGCACCTACTGCAATATAAGCGTCACCGTAAGTAATATCCTTTACTTTTACTTCGATTCCCTTATCGCTTGGATAGTTGTTTGCACTGGTTCCGTAGTAAGAATTGTATGCACTTACATAGAAAGCAACGCCGTCCCAAGACTTGCAGATGTCCTTCTTACCATCGTTATAGATGATATTAACATAGTAACGGCTGCCTGTAAGTTCGCTTTGCTTAACTGTAAACTCAACATAACCGCTGCCATACTTGTCTAACTTGATGTTATTAACGCTTTCAAGAGCAGCGCTGTTGCCTGCTGTCTTGCCGTAAGTGTCAGTGATAAACAACTTAACAGAGCCGTTAAAGCCGTTTGAAGAGTATAGGTATGCTCTTACAGTGAGGTCAGCATTCTTTGAAATAGTGCTGTACTTAGAACCTACATATCTGCCATTCTGATAGAAGAAAGCAGAGTTTAGTCTTACATCACCTGTAGAAATAACTGGATTTTCCTTAGACTTGATGATGAGAGAACCCAAGTTTGCTGAGTTACCATAGGTTACACTTTGACCATTTCCATAAGTAATTGTCAAGGTATAAGTACCTGGTTTCAAGCTTTGGAAGTTTCTTGTGTTCGTGCTGAATGCAAGTGTTGCACGCTCAGAAGCTGACAATGCAACTTCACCACCAGCGATAACAGTACCGTTAGCACGCATTTCAACGTTGCCATTGAAGTCTGCGTCGCCTGCGTTCATTACAGGAACTTCGATTCTAACAGCCTCGCCAACGAATGTAGTAATGCTTGGAAGGAGTGAAGTAGTTACCACCTTAGCACCTGTTGAACGGCTGCTGATAGTCATACGGCCAGCACTTTCCTCCATTTCAGTCCACTTACCGTTGCTTACATAGCTAATACGTAGGTCGTAATTGCCCTTCTCTAAGTTTCTAAGATCAGCGTAGAAGCTGAGTTCTTTAGTTGAACCGCTACCAACATATATCTTATTAGGAGATGTTGTAAGGTTGGTTGCGTAAGAAGAACCTTGCTTAACAGCAGAGAGCTTGAAGTAGCTGTTGTATGCAACGTTGCTGATATTCTTAACAGAAATAGTCATACGTTGGTTAGCTTCTTGGTAGAACTGAGCTGGAGAAACAGTCTTAACGATAGAGAATACACCCTTTGTATCAGGTGTTGGCTGTGGTTTTGGCTCTGGTTTTGGCTCTGGGTTAGGATTTGGATTAGGGTTTACATCGCCGTCAGGTCTAAGTAACGCAACATTTGATGGCCGCGATTGAACGCTCCAATGCCTCCTCCGATGCCGTGTTCGCCACCTGGTTCGAGTACATCGATAGATGTCCAGCAGTTAGAAGAGTAGTTCCAACCCCAGTCAACGTGTACGTATCTGTTCTCAGCGAGACCGTCTACCACGAAGCAATGGCCTCCGCCGTTTGAGTAACCAGCGTAAACAATAGGGCCATAGTTGGTCAATTCGTCTTGAATACCAGCCCACCAAGCTGCGTCAGAGAAGTTAGAGCGCATGATACATTGCAATCTTCCATCGTAACTGAAGTTGTTTACCAATGTAGCAGGAGCATAAGAAAGTAGCGTTCCGCTACCTCCTGTCTGTGCAGGACCAAAGTTCATGCGAACAGCATAGCCTATATCGCGCAACAAACGACCGATGTTATCAGCCTGAACTTCAGTTACTCTCTGACCAGTTCTGCGGTCGTTTCCACGTCCGTCTACACCTTCTGGCATGTTAGTCCAGTCGTAAGCAGGTTGCTGATCATAGTTGATTGCCATGCGAGAGTTAGTTCTTCTCCATGTATAAGATGTAGATCCTTTAGGGCGAGCAGGCCATGCGTGCCAACGAACAACGGTTGCAATACCCGTTGCAACACATCCTGATACAGTCTTATATCTACGTCCTGTGTTATCAGAAATAGTTGGACTGTATAGGTTAAATGGCCAGTCTTGTCCCCAGCTAATAGGGGTTGGACGGTTTACATTGCGGTTGCTTTTCTCTACAACCAATAATGGTTCGATAAGGTGGCGTGGCTCTTTGAAGTCGCCACGAGCAGCTAATAGCTTATAAGATTCAGATGGTTTGTCTGCTATATTCTGCTGTGCCCACTCGATTTGTTCAGCGAATTCGATGAACATACCGTGGATAGAAGGGTTCTCGTGAATTGCTTCTTCATCGAGATAACCTTTGTCAGAGTAAGCCAAAATAGCACGCGTACGTGTATCACCAGATACAACTACGAAGCCTTGGTTGTCGCCTCGGTTGATAACATAGTAAAGACTGTTACCACTTTTGGTCTCGTCTGGTGCTTGATAACTCATCTTCAGCTTTGCTCCACCGTTCTTAGAGCCTTTGAAGAAGTTCTCTGCTAACTGCTTAGCCTTCTGTGGTTGGATAGGCGCAGCTACTGTAGTTACGCTCATTCCAAGTAGGAGCGTAAGAAACGAAAAATGCTTTTTCATAAATAGCTAAGTTTAAAAATTGATTTTTAGAGGCATATTCCACCTATGTTACATTAGCTGCGGGTACACAAGACCCTATGCATAGCGTACCCGCAAGCTATTTTTAACAAGTGGCTTATGCTCTGTATTAAGACTGGTTTTGTATCTTTCTACACATTAAGTGTCTGTTGAAAGACCTAAAAATAAATTTTATGACTTTTCTTTCGGCATTGGATACCCTATTATTCCAAGTGCCTTTAGTTCCCTTTATAAGGATTTCGTGTAAATTTTCCTGTTCATTTGCCGTCATTAAATTAATGTTACTCTCGTTTAATACTCACTTTTTTCTTATGACATTTGCGTAGACTATACATTTAGATGATGGTTTTTAGTATGTCCAGTTTATCGCAATACGTTCGCAAAATTATACGTTTCTCGTGAAAAATGCAATTTTATGTAGTGAAAAAGATTAAACAATTATGTAAGTTTGATAATTATAATAATTATAAACGTTTATACAAATAAACTGCCTTAGTTGTTGAATTGCGTTATGCAAGTTTTATGCACGTTATGCAATAAAAGTGTATATGCTGTTTCGTTTAAATTGTATGGTGTAACCATCTGACCACCAATGCGTTGCAATACCTATTGTTTTGCGTTGTAAAAGGGCCTGTTTTGCACGGCAAAAGAGCCTATATTGCAACGCAAAACAGGCTCTATTGCAAAACGAAAGCATTGGTATTACTTTCTAATATGCATATTCTTCCATAATAAACATAAACTGTATGTTAAGTAAGGGTTACCAAAACATGATGTATTAGATGTAGTAATGTAATGCTTTTTCTTTTGAAAAAAATATAAAAAAGATGGATAAAGCGGATAAACTTGCATTGCTTTGCCATCAAGCAGATAGCGAGTAGGCGAGTAGCCGATGCCATTCCTGCCTACCGAACGGCTTCTGTGCGGTGCGTAAAAAGTGGGAAGAAGAAGTTTATTTCTTCTTTTTCTTCTTCCGCTTGAATAAGTCTTTGAAATTAACGAAGTCTTTTTCATTATCACACCAATGCCTTGTGTGTTCAAAGAGTTGCGAGTAAAGTAGCGGTCGTTGGCCCTATTGTAGAAGTTCAGGGCTATGTTTCCACTGGGCAAGAGCAGATATTTAATATCGAAATCGCCGATGAAAGCCGACGTATTGGTGGCTACGTTGTCGCGATAGCCAAACTCGCCGTTGATGAGTAGGCGATTATTCAGCAGACTTCCCGACAATATGCCTTCGTATTCGGCATTGTTAAATCCATCGTTACCCGTAGCAATGTTCGCTCCAAAGTTCCAATGTGTGTCGTTAATCACGTTCGATAGCACGGTGTTAATCTGCTGTGAGAGTGTTCCTGATAGGATACTCTGCATCACAAGCGACGCTTGTCCAGACTGATTGGGCTCGTGTGGGGCAGCATTATTGTTTGATTGCGGATAGAAACGGCCCACAGCGAGCAGGTATAACACCTGTTGGTTAAGGTCTTGTTCGGAGTTGAGAACCGACAACACCATTTGTTTTGCATCGGAAGACAGTTCGGGCAGATTGAGTCCGAAGGTTACCGAAGGCGTCTCTGGCGTGCCATTGATGTTCAATAAGCAGTCTACTTTCGTGTTACTGGTGCGGAACGAGCTTCCCATTCTTAGGTCGGAGAGCGGCACAGAGTTCAGTGTGTAACGTCCTTTCAGCTTCAACGAGGCAGCAAAGGGGTCGCCGCCGAAGGCGATGAGCGAGCCATCGTCGAAGGCAAACTGTCGTTTTATAATGTTCTGAATGGTAATGTTATAGGCTCCTCGACTCACGTTGTAGTTACCGAAGAGTTGTAAAGCCCCCTTATTATAATAGGTGGCACGAACCACACCCGAGCCATTCAGCGTGATGTTGTCGCCCGACGATTCGTCCATCAGCACACTCAGCGTGAAGTCTGGTGTGGTATTGACGAGTAAGTTGATACGCAAATCGGCCGCCATCTTCCTGTTGTAATTGTCTTCCACATCGTGTTTCAGCCATGTAGTGTCTTGTCTTAGCACTGGCATAAGGCTGTCTGGAGTCATATCTCTCCATCGTATGAACGAGTTTTCGTCTATGGCATTCTTCGCCGCATTGTATGTAATGTGCGAGTTTCGGTTCGGTGTCATGTTGATGTTCAACGTTATTTCGTTCTCATTGCCCACGATTTGGCACCTGCCCGAGCCATAAACGCGTCCCCAGAAGTTGGCCGATGTAGCCTCACGGGGTAGGTTATAGGTCAGCAGATTGTTGGCTTGAATGTCTATATCAAGCGTTAAATGGCGCAAGGCTTGATGGCTTAGTCCTCCCGTAATTATACCATTGTGTCCTTCTCCGTCAGTTACGTTAATGCTGTTGAAGTTGATTTCGTTCGGAATAAGCGATACACGACCATCTTGAACCGTATAGGTTGTGCCGAGCGGCTTTATGCGTACCGAGCCCGAAACGAGTACATCGCCTTCGAGATTAACCTTAGATAGCGGACCAACTACCTTCACCCAGCCGTTGCCACGCAACTTAATGTTGTCCATAAACGCCCCGCAGAACCGCTTAATGAAGGCCAACGACGTGTCGTGAGCAAAGATAGGAAGGTTGATATAGCTATGTTTAAGTCTACATAACCGTTTACGTCAGTCGATGTTTCGTCGTCTAACGCCTTCGCTTCGATATTTATTCGTCCTTCGTTATTGGTGTAATTAGCTTGTGCATACAGCGTTCCCATATCGGCTTTCTCGAACTTAAACTCTCTAACAATAAGGTCGGCGTATGCGCGAGGGTTATTAAATACCGACTTAAGCACCACTTTGCCCGATGCAAAGCCACCAAACGACACGCTGTGGAAGTTTACAATGTCTAATATATAAGGTACATCGATGTCTTTAAGCTGTACCGTGAGCGAGTCGGAAGCGTTGCCCGAAGTCTGTCCGTTCACGATAATGTGCTGCTCTTTGTTCGATAATTCGAAGTGTTTTATATCTAAATTGTTGTGCGTATAGGTGAGTTCAGAAGGCTGAACCTGCAGTGCGATGGTATCGATGCGTATCTTTGACGGTGCAAAATGCAAATGCGTAGCCAGCTTATTGCCCTGAACGCGCTCGAATTGAGCCGTGCAATCCACCTGTCCCATAAAGGTTTTCTGTGCAAAAGCGTTGAAAGAAGACAGCGTATTCAGCTCGTTGTTTCTGGCAGAACCTATGGTTTGCAGTGCAAGACGACGGCCAGCACCATCTATCCATTCACCTTTCAGACCAATATCCAAACTGTTATTGAGTGTAGAAAGCGCCAAAGAGAAGTTTTCGAAATGGTATCTACCATAGTCAGCCTGCGGTGCTGCAATGTTCAACGTAAGCATATTGTGGGCTTCGTCAACATCTCCTGTGAGGCGGAGCGAGGGCGAAAGCGCTATTTTAAGGTTCGCTAAGTCGTGTAAAATCTGTGTGTTCGTAATGTTAGCCTCTATGTGAAACACATTCTTATCGGTGGTTTTGTTCCATCGGCGAGGTGTTCCCACCAGCGCAGGAAGGTATGAACCCACAATGTTCCGCACACTTTGCACCAGCGAAGAGTAGTTGAAGCGGCCCGAAATAGACGCTGTACCAAAGTCAGACTGTAAGTCTATCGACTTGCCCATGAGCTTATTGGCAGCCGTTATCTCCAAATGTTTCAGCGCAACGTTGCGGTTATTGCCCTCTTGCATGGCGAAATTGTCGAGCGTAAGTTTACCGATAAGGTCGTCGATAGACGAACTGCTGCCCGCCAAAGTGGAATTAAAAGAGAGCGTTCGGTTGCCTAAAGCCTCCGTAATGCGCATGTTGTGCAGATTAACATTGTCGGCTTCGATGCGTGCATTTACGGCTATTTGTCCCTTCTTCTCAATGAATTTGCGAATGTTACCCACCATTCCGTCAATTCCTAACTTACCATTTGGGTCGTTGATAGACGCCTTTCCGTTGAAGTATCGTTGGTATAAGTGCCATCAATCGCTATGTTGCGGTAACTATAGCCGTTGTAATCGAACTGAGGAATGGTTCCTTTGGCATATAAATAACGTAGGTCGGTGGTGCCTTCTACCTTAATGTTTGCAGCCATCGTACCCAGCTGAGCCGATGTGAGAATATTGCCAATAGTGAAACGCTGCGTGTTTAGTTCAGCTTTTAAGTTCTTTCCACGAAGCGAAAAGTCTACATCGGCATTGCCATGCGTAAGGGCAAGTGTACCCTTTGCGTGGTGGTAGCCCCGTGTTCCTCGCACCTTTCCTTTAAAACTGAGGTCGCCTAAGCGCAACACTTCGGCAGGAAGATTCAGGCGGAACGCCTTGTCCACCTTTTGAATAAGGTCGCCTTTCAGTTGCAAGCAGTTGCGTTGATGTTCCAGGCAGGTTGTGTGGTAAGATGAGCGAGCGAGCCATTGAGGTTCGCAACAATGTCTTTCTTGCCATAGTTGAGTACAAACGTTTTCAAATTCAACTGGTCGGCTGTACCCGAAATATTAGTGTTGAAGTGCAGTTTGCTGCCAAATGTTTTCAGCGCAGGCATGAAACAAGCCATGTCGGCAGGGGTAACATACGACTTATCAATGCTTATCTGATGGTAAGCAGTAGCAAAATTGGGCTTCGCAGCCTTACTGTCGAAGCGTGCTATATATAAAGGTATATTGATTTCTGACTGGGGAAGCTGAATAAAAAGGTTGCTTAATTCGGCTTGTTGCTTGTTGGCTTTCAGATGCAAGCGCAGGTTACGCACATCTAAACCCGAAGTTTCGGCAAACGAGAAGTTGCGTATCTCGGCATTAACGTTGCTATCTGTGAGAACCTTTAAGTTAATGTGGCCCGATATTTCCTTAACATTGAGGTGGTTAAGGTTAAGTCTATTGCGTGTAATAGGGGTCGAAAGAAGGTCGTATCGCACGTTTCCATGACGTATAATAAGGCTTTGAATGCGAAGATCTAAAGGGGTATGGCGCGTTGTATCACGCGATGCTAACGAGTCGAGGACGAACTGAAAGTTGGTTTTTTTCGGTGGGAGAGTTGCGGTAGAGTAGGGCATTCAGACCGAAAACCTGTGCCGAAGAGATGCGCACTTTACCATCGCTGATGAGCGACCATAGGTCTACTTTCGCAGCAATGCGCGATGCTTCTGCCATCTGCTTGCCTTTTTGGTCGTTTATAATCAGTCCGTCAACGATGAAATGATTAAGAAAACCGAGGTCAACACGCTCTATTTTGACTTTTGTTCCCAGCTTATCCGCAATAGCATCAGCCACCTGCGAGCCAACAAAATGCTGTATGGCTGGTAGATGTAACAGCGTAATAATAAGCAAGTATAATCCTATTAAGGACCATACGCTCCAACGAATAAAAGTCTTCAACCTTTTCAAAGCAATTGCAAAACTACAATTTTTCCCTTTCATACTAAAATTAAAGCGGTAAAAAGTTTCTAAAGTGCTTAAAAATTACTATATTTGCAAGCTGAAAAAAGTGATGTTTTCATTATTTTAAATTATGACAGAACAAATAAGGTTGCGTAAGGGTTTAGACATAAAACTCAAAGGACGTGCTAAGAAAGAAACCATGCCATTGGAATCGTCGAAGCTGTATGCAATAGTACCAGAGGACTTCGTAGGAGTTATTCCTAAAATGGTAGTGAAGGCAGGCGACCATGTCAAGACTGGCGAAACGCTTTTCGTGAACAAGAATTCAGAAGAAGTGAGATTTGCTTCTCCTGTAAGCGGTGTCGTAAAATCGATTGTAAGAGGAGACCGTAGAAAGATTTTGTACGTTAGCATAGAGGCAGATAACGAACAAACGTTTGCCGATTTCGGTGTCAAACGTGCAGACACTGGATGGAGAAGGTGTAAAGAAGGCTCTGTTAGAAGCAGGACTCTTCGGGTATATCAACCAATTGCCTTATGCAGTGTCTACTACTCCCGACACAAAACCAAAGGCAATATTCATCTCAGCACTTAGAGATAAGCCGCTACAAGGCGACTTTGAATATGAACTTCAAGGTCAGGAAGAAGCTTTTCAAACTGGATTAACCGCACTATCTAAGATTTCTAAGGTTTATTTATCTATCGGAGCACAACAAAACTGTAAGGCTCTGACAGAGGCTAAAGATGTGGAACTGACTGTTTTCGATGGTCCATGTCCAGCTGGAAACGTGGGTGTACAGGTGAATCATCTATGCCCTGTGAACAAGGGAGAGGTGGTTTGGACAGTTGATCCTACTGCGGTTATCTTCTTTGGAAGACTCCTCCAAACTGGAAAGGTAGACCTAACACGTGTGGTTGCTGTAGCTGGTAGTAAGGTAAAGGAACCTGCTTACGTGAAAGCATTGGTGGGTACACCTATTAATGATATCGTTTCAGGAAGACTAACAGCCTCTGAACATGTGCGATTGTTGAACGGTAATCCGCTGACAGGTACGATAGCAGACGATAATAGCTTCCTCGGTGCTCACGTTTCTGAGGTTGTTGCAATACCAGAAGGCGACGATGTGAACGAATTGGCAGGCTGGATAATGCCTCGTTTCAACCAATTTTCAACATCACGAAGCTACTTTAGCTGGCTCTTCGGAAAGAATAAGGAGTACGACCTCGACGCGCGTATCAAGGGAGGAAAGCGTAATATCATCATGAGCGGCGAATATGACTCGGTGTTACCAATGGATATATATGGCGAATACCTTATTAAAGCTATTATAACAGGTAATATCGACAAACAAGAACAGCTTGGTATTTACGAAGTAAGTCCCGAAGACTTTGCATTGGCAGAGTTCGTAGATAGTTCAAAACAACCACTGCAGAAGATTGTACGCGATGGTTTGAATACGCTACGCAAGGAGAATGCGTAAGTACACCTTATATTATAATAGAGAATTAAAACTTTTAAGTGATACAATATGAGCTTAAGAAATTATCTTGATAAGCTGCGCCCACAATTTGAAAAAGGCGGAAAGCTGCACGCTTTCAAGAGTATCTATGATGGTATGGACACATTCTTGTATGTCCCTAATGAGACTTCGAAGAGCGGAACGTCTATTCATGATACCATCGATTCAAAAAGAATAATGAGCATGGTGGTGATTTCGCTGATACCAGCATTGTTGTTCGGTATGTACAACATTGGTTATCAGAATGCATTTGCTGCCGGAAAATTAGGCGAAGCAACCTCTATGGGCATGTTCGTGTATGGTGCTTTAATGCTGTTGCCTAAGATTTTAGTGTCTTACATCGTGGGTTTGGGTATTGAATTTGCCTGGGCTCAATGGAAAGATGAGGAGATTCAAGAAGGCTTTTTGGTGAGTGGTATACTCATTCCGCTTATCATTCCGATTACGTTACCATTGTGGATGCTGGCTTTAGCAGTGGCTTTTGCTGTGATTTTCACAAAGGAAATCTTCGGCGGAACTGGTATGAACACCTTTAATGTGGCTCTTGCTACACGCGCTTTCCTCTTCTTCTCTTACCCAGGAAGCATGACTGGAGATAAGATTTGGACTGCAACGGATCAGATTTTCGGCTTCGGCTATGCACTACCTGATGGCTTTACGATGGCTACTCCGTTGGGTGAGATAGCTCAAGGTACTGCTGTGAACGCATCGTTCAACGATATGATTATTGGTTTAATACCTGGTTCGGTGGGCGAAACATCGGTTATCGCTATCGCAATTGGTGCTATTATTCTGATATGGACGAACATTGCAAGCTGGAAAACTATGCTTAGCGTCTTCGTAGGAGGTGCTGCTATGGCGTTATTATTCCATTCTACAGGTGCAAGTCCACTACAATGGTACGAGCATATCGTGCTGGGCGGTTTCTGTTTTGGTGCTGTATTCATGGCAACCGACCCTGTAACATCAGCAAGAACAGAATGCGGAAAGTGGATTTATGGCTTGATGATTGGAGCAATGGCAGTCATTATACGTGTGTTGAACCCTGGTTATCCAGAAGGAATGATGCTCGCTATCCTCTTCGGAAATATGTGTGCACCATTAATCGACTACTGTGTGGTTCAGTCAAATATCAACAAACGTGCTAAGCGTGCTAAACTCTAAGGGAGGAAAAGAACAGATGAAGACAAATAGCAATTCATATACAATTATCTATTCTGTTGTCCTTGTGGTGGTAGTAGCTTTCTTGTTGGCTTTCGTTTTCCAAGCTTTGAAACCTACACAAGACGTTAATGTACAGATAGATCACCAGAAACAGATTCTCTTTGCGCTCAATCAAGACCGTGATATGTCGAACGAAACTGCGCAAACTATGGCACGAGATTATTCTTGCCGATGATATTATCAATGCTGACGGCCAAGTGGTAGAGCAAGGTAAGCAAGGTGGTGTTGATACTGGCTTTAAATTGGACAGCAAAGACGCTAAAGAAGGCAAGCTGGCATTATTCCGCTGCAAGGTAGATGGTAAGGATAAGTACGTTATTCCTGTTTATGGTAATGGACTTTGGGGCCCTATCAATGGTTTCATAGCATTGAACGAAGACAAGGCAACCATCTTTGGTGTGTACTTTAATCATGAGAGTGAGACTGCTGGATTGGGTGCAGAAATCAAAGATAGTAAGGATTGGCAAGACAAATTCAAGGGAAAGAACATCTTCGATGCACAGAAACAGAACATCGTTTTCAGTGTAACAAAGAAGGTAGAGAAACCCGAATGTCAGGTAGATGCTGTAACCGGAGCTACCTTAACAAGTAATGGTGTAACCGAAATGTTCCACAACGAGAAAGGCGGACTTGCACCTTACGTTAAGTTCCTAACCGCAAAGTAATATTGAGAAATAAATAATTATAAAACAGAAAGATTATGAGTTTGTTCTCAAAACAAAATAGAGAGGTTTTTATAAACCCACTGAACCTTGACAATCCTGTGCTTATTCAGGTGTTAGGTATCTGTTCGGCTTTGGCTGTAACCTCACAATTGAAACCTTCTATCGTCATGGGACTGGCGGTAACCATTATTACAGCCTTCTCGAACGTGATTATTTCGATTATTCGTAAAACCATTCCAAACCGCATTCGTATTATCGTTCAGCTCGTAGTTGTGGCTGCCTTGGTAACCATCGTTAGTCAAGTGCTGAAGGCTTTGCTTACGATGTAAGTGTCCAACTTTCGGTTTATGTAGGTCTTATCATTACCAACTGTATCCTTATGGGACGTTTGGAGGCCTTCGCCATGACCAATAAGCCTTGGCCAAGTTTCCTCGATGGTATCGGAAACGGCTTAGGTTATGCGCTTATCCTTGTATTAGTAGGTAGTTTCCGTGAACTTTTCGGACGTGGAAGTCTGCTTGGCTTCAAGGTAATACCACAGAGTCTTTACGATATGGGCTATGTAGACAACGGTATGATGGCCATGCCTGCTATGGCGTTAATACTCGTTGGTTGCGTAATATGGGTTCATCGTGCATATTTCTATAAAGAAGAAGGAAAATAATTATGGAACATTTAATAAGTTTATTCTTCAGGTCCATCTTTGTGGACAACATGATATTCGCATTCTTCTTGGGAATGTGTTCGTTCTTAGCCGTATCTAAACGTCAAAACATCGTTCGGTCTCGGTGCAGCTGTTACCTTTGTATTGGTTGTTACCGTGCCTGTGAACTACCTTTTGCAAACCAAAGTACTCGGCCCCGATTGTATATTAGAAGGTGTAGACCTCTCTTATCTAAGCTTTATTCTCTTCATTGCCGTTATTGCGGGCATTGTTCAGATTGTTGAAATGGCTGTTGAAAGATACTCACCATCGCTCTATGGTGCGTTAGGAATCTTCCTTCCGCTCATCGCCGTAAACTGTGCGATCATGGGAGCGAGCCTCTTTATGCAGCAACGCATTGGTCTTGACCCTTCAAGTTCGCAGTACATCGGTTCTGTTTGGGACGCTCTTGTCTACGGATTTGGCTCAGGTATCGGTTGGCTTTTTGCTATTGTACTGATGGGTGCAATACGTGAAAAGATGGAATATTCTGATGTTCCCAAGCCATTACAAGGACTTGGAATTACTTTTATCACCGTAGGACTCATGGCATTGGCTATGATGTGCTTCTCAGGACTTAAAATATAATATAATAAAATGGCAGAGTTTATATTATACAGCATTGCTGTTTTCTTGGTTACAATCCTTCTTTTGGTTGTCCTTCTCCTTGTTACAAAGAAGTTCCTCAGTCCAAGTGGTAAGGTAACAGTAACTATCAATGACGAAAAAAAAATAGAAGTAGAACAGGGCGGTACCATTTTGTCAACCCTTAACGAGAACGGTGTCCATTTGGCTTCGGCCTGTGGAGGTAAGGGAAGCTGCGGTCAGTGCAGATGCCAAGTACTCGAAGGCGGTGGCGAAATACTCGATTCAGAGCGTCCACACTTCTCTCGTAAGGAGATAAAAGACCACTGGCGCCTCGGTTGTCAGGCAAAAGTGAAGGGCGATATCTCTTTAAAGATATCTGAATCTATTATGGGTGTTAAGGAATGGGAGTGCACTGTTATCTCTAACAAGAACGTTTCATCGTTCATTAAGGAGTTTAAGGTAGCGCTACCTCCAGGCGAACACATGGACTTTGTGCCTGGTTCGTACGCTCAGATACGCATTCCTAAGTACGATTGCATTGACTATGATAAGGATTTTGATAAGGAACTCATTGGTAAAGACTATCTACCAACATGGGAGAAGTTCAATATCCTTTCTTTAAAGCCAGTAATCCAGAAGACACTGTACGTGCTTACTCAATGGCAAACTATCCAGCAGAAGGTGATATTATTACGCTTACAGTGCGTATTGCCACTCCTCCGTTCTTGCCACGCCCACAAGTAGGTTTCCAAAACGTACCAGCGGGTATCGGTTCATCGTACATATTTACGCTGAAACCAGGCGATAAGGTTATGATGAGTGGTCCTTATGGGGAGTTTGCACCTAACTATACATCTGGTAAAGAGATGATTTGGATTGGTGGAGGTGCAGGTATGGCACCATTGCGCAGTCAGATTATGCACATGTTAAAGACGTTACACACTCGCGATCGCGAGATGCACTTCTTCTACGGAGCCCGTTCATTGGGTGAAGCTTTCTTCCTTGAAGACTTCTGGGAGCTTGAAAAGGAATATCCCAACTTCCATATGCACCTCTCACTCGACCAGCCAGACCCAGTTGCAGATGCGGCAGGAGTGAAGTACTACCAAGGTTTTGCGGTGAACTGCATACGCGAAACCTACTTACAAAACCACGAAGCGCCAGAAGATTGCGAGTATTATCTCTGCGGACCTCCTATGCTTATCAAGACTGTTACCGACTATTTGGACAGCCTCGGCGTAGAAAAGGACGCCATTCGCTTCGACGATTTCGGTTAAAAACAAATGGATTAAGAAAGACTGAGAATTCAATTCATATTACTAAGGTGTTTGCATGAGATATGTAGGCACCTTTTTTTGTTTTCCTTCTCTCCGTATTTACAGCTCAATACTATCTGCTTTCACCTTCTCAAACTCAACCAATCACCTTTTCATATATTTACACTGACCAACACGAAAAGCATTTCTTATGTTGTAAAGAAAACATCAATTAAAAACGATGGAACCGATTTAACGTTGCAAAAGCGGCTGTTTTGCGTTGCAATATAGGCGCTTTTGGCGTGCAAAACAGGCACTTTTGCAATGCAAAACAATGGGTGTTGCAAAGTGTTGATATATAGATAGTTATGCGATATATAAAAGTTGGCGAAATCTTTACATTTCATTTCAATTCTGTACGTCCTTATTCAAATGTATAAGGCAGAATAGAGTAGGGCATGAAACCCATGCTTTCGCCTTTTAAGAACTTTGTCTGTGGATAGAGCAAGCAACTTTATTATTTGCTATCATTACCACAACGACTCAGTTTTTTGTGATTTATGTATTCCTGTGGTTACATTTTGACCTGTGCTTAACCATGTAACTATTCTATAAATTGGTTGTTCTTACCTCTTTTTTTATTTACGCTCAGCAAGTACGATTATCCTTTCTTTATTGTTGAAATCGTTGTTGCATTATAGATTTTATAAATGTTGTTTCCGTCTTTTTCATCTTATCACAGAAGTCAGCATACGATATTGCATCTTTCACAATTTCAATTCCGTAAATCGAAAGACTTGCAGTAGATCCCTTTAAATACGAAGTTGGAATTTCAGATTGTGGTTGTTCCAGCGGAGCAACAAAGCCTCCATTCTCTACATGTAAGGCAGTTATATATGAAATCAACTGGTGAACATCGTTGCGGTCTACCTCTGATACTCTCGAATAGCTGCCCAGATGTTTGTATTTAGCGTCGAGTACCATGTCTTCCTTATAGAAATCAGGATAACGTTTTCCCTTATTGTCTTCAAAAAGGTAAATAGGGTCTTCTTTTTCTTTATTTCTGGGGTGTTTAAATCCCCACTCTTGCAAAATCGTATTCACATATTCTTCCCACAACCACGCGCCATCGAATAAGATACCGCATACCTCTTCGTTGTTCTCACCATACTTCACCTCTTCCATTCGTAGAATTTGCAAGCAAAGAATCTGCAGTGGGCGATATTCCGAATAGTAAGAATGATTTTTTATTCGTAGGTTTTTCCCAACGATATTGTTACGTTCGTGCTTATTATATAAAGGTGTATGGTCAACAATTTCTTTTACATATTCTTTCGTTTCTTGGTCAATGTTCAAGATAGCCTCCCCATATTTCTTGGTTTTTATAAACTCAATGGTATGCCGAATCAGTTCCGTCATATCATTGTCGCGACTATATTTACGTGTCGCATAAGCAATGTTGCCAACGAAAGGCATATTTTTGGCAATGTGGCGACTTATGTCTATCTTTCCTTTAAGGTTCGAATCATTATATTTAAAGTGCTGATATTCTCTATATACGCCCTGTTGTAAAGCTGCTTAAGGAAGTATGGAAACATAAATATAATGAAATCGAACACATCTTCTTGCTCATTATTATGGTTAAGGTCGAAGAGATTGAACGATAAAACTTTCTGAAGCATGTAGTGCAAGAAGTAATCGTTGCACCCATTATCAAATCTTGACTTAATCTTAATCCGCAGTTTATCAACACCAATAAAGCCCATTATATTGCCAGTAGCAATGCGTACTTTATCCGAATCGTTAGTATTCATAATCTTTAAAATAGGCGACTCTTCAATTCTATCCTTAGTTTTTTCGTCATAACGTGGGAAGATAAGCAAGTTTTCATTATCATTGCATAGGTCAGCAATTGTTTTTTCAGCAATTGGAAACAAAGCAGCAATATCCTTTCTTATGAAAGTTTGCTTATCTCTTTGCCCTATATTGTTGTCTGTCAGATTGATTCTCATCTGTCAAAATTCAATTATCTTGAATGCTATTCACCCTTTTCCCCAAAGTAAGCTTCGCTTAATTGCTTCATTATATCATCTGTCTTGCGACATCCTCGTAGGTATTCTTTGAGCAAAGGCCCTATATTCATTTTCCATAATTTCACGAAATCGCCTCCGTTTTCGCCAAGTTTACGGAAGTAAGCCGGTCCTATCATATAAGCAGACCCTAATCCTTCTGTTTCTTCAATGGCTTTATTCAAACGAGCCATCGTTTCTTTGGCCTCTTTTACACACGACAATTCGTCGAGCATAGATTCCGTATCGTTAGGCGAAACCTCTATCCACGAGAAGCGACGGCGCATTGCAAAGTCCATATTTTCGACGCTACGGTCGATGTCGTTCATTGTTCCGATGATGAAAACATTCTCTGGAACAAAGAAACCGTCCTTGAATGGGTCGCTATCTTCTACTATATTTTGGTATTGGGTATTCACTTTTCCCCTCTCACCCCTATATCCTGGGTCGATAGCAAAGAACAATTCGCCGAAGATTTTCGATATATCGCCACGGTTAATCTCATCAATTATGAACACATAATTCTTTGTATCAACTTTCGAAACTTCTACCGACGGCTCTTTAACAACTTGGTTTTTAATGGCGTTATAAAGCACAAAGGTGTACGAGTCTTGCTGTGTGCGGTGCTTTCTGTGGAAGTGTTCCTGAATATCCTTACCACTTGTAACAGGTATTTCATTCTCCATTAAGTCAATAAGCTCGGCTTTTGATAACTTCACCAATCTTGTTTTCTCATTCGCAGGAACTTCCACAGTAATGGTTCGCTCATTGTTTTCAACTATCGAAAAACTATTTTTAGTACCCGATGTCTCGAATGTCATTTCATTATCAATGGCATCTTCTATGAAGTCTTCTAATATTTCTCGAACCGAACTCTCCTTTTGTAGTATTTCGATAGGTTTCTCTGAATCTATAAAATTCTGCAAAGCTTTAGCACAGAAGTCCTTAAATACACCATTGCGCAGCTCAAATCCATAGTTATCACCACCCTTTACAGGGCGTAATCCTTCTACAAAGTCGGTGTAATCGTATGATGGGTGGAACTGCACAAAGCCATTTCGTCGTCAGAACAGCCCATTTCTTTGGCAATTTCCCTCGCCATAAACGTCTTACCAGTACCTGGCGCACCTGTGAGAACTATATTTTTGTTCTGTTCAAGTAGCTCTATGTATTTGGTATACTTCCTCGTAGGTTCCTCGTTCCTCTTACTATTTATGAATTTTATTACTTCCATATCATTACATTCGTCTATAGTGTGTCGAAAACAGCCATATTTAGAGCCATCAAAATCTTTCTCTCCTTGCCAAAAGTAGTTCACTTTATAAGAGACAATAGTCCTCGTATCTTCTTCTTTTATAGAACTCTTTTCGCTTACAATTTCCCCAAGTGCAAATATTCGCATAGACGGTATGTCGTGGTTTGTACCTTTGGTAAACGATGATTTTATAATAACAATATCACCTTTTTTTATTTCTTTTGCGAACTTTAATTGGCGTTTTCCATCATTTGTATCATTGAACCATGCTTCCCAAATGCCCTCTTCTGCAAAGCGAGATAGTTGCGAATCCTCATCGTTATAGGTCTGTCCGACACACCAATAACGTGTCCTAAACAATAAAGAGTAAAGAAAATCAAGTCGTTCTGGGAACGAAACAAAGAGTGCCCAAAGTATATCTTGTGATAAAAGTAAGTCAGATTGAATGTAATTGCTAATAGATGGAGACACCAAATCGTGTAGTTCTTTGTCGTTTTCAACTATATACAGAAGCGGTTTTATAAGTTCCATGAAATGAGAATAGCATTTACCTGCTTTCTTAGGCTGTATATTTAAATATTGGCAAACCGACTTATATAGCCCATATTTATAAGTTGTATAGGTATTGGGGTCGATACAAGTCAGTATTGCCGATACTGTGCGTTCATCGTTTGCATACAAGTTCTGCTTGTCATTGTCTGGAACATCTGCTATTTCCTGCATGGTAGTAGAGAAATCCTGAATGCGCTTATCCAGCAATACTTGCCCATCTGCCAGCGATTGGACAGCCTTTTCAAACTCTTTACGACGATAATTTATCACAAAGTCGAGCGTTGGACTAACCAAACGTGTATAAATCAAATTCGTAACACGTACTTTATTGACAATGCTTATAAAGTCCTTGCCTTGGCATTCTGTTATGAGTTGCCACTTATAAAGCTCGTTCCATTTATCATCATCAATACGAATTTCCTTTCTTAGACTTTTGTAACATTCAACCAAATGCCAGTATAGATATTCTTTAATAGCTTCTATTAGTTCTGGACGAAGTTGCCATTCAAACGTTCCTTCGCTGTTTTTGGGTAGGTCCTTGCCTTCTGCCATCGGAACTAACCAATAGCATGGTTCTCCATTTGGGCGGATAATCTGAAATCTATTAAGCTTTTTCTGAACATATTCTCCACATTTGGTAATATAACTGTTAAGCGATTGAGGATTGCCCCCCATCTTATTACAAATAGAAATGCACGAACCTCTATGCTCAGGGGCATAGAACACCTTTATCAAAGCTTCTTTATAATGTTTAGACGTTGCAGAATCCTTCAGCAACTCCAACCATTCTTCCTTGCTGACTCCAATGTTGCACGAAGTGACAGCGCCTTCTTGAATAACTTCTATTTTCTCCATAGCATTATAAATTCTTCCTATTCTATATTTAAAATATACCTGTTGTTAATGATATTATGCAAATACCATGAGTGTTAATAGTGCAGAAGCTCTCAATGTTTAGTATTGCGAGCGAAGCATTAAATGCAATTAACTGATTGTTCATAAATCTAATATACTTTAGGTACTGCTTTTATTACTCGCAAAGGTAATATTTTTTATTAACATTTCAAATAAGAATAAGCTAAATTATTTGTTTTATTTAACTCATCAATGGGCTTACTTTCATCGCTTGGCAACGTATAAGCAAGTTCAATAAAGTCTATTTGATTTATTGAAATCGACCGAGAGAAATTCTAAATACGGCTTATGAATTCTAATGTATAAGTAAAACATAGTTCACTTTTTGTGTATGTTGAGATATAAGGAAAGTATTACTTTATATAGAAATAACCTTGATGGTTTTGTAAAGAAAACATCAATTAAAAACGATGGAAACGATTTTACGTTGCAAAAGCGCCTGTTTTGCGTTGCAATATAGGCGCTTTTGGCGTGCAAAACAGGTACTTTTGCAATGCAAAACAATGGGTGTTGCAAAGTGTTGATATACAATATGTTGGAAGAAATAGGTGGGTCTGTAAAATCTTTACACTTATTTCGCTTTAGAACAGCAATCTGAATACAAAATATTATAGGTGGGGAGAGAGCGAGGTTGAACGATAAACCGACTAAAAAGGTACTTTTTTCAGCAGATAATTTCTATTACGGATTGTGATGTTTTAAACGATTACCCATTTGGAAATGGACGCTCTTTGTCCTTGTTCGTTATTTTTCAAGCGCTTAAGAATGAGGTTCGTAGAGTGTCTTTAAGTTGGAAAGAACTGTTATAACATCTCTGTCGAGATAATATAAATGTTAGTACGATAGAACTGAAGTTCTTTATTTATAATCAGATAATAAAGTATGTACCTTCTTATTATTTGTGTATGGAGAAGGAAGATAGTAAATAGGAGGGGGTGGGTAAGAAGCAATAAAGTCCGTAAGCAATTGCTTACGGACTTTATTGTAGTCGGTACGAGAATCGAACTCGTATGCCAAGATTGAGAATCTTGTATCCTAACCGTTAGATGAACCGACCTTCTGATTGTCGATTTTTCCCAAAAGGGTGGCGGAAGGAGGGGGATTCGAACCCCCGGTACGGTAACCCGCACGTCAGTTTAGCAAACTGGTGGTTTCAGCCACTCACCCATCCTTCCAGTCAGGGCTCATTATCTGAGTTGCCAAGCATTTTTGAAATGCTGTGCAAAGGTAATATTTATTTTCTGTACTTACAAATTTTCTTGTCTATTTTTTCATAAAAACTTACGCATCGCTTTACATGTGTAATGTCGAGTTATCCATATATTTTGCCTGCTATCTACTTATTTTGTGTTTCGGTTTGCTGTTCTGTTGTTGTGTAGTTTTGCCCATATTGTTTTACAAATTGCTAATTCTCGGATTGTATTTGTCCGTGCCTCTGTATATAATAATGTGTAAATGGTTTAAGCACAAGATGGTTCATACCCTTGTAATGAACGGAGTTAAGGAACAAAAGAGAGCTGTTAGCATTCCCGAAGTAAGGTCAGGCGTATGGCTATTAGTAGGCAGTGATAAGGTTTTACCATGCTGTTGAGCAACTATTTCCATCAGGTGGCAGGTGCAACCAGTTGGGAATAGTACTATGTTAAGATACAAACAAAAACAAAAAAAGCACCAAATGATAAAATCAAATGGTGCTTTCTAACTAATGTTTTATTCGTGATTCCGTTGGGGTTCGAACCCAAGACCCACAGCTTAGAAGGCTGTTGCTCTAATCCAACTGAGCTACGGAACCGCTGAATTCGGCTGCAAAATTACTGCTTTTATTCGTTATGACCAAATTATCGGTTAAGTTTTTTACCATAGTTGGCACAAGTTGGTGTGCAAATCTTGTTGGTTTCCTACTTGAATTGATTCAAGAAAGTGTCTGCTTGAGGGTTGCCTAAGCTTTTAGCCTTCTCTATATTGGCAATACCTTCTGCCTTTTGGTTGTTCTTGCATTGAGCAATTCCCAGTACGAGATAGGCTTCGGCATAATCATCTTTTAGGGCGATAGCCTGCTTTGCAGCCAATATTGCTTCTTCAAATTTATTGAGTCGGAGCAGCAAGTTGCTGGCTTCTGCACAATACATCGGTTCTGCTGGGTTCAGTTTTGTAGCAATCAAGATGTCTTGAAGTGCCTGTTGCCACAGCTTTCCCTTTATTTCTATCTGTTCGCGCATGTAGTAGAAGTCGGCCTCCAAGGTGCCTTGGTTAAGGTATTCGTAGAGGTAAAGGTCTTTCATAGCGTCGCGATACTTACCCATTTTTTCCAATTGATTGGCGCGTGCGAGGAAGAATGGCGATGAAGTATCCATGTAAGGAGTATCGCAAAGTTCTATACTTTGGTTCAAGAGAGCAAGTATTGCGTCGTCGTTACCCTTAAGATTTTCTTGGCAAAGCGCCATTTCCAAATATAGTTCGGGGTTCTTCATTGGTGTCTTTGTCAATGCTTCGAACTCTTGATATGCCTTTTGGGAAGTCGCCTTTAGCATAGGTAATTTGCGCTTGAAGGTGCTTGTAGACAGGCTCAGGCTTTATTTTATAGGCTTCGTTCGTCTCGCTCATTGCCTTGTCCAATGTCCATCCTTGCGCCTTAGCCTTGTCGGCAAGAGAAGCCATAGTTGCTCCTTGGTAAATCATTCGTCCGTAGTTATAGTGTGCTTCGTTCTTTTCTTTTACTTTCGAAATAGCCTGTTGCAACACCTTATCCGCCTCGGCAATGTTACCTTTGCTAAACAAAAGAGATGCTAAAGCTGTGTATCCATTGTTTAATGCAGGAAATTTTTGGAGGAAATCGTTGATGGTAGCCGTTCTTAAAGATTCTATTTTGTTAGACGACAACATCAGCGCAATAATGGCTTCGTCGGATTGTTGCGGCAGTCCGATTCTGATTCCGCTTTGCAGAAGGGTAGGGTCGTTTTGTGAAAGTCCCACCAATACGAAGTCGTTGGCATATCGAGCGTCTGTTGCACTCTGCAAATTGCCATTGCTATTGTATATTCCTACTATCTGTCCCTGCTCGTTTAACAAAGGAGCCCCATTATTTTTCTCGGGCGCTGAGGTGGTAAGCACACAGTAGGTGTACTTATCCATGAACTTTTCAACCTTGTTAATGCTGGCTTTTATCGGTTCGCCCGCCTTTGTAGGTATAACCACCCATGCAGTTGAATTAGCAGTAGCTGAAGATGCGAAAGGCGCAGCAGCAGTCTTTGCGTTTACCTTGAACTTTGCCACATCGTATATCTCGTTGGCTCCGAGCATGGTTTCTACATCGTATTTCTGTCCATTGTTGTCGATAACAACAGCTTTTGCAGCTCCTGCAAAAGGCTTCCACGTACTAACGCAGACACCATCGGTAGAAACAAACGCCATTTGTGGTAGAAAGAATAGACCCCTTAGTGTCGAAGGTGGTAAGTGTGAAAGTAGTGTTGGCAGCCTTCTTAACAGCCGATGACTGTGCTATCGCCATTGTGGCAAAGCTAAAACAGAGGGTGAGAAGGAGGAAAAATATCTTTGTTTTTTTCATAATTCTATGTTCGTTTACACTGGTTTGTTGATGTTTAATAGTTCGCGTGCATTCTGCAAGGCTGCTTCTGAAATGTCAGAACCAGAGAGCATCTGTGCTATTTCAGCCACTCTTTCGTCGGCAGTGAGTTGTCTTAGCTGACTGGTTGTACCTGTTGGAGTGTCGTGTTTCTCAACTTTGTAGTGCGTTGTGCCCAATGCTGCAATCTGAGGAAGGTGCGTTATGGAGATAACTTGCTTGTTGTTGCTGCCCATTTGGTGCATAACGAAAGCCATTTGCTGGGCAATCTTGCCGCTTACGCCTGTGTCTATCTCGTCGAAAATAATGGTTGGCAACTTCACAGCACCGCTTATCATCGCCTTAAGCGAGAGCATTACGCGGGCAATTTCGCCACCCGAAGCCACTTGCGCAATGGGTTGTAGCGGACTATTGCGGTTGGCTGAGAACAGAAATTGCACCTTATCGGCACCATCTGCAGCCAATTGCTTAGGCTCAAACTGTATGTCAAACTGTACGTTAGGTATTCCCATAGGTACAAGTTTCTCCTTCATTTCCTTCTGAATCGCCTTTGCCGCCTTCTCTCTGCCCTTGCTTAAGAGAGCAGCTTGCTGGGTACAGTCGGCTCGTTTGGTAGCAACTTCTTGCTCAGCTTCCTTCAAAAGTTCATCGCTATTGTCTATTCCGTCTAACTTTTGCTTAAGTTCAGCTTGTATATTGAGCAGTTCAGAGATAGTCTCAACGTGGAATTTCTTCTCAAGATGATAGATTTTATCAAGTTGTTCGTTGATGTAATCCAATCTGTTGGGGTCGAAATCGATGTCTCCTGTTGCCTTGCTAACCTCTTCAGCTATGTCCTTCACCTCTATATATATGGTGTCGAGACGACTGCTTAGTTCTTCTGCCTTTGGGTAAACAGCAGCAATACTCGACATGGCTTCGGTGGCAGACTTTAGCTGTTTCACCGCTCCTGTTTCGTCATCGTTCAGAGAATTGTCGGCATTATATAACGAAGCTTTGATGTCTTCTGCGTGAGAGAGCGTCTTACTTTCGGCTTCAAGCTCTTCCTGTTGGCCTTCTTGGAGGTTGGCACTCAATAGTTCTTCGTACTGAAAACGCATAAATTCTTCGTTTTCAGCGTTGTCTTTCAACTGCTTTTTAATATCTTCCAGTCTCTTTTCAGCATCTTTGAACGCCTTGAAGGTCTCTTTATAGGCAGCCATCTCCTTGTCGTTTCTTGCCAATATATCAATGACATTAAGCTGAAAATCCTCCTTTTGGAGGAGTAAATTTTGATGTTGAGAATGTATATCTACCAGTTGGTCGCCTACTTCACGCATCAAATTCAATGGAACAGGAGTATCGTTGATGAATGCACGAGACTTTCCGTTGTTACCAATCTCACGTCGTAGAATGGTTTCGTCGGCGTCGAAATCAATGTTATTATCAGCAAAGAAAGTATCGAAAGCACCTTTTTCAAGACTGAATGTTGCTTCAATGACACATTTTTTCTCACCTTGCTTTATATGTTTGCTATCGGCTCGGTTGCCTAAAAGCAAACTAATCGCTCCAAGAATAATACTTTTTCCAGCACCAGTTTCACCACTGATGACAGAGAAACCATTGTGGAAGTCGATGTCTAATTGGTCGATAAGTGTGAAGTTCTTTATATAAAGATGCTTGAGCATGGTTGTTTGTATTATTGTTTAATCTTGTCCCACGATGCGTTTTGACTTGCATTGATGCTGAAAAGTATTTCGTAGACAGACTCTTTTTCCTTCTGCGTACCTTTTTATAATATATATTGGCCAGTTCTTCTTTCTTATAGTCGGTCCAAATCTGCGGTAACATACTCATAGGCTTATCTTCATGCGCCTTCTTTAGGTCGTTTTGCAATGCCGTTGTTATGTTTGTTCTACCTCTTTCAGGGCTGTTGGCCATTTCATCTAAGCCCGTTCGATAGTAATCGTATTGCAATTGGCGGAACGGTTTCATACCTCCATCAAGGTAATCATTGATGATAGCAAAGCGATTCTTGGAGTTTTCGAATGCTTTCCAGCCTGTAAAGTTAAGGTTTTGTGCATTATTGGTAAGGTTCATGCAGCGTTGCAGAATGTCATCGCCACCCATTGGCGCAAACGAATCAAGGTTTAAGCCAATGATTAAGTAAGCATAATAGCCCAAAAGAGCCGTAAGTTGGTTGTTGATAGTCTCCTCGTTGAACTCTATTTGGTCGAATTGCGCAAACTCAAAGTTAAAGTCTGCGTCTTTAATATTAAATAAAGTAGACGTGTATGCTGAGTTATAAACAGGTCGATTGGCTTGTATGAGCGCTGAACAAGTGAAGGTGTTGGTGCTTTGGTCGTACTTTGTTACAGTAATATTGAAGTTGCAGACGATGCGTTCGTTCTTCTGAAACTTCATATTTGTCCACTGTCGTTCGTTCACAAACTGCTCAAGCGTTTGCTGTAAGTTCTCAAATACCGACTTATCGGTACCTTGTATCTGGTTATGGTTGATGCTTATCTTTGCTTGCAGCTCCTGTGCTGCAGCATGATTGTTAAAGAATAGAAGCCAGCTCGTTAATAATATCGCAAGCAACCAAGTGTTTACACTTCTTTTCATATTCTTTTTTTCCTCCTTTTGATATAATCGTTATTTGGTTATCGTCCGACTGGAAGGTTGTGCCAGCATTGCGAGTAGAGTTCAGAACAATAAAGTCAGCATTCTTTTTTACCAACTTTGCCGATGCGTTAGCTTCCTCGTCGTTTGTTTCTAAGGCGAAAGCAACGATACGCTGTTGGCTTTTCTTTAGTTGTCCTAAGGCTGCTGCAATATCGTGTGTAGGCTGAAGGTCAATCTGAAGCTCGTCCTTTTTCTGGCGCTTTATCTTTGTTTCTGAGAAGTTACGAGGCTTGAAGTCGGCCACAGCAGCACACAATATGGCAGCATCAGCGGTTGGAAAGGCTTTCATGGAAGCCTCATACATCTGCTCACAGCTTTCTATATCAATGCGATTGATACCTTCTGAGCACGTCAAATGCACAGGTCCAGCCACAAGAGTAACGTTTGCACCACGTCTAAAGCACTCTTCTGCAAGAGCAAAACCCATCTTTCCCGACGAGTAGTTGCCTATAAAACGTACGGGATCTATCTTTTCGTATGTCGGACCTGCCGTAATTAACACATTCTTTCCTTCTAAATCTTGAGTGGTTACAGCTTTGTTGTCGAAGAATTGGTCTAAAAACGCTACGATGTTTTCAGGTTCTTCCATGCGTCCTTTGCCTTCTAATCCACTTGCCAAGAACCCATTTCCAGCTTCTATAATATGGTTTCCTCTGCGTTTAAGCATCTCTATGTTGTCCAATGTAGACGAATGTTTGTACATATCGAGGTCCATTGCTGGCGCAATAAATACAGGAGCCTTCATTGAAAGATAAGTTGTAACAAGCATATTGTCAGCTATTCCGTGACACATCTTGCCCAATGTAGCAGCTGTACAAGGCGCAATGAGCATAGCATCAGCCCATAATCCGAGGTCAACGTGCGAGTGCCACGTGCCATCGCGTTGAGAAAAGAAATCGCTGATGACTGGTTTCTGCGTCAATGCGGATAGTGTGATAGGTGTAATGAACTCTTTTCCACTTGGTGTTATGACCACTTGAACCTCTGCACCCTGCTTTATGAGTTGACGAATGATAAGACAACTCTTGTATGCAGCAATAGAACCAGTGATACCGAGAACGATTTTCTTTCCTTTAAGCATGGCTTATCGATTGTTAAATTCGCGTAGACGGATGCGTGTAAGCACCTGTTTGGTGTTATAAGTAAAGTCGCTTGAAAGAATCCAGCTATAGAATCCAGGGTCTCTGCGTAACACTTCCGCAACGTCCCAGCCTTTATATTTGCCAAAGTTGAATACTTCGTGGCGGCGTGGTTGCCCTTTTTCGTCGAGCAAAGTGTTACCGTCTTTGTCAGTCATATCTTTCCAAACGATGCGTCCAGCAAAGTCTACGTTGTCGTTCATGCGTGAGAACTCTGCCAATTCGTCCATGTCGTTCTTCAGAATACGTTCTGGATCGTCTTGTTTTTCAGCAGAATACATTTTTATTTGTCCTTGTAATACGCGCCAAGTAGCCTCAGTATCTTCGTCAGCCTTATGTGCTGTGAAGTCATCTTCCATCTTTCTTCCGCAATAGAACTGGTATGCTGCTGCAAGATTACGGCGTTCCATCTTGTGATAAATGTTCTGTGCGTCAATAAGACGGCACTTCGAAAAGTCGAAGTCTACGCCCGCACGAAGGAACTCTTCTGCAAGAATAGGAATGTCGAATCGATTAGAATTGAAACCAGCAAAGTCGCACCCAGTGAATTTATTAGCCAGGTCTGTAGCCTTTTCCTTAAATGTTGGTGCGGCAGCCACGTCGTCGTTGGTGATACCTGTAAGTTCTTCTACTTCTTGAGGAATTTCTTTTTCAGGGTTGATAAAAAGGTTTTCTCTTTCTTCTTTCCCATCTGGGAAAACCTTAATATATGATATTTGAATGATGCGGTCTTTTACAAGGTCGAGCCCCGTGGTCTCCAAATCGAAGACAATCAAAGGCTTTTTTAAGTTTAATGACATTCTGCTATTATTTAAATGTATGTGGGCAGACTTCTCTTGAAAATCTGCCCACGTCTTTTGTAAATCTCTTTTTAGTCGTTGAGCAATACCGGCATAACGAGCATAAGCACGTTTTCGCCTTCTGGTTGCTCTGATGGTACAACCAATCCAGCGCGTGATGGGTCTGCCAACTGAATGTTTACCTCGTCGCTTTGCAAGTTGCCCAGTATCTCTAAGATGCTGCTTCCCTTGAAGCCGATGCTCATAGGATTGCCTTCGTATGTGCAAGTCATGCTTTCTTTTGCGCTTGTTGAGAAGTCAATATCTTCTGCGCTGAGGTCTAATTGTCCGTTTGCAATGTGGAAACGAATCAGTTGTGAAGAGTCACTTTGCGAACGGAAGTACACGACGAATGGCACCAATGAGTGATTTACGGTCTATGGTGATTTGGTAAGGATTGTTCTCTGGGATTACGCTATTGTAGTTAGGGTATTTTCCATCAATCAGTCTGCTAACCAAATTACCTTCTCCGAATGAGAATTCAGCCGAACGAGAATCAAATCGAACAACGATATCTCCACCATCTTTAGCAATGAATCCCTTCAGCAAAGCCGCAGGTTTCTTTGGCAAGATAAAGGCTGCAGGAACATCATTCTTTACAGCGAACACGCGGTTTCTCACCAATTTGTGTCCGTCAGTAGCTACAACAGCCAAGCTATCGGCAGTGATGTCGAAGTAGATACCATTCATTACAGGGTGCAATTCGTCTTGTGCGGTAGCGAAGAGCGAGCGAGTAATGTTATCAACCAGCATGTCTGCGCTCAACGTGATGGTTGTAGTGTTTGCTGAAAGCGGCTGTGGGATAGGGAATTCGTCTGCTTCCAAGATGGGGAAGTTGTAAGAACCATTCTGATAGCTGATGTAAATGGTGTGTTCTCCCATATTTACATCTATCGTTAAAGGCTGCTCTGGCAGTTCCTTTACAGCATCAAGGATATTGTGATTGTTTACTGCGAACTTCCCTTCTCCTTCGAGTGAATCAAGATTCAGCGACATACGGACAATATTTTCGCTATCAGAAGCAGTGATAGTGAGCTGTCCGTTCTGTGCATCAAACATGAAACAGTTTAATATTGGCAAAGAATTCTTGGTGTTGATAACACGCGAAAGCGACAGAAGTCTGTTGCTTAAGGCAGTGCTTGAAATGGTAAATCTCATTAGTTCCTATATATTTTTTAGTTATAACTCATTTTATTCTATTCTAACTATAGCTGAAGAAAGCCGTTGGAAAAACCTATTCCTTCTTCTTGGTCGTACAAAAATACGAAAAAGCCGTTGGAAAAACAAAATTTAAAGCCAAAAGTTTCTGTTTTTAGAACTATTTTAGTAATTTCGCAAAAATAATGCCAGCGTGTGGTAAGAGAGCTTACATTCAATTACCAAAGTGTGGCTTATTTAATGTAAAAAGTGTATTTAGAAACTCATTTAATTATAAACCGCAAAATAGATAATATGGAACTACAAGGTAGAGTTATTGCAGTAATGGAGCCACGTGAGGGAACTTCAGCACGTGGACCATGGAAATCACAGCAGTATGTAATTGAAACACACGACCAATATCCTAAGAAGATGGTCTTTGACATCTTCGGTGCCGAGCGTATAGATCAGTTTGCGATTAAGGCTGGAGAGGAAATCTTGGTTAGCTTTGATGTAGATGCTCACGAATACAATGGCAGATGGTTCAACAATATCCGTGCATGGAACATTCAAAGAGTTGATGCTGCTGCTGCACAAGCGGGCAATATGCCTCCTGCTGCTGCTCCTATTGCGCCACAAAGTCAGCCTGCAGCTGGCAGTCAAGCGCCATTCCCACCTGCTGCTTCAGACAGTGCAGCCGACGACCTTCCATTCTAATGTTTGGTAATAGAGGCGTCTGTTGTAGCTTTCAATAGATATATCAAAGGGGTTGAAACCACGTTTTGCTGGTTTCAGCCCTTTTTTTTGTTGCCCCAAATGGGTGTAATCCTACTTGTTTCTGGCTTCCTTTTGCTGCAAAACGCACTTTTAAAGGAATCAAAGATAGGCGAATTTTTGTATTTCTGATACTTCTTTCATAACTTTGTAAAACAACTAATTACAGGCTGAAAGGTAACAAACAGATGGCTTTTGAACTTATAAATTATGAAAAGAGCAATTGTAATAGGTGCCAGCAGTGGCATCGGTCATGAGGTGGCGAGGCTCCTCATCATGCAAGGATGGACGGTTGGAGTGGTAGCACGCCGCACGGATAAGTTGGAAGACTTAAAGAACTATGCGCCCGAACGTGTCGTTACAGCGCAGATAGATGTAAATAACGCGCAGGCGAGCGAGGCTTTTGGCCAACTCGTGGAGCAGATTGGAGGACTCAATCTCTATTTCCATGCAGCAGGAATAGGCTGGAAAAATTCAGCTTTAGAGGCTGAAAAAGAACTGAAAACAATGGAAACGAATGGTCTTGGCTTTGTTCGTATGGTGGGAGAAGCCTATCGTTATTTTGCCAAACACGGCGGTGGACACATTGTTTGCATTACTTCTGTGGCGGGTACAAAGGGCTTAGGAGCTGCGCCTGCTTATAGTGCTACGAAGGCAATGCAGAACACTTACCTGCAAGCTTTGGAACAGTTGGCAACCAGCAAGCGTAATAACATTTGCTTTACAGATATCCGTCCTGGTTTTGTTGATACTCCGTTGTTAGATGGTTCTTCTAATCTTCCTATGCTAATGACGACCGAAAATGTTGCGAAAAGTATTATGAAAGCCATCGAAAGTAAGCAACACATCTGCGTGATTGATGGGCGTTGGCGCATATTAGTAGCCATGTGGCGACTTATTCCGAACTGGATTTGGAGAAGAATAAAGCTGAATAGCTAACCGCATACCACACATATAGGTTCAAAGAAAGATGATGCCACTCTTCAATAACTTTGCGAATAACTACTAATAGCCTGTAAGTCCGCCTATTACATATAATATGCTAAGTGTTGTTTGAAGTATCTCGGCACATTCAAATGCCACTTTTCGCCCCCTTCCACAGACCATAAAAAAGGCAGGAACGTAATAATTTGCGTTCCTGCCTTATTCGTTTTGTACCTTAATATGTGGTGTGTCGTTGCCGACACGACATTGTTTAAGGTCTTAATTTGCCGTTTTGATTAGAACAACTTGTAGGCTTTCACACCTGCAATGCTCAAAATGTAAATCTGGTTACGCTCAACAGGGATAAACAAAGTACCACCCTTAGCAACGCCAGTAGCTACCTGAGTGCCTGCAACCGTGCTGAGCGTATAGCGTTGGCCTGCGTTCAAACCCTCAACAGAGTAGCCGTTGCTTTGTGCAACCACGCGAATAGCTTTGCCAGCGTCAGCTTTTGCTGAGCCAATAGCGGTAACTGTGTTTGTATCATACTTCTTAAAGTGGCGCCAACCGTCAGCTTTCTTGTACGATTCCACCGCATTCTTGTCTACGTGCAGCACCGCATCGTCGAGATAATAGATAGAGTTGAAAGCGTCGTCGGCAACTACTGGCGGTACCAAACCATAAGAATGAACATCTTGAAGTGCCAAACATTCGAAGAAAGCCTTATCGCCTATGGTGCAACCATCAGGTATATGAACTTCCAAAAGGTTAGCATTCTTGATGAATGCGCCTGCTCCAATCTTCTTCAAAGATGGGATAAACTGAAGTATTGTAAGCTGTCCGTCGTGATAGAAAGCAGAGTCTCCAATCTCTTCAAGCTCAGCTTCAACGCCTTCTTCCCACTTAATGCAGTTCAAGTTAGGGTTGTTTGATAGTGCGTTAGAATCGATAACCTTCAACGATGCAGGCAATGTTATTTCGGTAACAGTATGGTTGAATGCGAAGCCATAGCGTGCAATCTTCTCCAATCCTTCGTTTAATGCAATCTTATCGGTGCCCGGTGTAGTTTGAGGAACAGTAGGGTGATAGAGCAATTCCAACATATTCTTTGTGTAAAGTGCGCCCTTTGAAGCTCTCAAAGCGGTGTTACCCTTCGCAACAGTTACGCCGAGAAGAGCTGGAACAAGTGCGAATGCACCTGGTTTAATGCTGGTTGCACTCTGAATGATTTCGTATGAGTTGCTCGCACGTCCTGGAGGATAAGCCATCAGGCGTGTTTTGTCTTTGCTATACAATACTCCGTCTACCGAAGTAAAGTACTGGTTGTCTGGGTCTACAGTGATTTCTGTAAGCTGAGTACAGAACAAGAACACCAATTCGCCGATGCTCTTAACACTCTTTGTGATGTGGAACGACTCAAGTTCCATAGATGCTTGCAATGCATTATTGTCGATATATTCAACTCCAGCAGGTGTTGTTGCCTTGCCTTTTGGCTGCCATGAGATGAGGTGGCCATCTTTTATCACTGCATTACTTTCCTTTTCTTCCGACTTAGGGCTGCAAACGAGCCATACGTCTACGTCTTCTTTCAAGTCGGTAATGGTGTAGGTGAGTCCTTTTTCGCCCTTTAATTCGCTTGAGTTCAGCATCCAATTGTCTACAACATAGCCTTCTTTAGGGTGTGCAGTGAACACAACGGTAGCTCCATGAGCTACTACTGCGCCAGTGTTGATGTTGTTTCCGTCTACAGTAGCGGTGATTTCGCCGCCATCGGTATTGAGAGACTTGAACTTAACGATATGTTTGCCAGCCTCGCGGTCGAAGTCTACGAGTATGTCGAGCGCATCTTCAGCGTTGCATTCGTACACGGTTTTGTTGTCGTAGCCTGCGATTGGCTGATAAGCGTCTATTGTTTTTTTGTTTCCATCAGCGTCAGTAACCACCTCTTTGCCTAACTTATACCATTGTGTAACGTGGTATCCTTCTTTTGGGAATGCCTCGAAGTGGAGTTTAGTGCCCTTCTTTACCTTCTCAGTATTCTTTATTTGTTTGCCTGTTTCAAGCACAGTGCAAGTTACACTACCAAAGTCTGGCTCTTTACTCTTGAAGAAAATAATGTCTCCTTCTTCCTCTGCTTTGAGGGTAACAACGATGTTTAGTGCTTCGGTAATGTGGTTGATAGACCATATTTCGCCGTTGATAGCCGAAGAAGGTCTGATGTTTTCGGTTGCAGCAGCCTTACCATTGATTTCCCATTTGTCTATTTTGTAGCCGCCATAAGGTGTAACCATCACCGAAACAGCCTTGCCAGCAGCTATCTCTGTGCCTGTTTCAAAGTCGCGAGCACCGTCGGTCCATGCTTCTATTTCGCCTATTTCTTCCGCCTACAGTGATGTTAGAGATAGAATAGTTCACAACGAACTTCTGAACGCCTTGTGGTTCGCCCACAACAATCTTACATTTGTTGAACTTCTTAGCGAGTTTTGCCTTCACATCTTCGTTTGCTACGTAGATGGTAGTAGCTGTTTTGTCGGTAAATTCGGTTGCTCCGAACGATACAAAGTCCTTGCTTAGGTGAATGTCTACTACTGTTAGCGATGCCACACCGCTCCATGTGATGTAGCTATCTGTAGATACGCTAACGAGATTAGGTACTAAGAGTTCCGACAAAGCACTGCAACCAGTGAAAGTTGCCTTGCCGATGGTCTTTACACCAGGAAGATCTACCTTTGCAACATTGGTATTGTTATACATTGCATTGTCGCCAATCGCAATACATTCGTCAGCTGTTAGCTTTATTTCCTTAGCCTGTCCAGCGAGGTAAACCAATGTTTTGTCGGCGCTGAGAATAGCGTTGTTTACAGCCTTATAGCTGCCGCCAGCCTCAATAGTGATGTCTGCCAATGCCTTACAATTCTTGAAAGAGCTGCCGAACATAGAAGTTAGAGAGCTGCCTAAAGTAAGTTTAGCCAAGTGGTCGCAGCCTTGGAACGCTTCGATACCAAGATTTTTGATTTTTGGAAGCGCCAATGTGGTCAGCTTTTCGCATCTTTCGAATGCACCATCTTCAATGATTTCAACGTTTGGCGCATCGATTGTTTCGATGTTAGAACAACCTTTGAAGGCGTTTTTACCCACCTTCTTAACATTGTTCAGCTTAATGCTTGTAATGTTAGTGTTGCACTTTTCTTCTGACGTAGAGTCCCAATTGTCTGGGTCTTCGTCCGCTGGCTCGTAGAAACAGTTAGCCGCAATCTCGGTAACATGGGCTGGAATCTCAATCGCTCCAGTCGCTCCGTCCCACGATTTCAGCACCGTTCCTTCGATGACTTGGGCATTTGCCATACAACAGAATTGTATTAAGGCAAACGCCAATAAGTAGAATTTCTTCATTTTGTTGATTGTTTAAAGAATTAATGTTTAGACTTTACCTGCTGGGCAGATTGCATAAATCAGCCTTCCAAAAGGAATCTTGTCGCTTAAAGGCAAGTTATTCGGTTTGTGGATTAGCTTGTTGCTATCCGTTTATAGAAGTTTCATTCTATAATATATAAGGTTTAACAACGCTGAAACGATTTAATAAGTCTGCGTTTAGGCGCTGCAAAGATAATATAAATAATTGTAAAGACAAAAAGAAAAGCATAGAATCATAATAAATCCTAACGAATAGAGTTGGCATAGCGATGCGAAACACTTGCTCGAAATGGTTTTCAAGCTATGCAGTTTTGCAGTTTTGAGAAGGCGAAAATCTTGTGGTTGGTAGCTTATTGTGTATTCGTTAAAACGGAATATTCATGCAAAAGTGTTGTTTTATAGCTGTAATCGCGTAACATGCTTATTACTAACGCTTTACAATACCCCTTGTTTTGCGTTGCAAAAGTGCCTATATTGCGTGGTAAAAGAGCCTGTTTTGCGCGGCAATATAGGCACTTTTACAGAACGAAAGAATAGGTGTTGCGTTGTAATAGCATTTTTATTAGAAACCAACGCAAGTTTATACAGAAAACGAGGGTATGGGTAATGCGTATGCAATGTACTGTTGGCGATGTAAGTAGGGGTGGAGAAGGGATTGTTTTAAGGTGCATCTTACTGTTAAAAAATCATTGTTTCTGTTAGCGTGCACAGTGGTGAAAGATTAAAAAAAAAGTGAAAATATTTGGCACAAAAGAATTAAATACATACCTTTGCTATCGTTATCCTGAAAACAATCTTTTTTACCTTAAATCCACTAATACCTATTAAGGGTTTAAGAAGCGGTTGCCTGAGAGGGTCATCGCTTTTTTCTTGCCCCTTTTATTGCTTATATTTCTTCCGCAAAAGCTGTTGTAATGGCACAAAAAAAGGCACGCCTTGCAGCGTGCCAGTATTCAGATAAATAATCGTTAGTGTTGATTTACTGGTGTGTAAACGGCTTACTTCCAGTTCTTGTACGAGATTTCGCACTTGGTGTCGAACTTCATATCCATTCCCATTACCTTTGTATTAGCGGTTCCGATTGTGTTTTGCAACCAGCCATTTGGTAGGAATGTAAGGTAGTCGGTGCCTGTAGCAGAGATGTTTGTCATGCCCATTGACTTAAATTGGCCCCAGTTTGCTTCAATCTGAGAGGTAACTTCTTCGCCCATTCCCATTTTCTGCATTTGGTCAATCATCATCTGTTTCACATCGTTTTCGGTCATGTTGCTCTTCAAATTCATCGTAACTACGGTGTTGTCGCTATTGTTTGCCACAGCGTAGGTGGCAGTTAGCTTTAAGCCTTTCCTTATAATATCTTCCTTACCGATGGCTTTTAGGTTCTTACCGTAGTATCCAAAGAAGCTATTTTCGTTGAGATTGTCGATGAGCGCCTTCTCTTCGAATTGCTGACTGATTGCCATTAGCGCTTTAGACTTAGGCAAAACCTGTTCAATCATTGGGTTCTTCTTGTATTGTTCTTCGATTTCTGCTATTGCATTCTTGCTTCCTTGAGTTGCCACTTCGTTGAGATTAAGTATCTTTTCAACTCTTCCTTCAGCGTTAGTCTGCAATAACATCTTTGCACCTTTCACGTATTGGTTGCCTGCAATCTGTGCTTGTTCAGCCACATCCTCGTCGCCTTTAATGGTTATATCGGTAACGGTGCATTCAATTTTGTAGCCAGTTGCCGTCTTATCGAGCACCACGAAGCGTGTTTCCTTGATTGCTTCAACCTTCTTGTTGCCTTGTCCCATCGGCAAACTCATATCCATTTGTATCACCTCTTTATATATAGTGGTGTCGTTTTTAGCGAAGTTTGCCTTTACAGTTGCTTGTGCGTCCACTGTGAGCGCTATGCCCATCATGAAGACAGATAGTAGGATTGCTTTCATATTATATATAGAATTAGTTGTTATTCTTTCTTAGAAGTAAACCTCTTGTATGCTATTCACAGAGATAGAGTCCGTAGAACGGCATGGATCGAAGTTAGAAGGAATGTCGAATTTAGCATTTGGCGAATAGTGCAACGACTTGTCGGCATATACCATTTGCATGAAGTAAGCCCATATTGGCAGTGCCATTGTGGCTCCTTGTCCCATTGCTGTAGAGTCGAAGTGTATGTCTCGGTCTTCTCCACCCACCCAACAGCCGTTTACAAGCTGCGGTGTGAAGCCCATGAACCAACCATCTGAGTTGTTGTTTGTAGTACCTGTTTTACCTCCTATCTCGCCTGTTAGGTTGTAGTTGTAGCGCAAACGTCCACCAGTTCCACCCTGAATAACGGCTTGAAGCATGTCGAGCATCTTGAAAGAGCTTTCTTCTGAGATTACTTCATTCATCAAAGGCTGGAACTTAGCAACCACGTTGCCATGGCTATCTTCTATGCGTGTAACAAAGAGGGGGGCACAACGCACACCATGATTGATGAAGGTTGTGTATGCACTACACATCTCTCCGAGTGAGAGTTCTGATGGTCCAAGACACAAAACAGGCGATGTGTTCTTCTCAATGTCAGGGTTGTTCAGTCCAAAATCGTGCAGAATGTTTACAAATTGCGATGGTCCGAGCAAGCTAATGAGGTAAGCCGATATCCAGTTATTAGACTGTTGCAAACCCCATCGTAGCGGTACTTGCTGTCCGTAGCGAGCCTTCGAAGCATTGCGCGGAGTCCAGTTGCCATACGAACGTTGTATGTTTTGAACAGTAGTGCATGGTGTCATGCCGTTCTGCATGGCCAGTGCATAAAGGAAAGGCTTAATGGTTGAACCCACTTGGCGGCGTCCTCCCATCACCATATCGTATTTAAATTGGTCGTAATTGATACCTCCTACATAGGCTTTCACGGCACCTGTGCGTGCTTCCATACTTAAGAAGGCAGCACGTAAAAACGATTTGTAATAACGAATAGAGTCGATAGGCGTCATCAAAGTGTCCACATTGCCGTGGTAAGTAAAGAGCGTCATCTCGTGTTTCGTTCTGAAACTGCGACGTATTTCATCGGGTGTTGCACCCTGTTCCTTTAATCGTAGGTATCTTAAACTCTGACGACAAGAACGATTAAGGATAGATTTAATGGTGCTTCGAGATATGTTCGAAGAGAACGGAGCGTTCTTTTTGTAACGGTTGGCAATGTTGAATTCCTTCTGCAAATAGCCACCCACGTGCTTGCGAACAGCCTGTTCGGCATACTGTTGCATACGTGTGTCGATGGTGGTAAAGATGCGAAGACCATCTGTATTCACGTCGTAGTTCTCGCCATTGCGCTTCTTATTCTTGTTACACCAGCCGTAGAGAGGGTCTTTCTCCCATGCTATTGAGTCGATAACGAAGTCGCGCATGCGCCATGCTTGGTACTCTTTTCGTTCTGGTTTCTTCTCCATCATATATTGACGGAGGAACGCTTGGAAGTAATCACCGGCACCTTGGATACTCTTTCCCCTTTGAATACTTGATGCCTAAGGGACGCTGTATGAGTTCGTTATACTCTTCACGAGTGATGTAACCACACTTGCACATCTGACTTAACACTACATTTCGGCGTGTACGACAACGCTCTTCGTAGCGCAAAGGATTATACATAGAAGGGTTTTGGCATAACCCTATAAGCGTTGCAGCCTCGGTAACAGTTAGTTGCCGAGGTTCTTTGCTGAAATAAATATTGGCTGCTCGTTTAATGCCGACGGCATTATGAAGGTAGTCGAAGTAGTTTAAGTACATCGCAATAATCTCTTCTTTCGTGAAATAGCGCTCCAATTTCACGGCGATAATCCACTCAATAGGTTTCTGCAGTACACGTTCTAAAGTGCTATGTGCTTTCTCTGAGAACACCTGCTTGGCCAATTGCTGCGTTATAGTAGAACCTCCACCCGCTTTATCGTGCCCCAAAACACCGCGTTTAAGTACAGCACGGCCCAGTGCAATAAAGTCTATTCCAGAGTGTTCGTAGAATCTTTCGTCCTCAGTAGATACCAAAGCGTGCACCAAATGAGGCGAAAGGCTGTTGTAATCTACTGCCACACGGTTGGCATTATCTTGATTCCATGTTCCAATAAGCTTTCCGTCGGCAGAGTAAACCTGCGATGCGAACTTGTCTACAGGGTTTGAAAGCTCTTCCATATCAGGCATATAGCCTATCCAACCATTCCATACCGAAACGAAAAAGATGGTAGTGAAGCCGATAACGAATATCAATATAGCCCAAAAAGTACGTATGAGATGTCTTCGCATTTCAATCTATTGTGTTTAGATTGCAAAGGTATAGTAAATCAATGAGAAGGCAAAATAAAAACAATGGGATTTTTAAAAGAAGGTAAACATATAGATATTTTCTTTTATAATTGTTCTTCAATAGAAATTATTTCTGTACCTTTACGCTCGAAAACGACCAATTCAACACGATACAATGGAGAAACAGAACTTTGTGAACATTCAGGACTTGGATAAGGAACAGCTTCTTTATCTTATTCAGATGGCTCAGGAATTTGAGAAATATCCTAACCGCGACTTACTGAAAGGCCGCATTATAGCTACCTTGTTTTATGAACCTTCAACCCGAACACGCCTCAGTTTCGAGACAGCGGCGAACCGTTTGGGGGCGAAAGTCATTGGATTTACTGATGCTAAGGCCTCGAGCGTGAGCAAAGGAGAAACATTAAAGGATACAATACTGATGGTTGCGAACTACGCCGATACGATTGTGATGCGCCATCACATTGAGGGAGCAGCGCAATATGCATCGGAAGTGTCGCCTATACCTATCGTGAATGCTGGCGATGGCGCCCATCAGCACCCATCACAGTGCCTCTTAGACCTTTACACGATAAACCAAACGCAAGGTACTTTAGAGAATTTGAACATCTATTTGGTTGGCGATCTTAAGTACGGACGTACGGTTCACTCGCTATTAATAGCGATGCGACACTTCAATCCAACCTTCCATTTCATCGCACCTGCCGAACTTGCTATGCCCGAAGAGTACAAAATATTCTGCAAACAGCATGGTATTCGATATACGGAACAAGAGGAATTTACCCCAGAATCTATTGCTGGAGCAGACATATTATATATGACACGTGTGCAGAAGGAACGTTTCTCTGACCTTATGGAATATGAACGAGTGAAGAATGTCTATATTCTGCGCAACGATATGCTACACCTTGCAAAGCCCAACATGCGCATATTACACCCACTACCACGTGTAAACGAAATCGCATACGACGTGGATAGCAATCCGCACGCTTACTATATACAGCAAGCTAAGAACGGTCTTTTTGCTCGCGAAGCTATCTTTGCCTACTGTCTCGGCATAGGAATGGACGAAGTGAAAGCCGATAAGACGATAATTAAATAAGGAGATTATGGAAATGAATAAGAAAGAACGATTGGTTGCAGCCATCGAAAATGGCACCGTAATCGACCATATACCTGCAGAAAAGACCTTCCAAGTCGTGAATCTTCTCGGACTTCAGAGTCTTTCAACCCCCGTTACCATTGGCTATAACTTTAGTTCTTCCAAGGTAGGATGCAAGGGAATCATTAAAGTAAGCGATAAGTTCTTCACCGATGATGAGATATCTCGCCTCTCTGTTGTGGCTCCAAACATCATCTTAAACATCATTCGCGACTATGAAGTGGTAGAGAAAAAGGAAGTCATAACGCCCGACGAACTGAGTGGTATCGTAAAATGTAACAACCCAAAGTGCATTACCAACAACGAACCAATGTCTACAATATTCAACGTTGTAAACAAGTCGAGAGGCATATTGAAGTGCCATTACTGTGATAAAGAACAACAAATGGACAAGGTCGAGTTGTGTTAAACATTATCAAGTCAATAAAAACATACGCTTAAAGACACTGAAAAAAGAAAACATAAAGCGGCAACAAGGAACACAAAATACCTTGTTGCCGCTTTCTCTTTGCTATGCCAACTTTGCAGAATCAACCTTAAGGCTCCGTTTAAAGGCCTCCTTGCAAATATTTGCATAAAATATTTGCCGTGTTATTAGAAAATTCCTATATTTGCAGCTAATTATAACAACCTTGCTTTTGGCGGCTTTTTGCTAAATAATGTAGATGGTCGGTGGAGGCATTTTTAATACTTAAACAACATGAGAAAAGATCTTGAGATTTTTGATCTAATCGAGCAAGAGCACCAACGCCAATTGAAAGGCATGGAGCTTATCGCTTCTGAGAACTTCGTTAGTGACGAAGTAATGCAGGCAATGGGGTCTTACCTTACCAACAAATACGCTGAAGGATATCCTGGTAAGCGTTATTATGGTGGTTGCCAAGTAGTAGACGTAGTAGAGAACCTCTGCATCGAGCGTGTGAAAAAGGTGTTCGGTGCTTGCTGGGCAAACGTGCAGCCACACTCAGGTGCACAGGCTAACCAAGCTGTTCTTGCTGCAATTCTCGAGCCAGGCGACACTTTTTATGGGCTTAGACCTTAATCATGGTGGCCACCTTTCACATGGTAGCCCAGTTAATAACTCTGGTATTCTCTACCGTCCTATCGGTTATCAGCTCGACAAAGAGACTGGTCGTGTAGACTACGAGAACATGGAGAAGCTCGCACGCGAGCACAAGCCAAAAGCTCATTATCGCTGGTGCATCAGCTTATAGCCGCGAATGGGACTACGCACGCTTCCGCAAAGTAGCTGACGAAATAGGCGCAATCTTCATGGTAGACATGGCTCACCCAGCAGGTTTGATTGCTGCTGGTTTGCTCGACAACCCTGTTAAGTACGCTCACATCGTAACAACTACAACACACAAGACTCTCCGTGGTCCTCGTGGTGGTGTGATTATGATGGGTGAAGACTTCGATAATCCATGGGGAAAGACAACTCCAAAGGGTGTTATCAAGAAGATGTCACAGCTCTTAGACTCTGCTGTTTTCCCAGGAAACCAAGGCGGTCCATTAGAGCACGTTATTGCAGCGAAGGCTGTTGCCTTCGGTGAAATACTCGAACCAAGCTGGAAAGAGTATGCAACACAGGTTAAGAAGAATGCCTCTGTGCTCGCTGACGAACTCGTAAAGCGTGGCTATGGCATCGTTTCAGGCGGTACTGACAACCACTCTATGTTGCTTGATCTCCGCACAAAATTCCCTGATCTCACTGGTAAAGTGGCTGAAAACGCTCTCGTTGCAGCTGATATTACAGTGAATAAGAACATGGTACCATTCGATACTCGCTCTGCTTTCCAGACCTCAGGTATCCGTCTTGGTACTGCTGCTATGACTACTCGTGGTGCTAAGGAAGACCTTATGGTTCTCGTTGCAGAACTGATTGACAAGGTTCTTTCTGCTCCAGAAGATGAAAAAGTCATCGCAGAAGTTCGTGAAAAGGTAAATGCTACAATGAAAGAATACCCATTGTTCGCTTACTAATCAAGAACAAAAACAAATTTCTCATAGCTTAAAAGACTCCCTCGACGGCCTCACCGTTGAGGGAGTTCTGTTTTTATGGGGTTCTAAAAGTTGGGTTGGGGGTGTGCGTTGGTGCTGTTAATGGTCCAATCAACCATTGCTTTTAGAAGGTCGTATCGGGAGAGAAGCAGGTTGAATGTGGGGTGTTTTAGAATTGTTCTAATTGTTTTCGCAAGGAAGATAGCAGATTGCTGCACCTTATGAGATATGCTGCGAAAACGCAATAAAAGTGTAAATATTTTTTAAAGCGCATTTGTCTGTGTAACAATCTTATAATCAACACATTGCAAAAGGGGTTGTTTTGCGTTGCAATAGTGCCTGTTTTATCGAGCAATATAGGCGCTTTTGCGAGGCAAAACAGCCGCTTTTGAAATGCAATAATACTTAGATGAGATTTTGGCTTATATGACAAAAGTGTGCTTATTTTAGCGTCGTTTTCTCTTATGTGACAAAAATGTGCTTAAAATCTCCCATTCCCCTTTTATTTCTTAGGATAATGGGACTTTATAAAGTCTTGGATGAAGATCTTTCTTCTTTCCATACTGATCCCCTTGTGTAGGTTCAATTTTGTCTTTAAATCTGCATTGAGTGATTCAATGGCATTGTTTGTATTTGGCATCTTCAACTCAGGGTAATCATAGTATGTCCACAAGCACGACATATTCCTTTTAAGGCTCAAAAAAGCACTACGTAGAGCTTTATGAGTATAATGTGATTTTCCGTCTTCTATTGTTGTCCGTTCCTTAAGAAAATCCTCCCACTTGGTGTACCATTCCTTTAAAGCCCCAATAAAGGACTCCTTATCCGTATGACATAACATCTTGGATATTTCAAGCAGTTCTTTTGAAGCCTCAAGCTTGGGTCTTGAAGTTAGTTTTGTCTTTATAGTCATTACTTGATGGAACTGGCATAATTGGAATTTATAATTGGGAAAAGCTTGCCTAAGTCCCTTAAAACCATCGCATACAAGCCCTTGAATGGTATATCCAAGTGACTCCAAGTAGCTTATGCCCTCCTTATAGTCTTCAAGACGTTCATGCCTATTGATAAACTTAAACCAAAGTACATCACCAGACAATGAATCCTTCATGATAACGACACCAAAATTACGTCCCCAATAGGTGGCATCCATTAAAACCACTACAGGGCGAACAAGAAGGTTGGGAAGTTCTTCTTTATAAGATTTGGTGAGTTTTCTATAGATTGTCCTGGTTGAAACTCCGTACTCCTCTGATAGATCTTTGACTGTTAGATTACCTTTGGAATAACGATGGTTGACGATGGTAGTGGTAAGGCGCTTATGTCCAACAAAGCTCCTCTTACAGCACTTACAATACCAGCGTTGACTACCATTAAGATGACCACGTTTTATAGTCGATTTTGCCCCACAATAAAAGCAGATTTTTTGCCATAAAAATATAAATAGAACAAAGATAATGATTATTAGATAGTTACAAGAATTTTAAGCACATTTTTGTCATATAGGCCGAGATTTTGCATGAACTTTCTTTACAAACGAGAGTCTTGTTGTTGAGGCTTTACAGAGAATGAAACAACGAGAGAATAGCACCATAGTAGAGAAAGCCAGACTGGGTGATGCGGACCCGATACGGACCTTCCATACTTAGAAACTGCTTATCCAGGCAGAAATTTAATGCCTCTTCGATGCGTGCAGCATGTGTCTCTCCAGCCAGCGAACGCAGTTTTTTTAGCGAGAAACCGCCATAATAGCCAGAGATGGCAATATATTTTGAGGCGAGTTCATGGCCAGGAAGCAAATAGGTGCAGTCTTCTTCATAAGTAGTTCGGGCCAACAAACGTTTTATTTCAGCACTGTTTTTACCGCAGTTATAGGCAATTCCTTCGCTGCTCATGCTTTGTGCCGAAATGCCGAATCCCTTATAGGGCGTACCATTCAACATTCTTGTGCGCAGATAAGACGACACTCCGAGGTCGGAAGCGCATAGAGAAAAGGTGTTCTGACCGAACTTTGCGTGGTAGCCCAAGGCTGTTAAACCATCGAAATAACGTTGATATAGTGCAAATAATTCGCCTTTTGACGGAATATCTTTCGTTGAAATCATGTTCGTTCGTAGTTCGTAAAGCGTTACTTGCTGCGGAGATAACCGCTTGATAGTGAGCAAATCGTGGTCTATGGTAGCCTCGTTCTGTCCCTTCAACCCATACATTAAGTCGAGATTCACCTTGTTAATACCAGCTGTATGCGCCTTTTCTATCCACCGAAGGCAGTTGTCTTCGGCTATGCGTTCACGGTGTTGCGCACACAAAACGCTCGAATCGGTAGACTGAATGCCCAACGACAGACGGCGAAAACCGCTTTCAACCATTCGTTCCAGTTTATGTTCCGACAAGGTACTGAACGTACCTTCAATGCTCGGTTCGTAGTTTGCAGCCAGCGAAACGCCCTGCACCGCCTCATCGTACACCGCCATTAGCAAGTCGAAATTGCCCTCCGTTAGTGCCGTAGGTGTACCTCCACCTATGTCGAAACCCTTTAACAACAACGTCGAATGTTTACTTTTAAATCGCTTTATGTCGCTGGCAATCACCTCTATATAGTGTTTTTGCATGCCATCGTCGGGACATAGCATTCTCGTATATTCACAAAAAGAACACAGTTGTCTGCAAAATGGAATGTGAATGTAGAACGATAGTTCTCTGTCGGTGGCAAACGGCAATGCCGATGGTACACGATAAGCTGCCCAATCGGTTGGCGATAGCGGATAAGACGTGTTCCAACGAGGGTCGTTTTTCCTTGTTTCAAATACCTCTTCTATGCTCATAAGCCTCTAATATATAATGTTATCCTCGTGAAAACCCTGCCGCAGATACTCCCCATCGTACACCAACGACGACTCACAGTACTGCGGATTGGCGTAGTTTCGCATATAAACTTCAAGCACTTTCAAGTCTTTGTTATACAAATAGTTGCTGCATTTGCAGTCGGCACCGCGGTTCATCGACTTAGTAAAGTATACGTGTGGAATCTCGTTCCATTCAATCGACTCGATGTCTACGAAGTTTTTACGACAGTATTCGTTTACTTTCATCAACGCTACGAAGCCAATTCGTGGAATGTCGAGGTCGATGGCAAAGTCCAACATCTTCGCTGCTTCCGTGGCATTGTCGATGTATCCCTTTATAAGGTTGCAACTAACGTTCACCTTTTGCAGGTTGATGCCCTCGAAACTGAACGCATTTTCAGGAATTTCACAACCATAAATCTCCGATAGTTTGTGCCGATTGTAATGATGAAGCGACATCGAAATGCTATCCCAACGGTCGCTTTTCATCAGCTGTTGCGAGCCAGGCAGAATGCCGTTTGTGTTCAGGTGCAAGTGCAAATGGCTGTATTTGCTTTCCTCCATACGCTCTATTATTCTGCCCACCAATGGCGCTACCACTGCAGGTTCGCCTCCAGTAATGTTCACCCGTCCCACTCTAACACCCCTTTCCTGCAAATCCGATATAATGTCCATCAGCTTATCGACGTTGAAAGCCGATGCAGGGGGCATCGCATTGGCATTCGAACAGAACAAACAATGCGCATTGCAACCCTTCGTAACCTTTACAAACAGGTTTACATGTGGGTTAATTCGGTGTGCAGCCAGCGAACCAAAGCAACAGTCGAACTCCTTAACAGCAATCTTTTTTCCTTTAAAATCTATCAGCATGCTTACTCTTTATCTTTCTTTGATACAGATTTTTCCAACTCGCTTTTTAGCTTAACCTTTCCCAATGTAAGCGAATATGTAGGCAAAGACTTATCTTCGCGCGGTACGAAATAATCACCAACCAACTTATAGTTAGGGTCTTTCTTTAATATTTCCTTCGCAAATTTCATTTCAAAATCCATGTTCCAGCCTGGCCATCTTTGGAAGCCTGAACAATCTTTCTCTATGTTGTTCTCTCTAATAATGAAGTTAGGAGCCATTAATGGTATACCTTTATATTGATTAGGCTCCCGCATCGACCTAACGCAAGGACTTTGAATGTAGGCTTTTTTAATTGTTTTGCGCAAGCCAAATCGTGCCAGCAATTCCTCGTAATTACCAAAAATAAATTGCTCTAACGCCTCGTTGTTCAGCACACCATCCTTCGATACATACTCCCACGAGTTCTTTATGCTTTGTAAAAGTACGTATATCGTGGTTCTATCGAAACTGAAATAATAACCCTCATCGTTCGAACTACAATGGCTAAACGGTATAGATGAAAGGTCATCTTTTATCTGTTTAAAGTCGGTATAACGGCGAAAATCGTTCAAAAACTTAATGTATCTTACCAACTTTTCCGCCGAATAGTGATAAAAAACCTCAACGATAGGCAACGTTTCCCATGTTTTTTCTTCCTTGAAAATGTCTATCATATCACGTTCTAACCGCTCAATATCGACGCCTTTGCCAGCTTCTGTGTATCTATCTATAAGGATATTGAGCGCCCGAAGGGCTGCCATTGCGTACGCATCGCCATATCTTACATTCTTTTCCACTATGTTTCGCAGTCTGTTGGCAGCGTCATCGGCATCCTTAATCACCATTTTCGAGTTCAAAACCTTTAGTATGTCCACCATCGTACGCACCTGTCCGTACATTATCTGAACGATTTCGCGCGGTATTTTAGGGTTTATGTGTAACACAAACGACCTTGGAAGGCTGATGTTTTCAACGTTTAGCGCGTCCGAAAACAGGGGTGCGATGTCCTTATCCTTATATCCTGCTATGCCACAACCGATGCGTGTAACATAGAAAAAGTACTCGGTGTGCTGCCGTGCAAACGCTATGAACTCTTTAACATACGACTTTATTTGCTCCAAAGAGCCTTCCATCGTAGGTATAGCATAACTTTGTCCTTGCAAACCCACGCCCTTTCCAGCCACAGCACCAAACTTATTTGCAGCAATAAGCGCTGCTCCGCCACCATGAAGCCCCTCGATATTACTTCCGAAAACAAATATCTCGTCGTTGCGAAGTTCCGAAATTGCATCGGGAGTGAAGTAGGGACGCTCTACGTTTCGATAGATTCTTGGAGCATCGTCAGCGTCAAACGTGTTAGCCTTTTTGCTGTTTTGAGTTGGTAAAAACCCTTGAAAAAAATTAAGTATTTTCATAAGCCAAATAGTTTATTATTCAACAAATTAGACTAAAACTCCAGCCTGAATCCCCTTTGTTTTAGTTCGTTGTAACTCTCAATATTAAAGCTATAGAGGTTTGCTTGTCGCTTTGCGGTGGGCCAAACTGTTTCGTCTAACTTTATAAGAAGGTCGGCATGAAGCATCTTTTTCGCAAAGTTAGCGCGGTCGAACTTCACATCTAAGATAGATTCGTAAAGCGATTGCAACTCCTTCATGGTGAATTTGGCAGGCAGAAGGTCGAAGCCGATGGGCTGAAAGTGAATGCGTTCGCGCAGCACCTTGATGGCATTGCGCAGCAAAAGGTCGTGGTCGAAAGCCAATTGAGGAATATCTTCCAGTGCAAACCACTGAGCCTTAGCAGCATCGTCGCCCCCTTTCACCTCCTGAATTTTGCACAATGCATAGTAGGCAATGGTAATAACACGTCCTCGAGGGTCGCGTTCGGGGTCGGAAAACGTGTGAAACTGCTCCATGAAATCGGCCTTCATGCCCGTTTCTTCCATCAGTTCGCGTTGCGCACACTGCTCTGCCGACTCGTCCATATTCATGAAACCACCAGGGAAAGCCCATCGTCCTTTAAAGGGTTCGATGCCTCTTTGCACCAAAAGAACCTGCAATTTTGTACCATCAAAACCAAATATCACGCAGTCGGTGGTTACCGCTGGGCGTGGATATTTGTATGTATAACCTTTCTCTTCCATATCTTTCTTGTGTAAATATTACACCGCAAAGGTAGTGATAAAAATGATATTGCCAAATAAAACTGGTGTAATTTTTACCTAAGAGTGATTATTTAACACTTCCACCTCTTTCTATTAAGGGCGCAAAAGGGTAGGAGTACATTCCATTTTCGGGTAAGAACGAGAGATAAAAATGCAGCAGAGGGGTTGGCGTATAGGTTGCAGATGGTGGAAAGACGATAGAAGTAACACTATCTGCCTTCCTATCTGAAATGTTATTCTTCGCTATTTTCTTCAACCTTCCAGCCCCTTCAGAAGTATTGTAAAATGTAGATATTAAGTCTATATAATTGTAAAGATTTCTCCAAACGAATAGTATCGTGTAACCAATTAGTTATCAATGTGTTGCAATACCCATTGTTTTGCGTTGTAAAACAGCTTCTTTTGCACGACAAAACAGGCCCTTTTGCGCTGCAATATAGGTGCTTTTAGAATGCAAAACCAATTATTTCGTTTTCTTCATGTATTTTCTTTACAACGTAAGAGCAGTTTTGTATCATGGTTTTGCAATTTGGCGAAGGTAGGTGAGAGGCTTCCTCAACAAATTAATAGTGAGAATGTAGTCAGGTGTTTCGGTATAAAAGGCTGTAGAAATCAACCTGCCTAAAAACGAAAAACCCCTTCAACCAAACAGTTGTAAGGGGCATTTTGTTGTTGGATATATCAATTAATTCTATTTCAGTTCGTATATTTCGCTTGGCACTTTACGGCGTAACACCTCCACAACGAAGTCTACACCCGCCACTAAACCATGACTTGCCATTTCGCTTGTAACCGCTTTTCTCGCCAATTCGGGGTGGTTGTTCTCGTCGCTAAGATGGCAAAGCCACACGTGTTTAAGTCCTAATGTAGCGTTTTCCACTATGGTTTGTGCGCAATCAGCGTTACTAAGATGTCCTGTTTGGCTCATGATGCGCGCCTTGAGGTACTGCGGATAGGGTCCAGCCGTAAGCTTTTCGGGTTCGTGGTTGGCCTCGATGACCAAGTAATTGGCCTTCGATACGAAGCTACGAATCTCGTCTGTAACGTGTCCGCAGTCGGTAACGAGAGTGAAAACAACCCCTTCGTGCTCCACACAGTAGCCCACACAGTCGGTACTATCGTGTGGAACAGCAAACGGAATAATGGTAAATTCGCCTATTTGTATGGTCTTTCCCTTCTCAACGTACCGCACTTGGCCTGGTGCAACCTTCTTTTTAACGCACCAGTTATTGTTTATTCCTTGATGAACCTCCTTGGTTGCATACACAGGAATAGCGTAGTTCTCGCTTAAATTGCCCACCGACTTAACATGATCGGCATGGTCGTGCGTTATAAAAATATTATGAATCATGGAGAAGTTCAGCCCGTAGCTTTGCAAATACTTCTTCATCGACCGAAAGCCGATGCCGCAATCGATGATGATTCCGTCGGTTTCGGTGTATAAAAAGTAGGCGTTGCCACTGCTTCCGCTTCCCAAAGATATGAATTTTAGCATTGTTTTTTAATTTGCTGCAAAAGTAATAAAATTATTTAGCAATACATGATGTTGTGTCATCGAGTTTCTTTTGTATTGCCGTTTTTCACTTTCGTTAAGTCCCAAAGCAGGTTCCGACCTCTTTAGAACGGCAGTCCGACAGCGAAATGGAAGGTGAAATCGCGACCAAAATTAGGGTGAACGATGGGGTAATGAGCCCTTCCGGTCGAGTAAGCAGGGTCTATGGCCTTCATACCAGCGTCGAAACGCAAGATAAATAGTTGAAGTTAAGGCGCAATCCCAGTCCGTAGGCAGCCGCAATCTGTTGAAAGAACCTATTGAAACGGAACTGACCGCCAGGTTGTTCGGCATATTCTCGGAGAGTCCAGATGTTGCCTGCATCGATAAAAGCTGCCCCGTCGAATTTCCAAAATAGGCGTGTGCGGTACTCAGCATTAAGGTTTAACTTCAAATCACCCGTCTGATTGATGAAGTCAATGCGCCCATCGGTGCCACGAAAACTACCCGGTCCCAATTCTCTAACACTCCAACCGCGCACCGAATTAGGCCCTCCTGCAATGTAACGCTTCTCGAATGGCAGCACTTTACTATTGCCATAGGGATACGCAATGCCGAAATCAGCGTGCAAAGCAAGCGAGTTGAGAGGGTCAAATCGCAATATGCGAGTGAAAGAGAAGTCGAATTTAAGGTATTGCGCATAGGCAATGTTGAATATTTTAGACTGTCCTTGCTCGTTTTTCCTAAACTTCGACACCTTATCAACGAGCGAAAGGAAGTTTCCCGCAGACTCTATCTTGGCCTTAATGGCCACATCGTCGTTCCTATTATAGCTTATGCTGAACCCCGAACGTATGATAAAGAGGTCCTCATAGTTGTATCGCAGTATGGCGTTGCGGTTCGAAACGTTGTCAAGATAGTCTGTTTTGAAGCGCTCACTAATCCATGGCATGTAGACATAGCTTAGGTCTGGCACCTCAAGTTCGTAGTTTAGGTTGCGCTTAGCGTTACTCCAGTTGTACTTCCAGGCCGCTGAAAAGACACGACGGTGGAACTCTGGTCGGTCTTGGAAGTCCCAACTGACCGACAATTCAGATACAGCGTTGCTGTGGCGGCGGAACTCTCGCGTAGAGAAAGGTGCAAGAAAGCGCGGGAATTGCAGTCTTGCTTGCACGCCATACTCCTCGTAATTGTGGTTGCTGTAGCCCTCTAAGCCCTTAATAGCCTCGAAAGCAGCACGCAATTCCAAGCTAAACAATTCGCTTCCGTGGAATAGATTGCGGTTCTGATAAGTAAGAACAGCCGCTGCGCCAAGGTCTCCTGCAGTGTTCGTACCTTCAGGTTGGAACGAAAACGTGTTAGGTTTGGTGTGCGAAAGTTTTATATTCGTTTCCAAAGCGCAGCGACACCGGTGTATAATCGAATATCTTGCCGATGGTAACAGAGTCAAACTGTGGCATTTCCCTAAATTCTATGTCGGTATAGCGTATCGTTCCCAACCTCGCAAAGTTGTTATAAGTGTTTTGAAGGTCGGTTGCTGAGAAGTATTTGCCCGGTTCTATGAGCGTATTATCAGCTATGATGCTGCGTCGAAGGTGCAGTCCGGTCGAGTCTCCGGGCATTACATTCACCTTACCAATGATGTAACGAGGGTGTAAAGTAGGCTGCCCAGCTGCCCCAGATTCTTTGTATTTCGTAAGATGAAGCGTTACATCTACGCCACGAGAGCCCCTGATAGTGTCCGCTGTATAGTAGATATAGTCTTTGTTAAAGCGGTAATAGCCATGGTTATTCAGCACTTTTGTAATGCGTTTGCGTTCGTTATCGAGTGCTGCAACAGTGAATTGGCGTGGCTGATTGGCTTTAATACCTTGCGAAAGTTCCGTTTTTAAAAGGTCAGCAATAGCCGAATCCTGTATATCATAGTTAAAACGAGTTATCTGAAAGGGCTCTCCGGGAATCAAAGTATATATTGCTTTGAGCTTTTTGCCCCTTACTTTCGTGTTAAGAGCTACACGAGCGTTCATGTATCCCATATTGTTCATCGCCACGCGGAGGTCTTCACACGACAGACGAGCCTGCAAAGTGTCGTAGTAAACAGGCTTTTCTCCAATTCGTTGTAGCGTTTTGTTGATCCATTTTGTAGTATCTCGCCCTGCCAAAGAGTAAGTTCCGAGTGGTATTTTAAACACAGAGAACCACCGAGAGTTCTCTTTTTGGCGCACATACTGTGCCAACTGCGTCGCATTAAAGTCGGCCGCATCAGAGCGCAGCTCCACTTTGTCGAGCAAATAGCTACCATCTGCCACAAACTTATCGGTCGAACACGACGCAAAAAGTGTTGCTAAGGTGACAAAAAACAGTAAAAAATATATATGGAAACCTTTTATTCTAAGCATCAATACCGCTAAATTTTTGCGCAAAGATACTAAAAAGTTGGCAGTAAAAGCGTGCAAACAGATAGTTTTTTGTATTTTTGTAGGGTGATATCTAAGAACAAAATAAAACTCGTTCGGGCACTCGAAACGAAGAAAGGAAGGGAAAAGCAGGGGCTATTTGTAGCTGAAGGACCTAAGGTAGTGGGCGATTTGCTTGCTGCTGGGTTCGAATTGGTGGAATTGTTTGAGGAAGAAGAGGACATTAAAAAGGTGTCGTTCCTACAACATCCACAAGGAAAGCTGGGCATATTCAAGCTCCCCCAGACCACTAAAGAGGGCAACGGCGAAGGTGAAACAGCTGTCGAAGGAGAGCAGCAAGTAGCACTTGGCGAACACGAACTGGCCCTTGCGCTCGATGGAGTGCAGGATCCTGGCAATCTCGGAACCATCATTCGTGTGGCCGACTGGTTCGGAATAACACGCATTTTCTGTTCTATGGATACGGCAGACTGCTGGAGTCCGAAGGTGGTACAGGCTACGATGGGAAGTATTGCAAGGGTTAAGATGCAATACTTGAACCTAAACGACCTAATAAACACGCTTCCAAAGGATTATCCTATCTATGGAACGCTACTCGATGGCGAGGATATTTACGCTGAAAACCTCACTACACATGGTCTTATTGTGATGGGAAACGAAGGCAAAGGCATATCGGAAGACATACGAAAGCGGGTGAACAGAAAGTTGTTGATACCCAATTTCTCGGTCGGAACTACACGTGCCGAATCGTTAAATGTAGCCATTGCAACCGCCATAGTATGTTCAGAGTTTAAGCGAAGAACCTAATAGAAACTGCCCAATACACAGAAAAGCAGTGTAGCAGGCCGACAATAACAATCTAAAAGCAACTAACAGTATGGACGAATTAGTAAAAGAACGCAGCGTAAAGAGCTGCATTGCCTTGGGCTATCAGCACTGGCAGCAACACCTAAGCGATACTTTTCGGGGCACATTCATGTACCTTCTCATTAGTGCTGTTATGTTTACATCAGCCCTTATCTCTGCTTTAATGGGCGCTCCTATATGGCTTTCTATCACACTTTTAGTTGTATCACTGTTCGATATATCAAGAAAGGTAAGACGAATATCAGGCGAAAAGGAAACAGGAAAGTTGGGAAAGAAACAGATTATGAGGAATCTCGGCTATTACCTCAGCTTTGTTTGTCTTTCGTCAGTACTTAGATTGTGCGTTATATGTGTGATAACTGCACCGCTTTTGTTGCTCCTTTACATGTATTGGTTGAACTATGAAACGATGAAAGCAGGCGATCCATCATCTCTTACCACCACCTACTGGGTGCTGATAGGGCTTACAGCCTTCGACACTTCCGTTGCAGTGCGCTTCATCGGAACTTGGACCGCTTATGCCGAACTATACGTTTACGGTACGATGATCGCTCGCCAACAAGTCAGAAAGCAAGCCAAAGCAACATCATCGGCAAGTTAAGACAAGCAATCAGTCGCACTTTTGCCTTTGTTTCGGTCTATTCCAACCATTTCAATTCACCCCCATTAGTTGACAAAATCCTTTTGCTGACCCTACGTTTTTTACACGAAAAAGCGACCTTACAACTGTAAATATTTTTCCAAAGCATAACTATTGCGTAACGTTATGATTATCAATGCGTTGCAATAGGGTCTGTTTTGCATTGCAATATAGGCTCTTTTGCACGACAAAACAAGCCCTTTTGCGTTGCAAAACAGCCGCTTTTACAAGCCAAAAGCGTTTCTATCGTTTTTTACTACTATTTTCTTTACAAAATAATTCTCCTTTTCTCACCATTTCATAGGTCGAATACCGCTTGGTTACGGCACCCAAAACAGTCCACCAAAACGTAGCAATGGCAACGTCCCCACGCCATAGTAGCTCCGCATGGTTGATGCTTGTGGTGTGCAGAACACTTTTTTCGGCCATCGTTCGGCTATCTCTTTTCTTTTTCGTACTTTTGTCTTCATAACACACCCACAAGCTATGAAGGAAATGGAAACATACCACTTGCTCGACGAAAGTCAGCAAAAAGTAGTAGAAGCACAGCACGGACACCACCTTGTTTTGGCCTCGCCAGGCTGCGGAAAGACGCATATACTTGCCCAACGCATACGCCACGCGCGTCAACAGGGCTTAGATTATGCCGATATGCTGTGCCTAACGTTCACCAATCGTGCTGCTCGCGAAATGCAAAACCGTATTCGCTTCGTGATGAAAGAAGACGATACAAGCAGTCTGCAAGTGGGCAACGTGCACCATTTCTGTTCCAAATTCTTGTTCGAAGAGGGGAAAATGCCTGCCGATACCTCCATCATCGACGACGAAGAAGCCATCAGTATCATCGCCGAATACAGGCAAGAGGGCGAAGACGCCGTAATGAACAACTACAAAAAGCAGCAAGAATACAAGCAGATAATACTGTTTTCTCACCTCATGTTCCAAATGAAACATGGCCACGAATGGAAGTATTACCTCCACCCAGAGTGCTTTACCGACAACGATAGAGAGGCGATTAAGCACATTTGCCACTCGCAAGGCAAGCCATTCAACGAGCAAACGGTATTGGAAATATACGAAAATGCCATGCTATATGCCGACGAAGCCAACTCGCCTTACGTAAACCGACAGCTGGCAGAAGCCCTTCGAGCACTCGTAACAAAGATGTATTACGCCCAACTCTTTGCCACTTACAAAGAGGAACACGCTATGTTAGACTTCGAAGACCTGCTGCTCCATACCTATAATATATACAAAGCAGACGCAACATGCCCCAAATACAAGTGGATTCAGGTAGACGAAGTGCAGGATTTGAACGCTATGCAGCTTGCCATTATCGACCTGCTGGTGGCTGACGACGACCCAATGGTGATGTATCTGGGCGACGAGCAGCAAGCCATCTTCTCGTTTATGGGCGCAAAAATAGAAATATTGAGTCTGCTGAAAACCCGTTGTAAAGGCAATATACACCACCTATTGCAGAACCATCGTTCGCCCAAATACCTCTTAGACGTGTTCAACGACTACGCAGAGCACCAGTTGCATATCGACAAAGAACTGCTTCCGCTCACCGATAATAACGATAAAGCAGGGCAGGGCGACCTCGTTGTGCTGGTAAGCAACACGGTAGAAGACGAAACCGACGCTGTTGCTGCAACATCGGAACGACTGTTTCAGCAAGACGCAGAGGCGACAACGGCAGTAATTGTAAACGCAAACACCGATGCCGATAAGGTAAGTAGAGCCTTAGACCGCTACAATGTGAACCATTTAAAGGTGTCGGGGCGCGACCTTTTCGATACTCCTGCAATGAAAACACTTATCTCCCACATCTCATTGCAGCACAATGAGCAGAACATACTGGCGTGGTCGCTGCTTATGAAAGGCCTAAAGGTGTTCGAAAGTAAGGGTCTTGCACGCCGATTCCTACACAAATTGCGCCAATTATCGCTCTCTCCAACCGATTTTCTGCTCTATTCGGACAGCAATTACACCACCGACTTCCTGCAAAAGTATAGCAATGGCGACCTTGTAGTGTTTGATACAGAGACCACAGGGCTTAATATCTTCGCCGATGACATCATAGAAATAGCAGCAATACGCCTGCATAAGGGCGAGATAGTGGGCGAACCGCTCGACCTTTATATACGTACCGACAAACCAATTCAGCCCAAACTCGGTGAGAAAGAGAACCCAATGTATGCCATTTACCACCAAAAGATGCACAGCGGACAACTACTTTCGCCTGCTGAAGCCCTGCAACAGTTCTGGCAATATGTGGGCGATGCAGCATTGTTAGGGCATAACGTTGCCTACGATAGCAACATCTTGGATTACAATATGCGCCGATATACGCCTGCCGACCGTATGAAAAACCATACGAACCCCTGCTTCGACTCGCTTAAACTTATACGTCTATTGGCGCCAGGTCTGCCATCTTACAAGTTGGAAAAACTTTTAGAACACTTCCAACTCGCAGGTATCAACTCGCATCAAGCCATCGACGACGTTGCAGCAACCATCTCGCTGGTTCGCCTTTGTGCTGAAAAGGCAGCACAACAGCAACCACAACAAGTTGCCTTCATGACCCACAAACAGGTGGTTCCCTATGTAAAACGACTTCGCGATGCCTATGCTCCGCTTTACAATGCTACACTTTCGCAACGCTACGAACTGAAAACGGGCAGCGAAAAGGCTTTGGTGGAAGAGGTGAAGAATGCCTACAACGAATTGAAAGCACAAGGACTGATGGGCGAGATTGAGCGTTTGCCGTACTTCTTGCGCTACTTAGAGTTCGACTTACTGGCCGATGAACACTTGCCTAATGCTCTTGTTGAACAGATAAACCGCTATATGCTGGAAATCAGTACGATGAAAGAGAGCGACTTTTGTAATAGTAAGAGCCTTAAAGAACGTGTCTACGTTACTACAGTACACAAGGCAAAGGGACTTGAATTCGACAATGTCATCGTCTTTGATGCCGCTTCTGAGCGCTATCCCAATAAGCGAAACACCACCGAAAAGCAGAATCAAGAAGACGCACGCAAGTTCTATGTTGCCATGTCGAGGGCCAAACGCCGCCTCATTGTGGCTTATTCGCTTACCGCTCGCGACTGGCACAACGTGTCGTACACACGAGAACTCACTCCATTTATGGACAGCATAGTCCATCATTTCGAAGGTTAGCCCATTCCAAACAGCTATTTTAGTTCATTAAAAATACAATTTTTAAGAAATAACAGCTGAATTGTTGTAAATTCAAAATAATATTATTACATTTGCAATGAAGTGTTTAGAACCGACGCTTCTAACAGAACCATGCACACATAACCGACTTGACTATCTGGAAAAACCATCTCTTTTGAGCAAGAGAAACATCATTTTTTTATAACTTACTCACTTATTTTTTTTAAACGCATATATTTATGAAAAAAAGAATCAAATTTATTGGGTGCTTGCACTCGTCTTTACCTGTATTTCTGGGCTAAAAGGCTTCTCCTACGGCACTGGGAGAGCAGGCAAAAACACCACTGGAGTTACGATTTTGAATCGGCAAAGGCCGATAAACTCGGCGACAGACCGAATCATTACGACCTTAAACTGAATGGTTTGGCATGGTCGACGTATGCTGTCAGACGCACAGCAGGGGCCAACGACTTTGCCAACGGTAATTGTGCCGCACGCATCTACGGCTATAAAATGTCGATGAAGGAAATGCCTTATATGGCCATGACCGAAGATAAGCAAGGCGGAATAGGTACGATTGAGTTTGTTTATCGTGCCTATGGCGAGCACACAACATCGCAAGTGGAGTGGTGTGTGCAGGTTTCGGAAGACAAAGGAGAGCATTGGCAAACTATTGGGCAGGCATTTAAGCCTACAACAGAGGTGCAACGATTTCGCGCAAAGGCCAATGTGAAAGAGGGACGCATGCGCATTGTGCGTGCCGATTACACCGTATTCGATTACGCTTCTGCTGGAAAGTACGACGCAGCCTTTAATTTAGACGACATAAGTATAACCGATTGCGAAGCAGAAGTGCCCAATCGACCTTCTATTATAGCCAATAACGACCTCTTATCGTTTGGCGAAGTGAACAAAGGAGAGGCGAAGAAGCTAACGCTGAACATTGTTTACAAGAACCTAAGTGCCGATATTGCACTGTCGTTGTCGGGTGATGGCGCACAAGTTTATACCTTATCGACTAAGAATATAAAGGTTTTGGAGACGAACGGAACGGCAGATATAGACGTAATATTTGTTCCGCAAGCATTAGGAACACAGCAAGCTGTGCTGAAATTGCAGTCGGGAGAAACCACAACCGAAGTTCATTTAACGGGTACTGGTATTCGTAAGGCAGGCGAATTTACGTATAGCGGTGGCGAAGGAACAAAGGAAAGACCTTATTTAATAAGTACAGCTGGCGATATAGAAGACCTTTCGGTGGCTGTAGATACCGAGACTGACTACGCAGGGAAGTACTTTAAGCTGACAAAAGATATTGATATGACAGGCGTAAGTAACATGAAGCCTATCGGAAACAACTTCGGGACGAGCGGAACAACGCTGAAAGCATTCAGCGGAACATTCGACGGCAACAAGCATAAGATATCTAATCTGAACATGACCTTTACAGGAAAGAGCAAGATAGGTGTAGCTTTGTTCGGTATATTGAAGGACGCTAAGGTGATGAATCTAACACTGACGAACTGCCATTTCGAAGCCGATGCCATCGTTGCGAGCATTGCTTCCGTATTGGTAAGTTCGGTATTAGACAACTGTCATGCGGGCGAAAACGTTACAGTTAAGGCGCGATTGAAACCTTATGCAGGTGGTATTGCAACCTCAGTGTTCCTTTCTCCATCAACTATAACGAATTGTACATCAAGCGCAAACGTTGTTTCTACCGACATGGCAGTGGGTGGTATCTTGGCAATGAACGGCGTTCATGGAACCATTGTGAGCCGTTGTATCAACTATGGTAGTGTAAATACAAACAATAACTACGCTGGCGGTATTGTAGGATACGCAGAATCGGGCAGTCTAAGCATTAGCGATTGTTTGAACAGAGGCGATGTGAAGGCAGCAAACATAGCCGGAGGCATCTTCGGAATGAGTCTACAAGACGCTACTGTAAGTATTAGCAGTTCGTATAACATCGGTAAAGTGGAAGCAACCGACCCCAATGGTGTGTTCGATCCTATCTATCCAACTGCTGCAAAGGCCGATGGCGTGGTGATAAAAGTGCAGAATTGCTACTACGATCCCAATCTTTTCCAGGGCAATTCAACGGGTATGGCTTACGCACGAGAGGACATGCGCTCGGAAGAATTTACCAAATTGCTGAATGGCGACCGCGCTGAATATGTGTGGCGACGCCTTGTTGGTGTCAATAACGAAATGCCAGTGCCTTGCGGAGAAGGTCAAGTGGTTACTCATATTACACAAAGTTCCGTTGCGGCTTTATCGCTTTTGAAAGTTGTAGATGGCCAGCTCGTTTCATCAGAGGGTGCTCGCATTGTTGCCATACACGATGTTGCAGGTCGCAACTATGCTGTTTCGGCAAAGCTACCAGCAGGTATCTATCTTGTAACCTTTATTCCTTCAGAATCTAAAACACCTCAAACAGTGAAAGTAATGGTTGCATTAAATAACTAAAACTACCTATATAACAATTAAATACAATAATAATGAAAAGTATGAGCCAATTAAAATATCGTATCATATTTTCCCTTTTATTCCTCGCAATAGGCATGCTGACAACGCAAGCAACCAACGACGAGCATGGCATAATTGCAGCCAAGGAACTCAAAATACCGATATATCGCAACTATCGTATGTATGTGAAGAAGTATAACAAGGCAACTCAGGAGCATATAGCAAAGGGTGAGCGCATCGTTTTGCGCTATTCGTCGGCCAATGAAAGCGTTATCGAACCGAAAGGGAATGCCTTTAAGTCGGTGGGTAAAGGCAAAACAGAACTGACATTGCGTATTTCGAGCGCCTATCCAGGTACTTTAGACGCCTTCGATCCAGACCACATACTGGACGAAATGAAGTTTATGGTAGAGGTAGACGACCATGTAGACATGACATTCCCACAATTTTCAGCCTCTTGGGGAGAAAAGAAAGCAAAGACAATGGACGACTTTTTGAAAAGCGAAGCATATACAAAGTACACCGAAGAGTATTGGACCATGAATCCAAAGGTGAGCGAAGAGGAACGCGAAGGACTGGAAATTCTGTCTACAAATAATGCTGAGTTCCCCTTTATGATGCTCGCTTTCACCCCAGAAGAAAACGAATTGTGCGCTATCTACCTACTTGCTGCATCGTGGGAACGCGTAACGACACCACAAGTTAGCGAGGTTTATAAGCTATTTACAGCCAATGGCTTCATCGATAGAGGTACTAATCCCGACACACGGTGCTGGCAAATGTATAACCCAGAGTCGAAACGCTTGCTACTTGCGGTCTTATGATAGTGCAAGGTTGTGGCTATTGCTACGTTAGTCTTTCTTATTTGGCAGATGATCCATCTCCTTCAGGTATTTATGAAGTACGTGCCGAGCAGCCCAAAGTTAGCTGTCAATTGAATAACGGTATATTAAACGTGCAGGCAGACGATTACATCGGTGAGTCGCTCGCCATCTATTCGTTCGATGGAAAATGTTTGATGACATCAAAAATCAAGGCTGGTAACAATATTATATTAGACCTTCCGCATCAGCCTTTCTTTGTTCGTGTGGGCAGTTGTGCCGCAATTAAGGTGATGCCTTAACCGTTTATCGCAATAAAATACCAATATTCACGAAGCAAATGGCTTTTTCGGGGATATTGGTATCTATTATAAAAGTCGATGAGTATTGCGCAGGAAGAATCAGAAAGTAGCAAGATGAGGGACTGAAAGGAATAGGAGAGATGTAAAAAACAATGATTGAGATGGATAAAAATGTAATAAAATACTTGCTGCTTCGTTATTAGATATATGACCAAGCAAGTACTATTAGCTAACGAGGTAAACAATAATTGCCGTAAAAATGTATTGAAAGTTACATTTCAGCAAAGTGTTTCGTTTGTTGTCAGAATAGCTTTTCGATAGTGGTTTCCCGCTGTTGGGTCAAATAAATAATGTGTAAAGAAATCAAGTTGTAATAAAAATGAAACCTATGATATCGGGTACTGAAAATGTATATGCCTTATATGCATCATTAGTCATGGTGGTACTTTTGTCGATTATGACCTATTTTCACAGGTCTAATCTACTAAAGTACTTGTATATTGCTGATATTTTCTGTTTGATTACGTATGTAATTACCTGAGTTCGGTATAAGCTTTATGCAATTAGCCTGCTTTTGTCAATGATTTCAATATTCATAGTTGGCTTTTTTGGCATAAGATTATAAGCAATAATTGCTGCAATAAGATTGGCTACAAAGTTGTCAATGCTTCTGTGTCTTGTATGCTCTATGTGGCATACATTCTTGAGTTCGTCATTGACCGTTTCTATAGTAGCCCTTTTTCGTAGTCTAATTCTATCCTGCAATAGCATCATAGAATTTTTCATATTCCTTCGTAGCTTTGTTATCAGATGTATATCATCAATAAATAGCTCCTCAAATAGACTTTGTGAAATGTACCCTTTGTCCGCATACAGCTTGCCAAAGAGCTTTTCTGTGAAGTGTTTGTCCTTCAATGGGTATCTGTCATCAGTGTTGCCAGGTGTGAGCATCCACTGTATAATCTCTCCTTTGTCATTGATGATAAGATGTAGCTTGAATCCATAGAACCAACCCATAGTACACTTGCCCTTGGCAGCCCAGCCTTTCATAGTCTTATGCTTGTACATACGCTTGATGTGGCAACTGCGCAGAGGAGTAGAGTCTATAATTGAAATGCCTGTGCATTTGCCTAGGGCACATGTCTGTAGAAATATCAACAAGAGCATATTTACCTTTTTGCTGACGCTCGACAAATCGGTTATAGGATAGTGTATGGGGAAATTCGGAACGATGATGTTCACAAATCTCATGAAGATAGAACGTTTTAAGATCTATGTAATGAGACTGATGATACATGATGAGGATAGTCATTATTTCACTATCGCTCATTACACACGGACGGTTTCGGCGATGCTTACTAGACTCGTCTAACAGACGTTTTTTGAGTTGAGGAGCAAAAAACTTGCAGAATTCATCAAGAATACAGAATATTTCTATTAAATTTGTACTATTCATAGGAGTGGATTTTTTCGTTAATACTCTGATTATCAACTATAAAGATACGAAAAATATTCCACTCCTACAACTTTTTTGAAGAATTTCTTATACCGAACTCAGGTTATGTAATTACTTCCCTTATCTTGGACAAACAACCAGTCGGAGTGCCAGCTTCTTCATCCTTTATGAAGGCTCTTCCAATTATATGCGTATTGTCGGGCTTCGCGGGATTCTTTCTTTTTATTACCGCTGTTCCTGCTTTTATAAAAGAAATGGCAACGCATAACCTATTAGGAAAAGTTATAATGGGTATTGGTATCGCGCTTTACGTTCTCTTTGATGTATACTGTTTCTTCTATATATTAACGGCAGTTCATTCGTTAAAGAGCGGATAAGCGCAGCCATATAAAGATAATAGAACGATAAAACAATTTCTATATTAACCTTTTCTTACGTCTGATAAACGTAAATTTTAGCAAGAATGCTATTTTATTAACGTTTTTCTGTAACTTTGCAACCATTATGAGTAAAGGTAAATTACAGAAATTTGCAGAGATGGAGACATTCAGTAATGTCTTCCAATATCCGTATGGCGTAGTTAGCGAGGTGCCTTTTGATATGAAAGGGCATTGGCGTGAACAGTATTTCCACAACGATAACCCTATCATCTTAGAATTGGGATGCGGTAAAGGTGAATATACTGTTGGGTTAGCACGCTTATATCCGAATATCAACTTCATTGGGGTAGACATAAAAGGAGCGCGAATATACACGGGTGCAAAGCAGGCTTTAGACGAAAATCTGCCCAATGTGGCTTTTCTGCGTACCAGTATCGAGATTATAGACCGCTTTTTGCCAACGATGAAGTACAGGAAATATGGCTTACTTTCTCCGATCCGCAGATGAAGAATCCACGCAAACGACTGTCATCAACCTTCTTTTTGAATCGTTATCGAAACTTTTTGGAGGATAGGGGAGTGGTACATTTGAAAACTGATTCGAACTTCCTCTTTACCTATACGACTTATCTTGTAGAGAAAAACAGTTTACCTCTGCTCTTCCGCACCGAAGATTTGTATGCTAACGAGACTAATGGCGTGCAATCTACTGAGTTAGATTCCCGCACAAAAGAAATTCTTGGCATTCACACCTATTACGAAAATCAATGGATCGAACGGGGATTAAACATTAAATATATGAAGTTCCAACTTCCCTCGATCGGCGAACTTGTGGAGCCAGACATTGAAATAGAACTCGATGATTACCGCTCTTTCAAGCGTACAAAACGTAGTAGTAAGGAAACGGCTAAATAACTTTTTCTGCATAAAGTAAGCCTATCCATTAAAGAAAAAGTATTTATCATTATAGAAAAATAAATATTTAATTAAAAAATCATAGTTTTATAATTAGGAAGTGTAAGACTATAATTAAAAACAGATTTGGAACTCAAACAACCGATATATTATGGTCGGCAGTAATGTAAACTTAATCTTTAAGTAGAGTAGGAGATATACCGAAAAACGGTAAGCTAAACTCAAACTTTTAACTAAAGCAAGCCAAAGCCATTAGAAAATAATAAGAATGGGAGTCTGTTTGTTAAAAAAGGTTTACGTGTAAAAATATCTTGCATCTTTTGCTTGTATTTCAGAAAAACTCCTTAACTTTGCACTCGCTTTAAAGGAACAACCACTTGTTCACAATAAGCAAATGGTAATCACCATTGGAGAGATGGTAGAGTGGTCGATTACAGCGGTCTTGAAAACCGCCGTGCTGAGAGGCACCGGGGGTTCGAATCCCTCTCTCTCCGCTAATAGGCTTCAAAAGGACTTCACAATAGTTGTCATTTTAGCCTTCAAAATTTAGATAATCGTTGTAAAATCAAAGGTTTTACAACGATTTTTCTTTGTATATACCTCTATCGCCTGACGGCATAAACCTATGTTTTGACAATCATCATTCGGTCAAATTCTGCTACATAAACTGCTACACAAAAATTGTAGCAATAAAAAAGGTTCTTCCGTTAAATGCGTAGACGTCTATCATGCAGTGCATATAGTCTTAATTTGAAGTATTCTTCATTTCTGAACCCATATATCTGTCTTTTCAAAACCTTTATTTTGTTGTTAATTCCTTCTATAGTTCCGTTTGTTATATAATGGTCATACCATGCTAATATATATGTCTTGTATGCTCTAATAGTTGACGCCATTTTTCATTAATGGCTGTATTTTTGGAATCTATAGCTTGCTTTACCCATTCATCCAACACAGCTTTTAGCCTTTTGCTTACTACCCTGATTCCATATTTCCTTAAGATCTTCTTTGAGATAATAGGCAATCATTAGCGGACGGTTTTAGGCTTAGGGCGTTCTCCAGTCTATTTCTGTGTGCATGATCAAAAAAATATCATTTCCATTTCTAAGCAACAACCAACGTGTTCCTTTGATTACTTTACGCTTGTTGACGTCCTTTTTCCACATGCCATAACTGTCTTCTTAGCAAGTCCAGCTTTTTCGTTCATAAGCTTGGTTACATGAAAGTGGTCTACTACAAGTGCTGCATTGGGAAGATGCTCACTTACAGATCTTGTATATGCTGCAGAAAGGTCTGTACATACTGCTTGTATATGTTCTTTTGTCCTTGCCGAGACGGTCCCAGAAACCATCAAGGGCATTCTTCCCATTGCCATCACCGACATAAACAATATGACCATTATCCAAATCTACAACTATGGTCTTATATACATGCCCCTTATGAGTGGCAAACTCATCAATGGAAATACGTCTTAAAGTAGAAAGGTCTGGGTTGGAGTAATTCGACTGCAGAAACTCCATCTGTATATTACGCACTACATCCCAAGATACCTGAAGAAACCATGATATGTCCTGGATTGTAGCAAAGCGAGACAAGTCAAGCACCATATTCGCAAAGGCTATTGTGTGCCGGCGTTTCCCTTTCGCAAAGTCGACGTTTTCTTGTTTGATACAGCCACAGTCGTGACATTGAATACGCTGTACACGCATGTCTATATAAGTCTTGCTCAGACCTATAGGAACACTTACAAAGCGACGAATATGACTGCCGTTACGATTAATATTATGACTCCCACATACAGGACAGCAAAGTTTTTCCTTTGGAGTTTGGATTTCTAAAACTAAGTTATTACCTTCGTAGCGCAGATTCTGACAATCTTGTTGGGAGACGCCTAAGGCGTTTTGCATTATGCTGGTATTCATGTTCTTGAAGTTTGGTCACTACAAAGATACATAATACCAGCTTTTTATATATAACTAATCAGAGATATCTATCCATTTAACGGAAGAACCATAAAAAATGTAGCAATGACGGGATTTTGAATACCAAATTGAAGGCATCAATTCTTTCTGTTTCAGTATGTTATATATTAACTTTGCAGCCGAGTGCTACACAAAAGAATGATGCATTATGAGAACAAATTTCAAGGTATCCTTCTACCTACGCTCAAACTATGAGAACAAAGAAGGAAAGTCGCCTGTAATGCTCCGTGTATTCCTTAACGGAGAGATGTCAAATTTTGGATCTACGAAAATCTTCGTGGACAAGACAGTATGGAATAATGCCACAAGTCGGCTCAAAGGTCGGACAGCAGAAGCCTTATCCGTAAATGCCGCATTGGACTCTATTTCCACTACACTGAATGGAATTTACCGCAAGTTTGAGGATGACGAGTCTCTGTCATTGGAAAAAATCCGTTCTTTCTTTGTAGGAAAAGACAGGGAATACACGACTTTTCTCCCGATATTTGACAAGTTCAACGAAGATGTCAGACAGCGTGTCGGACACACCATCAGCAAAGACAGTTTGCAAAAGTACAGTGTTTTGAGAAGACATTTCTCAGAGTTCCTTATCCATAAATATGGAAGAAAGGATATTGGACTTACAGAGTTTACGCCATCCGTGGTACAAGACTTTGAGTTATATCTGAGTACAGTGGCAGGCTGCGCTTACAATACATCGGTCAAAAAAATGAAGGCACTCAAGACCGTAACCATCTATGCACAAAAACGCGGTTATCTTCTTCACGACCCCTTCCTCAATCATCGTTTTCACCTGGAACCTGTTAATCGCGGTTTTCTCACGGATGAGGAAATTATGAAGATAGCCAACAAGGATCTTGCTATTCAACGCTTGGAGTTAGTAAGGGATGTTTTCATCTTTTCATGTTTCACAGGTCTGGCATATATTGATGTTTCCAATCTCACACCAGACAATATCGTAACACTTGATGATAAGCAGTGGATTATGACCAGAAGGCAGAAAACAAGTGTGGAAACAAATGTGTTGCTTCTTGACATTCCAAAGAGTATCATCGCCAAGTACAGTCATAAGACCTATCGGAACGGCAAACTGTTTCCCATCTTAACGAATCAGAAAACCAACGCATATTTGAAAGAAATAGCCGACCTTTGCGGTGTCAAGAAGAACCTGACCTTTCATCTTGCAAGGCATACATTTGCCACTATGTCGCTAAGTAAGGGCGTTCCAATGGAAAGCGTGTCGAAGATGCTGGGACATACCAACATTAAAACTACACAAATTTATGCTCGCATTACCAATAAGAAAATAGAACACGATATGGAACAGTTGGCTGGCAAGTTAGACAAATTCAATGTTGCTATGGGCATCAACTCAAATAATGTACAACCCTAAACCAAGAAGATTATGACAACAACAAAGAAAGAGCTTTCTTACTTCCGTTTGAAGTTAGAGAACTACCTCAGTGAGCATTTCCCAGAAATGATGAGTGACAACCCATTCATAACGGCAAGAGCTGACGAAGCATTGACAGCTTACTGCGATGCAGTGACACAGGGTTTCTCGCATCCCGAAGCTGAGACAATGGCAAGTGAAGTATTATACCAAGATTTGCATTTTTCCAAGTACGACACGCTTGTGTCTGTCTTGGAATATGAGTTCGAGAAAGAACTCCCTTCTCCTCTTCCTGATAGACTAACACCTATGCTTCTGAAGAATAAGGCTGTGCAAAGCGTTTTCGATAAGTATGAACTGACAGACGATTTTGGCGTAAGTCCAGAGTATGAGAAACTCCACACCGAACTGACTGGTACAATCGTGCTGCTCATCGAGGTCAATGGTCTGCCGATGATAGACGGTGAGAACATGGTTTGATACTTCACCATCGGGGGCTTTTGTAGTGTCAAGAGCCAAGATAAACGCTCCACTCCACACGTCAAGAGTTTTGCAAACACTTGTCTTTTTTCGAGCAAAGCTCTCAACAACTCGTGTGTCGTGTGCGCATCTTGTTATCGCTCTTGAAACTATAAAAAGCTCCTATATGAATACAATCATCATGAATCAAGACGTTCACACACCTGCCTTCATCAAGGCAGACGCATCGAACAAAACCGATAATGACAAGCAGCAGCCGACTTCTCCCAAGCAAGTCCGCCGCTTCGCTTGGACACGCTTCATCGAACTCGCCGTTCTGCTTTCCATCGTTATCGGTGCGGTTTACCTCATCTCGAAGATAGTTACGCCGCAAGTCGTAACCGCCGTTTCGGTTATTCTTAGCTTCCTGATACTACGCTTCATTGTCAGAGTTATTCTGCAAGTAACCTTTACAATCCTGCGTTGGCTGTTCTGGCTTGCCGTCATCTTGGCAATCCTGCTCTGTGTGCTCTAACAAGAAGTTTTTTCGATAAGTTCTTAATAATCTGATTCTATACGTGGTGCTCGTTTCCTAACTTTTTTCCATAAAAATGTATTTACCAAGTACGAAATTGCTAAAAAATGAGTACTTTTGCAGTGTCAAACGCAGAAAGGTGACAGCGTTAAAGTCCGCCTAAATTACATATCCAATTATTATGGCTTATTTATTTCTTATGTTGTCCATAGTTTTGGAAACTATAGGGACTGTATGCATTAAGGTCTCTGATGGTTTTACAAAGCCATGGCTTGTTCTTGGGACATGCGTATCTTATATGGCATGTTTCTATTTCTTATCTCTTTCGTTAAAAACAATTCCTCTCGGTATAGTCTATTCTACATGGGCAGGTCTTGGATTGGTACTTGCTAATGCTATCAGTATCATCTGCTTCAAACAGCATTTTGATTTAATGACTATCTTCGGTGTCACATTAATCTTGGTAGGAGTAGTCGTACTCAATTTTTTTTCGTCAGCTCATTAACGATAGTTATGCATCTTATATGGGTGGTTATCTCGCTTGAGGTAGCCACCTTTTTTGTTTTCCATACTGGCTCTCACGTCCATCTATTCCACTTTGATGTGCCATAAGTCGGTGCTGATTTCTTTTTATTCGCAAAGGTAGTAAGGGCTACGGCTTGCACAAGGTCAGTGCCTTTGGTTTGTACGGAAAATCTCCACACCTACATTTCATTCCGGGTAGTATTTTCCTACAAAACCTTGTGTAAGCCCGCCCCGCTACCTCTTTTTTGCTACAAAAAGGAATCAGCATACTCCGATCTTTGGACGCATAAAAAAAATGTCGCTATGGATAAGCAAAAAGTAAATACAACATCTTCGATGAACAGAAAAGGATATAGCTCCTCCTCTCATTACCGCATTAACCCTACGGCTGAAAAGAGTGAGCAAGTGTTGGCAATTAAGTTTGTACAATGGGACGTTCCCCCTTTGGAGAGCCTTTGTAGCAGCAAAGTATATCTCCTACGTGTGAAACTCAATCGTGGCGAGAGTATGAGCCGTGAAGAAAGAATTGGTTATGTGAAGCGGTGAACTCAAACACCTATTTTCGCACAGCCGTTCACCTACAAGGCTATCGCTTTGACTTCTTTGATGTACTGAAGAAATACCTTGTCAATCAGTACGGACAATGGATAGAGTATTACGCACCCGACAGAACAAGTCTAAGAGCCTACCTATATGGGCGCATCAATCAAATAGTAGAAATCCCAAAATACTAAGCAATATGAAAGGAACAGAACATTTCACACGGACAATAGCCGAGTATCTCAATCAGCGTGCTATGACAGACCCCTTGTTTGCCCCTAACTTGTTGAAACCGAACAAGAATATCGAGGAGTGCATCACCTACATTCTTAATGAAGTGCAGAAAAGCGGTTGCAACGGCTTTGATGATGATGAAATCTTCTCTATGGCTGTTCACTACTACGATGAGGACGATATAGAGGTCGGCAAGGCTGTTTCTTGCCAAGTAGCCGTTAATCACGTTGTAGAACTCACAGAGGAAGAAAAAGCCGAAGCAAGGCAGGAAGCCATTAAGCAATATCAGCGTGAGGAACTTGCCAAGTTACAGAGCCGTAACGCACGAGTGAAAAAGACCGAGAACGCAGCAACCCAAGTACAACCATTACTATTCGATTTTTAAGCCTATGAAACCGAGAAACAAATTTGAAAAAGCAGTTTTGGAACAAAGCAAGTATCTTCGTCCGATAACCAAGACACAAAGTAAGTGGGCATTCCGTGAGTGCATAGACCACTTCGCCTACCGCTTGCCAAAAGGTCGCACCACTTGTATGGATTGTGGGCATAGTTGGGTAATGAACAAACATAGAGGAACTTGCACTTGCCCTCATTGCAGGGCAAAGTTGCAGGTCAAAGAAACCTACGAGCGCAAGTTGCAGCAGAAGCAGTATTTCACCATACTTACCACTTGTGGAGAGTTTCAAGTATTACGTATGTTCCTACTTGTTGTGGGTATGGAGAAAGGTTACAAAGCACAGACTTCTATAATTGAGATTGGGCAGTATTGGTGGAATATGCAGGGACGAAAAGCTGTAGTTGCCATACAGAGGGTATTGGGACACTATGTTGATACCTTTTCCTATTATAGTCCTATGGCAATACGCAACGATAATGAAGCCTATCAGCATATTGCCTACTCACCCATATATCCGAAGTTCAAGGTTACAGACATACTTCGCAGAAATGGTTTTAAGGATAATTTCTATGGCATCGTGCCTACTAAGTTTATTCCTGCATTACTTACAGACAGCCGTGTAGAAACATTGTTAAAAGCAGGTCGTACAGACCATTTACGTTACTTTCTTGGCAACAAGAGGACTTTGAGGAACTATGGCAGTCTTACAAAGTTGCAGTCCGTAACGGCTATGAGATAGCAGACATTTCCCTTTGGAGTGATTATGTAGATACACTTAGAAGATTAGGTAAGGATATTCATAATCCAAAGTATTTATGCCCCACAGACCTTAAAGGCGAACACGACCGCAGGCACGAGGAACTTCTCAAACTGCGTGAAAGGGAGGAGATAGAACAGAAGCAGCAGAAGGCAATCGAAGATGAGAAACGCTTCAAGGAACTAAAATCCAAATTTTTCGGTATCTGTTTCACGGACGGCACTATCCAAGTCCACGTATTGGAGAGCGTGCAAGAACATTTGGAAGAAGGTGTATCAATGCACCATTGCGTATTTTCCAACGCCTATTACCTCAAGGAGGACTCCCTTATCCTCTCGGCTACCATTGAAGGCAAGCGAATAGAAACCATTGAAGTATCTTTACGAACTTTGGAAGTGGTACAAAGTCGTGGGGTATGCAACAAGAACACAGAATACCATGAGCAGATAGTAAACCTTGTGAATGCTAATCGAGGTCTTATAAGCCGAAGAATGAAAGAAACCGCATAAAGTATGAACCATTAAATTATCAGAGATATGAAAACAGAGATTGAAAACATCATCTATAACTATGCAGACGAGATACCGCATATTTTCATTAGGGTTATCAACGCAATAACCCTATCCAACAGCAAAGAGGAGTTAAGGTCGGCTATCAACAAAATAGCCAAAGAAACAGAACTTGACAAATTCTTTGCATACGGCTATGGTGCACACCACTTTTGGCTCAAACACCGCAAATTATCCAATGGAGAGCCAAAGGAATACAGATTATTAAAGGTTGAATTTTAAGATTATGAAGAAGATAGTTTACAGAGTACGAACGCAATATATCTTCGAGGGAGTATTTGAAGTGGTTGCGGAGAGCAAGGAAGAAGCACGGCAAAAAGTCCTGCAAAATTGTGGGCTAGTCATGGGTGGAAGCATTCACAGTACCTTGCCCGATGAGGTGGTGAATTGGGTGTTTGACAGACATCCCAACAAACGAATAGACAGAATAACGAAAGTGTAGGAATAGCTGGAAAAGCCACACTAATTTGACCCACCCTGGCAAGTATTTTAGACCCAGTAAGGTTAAAATAATGAGACCCACCTCACCAAAATAAGAATGACCCTTTGAAACGCTAGTTTTTTAGGGTCATTTTGTAGTTTTGTGTTACTGCCCTGGCCGGCATTAAAAACATAAAACTATTATTTATATGACAAAATTAAAGAATTTATTGCGCTGTTACGCATCTGGTATGGGAATAAGAAGTATTTCTAGTACTTTCCATATATCTCGTAACACCCTCCGCAAGTATGTCCGTAAATTCCAAGAAAGTGGCTTGTCCATGGAGCAAATTCTGTCGCTTTCAGATGATAAGCTGGCGGACTTGTTTTCAGATGGGCATTCTCGTAACCGTCCGCCTTCTGCTCGCAAGTTGGAGTTAGAGGCACTTGTTCCTGATTATGTGAAACGGCTTAGCAAGAAGGGTGTTTCTATCTTATCTCTTCACACGGAGTATCTCAAAACTCATCCTAATGGTTACCAGTATTCTACTTTCAAACACGCAATCCATGCCTACAGATGTCAAACACGAGCCGTAGGACATGTAGAGCACCTTGCTGGCGATCAGATGTATATTGATTATGCAGGTGATAAGCTAGAGATAGTCGAAGAACAGACGGGTGAGGTGCGGAAGGTAGAGGTTTTTGTGGCTACCCTTCCATGCAGTCATTACACCTATTGCGAGGCAGTGTGGTCGCAGAAGAAGGAAGACCTTATCGTTGCTTGCGAGAATGCTCTTCATTTCTTTGGTGGTGTACCCAAGGCTGTTGTGCCTGACAACTTAAAATCAGCCGTTATCCGCAGTGATCGTAATGAGCCTGTTATCAATGACGACTTCGCTGCTATGGCTGAATTTTATGACATGGCTGTTTATCCAGCTAGGGTGCGCCGTCCCAAGGACAAGGCACTGGTTGAGAATGCTGTAAAAGCTAATGTATCGGTCGGTATATGTAGATATTGAAGGGCAAATTTTTCCATAATCTAGAATCACTTAATGTTGCTATACGCACATCTTTAGAAGCATTTAACAGCCGTAGATTGAGTGGGCGTAAGGAATCCCGTCAAGAACTATTTGAGGAAATGGAAAAAGATTTTTCTTCGTCCTCTTCCTACCGCTCGCTATCAGATGAAGTCTAGAAAGTCTGCTACTGTCATGGCTAATAGCTTCGTTATGCTAAGAAAAGCATAGTTATAGTGTTCCAACAGAGTATATCGGCAAACGTATGGAGCTTATTTACGATAATGACAATGTTCAAATCTACTATGGGTTAAAGTTAGTTACCATCCATCAGCGAGATGATACTCCCTATACCTACTCACAGAAAGATGCACATAATCTTCCTGGTCATCATGGTAGCTTTGAAAAGGATTTGGAGGAAATATATCAACGGGCAGGGCAAATAGACAACATCCTTCTGCTTTATCTCAAGGAAGTCGCTACGCAGATGAAATATCCACCAAAAGCCTTCCGCTCTTGCCGTGGTATCATGTCGCTGGAGAAGAAGTATGGCATGGCTCGTCTAGTAGCAGCTTGTAACTGTGCCTCGGAAGGACGACGCTATGGCTATAATGAGATAAAGGATATACTACAGAAGGGTGATGATGCTCCCTATATATCTATGGATGAAGATAATATGGAGCTATCTCCTGAATATAAACCAAAAAAACTCATAAGAACATACGAGGCAAGGATTATTTCTCAAAGCAATTATCCAATAATAGCAAACAATTAAAGTAAACAACTATGGAACTAAATAATAATAAGACAGCACCTATTGTGCAAGAAATGGATAAGAATCAGTTATCTCTTGATTTAATGCATAGAATGAGGCTTACGGGTATGGCAACTGCCTTTGAAGAAAGTCTAACAACTACAATTGCAGATACGATGACACCAGATGCCTTTTTTTATCTTGGCTCTTATCTCGAGAATGGGACTATCGTTCTGCAGCAGCCATTGAAAGACTCATAAAAATCAGCAGGGGTTTAGATATAAAAACCTATCCTGAGCAAATAGATTATAATATCAATCGCAACCTTAGCCAAAAACAAAAATGGAGAGAATACTCTCACTTGATTTTTATCAAGCAAGGACGCAATATATTTATTACTGGTTCATCAGGAACTGGTAAAAGTTTTATCGCTACAGCTATAGGCTATCATGCTTGTAAAAATGGTATTAGAACGATGTATGCTAACATGTCAAAGCTGCTGGGGACACTTAAGGTTGCCAAGAACAAAGGAACGTTAGAAACAGAGCTAAAGAAGATAGAGCGATGTCGCTTGTTAATCCTCGATGATGCCTTCCTTGTACCTGTAGATGCAAAAAGAGCGTCCTATATTACTTGATATTATAGAAGATAGGCATGAAAGGAAGTCGATTATCATATCTTCTCAACTTCCTGTAGACAACTGGTATGATGCAATAGGCGACCCTACCGTGGCAGATGCTGTACTAGATAGAATTGTGCATACCTCATATCAAATAGAACTAACTGGAGAGAGTCTTAGAAAGATAAAAGCAAAGAATATTACCAAGTAATAGCGAAATAAAATGACCCACCCGACCAGGGCATTTAGTGGGTCAATAATAAATCGTTTTACTGGGTCTAAAATACTTTGACAGGGTGGGTCAAATTAGTGTGGCTTTTCCAGAAGTACTTCACCGGCTCTATTGCCAATTTGTTTGTTATGTGCCTCTTGTCATCAAGTGTCAGCAAAGCCTGTATGGAAGGCTGTTGTGTGTTTCCGTTATAACGCAGTTCAACTTCTATTTTTCCGTTGTTCCACTTTGCGCCGAACTTGGGCTTGTATTCCGTAGCCTTGACTGTATAGTCCACTGTTTCCGAATTGTGTTGCCGGCAGATATTCCTGCGTTGCCATTCTACATCAATGCCACTGTTTATCTTCCATTGCTTACCCTTATAATCCATTCTCAGGGTGAGTTCCTGCCCACATATAGATAGTGTGTTCTCATAACTTAGGCTATCTATGTATGGTCTATTCGGTATAGTATAGTCGTAAGTGTTGCTTGTGTTTCTATCCTCTTCGTGATGCAGTCCGTACCCTGTCTGCAATTTCAACTGTTTGCCAAAGGATGGGTATATTGCAATGATATTCTGCTTTCGTTGCGCAGGGTGGGCAGTTGTTGGCAAAGATTGCGCAACAGTAGTGAATCTCCGCCCACAGCGTTGCGCAGGTGGTGGAATTTCGTCAGTGAAAGGCTGGTATTATTAGTTTCATTCGAGTTACCGCCAAGTGTCGCCTTCACGGTAAATGATGCCCCAGCCTTGCCAATCCGCCGTGTGAGGTCGGCAGATACATGGTAATTCTTTCCATTGCTTTTTTTGTGTTATTTCGCAGCGTTCCCGAGGTCAGCGTGTCCGCAGCCGTATTGCGCTCATATAGGTATGTTGTGTTGTCAGTCAGGTTGTCTGACCGTCCGAAGTTTCCATTTGCACTTATATTCAGCAAAAGTCTTTTTTTGTCTATGTTATACTGCAGATTTATGTTTGCGGCATTACTGTGATTCTTGCTCAAGGAAAGCAGCATTGATTCCCGATATTTTGTTCCCGATGAAAGATATTGCTCATCATAGTCATGATTCTCGCTTCCATTGTGGAAGGCATTGAGTGAGAGGCTTGCATTGAGCGTAATTTTCTTACCAAATTTCTTCACGATATTGCCCGACAATATGTTTTGGAAATTGTTTCCCCAATGTTCATATTACTAAGATTGTCAGAGCGCAAAGTCAGCGAGGTGTTTTTCGCCATCGGCATTGAATAGATTGCCCTGTACCTCATCCCTGCGTCTGTCGCGATTGCCGTGTTCAGCCGTTAGTGTTCCTGTCAGGCTGCCATTGTAGGTAGATTTGGTCTTGATGTCCAGCACATAATTGTCGGCACCATCATCTACTCCCGTCATTTTCTCCAATGCGCTGAGCATGTCATACAGTTTCAGTAGTTCCACTGCATCGGTTGGCATATTCTCCAACGCTGCGATAATGTCGTTGCCCATAAAGGTCTCGCCATTGATGTTTACGCCGTTCAATGGCTTTCCTTTGAATGATAGTTGCCTGTTCGCCTTGTCGTATTCCATGCCCGGAATATTCCTGATTAAGTCTTCCAAGTTAGCACCTTTCCTTACTCGAAGGCAATCAGTATTGATAAACGTGGTGTCTTTTTCTTATGGAAAAACAATTTCCGCTGTCCAATAACTTGAACTTCATCGAGTTCTATCGTTTTATGTAATGAAGAAACATGTTTTCGAGTAGGGTATATAGTATCACCCACAACTAAATTCAAAATAGTAGCATTAGCAGTGGGAAACAGCAGAAGTAGAATGATGAAGATTAAAAGAATTCTTTTGATTATCATTTTGCAAAATTACCATTGTTCATAGATATATGCAATACCTTAAAATGGCGATTTTATAGAATTAGAAATGTCTAAGGTTGATTTTCATTGAAAAAACAACGTAAATACTTTGCTTATATGAATTATATCGCTATCTTTGCAACATCAAACAGAGAGTTCTTTGAGACTTTGCAGAATAAAGAAAGGGAAAGAAACTCGCTCGTTTCTTAGTCGTTCACCTTATCAGATTATATATTCTGCTTTTTATTAGTAATCAGTCGATTACATTCACCCCCATTACTTTTATGCGGAGATTTGCGATTTTCGCACTGCTAAGGACATCGGTATTGACCGTCCGGAGAAGAACGAGATACTGCATAACATATCACCGACACCCGAGCAGGAAGTTTTTATCGGCAAGCTGATGGAGTTTGCCAAGAGTGGCGATGCTACAATCTTAGGACGTGCACCTCTGAGTGAGAGTGAGGAAGGGCAAAGATGCTTATTGCAACAGACTACGCCCGCAAGATGAGCCTTGACCTCAGAATGATTGATGAAAATGGGTACTCAGACCATATCGACAACAAGGCTAGTCACTGTGCCAAGATGCTCAATGACTATTACCAAAAGTACGATACACAGAAAGGGACGCAGTTCGTTTTCTCTGATTTAGGTACTTATAAGCCCGGTGAAGACTTTTAATGTCTATTCGGAAATCAAGCGTAAGCTGGTAGAAGACTATCACATCCCGTCCTACGAGATACGCTTTCATTCAGGAGTGCAAGAACGAGAAAGGCAAAGAAGGCGATGGTAGATGCTATGAACCGTGGGGATATCCGCATTATCTTTCGGTTCTACCTCTATGTTGGGTACTGGGTGTAAATGCCCAGCAGCGTGCCGTTGCGGTTCATCATTTGGACACGCCCTGGCGACCATCAGATTTAGAGCAACGCAACGGACGAGCCGTGCGCAAGGGAAATCTTATTGCCAAAGGAGTTTGCGGACAACAAGGTTGATGTGATTATCTATGCTGTCGAGCGGTCGTTGGACAGCTATAAGTTCAACCTGCTGCATAACAAGCAGCTCTTCATTAATCAGTTAAAGACAAACACACTTGGTAGTCGTACCATTGATGAGGGTTCGATGGACGAGGACAGTGGCATGAACTTCTCCGAGTATGTAGCAGTGCTTTCAGGTAATACCGACCTTTTGGAAAAAGCAAGATTGGATAAGAAGATTACCACCTTGGAATCAGAGCGCAAGAACTTCCTCCGTGAGCGTGATGCCGCAACGGGCAAGTTGGCTGAGATTGAGAGTTCTGTATCCTTCCATACAGACAAAATAAAGGAGGCACAGTCTGACTTAGCTCTCTTTGAGAAGCGTGTGGAGCGTGATACGGAGGGACTGCCCGTCAATAAACTGACTATCAAAGGTGTGGAAGACAGCACCGATATCAAGGCTATTGCCGCACGTCTGCAAGAGATTGACGAGAAAGCTCGCACCAAAGGAGAGTATAACAAAATTGGCGAAATCTATGGTTTCCATAATGGTCAAGACAGAGAGTACCTCAAAGGACTTGTTTGACTGTTCGGTGAACCGCTTCTTTGTGAAAGGTCAGGAGAGTATTTACTATACCTATAATAACGGTAAGTTGGCAACTGACCCGAAACTTGCATGTCAGAACTTCATTAATGCCTTGGAGCGTATTCCAAAGGTGATAGAATCGCACGAGAAGGAGAAAGAAAAGGTTGCAGTCAATAAGGACATCTACACTGCTATTGCTAATGGAACGTGGAAGAAAGAAGAAGAGCTTCGCTCGCTCAAAGGGCAGTCGGCAGAGCTGGACAGAAAGATTGCTTTGACGATTACAGATAACAAAGAGGATAAGGAGGAGGAAAGGGACATATCCAATAATGAAATTTCCACGTCAATGAAGAGTAGTACCACTCATACACAAGAAAAGGAAGAAGACAACCACTATCAAAGCATCCGCCCTAGATGGAGACACTAAGTCCTTATGAACAAGAGTAATGCGAGTTAGATTTTAGCAAGATATTCTATTTTTGCCAAAATCTAACTATTTAACGTGAGTTCGACGAATTATAAGTGTCTATAAATTTGGTGATTAGCGAAATTTGTTGTAACTTTAAAGAGCTAATATACAAATAGTTACAAATAAAAAAATCGCTATGATTACCGAGGACAAAGTTACTGAAATATTTTTGTATGGCAGATGACTTCTGCAAGTTTTTTTGATGCAATGACAGCAAAAATATACGCTAAAACCTACAGGAAAAAGGAAATATCATCGAAATTCTACAATGTCAAAGGCAGAAGTTATGCTGATAATGATTCTTTTCCACGATTCTGGTTATCGTTGCTTAAAAACATTTCTATCTTGAAAAAGTATGCAAGCAGCTTCGCCATCTGTTTCCAAAAGTTGTTTCTTATAACCGTATAGTAGAATTGGAAAGGGATGCAGCCGTACCCTTAACCTTGTTTATCAAGAAGGTCCTGTTGGGCAAATGCACGGGTATAAGTTTCGTTGACAGCACACCACTGCGTGTCTGCAAAAACCAAAGAATACATATTCATAAGGTTTTCAAAGGCATAGCTCAAAGAGGAAAATGCTCTATGGGTTGGTTCTTTGGCTTCAAGTTGCATTTGATTTGCAATGAGAAAGGAGAACTTCTCAACTTTATGATAACGCCAGGAGATATTGATGACCGTAAGCCTTTGGAGTACAAAGCATTCATAGATTTTATATATGGTAAGCTATTCGGTGACAAGGGCTACATCAGCAAGAACCTTTTTCAAAGGCTTTTCGTTGACGGAATACAGCTTATTACCAAATTGAAAAGTAACAGGAAAGGAGCGTTAATGAGCGTTTCAGACAGACTTTTACTCAGAAAAAGAGCCATTATTGAAACGGCGAATGACGAGCTTAAGAATATTGCGCAGGTAGAACACTCCAGACATAGATGCTTTGACAATTTCATCGTCAACTTATTCGGGGCAATTGCTGCCTATTGCCTGTTTCCAAAAAAGCCGTGCATCAATGTACAAAGGACCATTGACACACAACTTACATTGTTCTGAATTCGTCGAACTCACGTTAATATTAGTTATACAATAATCTATCAGGGGTCACTTGATAATGTCTCTTCCATCGAAACCACAACTTCCTTTTCTTTATTTCAACTGCGACGTAATCTCCTCTTGCGTCAATAATATGACGTGTTATACATCTTTTTACTTTCACCTTATCTCTTTTATCGTATAAAATATCACCAACTCTTAACTGAATATCTAAGGATAAAAGATACCTCTTCGTAGGTAAGACTGTAAAAGGACTATTTGTTTTTAATATTTTCCAATCATGACCAACCCTAACAAGGACCTTTCTGGTTGGTGATAATTTACAAAAGAAGACGTAAATCATTAAATCCGGATAATATGAGACCGCATTATCCCTATCTATTTTCAGACACGTTGGTTCATTGCCATTCCTTGATCTTAATTCATCAAACAGAGTTCCATCTAAATTAAGAAATGTATATACGCTATCAGATGATACGTAACTGCCGTTTTTTAAGTAAAGAACAGCAACAAGGTTATCACTCCCCTTAGATATCAAGGGGAGTGATAAAATAATCAATATAAGAAGTGTTTTTTTCATTTTCGTTTTCCAATAACAACTACTTCAGGAAGAGCATTTATATACTCTACTGTTTATATTGGGTTTGAATCCTTGTAAGTGCAAATGATTGGAATGATTACTTCTTATTCCCCTATTTTTTGCAGAACTTGTATGAGGCAATAATTTATTATTGTATTTTTCTGAAATCATATCCTTCCAGCCAAACTTATAGAGCGCATTTGTTAATGCTTGTTCTCTTTGTTCATCAAAATTATTAGACCCAACATCGGTCTGACTCCCTGACTTGTCAGTCCGCAAATAACGTAAGTCACCATTTTTTCCATTTTTATGCGATACACTTGGTGCTGGTGAGCGACCATCACTATAACTAAATTGATTTATAGTTATATCTGAAAATGCGACTGTTCCAACCGCTCCAATCAATGCCGCCAAAGCATTAGAAGAAATAAAACTTTTATTCTCAGATCCAGACTTTACTGCAAATGCAGCAGATTCTCCTTTTGTGTTTGTAAAAGATATTCTTCCACTTAGTCCGATTAAGTCTTTTTTATTATACTCAAAAGCACCAACAAGGACATTTGATTTCCCATCAGAGAGATAAAAACTGTGAGTTTTTCCATCTGTCTTTTGTCGAATAATCTCTCCGCTGACTTCATTTATGATAAAATTATCAAGACCATCTGGATCTATATATTTAATAGGGTTATTATTTGCTTGACAATATGTGGAGATTTCAGGGTGTTTGCACTCTAAAGGGTCCACACTCATCCATAAACTCAACCTCGGCTCATAGTACCTCGCACCATAATAGTACAACCCCGTCTCCTCATCAAATTCCTTCGCATTAAAGAGGTAAGGCGTGTTCCAAGTGTTGTTACGCTCTTCGATGAACACCTCTCCGAACGGTACATACTCGATGTGCTGCGATACTTCTCCGTCAAGGTTGGTAATGTAGCTACTGCTGCCCAAGTGGTCGGGATGGTAGTAGAACTGCATCTTTTCATAAGTGTCCTTGTCATGGAAATTATTATCTACAGCAGCACGTGTGCTGGCATTCGTTTTAGCCATCGCCCTTGCCTGCGCAGCCTCCGGTGTACCGTCGTTGCAGCAGAAGCCCTGACCATTTACGTAGTCGTCATTGTCCTTACCGTTATAAGGTTGGTCAAACGCCTTGTAATTGTCTTTAATGGATTGCAGTTGCTGACTATATTTTTGCCTTATAGTCTACGGTTACACCATCCGCCTCATTGCCGGCATACGGGATACGTCTTGGGGCTGCACCATAGCTGGCGAGGTCGCCGAGCTTGCTGACGATTCTTTGTGAGCCAATGTAGATATGCTTGGTGTACTTGCCACCTTGCCCTGCCACGAGGTATGGACTGACATAAAGACTGAAGCGTGCCGTACCGGTGTTGCCACCCGAGAACTCAGAGTTCACATAGATAGCTTCGTTTTCGCCTGAGGTCTTCACTGTACGCTCACCATCGGCATCGTACCAATAGTTGCTCACAAAGCCGTTCTCATCGGCTGCCAATAAGCGGTTTTTCCTCGTCCCACCTGTACTTCTGCTCAGTTGTCTTTTTCATCTTCCTTGCCGTCTTTTTTTACACGTGAGGTGTTTATATAGATAAGATTGCCGTTGGCATCGTAAGTGTACTTGTGTCCATTGTTGATGGTCGTGCTGTCCGTTGGCACTTCTTCCGTGCGGTAGTTGATATCGCGCACATTATCGAGCTGGAACTTCCTGCCGTCTCCCTTCTGATAGGTATAGGTGAGGTCGTAGCCTGCGTTGAACGTGCCGTCGAACTGTACGTTACTTTGCGTGAGGTGCTGCTTCTTGCTCGTGATGCGGTGCATGTTGTCGTAGCCCATCGCAAGAGTATAAGAAGCTGTCTTATTGTCCGCACCCTTGTACGTTCCATTGGCTGTGCTTAGACGATACAGTGCATCATACGTATAGCTGTGGCTCATCTGTCCGCCAGCCTTGCCTTTTTCAGGAATTGCCGCTTTATTGACAACCGATAGCACATTGCTCACCAAGTCATAACCGTAGGCATTCTCCATGATGGTCTTGCCACCTGCATTGACTGCAAGATTCTGTAGTCTGCGACGCTGTGGCCGTAACTGTAGAACGTTTCCGCTCCGTTGCAGTATTTCAAGTAAGTGCGCTGCTCGATGATACCTGTTCCTCCACATATGTCAAGGATTTTTACGAAATTTTCATATTAGTTATGCATACGAATTATTGAACTTAGTGTATTGGTTTTTACTTAGTTACAAATAATTTCTTGTATGTTCAACTTTTCTTGCATATTAATTTATCCTTTAATTTAATTCCGCCAACGAGTTAAACTAAATATATCCATAGTATATCCATAGCGTATGAATTTTATACAAAGAATTATCATCGTAGCAATAACTACCCGAGAGGATTTATCACATAGTCTAATTTTCTATTTTTGATGGAAAGCATAATTAGCAATTAGCAACACGATACTTGTAATAGGAATACTACTAGCACACATATAATTGTCTGTCCAAAGAATATTTGGAATGGTGATTCATTGAATATCCTAATAAGACTCTCTCTGTTACCTAAGGTAGCATTAAAAAGAAAATGAAGGAAAAGCATTTCAACAAATAGAAGAATCATCAAAATAATCCCCCTAATGTTAGTATTTGATTGAATTATCTTCATTTTGCAATTTTATTCCCCCTTTGTGATAATTTCTGATGAACCGCAATGTGGACATTAAAGCTTCCTTATTTTTATCCAAATTTTAATGGTCCTCATAAGATTCCTTTCGATATTTTCTGAAAAGTATCAATGCTTTACCATATAAACCTCGTTCTATATTGTCTGCTAGTATACTATCTTCATATAATTTTTGAAAAACATTTCAATAATAATCGCATCTTCTGTTTCATACTCACCTTTTTGTAATGCCTTGTTTATAAAATCAATTGTCTGTTCTATAATATCTTTTTTATCAGAGTGTTTTAAAATGAAACATCCTAATTCACCTAAAAGAGGATATACACCATCTTCTTTATCGAACACGGAGAAAAAAAGACGGAAATGACTTATGAACTTCTTCATAAATCTGATTATAAAAAAATAATCTTTAATGACCTGAAAGTGCATTTTGAACATCTGTTAATAACCTTTTTACTATTTTTTTATCACCTTCTGATAAATTTGACCTACTTCTCCAAAGTCTCTGCAGAGCGGTTCGGTAGTTTAACAACTTTATAGAATGGGACTTTCCTCCTACTAACTGACCTGTCTTTTGTTCAAATCGAAATGCATCCATAGAACTTCCGCTTCCTATTTTCGCACCTGGTCGATATAAATCACTAATAATATTTTTCAATTTAGGATTTTTAGCCGTATTCAATAGATATTCTCTAGTGGTGCCTAAGATCTTTGTACTTTTAGAAGTAAACCCTATCCTTTTGGCTACTTGACCTGCAAATTCGGAATCTAATTTTGTATTTTTTCCCTTAGTTACTAATAATATAGTGAGGTTAGAGATTAGTTGAAAATTTTCAGATGATTCCTCAGAGATTTTCTCTCCAGAAACTTTTTGGCCTAACCATTGTATGCCTTTAGTTAACAATTCTTCAGCCGCTTGTCCTGGATAGCCCGTGATTAATTTCTTTTGTGAATCTGGAGCATAATATATTTTTTTTGATTTCTGAGGCTTTGGAGTATTTTGAGCCTCTTCTGGTTCCATACCATGAGAGTCTATAAAATTTGCAGGATTATCTTTAGTGTAAGAATAAGAATTTACATCAGGATAGTTTTCTTCCTTAGGATCCGTACTCATCCACAAACTCAGCCTCGGTTCATAGTACCTCGCCCCATAGTAGTACATACCTGTCTCCTCATCCAATTCCTTCGCATTAAAGAGGTAAGGGGTGTTCCAAGTGTTGTTGCGCTCTTCGATGAACACCTCTCCGAACGGTACATACTCAATGTGCTGCGACACTTCGCCATCAAGGTTGGTGATGTAACTACTGCTGCCCAAGTGGTCAGGATGATAGTAGAACTGCATCTTCTCGTAGTCGTCGTTAGGCTTGAAGTTGCCGTTTGCAGCCCTTGTTCGTGCCATAGCACGGGCTTGTGCTGCTTCGGGCGTACCGTCGTTGCAGCAGAAGCCTTGACCGTTTACGTAGTCGTCATTGTCCTGACCGTTATAAGGTTGGTCAAACGCCTTGTAGTTATCCTTAATGGATTGCAGTTGCTGATTGTATTTATCCTTGTAGTTAATGGTAAGACCATCAGCCTCATTGCCTGCGTATGGAATTCGTCTTGGGTCTGCGCCATAAGAAGCGAGGTCGCCAAGTTTAGATACGATACGCTGACTACCTACATAGATATGCTTGGTGTACTTACCACCTTGCCCTGCCACGAGGTATGGACTGACATAAAGCGAGAAGCGTGCCGTACTGGTGTTGCCACCAGAGAACTCGGAGTTCACATAGATAGCTTCGTTTTCGCCACTCGTCTTCACTGTGCGCTCACCATCGGCATCATACCAATAGTTGCTTACAAAGCCGTTCTCATCGGCTGCCAACAAGCGATTTTCCTCGTCCCAACGGTACTTCTGCTCGGTTGCCTTTTCATCCTCCTTGCCGTCTTTCTTTACACGAGAGGTGTTGATATAGACAAGGTTTCCGTTGGCATCGTAAGTATACTTGTGTCCGTTGTTGATATTGGTACTCTCCGTAGGAGTTTCTTCCGTTCGGTAGTTAATATCACGAACATTGTCGAGTTGGAACTTCTTACCATCTGCCTTCTGATAGGTATAGGTGAGGTCATAGCCTGCATTGAGCGTGCCGTCGAACTGCACGCCCGTCTGCGAGAGGTGCTGCCTCTTGCTCGTGATGCGGTGCATGTTGTCGTAGCCCATAGATAACGTATAAGAAGCGGCTTTATTGTCCGTTCCCTTATAAGTACCCGTTGCACTTGACAAACGATATAGTGGGTCATAAGTATAACTGTGGCTCATCTGTCCGCCTGCCTTTCCACTCTGTGGGAGTGGAGCATTGTTCTTAATACCGAGTACGTTGCTCACTGCGTCGTAGCTGTAGGCATTGTCCATGATAGTACCTGCCTTAGCATTCACCACGAGGTTCTGCAAACGTCTGCGTGCAGGGTCGTAGCTGTAGAAGGTTTCCGCTCCGTTGCAATACTTCAGATAGGTGCGCTGCTCAAACTTGTCATAACCTATCTTGTTCACATAATCGTAGCCATAGGACTTGTAACCACGGACGTGGTCTACCTGTCCACCGAGGTTGTAGCCGTAGGTTACTTTCTCCTCATCGGGGTAAATCATTTCCAATAGGCGGTTGTGGCTGTCGTACTTCCACTGTGTTACGTAGGTTGCCACTGCCTGATTAGGTACAATCAGCGTTCGTACCGTCTTCAAATCTCACCCATTTTACCATAGTAATACTCGATAGCGCCACTGCCGTCCTCACGGAGCATCAATCTGCCGATACGGTTGTGAGAAGAGTTGATACCACCGTAATGGTATTTCACGTTATTTTCCGGATGGTCAGGGTAGTTGATTGCCGTCAGACGACCGTAATCATACTCGTAATTGATGGTCTTGCCCTCCTTTTTGAGATTGGCTGTCTGCTTGGTGAGTACATTGCCGAGATTGTCATAAGTAAATGTGGTGATACCGCTGGCAGGGTGGTTCACCTCTGTACGACGATCGCCCATATCATAGACGGATGTCGTTACGTTGCCCTCGGTGTCTGTTACCTTGACCAATCGGTCGATGCCATCATACTCGAAAGAAGTGGTAATCGTACCGTCAGGTCCGCTAAGTTGCTCGGTCTTCACCGTCTTGCCACTACCATCAGTATAAGTTGCTTGACGATTACCCAACGCATCAGTTACAGTCGTTACGAGTGCATTGCTACCTGCGTCCGTAGAGTACTCTGTCTTGGTCTCAGCATTGTCCGGAAGCGTTACTTTCATAGCACGGTCAAGCACGTCATAAACCGTTACGGTTGGCGACACGTTGTCAAAAGTCTTGTTGAAAGTTGTCTTGCTTCCCACTGCTTCGGTTACAGGGTAATAAGCCTTAGCCACACGACCGAAAGCGTCATAGACATTGCGTCCGCTGACAATCATTACGGTCTCGTCTTTCGGAGCACTACCCTTGGCAGCTGTCGTTACCACACCGTCTTTCTTCACCTGAACGGGACGTCCGAAGCCATCCACGAAGGTTACGGTCTCCATATCATCGCTTGGGTGCTGTATGTCGTAATGTTTAGTCACGGCATAGGCAGGTGCTGTGATACCATTAGTGCCGAAAGTAGCCTTAGGCTGATAGTCAAAGGCAATGATGTAAGGCACACCTGTTGCCAACTCATTAGGACCACGCACAGCTTTTACACGTCCGAGGTTGTCTATTTCCGTTTCATAATAGAAGTGGTTGAGATCCATACGGCGGAGTGCCATACCATAGCGGTAATCGAAGTTGGCTGCCTCGCTACGGTAGCCAAATGCATCGTCTATGCGCTCCACATACATATTCATCACCGGCTCATAGCGGTAGGTGTACCACATGCGCTGTCCCTTGCTGTTAGCAGGAAGCGTGGTCTTGATGATGTTGCCGTAAGCATCATAAGTATAGTCAGAGACGGCTTCACCGCTTCCGAGTTGTTGTTTAATCTGCGTAATATGGTCGGCATAGTTCAAATCGTAAGTCGCAGAAACTTGATGATAAATCTTACCATCACCGCCCGTTACGGTTACGTTGGTAGGTAGCCCGAAGATATGTTTGTTATCATTGTGAGCATATTGTATTGCGGTTTGGTAGTCGAACTTACCCGAACCGTCAGCACCCAACTTGCCCTTATCACTGAACTTGTAGACTTCAGCTCTCCGTGATAGCCTGTGAGGTAATACTCATTCCAAGCCTCTGAGGTCGTGATACCGGTTGCCTGTCCCTCATACTGTTTATTGGCGGTATAACGTAGCGGCACGAAGGCAGAAGCGCGGTCGCTACAGAGTTTCTTCTGTTTGTTGAAAGTATAGCTGTCACCGTTGGCTGTGATATAATAGCCGTCATATTCATTGCGTGTCTCGGTGTATTTGTTGCCTTTGGCATCCTCCACAGAGGCACTAAGTTCGTTACCTTGTGCATAGTAGGTGGACACATCGTAGAGCTGCACAGCCTGACGATAGACTGCGGATTCTCCCTGTTCGGTGTCGATATTCTTGGTTACGACCTTTCCAAAACCGAGGAACTCACGTTCGTGGCGATCTTTCTGTCCATCTGAATAGGCAAACATCGTCTTCATCATCGGTCCATCATCACGGATACCATCGTCAATGGTTACGGACGACATTACCCATTTACCACCGGGAAGTCCGTAGGTAGGCGTGCTGTGTTCGTAGTCCAGTGTAAAGGTTCCGCCAAGGGAGTTGGTCACGCTCTTGAGCATGTTCGTTCTGCCGATGGCAGAGCGGGTTACTTTCAGTTCACTTTCCTTATCGGATTCTACGATGTCGAGGTAGCCGTCGCCGTCCACATCTTGCAAAGCATAGGTAGGGCGATTGATGCTGTGGCTGAGTGACACCCCAGGATTGACGGCAATCTTGACGTTTACAACAGGAATTGTAACAGGTGTGGTAAAGGAGGTATTGACAGATTCTGAGGTAGAAGAAGCATTTGACAATGATTTAGCACTCTTCCACACTATTGGCTGGTCAAAAGATGAACCATTATTGAATGCAACACGCACGGTGTAGTCCTCCAGTAAGCCGTTACCTTCTATCCATACTCTATCCGGCAAAACCGTCACTATTCAGGTCGGTAAGGTTGTACTTTTCTTTATTTTCAGAAGTCGTAAGTCCGATGCCCCCGGAATAACTACCACTGCCGATACTGAAACCACCACCGGTACTGAACGTTGTGGCGTTACCACCTTGTATCTTATCAAAATCCCACTTGATTGGCTTGGAGAATGTATATCCGAAGTTTAACCTAACATCACCATTCTGATAAACCCGATCCACCAAACCATCACCATTGATATCAATAAAGCTCTCTTCGCTCCAATCCTCATTGTTAGGAGTGCCCAATGACAAACTGACGCTGGCTTTGCCTTCCAGTGATGACTTCAGGTTATTATTGTTACTCTTAGAATTCTTAGCGTGTGGTATCGTTATTGAGAATGACGCAACAGGGATACTTCCAAGGCTCCATGTCTGTGATAGATTGCTACTCTTGATAGTACCAATATCTGTCTTTTCTCCGCTGATACCACCTTGAGTGTTGGTGTATTGGATTATACCGCCGGCAAGGATGTCGGGGTAGCCGTCACCATTGAAGTCCATCATGGTGGATTTAGTGGTGCTGCTGCCTGTGGCATTGTTGACCGTGAGCATACTTACACCCGTCTGTATGACAGTGCTGGTGCTGGTGGTCTTTTGTGTGATGGCAAATGCACCTGTCCCTTGTAGGCAGTCTCCGCTTACTGCATTGTCATTAGCCATCTCTCCAAAGAGATTACCAAGTACAACATCCTGCTCCGTCAATCGAGCTGTTCCGGCTTCCGTTGCCGTAAGGTAGATTTCTGTTCTCTGTCCTGTCCAGCGTGACAAGGTGTTCAAGTCCGTTCCTAAAGGTGTAAAGACCATCTTCATAGGGTCGAGCCTGTCTTTTTCACTTTTTGGGAGTTTTAGCAGACTTTCATCTATAGGCTTGGCATAGCGTCCGTCAGCGGCATTGTACACAAATCCGCCCCAACCACGATAAAGATCACCAAAGCCCTTGTCCTGCATCTTGGCATAGAAACCGGCATAAACCTTAGTAGCGACAGGAGAAGACGAAGGCACCACACTTACTGTCGACAACGTTGCATTGACACCATCCAATGTTTCGGAATAGAAGAACTCGAACCAAAGTTTTTCAGATGGTGCGGAAGTAATCTGCATCGGTTCGCCAAATATCAAACCATTAACGATGGAATATTCTTTCTTGGCAATAAGTGACGTTGCCGTTTTGGCAGTAAGTGTTACCTTACCGCTTACGTTGTTAGAGGATAACTGTACGGTAGGTGTTACCGTTAGGCTTGTACCTTGTGTGGAGGTATAGGCTGCTGGTAAACTCTTTGTGTCGGAATAAGTGCTGTATCGCACACCCAAATTCACATTGATAGGTGAACCTACGGAATCACGATAAGTGGCAATGGGTTTCCACGACAGCGATGCCCAATCCACGTTAGAGGAAGCGACTACCTCACAGGAAAGGTTATCAAAGCCGTCTGCTACTTGATAAGAGGCTGTTATATCTCCATTAAAAGATTCTTTGGGAGCAAAGTACGTTCGAATACGGTACGTTTCCCATAGTTGGGATTGCTGTTCCCTTGTTCATCCGTCTTGCTATTGGCAGCAATGATACGGATAGTCAACTCGTCGGTTGTAGATGGCTTGACGAATTTACCGGAGAATGTTATATCTTTGGCATTAACGCCTATCTCACCCTCACTGGTATAAACAGCCCCCTCGGTAGCCTTGTATACATTGGAGGTATAACCATTGGGCTGTATTCCCGATGATAGTCCTTGATAGATTACTTCTGGTGACCAAGCGACGTTATCGAATGCACCGTTACTCGTTTCGGTATTGCCAGACTGTACACGGAAATAAATCTTATCACCTTTTTGAACTGTGATATTTGAAGCGGTGGCAGGATAACCGGTTTCGTCACCTTTGGCTATCATCTTCTGCCATAGTTCCGTACCACCTTTTTGGATGGCAACACGCACACCGTCTGCCTTATCGTATTCCGACTGGTCGAAGTCACCGGTCGGCTTCAACAAACGTACTTCACCCGAAATATTCACAATACCAGCTGCCGGTGCTTGCCATACACGCACCATATCCTCCATAGGAGAATTGGCAATGACCTCGGCTTGTTCTTCGGGCGTGACTGCTCCAACGGAAGTATCTAACTTGCTATTGTCGTAAATAATGGGACTTGGTGTGTCTGCGCTGCTCAGCGTAAAGGTTGGTATGGAATTGCCTGAAGCATCAAACTCGATATGATTGAAATATACCTTTCCGTCAGAAACAAGGTCTACCAATCCGTCACCATTGATATCGGAGAAATAAACCGTAGTCTTGGATGAGGTCTTGGAGAGGTCTGTACCAAGGGTGGCAACAATCTTCTGCCATCCTGCTTTTACATCGGCTCCTCCAGAGTAGGAGTTACTACTAGACTTAGAGAAATTGCTGATACCACGAACTCGGATGGGTTCTCCATAGATAACCGCACCATCAACGGAACGCTGTTGCGGTCTGTAATAGATAGCTCCATCTTTCTTATACACCTTGTCGGGGGCACCATCACCATTGATGTCCGCAAAGGTGGACAGTCCGCTTGATTTATCATTTGAATAACTAAAAGATGCTCCTGCTGTATTACTTGTCGTTGCACTACCATCGCCAAGACCGACACCGGCATAGAATGATCCACCAATGGATGAACTCAATGAACCGCCCAATGCAGTGGGTTTATCACTGAAACGACCACCCACAGCTGTAATCGGGTTGAGGAACCCAGCATCCAATCTGTCATTATGGGTATCCCACTTCTCTAGGCTGTTCTTAAAAGGCACATACCCCTTAGCAGCCTGTACATCATCATAATAGTCGAAATTCTGATAAGACACTTCTGCACCTTTGTCGTCGAGTTGCTTCACACTCGTAAGTACATCTTTGTTGAACGCACCCTCGCTATAGGTAAAGGCATAACTGCGGAGCGTACTTCCTTGGAAATGCACCGTTAGCTTCTCTAACAAACGATTCGATGAGGTTAGGAAGCCATATCTTGCATTGTTGTTTTTGAGTCGTTTCTGTTTACTGCCTTCTAAGACAACAACCGTATGGGGTGCTTGTCCGCTATTACCGGCACGTACTTCCTTAAGATAAATGGCTTTTGCCACAAGTCCACCACGAACAGGTTCGTCGGCTGTCTCATAGACGTATTCGATATAATCACCGTGTGTTTCTTCCACACGTTTGAGCTTCCATTCGGTAATCACCTCACGGCTTTGACCGCTTGCATCGGTGATGGTACCTTTGAGAATGGCACCTTCTCCACCATAAATATATTTGATTCCTTGTTTGTCGGTTACTTCCCAAGTATAGTCGGCAGGAGAATTACCCTTTCGGATAATACGGCTGAAGTCTCCTCCCTGCCGAGTGTAGAACTGTCTGTCCGCTTTTCGGTTCATCTTCTCACCACGGTGGGCCACACCCATCTTGCCGTCGTCACCCATCGTGGAAAGCATAGAACCCGACATCAAATAAGTCTCGGTTTCTTTACTTGTATCGTATCTTGGAACACCCCAGCGAGTATCCAACGTAATAGAAGGAACTGAGAGATTCCAACCCTCTCCAAGCCATCCACTACCGCCTTCACTACTGTACTGTATGCCCAAAGAAGGAGCCATACCATTGCGTGCGGGAGGCATTTCAAAGCCATACTGAAGATTGGCAGAACCTCGGTTGTTGGCTGTAGGAGGTGTAATGAGATTGATTTGATGTCGGATCCGCTGCCTTGATGTCGTTCATCATTGTTGGTGTGAATCCGTCGGTCTGTGGTGATTCGGGTGCTTTGATGACACCGTTAATCATATCTGTAAAGTGAGTGGTCTTTGATACCACACAGGCAGAAGCCTTGTCCACTTTCACCCTTTCGAGAGCCACCCAATGTTTTGTCTCTTTATCGAAATAGTAGGTGTTGATATCGTCTTCTGTAAAACCGCTTGGTATCCTTGTGCGGTCATACTTGATTTTGACTGTTGCACCCTTCCCAGCAAAGTGTTCGCCGTGAGGCAAGAAGCGATACCCCTCGTCACGTGCCGTCACATTGGTCATACCATAGTCCAAAGCGGGGATATCCGTTTCACGAAGTGCCGTAATGGTGTATTTCCCCGTTTTAGAAATTTCGCCCTTGGTAACAGAGAGCGTATTGCCGGCTATGACAAGGCTGTCGGATTGATGAGCAAGGAATTGTTTTCCAACCACTGTTCCGACAGAAACAAAGGCACGGCTGAAATCAGCTTTGCTATTCCGTGCAACGGAAAGCGTTTTGTTTACGCTCTTACCTGATACCGAAGCCGTGAGAGACAATCGACCTGTGCTAACAGGAACTACACCTTCGAACTCTCCATTTCTGACAGTTATCTTTTGTCCTGATATAGTAATCCCATCAGCTTTGCCACGGATAAATCCATGGACGTATGCCAAAGAACCGTATGCTGTCGGATGCTCCGAGAACACAATGGATTCTTGTGTCTTTCGAGCGGGGAGGTCTCTATGCGGACATTCCTGACGCTATAACTGTAAGAGGCATCAGAAGGAAGCGTGAACAAGATGGTGTTCTTACCTGCCTTAACCCAAGAGGGACTGATTTCCTCCCGAACGGTCTTCCATTCCTTGGATAGTGCCGTAAGATAACCGCCCACTCCCGGACGGTCGTTGATACTCTTGCTTACGCCCGATGCAGAGGATACACCCTTTAGGTCATAAACAAGCCATACCCGTGAATTGGAAGGAACCTTGGCAAGAGTAATCTCGAAAAGGTTGTCCTCTGGGTTATCCGATACTCGTCCGTTAGGTATGCCGACAATTCCGCTGTTTGGTGTAGCAAACGACGGGGAACTTTCAAGCTCCGCAGAAACATTGTTTCCATGTTTTTCGGAATGTTCCTCTCGGGGCAGTTCCCCTTTGGATATTTTGTTCCTTTTCTTTTTCTTTCCTAAAAGCTGTCCGGGCATAGCCTGAACTTTCCCGGAAGAGACCATATAAATGTTTTCTGTACCCTTCTCCTGTGTTGCAAGAGAATCGTCTTGTTGGTATTGCGCAACGGCAATAGCGGACACTGTCACGATCGTAGCGACTAATGCCAAAGTGAGCGTCTGTTTCATAGTTGTCGCTATTTTATGATGATTTTCTGTGTATGCTCGGCGTTTTGTGTAATCGCCTTTACTATATAAACACCAGGAGCGGGAACAATTTCCCGAAGTATTCGTTCGGTTCCCTGTCCGTAGGCTTTTTCGGACAGAAGATGGCCTGCAACGTCAAACACCATGAGGGTTGCTGCCTCAGAGGTCTCCGTCAGTAGCCTTGTATAGAGAGTGAGGTCACCGTCCTGTGAAACGAAGAAACGACCGTCATAGGCTTCTGTTCTCAGTACTGCCGGTTTAGGCTTTGCTTCACTCCGTGTTTCAAGTGGGGAAAGGACCTCGGATGGAAGACCACACTCGCTACCGACACGTACCTGCCGGGTGATACTGCATACTCCGACATTTTCAACTGCTGTGGGGACGTTTGAGTTAAACTCGGGGACATGTGCACCTGAAACCTTGAATGCCACAACGTGGGATTTCCCAGCACCGTAATTGACCACGGCACTCCATTCGGCAATTTTTTCTTTCAGGGTCTTTATATCTTTTCCGTTAATATAATAGGATACGCCGTTACCGTCTAGGCGGATACCCAGAGAATCCCCCCGTGGAGATGGTGTAAGCCGGAGGAACGATTCTGCCATTCTGGATGATTCGCGCCTTGTCGCTTCGTACCTCAAAACCATATCTTACAGATTTAGAAGAACTGCCAGCTTGCAATATTCCGATGCGCACATTAGAGGACAGGTCTGGGTGTACCCATGATATAGTTCCTGTGCGGAAACTCCTTGGATCTTCAGAATAGCTGCGAAACAACAGGGTACCGGCAGAAGAGATACTATTGCTTCCTCCCTGTGCCAAGGTAAGCTCATAAAGCCCCGTGAAAAGATGCCCAATAGTGAAAATATCATCACCGAACGTCCCTTCACGGACAATGCTTTTCGGCGGAAGGCCAGGAACTTCAGCAGCCTTTAGGCGATAGATATAGGAAGGTGTTCCCAGTTCTATTGCTATATTGATACTGCCGTCCGGCAAAGACGTGCCGTTCTTACAGTGTGTGTCATGTGGAAGGATGGACGCCTTTAGTCCGTCGTAATAGCCGAAAGAGAAAATGTCACTGCCACTACCATCGGTATCAAGGAAGACATTGCGGAAAATGATTTTCTCACGAGTATGGTCTGTGGATGAGCTTCTGACAAAACGTATATTGTCAGAAGTGAAGTCTCCGCTTCCCGTGGGATCAATAATCAACAGGGGTATCCTGCCTGTGAAGAACTCCCGTCCTTTGTCCTTGAGCAGTGCGTAACTCAACTCCGCCATATTGCCCATTACCGATGTACCCGTAACACGGACATCGGAAAGTGAAAGAGCACCAGAGGCTACAGCTTTGATGACAGCCCTGCAGGAAGCGGATTCGGAAATATTGGGATTTTCCTGGATATTCACACATAGATGGTCATTTCCCACACCATCTACCGACAAGAAGACCAAATTCCCACATTTCCTGACAAGAAGGCGCTTTCCTGATATCGAACTGACAGGAATGGTTTTCCTGAGCGTCCCGTCTTCAATGACTTGAATTCTTGTTGGAGCAACTATGCGGAAACCGTATTTGCAGGAATTCTCAGAGGCTGTGGTATATCCGATGTCGAATGAAGGAAAGGAGGCTGGGCAGACCAATTCCACAGAACCTTCCGTCCCGAAGAGAAGGGCGGAAACTGCCGTTGCTTCTGTCCCATCACCACTGCGTATGAGGGCATCGGTGAACCCGCTGCGGACAATCTTGAAATCTTGGGAGAACCATCTGGCAGCGGATGTATCAACCTTCTCCGTAATATTTGTCCGTGCAAGCCAGGTCCTGTCAAGCAGGTGCAGCAGGCTGTCCGGACCAACTGTATGGAAATTCATCCTATTTCCGTCATCACCCCAGATGAGATAGTTCCCAGAAAGAAATGGACTTCCGTACTCCCTGTCCTACTACAAGTGTCCGTTTGGAAGAGGACAGACCATAAGGACTGTTCTGGTAATAGCTCCCTGTATTCTTCTCCGTTGTATAATTTGGAGATTCTTCGTAGGAAGTCGAAGAAAGTGTCTGCAACAGGCTGCTTTCATCGTCACGGATAATGCCAGTTACCCTGTGATGGTAAGTCTTGTTGGTGGCAAAGTCCCAAAGAAGGTTTCCTCGGCTGTCAAGATAGGAACTATAGAGGGTTAGACCGTAGCGTAGGGCTAGACCGCTTTTCAACACGGAGCCGCTCTGCAGGTGTCAGCATACGGTTGAAAAACAATGAACTCTGGGATATACCCATCAAAGGATGCCACGTCTCTTGTCATATCAAGATAGGACTGGCTGAACCGAGTATCCCTATGCCCGGGAGTACTTCCGACAGTGACTAACGAGTGTTTCGGCTCACCCCACACGGAATGTACAGGCCGGTTAGCCCACATATAGGAAACAACCCTAGGGAAGCGTTCCAGAAATTCAGGTTTGGTTTCTTTCTCGGCAGAGCCATAAAGCAGGTCCTCTCCCTGTGCTTTGCCGTAGTCAAGGTATGCTCCACTGCCGGCATGATGTACCTTATCCTTTTCCAACCAGAGTTTCTTCTCCATTTCGTCCCTTTAAGCCAAAAAAAGTGCCGCATCGGAGGAGGAGGTGGCTGCTATGGGGGGCAAAGATTCCGATGACAGTTCCTTGGGCAAGAGAACTGTAGGATAGAGCCAGCTCCTTTTGGAAGATAGAGCCTGAAAACCTGAGTGCAGGATGAAAATTGATACTATGCGTGTCTAGGAAAGGAAGGGCATTGGTATTTACCAATGTGGGATTGTTTCTGTTTCGAGAAACTGTTGTTACAGAATCGCCCGAAAGGTCTATCCAATGATAAGTTCCTAACAATGAGGATGAGGTAGGGACAGTCCGGAACCATGCTTCGGGGGCAATTCTTGCCCTTGGAACCTGGGCGGATATGGAAGTAGCCATACCAGCAAAAACAACAAGGGCGGACAATGGGAGTAAATATCGTCTCATGGGCCTGTAAAATTAATAAGCATTAAAAAGTGGATAACTCAGAATGTGCAATAAACCTGTATGGCTGAAATTATCTTGCTCTAATTTCAGCCAACACTCAAACGCCACGAATAAGAAGGATATATTCCGTAGACGGAGAGTGAAATCCATTCAAAGAATGAGTTACGACCATAAGCCTGTTATTAGTTATATCCTTGTTGGCAAAAGTATATAACATTTTTGAGAAATCCAAAGAAATCGGAAATTATTTTTGAGATTTTTTTTGTTTTATTGCACCATATTGCATCTCATGGCTATTTGAGAAGGCTTCATTTTCATAGTTACAACATTCAATTAGAACTGACTTATTAAAAAAAATATTCTGATTATCAACACCTTATCGATATTAATATCTCATCGAAAAAGGGCTTTGAAGATATTTTAACTAAGATGTAAGAAATTCAAAGTTTATAGTCCAATTTCTTCCCGTCCATATTATTTTCTACGAGAAAATTGCTATCTTTGCAGCATTAACAGAAGGTTCTTTGAGACATTGCAGAATAAAGAAAGGAAAAGAAACTCGCTCGTTTCTTATTCGTTCCCCCTTTGACACATATCCTTCTCAGACTTCTAATAATCAGGATTTTACTATTTGTGAGATGATTCTATGCGGAAATCACGGACTACCGCACGGCGGAGGATGTGGGCGTGGACCGTCCCAACAAAAACGAGATACTGCACCACATACCGCCCACGCCCGGAGCAGGAGGACTTCATACAGAAGCTGATGCAATTCGCCAAGACGGGCGACGCCACCCTGTTGGGCAGACTGCCGCTTTCGGAAACGGAGGAAAAGGCGAAGATGCTTATCGCCACGGACTATGCCCGGAAGATGGCACTCGACATGCGCATGATAGACCCGCATTACGAAGACCACCCCGACAACAAGGCGAGCCACTGTGCCAAAATAATCGCGGAGTATTATCAAAAATACGACGCGCAGAAAGGCACGCAGTTCGTTTTCTCTGACTTGGGGACTTACCAGCCGGGCGATGGGTGGAACGTCTATTCGGAAATCAAGCGCAAACTGACGGAGGACTACGGCATACCGCCAAGCGAGGTGCGCTTCATTCAGGAGTGCAAGACCGACAAGGCTCGGAAGGCGGTGATAGATGCCATGAACGCCGGGACGGTGCGTGTGCTGTTCGGCTCCACCTCCATGCTCGGAACGGGTGTGAACGCACAGAAACGGTGTGTGGCAATTCATCATCTTGATACGCCGTGGCGACCGTCCGACCTGCAACAGCGTGACGGACGGGGAGTTAGAGCAGGCAACGAGATAGCCAAGCATTTCGCCGGGAACAACGTGGACGTAATAATCTACGCGGTGGAAAAATCACTGGACAGTTACAAGTTCAACCTCCTGCACTGCAAGCAGACTTTCATCAGCCAGCTTAAAAGCGGTGCTATGGAAGCGCGTACCATCGACGAGGGGGCAATGGACGAGAAATCGGGCATGAACTTCTCGGAATATATGGCGTTGCTATCCGGCAACACCGACCTGCTGGACAAGGCGAAACTGGAAAAACGTATCGCCTCGCTCGAAGGGGAACGCAAGTCGTTCAACAAGGGCAAGCGTGATTCGGAGTTCAAGCTGGAATCGAAGACCCGCGAGCTGGGCAACAACACAGCTTTCATAGATGCCATGACGAGGACTGGAACCGCTTCCTCTCTGTGGTGCAGACCGACAAGGAGGGCAATCACCTTAATATAATAAAGGTGGACGGAGTGGATTCCGCCGATGAGAAAGTCATCGGAAAGCGTTTGCAGGAGATAGCCAAGAATGCCACGACCGGAGGGTTGTACACGCAGGTTGGAGAGTTTTACGGTTTCCCGATAAAGGTGGTCAGCGAAAGGATACTCAAAGAGGGATTGGAGTTTACCGACAACCGCTTCGTGGTCGAGGGGAACTACAAGTACACCTACAACAACGGGAATCTGGCGCTGGCTGACCCGTTGGCCGCTGCCCGCAACTTCCTCAACGCGATTGAGAGAATCCCTCCATCATCGACCAGTATAAAGCGAAGAATGAGGTCTTGGAACGTGAGATACCGCAGTTGCAGGAGATAGCAGGCAAGGTGTGGAAGAAGGAGGAAGAACTGAAACAGTTGAAGTCCGAACTTGCCGCCCTTGACCGCAAGATACAGCTGGAACTTGCGCCGCCTACACCCGAAATCACCGAAAAGGAGCATGAAGGGCAACAGGTCAAACCGGAAGCGAAAGGTGTGCGAAACGGTATCAGGCAATATCCCGAAGATACATCACCGCAAATACGCAATCCATCGGAAAGTATTATCGCCAATCACACCATAACTGGGCATCCGGGGCTGTATGCCAAGGAGGAAACCCGGTCCAAAGGATTGAAAATATAACCTTAGGAATTTTATCTGAAGTATTAATAAGGGCTATCCCAAAAGGTCTAAAAGTAAATTTTATCCTTTCTGCAAGTATCTGTAGGATGGCAACTGCATTTTTTTTCTTTTTGGGCAGCCCTTATTAAAATTTATTCTTATTTTAGGTTATATACATTCATGTCCATTTATGTAAAAAATCCTGCTGACCTTGTTTATGTCTTGTCAGTCACCATTTGCAAAACCATATTTGACCCTCAAAGAGGCTGAATTTGATAAGCAACTTGCTACATACTCATAATAAGGAGCTAAATAGAACACGAATGGGAAATACTCAAATGCCAAACTAAAGAAGATATTGGCCAAAATAAACGTTATACCGAGAGAGAAACTTGATTTTTTTCAACTTCCTAAAACGTTGTTGTTCAAACATTTCTACTTATTTGTACTTACCAGTTGAACCTACGCTTCCCTAATAAAATGTCTATGGTAAAAAGTTAAAAAATCCTCCCACTTTTGTTAGATATATTTTTTTGTGTAATTTTGTAATCGTTATGCGGCAGTAATAATATACATATTAATACGAGTTAGTAATCCTGTAGTTCTCACATGCTACGAGGAGGTATTAAAAGGTGCGTTTCGACAATGCATCTATTGTAGTATATTATTGCTTAATCCAAATGAATATTATAAATTTAGGAATTCTTGCTCACATTGATGCAGGAAAAACTTCCGTAACCGAGAATCTGCTGTTTGCCAGTGGAGCAACGGAAAAGTGCGGCCGTGTGGATAATGGTGACACCATAACAGACTCTATGGATATAGAGAAACGTAGAGGAATTACTGTTCGGGCTTCTACGACATCTATTATCTGGAATGGAGTGAAATGCAATATCATTGACACTCCGGGACACATGGATTTTATTGCGGAAGTGGAGCGGACATTCAAAATGCTTGATGGAGCAGTCCTCATCTTATCCGCAAAGGAAGGCATACAAGCGCAAACAAAGTTGCTGTTCAATACTTTACAAAAACTGCAAATCCCGACAATTATATTTATCAATAAAATTGACCGTGACGGTGTGAATTTAGAGCGTTTGTATCTGGATATAAAAACAAATCTGTCTCAAGATGTCCTGTTTATGCAAACTGTTGTCGATGGATTGGTTTATCCGATTTGCTCCCAAACATATATAAAGGAAGAATACAAAGAATTTGTATGCAACCATGACGACAATATATTAGAACGATATTTGGCGGATAGCGAAATTTCACCGGCTGATTATTGGAATACGATAATCGATCTTGTGGCAAAAGCCAAAGTCTATCCGGTACTACATGGATCAGCAATGTTCAATATCGGTATCAATGAGTTGTTGGACGCCATCTCTTCTTTTATACTTCCTCCAGAATCAGTCTCAAACAGACTTTCAGCTTATCTCTATAAGATAGAGCATGACCCCAAAGGACATAAAAGAAGTTTTCTAAAAATAATTGACGGAAGTCTGAGACTTCGAGACATTGTAAGAATCAACGATTCGGAAAAATTCATCAAGATTAAAAATCTAAAGACTATTTATCAGGGCAGAGAGATAAATGTTGATGAAGTGGGGGCCAATGATATCGCGATTGTAGAAGATATGGAAGATTTTCGAATCGGAGATTATTTAGGTACTAAACCTTGTTTGATTCAAGGGTTATCTCATCAGCATCCCGCTCTCAAATCCTCCGTCCGGCCAGACAGGTCCGAAGAGAGAAGCAAGGTGATATCCGCTCTGAATACATTGTGGATTGAAGACCCGTCTTTGTCCTTTTCCATAAACTCATATAGTGATGAATTGGAAATCTCGTTATATGGTTTGACACAAAAGGAAATCATACAGACATTGCTGGAAGAACGATTTTCCGTAAAGGTCCATTTTGATGAGATCAAGACTATCTACAAAGAACGACCTGTAAAAAAGGTCAATAAGATTATTCAGATCGAAGTGCCACCCAACCCTTACTGGGCCACAATAGGGCTGACGCTTGAACCCCTTGCCGTTAGGGGACAGGGTTGCAAATCGAAAGTGACATCTCCTATGGTTATCTGAACCATTCTTTTCAAAATGCCGTTTTTGAAGGGATTCGTATGTCTTGCCAATCTGGTTTACATGGATGGGAAGTGACTGATCTGAAAGTAACTTTTACTCAAGCCGAGTATTATAGCCCGGTAAGTACACCTGCTGATTTCAGACAGCTGACCCCTTATGTCTTCAGGCTGGCCTTGCAACAGTCAGGTGTGGACATTCTCGAACCGATGCTCTATTTTGAGTTGCAGATACCCCAAGCGGCAAGTTCCAAAGCTATTACAGATTTGCAAAAAATGATGTCTGAGATTGAAGACATCAGTTGCAATAATGAGTGGTGTCATATTAAAGGGAAAGTTCCATTAAATACAAGTAAAGACTACGCCTCAGAAGTAAGTTCATACACTAAGGGCTTAGGCGTTTTTATGGTCAAGCCATGCGGGTATCAAATAACAAAAGGCGATTATTCTGATAATATCCGCATGAACGAAAAAGATAAACTTTTATTCATGTTCCAAAAATCAATGTCATCAAAATAATGGAGCGGTCAGGAAATTTCTATAAGGCAATACAGTTGGGATATATACTTATCTCCATTCTTATCGGATGTATGGCATATAATAGCCTCTATGAATGGCAGGAGATAGAAGCATTAGAACTTGGCAATAAAAATAGACGAGCTCCGAAAAGAAATAAACAATATCAATATTCAAATGATAAAATTTTCTCTATTGGGTGAAACAATACTGGAATGGAACGATAAAGATATCGAGCATTACCATGCACGGCGTATGGCAATGGACAGTATGCTCTGCCGTTTCAAGGCCACCTATCCAGCAGAGCGCATCGATAGTGTGCGCAGTCTTTTAGAGGATAAGGAACGACAGATGTTCCAGATAGTCCGGTTAATGGATGAACAACAATCTATTAACAAGAAGATAGCCAATCAAATTCCGGTTATTGTGCAGAAAAAGTGTGCAGGAACAGTCCAAAAAGCCAAAACGAAAAAGGTTTCTTGGGCATCTTTTGGCAAAAAGAGGGAACGAAGCCAACGACAACAACGACTACGCTCCGTTCATCCAATAGAAACATGGTCAACGAACAGAAAGCGCAGAGCCGTCGATTGTCAGAACAAGCCGATAGTCTTGCTGCCCGTAATGCAGAACTTAACAGACAACTGCAAGGATTGATTTGCCAAATCGAAAAGAAGGTACAATCTGATTTACAAAATAGAGAAAGCGAGATAACAGCGATGCGTAAAAAATCATTTATGCAGATAGGCGGCTTGATGGGATTTGTTCTTTTGCTGTTGGTCATTTCCTATATCATCATACACCGTGATGCAAAGAACATTAAACGATACAAAACGCAAGACAACGGATTTGATCGAGCAATTGGAACAGTCCAGTGCAACAAAATGAGGTACTCATAACCTCCCGAAAGAAAGCGGTACATACTATTACCCATGAGTTGCGTACACCACTGACGGCAATAACTGGCTATACCGAACTTTTGCGGAAAGAATGCAATAGCGGTAATAATGGGCAATATATCCGAAATATACTGCAATCCTCCGACCGTATGCGGGATATGCTCAACACTTTGCTTGACTTCTTCCGCCTGGACAACGGCAAGGAACAGCCCTGTCTGTCACCCTTGAAAAAGCCACACTAATTTGACCCACCCTGGCAAGTATTTTAGACCCAGTAAGGTTAAAATAATGAGACCCACCTCACTAAAAAATAAGAATGACCCTTTGAAACGCTAGTTTTTTTAGGGGTCATTTTGTAGTTTTCGTGTTACTGCCCTGGCTGGCATTAAAAAAACATAAAACTATTATTTATATGACAAAAAATTAAAGAATTTATTGCGCTGTTACGCATCTGGTATGGGAATAAGAAGTATTTCTAGTACTTTCCATATATCTCGTAACACCCTCCGCAAGTATGTCCGTAAATTCCAAGAAAGTGGCTTGTCCATGGAGCAAATTCTGTCGCTTTCAGATGATAAGCTGGCGGACTTGTTTTCAGATGGGCATTCTCGTAACCGTCCGCCTTCTGCTCGCAAGTTGGAGTTAGAGGCACTTGTTCCTGATTATGTGAAACGGCTTAGCAAGAAGGGTGTTTCTATCTTATCTCTTCACACGGAGTATCTCAAAACTCATCCTAATGGTTACCAGTATTCTACTTTCAAACACGCAATCCATGCCTACAGATGTCAAACACGAGCCGTAGGACATGTAGAGCACCTTGCTGGCGATCAGATGTATATTGATTATGCAGGTGATAAGCTAGAGATAGTCGAAGAACAGACGGGTGAGGTGCGGAAGGTAGAGGTTTTTGTGGCTACCCTTCCATGCAGTCATTACACCTATTGCGAGGCAGTGTGGTCGCAGAAGAAGGAAGACCTTATCGTTGCTTGCGAGAATGCTCTTCATTTCTTTGGTGGTGTACCCAAGGCTGTTGTGCCTGACAACTTAAAATCAGCCGTTATCCGCAGTGATCGTAATGAGCCTGTTATCAATGACGACTTCGCTGCTATGGCTGAATTTTATGACATGGCTGTTTATCCAGCTAGGGTGCGCCGTCCCAAGGACAAGGCACTGGTTGAGAATGCTGTAAAGCTAATGTATCGGTCGGTATATGTAGATATTGAAGGGCAAATTTTCCATAATCTAGAATCACTTAATGTTGCTATACGCACATCTTTAGAAGCATTTAACAGCCGTAGATTGAGTGGGCGTAAGGAATCCCGTCAAGAACTATTTGAGGAAATGGAAAAAGATTTTCTTCGTCCTCTTCCTACCGCTCGCTATCAGATGAAGTCTAGAAAGTCTGCTACTGTCATGGCTAATAGCTTCGTTATGCTAAGAAAGCATAGTTATAGTGTTCCAACAGAGTATATCGGCAAACGTATGGAGCTTATTTACGATAATGACAATGTTCAAATCTACTATGGGTTAAAGTTAGTTACCATCCATCAGCGAGATGATACTCCCTATACCTACTCACAGAAAGATGCACATAATCTTCCTGGTCATCATGGTAGCTTTGAAAAGGATTTGGAGGAAATATATCAACGGGCAGGGCAAATAGACAACATCCTTCTGCTTTATCTCAAGGAAGTCGCTACGCAGATGAAATATCCACCAAAAGCCTTCCGCTCTTGCCGTGGTATCATGTCGCTGGAGAAGAAGTATGGCATGGCTCGTCTAGTAGCAGCTTGTAACTGTGCCTCGGAAGGACGACGCTATGGCTATAATGAGATAAAGGATATACTACAGAAGAGTGATGATGCTCCCTATATATCTATGGATGAAGATAATATGGAGCTATCTCCTGAATATAAACCAAAAACTCATAAGAACATACGAGGCAAGGATTATTTCTCAAAGCAATTATCCAATAATAGCAAACAATTAAAGTAAACAACTATGGAACTAAATAATAATAAGACAGCACCTATTGTGCAAGAAATGGATAAGAATCAGTTATCTCTTGATTTAATGCATAGAATGAGGCTTACGGGTATGGCAACTGCCTTTGAAGAAAGTCTAACAACTACAATTGCAGATACGATGACACCAGATGCCTTTTTATCTTGGCTCTTATCTCGAGAATGGGACTATCGTTCTGCAGCAGCCATTGAAAGACTCATAAAATCAGCAGGGTTTAGATATAAAGCCTATCCTGAGCAAATAGATTATAATATCAATCGCAACCTTAGCCAAAACAAAATGGAGAGAATACTCTCACTTGATTTTATCAAGCAAGGACGCAATATATTTATTACTGGTTCATCAGGAACTGGTAAAAGTTTTATCGCTACAGCTATAGGCTATCATGCTTGTAAAAATGGTATTAGAACGATGTATGCTAACATGTCAAAGCTGCTGGGGACACTTAAGGTTGCCAAGAACAAAGGAACGTTAGAAACAGAGCTAAAGAAGATAGAGCGATGTCGCTTGTTAATCCTCGATGATGCCTTCCTTGTACCTGTAGATGCAAAAGAGCGTCCTATATTACTTGATATTATAGAAGATAGGCATGAAAGGAAGTCGATTATCATATCTTCTCAACTTCCTGTAGACAACTGGTATGATGCAATAGGCGACCCTACCGTGGCAGATGCTGTACTAGATAGAATTGTGCATACCTCATATCAAATAGAACTAACTGGAGAGAGTCTTAGAAAGATAAAAGCAAAGAATATTACCAAGTAATAGCGAAATAAAATGACCCACCCGACCAGGGCATTTAGTGGGTCAATAATAAATCGTTTTACTGGGTCTAAAATACTTTGACAGGGTGGGTCAAATTAGTGTGGCTTTTCCATCCTCTCCCAATTCCCCAAAAATATGGAGAAATATTATAACTAGATAGACTATGTCTATTCCCTTTGGGATCAACGATCGTTATATAGGCAGAATGAACATTTATAACTCTCACGATTCTTCCATCCCCATTAATATGGACTTCATCATTTCCATCAACGTCAACCCGCCTTACAGGGTTTTGCCTGCAATAAAGATATGAACCACTCGCTTGATACTTCTCCGCCAACGGATCCACCCCATACCAAATGCTTGTGATTGGGTTCATATACCTTGCACCGTAATAGTACAGACCTGTCTCTTCATCGAACTGTTTGCCATTGAACTTATATGGTAGTTCTTCACTGCTACTATGCTCGTCAACCAACAGTTCACCATATGGCAAGTAAGCATCATACTGTGTGATGTTGGCTTTGTCATCCGTAATGTAAGACGTAGAACCAAGGTAGTCACTATGATAGAAGAAGGTTTCCTCTTTTGTAGTGTTATTAGGGATGTAGCCATAACCAGCCTGCGGATCATCAGGGTTACTCGGGTCGTTCCAACTTACAGGCGGACCGGGGTTGGTATTCGGTGTGGTGTTGGGCTTCGAGTCTGAATCCAACTCTGTGGCACATCATGGTTGCCGAGTGTGTCAATGATAGAGTTATATCCTCGTTTTGTATTCTCTGGATCACCATACGCACCCTTCATTGTAGGTACTCAGGTGCAATGCCCTGCTGCTTGTAGTATGCCTCTTTCTGCTTCTGTATCTGATTCATACGTTCAGCATAATCCTGCTGACCAGCCGTTACGTATGAGCCGTTGCGTCCGTAAACGTTGTTAAACAGACCTGTTCCTATTCTTGAAGCAACTCGTTTTGTCACCAAGGAAGTAATGTTTCGTAAAGCGATTCTTGTTTACAGAGAGGATACTTGCAGGATAAAGTGTGAAGTTGTCCGTCTCGTGGAAGGTAATACCCTGTGGTGCTCCGTTGATATACACACCTTCCATCGTACCGTAACTCTTCATGATGCGTTCACCAGCAGCATTGTAAGTGTAACGACCTCGTCTTGCCATTATCAGAGAGTACCATCAGACGGTTGTCTTCATCCCAGTATATCTCACGGGTAGTGTTCGTAGAATCATTCGTTACCAGCGTTGGATTACCATTAGCATCGTAGGTGTAATGGTCGTGACCAATCTGCGTTGGAGCCGTCGGATGACTGCTGTCCTCATACTTATAAGCAAAGTTATAAGACTTGGCAGTTGTCGTTGAGTCCACCTTCTGTACCTTAGTGAGTGGTTCACTCATCCGTCCGAACGACATCACCATATCATACGATGCACGCTTAGCCTTACCGCTTGCATGAATAAGGCGGTTCAACTCATCATACTCATACGTATGCGAACTCTTTCCTCCCAGCTTCGCCTTGTTGAGTTTTGTAAGCGACGTTGGGTTGGCGGCATTCGTAATACCGAGGATATTGTCCACAGCATCATACTGGTACCTGTTCTCCATCACAGTCTGACCGTCCGCTGTAAGGTTCATCGCCTGCAGACGTTCACGCTGCTTGTCGTATGTATTGGTAGTCTCCGTGCCATTACCGAGTTTCGTATAGACCGTATGACCCTCCTTATCGTAACCTATCCTATCAACAATAACGCTCTGACGTCCCTGTTTATTGCTCGTCAGGCTCTCAACCTGTCGCAGCATTGTGGTGATAGGTTACCACTTCACCGTCAGGATAGGTCATCGTCTGTACCCGGTTCCAGCTGTCGTAGGCATACCAACTGCAAATATACAACATTTATTTTGTAAATGTGTCTTTAGATCATGGGAAAACGGGGAAGGATAGGGTGCGTTGTGCGTGCAAATGTAACCAAGCGAAAAGCATCAAAACCCCTAATTAAGTTTTAATTTTTAGTTGCTGTCACTTTTAACACTTTACTTAATTAGCTTATACACAGATGGTTAAAGCAGAATGAGAGGGACAGAAATGACAGCAAAATAGGAAATGGTATACGGTAGGCTTGTGTACTTGGGTGGGAAAGGGCGACTGATAGTTATGGGATACGCCTGTTCATGGTAAAACTATCCGGCGCAGGTTCGTGTAAAATTATTCGTCCCGACGCATACCATAGAGCCATTACGGAATAATCAGAAATATATTTACAGAGAAATGAAGCCGCATGTCTATAAAATCACGAGATATACCAAGCATTCAGACTTGTATGCCATTCTCTATCAAAGACTTTACAAAAACCCTTCTAAAAAGGTGCACTTTTACATTGCAAAAGGGCGTCTTTCACACCTCAAAAGAGCATCTTTTACCGTGCGAAAGGGCATCTTTTACCGTGTTAAAGCTCACCTGCTATTTTCAATGTATGAATCTTTATTACACTCCTTCTTATGCCCTTTTCCCTTTCATAACAAGCGAGTATCTCGCCCTCTACATTATTATAACAACACCATAAAAACAACTGCTTTTCAATTTTCCTGTCACTCCCGTCACTCACCCACGTCACAACGCATTGATAACAAGCCGTTTACACTAAATGTTAAAAGTGACAGCAACTAAAAACAAAAACTATGTTAGGGTTTTAGAGTAACGATAAACCATGTAATACCAAAGACTGTATCCGAGGAAATGGGTATCTTTCCACATAACTATTAGTGTTCTTTATATTGGAACTAACAGAACCAAAAAGGGGGTGTGTCAAAACTAAGAATTCAGAAAAGCTTCTTTTCATATTAACAGTTTCACTCCCTCATAAATATTAAAGTAACCGTTATCATTGAGTTATTAACTCTTTGGTAACGGTTATTCTTTACAAAATGATAGCTGTCTTTAGCTGAAAACGAGTTTTGACACACCCTCTTGAATTTTATTTAATAGTAAGAGGGTTAACGTGCGCTAACAATCATAAATATGAATTCAATGCCGATAGCCATACTCTTATGTATCTATATTTACTTTTGAAAAAGTATACTCTGAGAACTAAAAAGGGACAATATAAAGGATACTTTGAAAACAAACTGTCATTTGCATTTATTTGGATCTTGCTTCTCTTAATCGCCTCTATTCTGATATATACATAGTCTCTCCGATTATCATTAAATTCGATTGCAGGATAAGCCGTACCATCTATATCTTCATCAATTTCTGGATCATAATCTAAATGAGCCTTTGCTATTCCTGATATGCTATCTTGAAGCCCACGCTTCTTATTTTTACATATATTTTGTAAAGGATTTTCGCTTTGACTAAGATAGTGGATTCTTATCATCTGCATCAATGTGTCGTTCTCCATCAAATAAGATACTTCTAAAGACCTTACTCTTTTCTTTTGAGAATGTCTAAAAGATAAAGATTGCGTTACCATTGATGAATTATCTTTATTATTTGTTTTCAGACATCCACTATTCTTTTGATCAGAAATACAACTGATTGTTATAAACAAAAATGAAGCATAAAAATTAAATATCTCATAATAGTTTTTATTTTTATCTAGTTTCTATATGACGTTGTGCGCCCATCTATTGGTAAGACTCGTAATGGCTCCTTTGCTAGGGTGTATCCCCTAGGGTAGACATAAGTCATCTTTTGCTTTAAAAAGGTGAAAGATTAACTTGATCGTGTTGATTTCCACCTAAAAGAATGATATTCCCTCGTGCATTCATCCCAACAACAAATGCAACATGCCCATGTCCTCCACCATACGATAGGACAGCGATACACCCATAAACAGGCTTACTAATTCTTTTTCCCCATGTCAACCAAGACTGTGAACTAGCACTATTTGTTCCTCTGATTCCAGCTCTGTAAGGCTCCAATTTACAAAACTGGAGCACCAGGGAGTCGCATCTCGATGTAGAACGACAAGTCGTCGCGTGATAAGCTACAATTTGGGGATTACTCTTATTACCAGGGATTTCTGATACTCCAATTTGAGAAGTTGCAATATCCATCCAGGGGTATTAGCACTCACCAGTATCTGTAATCTTATTTTCATTCCCATTCCCAGCTTTTGCGTGTCCTAAACAGACTACATCTGTTATTATATTCGATATAATTTCCTGTCCCTCTTTTAAGCTAAGGATTCCCTTCTTATTTATTGTAACTCCATTAGCAAGTAAAAATATTAAGAGATTCCTTTGCTGTCACGCCAATAAATTCAGCTAACGTTTGAGCATTATCACCACGCTGTGCAACAAGATTTCCATTAGAGTTTTTCTCCCAATTACCATCAGGATCAATTAATAATATAGGATTTTGTAGACAGTACAAAGAACCTCCATAATTTGGTTTCAATTCTACTTTTGTATCTACGCCAAAAAATAAACTCAGACGGGATTCATGTACCTTGCACCATAATAGTACAGGCCAGTCTCTATCATCGAACTGTTTACCATTGAACTTATAAGGTAAGTCTTCACTCGATGAGTGCTCGTCTACAAGGAGTTCACCGTACGGCAGGTAGGCATCATACTGAGTGATGTTGGCATGATCATCTGTGATGTAAGATGTACTACCGAGGTGGTCACTGTGATAGAAGAAGGTTTCTTCCTTTGTGGTGTCGTTGGCAATATAGCCATAACCAGCCTGTGGGTCATCAGGGTTGCTCGGGTCATTCCAGCTTACAGGTGGACCGGGGCTGGTATTCGGTGTGGTGTTGGGGTGTGGAGTCTGAATCCAACCTTGTGGCACATCATGGTTGCCGAGTTCTGTGAGGACGGCATTATAACCAACGCCCGTGTTCTCTGGATCACCATACGCACCCTTCTCTGTTGGAACACCAGGCGCAATGCCCTGCTGCTTATAGTATGCCTCCTTCTGCTTCTGAATCTGATTCATACGTTCAGCATAGTCCTGCTGACCAGTATGATACTATCTTACAGCTAATTATTTTTCAGTCAATTATGCTTTGCACACTACTATAAAAGAGAGTTCCATCATTCAGATAAAAATATATTTCTCCATGATTTACCTTATAATAATATCTTACTTTCTTATTTGACTTACTATTATAGATCAGTACTTTTATGTTTTATTAATAAGTCTGGAAGAATATCTACCAATGTTACATAAAACAAAGCCTCCTTTTCTTTTAATCCATTTGGAATCGATATTGGAATCCTTGAGGGATATACAAATAGCTAAAATTATATCTATTAGAATCCAAAAAGCGAGCATATATCTTGATATGATTCTACTTTTTCTTACTTTTAGTAACTTTCAAAAATCATCTTTTTGATATACAAATCTTCTGTATGTGTATAAGCTTTTTATATAACTTGGCGAGGTTGTATCCAAGAGATTTGTACATCCCGATATGTAATTTAATATTACTCCGAGAATTAATAGTTTTAAACCAGAGTATAAGCTATCTATTTTTCATAATTATAATTAAAAATAAGTCACCTTTATCATCATATGTGTATGCAATACGCAAAGGATACCCCAGTTCATACCTTATCATATTTTCAAAGTGCATAGCGTCATACTCATCTCTATGGATTCTATTTAATGGCGGCATAGCTTTTGGAGAAAAATAGTTATAATCTGCTTTTCCTTTTAGTGCAGCATATGCATGCCCCATTTCATGTGCCAAACCGATAAAGGCTGGTCTTTCTGTATTGCGAAATTCATCTGGACCGCCTTCCGTCTTATATGGATCCCAATAAATGTCTCCACCAGACCCAGCTATACTAGAATACTTTGAATTAGAAGGAACCGTCAATAGTGAAGCACGTGTTGTAGAGGAAGCGGTAAAATGGTTCTCCTTATAAATTTTATGAATGAATATATTCTTTTCACTCTTTTGGAATTCTTCCAAAACATTAGAACCACTATCAGTACCTGATATTATGTCTATCGCCTCCTTAGCTTCTTTCAAAAAACCTTTTATCTCACCTGAATAAAGAGAGCCATCTTTTATTGTAAAGTTTATAATCTTCGTATAGAATATTAGTTTGCTTATTAACAATCCATAGACTATCTCCATTTAAATCCCTAAAGAATAGAGGATTGGAAGCACAAGCATTAAAAACCAGAGAGGTGGGGATATTTTTCTTTAAATCTATCTACCCCATACCAAATACTAGCCATAGGATTCAAATACCTTGCACCATAGTAGTACAAGCCTGTTTCTTCATCGAACTGCTTACCGTTGAACTTATACGGTAGGTCTTCACTGCTACTATGTTCATCAACCAACAGTTCGCCGTACGGCAGGTAGGCATCATACTGTGTGATGTTGGCTTTATCATCTGTGATGTAAGACGTTGAGCCGAGGTGGTCACTACGATAGAAGAAGGTCTCCTCTTTTCGTTGTGTCGTTAGCAATGTAACCATAACCAGCCTGCGGGTCATCAGGGTTGCTCGGGTCGTTCCAGCTACAGGTGGACCGGGGTTGGTATTTGGTGTGGTGTTCGGCTTCGGGAGTCTGTACCCAACCCTGTGGCACATCATGGTTGCCGAGTTCAGTGAGGACGGCATTATACCCACACCCGTGTTCTCCGGATCACCATACGCACCCTTCTCTGTCGGTACACCTGGAGCTACACCCACCTTCTTATAGTATGCTTCCTTCTGTGTCTGGATCTGATTCATACGTTCAGCATAGTCCTGCTGACCAGCCGTTACGTATGATCCGTTACGTCCGTAAACGTTGTTAAACGAGACCTGTTCCTATCCTTGAAGCAACTCGTTTGTCACCAATAAAGTAATGCTTCGTGAAGCGATTCTTGTTGACAGAGAGGATACTTACAGAGTAGAGCGTGAAGTTATCCGTCTTGTGGAACTTTAGTGCAAGCCAAGCACAAAAGAGCTTGCTCATTTTGTCTTGGTGCAGCCTGAAGTCGACATTTGTCAAGGTGATGCCCTGCGGTACACCGTTGATATATACCCTCTCCATCGTACCATAACTCTTCATGATACGCTCACCAGCAGCGTTATACGTGTAATGTGTAGTTTTAACGTTATCTATTAAATTCATCATATCATATTCAAGACCTTTAATATTCCATATATTAATGATGCTATAGCTCCCATCCAACCTCTCATCTACATATATTCACCACCTCCACCCAAATGATGAGCTTTTGAGCAACCCCATATCATAATAATGCCCACTATTATATAGTTTATTCCATCTAGGTCTTTACAGAATAAACCTACAACACCCAAAATTATGCATAAGACTATATAAACAACTAAGTTTCTCAATTGTTTTTGCTTTGCGACTTTCTTAAAGCGATAGAAGAGATAGCAAACTAAAGATATAGACAAAAACCAGATATACTATATACTCCCATTGGTTCAATTCTATCTATTATTCGAATTAGTATCTTGTGGTTCATTCAGCAATTCAAGTGGCACGACAATCATACAATGCGTATAATCAGAGTTTGATACATGTTTAATCTCTTAATCCATACGCATAGCGTCTCATCAAATTTATTTTATTGCTTCTAATTAATCCATCTTCATTCGAAATACCTTTTTAATTTTCTGCTCTTGATTCAGTACAAACATATAATAGTATTGCTGAAGCGCAGTATTTATTACAGATTCATAATTAACCGATTTACCATATTCTTGTAACCGATAAACTTGAGCAAGGAAAAAGCCATCTTTTATCCTAGAGAAAAAGATACTATACTCTGTCTGTGGGGAGAGCTTATTAAAATTCCTATCCAATATCGAAGAATAAACATCTGGGGTTGGCTTATCTTGCTTTTCATGAAGAATCTTTTCTAATGAACTATTCTTTACTGAATCAATAAACATAAAACAATCTAAGTCATAGGCGATACCTGAGACTGCAACTTCTTTTTGTAAGATATCTAAATCTGCAGAGATAAAGGTAATAGCACTCTGATACAAAGACAGGCTATCTACTGACTGTGAATTTGCACTAGTGGGAACAGCAACACAATGATATTCAGACAGAGATTCTTTTTCATTTCCTTACGTTTATTTCTATATATTGTGAAAAGGGAGAGGGGTTCATTCCCATCTTTATACTATTTAAAGAACTTCTATCAAAAGGAAGGAAACTGCTTGTAGCCTTTTCATTTGGAATAATACTTTTATAGTTAAGCCGTTGACCAAAATTCTGCCATTGCATATTGAGTTCTTGCCTAATTACATTCATTGCATCAACAACATTTCCCGTACCAAATAGTTCATCTGTATCTATCATACTTCCTCCAGGACCCTGTATGATGAAGTTCATGCAACAATGTCATCCCCCATCCTAATGTTGCAGGATTAAGATTAAACGTATTATTGATAAAGTTTTCTATCTGTGATGAAGATAATCCTACTTGTTTCTGACCATGAGGGGTTACAGACCTTCTTTGCCCTACAAAAACATCAATATTGGGACCATCAATTATATCTATCAAGAAATTTCTTGCAGTTTCACTTCCTTGATTATAAATTGGACTTCCATCTGTATTCCTTTCATACTGCAGATAATTTCCTGAAACCGAAATATTCAAACCTGTGATTAGGCTTAAATCTTTAGTAATCTTACGGAGATTATTACTGAAATAGTATTTATCCATCATTATGACATTACTCATATTTAAGGAGTCTCCTTTTAAATCAACATATTTAATTGGATTCCCTGCACAATAAGAAAATGAAGATAACTGTGAATATTTCTCGGCTAATCTATCCACACCATACCAAATACTTGCTATAGGATTCATGTACCTTGCACCATAATAGTACAGACCAGTTTCCTCATCAAACTGCTTACCGTTGAACTTATACGGTAGGTCCTCACTGCTACTATAGTTCGTCAACCAACAACTCACCGTATGGCAAGTAAGCATCATACTGTGTGATGTTGGCTTTGTCATCTGTGATGTAAGACGTTGAGCCGAGATGATCGCTGTGATAGAAGAAGGTTTCCTCTTTCGTTGTATCGTTTGGAATATATCCATAACCAGCCTGTGGGTCATCGGGGTTGCTCGGGTCATTCCAGCTTACAGGTGGACCAGGGGTAGTATTCGGTGTGGTGTTGGGGCGTGGAGTCTGAATCCAACCCTGTGGCACATCGTGGTTGCCGAGTGTGTCAATGATAGAGTTATATCCTCGCTTTGTATTCCTCTGGATCACCATACGCACCCTTCATTGTAGGAACACCAGGCGCAATACCCTGCTGCTTATAATACGCTTCTTTCTGCTTCTGAATCTGATTCATACGCTCCGCATAGTCCTGCTGACCAGCGGTTACGTATGAACCGTTACGCCCATAGACATTGTTAAACAGACCTGTTCCTATCCTTGAAGCAACTCGTTTGTCACCAAGGAAGTAATGCTCGTAAATCTATTCTTGTTGACGAGAGGATACTTGCAGGATAAAGTGTGAAGTTGTCCGTCTCGTGGAAGGTAATACCCTGTGGTGCTCCGTTGATATACACACCCTCCATTGTTCCGTAACTCTTCATGATGCGTTCGCCAGTAGCGTTGTAAGCATAACGACTTGTCTTACCGTTGTCAGAGAGAACCATCAGACGGTTGTCTTCATCCCAGTACATCTCACGGGTAGTGTTCGTTGAGTCGTTCGTTACCAGTGTTGGATTACCATTAGCATCGTATGTGTAATGGTCAGACCAATCTGTGTTGGAGCCGTCGAGTGGTTACTGTCCTCGTACTATAAGCAAAGTTATAAGACTTCGCAGTCGTCGTTGAGTCCACCTTCTGCACCTTTGTCAGTGGCTCACTCATCCGTCCGAACGACATCACCATATCATACGATGCACGCTTTGCCTTACCGTTTGCATGAATAAGACGGTTCAGCTCATCATACTCATACGTATGCGAACTCCTTCCTCCCAGCTTCGCCTTATTGAGTTTTGTAAGCGATGTTGGGTTGGCAGCATTCGTAATACCGAGGATATTGTCCACGGCATCGTAACGATACCTGTTCTCCATCACAGTCCGACCGTCCGCTGTCAGGTTCATCGCCTGCAGACGTTCACGCTGCTTGTCATATATATGTAGTCTCCGTGCCATTACCGAGCTTTTGTATAGACCATGACCCTCTTTGTCGTAACCTATCCTGTCAACAATAACGCTCTGACGTCCCTGTTTATTGCTCGTCAGGCTCTCAACTGTCGCAGCATTAGTGATAAGCCACCACTTCACCGTCAGGATAAGTCATCGTCTGCACACGGTTCCAGCTGTCATAGGTAGCACCATAGACATAAGTCCTGATATCCGCCACGCTCGCCATGACTGTACGGACAGTCTTTGGCCTGGGTCAAATTGTCCCTCCACCTCCTTCTCTCCCCCATATTCCCCACATTTGAACATTGTGAAAACACTCTGGAGGATATTGGGGAAAATGGATAAGCCCCCGAAGTTATGCAAGTGCGGACATACTCTTCTATGCCATCGATAGGTTGTTGGCGGACACCGGAAACGTCTAAACATTTGCGAGCTTAAGTATATCATTTAATTTTTGTTTGTCTAACTAATGCCAAGCTGGTATTATTGATTTAACAAATGAGGTGTCAAATTTTTCCCAAGGTATCATTCCTCTTCTTGTATATGAGCTTTTCATTACATTTTTCAGGCTACATAGATAAAAATATTACCATCTAATGATAGTATTAAGTCTCTAGTACAGTTATTATTTAAATCTTTTAGGTATAGGGAATCCTTGCGAATTCTATACCGTAAATAAATTACAGTGTCCGTCAAGCAATCAAACATAGCAGTAGAGTCTTTATAAAAAGACAATTCTATGTAAGCAATCGGTTTAACACCTTTACTAACTAGTTCCCAGCGTCCTACTATTTCCTGAGGATCAATTTCTCTCTTGGCTACAAGAAAAACTGGAATCAAAAGGTGTTAAAAAGATTAAAGTGCAAAATCTAATCCGAGACATGTCCAATGTAGGCTTTCCCATTTCTGAATTTTTAATTTATTAATTTTTAAATGATCAATATCTTTTTGTGTTACCTTTCGTTTTGCAGGATTTAACGTACCTCCTTCTGAACCTGGCTTGGCTTGAGGATTATATTGGTAGCGCTTATCAACTAATGTTCCGCGAGGAGCCATTATATTAGGCTGCCCCTTGCCACGTAGGTCTTTTTCTGTATGTTCCAAGCCTAAACTATGTCCAAACTCATGAGCCTCAGTAAGTGTACCAGACCCTTTTATATTATCAGTTGGAATTCTCCGACATTCCCTCCTATATCCATGTAGAAATGCCCTCAATGGATCCTCCTGTAGCATGTTTAACAACTTCTATGTAATTTATCTCGGGATTAGTGTTAAAAGCTTTCTCTATGCCTAAAGCGGCTTTCTTCAGCCCCAACCAACCACCGACATCCCTATATTCTCCTTTTTATTTTAAATACTACACTATAGGTGGTTTTTCCTATTGTAACTTTTCCTCGGGGGCGTTCCAACTATTCTGAATATCTGCAGCAGTCTGAGATGCGATAATAGCAGAAGCACATTCTCCATAAAAAAACAAGCGTTGCACTTATGAACAATAGTCTTTGTGCGGCTATTTATTGTAACTCTGCGCAGATTGCCCATTGGGGTCTCTATTGGATTATAAAACACATAATTATAAGGTGCAACACCTGGATATTTCTCTCGCCAGCGGATCCAATTCTATACCAAATACTCTGCCACAGGATTCATGTACCTTGCACCATAATAGTACAAGCCTGTCTCCTTCATCAAACTGCTTGCCATTGAACTTATACGGCAGGTCTTCGGAACTACTGTGCTCATCAACTAACAGTTCACCGTATGGCAGGTAAGCATCATACTGGGTGATGTTTGCGTGGTCATCTGTTATGTAAGATGTTGAACCCAAGTGGTCACTGTGATAGAAGAAGGTCTCTTCCTTTGTGGTGTCGTTTGGAATATAACCATAACCAGCCTGCGGGTCATCAGGGTTGCTCGGGTCATTCCAGCTTACAGGTGGACCAGGGTTGGTATTCGGGGTCGTGTTAGGACGTGGAGTCTGAATCCAACCTTGTGGCACATCGTGGTTGCCAAGTTCTGTGAGGACGGCATTATAACCAACACCCGTGTTCTCTGGGTCACCATACGCACCCTTCTCTGTTGGTACACCAGGGCAATGCCCTGCTGCTTATAGTATGCCTCTTTCTGCTTCTGTATCTGATTCATACGTTCAGCGTAGTCCCTGCTGACCAGCAGTTACGTATGAGCCGTTACGCCCAGAGACGTTATTGAACAAGCCTGTTCCTATCCTTGAAGCAACTCGTTTGTCACTCAAGGAAGTAATGTTTCGTAAAGCGATTCTTGTTTACAGAGAGGATACTACGGATAAAGTGTGAAGTTGTCCGTCTGTGGAAGGTAATACCCTCGTGGTGCCCGTTGATATACACACCTTCCATCGTACCGTAACTCTTCATGATGCGTTCACCAGCAGCATTGTGAAGTGTAACGACTCGTCTTGCCATTATCAGAGAGTACCATCAGACGGTTGTCTTCATCCCAGTACATCTCACGGGTAGTATTCGTAGAGTCGTTCGTTACCAGCGTTGGATTACCATTAGCATCGTATGTGTAATGGTTGCGACCAATCTGCGTTGGAGCCGTCGGATGATTACTGTCCCTCACACTGCATAAGCAAAGTTATAAGACTTAGCAGTTGTCGTTGAGTCCACCTTCTGTACCTGGTCAGTGGCTCACTCATCCGTCCGAACGACATCACCATATCATACGATGCACGCTTAGCCTTACCGTTTGCATGAATAAGGCGGTTCAGCTCGTCATACTCATACGTATGCGAACTCCTTCCTCCCAGCTTCGCCTTGTTGAGTTTTGTAAGCGACGTTGGGTTGGCAGCATTCGTAATACCGAGGATATTGTCCACAGCATCATACTGGTACCTGTTTTCCATCACAGTCTGACCGTCCGCTGTAAGGTTCATCACCTGCAGACGTTCACGCTGCTTGTCGTATGTATAGGTAGTCTCCGTGCCGTTACCGAGTTTCGTATAGACCGTATGACCCTCCTTATCGTAACCCATCCTATCAACAATAACGCCTGACGTCCCTGCTTTATTGCTCGTAAGACGCTCAACCTGTCCGGCAGCATTGTAGTGATAGGTCACTACTTCACCGTCAGGATAAGTCATCGTCTGCACCCGGTTCCAGCTGTCATACGTAGCACCATAGACATAAGTCCTTATATCCGCCACACTCGCCATGACCGTACGGACAGTCTTTGTCACCTCACCCCGTCTGCCGTAGTAGTAGGCTTCACCGCCACCGCATCCTCTACGAGGGCAAGACGACCGGCACGGTTGTACTTATCGCCAGCCTTACCATAGGTATAAAGTAACACGGTTGAAGAGATTTTTCGATAGCACCTCGTGGAGTCGCTCGAAGTCGTAGGTGTAAGAGATGTAACCCTTGTCAGATATCGACTTCCTAAGCTCTGCCGTGATTTTTCGTCAGGAGGTTACCCGCCGCATCATCAGGTCATATCCGTTTCACCAGCATCAGGATGGTTCACCATCAGTTTGCGACCGCAGTCGGTCGGCATACTTTCGTCTCCCTACCGTTAGGATGCTGAACCGTCATCACCTGACCGACAGGGTCATAGCTGTACTTCACCATGATATCCTCACCACGAGCATGCTGCACCGTTTCACGGTTACGCCCCTGGCATCGGTATAGCTCTCCGCATTTCGTCCCAGTGCATCCATGACTGTTGTCTGGAGCATCGGTTCACCGTCATGGCTACCGATACTGTAGGCTGTGCGTGTCACACTGCCATCAGCAAGCGTAACACTCATGGTACGGTCGTGCGCATCATACTCTGTCTTTGCCTGCAAATCACCTGTAGCATGGTTGTGGGCACCAATATTACCATGGCTCTCCGTCATTGGATAATAAGTCGCAATATTACGTCCGAAGGCATCGATAACAGCCCTTCCACTGACGATGGAGACCTTTTTGATTGCTGCCACCAGACCACACCACACCTGTCCGCTTTGTCTGGACGGCACGCATCAGCGAGTCGGCAAAGTATAGGTATCTATGTTGCCTTCCTTAGAATAATGAATGGTATGTGCCTTACGCTCTGCAGGGAAGTACTCAAAGCGGATAGTAAACGGCTGACCGCCTCTATCTCTGTACGGAGCACGAATCGTCTGCTGACGTCCTAAGGCATCGTAGGTGTATTCCATCTTCGCCCGTTAAGGTCAGTCGTTACAGACGGAGCATTCCAAAGACCATCATAAGCCGTACTGGAGCTACAGCTGTAGGCATCCTTGACACTTGCTCCAAGACCGTGATAGCGGTCGTCATACGTATAGGCATAGAACATACGCTGATGGTTATAGTTCTCCGGCTTCGTCATGCGTGTGATGTTACCACAGCCATCGTAAGTCGTGTTATAGACAGAAGGCTTGTCACCGTTATGGAGCATGATTTCCGTTATCTCACCGTTACCGTCTACCTCGTGCTATGTTCACGATAAGTCTTACCACCACTGCTGACAGTGGATATGGCTTCGGGATACTGACAATATACTTGTCGGCTATCTTATGATAGTTGATATCTGCCTCTAAGCTATAGCCCGTTGTAGTCTCCTTATATCCCCTGTAGGTTACCATAGTCAGTCGTAGGGTATTGCTGACAGCAACCGAAAGGCTGTCCCCACTGGCTACATCGAGTTACTCTGAACAAAGAGTCTTTAGGGCAGGGAAGACAACAGCGTCAGCCGTGTTATGACCTCACGGCGAGTGTCTTCAGGTCGTAGTCATATAGAGATCCCTGCAGTTTCTTTTCCATCAGCGGTATAGAGATACTCACTCGTAACAAGTCCATGCGTATAGTAATCTCTGTTCTTGCCATAGGTCTGTACCGAGTAACGATAGAGTCTGTCACCGTTCTCGGTGTCTATCTGATTGGTACGTACCTGCTTGAAACCATAGAAGTCACGCTCACGACGGTCACGATAGCCACCGCTATATTCAAAGGTATTCTTGCTTCGTACTGCTCCGTTCTCCTTGTATCCACCTGTCGTCTCAACCGATGACATCACCCAGCGACGTCCCGGCAAGTCGTAACTTGGAGTTGTCTGCTCATAGCCGATATTGATATGTCCGCCAAAAGGAAGCGTCACAGAGCGCAGCATGTTCGTTCTGCCCGTAAGGTTGCGGTAGACAATAAGCTGCTTTCCTCCATCAGATATGATAAGATCAGGTCTTCCATCGCCATCTATATCCCTTAAGGCAGCACTCGTACGGCTAACTCCACTTGACCAAGATTTGGTAACCTTAGCTGTAAACCTTAGTTTTAAAAACAGAATGTGTATTGGAATGGAAACAGCAAAATTACCATATTGAGAAACGGACGTTGCCAATGACTCATTGAAACGACCCTGTTGTTCTTCTGAATAAGGAATAAATCCAGAACCCGTATTCAGCATTATGGTGAACTTGTCAGCATTACGAGTTACCATATCAGGTAAAACCGTCGCCATTAACATCTATAAAAGACACATTGTACTTTTGTTGTTGTCTTCGTTCCATTGACACCAAAAGATATATCGGCATTACCGAGAACTTCAATGGATGTACCAAGTCCTGCACCCTCCCATGTGCTATTTTCAGAAGACTCCAATGACGTAACACCGCTATTCTCTTCATTTGTAAAGTCATATCCAAGACCAAACTTCACTTTATCACCAAAGAGCATATCAGGAAGTCCGTCACCATTAAGGTCAGTCCAATCACTTTCTGTATGAGAGGTTCCAGAAGTAAAGTTCCCACTTGCACTCACAGACACACTGGAGATAGCATTACCATTGGATGAATTATGTCCATCACTACCGCCTGATGTTTCATCGTCTTGTGGTTTAGGGTTGATACTGATAGCTAAAGCACTCTTTGACGAAGCCCGTTTTGATAGACTTGCATCTGCTCCTATAGTAGAAGAACTTGCTTTAAATTTTGGTCGATTGACATTTAACTTCATGCGACCTTTCCCAAGTGTACCAGTTGCATTGGTATATTGAGTAACAATATTGCCATCTACCTCCTCTAACCAATCAGGATAACCATTACCATTGATATCCATTAGAGCCACCTTGCTATAAGATGTCTGTGTACTCTTGCTGCCACTGAGTCCTGCATAAGAGACTCCACCGCTTACACCATAGCCATTACTCTTTGACTCACTCATAAGCACAGGTGCAGACAATTCACCCGCATTTTTAGCATAATGAACACTGTCAATTATAATAGCATCCTCGCCGATACGAGAGCTACAGATTGTATCCAAAGAGATAAAGACATGCTCAGATCCACCAACATACATCCTCTTGTTTGCATCATATCCCATAACAAAGAAGCGCTGTTCGTTGACAGGAGTAAGACTCTTTTGCAAAGTTGATTGCCATCGTGTGTAGATTTATAATGCTCGGCTATATCCTTATATTTATCCCTGTCAATGGTCAGTGCTGATACTTCTATTGGCTGGGTAGCATAGGCTTTATTGCCATTATAGGCGAATTGTCCCCATCCTCGATAGAGCCTTCCATAATCAACAGAGTTATACCCAGAGAAAACACAAGCCTCTAACGTATCCACAAGAACACGCTGCACGGCAGTAACAACTGTAGATGTGGCACTTTGGTAAGAAAGACTATCACGTAAGAAACTAACTTTGGCATGAGTAGAGTTAGATAATTCATTACTTATTGCAAAAGTAGCAGTTACCTTACCTGTATTTAATCGTTTAATAAGTGTTGTGTCTGTAACTACGATAGTATCTACCTTGAGCGTATTGGAAGTATTCAGACGACAAGTGTGATGCAATACAGGTAGTCCGTTTTGATCATGTAAAGTGAGGTAAACAGTAGCAGTATCTGTGTCATTCTTTTTATCTTCACGCACAACGGATAGTGCTGGAACAATGAAAAGTTTAGGACGGTATTTCCTATTCAATGCGGTAACACCCTGTTTCAACACTTTACTCTCTGCTATACTTACAGGCTTGTTAAACATCCTACGAGATGCTACAAAACGTACACTTTCTTGGTCATCTTCATAATTATAGCTACCCGCCCATTGTACTTTTGTCCAATCAACTGGGGATGTGGTTGTGATTTCAAAGAAGAATGAAACAGAATCTTTCTCGTTTATGTTATCAGTATAATCGTAGGAGCCATTGACTACACTATCAGCTGGAAGTTTAAGTCGTTTCACAATCGTTTCACCATGATGATCCAATCGTGTGACGATAAGTGTAACATCATCAGAAGTCTTCCCCTTCATATAAGGAGCGTGAAGCGTAACCTTACCAGTACGATTAAATATAGCAACATTGTTTTCACCCTCTATATAATCAGCCTTGCTATTATATGTTTTAAGTCTTCTGACAGATACCGATCCTTGCCAACAGGTAAAGAGACATAAGTAATTATAGGATTCCAAAGAACCTTATCATCCTCACCATCATATCGGGACTGAAGACGAAAGAAGATTCTGTCTCCTACTTTTTACATCACAATTAAGATTGTTGGTTTTGCTACCAGTTTGTAATAAAGAGTCGCGGACCATGAAAACCATCACTCTCATGTTGAATGCTGTAGATGATACCATCCCCTTGATTGCTAAGTTTTTATAGTACTTTGTATGTTGACCTTGCCAGCAAAAGGTGCGCACCACATCCGGACGGCATCATTCAGGGGATATTCCTTTTCCAGGGAGTCACGGATAACCTTATAGTCTGGAATAAAATGCTTATCAATAGGTGCACCTTCACCAATAATAGGATTGGCTGTCACATTACTTGCAGGACTAAATACAGGTTTACCATCTACAATATGATTGAAATAGACCTGACCATTGATAGCTATGTCTGTAAGTCCATCACTGTTGAAATCATAAAGATAGGTGGTTGTCTTGTCTTGTTCTTTTGAATGTGTATAAGAAATTCCAGCAGAGGCTTTAAGTTTACTTGAAATACCAACTTCAACAGCTGCATCAGCATTAAAAGAGTGAGTGGTACTATTTCCATCAGAGAAAGAGTTTACCCCTGATACCAATATAGTTTTTCCAAAGAGTAAATTCTTTCCATCTGCGCTCATGTTCTTACGATAGAAAAGTTTGTTACCTCGTTTGAAGAGTTTATCTGGTAGTCCGTCACCATCAATATCTACAAAAGCAACTTTACCTGAATTTGAACTCTTACTATTAGAGAAAGATGGACCAACATTTACTGTTCCAGCAGCGAAGCCAATACCTACCATTGTTCCCCAACCCGTAGTGTGGCTTTTTGAAGCTCCACCACCAAGAAGACTTAGATTGTCATCACACCCACGAACCGAATGGCTGAGGAATGCCTCGTAATCTTCTCCTTCGGCCTTCCATAATTCTGCCTTAGAAGAGAAAAGCCCATTTTTGAGGTCATTGTAATAGTCAAAGGATTGTGTAGCAACCTTACCATCCCTACTATCGTTCTGATCAATGCTCTTTAGCAGCATTTTGCCAAATGGTCCTTCTTCATAGTTTAAGGTATAGCTGCGGAGCTGCTGACCATTATTCTTCACTGTAACCTTACGGAGTAGCCCTTTGTCCTTTTGCATAATGCCAAGTCTTCCGCTACTCGTCACATCTTTTCGGTCTGTGGCTGTAGAGTCAATATCAAACTCAATGCTATACAGTCCTTCCGTCTCCCCGAATCCTGTCCATGTATAGCGTTCCGGATAAAGGTTATTGCCAGACTTCATGTAATGGAAAGCGGCAAAGTTCCCGTGAACATCGGTAACACGGTCAAGTGCCCATTTGATACGGTTACCTTTGGTATCTGTAAGAGAGGTTGCATCACTGACATGACCACCATGACCACCATAACTATAGACTGTACCATCCTTGCCAGTCACTTCCCAGTAATAGTTCTTCGGGCTGTTACCCTTTCGGATAATCCTACTGAAACCACCTTCAGTCATTGGATAGAACTGCTTATCAGCTTGTCTTGCCAGAGAATCAGTCCTACGATAGAGTCGGTCACTAAGCTGCTGTCCCATGAGGAGATAGCTCTCACTTTCGTACTGATCTTCGAAACGTGGTACACCCCATCGGGTCTCTATGTCAATACTCTGCACCGGAAGACTCCATCCATAGCCAACAAAGCTACTACCTCCCTCACTGCTGTACTGTAAGCCGGCACTTACACCAATATCATTACGCCCTGCAGGAACTTCGAAAGGATAGGACAGTGTTGCCGTACCATTCTGATTAGCTGATGGAGCTTCAATCTGCTGAATACCTGCTGTTGGGTCAGCAGCCTTCAGCTCACTAATCCCTGTAGGAACATAGTTCTGTGTTTCGGGACTCTCTGGAACCTTGATAATACCGTTGATGACATCCGTAAAGTGTGAAGTCTCTGCCATTGCCACCTCACGTTTAGTATCAATACCTTTCGACTGGAGCATTGTCCAGCGTTGGTGCAGTTCATCATAATAATAGGTGTGGATATCATCTACAGTATAGCCATTCGGTATCAACGTACTGTCATAAGGTACAGAAATACTTGCCAGATGATGGACAAAGTGATTGCCATGAGGTAAGAAACGATAACCTGACACCGTATCGGTTCTTGCCATTAATGTATCACAACCACCTGTAACGTTCACCATACCAGTAGGCAAGGTTGGTAGTTCACCTTTTCTAAGTGGCGTAATACTGAGAACTTTACCCTTTTCCATAGCCTCACGTGGTACGGCAAGCTGAGCACGTCCAACATTGAGCGTATCGCTGTCGGAATTAGTAAAGAACTTGCTGACGGTACGTTTGCCTAAGTCTGCAAAAAGTCTTGCAGATTTCCTGTTCGGCTTGTGAGTATCTACACGATTCCCCTTTTGATTTCTTACAACTTCTTTGGAGAATCTCTTCACAGAAGAGTTCTGTACACTGTCCTTAACTTTTGTATGTAAAGAAGTAGCCTTTCGGGAAATGCTATCTTTTTGTACAGAAGAGACTGTATCACTGGATAGAGAATCACGGATTACAGTTTCTTTAGCAGAACGATTACTTCCACCATTACAGGAGTTTAGTATGATCCCTGCTAGCAACAGGAACGGAAGGAGGAGTGAATGTGTAGAATACTTCATTATTCTTGCTATTTTTGTTTCAGGCCTAAAGGTCCTTAGTATATATACTTGCGTTGGAAAAATTTTATAAAGGATAAAAAGAGAATTACTTTCTCACCAGTTTAAATGTCTTTTCTTTGCTACCACTTTGCAGTGTCAATAAGTAAACACCTGTCTGTGGCAGATAGACTTTGGTTGAGAAATATGTATCAGGCATATTAGTCTGACGACTGACAAGAGCTCCACCCGTCGTATAGAGTACCATGTCCAATGGAGCTGCTTCACTTAGTTCCACCTGCACACTGACATATCCATTCACCGTTGGATTAGGACTTACACTTACATTCGCAAAGAAGTCACTATTTCCGTCGGAAGGGTTCATGGAAGGAATCTCTGTGATACCTGTCTTCGAAATCTGAAACTCATTCTCAGCCTTGTTGCCCACATGGTCTGTCGTCGTAAGAAGGTATTTCCCTTCTATGAGTCCATCGGCAGACTGTATGCTGTCGCTTGTAGTACGATTGAAAAACAGACATGTGTTCTCTCTGTAGAGTCATCTTGTAAGGGGCAATACCACCTGTTACTCTGACAGAAAGTGTTCCTGTACTACCGCTCTTCTCCGTTGGCTGCTTTACTTCTATTGTTGTAAACATATCTTTGGCAGCTCGTAGCGTGAAGACATCACGTCTTCCTAACGGTATATTCTTAAAGACAATACTGTCACCAACTGTCGTATTTGCCTTATGATAGCTTAGAGTTTTTGACAGAAAAAGCTACCCGTTCCTGTAGGATCAATGGCAAGATAGTAGCTCTCGCCTTCTGCAAGAGGCTGTATCTGGCGTAGCTGCTTTCCATCAGCTACAACATCAACATTAGGCTTGTCAATCCGTGTTGCTGCATTCATCCATCGTCTACCTAGCCACTTACCGTAGGCCTTACTCTGGCGGAAAGAAAGTTTGCCATTGTTGTCACCCCAAAGAAGACTCTCACCATCTTCAAGAGGTTTGCTCATACTGATTGTAAGGAAACCATCTTCCTCACAGCTCTTGGCTCTTGTCTTATGTAGGGCAGAAGCTTTGTCTGAGATAAGACCGGCTATACGGTGGCTATAGTCCTTGTTGGTATACCCATTCCAAAATAACCTCGCTTCTTGAATTAAGGTAACTGCTGCGAAGAGTCACGTCATATTTCAAAGCAAGATAGCTTTTCCACACGACACCGTTCTGTATCAGAAAGGCGGCGATCGAAGACTGTATACTCAACAGTTCTACCATCAAGGTTCTTTACAGGCAACTTAGCGTTCCCATTCCGACCGATATGCAAAGTCTGACCATTCCCCATATTGGAAGAGGTCGTATAGCTATAAAGTCGCATTTCAGGCAATGAGTCCTTGGCATAATTCATGAATGTACCATCGCCAAGGTTAGCAGCACGTTCAGTTGTCTGTATACGGGTAATAACTTTTCCACTTCCAAGAGACCATATTGCCTGCTCCTTTTCGCCATATACCTTACTTACGCCTATATAGGTAAGTCCAGCACCAGCAGAGACACGGACAGAGGTAGAATCATGTGACCATACCATTGGCTTATCTACACCACCAGGGGTCTGAGCTGTAGCAGAAAGAGTGGATAGAAAGAAGAAAAACTGCTGTGAGGTATTTATGTTTCATTTAAAGACCGTTTTTAATATGATTGTAGTTATGCTGCTTATTTAGCTTTGCCAATAGGAAGACTGTAACCAATGGTCAGGCTGACAGTCTGAAGATTATTCATACGCTCCTGATAGCCATAGTCATTGGCACTGGTGCGGAGCATATCATTAAATCCGAAACCGTATTCCAGTCCTGCCTCAAGACCGTTCTTTATATCAACATAGCCAATTTTTTTATAGTAGGAATGAATGTCACTCGTGCTTTGACAGATTCTCTCAGATGATCCTGAGTACGTTCAGCCTGTTGTCGGTATACCTCTCCAATGCGGTCATTGGTGAAGTCGATATTACGACTACCAAACGGAATAGCGGCACTAATTCCTGCTCCCATATAGAATTTTGGAAAAACATAGAAACGAAGTAGGACTTGTGGAGTAATAAAATTATAATGAAATCGTGTAGTCTCAGTTACATTTTCAGGTATCTTATGCTCTGTCAGCTTGCTAAGAATACGGGTGTAATCAATGTCAAGCTCAGCACCTAGCCTGCGGTATTGCCATGTGCCAAAGATTCCAATACGAGGATTTATACCACCACGTTCACTCATTGTAAAAGTAGGGCGTATATCATAGTTTTCAATAATACTGCTTAATCCTGAAATGCTGGAATAACCAGCTCCAGCTCTGAGTCCTATCCGAAAAAGGTGATAGTAAGGAAAAGAATAAGTTATCAAAGATAGTGATTCTTTCGGATTCTCCTGTACGATGGAGGGCTGACTATTCATAGAGTTGTCAAGAACATATTCACCTGTTTTCTGATTAGTAGGTTCATTGCCTGGTTCTTTTGTCTCGTGTTTTATAGTGGCTGTTTTATCGTTTAAAGATGAGACGTCAGTTGATAATGATGGAGAAAGGATAGGCTGCTCTGACGAAAAATGTTTTCCATTAGCGGTTTTCCTTGTCATGCTTGATTTTTTAATTCTCCTTGTATTGATACTTGTAACGTTTCGGGGCACATTCCCCAGCTTATTATATACACAATCTGAACGTCCCGAATCCTTCTGCACTTTTGTCTTGTCTAAAGAAGAAGAGACATGCGGTGTAGTAGATTGTGATGGTGCCTTGTCTGCTTTCTTTTGTTCTATACGCTGCTCAGCCTCTGGCTCGTCATTAACACAGCGTTCTATACCCAAAAGAACAGCTATGCCAAGAAAGATTCCTGCCAGAATATAACGTTTTTTCCTGTTGCTCTTGTCCTTCATAGATAAACTCATAAGAGTTAAAGTTTAAAGATAGCTGATACTAAGCTCTATGTTCTGTCCATGGGTTGAGTGTTCTGCCCAGTTATAGTCATTACGCTCTGTCTTAATGGTAGAGTTCAATCCGTGAAAGTAACGTAAATCTAAAGCCCAGTGGTTGCCAATTTCATAACCAAAGCCACCGCCAACGGCAATATCTGGCTGCCCCGTCAGTTTCTCCTTCATCAGACGCTCCGTCTCTGCGACAGTGGCAAAATGATAGTTTGCAAACTTACTGTCTTCTTGATTACTCTCGTAAGATATGCCCTTACCATTAAAATTAGCCCCCGCACGTCCACCAATCGAGATATTGAAGCCTTTGCGCCAAGGATAAATCTTCAGCAGAGCAGATACGCCAATGTAATTATAACGAGGTGTAACCTTATAGTTTAACTCCTTATTATCATTATAGACAAGCTGTGATGCCTTCTGCCAATAGCTAAATCCACCTTCAACACCTATGATGGAACCATCGACATGATACTGAGCAAATACACCAACTGTTGGAGTAAACTGCCACTTGTCTTTGAAATTGTAATTGGAATAATAGTCTTCAGGAACAAGGATTTTATCCATTCCTGTGTTGACAGACATTCCACAACCTAAACGGACACCTAACCGGATAGGTGAAACCTGCGCTGATAAGTTTCCTCCAGAAAGGAATAATACTGAAATATAGCTGCATTCAAGACTGTTTTCATCATACTCATACACTGTGGTTACATATTGTTAAGATGAGGCAAAAATACAAAAAAGAAAGAAAACAAATCCAAAAATGAACGGATTTAACACTTCCTGTGGTAAAATATTACCGAGGATATTGTAATATTCGGTTTTTATCTTAACTTTGCAATGGGATTAAGTGTTCTTTGAGGCAATGCAGAATTAAGAATTGGAAAGAAACTCGCTCGTTTCTTATTCGTTCACCCTTTGACACATATCCTTCTCAGACTTCTAATAATCAGGATTTTACTATTTGTGAGATGATTTTATGCGGAGATTTGCGACTTCCGTACAGCCAAGGACATCGGTATTGACCGCCCCGAGAAGAACGAGATACTGCATAACATACCACCGACACCCGAGCAGGAAGTTTATCGGCAAACTGATGGAGTTTGCCAAGAGTGGCGATGCCACAATCTTGGGACGAGCACCACTGAGTGAGAGCGAGGAAAGAGCAAAGATGCTAATTGCAACAGACTACGCCCGCAAGATGAGCTTAGATTTACGCATGATTGATGAAAATGCTTACTCAGATCATATAGACAACAAGGCAAGTCACTGTGCCAAGATGCTCAATGACTATTACCAAAAGTACGATACACAAAAAGGAACGCAGTTTGTTTTCTCTGATTTGGGGACTTACAAGCCGGGCGAATGGAACGTCTATTCTGAGATAAAGCGTAAGTTAGTAGAGGACTATCATATCCCGTCCTATGAGATACGCTTCATTCAGGAGTGCAAGAACGAGAAGGCAAAGAAAGCGATGGTAGATGCGATGAACCGTGGAGACATACGTATCATCTTTGGTTCAACTTCTATGCTTGGCACAGGAGTGAATGCGCAACAACGTGCCGTGGCGGTCCATCATTTGGACACGCCTTGGCGACCTTCAGACTTAGAGCAACGCAACGGACGAGCCGTGCGCAAGGGGAATCTTATCGCCAAGGAATTTGCGAACAACAAGGTCGATGTAATTATCTATGCTGTAGAGCGATCGCTAGACAGCTACAAGTTCAATCTGCTGCATAATAAGCAGCTTTTCATCAACCAGCTGAAGACAAACACGCTCGGCTCCCGTACCATCGACGAGGGCTCGATGGACGAGGACAGCGGCATGAACTTCTCAGAGTATGTTGCTGTGCTATCCGGTAATACAGACTTGTTAGAGAAAGCCAAACTCGACAAGAAGATTGCCACCTTGGAATCCGAGCGTAAGAACTTTCTCCGTGAGCGTGATGCCGCAACGGGAAAGTTGGCAGAGATTGACAGCTCCGTGTCCTTCCATACGGATAAAATCAAGGAGGCACAGTCTGATTTAGCTCTCTTTGAGAAGCGTGTGAAGCGTGATACGGAAGGATTTTCTATCAATAAGCTGATTATCAAAGGTGTGGAAGACAGTACAGACATCAAGGCTATTGCTGCACGTTTACAGGAGATAGACGAAAAAGCTCGCACCAAAGGGGAGTACAACAAAATTGGCGAAATCTATGGTTTCTCCATTATGGTCAAGACAGAGAGTACTTCCAAGGATTTGTTTGACTGTTCGGTGAACCGCTTCTTTGTGAAAGGGCAGGAGAGTATCTACTATACCTATAATAATGGTAAGTTGGCAACAGACCCGAAACTTGCCTGTCAAAACTTCATTAATGCTTTGGAGCGTATTCCAAAGGTGATAGAGTCGCATGAGAAGGAAATGGAGAAGGTAACAGCCAATAAGGATGTTTACACCAACATTGCAAACAGTTCTTGGAAGAAAGAGGACGAGCTTCGCTCATTTAAAAGTAAAGCTGCTGAATTGGACAGAAAGATTGCATTGACAATTTCTACCAATAAAGAGGCAAAAGGAGATGTAGAACATGACAAATCCATATCCATAAGTGGACTACCTAACCAAATAGATAATAAACAATCTAAGATACATGAAGACAGTGAGGATGGTCGTTCACAAGGTTTTCGTCCAAAATGGAGGCACTAATTCTCCAATATATAGAAGATTAGATTTCGGTAGTATATATATTGCTGTCGAAATCTAACATTTTATTTTATATTAATTTCAACCACAGAACAGTCATCTTCCGTACATTGTAAAGGTGATGAAGTTCTCTGTTGCAAGTACTCACTTACATCATATTTTTGTAGAAGCCATCGCTACAAAGTATGAAGCGATCTCCTGTTTGTACTGACATTTGATATACTTCTATTTGAGTTCTGTACCCTCTTCCATTAATACAGACTGTAAGGTAACTCTTACCTCCAATGTTGATTACATCATCGGACGTCAGCAGTGTGATTGTCCCATTAATATGTTCATGATATAGACGAACATCACCCAATGAAGTATAATAGAGAAAGCTATCCGTCAGATACACGAGCGTGAGGGCAGTACCCATCTTACACTTTCTTTGGTAGCATGCCTTGCGTAAGGTTTTATCGGCATATTCTAAGCTCTCTTGAATAATCTTTGAGGGGGGCAGACGCCTTGTAACTTTCAAAGTAATCAAGGATTGCTTCACAAACGATTTTCGACGCCTGTTCAGGAAAATCTAATCCTCCCATACCATCAGCAAGTAAAACCAAAGTTCCGTCTGCTATTTTCTTCAGAAGAATAAAGTCTCCATTCTTTTCGTTAGCTGCTATGCTTTGAAAAGTAATACATATCTTCATCGGGTAAACTTATTAAAAACTTCTATCATTTTTTGGAATGCATATAAAACTTGCTCATACTGAAGAACTGAGTTACTGTCCAATATTTGTTGAAGAAGCCTACTGTCCTCTTCTTTTGTGATTTCCTTTTGTAGACATTTTTCATAATAGGACAAATACTTTATGGGGAGAAAACCAACAATGTCATTGGCAAGCCAATATGCACCGACAATAAACTCATCAAAATCGTCCCAATCAAATACTTCTTGGTACACACTCCTGTTTAAGTTGGCTACGAAGTAGTTCTCAATGATAAACCCCATATCATCAGCATCTTTATTTGTTTGCAGGTTACGATCTAACCAAGCATTAAACTTTAGGATAAAGTCCGTGAAGTGATGCTAGCTTGATGTCAAATTCATTATCAATACTTATGGTTATAGCATCTTTTAGTACCTCCTCATAACCTTTCACAGACATAGCAATATCTTCTTCTGGTGGCCAATAAATATATCCATCTTCTTTTGCAACATCTCCGTAAGGAACAATATCCATTTCATAAACCCCATAATAGAAGCGTTGATACATTTTCTCATCCTTAGTGAAACCATGCGCCAAAAGCATCTGCTTTATTTCGTCAAAGGCTTCCCAATTAGGGATAGCAATAGCTAAATCTAAATCTCTCGTTTTTCGACCAGAGCTAATGCCTACTAATTGCTGTATCAGTATATCACGTGCAGTTGCACCAATTACAAAGAAGTCTTGTCCTACCTCTTTAAAACATTCGCTGGCGGTTCTTAATAGTTCAACCAAAAGTGGATTGTCTATCTTATTACTTGAAATTTGAAAGCTCATCATTCAATATTTTATTTGCAGCTTCTATCGAACGACTATTGCCATCACCTAATAAGTCTGCATAAATAAGAATTATTGGCATTGTACTGCCTTTCCAAAACTTCTGATACATTGTAATTTCTCCTTCTGTTGCACGCATGGCACCTGTTTTCATCAGATTACCCCAAGCTACATCGGTATATATTTCAAACTTTTTGTGGAGTTAAATATCCGTTTACTTGATAAGCAGCACACTCTCCACCCCAGCATATTCCTTCGGGCAACACTATTTTTATCCCATTGTGTTTTTAGACTGTTCATCTCGAAAGGCAAAATGCTTCACCAAAAAGTTTTGGCTTAAGAACATGATGATAGTTTTTCCACCCATAGATCAAGCAACCTGCGTTTATCTTTCAGTATACGCTTTCTTTTTAGTAGTCAATACAAACTTTCGAGTTTCTAATTCATCAAGTACATTTTTTTATAGTACCTAACGAAACGTCGCACTGTTCTTTTGATTTCCCTAAAAAGTTTTACCCACATTGTCTACATCTTGCAATAAATAAAAAAATAACTTTTAAGCCTGCTTCTTGAAAGATTGGATAAGCCTTGTTAAGCGCTATAGGTGCTTTTTCACCTGTGTGAGAAAGTTGAAAAATCAGCTTCTTGCCTTTTGTATATAGGATTTGATAGTTACCAACAGTGTCTACAAAATTAATGCCTGCCGTTCGTAAAATGTTATAAACACCTGGTTGAACATATCGTGCTATAAGCAAAATAGGTTTCTTTTGTAGTTCAGCACACCCCTTTATCAAATCCTGAATGCGGCCAATGTTGATACTATTCACCTCGTTTTCTACAAGGCAAGGAAAAGTCTATTCCTATGATGTTAACTCGTCCTTTAAGTATAGGATTACTTTGTGGGGTTAAATCATAGGTGATATTGAGTCCACTTTCTCCCCATTGTTGCTTCATTGCACTTACTGCCTGTTCTATAATATGTATTTCTTCCATACTTGTTCATCATTTATTACTTGTTCAATAATATTGAACACTGCAAAGATAATGAACAAATACAAAGCCACCAAATATTTTGTTCAATAAATTAATTTTGTTCAATAATAGTGAACAATAGAAGAATATTGAAAGAATCTAATTTTTGAGAGAATTTACCTACACTCTCGCTTACGTAGTATACTATCAATCTCTTCACGAAGAAACAGCAGCCTACCATTAGCTTTGAGAAATGGGATCTTACCCGCCCAAACCCAGTTATAGATAGTCTTTTGCTCAACTTTCAAGATTCTAGAAACATCTATGATATCCAGATATTCCGGTTTCAAAGGTGGACGGACAGTTGTGTCGACGGATTGCTCTTGCAGGACAAGTAACTGGTCGAGTTTATTCTCGACAGTTTTTAGTTTATCAAACAATTGTTTGCACCAATCTGTTTCTGAAGTATCGTTTAAGTATGGCATAGTTCTCCTTTTTGATAGTTTCCACTTGTATCTTGCGTCAATATGCGCTGCTCTTTCATATATGCAATGTACTTTTTTGCTGTTCGATCTTTGATCTCCATTTCATACATCAGCACCTCACAAAGTTCCTGGTATGAAAGCCTTAGTTTGGTCCGAAATGCAGATTTGATGACAAGCAAGAGTTCATCGGTCTTGCGCTTTTCCTTATCTTCCTTCGATTTCTCGCCACGATAGACGTGCATGTCTTCAGTTTTATCCCAACCGAAGAGCATCATTGGAACATCTAATGGGCTCCCGTCACGGACTTTCAATGCCTTTACGACCGAATATTCAGGATTGTCGTCCTTTTCTATGGAGAGAATACCCGCCGCCTTACGTTGAAGTTCCGAACCAATATGCCCACGCAACTTTATGCCATTAGGCACAAAGTGAAGCACACAAACAATACAGGTATTGTATATGCCTGCCAATCGGTACAGTTCATCTACAATGGCTATACTTTCCGTTTCATCGTTGGCAGAGCGTATCAAGTCAGCAATACCGTCAATTACCACAATATGGATACCACCATGCTTGTGATGGAATAAGTCCATACTCTCACGAATGATTTTTAGCCTGTCTTTGCGGGATAGTGATGCCAAGTAGAGTGAATGGTAGAACTCTGGCACTGCCTTTACTCCTGCCCGACGAAGTGTCTTTCCCAAGTTCTTGTGCAGCTGTGCTTCAGACTGCTCCGTATCATAGTGGAGTACCGCTAATCCTTTTGGGTTAGCAGTTATCTCTAATCCCAATGTCTGTTCAGCTTGTAATCGTTCCGAACCAAGTGTGCCTGAAAGGATTCCAGAAATATAGTTGCTCTTACCTGTTCCTTCTCCACCTGTGATACAAAAACAGATTATCCT